>Ga0209571_1000003_pt1 | contig 1103738 bp, 1111 predicted proteins | sample EBPBio102011_DNA_FD_185866 | JGI IMG/M metagenome (GOLD analysis project Ga0209571, IMG submission 185866) | Wastewater treatment Type I Accumulibacter community from EBPR Bioreactor in Madison, WI, USA - Reactor 1_1/10/2011_ DNA (SPAdes)... | ecosystem: Engineered > Bioreactor > EBPR >...
GGCGAGACCAACCTGGCCAAGCCCACCGCCGACGGCGTGCGCGAACCGCTCAACCGTCGCGCGACCATCGACATCAACTTCTAAGACCCAAGCGAAACCCGGCCCGGAGCAAAAATCCGGGCCGGAAGTCGCAAAGGTCGGACGAAGCTCGTCGCAAGATCAACCGCCGCTTCCGATCCGGAGGCGGCGGTTTTTCTATGGGTGAAGATGGTCTGGGTCAGCCGTCGTGAGGCGGCGAAGCGGAAGAGGCGTCGACGCCGACCGAGACGGTGTTTCGACGCAGAAACGCCTCGCCGGCGCCGATCACCACCACGGCGGTCAGGGTCGCGCAGACGATGGCGACGCCTGCGAGCTTCAAACCGTCGGTGAATTCACGGTGTTCCGGCGTCATAGCCCGTTCGTCCTGCCGCTGCTCTCTGTCCCTGTTCCGGCACAACCACGACGGATTTGCGGATGCAAGTCACGGAACGGTGTGCGTCGGGCCGAACACGTTTTGGCGCGTCCCTAGGGCCCTGACGTGCGCCCATGCGGAAAACTCGCTGACGCTTAGTGCAAGAAAAAAGGGCGACGCAGCGCGTCGCCCTTCCTGTGGATTTACAAGATCGGATGCGATCAGCCGCGGAACGGCCGGATCAGGATTTCGACCCGCCGGTTCATGGCGCGGCCTTCCGGTGTGGCGTTGGAGGCGACCGGGTTCTGCGAGCTCATGCCGGCCACATAGATGCGCTGGGCGATGACGCCGCGACGCACCAGCTCCGAGGCCACGCTGCTGGCCCGACGTTCGGACAGCGGCTGGTTGATGGCGTCGCCGCCGCTGGAATCCGTATAGCCCATAACGTCGATGGTGGACTGGTCATACTGCTGCAGCACCTGGGCCACATCGTCCAGAACCGGCATGAAGCGGGCGTCGATGGAGGACTGGTTGGTGGCGAAGGTGACGTCCGACGGCATGCGCAGGACCAGATTGTCGCCCTGGCGCGCCACGCCGACGCCGCTGCCCGACAGTTGGGATTCCAGCGCCCGCTGCTGGTTGTCCATGTAGCGGCCGACGGCGGCGCCGCCCAGGGCGCCGATACCCGCGCCGATCAAGGCGTTCTTGCGACCCTGTTCGCCGTTGGAAGTATTGGTCAGATAGCCCAGCAGGGCGCCGCCGACCGCGCCGGCGATGGCGCCCGTGCCGGTGTTGTTGCGCTGGGGCGCGGAGCGATAGGGGTCGGTGGTGGTGCAGGCGGCGGCGCCCAGCAGGGCGGCGATGGAGACGCCGGCGACAATAATCTTGGCGCGCATGAGGAGATCCTTCTCGGTTTATCGGTCTGGCGCAGAAACGCGGTCCTACTGTCTAGGTTCCAAGCTGTACCGTTGGTGAACGGCCGCCGCAATTCGGTCGCGCTGACATCGGCCGGGAAAGGGCGTATGGGAACCGCCGCACCCGATCAGAACGAGGACGACGCCGTGAGCGCGACCCAGACCGAAACCCCCGCAGGCCGCGCCATCGTCCCCGTGTCGATGAGCCTGTACGACACCGACTTCCAGGCCTTCAGCGACGCCCTGGGCGCCTCCTTCGCCCGTTACGGCTTTGCGGTGATCGCCGATCATGGGCTGGACGAGGCGCGGATCGCCGCTGCGCTGGACGACGCCAAGGCCTTCTTCGCCCTGCCCGAAGACGTCAAGCGTCAGTACCATCAGCCCGGCACGGGCGGCGCGCGCGGTCTGACGCCCTTCGGCGTCGAGGCGGCCAAGGGCGCCGCGACCGTGGACCTGAAGGAATTCTGGCACGTCGGCCGGGAACTGCCGGACGGCCATCCCTATCGCCAATATATGCGCGACAACGTCTGGCCGGCCGAGGTCGAAGGGTTCCGCGCGCATCTGTACGGCATGTTCGAGGATCTGGATCGGCTGGGCGCGCGGGTGCTGCGCGCCATCGCCCGCTATCTGAAGCTGGGCGACGACTTTTTCGAGGACAAGGTCCAGCTGGGCAACAGCGTGCTGCGCATGCTGCACTATCCGCCGGTGCCGGCCGACGCGCCGGGCGTGCGGGCCGGGGCGCACGAGGACATCAATGTGATCACCCTGCTGCTCGGGGCCGAAGAAGCCGGGCTTCAGCTGCTGGACCGGGACGGCCAATGGCTGGACATCGCCCCGCCGCCAGGCGCCCTGGTGGTCAATATCGGCGACATGCTGCAGCGGCTGACCAACCACGTCCTGCCGTCGACGACCCATCGCGTGGTCAATCCGGCGCCCGAGCGTCGCGGCTTCGCCCGCTATTCGACGCCCTTCTTCCTGCACTTCAATCCGGACTTCCCGATCGAGACCCTGCCCAGCACGATCACGCCGGACAATCCGGACCGATACGTCGGCAAGACCATTCTGGCCGAGGACTATCTGACCGAACGCCTGCGCGAGATCCGACTGCTCTGACCGTCAACGGGAAATCCGCAGCCGGGTGATGTCGCGGCCGATGGCCTGGAAGGATTCGGTCAGGTCCGCGCCGCTGGCGGGAAGGAAGAAGTTCGCGGGGTTGGTGGCGCAGTCGCGCAGAAACTTGCCTGCCGTGCTGTTGGCCGAGACCTGGAAGCCGACGGTATAGAGGACGATCTCCTGGCGCTTGATGGCGTCGCACAGGGCCCTGGCCTGGCCGTAGGGTTCGCCGTTCGTCGCGGTGCAGGCCGCCCGGTCGGAACCGCCGAACGAGGCATTGCTGCCCAACACGCCCGAGCAATAAGGGGCGTTGAACTCGCCATCGGTCATCAGGATGACGGCCTTCAACGTCTTGCGCGGATTGTAGTCGGCGGCCGGAAATTCGCTCCACAGGCCGTTGAAGGATGGGGAGACGGCGTACCATCCCCAGGCTAGCCCGATCTGGGCGGCCGTATAGCCGTCGGCTTGAAGACCCTTGCTGGCGTTGTTGGCCGGTCCGATCAGCGCGTTGATCGCGTTCCTGTCGTCGGTCAAAGGCAACAGAGGCGACACCGTGCATTTCGTATTGGAGCCGCTGGCGTTGGGGTATTGCCGGCCAACGCGAGCCGTCCCGGGCGCGACGTCGTCATAGGCGTGCGTTCCAGTCCGCTCGCTCACGCAGTCGCTGATGGGATACACCTTCGTCGCACCCGACGTATTGGCGTAGATTCGCCACTGGCAGCCGTCGTTGCCGCACCAGACCTTGCCGCCCGAGGTATAGTTGCTCGCCGTCGGCCCGACCAAATTGATCGAGAAGGTATTGGTCGTGACGTTCGCGATCGACCAGAAGGCCGTGGACGACGTGGTGTTGATCTGGGTCATGCCGCCGACATCGGTGATGCGGACGCCGGCCTGAGCGCCGGTCGCCGGGTCGGTGGCGGTAAGGCGATGGTTGGGCGAAGTGACGACGACCGTGCAGTCCGACAACAGGCAGCCGGTCACGGTTCCGTTGCGGCTATAGTTGCTATAGCCCGATGTGCTGACGTCCTGCCACGACGAGCCGTTCCAGCTCTGAAGCGAGAAGGTGTTGGTCGAGGCGTTGGCGACGCGATAGGCCTTGCCGTTCAACTGGGTCATGCCCACCACGTCCTTGATCCAGACGAAGTCGCCGTTCTTGAAGGTGTGGTTGTTCGCGGTGATGAAACCGGGGTTGGCCCTGGTCGCGGCAGTGATGGTTTTGGAGACGCCCGTGGACCATTCGACCTTGGTGATGGCGGTGAACTGGGTGGGGGCGCCCCGCGCCGTCGCAGCGAGCGCTCCCAGATTCACGCCGGTCGAATAGGGGATGACGGCCAGACGCGAATAGTAGGGCTCCTGCTGATCCTGGACGACGATGGTCGTCAGTTGGCGCGCGGCGTCCTTCAGGCTGGCGATCCGCGATCCCGCCATCGACCCGGTGATGTCCAGGACCAGGGCCACCTCGATGTCCTTGGACGAGCGGTTGACCTCGGAGTGGGCGCTCAGGGGAACGGTGTCGTCCAGAAGCTTGCCGTAGGGCGGTAGGACGATGTTGGCGACCAGGGTTTTCACGCGAACCCTGAGGTCGGCGACCACGATCTGGTCGTTGGTCAGGGCGATGGTGAAGTCCGATTCCTGAAGCGGTTCGACATCGGAGTTGCGCAGGTTGGCGTTCAACGACACCAGGGCCACGCGCTTCAGATCGGCGGCGTCGGTGTAGGTGGAACGCGCGGCGGCCAGGGTGCCCGCATCCAACGCGTCCTGCATCCGCGCCTTGACTGTGGTGATGCGGTTGATGTCGATCCCGCCGAAGGTGATCATGAGCAGCAGCGGCATGGCGAAGGCGAACATCATCACCACATTGCCGCGCCGGTCCGAGCCCAGGCGGGCTGCAAGCCCGCGCAGCCGCCGGAAGGTCGAACCGATCAGTCGTTGCGCCGTCGCCATGGTCATCCTCGAACAGGCGAAGACCGCCCGCTTGACGACAGTCTGCCGCCACACGGTTAAGGGAAGCCTCAAGCGTCGCGGTTAATCCGCGTTAGGCGGTCGGACGCCCGGTCAAGCGGCCGACCAGCCGCACCGATGGCCGCGGTTCTGCACGGTCAGCCAGGCGTTCAGCGGGGCGAAATAGTCCGCCACCGCCGAGGCGTCGTTGGTCGTCTCGCCGGTGAAGGCCTGCATCGCCTCGGGCCAGGGGCGGGACTGGCCCATCTGCAGCATGGCGTTGAAGCGGGCGCCGACTTCCTTGTTCCCATAGACCGAGCAGCGGTGCAGCGGTCCGGTCCAGCCGGCCTGGCGGCAGGCCGCGCGCTGGAACTGGAACTGGTAGATGTGGGCCAGGAAGTATCGGGTGTAGGGGGTGTTGCCCGGCACATGGTATTTGGCGCCGGGGTCGAAGGCCCCGGCCGGGCGCGGGCCGGGCGGGACAAGACCCTGGTACTTCAGCATGTCGGCGGTCCAGGCGGCGTTGTACTGGTCCGGCGTGGTGGCGCCCGAGAAGACGTCCCAGCGCCAGCGGTCCACCATCAGGCCGAAGGGCAGGAAGGCGATCTTGTCCAGCGCCATCTTCAGCAGGAAGGGAATGTCTTCCTCCGCGCCCGGCGTGGTCTTCAACAAGCCGATCTGGTTCAGATAGGTGGGCGTCAGGGCCGACAGGCCGACGAAGTCGCCGATGGCCTCGTGGAAGCCGTCGTTGGCGCCGTTGCGGAACAGCATCGGCTGGTTCTTGTAGGCCCGCTGATAGTAGTTGTGACCCAGTTCGTGGTGGACGGTGTAAAAGTCGTCGCCATTGACGTTGGTGCACATCTTGATGCGGATGTCGTCGAGATTGTCCAGGTCCCAGGCCGAGGCGTGGCAGACCACCTCGCGGTCGCGCGGCCGGACGATCTGGCTGCGCTCCCAGAAGGTCTGGGGCAGGGGATCGAGACCCAGCGAGACGTAGAAACCTTCGCCGGTCCTGACCATCTTTACGGGGTCGTAGTCGGCGGCCTTGAGCGACTCCGTCAGGTCATAGCTGGAGCCGGCGCCGCCGGTCGGGGCGACCACGTCGTAGATATTGCCCCACTGCTGCGACCACATATTGCCCAGCAGATCGGCGCGAATCGGACCGTGGTCGGGCTGGACCGCGTCGCCGTATTTGGCGTTCAGCCGCGCCCTGACGTAGCAGTGGAGGTTCTCGTAGAAGGGCCGGACCTGTTCCCACAGACGGTCGGTCTCGGCGGCGAAGGCGTCGGCCGGCATGTCGTAGCCCGAGCGCCACAGGGCGCCGGTGTCGGCGAAACCCAGTTCGCGGGAGCCCTTGTTGGCGATCTCGACCATGCGGGCGTAGTCGTCGCGCATGACCGGCGAAATGGTGCGCCAGCCCTCGTACAGGGCCTTGGTCTCGTTCGGATCGCGGCTGTCGGCCAGGATCAGCGAGGCCTCGTCCAGCGTGATCTGGCGACCCTTGAAATCGAACTTGCCGGTCGAATAGGTCGAATCCAGTCGGGTGGTGATCTGCGACAGTTCCTCGGCGGCACCGGGCCGGTTGGGCGCGGGCAGGACCAGACCCAGGCGCAGGAGGTCCAGCTTGCGCCGCACCACGGGATCGACCTGAACGTCGTTGAACCGGGCGGCCTGGTTGGCGAACTTGACCTGAAGCTCGGTCGCCTCGGCGTTGGCGCGCGATTCCAGCCACATGGTGTCGAAGGTGATGTTGGTGGCGCGCGCCCATTGGATACGGGCGACGTATTCGCTGACCTGGGCTAACTTCGCCTCGGCGTCGGCGACGAAGGCGGTCGCGCCCTGGGCGGTGATCGGATAGTCGGCCTCGGCGGCGGATGCAGCGGGCCGGGAGGCTTCGGCCTTCTGGTCGGCAGGGGCGCTGGTGCTGGCGCAGCCGGCGGTGAAGGCGAGGACGCAGACCGCAGCGGCGGCCATCAACTGACGCTTCATCATGGATCTCCTGAACAGCCGGCGCAGGAGAGGTCAGCCGCCGTCCGTCGTCAAGCGTTCCGACCCAGGACGCAGGCGTCCAGTCCCTGGTCGCGTACCGTTCCCATGGCCGCCTGGATGCGGCCGGCGCGGCGCCGGACATAGGGGCCGGGATCGGCGGCCTGATACCGGCGCGGGGAGGGCAGGATGGCGGCCAGGCGCGCCGCCTCGGCCCGGGTCAGGGACCGGGCGTCCTTGCCGAACCAGTGCTGCGAAGCGGCCTGGGCGCCATAGACGCCGGGCGCCCATTCCACCACGTTCAGATAGACCTCCATGATCCGGCGCTTGCCCCAGACCGTTTCGATCAGGACGGTGTAGCCGGCCTCCAGCCCTTTCCGGACCCAGTCGCGCGAGGGCCAGAGAAAGACGTTCTTGGCCGTCTGCTGGCTGATGGTGGAGCCGCCGCGCAGGCGGCCGCCGTCGGCGTTGTGGTCCAGCGCCTTCTCTATGGCCGTCATGTCGAAGCCGCGATGGGCGCAGAAGCGCGCGTCCTCGGCGGCGATGGCGGCGTCCACCAGATGGGGCGAGATGGCGTTCAGGCCGCGCCAGCGGTAATCCAGCCCCTCGCCGCGCACGACCTGCTGCACCATCAGGATGGTCGGCGTCGGCGGCACGATGGCGAACAGCAGAACCCCGCCGATGGGCACGCCCACGATAAGCAACAGCAGGGCCAGCCAGACCCGGCGCCAGCGCGACTTGCCCGAACGCGCCATGGGCTAGAGGACCGTGACGCCGGCGCCGCCGTCCTCGTCGGCCCAGGCGACCTTGTCGGCCTCGGGGCTGAGGGCCAGGGCGACGATGGCCGCGCCCTTGTCGGTCTTGACGAAGTTCAACCCCTGGCCCGCCGGGTGGGCGATCCAGACCCGGCCGTCGCCCAGGCCGGCCGCTACCAGCGGCTGGTCGGGCCGGGCGGCGACGAGGTTGACCAGGGTGGTGTCGTCGTAGCCGATCTCGGTCGCCTCGCGTCCCATGGGACCGTTCGATCCGACGAAGGGCCACAGCACCGCCCCCTGCGCCCCCGAGGTGGCCAGGATCTGGCCGTTCGCCAGGAAGGCCAGGGACCGCACCTTGGACGGATAGCCGCCCATGCGCAGATTCTTGGCGTCCTTCAGCCGCCAGCCGTGCAGCTGGTTGTCCTGCATGGTGGTGACGACGAAGGCGCCGTCGGGCGAAAAGGCGACGCCGGTGTGCGACCCGGCCCAGGCCAGCTTGGTCGGCTGCTGCTTTTCGATTCGGGCGTACCAAAGGGCCGCCCCGCCATAGGTGGAGGCGGCGATGCGCCGGCCCTTGGGATCGAAGGCGATGCCGGAGACGGTGCGCTCATGCTGGAAATCGCGGCGGAAGCCGACGTCGGCGACGTCGATCACCGACAGGGTGCGGCCCCAGGAAAAGGCGATCAGGCCCGTGGCCGACGCCGCGTCGATGGCGTCGATCCACTGGTTCCTGGCCGTCGCCAGCACGACGGGACCCTCGTCGCGGCGGCTCCAGACGACCTTGCCGTCGTCGCCGCCGGTGACGACGCCCTGGCCCGAGGGGTGGACGCAGGCGCACAGGACGGCGCCGTCGTGCGCCTGGACCCGCGTGCGGTCCTCGAACCGGACCGAGCCGTCGCCCAGGGCGAAGACCGCGCCGGACGCGTCGAACAGGGCGGCGGTGATCTGGGCGTCGAAATCGAAATTCATGGCGCAGGCGTTAGCCGGTTGTGGGGATCATGCCTATACCCGATGCCTCATCGGTGCGGATCAGGATGCGGTCTATCCAAAAGGTCAGGCAAGCGCGTTCGGGCCCTATGACGGCTTCGTACCAATACTCGTCATCCCAAACCACTAGACTGCCATCAGTCGTTCCAGACAGGATCAATTCACCTGTTTCGCTTCGTTCGACGGACAGAACGGACCATCGCATAGAGGTCGAAAACCCTTCGACGACAAAGAAGCCTTCCCAATCATCAATCGGTTCAAAACGCAGCGTGTAGGCTCCTTGGGAGCCTGAGGCTTCAAGCTGAAATGGCTTTGGACATTTTACCCTCGTCCTCATTTCGCACCAAGTCTCAGACCGGATCGGTCGGCTTGGGCTCCACCGGCGCGGGCGCGGCCTGGGCGGCGGCGGGCTCTTCCGGCAGGGGGATGAACTCCAGATCGTCCTCGCTGGGCAGGGCCATGCAGCCGGCCTTCCAGTCGGCCTTGGCCTGGTCCAGTCGCGCCTGGCTGGAGGAGACGAAATTCCACCAGATCAGCCGCTCGCCCACCGGCTCCCCGCCCAGTACCATGACGGTGGCCTGGGTCAGGGCCTTGACGGTCGGCTCGGCGCCGGGCTCCAGCACGATCATCTGGCCTTCGTGGAAGGTGCGGTCGCCGACCTCGATGGAGCCCTTGGCGACGAACAGGGCGCGCTCGCTCATCTCGCGCGCGGCGGGCGGGGCGGTGCGCACGCCCGGCTGCAGCTCCCAATGGACATAGAACAGGGGCGAGGAGACCGGGGCCGCCGCCTTGGCACCGTAGGCTTCGCCCGCGACCAGGCGCGCGAACAGGCCGCCGTTCTCATAGGTCGGCTGGGCGTCCTCGCCCAGGTGATGGAAGGAGGGCTCGACCTCCTCGGCCTCGGTCGGCAGGGCGACCCAGGCCTGCATGCCATGCATCGGCCCGCCCTGGCTCTTCTTGAGGGGATCGGTGCGCTCGGAATGGACGATGCCGCGCCCGGCGGTCATCCAGTTCACCTCGCCCGGACGGATCGCCTGATTATAGCCGAGGTTGTCATGGTGCATGATCTCCCCCTCGAACAGATAGGTCAGGGTCGACAGGCCGATGTGCGGGTGCGGCCGCACGTCGATGGCGGTCGATCCAGGCGCGAACTCGGCCGGTCCCATCTGGTCCAGGAAGATGAAGGGGCCGACCATCCGCCGCGCGTGGAAGGGCAGGACGCGCCCGACCTCGAACCCGCCCAGGTCCTTGCGGCGCGCGTCGATCACCAGTTCGATCATGGTCGTGGTCCTCTGGCGGAACGGCCCGCCTGAGCGACGTTATCCGACGTGAGGCGTGACGATGCCAAGGGGCAGGGCGGTCACATTCTTCACGCCGCGGGTGACGATATGGCTCTCGCAGTCGGACACCAGGCCTAGGGCCAGCAGCTTCTCACGCAGGAAGCGGTCGAAGGCGTGCATGTCGGAGGTGATGATGCGCAGCACATAGTCCTCGCGCCCCGTGATGGTTGCGCACTGGACGACCTCGGGCCATCCGGCCACGGCCTTGTCGAAAATCTCGAGATTCTCGGACGACGGCAGGGTCAGTTTGACGATGGCGTAGACCTCGAAATCCAGGCCCAGGAGTTGCGCGTTCAGCAGGGTGACGCGCTTGGTGATCAGGCCGGAATCCTCCAGCCGTTTGATCCGGCGCCAGCAGGGCGAGGCCGACAGCCCGACCCGATCCGCGACTTCCGCGACCGACAATCCGGCGTCTTGTTGAAGGATATCCAGGATCCGGGCGTCGATGGGATCGAGTTCGTCCGCCAATGCGTTTCTCCGATTATGATTATGGCGAAATAAAATACCCGAAATCGGGAATATGCAAGGTCAAATTGAGCGAGCGCCTGCTTGAGCGCCGTGTTATCACACGGCCAGAGGAAGCACGGACGGACTCCGAAAGGAACAGGGACGCCCGCATGAACGATAAAAACATGAAGAAGAACAGCCAGCCGTTGTCCTTGCATGTGCCCGAACCGTCCGGGCGGCCGGGGGACGCGCCGGATTTCAGCCATCTGAAGCTGGACGCCGCTGGGGCCGTCGAACGCCCCGAAGTCGGGTCCACGCCCTACGAGATGCGTGACTTGGCCTTCCGCCTGATTCGCGTGCTGGACGACGAGGGCCAGGCGGTCGGCCCGTGGAATCCGCGCCTGGACCCCGAGACGTTGCGTCGCGGCCTGAAGGCCATGATCCTGACGCGCGCCTTCGACGACCGGATGCACCGCGCCCACCGTCAGGGCAAGACCAGCTTCTATATGAAGTGCACCGGAGAAGAGGCGATCGCGGTCGCGCAGGGGATGCTGCTCAGCCGCGAGGACATGGGCTTTCCCACCTATCGCCAGCAGGGGCTGCTGATCGCGCGCGGCTATCCCCTGGTCGATATGATGAACCAGATCTATTCCAACGCGGCGGACCCGATCAAAGGCCGCCAGCTGCCGATCATGTATTCGGCCAAGGACTACGGCTTCTTCACCATTTCGGGCAATCTGGGCACCCAGGTTCCACAGGCGGTCGGCTGGGCCATGGCCAGCGCCTACAAGGGCGACGACAAGATCGCCATCAGCTGGATCGGCGACGGCGCCACGGCCGAGGGCGACTTCCACAACGCCCTGACTTTCGCCTCCGTCTATCGCGCCCCGGTGATCCTGAACGTGGTCAACAACCAGTGGGCCATCTCGTCCTTCATGGGCATCGCGGGCGGTCTTGAGACCACCTTCGCCTCCAAGGCTATCGGCTATGGCCTGCCGGCCCTGCGGGTGGACGGCAACGACTTCCTGGCCGTCTGGGCCGCGACCCAGTGGGCCGAGGAGCGCGCCCGTTCGAACCAGGGCGCGACGGTGATCGAGCTGTTCACCTATCGCGGCGCCCCCCACTCGACCTCCGACGACCCCAGCCGCTATCGCCCCGGCGACGAGCACGAGAAATGGCCGCTGGGCGATCCGCTGGAGCGTCTGCGCCAGCACCTGACCGTGATCGGCGAGTGGGACGACGAGCGTCACGCGGCCGCGCTGAAGGAGGCCGTCGAACAGGTTCGCGCCGCCGGCAAGGAAGCCGAGGCCATCGGCACGCTCGGTCAATCGCGCCCCAGCGTGAAGACGATGTTCGAGGAGGTCTATGCGACCGAGGACTGGCGGCTGGTCGAACAGCGCCGCGAGGTGGGGGTCTGATCATGGCTGAGCAAACCACCTTCACCGAGGCCGACCGCAACGACGGCGTCGAGCCCGACATGGTCGATCAGAACGCCGCGCCCGCCTCCCAGGCGTCCGGCGCCGGTATCGTGCCGATGAACATGATCCAGGCCCTGAACTCGGCCATCGACGTCAAGATGGCCGAGGACCCCAACGTCCTGTCGTTCGGCGAGGACGCGGGCTATTTCGGCGGCGTCTTCCGCGTCACCGACAAGCTGCAGCAGAAGCACGGCCTGACCCGCAGCTTCGACGCCCCGATCAGCGAATGCGGCATCGTCGCCGCCGCCATCGGCATGGGCGCCTATGGTCTGCGCCCGGTCGTGGAGATCCAGTTCGCCGACTACATCTATCCGGCCTATGACCAGATCGTCTCCGAGGCGGCCAAGATGCGCTACCGCTCGGGCGGTCAGTTCACCGCGCCCATCACGATCCGCAGCCCCTATGGCGGCGGCATCTTCGGCGGCCAGACCCACAGCCAGTCGCCGGAAAGCCTGTTCACCCATATCGCGGGCCTGAAGGTCGTCATTCCGTCCAACCCCTATGACGCCAAGGGTCTGTTGACCGCCGCCATCGAAGACGACGATCCGGTCGTCTTCTTCGAACCGAAGCGCCTCTACAACGGCCCGTTCGACGGCTGGCACGAGAAGCCGGTCTCGCCGTGGAAGGCCCAGGACCTGGCCCAGGTCCCGACCGACAAATATGTCGAACCCATCGGCAAGGCGCGCGTGATGCGCGAGGGGAATGACGTCACCATCCTGGCCTATGGCACCATGGTCTGGGTCGCCTTGGCGGGCGCCGAACACGCGGGCGTGGACGCCGAGGTCATCGACCTGCGCACCCTGGTTCCGCTGGACATCGAGACCATCGAGGCCTCGGTCAAGAAGACCGGCCGCTGCGTCATCGTGCATGAGGCGCCCAAGACCTCGGGCTTCGGCGGCGAACTGTCGGCCCTGGTGCAGGAGCGCTGTTTCTATCACCTGGAGGCGCCCGTCGCGCGCGTGACGGGCTGGGACACCCCCTATCCCCACGCCTTCGAGTGGGAATATTTCCCCGGACCGCAGCGCGTGGCCGACGCCCTGAAAGCCGTCATGTCGGGAGGCCGCTGATATGGGTCGTTTCGTCTTCAAACTGCCCGACGTGGGCGAAGGCACCGCCGAGGCCGAACTGGTCGCCTGGCACGTCAAGCTCGGCGATGTGGTCGCCGAAGACCAGATCGTCGCCGATGTCATGACCGACAAGGCCACGGTCGAGATCACCGCCCCCGTGTCCGGCACAGTCACGGCCCTGCATGGCGAACCCGGCGCCATGGTCCCCGTGCGCGGCCCCCTGGTGGAGTTCGAGGTCGAGGGGGCCGGTAATGCGGATGACGCCCCGGCGCCTGCCGCCGTCGCCAAGCCGGACCCTGCGCCTGTGGTCGCCGATGCGCCGAAGGTCCAGAGCTCGCCTGTCGCCCCTGTCGAAGCGCCGACGTCCGGCAACTACGTCTTCAAGCTGCCCGACGTGGGCGAGGGCACGGCCGAGGCCGAGCTGGTCGGCTGGCACGTCAAGGTCGGGGATGCGGTCGAGGAAGACCAGATTCTGGCTGACGTCATGACCGACAAGGCCACCGTCGAGATCACCTCGCCGGTCGCCGGAACGGTCGTCGCCCTGTATGGCGAGGCGGGCAAGGCCGTGCCCGTCGGCGGCCCGCTGGTGGCCTTCGATGTCGAGGGTCGGGGCAATGTCTCGATGCCCGTCGCGGCCCCGAAACCGGCGCCGAAACCCGCGGAGAATTCGACGACGAGTTCCGCTGCGGCTTCGACGACGGGGCGTGGGATTTCGAAGACTTCGACGACGCCCCCGTCCAATCCCGTTCCCGCCCTGACCGGACGCGCCGCCGGCGAACGCCCGCTGGCCTCGCCCGCCGTGCGCAACCGCGCCCGCGATCTGGGCGTGGATCTGACCTTCGTGCCCGGCTCAGGCCCCGCGGGACGCATCACCCACGAGGATCTGGACGGCTTCATCGCGCGCGGCGGATCGGTGCCCGCCTCCGCCCCCGCAACAGGCGGCTCAACCTACGCCAGGGCGGAAGGGACCACCGAGGTCCGCATCATCGGTCTGCGCCGCAAGATCGCGGAGAAGATGGCCGAGAGCGTGCGCCGCATCCCGCACATCACCTATGTCGAGGAAATCGACATGACGGCGGTGGAAGAGTTGCGCGCCCACCTGAATGCGACGAAGCAAAAGGACCAGCCCAAGCTGAACGTCCTGCCCTTCATCGCCCGCGCCATCGTCGTGGCCCTGCGTGATCAGCCGCAGATCAACGCGACCTACGACGACGAGGCGGGCGTCCTGACCCAGCACGCCCCGGTCCATCTGGGCATCGCCGCCCAGACGCCGAACGGCCTGATGGTGCCGGTGGTCCGCCATGCCGAGGCGCGCGATCCCTATGACACGGCGCTGGAGATCGCCCGCGTCTCGGGCGCGGCCAAGGACGGGATGGCCAAACGCGAGGAGTTGTCGGGTTCGACCATCACCATCACCTCGCTGGGCACGCTGGGCGGGGTGGTCCACACCCCGATCATCAACCACCCCGAGGTCGCCATCGTCGGTCCCAACAAGATCGCCGAACGGGTCGTGGTCAAGGACGGCCAGATGGTCGTCCGCAAGATGATGAACCTGTCCTCCAGCTTCGACCACCGCATTGTCGACGGCCATGACGCGGCGGTCTTCGTCCAGCGGATCAAGGGGTTGCTGGAAAACCCCGCGACCTTGTGGATGAGCTGAGCATGACCCAGACCCTGAAAACCAAAGTCCTGATCATCGGTGCGGGCACCGGCGGCTATGTCGCGGGGATTCGCTGCGGCCAATTGGGGCTGGACACCGTGCTGGTGGATGGCGGGGACGGCCTCGGCGGGACCTGCCTGAACGTCGGCTGTATTCCGTCCAAGGCCATCATCCATGCGGCGGGCAAATTCGAGACGGTGGCCAAGGCGGCCGGGGGCGGGACGCTGGGCATCACGGCGGCGGCGCCCGCCATCGACCTGAAACAGACGGTCGAATGGAAGGACGGCATCGTTAAGAAGCTGAACGGCGGGGTCGCGGCCCTTCTGAAGAAGGCCAAAGTCAAGGTGATCAAGGGCTGGGCGAACTTCGAGGACGCCAAAACCTGCGTGGTGAAAACCGACGACGGCGACATTCGCATCAGCGCCGAACACGTCATCCTGGCTACGGGGTCCGAGCCGGTTGAACTGCCCTTCCTGCCGTTCGGCGGGGATGTCATTTCCTCGACCGAGGCGCTGAGCCTGTCGGAGGTTCCCAGAAAGCTGGTCGTGGTCGGCGGCGGCTATATCGGGCTGGAGCTGGGCATCGCCTATCGCAAACTGGGCGCCGAGGTGGCCATCGTCGAAATGGCCGAGCGCATCCTGCCGCTCTATGACAAGGCCCTGACCGATCCGGTCGCCAAATGGCTGGAGAAGCATGGGGTCGAACTGCATCTGGGCGCCCGCGCCGGCGGGTTCGGCGCCGGCCGGCTGAACGTCACGACCAAGGACGGCGAGCCCCTGCAGCTGGAGGCCGACAAGGTGCTGGTCACGGTGGGCCGCAGGCCGCGCACCCAAGGCTGGGGGCTGGAGAACATGGGCGTGGCCATGGCCGGGCCGTTCGTGAAGATCGACCAGCGCTGCGCCACCTCGATGAAGAACGTCTGGGCCGTCGGCGACCTGACCGGCGAACCCATGCTCGCGCACAAGGGCTCGGCCCAGGGCGAGGTGGTCGCCGAAATCATCGCCGGCCACGACCGGGTATTTGATCCGGTCGCCATCGCCGCCGTCTGTTTCACCGAACCGGAGATCGTCTCGGCGGGCCTGGGTCCGAACGATGTCGAGGGCCGCGACGACGTGATCCAGTCGGTCTTCCCCTTCGCCGCCATCGGCCGGGCGCTGGCCATCGAGGCGGGCGAGGACGGCGGCTTCGTGCGGGTGATCGCCTCCAAGGCCGATCACCGCATCCTGGGCCTACAGGCAGTGGGCCAGCACGTGTCGGAACTGTCCAACAGTTTCGCCCAGATGCTGGAGATGGGGGCGGTGCTGGAGGATGTGGCCGGGACCATCCACGTCCATCCGACCCTGGGCGAGGCCTTCCACGAGGCGTCGCTGCGCGCGCTGGGTCACGCCATCCACATATGACCCTGTAGGGCGGTCTTACAGCCGCTCCAGCCGCCTGGCGTGGTTGGCTACCATCCGCAGGGCCAGGCCGTCGGGCAGGAAGCGCGCCAGGCCGGCCATGACATTGTTCATGACGCCGGGTGTGACGCTGGGTCGGTTCGCCTCGCTGGCGTCGACGCCGATGCGGGCGACGCGGGCGGCGTCCATCCACATCCACGGCGGATAGGCGCTGGACACCTGATCGCGCGATCCGTTGACGTCGTGAAACTCCGTCAGGGTGTAGCCGGGGTTCAGGACCGTGACGTGGACGCCGGTTCCCAGCGTCTCCAGGTGCAGGCCCTGCGAGGCCTTGATCAGGAAGCTCTTGATCGGCCCGTACAGGGTGTCGCCGCCGGTCGCGGGCATCTGGCCGGCCAGCGAGGCCACGTTCAGCACCCGGCCGAACCCGCGCTGGATCATGCCGGGCAGCAAAAGGCGCGACAGCTCGATCGGCGCGGTCAACATGACCTGGATCATGGCCCGGTGGGCGTCCAGGTCCGTGTCCAGAAAGCCGGTCACGCGGCTGAAGCCCGCATTGTTGACCAAACCATCGACGGTCAGGCCGCGCGCGGCGATGGCGGCGACCAGCCGTTCGGGCGCGGCCGGGTCGCCCAGATCCTCGGGGATCACGGTCGCGGCGACGCCGTGGGCGGTGGTCAGTTCGTCGGCCAACGCCTGCAACGGCCCTTGGCGACGCGCCGTCAGGATCAGGTCCCAGCCTCTGGACGCATAGACCCGCGCCAGGGCCGCGCCGATGCCGGCCGAGGCGCCGGTGATCAGGACCGTTCGGCGCATGCGAGGTTCAGGCCGCGACGGGGCAGGACGGGTGGACGGTGAAAGCCGCCAGCGAGGCGGGGTTTTCGGCCAGCAGGTCGGCGATGGTGATTTTGGACAGGGCCGCGGTCGCGGCCTCGTCGGCGGCGGTCAGGGCCTTGGCCACCTGGCGCGGGATATGTTCGCTGATGGGGCAGCCCTTGGCGCCCGCGGGGGGCGAGCCGATGTGCGCGCAGCCGTTCACCGCCTTCAACACCGCGTCCAGGCCGATCTCCTCGGGCCGGTGCAGCAGCCAGGAACCGCCGGTGGCGCCCGGCCGGGTGGCGATCAGCCCCGCCTTGGCCAACAGGGCGGTCACGCGGCGCACCACGACAGGGTTGGTGGGGATGGACGAGGCCAGAACGCCGCTGGGCATCGCCTGCGCAGGGCCGAAGGCGCCCCTATGGGCCATATAGGCCAGGGCGTGGGCGGCGACGGGGAAGCGCTGGCTGTCTGACATGGTTCTGTTCCTGGGAGGAAAATAGGGCCTCGAACGCCGAATCACAAATCCGCCCGCCGAACGGCGAAACCGAATCCCGCGCGACACGATTGAAGCGGACGCGGAATGCGCCTAAAGGCTCGCCGCTTTGAAGGGACCGGCGAGGCCGCCGGCGACCCGGAGGATACGCATGGCCGGGGATACTCCCCACGACGCGAGCGCTCCCTCGCCCGCGTCGCACACGCCGGACGCCACCACCCCTGTTGCGGGACCCCGGTCCCACGCCCCCGGCGATCCCCACGCGCACGGCCCCAAGGGCCACGGCCTGTGGGCGCTGACCCTGGGCGCCATCGGCGTGGTCTTCGGCGACATCGGCACCAGCCCGCTCTACGCCCTGCGAGAGGCGATCGGTCACGCCCAGCGCGGCGTGGGCGGGGACCTGGCCGTCGTCGGCGTGGTCTCTTTGGCCTTCTGGGCGCTGATGGTCGTGGTGACGTTCAAATACGTCTTCTTCCTGATGCGCGCCGACAACAAGGGCGAGGGCGGCACCCTGTCGCTGATGGCTCTGGCCCAGTTCGCGGTCGGGCGGCGCAGCGCGTGGATCTTCATTCTGGGCGTCTGCGGGGCGGCCCTGTTCTATGGCGACGGCGTCATCACGCCCGCCATTTCGGTGCTGTCGGCGGTCGAGGGGCTGCAGGACGCGCCGGGCCTGTCGGGCAAGCTGGACGCCTTCATCGTGCCGATCGCCGCCGGCGTTCTGGTCGCCCTGTTCATGGCCCAGTCGCGCGGCACGGCCAGCCTGGCCAAATATTTCGGGCCGATCATGGCCATCTGGTTCCTGAGCCTCGGCGCGCTGGGCCTTCTGCACATCGGCGACGACCCGTCGATCCTGCGGGCCCTGTCGCCCTGGTACGGCGTCAGCCTGCTGCTGCATGACGGTTTTCTGGGCTTCGTCATCCTGGGCAGCGTCTTCCTGGCGGTGACGGGGGCCGAGGCCCTGTATGCCGACATGGGCCATTTCGGAAAGGCGCCGATCCGCGCGGGCTGGCTGTATTTCGCCCTGCCGTGCCTGACCCTGAACTATCTGGGGCAGGGCGCCTTCATCCTGGAGAACCCCACCGCGGCCAGCAATCCGTTCTGGAACATGGTGCCGGGCTTCGCCTACTGGCCCATGCTGATCCTGGCGACGGTGGCGACCGTGGTGGCCTCTCAGGCCGTGATCACCGGCGCCTTCTCGGTGACGCAACAGGCGGTGCAGCTGGGCCTCCTGCCCCGCATCGACATCCGCAACACCTCCGAGACCCAGGCCGGTCAGATCTATGTTCCGGCGGTCAACAGCTTCCTGATGATCGGGGTCCTGACCCTGCTGGTCGTGTTCCGCAGCTCGCACAATCTGACCGCCGCTTACGGCGTGGCGGTGACGGGGACCATGCTGGTCAATACGCTGATGGCCTATTCGGTGATCCGCAAGGGCTGGAAATGGCCCATGTGGGCGGTCGCGGCCACGCTTATTCCCTTCGCCTTCATCGACAGCGTCTTCCTGACGTCCAATCTGCTGAAGATTCCTGACGGGGCGTGGATGCCGCTGGTGCTGGGCGCCATTCTGGTGGTCATCATGTGGACCTGGGTGCGCGGCACCCAGATACTGACCAGCAAGACGCGCAAGGATAGCCTGCCGCTGAACGACCTGATCGAGATGCTGCACGCCCGCCCGCCGCACCGTGCGCCGGGCACGGCCATCTTCCTGACGTCGGACCCGGACGTGGCGCCTGTCGCCCTGATGCACAATCTCAAGCACAACAAGGTGCTGCACGAGAAGAACGTCATCCTGACCGTGCGCACCTCGGAACGGCCACGCGTCAAGGACGCCGACCGGGTGAAGATGGAGCCGATCAATGACGACTTCAAAAGGCTGACCGTCACCTACGGCTTCATGGAGACGCCGAACGTGCCGCGCGCCCTGGGCCTGTGCCGCAAGCAGGGACTGAAGTTCGACATCATGTCGACCAGCTTCTTCCTGGGTCGGCGCTCGCTGATTCCGTCGGCGCGCCAGGGCATGCCGCTGTGGCAGGACCGGCTGTTCATCTTCCTGATGCGCAACGCCGCCAACCCCACCGACTTCTTCCACATCCCGCCCGGCCGCGTGGTCGAGCTGGGCGCGCAGGTGGCCGTATGAAGCCGGGTCAGAGTTCCGAGGCGCGCGGCCGCCGGATGGCGACCAAGGGCAGGCCGCGCCCGGCCTCGACCGACACCGCGCCGGTTCAGGACGACATCGGCGTCGAGGCCCGCGTGGTCGCCGGCATCCTGCTCAACGCCGCGCTGGAGAAGCGCAACGGCCTGGACGAGGCCCTGTCCCAGCCGCCCGCCCGCGCCCTGGCGCCGGTGGACCGCGCCTTCGCCCGCGCCGTGGCCATGGCAGCCCTGCGCCGCCTGGGCGAGATCGACCAGATCCTTGATCGCCGCCTGCAGAAGTCGCCGCCCGAGGCGGTGCGCACCCTGATGCGAATCGCCCTGGCCCAGACTCTGGTTCTGGAGACCCCCGCCTTCGCCGCCGTCTCGACGGCGGTGAAGCTGGCCGAGCGTGATCCCAAGACCCGGCCCTACAAGAATCTGGTCAACGCCGTGCTGCGCGGCGTCGGTCGAGACGGCCCCGGCCTGACGACCGCCGAGAGCAATCTGCCCGACTGGATCGCCGCGCGTTGGAAAGCGGCCTATGGCGAAGCGGCTCTGGTCGGACTGGCCCTGGCCGCGCGCGAGGAGCCGCCGACCGACCTCAGCCTCAAGCCCGGCGTCGATCCCGCCGCGATCACCGAAGCCGTGGACGGCGAGGTGCTGGCGGGTGGAACGGTGCGAACCGGGCGTCGCGGCGACGTGGCGGCCTGGCCGACCTTTGAGGATGGCGACTGGTGGGTGCAGGACGCCGCCGCCGCCGTGCCGGGCCGCCTGCTGGGCGTGAAGTCCGGCGAGACGGTTCTGGACATGTGCGCCGCGCCGGGAGGCAAGACCCTGCAGCTGGCCGCCGCCGGTGGTCAGGTGGTCGCGCTGGACCGCTCGGCCCCGCGTCTGAAGCGCCTGACCCAGAATCTGGAGCGCACCGGCCTGACGGCCGAGGTCGTCGCCGTCCCGGCCGAGGACTGGGACGACGCTCGCACCTTCGACGCCGTTCTGCTGGACGCCCCCTGCACCGCCACCGGCACCTTCCGCCGCAACCCCGAGGTCCTGCGCGCCACGCGGCCCGCCGATGTGGCCAAGCTGGCCGACGTCCAGCACCGCCTGCTGGACGCCGCCGCCGAACGGGTCAAGCCGGGGGGGCGTCTGGTCTATTGCACCTGTTCGCTGGAGCGCGAGGAGGGCGAGACACAGATCATCGCCTTCCTGCGCCGCAACCCGGCCTTTCGCACCGTTCCCGCCGACCCGGCCGCCGTCGGCGCGCCGCCCGAGGCCCTGACGCCCGAAGGCTGGCTGCGCATCCTTCCCTCGATGTGGGCCGAACACGGTGGTCTGGACGGCTTCTTCGCCGCACGGCTGGAACGGGTTTCCTGAACGGGCGCGCCTTGCTCCCGCCCGCAAGCCGTCCTATCCCCAAGGTCATGGCCGTCTCTCCCCTGATCTGCCCGTCCATCCTCGCCAGCGACTTCGCGCGGCTGGGCGAAGAGGTGCGTGCGCTGGACGCGGCGGGCGCCGACTGGATCCATGTCGATGTGATGGACGGCCATTTCGTGCCGAACATCACCATCGGCCCCGATGTGGTGAAGGCGATCCGACCGCACACGGCCCTGCCGTTCGACGTTCATCTGATGGTCGCGCCGGTCGATCCGTGGCTGGAGGCCTTCCGCGACGCCGGCGCCGACATCCTGAGCGTCCATCCCGAAAGCGGGCCGCACGTGCATCGCACCCTGGGCCGTATCCGACAATTGGGCGCCAAGGCGGGTCTGGTTTTCAATCCCGGCACGCCTCTGTCGGTGCTGGAAGAGGTGGTCGATCTGGTCGATCTGGTGCTGATCATGTCGGTCAATCCCGGCTTCGGCGGGCAGAAGTTCATCGACGCCTCCCTGCGCAAGATCACCGCCGCCCGAGCCATCCTGGATCGCGCCGGATCGGCGGCCCATCTGCAGGTGGACGGCGGCGTGACTTCGGCCAATTCGGCGGCCTGCGTCGCGGCGGGGGCGGACGCCCTGGTCGCCGGCTCCTTCGTGTTCAAGGGCGACTACGCCGCCAATATCGCGGCCCTGAAGGCCGGTCCGGGCGCCGCGTGAGCCCGATCGGTCCCTTTGCGCCGCGCGGGTCGGACGCCGCGCCCGATATCGCGCCGGGCCAGATTCCGGGCCTGCCCGGCGCCCCGGTCCGGACGCCCGTGCGTTCAGGCGAGGCGGCGGTCGGTCCCGGCCTGTGGCCCGCCATCCTGGGCCGACTGGCGACGCGACAGCTGTGGATCGAGCTTTACGGCCTGCCGGGCTACGGCCTGACGCTGGGCGGAGGCAAGGTCACGGCCTTCGCCTCGACGCCGCGCGATTTCCGGCCCCACGATCCGGCGCCGGGCAAGGGTTTTCTGGTCGGTCGGTTCATTCTGGCCGGCGCTTCGATGGAGGTGGAGCCCCCGGCCGATCCGTGGAATCGCCCCAGCCCGACGCGGCCCTTCGCGGTCGAACTGCACGCCTTCAACTGGCTGCCAGCCCTGATGGCCCAGGGGGATCGCGGCGCGCGCGAGGCCCTGCGCCTGACCCTGGGCTGGGTGGACGCCTTCGCGCGCTGGTCGCCCTTCGCCTGGGGACCAGACATCCTGCCCCGCCGGGTGATCAACCTGGCGTGCGCGGCGCGGCGCATGGGCGCGGTGGCGACCGAGGCCGAGCGGCTGAAGCTGGCCGACAGTCTGGCGCGCCAGACCCGGCAACTGCTGCGCCCGCCCGGCGGCCTGGCCACCAAGGCCGAGCGGCTGACCGCCGCGGCCATCGGCGGCGGCGTCCTGGCCGGATCTCCGGGTCAGGGCCTGCGTCGGCGCGCCCTGGCCGCCCTGCCGGCCGCCCTGAAGATCACCGTCCTGCCCGACGGCGGCCACGCCTCGCGCAGTCCGCAGGCGGGGCTGGAGCTGCTGCTGGATCTGCTGACCCTGGACGACGCCTTGTCGCAGCTTTCGGAACCGACGCCCGATCCGGTGTCGGAGGCCATCGCCCGGCTGACGCGGGGTCTTCGCGTGCTGACCCTGCCGGACGGCCGTCTGGCCAGTTTCCAGGGGGGAGGGCCGTCCAGCGCCGCCCGCGTCGCCGCCGCCCGCGCCCATGACGAGGCCGTCGAAGACGCCGCGCCGACGGGCGTCGTAGCCGGTCTGTCCCGCGTCGCCGGGGCTTTGCTGACGGTGGTGGCCGATGTCGCCGCCCCGGCCCATGGCGCCTGGGGGGCGACCGCCTGCGCCCAGCCGCTGGCGCTGGAGGTGCTGTGCGGCAAGGACCGGCTGTTCACCGGATCGGGCTGGACGCCGGCGGCGACCGACCGCCAGGCCCTGCGGCTGACGCCCGCCCATTCGACCCTGACCCTGGGCGAACGATCGTTGAACGAGCCACTGGGCGGCTGGAAGGGCGAGCTTCTGGGTCCGCGTCTGGTCGGACCGCCCATCCATGTGACCCACGATCAGCGCGCCGGCGACGGGGCTGTCTGGCTGGAGATGGAGCACGACGGCTGGACCGAAGCCTTCGGCCTGACCCATCAGCGCCGCCTCTATCTGGATCAGCGACTGGACGAACTGCGGGCCGAGGAACGGCTGTTCCCCACGCCCGGCCGTCGGGAGGTCATGCGTCCGATCGCCTCTCCCTACGCCATCCGTTTCCAGCTGGAGCCGGGGGTGCAGGCGTCCCTGGCGCGTGACAAGCGATCCATCCTGCTGCGCGGCGGCTCGGGGCGGGGCTGGTGGTTCCGCACCGACGGCCCCGATCTGGCGGTGGAGCCCAGCGTCCATATCGACGCCGGCCTGACGCGACGCAGTCTTCAGATCGTGGTGCGCGGCTCGGCCCGCACCGACGCCGAGACCAAGGTCCGCTGGAAGCTGAGCCCCGCCGGCGCCAGCGGCGAGGCGGGCTGAAACCCGTCGTGGGGTGACGGGCGGCCGGATTGGCGCTAGAGGGCGCGCCATCCTCCCCCAGCCTGCACGGACCGCCGCCCCATGCCCGCCGCTCCCGATTTTCCGCCCGCCCCCGATCAGGTGAAGCCGCAGCGCGCCCTGATCTCCCTGTCCGACAAGGCGGGGCTGGAAGAGGCGGCCCGCGCCCTGCATGCGGCGGGCGTCGAACTGGTGTCCACCGGCGGCACCAAGGCGGCCATCGCGGGCTTCGGCCTGCCGGTCAAGGACGTGGCCGATCTGACGGGCTTTCCCGAGATGATGGACGGCCGGGTCAAGACCCTGCATCCGGTGGTGCACGGCGGCCTGCTGGGCGTGCGCAACGCCCCGACCCATGCCGAGGCCATGGATCAACACGGCATCGGCCCCATCGATATCGTCTGGATCGACCTCTATCCGTTCGAGAAGACGGTGGAGCAGGGCGGCGGGTTCGAGGCGGCCATCGAGAACATCGACATCGGCGGCCCGGCCATGATCCGCTCGGGATCCAAGAACCACGGCCATGTCGCCGTCGCCGTGGACGGCGAGAGCATCGGCCTGATCGTCGAGGCGTTGAAGGCCGACGGCGCCACGGACCTGGCGCTGAGAAAGCGTCTGGCCGCCCGCGCCTTCGCCCGCACCGCCGCCTATGACGCCGCCGTCTCGACCTGGTTCGCAGGCCAGCTGGAGGACGCCGCCCCGGCCCGCAAGTCCATCGCCGGAACCCTGGCCCAGACCCTGCGCTATGGCGAGAACCCGCACCAGACGGGCGCCTTCTACCGCACCGGCGAGCGCCGCCCGGGCGTCGCCTACGCCACTCAGGTCCAGGGCAAGGAACTGGGCTACAACAACATCGCCGACGCCGACGCCGCCTATGAGCTGGTCGCCGAGTTCGAGGCTCCGGCCTGCGTCATCGTCAAACACGCCAATCCTTGCGGCGTGGCCGTGGGCAAGGACCTGTCTGAAGCCTACGCCCGCGCGCTGGAATGCGACGCCGTCTCCGCGTTCGGCGGGGTGATCGCGGTCAACCGCCCGCTGAACGGCGACGACGCCCGCGCCATCACCGGCATCTTCACCGAGGTCGTCATCGCGCCGGGCGCGGACGAGGAAGCCAAGGAAGTCTTCGCCGCCAAGAAGAACCTGCGCCTGCTGATCGCCGACGGCCTGCCCGACCCTCACGGCGCGGGCGAGGTGTTCCGTTCGGTCGCCGGGGGCTTCCTGGTCCAATCCCGTGATCGGTCGTTGATCAAGCCATCGGACCTGAAGATCGTGACCCGGCGCCAGCCGACGCCGACCGAGATTCAGGACATGCTGTTCGCCTTCACCGTGGCCAAGCACGTCAAGTCCAACGCCATCGTTTACGCCAAGGACGGCCAGACCGCCGGCATCGGCGCCGGCCAGATGAACCGACGCGACAGCGCCCGCATCGCCGCCATCCGCGCCAAGGAGGCGGGGGAAGCCAAGGGTCTGGCTCATTCGCTGGCGGAAGGTTCGGCCTGTGCGTCCGAAGCCTTCTTCCCCTTCGCCGACGGTCTGCTGGAAGCGGTCGCGGCCGGGGCCACGGCGGTGATCCAGCCCGGCGGCTCCATCCGGGATGACGAGGTCATCGCCGCCGCCGACGAGAAAGGCATCGCCATGGCCTTCACCGGCGTGCGGGTTTTCCGGCATTAATTCTGGAAAGAGAGGCGCTAACGCTCGCGACGCGGTCGCTCGCTGCTTGAGCGCCGCTCTTTCCGCTTGCGACGCGCCTTAACGTGACTGGACGCTGGAACATGGCCGTGATGCTCTGACCGCTTTCCCGTGTTGGAGCGTTCGCCCATGCCCATTCTGATCCGTCCCGAAGGCCAGACCGCCGACGATCTGAAGCTCAGCCGCAGGGCGGTCGGCGCCCTGGGCGGCCTGCTGTTCTCGGGCTACGCCGTCGCGGCCCTGGCGAAGGAGGCCAAGCCGATCACCACGGATTCGGCGGGTCTGGTCACGGCCGAGATCCGCTATCCCGCGCCCGACGGTTTCGACCTGCCGGCCTATGTGGCCCGCCCCGCCGGCGACGGTCCCTTCCCGGTCGTGATCGTGGTGTCCGAAATCTTCGGCGTCCACGACTATATCAAGGACGTCTGCCGCCGCCTGGCCAAGGCCGGCTACGCCGCCGTGGCCCCAGCCTTCTTCGTGCGGGTGGAGGACCCCGCGCCCCTGTCGGACATGGGCCGGATCATGCAGATCGTCGGCGCCGCCGACTACGAACAGGTGATGGGCGACATCGCCGCGACCCTGGACTGGACCAGCCAGCAACTGTGGGCCAGGGACGGCAAGGTCGGGATCACCGGCTTCTGTTGGGGCGGCAAGGTGGTGTGGCAGGCGGCCGCCCGCTTCGCCGTCTTGGGCGCGGGCGTGGCCTGGTACGGCCGCCTGGCCCCCGCGCCCGACGCCACGCCGGTGCAGATCGCCTCGGGCCAGCCCTGGCCGGTCGATCTGGCCGACGACCTGAAGGCGCCGGTCCTGGGCCTGTACGGCGGTCAGGACCAGGGCATTCCCCTGGCCAGCGTCGAACGGATGCGCCAGGCCCTGACCCGCGCGGGCCAGACCCACAGCGAGATCGTCGTCTATCCCGACGCCCCGCACGGCTTCCATGCCGACTATCGCGCCAGCTACGTCGAGCCCGACGCCAGGGACGGCTGGCGACGTCTGCTGGCGCTGTTCGATAAAGCGTTAAAGAATTGAGGGCTTGAACAACAACTTCGCCGAGAAGGCGGACCGATCTGGGAGGGATCGACATGGGTGCGAGATGGAGCCGCGCGGCGCTGCTTGGGCTGAGTCTGTTGGTCCTTCCGCTGGTCGCGGCTTGCGGTGGAGGTAGTGGTTCCGGCGGGGGCGGGGGGGTGGTGACGCCTCCTCCACTGCCCCCACCGCCTCCTCCTCCTCCGCCGCCGCCACCGCCGCCTCCATCTCCCTCGCCGACAACGCCGTCGACGACCTCGAGCGAGTATCTGCGGAACTATGGGCTAGCCAATATGAAGGCCGAGGTGGGTTGGCAGGCCGCAGCGACAGGCAAGGGCGTCACCGTCGCCGTGATCGATTCGGGGGTCAGTTCCTCACAGGCCGATCTGTCGGGACGGATTTCATCGGCCTCCACCGATGTCGTTGTCGGCCGCAACACGCCCTATGTGGCCAATGACAGCCACGGCACCCTGGTGTCGGGCGTCATCGCCTCCAACTTCAACGGCATGGGCACGGTCGGTGTCGCCTATCAATCGACCATCCTGTCGATCCGCGCCGATATCTCGGACTGCAAGGACAAGGACGACAAGGTCTGTTTCACCAGCTCGGATCTGGTGCGCGCGCTGGACTACGCCGTCGCCAACGGGGTGAAGATCATCAATATGTCGCTGGGCGGCGACGGGCGGCTGGGCTCGGCGTTCGAGGCCGCTCTGTTGCGCGCGGTCGCCTCCGGCGCCGTCATTGTGGCCTCGTCCGGAAACGATGGTGAGGCGAATCCGGGCTGGCCGGCCCGTTACGCCGTCGATTCGCGGTTCGCGGGCTCTGTGATCGCGGTCGGATCGCACAATGCGTCCAACCTCATGTCCAGCTTCTCCAACAAGGCGGGGGACACGGCGAGCGCCTACATTTCCGCGCCGGGAGAGGACATCATCACCGGCTGCGACGGAACATCGTGCTACCGCATCAACGGCACCTCCTTCTCGGCGCCGCATGTGGCGGGGGCGCTGGCCCTGCTGATGGACGCCTTTCCCAATCTGACGGCGAAACAGGCTCTGGCCATCCTGGTGGATACGGCGCGCGACGCCGGCGATCCCGGGACCGACATCGTCTATGGCCGCGGCCTGCTGGACCTGGGCCAGGCGTTCAAGCCGGTGGGCGCGACCTCGACCCCCATGGCCGACGGCACGACCATCGTGCCCGAGGCCATGCCGGGCAGTTTCATCGGCGGCGCGTTCGGCGACGCCTTCGGCCGACAGACGGCGCTGGAGACGGTGCTGTTCGACAAATACGACCGGATGTTCGCGGTCCAGCTGGGCCAAGCCTATCGCGCCGCGCCCGCCCGCTCCTATCAGGCGGCGCCGTTCGAGCCCAGCCGCACCGCCAGCACCAGCCTGGCCCTGCCGAACGGCGGGCGTCTGAACCTGATCGCGGCCCAGCCGGCGGCGTCGCCTGAGCCGGTCGCGCCCCGCTATGATCTGTTGAATGCGCCATGGATGGGGGACGAACCGCGTCAGGAAGCCATGCTGAACCTGGAAACAGGCCGGCTGAGCTTTTCAGCCTGGCAGGGCAAGGGCGGGGCGGTCTCGCCCTTCGACGGCGTCGCCGGAGACGGCTTTGCGGCCCTGGCCCAGGCCGATCATGCGGTGCGCGGCGCCCTGCGGTTCGGCGCCCTGAGCCTGTCGGCGGAAAGCGGAGGCGGGGATCGCCGCATGCCGCTGAGCCGGGTGGAGCAGGACGCCTCCATCTACAGTCGCGCGACCCTGGGCTGGCGCGGCGCCAAGGGCGGATTGTCCTTCAGCGCCGGCGCCCTGACCGAGCGACTGGGGCCCCTGGGCACCTATATGCCCGGCGGGTCGGATTTCGCCCTGCCGTCGCAGACACGCTTCTACGCCCTGGGCGGGGACTGGGCGTTGCGGCCGAATCTGCGGCTGATCGGCGAGGCGGGACTGGGCGCGACGCGCGTCGAGGGCCGGTTCCTGTCCATGGACCGGTCGGCGATCAGCTCGAATTGGCGGTTGGGGCTGCTGACCGGCTGTTCGGCCCTGTGCGACAGCTTCAGCCTGACCCTGTCGCAGCCTTTGCGGATCGAACGGGGAACCTTCGCCGCCTGGCTGGCGGACGTGCCGGTCGATTATTTCGATCCGCTGACCTATTCGCGCCGGACCTTCTCGGCCACGCCCAGCGGGCGGCAGCTGGATTTGATCCTGGGGAGCGAGCGTCGCCTGTGGGACGGCTCCAGCCTCACACTGCAGGCCGTGGCCAGCCGCGAACCCAGCCATGTGGCGGATGCACTGCCGGCCTACGCCCTGATCGGGGCCTGGCGGCGCCAGTTCTGAGTGCCGCCAGATCGATCTGAGCGGTCAGGCCTTGCCGTCGAAGGTCTGGCCGTCGGAGGCAGGGTGGGCGTCGTAGGGGTTGGCGGCCTTGGCGCCCGATCCCTTGGCGGCGACCACCACCATGGCGGGGCGGATGGTGCGACCGAACAGTTCGAAGCCCGATTGCATCGTCTGGATCACCGCCCCGCCCGGCACGGTGTCGGAGGGTTGCTCCATCATGGCCTGATGCAGGTGGGGGTTGAAGGCCTCGCCCGCTTCGGGCTTCACCAGCTTCAGCCCATTGCTGTCGAACGCCTGAAGCAGCGCCTTCTGGGTCATTTCCAACCCCGTCACCAGGCCCGCGGTCGCGCCCTCGGCGTCCTTGGGCGCGGCCATCAGGGCGCGTTCCAGATTGTCGGCGACGCCCAGCAGATCCTTGGCGAAGCGCTGGATGGCGAAGGCGCGCGCGTCGTTCTGTTGCGCTTCGGCGCGGCGCTTGAGATTCTCCATCTCGGCGGCGACGCGCAGCGCGCGGTCCTTCCACTCGTCGCGCTCGGCGATCACGGCGTCCAGCGACGCCAGACCGTCGGCCGGATGGGCGTTCAGCCCGTGTTCGGCGTCGGTCTCGGCCGCATCGGCGGCCGGGGCTTCGGAAGTGTCGTTCAGGGGTCTGTCGCTCACGTTTCTTTCCCGTCCAGCATTCGGCCCAGCACCCGGGCGGTATAGTCCACCAACGGAATGACACGGGCGTAGTTCAGTCTTGCCGGTCCTATCACGCCGATGGCGCCCAGAACCCGCTGTCGGCCGCTCATATAGGGCGCCGCGATCACGGCGGAACCCGAAAGTGAAAACAACCGTGTTTCGGCCCCGATGAAGATGCGCACGCCTTGGGCGGAATCGACCCCGTCCAGGAGGCCGATCAACTGCTCCTTCTGCTCCAGATCGTCGAACAGGACGCGCACCCGCTCCAGGTCGGCCAGGCCCTCGCCGTCCTGCAGCAGATTGGCGCGGCCGCGCACGATCAGGGCGCGTTCGCGTTCGACGCCGCCGGACCAGGCGGCGAACCCGTCCTCGACCAGGCGGGCGGCGGTCTGATCCAGTTCGCGTCGCGCGACCTCCAGCTCCTGGGCCATTTCTCGCCGCGCCTCGGCCAGGGGGCGGCCCCGCAGCCGGACGTTCAGGAAGTTGGACGCCTCCTGCAGGGTAGAAGGAGTGACGCCCGCCGAGAGGCTCATGATCCGATTTTCGACCGTGCCGTCGTCGGCGACCAGGACGGCCAGGGCCTGATCCCCGCCCAGGGCCACGAACTCCACATGTTTGACCCCGGCGTCGCGTACGGGGCTGGAGACGACGCCCGCGCCGCCGGCCAGGCCGGACAACAGGTTGGACGCCTCGTCCAGCGCCGCCTCGAAATTGCGACCGCGCCCCGCTAGCCGCCCATCGATCTCGCGTCGCTCCTCCTGGGTCAGATCGCCGATCTCCAGCAGGCCGTCGACGAACAGGCGAAGGCCCGCATGGGTCGGAATGCGCCCGGCCGAGGTATGGGGCGCGACCAGAAGGCCGGCCAGGGTCAAATCCTGCATGGTGTTGCGGATGGAGGCGGGCGACAGGGCCACCCCGCCCAGCGACAGGGTGCGCGACCCCACAGGCTCGCCCGTCTCCAGATAGCTTTCGACGATGCGGCGGAAGATGTCGCGGGCGCGCGCGTCCAGCCCCGCCAACCCGGTCAGGGGCGACAGGCCGTCGAACGGCGGCGGTTTGGGGGCATACAGGCTCACGCTTTCAGGATAAGCAGCGCCGCTGCCGCTTCCAAGGCCCTCTACACTTCGGGTCCGGCCGCCAAGGGATCATGCTCATGCGCCATTCGCAACGCACCGACGACCAGATGCGCCTCGTGACCATCGAGACGGGGGTCAACCGCTACGCCGAGGGCTCGTGCCTGATCGGCTTCGGGAACACCAAGGTCCTGGTGACGGCCTCGGTCGAGGAGAGCATTCCCGGCTGGATGCGCGGCAAGGGCCAGGGCTGGGTCACGGCCGAATACGGCATGCTGCCGCGCGCGACCCATACCCGCGGCCGGCGCGAGGCCGCCGTCGGCAAACAGACGGGCCGCACCCAGGAGATCCAGCGGCTGATCGGCCGGTCCCTGCGCGCCGTGGTGGACCTGAAGGCGTTGGGCGAGCGTCAGGTGGTGCTGGACTGCGACGTGATCCAGGCCGACGGCGGCACCCGAACCGCCGCCATCACCGGCGCCTGGGTCGCCATGGCCTCGGCCCTGAACTATCTGCGCGACGAAGGGGTGCTGAAGGCCGACCCCATCCTGGACCAGGTGGCCGCCGTCTCGTGCGGCGTGTGCGACGGCGTTCCGGTCCTGGACCTCGACTATGAGGAGGATTCCCAGGCCGAGGCGGATTCCAACTTCGTCCTGACCGGCGCGGGCCAGATCGTCGAGATCCAGGCGACGGGCGAGAAGCGGGGCTTCACCCGGGCCGAGTTCGACCGGCTGTTCGCCCTGGCCGAGGTCGGTTGCGGCGAGTTGTTCGCCCTGCAGAAGGCGGCCCTGGCGGCGGTGAAGCGATAGGGGGTTTCGTCCGCGCCCCGGGCCGGGCATGGTCGCCGCCTCGATCCTGACCGGAGGCCAGCCCGTGCGTCGCATCTCCTCGATCCCGGCCGTGTGGCTTCCTTTGGCCGCTTGCGTCCTGTTGGCGGCGGGCTGTCAAAAGTCCGGCCCGGCCGATCCGGGCGCCTCAGGCCCTGGCGCCGCGCCGTCCGATGTGATCGACGCCGTGCCCCTGCCGCCCGAGGAGACGCCGGCCCCGACGCCTCCTTCCGCGACGCCCGCGCCCGAAAAGGCCAAGCCCGCCGAAACGCCGGCCGAGGAGCCGCAAGTCACCCTTCCGGAAGGCCCGGACATGGCGCCGGTTCGCGTGCCGGCCAGCGAGGTCGCCTGCCGCGACGCCATCGGCGCCAGCGCCGCCGCGCGCCTGGTCGAACGCTGCGTTCAGGTCAGCCCCGCCACCCATCCGCCCTGCAACGCCGCCAATCCGTGCGATCTGATCCAGGGCGAGATCGACCGATCCTGCAAACTGTGGGCCCGCGACGGAAACCCGCCCGCCGCCTGCAAATCCTGAAGCCTTGACCGCGTCCCTATGCTTTCTCTGCGGCGATCTGCTACGCAGACAACAGCGGATTCCGTCGGGGGAGGGATAGCCTTGAAAAGAGGGTTGGTGCTGGTCGTCTGGGCCTTGCTGGTCGGCACATCGGCGATCGCCGGCGAAACGATTCAGCGCGGCCCCGCGCCGGATTGGCTTCCTGAGGTCGCGCCGCACCGTTCCAACAGGCCCGACAGTCAAACGCAGCCCCTTCGGTACGAAGTCGTCGAAAGCCATGCGAGGGCCTTTGGGGACCATACGGAAACCTATGTCCACATGCGGCTCAAGGTGCTGTCGCCCCTGGGGCTGCAACAGGCGTCGCGGCTGAGCCTGGAGTGGAATCCGGCCCTCCAAACGCCCACTGTCCATCACGCCCGCATTGTCCGCGAGGGCGAAACCACCGACATTCTGGAGAAGACCGACTTCACCATCCTTCGCCGGGAGGCGGGTCTGGAGAAGTCGCAGCAGATCACAGGAATTCTGACCGGCGTCCTGATCAACCCGGACATCCGCGTGGGCGACACGATCGACTTCGCCTATTCGCTGCGCACCCAGTTTGACGTCTTCGGCAATCCCCTGGAAGCGGTCGGCTATTCGCGCTCTGCATTGCCGGTCGACCTTGGCGTGACGACCCTGAGCTGGCCGTCCTCCATGGTGGTGCAAACCCGCGTCGGTCGCCATGCCGAGCTTCCGCCGATCCTCCAGAAAGACGATTTCAAGGTCCTGACCTATCGCATGACGGATACGAACGGAGACGCGTACCCGATCAACATCGCACCTCGATCGCTTCCGGACTACGGCTGGCAGGTCAGCAGCATACCGCAGTGGGGCGCCATCGCCGACCATGTGCGCCCGGCCTTCGATCAGGCAGAGCGCCTGCCGGACGCGCCAGATCTCGCCGCAAGCCTGGAACGTATCAAGTCCGAGAACCCCACTCCCGAAGCGCGCGCGCTGGCGGCCCTGAGGCTGGTTCAGGACGAGGTGCGCTACATGGCCTTGACGCTTGGCGAAGGGGGCTGGCTGCCGACCTCGGCTCAGGACGTCTGGGCCAGCCGTCAGGGCGACTGCAAGGGCAAGACCGTGCTCTTGGTGGCGCTGCTGCGAGCGCTCGACATCGACGCGGTTCCAGTGCTGGTCTCCTCGAACAATCTGCCGCTCGACCAATATCTGCCAATGGTCAGCGTGTTCGATCATGTGATCGTCAAGGCGCGGATCGGTCAGCAGACCTACCTGATGGACGGGTCCCGGATCGGGGATCGAAGCCTGACGCCGGACGCGCCGTTGGTTCACGAATATATCCTGCCCATCACCGAGCGCGCGCGTCTGGAGCGCGTTCCGCTCAGCCTTCCCTCGCGTCCCATGGGCGCCATGACGGTCGAGATCGACCTGTCGGAGGGCGTTTACAGCCCCGCACGCGTCACGATCACCGATATCGATCGGGGTGACAGCGCCACCGAAATGCAGGCCGTCGCGGCGCAGGCGCCGACGACCGAACTGACGCGGCTCTACGATGAGCGATGGAAGACGCTGCTGAAGAGCAGCGGCGAGGTCTCTGACGTAAGAAGCCAATGGGAATACCGCGAGGATACGCATGAATTCGTCGCCAGCGCGACGGCGCGCATGGTCTTCGACTGGAGCGGCGGGCCGATCAACATCCCCTTGGCCCACGTCACATGGCAGGGGTTCGACCTGAACGCCGACGAGCGATTCAAGGACGCGGATTATGCGAAAGACTTCCCCGGCTTCAGCTCCTTCCGCACCGTCGTCATCCTCCCCGAAGGCCGGGACGACATCGACTTCTCGGTTGAGCCCTACGAGGTCGAGGCGGGCGCCACCCGCTATTTCCGCACCGTTCAGCGGAACGGAAACCGCCTGGAGACCGATCGGGGGTCCATCACCCTTCGACCCTATGCGACGGCGACGGAGGTCAGGGCCGAACAGTCGAACATGGACCGGTTCAAGGACCTGAAGGCGACCATGCGGGTGAGGCCGGGCTATGTGATGACGGCCACGGACCGTCAAACCCTGGAGACCCCGCCCGAAGGCGATCCGGAGGCCGCGCTTCGTCGCGGTTACGCGCTCAACGATCAGGGCGATCATCTGGCGGCCATCGCCCAGTTTGACGCTGCGATCGCTGGCTTTCCGGCGCCCAACGCCAATGCGCTCGCCAACCGCGCCCTGGCCTATCTGGCCCTGAACACGCTTGAAAAGGCGCGCGCCGATATCGCCGCAGCGGAGGCCGTCAATCCCAATGAGGTGATCCTTCTTCACGCCAAGGGCCGGTTGGCGGAAATCGAGAACGACGATCTGGAGGCTGTGCTGGCGTTCACGGGGGCGCTGCGATCCTGGCCGGAGGACATTCACGCTCTTTATCGTCGGGCTGCCGCCTATGAGCGCATGGGTCAGTCGGCCCGTGCGCTCGGCGACCTGGAACGGGTCGCCGCGCTTCAGCCGCAAGACCAAACAGCCCAGATGGCGCTGGCGGTGCAGCTCATGCGCATGGGGCGGACGCAAGCGGCCTATGACCAGGCGAAGGTCTTGGCGCAATCGCTCGGACATGCCGAAGCGCAGGTGGGGATATTCATCGCCATGACGCAGTCTCTGGCCTCGGGCTTGAAGGCGTCGGATCCGGCCAAGGCGGAGACTGTGCTCACCAACGCCCTGTCGGTCGAGACCGACTTCCCCGCTCTGTTGATCGATCGGGCGGGTGTCCGCGACAGGCTCGGCGACACGCGCGGCGCTGGCGAGGACAGGGCGCGCTTTACGGCGCTGACCACCATCGATCTCGACGACGTTGCACAAGCCTGCGTGTCGGACCGACTTCTGCGGATCAGTCGGGACGTCGCCTTGGACATGTGCGACAAGGCGATCCAGCAGAAGAGCGACGATGTCGAGCTCCACATGCGGCGCGGGTCTTTGCTTCGGTTCCTCAATCGCAAGACCGAAGCCGTCACGGCCTATCGCACGGCGACGGACCTCGATCCGTCCAATCAGAAGGCGAAATACAGTCTCGGCCGGATGCTTAAGGAGATCGGACAGACCGACGAAGGCGAGGCGCTCATGGCGGCGGCCCTGGCCGCCGACGCAACGGCGGGCGAGACTGCCGACGAGGGTGTGATCGCTGTCCGTGTCGCCGGCTGAAGCGAAAACGGCGCGCTGAATGGACCAGTCCAGACTGCGACGGACTGCGATCGAGCTCGGACTTCAGCCCGCCGCGCGCACGGCGCCGGCCACCTCGGCCACAACACGTTTGACCAGGGCTTCGTCGTCGCCTTCGGCCATGACGCGGATCAGTTTTTCGGTGCCTGAAGGACGGACCAGCAGCCGGCCTTGACCGTTCAGGGCGGCCTCGGCCTCGGCGATGGCGGCCTTGACCTTGTCGGTCTCCAGCGGCTTGTCGGTGGTGAAGCGGACGTTCTCCAGCTTTTGCGGCACGGGGTCGAACTGGCGGGCCAGGACGCTCATCGGCTGGCCGGATTCGACCAGGACGGCCAGAACCTGAAGCGCCGCCATCAGGCCGTCGCCCGTGGTGGCGTGGTCGTGCAGGATGATGTGACCGGACTGTTCGCCGCCGATGTTGAAGCCGCCCTCGCGCATGCGCTCCATGACATAGCGGTCGCCGACCTTGGTCCGCTCCAGCGTCAGGCCCTCGGCCTTCAGGCGGCGCTCCAGCCCCAGATTGGACATGACGGTGGCGACGATCCCGCCGCCGGTCAGCAGGCCGCGCCGCGCCCAGTCCAGCCCGACCAGGGCCATGATCTGGTCGCCGTCCACCACCTGACCCTTTTCGTCGCAGACGATCAGGCGGTCGGCGTCGCCGTCCAGGGCGATGCCGATGTCGGCGCGATAGCGTTTGACCGCCTCGGCCAGGGTCTCGGGATGGGTCGAGCCGCAGTCGGCGTTGATGTTGGTCCCGTTCGGCTCGACCCCCACGGGGAAGACTTCGGCCCCCAGTTCATAGAGGGTGGTGGGGGCGACCTTGTAGCCGGCGCCGTTGGCGCAATCGACGGCGATGCGCAGGCCCTGCAGCGTCAGCCGCTTGGGGAAGGCCTGTTTGGCGATCTCGATATAGCGGGCCTGGGCGTCGTCGATGCGCTTGACCCGGCCCAGGCGGTTGGACGCCGCCAGCCCCTGCCCCAGGCCGTCGTCCATCATGGCCTCGATCTTCAGCTCGATCTCGTCCGACAGCTTGTAGCCGTCCGGGCCGAACAGCTTGATCCCGTTGTCGGCGTAGTCGTTGTGCGAGGCCGAGATCATGACCCCCAGATCGGCGCGCATGGAACGGGTCAGCATGGCCACGCCCGGCGTCGGCACCGGGCCGAAGGTGCGCACGTCCATGCCCACCGAGGCGAAGCCGGCGACCAGGGCCGGTTCGATCATATAGCCTGACAGGCGGGTGTCCTTGCCGATCACCACCAGATGGCGGCGGTCGTCGCCCGTGTTGAACAGGCGGCCGGCGGCCAGGCCGACCCGCAGGGCCACCTCGGCCGTCATCGGATAGCTGTTGGCGCGCCCGCGGATGCCGTCGGTGCCGAAATATTTTCTGTCGCCCAAGGATCGGTCCTTCGTTTCGGGTAACGTTCCGAAACCCCATTTTTGATGCGGTCCGCCTTAAGATTGCATAGACGGCCGTTGGGGCTTGATTGCGTGGCTTAGTCCCAGTTCGCCGCCAGTGCAAAAGCGGCCCTGTTTTCTTTCGGAGCTTGCGGCATGTGCGGCATCATCGGCGTCACCGGCAACGGACCCGTCGTTCCCCGGCTGATCGACAGCCTGAAGCGGCTGGAATACCGCGGTTATGATTCCGCAGGCGTAGCCGTGATGGTCGACGGCAAGGTCGAGCGCCGGCGCGCCAAAGGCAAGATTCGCAACCTGGAAGCCGTGCTGGCCGAGGATCCGCTGAACGGCGTCGTGGGCATCGGCCATACGCGCTGGGCCACCCATGGCGCGCCGACGACCGCCAACGCCCATCCTCACAAGGCCGGCCGCGTGACGCTGGTGCACAACGGCATCATCGAGAATTTCGCCGAGCTGAAGGCCGAGCTGGCCGCCGAGGGCCATGTCTTCGAAAGCCAGACCGACACCGAGGTCATCGCCCATCTTCTGGACGCCGAACTGAAGACGGGCAGGAAGCCGCTGGAGGCGTTCAAGGCGACCCTGGATCGGTTGACCGGCGCCTACGCCCTGGCGGTCCTGATCGACGGCGAGGCCGACCTGATCCTGGGCGCGCGGCGCGGCAGCCCTCTGGTCGTCGGTTGGGGCGAGGACGAGATGTATCTGGGCTCGGACGCCCTGGCGGTCGGCCCCTTCACCCAGAAAATTTCCTATCTGGAAGAGGGCGACTATGTCGCCGTGACCAAGGCCGGCGTCCAGATGTTCGACGTGGCGGGCAAGCCGGCGGACCGTGCGGTCGTCCAGGTCGCGGCCTCCTCGGCCCTGGTCGAGAAGGGCGAGTATCGCCACTTCATGGAAAAGGAAATCCATGAACAGCCCGACAGCGTCCAACACACCCTGTCCGAATATCTCGATCTGGTGACGGGAACGGCCAAGACGAACGCGGTCGATTTCGCCGCCATCGACCGCATCCAGATCGTCGCTTGCGGCACCGCCTTCTACGCCGGTCAGATCGGCCGCTATGCTTTCGAGAAACTGGCGGGCTTGCCCTGCGACGTGGAGATCGCGTCGGAGTTCCGGTATCGCTCGCCCGCCGTGTCGCCGCGCACCCTGGCGGTCGCCGTCAGCCAATCCGGCGAAACGGCCGACACCCTGGCCAGCCTGACCTGGTGCAAGGCGCAAGGCTTGCAGACCGCCGCCGTGGTCAATGTCCATTCCTCCTCCATGGCGCGCGAGGCCGATGTGCTGTGGCCGACCCATGCGGGACCCGAGATCGGCGTCGCCTCGACCAAGGCCTTCACCGCCCAGGTCGCCGCCCTCCTGGCTCTGGCCGTCACGGCGGGCGTGTCGCGCGGGCGGATCGATGCGGCCCAGGAGGCCGAACTGGTCAGGGCGCTTTTCGAAAGCCCCCGCCTGATCGCCGAGGCCCTGACCATGGGTGACAGCATCCGCGCCGTGGTTCAGGACCTGTCAAAGGCCGACGACGTCCTGTTTCTGGGACGCGGCGCCATGTTCCCTCTGGCCATGGAGGGGGCGCTGAAGCTGAAGGAGATCAGCTATATTCACGCCGAGGGCTATGCGGCCGGAGAGCTGAAGCACGGTCCCATCGCCCTGATCGACGAAGAGACCCCGACCATCGCGCTGGCCCCGCTGGACGACGTGTTCGAGAAAACGGCCTCGAATCTCCAGGAGGTCGCTGCGCGCGGCGGGCCGGTGATCATGATCGCACCGGTCAACGCTCCCGATCCGCATGGCGCCGGCATCAGCCGCATCGACGCCCCGGACTGCCACCCGCTGATCGCGCCCCTGGTCTATGCGGTGCCGGTGCAACTCCTGGCCTATTACACCGCCGTTCAAAAGGGCACCGACGTCGATCAGCCCCGCAATCTGGCCAAGTCCGTCACGGTGGAGTGACGGGCGGATCGCTCATTCCACGCAGGATGTCGGGATCGACGATTTCCAGGGCGCCGCGGCGCAGACGGATCGCGCCCATGTCGTCGAGGGCGGCGCAGGCGCCCGAGATGCTGGCCCGGCGCACCTGCATCAGATCGGCTAAATCGCTCTGACGCAGGGCCAGGACGTCGCCGCCGCCCAGGTCGTGCACGTTCAGGATCAGGGCGGCTAAACGCTGCTCGACCTTCAGACCCGCGTGACGCCTCAGTTCGGCTCCCAGGGCCGCGTTCCTGCGCCGCAGGTCGGCCAGGGCGGCGTCGATCAGGGTCGCGCCGTCGATCCTGTCGACCAGACGCTGGGCCGACACGGTCAGAAACCGGCCCGGCGTCAACCATATGGCGGTCTCGGCCGGCCCCCGGCGCAGCACGGCGTCGAAATTGATCAGTTCCTCCGGCCCCGCCAACCCCTGCGACAGGGTGGGATGGCGCCCCAGGCGGGCCGCCACGCCGCCGAGGATGAAGGTAATCAGCGGCTCGCCCTCGGCTTCGGCCAGCGTATGGGCGCCGGGCAGGGCGGGGCGGGCGTCGCCCTCGTCCAGACCCTGGACGGCCAGGATGGACAGAAGCGAGGGGACCAGATGGGACGTCGGCATCCGCCGTCTAGATCGCGAAGCGCCACCGTGCGCGATAACATGGGTTAAGCGGTCAGACCGGCTCGCTCTGCAGGCGCAGATAGGTGGGGTCGAACTCGGCGATCTCGGCCAGGCGGCGCCAGTCCAGGATGTCGATCCGGCCGCCCGACCACTGGACCACGCCCTCGGCCCGCAGTTCGGAGATCAGCCGACTGACATGGACGGCGGACAAGCCCAGGGCGTCGCCCAGAACGTTCTGGGTCAGGGGCAGGTCGAAACTCAGATCGCCCGTCTGTCCCACCGCCTGCAGGCGCAGGTAGAGTTCACATACCAGATGGGCCAGATGGCCCAGGCCGCTGCGCCGACCCATGGCCACCAGCCATTGCCGGTGGATGGCGGCGTCGATGATGGTGTCCAGCCACAACAGACGTCCCAGGTGCGGATGGCGCTCGGTGATCTCGATCAAGCGGATGTGCGGAGCACTGGCTGTCACGCAGTCAGTCAGGGCCACGACCCCGTGATCCATCTGCTTCATCAAGAGGCTGTGCAGGTCGATGAAATCTCCCGAGACATTGATCTCGGTGATCTGGCGCGATCCATCCTCCAATGTGGAATAGCGGGCCGAGAAGCCCGAGATCAGAAGCGTACTGGCCGAGGGCCGGGTGTGCTCGCGTACGATGTCCGCTCCGGCGGGGATGGAGCGCGGCGGTTCCAGCGCCTTGTCGAGGGCGGCGACCTCCTCGTCCGACAGCCGGTCCCGCAGGCCCAGCTTGTCCACCAGAGTCTGTACGCGGGGTGCTGCGCGGGTCTCGGTCATCGCGGCGCCTCCGACACGCTCCAGTCCTCGGGCGGGCTGTCGGACGCGGCGGCGGTGATGCTGACTACCGTTCGTCCCGCGTCGTCGGTCACGACGACGCTGAATCGGCGCGTCGCCCAGAAGGCCGCGCCCCGATAGCGCAGAATTTCGCCCAGAACTGCGACCGCCTCCTCGCGCGCCGCCTCGACCCCGTGCAACTCCTCGCCCTGATCGTCCCGGACGACGTCCCCGTTCTGGGTATGGAAAAAGTAGCGAGGCAATCCATCCTCCGACCGTCTGCCGGAAGAAGCGGTCTGGACCCGGATTGGTTCAGGGGGTCAGCGTCTTTCAAGCAGGAAGGACAGATTCGCCATCTCCCAAACCGCCAGATAGCCGTCGTCGTAGAGTGGGGCAGGAAAGTTGAAGGGCTCCGCTCTGAGATTGAGCGCGCGCGACATCCCGCCGATATTCTTGGGCAGATCCACGTTCGGGCTGGTCTCACCGTTTGAAGTAATGACAAGAATTTCGGCGCCCGACTTGAACATATTGGCCAGGGCCTTCCAAGCATCGTCATTCGTCAGATGATTGATGAGGTCTTTTGAGAAGATCAGGTCGGATCGAGAAGGGGATTTCCTTGTAATATCAAGTCTTTCGAAATCATATCCGGGATAGGTTGCTCGGTTCGCGGCAACCAGAGGTGCTACAATATCGTAGCCGCGATAGGTCAACCGGGGATGGGCCTGCAGCAGCAACGGCATCCAGTTGAAGTCTCCGCAGGGCACATCCGCAATGGATCGGATATCTCGCTCTTCGATCATCTGCGAGAGCACCTTGATCGCCTGATGGACGCAGGCGGAATCTCGAGTCGAGCCTGGTCCCGATGCGGATTCGGCCGACTCCCACGCATTCGTTCGATAGACGTAAGTGAAGCGTTCTTGGAGATTTCTGTGCTCAAGTTCCGACTTTCGAAGGCCAAGAGCTTTCCAAATCCGCTTTCTAAGTCGCTTCAGCACGGTTTTCCATGAAATGCGCAGCATAGGAGGCTCAGATTTCCTGATTGAAGGCGCCGATTTCGGGATAGGCGGCGAGGCGCGGTTTGATCTCCTTGCGGAACAGGTCGCGCATGTCGTCTTCGCTGCGCATGCTTTCGACCACCACGACCAGTTCGGGCTTGTTGGACGAGGCGCGGACCAGGACCCATGAGCCGTCGTCCAGATGCACGCGCACGCCGTTGACGGTGATGGCCTCGATGATCCTGCGGCCCAGGATTTCGCCCCCGGCGGCGGCCAGATCGGAATATTCCTTCACGATCCGGTCTAGCACCCCGTACTTCAGTTCGTCGTCGCAATGCGGCGACATGGTCAGGCTGGTCCAGGCGTCCGGCAGGGCGGACTTCAGTTCCGAGAGCTTCTTGTCCGGATTGCGGTCCAGCATGGCCAGCACCGCGCCCGCCGCGACCAGACCATCGTCATAGCCATGGCCCAGATCGCCGGCCATGAAGAAGTGACCCGACTTCTCGAACCCGGCCAGGGCGCCCAGTTCGGCGGTCTTGCGCTTGATGTAGGAATGGCCTGTCTTCCAATAGACGACCTCGGCGCCGTTGGCCTTCAGAACCTCGTCGGTCTTGTAGAGGCCCGTCGACTTCACATCGACGACGAAGGTCGAGCCGGGATGGACCTTGGACAGGTCGCGGGCCAGCATCAGGCCGATCTTGTCGGCGAAGATCTCCTCGCCCGTGTCGTCCACCACCCCGCAGCGGTCGCCGTCGCCGTCAAAGCCCAGGGCCAGGTCGGCGCCCGTCTCCTTCACCCGCTGGGCCATCTGCACCAGCATGGCGTGGTCTTCGGGGTTCGGATTGTATTTGGGGAAGGTGTAGTCGAGGTCGGTGTCCATCTCGATCACCTCGACGCCCATGCGGCGCAGGGCTTCGGGCGCGAAGGCGCCGGCCGTGCCGTTGCCGCAGGCGCAGACGACCTTCAGCGGACGTTTCACCTGAACCTTGGCGGCGACGTCGGCGATATAGGTCTCGCGGAAGTCGTCGATGCGCACCAGCTTGCCGCCGTCGCGGGGCACGCCCTGACCGCCCAGCACGATCTCCTTCAGGCGGCCCATTTCGTCGGGGCCGAAGGTCAGGGGCTTGTTCGCCCCCATCTTCACCCCGGTCCAGCCGTTCTCGTTGTGGCTGGCGGTGACCATGGCGACGCAAGGGGCGTCCAGTTCGAACTGGCCGAAATAGGCCATGGGCGACAGGGCCAGACCGATGTCCAGCACTTCCATCCCGCCCTGTATCAGGCCCAGGATCAACGCCTGTTTGACGCTGAGGCTATAGCCGCGGAAATCATGACCGACGACGATACGCGGCTGGACACCGATCTCGTGGACATAGGTCGCCAAGCCCAGACCCAAGGCCTGGATGCCCAGCAGGTTGATTTCCTTCTCCAGCACCCAACGCGCGTCGTATTCGCGAAAGCCTGTCGGCTTGACCAGGGCCTGGGTTTCATAGGCGGCTGTATTGGGCTGCAGGTCCTGGCGCGGCTTGAGCATGGGGAATCCGTGAGGTTGTATTGGAAGGCGCAGAGCCGTGCGGAGGTCAGGCGGCGGCGCGTTTGCGGATGCGGGCGATGCGCCGCAGCCGCCGCCAGAAGCGGCCGCGCTCCGGCTCGGGATAGGGTTGCAGGTTCTCGACGAACTGCTCGGCCGAGGCGCGCCAGCTGAACTTCTCAGCATAGGCGCGCACCGCCTTCCGATCCAGGTCCAGGCAGGCCAGGCAGGCGGTTCGCAAGTCCTTGTCGATGGCCCCGGCGCCCGAGCCGGGGATGATGTCGATCGGGCCGTGGGCCGGATAGGCGGCGACCGGCGTGCCGGTGGCCATGGCCTCCAGGATCACCAGGCCGAAGGTGTCGGTCCAACTGGGGAAGACGAACACATCGGCGTCGCGGAAGCAGCGGGCCAGGTCGTCGCCGAACTTGGCGCCCAGGAACTTGGCCTCGGGATATTTCTCCTGAAGCTCCGCGCGCGCCGGACCGTCGCCGACGACGATCTTGGTGCCGGGCAGGTCCAGTTGGAGGAAGGATTCGATGTTCTTCTCGACCGCCACCCGGCCGACGTTCAGGAAGAAGGGCCTGGGCCAGTCCTTGCCGCCCAGTTCATCGTAGATCGGCTTCAGGTCCGGGTTGAACACTGCGGTATCGACGCCGCGCGACCAGGGCGAGACGTTCTTGAATCCGTGCTCGACCAGTTCGTCGCGCAGGGTGGGTGTCGCCACCATCAGCCGGCCCGACGGCTTGTGGAACCATTTCATATAGGCGTAGCCGACCTGGACCGGGATCGGGAACCGTGCTGAGACGTACTCGGGGAATTTGGTGTGGTAGCTGGTGGTGAAAGGCAATTTCCATTCGACGCAGATGCGACGCGTGGCGATGCCGATGGGGCCTTCGGTGGCGATATGCACGGCCTCAGGCTCGAAGGCGCGCAGCATCTCGCGGATCTCCTCCTCGGCGCCCAGGGCCAGCCGGATTTCCGGATAGGTGGGGCAGGGGATGGTCTTGAACAGGCTGGGTTCGATGACCTCGACCTCGTGCCCCATGGCCCGGCATTCCGCAACCGTGCGGGTCAGGGTGCGGACGACGCCGTTGACCTGAGGTTCCCAGGCGTCGGTGGCCAGAACGATGCGCATTGAGGCGGGCGGACCCTGAGCCGTTGAGTAAGGGCGAAACTTCTAGCCGGTTCGAATGACGATGGCGAGACGGTCCTTGCTCGACACTGCGTCACGCCAGTTGCAGGGATCGATCGTCGCGCCCGTATAGGAAGTTCAGCGTGTCTCGTACCTGAACGTAAGCGGCCATGATGTGATAGAGCGAACTCGCAGGCGCTGGTTCGTCGATGAACTCGCCGGTCTCCAGCATCTTGTCCCGCCACAGGCCTTGAGGCGTCAGATAACGCCACAATGCGTGGGAAGCTTGGGACGCTTGATCCAGGCACTGGTCCCGTTGACCATCTTCGCTCATCGTCGCCAGAATGCACGCCGCCTTGAGCCATTCGGTCTGGGGCCACAGTCGGGCCCGTGCGCTCTGTATGGCGCCGGTGATGGTCAGGGCGTCCATTGCGACGCCGCGTTTGCGGTCCACACCCTTCAAGCCCGCCGCGTACAGCCTCCGGGCGCTGTCGAGGGCGCCTTGGTCGTTACGGCTTCGGCCGTAGCGCGCCATCAACCAGGCCCATTCGAATTGGTGTCCTGGTTCGACCAGTCGGCCAGCTTCTCCCGGAGCGGGCGCCCAGCCGGCGTCGAAGAACTCGCGCAGTGCACCGGTGTCTGCGTCGATGAAGCGCGTTTGCGCCAGCCGTACGATCCGATCCGCGGTTTCGGTCCAGCGCGGGGCGCCGCCAGCCTCTTCCCAAGCCAGTGCGGCTTCAAGCAGATGCATGTGGGCGTTGGATTGATAGGGATGATCGCCGGACTCTCTGAGCCCGCCGGCGGCGTCCGCGCGCTGGAGCAGATGGTTCAGCACGCCTGCGGCTTCATCTTCGAGGTCCATCCGCGCCGTTGCGCGCGCCACGCTGGCCAGGGCGAAGAGGAAAAAGGCCTGATCATAGACCATGGCCGTTTCATCCTGAGGGCGGCCGTCGGCGTCGAGCAGAGTCCTCATCTGCCCATCCGGCCGAAGATAGGCGGCGCGCAGCCGTTCCAGCCCCTTGTCGATGACGGTGCGCCAAGGTCCGGCCCAGCCTTGTCGTCCGGCGTCCGCATAAACCTGCAACTGGCGCGCCTGGACCCGGGCGCGGCGCGACGATCGGATATGGCGACCATCCAGGGTCAACAATTCCTCGAAGCCGCCATCGGCGCCCTGGCCCAGCGTCGCCCAGATAGGCAGGGCCGATTGCCGCATCCAGGCGGTGAAGCGGACCGCCCCATCCTGCAGCGATTCAGCCGGCAGAGGCGCGGAGAAGTCCAGATGCTGTGGCGATAGGGTCCGCAGACGCTCAACTACCTTCTTAACATCCTGGCTCTTTTTCAGAGCGGTGACGAGTACGGCGTCACGCTCCACCACGATGCCGACGTCCTGCAGGCCGATCGCTGCGACCATAACCCCGTCGCAGGCGCGGATCAGGCAACCTTCGGAGTCTTCGAGGACGTGCAGGCCCACGCCGCCTTCACCCGAGGCATGGACGGCATCCCAAGCGCCCAGGTCGGACCAGGCGAAACGGACCGGCAGGACCGAGGCGTGCGTGGTCTTCTCCATGACCGCATAGTCGATCGAGATCTTGGGCGCGGACAAGAAGCTTGCGCCCAGGGTGAGGCAAGGGCCTTCGGTCTTGGCCTCGTCCAGGCCTGCCTTCACAGCTTCGGCCACGGCGGACGCGTGTTCCGCCACTTCCGTCGCCAGGACATCGGCGCGAACGATGAAATTGCCGCTGTTCCAGAGATAGCCTTCATTTATGTACCGCTGTGCGGTCGTTGCGTCCGGCTTTTCCACAAAGGCGGCGACTGGCGACAAGCCGTCGCCAGAGGGCGCAATATATCCATAAGCCGACGAGGGCGCGGTCGGCACGACGCCAAGCGTCACGATGCGCCCTTCGGCAGCTGCGACAGCCGCTTCCTTGACCGCTGTCCTGAAGGCCTGGTCATCAGGAATATGATGGTCTGATGCGACGAACAGTGTAACCGCGTCGGGCGTCTGGCGGGTGGTCCAGAGCGCTGCTGCGGCCATGGCGGCGGAGGAGTCTCGACCTTCAGGCTCCAGAAGAATAACAGCCGATGCGCCGATTTCGTCTAGCTGATCGAGAATCGCGCGCTTGTGCCGCACGCCGCCGACGACGACCAAGGATCCGCCGCCTTCCGCCAGAGCCGAGACACGGGCCACAGTCTCCTGAAACAGGGAGCGGTTGCCGGCCAGAGGGATGAACTGCTTGGGAAGCGAGGGACGAGACGCGGGCCAGAGTCGCGTGCCGGAGCCGCCGCACATGATGACCGGATAGATGGGGGGCATGGGCACGTTACGTTTGTCGGAGGGATACTGATTACTAGCCGAGCCTGCCGTTGCCGTCACCTACGGCGACCGTCGGTTGTGGCTCGAGACTGCCGTAATCTTATAGCGGCAGCACCGTTGTGGACTTCACCTCTTCGAGTACGGCGTAGGTGCGGGTTTCCCGCACGCCCGGCATCCGCACCAGAACATCGCCCAGAAAGGCGCGATAGGCGTCCATGTCGCCGACGCGGGCCTTGATCAGATAGTCGAAGCCGCCCGCGACCATGTGGCATTCCAGGACCTCGGGCTGGGTGCGGACGGCATCGGCGAAGGCCTCGAAGACATCGCCGGTGGTGCGGTCCAACAACACCTCGACGAAGATCAACAGGTCGCGCCCGACCTGGGCCGGGTCGATCATGGCGGCGTATCCGGTGATGACCTTCTTTTCGCGCAGCCGTTTGACCCGCTCGAAACAGGCGGCGGGGGACAGGTTGCAGCGCCGGGCCAGTTCGGCGTTGGAGATGCGGGCGTCGGTTTGGAGAACCCGCAGGATGCGGCGGTCGATGGCGTCAATCTCGATCATCGGAAAACAGCCCTTGAATGCGAATGATCTTCGGCATGAAGACCTATCATACGAAGCACCTTCAATGAGCTCCGACATATACGAGATAAATCCACAGGATTTGTCCGCAATGACCACTTCAGCCCTCACGCCTTCGAGCCTGGCCGCATGGGACGGTCTGGACGCCGATAAGTTCCGCGACGAGCGCGCGTCCGTCGCCGCCAACCTGGCCCGCATTCCGCTGAGCGCAGACGAGCGTCTCGCCGTCGTCGCCGAGGCCACGGCCCTGGTCGAGCACGCCCGCCGCAGCCAGAAGAAACAGGGGGTGGTCGAAAGCTTCCTGCAACAGTTTTCGCTGGGCACCCGCGAGGGCCTGGCCCTGATGTGCCTGGCGGAGGCCCTGCTGCGTGTGCCGGACGAGGAGACGCGCGACCGCCTGATCGCCGAGAAGATCGGCTCGGCCGACTGGGCCAGCCATCTGGGCCAGTCCGACAGCCTGTTCGTCAACGCCTCGACCTGGGGCCTGATGCTGACCGGCAAGCTGGTGGATGTCGATGAAGAGGCCAGGACCGACCTGTCCGGCTTCCTGAAGCGGATCGCGGGCCGGATCGGCGAGCCGGTGATCCGTCAGGCCGTGGCCACCGCCGTCAAGATCATGGGCGAACAGTTCGTCGTGGGCCGCACCATCCAGGCGGCGCTGAAACGGTCGAACAAGGAAGGCTGGCTGTGCAGCTTCGACATGCTGGGCGAGGGCGCCCGGACAATGGCCGATGCGGACCGCTACGAGACCATCTACGCCGACGCCATCGAGGCGGTGGGCAAGACGTCAAAGGGCCAGGGGCCGGAACATGGCCACGGCGTGTCGGTGAAACTGTCGGCCCTGTCGCCCCGCTATGAGGCGACGCAGGAGGACGGGGTGTGGGACACTCTGTATCCGCGCATCCTGCGTCTGGCCCAGATCGCCGCCCGATACGACATCAACTTCACCATGGACGCCGAGGAGGCGGACCGTCTGGCCCTGTCGTTGAAGCTGCTGGACCGGCTGGCGCACGAGCCGTCTCTGGGCGGCTGGACCGGGCTGGGTCTGGCGGTTCAGGCCTATCAGAAGCGGGGGCTGGAGACGATCCAGCGGGTCGCCGATCTGGCCCGCCGCTCAGGTCGTCGTCTGATGGTGCGTCTGGTCAAGGGCGCCTATTGGGACACCGAGATCAAGCGCGCCCAGGTGTTCGGCCGCACGGACTATCCGGTCTTCACGACCAAGGCGGCGACCGATCTGAACTATCTGGTCTGCGCGCACGCCATGATCGAGGCGGCGCCCGCGATCTACAGCCAGTTCGCCAGCCACAACGCCCACACCCTGGCCGCCGTGCGCCGCATGGCGCGCGACCGGGGCGTCACGGTCGAGCATCAGCGCCTGCACGGCATGGGCGAGGCGCTTTACGACGCCGCCATCGACAAATGGTCCGACGAGACGGTGATCGTGCGCGCCTATGCCCCCGTCGGGGGCCACGAAGAACTGTTGCCCTATCTGGTGCGGCGCCTGTTGGAAAACGGCGCCAACTCCTCCTTCGTCCACGCCCTGCTGGACGAGCGCGTGCCCGCCTCGGCCGTCGCGGCCGATCCCATCTCCCTGGTCGAGCAGGCGCCCGACCGTCACCCCAAGATTCCGGTTCCGAAAGACATGTACGGCGATCGTCAGAACTCCCTCGGCCGCGACTACAGCCAGGCCGCAGACCGTGAAGCCCACCTCCGGGCGCTGCAGCTGGTGGACCGCGAGAAGCTGACCTCAGGCCCCCTCGTCGGCGGAAAGCTGCGCGCCGGGATCAATGCTCAGGACGTGACCAATCCATTCGACCGCGCGCAGGTGCTGGGCCATGTGTCGGAAGCCGAGACGGCCGACATCGACGCCGCCGCCGAAGCCGCCGCCCACGCCCAGGTCCAGTGGGATCGCCAGGGCGGGGCCCGGCGCGCCGTCACCCTGCGCGCCATGGCCGATGCGCTGGAGGCGGACATGGACCGTCTGGTCGCTCTGCTCAGCCGCGAGGCGGGCAAGACCCTGAACGACGGCGTCGCCGAGGTACGCGAGGCCGCCGACTTCTGCCGCTACTACGCCCTGCTGGCCGAACGCGACTTCTCGGCGCCGGAGACCCTGAAGGGGCCGACGGGCGAGACCAACCAGCTGATCTTGCACGGACGCGGCGTCTTCGCCTGCATTTCGCCTTGGAACTTCCCGCTGGCCATCTTCACCGGCCAGATCGCCGCTGCGCTGGCCGCCGGCAACGCCGTCCTGGCCAAGCCGGCCGAACAGACGCCGCTGATCGCCGCCGAGGCCGTGCGCCTGTATCACAAGGCCGGTCTGAATCCCGATCTTCTGGCCCTGGTCCCCGGACGCGGCGAGACGGTCGGCGCCGCCCTGGTCACGCATCCGGGCGTCGACGGCGTCGCCTTCACCGGCGGCACGGACACGGCCGCCGCCATCAACCGCTCCATCGCCGCCCGCCCCGGCGCCATCATCCCCTTCATCGCCGAAACTGGCGGCCTGAACGGCATGTTCATCGACACCACGGCCCTGAAGGAACAGGTGATCGACGATGTGATCCAGTCGGCCTTCGGCTCGGCCGGGCAACGCTGCTCGGCCCTGCGCGTCCTCTATGTGCCCACGGATTCCGCCGACGCCCTGATCGAGGGGCTGAAGGGCGCGCTGGCCGTCCAGACCGTCGCCGACCCCGCCGATCCCAGGACCGACATCGGCCCGGTCATCGACCCGGAATCCCGCCGCGCCCTGGAAGCCCACGTCGAGCGCCTGTCAAAGGAAGCCAGGATCATCGCCCGCGCCGACCTGCCGCTAGGCGCCGAAAAAGGCGACCTGTTCGCCCCCACCATCGCCGAAATCCCCACGCCCGACTTCCTGGAACGCGAGGTGTTCGGCCCCATCCTGCACATCCATCGCTACGCCCCGTCCGACCTGAAGACGGTCGCCGGCAAGCTCGCCGCCCGCGGCTATGGCCTGACACTGGGCGTCCACAGCCGCATCGAGGCCTTCGCCGACGAGGTCGTCTCCCTGGTCCCCGCCGGCAACGTCTACGTCAACCGCTCCATCACCGGCGCCGTCGTCGGCGTCCAACCCTTCGGCGGCGAAGGCCTGTCCGGCACCGGCCCCAAGGCGGGCGGCCCCAACAGCCTGATCCGCTATGCCGCCGAGAAGGCGATCAGCATCAATATCGCGGCCCAGGGCGGGGATCCGGCGCTGCTGAATCTGTAGCTCCTTACGAATTCAGTGCGCGTCTCAGCGTTTCACCTACGCGCGTGATATCGTCCGCCGACAATGACTCGTGAGTCGGTAGATTGATGCCCTGGGCTGCGCAAAGGCGCGCGTTCGGGGCGTCGACCGAAGCGTCATAGTAGGGCGGCATGTCGTTGACCGGATAGAAGACGGGGCGTGTCTCCACGCCATCCGCGTCCATTCGCGCCATCACCTCGTCGCGGGACGTTCCGACGTGTGGTTTCAGCATGATGGTGTACATCCAAAATGAATGCTCGCAGTCGATCGCGGTGAAAGGCAAGTCGATCATATCGACCAGCCCAGCGAGAGCTTGATCATAGGTGGCGGCGATCTCGACGCGCCGGGCCAGGGCCTCGTCAAGCCGTTCCATCTGGGCCACGCCGATGGCTGCCGTAAGGTTCGTCATTCGATAGTTGAAGCCGACGACCGGATGCCAGTAACGCCGTTCGGCGCTCATGCCTTGGCTGCGCAACAGCCGCATACGGGCCGCCAACTCATCGTCGTTCGTTGTTACGGCTCCGCCTTCGCCGGTCGTAATGATTTTGTTGCCGAAAAAGCTAAAACTACCGCAGTGCCCGATGCCCCCCACGGGCGCGCCGCGATATCGTGCGCCGTGCGCTTCGGCCGCGTCCTCAATCACCCAGAGTCCATAACGGGCGGCGATTGCCATGATCGGCGCCATGTCGGCGGACTGACCATACAGATGAACGACCACAATCCCCTTGGTCCGTGGAGTGATGGCCTGTTCGATGCGCTCCGGATCAATGTTGAAGGTGCGGGGATCGTTGTCGACGAACACCGGGCTGGCGTTGCAGTAGCGAACGCAATTGGCTGTGGCGATATAGGTCAACGACGGCATGATGACCTCGTCGCCCGCCCCGAGGCCCAGCCCGACCATAGCCAAGTGCAGGGAGGTGGTGCCGTTGTTGCAGGCGATGGCGTGCTTGACGCCGGCCATGGCGGCGACCTGCGCCTCGAAGCGTTCGATGAAGGGGCCGCGCGACGAGATCCAAGTGCTATCCAGCGCCTCGTTGACGTAGGCCTTTTCCTTGCCCGAGAGGCGCGGAACGGCGACGGCGATGCGGTCCATGGCTTTATCCTGTCTATCTTGGGCGGGCGGGCGTGCCGACCGCGATGGCGTTCGATTGAATGTCGTAGATGGCGGTAGCGCCCGCGCCGAGCGTCGCATCGTCGCCGATCGATACGCCAGGCGCCACCGCCGAGCCGACGCCGAGCATGGCACGATCGCCCACCACGACCGATCCGGCCAGCCGGCCGCCGGGTGCGACATGCGCCGCGACGCCTAACCGGCAATCATGATCGACCGATGCGCAGGTGTTGATGATGCTGAACGCCCCGATCCTGCAATCGGCGTTCAGGACCGCACCCGGCATGACGATGGTTCCACGTTCGACCACGGCCGAAGGAGACACCGTCGCGCGGGGACTGATCAAGGCAGGCAGTTCGAATCCCAGTTCTTCGAACCGAAGGCCGATTCGTTCCCGTGCCCGGTTGGACCCGAGGCCTAGGGCTGCAAATCCCACGCCGTCGGCGAGAAGCGCCTCCGCCATGTCATCCTTGCCGATCACCGGCGCGCCGGCGACGAGACGTGGCGTATCGTCGGCGTCGAGGCAGCCGACGACCTCGAAGCCGCAAGACCGCGCCAGCTCGACGACGACCTTGGCGTGTCCACCCGCCCCGATAACCACCAAGCGGGGGATCGCGGGCTCCTAACGACGCTTTTGGGCCAGCCGGGCGACGTCTGCGTCCACCATCTCGCAGATCATCTCCTCGAGCGTGATCGTAGGCTTCCATCCCAGTTGGCGTTCCGCTTTCGCGGGATCGCCTAGCAGCACGTCGACTTCAGCCGGACGGAACAGAGCCTGATCGATGACCAGATGATCCTCAACCGAAATACCCGCATGTTTGAAGGCGATGTCCACCATATGCTGAACGGTCCAGGTCTGCCCCGTCGCCACGACGTAGTCGTCCGCAGCGTCCTGTTGCAACATCATCCACATCGCCCGGACATAGTCGCGGGCGTGGCCCCAGTCCCGCTTGGCCTCGATGTTGCCTAGGCGAAGCTCCTTGGCCAGCCCCAACTTGATGCGCGCCACGCCGTCGGTGACTTTGCGCGTGACGAACTCCTGCCCGCGAAGGGGGGATTCGTGATTGAAGAGAATACCCGAGCTTGCGTGCATGCCGAAGCTTTCACGGTAGTTCACCGTGATCCAGTGCCCGTATAGCTTGGCGACGGCGTAGGGCGAGCGCGGGTAGAAGGGGGTGGCCTCGCTTTGCTTCTCGTGCTGGATCAGACCGAACATTTCAGAGGACGACGCCTGATAGAAGCGGGCCTCGCTTTTGAGAAGACGCAAGGCTTCCAGGACGTTCAGGACGCCGACACCCGTCACGTTCGCGGTGAGATGCGGCTGTTGCCAGGACGTGGCGACGAATGACTGCGCCGCCAGGTTGTAGACTTCGTCAGGGTCCACTTCGGCGATGATGCGCATGAGACTCGACAAATCAGTCAGGTCGCCCTCGACCAGCGTTATGCGGTCCAGGACGCCTAACCATTCCAAGCGGTCTAGGTGTAATCCCCCTGAGCTGGAGCGGCGTGCCAGACCCCAGACCTGATAACCTTTTTCAAGGAGGAATTCGGCGAGATAGGCCCCATCCTGGCCCGTAATTCCCGTGATGAATGCTCTTGGCACGCAAGCTCCTCCATGAAAGCGCGGACTTACTAGACGTTGAAGAGACCCAAGCCAAGTGCAGCGACGACAAAGGCGGATTTGGCGTTGCTTTGGGGCAGAGTGAGCCGTATCTCGAGTTTCTCATCATGCGAGGTCCGACCCTTTGAAAATCGCGATACTTCTCTCCGAGCGCCCAGATCTGGGTTGGCTTTGGCGCGCGAAGGAACTCGCGACCGCTCTCCGCCAGACGGGCGCGCCAAACGGCGGTGAGATCACGGTCGCAATAGGGTTGCCGCGTGAATCCGAAGCGGAGTGGCGGAAGAAGGAAGTCGAGCTTCTTACGGAGGATAGCGGCGTTGTCGTGCGACATCTCGGATGGGAGCGGGTCGAGCCTGCTATGGCCCAAAGGATGTTCCCCGATCTGAAGGCCAGTCTGGACGACATTCCCGATGTCGCCCTTCCCCGCGACTGGGGATGGAACTTCATGGACTGTGACGCCTGGATCGTATGCGCTGACGCGGCGCAGGGTGCCGTGGCGCCGCTGAAGCCTGTCGCTTATTATGTCCGCGACCTGGCGCAGCGTTATGTGCCGGCGGCGTTCGCGTCCGGTCTCGATCACATCTTCTGGCGACGCCAGGATCATGCATTCAGGCTTTGGCGCCAGGCCGATTGCGTGTTCGCCTCTCAGATTTCGACGTGCGACGATATCTCCGGATATGCGGGCGTTCGTCGCGACCGGATCGTCCAGGCTCCGCAACTTCGGCCGGGATCGACCATTTCCGCCCGCGAGGACTGCCAGTCCATCGACCTGCTATGGTTGGCTGAACCTTACGCTGGACACGACCCCGCCGTTGGGTTGGAAGCGATCCGCATTCTGCGGTCGGAGGGCGTGGAGGCCAAGATCACGGTATGTGGCGAGCAAGCCTATGGCTTCGCGCCTGACGATGGGCAGGTCACTCTGGCCGCGACGCCTCCCTGGGCGCGAAGGGCGGCGAAATCCATCTCTTGCGAGACGGTCTCCGACGAGCGGGGGCTCGTTCGCGCATTGTCGCGCGCCAAGCTGGTCTGGTCGAGCGCCTTGGCCGACGCGGAGGGGGAAGGGCTTCTTCGTGCGGCTCAGGCGAAGACGCCCTTCATCGGTCTGCGCTATCCTCAGGCCGAAAGCCTGGCGCGTGAGCTTGGGGTGAAGGCTTATTTCTATGATCGGTCGGAAGCCGGTCTGGTCGCCGACGCCTTGAAGGCGGCCTTGTCCGAAACCGCCCGGACGTCTGAGGCCGCGCAGCCCCGGCGCGCCGATGCGGAGGACTGGTCCGCGATCGTGGAGCGTCTTTGGAGGGCTCCTGGTGCGTGAGGGAAATCGGACCGCGATCGGCGTCTGGAGCGAACTGCCTCCGGGCGCACGGTGGGCCAACGAGGGTATTTCTCGGATTGTCGGTTTCCTGATCGAGGGTGGAGCCGAAACCGGCGATTACATCTTCCGGGTCCTGGTGCCGCGCGGGATGGCCGAGACCGTGCGCGAGGACCTGCGCACGCTGCTGGCGAAGGAGGGTGTCGACTGGATCGTCGATGAACCCAGCGAGGCTTTCGAGGCGGAATGGGCGCGCGAGCACGGACCGATTTCAGACAAGTCCTCCCTCGCTGCTTCGATGGCGGCCTACGCCAACGCCCACATCGATGTCGCCGGCTGGATCAACACCTTCCCACATTTCACTGGATCGCGTCTGTTGGATCGTCGCAAGGCGGTGCTGTTGCCGGACGCCATTCCCTACGATTTTCCAATAGGCTGGGATTACAACCACTATTGGGGTCCGCAAGGCGAATGGGTGCGGTGGAAGACTATCGCGCGCGACACCCTGTCCGACGGCCAGGCGGTGATCGCCCATTCCAAGCATGTCGCGCGCCGTCATGGGGTCAAGCTGCTGGGGCTCGACGAAAGCTTGATTCGTGTAGTGCCGCACGCGCCGCCGGACCTGGCGCCGATTCTTCCCTTCATAAAGGATCGCCGAAAAACGCCTGAAACCCGGCGTTTGGCGGCCAATATACTCCGCGATTACGCTGCGACGAAGGGGCTGGATTATCTGCGGGCCTTCCCATTCGAGGAAACGCCCTTCGTCATGGTCGCGACCCAGGATCGGGTGACGAAGAACGTCGGTCGTGCGGCCGAGGTCGTGCGACGGCTGGTTCGGGACGAGCGGCGAAATTTGAAATTGTTCACCACGGCGCCCCTGCATCATGGCGCCGGCTGGACGTTGTTTCCCGGCCTGGTGGCGGATCACCAGATGCAGCATGACATCGTCTCGATGCCGGACGTGCCGCGCGACGTTCACGCCGCGCTTTTCCACTGCGCAACCTTGACGATTCACCCGACCTTCTACGAGGGCATCGTAGGCACCTTGACGTTCTACGAAGCGGTCAGCGTCGGCACGCCCTGCATTATGGGGGTGGGACCGCATGTGCGTGAACTGATGGAAACGGCTCCGGAGCTCCAGCCGCTGACCTTCGATCCCTACGACATTTCCACCATGCGAAAGCTTGTCCTGGACGTACTGGAAGATCCCGAGGCCGCCGTGGCGCTTCAGCGTTCGGCCTATGAGCGTCGCCGCAAAAGGGGCTGGGCCGCCGTCGCTCAAGCCTATGCCGAGGCCGCCGCCGGCTTCGACGACGCGGCGTCGTCATGAACGCGCGTTCCAAATCCGCTGAAGACACGGCCCGCATTCCTGTCGGCGTGTGGACGGAATGGCCCGTCGGCGCGCGTTGGGCCAACGAGGGCATGACCCGGCTTCTCGGTTTCATGATCGAGGGCGTGGCCAAGGGGAAGACCTATACGTTCCACATCGTGATGCCCGAGGGCGTCCGAGCGGAGGCCAGGAACGACCTGGCGTCTCTGCAGGCCGTCGAAGGGGTGGATTATGTTCTGCACTCCCCTTCGCCCGAACTGGGGCTCGCCGCGGACGACTTCGAAGGTCAGGCCAGATTCGCCAATGCGCATGTGAAGGTGGAAGGGTGGATCGTGCTTTTCCCGTACTTCCGTCATGCACTGCTGCTGGACGCGCCGGTGGCCACCATCTTCCCCGATGGCATACCGGTAGCGTTTCCTGTTCCCGACGCGGGGGCGTGGGGCCCCAACGGCTATCATTTGCGGTGGCGCCAACAGGTCCAGACGCTGCTTGACGGTTCGGATTGCGTCGTGACCTTTTCGAACCATGTCGCGAACGAGCAGGCGGGGCGTCTGTTCGGGGTTGCGAGGGAAAAGATTCACGTGGTGCCGCATGCGCCGCCCAATCTGTCGCACCTGGCACCCTATGCACGCCAAGGTTGGACGGCGGCAAGTCGAAGCGCCGCCGCCGAGCTTCTGCGTTCCCATGCGCACGAGCGAGGCTGGACCCAATTGGCTGACTTTCCTTTCGAGGAGATCGACTATGTCGCGGTGTCGACGCAGGATCGCGTGACGAAGAACATTCGGCTGGCAGCGGAAGCGGTGCGAATGCTCGTCCGCGACGAGAGGCGCAATCTCAAGTTGTTCATGACCGCTCCGCTGCATTTCGGCGCCACTTGGACGCCCCTGCCAAACCAGTTGGAACATGACCTGATGGTCGGCGACGTCGTGTCCATGACCGATCTGCCGAGGGAAGTGCACGCCGCCTTTTATCATTGCGCGGCGCTTGCCGTTCATCCGTCCATCTTCGAAGGCGGACTGGGTCCGTTCCCCTTCTATGAGGCTGTAAGCGTCAGTACCCCCTGTTTGATGGCCGATGGCCCGCATCTGCGTGAACTGGTCGCGGACGAGCCGCAACTGGCCGCCTTCACCTTCGATCCGAACGACAGCCGAAAATTGCGGGATCTGATCCTCTCGACGCTGGAAGACCGAGATGCGGCTCTGGCCGTTCAGCAGGCCTGCCTGGAACGGATAGCCGACTATGGCTGGAGCGAGGTCGCGGCGGCCTATTCCGCGGCGGCGGTGACTGGGAAGGTCGCTCGGTGAGCGGGGAGGCCGCCCATCTGGAGGAACGGCTCTCGTTGATCGAAGCCCGAATCGCCAAACTGCAGGAGATGATCGAAGCAGGTCTCCAGCGCCAGATCGTTTCGCTGGACGATGATTTCGTGGGGATACGGTCTAAGGACGGATGGATCGTGGCGGGGGCGGAAGAATTCCGCACCGTTCTGCATTTGGCGGACGGCGTTAGCGGCCATGAACCGGGCGTTCAGGCCTTGCTGAAGCGCGCCGTGAAAGCCGGCGACGTAGTCGTCGATGTCGGAGCTCATATCGGCCTCATCAGCGTCGAACTGGCAAGGCATGTGGGCCGGGAGGGTCGGGTGATCCTCGTCGAGCCGAACCCGCGATCGGCGGAGGCCGCCCGGCGCACGCTGTTGTCGAATGGTTTCGGCGATCGTTTCGATCTTCATCTCGCCGCGGGGGGGGCGAAAGCCGGGCGTGCGACCTATTTCTTCGGCTTCAACAGCATGCTTGGAAGTCTGGCCGTTCTGGAAGGGTCGTCATTGGGTTCGCTCGAAGTCGATGTCGCGCCTCTGGATGACATCGTCCCTCCCGGCCAGGCCGTGTCCTTGGTCAAGATCGACGCCGAGGGTTGGGAGAACGAGGTCGCCAAGGGGATGGTGCGGCTTTGCAAGGATTCTCCGGATATTCTGGTGATCGCCGAATTCGCGTCTTCCCATCTGGCGAGGACCGGCGTGACGCCGACGCAATGGTTCGATGATTTCGCCGCCCTGGGACTGTCCGACTTCTCGTTGATCGACGAACGGACTGGCGCGCTGTCGCCTTGCGGCGTCGAACGCCTGATGCAGATGGAGACCGCGAACATCCTTCTCGAACGGCCCGGCGCTGGGTTAAGGCGACGTTTTTCAAGGCGGGAGGGGGCGCGTAATTGAATCGTCCAGTTGGGCAGGATTATATGGCCGATACACACTCAGCCGCAGGCGCGGGTCCCGTTGACGCGAAGCGTTCCGTTCCTAGGTCGCAAGCCGCGTCTTCGGTCGCTATCGGCAACCTGAATGACAAGCTAGGCGTGCTGGATGGTCGATTGAACGCCTTGGAGACCATTGCGACCGACATCGGCGAACGTCAGAAAGCGATACTCGACCGGCTAGATACGCTCGGCTCGGCGCTTGCCGGCGGCGCCGACGACCATCGTGAAATTCTGACGCGTCAGGACGAGCGCCTGAAGGCCCTGGAGACGGGATCGACCGAAGCCGTCAAACGTCAGAAGGCGATGATCGACCGTCTCGGCGCGATCAGCGCGGCCCTGGTCAGCGGTGTCGACAGTCATCGGGACGCTCTTATGCGCTTGATGTCCCAAGGCTCGCGGGACATGCAGGAGTTGGGACGGGAAATCGCGGCGCTGGAGAAGCGGCAAGAGCAGGTTGGTTCGGCCACGACCGACGTTCTGGAAAGCCTGGCGCGGGCCGCCGAGGCCGCGGACGCTCGGAGAATCGAAGAAAACCTTCGCTTTGAAGCTCTGGCCGGCGAACTGATCGACTTGCACCGAGTGCGGGACGCCTTGCAGAGAGAACAGGGACGAACGGAAGCGCTGCAACGCCGGCGTCTGGATGATCTCGCGCGAATCCAGGCCTTGGGCGCAGAGCGGGATGCCTTGGAAATCGAACTCCAATCGGCGGCGAGCCGACATAGACGGATGGTGCGTGGGTGGGCGGCCGACGTCCGTCCCGTCGCGGCGGCGTCAGTTTCGCACACCTCTGAAAATTCATCCGAGCCAGCACGCGTCGAAGCGTCGTCCGACGAACCGCCTCTCGTCGGCGTGGACCATCGACAGCTTCTGGCCGACGCGCGCGCCGCGAAGGCATGCCGGGATTGGCCTCGCGCGCGCGAGGCCTATGCGGCCTATGTGGCGGCGCGACCGCGAAAGGCGTCCGCCTGGAAGCAGTACGGACACGCGTTGAAGGAAAACGGCGACCTCGCCTCGGCCGAGGCGGCGTATTTCAGGTCGCTCGCCTTGGCGCCGGCGGACCTCGACACCTGTTTGCATCTCGCGCACGTCCTCAAAAATCGCGGAAATCGAGAGTTGGCCGCCGAGGTCTTCAGCGCAGCGTTGAAGATGAATCCCGATTTCGGCCCGGCCAAGGACGGGCTGGGCGATCTGGGCTTTGCCGTTCCCGAGGCCGTCGCGAATACGAGCCCCCGGAAAATCGACGGCAAATTGACTCGCTGGCTATTTGGAAAGCGGCTGAAGTTCGCGCAGGCGGCGTTTTCCAGCAGGCAATGGAAGACGGCAGAGCGGCGCTATCGCAGTCTGCTGCTGACACAACCTTGGAACGCTCGTCTTATGATCCAGATCGGCCACACCTTGAAAGAGCAAGGAAGACTTGACGCGGCGGTGCAGATGTACCGCAAGGCTGCGGATCAGGAGCCCTTGAACAGTGACGCCCAGCTTCACCTCGGACACGTGGCGAAGCTGGCGGGCGATCTGGATTTGGCGCGTGGCCATTATCTGCGGTCCCTGCGCTATTGGCCCCAAAACCCTGATGCATTGCACGAACTTCGAGATCAACAGTGATCGCCACTGACAATTCATGGTCGTCACACGTCAGAATTATAGGCGCGCTGATGATGCGCGAGACGATCACGCGTTATGGCAGGCAAGGCTTAGGCCTGCTTTGGTTGATCGGCGAACCGTTGCTGTTTTGCTTCGGCGTCATCATCATGTGGTCGTTGATAAAGCCGGCGTATGAGCATGGCGTCAGGATCGCACCGTTCATCATGACCGGCTACATGTGTCTTCTTCTGTTAAGACATCTGATCGGCGCGAACATGAATGCGCTTCAAGCCAACGGTGGGCTCCTCTACCATCGACCGGTGCGAGTCATGCACCTTTATCTGTCGCGATGCGGATTGGAGATCGCCGGAAACACCATGGCCTTCTTCATCGTCTATCTGGCGATGTTGGCGATCAGACAGGTAAGCCTTCCTCACGACCTGCTTCTGCTCTATTCCGGCTGGTTCCTGCTGGCTTTCATGGCGTGCGGAATCAGTTTCGTGTTCGCTGGACTTTCTCTGCGTTACGAGTTGTTCGAGCGTGTTTCGCCTGTTCTGCAGTACGCCATGATCCCGCTATCCGGCGTGTTTACGATGATGGCCTGGCTGCCGCAGCATTATCGGGATGTTCTGTTGAAGGTTCCTATTCCCCATGCAGTGGAAATGGTGCGCGCCGGCATGTTCGGGGAATTCACGCCGACCTATTATGACGTCGGATACGCCCTTGCATGGACGGTCGGATTGAACTTCGCGGGGCTGGTGCTGTTGGCACGAGCCAAGCACCATCTGGAAATGGAATGAGGCGGCGCGACCGTTTCTGGAAATCGAAATGAACAAGCCAATCCTGAAATATCACGGCCCCGGCGACTTCGCTGCTTCGTCGGACACGACGCCGCGCTGGCGAAGAACGCTGAGGAGGACGCCCCTGTCCTTTCTTCTCGTCGTAATCGCGCCGACGATCCTAGTGGCGATCTACTACCTGCTTGTGGCCTCTCCGCAATATACGTCGGAGGCACGTTTCGTCGTCAGATCCAAGACCCAGGAGCAGCCGTCCAGCCTGGGCGTGGCGCTTCAGGGGGTCGGCCTGTCCTCCAATCAAACGGACGCCTACGCCGTCCACGAATATATCCGATCACGCAATGCACTGGACGATCTGCGCGGAAAGCTGGATGTACGAGCCATGCTCGGCCGGCCGGGCGTGGACGCCCTGTCGCGTTATCCTCGGCCTTGGGAAAGTGAATCGCCCGATGGCCTGCACGATGGGTTTCGGCGGTTTGTGACGGTAGGATACGACTCCTCTACCGGCCTCAGCACACTACGGGTCAGGGCGTTCAGGCCCCAAGATGCGCAAACGCTGGCGGATGCTTTGCTGGATGGCGGCGAACGCCTCGTCAACCAGCTCAACACCAGAGCGGATCAGGGTGCCGTGGCGGATGCGCGACGTAACGTCGCTGACGCCGAGGCGCGGTTGACAGCGGCACAGGTACGTTTGACGACTTTCAGAAACAGGGAGGGGCTTTTGGACCCGTCCAAGGCGGCTGTCGAAAATCTGCAGCTGATTGGCAATCTTCGCGGGACCGTGGCGAATTTGCGCGCCGAGCGATCCCAATTGGCCTCCGAAGCACCGCAGAGCCCTCAATTAACGGCGCTGGACAGTCGTATCGCCGCATTCGAACGGCAGATTGCTGCCGAACAGAGCAAGATGGCCGGCACCGCCGATTCCTTGGCGCCCAAGCTTGAAACCTATGAAGCCCTTGCGCTGGACCGCGAGTACGCCGACAAGGCCCTGGCGTCAGCGCGAGCCTTACTGGATCGTTCGGAGTCGGATGCGCGCAGCCAACGTCTGTATCTGGAACGCGTCGTGCGCCCCAACCTTCCGACCGACGCCAGCCAGCCGAAGCGGCTCCTTGCCATTTTGACAGTTTTCCTGAGCCTCCTAGTCCTGTACGCCACAGCCTATCTCGTCGTCGCGGGCCTCAGAGAACATAGTCAAGGATGACGGCGATCGGCATCCAAAGCTCTGTGGCGCGCTCGCAATCCGTCGCGCTCGATGTGCAGTCGCTCGGCAAGGTTTTCGTCGAGAACCGGTCCGGAAGCGGACGATGGATATTTCGGGATTTGAATCTGCATCTTCAGAGGGGCGAACGGCTTGCCGTCTTGGGGCGCAATGGGCAGGGCAAATCGACCCTGATCAAGATACTCGGCGGCGTTTTGCCGATGTCCGAAGGGAAGGTGGACTGGTGCGTTCGGCCGTCGTGGCCGATCGGCTTCGGCGGAGGATTTCAAGGCAGCCTCAGCGGCCTCGACAATATCCGCTTCCTCGCGCGCATCTATAATGGCGACTACGACACGGTTCTGGATCGCGTGGAGAATTTCGCGGAACTAGGATTGGCGCTCAAGCAGCCTGTGAAGCACTATTCGTCAGGCATGCGGGCTCGACTCGCCTTCGGTTTGTCCCTGGCGATCGATTTTGACTGCTATTTGATTGACGAACTGATGGCTGTGGGGGACGCGCGTTTCGCAGCCAAATGCGCGGATGAACTTTTCACGCGCCGCGCGGACCGAGCGTTCGTCATGGCGTCACACGACATGGCCTCGGTCGCGAACGTCTGCTCTCGCGCGCTCATCATCGAAAACGGGCAAGCAAAGCTCTTCGATGATGTGGCAGAGGCGATTGACGTCTATACTTGGCTGAGGGCGGTTTGACGCCCGGCTAACCGGACGCGCGTCCGATCGCCACCGACAATATGCGAAGCGTGCCGGCGAACACTGCGTGGGCTGCCGAAATCCGGAATTCGGCGACGGCTTCTCTTTCCCAATGGGTATCCAGGATGATGTCGTAGAGCCCCGCTCTGTCCAACGCGATATCATGGCGTTCGTATGCTTCGAGGCTCCCCCACTCGAACCTCAGGATTTGAGTCGAGGCGGTTTTGTCTATCTCGAATCCCACACTCAAGCGCCACTCTCCCGACGGCAAAGTCATGTGAGGTCCCCAGATCAGGACATCAGGGCGGCCCGTCATGTCGAACGTCAATGGCGGAGCGCCGGCGACCAGGCGACTCTCATTGACATGCATCATGGCGAAGGAAATATCAGTCGAGCCGCCTTGACGGCCAAACAGCAGAAGTTCCTGGGGCCAGGTTCCCGCTACCAGCGCAGGTTCGACGACCTCTCGTGTGAAAGTCTCCACGACGGCGCTCATGGCCTCGTCACCGGAACACGAGCCCGCAAATCCGCACCTGCCGCCTGTCTCCAGCGCATGAGAGAACAACCGCGAAAGATCTCGCGCCTGATTAACGCTGAACTCGGCCGATAACGATGATGGAGTCGAGAGGACGATCAGCCATTCATTGGCCTGGAGCGTTAGGGCCTCGTCCACGGACATGCTCACATGCACGGCGCTTTCGGCGTGCCGCGCTCGAAAGGCGTGTGCTTTCTCCAGCCATTGGTCACTATTTTCGCCTGGTGTTACAAGGATACCGATGGATGCTTGGAAAGCAGGCTGTTTTTCGAGTGTCATTCAGAGTCCAAGCGCGCCATAGGCACCCTTTAGGCGTTGTTTATAGGCATCGATCGAGAAGGTGCCGGCGCGTAAGCGACCGGCGGTCTCCAACGATTTTCGCAAATCATCGTCCGTGTCCAATGCGATAATGGCGGTCCGCATATCGTCCAGACTGCGGGGGTCGACGATGAGTGCCGCATCGCCCGCGATTTCCGCCGTCGCCGATACGTTGGATGTCATAACCGCCGTTCCGGCCGTCATAGACTCGAGAATGGGCAATCCGAACCCCTCATAGAGAGAAGGAAACAGCGTCGCCTTGGCACCCTGGATAAGATTCTTCAAAAGCGGCGCTGGAAGATAGTCGAAACGCCTGACTCCGCTGTCGCTCGCAGACGCATGCGCGAGAAGAGCGAGATCTTCCTGTGCCAGCCAATCTCGACCGGCGACGATCACCAGCGGCGTGGAGACCCGACTCTGCAAATAGGCCTGGATCAATCTTGATACATTCTTTTTGGGCTCTACGGCGCCGAAGAAAAGGAAATAATCCTTGAAGCCTAGGCCATGAAGCGTTTGCAAATCATTGGCGACGTCGTCGTCCGAGCTCTGCCGTTCAGGCGTCGCTATCGCCTGATAAGTCGTGATGACCCGATTTTCATCCGCGCCGAGAATCTGGATCAGATCATTGCGCGTGGTGTCAGAAACGGAAAGCAAGAGGTCAGCGCGTTGCACGATCGATTTCATCAGTTCGTAATAACGCTGTTTGTGATCAAGCGTTGAATGGGGAAGCTTCAGAGGGATGATATCATGTACGGTGTAGATGTTCGCGGAGCGACGGGCATAGATCGGAAGTGGCGTGGTCCAATGCATGGCATGTGGCCCGCGTCGTCCGTCGGACGACGTTTCAAAGGTCAGCGGCGTGAAGGTTCCATAAAGCGTATGCGCCCGGTTCGCGGTCGAGAAGATGTCACAGGCCGCCCAATGTCTCTGGGCCGGTGGCATGTCGTCCCTGCCGACGATGAGTCCGCTTTCTTCCACGGACCGCGCGGCGCGTCCGAAACGAGACAGGATCGTGGAGGCGGCGCGGGTCAGGCCCGCCTTGCGCGCGGTCTTACGTGCGTCACTAAGGCTGATTTCCTTCAGCAGCGGATTCGATGTCTGCGGGCCGGCGGGGCCGTGAAGAATTTCGATTTCCACACCATTCTGGGACAGGGCTGTCGCCAAATTTCGCGCATATGTGGCGATGCCGGAACCCTTCGCGAGTGAAAGATTCCAGCCGTCTATGCAAGCCCGAGCCATGCAGCCTCTCCGTTTCCGCAACATGAAACATGCGAAGGGAGACGGGCTTTATATCATCCAGTTGTGATCGGCGACCGAGAACCAGAGATCGCGTTGGGAGATGTGGATCAAATCGCTATCGAGGGAAAATAGGTCGGACACTTTCTGTTCCGGAAGCGGATGGATCTGGGGGCTTGTGTCGAAGAAGTCCGAAGGCCCCGGCAACGTTTGAATATGTTCGAAGGCCTCGGCCTTTGCCGAAGACGTGGAATCGACGCGCACGATATCGGACGATTTCAGCGTCGCGCCTGCCTGCAAGGTGGCGATGAGCGCGGCTCCTGCGGCTCCCGCGCCGTCCGGATCCCACATGACTCGGCCCGTTGCGGCATCCCACAGGATTTGCGGGCCGCTTCCGGTCGCCGTGACTCCGTTGACGAACCAATTGTCACCCGTCAGGCCGAAGCCACGGAACTCGAGCACATCCTCGCCCGAATGGAAGTCGGTTATCAGGTCCCCCCCTTCGGCTGCGGCGAAATAGACGAAGGCGTCGCGCCCTTCCCCGCCCGTCAAGATGTCCGCGCCCAGCCCGCCTGCGATGCGATCGGCGCCGGCACCAGCGTCGATGACGTCATCGCCGCCGCGGCCTTCGATCGTGTCGTCGCCGTCGCGCGCCAGAATGTAATCGCGATTCTGCGTCCCCAGCACGTAATCGGCGCTGTTGGACGACACGACCCGTTCTATCGAGGTGTAGGTGTCCCCTGCGGCCTCTCCCGTGTTGCGACCCGAGTTAATGAGGTCGATCAGCAAGGTCCCACCGGCAACGCCAACGTCGTACCAGACCGTATCGATGCCGTCGCCGCCGTCGAAGGTGTCGCCGCCGCCGCGGCCGAGGAAGATGTCGTCGCCGTCGCGGCCTACCATATAGTCCGCGTTGTCGGTGCCGCGGATGATGTCCGCCTCATTCGATCCCACTACCCGTTCGATGGAGAGGTAGTGATCCCCCATCGCCGCGCCGCCGTTTTCGGTCAAGCCGGCCAGATCCACGACTGCCGCCGTATCATACCAGACGGTGTCTATGCCTTCGCCGCCGTCGTACCAGTCGCCGCCGCCGCGGCCGAGGAAGATGTCGTGGCCCGCCCTGCCGACGAAATAATCCGTCCCAGCTGTGCCTCTGAGAATGTCGTTGCCAATTTCCGACCCCACGATCCGTTCGATGGATTGGTAGCGATCACCTGCGGCCGCGCCGGTGTTGCTGCTGGAGTCCATCAGATCGACGGTTACTTCCGTGTCGTACCAGACCGTATCGACGCCATCGCCGCCGTCGAACCAGTCACCGCCGCCTCGGCCCTGGAAGATGTCGTTGCCGCCTCGGCCAACGAAATAGTCAGTACCGCCGGTGCCCCGCATGATGTCGTCGAAATTCGATCCCACGACGCGTTCGATCGAAGTGTAGTGGTCGCCGGCCGCAGCGCCGCCGTTCGTGAACGACAAAACGAGATCGACGATGGCCTGCTCATCGTACCAGACGGTGTCGATGCCCGCGCCGCCGTCGTACCAATCGCCGCCGCCGCGGCCGAGGAAGATGTCGTTGCCTTCACGTCCGACGAAGTAGTCAGTGGACAAGGTCCCGCGAATTATATCGTCGCCTGTCGATCCCACGACGCGTTCGATCGAGTCATAGGTGTCGCCTGCGGCTTCTCCAGTGTTTTCCGACGGATTGAGAAGATCCACGATCAGCACGCCACCGCCAGTGTTTTCATACCAGGCCGTATCGATTCCGGCTCCGCCGTTCAGGTGATCGCGGCCCGCACCGCCAAACAGGATGTCGTCTCCCCCCAGACCGTTCAACGTGTCGTTTCCGTCCAGGCCTGAGAGAATGTCGTTCCCTGCTGTGCCGGTCAGCGCGTCATCGGCCGCCGTACCCGACACCCTGACCCCTTCGTCGATCGAAACGATCGCATCGTCGAACTGCAGACGTTCCACATTCGTCAGCCGATCTTCACCGTCCGGTCCACGAACGGTCGTGACGCCGTTCACCGTCGAGATCGTGTAGGCGGATCGAGCGCCGATATAGACGGCCGTGTCCAGACCCGCCCCGCCGTCCAAAATGTCGTCGCCGCCGCCCCCGTACAGGCGGTCGTCTCCATCCCCGCCGAGAAGCGTGTCATTCGCTGTACTGCCGTTGAGGATGTCGTTGCCCGCGCCGCCGTCCAGAAGGCTCCCGGTGAAGGCGGTGCTCGCAACCGTATGGGTGCTGACCGAAACATGCATGGTGTATCGGTTGCCTACCGGAGCGCCAGAGGTCGTAAAGCCGCCATTTGGCAGCGTGCTGGCGAACTGGCCGACCTGAATATAATAGATTCCGGCCGTCTGAACCTGAATGCTCAGATAGGAATTCTGTGACGCGCCCTCCGCGTTGGACGACGGCGTGTCGTCGTTCTGGGCGATTTCGACGCCACTGGAATCGAATATGCGAACCGTCGAATCGAATGATGCATCGTCGATATCGACGAGCAGAACGCCGCCAGCGCCAACTGTCACAGCATAATATTCAATTCCGCCATGCGTTTGGGCCAGGACCGTGGCGTGGGGCATGACGACATCGGCGATGCCTTCTCTCCGCAGCGTGTCGAAGCCGTCGTCGATGCTGATCGCTGTGCCGATGGAAGCGTTGGCGACGCTACGTGTCTTGTAGATGTCCGGCGCTTCCCCGTTGCCGCCTTCCCCGGCGAACAGCTGGTCGTCGCCGTCGCCGCCGTAAAGCCTGTCCGCGCCGCCGCCGCCGCGAATGATGTTCGCCCCCGCGTCGCCGCGAATGACATCGTTCGCCCGTGTCCCGTTGATTTGCTCGACGCCGGAAAGAGTGTCGGTATCGAATCCGCTCCGGACGACGCCGGTGGCCAGATCGGCGTTCAGGCCAAGCGTCGTTTCCGTGTAGTCGGCGACGTCCCATCCGGCGCCGCCGATCATGACGTCGTCCCCGGAACCGCCGACCAGGGTGTCGTCGCCGTCTCCGCCATCCAGCGTGTCGTTGCCGGAGCCGCCGTTGAGGTAATCGTTGCCGCCGAAGCCGTTCAGGATGTCCGCGCCGCCGGCGCCGCCCAGGCTGTCGCCGAACGTCGTCCCATTGATCAGGTTGTCCGTGATGTCCCCCACGACAGTCAGGGGCCCACTAGGCTCAAGCGTAACCGTCTGATCGGCGAAGCGGAGGAACTCGACGTTTCGAACGGTTGTAACCGCACCGCCATTGACCGAGACGGTTCCAACCTGACCGTCCCACGATATTTGGTAATCGCTGCGCGCTCCCGAGAAGACGACAGTATCCGTCCCCAATCCGCCGTCGATCCAGTCGCCCCCGCCGTTGCCGGTGATCAGGTTGTCGGCGGCATTGCCGAAAATCGTATCGTCGCCAGTTCCTCCGATCGCGTTCTCGATAACCGCGCCGACGGCGATCGAGACATTGCCGACTAGGCCAACGACGCTTGAGAAATGTCCTTGCCGCAGGTCGATCGTCTGCGAGCCGGAGAAGCCCGAAAAATCCAGGGTGTCGGTTCCGCCGGCGTCCCAGACGGCGAAGATCATCCTGCCCATCATGTCGGGCGCATACCAGGCCAGGCCCGTGTTGGAGTTGTAGCCGTAGATCGTGTCGCCGGTCCGGGTCGTCATGTTGGCGCCGTAGAGGCGCTGAATCGCCGAGATGTCGTCAAGTAGTGGTGCAGAGGCGTACGACCCCAAGAAAGAAGCGCCGGTGTTCGTTTCGGAGAAGTAGCTCATCAAGCTGTATTGACGAGAATCTTCGAAATACGAGGCGCTGTTTTGATAGGTGATCGTCACGCCCTCGCTGGCGTTGTAATCTCCTGGATGTTTCAGGCCTAGGGCGTGGCCGATTTCGTGCGTGAGGACTTGTTGTCCATAGCCCAGATTTACCGGTGAGATATTGTAGCTCAGGGAGGAGTTGACCCATACATCGCCGGAGTTGGAACTGGTCGCCGTGTTGCCGGGGCCATAGGCGAAGGCGGCTGCGCCGTTCTGCCCGCTGGCGTAGTTACCGAACAGGATCGAGGCGTTGTTCGAGTAGCCAGACCCCTCGTCGACGCGCTGGAAGGTGATGTTCGCCACATCCGACCACGCCCTCAGTGCTAGAAGCGTGGCGGCGATCTGCACGGCGGTGAATTGTGTGAATCCCGCCGTGTCGGTGGGCATGGACGTCGGCGCTGTCGCCCGGAAGGCGAAGCTGACGGTCGCTGCGGTGCCCAGAGGCTGTCCAACCGTCACCCAGGATGCATTGCCGCGGGTGATCTGAACGCCTGCGTCCGTGTTGGTGAGCGACATTTTGCCGTTCGGAAAAAGACCGCCTCGACTCTCGATATTGGTGATCGAGGCCTGATGGCCGTCATTGACGCCATCTGAAATAAGCAGTCCGCAGCAGCCACAAATATAGACGCTGGAAATCGACGAGCCTCCGAGGGACGCAAAAACGCCGCCTTCGGGGTTGTCGAATGCATCGCCGCTGAATGCTGTGTTGAAAGCCCGGCTATTGAGCATGTTAGGCATTGTCGACGTCCCTGCGGCTGTGGCCGCGACACCCTAGCGCGCATCGCCATCTTGGCAAGCCGACACTGCTTTTGTCGCTCTTGACCGCTTGGAAAACGGTGTTGACGCATTTGCCGTCCTGTTTGCGAAGAGCCGTTCGAAATCCTGATGCCTATGCGACGGCGTCGATGCTTTCACGAGAGACAGAAGGTGGTGTGAATAGCGTGTGTTCAGATAACGTTCCTCGTAACGGGGCGAGGAATGCGCCAACCGCGCGCCCGTTTTGAGCAGGGCTCTCATCGTCTTGAACTCGGTGACGGGATCGGTGAAGTGTTCGATGATGTTTTCAAAGATTTGCTGGCGAGCCCGGGTGCGACCTGAACGAGGTCGCTGATCACGAACACCGAGTCTGGATCGGGTGTCGGCTCGTATCCCCAGACGTTCCATCCGTCCGTTCTAAGCGCGAGAAGGGGTGGCGACCACTAGTCGCATCCCCAGTCTAGGTAGACGTCGCCCGGTTTCGGTTTCGAGCGCGCGGAACGCGCGCCGTGTCTTCCGCGCCGTCAATGCCGGTTCACTACAGATCGACAATCTTCCCCGCGTGACTCCCCGTCCATCCCCCGCTATTTCCCCGCGCACGATGAACGAAACAGAGCGCCAGTCCGAGGAACGCAGTTGGGAGACGGCGAAGACGCTCGCCGAGGCCCTGCCCTATATCCAGGTCTATGACCGTAAGACCGTGGTCATCAAATACGGCGGCCACGCCATGGGCGAGAGCGCCGTGGCCAAGCAGTTTGCGGCCGATGTGGTGCTGCTGAAGCTGATGGGGGTCAACCCGGTCGTGGTGCACGGCGGCGGGCCGCAGATCAGCGCCATGTTGGACAAGGCGGGCGTGAAGTCGGCGTTTGTCGATGGGTTGCGCGTGACCGATCCGGCGACGATGGAGGTCGCCGAAATGGTGCTGTCGGGCGCGGTGAACAAGGAAATCGCCCACTGGATCACCATGGCCGGCAAGGAGGCGGACGTGCGCGGCGTCGGCCTGTCGGGCAAGGACGCCGGTCTGCTGACGGTCGAAAAGACGCGCCGGACCAAGCGCGACCCCGACAGCATGATCGAACACGAGGTCGATCTGGGCTTCGTCGGCGAACCGACCAAGGTCGATCCCAAGCTGATCGCCGGACTGATCGCGTCGGAGACCGAGGACTGGGTGCCGGTCATCGCCCCGATCGGCGTGGCCGAGGACGGCCAGACCTACAACGTCAACGCCGACACCGTGGCGGGCGCCATCGCCGGATCGCTGAACGCCAAGCGGATGCTGTTGTTGACCGACGTCGCCGGGGTCAAGGGCGCTGATGGGCAGATCATCCGCCAGATGACGCTGGACGAGGCGCAGAACCTGATCGACACAGGCGTCGCCACCGGCGGCATGATCCCCAAGCTGGAGACGGCGATGGCGGCCGTGCGCGCAGGCGTCGAGGCCGTGGTCATTCTGGACGGCCGCCGTTCGCACGCCATGCTGGTCGAGCTGTTCACCGAGTTCGGCGCAGGCACCCTGGTGAAGGCGTCTTGATCGACCTGTCGCACGTAAACGCTTGGGTGTTCGACATGGACGACACCCTGTACCCGCGCGAGCAGGGGCTGATGCGGCTGGTGCAGGCGCGGATCAACGCCTTCGTGGTCGAGGCCGTGGGCCTTGCGCCCGCCGAGGCGGCGGTGATGCAGCGCCAGTTTCTGGACGAACACGGCACGACCCTGGCGGGCTTGATGGCCAACTACGCCGTCGACACCGACCGTTTCCTGAAGGAAGTGCATGACGTGCCGCTGGATTCGGTGGAGCCGAATCCACGTCTGGCCGAACGGTTGAAGGCCCTGCCGGGTCGGTGTTTCGTCTTCACCAACGGCGCGCGCGACTATGCGCATCGGGTTCTGGACCGGATCGGGATCGCTGACTGTTTCACCGGCGTCTTCGCCATCGAGGACGGCGACCTGACGCCCAAGCCCAATCCGGCGACCTTCCGGCGGATGCTGGAGCGGTTCGACATCCAGTCCCACCGCGCCGCCTTTTTTGAAGACACGCCCCGGAATCTGGAGCCGGCCAAGGCGCTGGGGATGGTCACCATCCTGATCGGCGACGGCCACGGCAAACCGCTGGGCGACCATATCGACATCGTCTCTCCCGATCTTCTCGACTTCCTCTCCGATCTGAATCTCAAGGACGCCGCATGACCGACCTGTCGCATCTGGAATCCGTCATCGAAGCCGCCTGGGAAGACCGGGCTAACGTCTCGGCCACGACGCGCGGCGAGGTGCGCGACGCGGTCGAAACAGCCCTGGCCTTGCTCGATTCCGGTGAGGCGCGGGTCGCCTCGCGCGGGGCGGACGGAGTCTGGATCACGCATCAGTGGTTGAAGAAGGCTGTGCTGCTGTCCTTCCGCCTGAACGACAACCAGATCATGCGCGCGGGTCACGCTTCCACCATCCCGCTGTCGGCCGATCACCCGGCGGCGCTCGGTCCCTTCTGGGACAAGGTGCCCAACAAGTTCGGCGACTGGAGCGCCGGCGATTATCAGGCGGCGGGCTTCCGCTCGGTTCCCGGCGCCATCGTGCGGCGCGGGGCGCACATCGCCCGCAACGTGGTGCTGATGCCGTCGTTCGTGAACATCGGGGCCTTCGTCGACGAGGGTTCCATGGTCGACGCCTGGGCCACGGTCGGCTCCTGCGCCCAGATCGGCAAGAACGTCCACCTGTCGGGCGGGGCGGGCATCGGCGGCGTGCTGGAGCCGCTGCAGGCCAATCCGACCATCATCGAGGACGGTTGTTTCATCGGCGCCCGCGCCGAGGTCGCCGAGGGCGTGATCGTGCGCGAGGGCGCGGTCCTGGCCATGGGCGTCTATCTGTCGGCCTCGACCAAGATCGTGGACCGGGCGACAGGCGAGGTGTTCCGGGGCGAGGTGCCGGCCTATTCAGTGGTTGTGCCGGGTGCGCTGCCCGATCCGAACGGCGGCCCGAGCCTGTACTGCGCTGTCATCGTCAAACGGGTGGACGCCCAGACGCGGGCCAAGACCGGCGTCAACGAACTGCTGCGCGACTGATCGACTGAAGCCTTTCCCTCCCCGTTCCGGGGGGCGAGCAACGCGAGGTCGGGTGGGGCGGCAAGGCCCACCCGACCTTTCTTATTTCCAGATATGGCGGCGGGGCGCCGCAGGTCAGCATTTGTAGTCGGGAATCTGCGCGGCGGGCGCTGCAACGGTCAAGGCGTCACCGTTCAGCTTCAGAAAGACGCGCGCGCATCCGCCTCGAGGATCACGATGCCATTCGTCCGGTAAGCCGGCCATCAGCGAAGTTTGGCCCACCATAGCCCGATAATCGGTCTGCCAGTCGAAGTAGAAATTGGGTTCTAGCGTCAGGCCGGTGACTTCGGCTTTCCACGATTGGACATCGACCCGTGAATAGCGGCCGTCGCTCGACTGATGGAAGACGATGTCGTCGTTGTAGTTGCCAGTGCCGAGGGCGTTGCTCTCGAACACCGTCAGGTCTCCTGTCCGATAGGGAGGGCTGTACCATTGCGCGTTCTGGCTTTCGGCGTGGGCCAGAAGGTGTCGCTTGCCGTCCTTTGTCTGGCGAATGACCGCTACGGCGCAATAGCCGTCGTAACAGAAGCCTGCTCTGTCCTTGGTATCGGCGGGGCCTGTGCCCTGAAGCTGATAGACAAGCACGGCGCCGTCCGCGTCTGGGCCCGTGGAAAAGACGCCCGCGTCATAGACTACGCACCTATTCTCCGATGACCCCATGCAGGGCTCAGGCTGTGCGCTGCTCTTGGGCGGCGTCTCAGGCGCAGGTGGGGGCGAGCAGGCGCCTGCCAGCACAGCTATGGCGATCATCGTCGCGTGTCGCATGGGCCTGAGGATGTCTGGTCTGGACGGAGTTGTTGCTGAGTATCAACGAAAAGAGGGGCGCGCCATCGGCCCGCCCCTCTCTATTCCATCACTGTCGATTGACCGCAGATCAGTCGGCTGCGGACGGTGATGCCTCGATTTGCTGGCCGACCCGCTTCAGGTCGGGCGGCGTCGCCTCCTCGGTCAACAGGGCGATGGCTTCCTCGATCGTGACGATGGTCTGGGCCTGGCTGCCCAGGCGGCGGATGGCGACCTTGCCTTCCTCGGCCTCCTTCCTACCGACCACGGCGATGGCGGGGACCTTGCCGACCGAGTGTTCGCGGATCTTGTAGTTGATCTTCTCATTGCGCAGGTCGGTCTCGACCCGCAGACCCGCCGCCCGGAACCGGGCCGCCACCTCTTCGGCATAGCCGTCGGCGTCCGAGGTGATGGTCGCCACCACGGCCTGGGTCGGGGCCAGCCACAGGGGGAAGGCGCCGGCATAGTTCTCGATCATGATGCCGATGAAGCGTTCGAACGAGCCCAGGATCGCCCGGTGCAGCATGACGGGCCGGTGTTTCTGGCCGTCCTCGGCGATATAGGTCGCGTCCAGACGTTCGGGCAGGACATAGTCCAGCTGGATCGTGCCGCAGGTCCATTCGCGGCCGATGGCGTCCTTGACGATGAAGTCCAGCTTGGGCGCGTAGAAGGCGCCGTCGCCCTCGGTCACGACCGGCTCGGTCCCGGCGGCGCGGGCGGCCTCGGCCATCAGGGCCTCGGCCTTGTCCCAGAATTCGTCCGTTCCGGCGCGGTTCTCGGGCCGGGTGCCCAGGCTGATGTAGGCCGTCTCCATGCCGAGGTCGGCGTGCACGCTGCGGGCCAGTTTGATGAAGTCCGCCGTCTCCTCGACGATCTGGTCCTCGCGGCAGAAGATGTGGGCGTCGTCCTGGGTGAAGCCGCGCACCCGCATCAGGCCGTGCAGCGAACCCGACGGCTCATAGCGGTGGCAGGCGCCGAACTCGGCCATGCGCAGCGGCAGTTCGCGATAGGACCGCTGGCCCTGATCGAAGATCTGGACGTGGCCGGGGCAGTTCATCGGCTTGAGCGACAGGGTCTCGCCCTCGACCGTCTCGCAGACGAACATATTGGGGCGGTACTTGTCCCAGTGGCCGCTCTGTTCCCAGAACTTGCGGTCCAGAACCTGGGGCGTCTTGACCTCGACATATCCGGCGGCGTCCAGGCGGCGGCGCATATAGGCCTCCAGCACGCGCCACAGCACCCAGCCCTTGGGGTGCCAGAAGACCATGCCGCGGCCTTCCTCCTGCATATGGAACAGCTCCATCGCGCGGCCCAGCTTGCGGTGGTCGCGCTTTTCGGCCTCTTCCAGCCGCTGCAGATAGGCGTCGAGATCGGCCTGGTTGGCCCAGGCCGTGCCATAGATGCGCTGCAGCTGGGCGCGGTTGCTGTCGCCCCGCCAATAGGCGCCGGCCAGCTTGGTCAGCTTGAAGGCCTTGCCGACGAATTTGGTGGTCGGGAAATGCGGCCCCCGGCACAGGTCGGCCCATTCGCCCTGTTTGTAGACGGTGATCGTCTCGGTGTCGGGCAGGTCGCGGATCAGCTCGGCCTTGTAGGTCTCGCCGATCCTTTCGAAATGGGCGATGGCCTCGTCGCGGTTCCAGACCTGGCGTTCAAGAGGAGCGCCGCGATCCACGATCTCGGCCATCTTCTTCTCGATCTTGGGGAAGTCGTCGGTCGAGAAGGGCTCGGCGCGGGCGAAATCGTAATAGAAGCCGTCCTCGATGGCCGGGCCGATCGTCACCTGGACGTCCGGGTACAACTCCTGCACCGCCTGGGCCAGGACGTGGGCGGCGTCGTGACGGATGGTTTCCAGCGCCTCGGGGTCGTCGCGCATCAACAGGCGGAAGTCGCCATCGCCGTCGATGACGCGGTCCAGGTCGCGTTGCTGGCCGTTCCAGACCACCAGGGCCGCCTTCTTGGCCAGGGACGGCGAGATGGCGGCGGCGACGTCGCGGCCGGTGGAACCGACCGGATACTCTCGCACGGCGCCGTCGGGGAATTTCAGTTCGATCATGGTTTCGTCTTTGCAGGCGGGACGGGGTCGTAACCCGACCCTCCGAAGGGGTGGCATTTACAGAGGCGCCGCGCGGTGAGCCATCCCCCCTTGAGCGGACCGTGCTGGATCAGGGCGTCGCGCCCATAGTCCGAACAGGTCGGCAGAAACCGGCACTGCTGGCCGATCAGGGGAGACAGCGTCAGCTTGTAGCCCCGATGGGCCGCGCGGACGCCGCGTTCATAGAGAGACATCGCGTCCCTTCGCCGGGGGCTGGATGGGTTCGCCGCGCTTATCCCCTGTTGCAGCAGGGGGATCAACCGGTCGGAGCCCTTCAGGCCGCGCCGGCGAGACGAGTTCGCGCCACAAGCGCCGCGTTGACGGCCTCCAGCGTCGCCTCCAGCGAGACCAGGGTCGAGGCGTGGCGGGCGGGATAGGCGGCGACCTGTTGCAGCAGGCGCAGATCCTCGAACCGGCCGGTCGGGCCGTCGCCGCCGGACTTCAGCATGGCGATCATGGCGTCGCGGGCCTCCTGGATATCCTCGACCGAGGCGCCGATGACGTGCTGGCCCAGCACCCCGGCGGCGGCCTGACCCAGAGCACAGGCCTTCACGTCCTGGGCGAAGCCGGCGACATGTCCCTGGTCGTCCAACGTCACATCCACCGTCGCGCGCGACCCGCACAGTTTGGCGACCCGCTCGCCGGTCCCTTCCGGCGCAGGCAAACGGCCCGCGTGCGGCAGGTTCGCCGCCAGCGTCAGGATGCGCGCGCTGTAGAGGTCGTCGATCATGGGATGGAAGATAGGACGCGTCAGGCCGGGGCGAAAGGCGGTTCACCCGCCCAGGGAGTTCCAGGTGCGGGCGGCGTCGCCGGAAGGGACGGACGCGCTGGTGGAGGCGGAGCCCCGCGCGCGCAGCCAGGCCAGGTTCTGTTCGGCCAGTTGCGGGGGCAGTTCGCGGCGTAGGATCTGCTCGGCTTCGCCCATCTTGCCCTGGAGGCCCAGCGCCATGGCCAGGTTCTGACGCACCTGGCCCGAGGCGTTCGGCTGGGCGGCGGCGCGGCGCAGCAGGGCCTCGGCGCCCGGCGCATCGCCGTGGGTCATGGCGGCCATGGCGGCGTTGGTCAGGACGTCGGGATTGTCGGGCGACAGGATCAGGGCCTGGTTCCATGCCGTGCGGGCGTCGTCGAAGCGGTTGACCTGTTCATAGGCGACGCCCAGCAGCGACCAGGGACGCCAGTCACGCGGCGCCAACGCCCGGGCTTGCTCCAGCGGGGCGACGCCGTAGAAGGCCTGGCCCCGCGCGATATGGGCGCGCCCCAGTTCCAGCATGGCCTCCAGATTGGCGGGCTGGACGGTCAAGGTGGCCTGGGCCGCCTCGGCCGCCTGGTCGTAGCGGCCCAGTTCGCGCAGCGCCTGGGCCAGCTTGACCCCGGCGACGGGGTCGGCGGGGTCGATCTCCTGTTCGTTGGCCCAGAAGACCGAGCGCGACAAGGCGTCCATCCGATCATAGGCGGCGCGGGTCTGGGCCGAGGCGGGCGTACGGACCGCCGGGGCCGTAGCGGTCTGCGCCGATGTCGGTCCGGCCGCCAGGGACGGACCGGCGGACAGGAACATCAGGGCGGTGGTTGCGAGAAGGGCGGGCATGGGCGACATGGTTCAGGTCCAGACGGTCCTCGGTCGCCCCTAGAATCGCCTGTTCGCGTCAACCGATCGTTAACCGCGTTTCGAGGTCCGTCATGTCCTTCATCCATCCGCTGCTGGTCGCCGCCGATACGGGGGAGGCGGCGGTTCCCATCCGTGTCGCGGCGCCCGGCAAGGCGCTGGAGGGCGCGGCCGGTCGTTGGGCGGCGCTGAACGGGTTCGAGGGCAAGGCCGGCCAGGTTCTGGTCGTGCCGGACGCCGAAGGCGGGGTCGATCAGGTGCTGATCGGCGCGGGGGCGGCCTTCGATCCCATGAGCGTGCGGGGGCTTTCGACGCGACTTCCGGGCGGCCTCTACCGGCTGGACCTCGACGAGGAGGCGGCCGGCCAGGCGGCCCTGGCCTTCCTTCTGGGGACCTATGTCTTCGACCGCTACAAGGCCCGGCCCGAGACGACGCCCGTGCGGCTGGTCGCGCCCGCGGGGATGGATGGGGCCGAGGCGTCGCGCATCGTCGCGGCCTGCGCCCTGGCGCGTGAAATGGTGGACACGCCGGCGGCCGACATGGGGCCGCTGCAAATCGAGACCATCGCTCGCGAGATCGCCGAGAACGCGGGCGCCGCGATTACGGTCACGACCGGCGACGCCTTGCTGGACGAGAACTATCCCGCGGTCCACGCGGTCGGCCGCGCCGCCGCTCCGCACCGGGCACCGCGCCTGATCGAGATCGGCTGGAAGCTGGACCGCACCGACCTGCCGCTGGTCGCCCTGGTCGGCAAGGGGGTGGTGTTCGACACCGGCGGGCTGGACCTGAAGCCCGCCGCCGGCATGCGCAACATGAAGAAGGACATGGGCGGCTCGGCCCACGCCCTGGCGCTGGCTCGGCTGGTGATGCAGGCGGACCTGCCTGTGCGGCTGGTCGTCGTCGTGGCGGCGGTGGAGAATGCAGTGTCGGGCGACGCCTTCCGTCCCGGCGACATACTGAACAGCCGCAAGGGTCTGACGATCGAGATCGGCAATACGGACGCCGAGGGCCGGCTGATCCTGGCCGACGCCCTGACGCGGGCGGGCGAGCATGAACCCGACCTGACGCTGGACTTCGCCACCCTGACCGGGGCGGCGCGGATCGCCCTGGGGCCGGATCTGCCGCCGCTTTATACCGACGACGAGGCTCTGGCCGCCGATCTGCTGGCGGCCGCCGCGGCGGTGCGCGATCCCTTGTGGCGGATGCCGTTGTGGCCCGGCTATCGCGCCGCGCTCGACACCGAGATCGCCGACATGAAGAACGACTCCTCGGCCTGGGCCCAGGCCGGATCGGTGACGGCGGCCCTGTTCCTGCAAAAGTTCGCGCCGACCACGGGCGTCTGGGCCCATATGGACATCTTCGCCTGGAACCCCCGCGCCCGCCCCGGTTTCCCCGAGGGCGGCGAGGCGCAAGCCCTGCGCGCCTGCTACGCCATGCTGAAGCGACGCTACGCCGGTTGAGTTCAGGCGAAGACGAGGCCCGGTCCGGCGTCGTCGGCGTCAGGGCGGGGCGCGCGGGGCTTACGGCGTCGACGCGTTCGCCGTCGTCGTCCGACTGCGGAAGTGCGCGCCGCGACCGTCTGAAACACGCGGCGCAGGGTGCGGTTCAGGTCGCGTCCGCGTGCGACGGCCTGCAGCGTCAGGGCCAATACGGCCATGTCGAAGACGACCGTCACGTCGAACACCATGACCCAGGTCGTTAGCTCCGGCGCCGCCATGGAAAAGAGTCTGAGACCTTCGGCCTCGAAAAGAAACGCGGCGGCCCCGCCCAGAAGCAGAACCAGGGTCAGTCCCAGGAGCTGACCGCGCGACAGGTTCGACAACAGGCGAGCAGGCGTCTCGACCAGTCGACGGCGCAGAAACCGGCCCACGGGCCCCTGGTCGCAAGCGGTCAGGCCGAAACCAATGAGCAAGACCGAAATCAACAGCACAGGCAGGATCCTCATTTTCGGACCGCCGGGCCCTGCGGAGGACATGGGTGATCCGCCATGAACGACAAGCGTCAAGAACGGCGTTCGGCTGATTTTCTTCGGGAAAAGGGGCGGCGTTAACGGGCGGTTCGCCTTCCTTGGCTAAGGCTGGGGGTTCAGTAACGCGAGTCCACGTTTGAGCGACGTCCTCGACCTTCTTGCGCCCGGCGAGCGGCTCGCCAGACCGGACCTGGCGGAACAGGCGCTGGAAGGGCTGGTGCGTGCGTCGGCCTATCGCAGGACCGAGGCGATGCATTGCCGCGTCGCCGTCGCCGACATCCTGTCCAACGCCGACCAGCGCATCGATCAGCTGCTGCATGGGGAGGTTTTCGATGTTCTGGACCGGGCCGACGGCCGCGCCTGGGGCCGGGCGCGCCGCGACGGCCTGGTGGGCTGGGTCGTGCTGGACAGCCTGTCGCCCGGCGCGCCGCTGGCGACACGTCGGGTTTCGGCCGTCGACGCGGCCCTGCCTTTGAACGCCCTGGTCATCGACGACGTCGAAGGCGTGGAGGCGGCCGATCTTAGCCCCGTCGGCGCTTTCGAGACGGACCTGGTCGCGGTGGCTGAGCGGCTGCTGGGCCGGCCGCACGAACTGGGCGCGCGATCTTCCATCTCCACCGACTGTTCGGGTCTGGTGCAACAGGCGCTCCTGGCTTGCGGTCGGGCGGGGCCGCGCCGGTCGGACGCCCAGGCCCAACTGGGCCGGGCGGTGACGGACGGCGTCTTGAAACGCGGGGACATCGTCGTCTGGCTGGCGCCGCGCGGCGATCACGACTGGACCGGTCATTCGGCCTTGATGCTGGACGATGCGCGCATCATCCACGCGACCGGCGGCAAGGGGGTGGTGATCGAAACCCTGGCCGAGGTCGAGACGCGTCTGGTCGCCGAGGGTTTCGCACCGGCCGTCTTTCGTCGCCTCTGACGGATCAGTCGCGCATCGTGCGCAGCGCCCCCAGCCGGGCGAAGGCCAGGGTCAGGGCCTTGCGCCGCGCCGGGGCCAGCGGCGTGACAGGGGCGTCGCGCACCACCGCCCCGCCGAAGGCGTCGGCGACGATCAGGCCCGGTTCTTCCGGCAGGACCCCTTGCGGAAATTCGGGCGCTACAGCGAAATAGAAGGCGTCGCAGAAGGGGGCGTATTCGGGCCATTTGCGATCGACGCGATAGTCGTCCAGTCCGGATTTCACCTCGCAGATGACGATGTCGCCCTTGGGCCCCACGGCCATGACATCGGCGCGCCGGCCATTGGGCAGGCAGACCTCCAGCAGCGGCGCATAGCCCATATCCAGCATCAGCCGCGCCGCCCCGCGCGTGACCGACAGGGTGGTTTCGGGGCGGCTGAAGACCAGTTCCAGAGCGATGGCGGCGGACATGGGAACAGCTTATGTTCCGGCTCCGTTCCGCTCGCAAGCGCCGCCTTGGCCGCGCAGCCTGTGGGGGGACCGGTTTTTGCCTGAAGCCTGCTAGGGCGCGTTCAAACGCGTGCGGTTTTTGGCCCAGTCGGCGCGCGTCTGGCCCCATAGATCGACGGCGTGGTCCTGGAAAGGTTCGGGCAGCAGACCCGGTCCGCGGTTGACCGAGCCCAACCGGCGCGCCACGGCGGCCGAGGCCAGGTTGTCCGGATCGATGCAGTGGATGACGTCGTCCCAGCCCAGGACGTCGAAGGCGTAGTTCATCGCCGCCGCCGCCGCCTCGACCGCATAGCCCTTGCCCGTCGCGTCGCGATGCAGGCTCCAGCCGACCTCGCGGCCGGGCCAGCCGTAGGGGTGCAGCGGGCCGATCCGTCCGACCCAAAGGCCGGTGGACCTTTCCAGGACCGAGAACATGCCTTCCCCCGTCAGGGCCCACATGCCGGCGACGGTGCAGATCAGCCGCCAGGTCTGGGCCGGGGCCTGGACCCCGCCGATGAAGCGCGTGGTCTCCGGATCGGCCATGAAGTCGGCCCAGCGGGGGAAGTCCTCGACCGCCGGCGGACGCAGGATCAGCCGTTCCGTCAGAAGCGTCGGACCCAGGACGAGGTGGGGCGAGACGACGTAGGCGTCGGAGGCGGCGGTCACAGCAGATACTCCCGCTCCAGCGCATACTGGCTGCCGTCGTCGGTCAGGACGCTGGAATAGAGGCCGAAGCGGTCGATGCGGATCGGCGGCGAATGCAGCAGATTGTGCCCCGCCATCCAGGCGCCGATGCGGTCCGGGTTCGTCTGGGGCTTCAGATAGGCCAGGGTGACGTGGGGCCGATAATCGCGCGCCTCCATCGCAACACCCGCGCGCTGTCCCGCCGCCCTGCAGCGGCCGGCCAGGACCGACAGGCGCTCGTTCGGGGTTTCGACCCCGGCCCAGAGGGTGTGGCTGCGGTGGTTGTCGCCGAAGGCGCCCACCCCCTTCAGCGCGATCTCGAACGGTTCGCCGGCGACGCGCGACAACTCGGACGCCAGGTCGTCGGCGCGCCGCTCGTCCATCTCGCCATAGAAGGCCAGGGTGACGTGCAAGGCGTCCAGCGGTCGCCAGCGTGCGCCCGGCAGGCCGGATTGACGACGCTTCAGGGTCTCGCCGACATCGAACGGCAGGGTCAGGGCGGCGAACAAGCGAACCATGCGACGGAAGGTAGCGGTGGGAACGGGTCGCTCCAAGCCCGGTTTTCCTTGCAGAGACGGCCCCGGCTCACGATATTCGAGGCCGATGACCGGAGACGCCTCTCCGGCCAATGGGAGAAAGTTCGTCGCCATGAGCGATTTCAACAACGGCTACGCCCGTCCGCTGCCGCAGACGGCCGACATGTCGGTCGACGCCGGCCTGCGCGCCTTCATGCTGGGCGTCTACAACAAGCTGGCCCTGGGCCTGGTGGTCGCCGCGGCCCTGGCCTACACGACCGGCAACGTCCCTGCCGTGCAGCAACTGCTCTACACGGTCGGTCCCGACGGCCGCATGGGCATGACGATCCTGGGCATGGCGGTGCAGTTCGCCCCGCTGGTGCTGATCTTCGGCTCGATGTTCTTCATGAAGAACCCGACGGCTGCGGGAACCAACATCCTTTACTGGCTGGTCGTGGCCACCATGGGCGCCTCGCTGGGCTGGGTCTTCCTGATCTACACCGGCGCCAGCGTGGCCTCGACCTTCCTGGTCACGGCGGCGGCCTTTGGCGGTCTCAGCCTTTACGGCTACACCACCAAGCGCGACCTGTCGCCGATGGGCACCTTCCTGATCATGGGCGTGATCGGCCTGATCATCGCCTCGCTGGTCAACATGTTCTGGCCCAACGGCGTCCTGTACTGGATCATCAGCGCCGCCGGCGTGCTGCTGTTCTCGGGCCTGATCGCCTTCGACACCCAGCGCCTGAAGATGAGCTACTATGCTCTGGGCGGCGACAAGAACGCCATGGGCGTCGCCACCAGCTACGGCGCGCTGAGCCTGTTCATCAACTTCGTGAACCTGTTCCTCTTCCTGCTGCGCTTCATGGGCGGCAACCGGAACTAAACGCTGTCGAAAGACGGATGCGGAAAGGGCCCCCTGCGGGGCCCTTTCTTTTTGACTGGGTTGGCCGCGTAATGATTGTACGGTTCGCTCCTTTTGGGGATGGGTGGCGAGGTCCATGGGTAGTTTGATAAAGGCCGTCGTCGGTCTCGCGGTCAGCATCCCCCTGACGGGCTGCCTCACACTGGCCGCGTATCAAAGAGCGGCTGAAGACCGAGCGGCTGATCAGTTTCGTGAGCCGGGTCCAGCGGAGCAGGCCTGGTTTGAAGGTGAGGCCTTCCCTCTTTCAGGCGCACTGTCCGTCATCACGCATCAGACGCGCCCAATTTCTGGCGGCATGGCGCGGGGGCCGAAGGAGATTCTGACTTGCGAGGGGCGTGCGATCCGACTGATACCGGACACGCCGCGCAACCGCTGGCTCCTGACTGTACGCCTGGGCTGGCCTCTGAAGACGGAGGGGGTTTGGCGCTCGGGCTTCCAGGCGCACTGGGATTGGCCCGAGCCGGCGACCTTCATTCGAGACGGCGTTTGCTCTGCAGGCGGAGCCTTTCGCTTCGATGCGCCCGACGGTCGTTACTTTCTCATGGCGAAGGTGGCTGCGCCCGCATACGAGATGCCCGGAGCAGACGATTACGATATCGTTCTGAAGCCGATCGCGGTCGATGGCGGAGCTGCACGCCGTCCAATTGATGTCGTTCTGGACGGCGATTCGTGGTTGGAGCCGGTCTTGCGGCAGGGATGAACGGTCAATCCACCACCTGAAACCTTCGCCCGTCGAACACCCGAAGCACCTGGGCCAGGTCGCGACCGCGACGCAGGATCTGGCCGCCTTCGCCAATGACGGCCCACTGGCCCTGACGGTTCTGCAGCGCCGGGCGCTTTTCGATACGATAGGCCGGGGCGTCGCCCGAACGGCGGAAGACGGCGAATTCGGCGAAGTCCCTGTGCCCGACCACGGCGTAATCGCGCCATTCGCCCTGGGCGACCATACGGCCATAGACGCGAAGCACGGCGTCCAGTTCGCGTCGGTCGAAGAAGACGGGGCCGGCTTGCGGCGCCGCGTCGTGCGGGGTCGTGCTCATGGCTTCAACTTAGGCGACGGCGTCGCCGGCGCCAGGGCCTGCGAAAAAGCGTCCGGAACACCAAATGGCCTCGATTCCGTCCTTCGCCCGCCCGCTTGGGCGGTGAAACAGGGATCATCGGCTCGTCGGAGTTCGGAAGCGTCCGGAACCTGAACAGCCCCCCCAGCCCCCCTGGATGTTTCCAGTAAAAAGGGCTCCGGCGGCCGATGCTTCCTCCAAGCGAGCGCCCGCCCTGCCGTTCCCCTCCCCCTCCAAGGCAAGGCGGGCGTTTCGCTGTCTGGAGGTCGGCTAGAGCGCCGGGGGCGGCTGCAGCGTCAGCTTCTGGGGCTCGCCATTGCGCATCACCGTCAGATCGACCGCGCCTGTCCCCGCCCGCAGGGCCGCGACCACGGCGGCGGCGTCCGTCGTCGTCCGGCCGTCCACGGCGGTGATCAGGTCGCCGGCCGTTAGTCCCGCCTGGGCCGCGGGCGATCCCGCCTCGACGGCCGTCAACTGCACCGCGCCGTCCTGGTCGCGCAGGGTCGCGCCATAGGCGACGGCGGCCGAGGCCCCGACAATGATCGATTGAGTCTGGGGCGTCTCCACCGCCAGGGCGGTCGTCCGCTCGCGCCCGTCGCGCAGATAGACAAGGTCCAGGGTCGAGCCGGGGGCGGCGATGCCGACCGTGGCGTTGATGGCGCCGGCGTTGGCCACGGGACGACCCTGGATGCGGGTGATGACGTCGTCGAGGCGCAGGCCGGCCCGCTCGGCCGGAGAGCCGGGCGCCACGTCCGAGACCACGGCGCCGCGCACGATGCCCAGGCCCAGTTCGCGCGCCCGCTTGGCGCTGAGCGAACCGAAGACGGCGCCGGTCTCGCCGCGCTTGACCTCGCCGTATTTGCGGATCTGGTCGGCGACATAGAGCATGATGCGGGTCGGCACAGCGAAGGCGATGCCGTCGTTGCCGCCGCCCATGCCGCCCGACAGGATGGAGGTGTTGATGCCGATCAGCCGGCCCCGGCTGTCCAGCAGCGGCCCGCCGGAGTTGCCCGAGTTCACGGCCGCGTCTGTCTGGATGTAGTCCTCGACCGCATCGCCCAGGCCCGAACGGTTCAGGCCCGAGACGACGCCCATGGTCAGGGTCTGGTCCAGACCCAGCGGATAGCCGACGGCGAAGGCCAGATCGCCGGTGCGCAGGGTGTCCGAATCCACCGTCTGCACCTGTTTCAGGTTCAGGGGACGCCCGTCCGGCGTGATCTTCAGCACGGCGATGTCGGTGGCCTTGTCCGCGCCGATCAGGGTGGCGTTGAACAGGCGGCCGTCGGTCAGGTCGATGGTGAACTTGCGCCCGCCCTCGACCACGTGATTGTTGGTGATCAGTATGCCCTGCGTCGCATCGACGATGACGCCCGAGCCCGAGGCGTAGGGCTTGGGATCGGCGGCGTCGGAACTGGGGCCGCGCGACTGGCCCAGGGTCGTGACCTGGACCACCGCCGGCAAGGAGCCTTCCAGATCGGGGGCGAAGCTGAACACGCCGCGTCGCGCGTCGTAGGGCAGGGCGTTGGCGGGCGGACCGCTGCGAGTGGCGGCGGGGGCCAGGGCCAGAGCCGCTTGAGGGGCCGCCGTCGCGCCGAAGACGGCGAAGGCGACGGCGAGGGACGACACGGCCTTGAGGCGGATTGGCATGGGCGGTTCCTTGATCGAACCGCGAGCCTAGCGCGGGAACGGGCGTCTGACGATGGGGTGATTTCGGGGATTGGTCCTTGCGAAAAGGCCGCCCGCGCGAGACCATGGGGTCAGGTCATTCTGTTTTGGAGCCCCTCGCATGAGCCAGACGACGATGGACAGCGCGCGCGCCCGCTCCTCGACCTTCGACCGCCTGTTCCGTGATCACCCGCGCGAGGTGAACGAGACCTATCTGGAACATATGGTCGCCTCCTCGGCGTTCGGGTTCAAGCTGATGGGCCTGGCCTGCGCCGCCTTCGCCCATGCCGTCGTCCCGGGGGTGCAAAAGGCCACCGTCTCGACCGCGATCCGCGGCATGGCCAAGGAGATGGGCGGCCGCGCCGAGGAGGCCCGCGAGAGCCGGATGCGCGACGCGGGGGTCTGGGACGTCGGCCTCTGACAGAGGGCTGAAACGGCCCGGTCATGCAATTGCCGGGGTTTGTGCTATAGGGGGCGGCTAAACCTCATTCAGGATCGCCGCCTTGAGCATCACGCTCGACCTTTCGCGCGTCTCGACCGCGCCGGCTGAAAAGCCTCCCGTCAACCTCAGCGGCCTGACGCGCGCGGGGCTGCGTCAGGCCTTGATCGACGCCGGCGTCTGCCCGCCCGAAAAGGCGAAGATGCGCGCCAGCCAGATCTGGGGCTGGATCCATCACTACGGCGTCACCGACTTCGCGGCCATGTCGAACGTCGCCAAGGACATGCAGGCCCGTCTGGCCGAACATTTCACCCTGGCCCGGCCCGAGGTGGTCGAGCGTCAAGTGTCCAAGGACGGCACGCGCAAATGGTTGATCCGCACCGCGCCGGGCATCGAGATCGAGACCGTCTATATCCCCGACGTGGGCCGGGCCGGCGCCCTGTGCGTGTCCAGCCAGGTCGGCTGCACCCTGAACTGCACCTTCTGCCACACCGGCACGCAGAAGCTGGTCCGCAACCTGACCGCCGCCGAGATCGTGGCCCAGGTCCAGGTGGCGCGCGACGACCTGGAGGAATGGCCGTCGCCCAAGGAAGACCGCCGCCTGTCCAACATCGTCTTCATGGGCATGGGCGAGCCGCTCTACAATCTGGACAATGTCTCGGACGCCATCGACATCATTTCGGACAACGAGGGGATCGCCCTGTCGCGGCGCCGGATCACGGTCTCGACCAGCGGTGTCGTGCCGCAGCTGCAGGCGCTGGGCGAACGGACGGCGGCCATGCTGGCCATCAGCCTGCACGCCACCAACGATCCCTTGCGCGACGTGCTGGTGCCGTTGAACAAGAAATACCCGCTGGACCAGCTGATGGCGGCGATCCGGGCTTATCCGGGCCTGTCTAATGCACGACGGGTGACGTTCGAATACGTCATGCTGAAGGGCGTCAACGACAGCCCCGAAGAGGCCCGCGCCCTGCTGAAGCTGATCGAGGGCATCCCGGCCAAGATCAACCTGATCCCGTTCAACCCCTGGCCGGGCGTCGATTACGAATGCTCGGACTGGAAAACCATCGAACGGTTCGCCGCCATCCTGAACAAGGCCGGATACGCCAGCCCCATCCGCACCCCCCGCGGCCGCGACATCCTGGCCGCGTGCGGCCAGCTGAAGTCCGAAAGCGAGAAGGTTCGGGCGTCTGTCAGGAAGGCCGAGCAGGCGGCTGGGGCGGAAGCGGCCTGATCTGGCGATAGGCGAAGGCGCGCACGATCAATCCGGCGACTGCGCCCGGTAAGACGAGCCAGATTGCGCTCACCAGTGCATACCAGCCCGCCTGCGTTGACAGACCGACGCCGGCCACCGAAGCCGAGAGGGCTCCGGCGATCGGGGCGGTACGCCAGGACAACTTGCTGCTGCTGTAAAGAAGCAGCAGAATCGGGATGCCCGGAAAGATCAGCCCTATCACGAAAGCGATGCTCGCGATGGCGGTTGTGAGCAGACCGAAAGGTATGGCTCCGTCCAAGCCTGAGCCGTTGACGATGCCCGTGATTGTGATGAACGCCGCGAATTCGAGCCCGACCAGACTGCCCGCGACAAATGCCGCAATCAGGATGCCGATGGCGATATAGGGCCAAGGGCGGATCATGCGCTAACCTCCGTCAGCGCCGCTCGCCGCCCGCTCATCCCCTCCGGCGTCCGCACGTTCCACGCCAGTCCCAGCCGTTCCAGCAACTGGATGAAGCGGTAGCCCCAGTCGCTCTGGCCCGGATAGAGGCCGATGCGGGCCGAGCCGGGATAGGCGTGATGGTTGTTGTGCCAGGCCTCGCCCATGGTGGGGATGGCGGCCCAGGGGACGTCGTGGGCCTGGACGCCGGCGTCGACGACCTGCCAGGTCTGGGGGCCGCGCCGGTGGGCCAGATGACCGACGAACCAGTGGCCGATCACGCTGACGGAGACGCGGGCGCAGACGCCCCAGACCACGAAGCCCCAGCCGCCCAGCAGCCACAGGCCACCCGCGATGGGCAGCTGTTGCAGCATCCAGGTCCGTTCCAGGAAACGGTGAACGGGATCGCGGCCGATCCGGCCCAGGTCGAAGGCGGGCGGGCGTTCCAGCACCAGTCGGCAATGCATCTGCCAGATCGCGTCGATCAGCATCGGCCGACGATGAGCCAGATAGTCGTGGCAGTCCGACTGGCGCTGGGCCCAGTCGCGGATGTCGTGGGCGCGGATCATGCGGAACGGGCCGCTCATGCCCACCACCGTCCCAAACCAGGAGAGCAGCCGCTCCAGCCACAGCGGACAGTCGAAACTGCCGTGGATCATCCGACGATGAAACCCGACCGAATGCCCCAGCAACAGGGTCGTCCCCGTCGTGACGACGAAGACCGCAAGGGCGCCCAGGCTGAAGGTCGCCGCGCCGAAGATCAGGGTCGCAGCCAGCATGGCGCCGTTCCACAGGGAGGGGGCCGGGTCCCAGACGACGCGCCCCTTCACCGGACTACAGCCCGGCGTCTCGATCAGATGGTTCACGGCGCAGGGGTCATGGTCGGTCATGGCGATGCTCCAGATAGGTATTTAGGTAATGACTTAAACACCGAAACATCCCTCTGGCAAGCCGTTAGCAAATCGCTTAAATACCCATCATGCAGCGCGTGTTCGAAGCCCTCTCCAGTCCCATCCGGCGCAAGATCCTGGCCTATCTGGCCCATGCCGACCTGACGGCGGGGGAGATCGCGGCCAAGTTCGAGATCTCCAAGCCGGCCGTGTCGCAGCACCTGTCGGTGCTGGAGGTCGCCGGCCTTGTGACCAGCGAGAAGAAGGGCCAGTACGTCCACTACAGCCTGGCGCCGGATCAGCTGACCAACACCCTGAACGGCTATGTTCAGGAAGTTTGCCCCGTCGCACGCCCCCTGAAACGCGAGAGCGCGGCCCTGGCCAAGGCCAAGGCGGCGGGGCCGGACGACAAGCCCCTGTAATCTTTCGTCACAAGGTGTGGCCGTGGCGCGCTTGCGGATTGGGGCGACAATCGGGCAAGGCGTTGGCTCATGGACCCGTCCCTGTCCAATGTTCTGTCGAGCGCCGAGATGCAGGCTTTCGCCTCGGGCTTTCCGGTCATGGTCGCGCACCTGATCGTGACCCTGCTGCTGCTGGCGGCGGGGGCGGCGGTCTATGTGCTGATGACGCCCTGGAAAGAGATCAGCCTGATCCGCGAGGGCAATCCGGCCGCCGCCATCGGCTTCGCCGCCGTATTGGTCGGCCTGGCCATTCCGCTGTCGGTGTCGCTGTCGGTGTCGACGACGGTGCGCGACATAGCCATCTGGGGGGTGGCGACCCTGGCGCTGCAGCTTCTGGTGTTCCGGATCGTGGACCTGATCCTGACCGGCCTGCCGCAGCGGATACAGAACGGCGAGGTCTCGGCGGCGGTGGTGCTGGCGGGGGTCAAGCTGGCGACGGCGCTGATCTTGTCCGCCGCCCTCACGGGCTGAGCGGGCCGTGCGTTTGCCCCGCCTGCCGGACTGGGCCGTCTATGCGGCGGTGGCGGGCGTGCTGCTGGCCGTGTCTCTGAGCCGGCGTGAGAACGCCGACGCGCCGCCGGCCGCGGCCGTGCCGGCCGACGCCGTCGAAGGCGCCCTTCTGGGCCCGATCACCCCGTTCGACGCCGCCGCCACCGTGGAGGCGCCGGACGCCTTTCGTCCGTCGTCGGGGACGGCCTTCTCCATCGCCGGTCGCGGACGCTGGGTCACGGCGCGCCATGTGGTCGAAGGATGCAGGAAGCCCGCCCTGGTGATCGGCGGCGGGCGGGCGGTGGCGGCGGACGTGCGGCTGGCGTCGCGGGCGGACGTCGCCCTGTTGATCACCGACGGCGGGCCGCCCGCCCTGCCGGTGGCCGCCGACGCCCCGCTTCGCAAGGGGCAGCGCGCCTTCCACCCCGGCTTTCCGCAAGGCGCGCCGGGCGAGGTGACGACCCGGCTGCTGGGGCGCGAGACGCTGAAGGTGTTCGGGCGCGGCGCCCACGAAGAGCCGGTGCTGGCCTGGGCCGAGGTCGGGCGCACCGACGGCCTGCTGGGCGCCCTGTCGGGTCTGTCCGGCGCCCCGGCTCTGGACGGCCAGGGGCGGGTGCTGGGGGTGACGATCGCCGAGGCGCCGCGCCGGGGACGCATTTACACGACGGCGCCCGAATCCTTCGGTCCCGCCATTCGCGGCGAACAGGGGCCCGACGAGGCGGCGCAAGGCCAGCCGATGACCATCGACACCTACGGCCAGGCGTCCGACGCCCTGCGGCGGGACCTGCGCGTGGCGCAGGTGGTCTGCCTGTCGGTCTGAGGGAAATCGGACGGACTGAAAAGACAGTCCGAAGAGTCCGATGAGTCCGGGGCCTCCCGGCGAGGGCTCAAGAGGCTTTGGACGGCAGGAAATGCGTCCCGTCTGAAACATCGACGGGACGCGGCGTCGGGCGCGGCGATGTCAAAGACCCGCCGCCATTGTAAGCCCGTTTCCGACCGTGCCGGGACAAAGGCGAGTTCGGCGCCTCAAACCCTTGGAAAGAGCGGGCTTCGTCGGGTCAATTCGGCGAGCGGAGACCGCGGCGCCCTCTCCCTTTCGGACGAAAGAGAGAGGGCGCGCGAGGCGTCCTTATTTGAGCGCGCCGGAGCCGAGGTTCAGGTCCTCCAACTGGATGACCTCCAGGTTCGGGTGTTTGGCGCGCAGGTCGTCCAGGAACAGGGAGGCGTCGCCGACGATGACCAAGCTGGCCTGGTTGACCGGCAGGTGGCGGGCGAAGGCGGTTTCGATCTGTTCCGGCGTGACGGCGCGCACCCGGCCAGCGTAGTCGGCGAGATCGCTCATCGGCAGGTCGTAGAGGGCCAGGTTGGCGACCAGCGATCCCAGTCCGTCCACCGTCTCCAGCGAATCGCCGAAGCCGCCGATCAGAACCGCGCGGCGCGGGGCCAGGTCGGCCTGGGTCGCGGGCTCGGACCCCAGGCGGGCGATCTCGGCCAGGATCAGGTCGGCGACCTCGTCGGCGGTCTCGTTCTTGGTCTGGGTCGAGGCGGTGAAGACGCCCGCGTCTGCGCGCGCGCCCAGCGACGAACCGGCGCCGTAGGACAGGCCGCGCTTGATGCGGATTTCCTGGTTCAGGCGCGACGAGAAGCCGCCGCCCAGCAAGGTGTTGCCGACCAGCAGCGGGAAGTAGTCGGCGTCGGTGCGCGGTACGCCGCGGATGGCGGCGACGACGGCGGCCTGGCCCGCGCCCGGCTGGTTGACGACCACGATGCGCGGCGCCTGGGCCTGGCCGGCCGGATCGGCCACGGCGGCGGGGGCGGCGCCGGACGCGCGCCAGTCGCCGAACGTCCGCTGCGCCAGGGCGCGGGCGGCGTCGGGCGTGATGTCGCCCGAGAAGACCAGGGTCGCGTCCGACGGGCGATAGCGGGCGGCATGGAAGGCGGCGACGTCAGCCGGGGTGATCGTCGGCACCGTCTGCAGCGTGCCCGAACCCGGCGAGCCGTAGGGCGCGTCGCCATAGACCACGCGGCCGACTGTCTGGCCGGCGATGGCGCGGGGCTGGCTGAGGGCGACGCGCAGGCCGTCCAGCGTCTGGGCCTGCTGGCGTTCCAGCTCTTCGGCGGCGAAGGCCGGATGCTTCACCAGATCGGCCATCAGGGCGACCGTCTGCGGGAAGGCGTTGGCGGGGGCGTTGGCGTAGACGTTGGCGAAGTCGACCCCGGCGCCGGCGCCGACGGCGGCGCCAAGCTGTTCGATCTGGGTGGCGATCTCGGGCGCGGACCGGGTGGTCGTGCCCTGGGTCAAGAGGGCGGCGGTCAGGGCGGCGACGCCGGCCTTGCCCGACGGATCGTTCGCTGACCCGGCCTTCAGGTTCAGGCGCGCCGAGACCAGGGGCAGGCCCTGGGTCGGAGCGACCAGGACGCGCAGGCCGTTGTCCAGGCGGAAGTCGGCCACGACCGGGGTGGCCGGGGCCACGTCGGGGCCGGCCTGGGGCAGGGCGGCGCGCTGGCCTTCCGGCAGCAGGGCGACGGGCGCGCCGGCGGGGGCCAGGTCGGCGACCTTGACCGGGGCGTCGACGTTCATCTTCTGCACCGAGGGCGGATGCGCGGCGTCGGCGGCCAGATAGGTGATCGTCGACTGGCGCTGAGGCGTCAGATATTTGCGCGCCACGCGCTGGACGTCGGCGACGGTGACGGCCTGGATCTGGGCCACCGCCTGGTCGGCGGCCGCGGCCCCGCCGGTGTTGATCAGCGAGAATCCCAGGGCCTGGGCGCGGTCTTCCACGGTCTCGCGGCTGCGCAGGGCGCCGGCGACCAGTTCGTTCTGGGCCTCGGCCAGTTCGGCGGCGGTGATCGGCTGATCGCGCAGCCGGGCGATCTCCTCGTTCAGGGCCGCGATCCCTTCGTCGGCGCCGTGACCGTCGGCCATGATGGCGTAGGCCGTCAGATTGCCGGCCTGCTGGGCGAAATCGGGGCTGGAGCCGATGCTGTTGGCGATCTGCTTGTCATAGACCAGGGCGCGATAGAGACGGCTGCTCTCGCCGGTCGACAGGACGCCGTCCAGCACCTCCAGCGCGGCGCGGTCGGCGTCGGCGTATTTGACCGTGGGCCAGGCGACCACCACCGCCGGCAACGGCACGTTCGGAGCATAGAAGGTGACGGACTTGGGGCCCGTCGGTTCGGGCTCGACCACCGCATTGGCCGGGATGGGCGTCGACGGGTTCTTCAGCGGCGCGAAATACTGATCGACCCACTGGTCCAGCTGGGCCTGGTCGAAATTGCCGGCGACGATCAGATAGGCGTTGTCGGGGCGATAGTAGGTGGCGTGGAAGCGGCGCACGTCGTCCAGCGAAGAGGCCTCCAGTTCCTGGATCGAGCCGATGCCGGGACGGCGATAGGGACTGTCCTGATAGATGGTCTCGGGCACGAACAGGCCGAACAGGCGGCCGTAGGGGCTGGCCAGGATGCGCTGGCGGTATTCCTCCTTCACCACGTCCCGTTCCGATATGAAGGTCGGCTCGTCCACGACCAGCGAGCCCATGCGGTCCGCCTCGGCGAACAGCAGGCGCTGCAGGTGGTTGGCGGGAATGGTCTCGTGATAGGCGGTGACGTCGTCGGCGGTGAAGGCGTTGTTGCCGCCGCCCACGTCCTCGGTCAGGCGGTCGAAGCTTTCCGACGGCAGGTTGCGCGTCGCCTTGAACATCAGGTGTTCGAACAGGTGGGCGAAGCCGGAGCGGCCCGACGGGTCGTCCTTGGACCCGACCTTGTACCAGACCTGGACCGTGACGTTGGACGTGTTGGCGTCGCGCGCCGAATAGACCTCCAGGCCGTTCGGCAACACGCGCCGGGTGAAGCCCAGCGGCGGGACCGTCACGCCCTGGGCGGCTTGAACGGCGGGGGCCGGCGCGGCGGCGACATCGAAGGCGTGGGCGGCGAAGGCGGGCGCGGCGAGGCCCAGCAGGATCGCCGAGGCGGCGACGGTGGCGGTGAGGCGGAATTTCATCAGGGATCTCCGGCGCCCGAGGCGAGGGCGCCGCACCGTATCAGCGATACGCGCCGGCGCACCTTACAGAGATGTAATGTGGGCGTGACCCGGTCAGTCGCGGAAAACCTCGACCCCGATCTCGCCGCCCGGGGTCAGCCAGGCGTGCTTCATCCCCTGGCTGTTGAAGGGGGCGGCGAGGTTTCCGGCCGCGTCGAGCGCGATCAGGCCGCCGTCGCCGCCCAGGGCGCCGATCTCGTCGATCACGGCCTGGGCGGCCTGGGCCAGGGGCTGGCCGGCGGCGACGCGCCAGGCGACCTGGGCGGCGGCGGCGACGCGGATGAAATATTCGCCCTGCCCGGTGCAGGAGACGGCTGCGGAGCCGTCGGCCCAGGTTCCGGCGGCCGGGATGGGGGTGTCGCCGACCCGGCCCGGCATCTTGCCGAACACCCCGGCGGTGGAGGTGGCGGCGGCGAGGCGGCCCTGGCTGTCCAGCACGCAGCAGCCGACGGTGCCGTGGCTGAGGGTTCCGGGCGGATGGTTGTCCTCGCCCTGGCCGGCGCCGGTGTACCAGGCGGTCTCGTCCGCGATGGGCTCCAGCCCCTGATCGTGGGCGAACAGGCCCGCGCCTTCGCCGACCAGCATGACGTGGGGGGTGCGTTCCATCACCGCGCGTGCGGCGACGATGGGGTTGCGAAAGCCCTGCAGCGCGGCGACGGAACCGGCGCGGCGGCTTGCGCCGTCCATCAGGCTGGCGTCCAGCTCATAGGCTCCGGCCCGATTGGGCGAGGCGCCCTTGCCCGCGACATAGAGGCCCGAGTCCTCCAGCATGACGACGGCGGCCGTGGCGACGTCCAGGGCGCTGTCGCCCGCGTCCAGCCGGACCTTCATGGCCTCGACCACCTGGCGCATATGCACGACCTCGGCGTCGTAGTTGCGTTCGCGCCGGGCGCCGGCGCCGCCGTGAAGGATGAGGGCGGTCATGTCGTCTTCCTGAGTCTTGTCTAGGTCGCCTCTTTCAATCGGGCGTGGCGCTCTTTAGCGTCGCGATGAAGGCCGCGCCATGTCGGCTAAGGGAAAACGGCCTCAAGCAGCGCGAAGCGCGGTAGGCCATCAACAAAGGCCTCAAGCAGCGCGAAGCGCGGTAGGCCAACCAACAATGGCCTCAAGCAGCGCGAAGCGCTGTAGGCCCAAGGAGGAAAGATGCGCGCGGTTCTGTCCAAGACGCCTGGCGGCCCCGAAACCCTGGTGGTGGAAGACGTGCTCGATCCGACGCCCAAGGCCGGCGAGGTGGTGATCGAGGTCAAGGCGGTGGGGATCAACTATCCCGACACATTGATCATCGAGGACAAATATCAGTTCCGCCCCGAACGCCCCTTCTCGCCCGGCGCCGAGGTCGCGGGCGTGGTCGAGGCGGTGGGCGAGGGCGTAAAGGGCGTGTTCAAGGGCGACCGTGTCATCGCCGTGCCTGGCTGGGGCGGCCTGGTCGAACGGCTGGCGGTGCGGGCCGAAACGCTGATCCCCATTCCAGAGGCCATGAGCTTCGAGGAGGCGGCGGCCCTGGTGATGACCTATGGCACCAGCTACTACGCGTTGAAGGACCGGGCGCAGCTGAAGGCCGGCGAGACCCTGCTGGTGCTGGGCGCCGCCGGGGGGGTGGGCGCCGCAGCCGTGGAACTGGGCAAGGCGATGGGCGCACGCGTGGTCGCCGCCGCCTCGACCAACGACAAGGTGCAGTTCGCCCTGGACCTGGGGGCCGACAACGGCCTGATCTATCCGTCCGGCCCGATGGACAAGGCCGCGCAGAAGGAATTGTCGAGCGAGTTCAAGCTGGCGACGGGTCGCGACGGGGCCGACGTGGTCTATGACGCGGTGGGCGGCGACTACGCCGATCCAGCGCTGCGGGCCATGGACTGGAACGGGCGGTATCTGGTGGTCGGCTTCCCGGCGGGCATTCCGTCCCTGCCGCTGAACCTGACCCTGCTGAAATCCGTGTCGGTGATCGGCGTCTTCTGGGGCGCGGCGGTGATGCGCGATCCCAAGGCCCACGCCGCCAACATGGCCGAACTGATGCAGATGTACGCCGACGGCAAGATCAAGCCGCGCGTGTCCAGGACCTTCCCGCTGGAAAAGGCCGGCGAGGCGATCCAGGCCCTGGGCGACCGTCAGGCCCTGGGCAAGATCGTGGTGACGGTGGGGGATTGAGACCGCGTCAAGACGCCGGGCAGCGGAAGTCTTCGCGGGGTTCACCCGACACCGACGACAGGCGCTCGGCCGGTAGTTTGATCGTCAGTCCCGAGTGCTCCAGACGGAAGTCGTAGATGGCGCCCAGCAGGCCGGCCATTGGGCAGCCCGTGACCCGCGCGCCTTGGGCGTCGAGGCCCAGGGCCAAGCCCTCGCCCATGCTGCCGGTCCAGCGTCCGACCCTGACCCAAACCGCGCCGGGGTGATGGCGGCCGGCGCGCGGCAGGACCTCCTCGATCCACTGGCGCGGCACGCCGGTCTCGCGCTCTTCCGACATGAGGCGATGCACCTGATAGGGGCGCGCCTCGGTGACGAACCAGCCCATGACCGCGCGGGCCACGACGGTGTTCCCGCCGCTGGGCGTGTCGGTCAGATCCAGGATGACGGTCTCGTCGGGCAGGGCCTGGGCCATGGCGGCGTCGAAGGCGGCGATGGTCTGGTCGTCGCCCAGAGAGTCGTTGAAGGCGATGGTCAGAGCGTCCCGTCCGCGCGTGGTCGCGATCGGCCCTGTGTCGGGGCGCTGGGCGGCATAGAGGTTCGGCAGCGCCAGATCCCGCGGCGGACCGTCGCCGCGCTGGACCGTCAAGAGACGCGGGCGGTCACGACGTCCGGCCGCCAGAACGCGCACGGCGTAGCCGGCGTCGCCGCCCGACTCCAGCCCCAGGTCGCGCCAATAGGCGGCGACGGCCTCAGCGACCGGGGCGTCGCCGATCCGGATCAGCCGGTCGCCCGCCCTCACACCGGCGGCCTGGGCCGGGGATCGGTCGCGCACGGCTGTGATGCGATAGAGGCCGCCCTCGGGTTCGATCCACAGGTCGGCGTAGCTGGGGACGATGGCCCAGCTGTCGGAAAACGAACTGCCGGTGATGACGTGCGCATCCGCCAGAAGCGCCAGTCGCCGCTCAGCGTAGCGCAGCAGGGTGGCGGCGTCGTGAACCGTTTCGGCCTCGGCTCTCAGACGCGCGGTCACCGGCGCCTGGCCCGACGGGAAACGGTCCAGATAGGCGTAGTCGGCCGCGATCAACGCCTCGATGGAACGGGCGTCGTTTCTATAGTCCTCAGCTGTCGGCGCGGTCGTCTGGGCCAAGGCGGCGAGCGGCAGGCCGAAAGCCGTGAGGGCGACAAGCGGAGCGAGGCGTTTCAACAAGAACATGGCCCCAAGGCTGGGGCCCGTCCGGCCGCCCGGCAACTGAATAATCGGTAAGCTGGGCTATTTCGCCTTCAGCCGCTGAACCGCTTCTTCGGCCTGGTCGCGGTGGCGGCGTTTGATGTTGGCGCCGAGGGTGGCCAGCACGGCCGCGATCACCGCCGCGTCGTCGGTGTAGCCGATGCCGGCGAAGATGTCGGGAATGGCGTCGATGGGCATGACGAAATAGGCCAGGCCCGCCAGGATCATGCCCTTCGCCGGCAGGGGCGTTTCCGGATCGCGCGCCGCGTACCAGGCGGCCAAGGCCTGGTCGGCGAAGGGGATGCGCGCGGCCGTGCGCTGAATCTTCGGCCAGAAGCCCTTGGTCACGCGCATCTCGTTGATCTTCACGACCGAGGGGACCAGCGCCTTTTTCGGGTCCAGGGCGTCGGATGGATCGGCGGGTTTGGCTTTGGCGGTCATGGCCGCTAAATCCTCAAACGAAACTCAGGTTCAACGCAATATAGGAACGATCAGGATGAAACTCGACAGCAGCATCGCCGCGGTGGTCACGGGCGGCGCCTCGGGCCTGGGCGAGGGCACGGCCCGCGCCATCGCCGCCACCGGCGCCAAGGTCGCCCTGTTCGACCTGAACGCCGAAAAGGGCGAGGCCATTGCGGCCGAGATCGGCGGCGTCTTCTGCCAGGTCGACGTGACCGACGACGCCTCGGTCGCGGCCGCCTTCGAAAAGGCCCGGGCGGCCCACGGCCAGGAGCGGCTGACCGTCAACTGCGCCGGCATCGCCACCGGCATGAAGACCGTCTCGCGCAAGAAGGACACCGGCGAGATCAAGGCCCACGACATGGCCCAGTTCGAACGCACCGTGCGGGTCAATCTGTTCGGCACCTTCCGCGTCCTTTCGCAATCGGCGGCAGGCATGGTGACGCTGGAGCCGATGGCGGACGGCGAGCGCGGCCTGATCGTCAACACCGCCTCGGTGGCGGCCCAGGACGGACAGATCGGCCAGGCGGCCTATTCGGCGTCCAAGGGCGGCGTCTACGCCATGACCCTGCCGATCGCGCGCGACCTGGCCCAGGAAGGGGTGCGCTGCAACACCATCCTGCCCGGCATCATGTGGACGCCGATGATGGCGGGCATGGACCAGAAGGTTCAGGACAGCCTGGCCGCCGCCATCCCCTTCCCCAGCCGTCTGGGCACGCCCGCCGACTATGCGTCGCTGGTGCTGGAGCTGGCGCGCAACGTCTATATCAACGGCGAATGCATCCGTCTGGATGGGGCCATACGACTGGCGCCGCGCTGACGCGCGAAAGGGCGCTACGCTCGCGACGCGGTCGCTCGCTGCTTGAGCGCGAAGGCGCTCAGGCAGCGAGAATCCGGACGGGCATGGCCATCTTCGGCCCGAAGTCGCGAGAAGGGCGACAGCCGCAAAAAAGAGCTTGCAGGACGGTTCAACCCTCCGCTATACGCCCCCTCCTCGACGGGGCGCGCACGTAGCGCCTTACGGATTGCGGGCGTAGCTCAGGGGTAGAGCACAACCTTGCCAAGGTTGGGGTCGGGCGTTCGAATCGCCTCGCCCGCTCCATGTCGAGACCACGAAACGGCCCGCCGGGAACGGCGGGCCGTTTGTCGTTCCGGGCGATGAAACTCGACCGCCGCTGCGAGATTTGCTTGGTTGCGCGTCATCGCTTCAGGAGGTCTTTTCGTGATCCGTCTTTCCCGTCTTGCTTCGGCCCGCATCGTTCTGGCGCTGGGCGCCTCGGCGGCCGTTCTGTCGGCCTGCGCCTACAACGAAGCCTTGGGCCGCAGCCAGTTCCTGATCGTCGACAACGCAGCCCTGTCGCAGCAATCGACCGCCGCCTGGCGCGAGGCGATCGCCAAGCCGGGCGTCATCACCACCGGCGCCCAGGTGCAGCGCATCCGCAGCGTCGGCGACAGGCTGGTGCAGGCGGCCGGCCTGGGCGGTCGGCCCTGGGAATATGCCGTCTTCACCAACGACAGCCCCAACGCCTTCGTCCTGCCCTCGGGTCAGATCGGGGTGACGACCAGCCTGTTGGCCCTGGTTCAGAACGACGATCAGCTGGCCAGCGTGATCGGCCACGAGATCGGCCATGTCGTCGCCAATCACGCCGCCGAGCGCGCCTCCAGCCAGACGGCGACCAGCATCGGCCTGGCGGCGGTCGGGGGTGCGGCCGGGCGCTATGGCGACGCGGTGAACGCCTATGGCGGACTGGCGGCGCAGTATGGCCTGCTGCTGCCCTATTCGCGGCGCGACGAGCTGGAGGCGGATCGGCTGGGCGTGGACTATATGGCCGGCGCCGGGTTCAGGCCCTCGCAGGCCGTGGCCCTGTGGCGGCTGATGGCGGCGCAGCGCCAGACCCAGACGCCGCAGTTCGCCTCGACCCACCCGTCGGATGCGACGCGGATCGAGATGTTGCAGCAGTATATCGCCAGCCGGGGCTGGAACTGATCAGACGCGGATGTCGAGGTAGGAGCCGGGTCGCAGGATTCTCGGCTCCTCGCGCGGGGGCGGGGCGGCGGGCGCCTGGACCGGCCGGGCGGGCGTGGCGGTGCGGATCGCGGACATGACGGCGGCGGCCGGCGCCGGAGCGGGGGCGGATTGAGGCGCGGCGGTCTGGTTCAGGGCGGCGCGGAAGAAGGCCGCCTGGGCGTTGCGCGCGCTGGGCAGATCGAGGCCCTGGGCGGGCGTGTTCAACGGCAGGCCGGGGCGAATCGCGCTCATGCCGACATGGTTAACGCAATCCCTCGAAAAAGGGTTAACGCGCCTTGAGCGGCTTTACGGTTTGGCGGTCGGCAGAGCTCGCGGCGGGGCCTGCATGGAGGCCACCAGCCGGTCGATGTCGGCGTCGTTCAGCAGGGGTCCGGACTGTTTGGCGGTGATGCGGCCCAGGGCGTCGACGGCGAAGGTCTCGGGGACGCCGGAAATGCCCAGATCCAGGCCCGCCCGGCCCTCGTGGTCCACCAGCACCATCGCATAGGGATCGCCCATCTCGTCCAGGAAGGCGCGGGTCGCGACCGGCTCGTCCTTGTAGGCGACGCCGACGACGGCGACGCCGCGCGCCTTCAGCGCCAGCAATTTGGGGTGTTCGATCCGGCAGGGTGCGCACCAGGAGGCGAAGACGTTGACCAGCATGGGCCTGCCCACCCCGGCCGTCTTCAGGTCAAGATGGGCGGGGCCGGCCTGATCGCCTGTCAGCATCGGCAGGACGGTCTCGGGGATGGTCTGGCCGACCAGGGCGTCGGGCTTGAAGGCCGGGTCGCGCTTCAGCGACCAGCCGATGAACAGGGCCGCCAGCGCCGCCAGGACCGCCATAGGCAGAAGGGCCAGCCAGCGATTCACGGGCGAAGCCCGTTTTCTTTTGGCGCTACCGCGCTTCGCGCTACTTGAGCGCCGTCGATCTTATTGTCGGCCGCCTCAAGTCGGGCCAGTTCGCGCTTCCATTTGCGGGCGGCGACGAAGGCGCGGACGGTCAGGGCGGTCAGGACCAGGGCGCTGATCCCCCAGGCGGGCCAGACGAAGGCGGCGTAGGGGGTCATGTCGAGGTCGAGCATCTACGCCTCCTGAGCCAGACGGGCGCGCAGGGTCATGACGCGGCGGCGGCGGATTTCGGTGCGGATCGCCGTCAGCCACAGGGCCAGGAACAGCACCCCATAGGCCGCCAGCATGGTCAGAAAGGGCGGCAGATAGACCGGATCGAGGCCCGACGAACCGGGCGTCAGGAAGCTGGCGGGCTGATGCAGGGTGTTCCACCAGTCGACCGAGAACTTCACGATCGGCAGGTTGATCAGGCCGACCAGACCCAGGACGGCGGCGGCGCGCGCCCCCTTCTGTTCATCGTCGATCGAGGCCCTCAGCGCCATATAGCCGAGATAGAAGAGGAACAGCACCAGGACGCTGGTCAGGCGCGCGTCCCACACCCACCATGTTCCCCACATCGGCTGGCCCCACAGCGAGCCGGTGATCAGGGCCAGGGCCGTGAAGGCGGCGCCCGGCAGGGCGGCGGCGCGGGCGGCGGCGTCGGCCAGGGCGTGGCGGAAGACGAGCGCAAAGAAGCTGGAGACGCCCAGCGCCGCATAGGCGCCCAGTCCCCAGACGGCGGCGGGGACGTGAACGAACATGATCCGCACCGTGTCGCCCTGCTGATAGTCGGCGGGGACCGAGAAGCTCAGCCAGGCGCCGACGCCCAGAAGCACGGCGGCGATGGCCCACAGCACGGGCGTCAACGGGCCGGTGAAGGCCATGAAACGCTGCGGATTGGACAGGTCGAACATGGTCTCAGCGCTTACGCAACGAACGGGCGGCGGGCAAGCGGTTCACCCTTGTCAACCTTGAGCGTTGCGGACGGCGGCGGCGCCGGCCAGGGGCGTGACCACGGCGGCGAACAGCACATAGGCGCAAAGGAAGGCCAGGGCCGAGGCGACGGGCTGGCCCGAAGCGGCGCGTTCCAGGGCGCCCGCGCCGAACACGACCGGCGGGATGAACAGCGGCAGGACCACCACGGCGATCAGCAGGCCGCCGCGTCGCGCGCCCAGCGCCAGGGCCGCGCCCAGCGTCCCGGTCAGGGCGAAGCCGGCGCCGCCGATCAGGGCCGAAACGGCGGTCAGGGGCGCCAGCGCAGGCGGCAGGCCCAGGGCCAGGGCTGCGACCGGCGCTGTCAGGGCCAGCGGCAGGCCGACGGCGATCCATTGCGCCAGGGCCTTGATCAGGACGACCGATTCCAGCGGCAGATGGCCCAGGGCCAGAAGATCCAGCGCCCCGTCGTCCAGGTCCCGCTCGAACAACCGCTCCAGCGACAGCAGCGAGGCCAGGGCCAGGGCCAGCCAGGCGATGCCGCCGGCGACGGGGCCCAGGGTGCGCGGATCGCCGCCGACCGCCAGGGGCAGCACCGCCGTCAGACAGGCGAAGAAGCCGCAGGCCAGGAGCGGACCTCCGCCGCCGTTCCAGGCCAGGTCCAGTTCGCGCTCCAACAGGACGCGGGTCGCGCCGCGCAGGCCGGGCGGGCGTCGCGGGCCGCTCATGCCCGGCCTCCCAGGTCCAGGGTGCGCGAGGCCAGGGGCAAGGGGTCGTGGACGGCGGCGACGATCAGGCCGTCGGCGTCCAGATGGCGGCGCATCTGGTCGGCGAAGGCGTCCCGCCAGCGGGCGTCCAGCGGGGCCATCGGTTCGTCCAGCAACCAAAGGGCGCGCGGCGAGCCGACCAGCCGCCCCATGGCCAGGCGACGGCGCTGGCCCGCCGACAGGCGACGCACTTCCAGGTCCAGAAGCGGCGTCAGGCCGAAGGTCTCGACCGCCTGGTCGAACCCGTGCGGCGTGTGGCCCAGCCAGTCGCACTGAAAGCCCAGTTCCTCGCGCGCCGTTCGGCCGGTCTTCAACCCGTCCTGATGGCCCAGGAAGTGGGTCTCGCGCCCGCGCGCCACCCGGTCGTCCAGCGGATTGCCGTCGCCGTCCTGAAAGACGACCGTCCCTGCGTCGGGCCGCAACAGGCCGGCGATGGCGCGCAGCAGACTGGTCTTGCCCGCCCCGTTGCCGCCCGTCAGGGTCAGCAATTCTCCCGCCTTCAGCGTCAGATCCAGGCCGTGGAACAGCCGCCTTTCGCCCCGCGAAATCGTCATGTCGGACAGGTTCAGCGCGTGGATCATGCCCGACCCGCCGCCCCGAGGGTTTTGAGAACCCTTCTCAATGTCCCTATCGGGGGTGTGGACACATGGACGGTGCGGTTCGGCGGAGCTATAGGCACGGTCGCCGCAGCAGGCTTTCGCCGCGCGCGCAGGGGCCCTGTGAGCCGCTGCGTCTGTCGCGCGAAGGCGCAACCGGATTTTCGGGCGGCGCTGACCAGAGGAAAACTCTCCATGCCGTCGATCGACAGCCTCAAGACCCGCCAGGACCTTTCCGTCGGGCGTAAGAAATACGCCTATTACAGCCTTCCCGCCGCCGAGGAAGCAGGGCTTGCCGGGATTTCCCGCCTGCCGCGCTCGATGAAGGTGCTGCTGGAGAACCTGCTGCGCAACGAAGACGGCGTCTCCGTCACCGAGGACGACCTGAAGGCCGTCGCCGCCTGGATCGAGAACAAGGGCTCGGTCGAGCACGAGATCGCCTTCCGTCCGGCCCGCGTGCTGATGCAGGACTTCACCGGCGTTCCCGCCGTGGTCGATCTGGCCGCCATGCGCGACGCCATGTCGGCCCTGGGCGCCGACGCCGCCAAGATCAACCCGCTGGTGCCGGTCGATCTGGTCATCGACCACTCGGTCATGGTCGACAACTTCGGCACGCCGAAAGCCTTCGGCCAGAACGTCGAACGCGAATATGAGCGCAATATCGAGCGTTATAACTTCCTGCGCTGGGGTTCGTCGGCCTTCAACAACTTCCGCGTCGTGCCCCCCGGCACCGGCATCTGCCACCAGGTGAACCTGGAGAACCTGGCCCAGACCGTCTGGACGCTGGAAGAAGGCAAGAAGACCGTCGCCTATCCCGACACCGTCGTCGGCACCGACAGCCACACCACCATGATCAACGGCCTGGCCGTCCTGGGCTGGGGCGTCGGCGGCATCGAGGCCGAGGCCGCCATGCTGGGCCAGCCGATCCCGATGCTGATCCCCGAGGTCATCGGCTTCAAGCTGACCGGCCGTCTGCCGGAAGGCGCGACCGCCACCGACCTGGTGCTGACCGTCACCCAGATGCTGCGCAAGAAGGGCGTGGTCGGCAAGTTCGTCGAATTCTTCGGCGACGCTCTGCCGAACATGACCATCGAAGACCAGGCGACCATCGCCAACATGGCCCCGGAATATGGCGCCACCTGCGGCTTCTTCCCCGTCTCGGCCGCCACCATCGGCTATCTGACCGCCACGGGCCGCGACAAGGCGCGCGTCGCCCTGGTCGAGGCCTACGCCAAGGCGCAAGGCCTGTGGATCGACGAGACGAGCGAAGACCCGGTCTTCACCGACGTGCTGGAACTGGACATTTCGACCGTCGTGCCGTCGCTGGCGGGTCCGAAGCGCCCGCAGGACCGCGTCGAGCTGACCACCGCCGCCCCAGCCTTCGAAACCGCCCTGGTCGAGACCTTCGGCCGTCCGTCCGACGCCCCGCGCGCCGATGTCGAGGGTGAGAAGTTCTCGGTCGGCGACGGCGACGTGGTCATCGCGGCCATCACCTCGTGCACCAACACCTCCAACCCGTCGGTGCTGATCGCCGCCGGTCTGGTGGCGCGCAAGGCTCATGCGCTGGGCCTGAAGGCCAAGCCGTGGGTCAAGACCTCGCTGGCCCCCGGTTCGCAGGTCGTCACCGACTATCTGACCGACGCCGGTCTGCAGAAGGATCTGGACGCCCTGGGCTTCAACCTGGTCGGCTATGGCTGCACCACCTGCATCGGCAATTCGGGCCCGCTGGACCCGGCGATCTCCAAGGCGATCAACGACAACGCCCTGGTCGCCACCTCGGTCCTGTCGGGCAACCGCAACTTCGAGGGCCGGGTGAACCCCGACGTCCAGGCCAACTATCTGGCCTCGCCGCCGCTGGTCGTGGCCTACGCCATCGCCGGCTCGATGCGGATCGACATCACCAAGGACCCGATCGGTCAGGACAAGAAGGGCAACGACGTCTTCCTGAAGGACATCTGGCCGACCAGCCAGGAGATCGCCGACATCCAGAAGAAGTCGGTCACGCCGGCCATGTTCGCCAAGCGCTACAAGGACGTGTTCAAGGGCGACAAACACTGGCAGGCCATCAAGGTCGCCGGCGGCCAGACCTATCAGTGGGACGACAAGTCGACCTATGTCGCCAACCCGCCCTATTTCGAAGGCCTGTCGATGGAGCCCGCGCCGGTGCAGGACATCGTGGAGGCGCGCGTCCTGGCCATCTTCGGCGACTCGATCACCACCGACCACATCTCGCCGGCCGGTTCGATCAAGAAGACCTCGCCCGCCGGGGTCTATCTGACCAACCACGGCGTCGAGGCGGCCGAGTTCAACAGCTACGGCGCCCGTCGCGGCAACCATGAAGTCATGATGCGCGGCACCTTCGCCAACATTCGCATCAAGAACAAGATCACGCCCGAGATCGAAGGCGGCGTGACCAAGCACTTCCCGTCGGGCGACACCATGTCGATCTATGACGCGGCGATGCGGTATCAGTCGGAAGGTCGCCCGCTGGTCGTCTTCGCCGGCAAGGAATACGGCACCGGCTCGTCGCGCGACTGGGCGGCCAAGGGCACCAACCTGTTGGGCGTCCGCGCCGTCATCGCCGAAAGCTTCGAGCGCATCCACCGTTCGAACCTGGTCGGCATGGGCGTGGTGCCGCTGCAGTTCAAGCAGGACGGCTGGCTGAAGCTGGGCCTGACCGGCGAGGAGATCGTCACCATCCGCGGCCTGACCGACGCCAACATCGGCAAGCTGAAGCCGCGTCAGGACCTGTGGGTCGAACTGTTCCGCCCGTCGGACGGCAAGATGGCCCGCTTCCCCGTGCGTTGCCGCATCGATAACCAGACCGAGCTGGACTATCTGCGCGCCGGCGGCGTCATGCCCTATGTCCTGCGCAACCTGGCCCGCGGTCCGGAAGCCGAGACGCCGCTCGCCGCCGAGTGATCGCGGAACCCGTCCCGCGCCCCTGAGCGCCTGTGTTCACCCAGGAGTCGAGAGACTCTTGGGTGAATGCGTATCCGGTCCGGATTGCGGGGGCGTCGTCGGGGCCCTGGCGGATGTGTCGGAAGCGGAGAGCCTGTTCAGGCGTTCCGAAAATTCCGCCATGGCGTCGCAAATGCTCGCCATATGCACGCACGCTTCCTGAATCATGGGCGAAGGCTCGTCGAAAGAACGCACCAGCCATTCAGCCGCCAAGGTTTCGAACCGCTTTCTGTCCATGCCCGCCTGTCCCGAAACGACACCTGTGCGCTCTAACACGCACAGGTTGTTCCATCGAGGCGGTTCTTTCTTGGGTTGTTAATTCAGCTTCAGCGCCTCGGCCAGAAGTCGGGCCTCGGCGGCGCGGCTGGAGCCGGAGCGCCAGGCGACGACGATTTCGCGATGGGGCGGGGCGCCGTCGGCCTGGTTCTCGAAGGCGCGGATAGCGACGGACGGGTTGTCGGCGAGGCCCGCCTGGACCGCCATCTTGGGCAGGAAGCTGACGCCCAGGCCCGAGCCGACCATCTGGACCAGGGTGTGCAGGCTGGTGGCGGCGAAGACGTCGTCGCCGCGCGGCGCCTCGATGTCCAGGGCCGCCAGCGCATGGTCGCGCAGGCAATGGCCGTCCTCCAGCAGGATCAGATCCTGCGCCTTCAGCGATCCGGGACGGATGGGGCCGGGGGCGGCCAGGGCATGGTCGTGGGGCGCGGCGGCCATGATCTCGTCGTCGCCGATGCGGGCGTGTTCGATCCCTTGCGCCTCATAGGGCAGGGCGATGACGGCGGCGTCGATCTGACCGGCCTTCAGCGCCGCGATCAGCCGGGGCGTCAGGTCCTCGCGGATGAACAGCTTCAGATTCGGATAGGCGGCCTTCACCGACGGCAGTTTGGCGGGCAGCAGGAAGGGGGCGACGGTCGGGATGACGCCCAGCCGGAATCGGCCGGACAGCAGGCGGCCGGCGTTCTTGGCCGCCTCGACCAGATCCTCGGTCCGGGCCAGCACGTCCTCGGCCCGGCGCACGGCCTCGGCCCCCACGGCGGTCATGATGACGGCGCCGCGCGTGCGTTCCACGACCGGCGCGCCCAGGATGCGCTCCAGCTCCTGCACCCCGGCGCTGAGGGCGGGCTGGCTGACGTGGGCGGCCTCGGCGGCGCGCGAGAAGCTGCCGTGTTCGGCCAGGAGCTTGAGATACTGAAGCTGTCGCAGAGTGGGGAGCATGAAAGCGACATAGGCTTGGCCTATGAAAAAATCAAAGATAATAGATTTGCTCTATCGATTGGTCTGGCGGCAAATGTCCCGTGACCATCAGGGACAAGGCCGGCGCCGCCGCGCCGCCAGCCCATCCGGGAGAGACGACCATGACCACCGAAGCCAAATGCCCCTTCTCCGGCCGCACGAGCGAATCCGTCGCGGGCGGCGGGACGCAGAACCGCGACTGGTGGCCGGGCCAGCTGCGCACCGACCTGCTGAACCAACATTCGAACCGCTCCGACCCGCTGGGGCAGGACTTCAGCTACGCCGAGGCGTTCAAGACGCTGGACTATGAGGCGCTGAAGGCGGACCTGCGCAAGCTGATGACCGATTCCCAGGACTGGTGGCCGGCCGATTTCGGTCACTATGGGCCGCAGTTCGTCCGCATGGCCTGGCACAGCGCCGGCACCTATCGCGTCGGCGACGGACGGGGCGGCGGCGGCCGGGGCCAGCAGCGGTTCGCGCCGCTGAACTCCTGGCCCGACAACGTCAACATCGACAAGTCCCGCCGCCTGCTGTGGCCGATCAAGCAGAAATACGGCCAGGCCATCAGCTGGGCGGACCTGCTGATCCTGACCGGCAACGTGGCGCTGGAGACGATGGGCTTCCGCACCTTCGGCTTCGCGGGCGGGCGCGAGGATGTCTGGGAGCCGGATCAGGACGTCTATTGGGGGCGCGAAACGACCTGGCTGGGGGGCGACGACCGTTACGCCCATGGATCGGCCGGGGTGGTGAAGCCGGGCGACGAGGCGGTGTTGGTCACTGACGACAGGGCCGATGGCGACGAACATTCGCGCAATCTGGAGAACCCTCTGGCGGCGGTGCAGATGGGGCTGATCTACGTCAATCCCGAAGGGCCGGACGGCAATCCCGACCCGATCGCCGCCGCGCGCGACATCCGCGACACCTTCAAGCGGATGGCCATGAACGACGAGGAGACGGTGGCCCTGATCGCGGGCGGCCATACCTTCGGCAAGACCCACGGCGCCGGGCCGGCCGACAATGTCGGCCCCGAGCCGGAGGCGGAAGGGCTTGAAGCGCAAGGTTTGGGCTGGGCCTCCAGCTTCGGTTCGGGCAAGGCGGGCGACGCCATCACCAGCGGGCTGGAAGTCACCTGGACCCAGACCCCGGCCCAGTGGAGCAACTTCTTCTTCGAAAACCTGTTCGGCTTCGAATGGGAGCTGGAGAAGTCGCCGGCTGGCGCGCACCAGTGGGTGGCCAAGGATGCCGGCGAGATCATCCCCGACGCCCACGATCCGTCCAGAAAGAAGCGGCCGACCATGCTGACGACCGATCTGTCGCTGCGGTTCGACCCGGAATACGAGAAGATCTCGCGCCGGTTCCTGAACAATCCCCAGGCCTTCGCCGACGCCTTCGCGCGGGCCTGGTTCAAGCTGACTCACCGCGACCTGGGACCGCGCTCCCGCTACGTCGGGCCGGAAGTCCCCAGTGAAGTGTTGATCTGGCAGGATCCCGTGCCGGCGGTCGATCATCCGCTGATCGACGCGGCGGACGCGGCCGATCTGAAGGCGCGGATCGCCGAGACGGACCTGAGCCCGGCCGAACTGGTCGCCACCGCCTGGGCCTCGGCCTCGACCTTCCGGGGCGGGGACAAGCGCGGAGGGGCGAACGGCGCCCGCATCCGCCTGGCCCCGCAGAAGGACTGGGCCGTCAACGAGCCCGAACGGCTGGACCGCGTGCTGAAGACGCTGGAGCGGGTGCGGTTCGCCTTCAACCAGGATCAGACGGGCGGCAAGGCCGTGTCCCTGGCCGACCTGATCGTTCTGGCCGGAAACCTGGGCGTCGAACAGGCGGCCAGGGCGGCCGGACACGCGGTCGAGGCGCCGTTCAACCCCGGTCGGACGGACGCCAGCCAGGCGCAGACGGACGTCGAATCCTTCGGTTATCTGGAGCCGGTCGCCGACGGGTTCCGGAACTATCAGAAGGCGCGCTTCAGCGTGCCGGCCGAAGCCCTGCTGATCGACCAGGCCCAGCGCCTGACCCTGACGGCGCCGGAGATGACGGTGCTGATCGGCGGCCTGCGCGCCATCAACATCAATGCGGGCGGCGCGACGCACGGCGTGCTGACCGAACGGCCGGGCGTGCTGTCCAACGACGTCTTCGTCAATCTGCTGGACATGGACGTGAAATGGACCGCGACCTCGGACGCCAAGGATGTGTTCGAAGGCCGTGATCGGCGCACGGGCGAGGCGAAATGGACCGGCACACGGGTCGATCTGGTGTTCGGCTCCAACGCCGTGCTGCGTTCGCTGGCCGAGGTCTATGCCGGGTCGGACGCGCAAGGAAAGTTTGTCGCGGACTTCGTGGCGGCCTGGACCAAGGTGATGGAGCTGGACCGGTTCGACCTGCGGAGTTGAGCTGACATCCCCCTTCCTTTCGTCATTCCGGGTTCGTCCGATGGACGCCCCGGAAAGACGGTCGGGCGAGTTATTTCAGCCTGATCTCGAACAGTTGGGGCCAGCGTTTGCCGGTGACGAACAGGCGTTTGCCGGCGGCGTCCCAGGCGATGCCGTTGGCGACATCGTCGTTGGGGTCGAGGCCGGCGTCCCTGGGGACCAGGGGGGCGAGGTCGATGAAGGCCTTGACCACGCCGGTCTCGGGATCGATGCGGGCGATGCGGCTGTCCTGCCAGATGTTGGCGAAGACCTCGCCGTCGATCCATTCCAGCTCGTTGATCTGCTCCAGCGGCCGGCCGTCGGCGGTGACGGAGACGCGGCCGGTCTCGGCCAAGGTCTCGGGGTCGAGGAAGCGCAGCTGGTCGGTGCCGTCGCTCATGATCAGGCGCCGCCCGTCGGTGGTCAGGGCCCAGCCCTCGCCCGGATAGGAGAAGCCGCCCAGCGGCGAGAAGTCGTCCAGCTTCCAGATGAAGCCGATGTGGTTGCGCCAGGTCAGGCTGTAGAGCTTGCCGTTCAGCGTGGTCATGCCCTCGCCGAAATAGATGGTCGGCAGGTCGCGCTGGCGCTGAACCGCGCCGCTCTCCAGGTCCACCTTGCGGATAAAGGAGGGATAGAGGCCGGTGCTCTCATAGAGGGCGCCGTCGTGGAAGAAGAGGCCCTCGGTGAAGGCCGTGCGGTCGTGCGGATAGGCGCGCACGACCTCATAGGGCTGGACCGGAACCTCGGAGGCGGCCGTGTCGAACAGACCGCCTGCCGCCAGCAGCAGGCCCGCGACAAGTCCGGCGATACGGGACGACGGGCGGATCATGGCGCTCAGCCCCGTTCGGCGGCGGCTTCGGCCTCGGCCTTTTGGGCGCGAGCCTCGGCGGCGTTCGCCTCGCTGCGGGCCAGTTCGGCCTTTTCCTTCTTGGACGCGGACCGACGACCCAGCATGTTCAACGCCTCCACCCCGGCCGAGAAGGCCATGGCCGCATAGATGTAGCCCTTGGGCACATGATAGCCGAAACCGTCGGCGATCAAGACCATGCCGATCATCAGGAGGAAGCCGAGCGCCAGCATGACCACGCTGGGGTTCTTGTTGATGAAGTTCGCCAGGGGGTCGGCGGCCAGCAGCATCACGGTCACGGCGACCAGGACGGCGACGACCATGATCGGCAGATGTTCGGTCATGCCCACGGCCGTCAGGATCGAATCGATCGAGAAGACGATGTCCAGAAGGATGATCTGGACGATGGCGGCGCCGGCGTTGGTGATCATCACGTCCTTCTTGTCCATGACGTCGTGGGTCGGCGTGGGATCGACCGTGTGGTGGATTTCCTTGGTCGCCTTCCAGACCAGGAACAGGCCGCCCGCGATCAGGATCAGGTCCTTCCACGAGAATTCGTTGCCCATGACGGTGAAGACCGGCTGAACCAGGCCGACCAGCCAGGCGATGATCGACAGCAGGGCCAGACGCATGACCAGGGCCAGGCCGATGCCGATGCGCCGGACCCTGGACCGCTGATGCTCGGGCAGTTTGTTCGACAGGATGGAGATGAAGATCAGGTTGTCGATCCCCAGCACCACCTCCATCACGATGAGCGTCACCAAGGCGGCCCATGCGGCCGGATCGGAGAGAAGCGGAAGTATGCTGTCGAGCATGGAGGGTCCAGTGGGGGCTGAGGCTTGAGCCGAAAGCGCTAGGGCCGCCGACGGTTCCGATCAAGCGGCCGGGTGCGGCGTCATGGTCGCACCCCCTGTCTCTGCGCGATGCGCGGCGTTATCGCGCAGGTTCGCCGTTCACGGACGCTTCACGCAATGTTGCGACTGGCGAAACCCCGTGCTATCAGGCGCCCGGCTTGAAGGGGGCGTATTCAAGGATACGGCCTCTGTCGTGCTTTCCCTAGGCATTTCAAGCTTTTGACCGTTGTGAGCCTTCGCAGTCGGTCGCGACCCTGACACAACGACCTCGGACCCTAATCAGTGGCTGATGATTTCAGAACGACGGAAGTCGGCGATCGCTACGCACAGGCGCTGTTCGACCTGGCGCTGGAAACCGGCCGCCTGGACGCCGTCCGCGCCGACATCGTCTCGCTGAAAGCCGCTTGGGCCGAGAGCGCCGACCTGCGCCGTCTGGCCCGCTCGCCCCTGATTTCGGCCGACGATCAGGGCAAGGGCCTGGTCGCCGTCGCCACGAAGGCCAAGTTCGAGAAGACCACCGCCAACTTCCTGGGCCTTCTGGCCCAGAACGGCCGCGCCAAGGATCTGCCCGCCGTGATCGCGGGCTTCGAGGCGCGCTACGCCAAGCACGCGGGCATCGTCGCCGCCGAGGTGGTTTCGGCCCAGCCGCTGGACGCCAAACAGCTGGCCGCGATCAAGACCGCGCTGAACAAGAGCCTGGGCAAGGCGCCGGAGCTGACCGCGCGGGTCGATCCGTCGATCCTGGGCGGCCTGAAGGTCAAGGTGGGGTCGAAGCTGTTCGACGCCTCGCTGAAGACCAAGCTCGACCAGATGAAATTCGCCCTCAAGCGCGCCTGAGCGTTCTGAGCCCCAAAGACTGCAGCGGGTCCGAACGGCTCGCCCCGAAGAAGACCTAGACAGAGAGATCCCATGGACATCCGCGCCGCTGAAATCTCGGCCATCCTCAAGTCGCAGATCGCCAACTTCGGCGTCGAAGCCGACGTTTCCGACGTCGGCAGCGTGCTGTCGGTCGGCGACGGCATCGCCCGCATCCACGGTCTGGACAATGTCCAGGCCGGCGAAATGGTCGAGTTCACCAAGGCCGGCGTGAAGGGCATGGCCCTGAACCTGGAACGCGACAACGTCGGCGCCGTGATCTTCGGCGCCGACGCCGCCATCGCCGAGGGCGACGACGTGCGCCGCCTGGGCGAGATCGTGGACGTGCCGGTCGGCAAGGGCCTGCTGGGTCGCGTGGTCAACCCGCTGGGCGAGCCGATCGACGGCAAGGGCCCGATCCAGTTCACCGAGCGCCGCCGCGTTGACGTCAAGGCGCCGGGCATCATCCCGCGCAAGTCGGTTCACGAGCCGATGCAGACCGGCCTGAAGGCCATCGACACCCTGATCCCCGTCGGCCGCGGCCAGCGCGAACTGATCATCGGCGACCGTCAGGTCGGCAAGACCGCCGTCGCCATCGACACCATCCTGAACCAGAAGAACGTCAACAAGACCGACGACGAGAGCGCCAAGCTCTACTGCATCTACGTCGCCATCGGTCAGAAGCGTTCGACCGTGGCCCAGATCGTCAAGACCCTCGAAGAGTCCGGCGCGCTGGAATACACCATCGTCGTCGCCGCCACGGCCTCCGAGCCCGCCCCGCTGCAGTTCCTGGCCCCGTTCGCCGGCACCGCCATGGGCGAGTTCTTCCGCGACAACGGCATGCACGCCCTGATCGTCTATGACGACCTGTCCAAGCAGGCTGTGGCCTATCGCCAGATGTCGCTGCTGCTGCGCCGTCCGCCCGGCCGCGAAGCCTATCCGGGCGATGTCTTCTATCTGCACAGCCGCCTCTTGGAACGTTCGGCCAAGCTGAACGAGGACTATGGTTCGGGCTCCATGACCGCCCTGCCGATCATCGAAACCCAGGCCAACGACGTGTCGGCCTATATTCCGACCAATGTGATCTCGATCACCGACGGCCAGATCTTCCTGGAATCGGACCTGTTCTATCAGGGCATCCGTCCGGCCGTGAACGTCGGCATCTCGGTGTCGCGCGTCGGCTCCTCGGCCCAGACCAAGGCGATGAAGAAGGTCGCCGGCACCATCAAGGGCGAGCTGGCTCAGTACCGGGAAATGGCCGCCTTCGCCAAGTTCGGCTCGGACCTGGACGCCTCGACCCAGAAGCTGCTGGCGCGCGGCGAACGCCTGACCGAGCTGCTGAAGCAGCCCCAGTATTCGCCGCTGGCGATGGAAGAGCAGGTCGTCTCGGTCTACGCCGGCACGCGCGGCTATATCGACGGCATCGCCACGGCGGACGTCGGCCGGTTCGAAAAGGAACTGCTGGCGCGCATCCACGCCAACCACGCCGGCCTGCTGGAAGGCATCCGCGCCAAGAAGGACCTGACACCCGAGCTGGAAGCCGAGCTGAAGGACATCCTGGCCGCTTTCGTCAAGACCTTCGCCTGAGCCCCTCCGGACAGCTGAGAGAGTAAAGCCGGATGGCCAGCCTCAAGGAAATGCGCAATCGGATCGGAAGCGTGAAAGCCACGCAGAAGATCACGAAAGCCATGCAGATGGTCGCCGCGGCCAAGCTGAAACGCGCCCAGGACCAGGCCGAAAGCGCCCGGCCCTATGCGCAGAAGATGGCCTCGGTCATCGCCAACCTGGCCGCCGGCGTGTCCGGCGCCGACGCGCCGCGCCTTCTGGCGGGCACGGGCGCCGACCAGCGCCACCTGGTCGTGGTGGCGACGGCGGACAAGGGTCTGGCGGGCGGCTTCTCGACCAACGTCATCCGCGCCGCGCGCGAGCGGATCAACAGCCTGATCGCGTCGGGCAAGGACGTGAAGATCGTCGCCGTCGGCAAGAAGTCGCGCGATCAGCTGGCGCGTCTGTACGGCGACAAGCTGGTCCGCACCTTCGAACTGTCCGAGCACAAGACCATCGGCCTGCCTTCGGCCCAGCCGATCGCCGAGATGATCGCCACGGCGTTCGAGGACGGCCAGGCGGACGTCGTCACCCTGTTCTACAGCCAGTTCAAGTCGGTGATCGCTCAGGTCCCGACCGGCAAGCAGCTGATCCCCGCCGTGGTCGAGGGCGACGCGCAGCCGATCGACCTGAACGGCGCGGTCTATGAGTACGAGCCCTCGGAAGAGGAAATCCTCGAAACCCTGCTGCCGCGCAACCTGACCACCCAGATCCTGGCGGCGCTGTACGAGAACCAGGCGGGCTTCTTCGGCTCGCAGATGGCGGCGATGGACAACGCCACGCGCAACGCCGGCGACCTCATCAACGCCCTGACGCTGCAGTTCAACCGCAAGCGCCAGGCCCAGATCACCACCGAACTGATCGAGATCATCGCCGGCGCCGAAGCCCTCTGATCCCGAACGCCCAGACATTCCGACACGGACCCCAGCCATGACCGACACCGTCGCCCCCAAAAAGCCCGCCGCCCGCAAGCCGGCCGCCAAGAAGGCCGCTCCTGCCGCCGCGCCCGTCAACGCCGCCGCCACGGGCCGCATCGCCCAGGTCATCGGCGCCGTCGTCGACGTGGAGTTCACCGGCCACCTGCCGGCGATCCTGAACGCCCTGCACACCCAGAACGTCGACCAGAAGACGGGCGAGCCCTTCACCCTGGTTCTGGAAGTCGCCCAGCACCTGGGTGAGAACATGGTCCGCACCATCGCCATGGACACGACCGAAGGCCTGACGCGCGGCCAGGCCGTGACGGACACGGGCTCCTCGATCCAGGCGCCGGTCGGCCCCGGCACCCTGGGCCGCATCATGAACGTCGTCGGCCAGCCGATCGACGAAGCCGGTCCGATCAAGACGACCGAATACCGCCCGATCCACAAGGATGCGCCCAGCTTCGAGGAACAGTCGACCTCGTCGGAAATCCTGGTCACGGGCATCAAGGTCATCGACCTGATGTGCCCCTACACCAAGGGCGGCAAGATCGGCCTGTTCGGCGGCGCCGGCGTGGGCAAGACCGTGACCATGCAGGAGCTGATCAACAACATCGCCAAGGCTTACGGCGGTTATTCGGTTCTGGCCGGCGTGGGCGAACGCACCCGCGAAGGCAACGACCTGTATCACGAGATGATCGAGTCCAACGTGAACGTGGACCCGTCCAAGAACGACGGCTCGACCGAAGGCTCCAAGTGCGCCCTGGTCTACGGTCAGATGAACGAACCGCCCGGCGCCCGCGCCCGCGTCGCCCTGACCGGCCTGTCCATCGCGGAATATTTCCGCGACGAGGAAGGCAAGGACGTGCTGCTGTTCGTCGACAACATCTTCCGCTTCACCCAGGCCGGTTCGGAAGTGTCGGCTCTGCTGGGCCGCATCCCGTCGGCGGTGGGCTATCAGCCGACCCTGGCCACCGAGATGGGCAACCTGCAGGAGCGCATCACCTCGACCAAGAAGGGTTCGATCACTTCGGTCCAGGCCATCTACGTTCCCGCCGACGACCTGACCGACCCGGCGCCCGCCGCCTCCTTCGCCCACTTGGACGCGACGACGGTTCTGAGCCGCGACATCGCCGCCCAGGCCATCTTCCCGGCCGTGGACCCGCTCGACTCGACCTCGCGGATCATGGACCCGCTGGTCATCGGCGAAGAACACTACAACGTCGCCCGTTCGGTCCAGGAAGTCCTGCAGCAGTACAAGGGCCTGAAGGACATCATCGCGATCCTGGGCATGGACGAGCTGTCGGAAGAGGACAAGCTGATCGTCTCGCGCGCCCGCAAGATCCAGCGCTTCCTGTCGCAGCCCTTCTTCGTGGCCGAACAGTTCACCAACTCGCCCGGCAAGTTCGTGGACCTGGCCGACACGATCCGCAGCTTCAAGGGCATCGTCGCCGGCGAATACGACCACCTGCCGGAATCGGCCTTCTACATGGTCGGCGCCATCGAAGAGGCCGTCGCCAAGGCCGAGAAGATGGCGGCGGAAGCCTGATCATGGCCGGCAAGCTGAACTTCTCCCTCGTCTCGCCTGAACGCGAGGTCTTTTCGGGCCTCGTGGACCAGGTGGATGCGCCCGGCGTCGAGGGCGACTTCGGCGTCCTGCCGGATCACGCCCCGTTCATGACCGCCCTGCGCGAAGGTGTGGTCACGGTCTATAACGGCGGGGCCAAGACCCAGTACGACGTCCACGGCGGCTTCGCCGACGTCAACGGCGAAGGCCTGACCATCCTGGCCGAACAGGCCGCCGAGGTCCGCGCGGGCTGAGGCCTTCCACGGATCGAACGATTTGAGGCCTCCCGTTTCGGCGGGAGGCCTTTTTCGTGGGCGGCGGGCGCGCTAGGACCAGCGCATGACCGATCAGATCGACATTCATGGCGTCTGCGCCCCCGGTTTCGAGGCCGTGCGCGAGGCGTTCGCCGCCAATTTCATCGAGGCGCCCGAGGGGCTGAACGAACAGGCGGCGCGGTTCAGCGTGCTGGTCGAGGGGGAGGCGGTGGTCGATCTCTGGGCCGGATACGCCGATACGGCGCGCACGACCCCGTTCACCGACACGACCCTGGCCCCGGTGTTCTCGACCGGCAAGGCGGTGATGGCCATCCTGATGGCGACGGCGGTCGAGGCGGGGCAGGTCGACTACGACCAGCCGGTCGCGGACCTGTGGCCCGAATTCGGAGCGGCTGGAAAGCAGGCCGTGACCGTCGCCCAGCTGATGAGCCATCAGGCCGGTCTGCCGGGCTTTTCGGAAGCGGTCGATCCGGCCCTGTGGTTCGATCCCCAGGCGGTGCTGGCGCGGCTGGCGGCCCAGGCGCCGATGTGGGCGCCGGGCACGGCCTCGGGTTATCATCCCGTCACGGTGGGCTATCTGGCCAACGAGGTCTATTACCGGGCGACGGGCCGAACCATGGGGCAGGCGTTGCGTCAGGACTTCGCCGATCTGGACCTGTGGATCGGCCTGGCGGAAGGCGAACACGGGCGCGTGGCCCAGATGCGGAAGCCGACGGCGGCGCCCAGCCTGGGGACCATCGATCCGATCAAACAGGCCGCCTTCCTGGATCGCGGCTCGGCGCCCGGCGGGCGGGGTTCGACCGAGTGGCGCAAGATGGAGATTCCCTCGGCCAATCTGCACGGCACGGCCCTGGGGCTGGCGCGGATATTGGGCGTGGTGGCGAACGGCGGCGCGCTCGACGGCCGGTCGGTGTTGTCAGCGGGCACGCTGGAGCAGCTGACACGCGAACGCATCCATGGGCCGGACAAGGTGCTGCCCTATACGATCAGCTGGGCGGCGGGACTGATGCGCAACGACGGGCTGAAGGTGTTCGGGCCGAACGAGGCATGGGGCCATTACGGCTGGGGCGGGTCGATGGCCATGGCCGATCCGTCGCGCCGCCTGTCGGCCGCCTATGTGATGACGCGCCAGTCGCCCCACCTGATCGGCGACCCGCGTCCCCGGTGCCTGCTGGAGGCGTTGTACGCGGCGCTCTAGACCGTCTCGGCCATGCGGATCGCCTCGCGGGCGGCGCGGCTGCGTTTGAAGGCGGCGACGGCGAAGACGGCGGCCCCGGCCCAGATGAAGACGAAAGACAGCACCCGCAGCGGCGTCAGATGCTCGCCCGCCCAAAGGCCGCAAGCGAACTGAAGCGTCGGCGCCAGGAACTGCAGGAAGCCGACCGTCGACAGCGGCAGGCGCCGCGTCGACCAGGCGAACAGCGCCAGGGGAATGACCGTCGCCGGGCCGTTGAACAGGGCCCAGGCCAGGCCCGAGGGGGACGAGAAGCCGACCGCCTGACCATGCGCGGCCAACCAGATCAGGAAGACGCCGCCGATGGGCAGCAGCACCAGACATTCGACCAGCAGCCCCGTCTGGGCCGAAGCGGGCACGCGCTTTCTGATCACCGCATAGGCGCAGAAGGTCAGGGCCAGGAGCAGGCCGATGATCGGCACATAGCCCAGGGCGAGGGTCTGGATGACCACGCCGACAGCGGCCAGACCGATGGCGACGGCGCTCCATCGGTCGATCTTCTCACGGAACAGCACCGCCCCCGCCGCCATGTTGAGCAGCGGATTGATATAATAGCCCAGGCTGGCTTCCAGGGTCGCATGGTGGGTGGTGGCGTAGACGTAGATGCTCCAGTTGGCGCCGATGAGCAGGGCCGAAAGGATCAACCAGCCGAAGACGCGCGGCGAGGCCAGGACATGTTTGAACTCGTTCCACTGACCCGCCAGCAGAACCACGGGGATGGCGACGAACAGGGACCAGACGGCGCGGTGCGCCAGGATCTCGGGCGCGGCGAAACCCTGCGCGGCCATGGCCATGAACAGCAGGGGCAGCACGCCCCACAGGGTGTAGCAGGCGATGGCGGTGGCGACCGCCCGACCGTCGGCCGAAGGCGACGAGAACATCGGTGAGTTCCTTGGTCCGCCGGACGGAGGAGCGCCCGGCGGTCTATGGGGATCAGACGGTGATCGAACGATAGCCGGACGAGGACTTGATCACGCCCGTCTCGTCCAGCAGCTGGGCGATCTGGACGGCGTTCAGGGCCGCGCCCTTGCGCAGATTGTCCGACACGACCCACAGGTTCAGGCCGTGCTGGACGGTCGGATCCTTGCGGATGCGGCTGACATAGACCGCGAACTCGCCGGCGGCGTCGACGGGGGTGATGTAGCCGTCGTGCTCCTGCTTATCGACCACCAGGACGCCCGGCGCATCGCGCAGGACGGCGCGGGCCTCGTCGGGCTCGATCGGACGCTCGAACTCGATGTTCACCGCCTCGGAGTGACCCACGAAGACCGGCACGCGCACGCAGGTGACGGTCAGTTTGATGTTCGGATCGAGCATCTTGTGCGTCTCTTTCCACATCTTGGTCTCCTCGTCGGTGGAGCCGTCGTCGTTGAAGGCGCCGATGAAGGGGATGACGTTGAAAGCGATCTGTTTGGGGAACTTCTTCGGCGTAGCGTCGCCCAGCCCGTAGATGGCCTTGGTCTGGTTCCACAGTTCGTCCATGCCTTCCTTGCCGGCGCCGGACACCGACTGATAGGTCGAGACCACCACCCGCTTGATCTTGGCCGCGTCGTGCAGCGGCTTCAGCGCCGTGACCAGCTGGATGGTCGAGCAGTTGGGGTTGGCGATGATGTTCTTCTTCCTGGCGTCCTTGACGGCGTCGGGGTTCACCTCGGGCACGATTAACGGCACGTCCGGGTCCATGCGCCAGGCCGAGGAGTTGTCGATGACGATGGGACCGGCCTTGCCGATCTTTTCGGACCATTCTCTGGACACGGCGCCGCCCGCCGACATCAGGACGATATCGACCTTGGAGAAGTCGAACTGTTCGATGTCCTGGCATTTGACGGTCCTGTCGCCGAAGGAGACCTCCACCCCCTTGGACTTGCGCGAGGCGATGGCGTGCAGTTCGTCGACGGGGAAGTTCACCTCCTCCAGGATGTTCAGCATCTCGCGGCCCACATTGCCCGTGGCCCCGACGACAGCGACGCGATAACCCATTTTCGTTGGTCCTTCGGACGCGCTGGCGCTTGGCCAGAGGGGCCGAGCGGCTTGAGCGCTTTTGGTGTGGTGGTTGGGGACTGCAATTAGGCGTTCGCAGGCGCGAAGCAATCGCTTTTCGGCGAATGGGGCGTTAAGCGATCCTTCCATGACCTCGCGCATCCGCAACGCCTACGACATCCGCGTGGAAGAGGGGGTGCTGACGCCCGATCCGGCCCAGCAGCAGGTGATCGCCGCCTTGGAGCGGCTGGAGACCGACCTGGCGAAAAAGGGACTGTTCGGGCGCGCGCCGGAGGTGCGGGGCGTCTATCTCTACGGCCCGCCGGGACGCGGCAAGTCGATGCTGATGGATCTGTTCTATTCGGCGACGCCCGAACCGCGAAAGATGCGCGCCCATTTCCACGCCTTCATGGCCCGCATCCACGACCTGGTGAAACGGTGGCGCGAGGGGAATGCGAAGACCCGGAAGGCCGTGTTCGGAACCCACAAGGGGGACGACCCCATTCCGCCGATCGCCAGGCTGATCGCCTCGGAAGCGCGGCTGCTTTGCTTCGATGAGCTTCAGGTGACGGATATCGCGGACGCCATGATCCTGGGGCGGCTGTTCGAGGCCCTGTTCGAGGACCGGGTGGTGCTGGCCATCACCTCGAACCGCGCGCCGGAGGACCTGTACAAGAACGGCATCAACCGCCAGCTTTTCCTGCCCTTCATCGACATCATCCGCGACCGCTGCGAGGTGGTGGAGACGGCGGGCGCGCGCGACTGGCGACTGGACCGGATGACCTCGGCCCAGGTGTGGCACACGCCCGACGACCGGGCGGCGTTCGAGAACCTGTGGCGCGAACTGAAGGGCGGAGAGCCGGAAGAACCCGCGCACCTGACCGTGCTGGGCCGCGACGTGGTGATCGAGCGCACCGTCGGGTCCATGGCCCGCGCGACGTTCGACGAGTTATGCGCCCGGCCGCTGGGGCCGCAGGACTATCTGGCCATCGCCCAGCGGTTCCACACCCTGTTCCTGGAGGACGTGCCGATTCTGAGTTCGGCCAACCACCAGGAGGCGCGGCGGCTGGTGACGCTGGTGGACGCTCTCTACGAAGCCAAGACCAAGCTGATCGTGCTGGCGGCGGCCAAGCCTGAAGCCCTCTATACCGAAGGGGTGGGGGCCTTCGAATTCGAACGCACCGTGTCGCGCTTCAACGAGATGCAGAGCAAGGACTGGCTGGCGCACGTCCGCGAGTGACCGCTAGGGTGGGGCAGACCTTCGGAGAGTTTCCATGCGCCGCCTCGCCCTTGCCGCCGCTGTTGTTCTAACCCTGTCGCCGCCGACGGCGGGGACGGCCTTTGCCCAGACGGCGGCCCAGACGGCGCCGGCGCCGGCCGGTCGCGGTCTGACGCCGGCCGAAGTCGGGACCTGGATCACCGGTCTGGGCGGCCGGGTCGGGCCGGTGCAGAGCGAGAACGGCCTGACCTTCTTCACCGTGACCAATGCGGGCCTGACCTGGGCGGTGTTCTTCTATGGCTGCGAGGCGGACGCCTGCGGCGAGGTGCAGTTCAGCGCCGTCGTGGCGGAGGCGGGCGCGACGCCGGACAAGGTGAACGCCTGGAACCGCGAGAACCGCTATCTGAAGGCCTTTCACACCGCCGGAGAAACGCCGACCGCCACGGTGCAGTACGACCTGATCCTGACGCCCGGCGCGGGCGTCGCCCAGCTGGCCGACCCCCTGGCGGTCTGGCTGCAGCTGCTGCCCCGGTTCGCGGCGGCGATGGGCTATTCGCCGCCGGCCTGACTGCGCGGGGCGCGCCGCAAGGAAAAAGGGCCGCAGATCGCTCCACGGCCCCTTTCTTTATGCAAAAGCGCGCTCAAGCAGCGCGGCTCCGCGAGCCGCGCGATAGCGCCCATCGCTGGCTGTTAAGCCAGTGAGGAATCGATGTCCTTGCAGGCCTGCAGCAGGCCCTGGACCGAGGCGACGGACTTTTCGAACATCGCCTTTTCTTCGTCGTTGGTGGTGAACTCGACCACCTTTTCGACGCCGTTCGCGCCGATCAGGGCCGGGACGCCGACGTAGAGGTCCGACAGGCCGTATTCGCCCGACAGCCAGACGGCGCAGGGCAGGACGCGCTTCTGGTCCAGCAGGTAGGACTTGGCCATGGCGATGGCGGATTCGGCCGGGGCGTAGAAGGCCGAACCGGTCTTCAACAGGGCCACGATCTCGCCGCCGCCCTTGCGGGTGCGGTCCACGATGGCGTCCAGATCGGCTTGGCTCAGGAAGCCGGCGGCGACGGCGTCGGGCAGCGGCAGGCCGCCGACGGTCGAATGGCGCACCATCGGCACCATGTCGTCGCCGTGACCGCCCAGGGTCCAGGCGTGGATGTCCTGAACCGAGACGCCGGTCTTTTCAGCCAGGAAATAGGCGAAACGCGCCGAGTCCAGCACGCCGGCCATGCCGACGACCTTCTCCTTGGGCAGGCCCGAGAACTTCTGCAGGGCCCAGACCATGGCGTCGAGCGGGTTGGTGATGCAGATGACGAAGGCGTTGGGGGCGTGGGCCTTGATGCCCTCGCCGACGGCCTTCATGACCTTCAGATTGATGCCGATCAGGTCGTCGCGGCTCATGCCCGGCTTGCGCGGCACGCCGGCGGTGACGATGCAGACGTCGGCGCCCGCGATGTCGGCATAGTCGTTGGCGCCCTTCAGGGCCACGTCCTGGCCGAAGACGGCCGAGGCCTCGGCGATGTCCAGGGCCTTGCCCTGGGGCGTGCCCTCGGCGATGTCGAACAGGATCACGTCGCCCAGGGCTTCGCGCGCGGCCACATGGGCCAGGGTTCCGCCGATCATGCCGGCGCCGATAAGGGCGATCTTCGCGCGAGCCATGGATGTCTCCGTCTGTGTGCGTGTGCGAAAAGGATAAATCGTGGCGGCGGTCTAGACCCGCATTCGCCGCGCTGCAAGGCTGGGCGGCGTCCGTCCAGACACGCGCCAGGAGTTCGAATGCCCGAGTTTCGTCCAGACCCCGCATTCGAGACCGGATCGGTCGCCGCCGTCGAATGGCCCCTGTGCCATGTGCGGCTTCAGGACGATGCGCGGTTTCCCTGGCTGATCCTGATTCCACGCGTCGAAGGAGCCGTGGAACTGGCGGATCTGAGCGCCGGACAGCGGGCGGCGCTGATGGAGGAGACGGTGCGGGCGGGCGACCTGGTCCGGGGCCTGGGGCCGGTCGAAAAGCTGAACGTCGGGGCCATAGGCAATGTGACGGCGCAGCTGCACGTCCATGTGGTGGGCCGTCGCCGCGACGACGGCCTGTGGCCAGACCCGGTCTGGGGACGCGGCCCGGCGATTCCGCATGATCCGGCCGAACGGGCGCGGTTGCTGGAGAAGATCGCGGGGGGCTAGATGATATCCAGCGGGGTTTCCTGCGTCGGGGGCGGGAATGCGCGGTCAAGCCTTTCCAGATCCTCAAGGTCGAACTGGACCTCCAGGGCGTCGGCGTTGGCCTGGACGTGCTCGACCGAACTGGCCTTGGGGATGGCGATGACGCCGTCGTGGCGCAGCACCGCCGCCAGGGCGACCTGGGCGGGTTCCGCGCCGTGGCGGTTGGCGATGTCCAGGATCAGCGGGTGCTCCAGAAGCCCCCCGCGTCCCAGCGGGGAATAGGCCATCATCGGCATGTCGCGCGCCTGCATCCACGGCAGCAGGTCGAACTCCACCCCGCGCGAACCCAGATTATAGAGCAACTGGTTGGCGGCGCAGTCCTCGCCGCCCTCGATCTGCATCAGGGCCTCCATGGCGCGCAGATCCAGATTGGACACGCCCCAGCGGGCGATCATCCCCTCGTCCACCAGTTCCTGGAAGGCGGCGACCGTTTCTTCCAGCGGCACGCGGCCTTCCCAGTGCAGCAGATAGAGGTCCAGCCGCTCGACGCCCAGCCGCTCCAGCGACTTCTCGCACGACAGCATCATCTTCATTTCCGAGGCGTTCTCGGGCTTGACCTTGGAGACGATGAAGACCTCGTCGCGGCGCCCGGCGATGACCTCGCCCACCAGGCGCTCGGAGCGGCCGTCGCCATACAGTTCGGCCGTGTCGATCAGGCTCATGCCCAGGTCCAGACCGTGAGCCAGGGCCTCTTGCTGTTCGTCGCGCAGGGCGGGATCGTCGCCCAGCTCCCACGTCCCTTGGCCCAGGGCGGGAACGGTCGTACCGTCGGCGAAGGTGACGAGACGGGTCATGGCTTTGTCCAAATGCGCGTCGCGGAGGGAAGATGCAGTCGCGCCTTATCAAGACCGACGGCCTGAACCAACAGGTGCTGGAAGCGGGCGAGGGGCCTCTGGTCCTGCTGATCCACGGCTTTCCCGAACTGGGCGTCAGCTGGCGCGCCCAGGTCCAGGCGCTGTCGGCGGCCGGCTATCGCGTGGCGGCGCCCGACATGCGCGGCTATGGCGGCACGGACAAGCCCCAGGGGGTGGAGGCCTATTCCATCCTGAACCTGGTCGGCGACATGGTCGATCTGGTCCGGGCGCTGGGGGCCGAGACGTGCGTGGTCGTGGGCCACGATTGGGGCGCGCCGGTCGCCTGGCATTGCGCCCTGCTGCGGCCGGACATCTTCAGGGCGGTGGCCGGCCTGTCGGTGCCGTTCCAGCCGCGTCGTATCAAGGGGCCGCCAACGGCCGCCATGGCCGCGATCTCGAAGCGGGCGGGGGTGGGCGACCTCTACATCAACCGGTTCCAGGCGTCGGACGCGCATTTGGCGCTGGAGATCGATACGGCGACAACCCTGCGAAAGCTGTTCTACGCCTATGACGGGGCGACGCCGGCGGATCGGCGCTCCACCGGCTTCATGCCCGAGGGCGTGGACCTGCTGGACGCCATCGACGCCGCCGCGACCTTGCCGCCCTGGATGAACGCTGCGCATTTCGCCGAATATGTGCAGGCCTTTGCGCAGGGAGGCTTCGAGGCGCCGCTGAACTGGTATCGGGCGCTGGATCGGAACTGGGCCCTGACGGCCTTCCTTCAGGACCAGCGGATCACATCGCCCGCCCTGTTCGTGGTGGGCGAGGACGACCCCGTGCGCCACTACGCCGGCGGCCATGAGGCGGGATTGAAGGACTGGGTTCCCAATCTGACGCGTTCGGTCGTCGTGCCGGGCGCGGGCCACTGGATACAGCAAGAGCGGTCGGAGACGGTGAACGCCCTGCTGATCGAGTTTCTGGCGGATCAGGCCATCGGGGCGCGATCCAGGCGGTAGGTCTGCTCCGAGGCGTCCTTTCCTTCGAACCGATCGACATCGATTCGGTGGAAACGGATGAGAACCTCGTTCCCCTTGGTCAGGAGGTCGAACCCGTTCGGTGTGATGCGCCAAGACGTGGCCGAGGCGACGATGGAAGGCGCGCAACGGGTGACAGACGCGGGAAGGCGGTCAGCCTGGAGTATGGGGTCGAGGGTCAGACGACACGAGGTCGGCGCTCCGGAACCGCTGACCTGCCAGTAGCCGAAGACATCTTCCACCGACAGTGAGGCGGTGACGGGCATTGCAACCTCCTTGGCGCCGCAGGCGCTTGTGGCGAACACAGCCGAGATCATGACGATGACAGCCAGGCAATGTCTAGACACAGGTCTCATCGTCATATTTCAGCATCCGCCAACGCGCGTTTCGCCGAAGCAATTGGACATCCTCGACTCCGCCGTCATTATACAATTTCTGGCTCATCGATATACAGCTAGACCACTCAAAACCGCCCATGCCGCCTGCAGGGGCGCCTGCGGGGCTCAAAGCCGAACCAGTCGTGTTGAAGTCTCTTCTTCCAGATCGCCCCGGCACGGGGCCGTTGGCGGAGGCGTTCCGCGCCTGTCGCACCCACTTTCTGGGCGCCGCCGTGTTCAGCGCCCTGATCAACCTGCTGTATCTGACGCCGACCCTCTACATGATGCAGGTCTATGACCGCGTCGTGCCGACGGGCGGATTGACCACCCTGGTGCTGATGACGGCCGTGGCCGTCTTCGCGCTCGCCTGTCTCTCCGTCCTCGACTGGCTTCGATCGCGGCTGTTGCTGCGCGCGGGACTGCGGTTGGACCGGATGCTTTCGGCGCGAATTCTGTCTCGCGTGGTGAACCTGCAGACCAAATCGCCGAACACTCAGGCCCTGAGAGAATTCGACAATGTCAGGTCGGCGGTGTCCGGCGCCGGCGCGTTGGCCCTCTTCGACGCGCCTTGGACTCCGCTCTATCTCGGCTGTTGCTTTCTTCTGCATCCGGCGATCGGCATCCTGACATTGGTCGGCGGGTTGGTGTTGTTCGCCTTGGCGTGGCTCAACGAACGCGACAGCCGTTCCCGCCTGTCCAAGGCCATTCAGTCGAACGTCGCGGCCTACGCCGCGCAGGAAAGCATTGCGGCCCAGGCGGAAGTGGTGCGGGCGCTGGGCATGAGAAAGGCCAGTATCGCGAACCAGATCGAACAGCGTCGCGGCGCAGTCGCCCTTCAGGCCGACGCGCAATTGCAGGGCGGGCGCTATTCGGGCGCGATCAAGTTCGTGCGGCTGGCGCTGCAGTCTGCGGCGCTCGGTCTTGCTGCGTTCCTGGTGGTGAAAGGCCAGATTTCTCCAGGCTCGATCATCGCTTCTTCGGTCCTCCTAAGTCGCGCCGTCGCTCCGGTGGAGCTTCTGGTGGGCGCCTGGCCGGGGCTGGTCCAGGCGCGGACGAGTTGGAACCATCTGGTCGAACTGTTCGCCCAAACCGCTGGCGAGGATCGCCCCCGCACCGGTTTGCCACCCCCGGCCGGCCGGTTGCGAGTGGACGGCGCGACGGTCAGGCTGCCTGACCTCGACAAACCCGTCATTCAGAACGTCGCTTTCGCTCTGGACCCGGGGCAGACGCTTGGGATCATCGGCCCCAGCGGCTCTGGAAAGACCACGCTGGCGCGCGTCGTCGCCGGCTCCCTAAAGCCGACCGGCGGCGTCGTTCGTCTCGACGGCGCGGAATATGACGCGCGCGACGGCGATGATCTTGCACAGTTTATAGGCTACCTGCCGCAGAGCCCGAGCTTGTTCGCGGGATCGGTCCGAGACAACATCTCTCGTTTCGTTGCGGCGACCGGCGTGGAGAAGGAAGCGGTCGATCGCGGCGCCGTCGAGGCTGCGATGGCCGCGGGCGCACACGATATGATCCTGCGTCTGCCGAACGGCTACGATACCGTGCTGGGACCGTTCGGGGCCGGCGTGTCCGCCGGCCAGGCGCAAAGGATTGCGCTGGCTCGCGCCCTGTACGGCGATCCGGCCTTACTGGTTCTGGACGAGCCGAACTCCAACCTGGATCAGGAAGGCGAAGCGGCCCTGATGGTCGCCGTTCTCAAGGCGGCGGCCAGAGGCGCTGCCGTGGTCATTGTGGCGCATCGCGCGGGCGTTCTGGCGCGTGTGGATCGCCTGTTGTTGATGCGGGACGGCCTGATGCAGATGGAGGGTCCGCGCGAGGAGGTGCTGTCGCGCATCCGGCCCTCGACGCCTCCTGTGCGTAAGGAGGCATGAAGGTGAAACTGCTGTCGATCGGCGTTCTGAACGGCGGCGCGAAGCACGAGGTCGATTCGCCGCGGCCGGAGCTGACGCTAGGCGTTGCGGTCATCGGGCTGTTCTTTGTCGGGTTCCTGGGATGGGCGGCGTTCGCACCGCTGGATGCGGGAGCGTTCGCCCAGGGGCAGGTGGCGATTTCGGGCAATCGCCAGGCCGTTCAGCACCGTGATGGTGGCGTGGTGAGTGCGCTGATGGTCGCGGAAGGCGATCGGGTGCGTCGCGGACAGATACTGGTCAGGTTGAACGCCGGAGAGCTGACGGCGGCCGAACGCGGCGTCGCTGGTCAGGTTTTCGCCCTTCTGGCGCAAAGGTCGCGTCTGGTTGCGGAGCGTGACGGCCTGTCGGCGCTGCCTACGCCTGTCGAGTTCGCCAGTTTGTCAGGCGAAGACAAGGTTCTGGCCGACGAAGCGATGCGGTTGCAGCGCATCCAGTTCACGGCGAGGGGCGCCGGGCGGTCGACCGAAACCGGCGTGCTCGACCAGAGGGTGGGGCAACTGCGCGATCAGATGCGGGGTTACGAACGCCAGATCGAGGCGAACAGCATTCAGCAACGGTTGATCGCGGAAGAACTGGAGGGTCTGAGGTCTCTGGCGGAGCGAGGCTATGCGCCGCTCACCCGCGTTCGGGCGCTGGAGCGGACGGCCGCCGCCCTGGAAGGCGAGCAGGGGTCCTTGCGGGCGCAGGTGGCGCGGACGCGCGAGCAGATCGGCGAGACCCGGCTGCAGACCCTGGGCGTGTCCACCAAGCTGAACGAAGATGTCGCCGAACAATTACGTCAGGTGGAAGTGCAACTGAACGATCTGCAGCCGCGTCTGGTCGAACTACGGGATCAGTTGGCGCGGGCCGAAATCCGCAGCCCCGCCACGGGTCAGGTGGTCGGCCTGACGGTATTCACGCCGGGTGGCGTGATCCAGCCAGGGCAGATGCTGATGGAGGTGGTGCCGGACGAAGCCTCGCAGGTCGTCGTCGCCCAGATCGATCCCGCCGATATCGACAATCTCCGCGTCGGCCTCGACACAGAGGTAAAGTTCCCTGGCTTGCGGGAACGCAATCCACCGATCGTCCATGGCCGGGTAACTCGCATATCGGCCGACAGCTTCAACGACGAGAAAACCGGGCGCAGCCACTATCGTGCAGAGATCGTCGTGCCGCCCTCCGAACTACAGAAGCTGGGGGGCGCGGCGCGAACGATTCGTGCTGGCATGCCTGTACAGGTTGTTATCCTGACTCGGAAACGGACGATGCTGACCTATCTGGTGGAGCCGCTGATCCAAAGCCTATGGCGCTCGGGAGCCGAGCAGTAGAGCGTCACTCCGCAAGGGCGTCGCGCGCCTTGGCGACGATTTCCAGGCTGCGGATGCGGGCTGCGTTGTCGAACATCATGCCGGTGATCATCAGTTCGTCCACGCCGGTCAGAGCGATGAAGTCGGCGATCTGTTTCTGCACCGTCTCCGGCCCGCCGATGGCGGAATAGAGCAGGCGGCCCCTGGCGCCCTCGATCTGTTGCGGGGTCAGGACAGTGGTGATGTCGTCCACCGGCGGGGGCAGTTTGCCGGGCTTGCCGGTGGAGAGGCGGGCGAAGCTCTGCTGCATGGAGGTGGACAGGCGCACCCCCTCCGCGTCCGTATCGGCGGCGAAGACGTTGATCGCGGCCATGGCGTAGGGTTTGGCCAGGCGGTCGGAGGGCGTGAATTCGCGGCGATAGAGCGCCAGGGCCTCCAGCAGCAGTTCCGGCGCGAAATGGCTGGCGAAGGCGTAGGGCAAACCCAGCTGACCGGCCAGTTGCGCGCTGAACAGGCTGGAGCCCAGAAGCCAGATCGGCACGCGCAGGCCGGCGCCGGGGACGGCGCGGACAGGCTGGTTCTCTGACGCCGGTTCGAACCACTGGATCAGTTCGACCACGTCGCGCGGAAACTGGTCGGCGCCTTCGAAATAGCGACGCAGGGCGCGGGCGGTGGCGCCGTCCGTGCCGGGCGCACGGCCCAGGCCCAGGTCGATCCGACCGGGAAACAGCGTCTCCAGCGTGCCGAACTGTTCGGCGACGACCAGGGGGGCGTGGTTGGGCAGCATGACGCCGCCCGAACCGACGCGGATGCGCTGGGTCCCCGCCGCCACATGGCCGATGACGAGGGCGGTCGCGGCGCTGGCGATGCCGGGCATGTTGTGATGCTCGGCCAGCCAGAACCGCTCGTAGCCCAGGCGGTCGGCGGCCTGGGCGAAGGCCAGGGTCTCGTCGAGGGCGCGGCGGGCGTCGCCGCCTTCGACGATGGGCGACAGGTCGAGAACGGAAAAAGGGATCATGACCCCTAGATCGGGTCCAGCCGCGCGGGTTCAAGGGGAACCGCAACAGCCCCCGCGCCTTTTGCTAGGCTGAACAGGAGAGCGCCATGACCGACCCCGATCCGGAATGCGAAGACGCCCGCGAGGCGGCCGACATGGGCGAGAAGCCCGACTTGGGCCATAAGGCCGACGCCCTGATCGAGGCGCTGGACGGTTCCGATTCAGGCTCGGACACCCGCGCAGGCTCGCTGGAGGGAGGCTCGGCCTCAGGCTCGGACGACGATCCCGACTCGCGCAAGATCAATGAACGCCTGGCCCAGGAGGGCCGCGAGGCGGCGGCCCGTCGAGACGCCGACCGACAAGACTGAGGCCGGCGCCTTGCTGGCGCCGCATCCATGCGCCACGGTGGCGCTTCGACCATGGGTCCAAGGGACGATCTCGCGATGATACGCCGTCTGGCGGTTTCGGCCGCTGCTGTTTCGCTTTGTCTGGTTTCGACGGCGCTGTCCGGCTGCGACGGGTCCAAGGCGCCCAAGACGCCCGAGGCCAAGCCTACGCCCGAAGCGGTTCTGCCCGCCCCTGCCGATCAGCCGCCGGTCGCAAAGCCCCCCGCAGCGGCGCCGGCGGCCATGCCGGTCGTAGCCGGGGCGCCTGCCTTCGCCGTGCTGTATCCGGGCGCGAAATTGGACGGTCAGCCCACCCTGCCGGGCGGCAAGTCGGACGGCGGCATCGTCACCTTCCGCACCGCCGCTTCGCCCGACGAAGTCGTGGCCTTCTATCGCGCACAGGCCGAAGGCGCCGGCCTGCGTTCCGTCACCGGCATGAACCAGGGCGATGCGCGCGCCTATGGCGCTGCGGGCGGTGCGGCCAACGATGTGACGCTTCAGGTGGTCGCGGCGCCGGACGACGACGCCCAGACCTCCGTTCAACTGACCTGGACAGGGGCCCAGTGAATCCGCCCTGGGTCGCCGTGGCCGCGATGGCCGCGACGGCGACGGCGGGACTGACGCTGGCCGGCTGCGCGGCGGGCCAGCCTCCGGCCTGGGCCGTGCCCACGACGCAGGGCTATCTGGCCGAGGGGGTGCTGGCGCGCCTGGTCTCGGATGCGCCGCCGCCGCCCGCGCCCGGATCGCCGATCGATCTGGCCGACAAGGCGACCTCGGCGCGCATGATCGTGCTGGAAGACACTGATCGCTGGCTTCTGGCCACGTCCCATGCCGAGGTGCGGCCCCCGCTGGGCCTGCAGCATTTCGATTGCGCCCTGGGCGTGCGCCTGGGATCGGCCGAAACGCCCGCCCTGGACCGGCTGATGGCGCGGGTCTTCCACGACGCCGGGGCCGTGGCCGAACGGGTCAAGGCCGAGGCGGCCCGAGCCCGGCCGGTCGGGGACGATCCGGATCGGCGCGCCTGTCAGCGCCTGGACGCCGCGGGCCGGCAGAGCCGCTCCTACCCTTCGGGCACGGCCGCCGTGGGCGCCGCCTACGCCGAGGCCTTCGCCCTCCTGGAGCCGGAGCGGGCGGCGGCGGTGCGCCGGATCGGCGCGGCCATCGGCGATAGTCGCGTGATCTGCGCCATGCATTATCCCAGCGACGTGCAGGCGGGCGCCGATCTGGGCCGTGCGGTAGCGGCGGAAATCGCGACCCTGCCGGTGTTTCAGGCCGATCTTCCGGCGGCGCGGGCCGAGTTGGCGCAGGCGCGCGCGACCGGCCTGACCAACCCCGGCTGTGCGGCGGAACGAGCCGCACTGGCCGCGCCTCTGCCCTGAGATGCTGGTCCAATCGCCGGACCTGCCCGTCGCCCCGCCCTGTTCGGCCGAGGTCGTGCGGCAGCTGGCGACGCCTTCGGATCAGCCGTTTCGTCTGACCTGCCGCGCCGTCCTGAACGGAACAGAGGTGCGTCGGCCGGTGCTCCTAGAGGGCGCGGAGGCCTCGGGCGCGGGCCTGGACTGCGGCGGCGGCCGGATCGTTTTTCCTGGAGAGGCCACGACGACCCGACCCACGGTGGCGATCTGGTCCCGACGCGACGGAGCGGGCTGGAGCCGGCCGGTCGGGGTGATGGTCAGCGACTGTGTCGTGGTCGGCAACATCCGCATCTGGGGCATGGGCGCGGGGGGCTCGATGCGCGACCTTCTGGCGTCCTCGCGTACGGCCGATCATACGACGGCGGCCCAGTCTGCGGCGCCGCTGGCCACGACGCTTGACCGCATCCGCTTCGAGGGCGTGGGAACCATTCCCCTCTATGTCGGACCGGGCGTGACGCGAACGACCGTCGTCCGGTCCCGCTTTCGCGGCCGCTCGACCTCGGTCGCCCTCTATCTGGACGCAGAAAGCGCCGGCGCGGTGATCCGGGACAACGATTTCGATATTCGCACGGGGCGCGAGCAGATCGCGGTCGACGGCTCGGGCGCGAACCGGATCGAGAACAATCGCTTCGTGCTGAACGGTCGCGGCGGCATATTCCTCTATCGCAACTGCGGCGAGGACGGGGTCATCCGGCACCAGACGCCGTCCTACAATCAGATCGCGGACAATCTTTTTTACCGGGCCGGCTGGCTGAGGCCGCGCCTGGTCGTGGTGGGGTCGCGCGAAGGCCGCCGGTCCTACTGCGGCGACGACGCGGGCTGGCCCTTCGGCTCCAGCCTGGACGACGGGGACGGGGCGACCGGCAATCGGATCAGCGGCAACCGCGCCGTCGGCTAAACCGCGACGCCCTTGCGCAAGATCGACGCGCCGGGCCAAGTGTCGGTTCGAGATCGGGGAGGCGGGGATGCGACTGTTTCTTTTGCTGGCGTCGCTGGCGGCGGCCTTTGCTCTGGCGGTTCTAACGACCCAGACGCCGCCGCCGGTCGGCGCGGACGCCGCCTCCATGGCATTCTCGGCCCAGCGCGCCATGATCGACGTGCGGCGCATGGCCCGTGCGCCGCATCCGGTCGGATCGGCCGAGCATGACGGGGTCCAGGCCTATCTGTTCCAGCGCATGGCGGCCCTGGGGCTGAGACCCGAGCGGCAGACCGGCGTCCTGTCGCCCGCCGCCGTCCGCCGCATCGAGGCGCGGGGCGACAGCGCCGAGGGCCTGTCGGTCGTCAATCTGGTCGGGGTGTCGCCGGGACGGCGTCCGGACCTGCCGGCGGTTCTGCTTATGGCCCATTACGACAGCGTGCCGGGCTCGCCGGGCGCGGCCGACGACGCGGCGGGGGTCGCGGGCGTTCTGGAGGCGGTGCGGGCGATCCAGGCGCGGGGTCCGGCCGACCGTGATCTGGTGGTGTTGCTGACCGACGGGGAAGAGCTGAACCTGGACGGCGCCCGCGCCTTCTTCAGCGAACATCGGCTGCGCAGCCGGATCGGCGCCGTCGTCAATCTGGAGGCGCGGGGCGGCGGCGGCCGGGCCATGATGTTCGAGACCGGCCCCGGCAACGCCGAGACGATCGACCTGTTCGCGCGCGCCACCGGTTCCGTGACGGGCGGGGCGACCGGCAACGCCCTGGCGGTCTTCGTCTACAGGTTGATGCCGAACGGCACCGATTTCACCGTGGCGGCGGACAGGGGGCTGGCAGGCGTCAACCTGGCCTTCATCGGCCGGCCGGATCAGTATCATTCGCCCCGTTCGACGCCCGAGGCGCTGGATCAGGGCAGCGTCCAGCATATCGGTTCGCAGGCGCTGGAGGCCGCCGACGGTTTCCTGCGCGCGCCGACCCTGCCGCGCGCGACCGCGAATGCGGTCCACGCCGACGTATTCGGGCTGATCTTCCTGCGGCATTCGCTCGGATTCGGCTGGGTTCTGCTGGCGGCGGCGGCCGCCTTGACGGCGTTCGCGGCCTGGGGCGCGCGGCATGCGACCGGTCTGGGTTGGCGCGAGGTCGGCCGGGGGGCGGCGAGCGGCCTGTGGCTGGTCGCCTCTGCGCTGGTCGTCGCCCAGGCGGTGCGGGTCCTGGCCGGGCCTGTGGGCAGGCGGATCGACACGCCCGACGCCTATTACACTCTGCTTCGGCGGTTGCCGTGGATGGAGGCGAGCGTGGGGCTGGCCGTCTTGGCCGCCGCATTCGCGCTGTTGGCCGGACGCGCAAGGGTCGGGCGGCGGACGCTGGCGGCGATCCTGATCGGCGCGGCCTTGACGGCGTCGGCGCTGGGCGGGCTGAACGCGATCCTGATCGGCGCGACCGCCGTCGCCGTCTTGCTGACCTTCTGGCCCGGCGGCCAGGACGAGCCGACATGGGGCGGTTGGCTGGGGCTGATCGTCCTGGTGCTGATCATCGGCGCCGTCGCCCAGGCCGTCGCGCCGGAAGCGGCCTTCATCTTCATCTGGAGCGGTCTTGCCGCGGCGCTGGCAGCCGCAGCGTCGGCGTTGATCGGCGCCCGGCTGGAGCGCCGTCGGGCCCTGATTCCCGCCGTCGTGGCGACCGTCGTCGCGGGCGGATGGATGCTGGGCCTGGGGCATTTCGTCTTCCTGGGCGTGGGGATGGACCTGCCGGGCGCGCTGGGCGTGATCGCCCTCTTGATCGTGGTTCAGGCGCGGCCCCTGGGTCCGGTCGGCGGGCGCGCCTGCCGGGTCCTGGCCGTGGTCGGCGCCGCGTGTATGGTCCTGGCCTGCGGCGTGTCGCTGGCGGCGCGCTGGGCGGAACCCGCGCCGCCGCCCGGAGTGGAAGGTCCGGGTTGATTTTCAGATGAATTTCCGTGGGTTTCGACCTAGTCAGGATTTTTCAACGGCGTGTGGAGGCGTGTCGCCGTGCATCACGATCCCCTGAGCCTGTTCGCCGTTCTGGCGCTGATCGTCGCTGTCCTGGGGGCGTGGACGGCGCTGGACCTGTTCAACCGGGCGCGCAGCCATCTGGGGTCGGCGCGGCTGCGCTGGCTGGGGGCGGCGGCCGTGTCGCTGGGGCTGGGCATCTGGTCCATGCATTTCATCGCCATGCTGGGTTTCCGGCCGGACGGCGGGGTCGCCTATGACGGGGGCCTGACGCTGTTGTCCTTCCTGCTGGCGGCGTTCGGAACGGGGGGCGCCTTCCTGGCAGCGGCTGGACCCAACACGCGTCCCGTGCGGCTTTCGATGGCGGCGCTGTTGATGGGCGGGGCCATCGCCGCCATGCACTACGTCGGCATGGCGGCCATACATACGGCGGCGACGCTGGCCTATCGCCCGGCGCTGGTCGTTCTGTCCGTGGCGATCGCCGTCGCCGCCTCCTACGCCGCCCTGGTCGCCGCGCGGCGGGAGCGGAACCTGACCTGGCGCGCGATCGCCGCTGTCCTGCTGGGCCTGGCCATCGTGGCCATGCACTACACCGGAATGGCCGCCTTGATCCTTAAGCCGGTCGTCCACGCCGCGCACGAGAGCGACACCTCGCGGCTGGTCCTGGCCGTCGCCGTCACGGCCGGGTCGGTCGCCGTCCTGTTCGTGGCGCTGGGCGCCTCGGTTTTCGACCAGAGAACCGATGTGCTGGCGGCCGTCGACGCCGGCGGGGTCGGTTTCTGGGAGGCGGCGGTGCCGCTGCGGCCGCCGGTCATGTCGGCGCGCGCGCGCGAAATCCTGTCCATCCCGGAAGACGCCCGGGCGGGATCCAGCGAGATCGGCGACCGCCTGTCGCCAGAGGATCTGCCAGCGCACAGGGCGGCGCTGGCGCGCGCCCTGGCCGGAGAGGCGGACTACGACGAGGAATGGCGGTTGCCCGCCACGGGGCGCTGGATCCATCTGAGGGGTCGGCTGATCCGCAGCCGGTCCGGCCGGCCGTTGCGGATGTCGGGCGTGATCACCGACGTCACCGACCGGCGCGAGGCCTTCGCCGCCCTGGCCGACAGCGAGCGCCAGCAGCGGCTGCTGATCAACGAACTGAACCACCGGGTGAAGAACACCCTGGCCACCGTCCAGTCGATCGCGCTCCAGACCGCGCGGCGAACGCCGGACGTGAAGACCTTCACCACCCTGTTCGAAGCGCGGCTTCTGGCCCTGTCCAACACCCAGAACCTGCTGACGGCCGGGAAGTGGGAACGCGTCGACCTGGGCGCCCTGTTGGGGCAGGAACTGGCGCCTTACGCCGACGAACAGGTGCGATTGGCCGGCTCATCGGTCGATCTGGATCCGCGCCAGGCCCTGGGCCTGGGGATGGTCTTTCATGAACTGGCCGTCAACGCCGCCAAATACGGCGCGCTCTCGACCTCGGCCGGCTGCGTCCGCGTCGACTGGTCGGTGCGGGAGGGCTGCCTGCTGCTGGACTGGGTGGAAACCGGCGGACCGGCGGTGGTCGCGCCGACGCGCCGGGGCTTCGGCGGCGACCTGATCGAGGCCACGCTGAACCGGTCGTTGAAGGGGACCGCGATCATGACCTATGCGGTCGAAGGTTTCGCCCTCAACCTGCGCCTGCCGCTCTGACGTGACGTCAGAAACGGACGTAGAACGCGCCGAACGCACAGGTGTGGAAAGAGAACATCTTGTGAACGAGAACAAACCATGCACATAGTGCCGCTCACGAAACGGGGGCGGGTCCATGGCGGGTCTCTCCCAGGCTTTTGACGGGAATCATGGCAAGGGAGACGAAGGCAATGGCACAGGCGGCTTTGAAACTGGTGGGCAAGGAAGACGGCGACAAGCAACGGGCTCTTGAGGCGGCGATCGCGCAGATCGATCGCGCCTTCGGCAAGGGTTCGGTGATGAAGCTCGGCAAGGCCGGGGTGGTGAACGAGATCGAGAGCGTCTCGACCGGCTCGCTGGGTCTGGACCTGGCGCTGGGCATCGGCGGTCTGCCGGTCGGGCGGGTGATCGAGGTGTTCGGCCCCGAATCCTCGGGCAAGACGACCCTGGCCCTGCACACGGTCGCCGAAGTGCAGAAGAAGGGCGGGGTCGCCGCCTTCGTCGACGCCGAACATGCGCTGGACCCGGTCTACGCCCAGAAGCTGGGCGTGAATCTGGACGATCTGCTGGTGTCTCAGCCGGACGCCGGCGAACAGGCGCTTGAGATCGTGGACACCCTGGTCCGTTCGGGCGCCGTGGACATCGTGGTGGTCGATTCCGTCGCTGCGCTTACGCCGCGCGCCGAGATCGAGGGCGAGATGGGCGATAGCCTGCCGGGTCTTCAGGCGCGCCTGATGAGCCAGGCGCTGCGCAAGCTGACAGCCTCCATCTCCAAGTCGAAATGCATCGTCCTGTTCATCAACCAGATCCGCCACAAGATCGGGGTCATGTACGGATCGCCCGAGACGACGACGGGCGGAAACGCGCTGAAATTCTACGCCTCGGTGCGTCTGGACATCCGCCGCACCGGCGCGATCAAGAACCGCGACGAGGTGGTTGGCAACACCACCCGGGTCAAGGTGGTCAAGAACAAGGTCGCCCCGCCTTTCCGCGAGGTCATCTTCGACATCATGTACGGCGAAGGCATCTCCAAACTGGGCGAGATCATCGATCTGGGCGTCAAGGCCGGGGTGATCGAGAAGTCGGGCAGCTGGTTCAGCTATGACTCCACCCGCATCGGCCAGGGCCGCGAAAATGTGCGCGAGTTCCTGAAACAGAACCCCGACATCGCCGCCTCCATCGAAAAGGCCGTGCGCCAGTCCACCACCAAGATCGCCGACGACATGCTGGGCGCGCCCGAGCCGGACGAAGGCCAGGATTTGGAAGGCTGAGGCTAGGACAGAGGGCCGAGCGGCCGAGGCGGACTGTTTCAGGCTCGCTCGGCCGGGGCCCGGCCCTTTCACCGCTACTCCGTCGCCCCTAGCGACCCGCCACCGACCCCGCGAAGGGCGGCGGAGCGACCCGCTCGACCCCGTGTCGGGCGGGTCTTTTTCTTTGCGCCTGGCCTGTCGCGCCTTCGCGCTGCTTGAAGTCGGATACCCGCCTCTCCGCTCATCCCGGCGAGAGCCGGGATCCCGTGCTTTCGACCCTGCGGCGCATCCCGCCAGGGTCAATCGACATTCAGCCTATGAACGTCATTCCGGGGCGTCCGTAGGACGAACCCGGAACCCAGGAGGTGGGCATCCGGCGGTGGATGCGTTCAACAGCGCGACTGTGGCCCTGGGTTGGCTGCTACGCGCCGCCCTTCGGGTCCGGGTTCTTCGCTCCGCTCAGCCTCGGAACGAGGCGCCGAGGCACCTGTCTTCACCGATGTCGATTGAACCTGGCCCTGCCTTTGGTTCAACCGTGCCGCCGAGCGACGGAGCTGGGTCCCGACTTTCGCCGGGACGAGCGGGATGGCGTCCAAACGAAAACGGGCGACCCGAAGGCCGCCCGTTCCGTCGTCTGAAACTGTCCGCTGCCGATCAGGCCGCGGCCTTCTGTGGGGCGAATTTGCCGTAGAAGGTTTCGCCCTTGGCGGCCATGTCGCGCAGCAGTTGCGGGACCTTGAAGCGGTCGCCATAGGTCTGAGCCAGACGATCAGCGGTTTCCACGAACCGGGCCAGGCCGATGCCGTCGATGAAGCTGATCGGGCCGCCGGTCCAGGGTGCGAAGCCCCAGCCCAGGATGGCGCCCAGGTCGGCCTCGCGCGGGTCGTCGATGACGCCCTCTTCCCAGCAGCGCGCCACTTCGACGGCCTGACGATACAGCAGGCGCGTCTTCAGCTCGTCGATCTGGGCGAAGGCGGTCGGCTCTTCCGGCTGGTCGATGCCCTTGGTGGTCGGGGCCAGTTCGGCCAGACCCTTCCAGATCGTCTTGGGTTTGGTGTCATAGTCGTAGAAACCCTTGCCGTTCTTGCGGCCGAAGCGTCCGCCCTCGACCATCTTGGCGACGATGTCGGCGCCTTCCGACGGGACGTATTTGTCGCCCAGGTCCAGCGCGGTCTGTTTGGCGATCTTGTAGCTGAGGTCCAGGGCGACGTCGTCGTGCATCTCCAGCGGGCCGCGCGGCATGCCGGTCATGCGCCCGACATTGTCGATCAGGGCCGGGCCGTAACCCTCTTCCAGCATCGCCATGCCCTCCATCAGGAAGGTGGAGAAGCAGCGCGAGGTGTAGAAGCCTCTGGAGTCGTTGACGACGATCGGCGTCTTCTTGATCTTCAGCACATAGTCCAGCGCCTTGGCGATGGCGGCCTGCCCCGTCTTTTCGCCCAGGATGATCTCGACCAGCATCATCTTGTCGACCGGCGAGAAGAAGTGGATGCCGATGAAGTCCTCGGGCCGGACGCTGGCCTCGGCGAGACCCGTGATCGGCAGGGTCGAGGTGTTGGAGCCGAACACGGCGCCCTCGGCCAGCTGGGCCTCGGCGCGCTTGGTCACATCGGCCTTGATCTCGCGGTTTTCGAACACGGCCTCGATGACCAGGTCAGAACCCTTGATCAGATCATAGTCGGTGGTGGCGGTGACGGAGCCGAGCAGGGCGTCATACTTCTCCTGCGTCAGCTGGCCGCGCGACAGACGCTTCTTCAGCAACTCCTCGACATGGGCCTTGCCCTTGTCGGCGGCTTCCTGGGTCTGGTCGATCAGGACGGTCTCGATCCCCGCCAGGGCCTGCACATAGGCGATGCCCGCGCCCATCATGCCGGCGCCGATGACCGTGACCTTCTTGGGATCGGATTTGGGCACGCCGGCGGGGCGGACGGCGCCCTTGTCCAGCTCCTGTTTCGACAGGAACAGCGAGCGGATCATGGCCTGGGCCTGCGGCGTCATCAGGGTCTTGATGAAGTAGCGGGTTTCGATCCGCAGGGCCGCATCCATCGGAACCTGGGTTCCCTCGTAGACGGCCTTCATCAGGTTCACCACGGCCGGATAGTTGCCGTAGGACTGTTTGCGCAGCATGGCGTTGCCGACCATGAAGTTCTGGATGCCGGCCGGGTGATAGGGGCCGCCGCCGGGCAGTTTGAAGGACTTGTCGTCCCACGGCTGGACGGCCTTGCCGCCGTTCCTGATCCAGGCCTTGGCGGCCTCGACCGACTGGCCTTTTTCGACCACCTCATGGACGATGCCGGCGCCCTTGGCGTCGTTCGGGCGGAAGGACTTGCCCTCGCTCATGGCCATCATGGCGTTCTGGACGCCGATCAAGCGCGTCAGACGCTGGGTGCCGCCGCCGCCGGGGAACAGGCCGACCTTGATCTCGGGCAGGCCCAGCTGGATCTTGTTGTCGTTCTCGACCACGCGGTAGTGGGTCGCCAGGGTGAACTCCAGGCCGCCGCCCAGGGCCAGGCCGTTGATGGCCGCGGCGATCGGCTTGCCGCAGGTCTCAAGCGCGCGGAAGGCCCCGTTGATCTTCCACCCGGCGTCGAACGCCTTTTGCAGATCACCGCCGCCCGACAGGCCGCCGCCGGCCATGTCGCCCAGGTCCGCGCCCGCACAGAAGCCCGACGCCTTGCCCGAGGTGAGGACCGCGCCCTTGATGGCGTCGTCGGTCTTGATGCGTTCGACCATTTGCGGGATTTCCGCCATGACCGAGCTGGTCAGGGTGTTCATCGAACGGCCCGGCACGTCGAAGGTGACGAGCGCGATACCGTCGGCGTCGACGTCGATCTTGAAGTTTTCCATGTTCATTCGCTCCTAGATCAGACGCGTTCGATGACGGTGGCGGTGCCCATGCCGCCGCCGATGCAGAGGGTGATCAGGGCGGTCGACTTGTTCGAGCGTTCCAGCTCGTCCAGGGCGATGCCCGTGATCATGGCGCCGGTGGCGCCCAGGGGGTGGCCCATCGAGATGCCGCCGCCGTTCACATTCATCTTGGCGTGGTCGATGTTCAGGGCCTGCATATAGCGCAGGACGACGGCGGCGAAGGCCTCGTTAAGCTCCCACACATCGATGTCGTCGGGCGTCATGCCCAGCTTCTTCAGCAGTTTGCGGGTCACATATTCCGGGCCGGTCAGCATGATCGACGGCTCCGATCCGATCGAGGCGCCGCCCAGAATCTTGGCGCGCGGCTTCAGGCCCAGGGCCTGACCGGCTTCCAGCGAGCCGATCAGAACGCCGGCCGAACCATCGACGATGCCCGACGAATTGCCGGGGGTGTGGACGTGGTTGACGCGCTCGACCTCGGGATAGCGCTGGTTGATCACGCCGTCGAAGGCCATTTCGCCCATCATGGCGAAGGAGGGGTTCAGCCCGCCCAGGGTCTGCATGTCCGTGTTCGGACGAATGGTCTCGTCATGATCCAGGATGGTCAGGCCCAACTGGTCCTTGACCGCCAGGACCGAGTTCTTGAACCGGCCCTCGGCCCAGGCCCTGGCGGCGCGCTTGTGGCTCTCGACCGAATAGGCGTCCACGTCGTCGCGGCTGAAACCGTACTTCGTGGCGATCATGTCCGCCGACACGCCCTGCGGCACGAAATAGGTCGGGAAGGCCGAGGATGGGTCGGTGGGCCAGGCGCCCATGTCGGACCCCATCGGCACGCGGCTCATGACCTCGACGCCGCCGCCGACGGCGAAATCGGCCTCGCCGGATTTCACCTTGGCGGTCGCCATGTTCACGGCTTCCAGGCCCGAGGCGCAGAAGCGGTTGACCTGAACGCCCGCCGTGTCCTGCGACCAGCCGGCCGACAGGACGGCCGTGCGGGCGATGTCGGCGCCCAGTTCGCCCACCGGCGTCACGCAGCCCAGGATGACGTCGTCCACCTTGGAGGTGTCCAGATCGTTGCGGTCGCGCAGGGCCTGAAGCACCTGAGTCGCCAGGCTGAGGCCGGTGATCTCGTGCAGCGAGCCGTCCTTCTTGCCCTTGCCGCGCGGAGTGCGGACGGCGTCGTAGATATAGGCGTCAGCCATGAGAGGCGTCTCCATGTTCGGCCCCTGTGCACGATGTCCGTTCGTATGAAACGGACCCGTCTCGACCTGTGGGGCAACGGTGGGTCAAAGCTTGGACGCCAAGAACCCTACGTTTACGTCAACGTCAAGTAATATGCCGCGTGATGCGACGCCTTGGCTCGATTTCTCGGCGTGTAAAAAACCCCCGCGCAAACGCGCGGTGTCGACGGCTGGAGGCCGAATACGGGTTTGGACTTCACATTGGCTCCGGCTAGCATGTTCTGCAAATGGGTCGCATTATTCCGGAGGGGCATGTTGAAACGCGCGACGCTTTTGGTATTTGCAGCGTGGCTTATTCCCACCCTTGCCGTTGCGGGGCCTTCTAACTCTTCGGTCATTCAAGCGACTGACGCCCCTTCGTCACAGTATCAGGGTGGACGCCCTGAAAGGTTTGCCCGTGCTGATACGCTTCAGGAGATCGAGAGCAGGCGAGCGGGGGATCCTGCGCATCCAGCCGCCCGAAGCCTCCCCTCCGCCAAGGCTCATATGGAGAGCATGGCAAGGCAGGCGGACGCAGCAAGGGAAGCCGCGCCGACCTCTTTTATAGAATCCGCCTCAAAGCAAATACTCGATAACGAGGGTTGCACTACCATAATAGAAGCGGCGTCCGGCGTCGCCAGAGCGGATGGTCTATTGAATGGATACAGGGTTGTTTCCACGTGCGAAGACTACGTCATCGATCTGCAAGAGAATGACTATCGCCAGCCGCTTACCGAGAATTTACAGGTTCGAATCCCTGATGCTGCTGTGAATGCCGACTTTGGGCCGGGTAAAGCTCTGGCGCGATATTACATCAACGGCGATGGCGAGCGCACAACAGTGCTAAGCTGGTACAACGGCGAGCAGGAGGTTCGACTTTACGCTGTGGGTCATTCCGATGTCCGCGTAGATGCCTGGAATGAGAGCCTGAATAGGATCATGCGGCAAGTTGTTGCTCGACGCCTCGCTTCCAAATAGTCGTGCGAAGCGGCTGCGTTCATCCAAGCGGTCTTCGGCCTGGCGATCATGTCCGCCGACACGCCTTGCGGCGCGAAATTAGCTAGGGAAGCCGAAGACGGGGCGGTCGGCCCGGCGCCCAGCCGGACCCCATTGGCGCGCGACTCATGACTTCCACTCCGCCGCCGACAGCCAACGCCAGCCTTCACCTCGGCCGTGGCCAGTGATCGCGCGCCAGCAGACGGCGGTGGAGTGCTCCGAAGAGGAGGAAAAACCCCTTGGGCGTCAGTTCTGGGGAATGCGTGTCGCGCCGCCTATGATGGTGCAGGCGTATTCGGTCTCGGGCCGTCCGGTCTGCAGTCCGGTGGGCGTCAGAATGCCCTGGCGCGCCTTGCAGGACGCTTCCAGCCGATCGAGGTCTTTCTGGTAACTGCTGACGCCGCCGGTGGACGACGCACAGGCGCCCAGCAGCGGCAGGGCGACGGCGACGAGAATGAGACTGCGCATGGTCATTCGCTCCTTTCGGGAGATCGGGACTGGCCCCCGCCTGTCTCGCCGATCCTAGGGCGCCGGGGTCAGTCTGACCAGTTTGCCGTTCTGCTCGTCGGTGATGGCCCAGATCGCGCCGTCCGGGCCGACCGCCACGTCGCGAATCCGCTCGCCGAGGTCGGTGAGCAGACGCTCTTCGCCCACGACGCGGTCGTTCTGCAGCACCAGGCGGGCGATATGTTTCTCCTTCAGGGCGGCGACCAGCAGGTTCCCGTTCCATTCGGGAAAGAGGGCGCCCTGATAGAAGGCGGCTCCGCCCGGGGCGATCACCGGATCCCAATAATAGACGGGCTGGACCGTGCCGGGCTTTTGGGTCGCGCCCGCATTGATCGCCCCGCCGGCGTATTCGACGCCGTAAGCCGCATCCGGCCAGCCGTAGTTGGCGCCCGGCTTCTCCAGGTTCAGCTCGTCGCCGCCGCGCGTGCCGTGTTCGATGGTCCAGACGGCGCCGGTTCCGGGCTGGATCGCGATTCCCTGGACGTTACGATGTCCCAGGCTCCAGATTTCGGGCAAGGCGCCGGCGCGGCCGACGAACGGATTGTCGGAGGGAACCGAGCCGTCGGCGTTGATGCGGATGGTCTTTCCCATGTGCGAGCCCAGGTCCTGGGCCTGCGGCCGCATCGGCTTGTCGGACCGTTCGCCCAGGGTGACGAACAGATGTCCGGCGGGGTCGAAGGCCAGGGACGAGCCGAAATGCTTGTCGCCGTCATAGACGGGCAGGGCGCGGAAGACGACCTGGACATCGTCCACGCGCGATCCGTCGTCCGACAGACGCCCCCGCGCGACCGAGGTGGCGTTGCCGCCTTCCCGAGGTTCGGCGTAACTCCAGTAGATCGTGCGGTCGCGGGCGAAGTCGGGTCCGACCACGACATCCAGCAGGCCGCCCTGGCCGCGCGCATCCACGGCCGGGAGCCCGGCGATGGGCGCGCCGACCCGACCCTCTGACGTGACGATCCGCAGGCGGCCGGGCCTTTCCGTCACCAGCCAGTTCCCATCGGGCAAAAGGGCCAGGCCCCAGGGATGAACCAGGCCGGACGCCACGACCGTGTGGGTCAGAGCCCGTTCGGTGCGGACGGCCGGCGCTCGTGTCTGCCCCTCGAAAGCCGGCTGTTGGGCCGGATTGTTGGCGGGGCGGGTCTCCAGCGGCGCGCCCGCCGGGGTCCGAGGCTCGCCCTGGGCGCCGCAGGCGGCGGCGAGGACCAAAAGGGCGCTGGAAGCAGCGAGGGCGGAAAGACGCATGGCGGGGCTCCGGTCGGCGGCGGGTTCCGACGGCAACGGCGGACGTCGGCTCCCGTTCCTCGCGCGACCGCCGCCGCAGCGCATCGCGGCACGATGTCGCGCGACATGACTTGAACCCTGCGTCCGGCGGCGATATAGGCACGCCTCTTCCGCGCGACCTCGGTCGGCGCGCAGGGCCCATGGTTGGGTAGCTCAGATGGTTAGAGCGGTGGATTCATAACCCACAGGTCGGCGGTTCGATCCCGCCTCCAACCACCACCTTACCCCCACATCTTTGGGGCGGGTTTTCCGGACGGACGAAACGGGCCAAATCCCCGTGCAGCCTGACCGAGACGGGCGCGCGAGGCTCGCTGCTTATTGGCTCGATATCAATCCGGGCGATCAGTTCGCGGATGCTGTCGACCATCTCGCGTTCCGCCGGATCGCTGCTGTCGCCGGCGCTCTTCAGTCGATCCTGGAAGTCTGCGATTCGCTTTGCGTAGTTTTCGGCGGCGCGGGGATGCAGCTGGACCGGCGGCGGAGCCTCGGCCTCGATCTGTAGAAGAGCGGTTTTCAGCGCCGCCTGTTCGTCCTCAAGCTCTTTCAGCTTGCGGCCGATGATCGAGGCGACGGCGTCGCCGGAAAACAGGGCCTCGGCGCCGCGTTCGATGGCCCGCTCGACCTCAGCCAGGCGTCGGGCGATCGGGCGTCGGCGGCTTTCGTTCTCGTTCGCGCGCTCGGTCCACGCGGCGTGATAGGCCCGGACGTATTCGGCGACGGCGGCCGGGGAGAGCAGACGATCGCGCAGGCCCGTCAGAACGCGCTGCTCGATCAGGGCGCGCGAGACGTGCCGGTTGTTGGTGCAGGCCGTCGGGCCCTTTTCCCGATAGGCGGCGCAGACCAGGCGACCCTTGGACAGGGACGTGTAGCTGGCGCCGCAGCGGCCGCACTTCAGCAGGCCGGTCAGCAGGCCCGGCCTGCGGCGGAGGTTGACCAACTGGGCGGGGTCGACGTTGCGGCGGCTGATCAGCCGCGCCTGGGCGCGGTCCCACAAGGGCCGGTCGATGATGGCCAGGTGGGGGACGTCGATGCGGACATGATCTTCGGGGGGCTTGCAGATCGTCAGCTTCTTGCCCGTCTGGCGGTCCTTGCGCATCTCGACGCGGCCATAGACCTTCACGCCGGCGTAGATCTCGCTGTGCAGGACGCCGTTCGCGCGCTGGGCGGAGCCCGTGATGCTGGACGCGCTCCAGAGGCGGCCCGACGGCGACGGGATGCTGCGCTGGTTCAGGTGATCGGCGATGGCGCGGGGCGTCAGCTTCTGGTCGGCGTAGAGGACGAAGATTTCGCGGATGACCTCTGCCTGGTCCGGAACGATCTCGATCTCGCCCCCCGGCCGCGAGACGTAACCATAGAGCCTGGAGCCGGTGGCCAGGCCCTTCAGGGCGTTGGACGACATTCCGCGCTTGGTCTTCTGCGACAGCACCTGGATGTATTCGGCCGCCATGAAGCTCTTGAGCGCGACCTGGATGCGGGACACCTGCAGCGTGGCCAGGGTCGAGATCGACACGCCCACGGCGCCCAGCCGATTATAGACGTGCCACTGGTGTTCTTCGTCGCGGGCCAGGCGGTCTTCGTCCTCGACCAGCAGCACGTCGAACTCGCCCCGCTCGGCCGCCGCAATGGCGTTCAGCAGGCCGGGCCGGTTCGCCATCGACTGGCCCGAGATCGCCGCGTCCATGTAGGAGGCCGTCACCAGCCAGCCCCTGGCGGCGGCGGTGTCCGTCAGGATGGCCAGCTGGTCCGCGATGGAGCGCGGATTCTGGCGGTCGTCGGAGTATCGGGCGTAGAGGGCGGCGCGCGTCATGACGACAGAGGGACTCAACCCCCGTTCTGACGCAAGAGCCGGGCGGCGGCTTCGGCCTGGGCGGCGTCATAGTCGCGTCTCGCGTCGGCCCGCGCCATTGCCCGGATGATCCGCAGCAGGGCGGGATCGAGGCCGCCGGGGCTCTCGATCGTTTCCGGCCGTTGCTGCGGGGCGGGCGGCATCAGGCCGAGCCGGCGGGGGGAAGGATGCCTAGAGCGAAGTCGCGCTGGGCCTGTGCGTCGTCATGGAGGCCGGCGGCGTCAAGGAGGGGCGCCAGCAACAAGCGCGCCTCGTCGGCCTTGGCCTTCAGCCATTGGTCGCGTGGGATCGCGTCGCAGAGGGGGCAGTCGCAGCGCGTCACGCCTCACCCCCCTTCGCGGCGGTCGATTTCAGGGCGGCGAGAACATCTTCGTCCATGCTGATCGGAAGCGCGTCCCAAACAGCACAGTGATGATCAGGGCAGACGTAATAAGCCTGACCGTCCCAATGCCCTATGCGCCAGCCCAGCACCGAGACGCGCGCATCGTATGCCTCTTGGCCCTCGCCTTGTTTGGGTTCCTCGACGTTCTTGCACTCGGCCGAGTCTCCCCACGGCCAGCAGGAATAGCTATTCGCGTTGCACATCTACTTCCCCTCCGATTTCAGGGCGGCGAGGGCTTGGCGGGCGACAGAGCGCATGTAGTCACGCTCACCATTGGAGCCCCAGCAAGCGCTGTAAGACATGGGCTGGTCGGTCGCCTGACCACTCTCATCCGGCCAGAACCGTCCAGTTTCAGGGAACTCGCCAAACCAACGCTCAATCTTCCCCAACGCCTCCACCGCGATCCGCACCCTGTCTTCATCGGCGGCGGGCGGCGCAGCGGCCTTCATGACGTGCCAGAGGTTGATGACCGATGCGCGTTCGTCCTCGTTGTCGAAATCGACCTTAAGACCCGCTTGGATCATCTCTTCGGTTGGATCATCTGGCCCGGCATCGGCGGCGGGCGGCGCTCCGTTTAGGAAGTCGCGCAAAGCGACAACCTCGCTGGCGTCCATGCGGGTGATCCAGTGGAGGCTACCCTCTGGGCCATCAGGGCCTTCGCAGCGGTCGTCTTCCAGTTCGAAGTGTTTTTCGTCGATGGCGATATAGCCGCTCCCGTCCTTGCTGACGTGAAGGACGCCCGGTTCAAACGCCAGAGAGGTTCCCGTGCAATAGTCAGGGACGATTGCGACAGGCGGGACGGCGGGGTGGGCGGGGCCGGCGACAGGCGCTGGCGAGGCTAGATCGACCGCTTCCATGACAACGGCTAGATCATCGCTGTTGACGTAGGTCAGGCCGAAGGGGATCGCATCGGCAATGCTGTCGCGCAGGTTGGCGATCGCACGCTGCAGGGCGTAGGGATTGGTCGCTGATCTCCCGTCGCAGATATCTTCCGCCTTGACGCCAGCCCATACTTGGCAGGCGGAGTGGATAGCGCGGCGGTCCGCTTCGGGCGCATCTACCCGTTCGAAATGCTCGACCAGCTTTATGAGCGCCGCGCTAAGTCTCACTTTGCGGTCGTGCGCGCGGTTGTTGGCCTCGCGGAGGTCTGACACGAGGGGGTGGGGCGCCGCGGTCACTGATTGATCTCCGGATAGCCGTCGTGGATCACGCCATCGAGGCGCCGGCCGGCGGCCTTTTTTCCGGCTCGGTAAAGGGTGGGTTCGTCGTCGATGTGCATCCCCTCGGCCGAGGCGGGCGTCAGGGGCTCGAAATGCCACCGACCATCGAACCAGTCGGCGGTTTCGACGGTGCGGCCGAGGGTGGCCTGGGCGTTTTCGCCGGGCGTCCAGTCACCCCATTGCTTGAAGAGGAAGGGCGTGCCGGCAGCCGCGCAGTCGTCGCGGATCTGGCGCGCCCAGTCGGGGTGCATCGGGCGCGAGCCGGCGCCGCTTTCGCCGCCGACGACCACCCAGTCCAGCGCCGGAACGTCCGGATGCGGCGCGCCATCCCAGCTGACGCAGTCTGTCGTTCCCTTCAGCGGGTAGATTTCCCCGTCGCCTTGGTGGACCTGGATCGTATTCAGGTCGACAGGCCCCAGCAGCGGCTCGGCCGAGACCCAGCGGACGGCGGCCGGCGTGTCCAGCAGGACCGGAATCCGTTCGTCGGCCCGGGCCTGATCCTCGGCGCTGACGCCCAGCCAGACGTTCGGCAGGGGCCAGGCGTAGAGGGCGACGTCCGGGTCGTGCCGATACATGGCCTGCTGGATGCGTCCGCGCGTGCGCCAGGCGAAGCCGTGTTCGGCGTCATCGAAACCCGTCATATAGAGACGCATGTATTCAGGACGTTTGGTCAGCACCTGGAAGACGTGCTGGGGGCACAGCGCCATGACGGCGAAAATCTGGTCCAACTGGGCGTTGGTCACGCCTTCGTGGAAGAGGTCGCCGTGCGCCGCGACGAAGATCTTGCGCGGCTTGGACCAGCGAAGGGGCTGGGTCAGCCAGTCGGCGTTGAACCGCACCTGACCGTTCCAGACCGGCCCGGCCTTGCTGGCGACCGTCAGGCCGGCGCGCGAGGGGTGATCCTTCAGCCGCGTGCCCGCCAGTCTCATGGCGTAGCAGTTGGTGCAGCCGGGCGACAGGACGCTGCAGCCCGTGACGACGTTCCAGGTGGCGTCGGACCATTCGATGTGGGTGCGGTCAGCCATTCGCGCGGCCTTCCGGCGGGGTCCTGACCGACGCCCTCTGTTTGGCTTCGGCGAAGGTCGCGTCGATGAACTCGCGGACGGCGAAGGCGTGCTCGAGGCCCTTGTTCTCCTCGAAGATCTCGCCGACCGAATCCACGACGTCCTGGATGGTCACGCCGCTGCGCTCGCCGCTGATGCGGTCACGGGCGAAGGCGCGGGACTTGGCGCGGCGCGCGACGCCGGCGACCATGGCGCCGGAGACAATATGCTCCAGACAGAAGTTGACCGCATTGTCCTGGATTTGCACGTCGCCCGCGCCCTTAAGGCGAGCCATGATCATGCGGCCCTCCTGGATGACGTAATGCGGATTGAAAAAGCTCTCCGTCGCGGCCATGACCAGATCGTCCAGGCCGACGGCGCTGGGCGCGTCTGCCAGCGCCTTGCGAACGATATGTTCCACCGCTGCCTTGGTCGGGCGTTCCACCTTGATCTTGCGATCGCAACGGCCGTCGCGCAGCAGAGCCTCGTCGATCGCTTCGGGACGGTTGGTCGCGAGGATGACTAAGGCGCCCATGGCGTTCAGTCCGTCCATCTCCGACAGGAACTGGGCGACCTGGCTTTCCTCCCACGACATCACGCGACGCGTGCGGCCGGTGCGATCAGGGAACAGCACTTCCGCCTCGTCGAAGAAGACGGTCAGCGGGTGCTTATGATGCGCCTGATATTCTCGGGCATATTTGAAGATGGCCCGGATCGTCTCCTCGGTCTTGCCGATGTAGGGCGACTGGATCGCCGGGCCGTTGATGACCAGCACTTCGGCCTTGGCGCCGTAGACGCGGCCGACGGCTGCGGCAGCCGCCTTCGCGAACATCGTCTTGCCGCACCCAGGCGGGCCGAACAGCATGACACCCTTGGGCGGGGACATGCCGTAATGGGCGTAGAGTTCGGGGTGGGTCTTTGGTTCTTCGATCGCCTCGATAAGGGCAGCTCGAGCCGCATCGTTTCCGATTACGTCATCCCAGGCCGTAGTGTGATCGACCTCGAGAATGAACTCCTCAACGGGTTTGCGAGCGGCGGTCAACGATGCCGGCGTTTTGGGGCCGTCAGTGTCGCCTCGTGTAAACTCGATGCTGCTTCCTGAGCCTCCCCACGGAGTGAAGAAAGCCTCTCGCATCGCCCGGTCCGTGGCGGCCCGGATCGCGTCCGACATCATCGCCGATCTGGTCGAGGAGTAGGTTGCGCCTGGCATCAGCAAGCCGCCGGGGCACGACGGGTTGCCGCACCAGCAGGTTCCGCGCTTGGAATGTTCGCGCTGGCCGAACTCGCGTTTCGGCATCGGCATTTTGTCGTCCATCTTCGACGTCCTCGGGTCGTATCGGGAAAGGGGTTGGTTCGGCGGAATGCGCTTCTTGCTCACGGCGTGATCGGCAGGCTGTCCCAGCGATAGGTGCTGGGTTTGGCGTCGGGCAGGACCTCGCCCGTCTCACGGCTGACGATGGGCGAGCCTTCGAGGCAGGCGGCGTGGCACGGTCCCATGTCAACGTCGGTGGCGCAGAGGTCCGGACCCTTGATCGGTTGATCGCAGATGTCGCAATGACCGTCCTCGACCTGGCGCGGCTCCAGATGGGTCAGGGCGATGCAGCCGGATACGCCGTCCAACCAGGCGACGGGCGTATGGCCGCCGAGCAGTTCGGCCGGCGCGCGCAGGGTGCAGGCGATGGGGTTTTCGCCCTTCAGGCCCGTGTAGGCCCAAAAGGCGTCGCCGACCTTGTGGCGGGCGTTGAAGGCGTCGACGGCGCGGCGCAACTGGGCGGGGTCCGGGCGGTTCATGGCTCGGCTCCCGCCTCGATCAGTTCGCCGACGCTGGCGTTGAAATAGCCGGCGAGCACTTTGATCGGCACGCCGGCGGCGCGGTAGAAGTTGATCCAGGCGACCAGACGCGGGTGTCGGTCGGGGATGGGGTCGAAGGCGGCGTTCATCGCGGGCTCCTGGGGGCGAACGGGTCGGGACGGGTGGTCGGGTCGGAGGCGGCCTGAAGCCAGGCGCGCCCCTGGTCGGTGGCGACCCAGCCGCCGGGCGTGCGGCGCAGCAGGGTCTGGCGTTCGAGCCGCAGCAGCGCACGGCGTGCGCGCAGCGCCTGGGCGGCCGGATCGCGAGCGGCGGGGCCGCTGAAGCGGAACAGGCGTTCGGCCTCCTGCGTCGTGACCGGCCCGCGCAGGGCCTGGCGCACCACGCGGCGGATGCGGATCTCGGCGGGGCCGATCATGCCGCGTCGTCCAGGACGACCAGGCGGTTGCGGCGCAGGGCGGCCTTCAGATGCTCGACGCCCCAGCCGCTTAGCCAGGCATGGCCGATCAGCCGGTCGCGGCCGCCGTCGCAATCCGTGGCGAAGATGCTGACGCCGGGGCGGTCGACCTTGTCGCCGGCGCATTCCAGGTCCTCGATATCGACCAGTTCCAGGCCCTGTTCGCCGCGCGCCCGCTGGACGTGGCGGGCCAGGTGGTCGATATCCGGGAAGACCCGGGGCTTGGCGAACGGTTCGGCGCCGACCAGCGCGAAGGCGACATCGTCGGCGAGCGCGGCCCTCAGGCGCGCGCGGCCCGCGACCCGGTGCGGCGGAACGGGGTGATCGTGGGCCGCCAGCAGGGCGGCGCCTTCCATCCAGGGGCGGCGCATCACAGGTCATCCTGACGAAGAGCCAAGGACATCAGGCGCATGCGAACCGACGTCAGCGGGCGATTCATCTCGCGCGCGATCGTCGAGACGCCGTGTCCCGCAAGCGCCAGGGCCTGCATCGCCTCGTCCTCCGCTGTCGTGAACCGCTTCTGGACCCGTCCGTCGCTCATTCGAACAAGGCGCGGCTCGGTTTGCGTCTGCAGCCCGGTTTCGTGAGGGGAGCGGGCGCCCTGGCGCAGGCATTGGTAGTGGATCGCGCCGGGGGTGACGCCATAGGCGCGCGCGAGGCGGCCATAGGACCAGCCCTTCTCGCGGCGGTCCGCCATTTCGGAAATCTGCTGTTCGGTCATGCGGCCCATGTCAGTGCGCCTCCGTGAAGGCGCGCCCGAACCGATGGTCCGTGACCTCGAAGCGCTTGACCTGACGGTCGGGCCGTTCCGCCGTCGCCAGATGCAGCACCACGGTAAGGGCCGCTTCGCGGACCTCGGCGGAACCGATGCGGTTGAAGGCTTCCAGCATCTGGGCCGCGCCCGGGCGCGCCAGCGCCAGGGCGTCGCGGTCGCCAGCCTCCAGTTCGCCCAGCAGGTCGGCGCCGGTCGTCTTCAGCGCCTGGGCGATCAGCATCAGCCGCGCAGCGGCGACGCGGTTCACCCCGCGCTCGTATTTCTGAATCTGCTGGAAGGTGACGCCGACGGCGCTGGCCAGCTGGGCCTGGGTGACGCGGCGTGCCTCTCGCCGGGCGCGGATGCGGGCTCCGATGGCGACGTCGGCGGGGTCGGCGATCTCGATGGCATGGGTCAAAGCAGTCGGTCCTTGCGGATGAGCCTGAGGAACAGGCGGTGAAGAAGGGAGAGGGCGAAGCCCACGTCAGACGGCGTCGCCGTCGCGCAGGGCGTGTTCGCCGCGCGGCGTGATGAGGAAGCGGGCGTGATCGTTGGCGACGAAGCCCAGCGCCTCGAGCCCGACCAGGGCGCGCCAGACCTTGGCGCGCTCGACCTTGCCCGAATGGGTGTGGCCCCCGTTGGCGCGAACCGCCGCATAGACCTCGGCGGCCTTCAGCGGCCCCAGGCTGTAGAGCGCGCGCAGGACGCGTTCCCAGCGGCCGCCCGGGGCGTAGCGGCCGTCGGCCGGTTCCGCGTGGGCGGCGGCGTGTTCGGCGTCGCATTCCAGGTCATGAAGCGGCCCGGTCATCGCGCCGCCCCCGTCCGCAGGCCCATCCGCCGCGCCAGGTCTTCGCGCGCCTGGGCGTAGCTCGGGGCGACCATGGGATAGTCGGCCGGCAGCTTCCATTTCGCGCGGTATTCGTCCGGCGACATGTCGTAGCGTGTGCGCAGGTGGCGCTTCAGCGACTTGAACTTGCGGCCGTCTTCCAGGCAGACGATGTAGTCCGGATGGATCGACTTGCGGATCGGCACGGCCGGCGATCCGATGTCGGGCCGGGCGATGTCATCGCCGGGAAGCGGATCGAAGGCGCCGGTGACGGCGATGGCGTCCTCGGCCCAGCGCACCGCCTCGGACAGTTCCGTGACGAACCAATCAGCTTCGTCGCTCTCGATCTGGACAAAGCCGTCCTCGGTGCGCTCGCCGTTCAGGATAGTCAGGACCGGCTCAAGCCGCTCGACCAGCACCTCCAGCGTCGCCCGCAGGCCGTGACGCTTCTGCTCGTTGGCCTCGTCGGCCATGTTCTGCAGCACCTGGCCCAGCGGGATCGACGGTTCGGGATCGCGGGTCGCGGCCGCGGGCTGGTCCTGATCGAGCTTCACCGAGGGCTGATCGTCCTCGGAGTGCGCGCCCGTCGGCCGGGATGGCGAGCCATAGTTCGGCGCGGGAAGGGGCGGCAGGATGCCGACAGCGCGGCGGGCCTCGTTGGCGCGTGTGGCGTTGCCGTAATCGACGCCGTTCACGACATGCGGACCCCTTGGCGTCGGTTTCGCCGGGCTGGGCGCGAGCAACCTCTTTCGGGTCTCTCTGGTGTTGAGCGCCGAGGTGAACATGCCCTCGTCGTCGACATGTCCGGGTTGCCGCCGGCCGGGCTCAAGGCCGACTCGATCACGAAACGCGATCAGTTGGCCTAGATTCGGCTTGCCGCCGGCAAAGCGATCCTGGACCCACCGCCACCCTTTTTCCGTCGGTCGCACGACGCAGGCCCGGCCGTTGGGAAGATCGAAGGCGTCGTAGTCGATATGGCTGCTTTGGACGAGATCGCCCAGCGCCCGGCACTGATAGAGGTAGCCATCGGTCAGGACCGCCAGTTCGCGGCCGTCGGCCTTGAAAGGGAGGAACGACATCGCCCAGGCGACCTCGACCATCGCCAACTCGGCATAAGGCGACAGGGGATTGTCGGTCTCGGGCCCCTTTCCTTCGCCGAACACGGCTGCGCCGCTCTCGGCGACCTGTTCCGTCAGGGTCGGCGCCTTGGGGGTGGTGACGCTGTCGCGCAGGGCGTCCCAGGAGCCGGTGCGCTCGTATTCGGCGACGGCTTCGGGCGTGGCCTCGCGGGCGATCTTCAGCTTGGACTGGACATCGCGCAGGCCGGAGCGTTCGCCGTCCTTCACCCGGCCGATCTGGCGGGCCAGTTCGGAGGCGCTCCAGTCCGTGGCCTGCTGCAGCTTCAGCAGCTGTCGCGCGTCGTCCCACGGGGACATGTCGGCGCGGCGGGCGTTGGCGACCAGGGTGATGATCAGGGCGGTGGCGGGGTCGGCCTGGCCCTCCTCGAACGGCAGGCCGTCCGCCAACCAGTCGGGCAGGTCCTGGCCCTCCTCGAACGCCTGGTTCAGCACCAGTTTGGCGGCCTCCCAGCGGTGTTCGCCGTCGATCAGCATGCGCACGCCGTTCGCATCCGGCTCGGTCGCCATCACGCGTTGGACCAGGCCGGCCGGGCCGCGCATGGAGGCGGCCATTTCGGGCAGCGCTTCGCGGCGAACCGGACGGTTCATCGGATTGGGGCGGAACTTGTCCAGCGGCCATTGCCCACGAACGCGGCGTTTTTCGCCCCCATGCCGGGCGCGGCGATAGGCGGCGAGCTGGGCGCGGCCGGCGTCGGTCAGGCCGGCGGTGGGGTCGTTCTGCAGCAGACCATCGTCGACCAGGCGCTGCAGGGTCTTGCCCAGGTTCGACTTGTCGCGGCCGGTCGCCTCGGCGAGGGCGGCCTTGGTGAGCTGGCCATCGGGCTTGTCGTCCAGCAGGGCCAGGACGTCGGCGTTCTGGAACGCCAGGATATTGGGTTCGAAGGCGCCCTGGGCGCGTTCGGTCGTGGTGGACATGGTCCCCTCCGATTTCAGAAACTGGATGCGCCGCCGAAGGCCTGGGCGAGCGCGGCCGCCAGGGCGGCCATGACGATCAGGGCCGCCACGCCGCGCGGCGCGAAGTCGCGGCGCGGGTCGGGCGTAAGGCCGGAGGTCACAGGCGGCCCTCCAGGCGGTCCGGCGCCTGCCAGAGACCGTCCTTCTCCAGGCGCCTGATCCTGGCGGCGCGGCGGTCGGGTCTGTCCAGGACGGCGACGCTGAGGATGGCGTCGACGAAGGCGTCCAGGGCGACCCCGTAGACGCGGGCGATGCGGCGGCCCCGGTGGAGGACGTAGAAGACCCCCGGATCGCCGGTGCTCTCGTCCGGTTCCGCGTCGAGCGTCGCGGCGCGGAGCCCGCAGGCATGGGCGATCTTCCTCACCACGGTCGCCGGGCGCGGACCCCCAGGGGCGTCCAGGATTTCGGTCCGCGAAAGACGGCTGGCCCCGGGGGCGAAGTCGACCAGGACGGACGGACAGTCCAGCTGTTCCGCCAGCGTCAGGATGCGCTCCCGGGCCGGGGGCAGGGCGGCGGCGACCATCACTCGACGTCCTGGGTCGGGCGGACGTCGCGGGACCAGCGATGGACCGCGTCCACCTTGGCCTCCGCGCTGCGGCTGGCCAGGGCGAAGGCGTCGGCGAAGAGATCGGCGCCGCGCAGGCCCGGCTCCAGCCGGATGCGCAGGGCCAGAACGGCCGCCTCCAGAGACGGCAGGGTCCAGGCGCGGCCGTCCATCCGAACCACGACGCGGCCCTGGACGTCGCCGTCGGCGACGACGACGGCGCAGGCGAGGTCGAAATCGCGCATGGCCCCGCCGACCAGGGCGGCGACGATGTCGTCGGCCGCCTGGTCGTGGATGTCGCCGGGCGGCGGGAAGGCGAGGGATCGGCGGATCGGCGCGTGACGGCCGAGCGGATGGATCGTGGTGATCATGGCGGGCGCTCCTCGTTGAAAGGGCGCCCGCACCGGCGGGGGATTGGTCCGTCAAACTGCTACGCGGCGGGCCGCCCGTCGGTGCGGGACGGCTGATGGTTCACATGGTTTGAACCTTCACGTCAACCCACAAGTTCACATAGATTGAACCTGCGTCCGGAAATGACGTGCGATACCTCGACTCGGGTTCAATCGAATGGAATCAGTCTGCCGTTAACTTTTGGGGTTGGAGATGCCGAAGAAGTCGCCATTGTTCGTCCTTCATGCGTTCAAAAACCGCACCGGGGAGTTGCGGCTGGCAGAGCGCTACTCGTGCAAGGACGAAGACCAGATCTTCCGACGGGGCCTCGCCATGGCGGACAGGGTGTCTGGAATGGCGTTTTTTCGTATCGAGACTTCAGCTTCGGGCGACGTCTGGGAAGAGGTTGAGCTGCTGGCCACCCACGGACATGTGCCCGAGGAGGCGGCCTAGCGGGGCGCGCCGCCGGCCGTGCAAATCTGCCAGAACATATCGAAGTTGGATGGAGAGGCGTCATCCTCAGTGATGACCGCGCCATCACGGTAGATGTAACGCTGGGTCCGGCGACCTCGAGGCTGGACGGTCCCGCAACTGGTAGGCTTTCCGTCAAAATAGAAGGCGGTGTGTTCGGGCACTTTGCTGCCTGCGGGATACCGCCGCGCGATGGCTCGCTCCAGATCGGCTTGCTCTGACGGCTTGATAGGCCCGAACCGAACCTTGGCCTGCAGGAGCAACTGCGCCTGGTCGGCTGGTGAAAGCCTCGACTGTGGTTGAGGGTCTTCGCAAGCGACGAGGCAAAGCGCCGCCGCCGTCAACAGCGATCGGACTATAATCCTCAACCGCGCGTTCCCGTCTTCCTGGCGTCGTCAGGCGCAGCCGCGATAGGCTGGGGTTCCTGCGGCACCGCGACTTCAGCAATGGCGGACCGAAGCCGACGAAGGGCCATCGCCTCCTCGGGTGGCATAAGCAGTTCGTAGGGACGGATGTTGAGCAGCGCGGAGATCTGATCGACGTAGTCGCGGCGGTAGGGCTGCAGGCCGTGCCACAGGCGGTGGGCGGTGTTCTTCGGCAGATCGAGCTTCGTGACGAGATCGTTCTGCCGCAGTTCGGCAGTTCCGAACCACTCACGCAAATACCAGCCATGATCGTTAGGTGCGGCCATGTTCACATGATGCGAACTGCCGCACGCCGTGTCGCCCGCCACAGTTTGAACAGGCGACATTGACGGAAGGTTCAAACTGTGTGAACTCCCGGCGTCATGATCCTGGCAGTGTTTCGCGAATCGATGGGGCTGACGCTCGAGCAGTGTGCAGTCCAATTGGGCCTTAGCCGCTCCAGCAAAAGTTGGCTGAGCGACATCGAAAACGGCATCCGCCCCGCGTCGGTGCGGCTTGCTTTGAAAATCGAGAGCTGGAGCGAGGGCAAGGTTTCCGCCGCCTCGGTCTGTCCTGGTCTTGGTGATCATGTCGCCCCCGCAGTTGCGCCGTCTTCATTGGCGCCGCCCGCCGCCGCTGGCGCCGAGAATCCGGACGCGAACGTCTCGGGAACGGAGGCGGGGACATGAGGCCGTTAGCTTATTGGTCGTCCGGTTTGGCGGTCGTTCAGGCGCGCCATTTCCATGGCATGATCCATGAACCTGGCGGCATGGCCGCGGACAAGATCGCGGACGGGTGCGGGAACGCCGGCATAGCCATCCAGCAGGGAGCCGCACACGCCCTCCTTGAACGATGCCGCGACTTCGCTGACCGGAAGATCGAGGCGATCAGCCTGGTTGCAGGCGAAGGTGTACCACTGGACGGCCAGTGCATGTTCGATCGCCGCCAGCCGAGCAAGCGTATCCAGTGCGGGGTCGATGAAGTCGTCGGTCGTCATGAGGCGATCCTAAATCTGGCCAGATACGCCAGTGGACCACGAGTCGCCCCGTCTGCGGAGCGCCCCGCATGAGGCCGCTGCAACTGAAGATGAAGTTCGGCAAGCTGATCGATGCATGCGGCGGGCTTAAGGAGGCCAGCGAGGCCTGCGCCGACCTGGCGCGTCCCTATTCCGTGCAGCATCTGTCGCGTTGCTGCACGCCCAATACGCCGGACTTCGCCCCCATCGACATCGTCATGGCCCTGGAGGCCTATTGCGGCGAACCTGTCGTCAGCGCGGCCATGGCGGAGCAGCGGCCGTCCGAGCGGGCGGCGGTCGGGGACCTGATGGACGAGGCCAGCGAGGCGACCGAGGTCGTCGCCCTGCTGCAGCGGCATGTGCGCGAGGCGCGCGCCGACGGCCGGATCAGCCCGCGCGAGGCCAAGGCGATCATCGCCCAGGCCGAGGCCGCCATCGAGCAGCTGCGCGACGTGATCGACGCCGTCAACGCCGTGGCGGTCGCCCGATGACGCGCCGGCCCGCCCGCACCCTGATCGGCGGCCCCGCGTTTCGGCGTCGGGTGCGCGGCCTGAAGGCGCGTTCCGACTGGGACGCCGCCATCGAACAGCGCGCGCGAGAGATCGCGGTTTTCGACGCTCTACCGCTTGGTCAGCGCGCCCTCCACCTTGGACAGGAACATCTCGATCCGCTCACGGGTGTCTGCAAGTTCGTTGTCGACGAGGGGGGCGAGCGCCAAATTCCTGACCTCGTCCATGAACTTGAGGGGGTCGGCGGCGTCGCGGGCCGCGAGGGCGGTCACGCTCATCAGCAGCCGACCAAGCGCATGGTTCTCTCTCGTTTCGGTTTGAAGCGCGCGCGCGGCGGTCAGCATCCGTCCATTCGTTTCGAGCAACTGGCGCTCCAGTTGGGTCACGCGCTGTTCAAGGGTTTGCACCGTCTTCTCTCCAATGTGTTGTTGCGACGCGGAGAAGAAGCCGAGTCGCCGGCGGGGGCGAATCCCCCGCCGGCGCCGAAGCGGAGCGCGGACCAATGAGCCGTTACGGCCGCCTGGCCCACGCCCCCGACAACCGTTTCACGCCCGAGGACGAGGCGTGCTGGCGCGACCTGGTCGCGTGTTCGCGCAAGGCGGCGGCCGGACTGGCGTCGGCGCCCGTTCCGGCCCTGCACCGGGTGACGAACGCGGCGAAGACCGCCTGCGCGCCCGGCGTCGTGACGCGAGACAATCCGTGCGTGATCCTGGTCCGGCTGGCGCGCCGATACTGCGCCGAAACGACGTCGGGACGACGCGAGCTGCAGGCCGAGCTGGCGACGGCGGCCGAGGCGGCGGAAGCGGCCCTGGAGGCCGGGCAACCCCGTCGCCGGAAGGACATCGACGGATGAGCGAACTGGGAAGCGCGGCCTTCCGCCGTGGAGACGAGCGATATGTGACCCTGTGCCGGACCGCCCTGGCGCAGGTGATCGGAAGCCGAGCCGAGCCGAGCCGAGCCGAGCCGAGCCGAGCCGAGCCGAGCCGAGCCGAGCCGAGCCGAGCCGAGCCGAGGGGTGCGTCATGTCTGAAGGGTCGTCAAGCGCGCCCGAGGCGCATGTGCTGCGCAGCGTCCGCGCCATCAATCTGCAAGGCGTCGAGGCGGCGATGGCGGACACGTCGCCGCCCGTGTTCGAACGGGTCGATCCGGCGACCCTGCTGGTCGACGACGGCTATCAGCGCAATCTGTCGGAGCGGTCGATCAAGCTGGTCCGGAAAATCTGCGGCGGATGGGACTGGCGACGGTTCAAGCCGCCTGTCTGCGCCCGCACCGACCGGGGGCTGGAAGTGATCGACGGTCAACACACGGCCATCGCCGCCTGCAGCCATCCCGGCGTCACCGAGATTCCGGTGATGGTGGTGGTGGCGGCCTCGCGCAGCGACCGGGCCCAGAGCTTTATCGGCCATAACCGCGACCGGCTGAACATCACGCCGATGCAGATGCATTTCGCGGCGGCGGCGGCCGGCGACGAGGACGCCCTGGACATCGAAGCGGTGTGCGCGCGGGCCGGGGTGCGCCTGCTGAAGGCGACGCCCGGGAACGGCGTGTGGGCGGTCGGCGAAACGGTGGCGGTCAAGGCGTTGGGCGCGCTGATCGCCAGGCGCGGCGTGGTCAAGGCCCGCAAGGTGCTGGAGGTCCTGGTGATGGGTCGGGCGGCGCCGGTGACGACGGGGCAGATTCGCGCCGTCGACTGTCTGCTGCATGACGCCGAATACCGCGACGACATCGACGCCGACGGCGTGGTGAACGCGATGATGAAGCTGGGCGTCATGGCCGAACAGGAGGCCGGCGTTTTCGCCGCCACCCACAAGGTCCCCCAGTGGAAGGCGCTGGCCATCGTGCTGTTCCGGAAAGGCAAGCGGCGTGCGCGACGAGGATGACGCCACGGCCCGCGAGGCCGCGCTGCAGGCCGTGATCGAACGGCTGGAGGATCGGGTCCTGGAGCTGGAGGAGGCGTTGGGCGTGCTGGTCCTGCCGCCGCTGGAGTGGGGGCTGACCAAGAACGAAGGGCGGCTGCTGGGCGTGCTGCTGGAACGCGAGATCGTGACGAAGGACACGGCCATGGCGGCCCTGTATCGCGACCGGGGCGACCGTGAGCCCGAGGTGAAGATCGTCGACGTCTTCATCTGCAAGGCCCGCAAGAAACTGAAGCCGTTCGGCGTCTCGATCGAGACGCGCTGGGGCGTCGGCTATTCGATGTCCCCTGCGTCCAAGGCGGCCGCGCGGCGGCAGATCGCCGAGGCCGCAGGCCTGGAGGCGGCGGCGTGACGCGTGTCGAGATCATCGGGCCCGCGACGCTGTATCTGGGCGACAGCTACGAAATCTTGCCGACGCTGGGCGACCTGGACGCAGGGGTGTTCGATCCGCCCTACCGCTTCTCGACGTCGGGCGGCGGCCGCTTCCGAAAAAGCCGACCGTCGATGGACCGGATCGCGGCGAAGGGCCTGGACCAGGGATTCGACGACGTCATCGTCAGTCCCGCCCGGTTCCGGTCGGTCGCCGTCTTCTGCCACAACGACCAGTTGGCGGAGCTCCTGCCGCGCATGGCGGCGCGGTATCACCGGGCCGTGGTCTGCTGCTGGCACAAGACCAACCCGCTGCCCGTCGCTAACAAGCACTATCGGCCGGACACGGAATTCTGGATTCACGCCTGGCTCGAAGGCGCGCATCCAATCGGAACGCTGGCGGACAAGGCGCGCTGGATCGCCAGCGAAAGCGGTCGCTTCAGCGGGGTCGCGCATCCCACGGTCAAGCCCGACGTCGTCATGGACAAGGTGCTGGCCACGATCAACGCCGCGTCGATCTGCGACCCGTTCATGGGCAGCGGTTCGACAGGGTTGGCGGCGATCAAGCGTGGACTGCACTTCGTCGGCGTCGAGAAGGACCCTGAGTATTTCGACATCGCCTGCGCCCGCCTGGACCAGGCCGTCCGCCAGTCGGCGTGCGCGTGATGGCGAAATGGCCGTTGAAGATCGCCCCGGGCTGCGAACTGACGCCGTTCAAGGCGGCGGTGCTGCGGCATGTCGCGGACGCCGGCGACGTCGGCCTGTGCGCGGGTCCGGCGACGCCGGGGGGCACATTGGCGGCTCTGTCGCAGTTCGGCCTGGTGGAGGCCTGCGCGCAGCCGGCGAACGACGTGCTGGGCGGCCGCCGCTATCGCCTGACCGTCGCCGGCCGGACCATCGTCCAGACGCTGGGGGCGCGGAAATGACCCGACGCCAACCTCGGCTCTATTGCTCGGACTGGAGCTGCCCGTCGATGTGGGGGTGCGAACGCGCCTGGGCGCGCGCGGAGGAATACTGGGCGTTCGATGTCGCGGACATCGACGAAGGGCGCGTCGCCACGCGCGTTTTCGAGCGGCGCAGGGGCGTCGATTCCTGCGACGACTACGAGCGGGCGACGCCGAAGGACTGGTTGAAAACCGTCTTCACCCCTCAGGGGCGTTCGGTCATCGAGCCGCCGCCGCGCGGCTTCGCCCTCTATGCGATCCGGGGCGGTCGGGCATGAGCGACGACCGCCTTTTCGACCAGGCCCGGGATGCCGTCCGATGCGAGGACGTGGCGGAGCGCCGCGTGAAGCTGCTGAAGATGGGCGGAGCCTGGCGCGGCGTCTGTCCGCTGAAGGACTGCGGGTCCAAGAGCGGACAGGGGCCGTTCAGCGTCTTCGGCGACGGGCGGCGCTGGAAGTGCTGGAGCTGCGATCCGCGCGGCGGCGACGTGATCGACCTGGAGCACCGACTGTTCGGCAAGCCGGACGAGACGATCCGGGACGCGGCGCGGCGCCTGATCGGCGGCGTCTTGCAGGAGGAATCTGACGATGCGCGCGAACGCCGTGCGCACGCTGCCGAGGCGCGCGAGCGCGCGGCCATGGCGGACGCCGCCTGGAAGGCCGCCCTGTTCGCGCGGCTGTGGCGCGAGGGCCAGTCGGCGGCGGGGACGTTGGTGCAGACCTATCTGGAAAGCCGGGGCATCCGGGGGCCGGTGCTGGCGCGGGCGCTGAAAATCCTGCGCTTCCATCCCGCCGCCTATCACAGCGGCGATCCCGAGGCGGGCGTGCGCCTGCCCGCCATGATCAACATCTGCCTGACCGAGCTGGGCCCCACGGGCGGCGGCCATGTCACCTATCTGGCGCCGAACGGGCGCGCGAAGACGCACCGCAAGGGCGCGAAGAAGATGTGGGGCCCGCAGGGGCTGTTCCTTCTGGCGCGCAAGGACGGCGGGTTCGGTCCGCCGCCTCCGCCGCGTCGGGGCGAGCCGGCGGAGGGGTATGTGCTGCGCGGCGGATACTGGCTGAGCGCGCCGGACGCGCCGGGGCCGCTGGCGGTTGCCGAGGGGCAGGAGAACGCACTGAGCCGGGCGATGATGCTGGGCGGAGATCTGCACCTGCCGACGCGGGCGGCAGCGGCCGGGTCGCTGGATGCGCTGCAGGGCGGCGAGCTGAAGGACGCCGAGGGCGTTCTGGTCGATGTCTGGGGCGCGACGGGCGATCCCATGCGCCCGCCCTTCACCTGGCCCGAGGACCCCCGGACCCCATGGGGCGTGGTGGACATCGCCTGCGACAGCGACATGAGCGCGGTCACGGTCCAGGGCCGCAGCGGCAAGAACCGCATCGGCCGCAGCCGGGTGATCGAGGTGCGGCGCGAGGCGGTCGAACGGGCCCGCGTCTGCGGCCGGCTGGCCCAGGCCGCATGGTTCCGAAGGCTGACGCCGTCGCCGGACGACCTGCCGCTGACGCCGTCGATCGTGCGGGCCAGCTGTCCGCCGGCGGGGCTGGATTTCAACGACATGATCAGAGCGGCCGAAGCCGCCGGGGGTAAAGCGTAGTGAGCGACGAACATGTGATGGCCGACGACGGCGCCGACCGGGGGACGACGGCCTGGGTCGACCCCAAGGTCGAGGACTGTCCGGTGATTCCGCTGGGCTTCGTCGGCCGCGACGTGGTGTTCGCCCTGCCCGAGGGCGAAATCCGGCGCGAGCCGGCGGCGCGGATCGGACAGATGCTGCGGACCGACATTTACGCGTCGGTGTCCGGCACGATTTTTCTGAGCTTGTGGCGCGACGAGGAAGGCAAGATTTCGCTGGTCGAGGCCGGCAAGTGGCTGGTGAGGCAGTGCCGGCAGCGCGGCGTCTGGGACGAGGACCGGCCGAGACGCGGCTATGGCGTCTGGCCCGGGGAGAACGGGCCGGTCATCCACGTCGGCGATGCGGTCGGCGAATGGCCGCTGAGACCCGAGGACTGGCGCCCCGTGGCGGAGGCGTTGAGGTCGGACGTATCGGGGCCGCTGTGGCTGTTGAAGCCGAAGTTGGCGCGGCCGATGAAGCCGGCGACGACGAAGGAGGCGGGGGCGCTGCGCGCGACGTTGAACCTGTGGGCGTTCGGGCCGCTGGACCCCCGCGCCCCCGACGGTTTGAGCCAGGCGGACGCCTTGTTCGGCTGGCTGGCGGTGCAGCTGTTGGGGGCGTGGCCCCGGTTCAGGCCCGTGGTCGCCCTGAGCGGCGGCGCCGGGACCGGAAAGACGACGTTGTCGCGCCTGATGCAGCAGGCGGGCAGCGCCAACGCCGGCGACCTGTTGGACACCTTCACGGACGCGGGCCTGAAAAACACCCTGTCGGCCGAGGCGCGCGGCCTGTTCCTGGACGAGGCCGAGCCCAGTTCGGACGGTCAGCCCGGCCCGGTCGAACGTGTGCTGGAAGTCCTGCGCCGAATGGCGACCGGGGAGGGCAGTTCCGGGCGCAAAGGGACCATCGGCGGCGGCGCCGTCGCCACCTCGGCGGTCGGCTGCGCCTATCTGGCCAGCATTTTCCCCGTGCCCCTCGGCGACGCCATGGCCACGCGAACGCTGGAAATCCGGCTCGGTCGGCTCGATCCGAGCAAGGGGACGACGGACGACGACCTGGAGGCCGCCATCGAGGCGGCGCGCGCCTTGTCGCCGGCCCTGCTGGCCAGGGCCTTGAGAGAGGCGAAGCGCTTTCGCGCCGACGTCGCGGCGGTCAAGGCCGCCCTGGTCGAGAACAAGCAGGCGCACCGGGCCGCCGACCTGATCGCCACGCTTGCGGCCGGACGTCGGCTGCTGCTGTTCGACAAGGCCCTGACGGCGGAGGAGGCGAAGACGGAGGCGGCGGCCTGGCTGGGCCTGGCCCAGGTCAGGGCCGAGCGATCATCGGCGCAGAACCCGGGGCAAGGGTGCCTGCAGCATATCTGGGCGCTGAACTCGGGCCACCTGGGGCACGACCGCGCGCTGACGTTGGGCGAGCTGATCGAGGAGCAGCTGGACAGTCCGGGCGGCCGCGCCGAGAAGGTGCTGAAGGCCTGGGGGTTGATGATCGAGAACGGGCACCAGGGGGCCGACCGCGTCGGTCCCTGGCTGCTGGTGGCGAACAACCATCCCAATCTCGAGCGCGCGCTGCATGGCGGGCAATACGCCAACTGGCGCGGGGTGCTGGAACATCTGGCGGACCTGGGGCCGTCGTTCGCGCCCCGGCCCGGCGACGGGCCCAAGCGTTTCGGCATGCACCAGAGCCGGGTGCTGTGCGTCCCCCTCACCCCCTGGCTGTCGAAGCCTGTCGCCGTGGGTGCGGACCCCCGAACGCCCACCGCGTTCGACCCGCCCGTCTGGGGCCGTGCGTCCGATCCGTACCATGACCCGTCCCGCGCGCCGTCCCACGGTGAAAGCCATGAATGACGGGGCTTACAGGCGTCGCTGGGACGCTGGGACGGATGGGACGCGAAGGCGTCTCCGTGCGGGTGCGAGCGCAGGCGAGCGCATGACGCCACAGGTGCGTCCCATGCGTCGCGCGCGTCCCATGACTGTTTTTTATGTGAACTTCCAAGAAGATAAATGGGACGCCCCAATGATACGGCTTGGGACGGCCCGCCTAGCATCGAAAGGGCTGCCCCAGTGACCGCGTCCGCCGTTCAATCCGCCGCTACAGGCAAGGCCTGGTATGTCGTCGTCACGCACGTCCATCAGGAACGGCACGCGCGCTATCAGCTCGAACAGCAGGGGTTCAGCGTCTACCTGCCGATGGTGCCGCCCCCTGCACGGGCCCGCAACGGCTCGGCGCCGTCGCCTCGGCCGATGATCCCGCGCTACCTGTTCATCGAGATGGACTTGAACCAGGATCGGTGGCGGGCCGTGTTCTCGACGATGGGCGTGACCGAGGTGATCATGCGCGGGACCGGCGCCGCCGCGCGGCCCTGTCCGATCCCCGGCCGGTTCATCAGCGAAACGAAGGCGCGGGAAGTGAACGGCCTGGTCGTGTTGCGGCGGCCCCGCAACGACAACGCCTCGGCCGGATCGGCGCGCTCGCGGTTCCGGCGCGGCGACAAGTTGAGGGTCGCCGGGGCCACGGCCGACTACGACGTCATCTTCGACGAAATGGTTGACGGCGACCGGGCGGCGGTCATATTCACGCTGCTAGGGCGTGATTCGCGCCAGATCATTGCACTGCCGTCAGAGGACTGACGCGCAGTGCGGTAGCCATCCAGCCCAACCCAGTTTCGATCACCCGCCCAGGCATCGCGCCGGGCGGGTTTTTCGTTGGAAATCAATCCTTTGCACTGACGCTGATGCGCGCGGGTCCTTCCCCCCGACCCTGCGCGTATACGGTGGGCCGAGGCATGTTCGTTCCCTAGTGAGCGATGTTGCGAGCGGTGCAACAGGCGTTGCGGGCGCAACGGGGAGCGCAACGGCATGACCCCAGCTTTCAAACTCGAGACGCCCGCCGCTGCGCGTTGGGTGAGCGTCAGCGACGCTGCCCGCCTCGAGGGCGAGGCGGGAAGGGCGGTGAACAAATCGTCGATCTCGCGCTTCATAGACCGCAACCCTGATGTCCCGGTTCGACGCGACGCCCGCAATCGCGTAATCGAGGTCGACTACCAGTTTCTGTCAGCCGCCCGGGCGGCGTCGCTGTCGGTCCAGGACAGCCGCGAAGCCCCGGCGGCCGGCACGGTCGCAAAAGCGTCGGTCCAGCCGATCAACTCGCGGAAGCGCGACCTCGAAGTCGAAAAGCTCGAGCTTGATCTCGCTGAACGCAAAGGCGAGCTGCTGTCGCGCGCGGCCCAGACCATGGCGATAGAGGCCATCGGCGTGTCGTTTCTCCAAGGGCTGGAACGCCGCCGGCGCGCACTTGCGACAAAGCTTGTCGGCATCACGGAACAGCGCCCCATGGAACTGGCGCTCAAGGCGGCCGACACGGCCCTGCTGAACCAGCTGGTGATCGACCTGCGCAAGGTCGCCGGCGGCCTCGAGGCCGAGGACCAGGCGGCGGCATAGTGGCGCTGTTCAGCGGAAGGGAGATCGCGCGCCAGGCGGCGGCGCTTCTGCTCGGCCTGGCGACGGCGATCACGCCGCCGCCGGATCAGCAGATCAGCGCCTGGGCCGAGGGCCGCATCAACATCCCGGGTGAGACCGGAACGACCAGGGCCGGCGAAATGTCCTGGGATGGGTTCGAACTGCTCATCGAGCCGCTGGACCGGCTGCACCCCGACGATCCGGCGCGCACCGTGACCTTCGTCGGATCGGCCCAGATCGCGAAGACGACCATCGGCGTCATCGCCACCCTCTATTATTCGACGGCGCTGTCGCGGCCCTGGTGCGTGGCGCTTCCGACCGGCGACGAGGCGCTGAAATACAACCGCACCAAGTGGCAGCCGCTGGTCGACGCCACGCCGGAAATCCGCCGGAAAATCCGGGCCGTCACCTCGCGCGACGAACAGGGCTCGACCACGACCTACAAGCGGTTCGCCGGCGGCTATGGCCAGTTCGTCGGAACCGAGACCGCCAAGCCGCTGCAGATGGTCACGTTCTGCCTGGTGGTGAAGGAAGAGACGCCGAACTGGAAGGTCTCGGTCGGCGAGCGCGGCAATCCTCACAAGCAGTTGCTCATGCGCCAGCTGCAGTGGGAACTCGCGGGCGCGAAGACCTTCCACAACTCGACGCCCGGCAAGATCAGGCGCGACGAGGAGAACGAAGGCAAGCTGACGGGGTGCCCCGTCACGATGGATTTCCTGGCGGGCGACCAGCGCCGCGCCTACCTGCCTTGCCCCCACTGCGCCCACTTGCCGGGCGGCGTCCTGCTGCGCCTGGATCGCGAAGCCATGATGGGGCTGGGCGAGGGGGAGACGCCGCATTTCACCTGCCCAGGGTGCGGCGGCGAGATCGACCACAGCCACAAGGCGGACATGGTCGCCGCCTGTCACCCCTACCGCGATGCGCACGGCGTGCGCGGCGGCTGGCTTGCGACCTATCCCTCCGATGACCCGAACAACCCGGCCCCGGGCCCATGGGTTTACGCCGCCGAGTTCGGCGACTGGCGCGCCCGGCCGCTGGAAGGCCGCCAGCCCAGCTATCACGCCTGGCAGATCATATCGAACGCGGTCGACTGGGCTTACATCGCCAAGGAAATCCGCGACGCCGAGGACGGCTCCGAAGAAGACAAGATCGCGCTGTATCAGCAGATTTACGGCGAAGCCTATGAAGTCACCATCCAGCAGACGGACATCTCCAAGCTGCTGGATCGTCGGGACAGCAGCTTCAAGAAGGGCGTCGTTCCCTCGGGATATGAAATCGTCACCATCGCCGTCGACCTGAACGGCGACTGGGCTCAGTGGACGGCCTATGCCTGGGGCGCTGGCGCGGAGCATGTGCCGATCGACAGGGGGCGCATAGACGGCAGCCCTGGCGATCCGAAAATCTGGGCCGAGATCGCCACGCTGGAGCGGCGGGTCTGGCCTCACGAGGACGGCGGTTTCGTCACGACGGAGGTGACGGGGGTCGATTCCGGTTACGGCACCTATCACGTCTACGCCTATTGCTCGACGCACGGCCGTTCGAAGGCGCTGGACGGCGCGGATGGCTGGGGTCGGATGCCGCTGCGCCGCTCTCAGCAGCGGCAGAAGCTGCAGGGCGACGACGGCACCATCGTGTCGTGCCGCACCTGGCGGGTCGGGACCTGGGACCTCAAGCGCGCCCTCCTGAACGAGGCGATCCCGATGAGCCTAGAGGGCGACAAGGGCGTCCGGGCCGAGCGCCGGCCGCACTGGCCCATGTGGGTCGAGAAGGACTTCTTCGAGGAATTGACGGCCGAGGCGCTGGTCACTGTGCAGGACGCGCGGACCGGCGTGGTGAAGGACGAAGCCTGGGTCCGAATCCGCCGCCGGAACGAGGAGATGGACCTCTGGGTCTATAACCGCGCGCTCGCCGCCTCGATCGGCGTGGGCGTCCCGGGCGCCGAACCCGACTGGCTGGAACTGGCGCGCCGCCGCGAGGCCGCCCAGGCGGGCCTCGAGGCGATCTGGGATCGCCCGACATCAACGCTCGCCACGCCGGACCCGGCGAATGGCGGCAAGAACAAGTGGGACTTCTAATGGCGCTGACGGCTGACGAGGCGATTCTGTTGACGAAGTTCAGGGCGGCCTGGGCCGCGCTGATCAGCGGCGAGATGGTGGCCAAGGTCAGCAGCGCCGGCCGCAATGTCGAATATACGAAGGCCGATATCGGCAAGCTCGAGCAGGCCATCGCCGATCTCGAGACGAAGTCCCTCCTGCCCGCCGGCGTCACGACGCGCCGCCGTGGCGCGCTGTCGTTCAGCCTCTAGCCTTTTCGCGCCCGATCTTCACAGCGGCCCGCCCCGGGTTCGGGGCCGCCCTGGCGGACCTGCGAGCCATCGTCAACACCGGCGGGCGCGAGCGGCGAAAGCCGTCCGATGGTCCGGTGAAGGCCGTCACACCCGGACATTTTCATCCACGGAGAACCCTCATGCCCCGTCAGTCCAAGCCCGCCTCCGCGCCGCCCCCCGCCGACACGGCGTCGTCCGACGCCGTCCTTCCGTTGACGGATGTTCCGGCGGTCGCCGCGCTGATCTCCCTGTTCCAGGCGCTCGTCGCCGTCGCCCGCTTTCCCAGCTCGCCCATGCCGATGGCGCTGATCGACCAACTGACGTCGGCGCAGGAGGGTTTCGTCGCCGCCCTGTCCGAACCCTTCCTGACGCCGCTGTCCGGGTCGGTCGACGGCCTTGACGTCCAGGCCGACGCCTATGACGACAAATGGATTCGCGACGCCTTCTCCGACCTGCAGATCTCGTTGAAGGAGCGGTTCGGCGGCCTGGACGCATCGCTCTCCGCCGCCGTTGGCCAGATCAACGAGCGTCTGACCAGATTCGACGGCCTCGCCGATCGGGTCGCGGCGATCGAAGCCGTCGCCGGCCCGGCCGACAAGAAGGCCTAAGCCCTCGCGATGCGTGCGCCCCTCGCCCCCACCGGATTGGTCGCCCCTGACGGACGCTCGATCTCGCGCTTCGAGGTCGCCCGGGCGCGCGCCAGCGCCTCCGTCGCGACCACGGCGCCGGCGCTGTCCGGGGGCTTCCCGCTGGCCTACGAGGGCGCGGGCTCGGGCGGCACCTATTTTTCGGAATGGCCCGCCGCGCTCCGGTCGGCCGACCGCGACGTTCTGCCGGTGCGCGGGGCGCTCACAGCCCGCATCCGCGAGCGCATCCGCAACGATCCGGTCGCCGCCTCCTCGGTGTCGCGGCGCGTCAACGCCGTCGGCGGCAAGGGTTGGCAGATCAAGTTCCGGCCGAACGCCCGGGCCCTGGGCATCAGCCTCGACGCGGCGCGCCAGCTGGGCGCCGACCTGACGACCGAATTCAAACTCTACGCCTATGGCCACGCCTTCCAGTCGGACGCCGAACGCAAGCTGTCGTTCGGACAGCAGCTTCGTCTGGCGATCCGTCACCTGGCGGGGGCCGACGGCGAGGCGCTGGGCCTGGCGGAATGGGCGGACGACGAACAGACCCGCTATCGCACCCGTCTGCGGCTGGTCGACCCGGACCGCCTCTGCAATCCAAACGGGCGGCCGGATCGGGACCAACTGCGCGGCGGCGTCGAGACCAACACGGCCGGCGTTCCGGTTCGTTACTGGATACGCGAGCGCCATCCGACCGATTTCGCGGGTCCGGGACAGTTCAACTGGACAGGCTTCGAGCGATGGACCGAGTGGGGCCGTCCGCAGGTTTTCCACGTCTTCGAGCCGCAACGGGCGGGTCAGACCCGTGGCGTCAGCCGCTTCGCCTCGGTGCTGAAGAGTTTCCGGGCCCTGTCGAAATTTACGGACGCCACGTTGGAAAGCGCCACGATCAACGCCCTGATCGTCGCCTTCATGAAGTCGAACGCAGGACCCGAGGCCGTCAGCGAAAGCTTCGAGGCCGGAGAGATGAAGAAGCTCGAGGCCTGGCGTCAGGACCACTACGAGAAAAACCCGATCAGCCTGGCGAACGGCGCGCGGGTTCCGGTCCTGCCCTATGGCGACGAACTGAAGCTGCAGACCGCCGCCAAGGACGTCGGCAGTTTCGACGCCTTCACCCGCTCGATCCTTCGTCTGATCTCGGCCGCCCTGGACCAGACCTATGAAGAGCTGACGATGGACTTCTCCCAGGTCAACTACTCCTCGGCGCGCGCCGCCATGGTCCATGCCTGGTCGGACACCCAGGCCACGATGGGGTTGCTGGAGGACCAACTGGTCCGCCCGTTCGCGGTGGCGTTCGCCGAAGAGGCCTTCGATCGGGGGTATGTTCAGATCCCGGACGGCGCGCCCGATTTCTACGACGCGATCGACGCCTATTGCCAAATCCACTGCATCGGCCCGGGCCGGGGCTATATCGACCCCACCAAGGAGATCGACGCCGCCGCCGCCCGCGTCGAGGCCGGTCAATCGACCCTGGAAGACGAGTGCAACGACCAGGGCCGGGACTGGGAAGAGGTCATGGAGCAGCGCGCCCGCGAGCTGGCCAAGGCCGAAGAGCTGGGACTGACCGCGCATGGCGGCGACGCCCTGATCCGCGTCGCGGACCGCGCCCGCGATCCCGCCCATGACGCCGCGCTGGACGCCCGCGCGGCCTGATCCGAGGACCCCATGACCGACATCGCCCTTCTGGCGGCCCGTTATGCGAGCCGCCCGCTCCTGATGACGCCCTCAGCGGCCGAGCAGTTGGCGCACAGGATTCGCGGCCTGGACGCCCGGGCCTTCGAACGGCCCTCCCGCATCGGCGCCATCCTGCGGCGGGTCGGCCTGGCCAACGGCGGAAAGGCCGACGTCGGCCTGGACAGGCGCACGCCGTTCGCGATGGAGGACGACGACGGTGTCGACGCCGTCCCGCTCGAGGAGAGGCTGGCCTATTCGCCCCGCTGGCTGGGCGACGTCGAGGACACCGGGTTCTGCTGGTCTCTGAAGGACGGGATCGCGCTGATCTGCTGCGACACCGTCCTGGTCGAGCGCGGCGCCGAGTTCTGCGGCGAAGTCTGGCACGGCTACGACACCCTGCTGCTGGCGCTGCGCGAGGCGATGGCGGACGCTCGCGTCAAGGGCGTCTTCCTGGTGTTGGACACGCCCGGCGGCGTCGCCGGCAGCGGCCTGCCCGAACTGGCGGCCTATATGCGCGGCGCCCGAGAGGCGGCCGGCGGCAAACCGATCTGGGTCTACGCCCGCATGGCCTGCTCTGCCGGCTACTGGATACTGGCCTCGGGCGATCACGCCCTGGCGGGTCAGTTCGCCATCGTCGGATCGTGCGGCGCGGTCGTCGGACACGAGAACCACGCCGGCGCCCTGGACAAGGCCGGCGTCGAAATCACGACGATCGAGTTCCCGGAAGGCGCGCTGAAGACCGAAGGCGCGCGCTGGAAGGCGCTCAGCGAGGCCGGCCGCGCCGCCTGGCAGTCCGACATCAACGAGTTGGGGCAGACCTTCTTCGCCGACCTTCAGGCCGGCCGTCCCCAGTTGACGCAGGACAAGCTGCTGGCCCTGCGCGCCGACGCCTTCATGGCGCAGCACGCCGACCCGGAACGGTCGGGCCTGGCCCTGGGCCTGGTCGACGGCATCGCGACCGAGGAGGAGGCCTTCCGCCAGCTGGTCGCCCACGTTTCCGCCCCTGCGGATCAGACCGAACCCGCCGCCGCGTCAGGGGCGCGTGCGGCATCCCCAGCAAAGGAGGCCGTCATGGCCCAGCCCATCCGCAAGCCCGCTGCGGCCGCCCAGGTCGCCCAGGCTGAGAAGGCCCTCGCCGTCGCCAAGGCCAATCTGGCCAAGGCCAGGGCGACCGCACAGGCCGCCGTCGCCGACGAGGACGACGACGACGTGAACGACAAGGCGCCCGCCACCGAGGCCGACGACGAGGAAGACAAGGAATCGGACGAGGACGACGAGGACGACGAGGCTAAGGAGAAGCCCTCCTCGGCCGTCGCCATCGCCACCTCGCCCGAGGCGAAGGCCCACCCCGGCCTGGCGAACGCCGCCATCGCCTCGGGTCAATCGCTGGCCCAGTTCAAGGCGACGGTCGCCGCGCTGGGCGGAACCCAGTCGCGCGGCCGCCTCGACGCCGCCATGGCCGGGTCGCGGCGCCTGAGCCCTGACGCCGCCAAGGTCCAGACGGGCGCCAGCGGCGCGATCCGGGCGCGGATCGAACGGAACAAGGCCTCAAGGGGCTGACGCCGCCGTCATCCAGCCGGCCGGAGCTGGGCGCGATCCGGTCTTTTCCAGACCCCTGACATAGGAGGCCGTCATGAAGGCCTATTCTTTCGAGACCGGGCTGCCCGGCCTCAGCGACTTCATCCATTCGGAGTACGATCCGACCTATACGACCGACAAACGCCTGCTGCTCGCCGGCGCGGGCGGCGCGGTTCGCGCCATCGCCGCCTTCGCCCTGGTGGCCAGCGTGCCGACCGGCGCGGCGACCCTTACCCCGGGCGCCGTCGTCGGCACGGGCAACGGGGCGATTTCGGCCCTGTCGGCCGACGCCGGAGCCCAGGCCGGCGTCTACCAGGTGATCTTCATCGCATCGGCCGCAAACGCCGGGACCTTTCAGGTCATCCGTCCGGATGGAACGATCGACGGCACGGGCAATGTCGGCGTCGCCTACAACGGCATGATCAACTTCACCCAGGCGGACGGCGGGACGGACTTCGTCGCCGGCGACCGGCGCGAGATCGCCGTCGCCTATCCGCCCGGGACGACGAAGGACGTGCCGTGGTCGCCGACCGGCGCCGACGGCAGCCAGATCATCAGCGGGGCCAATCTGTTCGCGGCGGAGGCCCCGGTCGGTCAGGACGTGGAGATCACGGTCCTGGCGCGCGGCCCGGTCGTGGTCCGCCGCGAAGCCATCGCCTGGCCCGCCGGCGTGACCGAGGCCCAGAAGACCGCCGCCTACGCGCGGCTCGCGGAACTGGGCATCCAGTGCCGCGTGTCCGGCTGACGGACAACGCCTGACGGCCGCTCTCGGGGGGCCTTCTTTCTTCACACCGCCTTGAAAAGGAGGGCTCCCAGATGGACCCCGAAGACCTGCCCAGCAACGCCGCCTTGCTGCCTTTCACCGCCGCCGAACACAGCGGTCTCATCAGCTCCATTCCCGACACCTTCGGTCAGCTGAACGCCGAACCGGACCTGTTCGTCGAGGACGGCCTGGATACGCCTTACGTCCGGATCGACATCGAGGACGGCGTGATCACCGCCCTGCCGGTCACGGACGGCGGTCGGCCCTCGACCATCGCCAAACATGGCCAGGGCCGGGGCGTCATCTTCGAAATTCCGAACGTCAGCCACGAGGACTCGGTTCTGGCGGCGGACCTGCGGAAGTGGAACGCCTACGCCCGCCGCACGCGGACGCCTGAAGAGGCGCTGCTGAACAAGGTCGAGCTGCGCCACAAACGCAATCGCCTGAAGTTCGACATCACCCGCGAGGTGATGAAGATGTCGGCCCTGAAGGGCCAGATCCGCGATGGCGCCAACACCCTTCTCTACGACCTCTACAAGCTGTTCGACGTCGAGAAGCGGGTCGTCTATCTCGACCTGGCGGACCCGGCGTTCAGCGTCCCGGAGGCCTTCGAGCAACTGATCTCCGGCACCGAGGACAACCTGGTCAACGACACGATGACGGGCCTGGAGGTGCGGATCGCGCCGGAGTTCTACACCAAGATCATCCGGCATCCGTCGCTGGAGAGGTTCTTCGCGAACACGCCGGCGATGCTGCAGCTGCTGAACATCCAGCGCGAGAAGTCGGCGAACAGCTTCCGCCGCGTGATCGAGATCAACGGCGTGGTGGTCCGCGAGTATCGCGCCAAGGTGAAGCTGTGGGGCGCGCAGGGCACCACGCGCCTGCTGAATGCGACGGAGGGGGTGTCCTATCCGACGGGGACGCTGGAATCGCACGTCACCTATGTCGCCCCGCCGCTGGACATCCGCGAGCTGGACGAAAGCGCGGCCGGCACCGACGACCTCATCCACATGACGGAGGAGGTGATGAAGCACGGCGCGGGTCTGGAATGGAAATACCAGATGAACGCCCTGCCGATCTGGCAGAAGCCCGCCCTGCTGACCCAGCTGGTCGACGGCGAACAGCCCTGATCGACCGATCGGCCGGGAGGTCCCCATGCGAAACTTCGGCGACCTCCTGGCCGGCCTCGATCGCGCGACCGAGGACCATCTGTGCGACGACGCGCTCTACCTGGTGGACGGCGCGCCGCCGGTTCCGGTGCGGGTCCAGCTGGAGCATCCCGTCCGGGTCGACGCCTTGCAGTCGATGAGCTTCACCCGGTCACGGCCGACGATGCGCGTCGCCCGCGCCGCCGCGCCCGCCGTTCGCGAGGACGACCGCTTCCAGATAGTTCTGGCGGGGGACGTTCCGGGCGACGTCTGGCAGGTCGCCGAAGCGCCCACGGCCGAAGGCGACGGGCGCTGGTGGGTGTTCGAGGTCATGCCCGGGTGACGACGCTCACGCAGTTGAAGGCCGCCCTGCTGGGCGACTTCGACAAGGAAACCGACGTCGCCCTGCACCGGGTCGAAGGCGCCCTTCAGTCCGCCCTGTTCGACTACGCCGGCGATACCCAGGCGAAGTGGCGTCAGGACGTCGCCCAGTCCGGCCTTCGCAATGCGGGCCGGCTGACGAAGACGATCCGGCTGCGAAAATATGTGAACAAGGGTCTCAACCCCGCCGCCCAGGTCTATTCGACCTTTCCGATCCTTCAGCGCGCGTTCGAACAGGCGACCACGGTGCGGTCTCCGAACGGGCACTTCCTGCTGATCCCGAACCCCGAGGTCTGGCCCGGCGGTCGCGTGCCTCGGCCGGGGGGGCGCAGCGGACTGCGCAACAACACCCTGGCCATAGCCGAGGCGCGGTTCGGCAAGCTTCGGCTGGTCTATCGCCAGGGCCGTCCATCGTTGCTGGTCGCGGAAGCCCGCGCCAGCAACACCCGTGTCGGCGCATTCAGAAAGGCCAGCGCGACGGCCCTGAGGACAGGCCGTGGCCTGACCACCATCGTCGTCTTCTTCCTGGTCAAGGAGGCGCGGCTGCCCCGCATGCTGCGCGGCGCCGTCATCCGCGAGCGCGCCCAGCGCAACGCTTCCGCCGCCATAGACCGGCTGTTCGTCCGATATTTCGAACAGCCGGGCGGCCCGATCCTGCTGACAGGACCTCGCGATGATTGAACCCGCCTATCAGGCCCTGGCCTCCAGCCTTCGCACGGCGTTGCTGGCGACCGACTTCATCGACAGCCCGGACGACCTGAAGGTCGATCCTTCCGCGACCTTTTCCCCGTCCGGCGACGAAAGGGTTCTGGTTACGGCCGCCGCCCTGATGAAGGTCCGGACGGCGTCCGTCCGCCAGCTTCTGGGCGGGCCTCGGCCCCGCCATGTCGTCGAACGGCTTTGTCAGCTGGAGCTGGCGGCCGCCGGGCCCGACCGTCTTCGCCGGGCGTTCCGCATCGACGACGTGCTGGAAGCGCTGTCGGCCATCCCCAACGCGGACCCGACCCTGGGCGGCGCCGCCGAACGGCTGGTCCTGGGTGAACAGACCGATGACGACCTGCCGCCGAACGGCGTCAGTTTCCTTGTGACCTTCACCATCCGCGTGCGCTCCAGCGACGCGCTGGGCCGCACCCCCTGACCCCGGAGACCGCCATGACCACGGACACCGAAACCGATCCGCCCACCTCGAAACCCGGCCCGCCGCCAAGGCTGGTCTGGATCGTCACCCGGACCGAGGGGCTGCACCAGGTCGCCTCCAGCGCCGTGGACGCCGCCATCTCCAACGACAAGGGCCGCCGCGCGACCGCGCGGGACCTGGCCATCGCCGGCGTCGACAACGCCGCCTCTTCCCCCCATCAGGAGGATTGACCCATGCCCGCTGACATCTGGTACGGCGGCGATTGCGAAGCTCGCATCGGCCGCCGCGCGAACTTGGAGACGGCGCCGACTACCTGGCAGAATATCGAGTTCCTGACCGCCACGATCAACCCGGCGCAGGAATGGCGCGAGCGGACGAAGCTGGGCAATCCGGGCATCCGCAAGAACGTCCTGGACCCGACGCGCCCGCGCAAGGGCTTCTTCCGATTGACCGCTGAGCTGGTGGTCGACGCCGACACGCGTCAGCTGCCGCTGCTGCTGATCGCCGCCATGGGGCCGCCGGCCGCGCCGGCGCCCAACGACGACCTGTACGATCACCTGTTCGAAAGCGGATCGAAGGCCGAACGGTATTTCGACCTGGCCATCCGCGTCGGCGCGAACGACGTGCGCGTCTACGAAGGCCTGACGCTGTCGCAACTGTCGACCCAGTTCACCGGCGAGAACACCCAGGACTTCAACCTGAACCTCAGCCTGGCGGGGCTGCGCCGCAAGAAGCTGGCGGACTTCCCGGCCGGGACGTTGACGCCCGTGCCGACCGAGGCGCCGATCCTGCGCGCCCTGTTCGAGGTCGACGACGTCGCCGCCGGCAACATGCTGGGCGGGTCCTTCAGCTTCACCCGCCAGCTGCAGGAAGGCATATTCCTCAGCGCGACGCCGACGGTGTCCAGCCTGCGTCCCAACGGCGCGCAGCATGCGGGATCGGCGAATTTCCGCGCGGTCGGCGGCGTGTTCGACCAGATGGAGGAGGAGGAGGAGACCTTCGCCGCCGCCTTCCGTCTGCTGGGCGTCCGGACCGGCCATGCGATCCTGCTTCGCCATCCGCAGGCCCTGCTGGCGCCCAGTCCGATCCCGATCAGCGGCCCGGGCCAGATCGAGCGGTCGATCAGCTGGTCGCCGTATCAGACGGCCGCCGCCGCCGCCGCCCAGATCGTCGTCACGAACGACGTGGCGGCCTACGCATGACGGTCCGGGTCTCGCTGAAGACGGGTCCGGTGACGAAGGCGTTGCGCGCGCCTTACGCCGCCCTGACGATCACGGCCCGGCGTCTGCGCAGTCCGGAATGGGACAGCGCCCGCGACGCCGCCCAGGCGATCCTGCGCGACGATGCGGCGCTGCTGAACCTGCTGGTCAAGCACGACCTGTTGCCGCCGGGCGGCGTGCGCGGGTGGAAGCGGCTGAAGGACGCCGATCCGGCCGGCTACGCGCGATTCCTGACCGGGATCGGCCTGTGGCTGACGGCCGTGGAATGCGCCCTGGTCGGGCTGTCGGCGTGGTCGGGCGTAGCGGGCGAAGACGGCGCGGACGCCCCGATCACGCGCGAGGTGCTGGAGGTCCTGCTGCTGGACGGGGCGTTGAGCGACCAGATCATGGCGATCCTGACGGAGGCGGCGCGGCTGTTGGTGGTCGAGGGGGAGCCCTTCGGGGTCTAGCCGAGTGGCTCTTCGGAGCCCGCAAGGACGGCGTCGACCCCGACCACTGCCTCAACTGCCGCAAGCTGGACGCCCCCTGCAGCCGGGGTGTGGCGGTGAACGGCCGTCTGTGCCCGCGCGTCGAGCACGCCTGCGGCACGGACGAAGGCGCGCGGGTGTGGGACGCGGTGCAGAGGGCCGGCGCCTGGTCCGGGGGCGGCATGACGCCGCGCCGGATCGACCGTCAGGCGGTCCGCGCCCGTCTGGACCCCATGCCGGCCTGGATCATCGAAGCCCTGCTGGACGCCTTCGAGCCGGCGGCGCTGAACGCCGCCGTGGTCGGAGACAAGCGCCGTCGGGCCAACGACCGCCGTGCGAACGGCGTGCGCGAAGACAAGGACGACAAAGATGACTGACGCAACGGCAGGCCGCCAAGGCGGCGTCGGCATTCGCCTGTTCATTCAGGGTTCGGAGGTCGTCAAACGCGGCTTCCGCGAGATCGGCGACAGCGGCAAGAAGATGTGGGCCGAGATCGCCCTGGGCGAACGGTCGGCGAACCCGGCCATTCGGGCGCTGTCGCTGGGCGCCAACGAGGTGAAACAGGGTTTCGAAGGACTGGCGGCGCGGGCCGGCTCTCTCGGCACATCGCTGAGCGCGTTCGGTTTCGCGGGTCTTGCGGCGGCCGCCGCGCTCGGCGCGCTCGCCGTCGCCACTCAAGGCGCGTTCGATGCGATGAAGAGCGCCGCTGATCTCACCGACGCGGCGGATCGGATCGGGGTCGGCGTCGAAGCCTTGCAGGAATGGCGCTACGTCGCCGACGAAGCGGGGGTGGAGACCGCCACGCTGGAAGGCGTGATGGAGAAGCTGAACGGAACCCTTGGCAAGTTCAAGATGGGGCTCGGCGACGCCAAGCTGAAGCCGGCGTTCGAGGAACTGGGCATCACGAAGGACCAGCTGGCGAACGTCCAGACCGCCGACCAGCTGTTGCTGCTGCTGGCGGACACCTTGGGACAGGTCCAGGACCGCGCCAAACAGGTCGCCCTGGCGCGGACGCTGGGGGTCGAGGAAGCGCTGCCGGTCATCCGGCTAGGACGCCAGGAGCTGGAGCGCCTGACGGGCGCGGCGCACGACCTCGGCCTGGTTCTCGACCAGGAAACGGTCAAGAGCCTGGACGAAGCCGACCGCAAGATGGAACTGGCGGGGCAGCAGATCAAAGCCCTGACCACGTCCGCCGTGGAACCTCTGGCCACGGCCCTGGCGAACGCGGGCGCCTGGGTGGCGAACTGGTCGAACGAGATGGATCGGGTCAGGGACAAGGGCCCGGGCTGGGTCGAAATGCTGAGGCGAATAGCCTCGGCCCTGCCTGGCGGCGTGGGTTTTCAGTCCGCCTGGGACGCTGGGGTGGCGCGCGCTCGCCGCGACCAGTCGGGAATCGACCCGGGGCGAGCGGGTGTTGACGTCGATGATCCAGCCCTTCGGTGGCAGCAGGCCGCGGTCGCAGGGTCGCAGGCGAACGCCTTCGACCTGAAGGGTCACACCGCCAAGGGCGGCGGCTCGTCCTCGGCCGCCGCCAGGGCGCAACAGGCCGAACGCGAGGCCGAGCAGCGCCGCCAGCGCGAGGAACGCGCGACGCAGCAGATCGAACGCGCCGCCGACGATCTGGCTCGGACCTACGGTCGGGGCAATCTGTCGATCGACGACAAAGCCGCTTACGAGGTGGTGGAACTAGAGGTCGAGCGCGCCGCTCGCCTGCGCGAGATCGCCCGAGCCGAAGAGGAATACATACGGTCGAAGGGCCTGCGCGGCCTGACCGAGGCCGAGGCGGAACAACTTCGCGCCAGCCAGGACGAACTGACCGAAAAGAAGAAGGCCATCGTCGAGTGGGCGCGCCGCCGAGACCTGGCAGCCCGCCGATTGAAGGACGAGGAGGACGCAGCCCAGGCAGCGGTCGAGTTGCTCGACATCGACGCCCAGATGGCGCGGACCCATTCCGAACGCTTCCGGATCGAACGCGAAATCCTGTTGGCCACGATCGAGATCGCCCGGAAACGGAAGAAGGCGGCGCTGGAGAACGATCCGGAGCTGAGCGACGATCAGCGCGCCGACCTCCTGGCGTCGTTCAACCGCAACGCCAACGCCCAGGTCGAATTGTTCGACCATCAGGAGACGGAGCGCCTGCGGGCGCAGTTCAAATCCTATGGCCGCGAGGTCGCCGACGCGATCCGCGAAGGCCGGATCGGCGAATACATCGCCAACGAACTGAAGGACCGCCTGCTGGACGGCGCCCTGGACCAGCTGTTCAACCTGTTCAGCATGAACCGAGGCGACGGCGCCGGCGGGGCGAGCGGCGCAGGCAGTTGGCTGTCGTCCGCCTTCAGTGTCGTCCAGAGCGCCTTCCAGCGCGGCCCGGGCCGGGCCGGCGGCGGCGATGTTCGCAGCGGCTTCCGCTATCCGATCGTCGAGCATGGCAAGCCCGAGCTGTTCATGATCGGGGGGGCGGGGCACGTCACCAGCGCGGTCGAGACGGCCCGCATGCTGCGCGAAAGCCTGGCGGAGGTCGGCCCCGGGTTCGCCGGCGGCGCGCCGATCCTTCAGCAGACGCTGAAGTTCGACAATCGCGGGGCGGTGATGACCGCCGACCTGCTGCGGAACATGGAGGAGATGGCCGCCTCTACTGGCGCGGCGAGCGTGGCGGCGTCGCGGGAGACGGTGCCGACCGATATGGCGCGGACGCAACGCTACACCCTGAGCCGGCGCCGCTGATGCCGCTGCTTCTCCCGGTCGCGGCGCCCGCCGAACAGGAGATCAATCTGATCTCCGCCGATAACACCCTGGTCCCTGCTTTTGGCGACGGCGAGCAGGAGTTGCTCCGAAAGGGCACGCGCTACGAGATCCAGTTCGACATGGGCGAGATGGACTATGTCGAAGCCCTGGACTGGACCGACCTGACGACGAAAGGGGACACGGTGGTCATGGCGGTCTATCAGCCCGGCCTGGTCGTCGGCGCGCCGGGGGCGCCGCGCGTGAACGGCCCGGGGCAGTCTGGTCGGGGATTGACGATCGACGGCCTGAGCGACGGTTACGTCGTTCGCAAGGGGCAGTTTCTGTCCGTCGTCACCCAGGGCCGCCGCTTCCTCTATCGAGCGCGCGCCACGGTCACGGCGGCCGGCGGGACGGCCGTTGTCCCGCTGCAGACCCTGTTGCGGTTCCCGCCCGGCGACAACGATGTCGTCGAGCTGGAGCAGCCGATGATCGAGGGCTGGGCGCGCGACGTTTCGGGGCTTCGGATCATCGCCAACCACAATGTCCAGGTTTCCTTCACGGTCAGGGAGCGGTGATGGATTCGAACCTGATCGCCGCTCTTCAGCAGCCCGCCTTCATCAAGGCGACGCTGGTTCGGCTCGATATGGCGGGCGGGGCCGTCTGCCTGACGGATGGCGGTTTCGTGGTGTTCGACGCCGGCGAGGGCGACGGACCTGAGGCCTATGTCGGCCATCATCCCGTCTATGGCTCGCTGGACACCGTCGGCGGCGTCAAAGACGGCGCCGAGGCCCAGACCCCGCGCATCGACATCGCTCTTCTGCCCGCCTCGGACACTGCCGCCGCAGCGCTGGCTTCGCCAACGACCCAAGGCACGCGTATCCAGTGGTGGGAGGGCGCCGTCGATCCTGACAGCGGTCTCCTGATCGGCGCCCCGGAACTGAAGTTCGACGGGGAGATCGACAAGGCGCGGTTCCAGGTCAGCGACAGCTGGAGCCTGACGCTGGAATGCGGAACCCAGGCCGAGCGCCAGCTGGAGGCGAACGCCGACTGGCGGTTGAACAACGCCTTTCATCAGCTGATCTGGCCCGGCGAACTGGGCCTGTCCTACGTCGACGGCGTCACCCGCAAAAAAGAATGGCGCAGCCGCCCCGAAAACCCGGGCGTGTTCAAACGTCTGTTGAAGTCGCTGGTCCCGCTGCTGCCCGACTGAGGGAAACCATCATGAACACGATGCTCAAACGGGCTGCGGCGACGCAGGCCTGCATGGACCGTTTCGCCTACAAGCCGGTCGAGCCCGGCGTGCGCGACTGCGGCAAGCTGACTGCGCATGCCCTGCACAAACAGGGCCGGTCGGCGAAGCTGTTGAACGCCTCTCGCCACCGGACCTGGCGCGGGGCGCTGGCCTATCTGAAACGAACCGGGTTCGCGTCTCTCGTCGATCTGATCGACGCCATGGGTCTGGAGCGCATTCCGCCGGCGGCGGCCCTGCCTGGCGACATCATCGCCATGCCGACCGACGACGCCAACGGCTTCGGCTGCTCGCTGACCGTCGCCCTGGATAACGGTCGGGTGCTGGGTCTGAACCCTGCCACGAACCAGATCGAACCGATGATCCCACATTTGTTCGTCTGCGCCTGGAGGGTCTGAATGCCGCACCTCCTGCCGGCCGCAGCAAGCGCCATCGCCCAGGCCGCTCCGGCTGCCGCCGCCACAGCCGCCAAGGCGACCGTGATGGGGACGTTGAAGTCGGTGGCTTTCAACGCCCTGACCAGCCTGGCGATCAGTTCGGCGCTGTCGGTCTTCTCCCCGTCGGTGGGCGCGTCAGCGCGTCAGGTCGAATTCGTGATCGATCCCGATGGGCCGATTCCGTTCGCGGCCGGCCGGGTCGGCGTTTCCGGATCGGTCGTCCACCGCGACACCTTCGGCCCGGACCTGATGTATTACGGCATCCCGTTCGTCCTCTCGGGCGCGGGACCGATCACCGCCATCGAATCGTTCATGGCGGACGACTATCCGATGGCGTTCGACGCCAACGGCGGCGCCACGACGGAGCCCTATCGGCAGGAATTGTTTTTCCGCTCGGTCCTGGGCTTTCAGCCCGCCCCTGCAGCCCTGACGACGCCTGGCGGTCTGAAAAAGGGCGCGACCCTGCCCGGCTGGACGTCGGCGCACAAGCTGTCGGGCAAGGCCGCCGGCCTGATCGTCATGGCCGAGAACTCCAAGGGCTCGGCCTTCCCGACCGGCGAAATCAAGCCGCTGGTCCAACTGCTGGGGTTGAAGGGCTGGGACCCGACGCAGGACAGCACCTATCCGGGCGGAAGCGGGCCGTGCCGCCTGCACGACGCCTCGACCTGGGTCACGCTGACCTGCCCGATCCTGTGGGCGTTGAAATGGGCGCTGGGCCTGTGGGAAGGCCCGACGCTGAAGGGCGCGCCCGCCCATGACAGCCTCACCGATCACCAGGTCGGCGGGATCGGCGCGCGGCTGTCGGGCATCGATGTTCCGGCCTTCGTCGCCGCTTCCAACGTCGCCAAGGCGAACGGGTGGACCGTCTCGGCCTATCCGAACACGGACGACGACAAGCACCAGGTGCTTGAGACGTTCCTGCAGTCCGGCGGCGCCACCTACGCGCAGCGGGCGGGCAAGATCAGTTGCATCAGCCGCGCCGCGCCGCGCGCCAGCCTCGTCACGATCTCGGCGCGGGACACCGCTGGTCCTCTGGAGATCGATACGGCCGCCAGCCGCATCGACCGGATCAACACCCTTCGCCCTCGCTTCTGGAGCCCAGCGCACCGCTGGCAGATGACGGCGATGGACGGGGAGATCACCGCCCAGGCCTATCGCGACGAAGACGGCGGGCGCACGCGGTCGCGGGGCGTGGATTTCCCGTTCGTGTCCGACGCCAAGCAGACGGGCCAGCTGGCGGCGCTGCAGATCGCGAACACCCGGGAGGGCATCGCGGGCGTGATCCCGCTGAAGCCGCACCTGCAACGCATCCGGCCGGGCGACGCCTTCACGATCACCGAGGCCGGGTTCGTGCTGAACGGGCTGAAATGCCTGTGCCTGAACACCGACTATGATCCGGCGACGGGCGTCGTGCGCGTGTCTTTCGTCAGCGAGACCGACGCCAAATATCCGTTCGCCCTGGGCCAGAACCCGACGCCGCCGGTTCCGCAGGTCCTGACGCCGGTCGATCCGCGGTTCGTCAACCCGCCCGACAATGGCGACTGGACGATCAGCCCGCGTCCGCCCGCGAGCGGCGGCGGTCAGTTGCCGGGCTTCGACCTGACCGGGATCGTCTCCAACGAGACGGCGACGGCGATCATCGTCGAGACCGGGCCGACCGCCGATGGTCCGTGGACTCAGGCGTATCAGGGACCGCCGACGGTCACGAACATTCCGGTGGACGGGCTTCAGCCTGGCGCGACCTACTATGTCGCGATCCAGTATCAGCGGAACCAGAACTATTCGGAACGCCAAGTCTATGGGCCGTTCACGGCTCCGGCGCTGGTGGCGGAGGACTTGTCTCCAAATAGTCCGGTCGTCCAGCAGATCGGGGACATTCTCACCGATGTCGAGGGACTGATCGAGACCTACGGATCGACCGAGGCGGCGGCGGTCAGCGCTGCGGCGGCCGACACCGCGCGGGCGCTGGCGCAGGCGGCCGAGGCGGGCGCTCTTCAGGAGCGACAACAGGCCCATGCCGAGGCCGTGGCGGCGCAGGCCGCGCGGGAGGGCAGCGAGAGCGCGGCGGCGTCCTCGGTCTCGTCCGCCCAGACCGCAAGCGCCGAAGCGGACGAGGCCGGTCAGAAGGCAGCGGCCGCAGAGGTCGCCCGCGCCGCAGCCGCCACCCAGCGCGCCCTTGCTGAAGCCGCCCGCAACACCGCCGTCGGCGCGGCGGACACCGCGACGGGGGCCAGTGCATCAGCAGGGGCGTCCGCCACCCTGGCGGCCCGGCTGGGCTTCGGTCAGGCGATGAACCCGAACCCGGTCTTCTCGCAGACCTGGGCGACCGGCCAGATCCCGCCGGGCTGGACCGATTGGAGCAGCCTCTCGGGAACCGACAACAAGCGGGTCGGGGTCGAGAGCGATAACGGGGTCTTCATGACCGTCCCCGGTTCAGGGACGGCCGAGTCTGCGAACCGGGGGCTCTATCAGCCCTCGGGGGTCGGATCGCTTGGCACGGTGCAGGCCGGTGGCTGGTACGTCCAAGAGCTGACCGTCCGCCTCGAAAGCGGAACGCTGAACGGCGCCGGAATGCACCTTCAGCATTACGACGGCGCCGGGAATATCGTCGGCTCGACGAACATCAACTGCGCCTCTGACCAGACCGTGACGGGCGGGGCGCCCGGCGCCGGTGTCGTCGGTCAGGTCTATCGGTACGCGGTCCTGATCCAGGCGACGGCGGGGACGAAGATATTCGTTCCCTACGCGATGGCTTTCTGGAACGGCTATTACGGCGCTGCGCCGGTGGCGAAGTCCGTGACCTTCACCAAGTGCTTGGTCCGCCCTGCGACGGCTGGCGAGATCGAGACCGGCGTCGCGCGCAACGGTTTCGGCACGATCCACGCGCGGATGACGAACGAGGAGACGGTTCGGGCCTCCGAGACGGCTTCGCTGTCCGTTCGCCAAGGCGTTCTGGAGGCCAAGGCCACGACCTTGCCGAACCTGCTGCGGAACTCCGATGGATCGCAGGGGATGCGCTATTGGACGTCGGGCGGTGCGGGCGCTCTTTGGACGACTTTCTATGATGCCGCGTTCGGCTCAATCTTCGGCGCGCTCGGCGGCAACAACGGCGACACCTTCTACCTGATCTCGGACTTGGTCAGGGTCTATGGAAACTCGACCTACACCCTCTCCTGGAATGGCGACGGCGGCGCAGCGCCGGGAGACGTCGGCATCTACTGCGCGCAGTATGACGTGAACGGCGCCTATATCCCCGAGGGCGACAGTCTCGGTCTCGCGAGCTTCCAAGGCGTCAACTGGACGACGCGCAAGTCCACGACGTTCACGACGCGCGCCGACTGCGTCTATCTGAAGGTCGTGGTCGTCAAGCCTGGCTACGCGAACGGCAACCCGTTGAACGCTTTCGTCAGCCGGATCATGCTGAACGCTGGCGCGACGGTCGCCGGCTGGACCGACGCGGCGACAGCCCGCGACCTCGCTGCGCGCACGGTCAGCAACGAGGGCGCCTTGGCCACGGTTCAGGGCCGCCAGACGGCGTGGGCGCAAAAGCGCGTCATCGCCGGCAGCGCCGAAGCCTTCGCCGAAATGATGGCGCTGGACGACAACGGCAACGTCACCTCAGACATCAACTTCGGCGCCAAGGCCCTGGGCTTCTGGAATTCCTTGAGCGGCCTGTTCGTGAAGGCGATGGAGATTGTTGGCGGCAGTGTGTTCATCACTGGCAAGCTTTTCATGGGCTTGGCGAAACAAATCACCTTGGACCCGACCATTCCGGCGCTGATCTTCACCCCCCATTCCGGGGCATCGAAGATGATCTACGGCGCAGGTTTCGGATCGTCATCCGATTGCCTGATGTGGCTCGGCCCCAAAGATACCGACATCAGCGACATCACGCGCATCAACGGCGGGTGGGCTTTTGGGACGGACGGCAAGGCCTATTTCGGAAACGCCGAGTTGTCGACTGGTGGCGGGTTCAGGGCCTCGTCCAATGTATTGTCGGTTAGCGGAGACAGGGTTGGAGCGGGATCGGTCACAACCGATGCCGTCACAATCTCTGCGACGGGCGGCGGCGCTCCAATAACCTACGCATGGACCCAGGTGAGCGGTGATTTCGGCGCTTGGACTATTCTCTCGCCAAGTTCGGCCTCAACGCAGTTCCGCACCGTGGTCTCGACGCCCGGCACCGGCAGGCTGGCGTCGTTCGCCTGTCGTGTCACAGACGCCTCCGGCCGCGTGGATACCGTCATCGTCCCCGCAGCCGTCATTGCCGAAGTCGATGGCGGCGGCGGCGCCTGAGGCGGAAGGGCGTCGTTCTTCCGCTGACATCAACAACACCCCCGAAAACCTCGCGCGTCTCGACGCCGATAGTGAAGGAGACGACCATGGCCAAGGCCAAGACTGACGACGAACTGGCTGCCGAGCGCCAGGTCCTTGCCGACCAGGCGGCGGCGCTGGATCGCCAGATCGCCGCGCGGCAGTTGGAGCGCATCCAGGCCTTCAGCGATGCCTTCGCCGCATTGGTGAAGCCTGCCGACGTCGAGAGCCTGAAGTCGATCCATGGCGGGCTGACAGGTCAGGCTTCCACGAACATCGGCAACATCGTCTCCGTCCTTTCGGCGGCCCCCGCCTTGCTCGGGATCGAGATCGACCGGCTGACGGCGTTGTCCGCCGATCCGGCGTCAACGCCCATGCCGACGCCAGACCCAGCGCCGGTATCGGCCGAAGCCTGAACCTCACCCGAAGCCCCGGCGCGGAGTATCGCCTTGACCGAAGAAATCACCGCCCCGTTCAAGACCTGGGAAGTGGTCGGCAGTCTGTTCGCGGCCTTGGGTCTGGGCGGCGTCTTGACCGCCCTGATCTCGCGGCCCTCGCCGCGCAGCATCGCGGCGACAGCCGCCAAGGACCAGGCCACCGGCGAGGCCGCCGTGATCACAGCGACCGCGACGGCCTTCACCGAGATCACCAGCGGCATGCGCGAGGAGATCGAGCGCCTTCAGCAGGTGGCGGTGCGGTTCGAGGCCGATCTGGCGACGGCGCACGACCGCATCGTCTCGGCCGAAAAGCAGGCCGCCCAGCTGACGCGCGATCTGGCGCGGGTGAGGGCGGAGCGCGACGCGGCCCTGGCGAAGGTCGAGTTGAAGGACGGCGAGATCAGGCAGCTTCAACAGGTCATCTCCTCGATGACGCGCGAAGAGGGAGCGCACGGATGAACGATCCTCAGGCCGCAGAGGCCATGAAGGCCGTGGCGGAAGCGACGCGCGGGTCCGATACGCCCGAGGCCGCCGCCGTCGTCGCTCGTCCGACCGAATGGGCCGTCCGCATGCTGGCGCTGGCGGGGCCGGCGCTGTCGCTCATGGTGGCCTGGGTCATCATGCTGATCGGCGGATCGCCGGCCTGGCGCTGGCTGGGCCTGCCGCAATGGCCCGAGGCGGTGGCGGAGCGGCGGGTGGAAGCCCTGGCGGGCATCGGCCTGGCCTTGATCGCCATCCTGGGCGTCGTCGTGTTCAGGCTGGCGTCAGGCGGGCTAAAGCGCGTCGAGGCCAAGGCGGGTCCAGCCGGACTGACCGTAGAGACCGGCGACTGACGCCGCGATTCCACACCCGGCTCAACGCCGGGGGGGGGCGCGGGCTGTTTCCGCCTCGTCGACAACGCCGGGACGACCTGTCCCCGAGGTCAGTGCCCGAACAGTTCAGTGACATAGAGGTGGACCCGCTTGAGCGCCTCAAGGTCTCGGTCGTCGCTGCGCGTGCCTTCCGTGCGTTCCAAGATGATGGCTTCCAGCATGACCACGACGTCGCGAGGTCCGCGCGGCCGGTGGTCCAGGATGCGGCGCATCAGGGGCTCGCGAAAGTCGGCGGTCCGATCTCTCGACGTGCGCAGCGCATGGGCCGCGATCTCGAAGCTCAGTTTTTCTCCCATCGGAGAAAGAACGCACAGATTGCGCTCGTTGGCAATCCAAGGTTATATCAACGCATGGGCCGCTGCAGCGAGGTCCAAGTCTGCCGGTCCTTGTCAGGGTCGGGCGGAACTCAGGCCCCGGGCTCGCCGGGGAAGAGGCCCGACCCGGAGGCCTGGACCGTATCGACGGCGGGAGGGCCGGACCCGCGCCGGCGGGGCTGAAACGGGGCGGGTAGCGCGCGCGTGCGTCCGCCTGACGGGAACCAAAGTCCGCCGGATCGGCAGTGCCGGCCCTTCTGCGCCGATGCGCACGGCGTGCGCGCGATTCTCAGCCGATCTGATCCGGCCGCACCTTCAGAGCGGCCGCCAGCCGCTCCAGCGTCTCGGGCGGCGCGGGGCGGCCGCGTTCGATCTCGGACAGATAGCCCTGACCGATCCCCGCCGCCTCGGCGAGCGTCTGCTGGCTCCAGCCGCGATGCTTGCGCCACGCGGCGGTGCGCGACAGGCCCTTGAGGATCATGGCCGACACCTCGACGGGCAGGGGCGCGTCGGCGCCGGAGGCGAGATCGGCCATCGCGGCGTCGAAGGCCGCGACGTCGGCGGCGTCTTCCTCGTCCTCGCCCAGGCCGGCGACCAGGGCGTCGTATTCGGCGCGGGGCAGGATCACCAGCTCCTCGCCGGCCGGGGTGGTGAAGTGTTGGGCGCGGGGGGCGCTGTTCATCTGTAGGTTCCTGTCTGGCGGGGGCCGATGTGGATGGCGAGGATGGTGGTCATGTCCTCGGTGAAGATGACCCGGTAGCGGCCGACCCTGAGGCGATAGCCGGGGCGATCCTTCAGGGCCTTAACGTCGCCCCGGCCATGGATCGCATAGGCGTCCAGCCCGGCCGACACCGCCGACCGAACCGGCGACGGCAGGGCGTCGAACTGTTTGGCGGCGGCGTTGGTCAGAACGATCGTTTTCATGGCGATAATATCGCCGGAATATCGCTAACCGTCAAGCGATAATATCACTTTCTGCACAATGGAGACTGACATGGCCTTCCGCCTTTCACAGCGGTCGTTGACCGCGCTCGTCGGCGTGCACCCCGACCTCGTGCGCGTGGTCAAACGCGCCATCGAGAAGACCGAACAGGACTTCCTCGTCGTCCAGGGTCGCCGGACCAAAGAGGAGGCCTGGGAGAACTGGGGCAAGGGCCGCACCCTGGCGGAATGCCGGGCGGCGGGCGTGCCGGACAAATACGTCCGGCCGGACCTGGCGCGCGTGACCTTCCTGAAGAACCCGCTGTCCAGCAATCACCTGGTCAAGACGGACGGCTATGGCTACGCGGTCGACCTATCGCCCTGGCCCGTCGATTACGAGGGGCCGGCGAAGTTCCCGAAGCATGAGGCTATCGCCAAGGCCATGAAGGCGGCGGCGGCCGAGCTGGGGATCAAGATCGTCTGGGGCGGCGACTGGAAGACGACGAAGGACCGGCCGCATTTCGAGTTGGCGAAATGAGGATCGCCGATCTGTTCCCCTCCCGCTTCGCCGTCGCGGCCGCCCTCGGTTGCGCCATCTTCATTCCGGCGGCGATCTTCTCCGCCTATGGCTGGGGCGTCGCCCATCACGACCGCGTGCAGGCCGAGGCGCGCGCCGCCGAACTGGACGCCGCCATCAACGCCCCTGTCGTCGGGTTCAAGGATCGGCTGACCCTGTGCGCCGCGAACCTCGCCGGGGCCCAGGCGGTGGTGGGTCGCCAGAACAAGGCGGTCGAAGATCTGGCGACCGCCGCCCAGGACCAGGCGCGCAGGGCGCAGGCGAGCGTCGCCGCCGCGCAGGGCCGCGCGGCCGACGCCGAACGACGAGTCCAGGCCCTGCTTTCCCGACAACCCCTTGCCGGCGAAGCCCGCTGCGACGCGGCGGACCGGCTGATCCTGGAGGAAATTCAATGAAGCGCGTCGTCATCCTCGCCGCCCTGGCGCTGGCCAGCTGCGCCGCCGGTCCGAAATCCCCGCCCGATCCGGTGGTGCAGCTGGTCGAGGTTAAGGTTCCGATCCCCGTCGCCTGCGTGCCCGACATCGGTCCGGAACCCGTCTATGCCGACACGGCCGAGGCCATCGCCCTGGCGCCGGACATCTACGCCCGGACGGTGCTGCTGCTGGCGGGCCGGGTGCAGCGCATCGCGCGCGATCAGGTGAAGTCGGCGGCGCTGGACGCCTGCCGAACGCCGCCGGCCGCCGCGCCTCTCAGGCCGGGTTAGGGCTTGAAACGGACGAAAGCCGTCCTATCTGTAGGCCTAATCGGAAGGTCGCGGGTTCGAATCCCGTCGCGGGCGCCATATCCACCAGGCCCGCGTAGCTCAGCGGTTAGAGCGTCCGACTGTATCCTGCGTCGAGCCCCAAGGCTCCGCCAGCGAGGCCGCTCCGCGAGACCGGGGCGGCCTTTGTCGTTTCAGGAACGAGGTTGCAGGGCGCGATAGGGCTCGCCTCGGTCGCCCGACTCGGCGCGGTTCAGCACCGCCGTCGTCTCCTGCGATCCGACCGCGACCTTGATGTCTCGGATGCGGATTCCGTCAGCAATGGTCTGCGGCCGGCCGGATTGCATTCCGCTCAGCCGTTCAATCCAGTCGTCCGTCTGGATGGTGATCAGGCCGGGCTTGCGCCGGTCGTCCTCGCCGGCGTCGGCTTGCATGGCGTCAAGGCGGGCGTGGAGTTCGTCGGGCGTCATGCGGCGCGGTGTAGCCGAGTCGCGCCTACGGAAACACCTTCTCGACCGCCAGCGTCCCGGCCGAAGCCGGCCGCAGCAGGTCGGCCTCGGGCCGCGTCAGGTCCAGCCATTCCAGCGCCTGGTCGCGCCGCAACAGGACGATCTGCCGGTCATGATAGGGCGCGATGTCCGGCCCCGGCCCTGTGGTCAGCATGGCCCAGGCGTCGGCCCTGACCAGGCCGGCGATCCAGAACCAGGGTTCGGCCGCCATCGTGAACAGCCACTTCGTCTTGCGCTTCTGGCCCGGCTCCGCGTCGGTGAACTCGTAGAAGCCGTCGGCCGGAATCAGACAACGCTTCGAGGCGGTGAATGAGCGGTCGTCGGAGCGGAAGTTGAACACCGGGCGGCCCTGCGGCGACCCCCAGGCCCATGTCATCTGGCGCAGCTGGGGGCCGCCGTCGGACTGGACGATAATGGGCGCGGTCTCTCCGATGCGGATGTCGTCGCGCGGCTGCAGATTCGGGATCGCGGCGCCTTCGAACCGAAGCGGCCGGCCGAGGTCGGCGAAGACCTCCGCGATGGGGTTCGCGGGGACGTGGAGGCGGTAGTTGTTGCACATGGTCAGTCGATCAGGCCGCGACGCTGCATCTCGATGATCACCGGATCGGACAGTGAGGCGATGACCTCGATGTCGAAGGCCATCTCGGCGTCGGACTGGTCGTGGAATTGTCGAGGCATGGCGGGGCGCTTCGTCGTCACGCGCCAGAGAGCGGTCTTCTGGCGTTTCGCCAGGCTCTCGATCCGCTCCAGCCGAACGCCGGCCTTGGACTTGATCAGGACGGTGTCAGCCATGGGATCAATCTCCTGGGCCGTCATCCTCACACGTCGCGCCGACGTTGTGGAGTCGGACTGTTGCGCGGCGCTTCTGCTCTTCTGACCGCCAACTGGTGCTCTCTGCGCACGAAAACCACGTGATATTGGGCGATCCAATCGCAGTGCTTCTGGAACCGGGCCTCGCCTTCCGCAGTCATGAGCCACGCCGTCCTCATGCCTCGATGCATCTGAAATCGCACCATGCCGAAGCAGTCGCCGTTCGTGCAGATCGGAAGGCGGTCAACGAGGGAAAAGTCGGCGCCCTTGGCGGCGGCGATCCTGTGGAGATCGACCTCGGCGAAGTCTCTGCACCAGTCGCATTGTCGGGTTGTCCTGATCCCGCCTTCGATCAGGTCGCCGACCGTCCGGACTCGGTTCATCGCCTGGCGCTGAAACGCCCCAGCCCCAGCGCCAGGCCAGCCGCGACCAGGCGCGCGTTCTCGTCCCTGGACACATAGGCCACATTTGAGCCGGGCGCCGGCGTTGCCGGGAGGGCGTCATGCGGCGGTGGGTTCGGGCTGCGCACGACGCGGGCCGCCAGTTCGGCGTCCAGGCGCATCTGGTCTTCGGTCGAAAGGGTCCGCGAACCCGGTTTGCCGGCCATCGTCTTCTCCTCTTCATCCCGTTCCACGTCCGGGGCGGGATCGGCGCGCGCCAACGCGTCGACCTGCGGGCAAGCCCCCGCACGACTGGACCGATCGGCCGCCCGGTCGATCGCCGCCCCCGCTCACGCGAGCCGGGGACTCCTACTCGTGCAAAAGGCGACTCCGCAAATGAATTGTTCCCGAAATGTTCTCATTGTCGATCAGCGGCCGATCTCGCCCTGTGAACCGCCGACGGCCTGGCTGGGCGGCAAGCGTCATCTGGCGCGCCGAATCTGTCATGTCCTGGCGGCGACGCCCCACGACGCCTATTGCGAGCCGTTCATCGGCATGGGCGGCGTCTTCCTGCGCCGGCGCGTCCGCCCGGCCGTCGAGGTCATCAACGACCTGAGCGGCGACGTCGTGACCCTGTTCCGGGTGGCGCAGCGATTTCCCGACGCCCTGATCCGTGAACTGGCCTGGAGACCGGCCGCACGGGCCGAGTTCGAGCGCATCCAGGACACGCCGGCGGCCGACCTGCTGGACATCGAGCGGGCCGCCCGATTCCTGTATCTGCAGACGCTGGGTTTCGGCGGCAAGATCGCCGGCCGGACCTACGGCGTCAGCCCGACCAGCCCGCACAACTTCGACCTGACGCGGATCGAGTCGCGTCTGCGCCAGCTGCACGACCGTCTCGCCGGCGTGGTGATCGAGAACCTGGACTGGCTGGCGTTCATCGGCCGCTACGATCGGCCCGGCACGCTGTTCTATCTCGATCCGCCCTACTGGGGCGGCGAGGGCGATTACGGCGCGGGGATGTTTTCGCGCGACGACTTCCAGCGCATGGCCGACAAGCTGCAAGGCGTTCAAGGCAAGTTCCTGCTGTCGATCAACGACCGGCCCGAGATCCGCGAGATGTTCGCCTGGGCTGACATCGAGGCCGTGACGACGACCTATTCGATCCAGGGCGGCGACAAGGCGTCGACGGCGGCCGAGCTGCTGATCGGGCGCGGCGTCGAACTGGCCCCGGCGGCGGCGCAGCGCGACTTGTTCTGATGAATCAGCAGGCGATGCGAACGGCGGGCAATGTGGGTCTAAGCGCGATCCCGCCTCCAACCACCACCCCTTCTCCTCGAAAACAGTCGCCGCGTGTCGACCCCTCCGGTCAGGGCCCGCATCTGTCGTGGTGGAGGGGGAAGCGGCCCGGCCGATTGTGTAGGGAAAGGCCAGGCCGCCTCTGACGATCCCGACCGGCGAGGGACAGGATCGTCTGCGACGAACCGTCGGGGTTCGTGCAATCGAGGGATAGGCGGCTCTGTCGCGGCGGGACAGTTGGTGGAAATACGAGGCCGTCTCGTCGGCATGACCGCAACCGTCGCCGTTGTTCGGCGTTCTGGCGTCGAAGCGGACCTTGACCGGAGAAACGCCATGACGAAGCGCACCCTGACCTTGCCGACCGGCCTTGTCGCCGTCGCCGCCCTGACCCTGGCGGTCGGCGCCTGCACCCGCCACGAGACGGCCGAGGCCGAACAGAAGGCCGAGGTGGCGGGCGATCACGCCCAGGCCGCCGCCAGCCAGGCGGGAGAGGTGCTGGAAGCTGGCGCCATGAAGACCGCCCAGGCGGTCGAGAGCGGCGCGGGCAAGGTCGCCGACAAGCTGGAGGAAAAGCAGGCCAAGGCGGCGGCCGAGGGGCGGCCCGGCGCCGTCGATCCGGCCACGGATCGTCGCGTTCCCGCGAACTGAAGCCGAAAACCGAGGCTGGAAACCAGGCGGTCAGGCGGCGGGCGCGCCCTCGGCCAGCAGGGCGTCGATCAGCGCCCTTGCTTCCGCGCTGTTCCAATCCGCATCGCCGGCCAGGCTGGCGCGGATGCGGCCCTGGCGATCCAGCAGGATGGTCTGGGGCATCATTCCCTTGCCCGGAAACTCGAAGGGCAGCTGGAAACGGATGTCGTTGTAGAAGGGAAGGGGGGCGTGGCTGTCGATGAAGGCCTTGGCCTGGTTCACGCCGTCCGGCGTCGCATCGACATTGATCGGCAGGACGATCAGATCGGGATTGGCCTCGTACGACCGGGCCAGGGCCGCAAGGGTCGGCATCTCGGCGCGGCAGGGCGCGCACCACATGGCCCACAGATTGACCACCGTCACCCGGCCCTGAAAGGCCTGAAACCGCACGGCCGTGCCCGTCCGGTCGCGAAAGACGTAGTTGGGCGCAGGGCGAAGTTCGGCTGGCGTCTGCAGCTTCGCCATCGACCCCGTTGCGTATCGCGCAAGGTCGCTGGGGGCGGTTGCGTCGCCGGTCTTGGCGGCTGAGGGCGTCTTGGGGGGTTGCGCCGCCTGCCTATGATTGGCGTATAGCGAGATCGCCATTCCGCCGGCGCCGGCGATGGTGCTGACCAGCACGATCGCGCCGACGACCGCCCAGATCGCCTTTCTCGAGCCGCTCATGACAGATACGCCCTCCACCGACGCCGAACACGGCGGTTCGACTGCGCCGGTCCGGCCCGCGGGTCAAGACATGTGGGGCGGGCGCTTTTCGTCGCGCCCGGCCGACATCATGCAGGCGATCAACGTCTCCATCGGCGTGGACCAGCGTCTGTGGCGTCAGGATCTGGCCGGATCGCGCGCCCATTGCCGCATGCTGGCCAAACAGGGCGTGATCCAGCAGGCCGACGCGGACGCCATTCTGAAGGGGCTGGACGCGGTCGAGGCCGAGATCCTGGGCGGGACCTTCCCCTTCCGCGACCAGTTCGAGGACATCCACATGAATGTGGAGGCCCGCCTGAACGAGCTGATCGGCGAGCCGTCCGGCCGCCTGCACACCGCGCGCAGCCGCAACGACCAGGTGGCGCTGGACTTCCGCCTGTGGGTCCGCGACGCCTGCGACCGGTCGGTGGCCCAGCTCAAGGGGTTGCAGGCCGCCCTGCTGGCCCGAGCCGAGCAGCATGCGGGCGACCTGATGCCGGGCTTCACCCATCTGCAGACCGCCCAGCCCGTGACCCTGGGCCATCACCTGATGGCCTATGTCGAGATGTTCGGGCGGGATGCGGGCCGGTTCGCCGACGCCCGCGCGCGCATGAACGAAAGCCCCCTGGGCGCGGCGGCCCTGGCGGGGTCGCCCTTTCCCATCGACCGCCACATGACGGCGGCGGAACTGGGCTTCGACCGGCCGATGGCCAATAGTCTGGACGCGGTGTCGGATCGCGACTTCGCGCTGGAAAGCCTGGCCGCCGCCTCGATCACGGCGGGCCACCTGTCGCGTCTGGCCGAGGAGATCGTGGTCTGGATGACGCCGATGTTCGGCTTCGCGACTCTGCCCGACGACCTGACCACCGGCAGCTCCATCATGCCGCAGAAACGCAATCCCGACGCGGCCGAACTGGTGCGGGCCAAGACGGGGCGGATCATGGGGTCGCTAGTCGCCCTGTCCACGGTGATGAAGGGTCTTCCGCTGGCCTATTCCAAGGACATGCAGGAAGACAAGCCGCCGGTGTTCGAGGCGTTCGACGCCCTCGACCTGGCGTTGACGGCCATGACGGCCATGGTCGCCGCCCTGATCCCGAATACGGAACGGATGGCGGCGGCGGCGGGCGCCGGCTTCTCCACCGCGACGGACCTGGCCGACTGGCTGGTGCGCGAACTGAACCTGCCGTTCCGCAAGGCGCACCATGTCACGGGCGCGGCGGTGAAGCGGGCGGAGGAACTGGGCGTGGACCTGGCGCAACTGCCGCTGGACGAGATGCAGAAATTGGAGCCGGGCGTGACCGAAGCGGTTTACAAGGTGCTGACCGCCAGGGCGTCTTGCGAAAGCCGCCAGAGCTATGGCGGAACCGCGCCGGAACAGGTCCGCGCGCGCATCGCCGACTGGAGACAACGCCTGTGAAGAAGACCGTCATCCTAGCGGGCGCGCTCGCCCTGACCCTGACGACGGCCCTGGCCGGTTGCGGCCGCATGGCCGACTTGGAATCGCCGGTGCGCGAGACCGAGCGCGCGCCGCGCAGCAGCCGCGCCCCCGGCCTGCCCGAACCCGCCACCCTCAACCGCCCATCCAGCAGCGTGCCGATCGACGGCGGACCCTCCAACCCGATCGGCGTCGGCGCCGCACAGAACGAACCGCGCTAGACCTTGCACCATTTCGACCTCAAGGACGGGACGCTGCATGCCGAGGGCGTGCCGCTGGAGTTGATCGCCGACGAGGCGGGCACGCCCGTCTATGTCTATTCGACCGCGACGCTGAAGCGGCACTACGGCCTGTTACGCGCGGCGGCCGACGCCCACCGCGAGGCGCTGGGCGAGGCCTTGATCGCCTTTGCGGTCAAGGCCAACTCCAACCTGTCTGTGCTGGCGACCCTGGCCAGGCTGGGCTGCGGCGCGGACACCGTGTCCGAAGGCGAGATTCGGCGGGCCCTTGCGGCGGGCGTGCCTGCCGACCGGATCATCTTCTCGGGCGTCGGCAAGACGGACATGGAGCTGACCTTCGCCATCGGGGTCGGCGTGCGCCAGATCAATGTCGAATCCGGCGCGGAGCTGGAGCGTCTGATCGCGGTCGCGGCCATGATGGGGGCGGCGCCCGCCATCGCCATTCGCGTCAATCCGAACGTGGGCGCCGGCGGCCACGCCAAGATCACGACCGGCGGCAAGGGCGACAAGTTCGGCGTTCCAGTGGCCGAGGCGATGGACCTCTACGCCCAGGCGTCGCAGTCGCCGCACGTCACGCCCGTGGGCCTGGCCTGCCATATCGGCAGCCAGATCACCGACCTGACGCCGCTGGAAGCCGCCTTCCGGGTGCTGGCCGACATGACCCGCGATCTGCGGGGGCAGGGCCATGCGGTCACGCGGCTGGACCTGGGCGGGGGATTGGGCGTGCCCTATTCCGGCGGCAGCGAGCCGCCGTCGCCGGCCGACTATGTCGCCATGGCCGCGCGTGTCCTGGCCGGGCTGGAGGTCGAGGCGGCGTTCGAACCGGGTCGGCTGCTGGCCGCCAACGCCGGGGTTCTGCTGAGCCAGGTGATCCAGGTCAACGAACGTTCGGACGGGCGGCGTTTCCTGGTGCTGGACGCGGCTATGAACGACCTGATGCGGCCCGCGCTGTACGAGGCGTATCACGACATCCTGCCGGTCACGCCGCGTCCGGGCGGGGCGCTGCCCTACGACGTGGTCGGCCCGGTGTGCGAGACGGGCGACACCTTCGCGCGCGACCGCACCCTGCCGCCGCTGGAGGCCGAGGATCTGGTGGTCTTCACCGGCGCCGGCGCCTATGGGGCGGTCATGGCCAGCGAATACAACAGCCGGCCGCTGGTTCCGGAGGTTCTGGTCGACGGCGAGAACTGGGCCGTCGTCCGGCCGCGCCCGACCTACGAGGAGATGCTGGACCGCGAACCGTTCGCCGACTGGCTGTGAAGATTTGGGCTCGATTGTTATAAAGTAACGGGATATAGGGCGCGGCATGTCTCCCGGTCCCGACCCGTCCGTCATGCTGTCCCTGCTGGGCGGCGGTTTCGTCGCCGCCTTCCTGCATGCGGCCCTGCCGACCCACTGGCTGCCCTTCACCCTGGTCGGGCGGGCGCAGGGCTGGCGGCCGTCTCGTATCCTGGCGGTCGTGGCGACGGCCGGCCTCGCCCACATCATCGCGACGGCGGCTGTGGGCGCGCTGATCGTGGCGGCGGGCCTGGCGCTGGATCGCTGGATCGAAGGTCTGCTGCCGCATCTGGCGGCGGTGCTGCTGTTTCTGTTCGGCGCCTTCTATCTGACACGCGCCATGTTGCGTGGCGCCGCTCCGGCCGACGCTGCGCCGCCGCCGGCAGCGGTGTCGGACAAGGCCGCCGTTTGGGGGCTGGTCGCCATGATGGCCGTGTCGCCGGGCGAGGTGCTGCTGCCCATCTATCTGTCTACTGCGCCTCAGGGGTTGGGAGCCCTGGCTTTGCTGACCCTGATGTTCGCCCTGGGCACGGTGGCGGGCATGACCGTCTTCACCGCCCTGGCCAGCGCGGGCGCCTCCATCCTGCGACTGGAGCGCTGGGCCCGTTACGAGGGCGCGGTTCTGGGGGCGGCCCTGATCGTCCTGGGCTTGATCGTGGCGACCCATCAGCACTAGGGCCTTGCATTATATGATAACATTCAATGCGTTATCTTATAGCGACTTGGCCTTTTCCCGAAACGGCGTATAGGCGGGGCCATGAGCGCCCACGGACACAGCCACGCGGATCACGATCACGCCTCCGACCATGACCACGACCACAGAGGTCATGGTCATGCAGGCCACGACCATGGACCCGTCGATACGGGAGATTGGCGCTACGCCGTCGCCCTGGCCATCAACCTGGCCTTCGTGGTCTGCGAATTCGCCGCCGGTTTCGCCGTCAATTCGACCGCCCTTCTGGCGGACGCGGGCCATAATCTGACGGACGTTCTGGGGCTGGCCATGGCCGGCGGCGCAGCCTTGCTGGCCCGGATGGGCGGACACGGGATCGCGGGCGGCCGTCGCACCTACGGACTGGGCAAGGCCACGGTCCTTGCGGCCCTGGGCAACGCCCTGCTGCTGATCTTCGCCTGCGGGGCCATCGCCTTCGAGGCGGTTCGCCGTTTCGCCGAGCCGGCGCCCGTCCATTCGATGACCATCATGGCGGTGGCGGGCGTGGGCTTCGTGCTGAACCTGGCGACGGCCCTGCTGTTCATCCGGTCCCAGCACGACCTGAACGCGCGGGGCGCCTATCTGCACATGATGGCCGACGCGGGCGTGTCGCTGGGCGTCGTTCTGGCCGGCGGCCTGATGATGGCGACCGGTTGGTCGATGGTCGATCCGATCGTCAGTCTGCTGATCGTCGCGGTGATCCTGTGGTCGACCTGGGGGCTGTTCAAGGATTCCGTCAATCTGGCCGTGGACGACGTTCCGGCTCAGGTGGACGTGATCCGGCTGGAGGCGGCGCTGCGGGAACTGCCCGGCGTCACGGCGGTGCACGACCTGCACGTCTGGGGATTGTCGACCACTGAGACGGCCCTGACGGCCCATCTGGTGCACGAGCGGGCGGACCCTACGGCCCTGCTGAAGGAGGCGCAGGTTCTGGTGCGGACGCGCTTCTTCATCGGCCACACCACGCTGCAGCTGGAGACCGAGGCCCTGCCCGATTGTCCGGACTGCTGACGTTAGGCCGTTTCGAACGTCACCGGCGCGCCCCAGAACTGGGACACCAGCTCCGATTGCGGTCCGGCCTGGCCGGTGGTCAGAAAGTCGCGCCGGCCGCTGTCGCCCAGGTCGTATTCGGGGTGCTGCGCGAAATAGCGTTCCAGCGCATCCGCAACCGCCGTCGGTTGTTCGATCAGGACGGTCCCCGCCGGAAGGGCCTGGGCGAACAGGTCGGCGACGATCTCATAGTGGGTGCAGCCCAGGATGGCCTTGTCCGGGTGGCGGCCGATGCGACGACGGAGCGCATCGACGTGGTCGCCGATCACCACCTTCAGCTCCTCGGCCGGGGCGCCCAGCTCGATCAGACCGGCCAGGCCGGGACAGGGTTCGGAGAAGACGGCGATGTCCTCGCGTCGCTTGTCGATCTCTATCTCGTAGACGCGGCTGATCGCCGTGGCGGCGGTGCAGAAGACGCCGGTAATGGCGATGGATTCGACCTTCTCGCCCTCCAGCGGGCGCTGGGCTTCGAAGCTCCAGGGCACGCCGGTCGCCGCCTCGATGGTCGGCACGATGATGCCCAGGATGTTGACCGGCCGACCCAGGCGTTCGCGCAGGGCGGGCAGCCAGGTCTGCTGCAGCCGTCGCAGGGCGATGGCCGAGGCGGTGTTGCAGGCCAGGACGACGACCGAGGCGCCGGCCTCGAACAGGCGTTCGCACCCCGCCTGGGTCAGCTGGACGATGTCCTCGCCGCCGCGCCCGCCGTAGGGGGCATGGGCCTGGTCGGCCAGATAGACGAAGTCCCGCGTCGGGAACCGCCGGGTCAGTTCGCGGTGGACGGTCAGGCCGCCCACGCCGGAGTCGAAAACGCCAATAGCCATGGGGGCGCTTTAGAACAGTGCGACGACGTATCCAACCGGATTGGCGACAAGTTTACGCCGCCGTCAGGTGACGGAACCGGTCCATGCGCCTAAGTGTGTCGCCAATCATGATCTTGTTTCGGAGCATTCCATGCATAGACGCCAGCTTCTCATCGCGGGCGGCAGCCTGATGGCCCTGTCGGCCTGCGCCTCCACCGGCGCCGCCTCGGGCGGGTCCGCCGCCGCGCCTTCGGCGGCCAGCGTCGCGGAGGAAGCGCGCATCGCCCGCGCCGTACTGCCCGCCCAGACGCCGCGCGCCGAACTGCTGCAAGTCTGGACCGGCTCTTATGACGGCGTGCCGCCCTTCGACAAGGTGACGCCTGCCAAGCTGCGCGAAGCCATGCTTGAAGGCATCGAACTGCAACGCGCCGACATCGCCGCCATCGCGAACAACCCCGAGGCCCCGACCTTCGCCAACACCCTGGCGGCGCTGGAACTGGCGGGCGAGCCGCTGGATCGCGCCTCCAACATCTATGGCGTCATGACCTCCAACATCGGCGGCGAGGCCTATGATGCGGTCGACACCGAACTGTCGCCGCTGCTGTCGGCCGCCTCGGACGAGATCACCTTCAACGACAAGCTGTTCCAGCGCATCAAGACCGTCGCCGACAACGCCGACGCCCAGGGCCTGAGCGCCCAGCAGAAGCGTCTGGCCGAGCGTCGTCGCGACGCCTTCGTCCGCTCGGGCGCCAATCTGGACGCGGCCGGGAAGGCCGAACTGGGCCGGATCAACACCGCCCTCAGCAACGCCTTCACCCGCTTCGGCCAGAAGGTCGTCGCCGACGAGAACGCCTGGACCGTGATCCCGACCGAAGCCGGCCTGCGCGGCCTGCCGGAATCGAACAAGGCCGCCGCCGCCGCCGCCGCGCGCAGCCGCAATCTGCAGGGCTGGGCCATTCTGAACACCCGTTCGGCGGTGGATCCCTTCCTGACCTTCGCCGACGATCGCGCCTTGCGCGAGCAGGTGTGGCGCAAGTTCATCATGCGCGGCGACAACGGCGACGCCAACGACACCAATTCGACCATCGCCGAGATCGTGCGTCTGCGCGACCAGCGCGCCAAGCTGCTGGGTTATCGCAACCACGCCGAACTGCGCATGCAGGACACCATGGCCAAGACGCCGGCCAATGCTCAGCGGCTGATGGACCGCGTCTGGGCGCCGGCCAAGGCGCGCGTGGCGGAAGAGGTCGCCGACATGAAGGCGATCGCGGGTTTCGACATCGAGCCGTGGGACTACCTCTACTTCGCCGAGAAGGTGCGTAAGGCCAAGTACGACCTGGATCAGAACGAGCTGAAACCCTACTTCGAACTGAACGCGGTCCGCGCCGGCTCCTTCGCCATGGCCGAGCGCCTGTACGGCTTCCAGTTCAAGAAACTGCCCAAGGGCGCGGTTCCCGTCTTCGAGCCGGACGTCGAGGTCTATGAGGTCTACGACAAGACACGCGGCGGCCGCCTGATCGGCATCTACTACACCGACGACTACGCCCGCCCGGGCAAGCGGTCGGGCGCCTGGATGACCACCTATCGGTCCTTCTCGCAGCTGGACGGTTCCAAGGTCATCCTGGCGTCGAACAACAACAACTTCACCAAGCCCGAGCCCGGCCAGCCGGTGCTGATCTCGCTGGACGACGCCGAGACCCTGTTCCACGAGTTCGGTCACGCCCTGCACTATCTGTCGTCGGTCGTGACCTATCCGTCCTACGGCAACACGCCGCGCGACTTCGTGGAATATCCGTCGCAGGTGCACGAACACTGGGTGCTGAGCCGCCCGATTCTGGACGGCTATCTGAAGCACTATCAGACCGGCCAGGCCATGCCGCAGGCCCTGGTGGACAAGATCGAGGCGTCCAACACCTTCAATCAGGGCTATGCGACCGTCAGCTATCTGTCCTCGGCCATCGTGGACATGGACCTGCACACCCAGGCCGTGCCGCCGACCGACATCGACGCCTTCGAGAAGGAAAGCCTGGCCCGTATCGGCATGCCCAAGGAGATCGTGATGCGGCACCGCCTGCCGCAGTTCAATCACCTGTTCACCTCGGACGCCTATTCGGCGGGCTACTACTCCTATCTGTGGTCCGAGACGATGGACGCCGACACCTGGGCCTATTTCGAGGAGTCGGGCGACGTGTTCAATCCGGACATCGCCGGCCGCTTCAAGTCGATCATGCTGGCGCCGGGCAACACCACCGACCGCGCCGAGGCCTATCGCGCCTTCCGCGGCCGCGACCCGGACGTGGCGGCCCTGCTGAAGGTCCGGGGCTTCCCGGTCAACTGAGGCCTGCATCGAGACCAGAGATCGCCGCCGGACACATCCGGCGGCGATTTTCGTTTCGAGGGCGTGACGCCGCCGGGCTTTCGCGCTCTAAACGCAGCGGAATTCGGTTCGGAGGACGCCATGCCGGTCGTCGCATCCTATGTCTATCGAGACGGCCATCGGGTCCGCGCGGCACCGCTCAGCGAAGAGGGGCTGAGGCTGGAGCCGGGTCAGTTCGTCTGGATCGGCCTGGTGGATCCGACGGACGAGGAGTTCGACATCCTGGTCCGCCGCTTCCGCCTGCATCCACTGGCGGTCGAGGATGCGCTGGCGGCGCACCAGATGCCCAAGGTCGAGGTCTATGGCCGCGAACTGTTCGTCGTCGCCCGCACGGCGGCCCGGATCGACGAACGCATCGCCTATGGCGAGACCCACATCTTCGTCGGCGAAGACCATGTCATCAGCATCCGCCACGGCTCCGCGCGCGCCCATAACGCCTTGCGGGCCCAGCTGGAGGCTTCGCCGGGGGAGTTGAAGAGGGGGCCGGATTTCGTCCTGCACGGCATTCTGGATTTCATCGTCGACGCCTATTCGCCCATCGTCGACGAGGTCGAGGACAGCGTCCTGGAGATGGAGCAGAAGACGCTGGACGCCTTCCTGACGCGCGCCGAGATCCGCCGTCTGTTCACCGTGCGCCGCGAACTGCTGAAATTCCGGCGCATCCTGGGGCCGATGGAGGAGGCGACGCGCCGCCTGCAGTCGCTGGACCTGCCCTGTATCGACGCCGATGTCCGGCCCTATTTCCGCGACGTCAGCGACCACGTTCAGCGGGTGGGCGCCCGGCTGGGCGGACTGAACGACATCCTGTCCTCGGTGTTCGAAGTCGCCAATCTGCTGGAACAGCAGCGCCAGGGCGGGATCACCCGCAAGCTGGCGTCCTGGGCCGCCCTGCTGGCCGTGCCGACCGCCATCGCCGGGGTATACGGCATGAATTTCGAGTTCATGCCCGAACTTCACTGGCGCTACGGCTATTACGGCGCCCTGATCCTGATGCTGACCATCTGCGCCGGACTGTTCGTGACCTTCAAGCGCACGAAGTGGCTTTAGGCCTTAACCGCTGTTCCTCAGCCCCGCCGCGACGCCGTTGATCGCCAGAAGGATGCCTTCGCGGACGCGCGGATCGTCGTCCCCGGCGCGGCGGCGTCGGATCAGTTCGATCTGGAGGTGGTTCAGCGGCTCGACATAGGGCATCCGCAGGCGGATCAGGCGATCCAGCTCGGGCTGGCCGCCCAGCAGCTTGTCGTGCCCCGTCACCGCCAGCACGGCGGCGTGGGTGCGATCCCACTCGGCCTTGATCTCTCCGTAGATGCGTGCCGCCAGCGAGGCGTCGGGGACCAGGGTCGCATAGCGCCGGGCGATGGTCATGTCGGCCTTGGCCATGACCATCTCCATGTTCTGGACCAGGGTCTTGAAGAAGGGCCAGGCCTCGGCCATCGCCTTCAGTTCGCCCATGTCGCAGCCCTGAACGGCCGAGCCGAAGCCGAACCAGCCGGGCAGCATGACCCGGCTCTGCGACCAGCTGAACACCCAGGGAATGGCGCGCAGGTCCTCGATGCGGGGCGAGGCGGTGCGCGACGACGGGCGCGACCCGATCTTCAGGTCGGCGATCTCGGCGATGGGGGTGGCGGCGCGGTAGTAGTCGACGAAGCCTTCGGTCTCATAGACCAGCTTGCGATAGGCGGACATGGACCGGGCCGACAGGTTCGACAGCATCCGTCCGTGTTCGGCGGTGAAGCTTTGGTCGCGTCCGGTTCCAAGGGACGCCAGGACCGCCCCGCAGGTCAGGGCGTCCAGGTTCCTCAGCGCGATCTCGGGCTCGCCGTATTTGTTGGCGATGACCTCGCCCTGTTCGGTGGTGCGGATACGGCCTTGCACCGTGCCGTCCGGCTGGGCCAGGACGCCAGCGAAGGCCGAGCCGCCGCCGCGCCCGACCGTGCCGCCGCGGCCGTGGAAGAGCTGCAGCCTCAGCCCGTGTGCGCGCGTCACCTCGACCAGGGCGCGCGACGCCTCGTGCAGTTCCCAGCCCGAGGTCAGGTAGGAGCCGTCCTTGTTGGAATCGGAATAGCCGATCATCACCTCCTGCACCCCGCGCGCCTGGGCCACGGCCAGGGCAGAGGGTTCCCGCAGCAGGCGCTCCAGGGTCGGGCGGGCGGCGCGCAGGTCCTCGATGGTCTCGAACAGAGGCACGGCCTGGACCGGGCAGGCGGCGGGGTTTTCCGGTCGGAAGAGACCGACCTCCTTCAGCAGCAGATAGACTTCCAAAAGGTCCGAGGCCGCATCGGTCTTGGACACGATATGGGTGCGGATGGCCTGGGGGCCGAAGGCGGCCAGGGCCTGGGCCGCCGCCTGCAGAATGGCGCGCTCCTTCAGCGTCTCGGGCGCATAGTCGGCATAGGCGCTGAACAGCAGGCGCGGCGAGGCCAGTTCGGCCGCCAGCAGCGCCAGCCGTCCCTCCTCGTCCAAGGCGGCGTAGTCGGGGCAGACGTCGGCGACCTTCAGCAGGTCGGCGACCACCCGTTCGTGAACGTCGGAGTTCTGGCGCAGGTCCAGCGTGGCCATGTGGAAGCCGAACACCTCGACCGCCGTGATCAGGTCGTTCAGCCGGTCGTCGGCGAAGACGGCGCCGTTATGGGCCACCAGACTGTCGTGCAGGACCCGCAGATCGGCCTCGAAGGCGTCGGGGCTCGGATAGGGCTCAGCCGCCACCAGGGCGCGGCGCGGAGGCGGGCCGCCGCCCAGCGTCTCGTGCGTTGCGGCCAGCCGGGCGTAAATCCCGGTCAGGGCGCGGCGATAGGGTTCGTCCGCCCGATGGGGCGACGGATCGTGGGCCGCATCGGCCAGGGCGGTCAGTTCCGGCGAGACCCGGGCCAGGTCGGCGGCCAGGCTGAGCTCGGCGCCCAGGGCGTGCGTCTCGTCCAGATAGAAGCTCAGAACGGCCCGCGCCTGGGTGCGGAAGGCGGCGGTCAGGACGGCGGCGTCGACATTGGGGTTGCCGTCGCGGTCCCCGCCCACCCATGTGCCGACGCGCATGAAGGGCTGAAGGTCCGGCGCTTCCAGCAGGCGCCGCCACGCCGCCAGCTGGCGCGGCGCCACATGCAGGAAGATGCGGTCTAGGAAGGAGACGACGGTGTCGATCTCGTCCTGCACGACCAGACCCTGGCTGCGCACCAGGCGGGTCGCCCACAGGATGACGATCTGGCGGCGAAGCGGCTCGTTCAGCATGGCCGGATCGCAGGCGTCGCCGGCGCGGTCGCAGGCGTCCAGAAGGTCGGATATGGCGGCGATCCGGTCGATCACGCTCTTGCGCCGCACCTCGGACGGGTGGGCGGTAAGGACCGGCGAGATGAGGGCCCCGTCCAGGAGGGCGCGAACCGCCTCGCGATCCACGCCCTGGTCGGCCAGACGCTTCAGCGCGCCCTCGGGCGTGTCGGGCCGGGCGCCCGCCTCGGCCTGGTCGCGGGCGCGACGACGGCCGGCCCGGTCCTCGGCGATATTGGCCAGAAGCGAGAACAGGGCGAAGCCGTGCGCCAGTCCGGCCGCTTGATCCACGGGCAGGGCGGTCAGCAGCTTCTCCAGTCGCTTGCCCGGATGGGACGCCGGGTCGCGGTGATAGGCGATGGAGGCCTGCCGCACCGCTTCGACCTGGTCGAACAGGGCCTGGCCGCCCTCGGCGCGGATGACCTCGCCCAACAGACCGCCCAGAAGGCGGACTTCGTCGCGCAGGGCGTCGTCGGCGGCGAGGTTGTTCATTGTGGCGTCCTGAGCGTTCGGCGAGGAGGGGCGCATGTGAAGTCGTGCAAACCGTCCCGTCAACGCACGAAACGTGTCCGAGGGGCCAAGTCGGGCGGCAGGCCGGAAATCATGGTGAACTCGCCGTTAGGGTTTATTAACCGCGTCGGGGCGAAGATCGGCTGGAAGGATTCCGTCTTCGGTCCCGGCTCTCAACCATGTTCGCCAAACGCCAATCCGCCCTCGCCGCCACCGCCGGTCTCGCGCCCCGTCCGCGCAGCCGGATGGGGATGAAGCCCGTCGTCGCCGCGCTGAAGAAGCCGCCGGTGATCGCGGGCCTGGCCGGCCTGTTCCTTTTGACCACCAGCGCCCTGTTCCTGACGGTGCTGGGCGACCCCCGCGCCGGTTCGCCCTCGGCCCGCGTCGCCCTGGAGCGCGAGCAGGCCGCCCCCGCCCCCGCGCCCTCCGGCTTCGACGCCTTCTCCAGCGGCGCCATGGGCCTGTATCAGAATCTGACCGGCGCCGGCGGCGACCCGGCCGCCATGGGCGGCGAGGCGGTGATCACCCTGCCGGACGGCGCCAGCGTCGCCGGCGGCGGCGCGGCCTATTCGGCGCCCGTCCATGCGGCCTCGCCCCTGGCCCGCGCGCCCATCGCCGGCCTGTCCCAGCCTGGTCCCAACGGTCCCCTCCCCATGATCGCGCCGGACGGCCGGGTGCCGGCCCAGGCCTATGCCCGGCCGTTCCGTCCCAACGGCAAGCCGCGCGTGGCCCTGATCGTCGGCGGCCTGGGCCTGAACGCGGTGACGACCCGGGCGGCCATCGAGCGGCTGCCGCCGGAAGTGACGCTCAGCTTCGTGCCCTATGCCGAGAACCTTCAGTCCTGGATCGACCAGGCGCGGGCCCAGGGTCACGAGGTCATGCTGGAAATGCCGATGGAGCCGACCGGCTATCCCAACAACGACCCCGGCCCCTACACCCTGCTGGCCGACGGCGGTCCGGACGACGTCCAGGCCAAGATGGAATGGCTGCTGGGGCGCGCCACAGGCTATTTCGGCGTGACCAACTATCTGGGCGACCGTTTCGCCGCCTCGGACGCCGGCATGGGCGCCTTCCTGACAATCCTGCGTCAACGTGGGATATCCTTCCTGGATGACGGCTCGTTCCAGCGTCGCCCCGGCGCCTGGGCGCGGGCCAGCGCCGACCGGATCATCGACCAGACGCAGTCGCCGGCCGCCATCGTCTCGGCCCTGAACGGCCTGGAGGCCCAGGCCAAGCTGCGCGGCTCGGCCCTGGGAACCGGCTTCTCCTATCCGGTGACGGTGGAGGCCGCCGCCCGCTGGAGCGCCGGGCTGGAGCAGCGCGGCCTGCAACTGGCGCCCGCCTCCGCCATGACGATGCGGCCCGGCCGGTGACGGTCGACCGGGCCGCCTACCGCCCCAATGTCGGCGTCGTGCTGTTCAACCGCGCGGGCCAGGTCTGGTACGGCCGCCGTCATGCGACGCCCGGCCCCTATAATTGGCAGTTCCCCCAGGGCGGTGTGGACAAGGGTGAGGACCTGCTGGACGCCGCCGTTCGCGAGCTGCGCGAGGAGACGGGCGTCACGTCCGTCGAACTTCTGGGCCGGACCGAAGACTGGATCCTGTACGACTTTCCGCCCGAGGCGATGAACAACGCCAAGGCCTGGCGCGGCTTCAAGGGGCAGAAGCAGATGTGGTTCGCTCTCCGCTTCACCGGCCTGGACGACGAGATCGACCTCCAGGCGGAGGACGAGGTGGAGTTCGACGCGTGGCGCTGGGGCGATCTGTCGGAGGCGTGCGACCTGATCGTGCCGTTCAAGCGCGACGCCTACGCCCAGGTGGTTTCGGCCTTCGCCCGCTTCGCCGCATAGAAAAAGGGCGGCGCGAACGCCGCCCTTCCCCTCAGTCTCGATGTGCGACGGATCAGGCCGCCTTGGCCGTCGTTTCCATCTCGCCCTCGATCAGCGGCTGGCCGACGCCGATCTCGACGCGGCGGGGCTTCAGCGCCTCGGGCAGTTCGCGCTTCAATGTGATCGTCAGCAGGCCGTTGACCAGGTTGGCGTCGGTGACGACGACATAGTCGGCCAGCTGGAAGCGGCGCTCGAAATCGCGTTCCGCCAGGCCGCGGTGCAGATAGGTCTTCTGCGGGACGACATCGTCGTTGGCGCTCTTGCGGCCCGTCACGGTCAGCAGGTTTTCCTTCACCTCGATGTTCAGCTCGTCAGGGGTGAAGCCCGCGACGGCGATCTCGATGCGATAGGCGTTCTCGCCCAGGGTCTCGATATTGTAGGGGGGATAGCCGCTGTCCTGGCTGGAACGCGCGGCGTTTTCCAGCAGGTTGGCCAGACGGTCGAAGCCGACGGCGGAACGATACAGCGGGGAGAGGTCATAGGTACGCATCAGCACATCCTTCTGAGGATCAGCAAGGTTGAGCCGCCCGGCGATTCAGCCCGGACGGTCGGGTTTCAGACGGGCGGCCCACTATCGGCGCCGTCAGTCCGGAGAGCCCGGTATCGGCGCTCTCGCAAGGTCAGATGGGATGGCCGCGTCAGGCGTCAAGGGGGATGCGAAACCGGCCTGCGGCGAATCGCCGGAACGGCGGGATCGCGCTATGCGTCGGCCGCCCCGCGCCGTAAGACGGCATGATCGTTTTTTCGGGACATCGCTCATGCGCTCCGTCTTTTCCGGCCTCGCCGTTCTCGCCACGACCGTCGCCTTCGTCGCGACGGCTGTTCCGGCCCTGGCTCAGTCGTCCGCTCCGCCGGCGGCCCAGACCGAAGGCGCCTGGACACCGCCGCGTTCGGCCCTGTCCAGCGCCATGCCGACCCTGACCGAGGACACGGCGCTTCAGGCGGCGGTGGCGGCGCAGAGCCGGTCGGCCGCCGACCGCGCCCGCGACGCCGCCCGTCACCCTTATGAATCCCTGACCTTCTGGGGTCTGACGCCCGGCATGACGGTGGTGGAGATCGAGCCGGGCGGCGCCAGCTGGTGGCGCCACATCCTGGAGCCCTACGCCGCCGCGACCGGCGGCCGCTATGTGGCGGTCGACAAGCCGCTGGAGTCGATGGGCGTGGCCGATGGGACAGCGGACTTCATCCTGGTGGCGCGCGCCTTCCACAACTGGTCGCGCGACGGCCGGACCCAGCCCTATCTGCAGGCCTTCTTCCGGGCGCTGAAACCGGGCGGGGTGTTGGCCATCGAACAGCACCGCAGCGCCGAGGGCCTGAACGTGGCCGATGTCGCGTCGACGGGCTACGTCCCCGAAAGCTACGTCATCCGCGAAGCGCAGAACGCCGGCTTCGTGCTGGAGGCGCGCAGCGAGCTGAACGCCAATCCGAAGGACGATCACGACCATCCGTTCGGCGTCTGGACCCTGCCGCCGGTGCGCAAGTCGGCGCAATCGAACGATCCCGCGGCGCGTCGCCTGACGGCCGAGGAACGCGCCGCCTTCGATGCGATCGGCGAAAGCGATCGGATGACGCTTCGCCTGCGGAAACCGGAATAGACGATCGCGTTTTGACCGGGACGGCGAACCTGATTAATCCCGTCTGACCAAGGTTTGCCGACGCGGGGGTCGGCGTCCTGCGGGAGTTTTCGATGGTTGATCATCCTGCGGTCTGCGGCGGTCCGTCGCGCCGGTTCCTTCTGGCCGGGGCGACCACCCTTGTCCTGACCGGCGTCGCCGCCTGCGGGCGCAAGGAAGACAAGACCTCGACCGCGCCGGCGCCCGCCGCGCCCGCAGGCCCGCCGGAAGGGTCGTTGGAATGGGCGGTCGCCGGCCCGTGGCGCACGCCGCAGGATCGGGCCCGCGACGCCCATCGCCACCCGATGGAGACGCTGCGGTTCTTCGGTCTTCAGCCGCGCATGACGGTGGTGGAGTTCTGGCCCGGCGGCGGGTGGTACAGCGAGATTCTGGCCCCCTATCTGGCGCGCGGCGGCGGGACCTATGTGGCGGCCCTGTTCCCGGAGGGGCCGACCGCCGACCCTGCCCAGGTCACGTTGAACACGGCCTTCAAGACCCGCTTCAGCAGCGACAAGAACCTGTACGGAGAGCCGCGATTCACGACCTTCGGCGCAACCTCCGGACCGGTCGCCCCGGCGGGAACGGCGGACCTGTGTCTGTTCATGCGCACCCTGCACGGCTGGATGGCGGCGGGGATCGCGGAGAAGGCCTTTTCGGACGCCTTTTCGGCCTTGCGGCCCGGCGGCGTCCTGGGCGTGGAACAGCATCGGCTGGCGCCGGAAGAGGACCAGGACCCGGTCGCCGCCAACGGCTATGTTCAGGAAGCGTTCGTGCGGCAGCTGGCCCAGGAGGCGGGCTTCGTCTTCGTCGAATCCTCCGAGATCAACGCCAACCCGAAAGACACCAAGAAACACCCCTTCGGCGTCGACACCCTGCCGCCGACGCGCCTGACGGCGCCGAAGGACCAGCCCGCCGATCCCGCCTTCGACCGCGCCAAGTTCGAGGCGATCGGCGAAAGCGATCGCATGACCTTGAAGTTCAGGAAGCCCGAGTGAACCGCGCCCAAGCCTTCGCCGCCAACGCCCCCCTGATGGGAGTTCCCGGCGCCGCGCCCCCGCCGGGCGGCAGGGGCGACTGGTTCCGAGGGGCCGGCGGCATGCGCCTGCGCGCCGCCTTCTGGACCCCGACCCATCTGGCCCAGGGCCAGCCGCGCGGGACGGTGGTGCTGAGCCCCGGCCGTACCGAACCGATCGAGAAATATTACGAGGTCATCGGCAATTTCCTGGCGCGCGGCTGGTGCGTGCTGGCGCACGACTGGCGCGGGCAGGGGCTGTCCGCGCGGCTGCTGCCGGACCGGCTGAAGGGCCACGCCCGCGCGGTGGAGGAGTTCCTGGATGACTACGGCCGGCTGCTGACCGCCTTCGAGGACCGGGCGCCGAAGCCCTGGATCATGGTCGGCCATTCCATGGGCGCCTGTCTGAACCTGCTCAGCCTGGAGGCCGGCGAGGACCGGTTCGCGGGCGCGGTCCTGTCCAGCCCGATGCTGCGGATCAAGACGGGCAAGCGGTCGATGTGGTCGGTCAAGCTGGCGGTGCGCTGGAACATCCGTCACGGCCTGGCGGGCGACTATGTGCTGGGCGATCCGGACGATCCCTTCGACCACAATTTCGAGGAGGACGCCCTGACCTCGGACCGGGCGCGCTACGAGGCGTGGCGCCAGCAGTTGTTCGCCTGTCCGCACCTGGGCATCGGCGGGCCGACCTACGGCTGGCTGGCCTTCGCGCTGGACGCCGGCGAGCGGGCGCTGAAGCCCAAGGCGCTGAAACAGGTGCGGATTCCCGTCGCCATCGTCCAGGCCGACGCCGACGACGTGGTGTGGAAACAGACCAATCGCTGGGCCGCGCGGCGCCTGCCCCGAGGCCGCTATGTCGAGGTCCTGCGCGCCAAGCACGAGGTCATCATGGAGGCCGACGAGATGCGCGCCGAATTCCTGCGCGAGTTCGACGCAATGGCGGACATGGTTGCGCCCCTGCCGGACGCCGCCCGCGACCCGTCGGCCCGCACCGAAGACGTGACCGCCGCGACCCCGTCGGTGGCCTGACGGTGAAATCGGACTCGAAAAAACACAGTCCGATGAGTCCGATCGGTCCGGTAGGCGTCGCAATGTCAAAGACCGGACGCGGAGCTTAACACGGGCTGGAGGCGTGCTAGGCCGATGGTTGCAAGTGTGAAAGTTTCGACCTTAATTCAAATTTGAACTGTCGAGACTATGGGGTTTGGCGCGGTTATCCGCCCTCAGAGCCTGTACCAGTTTTCGCTCACGACCCGTTGCGGACATAAAGCATGCGGCGCTAGAATTCCGTATGAGCATCCACACGCTGTATTTTCCGGCCTTAGTTCTAGCTGTGGTTGGCGGCGTGATCGTGGCCGTCGGGGCCGTATATCCGTCTGTCGGCTTCATTGTACAGCCCGTGACCTACGTCTGTGCCGCCGCTATTTTGGTCCTGTTTCTCCGAATGCTTTTCGACCCTGGGCGCCGCCATGGCCTCCGAGTCGCCAATAGAGAGATGCATGGCGACCAGCCATTTCGGGTTAAGGGGCCAAAGCTGAGCGATCCTCAGTGGGGGCTATTCGGCTCACGCGCTGGGGACAAATCGCTGCTGTTCGTCAGAGCCGTGCTGTTTTGTGAGTTTGGGGTCGCCATACTGTTTAGCCGAGTGCGGCCCGACCTGACGCTGCTGGCTGCCGCGTCCTTTGGGGTCACGATCATGCTATCGCTTCTACACGTTGGGCTAAAACAATCTGCGACCGATCCTGGCGTCGGCTAATCACTCATCGTCAATATTGGATCTAGCCCGCTAAACCTCCGCCGGCTCCAGAAGCGGCAGGGTCTGGGCGATCAGGCGGGGGTCGCCGACGGCGAGAATCCGGCCGTCGTCGTCGGGCGTCGCGCCGCGCCAGTTGACGACCCGGCCGCCCGCCGCCTCGATGACGGGAACCAGGGCCGACCAGTCCCAGGGCTTCAGGCTGGCCTCGGCGACGAGGTCCATCCGCCCGGCCGCGACCATGGCGTAGGCGTAGGCGTCGCAGCCCAGGCGGGCCAGGCGGGCGGCGCCGCGCAACCGCGTCCAGGCGGCGCCTTCGGCGGCGTCGAAGATGTCGGGGTCGGTGGTCGAGATGACGGCCTCGGCCAGGGTTTCGCACGGCCGCACGGCCAGCGGCGTCTCGGCCTGCCCGCGCAACAGCCGCGCGCCTGAGGGGCCGCCGACGAAGATTTCGTCCAGATAGGGCTGGGCGATGACGCCGACCGTGGGGCGGTTTTCCTGACGCAGGGCGATCAGCGTCGTCCACAGCGGCAGGCCCGAGATGAAGGCGCGGGTGCCGTCGATGGGGTCCAGCACCCAGACCTGTTCGGCGTCCGGCCGGTCCGCGCCGTACTCCTCGCCGATGACGCCGTGATCGGGATAGCGTTCCGCGATCAGGCGGCGGATGGCGGCCTCGGCCTGTTTGTCGGCCTCGGTGACGGGGTCGAAGCCGGCGGCGCCGCCCTTGTCCTCGTGCCCGATGTCCGAGCGGAAGAAGGGCAGGGTCACGCGCGCGGCTTCTCGCGCCAGTTCGACGGCGAAGGCTTCATATTCGGTCATGGCGCCTCTTAGCGCGGTTCGACCGGCTTGGGCGCCCTCTGTCGCGGGGTCAGGCCGCGACCTCGTCCGAATGCAGGGACTTGGCGAGGTCCAGCAGGCGACGACGCGGCCGTTCGCCCAGTTGGTAATAGGCCTGGATCAGGTCCAATGTCTCCTTGCGGGAAAAGACCTCTCCGCCGGCGCCCTCGCGCCGTTCCAACGCCTCCGTCAGGCCTTCGTAGAAATAGGAGACGGGACTCTCCAGCGCCTCGGCCAGTTCCCACAGGCGGGCCGCCGATACGCGATTGGCGCCGCATTCGTATTTCTGAATCTGCTGGAAACGGACCCCGATGCGGACGGCGACCTGCTGCTGCGTCAGGCCCAGCAGGCGACGACGGCGACGCAGGCGTTTGCCCAGGTGAAGATCGATGTCGGCGGCCATGGCGTCGGCTCCTGATCCCGCTGTCCCGGCGTGGGACGGTTCGCGTTTCAGGACGCAACCCCCGTGCCGGATCGCCTGTGACGAGAATGGGGCGATCACACGCAACCCCGAGGACGGACGTGCATTTAGGATGCAGCTTGGCTTTTGAATGGAGGATACGAGCATGGGTTTGGGTCTTATCGGATGGTTGGTCATCGGCGTCGTTGCGGGTTTGCTCGCTGAAAAGGTCATGGGCCGCAATCACGGCCTGCTGACCAATCTGATCGTCGGCGTCGTCGGCGCGCTTCTGGGTGGCTTCATCGCCAACAATCTTCTGGGTACGCCGGTCGGCGGGTTCAACTTCGTGACCCTGATCGTCGCCTTCCTGGGATCGTGCCTGCTGCTGTTCCTGCTGGGCCTGATCAAGCGCCGCGCCTAAGGCCGACGCTTCGAATATTGGAGAGGGCGGCGCTTCGGCGCCGCCCTTTTTGTTGTCCGGCCATAGGGTGAAGACCACGCATGACAAAGGCGGCCGGGATGTCCCGGCCGCCCTTTTCATTCGAGCCCTGGATTAGTTGGGCTGGGTCGGAGGCGTCGTCGGCTCGGTGGGCTCGGTCGTCGGCTCCGTGGCGGGGTCCGTCGGCAGCGGCGGGGTCGGCGCGCTGGTCGGCGGGGTGGTCATGGACGGATCCGAGGCCGGGGGAGCGGCCGGGTCGGTCGGTTCGGACGCGGCCGGAGCGCCGGCGATCGGGGCGGCGGCGTCGAAATCGGCCTTGGTGTAGGCCACAGCCACAGCCTCGCCGTCCTGACGGATGCCCGCCAGGGGCACGCCACGCAGTTGGCCGTCGGCGCCGCGCACGGTCAGTTCCTGCTTGCCTTCGGCGTTCGTGCGCACACCTTCCAGCTTGCCGAGGTCGCCGTCAGGACCGCGAACCGTGGAGCCCGGCGTCAGCGACAGGCTGGGCTGGGCGGCCGGGGCCGTCGCCGGGGCCTGAGCCGGCTGAGTCTCTTGCGCCAGGGCCGGCGCGGCGGTCAGAACGGTCGCGGCGGCGCTGGCCAGAAAGAAGGTCTTGATCGTCATGGGATGTATCCCCGGTTACGCGGGCCCGACGCCCGCAGGATACAAACTCGCCGTGTTACGGATTGTTTCGTGCGCCCCGAAATGACCCCGGCCTCGCCCCAGTGCGACGATTCTTGGTCTATGGTGCGGCGTTCCGCCGAATCAGCAGGTCCCGCTTGTCCCGACGCGCCGCGCAAATGCCTGGACTGGTCCGCCGTCTGGCGGGACTGGCCTATGAGCTGACGCCCCAGGTCTTCGCCATCCTGGCCTTTCTGGCCGGCGGGCTGATGCTGATCTCGGCGGTGACGCCCGAGTTCGATGACCGCCTACGTCGTCTGACCGGCGTGGTCTCGCCCGTTTTGATCGATCTGTCCCATTTCGTCGCCAGCATCGCGGCCTTTCTGCTGATCCTTTTGTCGGCCGGCCTGTGGCGTCGGCGGCGCGGGGCCTATTGGGCGGCGCTGGCGGTTCTGGCCCTGGGCGCGGTCTTCTCGGTTCTCAAGGGGCTGGACTGGGGGGAGGCGCGGGACCTGATGATCGTCGCCGCCCTGCTGGCGCCATGCCGCAGCGCCTTCAATCGCCGATCACGGCTCAGCGAGCCGTTGCGGCCCAGTTGGCTGCTGCTGCTGATCGCCGTGGTGGGCGCCATGCTGTGGCTGGGCTTCTTCGCCTATCGCGACGTGACCTACAGCGACGAACTGTGGTGGCGGTTCCTGACCGACCGCCAGGCCTCGGGCTTTCTTCGGGCCGGTCTGGTGTTGGCCATATTGACGGTGGTGGTGGCTGGACGGTCGCTGCTGGGGTCGCCTGGCGCGCACAGTCACGGTCCCGCCCGTCCGGAGGACCTCCAGCGCGCCCAGGCCGCCCTGGCCCAGGCTGACCGCGCCACGCCCGAGGCCTGGCTGGCCATGCTGGGCGACAAGGCCCTGCTGTTCAGCCCCTCGGGCCGCAGCTTCCTAGCCTATCGGGTGCGCGGGCGGCGCTGGATCGCCATGGGCGAACCGGCGGGACCGAGGAGCGAACGGTTGCCGCTCTTGTGGGCCTTTGCGGAAATGGCCGACAGCTATGGCGGGGCGGCCGTCTTCTATTCGGTCGGCGAGGACATTCTGGGCGACCTGGCGACCATGGGCATGGCCGTGCGCAAGGTCGGCGAGACCGCCGTTATCGACGCGCACGACTTCTCGACCGAGGGCAAGGGCAAGCAGAACCTGCGCACCGCCGTGAACCGGGCCGAACGCGAGGGAGCCTCGTTCGAGGTTCTGCCGCCCGGTTCGGTCGGGCCCATCGTGGACGAACTGAAGGCCGTGTCGGACGCCTGGCTGGCGATGCACGAGGGGGCGGAGAAGGCCTTTTCCCTGGGGCGGTTCGACCCCCGCTATCTGGATCTGACGCCTCTGGCGGTGGTGCGCCAGGAGGGGCGGATCGTGGCCTTCGCCAATCTGCTGATCGCGGCGGACGAGGCGGCGGTCGACCTCATGCGCCACCGGCCCGACGCGCCGCACGGGGTGATGGATTATCTGTTCATCCGCTGCGCCCAGTGGGCCAAGGCCGAGGGGCTGGCGCGGTTCGACCTGGGCATGGCGCCGCTGGCGGGGCTGGAGGATCGGCGGCTGGCCCCGGTGTTCGCCCGCGTCGGCGCCCTGGTGTTCGAGGAGGGCGGGGCGCTTTACGGTTTCCAGGGCCTGCGCAGCTACAAGGCCAAGTTCGGCCCCGAATGGCGTTCGCGCTTCATCGCCGCGCCGGTCTCGACCCCGTTGCCGCTGGCCCTGCTGGACGTGGCCCTGCTGACCAGCGGCGGCTGGCTGGGGATGCTGGGCCTGCGCAAGGGCTGATCCTTCAGGTCAGCAGGGCCTTCAGCACCCCGTCCAGAACGGGTCGGCCCCTGGCGGTGGCGATCAGACGACCGGCCTGGACACGAAGAAAGCCGTCCGCGATCAGTTCGGCAGCCGGCCCGGTCTCCAGAGGCAGGCCGAGGTCGGCCAGCAGGGCCGCCGGCGCGCCTTCGACGGTGCGCAGGCCCAGCAGCAGGCGCTCCTCGGCGGCGTCGGCCGGCGACAGGCGGTCCTGTTCGGCCCAGGGCGTTCCCGCCGAGACGCCTGCGATGTAGTCGCCGATCCGGCGATGGGCGACGGTGGCCGTGCGCGCGCCGTCCAGGGTCAGGCGGCCATGCGCGCCCGGACCCAGGCCCAGATAGTCGCCGCCGCGCCAGACATGCAGATTGTGGGTCGAACGGGCGGCGACGCCTCGCGCATGGTTGGACACCTCATAGGCGTCGAAGCCGGCGCCGCTCAGCACCGCCTGGGTCGTTTCATAGAGGGCGGCGGCGCGATCCTCGTCGGGCGGGACCAGGGTTCCCCGCGCCAGGGCGCGACCGAAGGCGGTGGTCGGTTCTATGGTCAATTGGTAGGGCGAGACGTGTTCGAACCCCATCGCCAGGGCCGTCTGCAGTTCAGCAGCCCAGGCCGGCGGCGTCTGGTCCGGGCGGGCGTAGATCAGGTCGATCGACAGGCGGTCGAAGGCGCGGCGGGCCAGGTCGACGGCGCGCAGGGCCTCGGCCGCCGAGTGATCGCGCCCCAGGAATCGCAGGGCCGCGTCGTCCAGGGCCTGCACCCCCATCGACAGACGGTTGACGCCGGCGCGCGCCAGGTCGGCGAACCGGCCCGCCTCGGCGTCGGTAGGGTTGGCCTCCAGCGTGATCTCGATCAGGTCCGGCGCCGGGGGAAAAAGGTTGCGCGCGGCGTCCAGAATGCGGGCCGCGGCCTGCGGCCGCATCAGCGACGGGGTGCCGCCGCCGAAGAAGACGGACGCCAGGCGGCGCGGCCCGGTCAGGGCGCGCTGGGCGGCCAGATCGGCCAGGATCGCCTCGACCAGCAGGTCCTGCTCGTCCGTCCGACCCCGATCGCGCACGACGTTGAAATCGCAATAGGGGCAGATGCGGGCGCAATAGGGCCAATGGACGTAGAGGCCGACGTCCGTCCCGGGGTCCAGCGGATCAGTCAATCAGGGCGGCCCGCAGCTTGGCGAAGGCGCGGGCGCGATGGCTGATCGCGTCCTTTTCGGCCGGCTCCATCTCGCCGAAGGTCTGGGTTCCGCCGTCGGGAATGAAGATGGGGTCGTAGCCGAAGCCCCGGTCGCCGCGCGGCGGGAAGGTCAGTTCGCCCTCGACCACGCCTTCGACCACGACGCACGGGCCGTCGGGCCAGGCGACGGCCAGGGCCGAGGTGAACCAGGCGCGCCGGTCGGGATCGCCACGCTCCTCCAGCCGCGTCTCGACCTTGCGGATGGCCAGGGCGAAGTCCTTGGCCGGGCCGGCCCAGCGCGCCGAGAAGACGCCCGGCGCGCCGTCCAGGGCCGTGATCGACAGGCCGGAATCGTCGGCCAGAGCCACCTCGCCCGACAGTTGGGCGGCATGGCGCGCCTTCAACATGGCGTTGCCTGCGAAGGTGGTTTCGGTTTCCTCCGGCTCGGGCAGGTTCAGCTGACCCGCGGTTAGGACCTCGTAATCTTGGCCCAGCAGGGCGGCGATCTCGGGGACCTTTCCGGGATTGTGGGTGGCGGCGACGATCCGCATCCCCTTGATAAGCTTCAGATTCATTGGCGATCACATCCCTGAAACAGTCTATTGCCAAAGTTTAATATCGTTAAACGATATGTAACGTGATTTCACGCTTCGCACGGTCTATCTATTGATCATCAGGAACGGGGCCGCACCGTTCAGGACTTCCGGGAAAACGGAAACGATCATGCGGTCGAAAAACCAAACGGGCGATAATCGCTCAATCAAACAGACGGAGAAACACGATGCATACGATGAACACCTCGATGTGGCTGGACAAGGTCGGCGCCGCTTTTGTCAACACGGTCCTCATCGCCGCCCTGCCGACCGCCCTGGTCGCCATCCTGATCCAGGCCCTCTGAATCGTAACAGGTCAGCGCCTTTATCGATCACGAGAGCTTTGACGACCTTGAACAAGACCGCGATGTATAGAGCCGCGCGCGGGTTCGCCGGACCCCGCGTGGCCATCGCGCCCCCGCTCCCGGCCTGAGAGCCGACCCGCCATGCGCCTGCCGACGCCGCGAAATCCATTCAAGCGCAGGCCGGCGCGCGCGCCTCGCTGGATCGAGGCCGTCGCTGCCCCTGTGCGGGCGCTGGGACCCGGTTCCGTCTCCAGCGTGCTGAAGGTGGCGCTGGACGCCGCCTATGTTCTTCTGTGGCTGATCACCGGGCTTCTGCTTCTGTTGTTGATCGCCGCCATCTTCATTCCCCTGGACAACGTCAACATCACCGTCAGCGGTCAGTCGGGCGGACGCCAGCTGCCCCTGACGCGGCTGCTGCTGCTGTTCGGCCTGGGCGCCGCGACGGCCTATTTCGGCGGGTTCATGCTGATCCTGCGCAGCCTGCGTCGCATCTTCCGCACCCTGACCATGGGCGATCCGTTCCATCCCGCCAATGTCCGGCGCCTGCGCCAGATCGGCCTGACCCTGGCCGTCGTGACCGGCGGGGTCTGGCTGGCCCAAGGCTTCGTCGCCGCGCGCCTGGCGCCCGGGGTCATGGATCCGCAAGGGTTGGGCGAGCTGCTGACCCCCATCTTCTCCGTCCTGATCGTCTTCGTCCTGGCGGAGGTGTTCCGCGAGGGCGCGCGTCTGCGCCGCGAATCCGAACTGACGATCTGATCCGTTTCCAGTAGGGTTTTCCGCATGGCCATCCGCGTCCAGCTTGATCGCGTTCTCGTCGAACGGCGCATGTCGCTGACCGAACTCGCCGACCGGGTTGGGGTGACGGTGGCGAACCTGTCGATCCTGAAGACGGGCAAGGCGCGCGCGGTGCGGTTCTCGACCCTGGACGCCCTGTGCCGCGAGCTGGAGTGCCAGCCCGGCGACCTGCTGGTCCACGAACCCGGCCCCGGCGACCTGATCGAGGACGACGCGGACGCATGAAACGAAAGGGCGCCGGACGCGACGACAACGGCCTGACGCCCGAGGACCGCCGCATCTGGGGGCGCGTCGCCGGCTCGGTCACGCCGCCGCGCCTGCGCAAGGCCGCCCGGATCGCGACCGAGGGGCCCGCGCTGGCCCTCGATCCGACTGCGGCCTCGGTCGTGGCGGGCGCCAAGCCGATGGCGCGGCCGGCGAGCAAGCGCCTGTCGCCCGCGCCTGCCGCCCCGGCCAAGACCCTGCCCGGCCTGCCGCGCGCCCGCAACGCGCCCGAGGACCTGGAGCCGCGCCGCAAGCAGAGGATCGCGCGCGAACGCGACCCGATCGAGGCGCGCATCGACCTGCACGGTTTCGGTCGGTTCGAGGCCGAGGATCAGCTGCGCGGCTTCCTGACCGGCTGTCAGGCGCGCGGGATGAGGGCGGTTTTGGTCATCACGGGTCAAGGACGGCTGGGCGGCGGGGTCATCCGCGCCGCCTTCGCCGAATGGATGCAGGCCCCGGCGCTGCGCGCCGTGGTGTCCGGCTATACGGTCGCGCACCAGCGACACGGCGGGAACGGCGCCTTCTACGTCACCTTGCGGCGTCGAGCCTGAGGGCAGGCCAAAGAGGAAGACGGGCCAAGGAAAAAGCCGGATCCGCATGGCGAACCCGGCTTTTCGATGTCAATCGGATACGACCTTATTCCGACAGGGCGCCGGCCAGAATGACGTCGATCTGCTTGGCCAGGTGATCGGACAGGGCCTGGGCGTCCCAGTTGTCATAGGCCGCGCGGCGATAGTTCGACAGATAGGCGTCCCAGATCAGCTCGACCAGCAGCCGGATGTCCGCGTCCTTGCGCAGCTCGCCCTTGGCGACGGCATCCTGCAGCAGGCCGCCGACGACCAGAAGCAGATTCTTGGTCGCGGCGCGCGCGCGCATCTCGGCGGCCAGAGGCTGGAACCACGACCGGGCGACAATGGCCTGGAACAGCGGCAGCTGGTCCAGCGACGACTGGTAGCCGGCGCCGAGCGCGCCCACCAGACGGTTGCGCACCGGTTGGCCGACGGGCGCGCCGGCTTCGACGACCTCGGCCAGCCGCGTCATGTCCTCGGTCAGCACCGCCTCGAACAGTTCGGCCTTGTCCTGGAAGTTGGCGAAGACGGCGCCGGTCGACATGCCCGCGCCCTTGGCGATGTCGCGGATGGTCGCGGGCTCGTAGCCCCGCTCGGCGAACAGGGAGCGGGCGGCGTCCAGAACCTTCTGGCGCGTGCGAATCTTGGCGGCCTGGCGACGGTTCAGGCGGGGTTCGGGGGAGGAAATCGCAATGGAATCGGTCATGAGAACAATAATTTACTCTACTTCAAGTCTCGGAAGTCAGCGTTCCAGCATCGACCTGCAGGTGGACGGGTCGGCCGAGGGGAAGGCGGTCGATCTGATACGGTTGCCCCAGACGGAAGCGCAATACAGAGACGGAGCTTGCATCACGGAACCATGACGAAAATGGGTCCGGCGCAGGTTGAAGTCTCGCCCCCACCTGTATTGACCAAGCTTAGCTGTCTCGATTCGAGACCTGGCGCGATCGCAGGGCGCGGGTCGGCCGGTCGCGGCGATCCAGCGGCGTGGCGGCCTGGAAGGTCTGGCGGAATTGATCGCGGCGTTCGTGGATGGAGGCCAGGACCAGGCCCATCGGCACGCCCAGATCGACCAGGGTGTTTTCGGCCAGCTGAAGGCTGGCCTCGGTCGTTTCCGGCACGGCGTCGGTGACGCCCAGTTTGTACAGCCGCACGGCGTGCTGGTCGTCGCGCGCCCGGGCGATCAGGATCAGGTCGTCGCGCAGGGACCGGGCTGTCGCCACCACCTCGTCCACCTTGGCGGGCGTGTCCATGGTGACGACCAGGGCGCGGGTGGAGGCCACGCCGCAGTGCTGCAGCATCTCGCGCCGGCCCGCATCGCCATAGAAGACGTCGAATCCGTCGCGGCGGCCGGCGGCGACGATGGCGGGGTCGGAATCCAGGGCGATGAAGGTCTGGTCGTGGGCCTTCAGCATTTCGCCGATCAGCCGGCCCACCCGGCCGAAGCCGACGATGATGACCGCGCCGTCGGCTGTCTCGACGGGGACGGGCGCATCGGCCCCCGCGCCGGCCAGGGGCGCGGCGCGCCGACCGATCCGCTGGCCCAGCAAGGCCATCAGCGGAATGGAGAAGATGCTGAGGGTGGCGGACAGGGCGACGGTGGTCGTCAGCTGGGGCGAGGCGATCCCCTCCACCATGCCCGTGGCGAAGACGACGAAGGCGAACTCTCCCGCCGGCGCCAGGACCAGGGCCGTCTCGATCGCGGTGCGGGCGCCGAGCCCCCACAGTCGCGCCAGGCCGAAGATGACCACCGCCTTGGCCGCCGTGATCGCCAGAGCCAGGCCGATGATCCCGGCCGGGTCGGCGGCGACGGCGTCCAGATCCAGCCCCAGGCCCACGCCGACGAAGAAGACCCCCAGCAGCAGACCCTTGAAGGGTTCGATCGACACCTCGACCTGGCGCCGAAACTCGGTCTCGGCCAGAAGGACGCCGGCGACCAGGGCGCCGATGCTCATGGACAGGCCGCTGGCCTGGGCGGCCAGGCCGGCGCCGACCACCACCAGAAGACTGGCGGCCACGAACAGTTCTCCGCCCTGATCGACCTTGCGCGCCCGGGCTGCCGACCGGAACATCGGCCGCAGCACCACGCGCCCCAAAAGGACCAGAAGGCCCAGGCCGATGGCGGCGGGAACCAGGGTCAGCAGCGAGCGTCCCAGCACCTGCGGGTCCAGCGTCCCGCCCTGCTGGGCCACGGCGGCCAGGACGCTGACGGTGATCAGGATCGGCGCGACCGAAAGATCCTGCGCCAGAAGGACGGCGAAGGTCGACCGGCCGACCGCGCCTTTCAGCCGCCCCCGTTCGGCCAGCACCGGCATGACCACGGCGGTGGACGACAGGGCCAGGCCCATGCCCAGCACCGCCGCCCCGGCCAACGACTGGCCCGCCAGCATGAAGGCGCCCGACAGCACGACCGTGCAGGCCGCGACCTGCATCATGCCCAGGCCGAACACCAGCCGCCGCATGGCGCGAAGCCGCTCCCACGACAGCTCCAGCCCGATCATGAACAACAGGAAGGCGACGCCCAGTTCCGACAACTGGGCCAGTTGGGCGGGGTCGCGGATGGTGATCCAGGACAGCCAGGGCGCGGCGTCGGCGAACCGGCCCAGGCCGTCCGGCCCCAAGACGACGCCGGCGGCCAGGAAACCCAGCACGGGGCTGATCTTCAACCGGTTGACCAGGGGCACGATGACGCCCGCCGCGGCCAGGAAGACCACCAGATCCTTGTAATCGCCGCCGCCGTGTCCGTGCATCCGCCCTCCGTCCCGCCATCAAACCCTGACGGCGCGCCCGTGACGAGACGCTGCGTGCGTTTCATGAACTTTTTTTAAGGCGACACCACCCCTGCCAGGGATAGGGTCCGCCCCGACCCGCCCGTCAGGGGCGGCTGCTAGGATATTGTGATGAAAAGACTGCTCATCGGCGCCGCCGTCGGCGCGCTTCTTCTGCCTTCCGCCGCCCTGGCCCAGGACGTCGATCACGACCACGCCTGCCTGGACGAGACCTGCAACATCGTCTCTCTGTTCTCGGGCGAGGAGACCGCCGCCGGCTGGCAGGGAACCGAGGCGCCCAAGTACGGGACCTGGGGCTTCGACATGGCCGGTCGCGACACTGCGGTGAAGCCGGGCGACGACTTCTTCCGCTTCGCCAACGGCAAGGCCGTGGACGCCCTGATCATTCCGTCGGACCGCACCAGCTACGGTTCCTTCGCCCTGCTGCGCGAACTGTCGGACAACCGGATGAAAGGGCTGATCACCGGCCTGGCCGCGCGCACCGACCTGGCGCCCGGTTCGGACGAGGCCAAGATCGCCGACGCCTATCGCTCCTACATCGACCAGGCCCGCGTCGATCAACTGGACGCCCAGCCGCTGCAGCCGTATCTGGCCGCCATCCGCGCCGCCGACAGCCATGAGAAGATGGCCGTCTATATGGGCCAGACGGTCGGTCGCTTCGGCTCGTCCTTCTTCGGCACGGGCATCACCATCGACGCCAAACAGCCGACCCGCTACGTCGTCTCGACGGGTCAGTCGGGCCTGGGCCTGCCCAACCGCGACTACTATCTGGACGCCCGCTACGCGGACAAGAAGGAGAAGTATCAGGCCTATGTGGCCCGGATGCTGGGCATGATCGGCTGGGCCGACCCGACCGAGACCGCCGCCCAGATCGTCGCCCTGGAAGAGAGGATCGCCGACGCCCACTGGAGCCCGGCCGAGAACCGCAACCGCGACAAGACCTATAACGAATTCACCATTCGCCAACTGGCCGAACAGGCGCCGGGCTTCGACTGGCAGGCCTATTACGACGCGGCCAAGCTGGGCGGCGTGCCGCGGCTGATCGTGCGTCAGAACACGGCCATGCCGAAGATCGCGGCGATCTACGCCGAGACGCCGGTTGCGTTGTTGCAGGCGTGGGAGGCCTTCCACACCGCCGACGACATGGCGCCCTATCTGTCGCAGCGTTTCTCGGACGCCCAGTGGGAGTTCCGCGCCCGCGACCTGTCCGGCCAGCCCGAGCAGCGCAGCCGCGAGAAGCGCGCCATCTCCTTCGCCGAGGGTTCGCTGGGCGAGGCGACGGGCCGTCTGTACGTCGGTCAGTATTTCCCGGCCCAATCCAAGGCCAAGATGGAAGAACTGGTCGCCAACCTGCGCACCGCCCTGTCGCATCGCATCGACAACCTGACCTGGATGGGGGCCGAGACCAAGGCCGCCGCCCAGGAGAAGCTGCGCAAATTCACCGTCAAGATCGGCTATCCCGACAAGTGGCGCGACTATTCCGGCCTGGACATCCGCGCCGACGATCTGGTCGGCAACGCCGAACGTCAGGGCCTGTTCCAGTGGAACTACAATCTCGCGCGCCTGAACGAACCGGTGGACAAGGCCGAGTGGGGCATGACGCCCCAGACGGTCAACGCCTACTACAACTCGGCCAATAACGAGATCGTCTTCCCGGCGGCCATCCTGCAGCCGCCCTTCTTCGATCCGGACGCGGATCCGGCCGTGAACTACGGCGGCATCGGCGGCGTGATCGGCCACGAGATCGGCCACGGCTTCGACGACCAGGGCTCCAAGTCCGACGGCGACGGGGTGCTGCGCAACTGGTGGACGGCCGAGGACAAGACCCGGTTCGAAGCCCTGACCACGCGCCTGGGCGAGCAGTACGCCACCTATGAGCCGCTGCCCGGCTATCACATCAATCCGGGGCTGACGATGGGCGAGAACATCGGCGACGCCTCGGGCGTGGCCGTGGGTCTGGAAGCCTATCACCTGTCGCTGAACGGCCGGCCCGCGCCTGTGCTGGACGGCACGACCGGCGACCAGCGCTTCTTCTACGGCTGGGCCCAGGTCTGGCAGTCGAAGTATCGCGACGAGGCGCTGAAGCAGCAGGTCGCCACCGACCCGCACTCGGCGGCGCAGTTCCGCGTCATCGGTCCGTTGCGCAACGTCGACGCCTGGTACGACGCCTTCGACGTCCAGCCGGGGACCAAATACTATCTCAAGCCCGACGACCGCGTCCGCATCTGGTAGGCGCCGCCTGTCGAAAGGGAAGGAGGCCGGGGTTCGCTCCGGCCTTTTTCATGGCGAAAACCTGCGGAATCTCCAGAGGTTCTAAAGGTCGAGTTTCCGGGCTTCAGGCATAGAAAAGCCCGCTGCGGGGGATACGTCGCAGCGGGCTATCTTGCTCTTTAAAGAGCGGACGTTTCCTCCCCGAAACGCCTTCGAGTGCTGCGCGCTTGAGCAACGCTTGCCCTCGAGTGAGTTCATTTGGCCCAGACGGCGGGGGCGGGTCAACGGCCGGTTTCGCGACAATCGAACTTTCTTCGACTTATCGGTGATAACCCAACATCCGAAGACGATTTTATCGAAGCTTATTCGATAATGCCCTTGATGGCGGCGACCAGGCCCTCGCGGGCGATCTTCATCTGGCCCGGCCGTTCGGCCTTCCAGGCCTCGTTGTCGGTGATGGCGGCGGCGGCGGCGCGTCCGGCGTCCAGATCTTTGATCGTCACCTCGCCCGCCGCGATCTCGTCGCCGCCCAGGATGACCACGGCGGGGGCGCCGCGACGGTCGGCGTATTTCATCTGGGCCTTCATGCCCGCCCGGCCCAGATAGAGCTCGGCGGCGAAGCCTGCAGCGCGCAGCTCCGCGACGGCGTTCAGATAGTGGCCCATGTCGTCCTCGGAGAAGACGATGACCACGACCGGGCCGCGCACCGCGTCCTCTGCGCCCCGTCCCGCCGCGCGAAGGGCCGAGGCCAGACGCGAGACGCCGAACGAGAAGCCGGTCGCCGGGACGCTCTGACCCGTGAACCGGGCGACCAGGTCGTCATAACGGCCGCCGCCGCCGATGGAGCCGAAGCGGACCGGGCGGCCCTTGTCGTCGGTGGTGTCCAGCAGCAGTTCGGCCTCGAACACGGCGCCGGTGTAATATTCCAGTCCGCGGACGATGGTCGGATCGAACTTCACCGCGTCCTGATCGACGTGCATGGCGGTCAGCGCCCGATCGATGGCGCCCAGTTCGTTCAGCGCCGCCTGTCCCGCCGCGCCCAGGTCGCCGGAACGGGCCACGGCCTCTAGCGTCTCGGCGCGCGTCAGGCCGGGCGTATTGGCCGAGGCCAGGAAGGCCTCGATGGCCCCCGTCACCTTCATCGGCAGCTGGGCGCCCTTGGTGTAGTCGCCGGATTCGTCCAGACGGCCTTCGCCCAGAAGCTGGACCACGCCGTCCCAGCCCAGCCGGTCGAACTTGTCGATGGCGCGCAACGCCGTCAGACGCTGGCCCGCCTCGGTCACGCCGCCCGCGTCGAACAGGCCGTCGAACAGTTTGCGGTTCGAGACGCGGATCTGGGCCTGACCGGCATCCAGTCCCGCGCCGCGCAGACCCTCGCAGGCCATGGCGATGATCTCGGCGTCGGCTTCAGGCCGGTCGGAGCCGACCGTGTCGGCGTCGCACTGCCAGAATTCGCGGAAACGGCCGGGGCCGGGCTTTTCGTTGCGCCAGACCGGACCATAGGCGTAGCGGCGGAACGGCTTGGGCAGGGTCTCCCACGTCTGGGCCGCGAACCGGGCCAGGGGCGCGGTGTGGTCATAGCGCAGAGCCATCCAGTCGCCCGGCTCTTCCGATCCGGCGTCGTCCTGAAGCGCGAAGACGCCTTCGTTCGGGCGGTCGGCGTCGGGCAGGAACTTGCCCAGGGCGTCGGCGTATTCGAAGGCCGGGGTCTCCAGCGGCTCGAAGCCCCAGCGCTCATAGACCTCGGACACGCGCGCCACGATGCGGCGTTCGGCGGTCAGGTCGCGGCCGCGCTTGTCGGCGAAACCGCGCGGATTGCGGGCAAGGGGGCGGATGGGGGCGTCGTCGGTCATGGCGCGCGCTTAAGCCAAGGGGCGCGACGGCGCAAATCATCCAGCGCCGCCAATAGCGGCCGCATGGACTGAAGGCTTGGCAATATCTTGTTGTAGAAGGGAAAATCTGCAATCGGGCGGAACTGCGGCGGGCGGGCGCCGTTGATCCGTCATGACGCCCCACGCCTTGATCTTTCCTCGGACCTGCAACACCGCCGACCGGCGCACGATCCGGTGGTTCGAGTGCGAATTGATCGACGACAACGGCGCGCGACGCGTCCGAAGCCAGGCGTTTTTCTCAGTGGGTGAGGCCAAGTCCTGGGCCCTGGCACAGGGCTATCCGGTCGATGACGCCAGCGTGCAAGAGGCGCAATGAACGACGTCGTTTCAGCGGAGCTGCCGGACGCCCGCGCCTTCGATACGCCGCGCATCCTTCTGGCCGGGGCGGTCGATTACGACATGTACGACCGGTTTCGCGATTAGGTCGTGCAGGCCCCCGGACAGCGGCCTGGTGGTCAGTCGCCCAAGGTCTCCACCGTCAGATTGCCGTTGGTGTAGACGCAGATGTCGGCGGCGATCTTCATGGCCTTGCGGGCGATCTGTTCGGCGTCCAGCTCAGTCTCCTCGATCAGGGCGCGGGCGGCCGACAGGGCGTAGTTGCCGCCCGAACCGACGGCGGCGACGCCGTGTTCCGGTTCCAGCACGTCGCCCACGCCGGTCACGGTGAAGATGGACGTCTTGTCCGCCACCAGAAGCATGGCTTCCAGGCGGCGGAGATAGCGGTCGGTGCGCCAGTCCTTGGCCAGGTCGACGCAGGCGCGCGCCAACTGGTCCGGATACTGCTCCAGCTTGGCCTCCAGCCGTTCGATCAGGGTGAAGGCGTCGGCGGTGGCGCCGGCGAAGCCCGCCACGACCTTGCCGCCGGCCAGGGTGCGGACCTTGCGCGCCGCGCCCTTGACGATGGTCGGCCCCATGGAGACTTGGCCGTCGCCGGCGATCACGGTGCGGCCGTTCTTGCGCACCGCCAGGATGGTGGTGCCGTGCCAGTCGGGGAACGCGGAGGCGGTCGAATGATGTTGGGTCATGGACGGCAGATGGGCCGCCCTGGGACGCCGATCAAGGCCGGGCGGTTTCGAGATAACCGCGTCATATTTTAACCCTAGTTTTCGCTTTAATGCGATAAACTCTCCCAAGTAAAGTCAATTAAAGGATAGAGAATTGCTCTATCGTGTGCTCCTCGTGAGCGAAACGGTCGGCGCGACCGGGCGAACGGCTGCCAGCGTAGCCGCCATCCTCGGCGTCGCCGAATACAACAACCGGCGCGATCACGTCGGCGCGGTGCTGCTGTTCCATGAGGGGCAGGCGGCGCAGATGCTGGAAGGCGCGCGCGTCGATCTGGATCGGTTGATCGAACGGCAGTCGCGTGACGGCCGTCACTCCGGCCTGCGCGTGGTGGACGATCGGCCCATCAGCCATCGCCGCGTCACCGAACCCATGCGTCTCAATCAGCTGTCCGCGGATGCGGCGGCCGAACGGCTGGCCGGACGGCGACTGGATGAACTCTCCGCGCCCGAGCTGGAGAGCCTATTGTGCTGCGACGAATTGCGGGCCTCGCGGGCAGCCTGAGCCGCATCTGCGCACTTCCTTAACCCAATAGCCTTACGCCTGCGCCTCCGGCTAGCGCCGTAGTAAAAGCGTAAGAGTATTCAATGAGTTTGTTCCGCATCGTCTACGTCAGCGACGCCGTCGGCGTCGCCGCCGACAGTCTCCTGGCCCTGATCGACATCATCGGGGTCTCCGATCGGAACAATCGCCGGGATCACTTGACCGGAGTGATGATGCGCTGCGACGGCCGGTTCTTCCAGGCGATCGAAGGGCGCAGAGTGGACCTGGACCGGCTGATGGGTCGACTGCGCGCCGACCGGCGCCACGCCGATCTGCGCATCCTCTCGGATCGTCGGATCACGGATCGGCTGTTTCCGGCCTGGGCCATGGCCCAGATCGACGCGCCGCCGGCGCTGAAGCGGCTTTTGGTCTGCGCGCCGGACGATCCGCAGATCGAGGCGCGGGTCGAACGGCTGCTGACCGACGCCAGTCGCGCCATGACCGCCGCCTGACGCTTGTCCGGGGCTCGCGCCCGCGTCGCCGGATCGCTAGATGACGGGCATGGCCTTCACTGAAGACGAAGTCGAACGTTACGCCCGCCATCTGGTCCTGTCCGAGGTCGGCGGCCCGGGCCAGCAGGCGTTGAAGCGCGCGCGGGTCCTGATCGTCGGGGCGGGCGGGGTCGGCGCCCCGGCCGCCCTCTATCTGGCGGCGGCGGGGGTCGGAACCCTGGGGCTGATCGACCACGACGCCGTGGCCCTGTCCAATCTTCAGCGCCAGATCCTGTTCGATACGGCCGACGTGGGGCGGCCCAAGGTCGAGGCGGCGGCGACACGGCTGGAGGGGCTCAATCCCCATGTCGCGGTCCAGACCTTCGCCGAGCGTCTGACGGCCGAGAACGCCGCCGCCCGCATCGAGGATTTCGATCTGGTGTTGGACGGGACCGACGATTTCGAGACGCGGTTTCTGGTCAACTCGGCCTGCGTGGCGGCCGGCCGGCCCCTGGTGTCGGGCGCCCTGGGCCGCTGGAGCGGCCAGGTCGCCGTGTTCGCGGGCCGGCCCTGCTATCGCTGCCTGGTGCCCGACATGCCGCCGGACGCCGAGACCTGCGCGCGGGTGGGGGTGGTCGGCGCCCTGGCGGGCGTGGTCGGGTCCATGGCGGCGCTGGAGGCGATCAAGGTGCTGACCGGCGCCGGTCGGCCGCTGACGGGGCGGCTTCTGCTCTATGACGGTCTTGCGGGAACCGCGCGCACCGTCAGGATCGCGCCCGACCCGGCCTGTCCGGTGTGCGCGGGCTGAGCCTTCAGGCGGCGGTGGCGAACCGCACGTCCGACAGCGGCATGTCCGCCAGCGGTTCGGCGAAGCCCAGGCCGGGGTTGCTGAGAACCGTCACCATCCGCTCTCCGCGGTAGAGATACAGGGTCTCGAAGCCTGGCCAGCGCCGCGCCACCTCGTCCAGCGCCTGGTTGGCCGCCGCGTCGGATGCGGCGTCCAGAACGCAGATGTCGCGCACCGGCACGCCGGGCAGATTGACGATGCAATAGTAGGAATCCAACGCACGCTTCCTCGAGCAGGACGCCGAAAACGATGGGCGTCCCTGGCGGTTCCGCCTGTGAACGTCGTTTTCGACAGCTGTGCGAGGACCGGCTGACAGCCGTGTGAAATTCGCAGCCTACAGCATGGCCGGGATGACGCGGTCCGGCGGCCGGTGGCCGTTCTGGAAGGTCATGATGTTGGCGATGACGCGGTCGCCCATGTCCTGGCGCGCCTCCAGCGTCGCCGAACCCAGGTGGGGCAGAAGCACGACGTTGGGATGGCCCAGAAGGCCGGGGTGGATGGCCGGCTCGTTCTCGAACACGTCCAGACCGACGCCATAGAGGGCGCGCGTGGCGACCGCCTGGGCCAGGGCCGCCTCGTCGATCAGCTCGCCGCGCGCGGTGTTGATCAGGATGGCGTGCGGCTGCAGCCGGGCCAGGCGGTCCGCCGACAACAGGTGATGGGTGTCCTTGGTGGCCGGGCAGTTCAGCGAGACGACGTCCATCCGCGCCAGCATCTGATCCAGGTCGTCCCAATAGGTCGCGCCCAGCTCCTCCTCGACCAGGGCGGGGATGGGCTTGCGGTTGTGATAGTGGACCTGAAGGCCGAAGGCCTTGGCGCGGCGGGCCAGAGCCTGGCCGATCCGGCCCATGCCGACGATGCCCAGCCGCTTGCCCCACAGCTTGCGACCGCACATCCAGGTCGGGGTCCAGCCCTCGAACCGGCCCGCCTGCACCACCTCGGCCCCTTCGACGATGCGGCGGCTGACGGCCAGAATCAGGCTCATGGCAAGGTCGGCGGTGTCTTCGGTCAGGACGCCGGGCGTGTTGGTGACGATGATCCCGCGCGCCACGGCCGCCTCGACGTCGATATGATCGACGCCCGCGCCGAAGTTGGCGATCATCTTCAACTGGTCGCCCGCGCCGTTGATCAGGTCGGCGTCGATGACGTCGGTGATGGTGGGGGCCAGAACCTCGGCGCGCTGGACGGCGGCCTGGAGCGCGGCGCGGTCCATCGGCTGGTCCTTCAGATTCAGCTCGGCGTCGAAAAGCTCGCGCATCCGCGTTTCGACGGCGTCGGGCAGGCGTCTGGTTAATACGACCTTAAGCTTGGAGGCGGACATTGCGGGCCTTGGTTTGCGGGCGGCGATTTCAAAGGATCGAAGCCCGCGCGACGGGTCGTTCCATCCAGTGTCTAGCAAAGCCGCCGCCATCTTCCAAAGCCTGCGACGCCGCATCGTCCTCGCCTGCGCCCTGACGGGGCTGGGCGTGGCGCTGAGCGCCGGCGCGACCATGCCGGACGGACGGCCGACGCCGACGGGGCTGGAGGTGCCGCGCTGGATCTCGCTGAAGTCCTCGCACGTCCGCGCGCGCCAGGGGCCGGGCCTGGACTATCCGATCCTGTGGGAATACCGCGCCGCCGGCCTGCCGGTGCAGGTGATCGCCGAGACGACCGAATGGCGCAAGATCTGCGATCCCGACGGGGCCGTGGCCTGGATTCACCGCACCGTGTCATCGGGTCGCCGTTCGGTCTTCAACACCACGGCCGAGGAAATCCCGATCCGGGCCAATCGCTCCGAGACGGCGCCGATTCGGGCCCGCCTTTCACCGCGCGCCCTGGTGTCGCTGGACGAATGCGAGGAGGGCTGGTGCAGGGTGCGGGCGCGACGCCTGTACGGCTGGGTGTCTCAGCGGGCCGTGTTCGGGACGCAGGAACGCGCCCTGTGCAACGCCAACCGCCCGGCGGGGACGGGTCGCAACTAGGTCGGCGCTGTTGAGCGAAGCGTCGCGGTCGTGTAACCCGCGCGCAAAGCCTTTAAGAAACGGAAGCGCCTTGACCCAGTCTCAATATCCTTCGTCCTTCGATCACGAGGCCCTCTTGGCCTCGGGCCGCGGCGAGCTGTTCGGTCCCGGCAACGCCCAGCTGCCGGCCCCGCCGATGCTGATGTTCGACCGCATCGTCACGATCAACGCCGACGGCGGCGACCACGGAAAGGGCTATGTCGAGGCCGAACTGGACATCAATCCCGAGCTCTGGTTCTTCCAGTGCCATTTCATCGGCGATCCGGTCATGCCCGGCTGCCTGGGTCTGGACGCCATGTGGCAACTGGTCGGCTTCTATCTGGGCTGGATCGGCGGGCCGGGGCGCGGACGCGCGCTGGGCGTCGGCGAGGTCAAGTTCACCGGCCAGGTCACCCCTGACATCAAGAAGGTGGTCTATAAGATCCACCTGAAGCGCGTCATCAACCGCAAGCTGGTCATGGGCATCGCCGACGGCGTGCTGGAGGCCGACGGCGAGGTCATCTACACCTGCAACGACATGCGGGTCGGACTGTTCGGCGCCGCCAAGGACGAGACCGCCGCCGCCTGAACCCCTATATAAGGCGGACAGGGCGGAAGACCTGCGGGTCGGAAAGCATAAGAAGGAAACACCATGCGTCGTGTCGTCGTCACCGGCCTCGGCATCGTCTCCTCCATCGGCCATGGCGCCGAAGAGGTGACCCAATCCCTGCGCGAGGCCCGCTCGGGCGTCGTCCATGCCGCCGATCACGCCAAATACGGTTTCCGCAGCCAGGTCTGGGCGCCGCCCAAGATCGGTCCGTGGGAAGAGCTAGTCGACCGGCGCGCCGCCCGCTTCCTGGCCAATGGCACCGCTTGGGCGCACATCGCCTTTGAAGAGGCGCTGAAGTCGTCGGGCATGACGGCCGAGGAAATCCGCGACGACCGCATCGGCCTGATCGTCGGCGAAGGCGGTCCCTCGACCCAGGTGATCCTGCAAGCGGCGGCGACCACCATCGAAAAGGGCGCGCCCAAGCGCATCGGCCCGTTCGCGGTGCCCAAGGCCATGGCCAGCGGCCCCTCGGCGGTGCTGTCGACCTGGTTCCAGATGCGCGGGATCAACTATTCGATCAGCTCGGCCTGCGCGACGTCGGCCCATTGCATCGGCGCCGGGGTCGAACAGATCCAGTGGGGCAAGCAGGACGTGGTCTTCGCCGGCGGCTGCGAGGACATCGACTGGTCCATGTCCAACATGTTCGACGCCATGGGCGCCATGTCTTCGGACTTCAACGACACGCCTTCCGTCGCCAGCCGCGCCTATGACGTCAACCGCGACGGCTTCGTCATCGCCGGCGGCGCGGGCATCGTGGTGCTGGAAGAGTATGAGCGGGCCAAGGCGCGGGGCGCCACCATCTACGCCGAGGTCACCGGCTATGGCGCCAACGCCGACGGCTATGACATGGTGGCCCCCTCAGGCGAGGGCGCCCAGCGCTGCATGAAGATCGCGCTGGAACAGGCGGGCAATCCGAAGATCGACTATCTGAATCCGCACGGCACCTCGACCCCCGTGGGCGACGCCAAGGAGATGGAGGCCGTGCGCGCCGTCTTCGGCGACCGGATGCCGATGATCTCCTCGACCAAGTCGCTGACGGGCCACTCGCTCGGCGCGGCGGGGGCGCAGGAAGCCATCTATTGCCTGCTGATGATGCAGAACGGCTTCGCCGCCGAGAGCGCTCATATCGAGACCCTCGATCCGGCGTTCGAAGGCATGCCCATCCTGCGTCAGCGTCACGACGGCGAACTGACCCACGTCATGTCCAACAGCTTCGGCTTCGGCGGCACCAACGGCACGCTGATCCTGTCGAAGGTCTGATTACGTCTCACTCCCGCTCCGTCATCCTCGGGTCAAGCCCGAGGATGACGGGAGGGGGACCGGCTGGGGCGACGTTTTATTGCGCGCGATAGCCATGCCATGCCGCTATTCCGTGAATTCTTTCGCGACGACCGGTTTACACGACCGATTCTCGCCCTTAGAGAGCGTCGCCGTGTCCTTGCTCATGACCAAAGCGATTACCACGAAAACTACCCGCCTCGGCGGGGCGGTTTCGGGTGCGCGCAAGGTCTAGCGACAAACCCGATCCCAAGCCCCGCCGACGCGCGGGGCGGTCCAGCCGGATCGAACGCCCCGCGCCTCCCACCTTCCCAGGAGACGCCTGAATGTCCTTTTCCCCGTCCAATCCGCCCCATGTCGGCATCGTCGGCGCCACCGGCCTCGTCGGCGAGATGATGCGCAACCTGCTGGCCGAGCGGAACTTCCCGCTGGCCTCGCTGCGCCTGTTCGCCTCGGCCCGGTCAGCGGGCAAGGTCGTCCGCTTCGGCGACGCCGATGTGGTGGTCGAGGATGCGGCGACGGCCGACTACGCCGGTCTGGACATCGTCTTCTTCTCGGCGGGCGGCGAGACCTCGCGCGCCCTGGCCCCCAAGGTGGCGGCGGCCGGCGCCGTGGTCATCGACAACTCCTCGGCCTTCCGCAGCGACCCAGAGGCGCCGCTGGTCGTCGCCGAAGTGAACCCGCACGCCCTGGCGAACCGCCCCAAGGGCATCATCGCCAACCCCAACTGCACCACCATGGCCGCCATGCCGGTGCTGAAGCCCCTGCATCAGGCGGCGGGCCTGAAGCGCCTGACCGTCTCGACCTATCAGGCGGTGTCGGGCGGCGGGGTCGAGGGCATCCGCGTGCTGGAGACCCAGTCGCGCGCCTCGGTCGATCAGGGCGCGGCCCTGGCCCGCGACGGCGGCGCGGTCGATTTCGGCGCGCCCGAGAAGTGGGTCGTGCCGATCGCCAACAATGTGGTGGCCCTGAACTATACCCTGTCGGAAGACGGCTATACCGACGAGGAGCTGAAGCTGCGTGACGAGAGCCGCAAGATCCTGGAACTCCCCGGCCTGCCGGTGTCCGGCACCTGCGTCCGCGTGCCCGTCTACTCGGGCCACTCCCTGTCGATCAACGCCGAGTTCGAACGCCCGATCTCGGTCGCGGCGGCGCTGGAGATTCTGGGCCAGGCGCCGGGCGTGGTCGTGACCGACGTGCCGAACCCGCTGGACGCCACGGGCAAGGACCCGGTCTTCGTCGGCCGCGTGCGACCCGATCCGACCGTCGCACACGGCCTGGCCCTGTTCGTCTCCAACGACAATCTGCGCAAGGGCGCCGCCCTGAACGCGGTCCAGATCGCCGAGGTTCTGGTCCAGCAGAACGGCTGATCCACCCGGAACAGGCGGGGGATCAGTCGTAGCGCACGCCGCTGAGATAGAGCCCTGCCGAGGGGGCGACGGGGCCGCACCGGGCGCGGTCCTTCGCCTCCAGCGCCGCCTTGACGTCATGGGCGGTCCAGCGGCCCAGCCCCACCTCCACCAGCGTCCCGGCCATGGAGCGGACCTGACGGTGCAGGAAGCTGCGCGCCTGGAACACCAGATGCACCTCTTCGCCGAAGCGGCTGACGCGCGCCACGTCCAGCGACTTGACCGGCGATTTCGCCTGGCACCCCATGTCGCGGAAGGTGGTGAAGTCGTGATGGCCGACCAGCACCTGGGCCGCGTGATGCATGGCCTCGGCGTCCAGCGTCTTCTTGACGTGCCAGACCCGGTCACGCTCCAGCACCGGCTGGGGGCGGCGATTCAGGATGCGGTAGAGATAGCCCCGTCCCGTCGCCGAGAACCGCGCGTGCCAGTCGGGATCGGGGGCGTATTCCGCCGACAGGACGCAGACATCCTGCCGGGTCAGATGGGCGTTGATGGCGTTCAGGACCGTTGAAACCGGCCAGTCGCGCGCCAGATCGGCATGGATGACCTGGGCCGTCGCATGGACGCCGGTGTCGGTGCGTCCCGCCGCCGCGATGCGGATGCGTTCGCCCGAAAAGGCGGCGATGGCGTCCTCGACCGCGCCCTGCACCGTCGGCTGGCCGTCCTGAGCCTGAAACCCGTTGTAGGCCGTGCCGTCGTATTCAATAGTGAGCTTATACCTGGGCATTAGGACTAACCGGCATGGCTGTAGTGACGACTTTCGAGCGATACCCAAAGCGGACATTCAAGCAGCAACCCACACAGGTCATCGGCTTCTACGGAACATTTGGCGATGGCTCTTATCGCGTGCTCCAGATCGACACTCTGGGTTCAGAGAACCGCGAAAAGCCCAAAAAACAGAGCCAGACGCTTCAGCTAAATGCGACAAGCGCCAAGGAACTCTACGATATTTTAGGCCGCGAGTTTGGCTTCTCAAGCTAACTGCGTTTGAGCAGGGAGAGGAAATCCGCGCAGCATTTCCTCGGCCGATTGCGCCGCCTTGCCCTCGCGCTGAACGCGGATCAGACGCACGGCCCCGGTCCCGCAGGCCACGGTCAGGGCGTCGTCCAGCACCGCGCCCGGCGCGCCCGAACCGTCGGCCAGCGCCGACAGCAGAGCCTTGATCCGCACGCGGCCGGCCTCCGACGGGGCTTCGAACCAGGCGCCGGGGAAGGGCGACAGGCCGCGGATATGGGCGTCGACCTCGGCCGCTGGGCGGGCCCAGTCGATCCGGGCCTCGGCCGGGGTGATCTTCCGGGCGTAGGTCGCCTCGCCCGCCTGTTCGGTCGAGGTGACGCCGCCGCGCTCGATGGCCGCCAGGGCGCGGGGCCACAGGGCGGCGCCGACATGGGCCATGCGTTCCGACAGGCTGGCCGCCGTGTCATCGGGGCGGATGTCCATCAGTTCGCTGAGCAGGATGGGACCTTCGTCCAGCCCCTCGCCCATCTGCATGATCTGGACGCCGGTCTGGGCGTCCCCGGCCATGATGGCGCGCTGAATGGGCGCGGCCCCCCGCCAGCGCGGCAGCAGCGATCCATGCAGGTTCAGACAGCCCAGACGCGGCGCCTCAAGCACCGCAGGCTTCAGAATCTGGCCATAGGCGACCACGCAGGCCGCATCCAGATCCAGGCTCTGGAAGGTGTCGATTGCGTCCGGCGCCTTCATCGACTCGGGCGTGAAGACCGGCAGGCCCATGGTTTCGGCGAAGGCGTGGACCGGCGACGGCGTCAGCTTCTGCCCCCGGCCCCGAGGGCGCGGCGGTTGCGAATAGACGGCGACGATCTCGTGGCCCGAGGCGATAAGCTCGGCCAGAGACGGCACGGCGAAGTCGGGAGTTCCCATGAAGGCGAGGCGCATGGGCACGCCTTTAGAGGTTTACTGCCAGCGGGTGAAGACGCCGCCGCCCTCATCCCATTCGCCGCCTGCGTCCAGGGCGTCGTCGAAGTCGAGCAGACGGTCCAGCAGCAGGCCCGCCACCACGCCGATCAGGGCGACGCCGGCCAAGGTGGCCACGCCCGCGACGCCGACCTTCTGGCTGCGCGTCAGGCGACGGCGGCCTTGGGTGTCGATGACGACGGACTGGTTTCGGCGCGGAGCGTTGCGGCGCATCAGGCGGCGATCCTTTCGCGGGCGACCTTCTTGACCTTGCTGACGGCGCGCTCGCGCTTGAGCCGCGACAGGTGGTCGATGAAGAGGACGCCGTTCAGATGGTCCATCTCGTGCTGGATGCAGACGGCGTAGAGACCCTCGGCCTCCTCTTCGACCTGCACGCCGTCGCGGTTCAGATAGCGGATGCGGACGCGGGCGGGGCGTTCCACCTTGTCGAAATATTCGGGGATCGACAGGCAGCCTTCCTCGTAGGTGTAGAGATCGTCCGAGGTCCAGAGGATTTCCGGGTTGGCGAAGAAACGCGGATTCCGGCGCGCCTCGGCGTTCTCGGCGGCTTCCTCCTCGGTCTCGCAGATGACGCCGTCCTTATCGCCCAGGTCCATGACGATGACCCGGTCCAGAGCGCCGACCTGAACGGCGGCCAGACCGATGCCCGGCGCGTCGTACATGGTGTCCAGCATGTCATCCATAAGGGTGCGGACAGCGTCATCCACGGCCGCGACGGGCTTGGAGACCTGTTTCAGGACCGCCAGGTCGGCGGCGTTGTCGATGGTGAGGATGCGACGGATGGCCATGGCCCGCAGGTAAGCCCGCCTCGGCCCAAGGTCAAGATTTCCGACCTTACGGGTCGGGTTTGTCGCGCCTCAGTCCCGGCCGGGCAGGGGACGGGGTTTGCGGTCCTGGTCGATGGCGACATAGGTGAAGACGCCCTGGGTCACGCGGACCGAGGCGTTGGCCGGGTGCGTTCGGGCGCGTTTCCAGGCCTCGACATGGACGCGGATCGAGGTGCGGCCCGAACTGACCACATGGGCGTACAGGCTGACCTCGTCGCCGACCGCGACCGGCTGGTGGAAGACCATGCCGTCCAGGGCCACGGTGGCGCAGCGGCCGTGGGCCAGCTCGAACGCCGGGGTCGCGCCGGCCAGGTCCATCTGCGCCAGCAGCCAGCCGCCGAAGATGTCGCCTTCGGGATTGGTGTCGGCGGGCATGGCGATGATGCGGCCCACGGGCTGGGTCTGGGGCGGGGTTTCGGCGGGGGCGGACATGATCGACTCTGGCGGCGTTCGGGAAGACCGGCCTTCTAGTCCGAACCGCCCCGCTTGTCGCGCGTCCGCTTGGTCTTGGGGGGGACAGCGGGCGTCAGGCTCAATCGGCTGTCGCGGATGGCCTGGGCGTCGCGCAACGCCCGCCAGGCCCCGCCCAGCTCCATGGCGATCAGCAGATGGTCGCGCGTCAACGGGCCGTGGCGGGCGGCGCGCAAAGTCGCGATCTCGTTCAGCAACCGGGCGGCGTTGCGGACGTCCTCGCGTGTCTCGCGCAGGCCCAGATCCTGCAGCCGGGCGAAGCGCCAGCCCTCTTCGGGCGGATGGTCGAGGGCCAGCTTGAAGCGTTCCTCGGGCGACAGGCGCGCGGCCAGGAAAGCCCACTGGCCGTCCTCGGGATCGCGCCGGTAATGGCCCGATCGCGTCGGCAGGCCGGCGGCGGCGTAGATCGACAGCGCCTCCTGCTCGATCTCGTCCAGAGCCTGATCGACCGCGTCGGCCTCGATCGGTTGAACCTCGAAATCCGCAAAGGGATCGGCGAGGGCCGTCTCAGGCGGCGCCGCGCGCCCGCGTCCGAACAGGCCGGACCATCGGGACAGGCGGCGCGCCACAGAGGTCAGTTGACGTTCAGCGCGCTCGTCACCGACACGTCATAGACGACGCGCGTCACGCTCTGCACGAACTCGAAGAATTTGCGCGCTTCCGCCGCGCCGGCCAGCGGCACATAGATCACGTCCTCGGGCATCACCTCCATATTGGTGGCGGCGAAGACGCTGGCGGCGTCGTTGAAGTTCAGCTCATAGACCACCGGCACGCCGCGCGGGGTCGTCGGCTGATTGATGCCCAGGGCCTGGGCCACCTCGGGCCGTTCGAAGCGGAAGACCATGACGCGCCGGGCGTTGGCGGTATTGGTGTTCAGGCCGCCGACCTTGGACATGGCGCCGGTCAGGGTCATCGGCCCGGCGGGCATGTCGCCCTGGGTCACGGCGTTCAGGGCGCCGAAGGTGGAAAAGCGGCGCGGCTTGTACTGGACGTTGATCACGTCGCCGCGCTGCAGCCGCACGTTTTCGGCGAACTGGGTCGTCACGGCGGACAGGGGCGCGGTATAGGTCCGGCCGTCGCGCTGGATGCTGATGGTCAGGTCGTCGACCGAACGGGCCGAGCCGCCGGCGGCGGCGATCACGTCCAGGATGCGGTCGCGGTTGACGCCGACCGGCACGCGGCCGGGTTGACGCACGTCGCCCAGGACGTTGACGCTGTTGGAGACGTTGCCGGCGATGGCGACCATCACCTGCGGATTGGCGACCTTGCCGACCAGGGCGCGGCGAATGGCGGCGGCGGCCTGTGTCGAGGTCAGCCCCTGGACGCGAATCTGGCCCGCGAAGGGCACCGAGACCGAACCGCTGCGGTCCACCACGGCGCCGGGCAGGGCCTGGGAACCGCCCTCGATGCTGGTCGCGCGGCTGGAGGCGCTTCCGCCGCCGCCGAACAGGGAGCCGGAGGGATCGTAGATGGAGATGGCCAAGGTGTCGCCTTCGCCGATGATGTCGACGGGCTGTTCGCTGGAGGCCGAGGCCAGGGTGCCGAAGAACTGGGGCGGGACCTGTTTGATCCGCTCGGTCACTTCGAACGTCAACGGCACCAGGGCGTAGCTGCCCATGGCCTGGGGCGTCGTGGCGCCCGCGTTGATCGAGGCGCCGGAGGGCCCGTCGCGGGGCAGGGTGGAGCAGCCGCCGAGGATGGCGACGATCGCGAGAGGCAGGATGGTGCGCGTCATGAAGCCGGATAGCCCTTGTTCGCGTGTTGATTACAAGCCTTTGTCGCCGCTCGCCAGAGGCGAAACGGGCACCAGCCCGATGGCGCGCGCGACCGTGTCGAAATGCCCCTCCCACGAGGGAGCGGCATAGACGGCGGGTTCCGGCGCGGGCGAAAGCGCCGCCCGTTCGATCGCAGCCAGCCAGCCCAGGCCGTCCAGAGGGTCGATCAGTTCGGCGTCCGGCGTCAGTTCGCGGTGGGGTGGAATGTCCGAGGCGATCAGGGGCAGGCCCATGGCGCAGGCCTCCACCGCCGGCAGGTCGAACCCCTCCACCGACGACGGCGCCAGGACGGCGCGTGCGCCGCGCATCAGGGCGGCCAGGGTCGTGTCGGACAGGTTCGACGCCTGATGCACCACGCCCCGCAGATTGGGCGAGCGCTGCAGGTGGTCCAGCACGGCCTCGTTCTCCCAGCCATAGCGGCCGACCAGAACCAGGGACGGCGTGCGGTCGCCCATCCGCTCTTCCAGCCGCCGCCACATCGTCAGCAGCAGGGCCAGGTTCTTGCGCGCCTCGATGGTGCCGACGTGAACGAAATAGGGCCGCGCCGCCTGGATCGCCTCGCCTGCCGCAAAGGCCGGCTCCAGCCCCAGGTGCGCCACATGGATAGGCGGCTGGGGCAGGTTTTCGCGCACAGCGAAGGCCCGGAGTTCGTCGCCGGTATAGGCCGAGTTGACGATCACGCGGCTGGCGTGGCGCAGGGTGTTGGAGACGCGGGCATGGTGTTTGGCGCCGTCGCCGGGGCGACAGAACTCGGGGTGGGTCACGGGAATCAGGTCGTGGATCAGCACGACCCGTTCGATCCCTGCCGCCTCCAGATCCTGCAGCGCCGACGGATCCTGAAGCGTGGTATGGCCGACGGTCAGATAGAGGTCCGCCGTCGGCAGGGGCGCTGAATGGCGCGAGCGGAAGAACTGCTTGAACACCCGCGTCCTGTCGGCGGGTTGATCGGCGACAGGCGTGGGCGGGGCGCCGATCACCGAGGCGGCGGGGCGGCTCGGCGCCGTCAGGGCGGCCAGCAGTCGGGTCTCGTGTTGGGCGTCGCCGGGCGCGCCGTCCCCGTTCCAGCGGGCGCGAAGGTCGAGAACGAAGCGGCGGAACCAGGCCTTGTCGACCTCCACCAGCCGATTTTTCCTGCCCCGAACCGGCAGGACCAGCACGTCGGGCCGGGCCAGCAGCCATTCGGCATAGGCCAGACAGACCCGATCCACGCCGGTGGGCGAGGACCGGTCGGCCCGACTCATAAGCCGGCTGGCGTCGTACAGAATTTTCATGGTCAGGAGCGTCTTCGGGGAGGTCAGGCGACGTAGCCGGCCTGCATCAACTCGGCGATGTGGACGATGGCGGTGGGCCGGCCGTCCTCGACCACGAACAGGTTGGAAATCTTGTTGGCGGTCAAGAGATCGACGACGTCGCTCATACGCGCGTCGGGATCCACGGTGATCGGATTGGCCCCCATGATGTCGGCGGCCTTCAGGCTGGTGACATCGCGCTGAAAGGCGCGGCGCAGGTCGCCGTCGGTGACGATGCCCGCCAGGGTTCCGTCGGGATTCAGCACGGCGACCGCCCCCTTGCGGCCCTGGGTGATGGCCGAGACCACCTCGCTGAAGCTGGCGTCCAACGGCACATTGGCGGGGGCGGCGGCGTTGTCGCCCATCCATTCGCGCACGCTTTGCAGGCTCATGCCCAGGGCGCCGCCCGGATGATGCAGGCCGAAGTCCAGGGCGGTGAAGCCGCGCCGGTCCATCAGCACCATGGCCAGGGCGTCGCCCAGCGCCAGGGTCATCAGGGTCGAGGTTGTCGGCGCCAGGCCGTTAGGACAGGCCTCCGCCACCTTGGGCATGGTCAGGCAGACGGCGGCGTTGCGGCCCAAAAAGCTGGTCGGACGCTGGGTGATGGCGATGACCGGAATGCCGTTGCGCTGGCAGAACAGCAGCGGGTCGCGCAGTTCGCGGCTCTCGCCCGAGTTGGACAGGGCCAGAACCGTCACGTCCGGCCGCAGCATGCCCAGATCGCCGTGGCTCATTTCCGCCGGATGGACGAAGAAGGCGTTGGTGCCGGTGGACGCCAGGGTCGCGGCGATCTTGCCGCCGATGTGGCCGGACTTGCCCATGCCGGTGACGACCACATAGCCGGGCCGGCTCATGATGACGTCCACCGCGCGCGCCAGGGCGCCGTCCACGGTCCGCTCCAGGGCCTCCAGCGCCTCGATGTTGAGCCGGATCACCGACCGGGCGCGGTCGGTCATGGCGGCGATCTCGTCCGGCGAGGAATGCAGAGTTTCGGTCATTCTTTACAGGCCCGTTGCCGGGTTCTCCTTGGTTCGAGGCACGCGATCCGCCCCAGCCTTCGACCGCGTGCAACGCTTCCTTCAGACGCCTTTGTCGCTTTTGCGTCAACCTTTGCCGCTCTGGCGCGTTAGTCGGCCCGGGGAAGTCGAAGAAAGCCAAGGGTTCCATGACGTCTCACGCCAGAGCCGCCGATCTCATCTTGCCGCCGCCGCCCGTGCGCGCCGAAGGCGTCGCCCTGTTTCTGGACATGGACGGCGTGCTGGCGCCGTTGGCGGCGACGCCCGACGCCGTGGGTCCGGTGGCGCGCCGGACGGCCGCGCTGAAGGCCGTGGCCGGGAAGACGGGCGGGCGGGTCGCCATCGTCAGTGGACGGACCATCGCCGAGATCGACCGGATCGCCGACCACGCCCTGATGTCCGCCTCCGGCGTACATGGGCTGGAGCGGCGGCTGAAGGACGGCTCGATCCGCCGCAAGACCGCCGACCTGGGTGTGGCGCGGGCCTTGAGGGCGTTCCAGCTGTTCGCCGCCGACCGGCCCGGCATGATCGTCGAGGACAAGGGCGTCTCGGCGGGCCTGCACTATCGCCAGGCGCCGGATCAGGCCAAGGCGGCCGAAGACCTGGCTCGCCGCCTCCAGGCCGAGACGGGCCTGACGCTGCAGCCGGGCCATATGGTGCTGGAGCTCAAGACGCCTGGCGCCGACAAGGGCACGGCCGTGACCGCCTTCATGCAGGAACCGCCGTTCAGGGATGCGGTCCCGGTCATGCTGGGGGACGATCTGACCGACGAATACGGATTCGAGGCGGCGGCGGCCCTGGGCGGCTACGGCGTGCTGGTCGGGCCTCAGCGGCCGACGGCGGCGCGGTATCGGCTGGACGACGTGGACGCCGTCCTGACCTGGCTGGAAGCGGTGGCGGAGGCCTGATCCATGACCCCCAATCTTGATCTCTTTCCCATCGGCAACTGCGCCGTCAGCGCCCTGATCGACCGCCAGGGGCGGTTTGTCTGGGCCTGCGCTCCGCGCGTGGACGGCGACCCGGTCTTTTCCGCCCTGATGGACGGCGAAGCGCCCGACCACGGCTTCTGGGCCATCGAGCTGGAGGGACTGTCGCACGTCTCGCAGTCCTACATTCGCAACACCCCCGTGCTGCGCACCGTCCTGACCGACGAAGACGGGGCGTCGGTCGAGATCATCGACTTCGCGCCCCGCCATCCGAAACATTCGCGCACCTATCGGCCCCTGGCCTTTGGACGGATCGTGCGGCCGCTGGAAGGCACGCCGCGCATCCGCGTGCGGCTGCGACCCTCCACCGACTGGGGGGCGGGGCCCGCGCCGCACACCTCTGGCTCGAACCACATCCGCTACATCTGTCCGGACGTGGTGTTCCGACTGACGACCGACTGCCCGGTATCCCACGTTCTGGAGGAGCGTGTGTTCAGGCTTGAGCAGCCGCACGCCTTCTTCTTCGGCCCTGACGAGGGCTACGATCAGGATGTCGGGCCGGGCGTCGAGGCGGCGCTGAACCGCACCATCGCCTATTGGCAGGACTGGGTGCGCAAACTCTATCTGCCGCTGGACTATCAGGAGGCGGTGATCCGCGCGGCCATCACGCTGAAACTGTGCGTCTACGAGGAGACCGGCGCCATCGTGGCGGCCATGACCACCTCGGTGCCCGAGTTCAAGGAGAGCGGTCGGAACTGGGACTATCGCTACTGCTGGATCCGGGACGCCTATTATACGGTGCGGGCGCTGAACCGGCTGGGCGCGGTCGATATTCTTGAGAACTATCTCGGCTATCTGCGCAATCTGGTGGACGATTCCGCCGGCGGCCATGTCCAGCCCGTCTATGGCGTCGGCCTGGAGCCGGGCATCGGCGAAAGCATCGTCGATACGGTCGCGGGCTATCGCGGGATGAAGCCGGTCAGGATCGGCAATCAGGCGCACGAGCATCTGCAACACGATGTGTACGGACAGATTGTGCTGCCGTTGGTGCAGGCCTTCTATGACCAGCGGCTGTTGCGGTCCGGAACCATCGCCGACTTTCACGCCCTGGAGAAGGTCGGCGAGCGGGCCTACGCCTTGCACGATCAGCCCGACGCCGGCCTGTGGGAGTTTCGCACCATCGCGCGGGTCCACACCTATTCTTCGGTCATGTGCTGGGCGGCCTGTGATCGGCTGGCCAAGGCGGCGGACCATCTGGGCCTGCATGCGCGGGCTGAGATCTGGCGCGGGCGGGCGACCGAAATCCGCGACCGGGTCGAAAAGGAAGCCTTCCTGCCCGACGAGGGCCGGTTCGCCGCCAGTTTCGGCAATCGGGAACTGGATGCGTCCCTGCTGCAACTGACGGACCTGGGATTTCTGGACCCGCGCGATCCGCGCCAGGTCGCCACCTTCGACGCCATCGAGCGCGACCTGAAGAAGGGCGCCTATCTGTTCCGCTATGTCGAGCCGGACGATTTCGGAGAGCCGGAGACCGCGTTCAACTTCTGCACCTTCTGGTTCATCGAGGCCCTGCACCAGAACGGCAGGGTCGAGGAGGCGCGGGCCATCTTCGACGAGATGTTGAGCCGCCGCACCCGCGCAGGCCTGCTCAGCGAGGACATCTCCATCGAGGACGGAGAGCTGTGGGGCAACTATCCGCAGACCTATTCCCTGGTCGGCATCATCAATTGCGCCGTGTTGTTGAGCCGTTCCTGGACCGACGTGCGTTAAGTCCTCGACCGCCTGTTTCGTCCCCGGGGCTGGGGACGCCGCCTGAAGTGAAGTCATGTCGCGCCTGATCGTCGTCTCCAACCGTGTCTCCGCCCCCGCCGACCCTGCCGCAGGATCGGCGGGCGGCTTGGCCATGGCCCTGTCGGCGGCGCTCAGAAAATACGACGGCCTGTGGTTCGGCTGGTCCGGGGAAACGGTCGATCACTTCACCGGCGAGATGAAGCTGGAGGACCGCGCGGGCGTCACGGTCGGCCTGGTCGACCTGGAGGCCCAGGACGTCGACGAATATTACAACGGCTACGCCAACAAGACGCTCTGGCCGCTGTTTCACCACCGCATCGACCTGGCCCAGTACGAGCGCAGTTATGGCGAAGGCTACGAGAGGGTGAACCGACGGTTCGCCGAGGTTCTGGCGCCCCGCATCCAGCCGGACGACGTGATCTGGATCCACGACTATCACATGATCCCCATGGCGCGGGACCTGCGCCGCCTGGGGGTCAGGAACCGGATCGGCTTCTTCCTGCACACGCCCTGGCCGACGCGCCAGTTGCTTGTGACGCTGCCCCACCATCGGCGACTGGTCGAATCGATGTTCGACTTCGACCTGATCGGTTTCCACACCCAGGAATGGAGCGATCTGTTCACGGACTATGTGGTGACGGAGGCGCGGGGCGAACTGGACGGCGACGGCGGGCTGGAGTGTTTCGGACGTCGCGTCCAGACCGGCGTCTTTCCGATCGGCATCGATGTGGACGGCTTTCTGGCGGCGCGGAATTCGGCGCTGGGAGAGCGCACCTACGACCGGATGGCGGCCTCTGCGGCGTTCCGCAAGATGATCGTCGGCGTGGACCGGCTGGACTATTCCAAGGGGCTGGAAGAGCGGCTCCTGGGTTATGAGCAGTTCCTGCACGACAATCCGTCCATGCGCGGCGAGGTCTTTCTGCTGCAGGTCACGCCCATCTCGCGAGACGACGTCGACAGCTATCAGGACATTCGGTCGCGGCTCGACGCCCTGGCCGGGCGGGTCAATGGCGCCTTCGCCGACATGGACTGGCAGCCGATCCGCTATCTGAACCGCACCTATCGCCGCGACCAGCTGGCGGGCATCTATCGGGCGGCCAAGGTGGGGCTGGTGACGCCGTTGCGCGACGGCATGAATCTGGTCGCCAAGGAATATGTGGCGGCTCAAGATCCCGAGGATCCCGGCGTGCTGATCCTGTCGCGCTTCGCCGGAGCGGCCGAACAGATGGGCGAGGCGCTGCTGGTCAATCCCTACAGCCGCGAGGAACTGTCCGAGGCCATCCACAAGGCCCTGACCATGCCTCTGTCCGAGCGGATCCGGAAATGGGAGGCCCTGATGCAGGTGGTGCGCGACACCGACGTCTCGATCTGGCGCGACGCCTTCGTCACCGCCCTGGTCGGCGCCCCGACCCCCGTCGCCGACGATCAGCGGGCCGGCGCGGCCTGAGACACGTCGAAGGCCAAAAGCAGGGTGCGCTGGACGGGGTTGAAGTTGTCGTCCGACAGGATGTAGAGGCGCACGCCTCCCGCCCGGGCCTGGGCGGCGATCCCTTCGAAATTGTCGGTGGTTCCGGGCAGTTTCAACTCGACCAACACCGGCCCCAGGGTTCCATCGGGCGCCATGCGACGGATGCGTCCGCGCGCGTCGAACGGCAGGCGGAAGCGGCGCTCGACCACGAACCAGCCGTCGCCCGAGGGATCGCGGTCCATGCCGGTGATGCGGTATTCGCTGTCGGGAACAGGCGTGCTCGGGGGCGCCGTGACGACGACGCAGCGCGCCGGAGAACAGTCCCAGACGCCGCCGGCCTCGCCCGCCACGCGCCAGCCGTCGGGGGCGACGGCGATCCCCTCCATGCCGTCGTTCTCGGCGAAGGGAAAGTCCGGGATGCGCAGCGGTCGCGGCGCGGTCAGGGCGGACAGAGGGCCATAGTTCCAAAGCCGGTGGCGGCGCTCGAAGCTGATCAGCAGATCGCCCTGCGGCGTCAAAATCAGACCCTCGGCGTCGCCGTCCGCCTTTTCGACGATGGGCGCGCCGTCGGGCAGGGTCAGGCGCCGCGCGCGGATGTGATCCAGCCCGACCAGGCGGCCGCGCCGATCCAGCCGCAGATCCGCCTGGACCAGGTCGCCGACATCGGACACGGCGACCAGGCCGTCGCCCCCGGTCAGTTTCAGGTCCGACAGGCTGTGCAGCGGGGATGTCGGCGCCGCCACGATCTCCACCCCGCCGGCGAAGGCGACGCCGGGCGCCAGGACCGCGCCGCCGGGCAAGCCCAGGCCCACCGCCTTCAACTGCGCCTCGACCGGCGTCCAGTTTTCGGCCGGGCGTGGATAGGGCTGGGGCGGACCAAGCGTGGTCGCGCAAGCCGTCAACGACAGGGCCGCCCAGACGGCGGCGAGACGCGACAGACGGGTCATGCGGCGCGGGCTTGTCTGGCGTTCCGACGCCCGCCGCGCGCAGACCCGGCGGGCTCGGTTTCGAACAGTTCGGCCAGTTTTTCGGTCATGGCCCCGGCCAGTTGCTCGACATCCACGATGGTCAGGGCGCGGCGATACCAGCGGGTCACGTCGTGGCCGATGCCGATGGCCAGAAGCTCGACCGGCGAACGGTCTTCGATCTCGGCGATGACCTGACGCAGATGCTTGTCCAGATAGAGGGCGGCGTTGGCCGACTGGGTCGAATCGTCGACCGGCGAGCCGTCGGAAATCACCATCAGGATGCGGCGCTGCTCGGTGCGGGCCAACAGGCGGCCGTGCGCCCATTGCAGGGCCTCGCCGTCGATATTCTCCTTCAGCAGCCCCTCGCGCATCATGAGACCCAGGTTCTTCTTGGCCCGGCGCCAGGGCGCGTCGGCGGCCTTGTAGATGATGTGACGCAGATCGTTCAGGCGGCCCGGATTGGCGGGTTTGCCGGCGCTGATCCAGGCCTCTCGGCTCTGGCCGCCCTTCCAGGCGCGGGTGGTGAAGCCCAGGATCTCGACCTTGACGCCGCACCGCTCCAGCGTCCGCGCCAGAATGTCGGCGCAGACCGCCGCCACCATGATCGGCCGCCCGCGCATGGAGCCTGAGTTGTCCAGCAACAGGGTCACGACCGTGTCGCGGAACGGGCTTTCGCTCTCGGCCTTGAACGACAGGGGGGCGGTGACGTCGGTGACGATCCGGGTCAGGCGGGCGGTGTCCAGCGTCCCCTCTTCCAGATCGAACATCCAGGATCGATTCTGCTGGGCCAGCAGGCGGCGCTGCAGCTTGTTGGCCAGGCGCGAGACGACGCTGGACAGCACCGCCAGCTGTCCGTCCAGCAGGCCGCGCAGCCGCTCCAGCTCCATCGGGTCGCACAGGTCGGCGGCGTCCACCACCTCGTCAAAGGCGGTGGTGAAGACGCGGTAGGCGTCCACGGCGCGGCCGTCGTCGGGCGTCTGCTGACGATTGGGCTGTTCGCCCTCCTGAAGTTCCGGTCCTTCGTCGGAGGCTTCGCCGTTCGGGTCGGCGGGGGCGCCTTCGGGGCGGCTTTCGCGCTCGTCCTCGGCGGACTGGTCGTCGGCGTCGCCCTCCATGGACTGACCGCCTTCGCCGCCGTCCTGTTCCTCTTCGTCGTCCTGATCGTCGTCGGCGTTGGGGTCCTGGGGGTCGGGTTCGTCCTGGCCGGGATCGTCGGAACCGTCGTCGCCCTCCGCGTCGCCGGGATCCAGGTCCAGGGCCCGCAGCACTTCGCGCAGCTTCAGGGCGAAGTCGGCCTGATCGCCGGCGGCCTGGGCCAAGGCGTCCAGTTTGGCGCCGGCGCGGGCCTCGATGCCCGCCCGCACCAGGTCCAGCATGGCGCGTGCGCCGTCCGGGGTCGGCCGGTCGGTCAGGCGCTCACGCACCAGAAGGGCCACGGCCTCGGCGACGGGCACCCGCTCGGGCTCGTTGATCCTCAGGGCGCCGGTGCGCTCCAGCCGGGTCATAAGCGCGGCGTCCAGATTGCCGCGCACCCCGGCCAGGAACTGGGAGCCGATGGCCTCGATGCGGGCCTGTTCGGCCGCCTCGAACACCTCGGCGGCCTTGGCGTCGGCGGGGCGCAGGCGGCCGTCCAGCGCCGGATCGTGATTGGCCAGGCGCAGGGCCAGGCGGTCGGCCTGGCCGCGCAGGGAGGCGCTCTCGGGACCGGACGGATCGCGCGGCGGATGGGGCAGGGTCAGGACGCCGTTCGCCAGCCGGGGACCGTCCGATCCGAATTGGACGTCCAGTTCCGGCTGTTCGGCCAGGGCGCGGGCGGCGTGGCCCAGCGCGCGCTTGAAGGTTTCGGCGGGGGTGTCCGGGGCGGCCATGCCCCTCAGTTAGTCTCTTCGCGCCTGCGGGAAAAGCGTCCTCAGGCCGCTTTTCGGATCGGCACGGCGCGGCCGTAGGTCAGCGAGCGCCAGACCCATTCCGCCGGCCCCATCCGGAAGCGCGACAGCCACAGCGGCGACCAGACCAGTTGCAGCGCCCAGACCGTGACGACGACGCCCCACAGCGCCGGCCGATCCACCTGACCCATCAGCCCCAGGCCGCGCCCGCCGTAGAACAGGCTGGTCATGATCAGCGACTGGGCCAGATAGTTGCTCAGGGCCATTCGCCCCGTCGCCGCCAGGGGAGACAGTCCGCCGGCCGCCCCCGCCTTCCACATCAGGATGAGCACCGAGGCGTAGCCTAGGGCGATCAGGGGATTCAGCAGTCCCTCCACCCCCGCCGACCACAGGGCGCCGGCGTGGGCCACGTCGTCCCGCCAGGCCAGGGCCGCGACCACCGCCAGAGCCGCCGCCCCGATCCCGATCGTCAGGGCGTAGAGGCGCACGGCCCGCGCGCCTTGCAGGAAGCCGGTCTTCAACAGGCCCAGGCCGATCATCATCAGCCCGACGGTCGGCACGACGAAGACGAACAGGCTGGGGACCTGCAGATCGAACCAGCCTCTCAGGTTCTGGCGATAGGCCCCGGCCAGCGATCCGGCGGCGTCGGCCATGTCGGCCCGCACCTGGGCGATCTGGCTGGCCGAGGGCGTGAACTGGGCCGCCGCCTCGGCCTGGACCCGCAGCGGTGCGAACTGAAGCGCCAGGGCCCCGCCGATCTGACTGAGCGAAAACAGGACGAACAGGATCAGGCCGACGGTCAAAAGGGTCTTCGGCCGCCAGGACCGGGCGAACATTACGAACAGCCCCGACCAGGCGTAGAGCAGCAGAACGTCGCCCCACCAGATCGCCAGACCATGGATCAGGGCGAACGGAACCAGCCAGCCCAGCCGCCGCCTCAACCGTCGGCCGCGTTCCGGATCGCCCCGCTCTCCGCCGACCAGGAACAGCGAGGCCCCGAACAGCATGGAGAACAGGGTGATGAACTTCTGATGGAAGAAGGCGTCGACGACCCATAGAGACGCGGCCGAGGCGCCGCTGTCGGGAAAGGGCCACAGGGCCGGGGCGCCATAGGCCGAAAGGGTCGCGGCGAACCCGCCCGCATTGACCGCCAGAATGCCCAGCACCGCCAGTCCGCGGACCAGGTCCAGCGTCTGGATGCGGTCGGCGGCCGCAATGGGCGAGGCCTGGGCGGAAAGGGCGGTCGACGACGTCTGCTGCTGTTCCATCCCGACGGCCCCCTGACTTTGCGCCTCGTCAGCGTTTGGGCATCAGGCCCAGCCGGTCCTTGACTACCGGCCGCGCCTCGAAGGCGATATAGGCGGCGCACAGCCCGGCCCACAGGGCGTAGCTGACCCCCACCACGATGGCGATGGGCAGGCCGCCGACGCCGAAGATCAGCAGGGTCGTTTCCGTCGCGCCCAGGGCGGCCATGACGCCGCCGGCCTCGAACCAGCCCAGGATGGACATCCCCAGCGCCAGGATCACCTGCAGCACCGCCGCGCCCAGGCCGCCGAACAGCATGAACCGCCAAACCACGCCCAGTCGCGTGCTGGGCCGCCCGTCGCGGGCGCGCTCGCCCCGGATGCGCCACAGGATCAGCGGCGCCGCGATCAGGCCCAGGGCCAGGACCGTCAGGCGCCAGTCCAGGTCACGGCCTAGCCCCAGCGCCTGGGGCGGCCACAAGGGCAGGGTCAGGATCAGCGGCGGCCAGGCCGCGCCGGCCAGCGACGCCAGAACCAGCGGCAGGGTTCCCGCCCGCGCGTGGATGGTCGTCTGGCCGGGCAGGTCGCCGTAGCTTTCGATCGGTTTCATCGCGTCGGCGCCGGGATTTCGCCGGAATAGTCGTAGAAGCCGCGCCCGCTCTTCCGGCCCAGCCAGCCGGCCTCGACATATTTCACCAGCAGCGGGCAGGGGCGGTATTTGCTGTCGGCCAGGCCATCGTACAGCACGTTCATGATGGCCAGGACGACGTCCAGCCCCATGAAGTCCGCCAACTCCAGCGGCCCCATCGGATGATTGGCCCCCAGACGCAGCGCCTTGTCGATAGAGGCGACGTTGCCGACCCCTTCGTACAGGGCGAAGATCGCCTCGTTCATCATCGGCACCAGGATGCGGTTGACGATGAAGGCGGGGAAGTCCTCGGCGTCCGTGGTGGTCTTGCCCAGGCTCTCGGCGAAGACGACGGCGGCGGAATGGGTCTCGGCCGAGGTGGCGATGCCGCGAATGATCTCCACCAGCTTCATCACCGGCGCGGGCTTCATGAAGTGCAGGCCGATGAACCGGTCGGGCCGGTCGGTGGCCGAGGCCAGGCGGGTGATCGAGATGGACGAGGTGTTGGACGCCAGCAGGGCTTGGGGCGTCAGGAAAGGCGTGATCTCGGCGAAGACGGCCTTCTTGACCCCTTCGTCCTCCAGCGTGGCCTCGATCACCAGATCGGCGCCGCGCACCGCATCGGCCAGGCTGTCGGCGATCTGGATGCGGGCCAGGGCGGCGTCGGCCTCTTGCTGCTCGACCAGGCCGCGCCCGACATGGCGCGCCAGGCTGGTCGCGACCTCGCCCAGGGCCAGGGTCGCCCGGCCGGCCGCCACATCGTACAATCGGACCGTATAGCCGCCCAGCGCCACGATGTGGGCGATGCCAGCGCCCATCTGTCCGGCGCCCAGGACGGCGACTGTGGTGATCGTGTTCATGAACCGTGGTCGAATGTGGTCGGGGCGCGCACCTTAGGAAGGTCCGGGCGCGGCGCAAGAGCGGATTGGCCTCGCGCCGTCAGATTCCGCCCGCCGTGTGGCGGCCGGGCGCCGCGCATTCCGCCTCAGCCCAGGGCGTTCATCAGGATCGGCGCGGCCGAACGCATGAACAGGATGTTCACGAACTGCAGCAGCAGGATCACCACGATGGGCGACACGTCGATGCCGCCCAGGCTGGGGATGATGCGCCGGAACGGCTCCAGCAGCGGCCGGGTGATCTGATCCAGGAAACCGCCCACCGAATAGACGAAGCGGTTGCGGTAGTTGACGACGTCGAACGCCACCAGCCAGCTCAGGATCGCCTGGGCGATGATGAACCAGATCATCAGGTTGATGATGTTGCTGACCAGCCAGACGATGGCGTAGCCCATGAGGCGTCTCCTTGAACCGAACCCGGCTTCTAGACCGACCAGGCCGGTCCGGACAATCTTTGCGACGCGCCTGCGCCGATTGCGCGCACAAAGCCCGTTGACACCGCGCCCGCCCGCCTTCTATGTCCCGCCCTCGCCTGGGGCCCGATCCAGACTGGAAACGGGGCCGTAGCTCAGTTGGTAGAGCGCGTCGTTCGCAATGACGAGGTCAGGGGTTCGACTCCCCTCGGCTCCACCAGGCGTTTTCAATCGGTTCATCCGATTAGGGAAATTCGGAAATCGACAACTTGAAACGGCCGGAGGCCCCGTGTCTGCAACACGGGCTGCGAAGGGCGAAACGCCGACGCTGCTTTCCGGCGATACGTCAGCGGGGCGCCAGTTGGGTTTCGAAGAAGGCCCCCGCCTTTTGGCGGACGTCTTCGGTGGCGGCGGCGTTGGCGGGGACGGCCTGGCGGCTGCGGCTGGGGTCGTCGAAGCCGTGTCCAGCGCCCTCATAGACGGTCAGTTCGATGGGAGCGCCCGCCTGGGCCGCCCGGTCGACGAGGGTCCGGCAGCTTTCGGGCGACACCTCTTCGTCCGCCGTGCCGATGAAAACCCGCACCGGCGCATAGATCTTGTAGCCTTGGCGAAAGCGGTTCTGCAGCCCGCAGCCCGGATAGAGGGCGAGCCCTGCACGAAAGCCCAGCCGCGTCATGTCGCCCGGCTTGTCGTCGGCCATGGCGGCCAGGGTCGCGCTGGCGCCGTTGGAGAAGCCCATCAAGCCGATGCGGTCGTCGGCCACGCCGTCCAGGCCGCGTAGAAAGCGCATCGCGCCATAGGCGTCCAGCGGACGGACCGTCACCTCGTTCACTTCCGGAGGTCGCGTCGCATAGGAACCGGCGGCGAAGCCGGTGGGATAGCCGCGCGGGCCGAAACTATCGACGACGAGGGCGTAGTAGCCGCGCTGGGTCCAGTAGTCGGCCCAGAACCGGAGACGGCGCGTCAGGGTCGAGGCGTCGTAGACGCCGTTCGCCAGCGAGGAATAGACCCCGCCTCGCCCGTGCATCAGCACGATCGCGGGCGCGCCGCCCTGAGGCGCGGGCGAGCCGGGTTTGAACAGATAGCCGACCAGTTCGGTGCGCGGCTCATCCATGCTTCTGAAGGTGACGCGCTGTGCTGTCGCCTCGGCCGTCGCAGCGGCGGGCGCCTCCTGTCGCGCCAGGGCCGGGTCGGCCGCGCCCAACAGGATTGCGGCGAGCCCCGCCGAAACCATCCGCTTCATCCCCATCGTCTTCATCGACCCGCCCCCCGTTTGCCAACTCTCTGCACCCTTGACGCATCCGGGCGGTCGAATCCTCCAAGGCCGGCGCATCTTGAGCGGCTCCGGCCGAAGTCCCGGCCTGGAGGACGGAGCCCTGAGGATCGAGGGGGATCGTGGGGAAGGCCGGCTATTTCAGCGCGACGTAGCCGCGTTCGACGATGCGGCGCAGGGCCTCATAGGCCTCGGCCAGTTCGTCATAGGCGGTGCGGGCCGAGGTCAGGCGCGCCACCTGATCCGGCGTCACGGGCGAGCCGGAATGGGCCAGACGCAGGGATTCGGCGACCCATTTGGCCCGCGCGGTCGAGGTCAGCACCGCCAGCTTCTGGAGCGAGGCGGCGTCCAGGCCGTTCAGCGTCTGACCGATGACCTCCTTGTTGGCCACATAGGCGGCGTAGTCGATCTGCTCCAGCTGGCCGCGCAGGCGGCGCTGTTCATGAGGATCGGTGTCCTGCGGCTCGAAATGGTCGCTGTGGCGACGCACGCTCGAGGTCATCTTGGTCGACATGGGCCGGCCCTCCCGCACGCCTGTCCAGACGGCCGAGACGGGCCGCGTGGATCGAAGGTGCGCCGCCGGGGTTAACGCCGCGTTGCGCCCGACGACCCGACGGCCGATATGCGGCTCTGGACCGATCGAGGAGACGCCGACATGGACCTGAAACTGACGGGCAAGCGCGCCCTGATCTGCGGCGGCTCTTCCGGACTGGGGCGGGCGGTGGCGACGGCTCTGGCGGCGGAGGGCGCCCATGTCGCCCTGCTGTCGCGCAACGCCGAGGCGCTTCAGGCCGTCGCGGACGAGTTGAATGCGGCCGGGCCTGGTCGGGCGGTGGTCGTCACGGCCGACCTGGCGGACCACGAGGCGCTGTTGCGGGCCGTGGATGCGGCCGAGGACCTGTTGGGCGGGCACATCGAGATCCTGCTGAACAACACCGGCGGGCCGCCGCCCTCGGGGGTGTCGAACCTGGAGCCGGCGGTCTGGCGCGATCATTTTGAGTCCATGGTGCTGTCGATTTTCCGCCTGACGGATCGGGTCTTGCCGCGCATGCGGGCGGCCGGTTGGGGGCGCGTCCTGAATGTCGCCTCCATCACCGTGGTCGAACCTTCGGCGGCGCTGGGGGTGTCGAACACCCTGCGGGCCTCGGTGGCGGCCTGGGCCAAGACCCTGGCGAGCGAGGTCGGGCCGGACGGGGTGACGGTCAACACCCTGCTGCCGGGGCGGATCGACACGCCGCGCATCGACCGGCTGGATCGGGCGACGGCCGAGCGGACGGGGGTGACGCCGGAACAGGCGCGCGCCGAGTCCGTGAAGTCCATTCCCGTCGGCCGCCTGGGCGCGCCGCAGGAGTTCGGGGCCACGGCGGCCTTCCTGGCCAGTCCGCTGGCGGCCTATGTCACCGGCTCCCTGATCCGGCTGGACGGCGGGGCGGTGAAGGCGATCTAGGGCCTGTTCGGCGATCAGGACCGGCGCAGCAGGCCGCCGAAGGCCACGCGCCCCCGGCCGTAGTCCAGAATCACATGGCTGAAGCGGGTCAGGGCGTCCCCGCCCAGCAGCAGGGCCGGTTCGTCCATCAGGTTCAGGATGTGAAAGGCGTGCAGGTCCGCGAACAGCAGGGGCGTGAGGCCCAGCGCCCGGCCGGCGATCTTCAGGTCGCGCGCGTCGCCGCTCTGCACGGCGACGGCGCCGCCGACGATGCCCTCCATCCGCGTCGGCCGGTCGGGGTCGGTCGCGGGCGCGATCCGGGCCGCCCGCATCAGGGCCAGATTGCCGATGGAATATTGGGCGCCGCTGTCGATGAAGGCGCTGGTCTCGACGCCGTCGACGACGACTCGTGTCAGGATCAGCTGACCCGACGGCCCGCGCCGGCCCGAGACCACGACATCGGCCTGACGCCGCGCGCCGATCTCTCCGGCCTCGCCGACGGAGACGCTATCGCTCGGCCGGGCCAGCAGGGCGCGCCCCGCCTGCACGTCCAGAACCAGACGAAAGCGGGACAGCAGGTCCAGGCCCAGCAGGCCGTCGGCGCCCAGGGCCTGGCGCGGAAAGACCGGCATTTCCAGACCGGGGAACCGGCGGCGTCCGACCTCGACCGCCTCCACCCGGACCGTCGGCGTGGCCTCGGCGGCGGTGACGCCATGAACCATGACGTCGGGGCCGGACGGCAGGCCCAGGGTCTGGGCCAGTTCGCGCGAGACGGCGCTGCGCTCGGCGCCCGTGTCGATGATGAAGGTCCGCGCTGGCCCGCCGTTCAGCGCGACCGCCACCCCCATGCGGGTCAGGAGGTTGCGAAACAGCCGAAGCGTATCCGGCGCGGGCGTCGTGGTCTCGGCCTGGGCGAGGGCGGCGACGGGCGACGCGGCCATGAACGACGCGCCAAGCGGCAGGGCGGCCATCAGGGCCAGGGCGTCGCGCCGGGATGAGGGCCGAGACGGGATCGCCGCGCCGGAGCCGGGAAGGAAAGGCCGCAAGCGCCTGGTCTCCTCGCGCGCCGCGAACCGGCGTCTGTCCTTACGATAGGCGGGTTCGGACGCGCCGTCATCGCCGCTCGTCATCGATCAGGTCAGGCGCGAGGGTGGGCGGCGGCATAGGCGTTCAGCAGCCGGTCGGCGTCGACGCCGGTGTATTTCTGGGTCGTCGACAGGCTGGCGTGACCCAGCAGTTCCTGGATGGACCGCAGGTCGGCGCCGGCGCCCAGCAGATGGGTCGCGAAACTGTGGCGCAGGGCGTGGGGGGTGGTGCGTTCGGGCAGGCCGAGGCGACCACGCAGCCGCTGGACCGAGGCCTGGACGTGGCGGGGGCTCAAGGGGCCGCCGCGCCGGGCGCGGAACAGGGCGTCGGCGGGTTGAAGCGCAAAGGGCTGGAGCGCCAGATAGGCATCCACCGCCTGGCGCACGGCGGGCAGGACGGGGACGATCCGGGTCTTGGATCCCTTGCCGACGATCCGCAGCGTCTCGCCCAGCGGCGCATCGGCGCGCGTCAGGGACAGGCCCTCCGAAATCCGCAGGCCGCAGCCGTACAGCAGGGTCAGGACGGCGCGGTCGCGCGCCGCCTCCCACGGTTCGGCGTCGGGATCGGCGTCGGGTTCGGCCAGCAGGCCGCGCGCCTGATCCTCCGTGACCGGGCGGGGCAGGGAGGGTTTGGCCCTGGGCCCGCGCACCAGGGCCAGTTGCGGGGCGAGCGTGTCCAGCCGCCGGTCCAGAAAGGCGTGAAAGCCCCGGATGGCCGACAGGGTCTGGCTGAGCGACCGGGCCGCCAGCGGATGATCGCCCGCCGCCTTTGAACCTTGGCGGCGCTCGGCCATATGGGCGCGGACCTCGGCGGCGGCGATGGTCCCCAGGTCGGCCAGGGACAGGGCCTCACCGCGATGGCGCTCCAGAAAGGCGACGTAGAGCCGGCCGATGTGGCCATAGGCTTCCAGGGTGCGCGGCGACAGCCGGCGTTCGTGCGCCAAGTGGTCCAGCCAGGCGCGCAGGGCGTCGGCGGCCGATCCGGGCCGATCTAGTTCAGGACCGGCCATCGCTCTGCCATCCGCTCGACCACCCGGGCCAGGAAGGCGGCCAGTTCGCAGCCCATGGTGGGGGTGAAGCCCTCGGGATCGGGCGAACCGAAGGCGCACAGACTGGGGCGGGGCGGCTCGCCAGGCGTCAGGTGCGGGGCCATGCGGATCAGGGCGACGGACTTCACCTCGGCCTCGGCGGCGCCGAACAGGTCCAGTCCCTCGAACGCGGGGCCGAGCCAGGTCAGGCCATGCTCGCCCAACAGGTTGTCGACCGCGCCGGGGTCCAGAGGCCGCCAGCCGAAGGGCACGCCGCCGGGCTTCTCCAGGGCGATGGCGGCGGCGGCGAGGCCGAACCGTCCCTGGGCGGCCGCATCCAGGCGACGCGCCAGGTCGGAATGGTTGCGCGCTTCCAGAAGGTCCAGCGTCGCCACATGGGTCTGGGTCTGGGCGGCGAAGTTGGCGCGGGCGATCATCTCGATCTCGCGCCGGGCGCCGGTCTCGCGCTCCACGACGGCTTCCAGCCGGGTCAGGGCGGCGGCGCCGAACTCCACGACATTGCGGCCGTGGGGGCGCAGGCCGATCTCTTCCAGAAGGGACCGGTCGTCCAGCAGGGTCTGGGGGTGGGTCTGCAACCAGCCGCGCACCTCGGGCCAATGCAGGCCGTCGCCCAGGCGCGGGGTCTCTGCGTCCGATTCCGACGTTTCGAAAAGGTCCAATGAGCCGCTCAACAGACCTCTCCGGGACGTGCGATGCTACAGAATAGACTGACCCGTCTTGGCCCAGTCCGCCACGAAGGCATCAAGACCCTTGTCGGTTAACGGGTGCTTTACCAGGGCCTTGAAGGTGTCCGGGCCGAAGGTCGCGGCGTCCGAACCGGCGACGGCGGCGGCCGTCACATGGGCGACGTTGCGCAAGGACGCGGCCAGGATCTGGGTGTCGAAGCCGTGCACGTCGTACAGGACGCGGATTTCCTCCAGCAGGCCGATGCCGTCCGCCCCGTTGTCCTCCAGCCGGCCGACGAAGGGCGAGACGAAGGTCGCCCCGGCCTTGGCCGCCAGCATGGCCTGGGCCGCCGAGAAGCACAGGGTGACGTTGGTCTTGATCCCCTTGTCGGAGAAGACGCGACAGGCGCGCAGGCCGTCCCAGGTCAGCGGCAGCTTCACCACCACGTTCGGGGCGATGGCGGCCAGTTTCTCGCCCTCCTTGACCATGGTCTCGAAATCGAGCGAGACGGCCTCGGCCGAGATCGGCCCCTCGACCAGGGCGCAGATTTCGGCGATGACCTCGGCGATGTTGCGACCCGACTTGGCGATCAGCGACGGATTGGTGGTGACGCCGTCCACCATTCCGGTGGGGACGAGGTCCTGGATGGCGGCGATGTCTGCGGTGTCGAGAAAGAGTTTCATGGGCGGCTTCATAGCCGAGGGCGAAGTTCGGTGAAAGTCGCGTCCGTCCTCATTCCCCTGCCGGTGCCGGAAGCCTTCGACTACGAGGTTCCCGAGGCGCTGACGCTGGCGCGCGGCGATCAGGTGGCGGTGCCGCTGGGGCCGCGCCTGATCCGGGGCGTGGTGTCGGAGGTGTTCGAGACGACGGGATCGAACCGGCGGCTGAAGGCGGTGGACAGCCGCCTGGACGATCCGGCCCTGCCGCCGCGAGTTGTGGATTTCGTCGAATGGGCCGGCCGCTGGACCCTGTCCGCGCCGGGCGAGATGGCGGCGACGGCGCTGAAGGGCCTGCGCGCGCCGCGTCCCCGGCCGGAGCGGCGTGTGCGGCGCGTGGGCGAGCGGGCGCCGGCGCGGGCGACCCCGGCGCGGACAGGCGTGCTGGAGACACTGGGCGAACGGGCGATGACCCCGGCCGATCTGGCGCGCGCGGCGGGCGTCTCGTCCGGCGTGGTCAAGGGGCTGATCGACGAAGGCGTGCTGGAGATCATCGAGATCGAGGCCCGGGCGGCGTTCGACCGACCCGATCCCGATCATGCGCCCGCCGCCCTGAACGGGGACCAGGCGGCGTCGGCGGCGGCGATGGCGGACGGCGTGGCCGGCGGCGGTTTCCGCCCCTTCCTGCTGGACGGGGTGACGGGCTCGGGCAAGACCGAGGCCTATCTGGAGGCCATCGCGCGGGTGCTGCGCGCCGATCCGGCGGCGCAGATCCTGATCCTGCTGCCCGAGATCGCCCTGACCCAGGCGCTGATCGAGCGGATCACGGCCCGGTTCGGCGCGGCCCCGGCTGAATGGCATTCCGGGGTCGCCCCGCCGCGCCGTCGCCAGGTGTGGGAGGCGGTGGTCGCCGGCCGCTGCAACATCGTGGTCGGGGCGCGCTCGGCCCTGTTCCTGCCCTTCGTCAATCTGCGCCTGATCGTGGTGGACGAGGAACACGACGGCTCGTTCAAGCAGGAGGAGGGGCTGGTCTATCACGGACGCGACTTGGCGGTGGCGCGGGCGCGGATCGAGGGGGCGGCGGTGGTCTTGGCCTCGGCGACGCCTTCGCTGGAGACGCTGTGGAACGCCCAGAACGGCCGTTACGACTGGCTGAAGCTGGGGGCGCGGCACGGCACGGCGGTGCTGCCCGACATCGACCTGATCGACCTGCGCGCCGCGCCGCCCGACCCCCAGACCTGGCTGTCGCAGCCGTTGCGCCTGGCCATCGGCGAGACCCTGCTGCGGGGCGAGCAGACCCTGCTGTTCCTGAACCGGCGCGGCTATGCCCCCGTGGTCCTGTGCCGGGCCTGCGGTCACCGGCTGACGGCGCCCGACACCGACAGCTGGCTGGTCGAGCATCGCTACACTGGGCGGCTGGTCTGTCACCTGACCGGCTTTTCCATGCCGCGTCCGAAACTGTGCCCGTCGTGCGGGGCCGAGGATTCGCTGGTCTCGGTCGGGCCGGGGGTGGAGCGGGTCGAGGAGGAGGTGCGCCAGCTGTTCCCCGAGGCGCGGACGGCGGTGTTCAGCTCGGACACAGCGCCGGACGCCCGGTCGGCCCGCGCCCTGATCCAGCGCATGACGGACGGCGAGATCGATATTCTGGTGGCGACGCAGGCCGCGGCCAAGGGCCACAACTTCCCGCGCCTGACGCTGGTGGGGGTGGTGGATGCGGACCTGGGCCTGCGCGGCGGCGACCTGCGGGCGGCCGAGCGGACCTATCAGCTGATGGCCCAGGCGACGGGGCGGGCGGGGCGGGCGGACAAGCCGGGCCGGGCGCTGTTGCAGACGTGGACGCCCGAACATCCGGTGCTTCAGGCCCTGGCGGCGGGCGACCGCGACGCCTTCGTCGAGGCCGAGATGGCCGAGCGCGAGGCCGCATCCCTGCCGCCCTTTGGCCGGCTGGCGGCGATCATCCTGTCCAGCGAGAATGCGGCCGCCGTGGAGAAGACGGCCGCCGACCTGGCCCAGGCCATCCCCAACGCCGAGCGGCTGGAGGTCTATGGTCCCGCCGACGCGCCGCTGGCCCTGGTGCGGGGGCGGCGGCGAAAGCGGCTGCTGGTGCGGGCCGACCGGGACGTGAACCTTCAGGCCTTCCTGCGGGCCTGGCTTCAGCGGGTGAAGACGCCGGCGTCCGTCAGACTGACGGTGGACGTCGATCCCTATTCCTTCCTGTAGCGGGGTCTGTAGCGGCCCGTCCGGCCTTAGACCGCCATTACGCTGCCCAGCAGCAGGCGCGCGCCGGGGCGACCCATGACCGTATTGGTCGCAGCCTGAAGCGCACTGGCCAGGCGATCGATGTCGGGCGGCATGCCGGGACGCAGACCGTTGGCGAAGGTCTGGGCGGCGGTGTTGTAGGCGGCGCGAAGGCGCGGGGTCGATTGCTGGACCCGCAGGCGCAGGGCCGCGTCCGGCGTATCGAGGCCGGTCTCTATCGACAATACGCCGCGCCGTCCGTCGCCATGCAGGATGGAGGCCGTCACGATCGGCAGGCGCAGATAGGTGTCGGCCGAGGCGCCGCCCCCGCCGCCAGAGGACGCCTTGGCCGCGTCGGGCGGAAGGGTCGTTGCGGCGGTCGCCATGACAGCGAGACCGAGAAGAGCGCGGCGTTCCATCGGGCGATATTAGGCGGCGGTCGCTTAAGGAACGCCTTACGCCGCGCGCTGCGCTGGCCGGGGTTCCTCGGCCTCGAAGCGGAAGCCGCCGATCTGACGCGTCAGGGTCTCGGCCTCGGTCACGAGGATCGTATAAGGATGTCTTTATACGATCATTGCCCCCGGGCTTCGGTCAGGCTATGAGGCCGCCAATCCTTTCGTTCGGCCGGAGCCCGATCATGACCGACTACATCGTCCGCGACATTTCCCTGGCCGACTGGGGCAACAAGGAAATCGCCATCGCCGAAACCGAAATGCCGGGCCTGATGGCGTTGCGCGACGAGTTCGGCGCCGCCAAGCCGTTGAAGGGCGCCCGCATCGCCGGTTCGCTGCACATGACCATCCAGACGGCGGTGCTGATCCAGACGCTGGAAGCCCTGGGCGCCGAGGTGCGCTGGGCGTCGTGCAACATTTTCTCGACCCAGGACCACGCCGCCGCCGCCATCGCCGCCGCCGGCACCCCGGTCTTCGCCACCAAGGGCGAGACGCTGGTGGAGTATTGGGACTACGCCCACAAGATCTTCGAATGGGCCGATGGCGGCTATCCGAACCTGATCCTGGACGACGGCGGCGACGCCACCCTGCTGTGCGTGCTGGGTCCGAAGGCCGAGAAGGACGCCTCGGTCCTGGACAACCCGCAGAACGAGGAGGAGGAAGCCCTCTTCTCGGTCATGAAGCGGTATCTGAAAGAGAAGCCCGGCTTCTACTCGGCCATCCGCGACGCCATCGGCGGCGTGTCGGAAGAGACGACCACGGGCGTTCACCGCCTGTATCAGATGGCCGAAAAGGGCGAACTGCCCTTCCCCGCCATCAATGTGAACGACAGCGTCACCAAGTCCAAGTTCGACAACCTGTACGGCTGCCGTGAATCGCTGGTCGACGCCATCCGTCGCGGCACCGACGTCATGCTGTCGGGCAAGGTCGCCGTGGTCTGCGGCTATGGCGACGTGGGCAAGGGTTCGGCGGCTTCGCTGCGCAACGGCGGCGCCCGCGTCATCGTGACCGAGATCGACCCGATCTGCGCCCTGCAGGCGGCGATGGAAGGCTATGAGGTCCAGACCCTGGACGACGTCGCCGGCCGCGCCGACATCTATGTGACGACGACGGGCAACAAGGACGTCATCACCGTCGATCACATGCGGCAGATGAAGAACAACGCCATCGTCTGCAACATCGGCCACTTCGATAGCGAGATTCAGGTCGCGGGCCTGAAGAACTTCAAGTGGGACAAGATCAAGGATCAGGTCCACCACGTCGAATTCCCGGACGGCAAGAAGATCATCCTGCTGTCGGAAGGCCGTCTGGTGAACCTGGGCAATGCGACGGGCCACCCGTCCTTCGTGATGTCGGCCAGCTTCACCAACCAGACCCTGGCCCAGATCGAACTGTGGACCAACGCCGACAAGTACGAGAGCAAGGTCTACACCCTGCCCAAGCATCTGGACGAGAAGGTCGCCTTCCTGCATCTGGCCAAGCTAGGCGCCAAGCTGACGACCCTGACCAAGGACCAGGCGGACTATATCAATGTGCCGGTCGAAGGCCCGTTCAAGGCGGATCACTACCGTTACTAGGCTCTCCCCGAGGCCGGTCTCTCCGTCGGAGGGACCACGATGACGGGGACGTCCTTCGACGTCCTCGTCGTCGGCGCCGGCGCGGCGGGCATGATGGCCGCCATCGAGGCCGGGCGGCGCGGACGCCGGGTGCTGGTCGCGGATCATGCCGACCGGCCGGGCGAGAAGATTCGCATCTCCGGCGGCGGGCGCTGCAACTTCACCAATCTGGGCTGCGGACCGGCGAACTTCCTGGGCGAGAACCCCCGGTTCGCCACCTCGGCCCTGCGCCGCTACACCCAGCACGATTTCGTCAAACGCATCGACTTGGCGGGCATCGCCTGGCACGAGAAGACGCTGGGCCAGCTGTTCTGCGACGACAGCGCCAAACAGATCGTCCGTATGCTGACGGATGACATGGCGGCGGCGGGCGTCACCCTGAAGATGAAGACCGGGATGGACCGTCTGGCCCGCGACGGCGAGGGCTTCACGGCCGCCCTGTCGGACGGATCGCAGGCGACGGCGGCGTCCCTGGTCGTGGCGACCGGCGGCAAGTCCATCCCCAAGATGGGCGCGACCGGTTGGGCCTACGAGGTCGCGCGCCAGTTCAACATCCGCGTCACCGACACCCGGCCCGCCCTGGTTCCCCTGACGTTCGAGGCGGGCCTGCTGGACACGCTGACGCCGCTGGCGGGGGTGGCTGTGGAGGCGACCGTGGCCTCGGCGCCGAGCGAGAAGGCGCGCCGGGCCAGCTTCGCCGAAGCGATGCTGTTCACCCATCGCGGGCTCAGCGGCCCGGCCATTCTTCAGATCAGCTCCTACTGGCGCGAGGGCGAGGCCATCGTGGCCTCGATGGCGCCGGGTCAGGACGTCTTCGCGGCGCTGAAGGCGGCCAAGGCCGCGAACGGACGGCAGGCCGTGCATACGGCGTTGAGCCACATCGTGCCGCGCCGGCTGGCCGAGACCCTGTGCGCGCGCGAAGGGGCGGCGGGCAATCTGGCCGACCTGTCGGACAAGGTGCTGCGCAGGCTGGATCAGGCGGTCAACGGCTGGAGCGTCAAGCCGGTGGGTTCGGAAGGCTATCGCACCGCTGAGGTGACGCTGGGCGGGGTCGATACCGCGGCGCTGGACCAGCAGACGATGCAGGCCAAGGCGGTTCCGGGTCTGTATTTCATCGGCGAGGCGGTCGATGTGACCGGCTGGCTGGGCGGCTATAATTTCCAGTGGGCCTGGTCCTCGGGCTGGGCCGCCGGACAGGTCTGCTAGGCGCGTTCAGGCGGCCAGGCCAGCGGCCTGCATCAGTTCCTTCAGCGGGGCGATCTCGTCCGGGGACGCCGCCAGGGCGGCGCGCACGTCCTTTGTCCGCAGCAGTTTGAGGGCCTCGGCCTTGGCGCGGTCGGCGGCGGGGCCGCTGGGCGCGGTCTGGCCCGTCGCCAGTTTGAGCAGGGCGCTCAGTTTCTGGGGCAGGGGCGCCGAGGCCCGTCCGATCTGTTCGGCCAGGCCGGTCTCGACCTCCAGGACGCCGCCCACGGCGCCGATGGCCGTCGTGATCTGCGTCTCGTCGTGCTCGCCCAGCTGGGCGGCGCGGACCGAACGTTGCAGCCGCGCCAGCACGGCCAGCTTGTGCGGAACGGCCGGTCCGCCGGGCGTCGTCTGGCGCATTTCGGTCTCGAACCGCAGCGACCCGACGCAGGCCGACAGCCAGCGCGCCGCCGCACGCTTGTTCGCGCCGCCGGTGACGTTTTCGCAAAGTCGGGTCAGCTGTTCGGCCTCGGCGAGGACGGCCGGGCAGTCCTTGACATAGGCGGCGACGAAATCGGCGGTGACCAGGCTCTTGGAGCGTTCGACGAAGGCGGTCTGGACCTCGTCGAGGCTCATCAGCCGGCCCGCCGTCGCCGTCAGGGCCAAGGCGAGCACGCGCAGGATGTCGATTTCGCCCACCGGATCGTTGGGGCGGAGACGACGGGGGCTGGCCAATTCCTGCACCACCATCCGCGCCAGGGAGGCCGCCAGCAGCGGGAACTCTCCGGCCGCCAGGTGCCGACCCAGCCGTTCCGCAGGCCCCTCGACGGTCGGGGTCAACAGGGCCATGCGCGGATCCATGGCGATCAGTTGATCGACCTCGCGCGGCGCGGCCATCCGCACGACGGCGGCCAGATTGGCGCCCTGATCCAGCGCGGGGCCCAGGAGTTCGGTCAGGTTGCGCCGCACGGCCAGCATTTCGGCGGCGATCTGTTCGACCGCGACCACGATCAGGGCGCGGGGCGGGCCTTCCGGCGGCGCCGCGTCGATCAGGTCCATAAGGGCGGCCAGCCGGTCGCGCGCGCCGCGCCGGTCCTTGAGCGCGCCGGCGACGACGCCGCCCATGACGAAGGCGCGGTCCGTCGCCCCGTTCAGTCGCTGCGCCAGTTCGGCGATGGGGCGATCCTCCAGGCTGGGGAACTGCCCGGCGCGTCCGGCCTTCAACAGCCGCGCGATCGTCTGTTCCGCCAGCTTCTGATAATGGCGCACCATGGCGTGAACGTCCTGGCCGGACGCCTGGCTTTCGGGCACGGCGATCTTCTGGACCGCGTGCTGAAGTTCGACGCCCGAGGCTTCCAGCCGTTCGGCCAGGTCCGGGCGATGCAGCAGTTCGAAGGCGGTGACGCCCTGCCGCTTCAACCACTCCTCGAGCACGCGACCGATCAGGGCGCGCGAATGGGGCGAATAGAGTTCGGCCGGGTGACTGCAGGCGGGCTGGGGCGGCGCCTGCGGCTTCGCCTTGGTCTTCTGTTCGGGAAGGCCCAGCGTCAGGATGGTGAGACTGTTGAACTCCATCGTTTCGGGGTCCAGCGTCTCCTTGGTGACGCGGACGGCGACGGCCAGACGATCGTTCATCTGGTCCTCGGCCGTCTCCATCGCGTGTTTGCGATCCTCGGTCGCGATCAGCAGCGACCAGGCCGAGGGCGCCGTCTTGCGCACATAGACTTCGTAATGGATCGGGCCCGCCATGGCCGGCATCATGGCCGCGAAGTCTTTAAGGCGAGGTTTGCACGGCGAATTTCGCCGCCGCCTCCACGACGTGAACGCCCGACGGTCGTTGAAACGGGCGACGGGCGGACCCATCTGTCCAGCGGCGATCCCGCGCGGTTCAGGCCGTGACCGCTTCAAAGCGGACGGGTTCGGCCCTAATGTGACCGTGATCGAACGGTTACGCTTGCCGTGCGTTGACGTTCGCGGGAACGCGAAGTTCAGGAGAAGACACCCTTGGCGAACATCACCCTGGTCGACGACGACGAAAACATCGTGGCGTCCGTCTCGCTGGCGCTGGAAAGCCACGGCCACAAGATCACGGCCTATCACGACGGGGCCTCGGGGCTCGCCGCCCTGGAATCGACGCCGCCGGACCTGGCCATCCTGGATGTGAAGATGCCGCGGATGGACGGGATGGAGGTGCTGCGTCGTCTGCGCCAGACCTCGCAGATCCCGGTCATCATGCTGACGTCCAAGGACGAGGAGATCGACGAGATCCTCGGCTTCAACCTGGGGGCCGACGACTATATCCACAAACCCTTCAGCCAGCGCCTGCTGATCGAGCGGGTGAAGGCCCTGTTGCGTCGCACCGGCGCCGACGGGGTCGAGGCCGAACCCTCGGCCGAGGTGTCGGGCAAGGCGATCAAGCGCGGCAAGCTGTCGATGGATCCGGCGCGTCACGAATCCACCTGGGACGGCAAGCCGGTGAAGCTGACCGTCACCGAATTCCTGCTGTTGCAGGCCCTGGCCCAGCGGCCCGGTTTCGTGAAGAGCCGCGACAATCTGATGGACGCCGCCTACGACGATCAGGTCTATGTCGACGACCGCACCATCGACAGCCACGTCAAGCGGATGCGCAAGAAGTTCCGCGCCGTTGACCCCGAGTTCGACGCGATCGAGACCCTGTATGGCGTCGGCTACCGCTACCGCGAGAGCTGATCCCGCCGCGCCGCGCGAGGGGAAGGCCCGGCCCGGCCGACGGCCGCTGATCCGTTTCGGCGGGTCGCGGCTGGGCGGCTTCATCCTGGCGCTGAATCTGCTCAGCCTGCTGATCCTGTTCGGCGGCGCCCTGGCGCTGAACGAGTGGAACCGCGGCCTGATCCAGGCGCGTCAGGAATCGCTGAAAGCCCAGGCCGAACTGCTGGGAAACGTGCTGGGCCAGCTCAGCATAACCAAGGGCGAGCCGACGCCGGAGCTGGACGTGCAGGAAGCGGCCCGTTGGCTGCGCGACAACTTCGTGCCGGCCGGCCAGCGCGTGCGGCTGTACGACATCAACGGCCTGCCGTTGATCGACAGCTATCAGGTGACGGAGAATATTCCCGGCCAGCCCCTGCCGCCGGCGCATCCAGCCGGCACGCCGCCGTCGTCTGACCTCAAGGACCGGCTCGCCCGCAGCGCGCACCAGAAGGACGCCGCCGATCGGGAAGTGACCGCCGAGGTCGAACGCGCCCTGGCGGGCGAACCGCAGACGACGGTGCGTCGAAACGAGTCCGGCGACCGGGTCGTCTCCGTCTCCATTCCCATCCGCCATGTTCGGCAGGTGCTGGGGGTGATGACCCTGGAAGCCGGCAACGTCGATCAGATCCTGAGCGCCCAACGCCGCGCCCTGGTGCCGTTCGCCCTTGTGGCTCTGGCGGTGAACCTGCTGGCCTCCTTGCTGCTGCATCTGTTCGTGGCCAGACCGATCCTGCGTCTGTCGGCGGCGGCGGATCAGGTGAAGCTGCAGCGCGCGCGCGCCATCTCCCTGCCTGATCTGGAGGATCGTCGCGACGAGATCGGCGATCTGGCCCGGTCGCTGGAATCGATGACCGACACCCTGTCCACCCGGATGGACGCCATCGAACGGTTCGCCGCCGACGTGTCGCACGAGATCAAGAACCCCCTGACCTCGATCCGCTCGGCGCTGGAGACCCTGCCCCTGGTCAAGACCGACGCCCATCGCGAGAAGCTGACGGCCCTGTTGCAGCAGGACGTGCGGCGGCTGGACCGGCTGATCACCGACATTTCCAACGCCTCGCGACTGGACGCCGAACTGTCGCGCGACCGGCCGCGTCCGATCGAACTGAACCAGCTGCTGGCCGACATCGTCGGCGTCTATGACACCACCGCCAAGCCGGGCGACGTCCCCGTGCGGCTGGCCGCGCCGGTCGAGGGCCTGCAGGTCATGGGGCGTGACGGCCCCCTGGGTCAGGTGTTCCGCAACCTGATCGACAACGCCCGCTCCTTCAGCCCGGCCGGCGGCGAGGTCCGCGTGGTTCTGGACCAGGTCGACGGCGACCGGTCGGTCCGCGTGCGGGTCGAGGACGACGGCCCCGGCGTCCCGCCCGACAATCTGGAGACGGTGTTCGAGCGGTTCTACACCTCCCGGCCAAAGGGCGCGGCCTTCGGCTCCAACTCGGGCCTGGGCCTGTCCATCGTGCGTCAGATCGTCGAGGCGCACGGCGGACGCGTCTGGGCCGAGAACCGGATCGAAGACGGTCGGGTCGCCGGCGCCGTGTTCGAGATCAATCTGCCCGCCTTCGACCCCGTCACGCCGGGCCGGCGCCCGTGACGGCCCATCCGCCCATCCACGCCACCGCCGTCGCCGTGCGTCGCCGGGGCGTCTGGAAGGCGGTGCTGATCCTGGGCCGATCCGGAGCCGGCAAGAGCGATCTGGGCCTGCGGCTGATCGACAAGGGGTGGCGGCTGGTCAGTGACGACTATACCCGCGTCTGGGTTTCGGAGGGCGCGCTCTACGCTGCGGCGCCCGAGACCATCGCCGGTCGGATCGAGGCGCGCGGCGTGGGGATCGTGACCGCCCCCACCTGGCCGGTCGCCCGCGTGATCCTGGCGGTCGAGGCGGAAGAGGCGCCGTCGGAACGCCTGCCCGAGCCCGCCGCGCGCATGATCGCGGGTGTCGCCGTTCCCCTGCTGACGCTGGATCTCAAACAGGCTTCGGCCGTCGCCAAGGTCGCAGTCGCGTTGCAGACGCTTTGAAACCGGACGCGACGGGTCTATGACACGCCCCTTGCGGTCCGGGACGGGCGGCGGCCGGGCCCTCCCGTCCGGTGCGCGGCCGGCGGACGCGGTTCGGGGCGGGATGCGAGTGAAGTCCTTATGATCGGTCTGGTCATCGTCACCCATGGCGGGCTGGCGTCTGAGTTTCTTTCGGCGATGGAGCATGTGGTCGGGCCGCAGCGCGGGGTCGCCGCCATCTGCATCGGCCCCGACGACGACATGGAGCGGCGGCGTCGCGACATCGTCGACGCGGCCGCCGCCGTGAACGACGGGGACGGGGTGATCCTGCTGACCGACATGTTCGGCGGCACGCCGTCCAACCTGGCGATTTCGGTGATGGAGCAGACCCACGCCGAGGTGATCGCCGGGCTGAACCTGCCCATGCTGATCAAGCTGGCCAGCGTGCGCGGGCGCGAAACGCTGGAGGCGTGCGTGGCCCATGCGCAGGACGCCGGGCGCAAATACATTTCGGTCGCGTCCTGGGTTCTGGCGGGCGAAAAATGACCGTCAGCGCCACCCTGAACATCTGCAACACTCGTGGCCTGCACGCCCGCGCCTCGGCCAAGTTCGTGAAACTGGCCTCCGGGTTCGACAGCGAGATCCAGGTCACGCGCGACGGCGTGACCGTGGACGCCCGCTCCATCATGGGGCTGTTGATGCTGGGCGCCGGCATCGGCTGCACCATCGACGTGACGGCCGAGGGCGAGGACGCCGAAGAGGCGATGGCGGCCTTGACCGACCTGGTCGCGCGCAAGTTCGACGAGGATCAGTAGGCGCGCCTACAGCCCCAGCGCACGGCGGATGTCGCGCCAGTCCACATATTTGAAGTTCTGGCCGCCCTCGTCGTTGACGTCGTCCTGGATGACCACGACGCCTTCGGGGAAGGGCCCGACCGCGCCGCCGGCCGCCGCCAGGCCGTCGGTGCCGGTGACGCCGTCGACCACCCCGTCCTTGACCACGAACCGTCCCTTGTACTGGGGCGCGCCGGCGTCGATGCGCCAGACGGGGAAGGTGGAATCGCCCTGGCTGGAGGCGATCAGATAGCGTTTGTCGCCGTCGGCAATGGTGGTCAGCCCTTCGGCGTCCGCGACCAGCACGCCCGGCGCGATGGGCTGGATCAGGGTGCGCGCCGCGCCCGAGGCGGGGTCCAGATCATAGCGCCACAGGCCGACGTTCTCCTCGTTGACGAACAGGGCGCCCGAGGCCTCGTCGGCCGCGCAGCCTTCGGAGATGGAGCCGATCTCGGCGCGCCGGACCTCGTGCGCGACAGGGGCGCCGGCCGCATCGACACCCAGGGCGTATTGTCGCAGCTCGCCTTCATGGCCCACCAGGACGGCGTAGACCTGATCGCCGCGACGGGCGAAGCAGAAGCCATAGGGTTCGACCACGTCGGTGCGAATGGAGCCCCAGTACTGGACGGCGTTGTCGGCCTGGGTCGCCGCGGGATCGAAGCGATAGAGGGCGATCCCCACCTTGCCCGGCGTGCGGTCGCTGGCGCCCAGGACGACCTGCGGTCGTCCGCCGACCGACAAACCTTCGACGACGTCCACATTGTTCAGCAGACCTTCCGGCAGGAACTGCAGGATCCGCCCGTCCAGGCCATAGATATAAAGACCCGCCTTCTTGTCCGTGCCGGCGACAAAGCCCGGCGTGGCCACGCCCTTTACCATGACCGGGTGGGCCGAGGCCCAGACGGCGGGATCGTCGGCGGCGTCCTGGCCGGGCTGTCCGACGGGCGGCGTCTCCAGCACTGCATGGACCACGGCGCCCTCGCCTACCACCCCGTCGCCCTCGCCCTGGAAATCGACCTCGTGCGTAGCACAGGCGCCGAGCAGGGCCAGGGCGGCGAGGGCGGCCCAGGGGCGAATGGGGGAGTGGCGAACGGGGACAGGGCGCATGACAATCTCCAGATGATCCGCAGGTTCTCTCGGGAAGGGGCGGTCTGGGGTCAACGGCGTCGGCGTGACGGTTTGATCCATGTTCGGTGACAGTTGCGACGTGTCGGGACGGATTGTCGCTCTTGCTTCGAAAAACCGCGAAATCCGCGTCGTCAAATCGTCGCTTTCACGTCGCCACAGCCCGTTAAGCGGCGCGGCGCCGGTCGAACCGAACCCGTGTTCGCCGGAGGGGACCGACCGACATGAAACTGAACCTGCTGATGAGCGCCGCCCTGGCGCCTCTGATCCTGGCGCCGATGACGGTCGCCGCCCACGCCGAGACCGCCGCCGCTACGGTCGCCGCCTCTTCCGCCGTCGCCGGCGACGTGATCTTCGGGCGTGTCACCAATGCGTCGGGCGCGCCCCTGCCGGGCGCCGAGGTCCTGGTGCGCGGTTCGGGTCAGCGGATCGTGGCCGACGGTCACGGCGAGTTCACCCTGCCGACGAGCGCGGCCGGCTCGGTCGTTCTGGACGTGCGCTATCTGGGTCTGCCTTCCGCCAGCCAGACCGTCGTGACCACGCCTGGCCAGGACGTCAATGTCTCCATCGTCCTGGGCGCCGCGACGGCGACCGATGTGGCGGACGTGATCGTGACGGGCGTCATCACCGACGGCGTGGCCCGTTCGCTGAACCAGCAGAAGAACGCCGAGGGCACGGTCAACATCCTGTCGGCCGACGCCATCGGCCGCTATCCCGACCCGAACGTGGCTGAAAGCCTGCAGCGGGTCCAAGGCATCGCCATCCAGCGCGATCAGGGCGAAGGCCGCTATATCAACGTGCGCGGCGCGCCGTCGTCCTTCACCGCCGTGTCGGTGGACGGCGTCGCCGTTCCGGCGGTCTCGGCCTCGACCCGCGCAGTCGATCTGGACACCCTGCCCTCGGACATCGTCTCCACCGTCGAGGTGTCCAAGACCCTGCGTCCCAGCCAGGACGCGGATTCCATCGCCGGCGCCGTGGACATCAAGACCCGTTCGCCCTTCGACAAGCGTCGTCTGGCCATCAGCGGCTACGCCGGCGGCAGCTACAACGACTACGGCGGTTCCGACACCCGCGCGGGCGCCACCGTGTCCAACGTCTTCGGTCCAAATCAGACTTTCGGCGCCCTGCTGTCGCTGAGCTTCTCCGAGACCAACCGTCGTCCCGACAACGTCGAGAACGCATGGACCCTGGGAGAGGACGCCAAGGTCGCGGCGACCCTCGGCCGCTATTACCTCGAAGAAACCCTGTTCAAGGACTATGAGACCAAGCGCACGCGCAAGGCCGCGACCGGCGCCCTGGAATGGCGGCCCAGCGATCAGCTGCGCGCCTGGCTGCGCGGATCGTTCGCCGAGTTCAACGACGACGAATACCGCGACACGCTGCGTTTCACCTATTCGGACGGCAAGCCTCAGGCGGGACTGACCGATCAGGCGGGCGAGTTCACCGGCGCGCGCATCTACAAGGCCCTGCGTCACCGCGAGCAGAACAACCAGATATCGACCCTGAACCTGGGCGGCGAATACACCTTCGGCAACGGCGCCGTCTGGGACGCGACCCTGGCCTGGGCCCGGAGCGAGCAGACCTATCCGCACCGCGACGAACTGGTCTATCGCTCGGGATCGCAGACGCTTCGCTACGACACGACCGACCACTACGCGCCGACCTATTCGCCGTTCTCGTCGGACGCCTATCTGAACCCGGCGAACTACAGCTTCCGCGAAAACTCCTTCCGCTCCAACACGACCGAGCAGGAGGACGTGTCCTTCAAGACCAACTATGAGCTGCCGACCGTCATCGGCGGCCGCGACGTGACGCTGAAGTTCGGCGCCAAATACAGCTCGCGCGACGTTTCCGCCGATGAGGAGCGTTTCCGCGATCGCGACAACAGCGCCGGCGCGCTGACGGCCCTGATGTCGGATCGTCGGTCGCAGAACTATGGCTACAACCTGGGCTTCAAGCTGGATCACGGATTGGTCGACGACTACTTCGCGCGCATCGCCAGCGTCTCCAAGGGCGCGAACTATCGCCGCACGCCGCAATCGATCACGGCCGACTACACCGCCAACGAAGACATCCTTGCCGGCTATGGCCAGGCCCGGTTCGACGTGGGGGCCACCAATGTCCTGATCGGCCTGCGCGTCGAAAAGACCGACTTCGAGGGGGCCGCGACCAGCGTGAGCGCCGCGAACGTCCTGACGCCCGTTTCCGTCAGCCGCGACCAGACGGACGTCTTCCCCAATCTGACGCTGCGCCACAGCTTCAGCGAAAACCTGATCGGCCGCTTCGCCCTGACCCGCGCCATTTCGCGGCCGGACTATGCGGATGTCGTGCCGCGCCTGCTGGAAACCAGCGAGAACGTCACCGAGGGCAGCGTCACGCGGGTCAAGACCGCGGTCTCGCGCGGAAACCCGGATCTGAAGGCCGCCTTGTCCAACAATGTCGACCTGGGTCTGGAATATTACCTGCGGCCGCTGGGCGTGATTTCGGCCAACGCCTTCTACAAGGACCTGTCGGACTATCGTTTCACCCTGGTCACGGCGGGCGTGCCCTATCAGCCCGCGCCCTCGGGCTTCGCCGAAGTGACGGAAGCCAAGAACGCCGACGGGCATCTGGCCGGCATCGAGCTCAACTGGCAGCAGACGTTCGACTTCCTGCCGGGCTGGGCCTCGGGCTTCGGCGTCTTCGCCAACTACACATTGACGGACGCCAGGATCAAAACCGCCGCTACCTACGCCGGGCGCAACAGCTTCACCCTGCCGGGCCAGTCGGACACCACCTATAACGCCGCCCTATTCTATGAGCGGTACGGGTTCAGCGCGCGGGTGTCCTACACGCACCGCAGCGACTTCCTGGAAGCCATCGACGCCACGCGTCCGGGCCTGGACCTGTGGGTCGAGGGACGCGGTCAGCTGGACGTCACCGCCAGCTACGACTTCGGCAACGGGGTGGAGCTGTTCGGGGAGGCCAAGAACCTGACCGACAGCGCGGGCGTGCGCTACTACGGCGTCAAGGAGCGGACCTACGAGTACGAGAAGTTCGGCTACAACGTCTTTGTGGGCGTGCGCTTCAAGCTGTAGGCGCGCCGACGGATGTGATCGGAAAGGGGCCGGGCGGCGACGCCTGGCCCCTTTTTCGTGGCGCGGGCCTCTGCAAATGGTCGAAACCCGGCCCCATATGGCGTGCAGCGGTTGACCCTCGCTGGTCCATCGCTAGTGTCCGCGCGCCTTTTATCGCGCGCCAGAAGACCCAGAGGATACCATGGCCGAAGCCACCGCTGCCTACGACGTCGTCATCATCGGCGGAGGGCCGGGCGGCTATAACGCCGCGATCCGCGCCGGCCAGCTGGGCCTGAAGGTCGCCTGCGTCGAGATGCGCGGCACGCTGGGCGGCACCTGCCTGAACGTCGGCTGCATGCCGTCCAAGGCCCTGCTGCACGCTTCGGAGCTGTGGGACGCGGCCAATGGCGAGTTCGCCAAGATCGGCATCGAGGTCTCGCCCAAGCTGAACCTGCCCCAGATGCACAAGGCCAAGGACGACAGCGTCCTGGCCCTGACCAAGGGGATCGAGTTCCTGTTCAAGAAGAACAAGGTCGAGTGGATCAAGGGCAAGGGCAAGATCACGGCCAAGGGCAAGGTCGAAGTCACCGCCGCCGACGGCGCGGTCCAGACGCTGGACGCCAAGAACATCGTGATCGCCACCGGCTCGGAACCGACCCCGCTGCCGGGCGTCGCGTTCGAAGCGGGCAAGGTGATCGATTCCACCGGCGCCCTGTCGCTGCCGGCCGTGCCCAAGAAGTTGATCGTGGTCGGCGCCGGCATCATCGGCCTGGAGCTCGGCTCGGTCTGGCGCCGTCTGGGCGCCGAGGTGACGGTGGTGGAGTTCCTGGACCGGATCACCCCCGGCATGGACACCGAGGTCGCCACCGCCTTCCAGCGCACCCTGGCGAAACAGGGAATGACGTTCAAACTGGGCGCCAAGGTCACGGCCGCCAAGTCGGGCAAGGACGGCGTGGAGCTGACGGTCGAGCCGTCGGCCGGCGGGGTGGCTGAAACGATCAAGGGCGACGTGGTCCTGGTCGCCATCGGCCGTCGTCCCTATACGGACGGTCTGGGTCTGGAGAGCGTGGGCGTGACGCCGGACAAGCGCGGCTTCATCGACCATGACCACTTCAAGGTGGCGGATGGCGTCTGGGTGATCGGCGACGTGACCCACGGCCCGATGCTGGCGCACAAGGCGGAAGAGGACGCGGTCGCCGTGATCGACACCATCGCCGGCAAATACGGCCACGTCGACTACGCCCTGGTGCCCAGCGTCGTTTACACCTTCCCCGAAGTGGCCTGGGTCGGTCAGACCGAGGACCAGCTGAAGGCCGCAGGCGTCGCCTACAAGAAGGGCAAATTTCCCTTCGCCGCCAACAGCCGCGCCAAGATCAACCACGAGACCGACGGCTTCGTGAAGGTTCTGGCCGATGCTGCGACCGACAAGGTGCTGGGCGTCCACATCATGGGCCCGCAGGCCGGCGAGATGATCCACGAAGCCGCCATCACCATGAGCTTCGGCGGCGCCTCGGAAGACATCGCCCGCACCTGCCACGCCCACCCGACCCGTTCGGAAGCCGTCCGTCAGGCGGCGATGGATGTCGAAGGCTGGATGATGCAGGCCTGATCCGAAACGGATCGTGGTTGCAAGCAAGGCCCGGACGGCGACGTCCGGGCCTTCTTCACGTCAGGCCAGACCCTTCAGCCGATAGAGCGCCTCCAGCGCCTCGCGCGGGGTCAGGTCGTCGGGATCGACGTCACGGAACGCCAGTTCCAGCGGCGACGGGCCGCGCACCGGCTCCGGCTCGGCGACGGCGAACAGGGGCAGGTCGTCCAGACGGGCGGCGGCGGCCTTTTCGCCCTCCAGCCGTTCCAGCACCGAACGGGCGCGGGCGACGACGGACGCAGGCACGCCCGCCAGCCTGGCCACCTGCACGCCATAGGATCGGTCGGCGGCGCCCGGCGCCGCCTCGTGCAGGAAGACCAGATCGCCGTTCCATTCCTTGGCCACCATCGACAGGTTGCAGACGTGATCCAGCCGCGTCTCCAGCTGGGCCAACTCGTGATAGTGGGTGGCGAACAGGGTGCGGGCGCGGTTGGTCTCGTGCAGGGCCTCGGCCGTGGCCCAGGCGATGGCCAGGCCGTCATAGGTAGCGGTGCCGCGCCCGATCTCGTCCAGCACGACGAAGCTGCGGGGCGTGGCCTGGGTCAGGATGGCGGCGGTCTCGACCATCTCCATCATGAAGGTGGAGCGGCCGCGCGCCAGATCGTCGCCCGCGCCGACGCGGCTGAACAGCCTGTCCACCACGCCCAGACGCATCGACCGGGCGGGCACGAAGGCCCCCGCCTGGGCCAGGATCACCAGAAGCGCGTTCTGGCGCAGGAAGGTCGACTTACCGGCCATGTTCGGCCCGGTGACGATGGCCAGACGCGACCCGTCCTGGCCCGATCCGTCCAACCGGGCGTTGTTGGGCGTATAGGGATCGCCCGCCGCCTTGACCGCCGCCTCGACCACCGGGTGGCGGCCGGCCTCGACGCAGAAGGTCAGGGTGTCGTCCACGGCCGGGCGCACGGCGCCGACCTCCTGCGCCCATTCGGCGAGGGCGGCGTGGGCGTCCAGTTCGGCCAGGGCCTCGGCGACGGCCTGCAGCGGCTGGGCCAGGGCTGCGACCTCGCGCCGCCAGTTTTCGAAGGTCTCGGCCTCGATGGCCAGGGCGCGGTGTCCGGCCTGGCTGATCTTCGCGTCCAGTTCGGACAGTTCGACAGTGGTGAAGCGGACCTGGCTGGCCAGGGTCTGGCGGTGGATGAAGGGGCTGCCGGGACCGGCGCGCAGCAAGCCTTCCGCCGCCTTGGCGGAGGTTTCAAGGAAATAGCCGAGGACGGCGTTGTGCTTGACCTTGAACGGCACGCCGGATTCGGAAACGGCGCGGGCCTCCAGATCGGCGACCACGCGGCGGCTGTCGTCGCGCAGGGTGCGGGCGGCGTCCAGTTCGGGGCGATAGTCGGGGCGCACGAAGCCGCCGTCGCGGGCCAGATGCGATGGTTCGTCCACCAGACCGTCGATCAGATCGGCCTTCAGCCGCGACAGATCCGCAGACAGGGTCAGCCGGTCCAGCGCCAGGGCGATGCGGCGCGGCTGGCCCGTCAGGGGGTCCACCTGACCGATGAACAGGCCCGCAATGGCCTCGGCGATGGACAGGCCGATGCGGACGGCGGCGAGGTCGCGCGGGCCGCCGCGTCCCAGCGCCAGCCGCCCGACGGCGCGCGCCACGTCCGAGGACGCCTTCAGTCCGTCGCGCAGATCGCGGCGCAGATCGCGGCGCTCCAGCATCCATTCGACGGCGTCCAGCTGTTCGTTGATGGCCAGGGGATCGCGCAAGGGCCGGGCGATCCGTTCGGCCAACGCCCGCGCCCCGCCCGAGGTCACGGTGCGGTCGATCGAGGCCAGAAGCGACCCCTCGCGCTCGCCCCTCTGGGTGCGGTCGATCTCCAGACTGGCGCGGGTGGCCGGGTCGATGGCCATGAAGCCGCTGTCGCCCAGACGACGGGGCGGGGCCAAGGCCGGAACCTTGCCCGCCTGGGTCGTCTCCAGATAGGCGGCGATCAGACCCAGGGCCGAGACCTCGGCCTCCTCGAAGGCGCCGAAACCATCCAGGGCCGCCACACCATACAGCCGCTCGACCCGCGTGCGTGCGGCTTGCGGTTCGGCGATGGCCGAGGCCAGGGCCTGGACCACCCCGCCCGAGCCGTTAAGGGCGTCGCGCGTCGTCTCGTCCGAATACATCCGGTCGGTGACGAGGACTTCTGACGGACGGAAGGCGGCCAGCGCCGCGCCCAGATCCTCTATGGCGCAGGCCACGCTGTCGACCGCGCCGGAGGACAGTTCGACCACGGCGACCGCCGCCCGGCCCTTTCTGACCGCGACCGCCGCCAGCCGGTTGGCGCCGCGCGCATCCAGCAGACTGTCCTCGGTCAGGGTGCCGGGCGTGACGACCCGCACGACGCCGCGATGGACCACCGCCTTGCCGCCGCGCTTCTTGGCCTCGGCGGGGTCTTCCAGCTGTTCGCAGATGGCGACCTTGTGGCCCATACGGATCAGCCGGGCGAGATAGCCCTCCATCGCATGGACCGGCACCCCGGCCATGGGAATGTCCTCGCCCTGATGCTTGCCGCGCTTGGTCAGGGTGATGCCGAGCGCAGCCGCCGCGACCTCGGCGTCCTTGAAGAACAACTCGTAGAAATCGCCCATGCGAAAGAACAGGATGGCGTCCGGCTGACCGGCCTTGGCCGTCAGATACTGGGCCATGAACGGCGTCGCGCCCTCCAGTGAGGCGGCGATTTCGGGCGGGTGCGTGACGGGGGCGTTCATGTGGCGCGGAAAGTGACGGAAGCCGTCTCAAGGCTCAAGCAATTTGCTGGCTTGACTGTGAGGTCGTCTGTAAGTGCGAAGAGGCAACTCTGGAGCGAATATGGGCCTGCAGGCGACCGAACCTCGTCCGATCCGAAAGCTGACCGTGGCCCTGCGGATCACGCTCATCGTGGACCTCGTATTCGTCGTGCTCTGCGCCATCGGTTACGGGCTGCACGCCTTGGCGGCGTCCCAGCTTTCGCCGGATGACTACGTGACTCCCTTTTATGCCTTCGAGGGTTCGGGCCTCGCCGATCTGGTCCTAATGTGGTCGGGACTTGTGCTTATCCCCGTGGGACTGGTCGCCGGCTTTCTGGCCCTGAAGTGGAGCTATCGGTCGACCCGTAACGCTCATGTGTTCGCACGCGGTCTGGAGAACACGCCGAAATGGGCGATCTGGTGGTGGTTCATCCCCTTCGCCTGCCTGTTCAAACCCTATGCCGTCATCAGCGAGGTCTGGCGTTCGGCGATTGAGCCTGATCGTTGGAAGGGTCTCAAGGATCCAACCCTTCTGCGGTGGTGGTGGGGCGCGCATCTGGCTGCGGGCTGTGGAGCCATGACCGGATCGGCGTTGGAGCGCTCGGCGACGACGGCTGGACAGGTCATGGTCCACGATCTGATTTCCCTCGTCGCCATGGTGATCCAGATCGGCTCGACGCTGCTGTATCTGCGTGTGATCGGTCGTATCGAACCCTTGCAGACCGCCTTGATCGCTCAAGGCCGCCGTCGCCCTCAGGACACAGGCGCGCCAAGCTGGGCGCCTTGATATGGCAAGGCTCTTGTCTGTTGCGTATAGCCCTGCGATAGGCCGCGCCAGGCGGTTTAGGGAACACGGTGCGACACCGTGGCTGTGCCCGCAACTGTAGGCGGCGAGAGCGTCGTCCGTCCGGGGTCCGACGACCTCGGCGCCACTGGGCGACTGGGAAGGCGAGGACGGCGGTTTACGACCCGCAAGCCAGGAGACCTGGCCGCCAACGTCGCTCGTCGCTGTCCGGGACCAGGCAGGGGCGCGGGGACTCTTCTCGTCGCAGCGACCCGACCTTGCGCCGCCCGGACCCTGAAGGTCTGGCGGGTCGGTTCGCTCATGACGGTCTCTCGCGCGCATTCGCGGGACCGGAAACGGGGATCTCGCTTAAATGAAGCGTTCCATTCTTCTCTCGACGGTGGCGATCACAGCCGCCTTCGCCGCGCCCGCCTTCGCCGCGCCCGCCTTCGCCGCGCCTGCCGACTCTGGCGACGCGACCCAACTGGACGAAGTCGTCGTCACCGCCACCCGCCTGCCGGCCATCGTCGCCGACACGCCCGGCGCCCGCGTCATCGACGGCAAGACCATCGAACAGCGCGGCGCGATCTTCGCCGCCGACATCCTGGCCGACGTGCCCGGCCTGTCGGTGACGCGCACCGGCGCGTTCGGCGGCGTCGCCCAGGTGCGGATGCGGGGCGCGGGGCCGGGCAAGACCCTGGTTCTGGTCGACGGCGCGCCGGTCAACGACGCGGCCGAGCCGAACGGCGCCTATGACTTCTCCAGCTTCGAACTGGCGGACATCGAGCGCATCGAAGTGCTCAGCGGCCCGCAGTCGTCGCTGTGGGGCTCGGACGCCATCGGAGGCGTGATCACCTTCACGACCCGGGAGATCGACGGCGTGCGCGCCGAGGCCGAGGCCGGCAGCTTCTCGACCGTGCGCGGCCGGGTGTCGGCGGGCGTGGCCAACGACACCTACGCCTTGAGCGCCTATGTCTCGCGCTTCGACACGGACGGCATTTCGGCGGCGGACAAGGCGGACGGCAATCCCGAGGCCGACGGCTTCCGCAGCACCACCCTGGGCGCCAAGGGCCGTTACGCCCTGTCCGACGCGGTCAAGGTCGACGGCGCCGTGCGCTGGAACAAGTCCAAGGCCGACATCGACGGCTTCCCGCCGCCGACCTATGCCCTGGCCGACACCAGCGACACCCAGAACAGCGAGCAATGGTCCGGCTATGGCCGGGTGACGGCCAAAGCCTTTGGCCTGAACCACCAGTTCAGCGTTTCGGCGTCCGATCTGGACCGCACCTCCTACAGCGGCGGCTTCGGTTCGACCTTCAGCGGCGACCGTCAGGCCTATCGTTGGCAGGCGGACGGCAAGGCCCAGGACGTCGACTACGCCTTCGGCGTCGAGCGCAACGAGGCCTCGGCCCATCTGTCGTCGGGCCTGTCGCGCGACCTGTCGATCACCTCGGTCTTCGGCGTGGCCCATTATGATGTGGGCGCGCTGAACCTGAGCGGCGGCCTGCGTTACGACGACACCGACGACTTCGGCTCCAAGACGACGGGGCGGGTGTCGGCGGCCTATGACCTGGCGGGCGGCTTCGTTCTGTCGGGCGCCTATGGCGCGGGCTTCAAGGCGCCGACCGTCAGCCAGGCGGTCTGCGACTACTGCTATGCGCCGCTGCCCTGGCCCGAGCTGAAGCCGGAAACGGCCGACAGCGTCGAGGTCGCCCTGGGCTGGGCCTCGGCCGACGGCCGGTTCGACGGTCGCGCGACCCTGTATCGCCTGAACGTCGAGGATCAGATCACCTATTCGGCCGGTCGCTACATCAATGTGGCCAAGACCCGGTCGGACGGGTTCGAGCTGGAAGGCCGCGCCCTGCTGGGCGGCGGTTTCGACCTGACGCTGGCCTATGCCTGGACCGACGCCAAGGACCGCACGACGGGCGCCCGCCTGCTGCGCGTGCCGGAACACGCCGGTTCGGCGACCTTGGGCTGGACGGGCGACCGGGTGTCGGGCGCGCTGACGGTGCGGGCCGAGGGGGACCAGGACGATTCCGGCGGCTTCTCGACCGTGGTGCGCAAGGGCTTCGTCACGGCGAACCTGAACGCAGCCTATCAGCTGACCGATCAGGTCACGCTGACGGCGCGAATCGAGAACCTGGCCGACGAACACTATCAGCAGGTGTTCGGCTACGGCGAGCCGGGTCGCTCCGGATATGTCGGGATCAGGCTGCGCTACTGATCCGGGCGCGGGCGTCGGCGGTCAGGGCCGCCGGCGCCTCCAGCGCCAGGGACGCCCAGTCCAGGTTCGGGCAGGGCGCATGGGCGGCGGCCAGGATGGCGCGCAGTTCGGCCGCCGAGGCGACGCTGGCCACCACCTTGTCCACCCCCTTCAGCGACAGGGCGTACCCCAGGGCCGCCTGCATCGGGTCGCAACGCTGTTCGGCCAGACGGCGACGCGTGCGAGACAGCGATTGGGCGTGCGCCGCCAGTTCGGGCGGCAAGTCGTCGCCCCCCGCAAACAGGACGCCGCCTGCGAAGACCGACGACAGGTGGACGGCGGCGCCGGCCTCGGCGATGGCCTCCAGCACGCCGTCCTGGGCCGCGCGCTGATCCAGAAGGCTGCACGGCACCTGGACCACGTCGGCCTCCAGCCGCCGGGCCAGAAGCGCCGGGCCGTCCTCGACGGTGGCGCAAAAGCCGATGGCGCGGAACAGGCCCTTGTCCTTGAGGCTGCGTAGCCGGTCCCACAGGGCGCGGCCCTCAGCGCCGGCCAGTTCGGCGGCGTTGGACACCAACAGCACTTCGCCGCGCGGCAGACCCATCCGTTCCAGAGAGCGACGCGCCCGCGCCTCGATCCGGTCCAGCCCCTCGCTCAGCGGCACGGTGCGGACCGTGACCTGGAAGGGGGAGGGGAAGGGCCAGGCCTGGCCCAGCAGACGTTCGCCGTCGCCTTCGGGCCGGGTGGCGATCAGGCGAACACCCGCGTCGGCCCCCGTCTGCAGCAGGAACCGCATCGCCTCCTCGCGCGCGCCGGACGGCGCGGCCATGAAGGGATTGGGCGCGCGCTCGGGCTGCGTCACCACGGCCAGGGCCAGGCGATGGGTGGGCGAGGACGCCGAAGGTGTGGCGGGGGAATACGGCACGGGCCGACCATGCGCGCGCAATGCTTAAGGGACGCTGAGCGAGACCTTAAGCGAACCCTACTTATCCACCGCCGATATGCGTCAGGCGTCGGCGTCGGGCTGACGGTCGGGATGGGCGGCGGCGAAGGCGGGCTGGGCCAGGGCGTGGGTCTCGATGGCGGTCAGGCTGCGCCAGGCGGTGGTGTCGACGTTGAACCGTCGCGCCGAATAAAGCTGAGGAATCAAATAGCAATCCGCCAGCGTCGGGGCGTCGCCGAAGCAGAAGTCCCCGCCGCCGCGCGCGACCAGCGCCTCCAGGGCGTCGAAGCCCGAGGCGATCCAGCGCGTGGCCCAGGCGTCGATGGCGGCCTGATCGGCGTCGAAATCCTTTCGGAGGGCGCCCAGCACCCGCAGATTGTTCAGCGGATGAATGTCGCAACCGACGACGGCGGCCATGGCCCGCACATGGGCGCGGTCGGCGGCGGTCGTGGGCAGCAGGGGCGGCTCGGGATAGGTCTCTTCCAGCCATTCCAGGATGGCGGGGCTCTGGATCAGCACGTCGTCGCCGACCTGAAGCGCCGGAACCATGCCCTGGGGGTTCAGCGCCACATAGTCCGCCGCCTTCTGCGCGCCCTTCCTCAGATCGTGAGCGGCCAGATCGTAGCCCAGACCCTTCAGGTTCAGGGCGATGCGGACCCGATAGCTGGCGCCCGAGCGCCAATAGCCGTGCAGAATCATCACGCCACCTCGAACGACAGGGGCGTCAGGCCCTCGATCGTCACCACGATCCGGTCGCCGCGCACGACCGGCCCGACGCCGGACGGGGTGCCGGTGAAGATCAGATCGCCGGGTTGAAGCGTCCAGAGCTGCGCCGCCGCCTCGACGATCTGCTGGGGGTTCAGGATCATGTCGTCCAGCGTCCCCGACTGTTTCGTCACCCCGTTCAGGGTCAGGTCGATGGTCCCCGCCGGCGCCGGCAGTTCGCCCAGGGTCAGGGCCCCGCAGGGCGCCGACTGGTCGAAACCCTTGGCGGCGTCCCAGGGCCTGCCGGCCTTCTTGGCCTCGGCCTGTAGGTCGCGTCGCGTCAGGTCGCACCCCGCCGCCCAGCCGACGATGACGCCGCCCTCGCCGATGGCCGCCACCAGTTCGGCCTCGTAGTGCAGGTTCTCGGTCGCCGAAGGATAGGCGGGGTTGCGGCCGTCGCTCACAAGGGCGTCGCCGGGCTTGGAGAAGAAGAAGGGCGTCTGCTTGTCGGGGTCGGAGCCCATCTCGCGCGCATGGGCGGCGTAGTTCTGGCCCACGCACAGGATGCGGCGGACGGGAAAGCGTCGGTCGTCGCCGACGATGGGCAGGGACGGGGTCGCCGGGGGCGCAAACAGCCATTGGGTCATGATGCGGAAACTAGCCCGCCGAAACCCGCCTGACGAGGGGCGGCGCACGTTCGTCGAACGGAACCCCACTCGGGGTGTGGCGTTGCTGACCGGGGAACCCTATTCTATCGCAAAGCTTGAAACCCCGGAGCGCGCACCATGGCCACCACCAAGGCACGAGAAGACATCAAGGCCGACCTGAAGACCCTCAAGGAGGATCTTAAGACCGGCGCCCGCGAAGAAACCCAGCGTCTACGCGAAAAGGCCGCCGAGGCCGAAGCCCGCCTGCGCGCCAAGGGCGACGAAGTGCGCGAACAGGCGCGCGGCTATTACGAGACCGCGCGCGAGCGTGGCCGCGAATATTACGACGACGCCGCCGAACGTCTGGACGAGGCGCAACGCTATGTCGTCGAGCGGGTGCAGGAGCGTCCGCTGCAATCGACCGCCATCGCGCTGGGCGTCGGCATGGTGCTGGGCCTGCTGCTGGCCGGTCGCCGCCGCTGATGTTCAAGGGCATCGTCAAACGCCTGGTGGCGACGGCCGTCGTCGCCGCCAGCGTCTTCCTGGCCGTGATCTTTTTGGGTCTCAGCGCCTTCTACGGCCTGAGCCTGGTGCTGACCCCGCTGGGCGCCGCCACGATCACCTTCGGCGCCTTCGCCCTGATCGCCCTGATCGTCGCCCTGGTGTTCCTGAAAGGCGACAGCCAGGACGAGGACGATGAGGAGGATGCGCCAGACGGCCTGGTCGGCAAACTGCTGCATCTGGTGCGTGAGCGGCCGATCATCGGCGCGGTCGGCGGCCTGGGCGCGGCCTTCCTCCTGCTGCGCAATCCAGCCCTGGCGGCCATCGTCGCCAGCATGGTGGCCGATCGCAAGATGGATCAGGGCGGCTACGGTCGACGCCGCCGCCGCTAGGGCGCGGATCGAACGAACCTTCGGACAGGGGCGGCGCCTTGGCGTCGCCCTTTTCCATGTCGGGCATGGGGATAAAAAAGAACTTTACATCATAAAGTTTATGCGCGAGGGTGCCCCATCGACATTCGGAGGGAGCCTCATGGCCCGCGACACTCAAGCCGTTCAAGACGACATCGCCTATCTGCGCGGTCTGGCGCACGAAGGCCGAAACGCGCCGCTGCTGGCAGGACCGATCCTGGTGACGGCCGGCGTCGTCTTCGGCGCGGCCAGCCTGGGCCAGTGGGCCATCCAGGCCGGCGTGATCAACGTCAATCCGTGGGCCCAACTGTGGCTGTGGGTCGCCGCGGGCGTGATCTTCGCCGGCGTGCTGACGGTGCTGATCGGCCGGATGAAGACCAAGCCAGGCTTTAATTCGGCCAGCAACCGGTCCGTAGGCGCGGCCTGGGAGGCGGTCGGTTACGGCATCTTCGTCACCTGGCTGGCCCTGGTCGCCATGGCGTTGAAAACCGGGAACTGGTCGTGGATGGCGGTGATGCCGACGGCGGTGCTGGTCGCCTATGGTTCGGCCTGGATGATCGGGGCGGCGATGACGCGCACACGCTGGATGTCGATGACGGCGTTCGCCGCCTATGTCGGCGCCGTGGCCGTGGCCTGGTTCGTCGGCAGCCCGTTGATCTATCTGGTGTACGCCGCCGTCCTGGTCGCGGTCGCCCTGGTTCCCGGCCTGATCCTGATGCGGCAGGAACCGTCGGAGATCGTCTGACCATGGCCGACGATTTCGACATCGGCCGCATCGACGACGTCATTCACGGCCGCATCCGCCTGGGAATCATGGCCTTTCTGTCCGGCGCGGACACGGCCGACTTCAACACCCTGAAGACCCGGCTGCAGACCACGGACGGCAATCTGTCCGTCCATCTGCGCAAGCTGGAAGAGGCCGGCCTGGTCGCCGTGGAGAAGAGTTTCAACGGTCGAAAACCCCTGACCCAGGCGCGACTGACCGAGGCGGGTCGAACCGCCTTCGTGGAATACCTCGACGCGATGGCGGCGCTGTTGCCGACGCGGTAAGGAGCGCGGATGACCAGCCGTCTCCACAGCTTCGAGCGCATCGACAATTTTCGCGACTACGGCGACTACGACACGGCGGCCGGGCGGCGTATCCGCCCCGGCCGCCTGTTGCGTTCGGCCCATCATGCGCGCGCGACCGACGCCGATCTGGCGCGGTTGAAGGCCCTGGACGTCCGCACCATCGTCGATCTGCGCCGTCCCGGCGAACGGCGGGACCAGCCTTCGCGCCGGTACGAAGGCTTCGAGGGTCAGGTCGTCGAAGGCGGGATCGACGACGGGTTGGAGGCTCCGCATATCACCTTTCTGAAGACCCAGGACCTGACGCCGGAATCCGGCCGCCGGTTCATGACCGGGACCTATCGCGCCCTGCCGTTCGACGCGGCTCATCGCGACGTCTTCGCCCGATATTTCCGAGCCCTGGGCGAGGCCGAGGGGGCCGTGCTGATCCATTGCGCGGCGGGCAAGGACCGGACGGGCGTGCTGGCGGCCCTGACGCATCACCTGCTGGGTGTGAAGCATGACGATCTGGTCGCGGACTATCTGCTGACCAATACGGCGGTCGATCTGGCGGGCCGGGCGCCGGCCATCGCCAAACAGCTGCATGCCATGAGCGGCCGTGTCGCGTCGGAGGACGCCGTGGTCGCTTTTCTGGGCGTGGAGCCCGTGTATCTGGAGGCCGCCTTCGACGCGATCCGGACGGATTTCGGCTCCATCGACGCCTATCTGGAAGAAGCGCTGGGGGTCGACATGGCGTTGCGCGATCGGATCGTGGCCCGGTTGTCGGCTTGAGCGCGACTCTGGCCCAGGTCGTCGTCCTGTCGGCGCCGTGGACGGAGCCGGTTCGGGTCGCGGCCGGACTGGACGACGACGACGGCGTTCTGATCCTGTTGTCGGACGGCGGACCGGGCGGCCGCTGGTCGCATATCGGGGCCGAGCCGGATCGACGCTGGATGGGGGCGGTCGAGGACGCCGCGTCCTTCGCCGCCCTTCGGAACGAGGCGTTCGGACCGGGCACGGTGGGTCTGGCCGCCTATGACGCCGGGGCGCGGGCGGCGACGGGCCCGCGCGAGAGGGTGTGGCCGGACCTGATGCTGGCCCGCTATCCGGCCTTGCTGAGCTTCGACCATCATGAGCAGCAGGTTCGCGCGGTCGGACGGGGCGAGACCCCGCAGGCGGCCCAGACCGCCGCGCGGCGGGCCCTGGCCTGGCTGGAACAAGCGAGGTCGCTAGGTGCGCCCCCGGCGCCGGCCGAGACTTTCCAGGCGGAGGCGCCGCCGCAGGCCTATCTCGACGCCGTGGCCGACGTCGTTGCGCGGATCGGCGTGGGCGAACTGTTTCAGGCCAATGTCGCCCGCGCCTGGTCGGGCGTCCTGACGCCGGAAGGCCGACCCTTGGACGTCTTCCTGCGCCTGCAGACGCGCCGCGCCGCGCCCTTCGGCGCCTATTGGCGGCTGGGGGATCGGGCCTTGGTGTCGAACTCGCCCGAACTGTTCCTGGCCTTCGACGCCCGGACGCGTCGGGTCGAGACCCGGCCGATCAAGGGGACGCGCGCCCGCGCCGCCGACCCGGATCACGACGCCGCCCTGGCCGCCGACCTGGTCGCCAGCACCAAGGACCGGGCGGAGAACCTGATGATCGTCGACCTGATGCGCAACGATCTGTCGCGGCTCTGCACGCCGGGTTCGGTCCGGGTCGAGCAACTGTTCGGGGTCGAGAGCCATCCCACCGTCCACCATCTGGTCTCGACAGTGACGGGCGCGGCGGCGGCGGCCGTGGGCGCTGCGGACCTGCTGGAGGCGACCTTCCCGCCCGGTTCGATCACCGGGGCGCCCAAACATCAGGCGATGAAGGTGATCGCCGCTCATGAGCCGCCGCGAGGCCCGTGGTGCGGGGCCCTGTTCCTGATCGAGGCGGACGGCGGCCTGACCGCCTCGGTCCTGATCCGCACCGCCGGATTCGAGCGCGTCGGCGGTCGTTGGCGGTTCAGGACCCTGGCCGGCGCGGGCGTCGTCGCCGACAGTGATCCCGAGGCCGAACTGCTGGAAACCGAGGCGAAGATCTCGGCGATGCGCGAAGCCCTGGTCGGTCAGCAGCCGGTGCAGGGAATGACTTCGACCGTGCGGGGGCGAAGATAGGCCGTGCGTTTGAAGTGGAAGATGCCGGGCGTGGCCTGGGTGAAGGCTGAACGGTAATCGTAGAAGGTCTCGGCGATGATGACCGACTCGCCGTTGGCCAGCATGTCGCCGGGAATGTCAGCTTTGGAGGCCAGCAGCTTTTCCGTCATGCCCTTGGTCTGGCTCCAGTCCACCTTGTAGGTCGTCTTGGAGACGCGGGTCACGCTGCTGACCCGCTGTTTCAGCGTGGCCGTGGGAAAGGGGCGCATGATCAGATCGCCGATGGCGAAGACGTCCGCGATCTGGGCCGGTGTCGTGGCGTCGGTCTGGGACACCAGGTCCGCGACCATGGCGGCGGCGTGCCCGGTCCGCTTCAGCGCCATATAACCCTGGCAGAATTCGACCATGCCAAAATAGATCAGGATCATCAGCGGCGCGAGAAAGGCGAACTCCACCGCCGCGCCGCCGCGCGTGTCGCGTCGCAGCGTGGTCAAGGAACGTCTAGACATTCCACGGCTCGTTGCGGAAGGCGGTCGTGGCGCTCAGCAGCAGGGCGCCGTTGCCGAGGCGCGATCCGGCCTGACGCAGCAGGGGTGTGATCAGCGGCTGTTCATACCAGACCCGCACCAGAACCAGGTCGCCCGGAACGCCCCCGTTATAGCCGACCTTGCTGGGGTCCATGGCGCCGTTGGTGATCGGGTCGCTCGGGGCCGGCGCGGCGAATTGCGGAATGACGCGAACATCGACCGTGGCGCGGGTCATGCAGTCGGAGCCGAAGACGCCCATCCGGTCGCAGAAAGCGGTCTTGAACTTGACGGCGTCGAACTTCTGGGCGGAGGCCTGACCGGTGCGCACCAGACGGCTGGTGTCGATGGCGGCGTTCTCCAGCATCGAATCCAGCACGAAGGCCATGCCCAGTTCGAGCATGGCGAAGATCATGACGAAGAAGGGCAGGGCGACGAAGGCGAATTCCAGCGCTGCGGCGCCTTCGCGCCGATGGCGCTTGCGTGGACCGGATTTGCGCCAGCTTCTCATCGAGAGGGTCAGGGCGCCGTCGCGGGGAGGGTGCGGACGCTGGGCGCGCAGGACGCCGCGCAGGTCATCTCGGTCGCCTGGGCGCCGCGCCAGACGCGGACCGAGCCGGTGGCGCCCCCTGTGACGACGACTTCGCGCTGGAACAGGGTGCGGCCGACGCCGTCGACGGCGACGACTTCCGTCACGCCATAGCCCTTGCCGACGATGAACAGGGTGTTGGCGTCCACGACCGAGACGTCGGCGATCTGGGGATTGGCCACGATGACAGACGCGGCGGCGCCGCGAAGCTGAATTCGCGCGGATCGGTCGATTTCGACGTTCAGGGCGCCGTTCTCGGCGCCGCTGCGCGCCTGGGCGGCCAGCGGCGCCAGGGCCAGGGGGGCGAAAGTCAGGGCGGCGGCCAGCAGCGCGGCGGAAGGGCGTGACATCGGCGGCTCTTCAAAAGGGCGCGCAGGGGCGCGGACGCACGCATGATGCGCGACATTTCCTCAACAAAGGCTGAAGCGCCGCCATGAGAATTTTCTTTGGTAAATTCGTGCGTAACCACGACTCGTGACTCAGGCTTAACGAGCGCGTGGCATTGTCATCCTGCGTTTGGGGGTCAAGCGGGCCACCGGCTCCCCCCGCCATAGTAGCTCGCTGGACATTTTGAAAAAGGAACTACCCATGACCAAGTTCATCTCGCGCTTCGCCAAGAACGAATCGGGCGCCACCGCCATCGAATACGGCCTGATCGCCGCCTTGATCGCCGTCGCCCTGATCACCGTTCTGGGCCTCATGAGCACCCAGCTGAAGGCCACCTTCCAGAAGGTCACCGACAAGCTGGAGACCGCGAACGCCGCCTCCTAACGGCAGCAGGCGGTTCGCAAGAACACCAAGTCTGGGCCGGAGCTGAAAAGCTCCGGCCCTTTCTTTTTGGCAACCCAAACTTAAAACCTGATCGTGCAGAGTGAGGGCATGGATAGTCTGATCTTGATCCTTCTCGGCGCCTTTCCGGCTCTGGTCATCGTCGGCGGTCTGCATGACCTGACCACGATGAAGATTCCCAACTGGATTTCCCTGACGCTTGTCGTGGTGTTCTTTCCCGCCGCCTTGGCGGCGGGCGTGGCGCCGGTGGATATCGCCGCGCATGTCGGTGTCGGCGTTGCGGCCCTGCTGGCCGGCATGGCCATGTTCGCCTTGAACTGGATCGGCGGCGGGGACGCGAAGTTGCTGGCGGCCGGGTGCCTGTGGATGGGCGTTTCGGGCGCGCTGCCTTTTCTGCTCTGGACCGGCGTGGCCGGCGGCGGGCTTTGCCTGATTCTGATGAGCGCCAGATCCTACTATCCGATGGTGGCGCCTTCGATGCCCCAGGCGTGGGTGGTCCGGCTGATGCAGCCCAAAGGCGATATTCCTTACGGCGTCGCCATCGCTGTCGGCGCCCTTCTGGCCCTGCCGGAAAGCGGCGTCGCCGCCGCATACATCGGCGGTCGTTAAGGCGTCTGGCCGGATTCCAAGCTGGCGAACCACCGTTCCGGCTCGCTTAGGAAGCGTTAACTCTCAGGCCTCATGATTGTTAACGGCAGGGTGCGGGGGAACCCATCCTCGTCTTCACGCCTGCCGGAGACCTCTGGATGAAGCCCGCCCGCATCGTCGTCATCTGCATAGCGGCCGTCTCGGCCATCGGTCTGGCCCTGGTTGTGCGGGCCATGGGCTCCTCCTCGCATCAGCCGGTCGCGCCGGCTGCGGCGGCGCCCGTCGAAACGCGGCCGATGACCCGTGTGCTGGTGGCCAACGCCGACCTGACGCCCGGCAAGCGCCTGACCGAGGCCGACCTTCAGTGGAAGGAGTGGCCCGTCGACGAGGTCGATCCCAGCTTCATCACCGACGGCTCCAACACCGCCCCGCCCAAGGACGCCAAGCCGGCGAACGCCGCCGCCAAGGCCGACGCCGCCGTGCAGCGGGTGGCGCGCGCCGCTTCCGACCTGGCCGGGCCGGGCGTGAAATCCGACTATATCGGTTCGGTCGTGCGCGAACGCATCCTGGCGGGCGAGCCGATCCTGCCGCGCAAGATCGTCCGCGCCGGCGACAGCGGCTATATGGCCGCCTATCTGGAGCCGGGCATGCGGGCCATGGCCATCGGCGTCACCGTGGAATCGGCCGCTGGCGGTTTCATCCTGCCGGGCGACCGCGTCGACGTGGTCATGACCCGCGAGCTGGATACGCCCTCGGCCGAGGGCGGGACCTCCAAGAAGGCCTATGCCTCGGACGTCGTCATGCAGAACATCAAGGTCCTGGCCATCGACCAGACCACGCGGGCGGGGCCCGACGCCCAGTCGGTGGTCGGGGCGACCGCGACCCTGGAGGTCCGGCCCCAGGACGCCGAACTTCTGGCCAAGGCCAAGTCCGAGGGCGAGCTATCCCTGTCCCTGCGCTCCTACGCCGACACCGGCGGACCGTCCGGATCGGTGGGTCGACGCACGGCCGACGTGTCCGCGCCGCGATCGGTCCGCATCTATCGCGGCGGCGCGCCCGAGGTGGTGGTGACGCCATGAGAACCTCGATGATGCGCCCGATGATGCGAAAGACCGCCGTGCTCGCCTGCGCTCTTCTGACGGCCGGCGCCCTGGCCCCGGCCTCCGTGGCCCAGACGCGCGCCGCCGTGGCGATGGGAACCGCGCCGCAGATGATCAATCTGCCGCGCGGCACCTCCTTCGCCGTGGACCTGCCGGCCGACGCGCGCGACGTGATCGTGTCTAACCCGCAGGTGGCCGAAGCCATGCTGCACTCGCCGCGCCGCATCACCGTGATCGGCATCGCGCCGGGCGAGACGGACGCCGTCTTCCTGGACGCCGCCGGTCGCACCATCCTGACCCTGCGCATCCGCGTCGACGCCGGCGTCAGCGCCCTTCAGGACACGCTGAACCGCGTCGTTCCCGGCGGCCGCATCCACGCCGAAGCGGTCAATGACAGCATCATCCTGACCGGCGCGGCGGCCAGCCCGTCCCAGGCCGATCAGGCGCGTCGCGTCGCCTCCGCCTTCGTCTCGGCTCCTGAGAAGGTGGTCAATCTGATCTCGGTCGTCGGCTCGGACCAGGTCACCGTTAAGGCGCGCATCATGGAGGTGCAGCGCTCGGCGGTGAAGCAACTGGGCCTGGACGTCAGCGCCGTCCTGAACACCGTGGGCGACGGCCTCAGCTATGGTCAGTCCAGCACCTTCGGCGTCAACGGCAGCCAACTGGGCGGCGGCATCCTCCGTTATCTGGACCGCAGCGGAAACGGCAACAGCCTGTCCACCAGCCTGCGTGCGTTCGAACGGGCGGGTCTGGTGCGGACCTTGGCCGAGCCCAACCTGACCTCCGTCAACGGGGAGAACGCCGAATTCCTGGCCGGCGGCGAGTTCCCGGTTCCCGTGTCGCAGAGCGGCGACGCGACCTCGACCAAGGTGACGGTGGAGTTCAAGCCCTATGGCGTTCGTCTGGCGGTCCGTCCCATCGTGCTGTCTGAAGGCCGTATCTCCCTGCAACTGTCGACCGAGGTGTCGGAACTGACGAACCAGGGAGCGTTCACCCTGAACGCCACGGCGAACTCGGCCCTGGTCATTCCGGGCCTGTCGGTCCGGCGCACCTCGACCACGGTGGAGCTGCCGTCGGGCGGTTCGCTGATGATCGCGGGCCTGCTGAGCGAGAATACGCGCCAGAACATCGACAAGCTGCCCGGCGCCGGCGACGTGCCGATCCTGGGCGCCCTGTTCCGGTCGCGCGACTATGTCTCGGGCGAGACCGAACTGGTGGTCATCATCGAGGCCTATCTGGCGTCGCCGACCGCGCCGGGCCGTCTCCAGACCCCGGCCGACGGGCTCCAGGTCGCCAGCGACGCCCAGAGCATCTTCTTCGGCCAACTGACCCAGAGGTACGGCAGTCCGGCGCCCGGCGCGGCTTCCGTCGCCGGCTGGAAGGGGCCCGTGGGATACGTGATCGAATGAGGCGCGCCGTGAACGACCGATCCGCTGTTTTGAGCCGCATGCTCGCCTTGGCCGCCTGCGCCGGGATGGTTTCGGCCTGCGCTTCGACCGGCGCCCTGCCGCCGCCGCTGACGCCGACCTCGCGCTACGTCCTTCAGGTCGAGCCCGGCATGGACCGCATCGCCCTGGCCGTGCACGACCAGGGTCTTTCCGGCAATCAACAGGCCGCGCTGGCGGCGCTGGCCGGTCGCTTCGCCGCGTCGCGCGCCGATGTCATCCGGGTCGAGGCGCCGGCGGGCGACGATCCCGCCGCGGCCCGCGCCGCCTGGGGCGTCCGCGACGCCCTGGCCGCGCTGGGCGTCCCCGCCGAACGGGTGCAGGTCACCGCCTATGCGGCGCCCGATCCCCGCGCGCCGGTCCTGGCCGGGTTCGAGGTGCTGACCGCCCATGTGCCGAACTGCGCCGAGGCGCAGCGCGCCTCCGTCTCCAGCTTCTCCAACCAGCCTTCGGCCGCCTTCGGCTGCGCCGTGACGGCAAATCTGGCGGCCCAGATCGCCAATCCCCGCGACATCGTCGCCCCCGCGGCCATCGGCGCCGCCGAAGCCGGACGTCGCGCCAAGGTGTTCGACACATACCGGGCGGGCACGCCGACCTCGGCCCCTCAGGAGCCGCTGGTCAACGGCCGTATCTCGCGGGCGGTGGACTAAGACCATGAACACAGCCTCCGCTCCCCGCGCTTTCGAGGCCTTCGACGATGGCTTCGACGTCGATATGGACTTTTCGGAGCCCGCCGCCGGTGCGGCGGAGCCTGCAGCGTCTGCCCTGCGCTTCACCGCCCCGCTGGCGGCCCAGCCGGCGCCCGACGCCGCCACCGTCCGACAGGCCCTGACAGCGGCGGACGTGGGACAGGCGGACATGATCCCGGCGGCGCATGCGACGCACGTCGAACTGGCGCCTGCGCCTGCGACCTTTCAGGAGCCCCTGCCGGCCTCGTCCGGCCTGGCTCCGGTCGGCGCCATCGGCGAGGTGTCGGTGCCGCGCATCGCCATCCACGTCTTCGCCGAACGTCAGGACACCCTGGCCTCGGCCGAACGCGCCGCCCAGGACCGGCGCCTGTCGCGCGCCACGACCCAGATTCGCGTGGGCGGTATCGCCGCCGCCGTCGAAGCCTATCGGCACGAACCGACGCCGCCGCTGATCATCGTCGAATGCCTGCGCGATCCGCAGGGCCTGCTGAACGAGATCGACACCCTGGCCGAGGTCTGCGACGCGGGCACCAAGGTCATCGTCGTCGGGGCGACCAACGACATCCTGCTGTTCCGCGAATTGATGCGGCGCGGCGTCAGCGAATATCTGGTCGCGCCGTTGCAGCCGTTGCAGCTGATCGCGGCCATCGGCGGCCTGTTCAACGACCCGGCCCAGCCCTTCGTCGGTCGCTCGATCGCCTTCGTGGGCGCGCGCGGCGGGGCGGGGGCCTCGGCCGTGGCGCACAACACCGCCTACGCCATCTCCGAGCGGATCGGCGCCAATACGGTCATCGTGGACTATGACCTGCCTTTCGGCACCGCCGGCCTGGATTTCAACCAGGATCCGCTGAACGGCGTCGCCGACGCCCTGAGCCAGCCGGACCGCCTGGATTCGACCCTGCTGGACCGGATGATGATCCGCTGCACGGACAAGCTGAGCCTGTTCGCCGCTCCGGCCAGCCTGGACATGGATTTCGACATCTCGACCGAGGCGTTCGAGGAGGTCACGACCCGCATCCGCTCCACCGCCCCCTTCGTGGTGCTGGACCTGCCGCACCTGTGGTCGCCCTGGATGCGTCGCACCCTGATCAGCGCCGACGAGGTGGTGGTGGTGGCGACGCCCGACCTGGCGTCCTTGCGCAACGCCAAGAACATGATCGATCTGATCCGCCACGGCCGGCCGAACGATGCGCCGCCGCGCCTGGTGCTGAATCAGGTGGGCGTGCCCGGCCGGCCCGAAATCCCGGCGAAGGATTTCGGCGCGGCCCTGGGCGTGCACCCCAGTCTGGTCATCCCGTTCGACGCCAAGACCTTCGGTTCCGCCGCCAACAACGGCCAGATGATCCTGGACGCCGGCGCCAAGACCAAGGCCGCAGAGGCCTTCCAGACCCTGGCCCAGATCGTGTCGCGGCGCGAACTGCCCGCCGTCGCCGGACCCAAGGCAAAGTCGGGCAAGACGCCCAAGGCGGCGGGCGAATCGAAGTCGCTGTTCGCCTCCATGTTCAAGAAGCGCTGACGCGTGTTCGGAAAGCGTACAGGTCAGCCTGGCGGATCGACGGCGCCGGTGCGTCCCGCGCCACCGCCCGCCGGCGGGGCCGAGGCCGTATCGGTCTTCACCGCCGCGCCTGCGTCGCCCGCGCCGGTGGGCGGCTTCGATTTCGACGAGCTTGACGCCGCTCCGCAGGCTTTCGCCGCCGTGGATCGGGCGGCCGAGCCGGCGCCGCAGACGGCGGATCGTCTGGACGCCCTGGCCGCCCGACCCAAGCCCGCGCCCGAGTCGCCGCGCCCCTCGGCCAAGCCGCCCGGCGCCGGCCCCAAGCCCACGGCGGGCCTTGAGCAGTTGAAGAAGGCCCAGGCGGTCGCCGAGATCGTCCGGGAACAGAGCGACTACTATCACGCCACGAAGACGACGATCTTCAACGCGCTGATGAACACCATCGACCTGGCCCAGCTGGCGCATCTGGACCAGAAGGCCGCGTCCGAGGAAATCCGCGACATCGTCGCCGAACTGGTGGCGATCAAGAACGTCTCCATGTCGGTCGCCGAGCAGGAGCATCTGGTTCAGGACATCGTCAACGACGTCCTGGGCTATGGCCCGCTGGAGCCCCTGCTGGCGCGCGACGACATCGCCGACATCATGGTGAACGGCGCGGGCCGGGTCTTCATCGAAGTGGGCGGCAAGGTCCAACTGACCAATGTGCGGTTCCGCGACAACACCCAGCTGATGAACATCTGCCAGCGGATCGTGTCCCAGGTCGGCCGCCGTGTCGATGAATCCAGCCCCATCTGCGACGCCCGCCTGCCGGATGGGTCGCGCGTCAACGTCATCGCCCCGCCCCTGGCCATCGATGGTCCGACCCTGACCATTCGTAAGTTCAAGAAGGACAAGCTGACGATGAAGAACCTGGTGGAGTACGCCTCCATCAGTCCCGAGGGCGCGCGCGTCCTGGGCGTCATCGGCGCCTCGCGATGCAATCTGGTGATCTCGGGCGGCACCGGCTCGGGCAAGACGACGCTGCTGAACACCCTGACGGCCTTCATCGACCCGACCGAGCGCGTCATCACCTGCGAGGACGCCGCCGAACTGCAACTGCAGCAGCCGCATGTGGTGCGCCTGGAAACCCGGCCGCCGAACCTGGAAGGCCAGGGCATGATCACCATGCGCGATCTGGTCAAGAACTGCCTGCGGATGCGTCCCGAACGCATCATCGTCGGCGAGGTGCGCGGACCTGAAGCCTTCGACCTGTTGCAGGCGATGAACACCGGCCACGACGGCTCCATGGGCACGCTGCACGCCAACAGCCCGCGCGAGGCCATCAGCCGTATGGAGTCCATGATCACCATGGGCGGCTACGGCCTGCCGTCCAAGACGATCCGAGAGATGATCGTCGGCTCGGTCGACGTCATCGTTCAGGCCGCCCGCCTGCGCGACGGTTCGCGCCGCATCACCCACATCACCGAGGTCGTCGGCCTGGAAGGCGATGTGATCGTCACCCAGGACCTGTTCGTTTACGACATCACCGGCGAGGACGAGAACGGCAAGATCGTCGGCCGCCACCGCTCGACCGGCATCGCCCGTCCCCGCTTCTGGGACCGCGCCCGCTACTATGGGCTGGAGCGCGAGCTGGCCGAAGCCCTGGACGCAGCGGAGTAACGCCGCGATGCTTCCGATCCTCGCCGCCATCCTGGCCTTCATCACCATCGGCGGACTGGGCTGGGTCTTCGTCGGCGGCGAAGATTCCTCCGCCCAGGCGATCAAGCGCGCCCAGACCCTGGGCGAGGTCAAGAAGAACGCGGCCCTGGCGCGCAAGACCGCCGCCGCCGCGAACACGCCCGAGGCCCGCCGCAAGCAGATCATGCAGCAGTTGCAGGAGGCCGACCGCCGCGACCGCAAGGCGCGCACCAGCATGGCCTCGCGCCTGCAGCAGGCGGGTCTGGGCATGAGCGTGCGGACGTTCCACATCGTCGGCGCCGTGATCGGCGTCGTCGCCGCCCTGGTCACCTTGGTGCTGGGTCTGCACATCCTGCTGGCCCTGGGCGTGAGCCTGGTCTTCGGCCTGGGCCTGCCGCGCTGGGTGGTAGGCTTCCTGGGCAAGCGCCGAATGAAGAAGTTCTCTCTGGAATTCCCCAACGCCATCGACGTCATCGTGCGCGGCATCAAGTCGGGCCTGCCCGTCCATGAGTGTTTCAAGATCATCGGCCGCGAGAGCCCGGCGCCGCTGGGGCCGGAGTTCAAGACCCTGAGCGAAGGCCTGGCTGTAGGGTTGTCGCTGGAGCAGGCGCTGGAGAAGATGTTCGTGCGCATTCCGACGCCCGAACTGCGCTTCTTCACCATCGTCATCGCCATTCAGCAGAAGACAGGCGGTAATCTGGCCGAGGCGCTGGGCAACCTGTCGACCGTGCTGCGGGCGCGCCGGATGATGGGCGAGAAGATCAAGGCCCTGTCGTCCGAAGCGCTGGCGTCGGCCGGCATCATCGCCAGCCTGCCGCCGGCCGTGATGCTGGCGGTCATGGCCATGAGCCCCTCCTATATGATGCCCATGTTCACCGACATTCGCGGCAACTTCCTGCTGCTGTTGGCGGGGGCGCTCATGGGAACCGGCGTCTTCGTGATGAAGCGCATGATTTCGTTCAAGTTCTGAGGCGAGGATCGTGGAAGGTTTCATTCGCTTCATCACCGACCCGCAGAACCTGCTCAGCCTCGGTGTCGGGGTGCTGGTCTTCGCCACGGTCTTGACGCTGCTGTCGTCGATGACCGGCGGGGTCAAGCTGGACAAGCGGATGAAGGCCGTTTCGGAACGGCGCGACGATCTGAAGCGGCGCTCGCGCGCGGCGCTCGCCGCGGGCGGCGGGCCGGGCGGTCTGCGGCACACCGACGAGGGGTTCAAGAAGCGCGTCGTCGATCGCCTGAATCTGACCAAGCTCCTGGAGGATCCCAAGGTCGCCGACCAGATGGCTCAGGCGGGTTTTCGCGGGCCGCGCCCGCTGACGACCTTCTATTTCTTCCGCTTCGCCTCGCCGTTCATCTTCCTGATCGTGGCGGCCTTCTACATGTTCGTCATCAAGGTCGTGGACTGGCCGACGATGAACAGGGTGACGCTGTGCTTTGCGGCGGCGGTGGCGGGCTTCTATGCGCCGAACCTGTATCTGCATAACCGCATCAGCAAACGCCGCACCTCGATCATGCAGGCCTTTCCCGATGCGCTGGACCTGCTGCTGATATGCGTCGAGGCGGGCATGTCGATCGAGGCCGCCATCACCAAGGTCAGCCAGGAGATCGGCTCCTCCTCCATCGACCTGGCCGAAGAATTGTCGCTGCTGTCGGCCGAGCTCAGCTATCTGCCCGACCGTCGGATGGCCTATGAAAACCTGGGCAAGCGCACCAACCATCCAGGCGTGAAGGGGGTCGTCACCGCCATGACCCAGGCCGAGGTCTATGGCACGCCGCTGTCCACGGCCCTGCGCGTCATGGCCAAGGAAAACCGCGAACTGCGGCTGTCGGCCGCCGAGAAGAAGGCCGCCGCCCTGCCGGCCCAACTGACCGTGCCGATGATCCTGTTCTTCCTGCCCGTCCTGTTCATCGTCATCCTGGGCCCGGCGATCCTGAACGTCATCGACATGATGAAGAACGGCGGCTAACGCTCGGTCCCTCAGGCCGGGATTCAGCTTTCGGCCGCGGCCTTCAATCGCCGCACGATGTCCTCATGGGCCTTGGCCAGCGTCGCCTTGTGCTTGTCCAGATACAGTTCGCCGCGCAAACCCGCGAACTTCAGCGCCGAGGAGACGATGCAACTGCCCTTCTCCATCTCCTCGATGTCGATGTAGCGCAGGGTGCGGAACAGAAATCCCCGGTTCTCGGTCCAGACCAGCCGCACATAGGGCCGCCAGTCGGCCACCCGCGCCGTCGCACGTCGTTCGCCCAGGTCGGGATAGGCCTCGATCAGGGTCAGGGCGGCGCCGAAGCCGATCCTGCCCACCGGTTCGCGCTCATAGGGGTTCCATTCGCCCCAGCGGGACAGGTCCGAGACCAGGTCCCACAGCCGGTCGGAGGTGGCCCGCACGCCGGCGCGCTTTTCGATCTTGGTGTCGTCCATGGGTTCGGTCTGGCACGGCTTCGCGCCCGAAGGAAGGCGTTTTCAGCCCGGATCGGCCGGCTTGCGCCGACGGCCGTCGTCGAGGCCCAGCAGGGACTTGACCTCGAACAGGTCCGATCCCGCCGGCACGATCAGCAGGTTCTGCGGCCGCGCCGCGTTGACTGCCACCACCGCCCCCTTGGGACAGATGTCGAAACAGTCGACGCCCGCGACCGTCAGCTCGCCCCTGCGCCCCTTCTTGCCCGTCTTCAGGTGCAGATATTTGCGAAGCGCCTTCTTCAGCGTCAGGTCGCCGTCGGGGCCGAAGCCGCCATCCAGCTTCTTGGAGCATTTGCGGCAGACCAGCACGACGTCGCGCCATTCGGTGGAGGTGCTCTTGATCGGCCTGGCCATTAAACGATGATCGTCGAGCGATGGTGGTTGCACAAGCGCGCGCGGCGCCCTCACCATCGGCGAAACGAAATTTCACGGGATCGTCACATGCGCCGTCTGCTCGCCGTTTCCGCCCTGGCGTTAATGCTGTCCGCCGGGGCCGTTCACGCACAAGCCGCGCCGCCCGTCTCGGCCCAGGCCGTGGATGCGGCGGTCCAGCGCATCCTGCCGCGCGTCACCGCCTGGCGCCGCGATCTGCATCAGCATCCCGAACTGGGCTTCAACGAGACGCGCACGTCGGGCGTGGTGGCCGATCACCTGCGCGCCCTGGGGCTGGAAGTTCGCACCGGCGTCGGCAGGACGGGCGTGGTGGGCGTATTGCGCGGCGGTCGCGCCGGCCGGGTCGTTGCCCTGCGCGCCGACATGGACGCTCTGCCGGTGCAGGAGGCGACGGGCCTGGCCTTCGCCTCGACCGCCACGGGGACCTATATGGGCAACACCGTGCCGGTCGCCCACGCCTGCGGCCACGACATGCATGTGGCCATGCTGATGGGCGCGGCCGAGATTCTGGCGGGGATGAAGGACCAGATCGCCGGAACCGTCGTCTTCGTCTTTCAGCCGGCGGAGGAGGGCGCCCCTCCCGGAGAGCCCAAGGGCGGGGCGGCCCTGATGATCCAGGACGGCGCGCTGAACGATCCCAGGCCCGAGGCCATCTTCGGCCTGCACGTCGTGCCGGGGCGGCCGGGCAGCGTCTTCTATCGGCCCGAGGGTTTCATGGCGGCGTCCGACCGCGTGGACATCACCCTGAAGGGCAGACAGACGCATGGCGCCTGGCCCTGGCGCGGGGTGGATGTGATCGCCGTGGCGGGCCAGGTGGTCGAGACGGTCAACACCCTGACCGCCCGCACCATCGATCCGACCACCACCCCGACCGTATTTACCATCGCCACCATCAACGCCGGCGTCCGCTACAACATCATCCCGGACAGCGCGACGCTGTCGGGCACGTTGCGCACCTTCGACACAGCTCAGCGCGACGCCCTGGTCGCCCGCGCCGAGACCGCCATCGACCATGTCGCCGAAGCCTACGGCGCCACCGCCGAGTTCGGCGTGAAGCAGAACGCCGCCCTGGTGTTCAACGACCCCGGCCTGTCCGCCTGGCTGGCGCCGGTCCTGACCGAGGCGGCGGGCGAGGGGAACGTCAACCCCGCCACGCCCCCGACCACGGTGGCCGAGGACTTTAGCTATTTCCAGCAGGTCGTCCCCGGCGTCTTTTATCATCTGGGCGCCAGTCCTGACGGGGTCGACCCCGCGACCTCTGCGCCCAACCACTCGCCGGAGTTCTCGCCGAACGAGAAGGTCCTGCCGCTGGGGGTGAAGACCCATGTTCTGACCGCGTTGCGGTTTCTGGAGCGGAGTTAGATCGGGCGCGGGGCGTCGCGCGATGTCATCGCCTGGCCGAGTTCGGTCCATCCCTGGCGCACGACGTCGGCAGATGCGTCGAACAGGCCGGCGGCGTCGTCCAGCGGGGTGTCGGCCTCGATCATTTCGCGCGGCAGCGTCAGGGCCGGCATGGCGGCGACAGGCGCCATATGCAGGCCGGTCACGACCTCCCGCAACTGCCGGGCGCACTTGTCGCCGCCGTGGCCGCCATAGGTGACGATCATGGCGGGCTTGCCCGCCCATTCGCGATACAGGTGATCCAGGGCGTTCTTGAGGGACGCCGGATAGCCCCAATTGTACTGGGGCGTGACGAAGACGAAGGCATCGGCGGCCGCGATCTTCTCGCTCCAGGCGCGGGTGCTGTCGTACGCATAGCCGCCCGCGGCGGGCACGCCGGGTTCCGCGTCCATGGGCAATGGCCAGTCCTTCAGATCGACCACTTCGACGGCGGCGTCCACGATCGGCTGACCAAGGGCCGCGACCCATTCGGAAATCGCGATGCAGCGGCGGCGGGGCCGAACGCTGCCGGCGATGACAAGAATTGTTTTTTCGTGTATCATACACGCATTATACGCCGGGATGCGGAGAAGTAAAGCGTGCATAATGCACATGAAATGGATGAGCTCGGCTCGATCCTCCTTGAGCTGGCCGGCATCGTCAACCGGCCGGATCGGGACGATCTGTTGCTGGCCGAAGCGGGCGTCAGCCTGGATCGCGCCCTGTTTCCGCATCTGGTCCGGTTGTCGGTTCGCGGGCCGACCGCAGTGGCGGAACTGGCCGCCGACGCCGGGCGCGATCACACGACGGTCAGCCGCCAACTGGCGAAGCTGGAAACCCTGGGCCTGATTTGGCGCCCCCAAGCGCAGGGAGACGCCCGCACGCGCCCGGCCGCCCTGACGCCGCAGGGCGAGGCGATCGCCGAGGCGATAAAGAGCGCCCGGCGTCGGCTGCTCTCCAAGGCCCTGGCCGGCTGGTCGGCCGCTGACCGACGGACTCTGGTTCGGCTGAACCGTCGTTTCGTCGACAGCCTCCTTTCTGGCTTCCAGGCTGGATAGGACGGGCGGGACCGATCAGGTCGCCATCCGTTGCAGCACTGTCTCGATCACCCGGCGATAGACGCGCGTCAGCGTCTCCAACTCCGCCACCGGCACGCGCTCGTCGATCTGGTGCATGGTCTGGCCGACCAGACCCAGCTCCAGCACCGGGCAGAGAGCGCGGATGAAGCGGGCGTCGGAGGTGCCGCCGGTGGTGGAGGCCTCGGGGCGACGGCCCAGTTCGGCCTCGACCGCGTCCTGAACGGCGCTGACGAAATCGCCCGGCTGGGTCAGGAAGGCCTCGCCCGAGCAAAGGTGTTCAAGCGTGATCTGCAAGCCTGTCTCGGCCTGAACGGCGCCCGCCTCGCGGTTAAGCCATTCGATCAGGCTGTCGCCGGTGTGGCTGGGGTTGAAGCGGATGTTCAGCCGCGCCCTGGCCTCGGCGGGGATGATGTTGGTCGCCGGATTGCCGATGTCGATGGTGGTGATCTCAAGGTTCGACGGGGGAAAACCCTCGCAGCCGTCGTCCAGCACATGATCGTTCAGCCGCGTCATCAGCCGGGCGATGACGGGCGCCGGATTGGCCGCCCGCTCGGGATAGGCGACGTGGCCCTGTTTGCCCTGAACCGTGATCCAGGTGTTCAGCGAGCCGCGCCGCCCCACCTTGATCATGTCGCCCAGCTGTTGCGACGAGGAGGGTTCGCCGACCACGCAGGCGTCGATGACCTCGCCCTCGGCGGCCAGGGCTTCGACCACTCGTTTGGTGCCGTGCAGCGCCGGGCCTTCCTCGTCGCCGGTGATCAGGAAGGACAGGGAGCCTGCGGGTTCGCTCTCGGCCAGCAACTGCGACACGGCGGCGACCCAGGCGGCGATCCCGCCCTTCATGTCCACCGCGCCACGCCCGTAGAGGACGCCGTCGCGGACTTCGGCCTCGAACGGCTGGGCCGACCACTGGTCCGAGGGGCCGGTCGGCACCACGTCCGTATGACCGGCGAAGCACAGATTGGGCGAGGCGGTCCCGCGCCGGGCGTAGAGGTTCTCGATCCGCGCATGGACGCCCTGTCCCCCCGGCCCCTCGAAGGCCAGGCGACGGCAGGTGAAGCCCATGTCCGTCAGATGGCGCTCCAGCACCGCCATCGCCCCCTCGTCCGCCGGGGTGACGGAGGGGCGGCGGATCAGGGCCTGGGTCAGTTCGACGGGATCAACAGGTGCGCGGCTCATGCGGCTATGCTTTAGGGACATCTCGCGGAGGCGAGAAGTCCCATGCCCAAGATCGACATCGACAAAGCCCCACGCGGCGACGGCACGACCTATCCCGAGGAATTCGCCGGGCCGTGCAAGCCGCGTCGCCGCTGGAAGCTGGGCGATGCGGCGGGGCTGAGCCAGTTCGGCGTCAACCTGCTGCGCCTGCCCGACGGCGCCTGGTCCAGCCAGCGGCACTGGCACGCCGCCGAGGACGAGTTCGTCATGGTGGTCGAAGGCGAGGTGGTGCTGATTGAGGACGACGGCGAGACGGTGCTGGGGGCCGGCGACTGCGCCGGGTTCAGGGCCGGGGTCGCCAACGGCCACAGGCTGGAGAACCGATCCGGCCGCGAGGCGGTTCTGCTGGAGGTCGGGACGCGCAGTCCGACCGTGACGGCCTGCGACTATCCCGATATCGACATGGTCCTGCCGGACGGCGCGGACCGCTATTTCCACCGCGACGGTTCGCCCTATCCGAAGCTTCCCAGACGCACGTGACCACAGAAACCATCGACACCGGCCCTGCCGCCCCGCTCGTTCCGCCCATCCCGCCTCAGGGGCCGCCAGGCGGCCCCTCCAGCCCGTGGGGCCTGCGCGATTTCCGCCTCCTGTGGTTCGGGCGGGTGGTGGCGGTGCTGGCGATCCAGATCCAATCCTCGGCCCTGTTGTGGCAGGTCTATGAGATCGCCCGGCGGGATCATCCGATCGAACAGGCCAGCCTGTATCTGGGGCTGGTGGGCCTGTGTCAGTTCCTGCCGCTGCTGGCGTTCACGCTGCCTGCGGGCGCGATGGCGGATCGGCGCGACAGGAAGCGGACGGTGTGGATTTCCATTCTGGTCGAGGCGGCCTGCGCGGGGTCCTTCCTGGCCATGGCCCTGCACGGCGCGCCGCCGCTGTGGGGGCTGCTGGCGGTCGCCGCCGTGTTCGGGGCGGCGCGGGCGTTTCTGGCTCCGGCCAGCCAGGCCTTCCTGCCGATGGTGGTGGGGCGAAAGGCCCTGCCGCCCGCCATCGCCGCCCAGTCCATCGCGTTCCAGACCGGGGCCATCGCCGGCCCGGCCCTGGGCGGGGTGATCGTGGGGGTGAACGTGCCACTGGCCTATGCGGTGTCGCTGGGGATGTTCCTGATGGGCGTCGCCGCCTTCATCCTGATCCGCACCAGCGGCAAGCCTGCACCCCAGCCCAATGCCCTGTCGCCGGTCGAGTCCGTCAAGGAGGGGCTGGCCTATGTGTGGAAGACCAAGATCGTGCTGGGCGCCATTTCGCTGGATCTGGTGGTGGTGCTGCTGGCGGGCGTGGCCCTGCTGACGCCGATCTTCGCTCGCGACATCCTGCATGTGGGGCCGCAGGGCTTCGGCCTGTTGCGCGCCGCCTTCGGCGTCGGGGCCATGGTCATGGCCATCTATCTGAGCCGCTATCCCATCGTGCGGCACGGCGGCGTGTGGATGTTCGCGGCGGTGGCGGTGTTCGGCGCCTGCACCATCACCTTCGGCCTGTCCCGGATCGTCTGGCTGTCGGGCCTGGCCCTGTTCATCGGCGGGGCGGCGGACATGATCAGCGTCAATGTGCGCCAGACCCTGATCCAGTTGGCCACGCCCGATCACATGCGCGGTCGGGTGTCGTCGGTGTCCATGCTGTTCATCGGCGCCTCCAACGAACTGGGCGAGGCCTATTCCGGCCTGATGGTGCGCCTGCTGGGCGCCGTGGGCGCGGCGGTGTTCGGCGGCTGTGGGGCGCTGGCCGCGACCGGGGCCTGGTCGTGGATGTTCCCGGGCCTGAGGAAGGCGGATCGACTCAGTTGACTGGTTAGCGGCGAGTGACGAGTAGCGAGGCGAATGCGGCCAACTCGTCACTCGCCGCTAATCGCTCGCCACTTTCGGCCTCACCACACCCTGAAATGCTTCGACAGCTTCAGACCCTGGTTCTGATAGTGGCTGCCGCTTTCGCCATACAGGCGGCTCGGGCGTTCGGTCAGGGGTTCATAGACCAGGCGGGCGACGATCTGGCCGTGTTCCAGCAGGAAGGGAGTGTCGTGGGTGCGGACCTCCAGCACGCCCTTGGAGCCCGCGCCGTGCGCCTCGTCCGTGCCGAAGCCGGGGTCGAAGAAGCCGGCGTAGTGGACGCGGAACTCGCCCACCGACGGGTCGATGGGGGTCATTTCGGCGGCCTGATCGACGGGAATCTCCACGTCGTCGGAGGAGGCGAGGATGTAGAACTCGCCGGGGTCCAGCAGCAGTTCCCCGCGACGTAGGCTCAACGGCTCCCAGAAGTCGCGTGGATCATGCCCGTCGATATGGTCCAGATCGACCACGCCCGCATGGCGGCGGCCGCGGAAGCCGACGATGTCGCCCCCCTGAAGATCGACGCCGACCGACCGCGTCTCCAGCTTGGGCGGATCGCCGGCCTTCAGCCGCAGCTGGTTCAGGCGGGTGCCGGGGCGGACCAGGATGGAGAAGGTCTGGGGCGCGACCTCCATATAGAGGGGGCCGTCATAGCCCTCCGCCACATCGTCGAAACTGGCGCCCTGATCGGTCAGCAGGCGCACGAAGACATCGACGCGGCCGGTCGAGCTTTTCGGATTGGCCCGCGCGATCAGGCCTTTGGGCAGGTTCAGCCGTTCCTGCAGGCGCACGATATAGACGCAGCCCTTTTCCAGAACGACGCCGGCGTCGGTGATCTCGATGGCGTGCATGGCCACGTCGGCGATCCGTTCCTCGACCTTGCGGCGGCCGGGCAGGAAGGAGGCGCGGACGCGCCAGGCCTGGTCCGACAGGCGCAGGTCCAGACTGGCGGGCTGGACCTGATCGTGATCGAAATCGGTGTCGGACGTGATGGCGCCCGTGGCGATCAGCGTCTCGATGGATTGGGCGGGAAGGATGCCGGGGCGCGGCGCCTGGAAAATGCTCATGGCGTCTGTCTCACACGGATTTCACGACTTGTCTTCAAGTCGCGCTTGCAGCCCGCGCGCAGCGGGGCGAGCATATAGCCCATGCACGATGGTCCTGCCTATAGCGCCGAAACGAACGGCATCCTGATCCGGGTGCGGCCCTCCTATCTGGCGGGGCAGTCGGACCCCGGGGCCGGACGCTGGGTCTGGGCCTATCAGGTCGAGATCGTGAACCTGTCGGGATCGACGGTGCAGCTGATGGCGCGACGCTGGACCATCACCGACGCCCACGGCCATGTCGAGGAGGTGCGCGGCCCCGGCGTGGTCGGCGAACAGCCGGTGATCGCGGCGGGCGCCAGCTATTCCTACGCCTCGGGCTGTCCGCTGACGACCGACAGCGGCTCGATGGTCGGCGCCTATTTCATGACGGATGCGGACGGACGCAGTTTCGAGGCGGATATTCCGGCGTTTTCGCTGGATACGCCGGGCGCGCGGCAGGTGCTGAACTAGCCCTGATCGCTTTGGGTGGTCATTCCGGGGCCGAGCGCAGCGAGGAACCCAGAAGCCAGGGCCTCGGTAGCGCTAACGCATCCAGTGTCGGATGCGCGCCTCCTGGGTTCCGGGTCCTTCGGACGCCTCGGAAGGACGTCGTCGGCCCAAGGCGGATGGGGCTGCGTCAACCCGGATGAACCGCAGCCCCGCCCCCTGAAATCTCGCCGGCTTGCTTGCGCGAGCCGGCGAGGGGGAGGTCGGCTCCATAAGGAGCATCTGTGTCAGGATCGTGAGACCCCGCGCGAAGCGCCGCGCTCAAGTAGCGCGAAGCGCGGTAGCGCCTCTTAAATGTAGCGCCGCAGGCTGCGGGCCAGGTCGGACGAACCGTCCTTGCCGCGCTTGACCTGGGGTTGGTAGGCGACGCGGGCGTGTTCGACGCAATAGACGCCTTCCGAGGCGCGGCGGCCGCAGAAGCTGAACTCACGCGAGGACGGGTCGCCGATCGGCCATTTGCACATATGGGCGCCCAGGGTCATGACCGTGGCGGTGCCCGGCAGGTCCGGGATCGGGGCGGGCGCCGGGGCGGCAGGCTGGACCGGCTTGGGCTGCACCGCTTCCAGACGGCGCGGCGCGGAAGGTTGCGTCGGGGCCGGCGTCGCGGCGGCCGGGCGCGGGCGGGCGGTGCGGAAGGTGGCGGCGGTGCGCGCCGGCTGCGAGGGCGCGGCCCGGCCCGACAGGCCCAGGCGGTGCACCTTGCCGATCACGGCGTTGCGGGTCACGCCGCCGCCCAGTTGTTTGGCGATCTGGCTCGCGGACTGGCCTTCCAGCCAGAGCTTTTTCAGGGCGCCTACGCGGTCGTCGGTCCAGCCTGCGGTCATGCCGTCCTCCAGCGATTCAAGATTCAACATCTAGGTTTTCGCCTCCCCTCCGGAGGCTTGACCCACAACTAATCGTAAACCAGCCGTTAAGAGGCGCAAGATGTGCGAATCATCCTGTCCACAGAAACCAGATATTGAATCATCGTTAAGGTTAAGGCGGTTTCGAATGGCGAGCTGGGCGCGTTCGCCGGTCCTGAGGCCTCCATTCGCCGTGGTTCGCACTTTTCGGGCGACCAGGACTGCACGGCGCTCGCCACTCCCTTGCGCAGCAAGGTCCCAAAGCGCATCTGGCGGGCCATGACCGAGCCGACGTCCGCCCTGATCGCCACCCGCCCCGCCGGCCTGCCGCAGCCGCGTCGCTATCCGGGGGTCAACTGGATCGGGGTTCAGACCCTGTATCTGCGCGAGGTGCGCCGGTTCTGGAAGGTGGGCGCCCAGACGGTTGCGGCGCCGGTGGTGACGACCCTGCTCTATATGCTGGTCTTCGTGGTGGCGTTGCAGAACGCCCAGCCGCCGCTGCACGGCACGCCTTTCGCCCTGTTCGTCGCGCCCGGCCTGATCATGATGGCCATGCTGAACAACGCCTTCGCCAACGCCTCGTCCAGCCTGATCCAGGCCAAGATCATGGGCACGGCGACCGACTTCCTGACCCCGCCGCTTAGCCCGCTGGAGCTGACGCTTGGCTTTACGCTAGGGGCCGCGACGCGGGGTCTGGCGGTCGGTCTGGTCACGGCGATCTGCGTCCTGCCCTTCGCCCCGCTGCACATCGCCAATCTGTTCGCCGTGATCTGGTTCGCCCTGGCGGCCAGCTTCATCATGGGCATGGTCGGGGTGCTGGCCGGGCTGTGGAGCGAGAAGTTCGACCACCTGGCGGCGGTCCAGAACTTCGTCGTCATGCCGATGACCTTCCTGTCGGGCACCTTCTATCTGGTCGACAACCTGCCCGAGCCGTTCCGGTCCATCAGCCTCTTCAACCCCTTCTTCTATTTGATCGACGGTTTCCGTTACGGCTTCATCGGCCATGCCGAGAGCAATCTGACGGTCGGTGTGATCGGCTCGGCCGTGCTGATGGTCGCGATGGGGACGATCTGCTGGCTGGTGTTCCGCTCGGGCTGGCGGCTGAAGAGCTAGACCGCTACCTGTTGCGGATCGCTCCTCCTCGGAAAGGTCCGTCATGCTGTTTCGTTCGCTCGCCGTCGCGGCCCTGTTGGTCGCAACGCCTGCCTTCGCTCAGGAAGCCGCGCCCCAGGCCGGCGACCGGCCCGACATCGCCGCCGGCGCGGCCCAGTTCATCAAGCCGACCAACGCCGAACGGACCCAGGTTCTGGTCGGCTTTTTGACCACCCTGGGCTTCACGCCCGAGGTCCAGACCTTCGAGGGCGGCAACCGCACGACCGGCCCGATGCAGGGCTCCAACGTCGTCGTCACCGTGGGCCAGGGCGACAAGGACATCGTGATGACCGCCCACTACGACGCGGTCAAACTGCGTGACGGCACCCTGTCGCAGGGGATCGTCGACAACGTCGGCTCGGTCATGGCGATGATGGAGGCGGCCAAGATCCTGGATATGGCGCTGGAGGGTCAGCCGGTCGCCCACCGTTTCGTCTTCGTCTTCACCGACCAGGAGGAGCTGGGCCTCTTGGGCGCAAAGGCCTTCCTGGCGCAGCATGGCAAGGATCGCATCGCCGCCGTCGTCAACGCCGATGTCGCCGCCTATGGCCAGACCATCATGTATGGCGAGAACAACGGCGAGCAGTCGCGCTTCGTGCTGGAGACGTTGCGCAGCCTGTGCGCCGAGCGCAACTTCGACTGCATGCCCTATCCGAACTATCCGCCCAGTGACGACCGCGCCTTCTCGGCCGCCGGCGTGCCGGTGGTGTCGCTGGGAACCCAGGACGCCGTCGGCGCGCATCAGATGTGGCTGGCCTTCAACGGCGGCGAGGATAACGGCCTGAAGGAAGGCTTCGTCCCGCCGGTCTTCCAGCGCATCCATTCGACCGAGGACCGGCTGTCGTATCTGAAGGGCGTGGACGTGGCCCGTTTCGGCCTGTTCATCGCCGACCTGGGCCTGGCCCTGGACAAGCGTCTGGTCGAAAACCAGGCCAAGGCCGACGCCGTCGCCGCCGAAACCGCGCCTGCGCCGGGCGGCGAAAACTGATGATCGTCGTTGAGGCGGTAAGGCCGACTGCCAGTGAACTGCGCCCGATCACATCAGGCTGGGGCGCTATCCATTGGCTTAACGTGCTGCCGCTGTACGTCGGGTTTCTCGGATTTCTGATCTTCGGCTTCGTCGCGATGGGGCCCGAAGGCGATGCCTACCCGCCTGGGCTGTTGTTCGTTTTCTTCGTCGGCACGATCGTCGCCTGGTGGGCGTCCTGTCGACTTACGGTCTGGAGAAACGCCAAGGCGCGCAGGATGGCCCCAGCGGGCGACATGGACTGGCGGTGGACGATTTCCGAAGACGGGCTCCGGTTCGAAAGCCCGCTTCAGACGGCATGGACGGACTGGAAGGCGATCAAGTCTGTTCAGGAAGAGAAAGATCGCTTTCTCTTCCTGCTCGTTCCGAACCAGAGTCCTGTCCTGCCAAAGCGCTTGCTGACTGAGGAACAGACCTTGGCTCTGCGAACCCTCGTCGATGATCTTGACCGCAGGGGCGTGCTCGGCGCCGGTGTTGACTAAGACCGTCACGCATCCGACAACGCCTTTCCGTATCAATCCGGCTCCGTCGCTCGCGGCGGAGCCGTCTCGCTTTTGGAGGTCTTGGTCCCGTGTCCACTGAACATCTGATGGGTGTCTATAATCGCGCGCCGCTGGAAGTGGAACGCGGCCGAGGCGCGCGTCTGTGGGCGACCGACGGGACCGAATATCTCGATTGCGTCGCCGGCATCTCGACCAACGGCCTGGGCCACGCCCACCCCGAACTGGTCCAGGCGGTCAAGGATCAGGCCGAGAAGCTGTGGCACGTGTCCAACATCTTCCGCATTCCGGGACAGGAAGCCCTGGCCGACGCCCTGTGCGCCAGCAGCTTCGCCGACGTGGTCTTCTTCACCAACTCGGGCACCGAAGCGGTCGAATGCGCGCTGAAGACGGCGCGCAAATATCACTCGGCCAACGGCGCGCCCGAGCGGATCGACATCTACGGCTTCGACGGCTCGTTCCACGGCCGGACCTATGGGGCCATCAACGCCGCCGCCAACCCCAGCTACACCGAGGGCTTCGGCCCGCCGATGCAGGGCTTCCACCAGCTGACCTGGGGCGACAAGGACGCGCTGAAGGCCGCTTTCGAAAACCCGACCACGGCCGCCGTCATTCTTGAGCCGGTCCAGGGCGAGGGCGGGTGCCGCGAAACGCCGGTCGAGGATCTGCGCTGGATGCGCCAGATGGCCGACGACAACGGCGTGCTGATCATCTTCGACGAGGTCCAGTGCGGCATGGGCCGGACCGGCAAGCTGTGGGCGCACGAATGGGCCGGCATGGCGCCGGACATCATGGCGGTGGCCAAGGCGCTGGGCGGCGGCTTCCCCATCGGCGCCTGCCTGGCCTCGGCCAAGGCGGCCAAGGGCATGACGGTCGGCGTTCACGGCTCCACCTTCGGCGGCAATCCTCTGGCGATGGCGGTGGGTCAGAAGGCCCTGTCGCTGATCAACACGGCCGAGACGCTGAACAACGTCAATGAGATCGCCGGCTATCTGAAGCAGCAGCTGGCTGGCCTTCAGGAACGATTCCCCGACGTGATCGCCGACGTGCGCGGCAAGGGCCTGCTGATCGGAGTCAAGCTGGTCCCGAACAATCGCGAGTTCATGGCCCTGGCGCGCGATACGCAGCAGCTGCTGGTCGCCGGCGGCGGCGACAACTGCGTGCGCCTGCTGCCGCCCTTGAACCTGACGCTGGAAGAGGCGCGCGAGGCCGTCGCCCGCTTCGAAGGCGCCTGCCAGGCGGCGCGCGAAAAGCTGGCGGCCTGATCACACTTCTGCGGAGCTAGACGATGGTCCGGCACTTCCTCGACATTTACCGGCTCGACGCCGCCGATCTGCGCGCCATCCTGGATGACGCCCATGCCCGCAAGGCCGCCCGCAAGGGCTGGCCCCAGGGGCGGGCCGACGCCGACGCCCCGGCCAGGGACCGTGTCCTGGCCATGATCTTCGAGAAGAATTCGACCCGCACCCGCTTCAGCTTCGACGCGGCCATTCGCCAGCTGGGCGGTTCGTCCATCATCGCCACGGCCGCCGACATGCAGCTGGGACGCGGGGAGCCGGTCGAGGACACCGCCAAGGTGTTGTCGCGCATGGTCGATGCGGTGATGATTCGCGCCAACGACCACGAGGACGTCGAACGCTTCGCCCGCGTCTCGACCGTGCCGGTGGTCAACGGCCTGACCGACCGTTCTCACCCGTGCCAGATTCTGGCCGATCTGCAGACGATCGAGGAACACGTCGGCCCCGTCGCCGGCAAGACCATCGCCTGGATCGGGGACGGCAACAACGTCTGCCACAGCTTCATGCACGCGGCGCCCAAGTTCGGTTTTCACCTGAACGTCGCCTGTCCGGCGGAATATCATCCCGATCTTCGCGATCTGGAGAAGGGCGGGGCGTCCGTGACCCTGACCTCGGACCCGCGCGAGGCCGTTCTGGGCGCCGACGTGGTCGTGACCGACACCTGGGTGTCGATGGGCGATCAGGACTATGAGGCGCGTCTGGCCGCCTTCGAACCCTATACGGTCGACGAGGCCTTGATGGAGGCGGCCGCCCCCGACGCCGTCTTCCTGCACTGCCTGCCCGCCCACAGGGGGGAGGAAGTCACCGACGCCGTCATCGACGGTCCCCGCTCCCTGGTCTGGGACGAGGCCGAAAACCGTATCCACGCCCAGAAGGCCGTCCTGGCCTGGTGCTTCGGAGGGTGAACGGAAGGGCCGACCTGGGGCCGCCCCTTCCGTTATTTGGAATCGCGGCGGCTTAAAGGCTCACGTCCGCGACGCCGCCGGCCTTGGGGGTCGTCTTGGTCAGGTTGGCCTTCAGCACCTCGTAGCCGAAGCCCAGGGCGCCCTTGTCCGACACCCAGACCCGTCCGGTCTCGGCGTCGAAGCGGATCAGCGTCAGGTGGGGGTCGTCCTTGCCGTCCGGATACCAGGCGGCGACGACCGGGTTCCAGTATTTGTCGATCCGTGACCGGTCGTGGTCGACGGACAGGACGCCGTGGAAACAGGCCTGAACCTTCTGGTCCTTGGCCTGGTAGCAGAACATGCCGTCGACGCCGCCGCCCTGGCCGCCGGCCGCCACGTCGCGGGCGAAGTCGGTGTCGTTGCGGCTGAAGAACCAGATGGCGCCCAGATCTCCCTCGCCGAAGCCGGTCATCGGCTGATGATGATAGCCGGGACGGTCCAGCCCCAGCATGCCGGTGTTCGACTCCTTCAGGCTTTTCCAGAATTCCTTTTCCGCCTCGGCGGGCGTCAGATCGTCGGCCATGATCGCCTCTCCTGTTCGAATGAGCAGGATCAACCGGTCGGCGGGGATCGGGTTCCTAGCCGCCCGCGACCCACGGTGCGCGCACGGCGCCGAACAGGGTGGTCAGGTGGATCAGAAGCAGCAGGGCGACCGCCGCCGCCCCGATCATCATGAAGCGCCAGGGCGCCATGCGCGGACCCTTGAACGGATCGGGCGGGCGTGCGCCGCGCCAGCCGCAGAAGACCATGGCGATCACGGCGGCGGCCAGCAGGATCAGGGTGGGGGTCAGGTCCATCGGACGCCAGTGGCGAAACCCGCCGCGCCTGGCAAGCCAGGGGTTTCCGGAAAGTTAAACTTAAGTCGTCGTTAACCACGTCGGCGGAATAAGTCGGGACGTATCGACGTGCTGTCCACAGCTTGGATGACCGCCGCTACATATTGCGGTTAACCACGCATTTACACCCTCGATATTGACGGTATAGCGTGGCCTCGTTGGGTCGGGAGACGAATCAGTGAGCGCAGCAGCGCCGTGGAGCGTGAAGGGGATTGACCCGAAGGCCCGTGAGGTCGCCAAGGATCTCGCGCGTCGGTCCGGCATGACCCTGGGCGAGTGGCTCAATTCCATGATCATGGAGGACGAGGACGAGGGGTACGCCACCCTGCCGCGTCGGTCCGCCAACCATGAATCCTATGATCGCCGCAGCCGTAGCCGTCGGCTGGACGACGCCTATGAGACCGACGACAGCCTGCACCGGATCAGCGCCTCCATCGACGTGATCGCTTCGCGCCTGGAAGCAGCCGAGCGTCGCTCGACCCTGGCGATTCAGGGCGTGGACCAGGCGGTCGCCGGTCTGGTGCGCCGCCTGGACGGCCAGGAAGCCCAGGGCAAGGCCCAGGCCGAACGGCTGGACGAGATCGCCGAGGAACTGCGTGAAGGCCATCGCCGCCTGCGCGCCTTCGAGCGCGACACCGGCCCCAAGACCCAGGAAGGGTTCGGCAAGGTCGAGGCCTCTCTGGGCGCCTTGGCCGGCCGCCTCTACGACATCGAGGAGCGCCAGCGTCTCAGCGTCGCCGATCTGCGCGATCGCATGGAGGCGGCCGAGAAGGCCGCCGGACCCGGCGCCGGAACCGACGTCCTGACCCAGGTCGGCGCGCGCCTGGACGAGGCGCAGAGCCGCACCAGCGAAGCCCTGCGCGGGTTGGAGCGGTCGTTCGCCGAGCTGGACCGCCGCATGCGCGCCGCCGAAGGCCGCATCGAACCCGAGGGCGTGCGCGACGCCGCCCGCTTCGAAAAGCTGGCCGAAAGCCTGTCGCGCCAGATCGACAGCAACCGTGCTGAGATGATCCAGCGTCTGGACGCCGCCGAAGTCGGCGCCCGCATCGACCGCATCGAGCGCGCGGTCCAGTCGGTCGGCGAACAGGCCAAGAGCGCCGAGCAGAAGGGCGTCCTGGGCATCGAGGCCATGGGCCGCGAAGTGCTGCGCATCGCCCAGAACCTGAGCGGCCGCCTGACCGCCGTGGAGACCGGCGAGAGCGACCGGGCCGAGGTCGCCGTCCGCGCCGCCGCCACGCGCCTGAACCAGGAGTTCGCCCGCCATGTGGAACGCGTCGATCAACGGCTGACGGCCGCCGACGACCGCAACGCCCTGGCGCTGGAGAAGTTGGGCGGCGAGATTACGCGCATTTCGGATCGCCTCAGCGACCGCATCGCCCAATCCGAGCGCCGCTCTCAGCAGGCGCTGGAAGACATCGGCCGTCGTCTGGCCGAAAGCACCGACAAGATCGAGCAGCGTTACGACCGCGCGTCCGGCGAACTGGCCGAACGCATGCGTCTGAGCGAGGAACGCACGGCGCGCCTTCTGGCCGATGCGCGCGACACGCTGCAAACCCGCGATCCGTCGGCCGCCCACGGCGCGTTCGAAGCGCCAGAGCCCGCGCCGCGCGCGCTCGCCGAACGCGTGGCGACAGCGCCGGTTCAGGCCGCCTCGACGCCGGTCCAGGGCGATTGGCGCGCCGCCGCCTTCCCAGAGGATTCGTTCGACGTCGAAGACTGGTCATCCGATCCGGTCGCGCCCGAGGTCGAGGCCGCCTCGCCCTTCCCCGCGGCCATTTTCGGGTCGGACCCCCAGGCCGCCGAAGTCGCGCCGCCCGTTGCGCAGGACGACCGCACCGATCCGGAACCGGTCATCCAGCCGTTCCGCGGCTTCGGCGGCGCCGACGTCGACGACGCGTTGGAGGCGATCTCTCCCGGCTTCTCGACGGGCGAGGCGTCGCTGGACGACCGTCCTGTCCTGGAAGCCGACGAAGACGATTTCGCCGGCGAGACCGACTTCGTCGATCCCCGCCGCATCCAGGCCCAGATGGGCGCCGCCGCCGCTGCGGGCCGCGCAGCCTCGACACGCGGCGCGATCGACGCCGCGCGCGCCGCCATGGCCTCTGCGCCCCAGATCGAAGACGCCCCGCGCGGCGCTTTCGGCCTGAAGCCCAAGCGCGGCGGAAAGTCCAAGTTGCAGGAACGCCTCGACAAGCAGGCGGCCCGCGACGGATCGACGGTCAAGAAGGCCTTCCTCGCTTCCGTCACCGCCGTGGCCCTGACCGGCGGCGTCTATGGCTACGCCGAACTGACCGACGGATCGGGCCTGCCGGGCTTCGACCTGCCGAAATGGGGCGAGGCGGCCCAGCCCGCCAAGACGACGGCGCCGGCCGCCGGTCTGCCCATCGCGGCCTCGGCCGTCACGACCGACGCCATACCGCCGCTGAACCTGGCCGGGCCGGGCGCGTCGGAATACGAACAGGCTGTCGGTCGTCTTGAATCCGGCGACAACAGCGGCGTCGATCTGCTGAAGCGCGCGGCCGATCTGGGCTACGCCCCGGCCCAGACCTATCTGGGCCAGCTCTATCTCTCGGGCGGCAACGGCCTGAACGCCAGTCCGGCCGAAAGCCGCCAGTGGGGGCGTCGCGCCGCCCAGGGCGGCGACCCGCGCGGCATGCATCTGTACGGCATGCAGTTGTTCGAAGGCGACGGCGGACCGACCAACCAGACCGAGGCCCTGACCTGGCTGAAGCGCGCCGCCGAACGCGGCCTGCCCGACAGCCAGTACAATGTCGCGCGCATCTATGAGACCGGCGCCGACGGCGTGGCCAAGAATTCGACCGAGGCGCTGAAGTGGTACATGATCGCCGCGCGTGGCGGCGACAGCGAGGCCCAGGCCGCCGTGACCCGGCTGCGTCCCACCGCCAGCGCCGTCGATCAGCGCGCGGCGCGAACCGCCGCCGACGCCTTCGCAGCCCAGAACCGCTCGGCCGCTACGGCCGCCGGCTGATCCGCTTGCCGGACCGGGTGGCGAAGGATCGCCCGGCCCGCTAAGACCGCTCATCGTCGCCGTCCGGCGCCTGTCGTTCCGTTCCAGCCAAGGCGCGCGCTTTGGATATCTATCTGCCGATCGCCGAGGTTTCGGTGAACTGGCCGACCCTGGTGATCCTGGGCGCGGTGGTCGGATTCGTGTCCGGCCTGTTCGGCATCGGCGGCGGCTTCCTGATGGCGCCCATCCTGGTCTTCCTGGGCATTCCCCCGACCGTGGCCGTGGCCAGCCAGGCCAGCCATGTCGTCGCCTCCTCCACCTCGGGCGTGATCCGCTACGCCGGCCAGGGGGCGGTGGATTTCAAGATGGGCGTGGTCATGGCCGTCGGCGGCGCGGCCGGCGCCCTGATGGGGGTCGAACTGTTCCGCTATCTGCGGCTGCTGGGCCAGGCGGACCTGGTCATCGCCCTTTCCTATCTGGTCTTTCTGGGGGCCATCGGCGCCCTGATGCTGAACGAAAGCCTCAGCGAGATCCTGCGTCGCCGCCGAGGCGCACCGGCCCCGCGCAAGGAGCGACGCCGCCCGCTGTGGCTCTACGGCCTGCCGCTGAAGATGAAGTTCCCCAAGTCGGGCCTCTATATCAGCGCCCTGCCGCCGTTCGGCCTGGGCGTCTTCGCCGGGGTCCTTTCGGCCATCATGGGGGTGGGCGGCGGCTTCATCCTGGTGCCGGCCATGCTGTACGTCCTGCGGATGCGGGCGGGGGCGGTGGTGGGAACCAGCCTGTTCCAGATCATCATCACCACCGCCATCACCACCGTCCTTCAAGCCGGCCGAAATCAGACGGTCGATGTGGTCCTGTCGACCATCCTGCTGCTGGGCGGGGTGGTCGGGGCCCAGATCGGCGCACGGTTCGCCGGCCGCTTCAGGGGCGAGGAGCTGCGCGCCGCCCTGGGGCTGATCGTGCTGCTGGTCGGCGTCCAGATGGGGCTGGAGCTGTTCGTGCGTCCCGGCGACATCTTCATGCTGGCGCCGGGGGTGGGCGACTGATGCAGGCCCTGCCTCCGCCACCGCCCGCTGCCGTCGCGCCCGCTCCGGACCGTTCCGAGGCCACGACCGGCGACCTGCGCGTCGCCGCCGCCCTGACCGACGCCCAGGTCCGGGTCGATTCCAGCTTCCGGGGCGCTTCCATCGTTCTTTACGGCGCCGTCTTCAATCCGACGACCGAGCCTGCCGACGTGGTCGTGGTGGTGCGCGGCCCCGACGCCCCGGTCCGCCTGGTCAAGAAGACACGCAACATGGGCGTCTGGCTGAACAGCCGGCCGGTTCTGTTCGAGGGGGCGCCCGGCTTCTACATGACCGCCTCGACGCGGCCCCTGTCCGACATCGCCGATTTCGGCCAGCTGCGCCGCCTGGGCGTCGGCGTCGACCACCTGCGCATCGACGCGCCGGAGGAAAGCCGCACCGTCACCCGCTACGGCGTGCGCGACGTCGTGGTCAGTCGGCTGGGCGACGACTATCTGGACTGGCGCCGCGCCGTGATCCGGCTGAAGGAAGCGGCCGCCCTCTACGACACCGATCCCGACGGCGTGGACTTCGTCGACAAGGGGCTGTTCCGGGCCGAGGTCAAGCTGCCGACCGTGGCGCCGACAGGCAAATACTACGCCGAGGTCTGGCTGTTTCAGGACGGGGAGCCGCGCTCGGTCTCCAATCTGACCCTGACGGTCGAAAAGGTCGGGCTGGAACGCGACATCTATGAGTTCGCCCATCGCCGGCCCTGGCTGTACGGCGTGCTGTGCGTGGTCCTGGCGGCCCTGACCGGCTATGGCGCCTCGCGCATCTTCAGCCGGCGGAGCTGAAGCCCAGCTCGTTTCGCAAGGCCTCGGCGGTCGTTCCTCCGGCGCGCAGTTCGGCCAGGGTCACGGAGCGGTCGCGCTTGGCGTAGCGCCGCCCGTCGGGTCCGGTCAGCAGCCGGTGATGGCGATAGGTGGGCGTGGGCCAGCCCATGAGGGTCTGAATCAGGCGTTGCACATGGGTCGCCTCGAACAGGTCCTGGCCCCGGACGACGTGGTCGATCCCCTGCAGGGCGTCGTCGTGCGTCACCGCCAGATGATAGGCGACGCCCGCATCCTTGCGCGCCAGCACCACGTCGCCCGCGGCGTCGGGCCGGACCGCGATCCGTCCGGTTTCTCCGTCCGGCCCCTGGCCTTCCTCGATGAAGCTCAGCCCGTTCCACGTCGCCTCGCCCAGCGCCTGGCGCGCCCGCTCCAGCGACAGTCGCCAGGCGAAGGGAAGCCCTCGCTGCAACAGTTCGGCCTCTTCCTCCGGATCGTGCGGTCCGGGCCGCACCGCCTCCATGGCCCCGTGCGGCGCGTCGCCCAGACTGTCCAGAATGGCCTTTCGGGTGCGGAAACAGCGGTAGAGCAGGCCCCGCCCCCTCAGATTCTCGATCACGGCGGCGTAGTCGTCCAGATGATCGGACTGGCGCCGCACCGGCGTTTCCCACTCCAGCCCCAGCCAGGCCAGGTCCTCCAGTATGGCGGTCTCGTATTCGGGCCGGCAGCGCGTCGGGTCGATGTCCTCGATCCGCAGCACGAACCGGCCGCCCGCCGCCTTCGCCGCCGACCAGGCCGTCAGGGCCGAAAACGCGTGGCCCCTGTGCAGGCGGCCGGTGGGGGAGGGGGCGAAGCGGGTGGCGAACATCGCCTCTATCCTAGCGGTTTCCGGCCGTGGACGGCGCCCCGCACTTTCGGCCGGCGTGCAGTTCGACGTAAGGTCGCCTCATGCCCATCGCCCCGACCCTCGAGGATATCGCCACTGCGCGCGAAGCCCTGGCCCAGGCCGATCCCGCCCTGGCGCGCGCCCACGCCCATACGCCGGCCTTCGAATGGCGGTTGCGGCCCGGCGGCTACGAGGGGCTGTTCCGCATGATCGTGGAGCAGCAGGTGTCGGTGGCCGCCGCCGCCTCGATCTGGGCGCGGACGGTGGCCGGCCTGGGCGGCGCCGTCACCCCCGAGGCGGTGCTTGCCCACGACGTCGAGACCCTGCGCACCTTCGGCCTGTCGGGGCAAAAGGCGCGCTACGGCCGGGAGATCGCCCTGGCCCAGGTCGAGGGGCGCATCGACCTGGAGCATATGCAGACCCTGTCGGACGAGGCGGCCGTCGCCGCCCTGACCGCCATCAAGGGCGTCGGCAAATGGACGGCCGAGACCTATCTGATGTTCTGCGAGGGGCGGCTGAACGTCTTTCCCGGCGGCGATGTGGCCCTGCAGGAGGCGATGCGCTGGGCCGACCGGGCCGAGGCGCGGCCAAACGAGAAACAGGCCTACGCCCGCGCCGAAATCTGGCGGCCCCATCGCGGGGTTGCGGCGCATCTGCTCTGGGGATGGTATGGAGCGGTTCGGCGCGGAGAGATCGCGCTGGAGGCCGCCTGCCCTTGACCCCTATCGATCCGACCTTGACCGAGCCGCTGCGCAATCCCGAAACCGTGCTGGCGGCGCTGGATTTCGCGGGCGTGGGCGTGTTCGCCGCCACCGGCGCCTTGGCCGCCGCGCGCCAGAAGCACGACGTCGTCACCTTCGCCTTCTTCGGCGCCATCACGGGGGTCGGCGGGGGCACGTTGCGCGACCTGTTGCTGGGCCTGCCGGTCTTCTGGGTGCAGGACTGGCGCTATGTGGCCATCTGTCTGCTGGCGGCGGTGGCCATCTGGCTGGTGGGCCAGCGCGACTGGCGGTTCCGCGCCCTGCTGTGGCTGGATGCGGTGGGGCTGGCCGCCTATGGCGTCATGGGCGCGGCCAAGGCCGAGGCGGCGGGCGCGACCCCCCTGATCTGCATCGTCATGGGCACGCTGACCGCCTGTTTCGGCGGGGTGGTGCGCGACATTCTGGCAGGCCAGCCCTCGATCCTGCTGCGGCGAGAGATCAACGTCTCGGCCGCCATCGTGGCGGCGACCTTCTACATGGGGCTGAGAGTGATCGAGACGCCCGTATGGCCCGCAGCGGCGGTCGCGGCCCTGACGGGGTTCCTGGTGCGGGCCGGCGCCCTGCGCTGGGGCTGGAGCCTGCCGGGCTTTCCCGAGCGCAATTGAGCGCGATCCGTCGCCTGTTCGTCATGGCGGCGTCTTCGAATCGGGCGTAGGCTGAGCCATCGGACTAGGGAAGGAGACGCGTCTTCAATCCTGTCGCCTTGGCATCCTCCGTCGCAGGAAGGAGGGCCTGATGCAGGTCCTCCACCGGCCGCCGTCCGGCTACCCCGCCCTTGTCCTGAACGCCGACTTCCGGCCGCTGTCCTACTATCCCCTGTCGCTGTGGCCGTGGGAGGAGGCGGTCAAGGCGGTCTATCAGGACCGCGTGGACGTGGTGTCGCTCTACGACAAGGTCGTGCGCTCCCCCTCCATGGAGATGCAACTGCCCAGCGTGATCGCGCTGAAAAGCTATGTCGATCAGGATCGTTCGCCCGCTTTCACCCGCTTCAACGTCTTTCTGCGCGACGGCTTCGTCTGCCAGTATTGCGGGGAATCGACCGAACTGACCTTCGATCACGTCGTCCCGCGCTCGCACGGCGGCCGCACGACCTGGGAGAACATCGTCGCGGCCTGCGGCCCCTGCAATCTGAGAAAGGGCGGCCGCACGCCTCAGCAGGCGATGATGCCCATCCACCGTCACCCCTACCGTCCCAACGCCTGGCAGTTGCAGGAGGCCGGGCGACGCTTTCCGCCCCACTACCTCCACCAGAGCTGGCTGGACTATCTGTACTGGGACATCGAGCTCGAACCTTGAACGCAAACCGGACGCGCGGCCCCTTTCGGAGCCGCGCGCGGTGTTGGGCGGGTTCTGGGAATCAGCCGCGATAGCGGTCACGGTCGCGGCGTTCGTGACGGATCTGGTCGGACAGGCGGTCGAAGCGGCGGTCGAGGTCGGCGCGCTCCCAGGCCGTCAGGCCGCCGCGGCGGTAGTTGGCCTCGAGACGCAGCAGGCTGTTGAATTCGCCGCGCAGACGGACGGCTTCGCGGCGGCTCAGCTGGCCGTTGCGGACGCCTTGGTCGATGCGTCGATCCAGGCTTGCCTGACGAGCGTTGATGGACTGCCAGTTCCCATAGGCGGGGGCGTGATGGGCCGGACCGTGACGCGCGGGGCCATGATAGGCCTGGGCGGCGGCGGGCAGGGCGACCGAAGCGGCGGCCAGGGCCAGGACGGGGGCCAGGACAGGAACGATGACGTTTCGCATGATGGAACTCCTCGATTTCGACGTCGATCGGGGGTGACCGGCGATGAGGCCAGATGACCACCCGACGCCTGAGCCCGGCCTGAACGGCGAGGGTCAGGCGTCGTTCATCGGGATGAGAAATCCGAAAGCTTTGCGGCGATCGCCGGTCGCCGACGCTGACTTCGCCCCGCCGATCGCCTATACGGATCATTCAGCACCCGTTCAGAAGCGCAGGATTAGACAGGCGATCATGTTTAGGAAAACCGCCAGTCTCATCGTCGCCGTCGCGACCCTGGCGCTCGCCCCTGTCCTGGCGACGGAGGCGGTGGCCCAGGCGCGCGATCCCCGTCAGCCCCCCCCAAGCGACGACCGTCGCCCGCCGCCGCGCGTCAGCCCGGACGAGGCGCGGCGCAGCGCCGCCCCCTATGGCCGGCCCATCGACACCCAGCCGCGCCGCGACGGCAATTACAGCGTTCTGGTCGAGCGCGACGGGCGCGTGCGCGACGTCGTCGTGGACGGCCAGACCGGCCGACCGCGCCAGGGCGATTCCGGCGGCGACGATCAACGGCGCAGGCCCAACTGATGCGCGTCCTGCTGGTTGAAGACGACGTCGATCTGTCGCGGCAGCTGAAGGCGGCCCTGGCCGACGCCGGCTATGCGGTCGATCATGCGGCGGACGGGGAAGAGGCCTGGTTCCTGGGCGACACCGAACCCTATGACGTGATCGTGCTGGACCTGGGCCTGCCCAAGATCGACGGGGTGTCGGTGCTGGAACGCTGGCGGCGAGAGGGCAAGACGACGCCGGTCCTGATCCTGACGGCGCGGGGCGCCTGGTCTGACAAGGTCTCTGGCTTCGACGCCGGCGCCGACGACTATCTGACCAAGCCCTTCCATACCGAGGAGTTGCTGGCGCGGCTGAGGGCCCTGCTGCGCCGCTCGGCCGGCATCGCCTCGGCGACCCTGTCGTGCGGCGGACTGCGGCTGGACCCGCGCGCGGCGCGCGCCAACGTCAACGGCGAGCCCCTGCGCCTGACCTCGCTGGAGTACCGGCTGCTGCACTATATGATGATGCATCAGGGCCGGGTCATCAGCCGCACCGAACTGGTCGAACATCTGTACGATCAGGACTTCGACCGCGATTCCAACACCATCGAGGTCTTCATCGGCCGGGTGCGCAAGAAGGTCGGGCCGGATCGGATCGAGACGGTGCGCGGCCTGGGCTATCGGCTGACGCCCCTGCCGGGCGAGACCGAGGCGGCGTGACGGCGGAGCCGCCGGCGCGGCGGACCTGGGGGCGCGACTGGGGGCGCTGGTTCGGACGACCGGGCCGGTCATTGACGCGCCGCCTGATCTGGTTGGCCTCGGCCTGGATTCTGGTGGCCCTGGTGGCGGCGGCCCTGGTCCTGACACAGGCGTTCCAGGAATCGGCCCTGCGCCGCCTGGGCGCCATGCTGAACGAGACGGTGGACGAGATCGTCGTCGCCGCCAGCCGCACCCCGCCGGGCGAGCGGATCGGCCAGATCCAGGACGCCCGCACCCTGCGCCTGCTGTCCGGCAAATACTGGCAGATACTGGAGGTGGAGCCGAACGGGCGGCTGCGGTCGCTGGCGCGGTCCGCCTCGCTGTGGAACTACGACATCAGCCTGCCGGACGGGCTGACGGGGCGGCTGGACCAGGCGTTCGGCGACGTCATCACCTTCAACACCGTGGGGCCCAAGGACGACCCCAAACGGCCCGAGCCCCTGCGCGTCGCCGCCACCATGAAGTCGATCCCCCGGCACGAGAGGCCGGTGGTCTTCCTGGCCGCCATCGACCGGTCCGAGGTCGACGCCGACACCCGCCAGTTCGCCACCCTGACCTGGGTGGCCCTGCTGGTCATGGGGGCGGGGCTGGTCTCTGCCGTCTTCATCCAGGTGCGGTTCGGCCTGCGGCCCCTGTTCGATCTGAGGAACGAGATCGCGGCGGTGCGCAAGGGCCGGGCGGCGCGGATCGAGCGGGCCTATCCGCTGGAGATCCAGCCCCTGGCCGAACAGGTCAACCGCCTGTTGGACCATAACCAGGAGGTGGTGGAGCGCCAGCGCACCCACGTCGGCAACCTGGCCCATGCGCTGAAGACCCCGATCTCGGTCATGCTGGCAGAGGCGGGGACGGCGCAAGGCCCCTTGCCCGAACTGGTGCGTCGCCAGACCCGGGTGATGCAGGGCCAGGTCGATCACCACCTGCGTCGCGCCCGCGCCGCCGCCCGCGCCGCCCACGGCCTGGGCGAGACGACCCCCGTCGCCGAGGTGCTGGACGAGCTGGCGGTCATGATCGAACAGGTGTTCCGCACCAAGGATGTGGAGATCGACTGGCGCGCGCCCGACGAACTGGCCTTCCTGGGCGAGCGGCAGGACCTGCAGGAGATCCTGGGCAACCTGATCGAGAACGCCGCCAAGTTCAGCCGCCGCCGGGTGCGCGTCTCGGCCGGCGACAACGGCCTGGGGCAGATGATCGCCGTGATCGAGGACGACGGCCCCGGCCTGCCCGCCGACCGCCGCGAGGAGGTCATGAAGCGCGGCGCGCGGCTGGACGAGAGCGCGCCCGGTTCGGGCCTGGGCCTGTCCATCGTCGATGACCTGACGCGGGCCTATGGCGGGCGGCTGACCCTGGGCGACAGCGACCTGGGCGGGCTGAAGGCGGTGCTGGAGCTGCCGGCGGCCCAGTTGGAGCGGGGCTGAGGGTCACGCCCTTGGCGACCGGCCCCCGGCCGCCCATATGGATTGCAACAACTGCTGTTCCAGAAAGCCGCCCCATGACCGACGCCGCCCCCGCCGCCCCGAAAAAGACCCTGAAGATCGACTTCGTCTCCGACGTCGTCTGCCCCTGGTGCGTCGTCGGCCTGGGCGGGCTGGAGACGGCGCTGGACAGGCTGAAGGCCGAGGGGATCGCCGCCGACATCGCCTTCCAGCCCTTCGAGCTGAACCCCCAGATGGCGCCCGAGGGCGAGAACATCGTCGAACACATCGGCCGCAAATACGGCGCGAGCCCCGAACAGTCCGCCGCCAACCGCGCCATGATCCGCGAACGCGCCGGCGAGGTCGGCTTCGACATGCGCATGACCGACGACAGCCGCATCTGGAACACCTTCGACGCCCACCGCCTGCTGCACTGGGCGCACGAGACCGCGCCCGAGAAGCAGAAGGCGCTGAAACAGGCGCTGTTCACCGCCCATTTCACTGACAACCGCAACCTGACCGACGCCCGCGTCCTGACCGAGGCGGCGGAAGCGGCGGGCCTGGACCGGGCCGAGGCGGGCGAGGTGCTGGCGTCCGGCCGCTACGCCCAGGCCGTGCGCCAGGCCGAGGAGACCTGGCGCGCGCGGGGCATCAGTTCGGTCCCCGCCGTGGTGGTGGAGGACAAATATCTGATCTCGGGCGGTCAGCCGGCCCAGGCGTTCGAACAGGCGCTGCGCCAGATCGCATCGGAGGGCTGAGCGGCGGGCTTAGGGATCACGGCGGCGGGTCGGACTGAAAAACAGCGTCCGAACAGTCCGAACGGTCCGAAATCGGCGCGGGCCCGGGCGACGGGTCCAGAGCGTCGAGGATGGCCAGGCTCTTGTTCAGCAGGGTGCGGCCGACCGGATCGCGGGGGTTCAGCCCGACGGCGGCCTGGGCCAGGGTCTGGACCGCGCGCATCCGGGCCATGACCACGGCCTGGGGGTCGGGCGTCTTTTCGGCGCGCGGCGCGGACGATGAGGGGGCGGGCGAAGGCGCCGTCCCGGCGTCCGGCGCGGACGTCGCCGCGGCCTCTTTCGCCAGCGCCGTCAGCCGGATGTGCAGCCGCAGCCAGCGCCCCGCCTCCATCGCCCGGCCGTTCAATATGGCGCGCTCCATCCGCACCAGAGCGTGGGCCGCCATCACCCCATAGTCGGGCAGGCCCGCCGCCGTTTCCGCCTCCAGGTCCACGGGGTCGTCCGCCCGGCCGGGCGCGAGCGGCGCCGCCTCGGGCTGGTCCTGACGCAGCCAGCCCGCGTCGCGCGCATGGGCGAAGAAGGTCGAGCGCGCCATGCCGAACCGCGCGGCGACCGAGGACCCGGACTCGCCCGCCAGATAGGCGTCGCGGATCGCCGCCCACCGCTCCTGCGAGGTCTGGCGATGACCGCCGCCCCGTCGATAGGGATCGCGCCCCGGCCGCCCGGCGTACAGGGGCCGCCCGTCGGAGCCGGTTTCGGGCGGGATGTCGGAACCGGCGTCGTCCCAATCCGGCCTGCGCGGCGGCGGATCGGCGAAATCGGCGTCGGTCATGCGCCCGTCGTAATGGACGACCGCCTCGCCCCCTTGCGGATCGATGTCCGCCCCGTCCCGGCGCCAGCCCCGTTCCCCGCCGTCCATCCGTCCCTCCCTGAACCCATCCGCCCCCGTGCGGGGCCGCCGCCAGTATGGGCCGGGGAAAAGGGGTGTGAGTTCGATTGTCGTCGGGACGGGAAAAGCCGAGGAAAATCAGAAGGCGACGGCGGGGAATTGGGGGACGAGCGACGGGTTTCGCCCCTCATCTTTGGTCATCCTCCGGCGCCTCCGGGGCACACGACGCGCCACGCGGGCGACGGAGAAGTCCGCCGAGGGCAAGCGCAGATAGATCAGTTCGACCCGATATTTGGCGGCCTTGAAACCGACGGAGGCGCGGGGCGGGGGAGCGGGTGGCCAGGGTCGTCTCCAGCACCCCGTCCGCCCGCTCGACGAACAGGGCGTCCAGCCGCTCTGGCGCCAGCCGCCCGGCCGCCAGATCGCGCGCCGCGCCGTCGCCCGCCAGACCCCGCGCCACCTCGTCCGGGTTCACGAACCGAAACGCCTCCGCCCGCTGACGCAGGAAGCGGTTGATGAAGGTGGTCTTGCCGGCGCCGTTCGGTCCGGCAAGGAGGACGAGGGTGGGCATGGCGGCCCCTCGCTTCGCTCCTATGTGAACAACTTTGCTTGGCTCACAGCCTGCTTCGGATCCATTGGCAGCGTGTTGGAATCAGTACGGATGAAGAAGGTGTCGCCTACAGACGACAGGTCCTTCTGTCGTGGAATACGAATGCGAACAAAGGTTCGTCCCTTGAATTCGCCGTGAGAGATTGACGCGATGATGTTCGTCTTGAGGGGGTCAGATAGTGAAGAGGCCTGAATCGCCGCCAGTATCTGTCTCATATAGGTTTCGAGATCGATGCTGAGTGCTGCGAGATCGTGGTCGATGCCTGTCACAAAATGACCACCCGCAGGCTGAGCATCTACCCCGTAGAGGGCCTTGACCCGAGCAGCCGCAGCTTCGTTGTCAGCCACACCGAAATAGACAAATCCATCTGCGTCAGGACCAATGTTAGCAATTCCGCACATTGTCTCGATCACTCGATCAAGCAGCCCAGGCTCTTCTTGGTGATCACCGCTTAGGCGAACGCGGCCAACTTTGAATTCATACCGATTTCTCTCGAAACGGGACATCCGAAGGGAGTTTTCAAAATCGACGGACAAAGCTGCAGATGAGCCAAGCTCAGCCACGTCGCCCTTAACAAAGGCCCCCTGAACCAATCCTTTTGTGAGATCAACGTTCTTTTTCCGGCTCTCGGAAGTCGGATAGTGGCTATCGCGCGCCATGTGGCGTTGCAGGTTCTCCAAGGATCCTATGATTTTCGGCCGGTCTGCCGGCAGCATCTTGTCCCGAAAAACCAGATCATAGTGCGCCATGAATACCGCATAAAACGCCGTTCGAGCTGAGTTAGCAGAATTCTCGTGAACCAAGTTCTTAAATTGAGTAAATTTTGGACTCTCTAGCGTATCTCTTATCTGAGAGACGACAACTTTAAACTCGTTTTTCAACCTTTCGACACCATGGACCTTCAGTCGGGCCTCCAAGTCGTCGAAATCAGCACTTCCAACTGAATAGAAATCGTCAAGCTTCTCTCTGCTTACACCTACCGGCTCTCCATACAGAACTGAGATTGCCAAATCGGCAACTAGCTGCTCATCCACGCTATCGCGAAGTTCATTCGCGCTGATGATGCCGTGTGAACTCCAAAAAACTTCAGACGCATCGATGCCGTAGCTCTGCTTATCACGAGGCGTATTAATGCTGATACTCGGCATATCCAGGAGCTTTACTTTAAGTGGAGATGTGTCTCCTCTCAATTCACAAGCCAGTTCTCGGACCATTTCAGCAAAATCGGACACTAGGCCGGCCTGACGCTTTTCCTGGAAGCTAAGCTGACGTCCGCCGCTGTTAATTCTGCCGAAGACATCATTGATCCGAGCGTCATCGCCCTCCGTATCGATCGTTACGGCGAGTTGATAGTCAAGGAAGGTTGCGGTCTGTTCTTTTGATAATCTCGGCACCTCGTCGCCATAGGGATCGAAGGCGCCCTGCTCCGCAGCCTGTTTTGCGCGGGCAAACTCCCCGATATCGAAGCACTGCCCGTCTATCGTCGTGATGCGGTGGTGAATGAACGAAAATATAGCATTCAGTCTCTGAATGCCGTCTACGATCTCAAGGCCTTCGCCGTCGGTAGGTTCAGCAAGAAGAAAAAGTGGGATCGGATATCCTAGTAGCACGGAATCTATAAGCTTCTGCTTTTCTTCTTTCGTCCAAACTAGTTTGCGCTGGTATCGGCGGTTTACTACGAATGTCCCGTCCAGAAAGTTCCGATAAGCTTCTTGAACACTCATGCCTCTCGGAGCTAACGACATCGTGGTTCCCTCTTTGGTTGTCTTGGCGTCCTGAAACGCGTGCGCTATCTGCCGCTACGGTTAGAAGGTTTGCAAGTCACACCTTCACCTCCACCACACCTCCCCCAGCCCTGAACTTCGCGCTCATTTCCGCCATGCCGGCCTCGGCCTCCGCCAGCGACCCTCCCGCATCATTCTGGGCCGCCGCGGCGTCGCGGATGTCCTGGCTGATCTTCATCGAGCAGAATTTGGGGCCGCACATCGAGCAGAAGTGGGCGGTCTTGTGGGCTTCCTTGGGCAGGGTGGCGTCGTGGTATTTGCGGGCGGTTTCGGGGTCTAGCCCTAAGTTGAACTGATCCTCCCAGCGGAACTCGAACCGGGCGCGCGACAGGGCGTCGTCATGCAGGCGGGCAGCGGGGTGGCCCTTGGCCAGGTCGGCGGCGTGGGCGGCGATCTTATAGGTGATGACGCCGTCCTTGACGTCCTGACGATCCGGCAGGCCCAGATGCTCCTTGGGCGTGACGTAGCAGAGCATGGCCGTGCCGAACCAGCCGATCATGGCCGCCCCGATGGCGGAGGTGATGTGGTCGTAGCCGGGGGCGATGTCGGTGGTCAGGGGGCCGAGCGTATAGAAGGGCGCCTCGTGGCAGTGCTTCAGCTGCTCGTCCATATTCTGCTTGATCTTGTGCATCGGCACGTGGCCGGGGCCTTCGATCATGACCTGGCAGCCCTTGGCCCAGGCGATTTTCGTCAGTTCGCCCAGGGTCCGCAGCTCGGCGAACTGGGCCTCGTCATTGGCGTCGGCGATGGAGCCGGGGCGCAGGCCGTCGCCCAGGCTGAACGACACATCATAGGCGCGCATGATGTCGCAGATGTCCTCGAAATGCTCGTAGAGGAAGCTCTCCTTGTGGTGGGACAGGCACCATTTGGCCATGATGGAGCCGCCTCGGCTGACGATGCCCGTCACCCGCTTGGCCGTCAGCGGCACGAAGGGCAGGCGCACGCCCGCGTGGATGGTGAAATAGTCGACGCCCTGTTCCGCCTGTTCGATCAGGGTGTCGCGGAACACCTCCCACGTCAGGTCCTCGGCGATGCCGTTCACCTTCTCCAGCGCCTGATAGATGGGCACTGTGCCGATGGGGACGGACGAGTTCCGGATGATCCAGTCGCGGATGTTGTGGATGTTCCTGCCCGTCGACAGGTCCATGACGTTGTCGGCGCCCCAGCGGGTGGCCCAGACCAGTTTGTCGACCTCGTCGTCGACGCTGGACAGCACCGCCGAGTTGCCGATGTTCGCGTTGATCTTCACCAGGAAGTTGCGGCCGATGATCATCGGCTCGACCTCGGGGTGGTTGATGTTGTGCGGGATGATGGCGCGGCCGCGGGCGATCTCCTGGCGCACGAACTCGGGCGTCACGAAGTCGGGGATGGCGGCGCCGAAATCCTCGCCGTCGCGGATGCAGGGGCTGTTCTGCTCGCGGCGCAGGTTCTCCCGGATCGCCACATATTCCATCTCGGGCGTGATGATCCCGGCCTGGGCGTATTCGTATTGCGTCACCGGGCGGCCTTCGACGCCCTTGAAGACGCGGTGGTTGGAGACGTCGAAGCGGGGGGCCAGGTGTTTGCCGCTGGCGTGGCCGTTGTCCTCGGGCTTGACCTCGCGCGGGTTCAGAACCGGGGCGATGTCGCCGCGATCCAGCTGCCACGACGACTTCACGCGGGGCAGGCCCTTCTTGATGTCGATGGTCACGGTCGGATCGGTGTAGGGACCGGAGGAGTCATAGATCGTCACCGGCGGCTCGTTGGCGCTCGGGTGGACGGCGACCTCGCGGAAGGGGACGCGGATGTCGGGATAGAGTTCGCCCGCCACATAGACCTTCTTCGACCCGGCCCGTTCGCCGGTCGGGATGGCGCCGGTCTCCTGCATCACCTGCTCGCGCGCGTCTTTCAGCGCCAGATCCACCTTGGGTTCTTCGGGCAGGGCGGGCGGGGCGACTTGGATGTTCATGGCGGCCTCAAAACGGTTTGAGGTCCGCCGACGTCGGGCGCGAGGGTCCATGAATTCGGACCGAAAGCGTTACTCATCCCTTCGCCGGCATGACCCGGATCAGGTTCGACGGGTCAGAGGAGAGACCTCTATCTCAGCCGCTCGATTGCGACCCCCCGGAGAACAGGGCCACCATAACCCAGCCTCAGGGCGCCGACCAGCCCTTGACCGCGACGGTCGCCGCGCGGGGGTCGCCGTCGAAGCGGAGATAGGCGCGGGCGTGGCCGTGGGCGGGGACGTAGTCCAGGGTCGCGGTGGCGGTCTGGTCGCCCAGCACGCCCTCGATGTCGACGGCGGCGGCCGTGTCGTCGCCGTCGTTCCTTACACGGACGGTCGCTACGTGGCCGGCGGCCGTGGACTGGACGGCGACGATGCGGGCGCTGAGCGCCGGGGGCGAGGGCGGCTGCAACGCCTCCCACACCACGATGCCGACGGCGGTCAGGGTGACGACGGCGCCGACGGCGGCCATCAGCCATTGCAGCACGGGGCGGGCGGCGGCGGGGGCGGGGGTCTTCTTCCTGGCGGGCATGGGCGATCAGACCAGAAGGCGGGCGGCGGCGGCCCCGATGGCGGCGGGAAAGCCCAGGACGATCAGGGTCTGGATCACGCCCGCGACCGAATGGCCGTCGACGCGCCCGAACAGGGCCAGGGTGAACAGGCTGACCCCCAGGGCGATGGCGTAGCCGGGCAGGGTGAAATGCAGGAAGGCGGCGGCGGGATGGTCGGCCTCCTCCTGCCCCGCGAAGCCCGCCTTGAACACGATCAGGTGCAGCAGCAGGATCGACACGGCGATCAGGGCCAGGATGTGGGCGGGCGAGGCCTTGTAGGCGATCAGGATGATCTCCTCGGTGGGGGCGATGTTCAGGGCGAAGAACAGGGCGCCTCCCGCCATCAGGAACAGTTCGCCGAAATAGGAGGCCTGATCCTCGTCCGTGTCGCCGCCCCCATCCCCGCTGAGCTGACGCCGGGCCAGAAGCGCGCCCATGGCGCCGGGCACGGCCTGAAGCGCGACCATGCCCAGTGCCTCGCGCGGGGGCGCGTCCCATTCCACTACGCCGAACAGGATCAGCAGCAGGGAGGCGGTGACGAAGCCGACCGCCAGGGCGACAGCCGTGTCCAGCGCGTCGTTGACCAGGCCGCGCCGCTTTGAAAACCCCGCATAATAGGCCAGGCCGTACAGCAGCGGCAGGCCGGCGAGGATGAAGGCCAGCAGCCGCCAGCGCTCCATGACCACGCCCTGCTCCCACATCTCCATCGTCATCAGAAGCGGGATGTTGAACACCAGGGCGCCGGCGAAGGCGCGGCCCAGATCCGACACAAAGGCCCGCTCTCGATCCAGATGCACGAAGGGCGCGGCGGGGGTCATGCGACGGCAACGGTCGATGCGCGGCTTTGGCTCCCTGTCGCGCGGTCGCGAAGGGTTCAGTCGGGCCAGAACGGGATCAGGCGGTCGATGGCGGCCTCGATCCGCGCCCAGCCCCGGTCGGCCGCGCCGGCGGCGGCGGCGTCTTGGACCGGGTTGTTTGCAGTCCCGCCGCCTCCGATCATTGCGACGCCTGCCGACGCTGCCGCTGAAGCTACCTGGGCGTAGAAGGCGCGGACTGCGGCGCGGGTTCGGCGCTGCGGATCTGGTTGTCGGGACGAACCCTGCCGGGCGGAACGCCCCCGGACGCGCCGCCGAAGCCTGGGCCCGGTGCGGCCTGCGTCGCGGACGGCAGAAGCGGCGTCAGGCGCTCGGCGGGCACGGCGAGACGGCCCTGAACGCCCTGTCGGCGCAAACTGGTCATGAAACGCTCCGAGGGGCGGGTCCAGGACTTCGGGTCCGGGCGCCAGTCGCGCAGGAGGCTGGCGGTCTGACGGATGGGGTCGCGCGTCGATCCCCGGGTCGGCGGGTCGGGAACGACCGCCGTCAGATCCAGCTCGATCGCCCAACTGCCCGCACAGCCGCCGGCCGCGTTCGTCCAGCAGTCGTCGTTGTTGGGGCCGCTGCAGGTGACGACATAGGCCTGCCCCTCAAGGCAGTACATCATCTGATAGGCGTTGGCGGCTGGTGCGGCGAGCGCCAGCGCGACGCCTGCGGCTAAACCCATCGTCAGTTTCAGGCTCATGATCTTTCCCCCTCTTATGGTTGCGATACGCCCGGACCATGAAGCTTGACCGGCCGTGAATGGAGAATGAACGCCGTTCGATAAGGCGGGCGGTCGCTATTGTCGCGGGCGGGTTCGGGGCCGAGGCGGGGGCGGTTTCCTCCGCGACGGGCTTGCTCCCCGGCGTTCGGACCGCCAAACCAGGGGGGTGAGCATTCAATCCCTGATCATCGATTGCGACCCCGGCGTGGACGACGCCGTGGCGTTGTTCCTGGCCTTTGCGGCGCCCGAGCTGGAGGTGCTGGCCGTCACCACGGTCGGGGGCAATGTCCCCGGCGCCCTGACCCAGCGCAATGCGCGGATGGTGCGCCAGATCGCCGGGCGCGAGGACGTGCCGGTGTTCGGCGGGGCGGAACGGCCGCTGAAACGCCCGCCGGCGGGGGCGGGCGCCTTCCATGGCACCGAGGGGTTGGGCGATCTGGAGCCGTTCGAGCCGACGGCCATCGTCGGCGACGGGCCGGCGGCCAACGCCATCGTCGATCTGGTGATGAGCCGACCCGAAGGTTCTGTCGCCGTCGCCGTCCTGGGGCCGATGACCAATCTGGCCCTGGCCCTGCGGCGCGAGCGGCGTCTGGCCGAACGGCTGGGGTCGGTGGTCGTCATGGGCGGGGCGCGCAGCGAGGGCGGCAACATCACCGCCTCCGCCGAGTTCAACATCTGGGCCGACCCGGACGCGGCGGCGGTGGTGTTCGATTCGGGCTGCCGCGTGGTCGCCTTCGGCCTGGACGCGACGCATCAGGTGCGGGCCACCGAGGACCGGATCGCCGCCGTCGAGGCCATCGACAGCGCGGCGGCGCGGGCGACGGCGGCGATGCTGCGGTTCTCGCAGCGGGTGGAGCGCGAGATCGTCGGGTGGGATTCAGCCCCCCTGCACGATCCCTGTCCCATCGCCTGGCTGATCCGGCCCGACCTGTTCGAGACGAAGGCGTGCCGGATCGAGGTCGAGACCGCGTCCGACCTGACGCGCGGTCATACGGCGGTGGAGTTCCGGGTCGACGCGGAAACGGCGCGGCATCGCTGGGCCACGGCGGCGGACGCCCAGGGGGTGTTCGACCTGATCGTCGACAAGTTGAAAGGCGCGGCATGAGGATCACCGTCGTCGGTTCGATCAATCTGGATCTGGTGGCCACCGCGCCCCAGCTGCCGGCGCCGGGCGAGACGGTGACGGGGGCGACCCTGGCGCGGCATCCGGGTGGCAAGGGCGCGAACCAGGCGCTGGCGGCCGAAAAGCTGGGCGCCGAGGTCAGCCTGATCGGCCGGGTCGGAAACGACGCCATGGCGGGCGAGGCCCTGGCCCTGATGGAGGATCTGGGCGTCGATCTGGCGGGGGTGGAGGTGGATGTGGCGGCCCCGACGGGCGTGGCCCTGATCGCCGTCGATCCGACCGGCGAGAACCAGATCGTGGTCGCGGCCGGAGCCAACCATATGGTCACGCCCGAACAACTGCCGCAGCGGATCGAGGGGGCGCTGATCGTCCAGCTGGAACTGCCGATCGAGACGGTGGAGGCGGCGGTGGGCCGGGCGACTGGTTTCGTCTGCGCCAATCTGGCGCCCGCCCGGCCGGTGTCGGAACTGCTGCTGCGTCGCGCCGACCTGATCGTGGTCAACGAGACCGAGGCCGCCTTCTACGGCGACGGCCTGCACCGGGGCGGCGGCCGGGTTGTCGTCACCAAGGGTGCCAGGGGCGCGGCCCTGTACCAGCGCGGCGTCGAAATGGCCTGGGCGACCCCGCCGGCGGTGGAAGCCGTGGACGCGACCGGCGCCGGCGACGCCTTCGTGGCGGCCATCACCGTGGCCCTGCTGGAAGGCATGGACCCGGCCGAGGCGCTGGCCTTCGCCTGCGCGGCGGGCGCGTTCGCGGCGACGCGGCCCGGCGCGCAGCCGTCGGCGCCGGAGCGGGAACAGGTGGAGCGGTTGTTGGCGGGGTGAGGTCTTGCGCCCCGAACCGTCATTCCGGGACGTCCGAAGGACGAACCCGGAATGACGGCCTGAGCCTTGCCCATCCTTCGCGAGGATGAGCGAAAAGGGGTGTGTCGCTGTGACGTTGTAACGGCGATTAGGGTTGGCGACGGCGCGCGCCGACGGTAGGTCTGACGCTTCAACTGTTCAGGGGCGGAAGACGATGACGATGCGTGGACGTGGGGCCGGGCTGGTTCTGGCGGCGGTGTTGATGAGCGGCGTGGCCGGTGCGGCTCTGGCCCAGACCGCGGCGCCGGCCGCCGGGCCGATGGTCTATCAGCAGCCGCCCCAGCCGATTGCGGACATATTGGACGCCAAGCCGACGCCGTCGTCGATGCTGAGCCCGGATCGGCGGACGCTGGTGCTGATGGACCGGTCGAACCTGCCCAGCATCAAGGCGCTGGCCGAGCCGATGTTGCGGCTGGCGGGGGCGCGGATCAATCCCAGGAACAACGGCATGGCCGAGAGCCGGGTCTCGTGGCTGACGGGGTTGAGCCTGCAGGCCATCGACGGGGGGCAGCCGCGGGTCGTGGCCCTGCCGGCCGGTGCGCGGTTCACGGCGCCGCGCTTTTCGCCCGACGCCAAGTCGCTGGCCTTTGTGCTGGATCGTCCGACGGGACTGGAGCTGTGGGTCGTGGACGTGGCCTCGGCGCGGGCGCGCAAGCTGACCGAGCCGGTGGTCAATATGACGGGCGGGTCGGGCTATGCGTGGCTGCCCGACAGTTCAGGCCTGCTGGTCGAGGCGGTTCCGGCCGGGCGCGGTCCGGCGCCGGACGTGACGACGGCGCCGACGGGACCGAACATCGAGGAGACAGCCGGGCGGGTCGCGCCGGTGCGGACCTATCAGGACCTGCTGTCGAACCCCGGCGACGAGGCCCTGTTCGACCATTATTTCACGTCGCAGCTGACGCTGGTTCCGTTGAACGGCCGTACACGGACGATCGGGGCGCCGGCGGTCTATCTGGACGTGGCGGTGTCGCCCGACGGCAAATACATCCTGAACGAGATCGCCAAGCGGCCCTATAGCTATGCGGTGCCCGACGACCTGTTCCCGACCGAGATCACGGTGACGGACATGACCGGGCGGGTGGTGAAGACCGTCGCCGACCTGCCTCTGCGTGACGACGTGCCGACGGCCTTCGACGCCGTGGCGCCGGGGCCGCGCTCGGTGGGCTGGCGGGCCGATGCGCCGGCGACCCTGACCTGGGTCGAGGCGCTGGACGGCGGGGACATCCGGCGCGCGGCCGAGTTCCGGGACCGGGTCTTCATGCAGGCGGCGCCGTTCACGGGCGAGCCGGTCAAGCTGATCGACCTGAAGGAACGGTTCGGCGGCATCGTCTGGGGCCGGGACGACCTGGCCATCGTCAACAGCCGCTGGTTCAACACCCGGCACGAGACGCGGTTCGTGGTCGATCCGTCCAATCCGGGTCAGGGGCGGGTGCTGCTGGAGCGGAACTATCAGGCGCGCTACGACAATCCGGGCCAGCCGGTGACGCAGCCGAACGCGGCGGGGCGGTCGACCATCCGCTTTACCACCGACGGCAAGATCCTGATGTCCGGGGCCGGAGCGACGCCGCAGGGCGAGTTCCCCTTCCTGGCCGCTCTGGACCCGGCGACGGGACGCAGCGAACGGCTGTGGACCTCGGCCGACAGCGACTACGAATATGTGGTCGGCTTCCTGGATGCGGACGGCAAGCGGGTGGTGACGCAGCGCGAGACGCGGCTGGACCCGCCCAATCTGCAAATCCGCGACCTGACGACGGGCCAGACGACCCGCCTGACCAACTTCCCCGATCCGGCGCCGCAGCTGGCCGGGGCGACGCGCCAGCTTGTGACCTATGAGCGGGCCGACGGGGTCAAGCTGTCGGGGACGCTGTATCTGCCGGCCGGCTACGACAAGGATCGCGACGGGCCGCTGCCGATGCTGATGTGGGCCTATCCGGCCGAGTTCACCGATGCGGCGGTGGCGGGCCAGACGGTGGACGTGCAGAACCGCTTCGTGCGGCCGGGCGGGTCCAGCCATCTGTTCCTGCTGACCCAAGGCTACGCCATCTTCGACAACCCCTCCATGCCCATCATCGGCAAGGACGGGGCCGAGCCGAACGACACCTATGTCGAGCAGCTGACGGCGGACGCCAAGGCGGCGGTCGATGCGGTGGTGGCGATGGGGGTGGCGGACCGCGACCGGATCGCGGTGGGGGGCCACAGCTACGGCGCCTTCATGACCGCGAACCTGTTGGTCCATACCGATCTGTTCAGGACGGGGATCGCGCGGTCGGGGGCCTATAACCGGACGCTGACGCCGTTCGGCTTCCAGTCCGAGCAGAGGAACTACTGGGAGGCGACCGAGGTCTATACCGAGATGTCGCCCTTCACCTACGCCAACCGGATGAACGAGCCGATCCTGCTGATCCACGGCGAGGCGGACGACAACTCCGGCACCTTCCCGGTGCAGTCCGAGCGGTTCTATGCGGCGCTGAAGGGGCTGGGGGCGACGGCGCGTTACGTCACCCTGCCGCTGGAGGCCCACGGCTATCGCGCGCGGGAATCGGTGGGCCACACGCTGTGGGAAATGACCCGCTGGCTGGACCAGTATGTGAAGAACGCGCCGCCGAGGGCGGCGGCGAACTAAGGCGCTTCTCCTTCGTCATTCCGGGTTCGTCCTGCGGACGCCCCGGAATGACAGAAGCCGGTTGTCATGAGGCTTAGGGCCGTACGATCAGCCGCACCACCTCGCCGGCGTGAAGGCGGTCGAAGCCGGCGTTGATGTCGTCCAGCGGGATGACGCCGCTCATCAGTCGGTCCACGGGCAGGCGGCCCTGGCGATAGAGGGCGACGTAGCGGGGGATGTCGCGGCTGGGGACGCAGGTTCCGATGTAGGAGCCCTTCAACGTGCGCTCCTCGCCGACCAGGGCGACGACGTTGACGGCGAGCGCCGCGTCGGGCGGGGGCAGGCCGGCGGTGACGGTGGTTCCGCCGCGCCGGGTCATCGCCCAGGCGGCCTCGAGCGCGCGGACCGAGCCGGCCATTTCGAAGGCGAGGTCGGCGCCGCCGTTCGTCAGGGCGCGGACCTGATCCACCGCATCGGGATCGGCGGCGTTGACCGTCTGGACCGGCCCGAGGGTGCGGGCCAGGGCCAGCTTGTCCTCGGACAGATCGACCGCGACGACGGGCGAGGCGCCCGAGGCCAGGGCGCCCAGGACGCTGGCCAGCCCCACGCCGCCCAAGCCGACGACGACCACGCTCTGGCCCGCCCTGACGCCGGCGGTGTTCACCACGGCGCCCACGCCGGTCAGGACCGCGCAGCCGAACAGGGCCGCCTCCTCGAACGACAGGTCGGGGTCGATCCTGACCAGTGAGCGGCGCGAGACGACGGCGTGGGCGGCGAAGGCGGAACAGCCGAGGTGATGGTTGACGGCCTCGCCCTCTCGGAAAATGCGGCGGGCGCCGGACAGAAGTTCGCCCCGGCCGTTGGCGGCGGCGCCGGGTTCGCACAGGGCGGGACGGCCGCCGGCGCACGGGTCGCAATGGCCGCAGGACGGCATGAAGACCATGACGACGTGGTCGCCGATGTTCAGGTCGGTGACGCCGTCCCCCAGCGCCTCGACCACGCCGGCCGCCTCGTGTCCCAGGGCCATGGGCAGGGGGCGGGGGCGGTCGCCGTTGATGACCGAAAGGTCCGAATGGCACAGGCCGGCGGCCTTGATCGCGACCCGGACCTCGCCGGGGCCGGGCGGGTCCAGGGTCACGGTTTCGACCGACAGCGGGCGGCTGTCGGCATAGGGGCGGGCGGCGCCCATGCGGGACAGGACGGCGGCGCGGGTCGTGAAGGACATCGGCGTCTCCCGGAGCGGCGCTGCGGCCAGCGCGTTCGTGATCGGACCCCTACCGATAGGCGCTTGACGCCGCGTCGTCCAAGCTAGAGCGTCGTCGTTCGAAGCGACCGATCAGACGTCGCCAGGGAGAAACGACCGATGCCCAAGAGGGAAGAAGGGCCGCTGGCCGAACGCGCGACCTACAAGGCCTATCACATGGTCTCCACGCGCTGGGCCGACAACGACCAGTACGGCCATATCAACAACGCCAAATTCTACGAGTTCGTGGACTCGGCGGTGAACGCCCACCTGCTGATCGCAGACGCCCTGAAGGAATCCATCGGCCTGGTGGTCGATTCCGGCTGCCGCTACACCTCGGCGCTGAAGTTCCCGGACGTGATCGAGGTGGGGATCAAGGTCGACAAGATCGGCACCTCCAGTGTCAGCTACGGCTTTGCGGTCTTCAAGCGCGGCGTCGACGTCCCCGCCGCCATCGGCCATTTCGTCCACGTCTATGTCGACGCCGAAACCCGCCGTCCCAAGCCCCTGCCCGCGAAGCTGAGGGCGGTGGTGGAGAACCTGAAGGCGGGGTGAAGGGAAACCTAGGCGTATTGACGACTTGTGTGGCAGGGTGAGCGCCATGCGTGTGATGGTTCTGGCGACTCTGTTGGTTCTGGCGCTCGGCGGGCAGGCGGCCGCCCAGGAGCGCAGGCCTGCGTTGCAGACCTGGACTGATCCCGACCTAGGCGGCGCGATCCTGGAGGGTGTCTCCAGAGGCGACGGGCTCTGGCTTCGTGGCGCATCCAAGAAGGTCGTGCGATTTGACAGGCGAACCGGCGAGCGAACCGTCGTCGCCGACAACGTTATTGACCAGATGAGCGATGGGCCCCACCTCTGGGTGCTGGTGGCCCTGAATGAGAACGAAAGCCTCGTGCGCGATCTGTTCGACGTCTCGGCGCCCAACCGGCGCATCTATTTCGAAGGCTCTCCGATCGCGTTGTTCCCGACGCCGGAGGGACCCGGCGTTTTGACGACCACGACGGTTCTGTCGCCGACCCCCGATGGGTTCGATCGTCACCACCTGGCCGCCTCGTTGGATCAGTACGCCCATGTCTCGGCCCTGACGGGAACGACGCTCTATGTCGGCTACAACAAGGGCGAATGGGGCGGGGGATTGCGCCGCATCGATCTGGCCAGTGGGACAGTCTCCTTCGTGAAAGAATCCAGCGACGAGTTATGCGGCGGGCGGCTGAACCCCAACTGCGCGCCGGTCGTCGGCATCGTCCGAGATCTCGCCCATCCGAACTGCGCAGTAGTGGGGGCCAGCCTGGCGCACCTTTCCGGGCGCTATGGAGAGGTCATGCGGGTCTGCGGCGACGATATCACGTCCGTCTTCAGCGATCCGTTGCCCATCATCAAAAACTCAATCGTCAATCGCCCCGGTCAGACCTGGCCCTTCTCACACCTTGTGCAGACGCCGGACGGCTGGGTCGCGGTGTCGCAAGATCGATTCGCCCGCGCACGTCCGGGAGGGATCGCGATGGGCGATGTCCCCCCGTTGAAGCCATGGGCAGGGCTTCAGATATCCGATGCGGTCGATGGGCTGGTGTTCGTGCAATCGGCGTGCTGCTGGGGATCGGACAGGTCCGTTTCCTACAATGTGCTGGCCATTCCAGTGCAGCCGTGAAGTGACCCGAAGTTTCAGTCGTCCAGGCGGCCGGTCAGGAAGAGGACGCCGACGGCGGTGAGGGCGCCCAGGGCGAAGGCGGTGACGACGGCGCCGGCGGCGACGGCCGTGGGCACGGTGACGGGGCGGGCTTCGTACCATTCGACGATGTCGGCCTCGTGCAGGTCTTCATCCATATAGCCTTCGGCTTCGTAGATGGTGTCGTCGGCGGTCATGGCGGGCTCCCGTACTCTGGTTCAGGATCAATACCCGCAAAGCGTCGCGGTTCCACCCCCGCGACGGCCAAAGCTCGGGCGGCCACCGCTTTGGCGGATCGTGACAGCCCGCCGCGCATCGGCTAGGACGCGCGCCTCAGGTTTCAGACTCTCGAAGACGATCCCATGGCCGGCCACTCGAAATTCAAGAACATCATGCACCGCAAGGGGCGCGCCGACGCGCAGCGCTCCAAGCTGTTCTCCAAACTGTCGCGCGACATAACCGTCGCCGCCAAGTCGGGGCTGCCCGACCCGGCCGCCAACCCGCGCCTGCGTCTGGCGGTCAACAACGCCAAGGCCGAAAGCCTGCCCAAGGATGTGATCCAGCGCGCTATCAACAAGGCCGCCGGCGGCGACGTCGATACGATGGAAGAGGTCCGCTACGAGGGCCGGGGTCCGGGCGGCGTGGGCATCATCGTCGAGGCCCTGACCGACAACCGCAACCGCGCGGCGTCGAACATCGGCACGGCGTTCAAGAAGAACGGCGGGGCGCTCGGCGAGATGAACTCGGTCGCCTTCATGTGGGACAAGGTGGGCAAGATCACCTATCCGGCCGAGGCGGGCACCGAGGACGCGGTGATGGAGGCCGCCATCGAGGCGGGCGCCGCCGACGTCGAGAGCGACCTGGTCAAGCCCGACATCTACGAGGATGCGCCGGGCCACGTGATCTGGACCGCTTATGAGGACCTGAACGAGGTGGCCGAGGCCATGTCCAAGGTGCTGGGCGACCCCAAGTCCACCGCCATCGTCTGGAAGCCGCAGTCCGAAGTGCCGGTCACGGGCGAGGCGGTGGGCACTCTGTTCAAGCTGCTGGACGCGCTGGACGCCGAGGACGACGTGTCGGCCGTCTATTCCAACGAGGACGTGTCGGACGAGGACGCGGCCAAATACGCGGGGTGATGGGCGACATGCGGGGGTTGTGATACGGTCCCCGCATGACCGTGCATGTGACCATCGCCCTGGACGAAGCCGTCAAGGCCAAGCTGGACGCCCTGGCCGACGCCCGACAGGCCCCGATCGACGACATCGTCGCCATGGCGGTGTGGGATATGGCGGTCGAGGAAGAGGCTGCGGCCTTCGTCTCCGCAGACGAGGAAGCGGCCTTTGAAGCGGCGGTCGAACTGGGGCTGAAGTCGCTGGCCGAAGGCCGGGTTCATTCGCACGAAGAGGTGGTCGCCGCGCTGGCCGCGCAGCGCGCAGCCCGCGGGGGATGAGGGTCGACTGGTCGGACGAGGCGTTATCGGACCTGCTCGACGCCTACGCCTTCATCGCCGCCGACAACCCCCTAGCCGCCGAACGGGTGCAGGATCGTCTGGTCGAGGCGTCGCGCACCTTGAGCGATCTGCCGAACCGCGGGCGGGAGGGACACAAGGGCGGCACGCGCGAACTGCTTGTTTCAGGCACGCCCTATCTGATCGTCTATACGGTCGGCGCCGAAGCGGTCACGATCATCCGTCTGTGGCACGGGGCGCGCGAACCGTTCGCTTAAGAGGACAGCGAGTCGTTCGCACGGAACCGGGGCGGTGCGCCGGGCGTATCGGGGCTTCATCCCTACGCCCGGAGCGCCCCATGGACATCACCCAGCTGATCCTCGACGACCATGCCGAACAGCGCCGGCTGTTTTCGATCATCGAACAGATCGACCCCAAGGACACGGACGCCCTGACCAAGGTGTGGGGTCGGCTGTCGGCGTTTCTGGACGTGCACGCCGAGGCCGAGGAGCGGTTCTTCTATCCCGAACTGCTGAAACAGGGCGACGGCGCCAACGACGCCGAGGACGGCACGGTCGAGGGCGAGACCGAGGACGCCATCGAGGATCACAACAAGCTGAGAAACGCGGTCAAGGCTGTGGCGAAGCACAAGGTCGGGACCAAGGCCTGGTTCGAGGCGGTGGGCGAGGCCAATGTGATCAACTCCAAACATATGGGCGAGGAGGAGCGGCAGGGTCTGACCGACTTCCGCATGAACGCCGACATCGACATGCGTCACGCCTTGGCGGTGAAGTTCGCCGCCTTCGAGGCCGAGCACATCACCGGCGTCAAACCCGTGAACAAGGACCCCGAAACCTATATCGAAAAGCACGGCTGACCCGCCGGCCGCCTGCGCCGACTGAAACCGTTCATTGCCCGCTAACCCTCTTTGCGGCATGAGGGGAACGGATGGCGAACGAACCGATCAGAATCATCGGCCTGGACCCCGGTCTGAGGCGCACCGGCTGGGGCGTGATCGCGGCCGAGGGCGCGCGGCTGCGCTGGATCGCGCACGGCGTGGTGACGCCGCCCGAGGCCGCGCCCTTCGCCGAGCGTCTGGTGCATCTGCTCGATCATGTGGCGGCGGTCTGCGCCGATCACGGCTGCGACGAGGCGGCGGTGGAGGAGGTGTTCGTGAACGTGAACCCGTCCTCGACGCTGAAACTGGGCCATGCGCGGGCCGCGGTGATGCTGGCGCCGGCCAAGGCGGGGCTGCCGGTGGCGGAATATTCGCCGAACCTGATCAAGAAGGCGGTGGTCGGGGCGGGCCATGCGGACAAGAGCCAGATCGCCTTCATGGTCAAACGGCTGCTGCCGACGGCCGGGGACGTGAAGGCGGATGCGGCCGACGCCCTGGCGGTGGCGATCACCCATGCGCAGTTACGCAAACGAAGCCTGTTGGAAGCGATGACGCGAGGCGCCGCATGATCGGTCGGCTGAGAGGCGTGCTGGCCGAGGTGGGCGAGGCGGACTGCCTGATCGACTGCGGCGGCGTGGGCTATGTGGCGTCGTGCGGGGCGCGGACGCTGGGGCGGTTGCCGGCGCCGGGCGACGAGGCGACGCTGCATATCCATTCGCAGTGGAGCGAGGATGCGGGGCCGCGCCTGTACGGTTTTTTGACGCGCGACGAGCGGCGGGCGTTCACGACCCTTTTGGCCATTCAGGGCGTGGGACCCAAGGCCGCGCTGGCGGTGCTGGACGTGCTGCCGCCCGGCGAACTGGCGTCGGCGGTGGCGCGCGAGGACAAGGCGGCGGTGGCCCGCGCCAACGGCGTGGGGCCGAAGCTGGCGCTGCGGATCGTTACCGAACTGAAGGGCAAGCCCCTAAGCAGTATAGTGGGCGAGGTCGGTTTTGCGCCGCACGCGCCGGGGATGCACGTCGAGGTCGCGCCGCCGCCGCCGTCCCTCACCGGCGAGGCGGTGTCCGCCCTGCTGAGCCTGGGCGTGGTCGAGGTCAATGCGCGCCGGGCCGTGGATCAGGCGCTGATCCGGCTGGGCGACGAGGCGGAACTGTCGGCAGTGATCCGGGCGGCGCTGCAGGAGCTGGGGCGGTGAGGTCCTGTTCCCCGCTCATCCCGACGAAAGCCGGGACCCATGGTTTTGGGCGCTTGGATGCTGATTTGAGAATGCGGAACGACGTCCGGCGCAGGACGATGCGAAAGAACAGGGTCCCGGCTTTCGCCGGGATGAGCGGAATCCCTTCATGACCCGCATCATCTCCCCCGAGGCGGAAACGGGCGAAGCCTATGACCGCGCGCTGCGGCCGCAGACCCTGTCCGAATTCGTGGGACAGTCGCAGGCCAAGGGCAATCTGAAGATCTTTATCGACGCGGCGCGCGGGCGGGGCGAGGCGCTGGACCATGTGCTGCTGTTCGGGCCGCCGGGGCTGGGCAAGACCACCCTGGCGCAGATCGTGGCGCGCGAACTGGGGGTCGGGTTCCGGGCGACCTCGGGGCCGATCCTGGCCAAGGCGGGCGACCTGGCGGCGATCCTGACCAATCTGGAACCGCGCGACGTCCTGTTCATCGACGAGATCCACCGCCTGAGCCCCCAGGTCGAGGAGATCCTGTATCCGGCCATGGAGGACCATGTGCTGGACCTGATCATCGGCGAGGGGCCGTCGGCGCGGTCGGTGCGGATCGACCTGGCGCCCTTTACCCTGGTGGGGGCCACGACGCGGGCGGGTCTTCTGGCGACGCCGCTGAGGGATCGGTTCGGCATTCCGCTGCGGCTGGAATTCTATACGCCCGAGGATCTGACCGCCGTGGTGCGGGGGACGGCGCGCAAGATGGGCGCGGGCATCGACGAGGGCGGGGCGCTGGAGATCGCGCGCCGGGCGCGGGGCACGCCGCGCATCGCCGGGCGATTGCTGCGCCGGGTGCGCGATTTCGCCGACGCGGACAACTGCGAGACCATCACCCGGGCAGTTTCGGCGCGGGCGCTGTCGCGGCTGGAAGTGGACGAATCCGGTCTGGACAGCCTGGACCGCCGGTTCCTGAAGGCGCTGATCGAAAACTATGGCGGGGGGCCGGTGGGGATGGACACTTTGGCCGCCGCCATCGCCGAGGCGCGCGATGCGGTCGAGGACGTGATCGAACCCTATCTGCTGCAACAGGGCTTCATCATGCGCACCCCGCGCGGCCGGGTCGCCTGCGCCAAGGCCTACGCCCATCTGGGGCTGAGCGCGCCGCCGCCGCCGTCCGCCGGCCCCCTGCCGGGCGACCTGTTCGAATAGGCGTTGCCAAGCCGGGGCGGATCGGCGTTTGCTGGCGCGGCATCGGAGCGCGCCCCATGATCTTTCGTCCTGTCGCGGCATTGGTTTTGAGCCTTGGCTTGTGGGGCGGTCTGGCTGCTGAGGGCCCGGCCCGCGCGGCGGCGCCGGTCTTCACCGAACAGCCCTGTCCGGCCGACTGGCCGACCGATGTGCGCAAGACGACGTGCGGAACCCTGACGGTCGACGAGGCGCGCGGGACGGCCAGCGACCGGCGCATCGGCGTGGCGGTGGTGGTGCTGAAGGCCAGCCAACCCTATCGCGACGCCTCTGGCCAGGCGCTGCCGCCGGTGTTCATGTTCCACGGCGGGCCGGGCGGGGATCTGACGCCCGGCGCGGGAAATATTCTGCGGGCGCTGTCGCGGCGGCCCGAGCTGATGGCGGTGGACCAGGACGTGGTCCTGTTCGACCAGCGCGGGGGCGGGCGGGGCGATCCGTCGATGGACTGTCCGGGGGTGCAGCTGACCGACGCCGGGCCGCCGTCCGACGCCGACCGCGACGGGCTGATCGCCTGTCTGAAAGCCTATCAGGCCAAGGGGATCGACCTGAACCAGTACAACGCCGCCGTCATCGCCGACGACGTGCGCGACCTGGCCCGGGTGCTGGGTTACGACAAGATCGACCTGTGGGGCGGCTCCTACGGGCCGCGCATCGAGGCGGCGGTGATCACCCACCAGCCGCAGATCGTGCGGGCGGCGGTGATGGACAGCCCCTGGCCGCCCGAGGGCAACTGGGCCGTCGGCACGCCGGAACAGGTGTCGGCGGCGGTGCGGCTGATCCTGGCCAAATGTCAGGCCCAGGCCGCCTGCGCGGCGCGTCATCCCGACCTTCAGGCGCGGTTCGAGGCCGAGGCGCGCAAATGGCTGGCCGGGCCGGTCACGGGCAAGGACGGTCGGACCTTCACCGTCGACGACCTGTCGGCGTTTCTGATGGACACGACCTATAGCGCGACGGGGGTGCGGCGGCTGCCGGCCGATCTGGAGGCGATCATCGCCGGGAACCTGAACCCGGTCGCCGAGATCGCGGAGGACCGCACCTATTACACCGAGGGCCAGCATATGGCGCATCTGTGCAAGGAGGAGCTGCCGTTCGAATCCAGGGCGCGGCTGGCGGCGGGCGCGGCGGGCGATCCGGTGGCCGAGGTGCTGGTCCCGTCTCTGTCGCGCCTGTTCGACGTGTGCGACGCGGTGGGCGAAACCCCGGCTGAGCCCATCGAGAACCTGCCGGTCCATACCGACATCCCGACCCTGTTCGTCGCCGCCGAGATCGATCCCGGCTGTCCCCCGCCCCTGACCGAGGCGGCGGCCAAGGGCTATTCCCGCAGCCAGGTGGTGATCGTGACCAACGCCACCCACGGCGTCATCAACGCCAGCCCCTGCACCCGCAGGATGGCGCGTGACTTCCTGCGCGATTCGTCCGCGCCGGTGGACCGCAGTTGCCTGCCGGCGGCGGATACGCCGTTGCAGTTCATCGAGGACGGGCCGGCGGCCTGATCGACCCATGCGCGCACAGACCCCGCGACAGCGTTGGACCCTGGCCCTGGCGGCGGCGGTGCTGGTCGTGTGCGCGGTCGCGGCATGGATGCGGTGGAAGCCGGTCGCGGCCCCGCCGCCCGAGCCGTCCGACGCCCGGGTGACGCGCCAGATCCGCACCCTGGCCGGACCCGGAGCCGAGCTGCGTTACGCCGAGCCGGGCCAGCGGCGGGCGGTCTGCGGCTATATCGGTCGAACCCACGAGGGGCCGCCGGTCAGCTTCGTCTCCATCCCCAACCGAATCCTGTTCAGCGACGACCCCCTGCCCAAGGAGTTCCGCGAACTGCGCCTGCGTTATTGCCCCGGTTTCATGCAGGGGCCTTCGAATCCGGTCGCGATGCGTTAGGGTCGCGGCATGAGCCCTGATCTTCCCACCGCCGGCCGTTTCGAGGGGCGCGATCACCTGCTGCCGGTGCGCGTCTATTACGAGGACACCGATTTCACCGGTCTTGTCTATCACGCCAACTATGTGCGCTATTTCGAGCGGGGGCGGTCGGACTTTCTGCGCGCCATCGGGGTGGGCCACGCCGATCTGCTGGAAGAGGCCGAGCCGCTGGCCTTCGTCGTGTCCGAACTGAATATCAAATATCTCAAGCCCGCGCGGATCGACGACGCCCTGGTGGTGCGCACCGTCTACGAGCAGGTGAAGGGTGTGCGGCTGATCATCCGCCAATCGGTCGAGCGCGACGGCGAGGTGCTGTGCCGGGCCGAGGTGACGGCGGTGTGCATCCATCTGGACGGACGGCCCCGGCGGCCGTCCAAGGGGCTGATCGAGAAGGTGACGCCCTGGCTGGCGGGGCGGGATTAGGGCGCAGTCGTCATCCCGGGGCCGGGGGCGGGAGGCCGAGCGCGGTCCAAATCCGCGATGTCCCCCTGGTTTCCGGGTTCGTCCTTCGGCCGCCCCGGAATGACGAACAAGGGCTGTCGGGCGACGCCGATTGCTCTAGGATCGTGGAGAAACGAAGGGGAAGGCCATGGCCGCGGAAAACTACAACATGTCGCTGAGCGCGGTCGTCGTCTCGGTCCTGCTGATCCTGCTGCTGGTCGGCGGCGGGCTGGTGGGCTGTCCCTACTACAAGGTCTGGGAACGCAAGATGGCCGGTCAGGCCGAGCTGCAGTACCAGCAGGGCGCGCGCCAGGCCCTGATCGCCCAGGCCGCCGCCGAGGACGAGGCCGCCATCAAGCGGGCCGAGGCGGCGACGCGCCGGGTGCTGGGCTGGACCGATGCGGCCAGGCGCGGCTGCGCCGAACTGGGCCGTCCCGGCGACCGCCAGTGCGAGGAGCAACTGCTGAAGGACGCCGCCACCTATTCCATCGCCAAGGAAGGCCACGAGGGCGTCATCATCAGCGTCGGCGCTCCCGTCTCTGTGGCCGTCGATCCGACGCGGCGCGCGGCGTCGGAGTAGGTCTTTCGTTTTCGGCTGGAAACGGTTCGTTAACCATTATGACGCGCCTGTCAGATGACGGGCGGTCGGGTCGTGTTAAACGGGCCGGACGCCACACAATGGTCACGTCGGCTCGGTCGAAGAGGACGTGACCGATCCCGATTCCGCCCGGAGCGCCTGAATGACCACGCCTGTCGACGCCGCGATGATGAACCCGGTCGCGCTGTTCATGACCGCCGACTGGGTGGTGAAGGCGGTGATGATCGGACTGGCGGCGGCCTCTCTGTGGTCGTGGACCGTCATCATCGACAAGGCGGTGCGCTTCACCGGGCTGAACAAGCAGGCCGACGACTTCGAAAAGGCGGTCCAGTCGGGCCGGTCGCTGGAGGATGTCGCCGCCCAGGCCGGACCCCAGCCGGACCACGCCCTGCCGCGCATGCTGAGCATCGCCCTGTCGGAATGGCGCGAGGCGCGTCAGAAGGGCCCGTTGAACGAACACCAGGGCGACCTGTTGATGACCCGCATCGACCGGGCGCTGAACAGTCTGATCGCGCGCGAGAGCCAACGGATCGAGAACGGGCTGGGCGTGCTGTCGGTCGTGGCCACGGCCTCGCCCTTCATCGGCCTGTTCGGCACGGTCTGGGGCATCATGAATGCGTTCGGCCGCATCGCGGCGGCGGGCAACACCAATCTGACCACGGTGGCGCCGGCCATCGCCGAGGCCCTGTTCGCCACGGCCATCGGCCTGGCGGCGGCCATTCCGGCCTATATCGCCTACAACAAATTCTCGATCGACGCGGGCAAGTTCACCGGCCGGCTGGAAGCCTTCGCCGACGATCTGCAGGCCGCCGTGGCGCGCCGTCTGGGCAGCCCCTCGACGCCGCCGCCCCCGCCGCCGGTCGAGGGTTTCGATCTGAAGCGGGGCGGCTGAGCCATGGCCCTTGGCGGTGGATCCGGCGGCGGCGGTCGTCGGGGGCGGCGGGGACGCAAGGGCCCCCTGACCGAGATCAACGTCACGCCCCTGGTGGACGTGATGCTGGTGCTGCTGATCATCTTCATGATCTCGGCGCCCCTGCTGACGGTGGGGGTTCCGGTCGAACTGCCCAAGACCGAGGCCAGCGCGGTCGAGATCAAGTCCGAGCCCCTGTCGGTCAGCATCGACCAGCAGGGGGCGATCTTCGTCGGCGACAGGGAGACCACTTTCGACGTTCTGAGCGAGCGGCTGCTGACCGAGGCGGGCGGGGCCGACAAGGCGGCCGAGCGGCCGGTCTTCGTGCGCGCCGACGGCCGGGCGCCCTATCAGGCGGTGGCGCGGGTGATGGCGCGGCTGAGCGCGACCGGCTTCACCAAGCTGAACCTGATCACCGACACGGCGCCGGAGGCCTGAGCCCTTGCGCCGTCCGAGCCCCGCGATCCTCGGATCCGTCGCCCTGCACGCCGGGGTGGTCGCGCTCGCCCTCGTCTCCTGGCCCCGGAAGACGCAAGAGCTGACGCCGCTGGTCGCCTCCGTGCCCGTGTCCATCGTGTCGGAAGAGACGGTCCAGGCGGCCGCGGCGAACAATCCGCAGCCCGAACCCTCGCCCGAGGATGCCGCGACCGCGCCGGTCCAGCAGCCCGATCCGGTTCCGCCGACGCCGGAGCCGACCCCGCCGCAGCCCCAGCCTCAGCCGCGCCCCACGCCGCCGACGCCGCGCCCGCCCTTGCGCCCCACGCCCGCGCCCACCCCGACCCCGGCGCCGACGCCGCGTCCCACGCCGCCCAAGCCACAGCCCACGCCCCCGCGTCCGCAGCCGCCCGCGCCGACCCCGCCGACCAAGGCCCAGCCCACGCCCCGGCCGGCGACGCCCGCGCCGGCTCGTCCCGCGCCGCAACGGCCCGAACCCAGCCTGGACCTGAACGCCCTGGCCGGACCGTCTCGTCCGACCCCGAACACCGGCCGCCCCGCGACGGGCCAGCAGGGGGCGGGGACGGCCAGCCAGGCGACGGGGCCGCAACTGGCGGCCCTGGGCGCCCAGGTGACGCCCAACTGGAACCTGAACTGCGACCTGCCGGGCATGGATTCCCTGGTCATCCGGGTGACGGTGCGCCTGACGGCCGACGGCCAGATCGTCGGCTCGCCCCGGCTGGAGCAGCCGCGCAGCGACGCCAGCTGGCGGGCGGCGTCCGACGCCATGCTGCGGGCCCTGCGCGCCACCGCCCCGTTCGACGTTCCGCGCGGCTTCCAGGCGCAGGAGGTGCCGTTCCGGTTCGAGACCGCGCGCCAGTGTGCGAACCGATGATCCGGCGCCGAACGACGACCGGTCCGCAAAGTCGCCCCAATCGCCGTGAAGCTGGCGATTGTCGCGCGGTCCGGGGATAAGGGCCGAAGATGTCTCTAATGCTGCGGGAGCGATCCATGCGTTTGAAACTGTCAATGACCTCGGCGGCCGCCCTGCTGATCGCCGCGCCCCTGGTCCTGCAGGCGCCGGCCCAGGCCCAGTCCACCGGCGCGAACCCCGCGCCGATGCGGGACGTGGTCGTGGATCAGGGCGTGCTGAAGCCCCTGGCCATCGCCGTCGCGCCGTTCCGCGGAGAGCACGGGTCGGACATCTCCAGCGTGGTCAGCGCCAATCTGAAACGGTCGGGCTTCTTCGATCCGCTAAACCCCGCCAGCTTCATCGAGACGGGGCTGACCCTGGCCAATGCGCCCAACTTCCCCCAGTGGACCCAGATCGGGGCGCAGGCGGTGCTGTACGGGGCGGTGACGCCGCGCGCGGACAACCGGGTCGATGTGGGCTTCCGCCTGTACGACCCGTACCGCCAGTGTCAGCTGGTCAGCTATCAGTTCACCGCCACGCCCGAGCAGTGGCGCCGGATCGCGCACAAGATCTCGGACATCGTCTATCAGCGCATGACGGGCGAGGCGGGCCTGTTCGATTCCCGCGTCATCTTCGTCTCGGAAGAGGGGACGGCGCTGAACCGCATCAACCGTCTGACCATCGCGGACCAGGACGGGTTCCAGCCCATCTATCTGACGCAGGGCGACGAGGTGATCATGTCGCCGCGCTTCTCCATGTCGCAGCCGGACGAGATCACCTATGTGGCGCTGGGCAAGGACTACAGCCGCATCTACCTCTACAATTTGACGACCGGTCGGCGCGAAAGTCTGGGCGAGTTCGACGGCCAGGTCCTGGCGCCGCGCTTCTCCAACGACGGGACCAAGATCGCCTTCTCGATCATCCGCAACGGCAACACCGACATCTATGTGATGGACCTGCGCAGCCGGCAGCTGAACCGGCTGACGTCGGACCCCGGCATCGACACCTCGCCGTCCTTCAGCCCGGACGGCAGCCAGATCGTGTTCAACTCGGACCGGTCGGGCCAGGCGCGGCTGTACGTCATGCGGGCCGACGGCTCGGGACAGCGGCCGATCTCGCGCGGGGGCGGCTCCTACACCGCGCCGGCGTGGAGCCCGAGAGGCGACCTGATCGCCTTCACCAAATCCGGCGGCGGCCGGTTCTCGACCGGGGTGATGAACGCCGACGGATCGGGCGAGCGCATCCTGTCGTCCAGCTATTTCGAGGAAGGGCCCAGCTGGGCGCCCAACGGCCGCTACGTCATGTTCGCGCGTCAGACGCCGGGCGGGGACACGCGGCTGTGGACCGTGGACCTGTCGGGCCGCGTGGTGTCGCAGGCGGGGTACGCCGGACGGGGCACGGACCCGGCCTGGTCGCCGCTGCTGGACGCGCCGCCCGCCAACCTGGGCCTGAACCAGGGGGCGGACAGCTGCCCGAACTGAGGTTTGCGAGCGTGGGAGCCTTTGCGCTCAACACTGCGTTATCGCGTCTAGCGCCCAGAAAACGCCCAAGGCTAAGATTAAGGCCAAGCTTGAGGCCGCCGTCCTCAGAGAAGAATCAGGAGACGACCCGATGAAGAAATCCCGCATCCTAACCCTGGCGATGGTCGGTTGCGCCGTCGCCGCCATGGCCGCCTGCACGCGCAAACCCCCGGTCGATTCCGGGGTGACCGACACCGGCGCGACCGCGCCGACCGGCCCCAGCTATCCCACCGCCCCGACCGGCCCGATCACCGGCGGCCAGGTCGGCGCCGCCCAGCCCGGCAGCGAGCAGGACTTCGTCGTCAACATCGGCGACCGCATCTATTTCGACCTGGACAGCATCGAGGTGCGGCCCGAAGCCATGCCGCGCCTGGACGCCCAGGCCCAGTGGCTGCTGCGCTATCCGCAGGTCACTGTGCGGATCGAGGGCAACGCCGACGAACGCGGCACGCGCGAATACAACCTGGCCCTGGGCGCCCGCCGCGCCGAGGCCGTGCGCAACTATCTGATCAACCGCGGCGTGCCCGCCGGCCGGATCGACACCATCAGCTTCGGCAAGGAACGGCCGATCGCGGAGGGTTCGAACGAGGACGCCTGGGCGCGCAACCGCAACGCCCACACGGCCATCGTCTCGGGCGCAATGCGCTAGGGCGACGGCGAAATCGAATGCGTGAAAGGAGAGGCGTCGGCGCAAGTCGGCGTCTCTCTTCGTTTGCACGCCTTGCCGCGGCCCCAAATCGGTGAAACCTAGACGCCCATGACGCTTACGCTTTCGATCACGCGCAAACGCGCCTTCGCCGCCACGGCGCTCGGTCTGATCCTGGTCGCGGGAGGCGCCGTCGCCCAGCAGGCCGCGCCCAACATCATGGAGCGGACCGAATGGGACAACCGGCGGCTGGACCAGCTGGACCGCAACGTCCGCCGCCTGGAACGCGCCCTGACCCAGAGAAACGCCGCCGGCCAGCCCGTTCTGGTCGAGCCGGACCCCGAGGTCGTGACCCTGCAGGGTCAGATGGGCCTGATCAGCCAGCGTCTGAGCGATCTGGAGTCCACGGTGCGTCGGATCAACGGCGACAACGAGCGGCTGACCTTCCAGCTGGACGAGGCGACGCGCGACAACGTCGCCCTGCGCAACCGCCTGGTCGACGCCGAGAACCGCATCCAGAAGCTGGAGACGGCGGCCGAACTGAATGCGCCGATCGAGGCCAATTCCCCGACCGGCGACGCGGCCCAGGACCTGGCGGCGGCGGTGCGCCTGCTGTCCAGCGACCGGCCGCGCGGGGTCCGCGCCCTGGAGACGGTGGCGATCACCTGGCCCAACACCCCGCAGGGGCGCGAGGCCAACGCCCGGCTGGGCGACCTGCGCGTCGCCGCCAACGACAAGGCCGGGGCCGTGCCCTATTACGCCACGGCGCTGAAGGACTGGCCGCGCATCGGCTGGGCCGGCGACACGACGCTGAAACTGGCCGACGCCCTGTTCGCCACCGACCGCAAGACTCAGGGGTGCGCCGCGCTGGGCGAGTTCACGCGCCGCTATGCGCCCACCGCAAACGACGCCCAGAAGGCGCGGGCGACCCAGTTGCGGACGGCGGGCGGCTGCGGCTGACCCCGGTTCGACCTACCGTCCAGCCTCCAGCCCGATCTGACGGCGACGCAGGGCTGAGCCGGCGGCTGTTCGCGCGGCTGGATCGGCGGCTGGCGGCCGATCGCGCCGCGCCCGTGGCCCTGGCTCTGTCCGGGGGCGGGGATTCCGTCGCCCTGCTGCATCTGGCGGCGGACTGGGCGCGGGCGCGCGGGCGACCCCTGCTGGCCCTGACGGTCGATCATGGACTGAACCCCGACAGCGCGCGTTGGACCGCCGAGGCGGCCGAGGCGGCGCGCGCGGCGGGCGCCGACTGGCGCGGCCTGAAGTGGGACGGCGACAAGCCGGCGACGGGGCTGACGGCGGCGGCGCGGGCGGCGCGGCATCGGCTGATCGCCGAGGCGGCGCGGGCGGCCGGGGCGCGGGTGATCCTGATGGCCCACACCGCCGACGATGCCGCCGAGGCCGACTGGATGCGGGCGCGCGGGGCGACCTTGGGCCGGGTGCGCGAATGGTCGCCCTCGCCCGCATGGCCCCAGGGGCGGGGGCTGATGCTGCTGCGGCCCCTGCTGGACGAACGGCGCGCGACCCTGCGTCGCTGGCTGACGGCGCGGGGCCTGGGATGGATCGAGGATCCCGCCAACGCCGATCCGCGGTTCGGCCGCAGTCGGGCGCGCCAGGCCTTGGCGAACGGGGCCTTGGCGGGCGGGGTGCTGGCAGGTGAGGCGGAGGCGCCGACCGATCCAACCGTGCAGGTCGGGGCGGGCGGGCTGCTGTTCGCCAGCGAGGCGGGGTTGGTGCGCGCCGGGCGCGACATCGGCGGGCGCGGCCTGGCGGCGGCCCTGGTGTCGGCCGGCGGCGGGGAGGCGCCGCCGCGCGGCGAGCGCCTGGCCCGGCTGATCACGCGCCTGCGGGCGGGCGAGGCCTTCACCGCCGTCCTGTGCGGGGCGCGGGTGGCGGCCGAGGGAGACGAGATCCTGATCATGCGCGAGGCGGGCGAACTGGCGCGGCGGCCCATTGCGCCGCTGAGGCTGATCCCCGGCGTGGAGGCCGTGTGGGACGGCCGGTTCGCCTTCACCGCCGCCGCGCCCGGATGGAGCGTGGTCGCGGCCCGTCGGCGTCTGGCGGGGCTGTCGCCAGGGGATCGGGCCCGGCTGAACCGCCTGCCGCCCGCCGCGCGCGGCGCCGCGCCCGTCCTGCTGCGGGACGGCGAACTGGCCCCGGTTCTTGCAGGCGTCGGGGTCGAACGGCGCGGGCTTGTCGCGGAACGGCTCAGGCTGGCGCTGGACGAAACGACGCATGAAGACGATCTGAATCCCGCGACCGATGGCGTAACGCCCCGGAAGCTCCTATTTTCATGGCCAGACCATTCCAGACCGTCGGACCTCCAGGGGCCGGCGGACGACCGAGGACACTAATGAACCTGCGTAATCTGGCGATCACCGGCGTCATCATCCTGGCGCTGCTGGCGTTTTTCGGCGCCCTGTCGCAGGGCGGACTGATGACCGGCATGCCCGGCCAGGCGGGCGCGGCCCGCACCGAGACCATGAGCTATTCCCAGCTGGTCCAGAAGGTCCAGGCCGGGGAGGTCAAACAGGTCACGGTCCGCGTGGACAAGGTGAACGGCGAGCTGAAGGACGGCACCCGCTTCACCTCCACCACCGTCTATCCCAACGAACAGCTGATGAACACGATGCTGCAGGCCGGGGTGGACATCGACGCCAAGTCGGGCGGCCAGTCGATCTGGATGAGCCTGCTGATCGGCATCCTGCCCATCGCCCTTCTGGTCGGGGTGTGGATCTTCTTCATGCGCCAGATGCAGGGCGGGGCGAAGGGCGCCATGGGCTTCGGCAAGTCCAAGGCCAAGCTGCTGACCGAACACAAGGGCAGGAAGACCTTCGACGACGTGGCCGGCGTGGACGAGGCCAAGGAAGAACTGACCGAGGTGGTCGAATTCCTGAAGGACCCCGGCAAGTTCCAGCGTCTGGGCGGCAAGATCCCCAAGGGCGCCCTGCTGGTCGGCCCTCCCGGCACCGGCAAGACGCTGCTGGCGCGCGCGGTGGCGGGCGAGGCGGGCGTGCCCTTCTTCTCCATCTCCGGTTCGGACTTCGTGGAGATGTTCGTCGGCGTCGGCGCCAGCCGCGTGCGCGACATGTTCGAACAGGCCAAGAAGAACGCCCCCTGCATCATCTTCATCGACGAGATCGACGCCGTGGGGCGCCATCGCGGCGCCGGTCTGGGCGGCGGCAATGACGAGCGCGAACAGACGCTGAACCAGCTGCTGGTCGAGATGGACGGCTTCGAGGCGTCCGAGAACATCATCCTGATCGCCGCCACCAACCGTCCCGACGTGCTGGACCCGGCCCTGCTGCGTCCCGGCCGTTTCGACCGTCAGGTGGTGGTGCCGAACCCCGACGTCTCGGGCCGCGAACGCATCCTGCGCGTCCACATGAAGGACGTGCCCCTGGCCGCCGATGTGAATGTAAAGACCATCGCGCGCGGCACGCCCGGCTTCTCCGGCGCCGATCTGGCCAATCTGGTCAACGAGGCGGCCCTGACGGCGGCGCGCAAGGATCGTCGCATGGTCACGCACCGCGATTTCGAGGACGCCAAGGACAAGGTGCTGATGGGCTCGGAGCGTCGCTCCATGGCCATGAACGAGGAAGAAAAGCGCCTGACCGCCTATCACGAGGCCGGTCACGCCATCGTCGCCATGAACGTCAAGGCGGCGGACCCGGTCCACAAGGCGACCATCGTGCCACGCGGCCGGGCGCTGGGCATGGTGATGCAACTGCCGGAAGGCGACCGCTATTCGATGAAATACCAGCAGATGATCGACCGCATCGCCATCATGGCGGGCGGCCGCGTCGCCGAGGAGCTGATCTTCGGCAAGGAGAACATCACCTCGGGCGCATCCTCGGACATCGAACAGGCGACCAAGCTGGCAAGGGCGATGGTCACGCGCTGGGGCTTCTCCGAGAAGCTGGGCACGGTGGCGTATGGCGAGAACCAGGAAGAGGTCTTCCTGGGCCATTCGGTGGCGCGCAGCCAGAACATTTCGGAAGAGACGGCCCGCACCATCGACGAGGAGGTCCGTCGTCTGGTCACCTCGGGCTGGGACGAGGCGCGCCGCATCCTGACGACCAAGGCCGATCACCACGAGAAGCTGTCTCAGGCCCTGTTGGAGTATGAAACCCTGTCGGGCGAAGAGATCAGGGACCTGCTGGAGAAGGGCGTCGCGCCGAACCGCGACGAGAACAACTTCCCCAACGCCGGGCCTTCGGTCTCGGTGCCGGTGACGCCGGTTTCGGACGGAACCGACATCGAGGTTCCCGCTCCGGCCCCCGCCGCGACCAGCGTGCCGACGGTTCACTGAAGGGCGTCTCCAGCCGCCGTCATCCTCGGGCTCGACCCGAGGATCGGATGTCGGGCTGGCTGTGAATCCACGGCTGGCGCACTGCGGCGGACCGCTCGGCCCTCGGGTCGAGCCCGAGGGTGACGGAAAAGAACGAAACCGCCGGGAGAGCGATCTCCCGGCGGTTTTCGCATGCGTCGGGGGCGATACGGTCGTGGCGTCAACATCATCTTGTGAACTAGTTTGTAATTTAGACTAGTCTGTGAGAGTGTCACCTCCTCATCAAGGGGGGAGCCATGACGGCGTACGAAATCGACCGATCCGAACGACTGCATGGGCTGGACGCCCTGAGGGCCGCCGCCCTGCTTTTGGGCGTGGTGCTGCACGCGACCCTGTCCTTCTTTCCGACCCCGATCTGGATCGTCGCCGACGATCAGCGGTCGGTCTGGGCCAGCGGCCTGTTCTTCGCCATCCACCTGTTCCGCATGGGGACCTTCTTCCTGATCGCCGGCCTGTTCGCGCATAGTCTGCTGAACAGGCGGGGCGTGGTCGGCTTCGTGATCGACCGCCTGACGCGCATCGCCGCGCCGCTGGCCGTCTTCTGGGGCGTGATCCTGGCGGCCATCGTCGCCGTGGTGATCTGGAACGCCTCGTTGCAGGGGCTGACCGCCGCCGACGCCCCGCCGCCGCCGAAATACGACTGGACCGACGTTCCCCTGACCCATCTGTGGTTCCTGTGGGTGCTGCTGATCTTCTATGCGGCCTTGCTGATCCTGCGCGCGGCCTTCGGGGCGCTGGACCGCAAGGGCGGCGCGCGAGCGCTGGATCGCCTGACCGCGGGACTGACCGGGCCATGGGGGCCGTTGGTGCTGGGCGCGCCCGTGGCGGTCGCCCTGTGGCTGGAGCCGAACTGGATCGCCTTTTTCGGCGTGCCGACGCCGGACCACGGCCTGATCCCCAACGCCGCCGCCCTGGTCGGCTTCGGCACGGCGTTCGGTTTCGGCGTGCTGCTTGACCGTCGCCGCGACCTGCTGGGCCTCATCCAGGCCTGGACGCCCGCCTGTCTGGGGCTGGCCCTGGTCGTGGGCGCGATGGCCCTGATGCTGGCGGGCGGACCCGATCCGCGCCTGACGCCCCTGACCGATCCGTCGATCAAGGCGGCTGCGGCGGCGGCTTTCGGCGTGGCGACCTTCGCCTCGGTCTTCGCCGCCCTGGGGCTGGCGATGCGGTTCGCTTCGGGCCGCAGCGCCGTGCGGCGCTATCTCTCCGACGCCTCCTACTGGGTCTATATCGTCCATCTGCCCCTGGTGATGGCGGGACAGGTTGTGGTGCAGGACTGGGCCCTGCCGTGGGCCGCCAAGCTGATCCTGGTCGTCTCGGGCGTCCTCGTCGTCTCAATCGCCAGCTACGAACTGCTGATCCGTCACAGCTTCATGGGCCGCTGGCTGAACGGCCGCCGCGTGCCCTGGAGGAGGGCCCCACAACCCGTGTTCGCCCCCGCCGAATAGCTTGCCAACCCCGGCGGCTGCGTCCATCCGGAAAGGCAGCCGCGTCGCGCCAGGAATCACCCGATGACCGACAAGTCCCGCACGCCCGAAGCCGACCTCGCCTTCATGCGCTCCATCGTCGAGGGCAGCGGACGACCGCCGATGACCCTGGCCGTCTGTTATCTGGCGGGCGGGCTGCTGTACGGCCTCCAGTGCCTGTTTCATGTCGGGCAGGTGCTGGGACTGATCCGCTGGCCCGATCCGGCCAACCTGGCCTTCGTGGTCGGGATCAGCGTCGCCTTTCTGGCGGTCCTGACCTGGGCGATCCTGAGGGACCGAAAGATCTGTCCGGCCAATCGAGGGCCGCTGGCCACGCGGGTGACGAGCGCGGCCTTCAGCGCCACCGGCATGGCCAACGCCGCCGTGGTGATCGTCTTCGCCGTGGGGGCGATCCGGGATCGGGACTTCGCCGTCTGGCTCTATTACGCCGCCATCGTCTTCGCCCTTCAGTCGGCGGCCTGGTATGTGGCCTGGGTGTTGAAGAAGAAGGGCTGGATGCTGGCGGTGTCGCTGGGCGGATGGGTCACGGCGGTGGCCCTGGGCCTGCTGGTGCGCCAGCCGATCGCCTATCTGGGCGTCTGCACCGTGGCGCTGTTCCTGCTGTTCGCCCTGCCGGGGTGGGCCCTGTTCCGCGACGCCCGCGCGGGCGTCCGGGCGGCCTGAACCATGGGGCTGGCCGATTTCGGACGGATCGACGAGGTCATCCACGGCCGCATGCGGCTGGGGATCATGGTCTATCTGGCCGATGTCGAGGCGGCCGACTTCACCGAACTGAAGACGGTGCTGGAGGCGACCCAGGGCAATCTGTCGGTCCACATCAAGAAGCTGGAGGAGGCCGGCTATGTCGCCGTCGCCAAGAGCTTCGTGAACAATCGGCCCCTGACGCGCGTGTCGATCACGCCGGCCGGCCGGACGGCCTTCGCCGCCTATCTGGAGGCCCTGGGCGGCCTGATCGGCGGCAAGGGCTGAGGCCCCGCGCGGCTCAGCCGTCCTCGGGCTCCTCGATCCGCACCAGGGTCAGGCGGCGTTCGGCGCCGGACGGATCGGTCCAGGCGATGGTGCGCCCTTCGGCCAGGCCGATCAGCCCCGCCCCGACGTGCGACAAGATCGAGACCTTGCCGGCGTCGATGTCGGCGTCCTGGGGCATGACGATCTGGATGCGGCGCGGGGTTTCCGAGCGGCCGTCGACATAATGCAGCCAGCGATACAGCGGAGCGCCGCGCGCGGGGCGGCCCTCGGGTTCGACCACGGCGCGATCCAGTTCCTGTTGCAGCAGGCCGGCGACGCCGGCGCCCGGCATGTCGCCGACCAGGCGGCTGAGACGGTCGTGATCGGCGACGCCGATATAGATCTTGGGACGAGGGGACATGGGGATGCTCTGATGCGGACGGATGGACGGAGGCGCGGCGTCGCGGCCATCGGGAGGGGAAAGGGGGGAGAAGAGGCGCCCGGAACGGGGCGAAGGGCGCGCGGCCGTTCCGGGTCAGCCGCCTGCGACGAGGCGTCCCGCGTGGGAAAGGCGTCGAGCCTGGCTGACGAAACGAGCGATCACGGCTAGAGGCTGGTCCCATGCGACGCGAAAGTCAAACCGACGGGCGACCCCTGGTCATGGGGATCGTCAACGTCACCCCCGACAGTTTTTCGGACGGGGGACGGTTCACCTCGACGGGGGCGGCGGTCGAGCGGGCGATGCGGCTGGTCGCGGACGGGGCGGACGTGCTGGACGTCGGCGGGGAAAGCACCCGGCCGGGCGCGCAGCCGGTCGGCACGGCCGAGGAGATCGGCAGGACGGCGCCGGTGATCGCCGCCCTGCGCGCCCGCTGGGACGGACCGATCAGCATCGACACGATGAAGCCGACCGTGGCGCGCGCCGCCGTCGCCGCCGGGGCGACGATGTGGAACGATGTGACCGCCCTGACGCACGCGCCGGACAGCGCGGTGGTCGCGGCCGAACTGGGCTGCGACCTGGTGCTGATGCACATGAAGGGTGAGCCCCGAACGATGCAGGCCGACCCGAGATACGACGATGTGGCGGGCGAGGTGCGGGACTATCTGGCCGCGCGCGCCCAGGCGGCGATGGCGGCAGGCGTGGCGCGCGAGAGGATATGGCTGGATCCCGGCGTCGGCTTCGGCAAGACGGCGGCGCACAATCTGATCCTGACCGCGCGGCTGGACGTTCTGGTCGATCTGAGCTTTCCGGTCCTGTACGCCGCCAGCCGCAAGCGGTTGATCCAGGCGATCGATCCGACGGCGACGGAGGCCGGCGACCGGCTGGGGGGCTCCCTGGCCCTGGCGCTGGAAGCGGCGCGGCGCGGGGCGCGGATGGTGCGGGTTCACGACGTGCGCGAAACGGTCCAGGCTTTGAAGCTTCAGGCGGCGGTGACGGCGGCGGGGTGAAGACCCGCGACCTGGCGTCGCAGCTGGGCTATGGCGATGGAAGGCCCTCGCAACAGTCCCGATCCATGCCCTTGAACCCCTATATCGCCCCCATCGTCATGCTGGTCCTGTCGAACGTCTTCATGACCTTCGCCTGGTACGGCCACCTGAAGTTCGATCACAAGCCGCTGTGGCTCCTGGTCATCGCCAGCTGGGGCATCGCCTTCTTCGAATACTGGCTGGCGGTGCCGGCCAACCGCATCGGCCATCAGGTCTATTCGACGGCCGAGCTGAAGACGATGCAGGAGGTGATCACCCTGATCGTCTTCGCCGGGTTTTCGGTGCTGTATCTGGGCGAGAAGCTGACGGTGAACCATCTGGTCGGCTTCGCCTTCATCGCGCTGGGCGCCTTCTTCATCTTCAAGGGGCCGCTGGGCGGCTGATCGCGGCTTGCCCTGATCGACGGGCTGCGCCATCTGAGCCGCATGTCCTGGGTCATGTCGATCAATCCGTGGGCGACGCTGGTGGTCGCCGGTCTGCTGGAGGTCCTGTGGGCTTCGGGCCTGAAGACCGTCGGCCTGAACCGGCCGCTGACGTCGCTGGGCGTGGGCGTGGCCCTGGCCGGCAGCATGATCCTGCTGTGGGTCGCCACGCAAAAGCTGCCCATCGGCACGGCCTACGCCGTCTGGACCGGCATCGGCGCAGTCGGGGCGGCGGTGGTGGGCGTGCTGGTCCATGGCGAGCCGGCGACGGTGGTCAGGGCCGTGTGCATCCTGCTGATCGTGGCGGGAATCGTCGGTTTGAAACTGTTTTCGGGAGCGGCGGCATGAGTGCGCTTCATCGAGGTCGGGTGTTGATCCTGGCGGGTTCCGACAGCGGCGGCGGCGCGGGCGTTCAGGCCGACATCAAGGCCGTGACGATGATGGGCGGGTTCGCCGCCACGGCCATCACCGCCATCACGGTGCAGAACACCCTGGGGGTCCATGGGGTCCATCCCCTGCCGCTGGATCTGATCGCGGCTCAGGCGCGGGCGGTGCTGGAGGATATCGGGACCGATGCGGTCAAGACCGGCATGCTGGGCTCGGTCGAGGTGGTGGAGACGGTCGCGGCCCTGCTGGACGAGGCGGACGCCCCGGCCGTGGTCGATCCCGTCATGATCGCCAAGGGCGGGGCGTCCCTGCTGCCGGATGCGGCGGTGGAGGCGGTGAAATCGCTGATGATCCCGCGCGCGGCCCTGCTGACGCCCAATGCGCCCGAGGCCGAGGCCCTGACGGGGCTGTCGGTGCGCGACCTGGAGGGTCAGCGGCGGGCGGGGGAGGCCCTGCTGGCGTTGGGCGCCCGGGCGGTGCTGATGAAGGGCGGCCATGTGGACGGGCCGACGGTGATCGACCTGCTGATGACCCCCGACGGCGAGACGGCGCTGGAGGCCGAACGAATCGACACCCGCCACACCCACGGCACGGGCTGCACCCTGGCCAGCGCGTGCGCGGCGGGTCTGGCGCTGGGCCGGCCGCTGGAGGTCGCGGTCGCGGAAGCCTGGGCCTATGTCGGGGAGGCGATCCGCCGCGCGCCGGGCCTGGGCGGCGGTCACGGCCCGCTGGACCACGGCTGGCCGGTGCGGGGATGAGCGATCTGGAAGCCGAACTGATCGCCATCGTGCGGGCCGATCCGGGCCTGATGCAGGTGCTGACCACGGTGCGGTCGCTGGACCTGCCCGACTGGCGACTGGTGTCCGGCGCCGTCTATCAGGCGGTGTGGAACTCCAAGACGGGACGGCCGCGCGGCTATGGCGTCAAGGACTACGACCTGGCCTATTTTGACGGCTCGGACCTGTCCTACGAGGCCGAGGACATGGTCATCCAGCGCGTCGCTTCGGCCTTCGACGAACCGCTGCGCGGCCAGGTGGAGGTCCGCAACCAGGCGCGGGTGCATCTGTGGTTCCAGAGCCGTTTCGGCGAACCTTACGAGGCCCTGACCTCGACCGACGAGGCCCTGAGCCGGTTCGTGGCGCCGACGTTTGCGGTGGGGGTGCGGCTGGAAGCGGACGACCGGATCACGGTCGCGGCGCCGTTCGGGCTGGAGGACGTCTTCGCCCTGACGATCCGGCCCAATCCGAACCGGCCGCGCGCCAGGGGCTGGGCCAAGGTCGTCGAAAGCGCCCGCGGCCGCTGGCCCGAACTGACGGTGATCGAAGCCTAGAGCCTGATGGTTTTAGTAGGGGCCGTGCTTGCCGTTGGAGGAGAACTCGGGCGGGGCGGCCTTGTGGACGTATTGTTCGGCGACCAGCCAGGCCTTGAACGGGCGCAGGCAGCCCATGCACATCGCCACCAGGATCGGCAGGGTCACGACCGCATGGACCCAGATGGGCGGGTGGACGATGAAGTCGAACGCCATCAACAGGATCATGCCGACCAGGCCGACCGCCGTCATGACGAAGAAGGCCGGGCCGTCCGCCGGATCGGCGAAGCCGTAGCTGAGGCCGCATTCGGGGCATTCGGTCCTGAGCGTCAGATAGCCTTTGAACAGGGCCCCCTTGCCGCAACGCGGGCACCGGCAGGCCAGGCCGGTCTTCAGGGTGCTGAGGCGCGGATAGTCGGTCATGAGGGCACTATGCGCGTTCGAGGCAGGCTTGTCGCGTGGGCGACTTGTCCAAGGCGAGGTCGGTTCGCGGGCGAACGCGGTTAACCGCGATTAAAGGGCTTTCGGGGCATGGGTCGCGGGATATGTCCGGGGCTCCGCACAGCAAGCGCATCCTGAAGACGACCGTGGCCGCCGCCGCGGCCGGCGCCGTCGCCTTTGCGCCCCTGGCCCCCCTGGCCCAGGAGGCCGGGCGCGGGCGCGACCCCCTGTCGATCAATATCGGCCAGAATGCGGAGTTCACCCGGGTCGAATTCGGCGGCGTCATCGGCGTGCGGTCGCGCGTCAGCCGCGACGGCGACAAGGTGGTGGTGCGGCTGGGCGTCAGCGCGGCGCCCGATGTTTCGCGCCTGAGGGTCGATCCGCCGCCGGCGGTGAAGGCGGTCGAGACGCGCATGGCGCGCGGCGGCGGCACGGATCTGGTCATCACCCTGGCGCCGGGCGCCGAGGCCCGCTCGGGCGTGGCGGACGGGGCGGTCTGGCTGAATCTCTATGCGCCGGGCAAGGCGCCCGAGACGACCGAGGCCGCAAGGCCCGCGACCCGGTCGGTCGTGCCGGTAAGCGCCGTCTCCAGCGCCGAGAAGACGGTCCTGACCTTCCAGTGGGGCGCGCCGGTCGGCGCCGCCGTCTTCCGCCGGGGCGAGGCGGTTTGGATCGTGTTCGACGCCGCCGCGCGGATGGACATGACGGGCGCCAAGGCCCTGGGCCCGGCCAAGGACGCGCGCTGGGCGGCGGGGCCGGACTACACCGCCGTGCGGGTCGCGGCGCCGGACGGCTTGGCGGTCTCGGCCCAGGGCCAGGGCGGGACCTGGACCGTGACCATCGGCGGGGCGACGCCCGAGGCCCAAGGGGTCGAGGTCGGCCGGGCCGACGACGGCTCTCCGGCCCTGGTGGCGCGCATGGCCGGGGCGACCAAGGCGGTCTGGCTGACCGACCCGCTGGTCGGGGACCGATTCGCGGCGGTCACGGCCCTGGCGCCCGGAAAAGGGTTCGCGGGCGAACGTTCCACCATCGATCTGACCCTGATCCCCACCGCCCAAGGCTTGGCCGTCGAGACGCCGACCGACGATCTGAAGGTGGAGGCCGCCGGCGATCTGGTCACGATCAGCCGGCCGAACGGCCTGACCCTGTCGCCGCCGTCCGCCGCTCTGGAGACGGGCGATCAGGGGGCGGACGCGCCACGGCGGGCGTCGCATCCCGCCCTGATCCTGGACGAATGGGCCGCGCTGGGCGAGGCGGGCTTTTCCGACCGGTATCGCCGCCTTCAGGACGCGGCCGCGCAGGAAACCCTGGCGGCCGACGACAATCCCCGCGCGCCGATCGAGACGCGGCTGGCCCTGGCGCGCTTCCTGGTCGGATCGAACCTGAACTACGAGGCGATCGGCGTGCTGAACGCCCTGATCGCCAAGGCGCCGAACCTGCAGGGCGAGCCCGAGGTGCGGGGTCTGCGCGGTGCGGCCCGCGTCGGCGTCGGCCGGCTGGAGGAGGCCCAGGCCGACTTCGCCATCGGCGGCCTGTCCGACGATCCGTCCGCCCGCGTCTGGCAGGGCTATATCGCCGCCGAACAGGGCGACTGGGAGGGGGCGCGGCGCAATTTCGCCGCCGGCGCCACGGCCATCGACAGCTTTCCCAAGGTCTGGCGCGCGCGGTTCGGCACGGCCCACGCGCTGGCGGCGGTGGAACTGGGCGACCTGCCCGCCGCGCAGAAACTGCTTGCTTATGTGTTCAGCCAGGACGCCCCGGCGGCCGACCAACTGACGGCGCGGCTGGTGCAGGCGCGGCTGTTCGACCTGGCGGGCGACAAGGATCGGGCGCTGGGAATCTACAAGGCCGTGTCGCGCGCCTCTCTGGACGGGATCGCCACCCCCGCCAAGCTGGGGGCCGTGACCCTGGAGTTGGACAAGGGCGCCATCAATCCCGATCAGGCGGCCCAGCGGCTGGAGCAGCTGAAGTGGCGCTGGCGCGGCGACGCCACCGAACTGGCCGTGATCCGCAAGCTGTCGGACATCTATCTGAAACAGGGCCGCTATCGCGAGGCGCTGGACGCGCTGCGCAGCGCCGGCAAGCGGATGGCGGGCGTGCCTGGCGCGACCGAGATTCAGGCGGACCAGTCCAACGCCTTCCGCGCCCTGTTCCTGGACGGCGCGGCCGACGGGCTTCAGCCGGTGCAGGCCCTGGCCCTGTTCTACGACTTCCGCGAACTGACGCCCATCGGGGCCGACGGGGACGAGATGGTGCGCCGCCTGTCGCGCCGCCTGATCGACGTCGATCTGCTGGACCAGGCCGCCGAGCTTCTGAAGCACCAGGTGGACGAGCGGCTGGACGGCGTGGCCAAGGCCCAGGTCGCCACCAACCTGGCCACCGTCTATCTGATGGACCGCCAGCCCGAGAAGGCGTTGCAGGCCATATGGGGGTCGCGCACCACCCTGCTGCCGGCGGCCATGAACAGCGAGCGGCGCGCGCTGGAGGCCCGCGCCCTGATGGACCTGGGCCGGTTCGACCATGCGCTGGAGGTGCTGGACAAGGACCAGTCGGCCCCGGCGCGCGAGGTGCGGGCCGACATCCTCTGGAAACAGCAGAAGTGGGGCGAGGCGGCCCCGATCTACGAGGCGCGGCTGGGCGACCGCTACAAGACCGTGACGCCGTTGACGCCGGCCGAGGAAAGCTGGCTGATCCGAACGGGCGTGGGCTATTCCCTGGCGGGCGACCGGGCCGCGCTGCAAAGGCTGAACGGACGTTATGCGTCCTTCGTCGCCGGGGCGCGGTCGGGCGCGGCGATCCGCGTGGCGCTGGACGACAATCTGTCGGGCGTGGCGGGCGCGGGCGACTTCGCCAATCTGTCCAGCCAGGCCGACACCTTCGTCGGTTGGGTCAACAGCGCCAAACAGGCCTTCCGTCAGGACGCCCAGGCTAAGCCCGCCGCCTGATCCATCGCCGGAAACGAAAACGGGCGGAGACCGCGTCGCGATCTCCGCCCGTCATGCTTTGATCGATCCCGCCTGGGACCGAAAAAGACTTAGCCGTTGACGGCGTCCTTCAGCGGCTTGGAGACGCGGAAGCGGACGGCCTTGGAGGCGGCGATCTTGATGGTCGCGCCGGTGGCCGGGTTGCGGCCTTCGCGCTCGGCGCGCTCGGCGGTGTCGAAGACGCCCAGGTTCGAGATGCGGACGTCGCCGCCCGACTTCAGGGACTTGTGGATGTTCTCGACGATGGCCGTCAGAACCTTGCCGGCGTCGGCCTGCGAGACACCGGCGTCCTTGGCGACGGCGGCGATCAGTTCGGCTTGAGTGGTCATAAGAAGCGTTTCCAGTGTTATTCGCCCGACTTCAGGGCGAGGACCGGGGGATCAACACGGATTTTGCGCGGCATTGCAAGCGCCGATGCAGCGGGAACCCCAGCAGGGCCGGGGATTATCCGGTTCCGGACGCCCGCTGGAAGCTCTCGACCAGGCTGCCCGCGACCAGTCTCCAGCCGTCCACCAGCACGAAGAAGATCAGCTTGAACGGCAGGGACACCACCACCGGCGGCAGCATCATCATACCCATGGACATCAAGACGCTGGCCACCACCAGATCGATCACAAGGAACGGAACGAAAAGGAGAAATCCGATCTCGAAGGCCTTCTTCAGCTCGCTGATCATGAAGGCCGGGGTGACGACGCGCAGCGGCAGTTCCTGCAGGTTCTGGGGGGGCTGAATTTTGCTGAGCCGGGTGAACAGGGCCAGGTCGCCGCGGTCCACCTGGGCCAGCATGAAAGTCTTCACAGGTTCCGACGCCGCATCGAACGCCTGGGGCAGTTCCATCTGCTGGTCCATCAACGGGCGGACGCCCGAATCATAGGCGTCCTGCCAGGTCGGGGCCATGACGATGGCGCTGAGGAACAGGGACAGGGAGATCAGCACGGCGTTCGGCGGCGACTGCTGAAGCCCCAGGGCGGTGCGCAGCAGCGACAGGACGACGACGATCCGCACGAAGCTGGTCGTCATGATGACGATGGACGGCGCCAGGGACAGGACGGTCATCAGCCCGACCAGCTGGACCACCCGCTGGGTCAGGCCCGCGCCCGAGCCCAGGTCGATGTTGATGGCCGATCCGCCCTGGGCCGCCTGCTGGGCCAGGGCCGCGACGGGCCAGGCCAGACAGACCAGGGTGGTGAACAGGGACAGGACCGCCGCGCGCTTCAGCTCGGGGCCTGTCGGTCTGACGAACAGGGCGGGTTTCATTGGCCGCCTCCGACCTGGCGGGGTTCGATCAGCTCGCGCCCTTCGCCCAGCAGGATCAGCCGCTCCTCCTCGTCGACGCGCACCAGGACCAGGCGACGGGCGGGGTCCAGAACCAGGGTCTCCACCACCTGAAGACGGCGGGCGCCGCGCTCGGCGTTCAGCCGGGCCAGAAGCTGCGGCGCGTAGCGGCGCGTGGCCCAGGCGACCAGGCCGATCAGCCCCAGGGTGAAGGCCAGGCCGAAGACGGCGCGGGCGAGATCAAGAAAATTCATACGCTGAGAGGCCCCGCGCAAATCGCGCCGATGGCCGAAGTCTTAACCACCACGGTTAACGAGCCGTTGAGATAAGGGCCTGTTAACCATGCAGGCGGCATTTTCTGCCCATCGCGCGCATCCGCGTCGCACGGGAGACCGCCATGGGCGTCGCCGACATACCGCTGCTGGGGCAGATCAGGGGCCGTCTGAACTGGCTGGACGCGCGCCAGCGGGTCATCGCCGAGAACGTGGCCAACGCCGACACGCCCGGCTTCGTCGGCCGCGACCTGAAGCAGCCGGCCGATTTCGCCGCCGCCCTGAGGAACGGCGGGGGGCTGCAGATGGCGCGCACCAATGCGGCCCATATCGCGCCCGCCAGGCCCTCGGTCCGGTTCGATCCGACCAAGGCGCCCGATTCGGAAACCACGCTGGACGGCAATTCGGTGGTGGTCGAAGAGCAGATGCTGAAGATGGCCGAGAGCCGCATGGCCTATGACGCCGCCATCGGCTTCTACCAGAAGTCCATGTCCATGATCCGCATGGCCGCCCGCAAGCCCGGCGCCGGCTGAGAAAGGCCTGACCCATGCCCGATACCGTCCCCCCGTCGAACAGCGCCATGGCCGTCGCCGCCTCCGCCCTCAAGGCGCAGCAGTCGCGCATGCGCGTCATCGCCGAGAACATCGCCAACGCCCAGTCGACCGCCCGCACGGCGGGGGGCGAGCCCTATCGCCGCCAGATCCCCGTGTTCCAGGCGCGCGAGGTGGACGGGGCGACCGGGGTGGCCCTGGCCGAGGTGCGGCCCGACAGCAGCGACTTCAAGATGGACTACGACCCGTCTCACCCGGCCGCGAACGCCCAGGGCTATGTGATGCGGCCCAATGTCGACACCCTGGTCGAGGCCATGGACATGCGCGAGGCCCAGCGCGCCTACGAGGCCAATCTGAACGTCATCGAGACGGCGCGGTCGATGGACAGCCGCACCCTCGACATCATCAAGCGCTGAGGGGCTAGGCCATGAATCCGATGATGGCCGCCAAGGCCTACGCCGCCGTCCAGGGCGGAGGCATGCCGACCGGACTGTCGGGCGCGGCGCAGGCGCCCGGCGCGGGCGACGGCGGCTTCGCCGACTTGGTCAAGACCGCCATGACCGACATGGCCCAGCAGTCGCGCGCGGCCGAGACCCAGATGACCCGTTCGGTCCAGGGTCAGGGCAATCTGATCGACGTGGTGACGGCGCTGAGTTCGGCCGAGGCGTCGCTGGAGACGGTGATCTCGGTCCGCGACCAGGTGATCTCGGCCTACAAGGAAATCATGGCGATGCCGCTGTAGGGCGGCTCCCGCTCAGGCCGTGATGTCGGCCGTCACGCGACGGGCCAGGTCCAGGGCTGCGCCGCGCAGATCGGGCACGGCCGTGATCTCCCACGCCGCGCCGCGCGTCAGGGGGCCGATGGCGTAGAGGCCGGGGACCGGGCGGCCCGCGACGTCCAGCGGCCGACCCGCTTCATCGACCGCCAGCCCCAGGCCCAGGGGATCGGGCTGGATCAGGCCCTTGGCCAGAAGATCGCGGATCAGGGGCCGGGTGCTGCGCTCCACCGCGCTGAGGGGGCCGGTGCAGTTGACGACCAGGTCGAAGCCTTCGCAGACCGCGTCCCGGCCGCCGCGCGGACGCCAGCAGACCTGAACGCCCGTGTCCGTCAGATGGCTTTCGGTCAGGCGGCCGGCGTGGATCGTCAGGTCGCCTGTCGCCCGCAGGGCCTCGACCTGGGCGGCGATGGTCGGCGCCAGGCGATGGCGATGCACGTCCCACAGCGGGCGCAGATGGCGCAGGAAGCGGGACCGTTCGACCGGCGTCCAGCCCCGCCACAGGTCGCGGGCGACGCGTCGCAGCCGATCGAACACGGCGCGCCAGTCCTGACGGGCCGAGGCCGCCCGCACCTGGGCCAGAAGCCCAGACGGCCCGCCGGAAAAGGCGTCGTCGCTGGGCGCCAGAACCTCGACCGAATGGGCGCGTGGGACCAGCCCCCGGCGCGACACGGCGACGAACCGGCGGCCGGGCGCGCGCAGGGACAGGACCGTGTCCACCATGGTCAGGCCGGTCCCGATCACCAGGATGCGGCGGGCGTCGGCCATGCTGCGCGGGTCCAGCGCCCAGGGGTTCTCGACATAGAGGGCGGAGGTGCGCAGGGCTGGATCGATCCCCGGCGGCGTTCCCGGCTCCAGATTGCCCAGGGCCAGGACCACGGCGTCGGCGGCGACCGGCCCGTCCGAGGTCGAGACGATCCAGCCCCCGGCCGTGCGGTCCAGGGCCAGGGCTTCGGCCGGGGTCAGGGTCAGTCGGCCGTACGCTGCGGCGACGGCCTGGTCTCGGATCGCGGCCAGATAGTCGCCGTACAGGCCCCGGCCGATGAAGCCGTGCGGGGCGGGGGCCGGATCGCGGGCGGCGACCCAGTCGGCCAGGTTGTCAGGCCGGTCGGGAAAGGCGCTCATATTATCCAGGCGCACGTTCAGCAGATGACCGGGATCGCGGGTGTCATAGGCGACGCCGCGCCCGAAGGTCGCACGCCGCTCGATCAGGGTGACGCGCAGGTCCGCCGACAGGGTCGTCAGATGCACGGCCGTCATCAGGCCGCTGAAGCCGGCGCCGATCACCGCGACGTGCGGGTGTTTCCGATCCGGCGTCATCCGGCCTCCGTTCCGATCAGGGCGCACAATGACGAACCCGACGGCGGATGGCGAGAGGCGTCAGGCGCGGCGACGCCGTCGGGCCGCGCGGATGTCGGCGACGATCAGGGGCAGCAGGAACCAGGGCTCGACGCAGTAGCGGACGAACAGGCGCTTCGGGTCGTGAAACAGGCGATAGGCCCATTCGATCCCCGCCCGGCCCATCCAGCGGGGCGCGGCCTTCTGCGCCCCGGCTTCATAGTCGAAGGCGGCGCCGACCGACAGGACGACGCAGGGCGGCAGGGCGTCGAAATGGTCGGCGATCCACAACTCCTGACGCGGCATGCCCATGCCGACGAACAGGACGTGGGGTTTGAACGCCGCGACCTGGGCCAGGACGGCGGCGTTGTCGGCCGAACCGGGCGCGGCGTCGAAATAGCCATGGCGGGTCTCGATCTCAGCGCCCGGATAGCGGCTCGCCAGCTTCGCCGCCGCCGCCTCGCCCACGCCGGGGGCGCCGCCGATCGACAGGACGCGCCAGCCCTTGCGGTCGGCCAGGCTCCAGAAATGATCGCGCCAGTCCAGATAGGTGCAGCGGTGAAAGGCGCGGCTGTGCAGGCCCAGGACGCGCGAGAACCACAGCAGGGGGGTGGAATCGACCTCCACCATGTCGGCGCGGTCGTAGAAGGCCTGAAGTTCGGGTCGCCGCGTCAGCAGATAGAGGCTGTGCAGATTGTGATTGGCGATCAGGCTTTTGCGCGCCTCGGCCACGGCCAGTTGGAGGTGGTGCATCACCTCCTCGGGCCTGACCAGATCCATCGCCTGACCCAGCAGACGCACGCGTTCGTGCGCCCGGCGCGCCTTGCGATAGGCCTGGCGCGGGGCGGCGCGGCGGTCGCGCGCGGCGGAAGACGGGGACGTCGACGACATGCGACGGGTCTAGCCGACAGCCCCTCAAGACGCGGTAAGGGAACAGGCTTAACCGGCGTTCAGACGGCCAAAGGCGCCGCTTGCGGAAGAAATCGGCGTCCAGACGAAAATCCCTGTTGACCCCGCCCGGACCCTCCCTTAGAGGTCCGCGCCTTCCCGATGGAAACGCCGCAAGGCGGGGCCGACGGGGCCCAGATGGCGGAATTGGTAGACGCGCTGGCTTCAGGTGCCAGTGGCTTAACGGCCGTGGAGGTTCGAGTCCTCTTCTGGGCACCATCTTTCAGACGGCGCCGCATCGAACGATGCGGCGCCGTTGTTGTTTCGGCCTGTCGGAACCTGCGAGGCGCGTTCCTGTTTCAGGCCGTTTCGCGCAGCGCCCTGGCCGTGTAAGAACCCCGCATGACTGTCTATCTGCACGAGGGCGACCTGCCCGACGATCTGGATCTGGGACCCGAGGTCGCCGTCGATTCCGAGACCATGGGCCTGCGTTTCCGGCGCGATCCGCTGTGCGTGGTGCAGTTGTCGTCCGGCGACGGGAACGCCCATGTCGTGCGGATGCGCCGCCCCGGCTACGACTGTCCCAATCTCAAGCGGCTGCTGGCCGACCCCAAGGTGCTGAAGATATTCCACTTCGGGCGTTTCGACATCGCCATGTTCCAGCTTCATCTGGGCGTCGAGACGCGGCCTGTCTATTGCACGAAGATCGCCTCCAGGCTGGCGCGCACCTATACCGACCGGCACGGCCTGAAGGACGTGGTGCGCGAAACGGTCGGGGTGGACCTGTCCAAGGCCCAGCAGTCGTCTGACTGGGGCGCGGCGGAACTGAGCCAGGCGCAGCTGGATTACGCGGCGTCGGACGTCCTTTATCTTCATGCGGCCAAGGCGCGGCTGGACCAGATGCTGGCGCGGGAAGGCCGCGCCGAACTGGCGGCCAAATGCTTCGACTTCCTGCCGACCCGGTCGGCCCTCGATCTCGCCGGTTGGGACGAGGTCGACATTTTCGCCCACAGCTGAGGCGCGCTTGACCGAACCCGGCGAACAGTCCCGCATCGAGGCCGACGAGGCCCGCGTCGCCCTGGCCGGCGAACGCTGGCGCGCGCGTTCGCGCCGGGTGAAGCTGTACCGCCGCGTGCTGCCCATCGTCATCCTGGTGCTGGCGGGCGGCGCCCTGACCTGGACGGTGTTCCGCACCGTCATGTCGGGGGTGGAGCGCAAGGCCAGCCAGAGCCAGGAGGTGCGGCTGGACAAGCCCCTGTTCCACGGCCAGGACGCGCAGGGCCGCGCCTTCACCGTCGGGGCGCAGGGGGCGATCCGCGATCCCAGGACCGGCCAGTTCCGCCTGATGGGGCCGGCGCTGCGGCTGAACCTGGGCGGGCGCAAGGTGACGGAACTGACCGCCGACGGCGGCACCTACAACGAGCAGGCGCGCACCGTGACCATCGGCCCGAACGTGAAGATTTCGGACGGCGGCAGCGGCTTCGTCCTGACCACGCCCGAGGCGGTGGTCGACACCAACACCGGAATCGTCACCGGTTCAAAGGGCGTTCAGGGTGTCGGCCCTATTGGAACCATCAACGCTTCGTCCTATGCGATCTATGATCAGGGACGGCGGGTGGTTTTCAACGGCTCCGGCGACACCAAGATAAGCGGGACCATCAATCCCTCGGGATCAGGCGAATGACGGCGATGACATCGAAAATCCTGGCGGGGGTCGCGGCCCTGACGGTCCTGGCCCTGCCGGCGGTGGGCGACGCCCAGAGCGCGGGCCGCAGCATGGCCTCGAACCAGCCGATCGCCTTCGGCGCCGACAGCGGCGAACAGACCGCCGAGCGCATCACCCTGCGCGGTCGCGCCGAGGTGACGCAGGGTCAGAACCGCATCCGCGCCGACGCCATCACCCTGTACCGCAAGGCCTCGGGCGACCCGGACCGGGTGGAGGCGACGGGCAAGGTCTATTTCGTGACCCCGACCCAGTCGATGCGCGGCGACCGCGCCGTCTACGCCATCGGGACCGGAGAGGTGGTGGTCACGGGCGACGTCGTCCTGACCCAGGGACAGAACGTGCTGACCGGCGGGCGGCTGACCTACAATGTGAACACCGACGCCGCGACCATGGCCGGGGCGCCGCGCGGAGCGGCCGGCAACCGGATCCAGGGCGTCTTCTACCCCAGCAGCAACTGAGTTCCCGTCTTGGCGCGCAAGGAGCTTTCCGCACTGAACAGGGACGAGCCGGCGACCCCGCCGGTCGAGGTTCCGACGCGCGCCGAAAAGGGCCTGCGGGTGCGCAACATCGCCCGCGCCTTCGGACCGCGCCAGGTCGTGCGCGACGTCTCCCTGACGGTCCAGCGCGGTGAGGTGGCGGGTCTTCTGGGTCCGAACGGCGCCGGCAAGACCACCTGTTTCTACATGATCACCGGCCTGATCCCGCCGGATTCGGGCAGCATCTGGCTGGACGGCGAGGACATCACCGCCCAGCCCATGTATCAGCGCGCCCGCATGGGCCTGGGCTATCTGGCCCAGGAAGCCTCCATCTTCCGCGGCATGACGGTGGAGCAGAACGTCAAGGCGGTGGTCGAGCTGAACTATCCGCCCAGCCAGATCGCGGCCGAGACCAACCGCCTGCTGGACGAACTGAACATCGAACATCTGCGCCAGGCGCGGGCCACGGCCCTGTCGGGCGGCGAGCGGCGGCGGGTGGAGATCGCGCGCGCCCTGGCCGGGCGGCCATCCTTCATCCTGCTGGACGAGCCGTTCGCCGGCATCGATCCCCTGGCCATCGCCGACATCCGCTCGGTGATCCGCTATCTGGCCGCGCAGGGGATCGGGGTGCTGATCACCGACCACAATGTGCGCGAGACGCTGGACATCACCGATCGGGTCTCGATCATCTCCAGCGGGTCCGTACTGTTCGAGGGCACGGCCGAGGAGGCGGTGCACGATCCCGATGTCCGCCGGGTCTATCTGGGCGAAAACTACGTCTGATCCGCGTATGGGCGGTGCCGGAGCGACCGCGCGCCCTGTTTGTCGGACGTTAACCCCTCTGGCGACATTGTGCCCCAGCAAGTTCCGGGCCAGTTGGGCGCCGGGCGGGGTTCAGGGACGTGATCGGTCAAAGGCTGGAGGTCAGACAGGGGCAGGGGCTGGTCATCACGCCCCAGCTGCAGCAGGCGATCAAGCTGCTGCAACTGTCGAATCTCGAACTGGAGGACTTCGTCGAGGCCGAGCTGGAACGCAATCCCCTGCTGCAGCGCGACGAGCCGGAGGGCGACGGCCCCGAGGCGGTCGAGACGGCCCCGGCGGCCTCGGCGGACGCCGAGATGACCTTTGGCGACGGGGTGGGAGGTGAAGCCGCCTCGGCCCTGGACGCCGGATCGGACGATGTCTACGGCGACGCCGCCCCGGGCGAACGCACCAGCGACCGCATGACCGACGAGGCCCAGCCGGGGCTGTCCGACTGGTCCAGCGCGGGCAAGGGCGGCCAGGTGTTCGAGGGCGAGGGCGACCGACCCGACACCCATGAACCGACCCTGTGGGAGCATCTTCAGGCCCAGGCCTCGTCGGCCGGCTTTTCGGCGGCGGATCACGGCATCGCCCTGACCCTGATCGACGCGACGGACGAGGGCGGCTATCTGCGCGGCGAACTGACCGAGTTCGCGGATCGGCTGGGCGTGCCGCTGGAACGGATCGAGGCGGTGCTGGCGGTCTGCCACGGCTTCGAACCGACCGGGATCATGGCGCGCTCCGTGCCCGAATGCCTGAAGCTGCAACTGATGGAGCGCAACCGGTTCGATCCGGCCATGGGGGCGCTGCTGGACAATCTGGACCTTTTGGCGCGGCGCGACCTGGCGGGGCTGAGGAAGGTCTGCGGCGTCGACGCCGAGGATCTGTCCGAGATGATCGCCGAACTGAAGGGTCTGACGCCGCGTCCGGGCGCGGGCTTTGGCGGGGAACCGGCCCAGACGGTCGTGCCCGACGTCCATGTGCGGCCCGATCCGGCCGGCGGCTGGCGGGTCGAGCTGAACGCCGACACCCTGCCGCGTCTGCTGGTGGACAAGCGCTATCACGGCCTGGTCCAGGCCGGGGCGCGGTCGGATGTGGAAAAGACCTTCGTGGCGGATTGCGCGGCCCAGGCCAACTGGCTGGTCAAGTCGCTGGATCAGCGGGCCAAGACCATATTGAAGGTGTCGTCCGAGATCGTGCGCCAGCAGGACGCCTTCTTCGCCTTCGGGGTGGAGTTCCTGCGGCCGCTGAATCTGAAGACGGTGGCGGACGCCATCGGCATGCACGAATCGACCGTCAGCCGCGTCACCTCGAACAAATATGTCTCGACGCCGCGCGGGGTGTTCGAGCTGAAATTCTTCTTCACCGCCGCCATCCAGTCTGTGGACGGGGCGGCGTCCCATTCGGCCGAAGCCGTCCGTCACCGGATCAAGACCATGATCGACGGCGAGGGGCTGGGGGGCGACGTTTTGTCCGACGACCGGATCGTCGAAATCCTGAAGGAATCCGGCATCGACATCGCCCGCCGGACGGTCGCCAAATACCGGGAAGCCTTGAGGATTCCGTCCTCGGTCGAACGTCGCCGGATGCTGCGCGTCGCCTGACAAGCGTGACCACAAAACCGTGATCCGATTGACACCAAAGCGGGACCGGCGCGTTCTATCGGCATGCAAGTCCAAGTCAGCGGCAAGCAAGTGGATGTCGGCGAAGCGTTAGGCTCGCGCATCTCCCAGGAACTCGAAGACGGGGTCGGAAAATACTTCGCCCGCGGCGGTGACGACGCCGAGGTCGTGGTGTCCAAGGACGGCCATGGCTTCAAGGTGGACTGTTGGGTCCGCCTGGCGTCGGGTCAGACCCTGGTCACGACCGGATTCGGCGGCGACGCCCATTCGGCCTTCACCGAGGCGCTGGATCGGCTGGAAACGCGGGTGCGTCGCTACAAGCGCCGCCTGAAGGATCACCATATCGGGCCCAAGGGCCTGTCGCCCGAGAAGACCGAAAACGCCGCCCGCGAAGTCGCCCGCAGCATCGTGCTGCGGGATCCCGACAGCGTAGACGACGACGCCTTCGGCGCGGCCGGCGAAGACGACGGCCCGCCGCCGGTGGGCATGGTGATCGCCGAGACCGAACACGAAATCCGCACCATCACGGTCGGACGGGCGGTTCTGGAACTGGACATGACCGGCTACCCGGTCGTGCTGTTCCGCAATGCGGCGCACGGCGGTCTTTCGGTCGTCTATCGCCGGCCCGACGGCAATGTGGGCTGGATCGACCCGGAACGGACCAAGGCTTCCAACGGCCACGCCAACGGCGCGGCGCACTGAGATCGACCCACCGGCGCGCCCATCGCGGCGCGCCGGGCTTTCCTCGGCCCTTGCGGCTCAGTTTGACTTCGGCGCGGGACGCTCTAAAGGGGCGCTCGCGCGAGGTCGCGTGTGTGAGGTTGTCCCATGGACATCAGTGATCTGCTCGCCGCCAACGGCGTGGTCCTGCGCGGAGGCGCGTCCTCCAAGCGCCAGGCCCTGCACGCCGTGGCCGAGGCGGCCTCTCACGTCCTGAACATCGACGACGCCCGCATTTTCGAAGCCCTGATGGAGCGCGAGGCCCTGGGCTCGACCGGCCTGGGATCGGGCGTGGCCGTGCCGCATGCGCGTCTGCGCGACATCGAGCGGGTGACGGGCGTCTTCGTGCGGCTGGACACGCCGGTGGCGTTCGACGCCGTCGACGACCGGCCGGTCGATCTGTTGTTCGCCCTGTTCGCCCCGCCCAAGGACGGGGCCGAGCATCTGCGCGCCCTGGCGGCGGTGTCGCGCGCCCTGCGCTCTTCGGAACTGCGCGAGCAACTGCGTCAGGCCCGCACGACCGACGCCGTCCGCGCCCTGTTCGTCAAGGATCAGCCGGCCACCACCGCCGCCTGAGGGCTTTGCCCTCTAGTGGACCGACACGGGCTCCAGCTCATGAGCCACGGCGGCGGCGAAGGCGGTGTCGCGGTCCAGCATGACGGCCAAACGCTCTCCATCCGCGCCATGCACGGCGTAGAGGGATTGGTCGGGATCCAGATCGACGGCACCGTCCTTGAACTGAACCTGCTGGTTGAACAGGTCCGAGGCCTTCACCTCGCGCACATACACCAGATCAGGGGCGCCCAGACCGGCGAAATCTTCCTTGGTCATCATCATCGGCGTCATAAGACCGCCTCCTTCATTTTGACAACGCCCGGATCGCCGGGCGGTTCGACGGCCGCGTCTCAGCCGGCCGTGATGGGTATGCGCCGCACGGTCCGCTCGGCTTCCGGCCGGATGAGATCGATGTGCAGCAGGCCGTGTTCCAGCCGCGCGCCCTGGACTTCCAGACCGTCGGCCAGGACGAAGCTGCGAACGAAGCCACGCCCCGCGATGCCGCGATGCAGAAAGGCCTGTTCCGTCCTGGCCGCCTCGTCGCGCTTGCCGGCGATGGTCAGTTGGCGGTCTTCCAGGGTGATGGCCAGTTCCTCGGGCGAAAAGCCCGCGACGGCCAGGCTGATCCGCACGCCGGTGCGGCCGATCTGTTCGACATTGTAGGGCGGATAGCTCTCGGCCGCGGCCTTGGCGGCGCGGTCGATCAGGGCGCGGGTGTGGTCGAAGCCCAAAAGGAAGGGGCTGTCGAACAGGAGGGTGCGCGGCGTCGTCATCTGGGGTCCTTGCGAGAAAGCGACCGGCGGCCGGTCCCCCGCAATCGGCAAGACCGTCCGTCACAGATGAAGATGGGGGCTGGCCGGGGCGGGATCAACCGCCCCGGCCTGTGGGCTCAGTGGATGGCCTCGCCGTGCTGGGTGTAGTCCAGTCCCTCGACCTCCTGATCCTTGCTGACGCGCAGGCCGGTGGTGAACTTGCAGATCATCAGGACGACGAAGGTGCCGATCGCGCTCCAGGCGATGGCGCCTAGGAGACCCACGGCCTGTTTCCAGACGGCGGCGCCCTCGGCCAGAGCGTTGACGCTGGTGGTGGCGAACAGGCCGGTCAAAAGGGCGCCGACGACGCCGCCGACCCCATGCACGCCGAAGGCGTCCAGACTGTCGTCGTATTTCAGCGCATGCTTCAGCCAGACCGCGCCCGCATAGCAGGCCGGGCCGGCGATCAGGCCGATGAAGAAGGCGCCTTTCGGGTCGACGAAGCCGGCGGCGGGGGTGATGGCGACCAGACCGCCGACGATGCCGGACAACAGGCCCAGCAGGGTCGGACGCTTGCGGTTGAACCATTCGATCGTCATCCAGCCCAGGGCGGCGGCCCCGGCGGCGAGAATGGTGTTGAAGGCGGCGACGGCGGCCAGCGCATCGGCGGCCCCGGCCGATCCGGCGTTGAAGCCCAGCCAGCCGACCAAGAGCAGGCCGGTGCCGATGGCGCTATAGGCCAGGTTGGCGGGGGCCATGTTGTCGCGTCCGAAGCCGTGACGCGGCCCCAGAACCAGGGCGCAGACCAGGCCGGCGACGCCCGCATTGACGTGGACCACCGCCCCGCCCGCGAAATCCAGCACGCCGAGATGGCCCAGCCAGCCGCCGCCCCAGACCTGGTGACAGATCGGCGCATAGACGATCAGGTGCCACAGGCCGAAGAACAGCAGGCTGGCCGAGAACTTCATCCGCTCTGCGAAGGCGCCGGCGATCAGGGCCGGGGTGATGATGGCGAAGGTCATCTGGAAACTGACGAACAGCAGTTCGGGCAGGCCGGGCAGCAGGGCGTTGGCCGTCTGCATCGTCACCCCGTTCAGGAAGGCCGCGTGAACCCCGCCGATCAGGCCGTTGATCGCGTCCGGCCCATGACTGAACGACAGGGAATAGCCGACCAGGAACCACAGCACCGAGACGATGGCGAAGGCCGCCGCCGACTGGGCGATGACGCTGATGATGTTCTTCTTCCTGACCATGCCGCCGTAGAACAGCGCCAGGCCCGGCAGGGTCATCAGGAGGACCAGGGCCGTGGAGGTCAGGATCCAGGCCGTCGCCGCCCCGTCCAGCACCAGCGGCGCCTGATGGGGCAGAAGGGCGGGCGCGGCCAGGGCTGGAGACGCCGCGAACGCCGCCCCCGCGGCGAGAGAGGCGGCGAGGGCGGCGGGTCGGGTCATGCGGCGGTCTCGGGCAGGAGAGAGGAAAACCAGGTCAGGCGGAGGTCTTGAGCCGTTCCGACCGGGCGACGATCTCGGTCAGGGGGGCGATGCGGACGAAGCGTTGCAGGCTGGCGTCCCAATCGCTCAGCAGACGCCGCGCCAGGGGCGATGCGGTCGCCGCCAGATGGGCCTCGATCAGGCCCTTCAGACGGTCGGCCGCCGCCTCATCCAGATCGGCGACGCCCGCCAGATCGCCGTTCAGCGCGCGTTCGGCGGCACCCGGCTGGTCCAGCACGAACAACTCGCCGCCGCTCATGCCCGCCGCCAGGTTCCAGCCGACCGGACCCAGAACGACCACGCGGCCGCCGGTCATATATTCGCAGCCGTGCGCGCCCAGACCCTCGACCACGGCTTCCGCGCCCGAGTTCCTGACCGCGAACCGCTCGCCCGCCGCACCGGCCACGAACAGGCGGCCGGAGGTGGCGCCGTACAGGGTGGTGTTGCCGCAGATCAGCTGGTCCTCGCGCCATTCGGTCGTGCGGACCGAGATTTCGGCGCCCGACAGACCCTTGCCGACATAGTCGTTGGCCTCGCCCGTCAGGTGCAGCTCCAGACCCTTGGCGGCGAAGGCGCCGAAGCTCTGGCCCGCGATGCCTTCCAGATGCAGCTTCAGCCGCCCGGCAGGCCCCTGCGCGCCGAAGCGCCGCACGATGGCGGACGACAGGGCGGCGCCGACCGTGCGCTGGGTGTTGTTCAGCGGATAGGACAGCTCCAGCGTCTGGCCGCGATCCAGGAAGCGGACGGCGTCCTTCAGCACCCGCGCGTCCAGGCTCTCGGCGATGGGCTTGCGGGCCGTCTTGTCGGCCCATTTGCCCGCCGCGCCCTCGTCCACCTGAACCAGAAGGGGGTTGAGGTCCAGGTCGTCCAGATGCGAGCCGCCGCGACGCACCTGACGCAGCAGGTCGGTGCGGCCGATGATCTCGTCCATCGTCCGCGCGCCGATGGAGGCCAGGATTTCGCGCGTCTCCTCGGCGATGAAGGTGAACAGGTTCACGACCTTGTCCGGGGTGCCGGTGAACTTCTCGCGCAGGCGCTCGTCTTGCGAACAGACGCCGACGGGGCAGGTGTTGGAATGGCACTGGCGCACCATCAGACAGCCCATGGCGATCAGGGCGGCGGTGCCGACCCCGTATTCCTCGGCCCCCAGCATGGCGGCGATGACCACGTCGCGGCCCGTGCGGACCCCGCCGTCGGTCCTCAGCGTGACCGAGCCGCGCAGATTGTTCAGTGTCAGCACCTGATGGGCCTCGGCCAGACCGATCTCCCACGGCAGGCCCGCGTGCTTGATCGAGGTCTGGGGCGACGCGCCGGTGCCGCCGTTGTGCCCGGCGATCAGGATGGCGTCGGCGTTGGCCTTGGCCACCCCGGAGGCGATGGCGCCGATGCCCGAGGCGGACACCAGTTTCACCGTCACCCGCGCGTCGGGGTTGATGGCCTTCAGGTCGTAGATGAGCTGGGCCAGGTCCTCGATCGAATAGATGTCGTGGTGCGGCGGCGGCGAAATCAGGGTCGTGCCGGGCACGGCGTGGCGCATCCGGGCGATGAATTCCGTGACCTTGAAGCCGGGCAGCTGGCCGCCCTCGCCGGGCTTGGCGCCCTGCGCGACCTTGATCTCGATCTCACGGCACTGGTTCAGATATTCGGCGGTGACGCCGAACCGGCCGGACGCCACCTGCTTGACCGCCGAGTTGGCGTCGTCGCCGTTGGGACGAGGGTGATAGCGTTCGGGGTCCTCGCCGCCCTCGCCCGAGACGGAGCGGGCGCCGATGCGGTTCATGGCGATGTTCAGCGTCTCGTGCGCCTCTGGCCCCAGGGCGCCCAGCGACATGGCCTGGGTCAGGAAGCGGCGGCGGATGTCCGACACGCTCTCGACCTGATCCAGCGGGATCGCCACGCCTTCGCGGAAGTCCAGCAGGTCGCGTAAGGAAAGGTCGGCCTGGGCGCGGACGACCTCGGAGAACTGCTTGAAGCGGCGGTAGTCGCCGCGGTTGCAGGCGTCCTGCAGCAGGTGGATGGTCTTGGCCTCATGGGCGTGGGCCTCGCCGCCCGCGCGAATCTTGAAGAAGCCGCCGATGGCGGGCGAGGGGACGGCCTCGCCCCAGGCCACCTTGTGCCGCTTCATCGCCGCCTGCTCCAGACCGGCTAAACCGATGCCGGAGATGCGCGACGGGGCGCCGGGGAAGAACTCGGCCGTCAGGGCCCGCGACAGGCCCAGCACCTCGAACTCGCAGCCGCCGCGATAGGCGGAGATGACGCTGATCCCCTTGCGGGCCAGGGTCTTCAGCAGGCCCGCCTCGATGCCGGCCTTGTAGTTCAGGCAGGCGTCGCGCAGCGTCAGGCCGGGATACAGGCCCCGGTCCAGACGCTCCTGGAACAGGTCCTGGGCCAGCCAGGCGTTGACGGTGGTGGCGCCCACACCGACCAGGACGGCGAATCCGTGCGGGTCCAGCGTCTCGGCCGTGCGAACCACGATGGAGCAGTAGGAGCGCAGACCCGCACTGGTCAGGCGGCCGTGAACCCCGGCGGTGGCCAGGATCATCGGCGCGGCCAGACGATCCGCCGACCCGTGCTGGTCGGTTAGGACGATCAGGGCGGCGCCGTCGCGGGCGGCGGCCTCGGCCTCGTCCATGATCCGGTCCAGCGCGGCGCGCAGACCGGCGCCGGGGCGGGCCTCGTCGGACGGCACGTCATAGCTGCAGTCGATCACCACGGTCGAACCGGCGCCGACCGTCTTGACCATCCGCTCGTACATGCCGTTGGTCAGGACCGGGCTGTCCAGAACGAAGACGTCGGTCTGGGCCTCTTCCTCGGCCAGGATGTTGCCCAGGTTCTTGAACCGGGTCTTCAGGCTCATGGCCCCCGCTTCGCGCAAGGGGTCGATGGGCGGGTTGGTGACCTGGCTGAAGTTCTGGCGGAAATAGTGGCTCAGCGGACGCGGCAGGGCCGACAGGACGGCGGGCGGGGCGTCGTCGCCCATGGAGCCGACCGCCTCCTTGCCGTCGCGCACCAGGGCGTCCAGCAACAGGTCCAGATCCTCGCGGCTGTAGCCGGCGGCGATCTGGCGGCGGGTCAGGGCCTCGCCCGAGAGCGAGCGCGGTTCCGGTCCAGGGCCGATGATCGGCTCCAGATCGATCATATTGTCCAGCCACTCGGTATAGGGGTGGGCGGCGGACAGGGCGTCGATGGCCTCATGCTCGTCATAGACGCGGCCGTGCTTCAGATCGACGGCGATCAGCTTGCCGGGGCCGATGTGCAGGCGGCGCTTCACCCGGCTTTCGGGGATCGGCACCAGACCGGCTTCGGACCCCGCCATCAATAGACCATCGACGGTCTCGACGGCGCGCAGGGGACGCAGGCCGTTGCGGTCCTTGCCCGCCACGATCCAGCGGCCGTCGGCGGCGCAGATGGCGGCAGGGCCGTCCCACGGCTCCATCACCGCATTGCAATAGGCGTAGAAGGCCCGGTTCTCGGCGGGCATGACCACGTCGTCCTTGGCCCAGGCCTCGGGGATCAGCAGGGCCTTGGCCATCGGGGCGGGGCGACCGGCGTGGACCAGCACCTCCATGACGTTGTCGAGCGCGGCAGAGTCCGATCCGCCCGGCTGGACCACCGGCTTGACCTCGCGGTCGCGGTCGCCGAAGGCCTGAGCGGCCATGCGGATCTCGTGCGACTTCATCCAGTTCAGGTTGCCCTTCAGCGTGTTGATCTCGCCGTTGTGGGCCAACATGCGGAAGGGCTGAGCCAGCTTCCATTCGGGGAAGGTGTTGGTCGAATAGCGCTGGTGGAAGACGGCGTAGGCCGAGACGAAGCGCGGGTCCTCCAGGTCGGGATACAGGTCGCCCAGCAGCTCGGCGCGCACCATGCCCTTATAGGCGATGGAGCGGGCGGACAGGGTGCAGATATAGACGCCGGGCAGGTTCTCGGTCTTGACCGTCTTCTCGATGCGGCGGCGGCAAAGATACAGTTCCCGCTCCAGAGCCTCGCCGTCCAGCGGCTGGCCCGCGTCGTCCAGCGGCGGGGCCAGCATGATCTGTTCGATCTCGGGCCGGGTCGCGCCGGCCTTGGTCCCGACGACCGACAGGTCGATGGGCGTCTGGCGCCAGCCATAGATCCAGAAACCGGCGCGCAGGGCCTCGGTCTCGACGATGGCGCGGGCGCGGTCCTGGGCGCCCAGGTCGGTGCGCGGCAGGAAGACCTGGCCGACGCAGATCGGGCCGGGACGTAAGGATTGGCCGATCGAGGCCACCTGTTCGGCGAAGAAGGCCTGGGGCAGTTCGGCCATGATGCCCGCGCCGTCGCCCGACAGGCCGTCGGGATCGACCGCGCCCCGGTGGGCCACGGCCTTCAGGCTGCGGATCGCATAGTCGACCACGTCGCGGCGCGGCGTGCCGTCGATGGAGCAGACCAGGCCCACGCCGCAGGCGTCGCGCTCGGAGCTGCGGTCATAGGCGTTGGCGGCTTCCAGACGGTCGCGGGTTTCGTTGTAGGTGTCTAACCAGGTCATAAGCTTACCCAACCCATCCGCTCATCCCCGCGAAGGCGGGGAGCCAGTGCTGTCGCGAGGCGCCGGCGTCAGGGATAAAAATCGTTGATCCGTCTGCTCCGTCGGAGCGCCCAGAGATCTGGGTCCCCGCCTTCGCGGGGATGAGCGGAAGTTTGAGGAAGGTCATGCCGCGACCTCCTCGGTGCGGGTCTTGAAGTAACGGTCGATCTCGGCGGCGGCGTCCTGGCCTTCACGGACGGCCCAGACGACCAGAGAGGCCCCGCGCACCGCGTCGCCGGCGGCGAAGACGCCGGGCAGGCTGGTGGCGAAGCTGACGGCGCCGACCTTGATCGTGCCGTCGTCGCGCAGGCGAAGATCGGGTTCGTGCGCCGCGAACGGCTCGGGCGAGAAGCCCAGGGCCTCGATGACGATGTCGGCGGGAATGTCGAAGTCGGCGCCGGGGACGGGCACGATGTCGCGACGCTGGCCGGGGGCGGCCTCGGTCAGCTGCATCCGCGCGGCGCGGACGCCCGTGACCGTGTCACCCTGCGACAGCAGGGCCTTGGGCGCGCCCAGCCATTCGAAGACGACGCCTTCCTCTTCCGCATTGATCACTTCACGGGCCGAGCCGGGCATGTTCTCGCGGTCGCGGCGATAGAGGCAGGTGACGCTGGCCGCGCCCTGACGGATGGCGGTGCGGACGCAGTCCATGGCGGTGTCGCCGCCGCCGATCACGACCACCCGCTTGCCGCGCGCCTCGTGCCAGCCGTCCTGTTCGGCGTCGCCCAGGTCGCGGCGGTTCTGATGCGTCAGATAGGACAGGGCCTCGACCGTCGAATCCGGCCCGCGACCGGGCGCCGACAGGATGCGCGGCTGATAGACGCCCATGGCCAGCAGCACGACGTCGTGGCGATCCCGCAACTCGGTCAGGGTCACGTCCTTGCCGACATCGCAGCCCAGCACGAAGCGGACGCCGCCCTCGGCCAGACGATCCACCCGGCGCTGGACGACGTGCTTCTCCAGCTTGAAGCCGGGGATGCCATAAATGAGCAAGCCGCCCGCGCGGTCGTGCCGGTCATAGACCGTGACCTGATAGCCTTCGGAACGCAGCCGGTCGGCGGCGGCCAGTCCGGCCGGACCCGCGCCGACGATCCCCACGGTCTCGCCGCGTTCGGCGGCGGGACGGATCGGTTCGACCCAGCCCTTCTCCCACGCCTGATCGCCCAGCCAGGCCTCGACCGAGCCGATGGTCACGGCGTCCCAGCCGGACTGGTTCAGGGTGCAGCCGCCCTCGCACAGCCGGTCCTGCGGGCAGATGCGGCCGCAGATTTCGGGCATGGTCGAGGTCTGGGACGATACGCGCCAGGCCTCGCGCGCCTCGTTCTCGGCCGACAGACGCAGCCAGTCGGGGATGTTGTTCTGAAGCGGGCAGGCGTTCTGGCAGAACGGCACGCCGCAATCGGTGCAGCGCGACGCCTGTTTCTCGGCCGTCTCGGTCGAGGGCGGAATCGTGATCTCTCCGAAACCGCGCGCGCGCAGCTCGGCCGAGGCCTTGGACAGGCGGCGGGGCTCGACGACGAATGTCCCGCCTTGCTTCAGGGTCTTATGCATGTCTCGCATATGCCGCAAAGCCAAGCGTAAAGGCAAATATTATCGTATTATCGGGAGTTTGTCGGAAAAAATAGCAATAAACATCCTTTCATTTTCTAAAAATCGGAGGATCGTGCCGAAATCGCGTTGTGCGGGGCAACAGGATTTTGGTTCCGTGGTGCGACATTAGGAACCAGCCCCGTATTGGTGCGTTGGCAGGTTCTAACCTAGACAGGAGCTCGACCATGCCGCGTTGGACCACCCCCGCCAGCCTGGGCGGCTGGCTGACCCTGCTTCTGGGGATCGTGCTGGCGGTCATCGGCGTGGTGCTGACCGTCGGCGGGGCTCAGCTCATGATGCTGGGCGGCTCCTGGTACTATCTGCTCGCGGGCCTGGGGCTGATCGTCTCGGGCCTTTTGCTTGTCTATCGGGATGTGCGCGGGGCCTGGCTTTACGGCGCGATCTTCCTTCTGACCCTGGTCTGGGCGTTGTGGGAGCGGGGTCTGAACGGTTGGGCGCTGATCCCGCGCCTGGTCGGGCCGCTGGTCCTGATGTTCCTGGTCCTAGCGACCTTGCCGGTGCTGAAACCCGGCAAGGGCAAGCGTGCAGGGCTGGCGGCGATCGGCCTGGCCGTCGCCACGGTGGTGTTCGGTTTCGCGGTCGGCCAGGTCAACCGGCCCGGCGTCGACAGCCCCGTGCCGGGGCCGCGCGGTCCCTTCGGCGATCCGGCCCTGATCAAGGCGGGGATGGACTGGCCGGCCTATGGCGGCTCTGACGCCGCCCAACGCTATTCGCCGCTGACCCAGATCAACAAGGACAATGTGGGCCAGTTGCAGCGCGCCTGGACCTTCCGCACCGGCGACCTGCCGGGCGAACGCTGGGGCGCCGAGACGACGCCGCTGAAGATCGGAAACACCGTCTATCTCTGTTCGGCGCGCAACAAGATGTTCGCCCTGGACGCCGCCACCGGTCAGCAGAAATGGGCCTATGACCCCAAGGTGCCGGACGATCAGATTCCCTATACGGCCGCCTGTAGGGGCGTGACCTACTACGCCGTGCCGAACGTCGATCAGGCCCAGCCCTGCGCCACCCGTGTGATCGAAGGCACGCTGGACGGCCGCATCATCGCCGTGGACGCCAAGACCGGCGCGCCGTGCCCGGCCTTCGGGACCAATGGCGCGGTCAGCATCAAGGAAGGGATGGGCAATCCCTACCCCGGCATGGTGTCGATCACCTCGGCGCCGGTCATCGTGCGCGGCGTCATCGTCACCGGACACCAGGTGCTGGACGGGCAGAAGCGCTGGAACGCGTCCGGCGTGATCCAGGGTTATGACGCCGTGACGGGCAAGCTGCGCTTCGCCTGGGACATGATGCGGCCCGACATCACGACCGCCCCGCCGGCGGGTCAGACCTATACCCTCGGCACGCCCAACATGTGGACGACGGCGACGGGCGACGAGGCCCTGGGCCTGGTCTATCTGCCGATGGGCAACTCGGCCGCGGACTACTATTCCAGCCTGCGCCGCCCGGCCGAGGATCAGTATTCCAGCGCCCTGGTCGCGCTGGACGTCACGACCGGCAAGCCGCGCTGGAGCTATCAGACGGTGCGCCACGACGTTTGGGATTATGACCTGGGCTCGCAGGTCACCCTGGTCGACCTGCCGACCGGCGGCGGCGTGACCCCGGCGGTCATCCTGCCGTCCAAGCGCGGCGAGATCTTCGTACTGGATCGCCGCACGGGCCAGCCGCTGCACGGCGTCGAGGACCGGATGGCGCCCGGCGGCGGGGTCGAACCGGCCCAGCGTGCGCGCACCCAGCCCTATTCCCTGTTCAACAGCCTGGCCAAGCCCGTCCTGACCGAGCGGGACATGTGGGGCATGTCGCCCATCGACCAGATGATCTGCCGCATCCAGTTCAAGAAGGCGTCCTACGAGGGCGAGTTCACCGCCCCCACGGTCGACCGTCGCTGGATCCAGTACCCTGGCTACAACGGCGGCTCGGATTGGGGCAGCGTCGCCCTGGACCCCCGCCGCGGCGTGATCGTCGCCAACTATAACGACATGCCCAACTACAATCGCCTGGTGCCCCGCGCCGAGGCCGACAAGCTGGGCTGGTTCTCGCGCGACGACCCCCGCTACATCCAGCGCGAGAAGGAGCTGGCCAACCGGGGCGGCAATCTGTCCAAGGCAGAGGGCGCGGGCGATCCGCAGGAGGGCGTGCCCTATGCCATCGACGTCAACGCCGGCTGGCGCCTGCCGTTTACGGGCCTGCTGTGCAAACAGCCCCCCTATGGCGGCATTCGCGCCATCGACGTGGTCAGCGGCCGGACCCTGTGGGACCGTCCGTTCGGCACGGCGCGCAAGAACGGACCGTTCGGCATCCCCTCGATGCTGCCGCTGGAGATCGGCACGCCCAACAACGGTGGCTCGGTGGTCACGGCGGGCGGGCTGATCTTCATCGCCTCGGCGACCGACGACCTGATCCGCGCCATAGACATCGAGACCGGCAAGACGATCTGGTCCGACGTCCTGCCCGCCGGCGGCCAGGCCAATCCGATGATCTACGAGCAGGACGGCCGCCAGTATCTGGTGATCGTCGCCGCGGGCCATCACTTCATGCAGACGCCGGAGGGCGATTACGTCATCGCCTATGCTCTGCCCAAGGGCAGGGGCTAGGCTTTCTTTCTGGGCCTAACGCGCTGCGCGCTGCTTGAGGCCGAGATGAAATGAGGGACGAAGAGCCGGAGGCGGAAACGCTTCCGGCTTTTCGCTGTCAGGGCCGGGTCTGGCCCTCGCCGCGCACGACGTATTTGTAGGTGGTCAACTGTTCGGCGCCGACCGGGCCACGGGCGTGGAGGCGGTTGGTGGAGATGCCGATTTCGCCGCCGAAGCCGAATTCGCCGCCGTCGGCGAACTGGGTCGAGGCGTTGATCAGGACGATGGCGCTGTCGATCCGGGCGGCGAACCGTTCGGCGGCCTCGGCGTCGGTGGCGATGATGGCCTCGGTGTGGCCCGAGCCATAGCGGGCGATGTGGTCGACGGCGGCGTCCATATCCTCGACGATGCGGACGGCCAGGATGGGGGCCAGATATTCGGTCAGCCAGTCGGCCTCGACCGCCGCGACCATGCCGGGGACCAGGGCTTGCGCCTCGGCGTCGCCGCGCAGCTCGCAGCCGGCGGCGATCAGGTCGGCGGCGACCGGGGGCAGCAGGCGTTCGGCCGCCGCCCGGTCCACCAGCAGGGTCTCGGTGGCGCCGCAGACCGAAACACGCCGCATCTTGGCGTTCAGCACCAGGGCGCGGGCCGTGTCCAGATCGGCGGACTGGTGCAGATAGGTGTGGTTCAGCCCCTCCAGATGGCTGAGAACGGCTGTCCGCGCCTCGGCCTGGACGCGGGCGACCAGGCTCTTGCCGCCGCGCGGCACGATGACGTCGATGGCGCCGTCCAGCCCGGTCAGCATCAGGCCCACGGCCGCGCGATCCGGCGTGTCGACCAGTTGCACCGCATCGGCGGGCAGACCGGCGTCGGCCAGGGCCCGGGCGATCACGGCCGCGATGGCCAGGGACGACTGCAGACAGTCCGAACCGCAGCGCAGGATGGCCGCATTGCCCGAGCGGATGCAAAGGGCGGCGGCGTCGGCGGTGACGTTGGGCCGGCTCTCGTAGATCACGCCCAGCACGCCGATGGGGGTGCGGACGCGGGCGATGTCCAGGCCGTTGGCGGGGGTCCAGCGTTCGGTCTCGACCCCCAGGGGATCGGGCACGGCGGCGATGGTCGCCATGGCCTGGACCATGCCGGCGATGCGCGCGGGCGTCAGAGACAGCCGGTCGATCAGGGCTTCGCTCATGCCGCCCGCGCGGGCCGCTTCCACGTCGCGGGCGTTGGCGTACAGGATGTCGGCCTCGGCCGCCGCGAGCCTTTCGGACAGGGCGATCAGCGCGCGGGTGCGGGCGGCGGCCGGGGCTTCGCGCAGGGCCGTGGCGGCGGCGCGGGCGCGGCGGCCCATCTCCAGCATTGTGGTCGAAAGGTCGGTCATCGGTCGTCCAGCACCATGTCGTCGCGGTGGATCAGAACAGAGGCGCTGCGATAGCCCAGCACGGCCTCGATCTCGTCGGAGCGGCGGCCCCGGATGCGGGCGGCCTCGTCCGCCGCATAGGCGGCCAGGCCCACGCCGACGGCCCGGCCATCGGCGTCGATCAGGCGCACGCAGTCGCCCTTTTCGAAGGCGCCCGACAGGGCGGCGACCCCGGCGGGCAGCAGGCTCTTTCCGGCGCGCAGGGCCGCGACGGCGCCGGGGTCCAGCGTCAGGACCCCGGTCGGCGACAGACTGCCGGCGATCCACTGTTTGTAGGCGGCCATCGGCCCGTCGGGCGCGGCGATCAGGGTGGCGCGGGCGCCGTCGCGGATGGCGCTCAGCGGCGACAGGGTCTGGCCCGAGGCGATCAGGGTGGCGCATCCGGCCGAGCGCGCGATCTGGGCCGCCGCCAGCTTGGTGGCCATGCCGCCGGTTCCCACACCCGCATCGGCGTTGGCGCCCCCGCCCATGGCCAGGATGTCGGGCGTCAGGCTCTCGATCAGCGGCAGGTGGGCGGCGTTCGCGTCGCGTCGCGGGTCGGCGGTGTAGAGGCCGTCCACGTCCGACAGCAGGACCAGCAGGTCCGCTCGCGCCAGCTGGGCCGTGCGCGCCGCCAGCCGGTCGTTGTCGCCGTAGCGGATTTCCTCGGTGGCGACCGTGTCGTTCTCATTGACGATGGGGACGACCCCGTGGGCCAGAAGCGCCTGGACGGTGGCGCGGGCGTTCAGCCAGCGGCGCCGACGTTCGGTGTCGTCGCGGGTCAGTAGCACCTGACCGGCGACCAGGCCGTGCGGCTCCAGCGCGGCGGACCAGGCGGCCATCAGCAGCGACTGACCGACCGAGGCCGCCGCCTGCTTGTCCTCCAGCCGCGCGCCCAGGTCCGGCAGGCGACCCCGGCCCAGGGCGATGGAGCCGGAAGAGACGACGATCACCTCGCGCCCCCTGGCCCTCAGCACGGCGATATCGGCGGCCATGGCCGTCAGCCAGTCGCGCGTCGGCCGACGCGTCTCGGCGTCGATCAGCAGGGACGAGCCGATCTTGACCACGATGCGTTGCGCGCCGTCCAGGGCGGAGGCGGCGTCGAGACGTAGGGGCTGGGCGGCGGCGGACGACATGACGGTGTCTCTAACGCGCGCTTTACCGCTTGTCTCTTGCCGCGTCGCACCGCAATGCAGGCGGATGATGGAATCCCTTTTCCCTGCCTCCGGCGGTTTGGCCCCGATCATGGCCGGAACGCTGGGCAGTCTGGCGGCGGGCATGATGACGGCGGTAGGGGCGGTTCCGCTGCTGTTCTTCCGCAAGGCGGGGGTGCAGACCCAGAGCGCCCTGTTGGGCTTCGCCGCCGGGGTCATGCTGGCGGCGTCCTTCTTCTCGCTGATCATTCCCGGCGTGGAGGTGCTGGAGGCGGGCGGCGCGGGGCAGGCTGCGGCCGCCGGGGTCATGGCGACGGCGGTGCTGATCGGGGCGGCGGTGATCGGCCTGATGAACCGTTTCGCGCCGGTCGACATGCTGGCCATCGGGCCGGCGGGATCGCGCCACCTGTCGCGGCGCATCTGGCTGTTCATCATCGCCATCACCCTGCACAACTTTCCCGAAGGGGCGGCGGTGGGCGTCAGCTTCGGCGGCGGCGACATGCACCAGGGCCTGTCCACGGCCATCGGCATCGGCATCCAGAACATGCCGGAGGGCTTAGCCGTGTCGGCGGCGATGGCGACCCTGGGCTATGGCCGCTGGCCGGCGTTTCTGGCGGCGCTGGCGTCCGGTCTGGTCGAGCCGGTGGGCGGCCTGATCGGGGCCAGCGTGGTCGATCTGCTGCCGGGCGCCCTGCCGTGGGGCCTGGGTCTGGCGGCGGGAGCCATGATCTATGTGGTCACCGCCGAGATCATTCCCGAGACCCGCGAGCAGTCCAAAGGCGAAGGGTCGATGATCGGCCTGATGATCGGCCTGGTCGGGATGATGTTTCTGGACATCGCCCTGGGATGAAGGCGCGTGGGAGGTGAAAACATAGCCGACCGACGTTCGACTGTTACATCATTTACATCGCCGCCAGGGGTTGAACCGGGCGGGTCCGGAAGGCTAGGCCAGGACTTCGCCTCGTCCAGAGACCCCCGGAGCGCCATGACAAAGACGCGACCCCTCAAGACCGCGGCTTCCCGTAGAAATTTCCTGTCTGGCCTGGGTCTTCTGACCCTGATGGGCGCCGGAGTCTTCCCCATGCCTGCTTCCGCTGAAATCGACCGCACCGTTCAACGCCACCGCCAGCGGATCGAGGATCTGATCGCGGCCATGACCGTGGAGGAAAAGGCGGGGCAACTGAACCTGCTGGCCGATCCCTTCCGCTGGATGCCCACGGCGGTGAACCCGCTGGACGGCACGGGCGATCCGGCGCGCGTCACCGCCCTGATCCGGGAAGGCAAGGTCGGGTCGCTGTTCAACGGCATCGGCGCCGAGGCGGGCCGTCGCATCCAGCGCGTCGCGATGGAGGAATCGCGGCTGAAGATTCCGCTGCTGTTCGCCGCCGACGTGATCCACGGCCTGTCGACCATCTTCCCGGTGCCCCTGGCCGAGGCAGCGGCGTTCGACACCGAACTGGCGTACCGGACCGCGCGGGCGGCGGCGATGGAGACGGCCGCCTCGGCCGTTCACCAGACCTATGCCCCCATGGTGGACGTGGCGCGCGACCAGCGCTGGGGCCGCAATGTCGAGGGCGCGGGCGAGGACGTGCTGCTGAACAATCTGCTGGCGGCAGCGCGGGTGCGCGGCTTCCAGGGCGAAAAGGGGCTGGACGACCGCGACGCCGTCCTGGCCACGGCCAAGCACATGGCCGGCTATTCCGCCGCGATGGGCGGGGTCGAATACAACACCACCGACATGAGCGAGCAGACGCTGCGCGGGGTCTTCCTGCCGCCGTTCAAGGCGGCGGTGGACGCGGGCTGTCTGTCGATCATGAGCGCCTTCAACGATGTGAACGGAGTGCCGGCGTCGGGCAGCCGACGCTTGCTGACCGACATCCTGCGCGGCGAATGGGGCTTCGAAGGGTTCGTGGTCTCCGACTACACCTCCGAGCAGGAGCTGATCGCCCACGGCTTCGCCGAGGACGGCCGCGACGCCGCGCGACTGGCGTTCAACGCCGGGGTGGACGTGTCGATGGTGTCGGGCCTTTACATGCAGCATCTGCCCAGCCTCGTGGCCTCGGGCGAGGTGTCGATGGCGCGGCTGGACGAGGCGGTGCGCCGCGTTCTGCACGTCAAGGCGGCCCTGGGCCTGTTCGACGACCCCTATCGCGGCACGGACCCGGTGCGCGAAAAGGCGCTGGTCGGGTCGAGCGACCATATCGCCCTGTCGCGGGAGGCCGGCCGCAAGTCGGTGGTCCTGCTGAAGAATCAGGGCGGTCTGCTGCCGCTGAAGAAGAGCCAGAAGATCGCCCTGATCGGCCCGTTCGCGGACGATGTGGACAATGTCTGGGGGCCGTGGACCATCTGGGGCGATCCCGCGCGCCGCATCTCGCTGGAGGCGGGTTTCCGCGCGGCGATGAGCGATCCGCGGAACCTGACGATCGCGCGCGGTTCGGGCGTCGAGACGCCACTGAACGGCGGCATCGAGCAGGCCGTCGCCGCCGCCCGCGACGCCGAGGTCATCGTCCTGGCCATCGGCGAATCCACCAATATGTCGGGCGAGGCCCAGTCGCGCACCGAGATCGTCGTGCCGGCGCCGCAGATGGCCCTGGTGGACGCCATGGCGGCCCTGAACAAGCCGATGGTCGTCCTGCTGCGCAACGGGCGGGCCCTGGCGCTGGAGGGCAATGTGAAGAACGCCCAGGCCATCGTCGTGACCTGGTTCCTGGGCGAGCAGATGGGCAACGCCGTCGCGGACGTGATCTTCGGCGACCACGGCCCGTCGGGACGCCTGCCGATCAGCTTTCCGCACAAGTCGGGCCAGCAGCCCTATTCCTACGACCGCAAGACGACGGGTCGGCCCGCCAATCCCGATCTGGCCAGCGAGGAATACAAGGCCCGCTACCGCGAGACGACCAATACGGCGCTCTATCCGTTCGGCTTCGGCCTCGGCTACGGCGACGTGACCTATGGCCCCATCGAGATGGAGAGCGACGTCCTGCCCTGGACCGGGACGCTGGACCTGGCCGTGACCGTGACCAACGCCGGTCCGCACCCGGCCGAGGAGCTGGTGCAGCTCTATATCCACGACCGCGTCGCCAGCCTGACCCAGCCAGGGCGGCTGCTGAAGGACTTCAAACGCGTGACCCTGAAGTCGGGCGAGAGCCAGAAGGTGCGCTTCACCCTGAACGCCCGCCAGCTGGGCTTCATCGGGGCGGACGAGACCTATCGGATCGAGCCGGGCCTGTTCGACGTCTGGCTGGCGCCCCATGCTCAAGGCGGGGTCACGGCGACCTTCCGCCTGGACGGACCCCCGTCGATCAGCGACGGGCGTTGAACCTTGCGTTGACGGGGAAGGCCGCAGGGCTTAACGACGCCGCCGTTTGCCTTCGGCCGTCTTTCGGGCCGGATTCGAGTTTAGGAGCGCGCCCATGACGACGACGATTCTTCCGGGCGCGACCGGCGTTCTGGCGCTTGCGGACGGCACCATCCTGCAGGGGATCGGCGTGGGGGCCGTGGGCTCGGCCCTGGGCGAGGTGGTCTTCAACACCGCCATGACCGGCTATCAGGAAATCCTGACCGACCCCTCCTACATGAGCCAGATCCTGGCCTTCACCTTCCCGCACATCGGCAATGTGGGGACCAATGTCGAAGACATCGAACAGATGGGCGGCGGGGCCGAAACCTCGGCGCGCGGCGCCATTTTCCGCGACGTCCCGACCGATCCGGCCAACTATCGCTCCGACGCCTCGTTCGACGACTGGATGAAGCGGCGCGGCGTGGTCGGTCTGGCGGGGGTCGACACCCGCGCCCTGACCAAGATCATCCGCGACAAGGGCGCGCCCCATGCGGTGATCGCCCACGATCCGAACGGCGAGTTCGACCTGGACGCCCTGGTCGCCCAGGCCAGGGCCTGGACCGGCCTGGTCGGCCTGGACTTGGCCAAGCCCGCCTCGACGCTGCAGGCGTTCGAATGGGACGAGGGGCTGTGGGAATGGCCGGATGGGCATCCCCGGACCGAGGGCCGCAAGGCGGTGGTGGTCATCGACTACGGGGTGAAGCGCAACATCCTGCGCGCCCTGGCCTCGACCGGCGCCCGGATCACCGTGGTCCCGGCGACGACGACGGCGGAAGAGGTTCTGGCCCGCAATCCCGACGGCGTGGTCCTGTCGAACGGGCCGGGCGATCCGGCCGCGACCGGCGAATACGCCGTGCCCGAGATTCAGAAGCTGGTCGCCAGCGGCAAGCCCCTGATGGGCATCTGCCTGGGCCACCAGATGCTGGCTTTGGCCTTGGGCGCGAAGACGGTGAAGATGGAGCAGGGCCACCACGGCGCCAACCATCCGGTCAAGGACCTGACCACCGGCAAGGTCGAGATCGTGTCGATGAACCACGGCTTCACCGTGGACCGCGACAGCCTGCCCGAGGCCGTGACCGAAACCCACGTCAGCCTGTTCGACGGCACCAACTGCGGAATCGCGGTCAAGGACAAGCCGATCTTCAGCGTCCAGCACCACCCCGAGGCCTCGCCCGGACCGACCGACAGCCTGTATCTTTTCGATCGGTTCGCCGAACTGATGGGCGACCGCTGAGACCATGAAACAGGGGGCGGCGCGGTCGGACTATCTGGACTGGCTGGCCCAGGCGCTGGCGGAGACGGAGGAATTCGAACCCTTGCCCGACGGCGACGTGGTGGTCGGCTACGCCACCGGATACGACGCCGCCGACATCGCCCCCTTCGTCCTGTCGCTGCGGGCGGTGTTTGACGGCCCGGTCGCCCTGGTGGTTGATGACGAACCGGATTTGCGCGCCTTTCTGACCCGGAACGGCGTCACCGCCGTCGACGCTCCGACCTGGCGCGGCTGGGCGCCGCATCCGGTGATGCAGAGGTTCGTGGCCTTCGCCGGCCTGCTGGGCGACCGGCCGGGCGCGGCCCTGGCCTGCGATGTGCGCGATGTGATCTTCCAGGCCCCGCCCTTCGCGCCCGCGCCGCAGGGGCTGGAGGCCTTCGTGGAGGCGGACGGGCCGCTGGCCGATCACGCCTTCAATATGAAATATCTGCGCGCCCTGTTCGGCGAAGGGCTGGCCGCCGCCGTCGCGGACCGGCCCTGTCTGTGCGTGGGAACCCTGGTCGGGACGCGGGTCGAGGTCGCGCGCCTGTCGCGGCTGATCCTGTCGCTGGCGGCCACGCCCCGGTCCGAGATCGGCGGGGCCTTCGGCGCGGACCAGGCGGCCTTCAACCTGGCGGTCTATCAGGGAATGGTCGCGGCGCGCATCCAGCCCAACTACGGCCGGGTCGCCACCCTGGGGCTGACGCCGGGCGAGCGGCTGGCGTTCGTCGACGGCCGGGTCATGAATCCGGACGGCACGGCCAGCCCCATCGTCCACCAGCACGACCGCCATCCGCATCTGGACGCGCCGGTCCACGCCCGCTGGGGCGGAGGGCTGGAGCATCGCAAGCGGGTGCGGCCGAAGTCGGCGGGTCAGAAGTGGGCCAAGCTGAAGGCCTCGCTGCGACGCCGCACGCCCGAACTGCGCTGATCTGGCGCTTGATCTAGGGCAGGGGGGCGAAGCTGCGCTCTTCGCGCAGGGCGCTGGCCTTTCGCACGGCAAGCGGCGCGGCGTGCAGCCAGTAGTCGGCGTCGTCCAGGCGGCGCTCTCGACGGCGCTCCAGTCCACGCATCCGGCGCAGGGCGGCGTTTTCAAGCAGGCGCGCATGCAGGGCGCGGGGCGACAGTTCGACGATGGCGGGAGAGCCGGGGACGGCGACGGCGTCGGGGCCTTGGGGCTCCACCGCCGGGCGGGCGATGGCGATGAACATGGGGGCTCGGATCAGGAGGAGGGGGAGGGCGCTTCTGCGCCGAGGTCACGCGGGATTAACCACAGGCTCTGTGGATAGTTCCGGACTGCGTCCGAAAAAAGTCCGTGAATCGAATGACTTATCGCCGCGATCTGAACAAAATGGTTGCTGAAATCTTAATCCGTGATCGGAGCGAAAGCTCGACGATGATCGGAGAAAGACGGCGCCGGTGGCAGTCCCTAGGGGAATCGAACCCCTCTTTTCAGGTTGAAAACCTGACGTCCTAACCGATAGACGAAGGGACCGCGGCCGGGGCGGCGCATTTGCCCCGGTTCGGTCCCCTCTGCAAGCGAAAACTTACGCGGCCTGGGCGGTCGCGGGCGCCAGGGCGTCCAGCGCCGGGAACAGGTCGGCGACCAGATCCTCGACATGCTCCAGCCCGACCGACAGGCGGACCAGGCCGTCGCCGATTCCGGCCGTGGCGCGCTGTTCCGGCGTCATGGCGGCGTGGGTCATGGTGGCGGGGTGGGCGATCAGGCTTTCGACCCCGCCCAGGGATTCCGCCAGGGTGAAGATCTCCAGGGTCTCGACCAGTTCGCGCACCGCATCCGTGCCGCCGTTCAGCTCGAAGCTGAGCATGGCGCCGGGACCGGCCTGCTGGGCGGCGACCAGGGCGTGGCTGGAGTGGGACTTCAGGCCCGGATAGTGGACGACCTTGACGGCCGGGTGGGCGGCCAGACGTTCGGCGATCAGGCCGGCGGTGGCCTGCTGGCGCTCGATGCGGGCGAACAGGGTCCGCACGCCGCGCAGGGTCAGATAGGCGTCGAAGGGCGAGCCGGTGACGCCGGTGCAGTTGGCCCACCAGGCCAGGGTCTGATGATCCTCGGCGTCGGCCGAGACGACCGCGCCGCCGACCACGTCGGAATGGCCGTTGATGAATTTGGTGGTCGAGTGGACCACGAAGTCGGCGCCCAGTTTGATCGGGTTCTGAAGGGCCGGCGACAGGAAGGTGTTGTCGCAGACGACCTTGGCCCCCGCCGCATGGGCGCGGGTGCAGATGTCGGCGACGTCGACCAGACGCAGCAGGGGGTTGGACGGGGTCTCGACCAGCACCAGTTTGGGCTTCAGCGCCAGCGCCTTTTCAAGCGCTTCGGGATCGCCCTGATCGACCAGCAGCAACTCGAAATGCCCCTGACGCGCGCGGGCGTTCAGCAGGCGACAGGTGCCGCCGTAGCAGTCGTGCGGCGCGATCAGCAGGTCGCCCGGCTGAAGCAGGTTCAGCGGCAGGTCGACGGCGGCCATGCCGGTGGCGGTGATGACGGCGCCGGCGCCGCCTTCCAGCTCGGCCAGGGTTTCGGCCAGAACGTCGCGGGTCGGGTTGCCCGAGCGGCTGTAGTCGTACTTCCGCTTCTGGTCGAAACCGGCGAACGAATAGTTGGACGACAGATAGAGCGGCGGCATGACCGCGCCGTGGGCCGTGTCCGAATCCACGCCCGTGCGGGCGGCGATGGTGTGCGGATTGGCGATACGGGTCATGCTTTGATGTCCTTGAAGGCGGCGCGGAGGATGTCGCCGACGAAGGCGTCCTCCTTCAGGAAGGCGTCGTGGCCATAGAGGGAGGGCGCCTCGACGAAGCGCCACAGGGTCGGCAGCCGCGCGGCCAGTTCGCGAATGTCGTCGATCGGCACCAGCCGGTCGGAGGTGAAGCCGATCAGGGTGACGGGGGTTCTGATCTTCTCCGGCGTCACGCTGTGGCGGTCCAGCGAATCGGACATCGACAGCCAGCGGGCCGGGGTGGTGTGGGTGCGGTAGGCCTGGCCCCGCGCCGTCAGATAGTCGCAGACGGGATAGGCGCCGCCGACCGCCGCGGGCGCGGTGGTGTCGAAGCGGTCGTGGAACTCCTCGGCCGTGCGGTAGGTGGTCATGGCCAGTTCGCGGGCCAGGGCGACGCCCTCTTCCGGGCGACCGACGGCGACGGCGAACTGCAGGATGCGGCGCTGGATGCCGCGCCAGGCGGTGGCTTGGGGATGGGCGCGGTGGGCGGCGGAGACGACGATCAACTGATCGGCCCAGTCGGGATAGAGCTCGGCGAAGGCCAGGCCGATCATGCCGCCGTAGGAGCAGCCGACGAAGGCGGCGATCCGCGCGACCTTCAGATGGTTCAGCACCAGGGCGAGCAGGCGGGCCTGGTCGTGGGTGGTGATGGTGACGGGCTTGTCCGAGAACTCGGCCCCCGGCGCGAAATCGACGGCCAGAACCTGATAGCGCGACAGGTCGATGGGGCCGCGCACCGACACGGCGCCCGACCACCAGCCCAGGCCGTTGGTCTCGGTGCGATGGACGAAACGTCCCGCCGAGATGCCGCCGGCGACGACGACGACCGGCGCCCCGGCCCGGCCGTGCAGGCGGCCCACGATATTGGGTTGGCTCAGTTTTTCGCCCGAGGCCAGGCGGAAGTCGGCGGGGATGGGGACGATGACGTCGCGGGCGCCGCCGCGTTCGCGAACCGGCGCGGCGACGGGCGTGTCGAGCGGCTGGGGCCGACAGAGGGGCTCTTCAAGCAGGGATGTTTCAGCCAGGGTCATCAATCGTCGTCCGCATCGTTCTCGCCCAGCAAGGTCTCGATGCGGTGACAGATCGTGGAGCGTCGCCTCGCCGATGCTCCACTCATCTCTCGCGGTTCCGAAGAACCCCGCAGGAGTTGGCACCGTTTCGGGCGGAACCCGATGGTTGCCCCGGCGTCAAAGGGCCTAATCCCTCAGCCGGTCTTGATGAGTGACTTTACGTTGATCAAACGGGCGGCGCCGGTCAAGCGGAAAATTCCACCTTTATCGTGGTGTTGCGTGGGTGCATCGGGTGTGAAATGGATGAAAATGGTCGCGTCGTGAAAAAATCATCCAAGCCTGCTTGACAGACCGGGGGTGCGCCAATCACCCTAGGCCAAGATTTCAACCGGACCCGTCCCGTGCCGCAGCGCTCGTTCATCGTCGAAGTCGAAGTTTCCACCGTCGCCAGCTTCGCCGCGACGGGCTTCGGCATGGGCGCGATCCTCGGTGGAACCATTATCGGCGGCACGACCGGCACCACCACCATGCCCAGACGGGCGGGACGAGTTTAGCGCGCCGAACACAGGCGACTGCAGAACCCGAACCCCGCCCGGTCCGCCAGGCGGGGTTTTTCTTTTCACCCCACGCTCCCCATCCAGAACTCCGAGAAACCCCGATGTCCGCCTCCCTCGCCGTCGTAGAGAAACCCGAACCGCTCGATCCCGATCATCGGCCGGCGCCCGAACCCGCCCCCGAGGTGGTGGTGCTGAAGTTCGGATCGTCCATCCTGCGCAGCCCGACCGAGGCGCCGCTGGTCGCCTCGGCTGTCTATGGCCATGTGCGGGCGGGACGGAAGGTTGTGGCGGTGGTCTCGGCCTTCGGCGGGGCGACCGACCGACTGCTCAGCGAGGCGCGGGCGCTGGGACTGGCCCATTCCAACGACCTCTTGCCCGGCTATGTGGCCCTGGGCGAGGAGAAGTCGGCGGCTTTGGTCGCCATCGCCTGCGACCGGATCGGCCTGGACGCCTGCGCCCTGTCGGTCAGGGAGCTGGGCATCGTGGCCGAGGGCGAGCCGGAGCATTCGCGCCCCTGCGGCCTGAGGCCCGATCACCTGAAACAGGCGCTGGACCGGCACGAGGTGGTGGTGGTCCCCGGCTTCGGCGCGGTCCGGCCGGACGGCAAGGTGGCCCTGTTGGGACGCGGCGGATCGGACCTGACGGCGGTGTTCCTGGCGGCCGAACTGGGGCTGAGGAAGGTGCGGCTGGTCAAGGATGTGGACGGGCTCTACGACCACGATCCCAACGACAAGAGCGCCCCGGCCCTGCGCTATCGCCGGGCGTCCTGGGACGTGGCGCGCAAGCTTGGCGGCGCCCTGGTGCAGCACGACGCCATCGACCTGGGCGAAAGCCGGGGGGTGGAGATCGAGGTGGCGGCGCTGGACCGGGCGGACGGCACGGTCATCGGCGAGAAGTCGGCGCCTCCCGGACCGGCCCCGGCCCTGCCGCCGCTGAAGGTGGCGGTCGCCGGCTGCGGCGTGGTCGGCGGCGGGGTTCTGGGGCGGCTGCTGGTCGATCCGCGCTATGACGTCGTGGGCGTGCTGGTGCGTAATCCGAACAAGGCGCGCGACGTGGCCTGTCCGGCCTCGCTGTTCACCGCCAGCGCCGAGGATCTGCTGTCGCGCAAGCCCGACATCGTGCTGGAGGCCCTGTCCGAGGGCGAGGCGGGGCATGCGGTGATCCGCGCCGCGCTGGAGGCCGGCTGCGACGTGGCCAGCGCCAATAAACAGGCGGTCAGCCGCGATCCCGGCGGCCTGCAGGACCTCGCCAAACAGCACGGCCGGCGAGTCTTCTGGTCGGCCTCGGTCGGCGGCGGCTCGCCCATGATCGAGACGGTGCGCGCGGCCCGCGCGGCGGGCGAGGTGGTCGGCTTCGAGGCGGTGCTGAACGGCACGGTCAACTTCATGCTGGAGCGGCTGGGCGACGGTGCGGCCTTTGCGGAAGCTCTCGCCGACGCCCGGGCGGCGGGCTTCGCCGAGGAGGACCCGTCGTCGGACCTGGAGGGGTTCGATGCGGCGGCCAAGGTGCGGTTGCTGTGCCACGAGGCGTTCGGCCGTTCGCCGGACGGCGAGGTGTCGCGCGACGCCCTGACCGAGACGACCTCGGCCGACGGCGGGGTTCGCCAGATCGGCGCCGCCCACCTGAAGGACGGGGCGGTCACGCCGTCGGTGCGGCTGACGGCGGACCACGGCGATCCACTGTTCTCGAGCCTGCGGGGCGAGGGCAATGCGCTGAAGGTTTATGGCGCCGACGGGCGGGTGTGGCGGTGCCGGGGGCGCGGCGCTGGACGCTGGGCCACGACCGAAAGCATCATGGCGGACCTGGCCGAAATCGTGCGCGCGCGTCGCGCCGACGCGGGACTGAACTAGGGTCATGGCCGTCTTCACCCCCGTCAGCCTGGCCCAGGCCAGGGCGTTCCTGCTCGGCTACGACATCGGTCGGCCCGTGTCGCTGACCGCCATCGCCGAGGGGGTGGAGAACACCAACTATCGACTGGACACGGTGCGGGACGGCGTGGCCCGACGGTTCGTCCTGACCCTGTTCGAGGGGCGGACCGACGCGGCCTCCCTGCCGTTCTGCCTGGGGCTGACGGCGCATCTGGCCGGGCGCGGCTTTTCCTGCCCCATGCCCGTCGAGGATCGGGCGGGACAGTGGCTGAGCCGGCTGAACGGCCGGGCGGCGGCGGTGATCGAATGGAAGACCGGCGCCTGGCTGAGGGCGCCGGGCGAGGTGGATCAGGCGGCGGCGGGCGCGGTCTTGGCGCAACTCCATCTGGCGGCGGCCGACTTCCCGCTGCGCCGCGCCAATCCGGTCGGGCCGGCGGTGTGGCGGCGGCTGGCGGATCGGTGCGCCGAGGGCGTCGCGCGCGCCTCCGACACGGATCGGGGCCTGCTGAAACAGGTGGAGGCGGGGCTGGCGCGGCTGGGTGATCCGTTCACGGACGATCTGCCGGGCGGGGCGATCCACGCCGACTATTTCCCCGACAATGTGCTGTTCGAGGATGGGGCGGTGTCGGCCGTCATCGACTTCTATTTCGGCTGCGACGGCGCCTTCGCCTATGACCTGGCCATCGCCCTCTCGGCCTGGGGGTTCGACGCCGAGGGACGGGCGCAGCCGCAGGCTCTGGCCGCCTTCCAGCGCGGCTACGAGGCGGTGCGGCCCCTGAGCGCGGTCGAGCGGGCGGCCCTGCCGCGTCTGGGCGAAGCGGCGGCGCTGCGGTTCACGGCGACGCGGCTGCACGACCGCATCTTCCACGATCCGGCCAATCTGGTGACGCCCAAGGACCCGGCCGTCTTCCTGCGCCGTCTGGACCATTGGCGGGCGGTGGAGCCGGCCTGAAAGCAGGGTTGAAATCGGGGCGGCGCCGAAGCCTTTCTGGAACCGAAAGCGGAACCGGGATTTTGATGTGCAACGGCGAAAAGCGCCGCACTTCTCCCCGAGGATGACATCATGACCGACGAACAGATCAACGGCGCCGCTTCGCAGGTGCAGGGCAAGGTGCAAAAGGGTTTGGGCCAGCTTGTCGGCGACCAGAAGATGCAGGTCGAAGGCGCCTTCAACGACGCCAAGGGCCGCTCGCTGGAGACCTTCGGCAAGGCCATGGACGCCGTGGATCGCCTGGTCGAAAAGGCGCCGGCCGATTACCGCGACAAGGCCCGCACCGTGGCGGCCGAGGCGCGCAAGCGTCCGCTGGTCACGACCCTGTCGGTCGCCGGCGCCGGCCTTTTGCTGCTCAAGATGCTGACCGGCGGCAAGCGCCGCTGAGGTCGGGCCTAGTGGCGGCCTGAAAAGGCCGCCACGGCGTCCAGCGTCGCTGCCAGCGTTCCCTCCACGACCGTCAACCGCTCGGGCCGGTCGCCCAGGGCGGCGATGACGTTTGCGGGTTCGGGTTCGAAGCCCAGGACGTCGGAGACGAAGGCGCCGAACTTGGACGGATGGGCGGTGGACAGGGCGACGACCGGGCCCTTGGCGCGGTCCTGGCGGCGCGCGGCGGCCAGGGCGACGGCCGTGTGCGGACAGACGACGCGGCCCCAGGTCTCATAGGCGTGGGCGATCTCGGCGCGGGTTTCGTCTTCGTCGATGGAGACGGCGGAAACCTCGGCGCGCAGGGCGGCCAGCAGGGCCGGATCGAAGGCGACGGCGCCGTCGCGGGCGAAGGTCTCGAACACGGCGCGGGTCGCCTCGGCGTCGCGGCCGGTCGCCTCGAACACCAGACGTTCGAAGTTGGAGGGGGCCTGGACGTCCATGGAGACGCTGCCGCTCTCGACCGCCGCGCGGCGCGAATACAGGCCGTCGTTGATGGCGCGGGCCAGGGCGTCGTTCTGATTGACCGCCGCGACGAAGCCGTTGGCGGGCAGGCCCATCCGGGTGGCGGCGATGCCGGCGAAGGCGTCGCCGAAATTGCCGGTCGGCACCACGAAGGTCGCCGCCTGGCCCAGCTGGGCGGTGGCGGAGACATAGTAGGGGATCTGGCCCGCCAGCCGCGCCCAGTTGATCGAATTGACCGACGACAGCCGACCGCGCTCGCGCAGGGCGGGGTCGGCCAGCAGGCTCTTCACCAGACGCTGGCAGTCGTCGAAATCGCCGCGCACGGCCAGGTTCAGGACATTGTCCGCCTGAACCGTCGTCATCTGTTTGCGTTGGATCGGCGAGACGCGATCCAGCGGGTGCAGCACGACCAGATCGACCGACTTTGCCCCGGCGAAGGCGCGCACGGCGGCGGCGCCGGTGTCGCCTGAGGTGGCGGTCAATATGGTCAGTCGCTCGCCCGAGGTGGACAGGGCCTCGTCCGTCAGGGCTGCGACCAGCTGCATGGCCAGGTCCTTGAAGGCGGCGGTCGGGCCATGGAACAGCTCCAGCACGAACAGGCCCGGCTCCAGCTCGACCAGGGGCGTGACCAGCGGATGGTCGAAGCCGGCGGTCAGGCGATCCAGGGCGCGGTCCAGCGCGCCGGCCGGCAGGGCGTCGCCGACGAAGGGCGTCATGGCCTGAAGGGCGATGCGTTTGTAGTCCGCCGCGCCGGTCCACGCCTCGGGCGACAGGGTCGGCCACGCGGTCGGCATGTAGAGGCCGCCGTCGGGCGCTATGCCGCGCAGCAGGGCGTCGGCGAAATCGGTTTCGGGCGAGAGGCCGCGGGTGGAGACGTAGCGGGCGCTGGAGGTGCTCATGACGGCCTTGGTCCTAGCCAGCGCGGGCGGCGGCGTCACCCCGTTTGTGGTCGAAAGGGGATGTTTTTGGCGGCTGTGGCGGCTCTGCGCCCGGTGCGGGACAATTTCCATGCCGTAGAGCGCCTGCGACCTCGGCTGCGCTGGCGCCTGTCGCCGATGCGGTCCATGTCAGGGACATGAGACGACGTGATCTTCTGATCCGACTGGGCCTGGTCGCCGGCGTAGCGGGCGGGGCCTGGTGGGTGCGCGACCATGTCGTATGGCGTCGTCCAACGGCGGCGTTCGCGGATGGGCCGACCGATTGGCTGCCCTATGCCGAGGCGCGGGCGACGACCCCCACCCTGGCGTTGAGCGTCAACGGCCGACCGGTGCGGGCGCTGGTGGATTCGGGCGCGCAATATTCGGCGGTGGATCGGTCGCTGGTGCAGGAGTTGGGCCTGACCCACCTGTTCGACATCCCCATGGTCGCCTATGGCGTCGGCGGCGGGGCGCAGATGGGAAGAGGCGCGACGCTGGACGTGGCGGTCGGGGCAGGCGGCAAGGCCCTGCGGCTGGATGGACTGCGCGCCGCGATCCTGGACCTGGGGCCGCTGGCGGGCGACGCCGGCCTGGGCGCCGGTCTGATCCTGGGGCAGGACGTGCTGGCCGAACTGGTGCTGGAGCTGGACGCCCAGGCCCGCCGGTTGCGGTTCGCGCCACGCGCCGGCTGGACGCCGCCGTCGGCCCTGACCGCCTTGCCCGTGCGGCGCGCGGGTCGGGCGCTGCAGACGACGATCACGGTCGAGGGCGCGACGGTGGAGGCGGTGGTGGACACCGGCGCTTCGGCCCTTCTGGCCCTGACGCGAGACGCGGCCCAGGGCGTCGGTCTGCTGGACGGGCGCGAGCGGCGGGCGGGCCGCAGCATCGTCCTGGGCGGGATGATCCGGGCCGAGACGGTCCGCGTCCGCACCCTGACCATCGGCGACGAACTATACCGTCGGGCCGAGGTGGCCATCTATGACGACGTACCCGTGCCCGGCTTTCCACGCGCCCTGGTCGGCATGGCGGCCTTTGCCGAGCGTCGCATGGCGATGGACCTGGGCCGGCCGGGCCTGTGGAGCGAACGGCCGCTGGATCTTACGGTCGGGTCCTGATCCCCATCACCCCGCCAGGGCGGCGCCCACGACCACCCTGGCCTCGGCCTGGACCGCCGCCAGGTGGTCGGCGCCAAGGAAGGATTCGGCGTAGATCTTGTAGACGTCCTCGGTGCCCGAGGGGCGGGCGGCGAACCAGGCGTCCCGGGTCACGACCTTCAGTCCGCCGATGAGTTCGCCGTTGCCGGGCGCCGTGGTCAGGATATCGACGATGGGCTGACCGGCCAGGGCGGTTGCGGTCACGTCGGCGGGCGACAGGGCGGCCAGGCGCGCCTTCTGCGCCCGCGTCGCCGGGGCGTCCATCCGGGCGTAGGCGGGCGCGCCGTATCGGTCGGTCAGGTCGGCGTAGAGGCGGCTGGCGCTCTGGCCCGTGCGACCCTGGATCTCGGCCGCCAGCAGACACAGCAGCAGCCCGTCCTTGTCGGTTGTCCACACCGTGCCGTCGCGCCGCAGGAAGGACGCGCCGGCCGACTCCTCGCCGCCGAACCCGACCGAGCCGTCCAGCAGGCCCGGCACGAAATGTTTGAAACCCACCGGCGTCTCCACCAGCCGGCGGCCCAGGCCCGAGACCACCCGGTCGATCATGGAAGAGGACACCAGCGTCTTGCCGACCCCGACCTGCGCCCCCCAGCCAGGCCGGTTCTGGAACAGATAGGCGATGGCGGCCGCCAGGAAGTGGTTGGGGTTCATCAATCCGCCGTCGGGGGTGACGATCCCGTGCCGGTCGGCGTCCGCATCATTGCCGAAGGCCAGATCGTAGCGCGCCTGTCCCTGCATCATGCCGATCAGATTGGCCATGGCCGCGGGCGACGAACAGTCCATGCGAATCTTGCCGTCCGTATCCAGCGGCATGAAGGCCCAGCGCGGATCGACCGTCTGGTTGACGACCGTCAGGTCCAGGCCATGCCGCTCGGCGATCGCGCCCCAATAGGCGACGGCCGCGCCGCCCAGGGGATCGGCGGCGATCCGCACGCCGGCCTCGCGCACGACGTCCAGGTCCAGCACGCTGGGCAGGTCGTCGACGTAGGCGGCCAGGAAGTCGAACCTCCCAGCCGTCGCATAGGCCTGGGCGAACGGGACGCGGCGCACCTCGGTCAGGCCGCCCTCGATCAACTGGTTGGCGCGGGCGGCGATGGCGGCGGTGGCCTCGCCCCCCGCCGGGCCGCCCGAGGGGGGATTGTATTTGATGCCGCCGTCGCGCGGCGGATTGTGCGACGGGGTGATCAGGACGCCGTCGGCCTGACGTGTGTTGGCGCGATTGTGCGTCAGTATGGCGTGGGACACGGCGGGGGTGGGGGTGAAGCCGTCGCGCGCGTCGATCAGCACCTGAACGCTATTGGCGACCAGCACCTCCAGCGTGGTGCGGAAGGCCGGTTCGGACAGGGCGTGGGTGTCGCGCCCCAAGAACAGGGGACCGTCGATTCCCTGCGCCGCGCGGTATTCGGCGATCGACTGGGCGATGGCCAGGATGTGGGCCTGGTTGAAGGCGCCGTCCATGCTGGACCCCCGGTGGCCCGAGGTGCCGAAGACCACCCGCTGCTGGGGCTCGGTCATGTCGGGCTGGACCGTTTCATAGGCGCCCAGCAGGGCGTCCAGGTCGATCAGGTCTTCGGGGCGGGCCGTCCGGCCGGCGCGTTCGTGCATCGTCAGTCAATCGTTGGAAATGGGGCGGCTCAGGCGCCGCTGAAGGTGTCGCAGGACGCGGGATCGCCCGACTGATAGCCGCGCTGAAGCCATTCGACCCGCTGGGCCGAGGAGCCGTGGGTGAAGCTTTCGGGCGAGACCCGGCCGCCGGCGCGGCGTTGCAGCGTATCGTCGCCGATGGCCTGGGCGGTCTTCATGCCCTCCTCGATGTCGCCGGGCTCCAGCGCCACTTTGCCGTTCGACACGGCGGCGGCGTTCTTGGCCCAGACGCCGGCGTAGCAGTCGGCCTGAAGCTCCAGCGCCACGGAATACTGGTTGGCCTCGCCCTGGCCGCGCGCGCGTTGCTGAGCGCGGCGGACCTGTTCGGACGTGCCGGTCAGGGTCTGGACGTGGTGGCCGAACTCATGTGCGATGACATAGGCGCGGGCGAAGTCGGCGCCCGATGCGCCCAACTGGCTCTCCATCTCCTGCCAGAAGCCCAGGTCCAGATAGACCGTCTGGTCGTTGGGGCAGTAGAAGGGGCCCATGGCCGACTGGCCCATGCCGCAGCCGGTCGGGGTGCCCTGTTCGTAGATCACGACCTTGGGCGGGGTATAGCCGTGCAGCTTCTGCGACCAGACGTCGTTGACGTTGGCGCCGATGACATCGACGAAGCGGCCGGCCTGATCCTGGGGCGTGCCGACCTTGCCTTGCTGTTCGGTGGCGCCGACGCCGCCCATCTGGCTGGCCAGTTGGGTCGTGGTGGACGGGTCGATGCCGAAGACGAAATAGCCGATCAGAGCCAATATGCCGACGCCGATGCCGCCGCCCGCGATGGCGCCGCCGCCCAGTCCGCGCCGATCCTCGACCCCGCCGCCTGTCCGCCCGTCTTGCCAGCGCATGATCGCTCCCCTCGCTTCGTTCCGCCCAAGCTAGGCCTGAACGCGGGGGGAAGGGAAGGGATGCGTCAGGGTTTGCGATCCAGCCAGGCGTCGATCTGGCCGAATCCTTGCGCGGCGGCCTGGCCGCGGGCGGCCGTCGCCTGGCGCAGGGCGCGTTCCTGCTCGGGGCTGTAGAGGGGGCGGATCGGTCCGGTCGATGTCGGCGGCGTTGCGGGCTGGCGCGCGGCCTCCAGATCGCGCAGGCGCGACTGGGTCTCGGTCTGCTGGCTGGCGGCCAGGGCGGCGCCGGCCTGGGCCTGGGCGCGCAGCCGCTCGGTCTCGTAGCGGTGCTGATCGGCGATGGCCGCCGGCGCGCCGCCGACATAGGGGACGTAGGGCGCGCCATAGGGATTGGGCGCAGGCGGGACCTGCGCCACGACCGGCGTCGCCGCAGCAGCCAGGACCGACAGGATCAGAACCATCCTCATGATCCCGACATGGGGCCGAGGACGGCTTGCGCCAAGCGGAGCCGCGCTCCTTTTCGGCGGGGCTGGCCCACCCGGGTTCCGGTTTCGTCCTGCGCAGGGCTCGGAACGACGCCCGGCATGCTCAGGGCATGGCCCAGACGGAGGACCGCTTGATCTCCTGGTCCTCCAGCTCCCGCGTCGTGGGCACCCGGTATTCGGCGAGGAAATCCAGGCCCGTGCGCGGGAAATAGGTGCGGCCCGGATCGCCGATCAGGACGCGCATCCCCCTGGCCCGCGCCTGGGCTAGCCAGGCCAGGACGGCCTCGGTCATCGGGCGTTCGTAGCAGATGTCGCCGGCGCAGATGACCTCGACGTCGGGCGGGGCGCTGTCCAGCAGGTCGGTCTGGGTGAAGGCCAGCGCCACGCCGTTGGCCTGGGCGTTGGCGGCGACGGCGGCCTGGCAGAAGGGGTCGATGTCGGCGCACAGCACCGAGGCCGCGCCCGCCTTCATCGCCGCGACGCCGACCAGGCCCGAACCGGCGGCGAAGTCCAGCACCCGCTTGCCGGCGACCTCGTGCGGATGGTCCAGGAGATAGCGGCTCAGCGCCTGACCCCCCGCCCAGGCGAAGGCCCAGAAGGGCGGCGGCACGCCCATTTCACCCAGCTCCTCCTCGGTCAGGCGCCAGATCGGGGTGATCTCGTCGGCCAGCCAAAGGGAAATCTCGGGCGCGTGCGGCACGGGTTGCAGCCGGGTGTGGCTGCGGATGAAGGCGGTGGGATCGGAGACGGTCACGGGGCGGGGCGCGTCGTCACGGTTCGCAGCACGTCCAGATAGCCGGGCGCCACCTCCATCGCCCTTCCCTGCGGCCTGGCGTGCACGGCGCGGTGAAGGGCCGGCAGCTTCCAGCAGGGGACATGCATGAACAGATGATGCTCGGCGTGGAAATTGACCCAATAGGGGGCGATGAAGGCGCGCTCCCACCAGCGGGCGCGAGTGGTGCGGGCGGCGCGAAAGGCGTCATCGGTTCCGCCCTCGACACAGGCGTGTTCGGCGATGTTCCTCAGCCGCGTCACCATCGGGAACCAGGTCGCCATCGGCAAGAGCCAAAGGACGAAGAAGGCCCACCACAGGCCGGCGGCGACGAATCCGGCCAGCAGCAGGATGTTGACGATCAGGAACGGCAGGACGGACCGGCCCGTGACGATGGACTCATAGTCATGGGCGGCCTCGATCATTCCCTTTGCGCCGCCGCTCTCCGGGCGATTTGAGCGCGCCTGGGCCAGGGGCAGGAGAATCCGCTGTTTGAAGAAGGTCTGGCCGGTCAGGTCGCGGATCAGCTTGCGCCGCAGGGAGGCGGGCGTGACGGGGAAGGGCGCCGACAGCATCCGGTCCGGGTCCTCGGGTTGCTGGACAAAGCGGTGATGGCGCAGGTGATAGGGGCGATAGGTCTTCAGACTGGCGCCGATCGGCACGGCGCACAGCCAGTGACCGAGAAAGTCGTTCAGGCGCGCGTTGCGGGATAGGCCGCCGTGCGCCGCCTCGTGCATCAATATGGCCAGGCCCAGTTGGCGCGTGCCGACGATCATCACGCACAGCGGGATCAGCCAGGGAAGGACGACGCCCGCCGTCACGGCCAGGGCGATCACCGCCCAGCAATGCAGCACCAGCAGCGGCCCGACCCAGGCGGATCGGCTCTGGAACGGACGCCACTCCTGGGGCGTGAACAGGGTCGCAGGCGCGATGCGCGGGGCGGCGGGCATGGCGTCAGTCTAGCCTCAAGCCCGACGGGCGAACAGTCGTGCGAAGATGTAGGGCGCGCCTGACATAAAGTCAGGTTGACATGACATTTCTACTGTGTCAGGTTCGCCTTACAGAAACGGGAGATCGCCATGCTGGCTTTGGGTAAATCGAAGACGCAGGCGGGGCGGCGGTATGTGATCCGCACCCTGGCGTTCATGGGCGGCTATCTGGCTGTCAACACCGCCGCCATCTTCGGGGCGTTCGATGACATTCGCAGCCCGGTCGCGGCCTGGGCCCTGGCCCTGGTGGTCGCTGCGCCGGTCGCGGGCCAGATCTGGGCGACCCTGGCCCTGATGAAGGAATCCGACGAATTCGTGCGCGCCCTGATCGCCAAACAGTTCATCGTCTCCGCCGGCGTGGCCATGGCCCTGTTTTCGGCCTGGGGGTTCGGCGAAAGCTACGCTGGCGCGCCCCACGCCCAAGGTTGGCTGATCTATCCGCTCTTCTGGGCCGTCTATGGCGTGGTGTCGCCCTTCATCCGGAGCAGCCGATGAAGAACCGCCTGAAATTGTTGCGGGTCGAGCGCGGCTGGACCCAGGAACAGCTGGGCCAGGCGCTGGGCGTGTCCCGCCAGGCGGTGATCGCGCTGGAGACCGAACGGCACGATCCGTCCCTGGACCTGGCCTACCGCATCGCCGCCGTGTTCGAGCGCCCGGTGGAAGACATCTTCGAGAACCCGCATTCGGGCTGACCAAAAAGTCAGAATAACCTTACAATTGGAGACGACCATGATGAACGTGCGTAATCGCGCGCGGCCGATGCTGCGCGCCCTGTTCTTCGCTTCCGCCCTGGCCATGACCGCCGCTGCCGGGGCGGCGGCGGCCGAACCGGCGACGGCTGCGGCCCCCTTCGTCTCGGACCGGTTGTCGGTCGAGGTCGTCGGTCAGGGGCCGGACGTGATCCTGATTCCCGGCCTGGTCTCCTCGCGCGAGGTTTGGCGGGCGACGGCGGATCGGCTGAAGGCGACCCATCGGGTGCATCTGGTGCAGTTGTCGGGCTTCGCCGGCCAGGCCTGGACGCACGGCGACGGCGCCTTCGTCCAGCCCGAGGTGGACGAACTGGCGCGCTACATCCGCCAGTCGGGTCTGGTCCGTCCTGCGGTGATCGGCCATTCGTTGGGGGGGCTCAGCGGTCTCATGCTGGCGCAGCAGCATCCCGAACTGGTGGGGCGGTTGATGACGGTCGATTCCCTGCCCTTCTACAGCGCCCTGTTCGGACCGACGGCGACGGCCGAGACGGCCCGGCCGTTCGCGGACCAGGCGGCGGCGCAGATTCTGGGCGCCGACGCCACGGCCTATCGCGCCCAGCAGACGGCCGCCGCCCAGGGCCTGTCGCGCGACCCGGCGGAACAGGCCCGCATCGTCGACTGGTCGATGGCCAGCGACCGCCACGCCGTCGCCGCCGCGATCCGCGACGTCATGACCACCGACGCCCGGCCAGGGCTGGCGGCCATGACGACCCCGGTCACCGCCCTCTACGCCGCCGATGACGACGGCGGCGCGCCGGCGGCCGTGGCCGACGCGATGTGGACGCGCGAATATTCCACCCTGCCGGGTGCGACCCTGACGCGGGTGGACGGCAGCCGTCACTTCATCATGGCCGATCAGCCCCGGCGGTTCGCCGAGGCCGTGGACCGGTTTCTGGCGGACTGATCCGGCCGATCAGCCGTTGGTCGGCGTCACGTCCCCCGCCTTGACCGGCGCGCCGCCGAACTGGTCGGCGTAGGCGGGGGCCAGCAGGGTGCGGAAGGCCGACTGCGGCAGGGCGATCCAGTAGTCGCCGTCCGAATGCGGCCCGATCTGATAGGAATCGAGCAGGAAGGTGATCCCGCCGATCTTGCCCGGTTCGGACCCCGGCGTCAGGATGAAGGGCGTGGCCGAGGCCTTGGGGCAGGTCCACATCTTGCCCCCCAGGGTCGCCGGCTCCGATCCCGGCGAGCGGGCCTGTTTGGCGGCGTTGGCGGCGGCGCACAGGGCCTTGTCCAGGGCGGACGTGTCCGGCCCCGCACGGAACAGGTCGGCGAAGCCCAGAGGACGCTTGGCCGTCTTGTCCCAGATGACCCCGCCATAGGTGACGTTGGGATGGGCGCCGCCCGTGTCCTCGAAATTGGTGCGCGCCACGCTGATCAGCCTGGGCGTCTCTCCGCCGGGCGAATAGGTGACGGTGCGTTCATAGGGACGATTGCCGCCCCCAGCCTCGCTGAGATCGGCCTGGGCGCCCTCGGCGAACTGGCCCAGTTCGCGCACCCCGGCGTCGTACAGGGCCCCGCGCAGGCCGGGCGCGGTCTTGACCCCCTCGGGCAGGGTCAGTTTGACGGTGGCGTAGGGCGTCTTGGCGTCATAGGCCAGCGGTCCGTCCACGGTCGCTGCGGCGGGCGCGGGGGCTGGCTGGGCGGGCTTGGCCTTGTCATCGCGGCGCTGGCAGGCGGCCAGGGCGGCGGCGATGGCGACGGTGGTCAGCAGGATCTTGGCGGGGGAGGAGCGCATGCTTTTCAGTTCCTATCGCGGGGCGCGTCGGGGGACGCTGGGGGAGGGTGAAGTCAGATCGGCCAGAGTGCGCCCAGGCCGATGGCGAAAAACAGGATGAACCCCGCTTCCCGGTTCGACCGGAACAGTTTCAAGGCCAGGGCGCCGTCGGCCGGATCGATCCGCCGCGTCTGCAGCGCCAGGTGGACGGCGTAGGCGGCTAGACCCGTCCAGAACAGCGGTCCCAGCCCGGCCGCCAAACCCGTCAAGGCGGCGAAGATCACGGCCAGGGCGTAGAAGACGGCGACCCCCGGCCGCACGGCCGAGGCCAGACGTCGCGCCGAGGACTTGACCCCGACCATGGCGTCGTCCTCGATGTCCTGAAGCGCATAGATGGTGTCGTAGCCCAGGGTCCAGAAGACGCCGCCGATCCACAAGAGGATCGCGGGCAGATAGGCCTGCCAGGCCAGGGCGACCGCATAGCCGCTGTCGCTGGCCGGGGACCACAGGAAGGGGCGGAACTCGCCCGCCAGGTCGGAGGGCAGCAGAAGGGCGGCCGCCGCCAGGGGCAGGGCGGCGGCGAACCCCATAAGGGCGCCCCAGTTGAAGGTCAGGCCCAGCCAGGCCTGGGGCCACCAGGTGATCCGTTTCATGAAGGGGTAGGCTGCGACCAGGGCCAGCGACCCGACGCCCAGCAGGATGGCGACGGTCGGCAGGGTCAGCAGGATCATGAGGCTGATCAGGCTGCACCCCACGACGAAGGCCCAGGCCTGTTTCACCGTGATCCGGCCCGACGGAATGGGCCGCTGGGCCGTGCGCGCCACCTTGGCGTCGAAGTCGCGGTCGACGATGTCGTTGAAGGCGCAGCCCGCCGCCCGCATCAGACAGGCGCCGACGCCGAAGCCGACGAACAGCCACAGATCATACAGTTCCGGCGCCTGCCGATATTGCGCCAGGGCCAGGACGATCCCTTGCCAGCCGGGCAGCAACAGCAGCCAGACACCGATGGGCCGGTCGAACCGTCCCAGCTTAAGCCAGGGTTTGAGCCCCTCAGGCGCATGGCGATCCACCCAGTTGGCGCCGGCGTCGGGGAGGGGGGCGAACGTCATGCGGTGCAGGTTAGCGGCGAATGCGGCGGGGGTGAAGGCTTGGAGGGCGAAACGAAAAAGGGGCCGGACGAAACCGGCCCCTTCGACCCTGCGCGGGTTCAGTTCTGATGAACCTCGCCCGAGCCGGAGATGCTGCTGTTCAGCTTGGCCGGGCGCAGGGCCAGGTTGACGTCGCCCGACCCGTCGATCGAGACATCCACGGTTCCTGTGGCGGCGACCGTCGCCTCGCCCGAGCCGGCGATGTCGATCCTGGCGTCCTTCAGCGTCAGGCGCGCCAGGTCGGCGTCGCCCGAGCCGGCGATGTCCAGGCTCAGCCGATCCGCCCGACCCGAGGCCGTGACGTCGCTCGATCCCGACAGGTCCAGCGCCAGGGACGGCTGGTCGTAGTCGCGGATCGTCAGGTCGCCCGAGCCGTTGGCCACGAAACGGTTCACCTTGGGCGCGGTGATCACCACCTTCAATTCGTCGCGCTCGGACCGGGCGGAGAAGTTGCCGTTCTTCCAGCCGAAGACGACCCGTTCGTCGCCTTCGCCCAGGTCCAGGCGACCGTCGACCAGCCGAACCCTGTCGGTCAGACCCTTGGGGCCGGTGATGACGACGGTGTCGGCGTCGCCCTGGACATATTCGACGTTGATGCTGGAATCGACGGTCAGGGTCTCGCCGCCGGCCCAGGTCAGGGTGCGGGTGGTGAAGGGCCCCAGATCGTCGGTCCCGCCGCCCTTGACCCGTTCGAAGCGGACGCGTTCGCCGTTGTCGTCCTTGAAGGTCCAGGCCCAGCCGTGGCGCTGCAGGTCGTGGCCGCCGAGGGCCAGCGAACCGCCTACGGTGACGACGCACAGCACCAGGGCGGCGCCGGCGATGATGAACAGGGTGCGGATCATGCCGAGACTCCCGGGACAGGGGTGGATTGAGCGGGTTCCAGCGCCGGCTTCAGCAGGCGGTAGTGCAGGCGGGCGAACCAGACGACGCCGTTGACCAGCCAGATGGTGAAGATGGCGCACAGGGCGCCGATGAAGATCGCGCCGGCCATCAGGCCCAGCCCCATCAGGATCGCGGCGAACGGCCCGCCGGGGAAGCCCGCGAAGGGCCCGGCGACCATCACGGCCCCGCCTGCGACGAACAGGCCGATGGCGGCCATGAAGAAGCCGAACACGGCCCCGACCACGCCCATCAGGATGGGCAGCAGGATCAGGATGTCGATGGCCCCCAGGCCCAGCACGGCGAAGACGGCGCCGGCGGCGGCCGACGGGTTCTTCTCCTGGCGCCAGCGCTGGATGCCGGCCTCGGCCTTCAGTTCGCGAGCCAGGCGGTCCGGATCGCCCAGGGCGTCCGCGACCTCGGCCTCGGTGCGGCCGGCGGCCAGACCGTCGTCGAAATGGGTTTCGTAATCGGCGACGATGTCGTTCGCCGTGGTGGTCGTCAGACCGACCAGACCGTTCTTGAGACGGGCGATGAATTCGGCGCGCGTCATTGTGGCGTCCCCTCCGGTTGAGCAACGGGCTCTTGGATCGTGGTTTGCGGCGCGTTCGACACGACGGCGTCGACGGCGGCGGTGAAGGCCGACCATTCGGCGGTCTGGGCGGCCAGGGCCGCGCGTCCCGTCTCGGTCAGGCGATAGTATTTCCGGGACGGCCCGGACGAGGATTCGACCAGATAGGTCTCGACCTGGCCCTCGGCCTGCATCCGCCGCATCAGGGGGTAGATGGTGCCTTCCCCCATGTCGATGGCGTCCGAAAGCCGGCTGGCGATCTCGTAGGCGTAGCTGTCCGCCCGGTTCAGAAGGGCCAGGACGCACAGACCCAGCACCCCCTTCTTCAGCTGTATCTCGATGGTTTCAGGCACCTCGATCTCTCCCTGTGACAGGAATTGGATACGGCAAGGTATCTTGTGACGCAAGGTAGCTGTCGAAACATGACAGCGATTTAATCGTGGCGCTTACCGGCCGGGCTTGCGGCGGCTTTGCGGCCTGATCGGCGTTGATCGCTTGGCAAGGCCAGAACGATCCGATAGGTGATCGCCAAAGCGCCGGGCGTGGGAATCGCGCCAGCGTGACAGTTGCGATTCGTTCGCAAGCGTCTGCTGAATAACGGTTTTATGGGGAAGACTCCTATGGGGATGGGCAAGCGAGCCCGAGGGACGATGAAGGGCGCCGTCGGCGCCGCGTCTTCGATCGTGCTGGGGGCCGGTCTGGCGATGGTCGCCGCGGCGCCGACGTGGGCGCAGGACCTGATGGGTCAGCCGACGCCGGGCGGCATCGGCCTGCAGCCGGCCGCCTCGCCGCTGAAGCACGACGCGCACTTCTTCCACGACGTGATCCTGCTGCCGATCATCGTCGGCATCACCCTTCTGGTGCTGGGCCTGCTGACCTGGATTGTCTTCCGCTACAACAAGAAGGCCAATCCGACGCCCGCGCGCTGGAGCCACAACACCACGATCGAGGTGATCTGGACGGTCCTGCCGGTCGTGATCCTGGTCTTCATCTCCCTGTTCTCGTTCCGCCTGCTGTTCGCCTATCACGACATGCCGCGCCCGGACCTGACGGTGAAGGTGACGGGCAACCAGTGGAACTGGGCCTATGAATATCCGGATCAGGGCGTGGCGGAATATGTCTCCAACATGCTGCCGGAAGACCAGCTGGCCTCGCGCGGCCTGCCGCACAGCCTGTATCGCCTGGCCGCGACCGAGCCGATGGTGGTTCCGGTCGGCAAGACGGTGCAGCTGGTCATCACCGCCTCGGACGTGATCCACGCCGTCGCCCTGCCGGCCTTCGGTCTGAAGACCGACGCCGTGCCCGGCCGCATCAACACCACCTGGTTCAAGGCCGAACGCACCGGCGTCTTCTACGGCCAGTGCTCGGAACTGTGCGGCGTCGATCACGCCTTCATGCCGATCGAGATCCATGTCGTCAGCCAGGCCGAGTTCGAGCGCTGGATCGCCTCCAAGGGCGGCTCCATGACGCCCAAGGCCGCCGCGGCCGCCGCCCCCGCGGCTGCGCCGGCCGAAGCCCCGGCCGCCGACGCCGCCGCTGCCGCGACCCCGGCGGCGACGCCCGCCGCGACGACCCAACCCGTTCCCGCCGCGGCGCCCGCCGCGCCGGCCGCCCAGTAAGAGGCGAACATATCCATGGCTGACGCTATCCTCACCCGCGACGCCGCCCACGCCGGGCACGCCCACCACGATCACCACGATCACAAGGTGGGCTTCTTCACCCGCTGGTTCCTGTCCACCAACCACAAGGACATCGGCACCCTGTATCTGATGTTCGCCATCATGGCGGGCGTGGTCGGGGGCGCCCTGTCGGGCCTGATCCGCTGGGAACTGGCCGAGCCGGGCATCCAGATCTTCAAGGAAGGCTCCTCGATCCAGCTGCTGGGTCTGGTTGAGCAGTCCAAGCACGGCTACAACGCCGTGGTCACGGCCCACGCCCTGATCATGATCTTCTTCATGGTCATGCCCGCCATGATCGGCGGCTTCGGCAACTGGTTCGTGCCCATCATGATCGGCGCGCCGGACATGGCCTTCCCGCGCATGAACAACATCTCCTTCTGGCTGCTGGTCGCCGCCTGGTGCCTGCTGATCCTGTCGATGTTCGTCGACGGCGGGCCGGGCAAGGGCTTCGGCGGGGGCTGGACGGCCTATCCGCCCCTGTCGACCGTCGGCCACGTCGGTCCGGCCTTCGACCTGGCCATCTTCGCCCTTCACGTGGCGGGCGCCAGCTCGATCCTGGGCGCGATCAACTTCATCACCACCATCCTGAACATGCGCGCGCCGGGCATGACCCTGCACCGGATGCCGCTGTTCGCCTGGTCGGTGCTGATCACCGCCTTCCTGCTGCTGCTGTCGCTGCCCGTCCTGGCCGGCGCCATCACCATGCTGCTGACGGACCGCAACTTCCACACCCACTTCTTCGACCCGGCCGGCGGCGGCGACCCGATCATGTACCAGCACCTGTTCTGGTTCTTCGGCCACCCGGAAGTGTACATCCTGATCCTGCCGGGCTTCGGCATCATCAGCCACATCGTCTCGACCTTCTCCAAGAAGCCGGTGTTCGGTTATCTGGCCATGGCCTACGCCATGGTCGCCATCGGCTTCGTCGGCTTCGTCGTGTGGGCGCACCACATGTACACGGTCGGCATGAGCGTGAACCTGCGCGCCTATTTCATCGCCGCGACCATGATCATCGCGGTGCCGACGGGGGTTAAGATCTTCAGCTGGATCGCCACCATGTGGGGCGGCTCCATCAGCTTCAAGACGCCCATGCTGTGGGCCATCGGCTTCATCTTCCTCTTCACCGTCGGCGGCGTGACCGGCGTGGTCCTGTCCAACGCCGGCATCGATTACAGCCTGCACGACACCTATTATGTGGTGGCCCACTTCCACTATGTGCTGTCGCTGGGCGCCGTCTTCGCCATCTTCGCGGGCTTCTACTACTGGTTCGAGAAGATGTTCGGGGTGAAGTACAACGAGTTCCTGGGCGCGACCCACTTCTGGATCATGTTCGTGGGCGTGAACCTGGTCTTCTTCCCGCAGCACTTCCTGGGCCTGCAGGGGATGCCGCGCCGCTACATCGACTATCCCGACGCCTTCACCCCGTGGAACCACATTTCGTCGATCGGCTATGTCATCACCATCGTCGGCGTGGCCGTCTTCCTGATCATGCTGCTGGAAGCCGCCATCCGTCGCCGTCCGGGCGTCGCCAACCCCTGGGGCGAAGGCGCCACGACCCTGGAGTGGACCCTGTCCTCGCCGCCCCCGACCCACCAGTTCAACGAACTGCCGGTGGTCAAGGGCGACGACGGCCACTGATCCTGTTTCACAGACCGACAGCGGGCCGCTCTTTCCATCGGAAGGGGCGGCCTTCTGCTTTTGGGTGTGCTATGCCGCGCGCGCAGATGACCGAAGTTCACACCCCCGCCGAGGCCCCGACCCAGGAGCGCCCCCTTATCTCCACCGCCCAGCCGGAAGACTTCTTCCAGCTGTTGAAGCCGCGCGTCATGTCGCTGGTGGTCTTCACCGCCGCGACCGGCCTGGTCGTGGCGCCGGGGTCGATGAACCCCTTCGCCGCCGCCATCGCCATCCTGTGCATCGCCGTGGGCGCGGGCGCGGCGGGCGCGCTGAACATGGCGCTGGAGGGCGAGACCGACGCCCTGATGCGGCGCACGCGCGGCCGCCCGGTCGCGGCGGGACGTGTCCGTAAAAACGATGCGATGGCCTTCGGCGTGGTGCTGAGCCTGTTTTCGGTCATGCTGCTGGGCATGAACGCCAATTGGCTGGCGGCGGGGCTGCTGGCCCTGACCATCGTCTATTACGCCGGCTTCTACACCCTGCTGCTGAAGCGACGGACGCCCCAGAACATCGTCATCGGCGGCGCGGCCGGCGCCTTTCCGCCGGTGATCGGCTGGGCCGCCGCGACCGGCCATGCGCCGTGGCAGGCCTGGCTGCTGTTCCTGATCATCTTCCTGTGGACCCCGCCGCACAGCTGGGCCCTGGCCCTGTATTCGGCCGGCGACTACGCCAAGGCGGGCATTCCGATGATGCCGGTGGCGCGCGGGGCCAGATCCACCCGTCTGCAAATTCTGATCTACAGCCTGGTGTTCGTGCCGGTGGCGATCTTGCCCGGCGTGACGGGTCTGGGCGGCGCGATCTATCTGGCCGTCTCGATCCTGGGCGGGACCGGCTTTCTGGGCCTGGCGCTGCGGCTCTATCGCTCGCGCGCCGGGGACGAACCCGACAAGGTCGAAGCCGTGGGACGCGAGGCCGCATTGTACGACGTCCGCGCCCAGGCCAAACCGGCGCGTGACCTGTTCGCCTTTTCCATCCTCTATCTGATGGCGCTGTTCTCGGCGCTGCTGATCGAGGCCCTGTCCGGTCTGGGAGCCTAATGCCGTGCGTATGACCCCCGAAGAACTGCGCGCGCGCAAACGCCGCAACGTCTGGATCGCCCTGGCGCTGGTCGCCTTCATCGTCCTGGTCTTCGCCACCACCGTCATCCGCCTGCAGCAGAACCAGGCAGACGAGCGGGCGCTGCGCGACGCGGTCGAAGGCGCGCCCCTATGAAACCGGCGCGCAAGAACATGATCGCCGTCATCTGCGTGCTGACGGTGATGGGGATGACGGGCGCGGCCTTCGCCGCCGTGCCCCTGTACCGGATGTTCTGTCAGGTCACGGGCTTCGACGGCACGACCATGCGGGCCGACAAGGCGCCCGACACGGTGCTGGATCAGACCGTCACGGTGCGGTTCGACACCAATGTGCGCGGCGTGCCCATGACCTTCCGCGCCGAAAGCCCGACCCAGCGCGTGCGGATCGGCGAGACGGGCCTGGCCTATTTCGACGTGACCAACACCTCGGACAGGCCGATCCAGGTGCGGGCCAGCTACAATGTCTCGCCCGAACAGACGGGGCCGTATTTCCAGAAGCTTCAGTGTTTCTGCTTCACCGACCAGACGCTGGCGGCGGGCGAGACGCGCCAGTTCCCGGTCCAGTATTTCATCGCCCCCGAACTGGCGACCGACCGCGAGGCCCAGGGCGCGCGCGACATCACCCTGAGCTACACCTTCTTCCCGTCGGTCGACGCGCCCAAGGCGTGATGGGGCGTCCCGGCGTGGATTTTCCGGGCGTCGGCTGCGGCCTGGTCGTCCAGCGCCCGGACGGACGGGTGCTGCTTTACCGGCGGCTGAAGGCGCCCGAGGCCGGGTTCTGGACCATCGTCGGCGGCAAGGTCGATCCCATGGAGCCCAGCCGGGAGGCCGCCCGCCGCGAGGCCGAGGAAGAAAGCGGCCTGACGATCGGCGCGGTCGATTTCCTGTGCCTGGCCGAAGCGATTCTGCCCGCCGACCGCCAGCACTGGATCTCGATGATCTATGTCACGCGCGACTTCGCTGGAGAGGCGCGTCTGACCGAACCCGACGCCTTTTCGGACATGGGCTGGTTCGATCCCGACAGGCCGCCCCAGCCCCTGTCGGTCTTCACCGCCCAGGCCTTTGCGGCGCTGAAAAAGGCGGAAAGGCGGCGCCCCTCTGGCGCGGCGAAAAAGGGGACGCTATAGCCGGAAGCAAAGGCGACTCCATCGCCCGCCGACAGGGAAGAAACGCATGGCCGATGCGCACGCTGCTCCGCAGCACGACTACCACCTGGTGCCGCCCAGCCCGTGGCCGCTGCTGTCTTCCATCGGCGCGACCATCATGTTCATCGGCGCCGTCATCTGGATGAAGGGCCTGGCGCCCGCCGACGGCGGGCCGATCGCCGCCAACTTCCTGGCCCAGGGCAAGCCGGCCGTCTTCTTCGCCGGTCTGGCGGGGGTGCTGGTCTCGGCCTTCGGCTGGTGGTCGGACGTGATCAAGGAATCCAAGGGCGGCGACCACACCCCGGTCGTGTCCCTGGGGCTGCGTTACGGCATGATCCTGTTCATCGCGTCGGAGGTGATGTTCTTCGTCGCCTTCTTCTGGATGTTCTTCGACATGGCCCTGTTCCATGAATCGCGCGCCCTGACGCCGGAAGTCGGGACCTGGGCCGACACGGCCAAGGCCTGGTCGACCTGGCCGCCCAAGGGGGTCGAGGTTCTGTCGCCCTGGCAACTGCCGCTTCTGAACACCGTGACACTGCTGCTCTCGGGCTGCACCGTCACCTGGGCGCACCACGCGATCCAGGTCGACGACCGCAAGGGCGCCAAGATCGCCCTGGGCCTGACCGTGGCGCTGGGCGTGCTGTTCACCTGCGTCCAGGCCTATGAGTACCACCACATCCTGCACGAGCACCTGTTCTTCAACGAAGAGGCCGTGAACTCAGGCCTGTACGGCTCGATCTTCTTCATGGCGACGGGCTTCCACGGCTTCCACGTTCTGATCGGGACCATCTTCCTGACGGTCTGTCTGATCCGTCTACTGGCCGGGGACTTCACCCCCAAGAAGCATTTCGGTTTCGAGGCGGCGGCCTGGTACTGGCACTTCGTGGACGTGGTCTGGCTGTTCCTGTTCGCCTTCGTCTACGTCGTCTTCGGTTGATCGAAGACAGAACCGAGGCTTCAGAGGCGGCGCGGGACGAGTCATCGTCCCGCGCCGTCGCCGTTTGCGCCGACCCTGTGCGGGCGGGTCTTCGGGGGCGTTGTCCGCGCTGCGGTCAGGGGGCGCTGTTCGACGGCTTCCTGAAGGTCCGGCTCGCCTGCACGGCCTGCGGCCTGGACTATTCGACCATCCAGACCGGCGACGGGCCGGCGAGTTTCATCATGCAGATCGCGGGCTTCCTGGTCGGATTTTCGGCCCTGTTCGTCGAGATCAAATTCCATCCGCCGATGTGGGTGCATCTGGTCGTCTGGCTGCCGCTGGTCGTGGTCCTGTCCCTGGCCCTGATGCGGCCGGGTCGGGGGTTGATGATCGCCCTGCAATACCGGAATCAGCGATGAAGCGTTTCCCCTGGATACTGACCGTCGCGACGGCCGCCGCCCTGGTCCTTCTGATCGGCCTGGGCGTGTGGCAGGTCGAGCGGCTGAGGTGGAAGGAAGGTCTGATCGCGGCGGCCGAGGCGGCGGCGGCGAAACCGCCCGCGCCCCTGGCCGACGTTCTGGCCGACGCCGGGCGCGGGGACGGGTTGGAGTTCCGCAAGGTCCTGATGGTGTGTCGGGGCCTGGCGACCGCGCCCTATGTCGAGCTTCAAACCATACACGACGAGACGCCCGGCGTGCGGCTGGTGTCGGCCTGTCGACCCGAGGGAGAGGCCTTCACCGTGCTGGTGGACCGGGGCTTCGTCGCCGACACGATCTCGGCCCGGCCCCCGGTGATGGAGACGACCCTGCCGCTGGTCCTGGTCGGCGAGTTCCGTTCGGTCCCCCCGCCGGGCGCCCTGTCGCCCGCGCCGCGCGACGGCCGCTTCTACGCTCGCGACACGGCGGCGATGGCCGAGGCCCTGCATGTCGCCGGTCCGCTGCGGCCCGAGGCGGTGTACGCCCTGACCGCGACCAATCCGGAGTTCGGGGCGCTGACGCCGTCGGCGCCGCCGGCGGCCTTTTCCAACAATCATTTCGGCTACGCCCTGACCTGGTTCGGACTGGCGATCGCGCTGGTCGGCTTCTATGTGGCGCTGCTTCGTCGGCGATCGAAGAAAGACCTGTCCTGAGCGCGCAACTGCACACCCTGTCCAACGGCGTCCGCGTCGTCTGCGACCCCATGCCCGGCCTGAAGACCCTGGCCGTCGTCGTCACCGTCAAGGGCGGCGCGCGCTGGGAGGCCGAGGACCGTTCGGGCTGGTCGCACCTGCTGGAGCATCTGGTGTTCAAGGGCGCCGGCGACATGGCCGCGCGCGAGATCGTCGAACGGATCGAGGCCGAGGGCGGAAACATCAACGCCTCCACCGGCTATGAACGCACCAGTTTCGAGGTGCGCGCCCTGGACGGCTCTCTGCCGCTGGCGATGCAGGTGCTGTCGGACCTGGTGTTCCGTCCCACGCTCCATCCCGCCGAGATCGAGCGCGAGAAGGACGTGGTCGCCCAGGAGATCGCCGAGGCCTTCGATACGCCCGACGACCATGTGTTCGAAATGGTCCAGACCCGCGCCTTCGCCGGCCAGCCGCTGGGCCGGCCGATCCTGGGCTCGATCGCCAGCCTGAAGCCCGCGGACAAGGCCAGCGTCGAGGCGTGGCGCGCGCGGCTGTATTCGCCCGACCGGATGGTGGTCGCGGTGTCCGGCGCGGTGGAGGAGGGCGAGTTGCTGGCCCTGGCCGCGCGCTGGTTCGGCGCTGCGGTCGCGACCCCGGTCGACGCCCTGGCCCCCGCCGTCTTCGTCGGCGGTCACGCCAGGCTGACGCGCAAGATCGAACAGGCCAATCTGGTGTTCCAGCTGCCGGGCCTGGCCGCGACCGACCCCGCCCTGTCCGCCAAGCGGCTGTTCACCGAAATCCTGGGCGGCGGCATGGCCTCGCGCCTGTTCCAGAGCGCGCGCGAGACGCGGGGCCTAGCCTACGCCATCGACGCTTATCAGGAGCCGTATCAGGACGCGGGCGTCCTTGGAATCTACGCCGGAGCGGCGGCCGAGCGCGCCAGGGAGCTGGCCGAGGTCTGCGCCCACGAGGTCCGGGGCCTGGCCGAGACGGGGCCGACGCCCGCCGAACTGTCGCGCGCCAAGGCGGTGATGAAGGCCGGCCTTTGGATGTCGGACGAAAACCCGATGAGCCGCGCGGGTCGAAACGCCGCCCAGACCCTGATCTTCGGCGCGCCACGCTCCAGCCCCGCCCTGACCGAAGAGCTGGAAGGTCAGACGATCGAGGACGTGCGCGCCGTGGGCGCCCGCCTCTTGGCGTCGGGCCAGGCGGCCAGCGCGGTCCTGGGCCCCAAGGCGGCGGCTGCGGCAGGCGAGACCTTCGCCGCGATCCTGTTCCCCTGAATTTTACGGGAACGCGCGGCGGGCCTCTTGGGTTATGCTGACGCTTTCAAACCCCGGAGACACCCATGTCCGTCCGCGTCGCCCTGATCGTCGGCAGCCTGCGCAAGGGCTCCTATTCGCGCGCCGTCGGCATGGCGATGAAGGAGATCGCCGCGCCGGGCCTGGACCTGGTTCCGGTCGAGATCGGCGACCTGCCCCTGTACGACCCCGACCTGGACAATGACGCGCCGCCCCCGGCCTGGACCCGCTTCCGGGACGAGGTGGCCGCGACCCAGGCGGTGCTGTTCGTCACGCCAGAATACAATCGCTCCATCCCCGGCGCCCTGAAGAACGCCCTGGACGTCGGCTCACGCCCCTATGGCCACAGCGTCTGGTCGGGCAAGCCAGCCGCCATCGTCAGCGTTTCGCCGGGCGCGCTGGGGGCCTTCGGCGCCAACCACCATCTGCGCCAGCCCCTGGTCTTCCTGCATATGCCCACCATGCAGCAGCCCGAAGCCTATATCGGCAACGTCGCCGATCTGCTGGACGAGAACGGCCGGCTGAAGAAGGACGACACCCGCAAATTCCTGAAGAGCTTCACGGATGCGTTCGAGGCCTGGATCGGGAAGACGAAGGAATAATCGCCCGTTGTGATGAACGGACGTGGATGGGATTCCGCTGGCGCGGGGCGGAGCAACACCCGCAATTGAAAACGGCGGCCCGTTGCGGGGCCGCCGTTTCCGGATCGGATTAGACCGAACTCAGGCGGTCTGGAGCTGGCCAGCCGATTCCTTGCCCGAACGCTTGTCGCGTTCCAGCTCGTAGGAAACCTTCTGGTTTTCGTCCAGGCCGCGCAGGCCGGCGGCTTCGACGGCCGAGATGTGGACGAAGACGTCCTTGCCGCCGTCGTCGGGTTGAATGAAGCCGTAACCCTTGGTCGGGTTGAACCATTTGACAGTGCCGGTAGCCATTATGAGACCTCCGCTAGAAGTTGACCGAGGGAACGCCCCTGCGGCCTGTCGGGTCTGAATGGGATCGGCCTGGACTCATGCGTTCGCAAGGAGAGTGGGCGTTACGCAGAGAGATCGACGAGGCTCATAAGCGCAGGCTTTCGCGGCAAAAGCAAGACGCGGGGCGTTATGGCGACTTGTTGACGGAACAGCCCCGCTTCCAAGACGTTGTCATGGTTCACGAAAGGTCTTCCCTCATGAACCGCACCCATGTGGTCGAGCGCGCCTACCAGCTTGCCCGGACCCCCGAATGTCTGAACACCGGCGATGTGGTGAAGGCCCTGTCGGCCGAGGGCTATTCCAACGCCGACATCTCTCACTTCCAGGGCGCGTCGATCCGCGCCGATCTGAACCGTATCTGCAAGGCGACGGCCGCCCAGGCGGCCTGATCTCACCAGATCTCAGGCCAGTCCGGCCATGACCGGGGCCTCGGCCGCGCTGTCGGGAAAGACGCGGGCGTCCAACGCAGCGCGGTCGATCCCCATATGATCGCGCAGGACGCCCTTGAACACCGAGCGGATGTCCAGGGTCGGGCGCAGGTCGCGATCCTCGAACAACCGCCCCTGGGCCAGGGTCGGCCAGTCGCCGACCGGTCCGCCGCGCTTAAGGGCGCCGCCCGCCAGCAGCAGGGACGAGGCCGTGCCGTGGTCGGTCCCTTGCGTGCCGTTGGCGCGGGCGGTGCGGCCGAACTCGGTGGCGACAACCACCAGGGTGCGCCGCCAGTCGTCGCCCAGTCCCGTCATCAACCCCGCCGTCAATTGGTCGAGGCCAGTCAGGCGCGTCTGAAGTTGCGCCTTCTGGCCGGCGTGGGTGTCCCAGCCGTCCAGTGAGACGGCGACGATGTCGGCGCCTTGCGGCCCCGTCATCAGCCGCGCCACCGCCGCCCCCAGGGCGCGCGCGTCGTTGCGACGCACCGACCCGTCGCCAGCGGTCTCGGCCTGGGCTTCGGTCGTCAGGCCCCGCATCAGGTTCGGTCCCAGCAGCGGATCGTCGGCGTAGAGGTCCTGCAGCCTCAGAGCCAGCCGGTCGTCGGGCCGCACCTGGCCGCCGGGCGACCAACTGGACACGGCCGCGTTTCCCCGCAGGATCAGCGGCGTCTGGGCGCCGATGGACAGCCCCTTCAGCGGCTGCCCGCCGGCGGCGACGATGGCGCGGTTCAGCCAGCCGTCCTCCTGTCGACGCAGGGTGGCCGCGCCGTTCTCCAGCACGTCCTGCGCCTCGAAGTGGGAACGGATGCGCACGGGCAGGGCGACGGCCGGGGCGAAGCGCAACTGCCCTTGACCATACAGGTCATGCAGCCCCGTCAGGGCCGGATGCAGGCCGAAACCGTCGCCGAGGGGCAGGGCGCCGTCCGGCTGTCCGGGTGGGGGCACGGCCAGACCGCCGCGCAGGGGAACATAGGCGGCGTCGCCATAGGGCGGGGTGACGGACAGGCCGTCCATGGCCCCGCGCGCGATCAGAACGACCAGCTTGGGCCGGGCGGCGGGCGACAGGGCCAAGACGCGCCCGGCGAAGGCCAGGCTGATTCCGGCGACGGCCCCGCCCAGAAGGGCGCGGCGATTGAGGGCGATGGGGGTCATCGGCGCTGAAACTCCGGCGACATGAACAGAAGGGCGAGGGCTTCGGGGCGGCTTTCGGCGCGGGCGATAGTCTGTCGGGTGCGCTCGCTCATGCGGTCGCCCAGGGCGTCGACGGCGATCTGGACGGGATCGGCCGTCCGCGCGCTGTCGGCCATGGCGCGCGACCAGTCCAGCCGCTTGACCAAGGCGTCCGGCCCGGCCCAGTCGCCGGCCGTGTCGGGCCACCCCTGCGGCGAGGGCGCCGAGAACGGCGGCTGGCCCATGGCGATCAGGGCCTGACGCAAAGGCTGAAGTCGCTGGGGCGCGACACCCAGGGCGCGATGCGCCGACATCACGAACTCATAGGGCGTCTTCACCTTGGCCGGCTGGGGCGTCCAGGTCTCGGGCGCGGCGGCCAGGGCGTGGGCCACCTGGGCCAGGTCGCCGCCCGTGCGGGTCCAGGTCTGCTCCAGCCGCGCCGTCAGGGCCGGGGGCGGATCGTCGGCGACGAAATGGGCCGCGATCCGGTGCGACAGACGCCGCGCCGTGGCCGGATGGCGGGCCAGGTCGCGCAGGATCGCCTGTCCCTGGGCCAGGCCCGCCTGGCGATAGGTCCTGCCCATGACGGTGCGGGCGCCCGGCTCATGCACATTGGCGCGGAACAGGAAGGCGCCGGTCCGGCCGTCATCGCGGTCCCGGGCGTTCGGCGTCGACCAGCCGGTCAGGGCGCGCGCCAGTTCGGTCACGTCGCCCTGGGTGTAGCCGCCGTCGACGCCGACGGTGTGCAACTCCATCATCTCGCGCGCCAGATTCTCGTTAAGGCCGGCCGAGCGGCGTCGCCCGGCGGGGCTGTCCGGCCCGATCGAGCGCGCCTGATCCAGATAGAACAGCATGGCGGGATGCTGTTCGGCGGCCAGGGCCAGGTCCTCGAACCGGCCGAAGACGTGGGGGCGGATCGCCTCGCGCTCGAACTGGTCGGCGAAGGCGCCGGCGTCGAACTTGACCAGGGAGACGGTGAACAGGTTCGACCAGAACAGGGCCCACCGTTCGGCGAAGCCATCGTCGGTCGTGGCGGCGAACCGGGCGCGGGCCAGGAAGGCCTGGGCGGTGTCGTCGGCGATGGCGCGCCGCGCCCCCTGTCGCGCCTCGCGCAGGGCCTGGGCCGTGGGATCGACCGTGCCGGGCGTGGGAGAAGCGGCCGCGTTCGGGCGCATCGCCGCTCGGGGCGCGGCGGCGCGATAGTCCTGAAGTTGGTCCAGCCGCTGGGCCGCGTCGGGAAAGTCGCCGGGCGGTTGGGGCGCGCCCTCGGGCCGGATCTGGGCCGCCAGCCAGCCGCGCGGATCGGGCGCGATGCGCGCGATCTCGCCGGGTCGGGCGCCCAGGCCCAGCCGGGTCAGGGCCAGGGCGGCGTCATGCGCGGATGCAGCCATCACGGTCTCCTCGTCGCCCCGAGGAGTGTAACGCGCCGGCCCGAAAACTCCGTCGCCGTCCTTCACCGACGTCAGGAGAAATTCGGTCGTCCGATCAGGCGGCCTGGGCCAGGCCCGTCTCGGCCTCGGCGATCAGGTCGCGGTCGTCCACCTGCCACGGATGGAAGTCGGGCTTGTAGAAGGCCAGATAGTCGCCGATCATCCGACGATACAGCCCCGGCTTCAGCCACAGCCAGCGGAACAGGCCAAGGCGGGCCTTCCAGCCGACGACGCCGTCCTGTTTCAGCAGCATCAGCGTCGTCTCGCGCACGGTCCGTGTGAACAGAAGCGTCGTCAGGAGCATGGCCCAGCGCCGGATTCGCCAGCGTTTCAACGGGCCGAGATCGCGGGCGGCGTGCAGGAAGACGTCATAGGCCACGCCCTTGTGCTCGATCTCCTCGATGGCGTGCCAGCGCCACAGGCGGGCCAGGTCGGCGGGCGCGCCCTTCAACAGGTCCGGGTCGGCCAGCAGCCGATGGGCGAAGGCGGCGGTGAAATGCTCCAGCGCCATGGTCGCCGCCAACTGGGCCAGGGGCGGGCGGGCGCGGGCGATGTCGAGGCGGGCGGCGACATAGGCCTCGATCTCGGCGGTCTGGTAGCCGGCGCGTTCGGTGATGGCGTTGAAGGCCATGTGCTCGCGCGTGTGCGCCCCTTCCTGCACGGTGAAGGCGCGGATGTCGGCGGCCAGGTGTGGCGGCGCATCCTTGGCGAACCGCTTGACCGACTGGATGAAGAACCGCTCCCCGTCCGGGAAGGTCAGGCTGAGGGCGTTCATCATGGCGGTGCCGAACGGGTCGCCGTCCAACCACCAACGTGGCGTCGCGGCCTCGCGGTCGATATGCAGGTCGCGCGGCTTGATCTGGAGGTCGGCGGGGGTGGCGGATTTCGCCATGGGTCTGCTCCTCGATTTCGGGACCAGAATGGAGTTAACTGACATTGATGTCAACTAATGGTCCGGTGAGGCGGCGCCGCGGAGCGGTGGCGCGCGAAGAGGCGCTGGAGGCGGCGCGCGACCTGCTGCTATCCGGCGGCCCGGCGGCGGTGACGCTGAAGGCGGTCGGGGAACGGATGGGCGTGGGTCACGCCAATCTGATCCACCATTTCGGCTCGGCGGCCGGACTTCAGGGCGCGTTGATGGACGCCATGGTGCGCGACCTGGCCGAACGGATCGAGGCGGGCCTGAGCGACGGCCGCGAGGGCGTGGACCCGGAACGGCTGATGACCGTCGTGTTCGACGCCTTCGGCAAGGGCGGGGCCTCGCAGATGGCCGCCTGGCTGGCCCTGGCGCGCGAACAGGGGCGGGCGGAAAGCTTCGCCCAGGTGGTCCGCGACCTGGCCGACCGGCTGGCGGCCATGGCGCCCGACGACCCCCGGGCGGCGGAACGGGCGCGGTCCCTGGTCATGACGGCGGCCTATATGGCCTTCGCCGAGGGACTGATCGGCGACATACTGACGCCCATGCTGGACGCGCCCGAAGGCCTGGGCCGCGCCCTGGCCCTGAAGTTGACGGCGACCGTCTTGGCGGAACCGTGAGTGCAGGCCACACTCATCCTGTTGTATGAGGCGTCATGGCCCTGTTGGACTGGATGAGCGATGTGGCTGGGCCCGTGGTCCGGGGCGACGGGGTGCTGCTGCGCCCGCCGCGCGCGGCCGACCATGCCGCCTGGTCGGTCCTGCGCGACGGTTCGCGCGACTATCTCCAGCCCTGGGAGCCGGCCTGGCCCGACGACGACCTGACCAAGGCCGCCTTTCGCCGCCGCCTGTCGATCTATGCGCGCGAGATGGAGCTGGGCAACGCCTGGCCCTTCTTCGTCTTCATCGACGAGGGGCGCACCCTGGTCGGCGCCGTGACCCTGTCGAACGTGCGGCGCGGCGTGGCCGAGACGGGCACCCTGGGCTACTGGATCGGCCGTCCCTTCGCGGGACGCGGTCACACCACCGCGGCGGTGCGCGGCGTGGTCGGCTTCGCCTTCGACCGGGTCAAGCTGCATCGGCTGGAGGCGGCCTGCCTGCCGACCAACCTGGCCTCGCGCCGGGTGCTGGAGAAATCGGGCTTTCGCAACGAGGGCCGGGCCCGGGCTTATTTGAAAATTAACGGCGAGTGGGCAGACCATCTCCTGTTCGGCCTCGTCGAGGACGAGTTCGATCGCACCGGCCGCGACCCGTCGTCGTGAGGGAAGAGTAACGCCTTGAATACGCGAGCCCGATCCCTGGCCTGGGACGCGACGACCGCCATCGAGGCGCTCGCGGCCGCCGACACGGCCCTGTGGATATGGACGCCGTCCGAGGATCAGATTCGGTTCACGGGCGCGACGCGCGCCCTGGGCCTGGGGCCGCTGGCGCCGGAATGTTCGGGCGCGGGCTTCGTCGCCCTGGCCCTGCCGCAGGACCGGTCGCTGGCCGAACAGATGCTGAAGCCCAAGGCCGAGGGGACGGAGGTGGTCGTGCGTCTGCGCATGCGCGGGGCCGAGACCTGCCTGTGGCGCGGCGTCTGGCTGGAGGACGGCTTGCGCGCCGCCGGCGTCGTCGCGCTGGAGACGCGGCTGGCGGGGCTGGAGCGCGACGTTCTGACCGGCCTTCTGGATCGGCGCGCCTTCCTGGCCCGCATCGCCGAGGTGCTGACCAAGCCGGGCGAATACGAACTGGTCGTGGGCGACGTGGACCGTCTGCGGCGGCTGAACGAGGCCCTGGGTCACGAACGCACCGACCTGGTCCTGTCGGCCCTGGCTTCGCGCCTGGCCGCCGCCTTCCCCCAGGACGCCTCGGCCGCCCGCATCGGCGAGGACGAGTTCGCCATCATCGTGCCCAAGACCGCCGCCCACACCAGCTATCGCGTGCGCGAGGCGCTGGAACAGCCGCTGCGCGTCGCCGGTTTCGACATCTATCCGACCGTCTCGATCGGCGCCCTGGTGGTCGAAGGCGGGCCCGACGCGCCCGATGCGGCCGAGCTGCTGCGCCGGGTCGAACTGGCGGTGGAATCGGCCAAGGCCGCGGGGCGTGGCGGATCGGCCGCCTATGGCCGGGCGCTGGAAAGCGACAGCCTCAGCCGTCTGGCGTTGGAGGCGGACCTGAGAAACGCCTTCGTGCGCGGCGAGATCGTGCCCTTCTTCCAGCCTATCGTGAACCTGAACACCGGGGCGGTCGCTGGCTTCGAGGCCCTGGCGCGCTGGCGTCACCCGCGTCGCGGCCTGGTGCCGCCGGACGAGTTCCTGGGTCTGACCGCCGACCTGGGCATGATGAACGAACTGGGTCTTCTGATGATGACCCAGTCGGCCCGGCAGCTGGCCGAGTGGCTGGAGCGTCACCCCCTGGCCGGCCGCCTGTTCTGCAGCGTCAACCTGTCGGTCGGCGAGATCGAACGCCCGCACCTGTGCGAGGACGTGGCGCGCGTCATCAAGGAAAGCGGCCTGCCGCGCGGCGCCCTGAAGCTGGAAGTCACCGAAGGCGACATCATGCGCGACACCGAGCGGGCGGCAGAGGTGCTGCAGTCGCTGAAGGACGTTGGCGCGTCGCTGGCGCTGGACGATTTCGGCACCGGCTTCTCGTCCCTGTCCTACCTGGCGCGCCTGCCCTTCGATACGCTGAAGATCGACCGCTATTTCGTCCTGACCATGAACAAGGACGAGGGCTCGGCCAAGATCGTCAAGTCGGTGGTCAATCTGGGCCGCGACCTGTCGCTGGAGGTCGTCGCCGAGGGGGTCGAGAACGCCGAACTGGCCCGACTGCTGCTGGAGGCCCAGTGTCATTACGGCCAGGGCTTCGGCTATGCGCCCGCCCTGCCCGCGCAGGAGGCCGAGGTCTATCTGGCCGAAAGCCTGGCCGACGGCTCGGCCCCGATCAAGCAGCGGTCGGCCTGAGGTCGGATCCGATGGTGGTCCGCCCGTGACCGACGCCCGACTGGAGATCGCCGCGGGCTTCGCGACCGCCCAGGGACCGAAGGCCGACAATCAGGATTTCGGCGGCGTCCACATCGGTACGGCGGCCGAGCAGCGCGAACATGGGGTGGTCGCCGTCATCGCTGACGGAGTTTCGGGCTCCAGGGCCGGTCGGATGGCGGCCGAGCTGACGACGCGCAGCTTCATCGACGGCTATCTGGACCAGAACCCGTTGAACGGCATCGCCGCGAACGGGATCAGGGCGCTGAGGGGCTTCAACCGCTGGCTTCACGCCAAGGGGCGCAGCGACCCGGCCATGGAGGCGGCGGCCACCACCTTCACCGCCTTGATCCTGCGCGGGCGAGAGGCGACGGCCCTGCACGTCGGCGACAGCCGCGCCTGGCATTTCCGCGACGGCGCGCTGACCCGGCTGACCGAGGATCACACCCGCGCCCAGCAGGGTCTGAGCCATGTGCTTTACCGCGCGGTGGGCATAGAGGCGGACGTCAAGCTGGACGTGCGCCAGGTCCGGCTGGAGCCGCACGACCGGCTGTTGCTGACCACCGACGGGGTGCATGGGGTGCTGGGCGACGCGGCGCTGGCGGGGCTCTTGGCGCGGCGCGGATCGCCCGATGCGGACGCCCGCGCCATCCTGGCCGAGGTCGAGGCGGCGGGCGCCCGCGACAACGCCACCGCCATCGTCATCGACGTGATCCGCATCGGCGCCCCCGACTGGGAGGCGATCACGGCCGAGGCGGAAGGGTTGGCCATCCTGCCCCCGCCCGAGGCGGGCGACGCCGTGGACGGCTTCCACCTGCAGCGTCTGGTGGCGGACGGGCGATACACCCGCCTGTTCCTGGCCCGGGACATGATGGACGAAGCGGCCCCGCCCGTGGTGCTGAAGTTTCCCAAACCCTCCGTTGTGTCCGAACGCGGCGCGCGCACCGCCTTCCTGCGCGAGGCCTTCATCGGCCGCCGCATCGACAGCCCCTTCGTCGGCAAGGTCCTGACCCTGGATTCCGGCCGGCAGAGCCGTCTTTATATCGCCCAGCCCTTCTACGCGGGGCGGACCCTGCATGCGCGGCTGGCCGACGAAGGGCCGCTGGAGATCGCCGAGGGCGTCGCCGTGGCGCTGAAGCTGGCGCGCGCGGTGTCGAGCCTGCACCGGGCGGGCGTCACCCACCGCGACATCAAGCCCGACAATGTGATCCTGGAGGGGAACGGCGGACTGAAGCTGGTGGACCTGGGCGTCGCGCGTCTTCGTCAGGCCGAGGAGTTCGCCGAGGCCGAGGCCCCCGGAACCGCCGGTTACAAGGCGCCCGAGATGTATGCGGGGCAGAGCGGCGATCCCGCCACCGACCAGTTCGCCCTGGGCGTGACCCTGTATCGGCTGTTCACGGCGACCTATCCCTGGGGGGCGGTCGATCCGGCCGACGCCCCGCGTTTCGACCGTGCGCCGACTCCTGCCTCGCGGCGACGGCCCGACATGCCGGCCTGGCTGGAGGCCGCCCTGATGCGCGCCGTCGCCGTCGATCCCGACGATCGGTTCGAGGATGTCGAGGAACTGATCCATGTGCTGGAGACGGGCAGCGCCGTGGCCGCCCCGCCGCCGCGTCGGCTGTCGCTGATCGAACGCGACCCGGTAAGGTTCTGGCAGGGGGTCAGCCTGCTGCTGCTGATCGCCCTTCTGGTGGCGATGACGACGCGCTGAGGCGCGTCGCGCCTGCTTCATGCCGGGCTCAGGCCTGTCTCAGGCGCGGCCGCCCTGGCTGGACAGCATGGCGGCATCCACGCCCAGTTGAGCCAGGGCGCGGGTCCATTTGGAGGCATGGTCGGCGTCGAAGATCAGGTCCAGGTCCGCTTCGGCCGTCAGCCAGACGTTCTCGGCCAGTTCGTCCTCCAGCTGGCCCTCGCCCCAGCCGGCGTAGCCCAGCAACAGGGCCGAGCGGCGGGGGCCGGACAGGGTGTCGGTCATGGCCGCCAGGGCCTCGCGCGTGCCCGTCATGGCCAGGCCGTCGCCAAAGGCCAGGCTGTCGTCCCCGATCATCCAGTCGTCGGTGTGCAGGACGAAGCCGCGCTCGCGCTCGACCGGTCCGCCCATCAGCACGGCGCGGCCGATGGACTGATCGGGGGCGGGGGCGTCCAGCTTGTCCAGAACCGTCTTCAGGTCCACGCCCGGCGCGGGCCGATCCAGCCTCAGGCCCATGGCGTGATCGGGGCCGTGGGCGCAGATCAGGATGACGGCGTGTTCGAATCGGGGATCGCCGATGCCGGGCATAGCGACCAGCAGTCGGCCTGTCAGGGAGGGGACTTCGCTCATGGTCCCCGCATCATCGGGTCGGAAACGGGCGGACGCAAGGCGAAGGGAACGATCGGGCGTCTGGGCGCTTGCGGTCACGGCCCCAGCTTCTATGTGTCGCAGGCGCTGTTCCATTTTCCGGACCCCAACCCCGCGCGGAGATCCCTCATGACCATCCAGATCGGCGATCGCATTCCCGACACCACCCTGGCCCAGGCCACGGCCGATGGGCCCAAGCCCGTCAGCACCGCCGATGTCTTCGCGGGCAAGACCGTGGCCCTGTTCGCCGTGCCGGGCGCCTTCACCCCGACCTGTTCGGCCCGCCATCTGCCGGGCTTCAAGGACCACCTGGCCGACATCAAGGGCAAGGGCGTCGACACTGTGGCCTGCATCTCGGTCAACGACGCCTTCGTCATGAAGGCCTGGGCCGAGAACCAGGGCATCACGGACGACAGCATCGTCATGCTGGCCGACGGCAACGGGGACCTGACGCGCGCCCTGGGCTTGGTGCTGGACGGTACGGGCTTCGGCCTGGGCGAGCGGTCGCAACGCTATTCGATGCTGGTCAAGGACGGCGTCGTGACCCAGTTGAACATCGAGCAGGGCGGCGAGTTCAAGGTCTCGTCGGCCGAGCACCTGCTGGCGCAGCTCTAAAGTGGATCAATCCACGCTATCGCTTCGCTACTTGAGCGTGGATTGATCGTGAATACCGATGTGTTCAGCCCCGAGAAGCGCAGCGCCGTGATGCGTCGCGTGAAGGGGCGTGACACGTCGCCGGAACTGGCCGTGCGCGCCATCCTGCGCGCGGCCGGGATCGGCTACCGGCTGGGCGGCTGCGGTCTGCCCGGTCGGCCGGACGTGGTGATGAAGGGCCGCCGCACGGTCGTCTTCGTCCACGGCTGCTTCTGGCACGGCCACGATTGCGCGCGCGGATCGCGCAAGCCCAAGACCAACGCCGAATACTGGACCGCAAAGATCGACCGCAACCGCGGCCGCGACGCCCGTGTCGAGGCCGCCCTGATCCTGGCGGGCTGGCGGGTGCTGAGCGTGTGGGAATGCGAACTGCGCGAACCCGGTTTCGCCGCGCGTCTGACGGCGGCCGTCAAGGCTCAGGCCGCCTCGTCGGCCGCCTGAGCGTCGATCTCGGACAGGACGTGTTGCAGGGCGCCCAGCAGGGCCGGCGGCGTAAGGGGCTTGGACACGAAATAGGCCATGCCCGCCGCCTGGCAGGCGGCGATATCCTCGGGCGCCGTGTCGGCCGTGACGGCGATGACCGGCGTGCGCGCATTGGGACCGTCTCCGGCGCGCAGACGGCGCGTCGTCTCGCGGCCGTCCAGCTCGGGCATCCGCACATCCATGAAGATGACGTCGAAGGCCGTCTCGGCGCAGCGGTCCAGGGCGATCATCCCGTCGGCTGCGGTGGTGATCTCGCACCCCAGCGGTTGGAGGATCAGTTGCACCGCGCGGCGGTTGATGTCGTGGTCGTCCACCACCAGCAGGCGCAGGGGCCGGTCTTCCTCTTCCTGGGGTTCGCCCTCGGCGTCCGCCGGGCGTGACGGGGGATCGATCTCCGGTTCGACCGCAGCCGGCGCGGGTGGGGAGACAGCCGGAGCCGAAGGCGCGAGGGGCTGGTTCGGCGCGACCAGGGCGCGGGCGACCGCCAGGCGGCTCTCGTCCAGCCCTTCGATCGGAGTCTCGGCCACGGCCGTGGCGGCGCCCGCCGCCAGGAACAGGGAGACGGTGAACCGCGCACCCTGGCCGGGGGCGCTGCGGGCCGTCAGCCGACCGCCCATCAACTCCACCAGATCGCGGCTGATGGCCAGGCCCAGTCCGCTGCCGCCGTGGCGGGCGCTGACGCCCTCCTGGGTCTGGTCGAACGGGTTGAACAGGCGGGTCAACTGGTCGGCCGACATGCCCGGCCCGGTGTCGGCCACCTCGATCAGCATCAGATAGCCGTCGGGCTCTTCTCTCCAGGCGTCCAGCCGCAGGGTGATCGTGCCCGCCTCGGTGAACTTTACGGCGTTGGAAATCAGATTGTTCAGAACCTGGCGCAGCCGCATGGGATCGCCGCGCACCGCACGCGGAACCCCGCCCGTGCTTTCCAGCCGCAGCTTCAGCCCCTTGGCTTCGACCGGCCCGCGCCACAGGCGGATCGTCTGCGCCAAAAGCTTGCGCAGGTCGAAATCGACGGTCTCGACCGTCATCCGTCCGGCGCCGATCTTGGAGTGGTCCAGCAGGTCGTCCAGCAGGGCCTTCATCATCAGGCCGGCGTCGGTGATCAGATCGACATTGGCGCGCGTCTGGGCGTCATGGTTCTGAATCTCGGCCGCCCCGGTCAATATGGCGCCGATGGGGGTGCGCAGGTCGTGGCCGACGGCGGCCAGGAAGACGGTGTGGGCGGCCAGATCCTGTTCCGCCTTCAGCCGCAGACGATCCGCCTCGGCCTTGGCGCTCAGCCCCTTCTCGATGGCCTCGCTCATCTTGCGCCAGCCCAGGACGATGTAGAGGAAGAAGGCGGCGACGGCGGCCGTGGCGCCGATGACCAGGGTGGCCGGCGCGTCATAGGCCGCCGCGCTCATCGGTATGGCCGCCATGTAGAAGAAATAGGGCGCGACATTGGCGATCAGGATCGCCTTGGATCGCGGCGTGTTGATCATGACGAACAGCAAAGCCGCCGGCGTGATCAGGGCCGCGCAGATAGCGCCGGCCGCCCCGCCGGTCAGCCACATCGGCACGGACAGGAAGCCGAAGAACAGGGCGCCGGACGAAATGGTCGCCAGACCCAGCGCCTTGCGCCAGCGTGGCAGGACGGCCGGCGTCGCCCGCGCCGCCGGACTGAAGATCACCTGCTCCAAGAGCTGGATCGCGATATAGATCGCCGCCCAAAGCAGGCTGCCGGTCCAGCCGATCAGCGGACTGACGACCATGGCGATGGCCACGCCCATGGCCGCGCGCTGAGGCAGGGCCGCACGCCGCTGACGCAGGGCCACGGTCCAGACCGCGTCGTCGTTATCGAGCTCGGTGCTCTTGGTCATGCAATGTCCCGACCGCGCGCCCTCAGGGTTCGCCTTCGAACATTGTGCGCAGGGGTGACTAACGCTCCGTCAACGGGCGCCGCCGACCGCCTCGGACACGGCGGAAAAACCGTCGGCGCGCAGACGATCCGCCAGATCGCGCTTGATGCGGCCGACCAGGCCCGCCCCTTCGTAAATCAGGGCGGAATAGATCTGCACCGCCGTCGCGCCCAGCCGGATGCGGGCGTAGGCCTCGGCCCCGCTGTCGACGCCGCCGACCGCGATCAGCGGCAGGCGGCCTTGGGCGGCCTCGGCGGCGGCGCGAAGAGCCTTTTCGGCGAAGGGGCGGATCGGCGCGCCAGACAGGCCCCCGGCTTCCTGCGCCTGGGGCGAACGCAAGGTCTCGGGCCGTTCCAGCGTGGTGTTCGACACGATCAGGCCGTCGATCCCGTGGGCCAGCGACGCCTCCACGATCATGCCGATCTCATCGGCGATCAGGTCGGGCGCGATCTTCAGGAAGACGGGCACGCGCCGGGGGCCTGCGGGGGGGCGGGCGGCGTCGATGCGGCCCAGCAGATCGTCCAGCTGCGCGCGGCCCTGAAGCGCGCGCAGGCCCGGCGTATTGGGCGAAGAGATGTTGACGGTGAAATAGGAGGCGCGGCCGGCGAGGCGTTCCAGACCCGCCACATAGTCCGCCGCCTTGTCCTCGGTGTCCTTGTTGGCCCCCAGATTGGCGCCGATGACGACGCCGGACGGGCGCCGAACCAACCGGGCGGCGAAGGCGTCAAGCCCGGCGTTGTTGAACCCCATCCGGTTGATGATCGCCCGGTCCTCGCTCAGGCGGAACAGGCGGGGCCGGGGATTGCCGGGCTGGGGCCGCGGTGTGACCGAGCCGCATTCCACAAAACCGAACCCCAGCCGGGACAGGCCGCCGAGCGCCTCGCCGTTCTTGTCCAGCCCGGCGGCCAGGCCGACCGGATTGGGCAGGTCCAGACCCGCCAGCCGGGTGCGCAGGATCGGATCGTCGGCGGGCGCGGGCGGAAACGGCAGGACCGACAGTCCCTTGATCGCCAGGCGGTGGGCCTGTTCCGGGTCCATCCGGCGCAGCAGGGCGCCGCCCAGATCGATCACGCTCATCGACCGTCCTCGAACCGCATCTCGCCTTCGGCCGTCACGGAAAAGGCGCGCGAGGCCGTGACCGCCGCGACGGGCAGGGGCGCATACAGATGCGGAAACAACGCCCCGCCGCGCGACGGCTCCCACACCAGTTCGTCGTCGAACCGGCTCAGATCCACGCTCAGCAGCAGCAGGTCCGACCGCCCGGCGAAATGCTTTCGCGCCGTCTCGGCCAGCTGTTCCTGGGTCGACATATGGATGTAGCCGTCGGCCAGATCGACCGGCGCGCCCTCGTAGCGGCCCTCGGCGACGGCCGCGCGCCATTCGGCCGCGTCCACGATCTTGTAGGCGACCTGGGTCATCCGGCGACGCCCAAAGCCTGGGGCCCGAGGGTCTGGGGCGTCAGAAAGCCTTCATAGGCGCAGCGTCCCGCCACATCGACGGTGAAGACGGCCGCCGCCCCGGTCGGAAACCCGCCCGCCAGCCGGTCGGTCACGGCGGGCGAAGCGGCGCTTTCCGTCAGATATTCGACCGCCAGAACATGGACGCCCGGATTGTGCGCCAGGATCAGCAGGCAGCCGGCCTCTTCCTCGCTGTTCTCCACGAACCGGCGCAGGGTGTCGGCCGAGGCGTTGTACAGGGCGGGCTCGTCGCGCACCTCCACATCGCCCAGGGCGTCGTGCATCTGGGCCCAGGTCTGGCGCGTGCGCGTTGCGGTCGAGACCAGGGCCAGGTCCGGGCGCAGGCCGCGTTCGGCCAGGGCGCGTCCCATCAGGGCGGCGTCGCGCAGGCCCGTTTCGGACAGGGCGCGCGCCTCGTCCCCGCCGGCGGGGGCCGAAGGCTGGGCCTGGGCGTGGCGCATCAGGATCAGTCGGTGCATGACCCTCGCCATAAGGCGGTTCGCCTTCGCCGAACAGATGGGACGGCGCACAACTCCGCGTCAATCCAGAGGACTCAGTCCGGGGGGGGCGGCGGTCGAGGCGACCGGCTGGGGCGTCAGGGCGGGCTTGGCGACCCGCTGGGCCTGGCCGCTGGGTCGGATGCGGGCATAGGCCTGGCGCGTGGCCTCCAGCAGGATCAGCCCCGCCGCGCCTGGCGCGACATGGCGGCCGATCTGTTCGAACCCGTCGGCCAGGGGCAGCAGCGGCCCCCACGGCGGCGCATACAGGGTCTGGGACCAGGCCACGGGCTCCAGCCCCGCCTCGCGCACCAGCCGCTCCAGTTGACGGCGGGTGAAGGGCCGACCGTGGCCGAAGGGGGTGTTGTCCGCCCGCGCCCACAGGCCGCCGCGCGCCGCCGCCGCCAGGATGATCCGACCCGTGGGCGCCAGCGCCCGCACCGCCTCCAGCAGCAGGGCGGCCGGATCGTCGGCCTCTTCCAGCGCATGGACCAAAAGGATGCGGTCGAAGGCCCCGGCGACGAAGGGCAGGCGGCGGTCGTCCACCAGCAGGGTGCGGTTGCGTCCCACGGTCGGCCATTGTTCGACCCCCTGGCCGCCCGGCATGGCTGCGACCACGCGCCGCGCGCCGACGAAGGCGTCCAGCCACGGGGTCGCGTAACCCAGGCCCAGCACGTCGCAGTTGGTCGCCTCGCCCCAGGCGTCCTCCAGCCGCCGGGCCAGCAGCCGCCGCGCCAGGGCGCCGGTCGGCTCGCCGTAGAAGGTTCGAAGCTCGTCGATGCTGCGCCGCATGGTCGCCACTATAGGCCGGGGATCGTCGGTCCTGCTAGGATGGCGCAATGACCCTGGATGTCCATCTGTTCCCGTGCCGCAGCGACAACTACGGCTTTCTGATCCGCGATGCGGCGACCGGCGTGGTCGCCGCGGTCGATACGCCCGACGCCGACCGGATTCTCCAGGCGCTTCAGGACCTGGGCTGGGGCTCGCTGGACCTGATTCTGAACACCCACTGGCACCCCGACCACACCGAGGGCAATGCGCGGCTCAAGGCCGAAACAGGCTGCGAAATCGTGGGGCCGGAAGAGGTCGCCCGCGTCGCCCCCCTGGACCGGGCGGTCGGGGACGGCGACATCGTCCAGGTTGGCCAGACGCGGTTCCAGGTCACGGCGACGCCCGGCCATACCCTGGGCCATATCGTCTATCGCTCGGCGGCGGACGACCTGGCTTTCGTGGGCGACACCCTGTTCGCCCTGGGTTGCGGTCGCCTGTTCGAGGGCACGGCCGAACAGATGTTCGACAGCCTGCAGCGGTTGAAGGCCTGGCCTGATCGGACGGTCCTGTGGTGCGCCCATGAATATACGGCCTCGAACGCCCGCTTCACCCTCAGCCTGGACGACCGGCCCGAGACCCGCGCCCATGCCGAGGCGATCTTCGCGGCGCGCGAACGGGGCGAACCCACCGTGCCGACGCGGTTGGACGTAGAGCTGCGGTTCAACCCCTTCCTGACGGCGACGAGCGCCAAGGAATTCGCCGCACGCCGGGCGGCCAAGGACGGCTTCAGCGGCTGAGCACGTCGTCGGCGACCAGGCGCACGATGCGGGCCGAGGACGGCCGCCCCGCGACGCCGGCGCCGGGCTCGATGATGATCCGCAGCGTGCCGTTGCGGAAGCTGGACTGACTGACGCGGCCCTGGTCCGACACTTCGATGCGGCGGATCTTGTCGGCCTCGCGTCGCAGATTGGGCGAGCGCGCCATGCGGGCCACGGCGTCGATGGCCGTCGACAGGGCGTCGGCCGCCACGGCCTCTGACCCCGGCTGGATGTCCACGTCCACCACCACCAGTCGGCCCAGGGTGCGGCTGGCCCGGTCGCTCTGTCGGACGATGTAGTTCCACATCTGCATCGGCGTCAGGCCCGGCGACGCCAGGGGCGCGGCCTCGCCCGCCTGGGACACCGGCGATCCCTGCGGCGCTGTGGTGGTGTAAAGGGTCAGGCCTCCGTCCGCCGTGACCCGCAGAACCTGATCGCCGTTGTCGTTGCGATAGATGATGTCGCCGCGCGGGGCGGGCGTGGGACGCAGCACCCAGATCTCGGTCGAGCGGTCGAACCGCAGCAGAGGCCGGGCCCCCGTCACGTCCAGGGTGAACCCCTGACCCGTCCCGGCGACATAGCGGGCCGAGGGCGGCAGGCTGCGACGGGTCTGGGCCTGGCTTTCGGTCGGAAGCAGGACGGGCGCGACGACGCACAGGCTGGCGCCCCCCGCGACGGCGACGAACGCCATCGCGGTCAGGAGCGGCGATTTTTTCGCCCTGACCGATCCCGTCAACTTCATGGAAGAACGGATGAAAGCCGCGCGCGGCGGATTTTGGGCGAAGGTCGCCTCAACCCACCAGGTACTGACCGCCGTTCAGCGAGAGGGTGCAGCCTGTGACATATCCGGCACGCTCCCCCACCAGCCAGGACACCATGTCGGCGATCTCCTCGCCCTTGCCCAGACGGCCGACGGGAATCTGGCTGACGATGGAGTCCAGCACCTTGGGGTCCATGGCGCCGACCATTTCGGTATCGATATAGCCGGGCGCGATGCAGTTCACGGTCACGCCCTTCCTGGCGTTTTCCAGCGCCAGCGCCTTGGTGAAGCCGATCATCCCGGCCTTGGCGGCCGAATAGTTGGTCTGGCCGATCTGGCCCTTCTGGCCGTTGATCGAGGAGATGTTGACGATCCGCCCGTGGCCCCGGTCGCGCATGCCGTTGATGACCTGGCGCGTCATGTTGAAGACGCTGTCCATGTTGACGCGGATCACGTCGGACCACTGGTCGTGGCTCATCTTGTGAAAGAAGCCGTCGCGGGTGATGCCGGCGTTGTTGACCAGGATGTCGATGGGCCCCAGTTCGGCCTCCACGTCGCCCGCGGCGCGGGCGCAGTCCTCGAAGCTGCCGACATTGCCCTTCACGACCATGACCCCCAGGGCCTTGGCCGTCGCCTGGGCCGCCTCGTCGTTGCCGGAATAGCCGGCGGCCACCTGGAAGCCGTCCTCATGCAGCCGCTGGACGATCGCCTTGCCGATGCCCCGGGTTCCGCCCGTTACGAAAGCCACGCGCGCCATGTCGTCTCCTGTCCCTTGCCGGCCCTTTGCGGGCCTTGTCGATGTTCAGGATTAGCGCGCGAGGCGGCGCGCGCAAGGCGTGAATCTGACGCGGCGGAAGTTTCACGCTCCCGTCGCCTTCCGATCCGTCAGGCGGCCAGCCTCTCCATGTCGATGACGAAGCGATAGCGCACGTCGGACTTCAGCATCCGCTCGTAGGCTTGGTTGATCTGATCGGGCGCGATGGTTTCGATGTCGCAAACGATCCCGTGCTGGGCGCAGAAATCCAGCATCTCCTGCGTCTCGCGGATGCCGCCGATCAGCGAGCCGGCGATGCGCCGCCGCCGCCACAGCAGGGGCAGGGCGAAGACCGGCAGGCCCTCTGTTGTCAGGCCGAGCATGATCATGGTCCCGTCGCGGGCCAGAAGCTGGATGTGGCTGGCGATCTCGTGCGTGGCCGAGACGGTGTTGATGATCAGGTCGAATTTCTCGGCCGCCGCCTTCATCGCATCCTTGTCGGAGTTGATCAGGAAGTGTTTGGCGCCCATCCGCTCGGCGTCCGCCTTCTTGCGGTCCGAGGTGGACAGCACCGTCACCTCCGCCCCCATGGCCGCCGCCAGCTTGACCGCCATATGGCCCAGGCCGCCCAGGCCGATAACCGCCACCCTGGACCCCGGCCCGATCTTCCATTCCTTCAGCGGCGAATAGGTGGTGATCCCCGCGCACAGCAGGGGCGCCGCCGCGTCCAGCGGCAGATTGTCCGGGATCGACAGGACGAAATGCTGATCGACCGTGATGTGGTCGGAATAGCCGCCCTGGGTGATGGTCTGATCCGTGCCGCCCTTCTTGTCCTTGCCGCCATAGGTGCCGGTGAAGCCGGGTACGCAATATTGCTCGACGCCTTCCTGGCAGGAGGCGCACGCGCGGCAGCTGTCGACCATGCAGCCGACGCCGACGCGGTCGCCTTCCTTGAAACGGGTGACGTTCGATCCCACCGCCTTGACCACGCCCGCGATCTCGTGGCCCGGCACCAGGGGATAGGTGGATCGGCCGGTCTCGCTGCGCGCGGCGTGCAGGTCGGAATGGCAGACGCCGCAGTATTTGACGTCGATCAGCACATCGTCCGGGCCCGGATCGCGACGCTCGAAACTATAGGGCGTCAGCGGCTTGTCGGCGGCGGTCGCGGCGAAGGCGCGTGTGGCGATCGGCATGGGAAGTCCTTCAAAGTGGGACGGGCGGCAAGGCCTGGATGCGGCGCCGGCCGAACAGGCGCAAGGCGGTTCGGCCTATTTCAGCTTGGCGATCAGCGCCTGGGCCGCCGCCGGGTTCCGCACCTTCGCGCCCGAGATGAAATAGGCGAAGACGTCGCCGCGCTTTGCCCAAGTCTGGACCTGATCCGCCACGGCGTCCAGTTCGGCGCCGGTCATGCCGGTCGGCTCGTCCTCGCGGCTGGACATCAGGCGGGCGTAGGAGAAGTCGGCGGTCGCCTCGTCGATCTGGGGCCAGGCCGGCTCCTCGTCGTCCACCCCATAGACGATGGCCGCCCCATATTTCCGCGCCAGGTCATGGAACTGCTCGGTGGCGAAGGTGGGGTTCCTGACCTCCAGCGCATGACGCAGCCGCACCCCGTCCTTCTCCCTGGGCAACAGTTTCAGGAAACCCTCGAAATCCTCGGCGTCGAACTTTTTCGTGCCCATGAATTGCCAGTTGATCGGCCCCAGCTTGTCGCCCAGTTCGGTCAGGCCCTGGGACAGGAATTTGTCGAAGCTTTCGGCACCGTCGGACAATACCTTGCGATTGGTGCAGTATCGGCTGGCCTTGACCGCGAACACGAACCCGTCCGGTGTCTCGTCGCGCCATTTGCGCCAGCTGTCGGGCTTGAAGGTCGAATAATAGGTGCCGTTGATCTCGATCGAAGTCAGTTTTGACGCGGCGTATTCCAGCTCGCGTTTCTGGACCAGACCCTCGGGGTAGAAGACCCCGCGCCACGGCTCATAGGTCCAGCCGCCGACGCCGATGTGGATGGAACCTGACATGGCCGCGCCTCTTTGATCACCGCTGGAATGGTCGCTCAGTCGATACTGCAACCGGCGAGGCGAGGAAACGCTTCGCGGTTTTAGGGCCTGATCGACAGGGAGGTCACGGGGCGGCGGGCTGCGACGGCGTCGTCGAGGCGGCGGGCGATGAAGCTTCATTCAGGCTGTTGGCCGCCATCTGCTGCGGCAGAGCAATGCTGATGACCGCCAGGGCGATGTATATGGCGACGTGCAGCCCGACCGTCGTGGCGAACAGCCAGGCGCGGCGTGTCAGGGCCGCAGGCACGATCAGCGCCAGATACAGCAACTGGTTCTGGCCATAGATGAGCAACAGGTGCGTGGCGTCCGCCTGCCCCCATTTCATACAGACCGTCGCCCCGGTCATCAGCAGATTGGTCAACACGAGCAACAGCAGCACGGCCCGCTTGTTGGCCCAGAAATGCTGGTCCAGGCTGGTGACATGGTCTTCGGCGTCGGGGAAAATCAGGCTGGCGGCGATGAAATAGATCAGCGCCACCACAAGCCCCGCCACCAGCAGGCCATAGCTGTAGGGGGCGTTATTGAAACTGACCCAGGCCGAGTCCCAGAAGGTGACGATGTCCAGCGCCGCGAACACCGCCAGAAGCGGTGTCTTCCAGCCGATGGGTATGGATTTGCGATGCTTGAAGGCGCGGGCGGCGCCCGTGGCCATGACGGCGACCGACAGACCCAGGATCAGGCCGTAAAAACTGAAAAAGAACTCGAACGCGGTCACTATCGCTCACCCCCATGACGAACCGCAGCCTTATCCATCGTTGCGGCGTTTCGTCACCAGAAATCCGTTAGGCTGCCGTGATGATCCTGCCTGTCCTCTTGTCCGCCCTGCTGCAAGCCGGCGCCGCGTCGTCTGTCGATGCTCAGTTTCAACCGCTGAAACTTGGCGACGACGACGCCTGCACCTCCGATGGCCGCTGGTGCGTGGGGCTGGTGGAGGGCAGGCAGGGAGACGAGAACACTGTGCGGCCCGTGGTTCTCGCTGCGGGCTCCGCCCGGACGGATGCGACGCGCGCCGTCAGTTATGGGCAGGAAAGCTATCAGCCCTGGCGCGGCTTGATGCCGTTGGCGGACGGTGGGTTTCTGGCCGGCGTCGATGTGGGCACCAGCGCCATGTATTCCGGCGGCGGGGGACAGTCGTCGACGGTGGCGTTGTACCGTCTGGATGCGGCGGGCGACGCGACAGGCGGGCCGGTTCTGATCGTCCCGGTTCTGTCCTCCCTGCTGATCCGCGCCTGTTTCGGTGAAAAGGACATGGCGCAGCGCGCCGGGGCCTGTCACGACGAATATAGTTTCGAGGCCAAGCTGACGGCGGTTCCGGACGCCGGGTCTGGCGGCATGCCTACCCTGATCTATGCGACGACGGCGACCGCCTATCCGCGCGGGGTTTCGCGGTCCAAGGACTCGCTGGAGAACCCGCCGCTGGAGCCAGCGGATCTGGTCGCCGCGCGTGATCCGACCTGCAGTTTCGAGCGGCGCTTCACCTTTGACACGGCGACCGGCGTCTATCAGCCGGATCGCTCCTTGCCCGATTGCTCGGACTATACGGTCCCGTGAGGTTCAGTAGGCGAAGTCGGCGTAGATGCGTTTCACGTCGCCCTGCCAGGCGCCGTGATACAGGTCCAGCAGGCGTTCGGCCGGGGTGATCCCGCTGTCGGCGATGTCTTCCAGTTCCGACAGATAGCCGCGCTCGTCCACCATGCCGCCCGAGAATTTGGCGCGGTTCTTCAGGCCCTGTTTTGCGATGGCGACCAGGTCGACGGCGATGTCGCGCACGCTGCGGCCCGCGACCTCCGCCTTCAGACCCAGGCGGGTCACGTCGCGGCGCAGGCGTTCGTGATCGGCGATGTCCCAGTCCTTGACCAGGTCCCAGGCGGCGGCCAGCGACGGCGCGTCATACAGGACCCCGGCCCACAGGGCGGGCAGGGCGCAGATGCGGCTCCACGGCCCGCCGTCGGCGCCGCGCATCTCCAGATAGGCTTTCAGCCGCACCTCGGGGAAGAGGGTGGTCAGATGGTCGTTCCAGTCCTTGATCGTCGGATATTCGCCGGGCAGGGCGGGCAGTTTCCCGGCCTGGAAGTCGCGGAACGACTGGCCCGAGGCGTCGACGTAATGGCCGTCGCGCTTGGCGAAATACATCGGCGTATCCAGCGCATAGTCGGCGTAGCGTTCGAAGCCGAAGCCGTCCTCGAACACGAAGCCCAGCATCCCTGTCCGGTCGGCGTCGGTGTCGGTCCAGACATTGGCGCGGGCCGACAGGAAGCCGTTGGGCCGCCCCTCGGTGAAGGGGCTGTTGGCGAACAGGGCGGTGGCGATCGGTTGCAGCGCCAGGGAGGTACGGAACTTGGCCACCATGTCGGCTTCGGAATCGAAGTCGAGGTTGGCCTGGATGGTGCAGGTGCGCAGCATCATGTCCAGGCCCAGCGACCCGACCTTGGGCATATAGGCGCGCATGATGTCGTAGCGGCCCTTGGGCATGACGGGGATCTGGTCGCGCCGCCACAGGGGGTCGAAGCCCAGGCCCAGGAAGCCGACGCCGATCTGGTCGGCCACCTGTTTGACCTCCATCAGGTGCTGGCCGGTCTCGTTGCAGATGTCATGGATGGTCAGGAGCGGCGCGCCCGAAAGCTCCAGCTGGCCGCCCGGCTCCAGGCTGACCGAGGCGACGAAGCCTTCGGCGTTCCTGCGCTCCAGACCGATCAGGACGCCGTTCTCTTCCACGCGGGACCAGCCGAACCGCTGCAGGCCCTCCAGCATGGCCTCGATGCCGCCGGGCCCCTCGTAGGCTGGGCGTTCCAGTCCGGTCTTGTGAAAGCCGAACTTCTCGTGTTCGGCGCCGATCCGCCACTGGTCCTTGGGCTTGGCGCCCTTGGCCATGGCCTCGATCAGAGCGTCTCTGGAAAGCGGCGCGTTCTCGGCCATCTGTAACCCCTGCTGTCGCGGCTAGATGGCGGCTAATGCGGCGTTCCTCAAGAGGACGAGCGGAGTATTTAACGGTCCCAATCGCCGACCGCCGCCTGCCACAGGGTCATGGCGGCGATGGCGGCGGTGTCGGCACGCAGGATGCGCGGGCCCAGGGAAACTGCGGTGGTGAGGGGCAGGCAGCGCAGCCGCTCGCCTTCCTCGGGCGAGAAGCCGCCCTCCGGCCCGATCAGGATGGACCAGGGTCCAGCGCCGGCTGCGGCAAGCGCTGAAACGGCCGGCGCGCCGCCGGTCTCGTCGCAGAACATCAGCCGCCGATCCGCCTCCCAGCCGTCCAGCAGGGCGTCCAGCCTGATCGGATCGTCCACGGCGGGCACGTCCAGACGCCCGGTCTGTTCGGCGGCCTCCTCGGCGATGGCGTCCAGACGGTCCAGGCGGATGCGGTCGGCGTTGGTGCGTTTGGTCAGGACCAGCCGCACCCGGCGCGCGCCCAGTTCGGCGGCCTTTTCCACGATGGTCTCGACGCGCGCCTTTTTCACCACCGCCACGATCAGCTCCAGATCGGGGCCGAAGCTCTGGGGCCGCACCTGTTCCTCGGCCCGCAGGATGACGCCCTTCTTCAGCACTTCGGCGACGGTGCAGCGCCACTCTCCGTCGCGCCCGTTGAACGCCAGCAGGTCGTCGCCCGCCTTCAGCCGCATCACCTGGGTCAGATAGCGGGACTGGTCCAGCGTGGGCGCGACGGGGGCGGCGGGGGCGAGGGGCGAGGCGACGTGAAGGCGGATCATAAGGTTTTCGGCGCGGACGGGACGGTTCTCCCATGGCGATAGCTCGAAATGCAGGCCGGATCGATTCTTCTATGTCTGTGTCTCGATTTCACGCAGCGCCACGGCGCCCGTGAGATCATGGCCGGACATGCCGTCGGCGACGAATCTGTCGATGCAACGCCAGCCGGACGGCCGTATCTCCACGGCATGGCCGCCCAGGCCCGAAAGGCGGATCAGATCCCGCTCCTGGGCGTCCCGCAGCAGTTGGCGGACATGGGTGCGCGACACGGCGAAGCGGCGGCCCAACTCCTCGAACGACCGGCGCAGCCCGTGACGGTCATCCAGCACCACCTGCGCCAGGATCAGGAAACCGGCGTCGCGGGCGGCGAATAGCAGGATGTCGGGGTTGGAGATGAACGCATGGGCCGAACGCGGGATGAAGGCGAAGGAGGCGCGGCGCTGGGCCTTCTGGAAGCCAGGGTCGCGGGTCAGGGGACGGTCATAGGCGGGGTCGGGATAGAGCCTCGCGAGCGGCTGGTAATGGGCGGCCAGCCAGTCCTGATCGTGGCGGAGAAACAGCGCGGTCGGCGCCAGCAGCCGCAGCCGCGCATCCGTCGGCGACACCTTTTGCTCCACATAGCCGACTTCGATCAGCCGCAGGACGATCTGCTCGATCCGGCGGGGGCTGCTCTGGGCGAAGGGCGCGATCAGCCGTTTGAGGTTGCCCAGCGTCGGCCAGGTCGCCCGCGCGGCGGGATCATGAGAGGCCCACAGCACCAGCAGCCCTCCGAAAACCACGCTGCGCGCCGATTCCAGCAGCAGCTTGTTCAGAAAGGGATCGTCGCCGTAGAGCGCCAGAATCGCCTGCAGATAGAGGTCTCGCGCCTCGGCGAACCTCGGATGGGCCAACAGATGTTCATGCGGCAGATAGGGTACGCTGAACTCTGCATCCATGATGCGCGGCGCCGTTGCATGCGCGTGGTCTGTCATAAGGGAGCCCCCGCGCGGAAATATCTCCGACGTTCCCTTCAGGATCGCCGATAAATCGGCGCTCTGAAAGCCATGGATGCGGAGAAGAATGCGTCGATCCGGCCGCATCCGACCCCTTTGGATATCGTCGTAATCTTATCCGCTCCGCGCTGAAATGACGCGATTATAAGACGGCTTCCGACAAACGGGGGCGGGCGAATTGGTTGAAGCGACGACGGTGGGGCCGATCGAAACGGGCCAGAGAATACAGGTGATGGACGTGCTGCGGGGCGTGGCGGTCCTCGGCATCCTTTTGATGAACATTCCGATAATGGGGCAGTTGAATGAGTCGATGCGGCCAGCCTATCCGGTCGCACCGAACATCGACTGGATCGCCTTTACAGTGCAGGATGTGGTTCTCGCGGGCTCGATGCGAGGCCTGTTCACCCTGCTGTTCGGGGCGGGCATGCTGATCATGCTGCGCAGCATGGACGAGGCGCGCAACGACGGCGCCAGCCTTCAGGCCTATCTGACGCGGTGTTTCGCCCTGATCCTGCTGGGGGTGGCGAACTTCGCCATCTTCCTGTGGCCCGGCGAAATCCTGTTCGACTATGGCGTCGTGGGCCTGGTCCTGCTGTTGTTCCGCAAGGCGCGGCCGCGCCTGCTCTGGACGGCGGCGGCGGCGGCGCTGGTCCTGATGACCGTGGCGGTGGGAATGCCCGGATTTGAAAAGGCCGAGACCCTGCGCCAGGCCCAGGCCGCCGCCGCCGCCCAGGCGGAGGGCAAGACCCTGACCGACGCGCAGAAGGCCGCCTTGCCCATCCTGGAGGCAGTCAAGGCCGTATATCATCCCACGACCGAGACCCTGGAAATGGCACGCGCCGAGCGCACCAGCTTCCCCGGCGTTCTGAAATGGAGCGCCGAGACCTGGTGGGCGCTCAATATCAAGAGCCCCGCCGAATGGGGGCACCTTGAAACGCTGGGCTTCATGTTGATCGGCATGGCCCTGTATCGCTCGGGCGTTCTGACGGGCGAACGATCACTGGGCTTCTACATCGGTCTGGCGACCGCAGGCTATGCGATCGGTCTGGCGATCCGGGGCGGCTTTTTTGCGTGGCAATGGTCGACGGGCTTTGAGCCCAATCCGGACCAAATGATCTGGGGCGTCCTGCTGTACGAACTCGGGCGACTGCTCACCACCCTGGGGCTGCTAGGTCTGGTCATGACCCTGTACAAGAGCGGCGCCCTGGGTTGGCTCGCGGGCGTGCTTCAGGCGGTGGGGCGCATGGCCCTGACCAACTATGTGGGTCAGTCGATCATCACCTCGGTGCTGTTCTACGCTTTTGGCCTGATCGGCCGGTTCGGTTTCGCCCAACTGATGGGCATCGCCATGCTGATCTCACTGGTGCAGGCGGCGTTCAGCGTGATCTGGCTGAAGCGGTTTCGCATGGGGCCGCTGGAGTGGCTGCTGCGGTCGTTGACCTATGGAACCTGGCGGCCGGGCCGAGGCGCGCCAGTCGACCACAAGTTTGTCGCGTAACCCGAAAACAGCCCTTGGGGCTTAAGGAGAAATCTACATGAAGAAGACCATTCTCGCGGCGGCCGGACTGGCCATTGCGCTTGTCACGGCGCCGATGCCGACGGCGGCCCAAGACCATTCCTATGCGATGGGCGACTATTGGGATGTCAGCGCCATCACCCTGGTCGACGGGCAGGGCGAGGCCTATCTGGACCATCTGGCGACCCAGTGGAAAGCCGGCCAGGAGTTCGCCAAACAGAGAGGCTGGATCAAGGACTATTATGTCCTGGCAAACAGCTATGCGCGCGACGGCGAGCCGGATCTGTATCTTGTGAGCGTCTATGCCGAACAGCCGACCCGGGCGCAGGAACAGGAGCGCGACGCCGCCTATCTGGCCTGGAGCCAGTCCACCACGCGGCAGCTGGAGGCGGCCAGCGCGGACAGGACCGCCCAGCGCCGCCAAAGTGGCATGATCCAGCTTCGACAGCTTGATCTGAAGTGACATTGTCGTCGGTCGGGCGGCTTCTGGGAACGTCGCCGCCCGACTGGCGTTTGACGGCCCATGTTTACAACCTTGGCTGTTGCCGCGCGCGACCGAAAACGTCTGACGGAGATATCGGGCATTGCGGCCCGTTTCGGGCTGGGCGCCGTTCTGGCGCGGCTGGGGCTGGGGTCAGGCGCCGCGGACGAGGCGGGGGGCGAACCTCTGTCGCGCCGCACGCGGCTGGCGCTGGAGGCGCTGGGCCCGACCTTCATCAAGCTGGGCCAGATCCTGTCGACGCGCTCGGACCTGCTGCCGCCTGGCTGGATCGAGGAGTTCGAGCGGCTGCAGAGCGGCGGGGCGACCCTGGACTTCGAGGTTCTGCGCCCGGACGTCGAGGCCGCCGTGGGCGGGCCGCCAGAGCAGGTCTTCGCCCGTTTCGACGTGACGCCCCTGGCCGCCGCCTCAATCGCCCAGGTCCACCGCGCCGCCCTGCCGGACGGGACCGAGGTGGTGCTGAAGATCCGTCGCCCCGGCGTCAGGCCCCGCGTCGAAGCCGACCTGCGCCTGATCGCCGAACTGGCGCGAAAGGCCGAACAGGCCAGCCCCGAGATCGCCCGATACCGACCCCGCGCCCTGGTCGCCCAACTGTCCGAAGCCATGCTGGACGAGCTGGATTTCACCATCGAGGGCCGCAACACCGACCGTTTCGCCGCCGATTTCGCACGCAAGCCGGACGTGGTCATCCCGACCGTCTATTGGGATTACACCACCGACCGGGTGCTGGTTCAGGACTATCTGGACGGGGTGGCGCCGACCGACGCCGAGCGGCTGAGGGCGGGGGGCGTCGATCCTCACAAACTGGCCCGCATCGGGGCGGACGCCGTGCTGGACATGGTTCTGGTCAATGGCCGGTTCCACGCCGACCCGCATCCCGGCAACCTCAGGGGCATGGCGGGCGACCGGGTGGGCCTGCTGGATTTCGGCATGGTGGGCACGGTCACGCCCCGCCGCCGGGCCGAACTGATCGGCTTCGTCCAGGCGCTGGCGGGCGGGGACGCCTATCGGATGGCCGAGGTTCTGGCCGACTGGACCGAGGGATCGGACGTCGCGTCGCGCAGCCTGACGGCGGGGGCGGAGCGGTTGATCGCGCGCCACGGCCAGGGTCAGGTCGATCTGCCCGCCGTCGTCGCCGACCTGATGGCCCTGATGCGTCAGGAGCGGGTGTCGGCGCCGCCCGACCTGATGCTGATCCTCAAGGCCCTGGTCACCATCGAAGGCGTGCTGTCGCGCGTCGATCCCGAGTTCGATCTGGTCCAGGCCATGAGCGGCGCCTGGAAGCGGGTGGTCTTTTCACCCAACAGTCTGGAGATGGCGCAGAACCAGCTGATCGGGGCGCTGCTGGACCTGTCGGCGTCGCGTGGCGACATTTCGCGCATCATCCGCGTCGTGTCGCGGCGGCTGTTGCGTGAACCCCAGACGCAGGCCGCCAACTCTGACCGCCAGACGACGCAGGCTATGGGGAAGGCCGTGACGCGGGCGGGGCGTTGGATCGGACTGTCGATCCTGGGCGGGAGCGGGATGATGGCGGCCGCCCTGCTTGTCGCGGCATGGATCGGCCGCTGAGCCAACAGAAGCGACCGCCGTCGAGTGTCAGAGCGTCCGCGCGATCAGCAGTTTCATGATCTCGTTGGTGCCGCCGTAGATGCGCTGGACGCGGGCGTCCTTGTACAGCTGAGCGATGGGGTATTCGTTCATATAGCCATAGCCGCCGAACAGCTGGAGCATCTCGTCGATGGTCTCGCCCTGGATGTCCGTCACCCAGTATTTGGCCATGGAGGCGGTCGCGGCGTCCAGCTGACCCTTCAGGTGCAGGCCGATGCAGTGGTCGACGAAGACCTTGGCGACGGTCAGCTTGGTCTTGACCTCGGCCAGTTTGAACTGGGTGTTCTGGAAGTCGATGATCGACTTGCCGAAGGCCTTGCGCTCCTTGACGTAGGCGATGGTGGCTTCCAGTCCGCGCTCGGCGGCGGCGACGCCCTGGACGGCGATGTTCAGCCGTTCCTGCGGCAGTTGCTGCATCAGCTGGACGAAGCCCTGGCCCTCGACCCCGCCGATGATGTTGTCGGCCGGAACCTTGACGTCGTTGAAGAACAGTTCGGAGGTGTCGTTGGCCTCCATGCCGATCTTGTGCAGGTTGCGGCCGCGCTCGAAGCCTTCCGCTCCGTCCGTCTCGACCACGATCAGCGACGTGCCCTTCGATCCCTGCGACGGGTCGGTCTTGGCCACTACAATGATCAGATTGGCCAGCTGGCCGTTGGTGATGAAGGTCTTGGAGCCGTTGACCACATAGCCGTTGCCGGACTTGATGGCGGTGGTCTTCACGCCTTGCAGGTCGGACCCGGCGCCCGGCTCGGTCATGGCGATGGCGCCGACCAGTTCGCCCGACTGCAGGCGCGGCAGCCAGCGCTGCTTCTGCTCCTCGGTGCCGTAATGCCAGATGTAGGGCATGACGATCGCATTGTGCAGCGAGATGCCGAAATGGTCCGCGCCCTTCCAGCCAAGCTGGCGCATCAGCACCGCCTCGTGGCGATAGTCGCCGCCGAAACCGCCGTCTTCCTCGGGCAAGGAAAGGCCTAGCAGGCCCGCGTCGCCCGCGTCGTTCCACAGCTGGCGCGGCACGGAGGAATCGGCGATCCACTTCTGCACCTTGTCCAGCGGCGCGTGCTCATCGATCCATTTGCCGACGCTGTCGGAGAAGAGAGTGATCTCTTCTTCGCGCATGAAGTCGGGGGCGGGGCTGTTGAGGACGTTCATATTGATTTACCTAGCCGCTCAAGAACACTGAACAAGTCTTCGGCATCAGACATTATTTGAGCTCGGCTACTTGTTTTTGGATGATTAATCGCCGTGAAAGCGGCGGACAGGCGATCGCGCCACTCTTCTCTCGGTACTTGACGTCCTCGTAGCTCGTCGCGCAATGCTTCGGTTAGCGCAGTCTTTCTCTCCGATCCTCTGTCGGAACTCACGTAACGATCTAAGTGCTCAACGAGGCGGTCCTGTAATGGATCGCGTTTGTTGAGTGCGCGGGAGCGAAGCCGGCAGGCAACGCTTGCTAGGGCGACAACAACGAACGCGAGCACCAAAAGGACTAGCCTCGTCAAGTCCACTTTAGAACGCCTCGGCCGGCATCGTCATCAGCACGTCGGCGCCGGTCTTCATCTTCTTCAGATGGGCTTCCGCGTCGGGCAGGATGCGCTCGACGAAGTAGCGGCCGGTCTGAAGCTTGGTGGCGTAATAGGGATCGGTCGAACCGGCTTCGACCTTGGTCTGCGCCACCTTGGCCATCTGCGCCCACATATAGGCCAGGGCCGTCAGGCCGAAGACGTTCAGATAGTCGGTCGAGGCGGCGGCGGCGTTGTCCGGGTTGGCCATGCCGTTCTGCATCAGCCACATGGTGCCGTCCTGCAGCTTGGCCTTGGCGTCGGCCAGGCCGTCGACGAAGGGCTTGATGGCTTCATTGCCGCCGTTCTCGGCGACGAAGGCGTCGATCTCGCCGAACCAGGTCATGATGGCCCGGCCGCCGTTGGCGGGCAGTTTGCGGCCCACCAGGTCCAGCGCCTGAATGCCGTTGGTGCCCTCGTAGATCATGGTGATCCGCGCATCGCGCAGATACTGCGAGGCGGGGAAGTGTTCGGTGTAGCCCGAGCCGCCGTGGACCTGCATCCCCAGCGAGGCGACGTGGAAGCCCTTGTCGGTCAGATAGGCCTTCAGCACCGGCGTCAGCAGGCCCATGTAATCCTTGGCCTTGGTCGCCACGGCCGCGTCCTCGGACTTCTCCAGATCGGCGTGAAGCGCGGTCCACAGGATGAAGGCCTGGCCGCCCTCGACGAAGGCCCGGGATTCCAGCAGCATCCGGCGCACGTCGGGGTGGACCATGATCGAATCCGCCGGGCCGTCCGGGTTCTTCGGCCCCGTCAGCGAACGGCCCTGCAGGCGGTCCTTGGCGAACTCGACGGCGGCCTGATAGGCGGCGGTGCCGATGGCCAGACCCTGCAGGCCGGTGCCGAGACGCGCCTCGTTCATCACCACGAACATGTTGTTCATGCCGCGGCCTTCTTCGCCGATCAGCCAGCCCTTGGCCCCGTCGTACTGCATGACGGCGGTGGCGTTGCCGTGGATGCCCATCTTGTGTTCGAGACCGGCGCATTCCAGCTTGTTGCGCTCGCCCAGCGAGCCGTCCTCATTGACTAGGAACTTGGGCACGACGAACAGCGACAGGCCCTTGATGCCCGGAACCGCGCCTTCGACGCGGGCCAGCACCGTGTGGATGATGTTGTCCGAGAAGTCGTGTTCGCCCGCCGAGATCCAGATCTTCTGGCCGGTGATCGAATAGGAACCGTCGCCGTTCGGCACGGCCTTGGTGCGGACCATGCCCAGATCGGTGCCGCACTGCGGCTCGGTCAGGTTCATGGTGCCCGACCATTCGCCGGTCGCCATCTTGGGCAGGTATTTCGACTTCAGTTCTTCCGAGGCATTGGCGTGGATGCCGGCATAGGCGCCCGCCGTCAGGCCCGGATACATCGAGAAGGCGGCGGAGGCGCCCGCCGTCATCTGGCCGAAGGCCGAGGCCACCACGCTGGGCATGCCCTGACCGCCATAGGTCGGGTCGGCGGCCAGCGCCATCCAGCCGGCTTCCGACATGGCCTTGTAGGCTTCCTTCCAGCCCTTGGGTCCGGTCACGACGCCGCCCTCGGCCCAGTGGCAGCCCTCCTTGTCGCCCGGATTGTTGATCGGAGCGATCACTTCGTCGGCGAACCTGGCGCCTTCTTCCAGAATCTGGTCGACCAGATCCGACGACACGTCCTGGAAGCCCGGCTGGTTGGTGTAGCGGTCGATCTCCAGCACTTCGTTCAGGATGAAGGTGAAGTCGCGGACAGGCGCCTTGTAGGCCATGAGTTACGCTCTTGCTTTGAAGGGGTGGTGATCGTGGTTGAGGCGCGACTTCAGCAGCCGCTCATAGTCTTCCGCGCCCGGCAGCAGGTCGGGACGGTGTTCGGACAGTTTGGACTCCATCCAGGCGCAGGCGGTCTCCGCCGTCTCGATGGCGCCCTCGATGTCTTCGAGTTGCTGTTTCAGCGCCGCGATCTGGGCGCGGTGGCGGACCAGGGCCACGGCCATCTGATGGACGTTGTGATCCTTCTGATCATAGAGATCCATCATGTCCTGGATCTCCTGCAGGGTGAAGCCGATGCGGCGGCCCCTCAGGATCAGCTTCAGCCGGGCGCGGTCGCGGGCGTCATAGACCCGCGTCTGCCCCTTTCGCGCCGGGGTCAGAAGGCCCTTGTCCTCATAGAAACGCAGGGCCCGCGCCGTGGCGCCGAACTCGCGGCACAGTTGGCGGATGGAGTAGGTGCGGTGGTCGTCGGCTGTGGCCATGCGCCGACCATAACTTGACGTGCGGGTAAAGGGAAGAGTTTACGCGCGCGTAAAGGTAAGCTTTTTCGACGCCCTTCCCTTCGCACAAAAAGAAGCCCGGAACCTGGGGAGGTTCCGGGCGCGATCCGCCGGACGGGAGGGGGAGAGGGCCCGACGGTCGAACTTGTGCGGTTCAGCCGCGGCGACGGCCCAGCAGAACCGGAACGGTCAGGGCGAGCAGAACCAGATTGACCAGGGCCAGGCCCAGGTCGTGGTTCACCGCATGGACGCTCAGCATCGCGGCTTCCATCACGGTCAGGCCCAAGGCAGAGACCAGAAGCAGCGGCCGGCCCACACGCCAGGAGACCAGCGGGCTCAGCACGCCTAGCGCCAGCACCAACTCGACCACGCCCAGGCCGCGCACCATGTTCACCGGCGCCACGGCCGGCCAGCCCATCAGGGCGATCAGATTGCTCATCGGCTCGGTCAGCTTGGCGTAGCCGGCGGCGATGAAGAACATCGCGATCCACCCCTGCAGGGTCCACAGGGCGATGTTGCGATAGGCGGCGCGGCTGCGCGCCTGAGCCGTGGATTGGGCGGCGGGAAGGGTGGTGGTCGTCATCGGGAGGGCCTGATTTGTAACAGCCGCGATATCGGATCGCTCGGGTCCGTCCGCGAGGGGGATATAGCGGCGCTTTCGATATTTGTCATCCACCGATGACATCAACTGATGACATCAGCCGATGACTTTGTGTTACGAGCGGACGGGGCGGCCCGATGTCCTCGGCCGCCCCGCCCTTTTCCGTCCCGACGCCCTACTGTCGGACGACGGCGATTCCCTTCGCCGCCAGCAGCTGCTGCAGGCTGTTGTCGCCTGCCAGGTGGGCGGCGCCGACGGCGATGAAGCTGACGCCCGATCCCTTCAGCAGGGTTTCGATCTGGTCCGCCCAGTCGGCGTTGCGCCTGGCCAGGAAGATCTGATGGACCTCTTCCGATATGCCGCGCCCATTCTCGAAGGCGAACCGGTCCATCGCCGCGACATCCCCCGTGCTCCATCCCGCCACGGCGCGCTCCATCTGGTCGGCGGCGGTCGAATAGGTCGCCAGATAGCTGCGCAGATAGGTCATCTGGCCTTCGTCGCTCATCCGCGCCAGGCCGCCGACCTGCTGGTCCAGCGTCTCCAGCCCGTGGATGGGCTTGCCCGCCGCCAGCGCCCGGGCGCGCAGGTTCAGCTCGACCCCGTTTTCCGGCAGGAAGCCGGCGGCCTTCAGCGGACCGGTCGCGATCATCATGGCGGCGAACCAGGGGCGGGCGGGATCGATCTGTTGCGGGCTCAGGCCCACGGCGCGGACCGCCGTGTCCAGGGTCGCCTGCTCCTGCGGGGTCAGCCAGCTGGACAGGGGCTTGTCCGGCGACATGGCGTATTGCTGGAACAGCGGGCCAAGCACGGACTGGTCGTTGGGATCGGTCACTTCGAACCAGACGTCCGAGGCGCTGTCGAAGGCGGCGTCCACCTTGTCCGAGCCCCAGGCCGCGCCGGTCTTCAGCATATGGACCGTGCCGTACAGATAGATGGTCGAGTCCGCGTCGCGGATGGCCCACAGGGCCGGACCGTCTCCGGCGGCGCGGGCGATGGGGGCGGGGGCGGCGGGGGTTTCGGCGGCGTGGGCGTCCACGGCCAGGAAGGCGACGCTGGCGGCCAGGCCCACGGCGACGCCGAAGCCGATGGATTGCAGGCGCGAGGCGGCGCGCCCCAGAGCGATCTGGAAGTTCATGGTCTTGTTCCTTGGTGTTTGAGGGTGTTTCGGGCGGCGACGCAGGCCGCCGGATCAGACGGCGAAGAGGTCTTCGACCGGATGGTTCAGGGCGCGGGCCAGACGGACCGCCAAAGTCAGGGAAGGGGTGTAGAGGCCGGATTCAAGAGCGTGCAGGGTCAGGCGCGAGACGCCGATCTGACCGGCCAGTTGTGCGACCGAAAGACTTTGACGGCTTCGCAGATCACGCACCCGGTTGTTGAGCGGCTTCATGCCCGCACGCGGTGGACCAGCCAGGCGACGCCGTAGCCGACGGCCTGTCCGCCCAGCAGGCACAGGAAGCCGAACAGGGCCCAGGCGGCGGGGCGGTCGGACAGGGGCTGCGGCGCGATCGGCGTACCCGTGGCCAGGACGACCAGCAGGGCGGCGGCGCCCAGCAGGATGCCGAAGTTGCCGCCGTGCCACCAGGCCTTGCGGTGGATCTGGCGCTGGACCTCGGTCAGGTCGCGCCACCAGACGGTCGAGTGCCAGATGACGGCCAGAACGACCCCGGCGCCCAGCAGAAGAGCGCCCAGCGGGGGCGGCGCGCCCAGGGACTGAGGCCAGAAGGGCGTCGCGGCGGTGATGGTCGCTCCAACCACGATGAGCGCGGCCAGGCTCGGCGTGACATTGTCGCGGCTCGGCGTGGTCTTGGTGATGTGTTGTTCGTTCATGACAAGCTCCCCTGTCGTTGTGACAAGTCAACTTTACGTCTCAGTGCGGCTTTTGGTCAAGCATATTTTACATCACGACAAAGAAACTTTCCAAAAAGCTGGTTTCCTTGGCTGAGGCCGCTTCATTTGTCGAAGCCCCAGGCCGTCCGGGTCGCCTCCAGCCGGGCCAGTTTGGCGTTCAGAGGCGCCCAGTCGTCATTCGATGCGATGGCGGCCCAGATCGCCTCCACCTCGTCGAGCAGCATTTCCTCCGGCTCGCGGGCGGCGAACATGGGGTGCTCCAGCCGTTCGATCCGGTCCGGCTCATGCTCCATCAGGGCGAAGCGGAAGGCGTCGAAGGCCTCGCCTTGGTACAGTTTGGCGCGCGGTCCCGACAGGGCGCGGGCCGAGGAGGCGAAGCCGCCGAACCAGTCGAAGAACAGCGGCTCCCACCGCATCGCCTCGCCGCCCTGGCGCAGCAGGGCCAGGGTCGCATCCACCAGCCGCTGATCCGCCGCCTCGCCCAGGCTGTGGACGCCCAGCCGCATCAGGAAGGTGGCGCGCAGTTCGCGGATATAGGCGGGACCGAAGCCGTTCAGGGCGTCGGCCAACAGCTTCGGCTCCGACACCACGGCGAGACAGCTGGCCAGCTGGGTCAGGTTCCAGAACACCGCCTCGGGCTGGCGCGCAAAGGCATAAAGGCCGCCGTGGTCGAAATAGGCGGCGGTGAAGGCCGGGTCATAGTACGGTAGGAACCGCCACGGCCCATAGTCGAAGCTCTCGCCCGTGACGTTCAGATTGTCGGTGTTCAGCACCCCATGCACGAACCCCGCCGCGATCCAGCGCGCCGTCAGCCGGGCCGAGGCGACCGTGATCGCGCGCATCAGGCCTGGCACGTCGCCGGGCGCGACATCGGGATGATACAGGCTGCGGACGTGTTCGATCAGCGTCTCGATCTGGTCGGGGCGGTTGATGTAGGCGGCGCGCTGGAACGTCCCGAACCGCACATGGCTGTGCGACAGCCGCACCAGAACGGCGGAGCGCGTCGGCGAGGGTTCGTCGCCCCGCTCCAGCGCTTCGCCGGTTTCAATCAGGGAAAAGGCGCGGCTGGTGGGCACGCCCAGCGCCTCCAGCATGGACGCCGCCAGCACCTCGCGCACCCCGCCCTTCAGCGTCAGCCGCCCGTCGCCGTTTCGCGACCACGGCGTCTGGCCCGAGCCTTTGGTTCCCAGGTCCATTAATCTTGGCCTATCGCCACGCTCGCGGAGCGCGGCGGCTTGAGGCGTTTCCCGCATCTGCGCGGCCAGAAAGCCGCGACCGTCGCCCAGATCGGGGTTGTATTGGCGGAACTGATGCCCGTGATAGCGCATGGCGACGGGGCCGGGCTGGCCGGGCAGGGGATCGAACCGGCCGAAGGCGGCGATCCATTTCGCGTCGCTCAGTCCCTCCAGCCCCACCTCGGCGGCGGCCCGGCCATTGCGGAACCGCAGGATCGTCTGGGGGAAGTCCGCCGCCTTCACCGCGTCGGAATAGTCCGGGCCGAGGTCGAAGAAGCGCGGGTCGGGGCGATAGGCGGGGGAGACGGGCATGACAGGCTAGGTGCGTGTCCGAGCGGAGGAGCGCAACCTTTACCGCGTCATTCCGGGGCTGAGCGTCGCGAAGAACCCGGAACCCAGGGGGACGAGGAGAACGCTGGCCGCGTCAAGCGCCGCAGACGCCCGCCTGGGTTCCGGGTTCGTCCTGCGGACGCCCCGGAAGGACGCCCGAAAAGGTGGCGAGGCCGGGCCGGGTTCGCTATTCTGGCTTCAGCCATCAGGCCGCCCTGTGCGGTCAGGCCGGCGCGCTCCTATGGGCGGCGAATCCGGTCCGACGCCCGTCGATAACCTGGCGTCACGACGTTTCTTTCTTTCGTTTGGAGGCCGCCGTGGCGCGCAGACTGACCCTCGATTTCCTCAAGACCGAGGCCGCATCCGGCGCGGCCCTGGCGATGGCCGCCGTCGCCGCCCTGATCGTGGCCAACTCCCCCTGGTCGGCGGACTATTTCGCCTGGCTGAAGTCCTCCCACATCGTCCAGATCGGTCCGATCCGGCTGGAGGAGACGGTCTCCGGCTGGATCAAGGAAGGGCTGATGGCGGTCTTCTTCCTCGTGGTGGGGCTGGAGATCAAATACGAGATCGTGCGCGGCGAACTGAGCGATCCCAGAAAGCTGGCGACGCCGGTTCTGGCGGCGCTGGGCGGGATGGCGGGACCGGCGGCGGTCTATCTGCTGCTGTCAGGCGTGATCGGCGCGCCGCATCAGGGCTGGCCCATTCCGCTGGCCACCGACATCGCCTTCGCCCTGGCCGTCTTCGGCTTCGTGGGCAAGGGATTGCCCGCGTCGCTGCGGGTCTTCCTGCTGACCCTGGCCATCGTCGACGACCTGGGCGCCATCGCCCTGATCGGCCTGCTGTTCAGCGAGGGCGTGCGCTGGACGCCCCAGCTGTGGGCTTTGGGCGCTCTGATGCTCGGCGGGCTGGTCGCCCAACGGATTCGCATCCCCGCCCCTTTCTGGGTGCTGGGCTTCGCCCTGGTCTGGTATCTGACCGTCCTCTCGGGTCTCAGCACCTCCCTGACCGCCGTCGCCTTCGCCCTGATCGTGCCGATCAAACCTCGCGCCGAGGATCACCAGAGCCCGTTGAAGGAAGCGATGCACGACCTGCATCCCTGGAACGCCTTTTTGATCCTGCCGCTCTTCGCCTTCGCCAAGGCGGGGATTTCCTTCGCCGGCCTGTCGCTGGACCAGGCCTTCGCCCCCCTGGTCGTCGCCATCGCCCTGGGCCTGTTCCTCGGCAAGCCGATCGGCGTCTTCGGCGCCGCCTGGCTGGCCTCGGCGCTGAAGATCGGGGCCCGTCCCACCGACGCCAGCTGGCTTCAGCTTTATGGCGTGGCGATGCTGTGCGGGGTGGGTTTCACCATGAGCCTGTTCATCGGCGTCCTGGCCTTCCCCGGCGCCGTCGACAGCCCCGAGCAGATCGAGGTCAAGCTGGGGGTCATCGGCGGCTCCCTTCTGTCGGCCGTCGCGGCGGCCGTGATCTTGGGCCTGGCCGGGCGGCGCCGAGGGGCCTGAAAGCCCGCAAAATCGGGCAAATACTGACCTTACGTCAGGGTTTTCTGTCGCTTCACCGACACACAAGGGCGATTGTGCGGCGAAAAATCGTCGCGGCTGACAACGCTCGCTTGTGGCTGGGGCCGAAGCGCGCTTAGCCTTCGCCTTACTGAACGTCTCTCCACGCAGAGGGGCGTCGATTGGGAACAGGAAACCGCCGCGATCGCCCGCCGATCGCCGGCTCGAGCCGGGAGGACGCCTATGCGCCGCAACCACCAACTCAGGACCACCGTGTCCGCCGCCGTCGTCGGCGCTGTCGTGTTCGGCTTCGCCGGCGTCGCCGCCGCCCAGGAAGCACCCACGACCATCGACGACATCATCGTCACCGCCCAGAAGCGCGAACAGAGCCTGCAGGACGTGCCGATCGTGGTCACCACCCTGTCGCAGGAACTGCTGCAGGGCGCGGGCGTCCAGGACATCAAGGATCTGCAGATCCTGACGCCGGGCATGACCGTCACCTCGACCCAGTCCGAAGCCTCCACCACCGTCCGCATCCGCGGCGCCGGCACCGTCGGCGACAACCCCGGCCTGGAAAGCTCGGTCGGCGTGGTGATCGACGGCGTCTATCGTTCGCGCAACTCGGTCGGCTTCGGCGACCTGGGCGAACTGAGCCGTATCGAGGTGCTGAAGGGGCCGCAGGGCACCCTGTTCGGCAAGAACACCTCGGCCGGCGTCATCAACATCATCACCGAGCGTCCGTCGTTCGACCCGTCGATCTCGGCGGAGCTGACCGGCGGCAACTACGGCGCCTGGGGCGGTTCGGTCTCAGTCACGGGCGGCCTGACCGACACCATCGCCGGCCGCCTGTTCGTGGCGCACCGCGAGCGCGACGGCTTCTATGAGGTGAACGACGGCGACGGCCCCAACACCCGCAAGGACGACGGAACCCAGAACTTCTGGACCGGCCGCGGCCAACTGCTGATCCTGCCCAGCGACGAGGTGTCGGTGCGCCTGATCGCCGACTACACCAAGCGCGACGAATACTGCTGCGCGGCCGTCCAGAGGCGCGTCGGCCCGACTCAGGCCTTCATCGCAGCCCTGACCGCGCCGAACGGTCCCGGCCAGACGCCGCCGAACGCGACCTTCGGCCCGGTGCCCTTCTCGCGTCTGGCCTACGCCAACCGCGAGACGCCGCAGACGATGGAGGACATGGGGCTGTCGGCGGAAGCCACCATCGACCTGCCCAGCCTCAACGCCACCCTGACGTCCCAGACCTCATGGCGCGACTGGTCGTTCCAGCAGGGCATGGACCTGGACTACACCGGCGCCGACATCCTGTACCGCGCCAACGACGGCTCCAACGGTTATGGCGTCGACAACCTGACCCAGGAATTCCGCCTGGCGGGCACGACGGACAAGTTCGACTGGCTGGTCGGCCTGTTCGCCACGCGTGAAGGCGTCTATCGCGACGACAGCTATGTCTACGGTTCGGACTACAACGGCTTCGTCTCCTTCCTGCTGACGGCGACGGTGCCGGCGACCTTCGGCGGCCCCAGCCCGTCGCGCACGGGCTGCTTCACCAATCCGCAAGGGTTCGCGGTCGGAACCAGCGGCCCGCTGTTGGGCCAGCCGCTCTGCGTCCTGGGCCTGGCCCCGCCCAGCGCGACCGCGCCGGTGTTCACGGCCGGGAAGGCCTATGAGGACCACTATTCGCAGAAGTCGGAATCGGTGGCCGTCTTCACCAACAACACCTGGCGCGTGACCGACGCTTTCGACATCAACCTGGGCCTGCGCTACACCTACGACAGCAAGCGTCTGCTGGGCGTGCAGGACAATCTGGGAGCCAACGGCTCGGTCTGCGGCGGTGCCCTGGCCAACCAGAACCCGGCCAACCGCCTGCCCGGCACGGTGGCGACGCCCGCAGCGGCGGTGGGCCTGCTGTGCCTGCCCTGGTCGAACCCGCTCTACGACAATCGCGCCATCTCCGAGAAGTTCAGCGACACGGACCTGAGCGGCACCATCAAGGGGTCCTATCGCTTCAACCCCTCGGTCATGGTCTATGGTTCGTATGCGCGCGGCTACAAGGGCGCGGGCTACAATATGGACCGGGTGCAGACGGGCGTGACGCCGGACGCGTCGTTGTTCTTCGCCGCCGAGACCGTCGACAGCTACGAGGCGGGGGTCAAGACGACCCTGTTCAACCGCACCATGCTGCTGAACGTCACCTACTTCGACCAGAAGTTCGAGAACTTCCAGCTGAACACCTTCCTGGGCACCGCCTTCGTGGTGGAATCGATCCCGGAACTGCGGTCCAAGGGCGTCGACGCCGACATGGTCTGGTTCACCCCGGTGGAAGGCCTGATGTTCCAGGGCGGCGTCACCTATACCGACGCAAAATACGGCAACTTCACCGCCGCCGACATGTCCAGCCCCGGTCGTTTCCCCCAGCTGTCGCTGCTGCCGGGCGCGCGGGCGTCCTTCGCTCCGGAATGGTCGCTGACCGGCGCCCTGGCGTTCGATCGTGAACTGGGCGGCGGCCTGCGTGGCGGGTTCAACCTGTCGGCCAAATATTCGACCGAATACAACACCGGCTCGGATCTGCTGCCCTACAAGAACCAGGAGGCCTTCACCGTGGTCAACGGCCGCGTCTCGATCGGTTCGGCCGATGAGCGCTGGACGGTGGATGTCTGGGCCCAGAACCTGCTGGACGAGGAGTACACCCAGGTGGGCTTCGCCGCCCCGCTGCAGGGCACGGCCTTCACCAACACCGCGACGCCTCAGCCGAACGGCACCTACTACAACCAGGCCACCGACACGGCGACCTACAACGCCTACCTGGGCGCCCCGCGCACCTGGGGCGTGACGCTGAAGGTCAAATACTGATCGCCAGGCCGCAGGGCTGAACGATGAAGGGCCGACCGGGAAACCGGCCGGCCCTTTTCTTTGAAAACGTGTCAGGCGAGGAAACGTCCGTTCTCGCAAGCGGCTCGGAAATCGGCTTTCGACCTGTTGCGGACCTGGACGGAGGCAGATTAGGCCGTAGGGGCGAGGAGCATATCGTCGTAATGCGGAGCCCAATCCTGGAGTCCGAAGAACGATCTCGTCGCATCCTCTACTAATAGAGGAGACCGACTTTTCCGGTTCTTCAAAAGCTCGTCTCCAGCGACGCGTGGGCGGAACGCCCTCCCGTCGAATGACTCCACGAACGGTTCCCCGCCGATCAAGACAGAGTATTCCGGCTCTGCAAAGATTCCGGCGGCGACGGGAAGGTTGGTCAGCAGCCTCCAATTTCCACGGTAGACCTCCGCATCATTTGTCCACGATCCAAGGATTGGCGAGCCGCTGATGACTGGGCGGCTTGGAAGCGTGTCGCTCACGTTGTTGAATACCAAGAGAAAGAAGACGACGCCCGGCCAGTATACCTGAGAGAGCGTCCAACGCCCGTCACCGAGAGGAATCGCGAGGACGGCACCCACGCCGATAGTATTTTCGCCCTTGGCCATTAGAACCTCAACCGTACAGTTAGCTAGCCTATCTCTAGGCAGGGCAGCGTCCGCTCACCACCCATTGCGGACCCTCTACAGGTCCGCAATGGGCATCGACCTCATTCCGCCGCCGTCCCCGGCCTCGGCTGCGCCAGTTCTCTTTGCCCCGCCGTCTTGCGGTGCAGGATGCGGCGGCCCCAGCCGGCGACGTCGTCGACGATGGTGAAGATGGCCGGGATGTAGAGCAGGGACAGGAAGGTCGAGGAGATCAGCCCGCCCAGCACGGCGATGGCCATGGGCGAGCGGAACTGGACGTCGGCGCCCACGCCCATGGCGATGGGCACCATGCCGGCCCCCATGGCGAAGGTGGTCATCAGGATCGGGCGGGCGCGCTTGTGCGCCGCGTCCAGAATGGCCTCGCGCCGCGGCATGCCGCCCCGCTCGGCCATGATGACGTAATCCACCAGCAGGATGGAGTTCTTCGCGGCGATCCCCATCAGCATCAGCACCCCGATCAGGGCCGACATGGAGAAGTTGGCGCCGCCGATGGCCAGGGCGATGAAGGCGCCCCCGATCGCCAGCGGCAGAGCCGCCATGATGGTGATCGGATAGGCGAAGCTTTTGAACAGCAGCGTCAGCACCGCGTACATCAACAGTATGCCCGAGGCGAAGGCGACGCCGAAGCCCATCAGCATCTCCTGGATGAACTCGGCGTCGCCGGCCGGGACCTGGCGCACCCCTGCGGGGAGGGTCTTGACCGCCGGCAGCTTCTGCACCGCCGTTCCGGCCGCGCCGGTGGTGATGCCGTCCAGCTCCGCGCTGATCGAGGCGACGCGCGACCGGTCCTGGCGGCTGACGGTCGCGGGGCCGGCGCCGAACTGGATGTCGGCGACCGCGCTCAGCGGCACGTTCCCGCCGTTGTTTGTCGGCACCCGCAGGTTCTGCAGGACAGTCAGATCCTCGCGCGCGGCCTCGGTCAGTTGCAGGCGGATCGGAATCTGCCGGTCGCCCAGATTGTATTTGGCCAGGTTCTGATCCACGTCGCCCAGGGTGGCGACCCGCACGGCCTGGGAGATGGCGCCGGCGGACACGCCCGCCAGGGCCGCCTCGTCCGGACGCGGCGTGACCAGGATCTCCGGCCGCGCGATGGCGGCGGAGTTGACGACGTTGGCCAGGCCCGGAACGCCGCGCATCTCCTCCTCGACCTTGCGGGCCGCGGCGGTCAGGGTGTCCGGATTGTCGCCCAGGATCGAGAAGGTGTAGCTGGTGCCGTCGCCGGGACCGCCGCCCTGCTGGGCGATGCCGGCGCGGATGCGGGCGCCGGGAATCTTCTTCAACTCGTCCACCATGACGCGGGCGAAGGCCTGCTGGCTCAGCGCCCGGTCGCCCTTGGGCGTCAGGTCGGCATAGACATTGGCCTGGTTCACGTCCTGGCCGCCGACGGCGGCGTAGACCGAGACCACTTCGGGCCGGGCCTCCAGCTTGCGCGTCACCTGCTGCACGACGGTGTCGGTCTCGCGTAGGGTCGCGCCGGGCGGCAGTTCCACCTGGAAGGCGGCGCGGGCCGTGTCGCCGGGCGACATGAACTCGAACGACATCTTGGCGACCACGGCCGTCGTGACCGAGCCGACCAGGAACAGGATGCCGATGACGAAGACCTTCCACCGGTTGCCCAGCGACCAGCGCAACGCCTTCAGATAGCCGCCCATCCAGAACGGGTCCTTGTCCTCGTGGTGGGTGTGCTTGAGGATGTAGGCGGCCATCAGCGGCGTCAGGGTCCGCGCCACCAGCAGCGAGAAGGCCACCGAGACGCAGGCCGCCAGGGCGAAGGCCTTGAAGAATTGGCCGATGATGCCGGGCATGAAGCCGACCGGCGCGAAGACGGCGATGATGGTCGCCGTGGTCGCCACCACCGCCAGACCGATCTCGTCGGCCGCCTCCAGAGAGGCGTCGTAGGGCGGTTTGCCGTCGCGCATGTGCCGGACGATGTTCTCGATCTCCACGATGGCGTCGTCGACCAGGATGCCGATGGTCAGGGACAGGGCCAGAAGGGTCACGACGTTCAGGGACTGGTCCATCGGTCCCAGGATGGCGAAGGTCGGGATCAGCGACATCGGCATGGCCGTCGCCGCGATGAAGGTGGCGCGCCAGTCGCGCAGGAAGATGAACACCACGATCACCGCCAGAACGGCGCCGGTGGCCAGGGCCTCCAGCGAGGCGATGTAGCTTTCCTCGATCTGTTCGACGCTGGCGGTGACCTGCTGGATCGTCAGTTCGGGGTGGGCATCGTCGATGCGCTTGACCTCGGCGCGCACCTTGTCGGCGACCTTGACCTCGCTGGCCTCGCGCGAGCGCAGGAAGTTGAAGGTCACGGCCTCCTGACCGTTGTAGCGGGCTAGGCGGCGCGGTTCGCCCCACTTGTCCTCGACGGTCCCCAGGTTGTCCAGGCGCACCGTCTTGCCGTCGCCCAGCGGCACCAGGGTCTCGCGCAACTGCTGCACGGAGGCGGCCGAGCCCAGGGTGCGGATGGCGCGTTCCGATCCGGCGATGGTGACGCGGCCGCCGGGCAGGTTGTTGTTCACATTGGTCAGGGCCTGGCTGACCTGGGCGGCGGTGACGCCGTAGGCGGCCAGGCGCTGCGGATCCAGTTCGACGCGAATTTCGCGATCGACGCCGCCGGAACGGTTGACCTGGCCGACCCCGCCCAGGGCCAGAAGCGACCGGCTCATCTCGTTGTCGATGAACCAGCTGATCTGTTCCGGCGACATGGTGGGCGATCGCACGACATAGGTGATCAGCGCGTCGCCGGTGATGTCGATGCGCTGGACCGTCGGCTCCTGCATGTCCTGGGGCAGGGTGGCGCGCACGCCGCTCATGGCGTTGCGCACGTCGTTGGTGGCTCGCTCCGTATCGGTGCCCAGTTCGAACTCGATGGTGGTGGTGGAGACCCCGTCCGAGACGTTGGAATAGATGTGGCGCACGCCCGACAGGCCGGCGATCGAATCCTCGATCGGGCGCGTGACCTGAACCTCCATCTCGGCCGGCGCGGCGCCGGGCCGGGCGGCGGTGACGGCGACCAGCGGGAAGTCGATGTCGGGGTTGCTGTTGATCCGCATCCCCATGAAGCCGGTCACGCCGCTGAGCGTCAGCAGGAGGAACAGCAGGATGATGGGAATGGGATTCTTGATCGCCCAGGACGAGATCTGGTTCATGATCGGGTCCTATTTGGCGGCGGGCTGGACGGCGGTTTGCGGCGCGGCCTGCGAGACGGTGACGCGGTCGCCTTCGTTCAGGAAGCCGGCGCCGTCGACGATGACGCGGGCGCCGACGGCGACGCCGTCCACGGCCGTCTGGGCGTCGGTGCGCGACAGCACCGTCACCGGCTGGAAATGCACCGAACTGTCGGCGTTCAGCAGGAAGACGCCGGACTTGTTGTTGCGATAGAGCACCGCCCCGGTCGGCACCGTCGTGGCGGGCTGATCGCCGACGGCGATGTCGGCGCGGGCGAACATGCCCGGCCGCAGTTGCGATCCGGCCGCCAGGGAGACGCGGGCCAGACCCAGGCGGGTGGCGGCGTCCACTTCGGGCGTGACGATGCGGACCGTGCCGGTGGTCCGGCCGGCCTCGCTGGAGGTGACGGTCGCCGACTGGCCGGCGCGCACCAGGCCCAGCTGGGTTTCGGGCACCTGGGCGTCCAGTTCCAGGCGGCCGTCGCGCACCATGCGGAACAGTTCGGACCCGGCGGCGATGATCTGGCCCTTGGTCACGCTGCGGCGGACGATCAGGCCACTGACGGGCGCGCGGATGGTGGCCTGGGACAGGCGGGTGCGGGTTTCCGACAGGGCGGCGCGGGCCGAGGCCAGGTTGGCGGTCGAGGCGCGCTGGTTGGCCAGGGCCGTGTCCAGCGACGCCTGGCTGAGGAAGCCGCGCTGCTTCAACTCCTGCGCCCGGGCCAGGGCGGCGTCGTCGCGCGCGGCGTTGGCCTCGGCGGTCTGCACCGCCGCCTGCTGCTGCTGCAACTGGGCGCGCAGCAGGACGTCGTTCATCTGCACCAGCGGCTGGCCCTGGCGGACATAGGAGCCTTCATCGACATAGAGGGCGACGGCGGTCAGGCCGCCGGTCTCGGCGCCCACCGGCACCTCTTCCCAGGCCGAGACGGTGCCCGAGGCGGTGACGGTCCGGTTCAGGTCGGTCTGGGTCACGGTGACGGCGGTGACGGTCTGGCGTGAACCGCCTACGGCCTTTTCCTCGCCCTTCTTGCCGTCGCCGTGGCCTCCGCAGCCGGCCAACAGCAGCGTGGACAGGGCGACGGCGCTCAGGCTCAGGGCGGTTCGGGTCGTCTTGGACACGGGGGCGTTCCTCGTTGCAGGCGAAACGGACCGCCGGCGCGAGCCGGACGGCGAGGGCGGTTTCATACAATGTCCGCAACTCGCCTCAAACGCCGAAAACGATTGTTGCAAAGGCTTAATCTTACGCAGCGTGAACCGCGGACTCCGGCCCCCACTCTGGCCCCGGCAACGCGCGCGTGATAGGGGCGCGCGGATGACGACACCTCCCATCTCCAACATCCGCAATTTCAGCGTGGTCGCGCACATCGACCACGGCAAGTCGACGCTGTCCGACCGGTTGATCCAGTTCACCGGCGGCCTGTCGGCCCGCGAGATGTCGGAGCAGGTCCTGGACTCGATGGAGATCGAGCAGGAGCGCGGCATCACCATCAAGGCCCAGACCGTGCGCCTGAACTACAAGGCCAAGGACGGCCAGGACTATGTCCTGAACCTGATGGACACGCCCGGCCACGTCGACTTCGCCTATGAGGTGTCGCGCAGCCTGGCCGCCTGCGAGGGATCGCTGCTGGTGGTCGACGCCTCCCAAGGGGTCGAGGCCCAGACCCTGGCCAACGTCTATCAGGCCATCGACAACAACCACGAGATCGTCCCGGTCCTGAACAAGATCGACCTGCCGGCCGCCGAGCCCGAACGGGTCAAGGCCCAGATCGAGGAGGTCATCGGCCTGGACGCTTCGGACGCCGTGGAATGTTCGGCCAAGTCGGGCCTGGGCATCGAGGACGTGCTGGAGGCCATCGTCACCCGCCTGCCGGCGCCCAAGGGCGACGTGAACGCCCCCCTGAAGGCCATGCTGGTCGACGCCTGGTACGACCCCTATCTGGGCGTGGTCCTGCTGGTTCGGGTCTTCGACGGCGTGCTGAAGACCGGCATGCGGATCAAGATGATGCAGTCCGGCTCGACCCATCTGGTCGACCGCGTCGGCGTCTTCCTGCCCAAGAACACCCCGGTCGAGAGCCTGGGCCCGGGCGAGATCGGCTTCATCACCGCCCAGATCAAGGAGGTCGCCCACGCCGCCGTCGGCGACACCATCACGGATGAAAAGAAGCCCACCGCCGAACCGCTGAAAGGGTTCAAGGAAGTCCAGTCGGTGGTCTTCTGCGGCCTGTTCCCGGTGGACGCCGCCGACTTCGAGGATCTGCGCGCCGCCATCGGCAAGCTGCGCCTGAATGATGCGTCCTTCACCTATGAGATGGAAAGTTCGGCCGCGCTCGGCTTCGGCTTCCGCTGCGGCTTCCTGGGTTTGTTGCACCTGGAGATCATTCAGGAGCGCCTCAGCCGCGAGTTCAATCTCGACCTGATCGCGACGGCCCCGTCCGTGGTCTACAAGATCAACCTGCGCGACGGGACCGAGATCGACCTGCACAACCCGGCCGACCTGCCCGACGTGATGCAGATCGAGACCATCGCCGAACCCTGGATCAAGGCCACCATCCTGACCCCCGACGAATACCTCGGCGGCGTCATCAAGCTGTGCCAGGACCGTCGCGGCCAGCAGATCGAACTGTCCTACGTCGGCAGCCGCGCCATGGTCGTCTATGAGCTGCCGCTGAACGAGGTGGTGTTCGACTTTTATGACCGGCTGAAGTCGATCTCGAAGGGCTACGCCTCGTTCGACTATGAGATCACCGACTACAAGGTCGGCGACCTGGTGAAGATGTCCATTCTGGTCAACGGCGAGCCGGTCGACGCCCTGTCCATGCTGGTCCACCGCGCCCGCGCCGAGACGCGCGGCCGGGGCATGGTCGAGAAGATGAAGGAGCTTATCCCGCCCCACCTGTTCCAGATCCCGATCCAGGCGGCCATCGGCGGCAAGATCATCGCCCGCGAGACCGTCCGCGCCCTGAGGAAGGACGTGACCTCGAAATGCTACGGCGGCGACGCCACGCGCAAGAAGAAGCTGCTGGAAAAGCAAAAGGCCGGCAAGAAGCGGATGCGTCAGTTCGGCAAGGTCGAAATCCCGCAGGAAGCCTTCATCGCGGCGCTCAAGATGGACGAGGACTAAATCCTCCCCCGCTGGGGGAGGGGGACCGCGCAAAGCGCGGTGGAGGGGGCGACCCGCGCGTCGCTGTCACACCTCCACCCCCTTCGGCACGCCCAGTTCGTCACGCAGGTCCTGCGGGTGCAGCCGCGCCATTTCCGCGTCCAGCACCTCCAGCGGTTTCAGCCGCCCGTCTTCATCCCAGAAGACCTCGGCCCAAGGTTGGCCGGTCTCGCGCGCCCGCGCCCGGTCCCGCGCCGTCGCCGCCGCTCCCAGATGTTCGGCCCGCCACCAGTACGGCCACGGTATGTGCCAGTGCGGCGCCTGCATCAGCCGCTCGTCCTTGGCGGTCTCCATCAGACATAGGGCGGGCCAGATCGCGCGCATCCCGCAATCGGTCATCGAACGCCTCGCGCTGGCGGCGGGCATAGCGCGCCCAGCCCTCCAGCGGTTCAGGCGGCGGGTCTTCCCCCTTCAGCCTGCGCCAGCCTTCAGCAGCCCGCCGCCGCCACAGGTTCGACAGCCCCACATCATACCGCAACGCCAGCGACGCCGCCGTCTCGCCCCGCTCCCACGCCCGCCTGATCTCCCACCAGGTGTCCTCGGATCGGATTTTCCGTATCGGGGCGTAGGTCATGGGCGCGCTGTAGCCGCGCCGAACGTCAGGATCGGACGCCGCCATGCTCACGCGGAGCTGCGCCGCCTGCCTGACGCTGAAGAACGCGCCCCTGCAACGGGTGTTCGACATCCGGACCAATCACGCAGAAGCCGAGCGGCGCTTCGCCATGAACACCAGCGACAAGAGCGACTGGGCGCCGTGCGGCAAATACTGGCAGGAAAAGCAGAAGCTGGAGCGCGCCAATACCGAATGGAGCCACGCCCAACTGGCCCGCCGCGTCCAGCTGGACCGCCGCATCGCCGCGCTCGAGGACCAACTCCGCACCGCCGGCCTCGACCCCGTCATCGAACGCGAACAGGACCGCCGCATCTCCCAGGGGATCGACCGTTACCTCGGCACCTGGCGCGGGATCGTGACGATGCAGGCGTCGGAGAAGACGGAGGGAAAGCCGCTCCAGTTTCGCTGAATCCAAAGGTAAAGGACGCCAAGCGCAGCAACCCTGTCGTCGATTTCGCTCGTGACTGAACTGGCACCACCCATGGAGTTCATTGAATCGACCTCACTCGGTCATGTAGTTCGCTATCTGCTCTGCTATCTCGCTGGAATAGGGGGATAGAGCGGTAATACTGTTTGCGACTGCACTGCTATCATCTGCTGCTGGGCCGCCATGTACTAATCCGACCACCTTTCCCTGAGGGGATAGGGCGGGCCCGCCGCTAGCGCCATGTTCAAGACGAACACTGACATCATATCGACGATGGAGCATTCGAGTTGAATAAGCAATGACCTCTGCGTTGATGATACTGATACTGTTTCCTATTCCGTAGTTAGGAAACCCGAAAACGCGCAACTTGTCTCCCAATTTTGGCTGATGAGAGCCGATTTCAAGTGCAGGAAGTGCTACAGCCCAATCCACATCCGTGTAGAAAAGGGCAAAGTCGGCACGTTCATGTCTGAAAACAGGGGTTGCCGTAGCTGTCCGCTGTTCTGACGAGATCAGTTCTATATCAATATATTCTGGGAATGCATGATCTGCAGTAAGGAAAAAACCATTGCCAACGTGAAACGCAGTAGCTTGATGCTCTTCATATTCTGCACGAATGGTTGCAATTTCAGCATCAGGCATCTGAAGAATCAGCTTTCGACCGGGCAATATTCTGTTGGATCGTTCGGCTAGCTTAAGGTAACGCGGTCCCCTGCCGCTGACTTGGCCAATATATTCTATTTGTCCCTTAACGCGATCGGCAAGTGAGTGCCCTGAGTTCTGAGAGGGTCGATGGAAATTTATGTAAGCATCTTGGGCAGCATCAATGCCAAATTTCTCTACTGCATGTAATGATCCACGGACAGATTGAATTAAGCTCCGGGGAACATTCATTTTTTCGTTGACTGTTATACCCGTTACTTGCTGCCGTGCATGTTTGGTTGAAAAAAAGACTTTGTTTGTGTTTATGGAAAATCCACAAGACAGAACTGTTTCTACAATTCTTTTATTTAAAATATCTACACCTTTTAATATTGGTGCAGAATGATGTGAATTATTAGATAAGCAGTTATTAATATGTTTTTTAGAGTTCGAAGAAAATGTTATGTCATCAACATATCTACTATAGTCTAAATTATACTTTTTGGCCAATCTAAGAAGCTTGGCGTCTAGAGGCCCAGAAACGATATTGGATATTATCCCAGAAGTTGGAGCTCCCGCGGGCAATCGGCCATTGTAGCAGCAAATCTGCGCTATAGCTGTCGCAACTTTCAAATCTAAGCTGTATCGAGGCGACGATAGAATTCCAACTATTCGCTTAAAGTGTATCGAATCAAAGTACGATGTTAGGTCTATATTTAATATAAACTTCTTTTTTAAATGAATTTTTGCGTTGCTTACCGCCCCTCGCCCTTTCGTATGAGCGGTGACGCAAGGGGGAGGTAAATACAGTTCTTCAAGAAGTGGTACAAGGAGCCTCTGAAGCCTCTTTAATGGTGCCTTCGGGGTGTGGATTGTTCTGGCGTCACCATTCTTTTTTGGGATTTCAAAAGAAACGTAATTTTCATCGCTTGTTGTTCTGTGAACAACAAAAGAATAAAATTTCGCGTAATCTACACCGAGAGCTAAAGAGAGCTCACGTGATGAGCGAATATTCTGAAGTCTTGGTGTTGCTGGCGAAGAATCAACCACGTAGGCCTATCATTTCAACGATAATCAATCGTATTGTATTGATCGAGTGTAGAGCTCACTCAATGCCATAGAGACGAAATGACGGCAAGAACGCCGCCCAAATACAATCCCCGCCAGCAACACGATTTTCTACGACGCATAGCGGAGTTCTTCAAGGCGCGTTTGGGAGGCAATCTGGAGCTAGGCGCGCCTTGCGATAAATGCGATCTCTTCGAATGCTCGACATGGAAGCGCTAGCCAGCTCCGGCATCCCCATTCTGACGATGCGCCCAATGACTTTATGTGGAGTCGCTTACAGCCGTCCCTTCCTAAACGCCTCCGCCTTCTCCGCCGCCGCGTCCGCCCGCCACCGTTTCGGCGCGGACTTGTCCACCTCTTCCCCCGCTCCCGTCAGGGCTTCGTTGGCGAATTCCAGGTCCATCAGCTTCATGCGCTTGATCTCGTCGCGCAGGCGGGCGGCTTCTTCGAACTCCAGGTTGGAGGCGGCTTCGCGCATGCGGCCTTCCAGATCGCGCAGGGCGGCCTGGAAGTTGGAGCCGACGAAGGGTTTGGAGGCCTCGGCCACGCCCGGCCGCGTCAGGCGGTCCAGTTCGCGCGACTCATAGGGGCTGTCCATGATCTCCTTGATGTCGCGTTTGACGCTCTCGGGCGTGATGCCGTGTTCGGTGTTGTAGGCGACCTGACGTTCGCGGCGGCGATCCGTCTCGGCGATGGCGCGCTCCATACTGCCGGTCATGCGGTCGGCGTACAGGATGACGCGGCCGTCCACGTTGCGCGCGGCCCGGCCGATGGTCTGGATCAGGCTGGTCTCGGAGCGCAGGAAGCCTTCCTTGTCCGCGTCCAGAATGGCGACCAGGCCGCATTCGGGGATGTCCAGCCCCTCGCGCAGCAGGTTGATGCCGATCAGGCAGTCGAAGGTTCCCAGCCGCAGGTCGCGCAGGATCTCGATCCGCTCCAGCGTGTCGACGTCGGAGTGCATGTAGCGGACGCGCACCCCCTGTTCGTGCATATATTCGGTCAGGTCCTCGGCCATCTTCTTGGTCAGGGTGGTGACCAGGCTGCGATAACCGCGCGCCGTCGTCGCCTTGACCTCGTCGATGACGTCGTCGACCTGGTTGCGGGTCTTGCCGCTGACCGGGCGGATCTCGACCGGCGGGTCGATCAGGCCGGTGGGGCGGATGACCTGCTCCACGAAGACGCCGCCGGCGCGGTCCATCTCCCACGGGCCGGGGGTGGCGCTGACGTGAACCGTCTGGGGCCGCATGGCGTCCCATTCCTCGAACTTCAGCGGGCGGTTGTCGATGCAGGAGGGCAGGCGGAAGCCGTATTCCGCCAGCGTCGATTTGCGGCGGTAGTCGCCCCGGAACATGCCGTTGATCTGGCCGATGGTGACGTGGCTCTCGTCCACGAACAGCAGGGCGTTGTCGGGGATGTATTCGAAGAAGGTCGGCGGCGGCTCGCCCGGCGCGCGGCCGGTCAGCCAGCGGGAATAGTTCTCGATGCCGGCGCAGCTGCCGGTGGCCTCCATCATCTCCAGGTCGAAGCGGGTGCGCTGCTCAAGCCGTTGCGCCTCCAGCAGCTTGCCGTTCTCGACCATCCAGTCCAGCGTCTCCTTCAGCTCGGCCTTGATGCCCTGGGTCGCCTGGTTCAGCGTCGGGCGCGGGGTGACATAATGGCTGGCGGCATAGACGGTGATCTCGGTCAGGTCGGCGGTCTTCTTGCCGGTCAGGGGATCGAACTCCTGGATCGCCTCCAGTTCGTCCCCGAACAGGCTGATGCGCCAGGCCCGGTCCTCCAGGTGGACCGGGAAAATTTCGATCACATCCCCGCGCTTCCTGAACATCCCCCGGTCGAAATGCACGTCGTTGCGCTTGTACTGCAGCGCGATCAGATCGGCCCGCAGCTTCGCCTCGTCGATCTGGTCCCCGACCTTCAGGGTGAAGGTCATGGCGGTATAGGTCTCGACCGACCCGATGCCGTAGATGCAGCTGACCGAGGCGACAACGATCACGTCGTCGCGTTCGAGGATCGCGCGGGTCGCCGAGTGGCGCATCCGGTCGATCTGCTCGTTTATGGACGAGTCTTTTTCGATGTAAGTGTCTGTTCTTGGAACATAAGCTTCCGGTTGATAATAGTCGTAATAGCTGACGAAATATTCGACCGCATTGTCCGGGAAGAAGGCCTTGAACTCGGAATAGAGCTGGGCGGCCAGCGTCTTGTTCGGAGCCAGGATCAGGGCCGGGCGCTGAGTCTGTTCGATGACCTTGGCCATGGTGAAGGTCTTGCCCGAGCCGGTGACGCCCAGCAGCACCTGATCCCGGTCGCCCGCCTCCGCCTGGGTCACCAGTTCGGCGATGGCGGCGGGCTGGTCCCCGGCGGGGGTGTATTTCGTCTCAAGCCGGAAGCGGCCGCCCTTCTTCGTCCCCTCGCGCGAGGGACGGTGCGGCGTCCAGTCGGCGGGGGCGGCGACCGGCTCCTCCGGCGTCAGGCGCGGGCCGGCGACGGGGGCGAACATCGGCATCTTGCCTCCGTTCTGGCCCGTATCACGGATGAAGGCGGCCGACGCCTCCTGAACCCCCGGATTGGGCACGTGGACGGGCTTGGCGGGCTTTGCGGCGGCGGGCTTCGGCGTCGAAGAACGGTTCATGAACAGAACTTAGTGCGTGAGGGCGTGTCCCGCCATAGCGTCGCCGGGGCGTGAGGCGCGCCTGGGATCAGAAAGCCGCGAAGGACGCCGCGTCCGCCGTGACCTGTTCGACCGGTCGCAGAGCACGTCTCCGTCCACAAGATCGACTGCGTCTTGACTCTCTCGCACAGTATGTCGCATACACTGTGTGTCACACACTATGTGGCGCACGGAGAATGGGTGTGAGCCAGGACGAGGAACTGCTGTTCGAGAGTTTGCGGCTGGAACTGCGACGGGGATCGTTGATCCTGGCCGTGCTGGCCAGTCTGAGGCGCGAACAATACGGCTATTCGCTGCGGGTGGCCCTGGGCGAGGTCGGGGTCGAGATGGAGGAGAGCACCCTCTATCCGCTGCTGCGCCGGCTGGAGAGCCAGGGGCTGCTGGACAGCGAATGGCGCGAGGAGGAGCGGCGCAAGAAGCGGTTCTACCGCCTGTCGCCGCGCGGCGAGGCGATGCTGGCGCGGCTGGCGGCGGAATGGCGCGGTCTGTCGGCCTCGCTGGAGAAAATGCTGTGAAGAACGGGATCGAAGGAGGGACCGGGATGGACCTGGTGGAACGCTATCTGAACGCCGTGGCGGCGCAGCTGCCCAAGGAGGCGCGCGACGACATCGTCGCCGAACTGCGCGACGAGATCATGGGGCGGATCGAGGCGCTGGAAGCGCGGCTGGGCCGGTCGGCGACCGAGGCCGAGGTCGAGGCCCTGCTGCGCGAGGTAGGCCATCCCCTGACGGTGGCGGCCCGCTATCGGCCCGGCCCGCAGGCCCTGATCGGGCCCGAGCTTTATCCCTGGTGGTGGTTCGCGGTGAAGGTGGCGCTGATGGTGCTGGTCTGCGTGACGGTGCTGGGCGCCGTGGCGCGGGTGGCGGCCGGCGACATGATGGTCGGACAGGCTCTGGGCCAGGCCATCGGCGGCTTCATCAGCGGGGCGGCGACCCTGATCGGGGTGATCACCGTCGTCGGCTTCGTGTTCGAACGGCAGGCCAGGAAGCCGAAATTCATCAGCGAATGGCGGGTCAAGGACCTGGGCCTGTTCGAGATCGCCGCTCTGGACGCCGAGACCTGGGGCGAACGGCTGGCCAAGGGCGACTGGAGCGGGCCCAAGGCCCGAACCGGCCGCCAGGTCCGTGAGCGCGCCAGGATGTCGCCCGTCGCGGGGGCGGCGGCCAGCGCCATCGGCTGGACGGTGCTGCTGCTGTGGTGGACGGGGTTGACGCCGCTGACGACCGTGCGGCCGGACGAGCTGGCCGGCGTGATCGACGGCGTCGACTATGGGGCGCTGTTGGGCCAGGTGGTGCGCGCCGCCTATTGGCCGGTGATCGTCTTCGCCGGTGCGCGCATCGTCTTCGACGTGACGCGGGCGATCCTCGGCGCGCCGGTTCGGTTCACGGCCCTGGGCGACCTGGCCTTCGGCGCGGCCTCGGCCTGGGCGGCCTGGTGGCTGTTCTTCTGGTCGCCGTTCAGCCCCCTGATCCGGGTGGCGACGCCGGCCGAGTTCTGGCAGCGCGTCGCCGACCTGTTCAGCCATGGCGGCTTCCCCGTCGCCACCGTCCTCATGGTGGGCGTGGTCTGGGCCTTCATCGCCGAGGTCTTCCGCATGATCCGCGCCCTGGCGCGGCTGGCGGTCGGCCGCGAATGCTGAGGAATTGAACCTGCGCCCCGCGCCGTCGTTAGGAGCGATGGCGGCGCGGGACCGCAGGGGGCCTACAAGACGTGACATTGCAGCAGGGTTTGGCGTTCGGCCTGGTGGGTCTGACGGTGGCGGCCTTCATCTGGGGCCGTTTTCGCTATGATCTGGTCGCCGCCGTCGCGTTGGCGGCCGGACTGGCCATCGGGGTGATCCCGGCCAAGGACGCCTTTTCCGGCTTCGCCAACGATGTGACGGTGATCATCGCCTGCGCCCTGGTGGTGTCGGCCGCCTTCGCCCGCTCCGGCATCGTCGAGATGGCCCTGAAGGGAATCCTGCCGCATCTGAAGACCGAGCAGGCCCAGGTTCCCGTCCTGACGACCGCGACGACGTTGCTGTCCATGGTGACGAAGAACGTCGGGGCGCTGGCCATCATGATGCCGGTGGCGATGCAGGTCAGCCGCCGGACCGGGACCAAGTCGTCGCGCCTGTTGATGCCCATGGCCTTCGGCGCCATGGCCGGCGGCATGGTGACGCTGGTCGGGACGGCGCCGAACATCCTGGTCGCGGAGGTGCGCCAGGACATGACGGGTCAGCCCTTCGCCCTGTTCGACTATGCGCCCGTGGGCCTGGTGCTGACGGCGGCGGCCCTGCTGTTCCTGGCCTTCGGCTATCGGCTGCTGCCCAAGGATCGGACGGGCAGCCTGGGGTTGTCGGCGGCCCTGTCGTCCAACGCCTATCTGACCGAGGCCCAGGCGCCCGAGGACTGGACGCTGGCGCCGACGACGATTTCAGCCCTGGTCGCCCTGGCCCCGGACGAGGTGTCGGTGATGGCCCTGATCCGCGGCGGCAAGCGCAAGGCCCGCCCGCGCGGCAACACCCTGATCCAGCCCGGCGACACCCTGTTGATCCGCGGAGACCACGCGGCGTTGGAGCGGTTCATCGACGCGGGGAAGCTGAAGCTGGTGCGCGGGGATCGGCCGGTGCTGCTGGATCAGGCCAAGGACGAGGTCAATCTGGTGGAGGTGGTGATCGGCGCCGCCTCTTCGCTGAACGGTCAGACGGTGCGGTCCCTGGATCTGTACGGCCAATACGGGCTGAACCTTCTGGGCGTGTCGCGCAGCGGCTACGAACTGACCCAGCATCTGAGGACCGCCAGGCTGCAGGCCGGGGACGTGCTGCTGCTGCAGGGGGCGGAATCGGCCATGCCGACGCTGCTGGCGCAACTGGGCCTGCTGCCCCTTGCGGAACGCGAGGTGCGGCTGGGCGGGACGCGCCGCAAATTCCTGCCGGCGGTGGTCCTGGCGACGGCCATGATCCTGGTGGGGCTGGGTCTGGTTCCCGTCGCCATCGCCTTCTTCGGCGCGGCGGTGGCGATCGTGGCCCTGGGGGGCTTGCGGATGCGCGAGGCCTACGCCGCCCTGGACGGGCCGTTGCTGGTCCTGATCGCGGCCCTGATCCCCGTGTCGGACGCCATCCAGCAGACGGGCGGCGCCGATCTGATCGCCGGGCTGTTGAAGTCGGTGGTGCAGGGGATTCCGCCCGTGGCGGCCGTGGCGGGCATCATGTTCGCCGCCATGGCGGTGACGCCCTTCCTGAACAACGCCGCGACGGTTCTGGTGGTGGCGCCGATCGCCGCGACCCTGGCGCAACAGCTGGGCTATCGGCCCGATCCCTTCCTGATGGCGGTGGCGGTCGGGGCGGCGTGCGATTTCCTGACCCCCATAGGCCACCAGTGCAACACTCTGGTCATGGGGCCGGGCGGGTACAAGTTTTCGGACTATCCGCGTCTGGGCCTGCCGCTGAGCCTTCTGGTCCTCGTCATTGGTCCGCCGACCATCCTGCTGTTCTGGCCGATGTGACGATCATCTCTTGACGGCATGTAACCTATGGGTGATATGTCACTCATAGGTTACTTCAGGAGGGTCCGATGGACAATGACGAAACCGCCGCCGTGAACCGGATTCGGGTGGAGCGAACCCGCTGCTGGCGGACCGGCGTCGCGCTGGGCGCGGTCGGGGTGCTGGCGATGGCCGGCGGGGCGGGCTTCGCCGTCCTGAACGGCGTCGAGGGCGATCAGGCGACGACGGCCGGCGTCGCGGCGGGCATGGGTTTCGGTCTGACGGCCGTGGGCGCGCTGATGGCCTGGTGCGGTCGGCCGAACCGGCCGATCGACGTGGCGACCAGCGCGGACGGCGTCCGGCGAGAGAAGTTACAGCAGCAACGCACCCGGCAGTTGGTTCTGTATCCGCTGGTCCTGCTGCTCTTCATGTTTCAGGCTCATCTGGCGATGCAGCGGGTCCTGGGCGGCGACCACAACTTCGGCGCCTATATCCAGATCCTGTTGCCGGTCCTCTACGGCTGGCTGATCCCGGTCCTGGTCATGGGGTGGGACTGGCACACGCAGAAAAATCGGCGCCTGTTGGACGACGAACTGACCCAGGTCCTGCGGGCGCGGTCGATGATCCTGGCGTTCGTCGTGCTGATGGGCGGCGTGACCGTGGCGCTGGCGCTGGGTCTGTGGCGGGCGGACTATGGCGTGACGGCCCTGCCCTATGTGCTGGCCCTGGGCGGCGCGTCGGCCGGACTACGGTTCGCCTGGCTGGATCGAGAGGCGGGCCGCGATGGGTGATCCACGCCTGGGCTCGCGCTTGAAGGAGTTTCGCACGGCGGCGGCCCTGACCCAGCAGGGTCTGGCCGACAAGGCCGGCGTCTCGCGCAAGACTATCAATACGGTGGAGAACGGCGTGTTCGTTCCCTCGACCGTTCTGGCGCTGGAGCTGGCGCGGGCGCTGAACACGACGGTTGAGGCGCTGTTCTTCCTCAAGGACTGAGATCCGATCCAGGTCCGAAAACCGCGAGACAGGTGGGCGAAGAACGCCCATCTTGCGGCGCATGGAACACCCTCTGGATCAGGACGCCTGCTGGCGCGCGCTGGCGGCGCGGGACGCGCGCTTCGATGGACGGTTCTTCACGGCCGTTCTGTCGACGGGCGTCTATTGCCGACCGGTGTGCCCCGCGCGCACCCCCCGGCGCGAGAACGTCGTCTTTCACCCCAGCGCGGCCTCGGCCGAGGCCGCGGGGTTTCGCGCCTGTCTGCGCTGTCGGCCCGAGACGGCGCCCGAGATGGGGGCCTGGCGCGGCACGTCGAACACCGTCAGCCGCGCCCTGGCCCTGATCGAGGCGGGGGCGCTGGACGGCGGCGACGCCGAGGCTTTAGCCGCGCGGCTGGGGGTGGGGGAGCGGCACCTGCGCCGCCTGTTTCGAAAACATCTGGGCGCCGCCCCCGTCAGCGTGGCCCAGACGCGGCGCGTGCTGCTGGCCAAACAGCTGATTCACGACAGCGACCTGTCGATGGCCCAGGTGGCGATGGCCTCGGGCTTCGGCAGCGTGCGACGGTTCAACGAGACCTTCCAGGCGCTGTACGGCCGGCCGCCGTCCGATCTGCGTCGTCGGCGGGTCGAGGGGGAGGGCGCCGAGGCGGTGCGCCTGGGCCTCACCTACCGGCCGCCCTATGACTGGACGGCGATGACGACGGTCCTGGCCGCGCGGGCCGATGCGGATGAATGGGTCGAGGACGGGGTCTGGACCCGACGCCTGCGCCGGGCCGTCGACCAGACGGACGGGGCGGTGTCGGTCGCGGCGGGCGCGCCGGGCAGGGTGCGGGTCGAGGCGCGGATCGACGATCTGAAAGCCCTGCCTGGGGTGCTGGCGCGGGTGCGGCGGGTGTTCGACCTGGCCGCCGATCCCGAGGCCATCCTGCACGATCTGGCGCAGGACCCGGTCCTGGCCGAGGCGGTGAAGCGCCGGCCGGGTCTGCGGCCGCCCGGCGACTGGCTGGACGCGGCGCTGGACGACCCCAGCGACCGTCTGGAAACGCGCGACCCACAGCTTTTGGCGCGCGCCGAACGATGGCGGCCCTGGCGCGCCTACGGCGCCCTGTACTGGACCCTGATCGAGGAGGGACGAGATGCCCAAGCCGCCTGAAACCCTGAACCTGATCCTGGATCGCATCGCCTCGCCGGTGGGCGAGGTGCTGCTGGTCGTCGACGCCGGGGGCGTGGTGCGTGCGCTGGATTTCCACGATTACGAGGACCGGCTGCGACGGCTGCTGCGCCTGCACTATGGCGCGGTGGTTTTGACGGAAGGCCGCGCGCCGGAGGCCGTACGCCGGGCGCTAGAGGCCTATTTCGCCGGCGACCTGGCGGCGTTCGACGACGTTCGGGTGGAGACGGGCGGCACGGTCTTTCAGCGGGCCGTGTGGCGGGCGCTGCGCGACATTCCCGCCGGGGAAACGCGCACCTACGGTCAACTGGCCCAGGCGGTCGGGTCGCCCAAGGCGGTGCGGGCGGTGGGTCTGGCCAACGGCGCGAACCCGGTGGGGGTCATCGTGCCCTGCCACCGCGTGATCGGCGCGAACGGAACCCTGACCGGATACGCCGGCGGTCTGGAACGGAAACGCTGGCTGCTGGCGCACGAGGCGGCCGGGCGGCTGCTGTAGAACGCGCCTGCGACCTTGCGGCCAGGCAACGCCATGGAGCCCGGTTCGTTACCCTGGGCCACAACAGGAGAACCGAAGCATGAAACTGTCCAAAGGCGCGCTGGTGGCGGTGGTCGATGGCGAGAAGCTGGCCTTGTTCCGCAACGAGGGCGGGGTCGAGATCAGGCTGAAGGCCATCGAAAATCCCCCCATCGAGGACCGGGTCTCCGGCTCGGCCGGGCGGCGCTCCAGCGAAGCCAATCCGGACAACGACACCCAGGCTGAGGACGGCTTCGCCATGGGCGTGGCCCAAGTGCTGAACAAATGGGTCGTCACCAACAGGATCGACGAACTGCTGGTCATCGCCGCGCCCAAGACCCTGGGCGAACTGCGCAAGCACTGGCACAAGGACCTGCAGGCCAGGCTGGCGGGCGAGATCGCCAAGGACCTGACCGGTCATTCGACCGATCAGATCGCCGCCGCCGTAGAGAAGGCCTGATCGCGTTCAGCCGCCGTCCAGAAAGCGGCGGCAGGCCGGGTTCAGCGTCTCGTCCACATAGGGATAGCCCAGGAGCGCTAGGGCGGCGGTCAGCTGGTCCTGTTCCTGCGGCGGCACGCTGATCCCGGCCAGCACCCGGCCCACGTCGTCGCCGTGGTTGCGATAGTGGAACAGTGTCAGGGCCCAGGCGGGCTGGAGGCTGTTCAGGAACCGCAGGAAGGCGCCCGGCCGCTCGGGGAACTGGAACCGCAGGATGCGTTCGTGCGGCAGACCGCTGGCCCGGCCGCCGACCATGTAGCGGACGTGAAGCTTGGCCGTCTCGTTGTCGCTCATGTCCTCGACGACGTATCCGCCGGCGGTCAGGCGGGCGATCAGGTCCTCGCGTTCCTTCGCGCCGTTCCGCAGGGCCACGCCGACGAAGATCTGGGCCTGGCCGTCGGCGGACCAGCGATAGTTGAACTCCGTCACCGACCGGCCGTCCAGGCTGTCGAGAAAGCGACGATAGTCGTCGCGGTCGTCCTTCATGCTGACGGCCAAAAGCGCCTCGGCCCCCTCGCCGATCTCGGCCCGTTCGGCGACATGGCGCAGCCGGTCGAAGTTGACGTTGGCGCCCGAGTTGACGGCGATCAGCGAGCCCGCGCCCGGATGGGCGGCGGCCCAGGCCTTCAGCCCCGCCAGGGCCACGGCGCCCGACGGTTCGGCGATGGCGCGGCTGTCGTCGAAGATGTCCTTGATCGCCGCGCAGATGGCGTCCGTGTCGACCAGGACGATGTCGTCCAGCAGATTGCGGCACAGGTCGAAGGTCTGCTGGCCCGCCCGGCGCACCGCCACCCCGTCGGCGAACAGACCCACCTCGTTCAGGGTGACGACCTCGCCCGCGTCCAGGGCGGACTTCATCGTGGGGGCGTCGACCGGCTCCACGCCGATGACCCGGGTCTCGGGCCTCAGGAATTTGACGATGGCGGCGACGCCGGCGGCCAGGCCCCCGCCGCCGATGGGGACGAAGACGGCCTCTATGGGGTCGGCGTGCTGGCGCGCGATCTCCAGCCCCACCGTGCCCTGGCCGGCGATCACCTCGGGGTCGTCGAAGGGGTGGATGAAGGCCGCGCCGGTCTGGCTCTCCAGATGACGGGCGTGGGCGTAGGCTTCATCGAAGCTGTCGCCGTGCAGGACCACTTCGCCGCCCAGGGCCCGCACCGCCGCCACCTTGATGCCCGGCGTGGTCGTGGGCATGACGATGGTCGCGGCGATGTCGCGTCGCGCGGCCGCCAGGGCCACCCCTTGCGCGTGATTGCCGGCCGAGGCGCAGATCACGCCGCGCGCCAGATCGGCCTCCGACAGGCTGGCGATCTTGTTGTAGGCGCCGCGAATCTTGAACGAGAAGACCGGTTGCAGGTCCTCGCGCTTCAGCAGCACGGGGCGGTCCAGCCGCGCCGACAGGCGACGCAGCGGGTCGAGCGGGGTCTCCTCTGCCACGTCATAGACGCGGGCGGTCAGGATGCGGCGGATGGTGTCTTGCACGTTTCTATCGGGTTTCAGGCACTGGCGAGAGTGAACGTGTCGATAGGGGGCGTGACCAGTCAGGTCGAGCAAAAATATGCCGTGCAAGCCCGGTTTCAGAGCGCGCGCGCCGATAGCCGCAGGGTCCACAGCGCCGCACGACGCTTCAGTTCGTCCTTCCGCGCCATGTCCGACAGGTCGGGCGACAGGCGATCCAACTGCTCGAAGCGGAAATCCTCGGGCTGGTGCGCCGTCCACGCCCGTTGCAGATCGGCGTGCGGGCAGGACCCGAGCTTCAGCGTGAACCAAAGGCCGTTCTGGTGGGTGTCGATATGCCGGCTTTGACCCACCCAGGCTTCGCCGGTCGCGGTGCATTGCACGGCGAAGACGCCGGCGATGGTCGGTTGTTCCTTGTAGGCGGCGATCAGGGTCTTGCGGTGTTCGGCGTTCACGACGGCCTCCATTTCGTCCGGGTGAAATAGACGATAATTATATCCGGGTAAATAGCTGGCCTAAACTTCTCCCTTGCGCCGCACGGTCAAGAGCCTACATTGATCCTGCTTATGCTAGATTTGAGCATAAGGGTCGCGAGGAGACGGTCATGGCGGACGGCGCGTTCGGACTGACGAAGGAATTGGCGCAGGAGACCGCGCCTGTCTGGGCCAAGGTCAAGGATCACGTCACGCCGCTGGAGTGGCCCGAGCAGGCGCGGCTGATCAGCGAGATCAACCGGCTGAAGCGCGAGCGCGATGCCGTGATCCTGGCCCACAACTATATGACGCCGGAAATCTTCCATGGCGTCGGCGACTATGTCGGCGACAGCCTGGGCCTGGCCAAGGAGGCCGCGCGCTCGGACGCGAAGGTCATCGTCCAGGCGGGCGTCCACTTCATGGCCGAGACGTCCAAGATCCTGTCGCCGGAAAAGACTGTGTTGATCCCCGATCTGCGCGCGGGCTGTTCGCTGGCCTCCTCGATCACCGGGGCGGACGTGCGGCTGATCAAGCAGCGCTATCCGGGCCTGCCGGTCATCACCTATGTCAACACGACGGCCGAGGTGAAGGCTGAGACCGACATCTGCTGCACCAGCGCCAACGCCGTGCAGGTGGTGGAATGGGCGGCCAAGGAATGGGGCGTGGACCGCGTCATCCTGATCCCGGACGAGTTCCTGGCCCGCAACGTCGCGGCCCAGACGACGGTGGGGATCATCGCCTGGAAGGGCCACTGCGAGGTCCACAAACGCTTCACCGCCCAGGACATCGCCGACATGCGCGACGCCTGGCCCGACGCCGAGGTTCTGGCCCACCCCGAATGTCCGGAAGAGATACTGGCGGCGTCCGACTTCGCGGGATCGACGGCGGCCATGACCGACTATGTCGAGCAGCGCAGGCCCAAGCGGGTGGTGCTGATCACCGAATGTTCGATGGCGTCCAACATCAAGGGCGACGTGCCCAGCGTGGAGTTCGTCGGCCCCTGCAACCTGTGCCCGCACATGAAGCGGATCACGCTGCAGAACATCCACGACTGTCTGGTGAACCTGCAGTTCGAGGTGACGGTGCCCGAGGAAATGATCGCGCGCGGCCGTCTGGCGGTGCAGCGGATGATCGACCTGCCGCCGCCCGCCGTTCCGGCGCGCTACGACATGGTCAAGGCGCGGCATCACGTGGATGTGGAGCTGATCTGACGGCGGCGCGGCGATCGGTCCCCTGGTCGGGACTTCGCCGCGCGCCCATCTGGACGCCATGAGCGACATCGAAACCTCTCCCCGAAAGTCCGGCCCCTGGGACGCGACGCCCGCGCCCAGCCCCGCGCGCGACACCGTTCCGGATTCCGCCGTCGTCGAGCCGGCCGAGAAGGATCAGAGCCTGGTCTGGGCCCTGATCTCCACCGGCATGATGGCGGGCTTCCTGTGGTGGATCAGCGGCAGCGTGGTGGTGGCCGCCGCCGTCCTGGTCGGCCTGTTCGTGCACGAGGCGGGCCACGTCCTGGCGATGAACCGGCTGGGGATGGGGCCGGCGCGGATCTACATCATTCCCTTCCTGGGCGGCCTGGCCAAGGCGCGGCGCGCGCCGAAGAGTGAATGGCATGGGGTGCTGGTGGCGCTGGCGGGACCGGCCTTCGGGCTTCTGGCCATGATCCCGTTCGTGGCGGTCGGCCTGGCCTTGCGCCAGCCGGAATGGCTGGCCGGCGCCTTCTTCGTCGCCCTGCTGAATCTGGTGAACCTGGTTCCCGCCCCGCCGCTGGACGGGTCCAAGGCGTTGGGGCCGGTGTTGACGCGGGTTCATCCGCGACTGGAGCAGGTGGTCCTGCTGATCATCGGGGCGGCGGTGGTGGTCTGGGGCCTGACGACCGGCCGTTACATCCTGGCGGCCTTTCTGGCCCTGTCGGTCTTCGCGCATCTGAAGCGCGGGGTCTGGCGCGCGGCCTGGGGCACGCTGAGCTGGCCCGAGGCGGGACGCAGCCTGGCGCTGTATCTGCTGGCGTTGATCCTGTGCGCCGGCGCCGCGCTGGGGGCGCTTTTGCCGATGACCGAGGGCGATCCGGCGGCCGCCGTGCGGCTGGGCCTGCGCTATCTGGGAGTTTGACGATGAACCGCATCCGACATGACGGGCCGCTGGTTGTCGGGGCCGGACTGGGGGGCCTGTCGGCCGCGCTGGAGGCGGCCAAGGCCGGGGCCAAGGTTCTGGTGGTCACGCCCGAACCCTTGCTGAACGCCTGTTCCTCGGCCTGGGCGCAGGGCGGGATGGCGGCGGCCCTGACGCCGCAGGATTCGCCCAGGCTTCACGCCCAGGACACCCAGGCCGCGGGCGCCGGCCTGGTCGAGGTCGAGGCGACGCGGGTCCTGACCGAACATGGGCGCGAGACGGTGGAATGGCTGGCCGCCCTGGGCGCGCCCTTCGACCGCGACGACCAGGGCGGCTTCGCCGTCAGCCTGGAGGCGGCCCACGCCGTGCCGCGCGTGGCTCGCGTCGGCGGCGACGGCGCCGGGCGCGCCATACTGACCGCCGTGGTCGCGGCTGTACGGGCGGAAAAGGCGATCGCCGTCTGGGACGACGCGCGGCTGAAGACCCTGGCGCGCGACGCGGACGGCCGGGTGGTCGGCGCGGTGATCGCGCGCGGCCCCGACGCCAAGCCGACCCTGGTGACGGCGACCGCCGTCGTCCTGGCCACGGGCGGCGCCGGCGGCCTGTTCGCGGCCACCACCACCCCGGCGGCGCTGAAGGGCGAGGGCCTGGCCTTGGCGGCCCTGGCGGGGGCGGAAATCCTGGACCCCGAGTTCGTGCAGTTCCACCCCACGGCCCTGGATGTCGGGGTCGATCCGGCCCCCCTGGCGACCGAGGCCCTGCGCGGCGAGGGCGCGCGGCTGATCGACGGGGAGGGGCGTTTTCTGCTGGGGGCCGAGGACGACGCCGACCTGAAGCCGCGCGACGTGGTGGCGCGAGCCGTCCATGCCGCCCGCGCCTCCGGGCGCGGCGCCTATCTGGATGCGCGCACGGCGGTGGGCGAGGCGTTCCCGCACGAGTTTCCCGCCGTCTTCGCCGCCTGCATGCGCGCCGGACTGGACCCGCGTCTCAGCCCTATGCCGGTCATGGCGGCGTGCCACTATCATATGGGCGGGATCGCGGCCGACGCGGACGGTCGCACGACCCGGCCGGGCCTGTATGCGGTGGGGGAATGCGCGGCCACCGGGGTGCACGGCGCCAACCGTCTGGCCTCCAACTCCCTGCTGGAAGCGGCGACCTTCGGGCGGCGCGCGGGTCGGGCCGTCGCTGGGGAACGGGGCGGGGACAAGCCCCAGCCGACGCCGGACCTGCCCGATCTGCCGGAAACCGCCATGGCCGAACTGCGCGCGGCCATGACGGCCCACTGCGGCGTGGTGCGCGACGCGCAGGGGCTGACGACGCTGCTGGCCCTGGTCGACCGGCTGGAGGCGCGGCACGGCCCGGCGGCGGCCCTTCTGGCGGCGCGCCTGATAGCGCAGGCGGCTCTGGGTCGGCGCGAGAGCCGGGGCGGCCATTACCGCTCGGACTATCCCCGGACGGCCGCGCGGGCCGAACACACGCGGGTGCGGCTGGTCCGCCCCGCCGAACTGGAGGCGGCGGAATGAGCCGGAAAATGCCGGACCTGCTGATCGAGCCGGTCGTGCGCCGGGCCCTGGCGGAAGACCTGGGCCGGGCCGGTGATGTGACCGCTGCGGCCTGCATTCCCGAGGGGGCTCGGATGAAGGCGGCCTTCGTGGCGCGCAAGCCCGGCGTGCTGGCGGGGATCGACGCGGTGCGCCTGGCCGTTCTGGCCCTGGACCCGAAGGCGCACATCGACCTGCGCCTCGACGACGGCGCGGCCTTCGACGCGGGCGTCGTGCTGGCGGTGGTGGACGCGGACGCCCGCGCCTTTCTGTCGGCCGAGCGGACGGCCCTGAACCTGGTCGGGCGGCTCAGCGGTGTGGCGACCCTGACGCGAACCTATGTCCAGGCTGTGCAGGGCACGGACGCCCGCATCGCCGATACGCGCAAGACCACGCCGGGCCTGCGTGCGCTGGAGAAGCACGCCGTGGCCTGCGGCGGGGGGATGAACCACCGCTTCGGCCTGGATGACGCCATCCTGATCAAGGACAACCACGTCGCCGTCTGCGGGGGCGTGGCCCAGGCCGTGCGCCGCGCCCGCGCCTTCGCCCCGCACCTGATGAAGGTGGAGGTCGAGGTCGATGGACTGGATCAGCTGGACCAGGTGCTGGCCCTGATCGACGAAGGCGCGGCGCCCGACGTCGTCATGCTGGACAACTTCAGCCTGGCCGATCTGCGGACGGCGGTGGCGCGAGTCGCCGGCCGGCTGGTGCTGGAGGCGTCCGGCGGGGTCGATCTGACGACGGTGCGCGCCATCGCCGAGACAGGCGTGGACGTGATCTCGGTCGGCGCCCTGACCCATTCGGCGCCCGTGCTGGACATCGGCCTGGACGCCCTCTGAGGTCAGGCGGGGAACGGCTTCAGGGACGAGACGTTCACCCTCTGATCAACGGAGGGACGTCATGTCCAAGATGCCGAAAACGCCGCCGGATCAGCTCAGCTCCGGCCATCCGCGACCGGAAGAGGGACACGAAACTCGGCATGATCGGGAGACCGAACTTGAACAGGGTTCCGAGGCCAATCTGAAGGAAGAAGGCCGGTTCGGGAACATGGAGCAGAACGTCACCTACCGACGCAGGTCCTGACGTTTCAGACGGGGTTGGCCTCGCCCTCGACCTTGGCGACAACCGCAACGCGGCTGGCGCGGACCGGCGCAGTCGATGCGGGCTGGGCTGCGGCGGGACTTGGGGTAGAGACAGGGTGCGACGCCGCAGGCGTCGGCGCCTTGGGCTTGTCCTGAGCCACGACGGCGGAATAGGCGACAGGCTGCGGTTGAGGAGTCTCGACCTCTGGGCGGTCGACGGCGTGGATCAGGCGCGGCTCATCCGCGGCGGTCGAGGGTCGCGCGGCATAGGTGAAGGCGCTGCTGGATCCCGAACGACCGCCGAAGCGATAGAACAGATGGCTGCCGATCTGGCTGACCTGGATCAGCGAGCCGCGCCAGCCGGGCGACACGTTCGTAGTGTGGAAATGGGTGGCGGACCCCACGGCGGCGAAGACCGAGCCGGACAGGGCGCCGGAGGCCACGGCGCGGGCGCGGTCCCAGGCCGCCTGGTTGACCCGACCACGCATCGCGCCCGAACAGGTGAAGGAAAACTGGCAGCCCGTGCTGCGCGCCGCGCCCTGGAAGACGACGCCGCAGACGGTCTTGGGGAAGGCGGGGTGGCGAACGCGGTTCAGGACCACCTGGGCCACCGCCTTCATGCCGTCGCGGCCTTCGCCGCGGGCTTCGTAATAGACGGCCTGGGTCAGGCAATCCAGATCGCGGCTGGCGTCCAGGGCGTGACCCAGTTGGAAGGGGCTGGCGGGCGTCGGCGCCGTCAGACTGGCGCGGCGCAGGTCGTTCGGGGCGCGGAGTTGTTCAAGGCGGGCCGACAGCAGTTCCGCCTGGCGGTCGCGCTCGGCGGCGCCGGCGCTGACATAGGGATCGTGGCGTCGGGCGATCGACAGGGCGCTGGCGTCCAGTCCGCCGGCCGCGGCGGCCAGGGCTTCTTCGGTGAAGCCGGCGGAGGTCGCGCCCTGAATCTGTTCGGCCTGGGCGCGCAGCGTCGTCGCGCGCGCCGCCGTCCCGCCCAGATAGGCGCACCCGATCGCCAGTCCCACCAGACCGCCAAAGGCCGCCGCCGCCGTCATGGGTTTGATCCTGGCCACATGATCGGCGCGCGAAACGGCGCGCGTCTGCGAGGAATGCGACAACGAGTTAGTCCTGTTAAGCAGGGCGAGAAACGCAGCCCCTGGGGGTAGTCTTGCCGGCCGGGCGACGAAAACGTCGCGCTCCAGCCTGCGAAATCCGGCGCTCGGCTCACTGGCCCGGGCGTCGAGGACGGGCCTTTAGCCAGCCCTTTATGTTGGAAATGTGGCTGATTCGCAATTGGGCGATCAGGCGTCAGAAACGATTGGACATTTTCCAGATCAGCGTGACGTTGTGGCTGAAATCGGACGGAAAGTCCGATGAATATCTATCGAATACTGTATTATAAATCGTTTCATCTTATGGCAGTAACATAGAATTATGAGACATAAGCTTTTGCGTATATGGTGGATGTTTAAGAATGTGGCGCATGCGTCCTTTTCGACCTGATGACTGGAACGAAACGCGGTCGTCGACGTTCAAGCGCGGCTATTAGGGAGAAGTCGTGATGTCTCGCATGAAACCCGCCGCCGTCCTGGCCGCCGTTTCCGTTATCACCTTGGGTCTGTCCGCCTGTGGCGCGACGGTCGAACAGAAGGCCGCGACGGGCGCGGTCGCCGGCGCCGTCGTCGGTGGTCCGGTCGGCGCGGCGGTCGGCGGCGCGGCCGGCACGGCGGTCGGCCAGGCGCAGAAGCCCAGGTAGGGGCCGATCCCGTGCGCCTTGTCCCGGGGGCGGGCGCGACCTATCTGCATCAGTGGCGGCGATCCCTGGCCGAAATCGTCGCCCAAACCCCGTCTCTGAATGATTTCGCCGCGGCGAACCTTGATTTCGGCGCGGGTTTCGGCTTTGTCCGGCCCGCTTCGGGCCGTGCGTGCGTGTTTTCGCCGCCTGATTTCCGACGGCCGCTTTGGGCCGCCCCATAAGGAACCTATCGCTTTCGCATGAAAGATCTGAAGACCGGATTCACCGACCGCCTGACCGCCCAGCAGGAAGCCAAGAAGGCCCTGCTCGCCAAGTTCAAGCCCAAGCCCGCCGCTCCCGATCCCGAGTTCGAGCGCCTGGCCGAAAAGCGGGCCGCCGAAAAGGAGGCCCTGCGTCAACAGCACGAACTGGCCAAGGCCGAACTGCGCCGCGAGAAGGCCGAGAAGGACGCCGCCCGTCTGGCCGCCGAAATGGCCGCCCAGGAAGCCATCGACGCCGAGAAGCGCGCCGACCGCAAGGCCCGCAAGCAACTGACCAAGGAAGAGCAGAAGGCCAAGCGGGACGCCCGCTACGCCGCACGCAAGGCGCGCCGCTAAGGCGGACAGTCTTTCCGGGATCGACGCGCCGAGGGCTTCTTCGGCGCGTTTTTCTTTGGGCGGCGCCTTGGGCGCGCCATAACGCCGATCCGCCAGGGCCTGAAAACGGCCCATAAGTTCGGCCATTGCATCGTCACGGCGGCGTTCTCATTTGAAGGCGTCGCCTCTTTCGGATTTGGAATGACCCTGACACGGTGGACATTGGTGTGGCGGACGCTGAAGCGTTCGGCGGCGGCCCTGCCCGCCGTCGGCGCCGTGCTGGGCGTCGCCCTGGCCGCCGGGTCGACCGAACGCCCGGACATCGACCGCACCGCCGAGGCCGTGGCCCGGATCACCGGCGGCGATCTGGGCGGCAAGGGCCTGTCGGCGCTCGAGGCGCGGCTGAGCCCGTCGCAACTGGCCCTGGCGCAACGTCATGACCCGCGCCTGCTGCAACCCGCCCTCTATGGGCTGACGCCGGGATGGGAAAGCCTGACCCTGGCGGGCAAGCCTTCGCTGGACCTGGGCAAGACCGGTCTGGAGGCCCAGCGGCTGAACGCGGCGGTTCCCACGGCGGCCGGCGCCCTGCGGCCCGCCCTGCCGTTCGTCTTCAAGGGCGGGGCCGAGGATCGCCGCCGCGCCCTGCGTTGCCTGACCCAGGCCGTCTATTTCGAGGCGGCGCTGGAACCGGACGCCGGCCAGGCCGCCGTGGCCCAGGTGGTGCTGAACCGGGTGCGCGATCCCAACTACGCCGACACCGTCTGCGGCGTGGTGTTCGAAGGCGCCGAGCGGACGACCGGCTGCCAGTTCAGCTTCACCTGCGACGGCTCCCTGGCCCAGACGCCCGTGCCCTGGGCGTGGGATCGCGCTCGCAAGGTGGCCGAACGCGCCCTGAACGGCGCCGTGGCCCAGCAGGTCGGGACGGCGACCCACTATCACGCCGACTATGTCCATCCCTGGTGGGCCCCGACGGTGGCCAAGGTGACGCAGATCGGGGCGCATATCTTCTATCGCTGGAAGGGCGTCTATGGCGAAACCGCCGCCTTCCGCAGCGTCTATGTCGGGCGCGAGCCGGCGATCGACGAGGCGCGCTTTTCCAAGGCGCGCCTGCCGGCCCTGCAGGCCGGTCAGGCCACGGGCGGCGCCGATCCGAATGCGGTCGGTTCCGGCCCGCCGATGAAAACGGTGGAGATCGATGGTCATCAGCGTGTGGTAGGCGTGGTCAGTCTGGGCGGACGCCGCCTGCCGACCCGCGAGGAGGTGGCCGCCATCAACGCCCGCCTGTCGACGATGGAGGCGCCCAAACCCGCCGCCCAGCCGGCGCCGGAAGGCGTGACGCCGATGGAGGTCGAAGAGGTCGGCCGGCCCGCGCGCTGACCCCCGAGGCGGGGTCGGTCCCCTACCAGACGCCGATCTTCTCGGCCTCGACGTGGCTGATGGGGTGGTGGGCCTTGGCGTGGTCTTCTTCGGCCAGGAAGCGGGCGGCTTCCAGCGCGGCCATGCAGCCCATGCCGGCGGCGGTGACGGCCTGACGATAGACGTCGTCGGTGACGTCGCCGGCGGCCCAGACCCCCTCGATCGCGGTGGAGGCCGTGCCCGGCTTGACCCGCAGATAGCCGCCCGAGTTGGTTTCCAGCTGGCCCTTGAACAGTTCCGACGACGGGGCGTGGCCGATGGCGATGAAGACGCCGTCGGCGGGGATGTCGCGGGTCGAGCCGTCCTTGACGTTCTTCAGGCGCACGCCGGTGACATTGCGAGCGACGCCGTCCACCACGCCGACGATCTCCTCGATGGCGACGTTCCAGATCACCTCGATCTTGGGGTTGGCGAACAGGCGGTCCTGCAGGATCTTCTCTGCGCGGAACTCGTCCTTGCGGTGGATGACCGTGACCTTGGAGGCGAAGTTGGTCAGGAACAGCGCCTCTTCGACCGCCGTATTGCCGCCGCCGACCACGACCACCTCCTTGCCGCGATAGAAGAAGCCGTCGCAGGTGGCGCAGGCCGAGACGCCGAAGCCCTGATAGGCGGCCTCTGACTCCAGCCCCAGCCACTTGGCCTGGGCGCCGGTGGAGATGATGACCGTCTCGGCCAGAATCTCTTCGCCGCCGTCCAGCTTCAGCCGGAACGGACGCTGGGACAGGTCGGCGGAGGTGACGATGTCGTGGATGACCTCGGTCCCGACGTGCAGGGCCTGGGCCTGCATCTGCTCCATCAGCCACGGACCCTGGATGGTCTCGGCGAAGCCAGGATAGTTCTCGACGTCGGTGGTGATGGTCAACTGGCCGCCGGGCTGGATGCCGGCGATGACGACGGGGTTCAGCGAGGCGCGCGCCGCATAGATGGCGGCGGTCCAGCCGGCGGGGCCGGAACCGATGATGGCGACGCGGACGGTTCTAAGAGTGCTCATGGCGCCTATTTAGGGGCTGATTCCTTTTCGCGCGATGCTAGTCTTGTCGGGCGAGCACGGGAGAGGGGAATGAACAAGAAAGCGGCGGCCTTCCTGCCCATCGGAATCGGGGTCGGGGTTTCGATCGGAACAGCTTTAGGGTTGGCGCTGGACAATCTGGCCCTGGGGATCGCGCTGGGCGTCGCCATCGGCTCGGGCCTCGGTGTCGCGGGCATGGGCGCCGCCCAAGCCAGGTCCAGGAAGGAAGAGGATTCGGACGACAAGGGCGGCGGGGCCGCCTGAGCGCCGCCTTTTTTGAGTGCACTTTCGTACACTTTTTGCGATTCATTCTCAGAGCGCCGTCCGGCCAGGAGACGGGCTTTAGGTCACGCCTGCGTCAGGATTGGGGGGGCGAGATCGGCTGGCGATAATTCAGCGCGTCCGCATCGCCTCCAGCACCGCGCGGGCGGCGCGGTCGGTTTCGGCGAGGGGTTCGTAGGTCCAGGGGATCAACGCGCCGTCGAACGGCCGGGCGGCCCCGCGCGAACGCAGGTCGTCGTGCAGTCGGGCGAACTTGCCGGCGGACTTCAGCGGGACCATCGGCAGGATGTGGACCGGCTTGCCGGTCGAGGCGGCCTCGGCGGCCATGTTGGCGCTGTCCTCGGTGACCAGCACATGATCGGCGTAATGCAGGAAGCCGAACAGGGGGTTGTCGCCGGACCCGTCCCAGATCCAGCTGGGCAGGGTGGACAGTCGCGCGGTCATGGCCGCCTTGGCCAACTCCGGCGTGCGGCGCGAGAAGGTCAGCATCAGCGAACCACCCGCCGCGCGGACGGCGTCCGCGATCCGCTCGGCCAGGGCGGCGGCATGGGCGGGCGGCAGATCGAACGCCTTGGACTTGCCGCCGATCAAGACGGCGACGCGCGGATGGGGCAGGGGGACGATCCGGTCGGCGAAGGCGGTGGCGGCGGCTGCGATCCGCTGCGGCGTGATGCGGTGCGGCGAGCCGGTGATCTCGAAGACGTTGTCGCCCGACAGGCCATCGTGGGCGGGCGCCACGATCATGTCGTAGCGGGCGTTGGCCCAGCGTGGGTCCTGGGTCTGGACCACGAAGGTCTTGCCGCCGCTCCAGGCCCTGACGCGGGTGGAGAGGGGCAGGGTGGCGCGGCCCGTCGCGATCCACAGATCGGGCCAGGGGGCGGCGAGGGCGTCGGAGGACGGGTCCAGCATCGCCCGCGTCTTCAACGCCGAGGGCAGGCGGTCGAACGGTGCGCGCCAGCGGATGTGTTTGGTGGTGATTTCGGCCGGGGTCAGGCGTTGCACCGCCTCGGCGAGGCCCAGCGCCTGGTTCTCGATCCCGGCGCGGCCGTCCGACACGACCCAGATGTTGAGGGGGTCAGACATCGTGTCTCCCTCCCCGGCCCGGGGAGGGAGATAAGGCGTAGGCGGGTGGGCCTATTTCCACTCGACCTTGAGGATTTCGTAGGCCTTCACGCCGCCCGGGGTGTTGACCTCGACCACGTCGCCGACCTCCTTGGAGATCATGGCGCGGGCGATCGGCGAGGCGATGGAGATCTTGCCCTTCTTCACGTCGGCTTCGTGTTCGCCGACGATCTGATAGCGGGCCTCTTCCTCGGTGTCCTCGTCCACCACGGTGACGGTGGCGCCGAACTTGACCTGGTTTCCCGACAATTTGGACACGTCGATGACCTGGGCGCGGCTGATCTTGTCCTCGATCTCGGCGATCTGGCCCTCGATCCAGCCCTGCCGCTCCTTGGCGGCGTGGTATTCGGCGTTTTCGGACAGGTCGCCGTGTTCGCGGGCCTCGGAAATGGCCGCGATCACGCTGGGCCTTTCGACCGACTTCAATTGCTTCAGTTGATCGTCGAGGGTGCGATAGCCCTCGGCCGTCATCGGCACTTTTTCCATTGTGTCGTGATTTTTCTTATTCGCCCAGAGACTGGAAAGACGCGGAGTAGGCACACAAAAGGCCGCGGGGCGGGCGCGGCCGGGCATCAAAACTAGGGCAAACGGGGTCGGAATTCAAGGGTTGTCGTCGCAACTCCCGCGCGTGGATGTCGTGGGTCAGGCGCGGATGCGAGGCTCCGGCTTGCGCTCGCGGTGCAGAACGCCCTTGATCAGGCTGAGGGCCAGCCAGGCGATGGCCGCCAGGCCCAGGATCATGAACAGGCCCGACAGCAGGACGGCGCCGGCCGCCATGAAGGCCAGGACGAAGGCGATGGCCGCGCCCAGCGCGGCGATGATCTGAAGGGTCTTGAGGCGCATGAAGCGTTAACGCCTCATGGGGCGTCCGGTTGCCCCGAATTGCCCCGAACCGTCAGGCGTAGGCGTAGGGACCGCCGCGTTCCAGCGCCCGGCGATAGGCGGGGCGGGCGTGGATGCGCGACAGGAAGGCTCTGAGCCGCGGGCGATCTGCGGGATCGAAGGCCCGGTCGGCCCCGGCCTCGACCGGAAAGCTCATCATGATGTCGGCGGCCGTGAATTGATCGCCTGCGAACCATTCGGACCGGGCCAGTTCGGCCTCCCAGAAGCCGACGTGATCGCGAAGCTGGGGATCGACGAAGCCGGCGATGGCCTTGTCCGATATCTGCTTGACCAGGGGGCGCATCAGGCCCGGCGCCCGGCGCGGCAGAAGGCCGAACACCAGCTTCAGCAGAAGCGGCGGCATGGCCGATCCCTCGGCGTAGTGCAGCCAATAGGTGAAGCGGCGGGCGTCTTCGGTCCCCGCCGCCGGGCGCAGGCGGCCCTCGCCATAGACGTCCAGCAGATAGTCGACGATGGCGCCGGTTTCGGCCACGGTGACGTCGCCGTCCTGGATCACCGGTGACTTGCCCAGGGGGTGAATGGCGCGCAGCGCCTCCGGCGCCAGCCGGGTCCGGGCGTCGCGTTCATAGCGCACGACCTCATAGGGCAGGCTCAACTCCTCCAGCAGCCACAGGACGCGCTGGGAGCGGCTGTCGTTCAGATGATGGACCTTGATCATGAGAGGGGCTCCGTTGACGGCGGACTATCGGGCGCCCCCGTCGCCAGAGTCGAGCGCTATCGCGGGGTGCGACCGCTCCAACGCGCCCGACGTGCGGGACGCTGTGGAGGCGGGGTCGCCGCCGGGCCGGCGCGGCCGCGCTCGCGACGGCTGCGCCACACCTCATAGGCCAGGGTGGCCAAGGCCAGCTTGCCGGCGTGACGGCCGGCCAGACGGCGTCCGCCCTTGGACAACAGAAGGCCGCCCAGCATGGGAACCAGCCTGTGCAGTCGGGACATGGGAATCTCCTTCGGAGCCTATAACTCTGGGCCTGTAACGCGCAGGTTGGGCGGCCGGTTCTCGGTGCGGCGAGTTGAACTGACGTCAGCCTGCAGAAGGTTTGGCGCGCGCGACGTGTAAAGCAGTGCTACGCCAGAGCCATGAGCCGTTCCCGTTTCGCCGCCTTCTTCACCTCTCTGAGCTTCTTCGTCATCGTGGCACTGGTCGCCGGGGTGGCGGCGGGCGCGGCGGCCCAGAACGCCCACGCCCCCTGGCTGACCGCCGCTCTGGGCGCGCTGGAGGGGCTGGGCCAGGTCTGGCTGAACGCCCTTCGGATGACGGTGATGCCGCTGGTCTTCAGCCTGCTGGTCACGGGCATCGTCTCCATCGCCGATGCGGCGGCGACCGGGCGGATCGCGGCGCGCTCCTTGGTGGTGTTCGGCCTGATGCTGGTCGCGGCGACGGTCTATGCGATCCTGGCGGGCCTGGGCCTGCTGACCCTGTGGCCCATCGATCCCGAGGCCGGGCGCGCGATGCTGGCGGGAATTCCGTCCGATGCGGCGGCCGCCGTGGGGCGGGCCGCCCAGACGAACGCACTGGACGCCTTCCTGTCCAGCCTGGCGCCGTCCAACGTCATCAAGGCGGCGGCCGACGACGGCGTGCTGGCGGTGGTGGTCTTCGCCGTGGCTTTTGGATTTGCGGCCACACGCATCCGCACCGATCTGCGGCGGCCCCTGGCGGGCTTCTTCGAGGCGGTGGCCGAGACCATGGTGGTGATCGTCCACTGGGTGCTGCTGGCCGCGCCCTTCGGGGTGTTCGCCCTGGCCCTGGGCGTGGGGCTGCGCGCCGGCCTGGGGGTGGCGGGCACGCTGGCCCACTATGTCGCCATCCTGTGCCTGAGCCAGATCGGCCTGATCCTGCTGATCTACGTCGCCGTGACCCTGTGGGGGCGCATCTCCCTGGCCCGGTTTGCGCGCGCCGCCGCCCCGGCCCAGGTGGTGGCGGTCTCGACCCAGTCGTCCCTGGCCAGCCTGCCGGTGATGATCGAGCGGGCGCGCGACTGGCTGGGCGTGCCCCAGGCCTCCGCGGGCCTCGTTCTGCCGCTGGCGGTGGCGGTGTTCCGCATCACCAGCCCGGTCGCCAACCTGGGGGTCTGCCTCTATGTGGCGCAGTTGAACGGGATCGAACTGGGGCTGGGCGCCCTGGTGGCGGGCGGGCTGACGGCCATCGCCGTCTCCATCGCCTCGGTCGGCCTGCCGGGCCAGGTCAGCTTCTTCGCCAGCATCGGGCCGATCTGCCTGGCCATGGGCCTGCCCATCGGCGTCCTGCCTCTTCTGCTGGCGGTTGAGGTCGTTCCCGACATCTTCCGCACCGTCGGCAATGTCACCGCCGACCTGGCCGCGACGCGGATCGTGGCGGGAGAGGACGTCACAGCCGAAGAATGACGATCAGGGCGGCGGTCAGAAGCAGGCCGACGTGCAATGTCAGGACAAGGCCCATCCAGGTGCGGAAGGGCTCCTTACGCGTCTTGTGGCGAAGGATGTGCTGGCCCAGCCAGGCCCCGAGACCACCCGCCAGAACGAACAGCAGCAGACGGCTCTCAGGGATGCGTTGAAGGCCCTGGCGCGCCATATGCTTGTCCCAGGCGAAGGCGGCGAAGCCCGAGACTTCGGCCAAGAATATCGCCACGAGGGCGCGGTCGATGTCGGTGACGGACATGGTCTCTGGTCTTCATCGGAACGAAAGCCATCCTCCCGAAGAAAACCAGAGATTTGGTGAACGTCAGGCGTAGGCTTGGATCGCCTTCACATCCAGGTCGCCGGCCTTGATGGCGCCGATGGCCTGGGCCGCCGCAAGCGCGCCTGCGGTCGTGGTGTAATAGGGGATCTTCATCATGAGGGCGGTGCGGCGCAGGCTGAAGCTGTCCTGCAGCGACTGCTTGCCCGAGGTGGTGTTGAAGACCAGCTGGACCTCGCCGTTCTTCATGGCGTCCACGATGTGCGGGCGGCCTTCCAGCACCTTCTTGACCAGCTTCACCTCCAGCCCTTGCTCGGCCAGATAGGCGTGGGTGCCGCCGGTGGCGATCAGGCTGAAGCCCTCGGCCAGCAGGGTCCGGGCGGCGTCCACGATGAAGGGCTTGTCCTCGTCCTTGACCGAGATGAAGGCGCAGCCCGAGGTCGGCAGGGTGACGCCGCCGCCGATCTGGGACTTGGCGAAGGCGCGGGCGAAGGCGGGGGCCATGTCGGCCTCGCCGTCGCGTTTCCAGTCCAGACCCATGACCTCGCCCGTCGAACGCATTTCCGGGCCCAGGATGGTGTCGACCCCGGCGAAGCGGGCGAACGGGAAGACCGCCTCCTTGACCGCGATATGGTCGTAGGGCTTGTCCGTCAGGCCGAAGGATTTCAGCGGAACCCCGGCCATGACCTTGGCGGCGATGGCGGCGATGGGCTGGCCGATGGTCTTGGCCACGAAGGGCGCGGTGCGCGAGGCGCGGGGGTTCACTTCCAGCACGAAGATGCGGGGTTCGGCGCCGTGCGGCTCCTCGATGGCGAACTGCACGTTCATCAGGCCGCGCACCTTCAGGGCCTTGGCCATTTCGGTGGTCTGGCGCTTCAGCTCGGCGACCGTTTCGGCGGACAGGGAGTAGGGCGGCATGGAGCAGGCGCTGTCGCCCGAGTGGACCCCGGCTTCCTCGATATGTTCCAGCACGCCCGCGACGAAGACCGTCTCGTCGTCGCACAGGGCGTCCACGTCGACCTCGGTGGCGCGGTTCAGATAGTGGTCGATCAGGACGGGATCGGAACCCGACACCCGCATGGCCTCATGGACGTAGCGGTCCAGTTGCTCGCGGTCGTGGACGATCATCATGCCGCGTCCGCCCAGGACGTAGGAGGGGCGCAGGACGACCGGATAGCCGACCTCTTCGGCCTTTTGGGCGGCTTCCTCGGCCGAGCGGGCCAGGGCGTTGGGCGGCTGGCGCAGGCCGATGCCCTCCAGCATCTGCTGGAAGCGTTCGCGGTCCTCGGCCAGGTCGATGGAGTCGACGGACGTGCCCAGCACCGGAATGCCGTCGTCCTGAAGCGCATGGGCCAGCTTCAGCGGGGTCTGGCCGCCGAACTGGACGACGCAGCCGATCAGTTCGCCGTTCGAGCGTTCGACCTCGATCAGCTCCAGCACGTCCTCGGCCGTCAGCGGCTCGAAATACAGGCGGTCGGAGGTGTCGTAGTCGGTCGAGACCGTCTCGGGGTTGCAGTTGACCATGATCGACTCGACGCCGATCTGATCGAAGGCGAAGGCCGCGTGGCAGCAGCAGTAGTCGAACTCGATCCCCTGGCCGATCCGGTTCGGGCCGCCGCCCAGGATGATGGCCTTCTTGCGATCCGACGGCGCGCTCTCGCATTCGGGAACCTGGCCCAGGGCGCCGGTCTCATAGGTCGAATACATATAGGCGGTGGCGCTGGCGAACTCGGCCGCGCAGGTGTCGATGCGCTTGAACACCGGGCGGACGTTCAGGCCGCGACGGGCCAGACGCACGGACTTTTCGGTCGCGCCGGTCAGGTGCGCCAGGCGGGCGTCGGAGAAGCCCTTGGCCTTCAGGCGGCGGAATTCGGTCGGGTCGGTCGGCAGGCCCTTGACCCGGACGTGGCCTTCCTCGCGCACGATGTCGGCGATCTGGCGCAGGAACCACGGCTCATAGGCGCAGGCGGCGTTGACCTCTTCCACCGACAGGCCGTGGCGGAAGGCCTGGGCGATGACGCGGATGCGGTCGGGCGTCGGCACGCCCAGCGCCCGCACCACGGCGGCGCGGGCGGTCGCGTCGTCGGCGGCGCCGGCCACGCCGTCGATCTCGATCTCGTCGAAACCGTCCAGACCCGTCTCCAGCCCGCGCAGGGCCTTCTGCATCGATTCCTGGAAGGTGCGGCCGATGGCCATGACCTCGCCCACCGACTTCATCGAGGTGCCGAGCAGGGGCTCGGAGCCGGGGTATTTCTCGAAGGCGAAGCGGGGGATCTTGGTGACGACATAGTCGATCGACGGCTCGAACGACGCCGGCGTGACCTGGGTGATGTCGTTCTGAAGCTCGTCCAGCGTATAGCCGACGGCCAGGCGCGCCGCGACCTTGGCGATGGGGAAGCCGGTGGCCTTGGACGCCAGGGCCGAGGAGCGCGACACGCGCGGGTTCATCTCGATCACGACCATGCGGCCGTCGGCGGGATTGATGGCCCACTGGACGTTCGATCCGCCCGTCTCCACGCCGATCTCGCGCAGGACGTTGATCGAGCCGGTCCGCATCCGCTGATATTCCTTGTCCGTCAGCGTCAGGGCCGGGGCGACGGTGATGGAATCGCCCGTGTGGACCCCCATCGGATCGACGTTCTCGATGGAGCAGATGATGATGCAGTTGTCCGCCGTGTCGCGGACGACCTCCATCTCGTATTCCTTCCAGCCCAGAACCGACTCTTCGATCAGGACCTCGGTGGTCGGCGACAGGTCCAGGCCGCGCAGGACGATCTCCTCGAACTCCTCGCGGTTGAAGGCGATGCCGCCGCCGGTGCCGGCCAGGGTGAAGCTGGGGCGGATCACGGCGGGCAGGCCGACGAACTCCAGCCCCTCCAGCGCCTCCTCCATCGAATGGGCGGCCTTGGAGCGGGGCGATTCCAGACCCAGCTTGTCCATCGCGTCGCGGAACTTCTGGCGGTCCTCGGCCTTGTCGATGACCTCGGCCTTGGCGCCGATCATCTCGACCCCGTGGCGGGCCAGGGCGCCCGATTCATGCAGGGCCAGCGCCGTGTTCAGCGCCGTCTGGCCGCCCATGGTGGGCAGAAGGGCGTCGGGCTTTTCCTTGATGATGATCTTCTCGACCATCTCGGGCGTGATCGGCTCGATATAGGTGGCGTCGGCCACCTCCGGGTCGGTCATGATGGTGGCGGGGTTCGAATTGACCAGGATGACCCGGTAGCCTTCCGCCTTCAGCGCCTTGCAGGCCTGAACCCCGGAATAGTCGAACTCGCACGCCTGGCCGATGACGATCGGGCCGGCGCCGATGATGAGGATGGATTGGATGTCTGTGCGCTTGGGCATCGCCAGCTCTTCTTCTTATTGAACGCTAATGGGTCACGACCGCGCAGTCCCAGCCGTCATAGTCCAGCTGGAAGGCCGCGGCCCAGGTCTGCATCATGGCCGAGACGGGCGCGAAACTGTCCGCATCGACCGCCATGGTGGTCTCGAGAATGGTCATGTCGCCTTCGCCGCGGGCGATGAAGCCGGCGCGACGCGCCACCTCGCACAGGTCGCCGTGTCCGTCTTCGTCGCCCAGGAAGTAGAACAGGGTGTGGCGCGGGGTCACGCCGCTGTCGCCCTTTTCGGCCAGCGCCGCGCGCACCATGGCGTCGCGTTCGTCATGACTGATGTGCGAAGCGTCCAAGAGACTGCGCCGTCCTTCATTCCTGCGCGCGCAAGAAGCCGCCGCAGAGCCTAGCCCTGCGACACCTGCGCCGTGTTGTCGGTTAAGCGGCCCGTTTAGAGAGGGAGGACCGGGGGGGCAACTGGAAACGTCGCGCGGCACGATATCGATGTTCGACCTGACGCCACGGAGGCATAAAGACGTCTCGAAAAGGCCGGTAACGCATACAAAAAGTCGAGAATCCGCCTGTTTGTGTTCAAAGTGTGACGTTTATATCGCACTTAAGGCTTGGGTGGGGCGCTTCAATGGCTCTACTCTCCGCACTCTTCAGGCGTGTGCCTGAACTTCACTTGGTGTCCCCCGCGCCGAATAGTTAGTAAGAGGTCCTCCTTGACGTATCGACGTTCACGGCTGCTTGCCGGCAGCATGCTTTCCGCCCTTGGCCTCGTCGCGGCCTTCCCCGCCATGGCCCAGCAGACGCCGCCGCCGGCCTCCAGCCAGGACGACGCCGTCACCGTGTCGGAAGTCGTCGTCACCGGCACGCGTCTGCGTCGACCCAGTTTCCAGGGCACCAACCCCGTTGCGTCGGTTACGGGCGAGTCGCTGCAACTGGCCGGCGTCACCAATGTGACGGACTTTCTGACGGATCAGCCGGCGCTGGTGGGCTCGACCACGCTTCAGGACAACTCCAACGCCGCCAACCGCGGTTCGGTGGGGCTGAATCTCTTGGACCTTCGCAACCTGGGTTCTCAACGGACCCTGGTTCTGGTGAATGGCCGTCGTCACGTCGCCTCGGAAGCGGGATCGTCGTCGGTCGACATCAACACGATCCCGGTGGCGTTGATCGATCGCATCGACGTCATGACGGGCGGCGCCTCGGCCGTGTATGGGGCCGATGGGGTGTCCGGCGTCGTCAACTTCGTGCTCAAGCAGAACTTCGAGGGCGTGGACGCCCGCGCCCAATATGGCTGGTCGGAAAACGGCGGCGGCGAGAACAGTTTTGTCAGCGTGCTGGCCGGCCACAACTTCGCCGACGGAAAGGCCAACCTGACCTTTGGCGTGGAGCATTCGAAGACTGAACGCCTGGCGCGGGAGGACCGCGAATTCTCCAGCCTCGCAGGGTCGGAGAACGTCGTGGTCAATCCCGACTACACCGGCGCTCCGGGCCAGTATCGCCGCATCTTCGCGCGCAACGTCCGCTACATCGACACCTCGCCGGGCGGATCGGTCTACACCAATCTCGATTTCTCGGATTCGTTGTCGGGCGTGGACTTCAACGGCGACGGAACGCCCTTCCGTGACGGCATCTACACCAGCGGCTTCTCGATGATCGGCGGCGACGGTTCCCAGACGGCCGCGTACCAGACGGACCTGATTCCGGAACTGGAACGCACCTCGCTGAACGCCACCTTCAACATCGAGCTGACGCCCAATCATCATTTCTTCGGCGAAGCCAAATATGTGAACACCAAGACCCAGTTCCAGTCGCAGCCCACCTTCGACTACGGTCTGTTCATCCCCATCGACAATCCGTTCATTCCGGATTCGATCCGGGCGGCCGCGACGGCGCCTGACGGCATCGCCAATGCGATCGACGGCGTGATCATGGCGCGGGACAACTTCGATCTCGGCGACATTCTTCGTGACGTGGAACGCGAGACCTACCGCGCCGTGGTGGGCTTCCGCGGCGACATCAACGACCACCTCTCCTATGAAGCGTCGCTGAACTATGGCCGCACGATCGAGAACAACAACGAACTGAACAACCGCATCAACGAGCGGTGGTTCGCCGCGATCGACGCCGTGCGCGCGCCCAATGGCGACATCGTTTGCCGATCCAATCTGGATCCGAACGCCATCCCGCTCGGCGAATACCCCGGTTTCGGCTCGCCCTTCGACGGCTCGACCTGGGGTACGACCTTCACGCCTGGCGCCAACTCGGGCTGTCAGCCGCTGAATCTCTTCGGACAGGGCAAGAATAAGCAAGAGGCCCTGGATTGGGTGCTGACCCAGTCGGCGTCCAAGGATCGTGTCGAACAATTTGTGTTCAACGCCTTCATTTCAGGCGACACCGGCGCCTTCTTCAACCTGCCGGGCGGTCCCGTGTCCTTCTCTCTCGGCACGGAGTATCGTCGGGAAGAGGCGCGTTCCATGGTTTCGGCCGATGAACGGCTAGCCGCTCAACTTGGCTACAACGTCACCTGGCTTGGTCAAGGCACCGATCTGTCCGGCGAATTCGACGTGACGGAGGTCTTTGGCGAACTGTCGCTGCCGCTGCTGGCGGACCTGCCCTTCGTCAAGAGCCTGACGATCGATGGCGCCTATCGATATTCGGACTATTCGACGGCGGGCAAGACGGACAGCTACAAGGTGGGCCTGCTGTGGGCCGTCAATGACTCGGTGTTCCTGCGCGGCACCGGCGCGCGTTCCGTGCGGGCGCCGAACATCTCGGAACTGTTCCTGCCGCTGTCCCAGACCTATGCGAGCCTGGGCGATCCCTGCGATGTCAACGCCTATCAAAATGGGATCAATCCGGCGGTTCGCGAAGCGAACTGCCGTGCGGCCCTGGGACTGGGACCGAACGACGCGTACAACTTCAACAACACGACCTCTTCTTCGGTCGAAGGCGTGATCGGCGGAAATCGCAATCTGCAGCCGGAAGAGGCCGACACCATCACCGGCGGCTTCGTCCTGACGCCGACCTTCCTGCCGGGCTTCTCGCTGGCGCTGGACTACTATGACATCAAGTTGTCGAACGCGATCCAGTTCTTCTCGGCTCAGAGCATCGTCAACAAGTGCTATGACCTGCCCCAGCCGAACCAGTTCTGCGCGCTGCTGACACGCGATCCGTCCACGAAATTCATCGATTCGTTCCAGCAGTTCGGCGTCAATGTCGCCGAGTACCGGACGTCGGGCTGGGACCTGACCGTGGATTACCGGATTGACCCGGCGAACTTCGGCGTCAAGCGGGATATCGGCACCTTCCGTGTCGTCGTCACCGCCAACAAGCTCGACAAGCTGGAGTTCATCGAGGATCCGTCGGACCCGCTGAGCGCCGACGACACCGTTGGGCAGGCGCGCGTTCCGAAGTGGCAGGCGAATGCGGACGTGACCTGGGAATACCGCAACCTGCTTGTGAACTACGGCTACAACTGGTTCGAGAAGACCCGTCGCTACGAAGGCGTGCCGGACGACTACATCGAGCCGCGCTACCGCTATCACGACGCGCGTTCGACGCATGACGTCCAGGTCCGTTACACGCTGCGGGATGACGTCAGCATCTACGGCGGCGTGAACAATATCGGCGATCAGAAACCGTCGCGCGGTCTGGTCGACTATCCGGTGAGCCCGCTGGGACGCTTCTTCTATGTGGGCGTGAATCTGAAGCGCTGATCGCGTTTCAGGACTTCAAGAAAGAAGGGCGGCTCGAAAGGGCCGCCCTTTTTCTATGCCGTGATCGCGGCGATCCAGTCGGGCAGTTCGGCTATGCGGGCCAGGGAGACGTAGCGGGGCTCGTTCTCGGGGGCGTCGGCCAGTTCATGCGCCCAGGTGACGGCGTAGGGGATGTGGACGCCGAAGGCGCCGGCGGCGATGGCGGGCAGGACGTCGGACTTCATGGAATTGCCGGCCATGACGGCCTCGGCCGGGCCGGTGCCGTGGCGGCTGAAGACGCGGTCATAGGTGGCGCGGTCCTTTTCGGACACGATCTCGACCGCGGCGAACCGTTCGCCCAGGCCCGAGGCGGCCAGTTTGCGTTCCTGATCCAGAAGGTCGCCCTTGGTGATCAGGATCAGGCGGTATCGGTCGGACAGTTCGGCGATGGTCTCGTCCACGCCGGGCAGGGTCTCGACCGGATGGGCCAGCATCTCGCGGCCGGCGGCCAGGATTTCGCGCACGACCTCGGGCGGGGCGCCGCCGTCGCACAGCTCCATCGCCGTCTCGATCATCGAGAGGGTGAAGCCTTTGACGCCATAGCCGTAGAGCCGCAGATTCCGGCGCTCGACCTCGGCCAGGCGCGCCTCGATGGTCTCGGCGTCGCCGTGATCGTCCAGCAGGTCGACGAACCGCGCATGGGTCAGGCGGAAGATCGTCTCGTTGTGCCAAAGGGTGTCGTCGGCGTCGAGGCCGACCGTGGTGATGGGCATGGTCGTGGTCCGTGATCAGGTTGCGCTCTTGGCCTGCGTCCGGGGCGAAGGCAAGGCGGCGCGCCCGGCTTCGTGACTTGCAGGCGTGGCCTGGTTCGGCCAAGGCTGAGGTCATGAACGGTCGCCCCTTCCTGCGCATGGTCGGCGTCCTGTCGCTGGGCCTGGCGCTGGCGGCGGGAGCGGCGTCGCCGCCCCAGACGCGCGGGGATCCGGCGCGCGGGGAGACGCAGGCCGTACGCCTTTCCGACATCGTGCGGACGCCGCCGTCGCCGGAGCGGGCGCGGCTGAACGCACGGGTGTTCGACCGCGTCTGGAACGAGGTGCGACGCGGCTATTACGACCCGCGACTGCATGGGGTGGACTGGGAGGCGGCGCGGGCGCGGTTCCGGCCCCAGGCCCTGACGGCGGAGGACGAGCGCGACCTCTATCAGTCGATCAATGCGATGCTGGACCTGCTGGACGACGGCCACGCCGCCGCCAGTCCGCCCGCCGCCGTGCGCCGCCAGGACGCTCGCTACGCCAGGCGCGCCGTCATGGGCATGACCCTGATGCGGGGCGATGCGCCGGACGTCTGGACGGTGGAGCGGGTTCGGCCCGGCTCTCCGGCCGCGGCGGCGGGGGTTCAACTGGGGTGGACCCTGGACAGCATCGACGGGCGAGCGTGGTCGCCGGACGTGGAGACCTATGAGGGTCGGCCCGTGCGCCTGGCGCTGATCGACGAAGAGGGCGCGCGGCACGAGACGACCCTGGTTCCGCAGCTGATGGACGGGCCCGAGCCCTTCACCGCCGACGATTCCCATCCCGGCGTGCTGGTCCTGACGGTCGAACAGTTCGACCAGGGCCTGGGGCGTTGGCTGGGACAGGAGCTGGACGGCCTGCCGCCCGATGTCGGGGTGATCCTGGACCTGCGCGCCAATCCGGGCGGGCGGCTGTGGGAAGCCGAATCCGTGCTGACCTGTTTCCTGCCGCGCGACCAGGTCTGGGCCACGCGCACGGGCCGGACGGGGCGGGCGGTGGTGCTGAGGGCCTCGGGCGACTGCGGCGGGCGACGTCAGCCCGTGCCCAATCCGGTCGCGGTCCTGGTGGACGGCGCCAGCCGCAGCGCGGCCGAACTGACGCCGGCGGCCCTTCAGGAGGCGGGGCGCGGCCTGGTCGTCGGCGAAAAGACGCCGGGCTCGGTCCTGATCGCCCAGGAGAGCGATCTGCCCGATGGCGGCCGGCTGACGCTGAGCCGGGCGGACTTCGTCACCGTGCGGGGCGTGCGGCTGGAAAAACGGGGCGTCACGCCCGACATCGCCGCGCCGCGCACCCTGGCCCAGCGCCGTGCGGGTCAGGATCCGGCGCTGGAGGCGGCCATCGCCGCCCTGCGACGTCCCCCGGCCGACAGAGCCCTGGCGCCGGATCGACGCGACGGCCTTTAGGTCGCCGTCAGCAGCAACGAAATCCTCCCGTCCCGCCGCCGAACCGGCGCTGTTCGTGCAGGCGGAAGAAGGCGACCTTGTCCAGAGGCGGCTGGTCCGGATGGGTCGCCTCGGCGTGGGCGACATAGGCGTCATAGTCCGGCTGGCCGATCATGGCGCCGGCCGTGCGCCGGACGCCGCGCCCCCAGCGGACGGCGGCGTCGCGGCACAGGCACAGCAGATCGTCGGAAACCTCAGGCACGGGCGACGTCCGCCGCTTCGTCGGCCGCCGTCAGCTCGTGGCTCTCGGGATATTCGCGCACGGTCGGGCGGTTGTTCCGATAGGCCTTCACGCAGGCCAGGACGCCATAGACCACCATGGTCAGCACCACGAACAGGAAGCCCGCCGTCAGGGCCGAGTTGACGTAGTCGTTGACCACGATCCGGTGCATGTCCGCCGCCGACTTGGCCGGGGCGACCAGATCGCCGGCGCCCAGGGCCTCCTGATACTTTCTGGCGTGGGCCAGGAAACCGATGCGGACGTCGGGGTGGAACAACTTCTGGAAACCGGCCGTCAGGGTGCAGATCAGAAGCCAGGTCGCCGGAACGACCATGACCCAGGCGAATTTTTCGCGCTTCATCTTGAACAGGACGACCGTGCCCAGGATCAGGGCGACCGCCGCCAGCATCTGGTTGGCGATGCCGAACAGAGGCCACAGGCTGTTGATGCCGCCCAGCGGATCGACCACGCCCGTATAGAGGAAATAGCCCCACAGACCGACCGTCAGGGCGGTGGCCACGACATTGGCGCCCCAGGACTTGGTCTCGCGCATCTTGGGCACGGCGACGCCCAGCAGGTCCTGGATCATGAAGCGGCAGACGCGGGTGCCGGCGTCCACCGTGGTCAGGATGAACAGGGCCTCGAACAGGATGGCGAAGTGGTACCAGAAGGCCATCATGGCCTTGCCGCCGATGACGCCCGACAGGATGTGGGCCATGCCGACCGCCAGCGTCGGGGCGCCGCCCGCCCGCGACAGGATCGAGTGTTCGCCCACGTCGCGGGCCAACTGCTCAAGCTCTCCGGGCGTGATGTGGAAGCCCCACTGGGCCACGGCGGCGGCGGCCGAGGCGGCGTCCTTGCCGATCACGGCGGCCGGGCTGTTCATCGCGAAATAGACGGCCGGGTCCAGCACCGTGGCGGCGATCAGGGCCATGACCGCGACGAAGCTTTCGCACAGCATGGCGCCGTAGCCGATCACCGGGATCTGGGCTTCGTTCTCCAGCAGCTTCGGCGTGGTGCCCGACGAGATCAGGGCGTGGAAGCCCGACACGGCGCCACAGGCGATGGTGATGAACAGGAAGGGGAACAGGGCGCCGGCGAAGACCGGGCCGGTGCCGTCGATGAAGGGGGTGATGGCCGGCATCTGCAGATGCGGACGCACGATCAGTATGCCGATGGCCAGGGCCAGGATGGCGCCGATCTTCAGGAAGGTCGACAGATAGTCGCGCGGCGCCAGCAGCAGCCAGACCGGAATGACCGAGGCGATGAAGCCATAGACCATCATCAGCACGGCCAGGGTCGGGCCGGTCAGGGTGAAGACCGGGCCCCAGTAGGGATCGGCCGCGACATGGCCGCCGCCGATGATGGCCAGGATCAGCAGGACCACCCCGATCACCGACACCTCGCCCACGCGGCCGGGGCGCAGGAACCGGGTGTACAGGCCCATGAAGATGGCGATGGGAATGGTGGCGGCGACGGTGAAGGTTCCCCACGGGCTTTCGGCCAGGGCCTTGACCACCACGAGGGCCAGGACGGCCAGAATGATGACCATGATCATCAGTACGCCGACCTGGGCGATGACGCCGGGGATGTTGCCCATCTCGGTGCGGATCATGTCGCCCAGCGACTTGCCGTCGCGGCGCGTGGACATGAACAGGACCATCATGTCCTGCACCGCCCCCGCCAGCACGGCGCCGACCAGAATCCACAGGACGCCAGGCAGATAGCCCATCTGGGCGGCCAGCACCGGCCCGACCAGCGGCCCGGCCCCCGCGATGGCGGCGAAGTGGTGGCCGAACAGGACGTTTTTGGGCGTTGGCACATAGTCCAGCCCATCGTTGCGGCGCATGGCCGGGGTCAGCCGCGCGGGGTTCAACTGCATGACCTTGTTGGCCAGGTAGCGCGCATAGAACCGATAGGCGATCGCATAGGTGCAGATGGCGGCGACCACCATCCAGACCGCGCTGATGCTCTCGCCCTGATGCAGGGCGATGACGCCCAGCGACACGGCCCCCAGGATGGCGATGGCGCCGAAAATTATGGGTGTGCTCAGCTTGCCCACGACAGATTCCTCCCGACCGACTGACTGCGGTCCTCATCCCCTGGTTTGCACCACAATGCGGCGCAAGGCCAATCGACGAAGGTCGTAAAGGCGGGGAAGAGACGAGGGGAGCTACGCCCGAACCACCTTCACTCGTCCGGCCGCTTCGCGCGCGCGTTCGCGGGCTTCATCGACATCGGCGCCGCGGGCCGTGGCGACGCCCATGCGGCGGCGCTCATAGGCTTCGGGCTTGCCGAACAGGCGCAGGTCGGCGGTGGGGACGGACAGGGCCTCGGCGACGCCGTCGAAGGCTACGCCCTGCGCTTCCAGACCGCCATAGATGACGGCGCTGGCGGCCGGTTCGCGCTGGGTCACGTCGACCGGCAGGCCCAGGATGGCGCGGGCGTGCAGGGCGAATTCGCTCAGGGTCTGGCTGGCCAGAGTGACCAGGCCAGTGTCGTGCGGGCGGGGCGAGACTTCGGAGAACCAGACCTGATCGCCCTTGACGAACAACTCCACGCCGAAGACGCCGTAACCGCCGAGGGCGTCCGTGACTTTGGCGGCGATGTCTTGGGCCGAGGCCAGGGCGGCCGCGCTCATGGCCTGGGGCTGCCAGCTTTCGACATAGTCGCCCTTGACCTGGCGGTGGCCGATGGGGGCGCAGAAGTCCGTGCGCGTCTCGCCGTCGGCGCCGCGCGAGCGGACGGTCAGCAGGGTGATCTCGAAATCGAAGTCGATCCGGCCCTCGACGATGACGCGGGCGCCCGCGACCCGGCCGCTTTCCTGGGCATAGGTCCAGGCGTCGGTGATCTGATCGGCGCTTTCGACGAAGGATTGCCCCTTGCCGGACGAGGACATGACCGGCTTGACGAAGTTGGGATAGCCGACAGCCTCGGCGCCCGCCGCCAGTTCCTCGGCCGATCCGGCGAAGGCGTAGGGGCTGGTGGGCAGGCCCAGGTCCTCGGCCGCCAGCTTGCGGATGCCCTCGCGGTTCATGGTCAACTGCACGGCCCGGGCGGTGGGGACCACGCGCGCCATGCCCGCCGCCTCGATGTCGGCCAGAACCTCGGTGGCGATGGCCTCGATCTCGGGCACGATGATGTGCGGCGCCTCGGCCAGGATGACGCCGTTCAGCACCTGGGCGTCGGTCATCGGAATGACATGGCTGCGGTGCGCCACCTGCATGGCCGGGGCGTTGGGATAGCGGTCGACGGCGATGACCTCGCAGCCTAGCCGCTGCAGCTCGATCGCGACCTCCTTGCCCAGTTCGCCCGCGCCCAGCAGCATGACGCGGACGGCGGTGTCGGAAAGCGGGGTGCCGAGTTTCATGGCGCGTCCTTGTATTGAATCAGGTCCCAGCCATTGCCGTAGAGGTCTTCGAAAACCGCGACCTTGCCATAGGGCTCGTCGCGCGGGGATTCGCGAAAGCGAACGCCGGCGGCTGAAAAGGCGGCGTGGTCGCGGTCGAAGTCGTCCGTCTCGAGGAACAGCCAGATCCTACCGCCGGCCTGATCCCCGATCCGGGCGACTTGCTCGGGCGTCGAGGCGCGCGCCAGGATCAGGCTGGTGTCGCCGCCGCGCGGCGTGACACGCACCCAGCGCTTCGTCCCCTGGTCGATATCGTCGTTCAGGACGAAGTCCAGCTTGCCGACGAAGAAGGCGATGGCCTCTTCATAGTCGCGGACCAGCAGGCTGACGGCGCCGAGGCGAGGCATGGGATCAGAGCCGCGCCTTCACCGCCGCGACGACGGCGTTAGAGGTGATGCCGAACTTCTCGTACAGGACCTCGGCCGGGGCCGAGGCGCCGAAGCCGGTCATGCCGATGAAGCCGCCGTCTTCGCCGATGAAGCGGTCCCAGCCCTGTCGGATCGCGGCCTCGACGGCGACGCGCACCGTGCCGCGCCCGATGACGGCGGCCTGATAGGCGGCGTCCTGTTGTTCGAACAGTTCGAAGCTGGGGACCGAGACGACGCGGGTGGGCGTGCCTTCGGCCTCCAGAGCTTTGGCGGCGTCCAGAGCGAGCGCCAGTTCCGTGCCGGTGCCGAACAGGGTGACCTTGGCCTCGCCATTGGCGGCCTTGATCTCATAGGCTCCCTTGGCGGACAGGTTCTCGCCCGAGGCGACGGTGCGGACCGCCGGGGTTTTCTGGCGCGACAGGGCCAGGGCCGAGGGGGCGGTCCTGGTCTGAAGCGCGACCTGCCAGCACTCCATCGCCTCGACCGTGTCGGCGGGGCGGAAGACCAGCAGGTTCGGAATGGCGCGAAGCGCCGCCAGATGTTCGACCGGCTGGTGCGTCGGGCCGTCCTCGCCCAGACCGATGGAGTCGTGGGTCAGGACGTGGATGGCGCGGACCCCCATCAGGGCGCCCAGACGGATCGCCGGGCGGCTGTAGTCCGAAAACACCATGAAGGTGCCGCCGTACGGGATGACGCCGCCGTGCAGAGCCAGGCCGTTCATGGCCGCCGCCATGCCGAACTCGCGAATGCCCCAGTTGACGTAGCGGCCCTCATAGGTCGGGGCGTCCAGGATCGGCGTGCCCTTGACGAAGGTGTTGTTCGAGCCGGTCAGGTCGGCCGAGCCGCCGACCAGTTCGGGAATGGCGGCGAACAGTTCGTCCAGCGCGGCGCCCGACGACTGGCGCGTGGCCTGGGCCGGTTGCGTCTCGATCAGTTCGGCGATCTTGGCGTTCAGGGCGTCGAAGGCGGCCTCGGGCAGGTCGCCCTTCATGGCGCGGGTGAAGTCGGCCGCCTGGGCCGAGGCGGCGAGGCGCGCCTCCCACTTCTTGCGGTCTTTCGATCCACGACGGCCGACCTTGTGCCAGGCTGACAGGATCGACTCGGGCATTTCGAACGGGGCGTGATCCCAACCCAGGCCCAGGCGGGTGGCGGCGATCTCGGCGGCGCCCAGGGCCGCGCCGTGGGTCTTGTGGCTGCCTTCCATGGTGGCGGCGCCCTTGCCGATCTTGGTCTTGCAGGCCAGCATGACGGGCTTGTCCTGACGGATCGCCCACTGCATCGCCGACTTGATCGCCTTCATGTCGTGGCCGTCGACGGCCTTGACCGCCCAGCCGGCGGCCTTGAAGCGGGCCTTCTGGTCCACGGCGTCCGACAGCGACACCTTGCCGTCGATGGTGATCTCGTTGTCGTCCCACAGGACGGTCAGCTTGTTCAGCCTGTACCGACCGGCCAGGGCGATGGCCTCCTGCGACACGCCCTCCATCAGGCAGCCGTCGCCGGCGATGACCCAGGTGCGGTGATCGACCAGGTCGTCGCCGTATTTGGCGGCCAGATGCCGTTCGGCCATGGCGAAACCGACCGAGGTCGCCAGACCCTGACCCAGCGGGCCGGTCGTGACCTCGACGCCCGGCATATGGCCGTATTCGGGGTGGCCTGCGGTTTTCGAACCCCACTGGCGGAAGTTGGACAGTTCCTGCTTGGTCGCGGCCTTGTAGCCGGTTAGGTGCAGAAGCGCGTAGATCAGCATCGAGCCGTGGCCCGCCGACAGGATGAAGCGGTCGCGGTCGGCCCAGTCGGGGCGCGACGCGTCGAACTTCAGGAATTTGGAGAACAGCACCGTGGCGACGTCGGCCATGCCCATCGGCATTCCGGGGTGGCCCGACTTGGCCTTTTCCACGCCGTCCATGGCGAGGACGCGGATGGCGTTGGCCATCTGCTCGGCGGTGGCCTTGGGTGCGGATTTGGCGTCGGTCACGGCGGAGACCTTTCGTCGGATGCGGAATTTAAGAGGCGGCGCCGCTTTACCCCGGCGCGCCGTCGGGTTCTATACGGAATCTGAAGGAGCGACCGATGGCAGACGCCACCACGGCCGCACGGGCGCGCATCGACCGCGCCCTGGCCGAACTGGAACGCAAGATCCTGGAGCTGAAGGCGCGCCCGGCCTCGGCCCCCGCCGTGGCGGACGACGACCTGTTCGCGCCCCGGCCGTCGGATGCGCGCGTCGCCGAGCTGGAAGCGGCGGGACGCGAGGCGTCCGAGGCCCTGGGCCGCGCGGCCGAAGCCGTGCGCGAGGTTCTGGCTGCGACCTCCGAAAGGGAGGACGACTGATGGCGACCGTGACCGTGGAGGTGAACGGCCGCCCCTACGCCATCGGCTGCGCCGACGGTCAGGAAGAGCGCGTCCGCATCCTGGCCAAGCAGTTCGACAACCAGGTGCGCCAGGTGGCCCAGGACGTCGGCAATGTGGGCGACCTGAGGCTGTTTCTGATGTCGGCCCTGATCCTGTCGGACGAACTGCACGAGGCGCGGCTGAACGGCGGCAAGGCGACCGCCCCCGCGCCTGCCAGCGCGCCCGCATCCGCCACCGCCGCGACCCAGGACGGGGTCGCCGAGGCCCTGAACGCCGTCGCCGCCCGGATCGAGAAGATCGCGCAAAATATCTGATCGGCCGCCGCTGGCGCGTTCGGCCGCAAGGCCCTATCTTGTCCGGCGGCGGGTCATGCTGCGGCCCACGTCGAAGACACCATATCCTTCTGACCTTAATTCACTCTACGGGATCTGTCCCTGTCCGGGCTCGAGGGCCTGGGCATATGGAGCCCACCTGGCTACCCAGGTCGAGAGGATTTAAACGCTCTTCACGGTTCGCGCGGCGCCGCCACCTTCCATCTTTTTGCGCTAACGCTTGCGACGCGGTCGCGCGCTGCTTGAGCGCGGCGGGTGCGTTATCGGTCGCGGTTGAGCGCGTGGGGCGGTTCGAGGGGGACGGATGAGCCAGGACAAGCACGAACGCCGGTCCGCCGCGCGGGCCTTGCGCAAGCGTCTGGCCGAGGTCGATCCGACGGCGTCCAGCCGTGCGGCGGATCATGCCCGCGACGTGCCGCAAGCCCAGATCGTCGCCCTGTATCGCGCCATGGGGTCCGAACTGGATACGGACGCCCTGGCCGAGGCGCTTATGGCCGCGGGGCGTCGACTGTGCCTGCCGGTGGTGGTTCGGCGCGACGCGCCGATGCAGTTTCGCGCCTGGGCGCCCGGCGAGCCGCTGGAACTGGACGCCGCCGGATGCCCCGCTCCCCTGCCGCTGGCCGAGGTCGTCGATCCCGACCTGATCCTGACGCCGCTTCTGGCCTTCGACCGTTTCGGCGGACGGCTGGGCCAGGGCGGCGGCTATTACGACCGCACCTTCGCCGAACGACCGCACGCCCTGCGGATCGGTTTCGCCTATGCCGGGCAGAAGGCCGAGTCGCTCAGACTGGAAGCCCACGACATTCGACTGCATGGCGTTCTGACCGAGAACGGCTATACGGCTTTCGAATGAGACACATCCAATGAGACTGGCGTTCTTCGGCGACGTCATCGGCAAGTCCGGCCGGGACGGGATCAGCGATCATCTTCCGGGCCTGAAGCGCGACCTGAAGCTGGATTTCGTGGTGGTGAACGCCGAGAACGCGGCGGGCGGTTTCGGCATCACCGAGAACACGGCGCGCGAGCTGTTCATGGCGGGCGCCGACTGTCTGACGCTGGGCAACCACAGTTGGGACCAGCGCGAGGCCCTGACCTATATCGTGCGCGAGCCGCGCCTGATCCGGCCGGCCAACTATCCGCGCCTGATGGACGCGCCGGGCGCCGGGGCCAATCTGTTCGAGACGGATACAGGCCGCACCGTTCTGGTCATGAACGTGCTGGGCCGCATCCACATGGACCCGATGGACGATCCGTTCGGCGCGGTGGAGCGTGAACTGGCCGCCGCCCCCCTGGGCGCCGTGGCCGACGCCGTCATCGTGGACATGCACTGCGAGGCCACCTCGGAGAAGATGGCCATGGGGCATTTCTGCGACGGGCGGGCCAGCCTGGTGGTCGGCACCCACACCCACGTCCCCACCGCCGACTGCCAGATTCTGCCCGGCGGCACGGCCTATCAGACCGACGCGGGCGGCTGCTGCGATTACGACAGCGTCATCGGCAACGAGAAGGAAGAGCCGCTGCGCCGCTTCACCACCCGTATCTCGGGCGGCCGCTATACGCCGGCGTCCGGCCCCGCCACCGTCTGCGGCGTCTTCGTCGAGACGGACGACAAGACCGGCCTGGCGACGCGGGTCGAGCCGATCCGCGTGGGCGGACGGCTGTCTCAGGCCGTGCCCGCCCTGTGACTTGACGAAATGTATTACGCATGTAGTTTGCATGGATTACAAACGTAGTCCTTGGAGGGCCGCATGCCTCGCATCCATCAGCCAATGTTGATTTCCCTCGCGCTCGCGGGCTTGTCGTCTCCCGCACTGGCGGCCGAGGGGCTGACGCCGGCCTCCATCCTTGTTGATGCGGCCGTGCCGATAAAGTTGATGATTATGGTCTTGGCGGCCTCCCTGATCGCCGCGATCGTCGTCACCATTCGCAAGACCGTCGCGCGCGATGTAGGCGGCGGCTCGGCCTATCTTTCCGCTATGCGGCTGGGCGGGCCGTTGCTGGGGCTTCTGGGCGCCACGCTCAATGCGCTCTGGTCTTTCATCGGCATCGCCTCGATTGGAAAGTCCTTGCCGCTGGCGGTCTTTGCGCCGGGGTTGGCCGAGGCGGCCCTGGTGCTTTCGCTTGGACTTCTGGTCGGCGTTGTGGCGGTCATCTGCAACTGGGTCGTGGAGGCGCGCATCGACCGCGCGGTGCTGCGGGCGTGAATCGACCTGCCGTCACGGAGGCCGAGAGCGCGGTGCTGGCCGCCCTTTGGCGGCGCGGCCCCCTGCCGTCGAAACAACTGCTGGAAGAGGTGCGCCGTCATCAGGACTGGGGCGACGCCACGATCAAGACCTTGCTGAATCGCCTGATGCACAAGGGCGCGGTCAGGTCCGACCGCGCCGACGGGGTCTTGCGGTATGTGCCGATGATCACGTGGCGCGACTATGTGGAGACCGAGGTGCAGGCCTTGGCCGACAGGCTGTTCGACGGCCGCCGCGATGCGCTGGCCGCCTATCTGGCGGGCGCCGAATCCGTCTGACGCCGCGCCCTCAGCCTCAGCCGCATCGGTTCGCGGCTGCGCAGGGTGATCTGGTGGACGGGCCGAGGTTCGGCGGTAGTCAGGGCCTCGACCTCGGCGACGCGCAGGATGGCGGCTAAAGCGATCATCGCCTCCTGCAGGGCGAAGGCCGCGCCGATGCAGACGCGCGGGCCGGCGCTGAAGGGGATGTAGGCGTAGCGGTCGATGGTTTTGCGGTTCTCGGGCAGGAAGCGTTCGGGCCGGAAGGCGTCGGGGTCGTCCCACAGACGTTTGTGGCGCTGGAGAATCCAGGGCGAGACGATCACCGTCGCTCCGGCCTTGATCGTCTGACCGCCGATCTCGTCGTCCGCCAGCGCCTTGCGCGCCATGGTCGGGGCGGGCGGGAACAGCCGCATCGTCTCCTCCAGCACCGCGCGGGTCCAGGGCAGGGCCTCGGCCCATTTGGGATCGTCGACGTCGAAACCGTCGGCCTCGGCCTGCACCTTGGCCAGATGCCCGGGCTGGCGCGACAGCAGGTGCAGGGTCCAGCCCAGGGCGCGGGCCGTCGTCTCATGCCCCGCCAGGATGAAGGTCAGGATGTTGGCGGCGACCTCTTCGTCCGACAGGCCGGGGCCGCCGGTTTCGTCCCTGGCCAGCAGAAGGGCGCTGAGCAGATCGGCGGGCGGGGCCTCCCCGGCCTCGATCCGGGCGCGGCGGGCCTCGACCAGCCGGGTCACGCGCTGTTCGAAGAACCGGGCCGAGCGGAAGCTGGCCAGACGCCCCAGGCGCGGCGCCCAGTCCGGCGCGCCCAGCACGTCCAGCGGATCGATGCGCGCGCCATTGGCCAGAAACTGGCTCAGGGCGCGTTCGAACCCGCGCGCCTCGCCGCCCAGTTCGTCAGAGAACATGGTGGCCGACAGGATGTCGAAGGTCAGGCCCGACATCTCGGAATCCACGTCCAGCACCCGCCCCCGCGCCGACAGCGCCCAGGCGGCGACGCGGGCGTGACAGACCTCGGCCATGCGGGCGTTCAGGGTGGCCATCTTGGCCGGGGTGAACAGGGGCGCCAGAATGCGCCGGGCGCGGCGCCAGGTGTCGCCCTCGGTCAGCAAAAGGCCCTCGGCCAGCATCGGACCCAGCACCCGCTTCTGGAGTTCACCCTTCTCGTAGTTGGCGGCGTTCTCGGTCAGGACATGGCGCACGCCCTCCGGGTGGCTGACCACCAGAACCTCGCCGAAGGCCGACTGGCCATAGATCTGCGGTTCGGTGAAATGCCGCTCGGACCACATGCGGATGGGATCGCGCCAGCTGACCCACAGGAAGGGCAGCAGCGACAGCGGCTTTCCCGTCCGGCGGGGTGGGATCGCGGGACGAAAGGGTGTTGTTCCGTCAGCCATGCCCCAACAGTTAGGCGCAGAGCGTGACCTTCGAAAGGCCCGGCCCGGTTATTGCGTCGCGGGCGTCCAGGCCTTCATCTCGGCGATCTCGCGGGTCCGGGTGTCGATGACGGTCTGGGCCATGCGTCGGATTTCCGGGTCGCGGCTGTCGCGCAGGGCGATGCGTGCCGTGGCGACGGCGCCTTGGTGGTGGGCGATCATCCTGGCGACATAGGCCTGATCGGCCGTCTGGCGGGCGGCCTCGGCCTCGGCCGTCGTGCGGGCCGCCGCGGCGTGATTGGCGGCAGAGGTGTCGCGCAGCGCCTGCTGCACCGGATCGCCGCCGCCGTCGCAGGCCCCCAGCGTCAGGACCAGGGCGACGGGAACGGCGGCGCGGATCATGCGGCGTCGCCCAGCCAGCCGGGCATCCAGCCTTCGTGCCATTCGCGCAGATGGGCGACGGGGATGCTGAACAGTTCGCCTTTATCGCCCTTGGAGGCGAAGGCGTCGCCGCCCGCATGACCGACGACCGAGGCGTGCAGGCCGGCGACCTGGGCTTTGGAGATCAGGGCGTCGGCGTCGGTCACGGCGACCAGATAGCGGGCCTGATCTTCCCCGAACAGGAAGATGTGGGCGTGGGCGGCGCTGGAGGCGTCCAGCGTCGCGCCGACGTCGGAGGCCAGAATCAGATCGGCCGCCGCGCCGATCAGGCCGCCGTCGGACAGGTCGTGAACCACGGTCAGGTCGCCGCTCTCGATCAGGCCGCGCACGAAGTCGCCGGTTTTCTTTTCCAGCTTCAGGTCGACGGGCGGCGGGGCGCCGTCCTCGCGGCCCAGCACCTCGCGCAGATAGATGGAGGCGCCCAGTTCGCCGTGCGTCTGGCCGATCAGGACCAGCGCATCGCCCTCGGCCATGCCGCCGAAGCCGGTGACGACGTCGTAGTTGGGCAACAGGCCCACGGCCCCCACCGTCGGGGTCGGCGGAATGGCGACGCCGTTCGTCTCGTTATACAGCGACACATTCCCCGAAACGACCGGGAAGACCAGTTCGCGGCAGGCCTCGGCCATGCCGTCGATGGCGCGCACGATCTGGCCCATGATCTCGGGTCGCTGCGGGTTGCCGAAGTTCAGATTGTCGGTGATGGCGATGGGGCGGCTGCCCACGGCGGTCAGGTTGCGCCACGCCTCGGCCACCGCCTGTTTGCCGCCTTCATAGGGGTCGTTCTGGACATAGCGGGGGGTGCAGTCCGAGGTGACGGCCAGACCCTTGTCCGTGCCATGCACCCGCACCACGCCCGCATCGGCGCCGGTGGAGGAATCTTGAAGCGTATCGGCCATGACGTGGCGGTCGTACTGTTCCCAGATCCAGCGTTTGGAGGCCATGTCGGGGCAGGCGACGACCTTCATCACCGCATCGGCCCAGTTGGCGGGGGCGGGGATTTCGGCGTGGTTCAGTTTCGGCTGCGACTCCGGCTGGACCCAGGGGCGGTCGTACAGGGGCGCGTCGTCGAACAGGGGCGCCAGAGGCACGTCGCAGACCGTCTCGCCGTGATGCGTCAGCACCAGATGGCCGGTGTCGGTGGTCTTGCCGATGATGGCGAAGTCCAGGCCCCACTTCTGGAAGATGCGATAGCCGACGTCTTCATAGCCGGGCTTCAGCACCGCCAGCATCCGCTCCTGGCTTTCCGACAGCATCATCTCATAGGCCGTCATGCCGGTTTCGCGCTGGGGCACCTTGTCGAGGTTCAGCTCGACGCCCACGCCGCCCTTGCCCGCCATTTCGACGGAGGAGGAGGTCAGGCCGGCCGCGCCCATGTCCTGAATGGCGGCGACGGCGCCCGAGGCCATCAGCTCCAGCGTCGCCTCGATCAGCAGTTTCTCGGCGAAGGGATCGCCGACCTGCACCGTCGGGCGCTTGGCCTCGGATTCGTCGTCGAACTCGGTCGAGGACATGGTGGCGCCGTGGATGCCGTCGCGGCCGGTCTTGGAGCCGAAATAGACCACGTCGTGGCCCGCCTCGGGCGCGGCCGAATAATAGATCTCGTCGGCGCGGGCCAGGCCGACGCACATGGCGTTGACCAGGATGTTGCCGTTGTAACCCTTGTGGAAGTTGGTCTCGCCCGCGACGGTCGGCACGCCGACGCAGTTGCCGTAACCGCCGATGCCGGCGACCACGCCCTTGACCAGACGTTTCGACTTCTCGTGGCTGGGATCGCCGAAACGTAGGGCGTTCAGCAGGGCCACGGGGCGCGCGCCCATGGTGAAGACGTCGCGCATGATGCCGCCCACGCCTGTCGCCGCGCCCTGATAGGGCTCGATGTAGGAGGGGTGGTTGTGGCTCTCCATCTTGAAGATGCAGGCGTCGCCGTCGTCGATGTCGATGACGCCCGCATTCTCGCCCGGCCCGCAGATGACGCGCTCGCCGGTCGTGGGAAACTTGCCCAGATGGATCTTGGAGGATTTGTAGGAGCAGTGCTCGGACCACATGACCGAGAAGACGCCCAGTTCGACGTGGTTCGGCTCGCGCCCCAGTCGGTCCAGGACGACCTGATATTCGTTCGGGGCCAGACCGTACTCGGCGGCCAGATCGGCCATCGACTTGGCGGGGGTCTTTTCAGGAGCGCTCATGGGCGGGGCTTCTAGCCGCAGATGGGCCGAATGTCAGCCCGCCGGAACATCGAAGATCGTCGGCGGTTGAGTCCGGCGAACCTGAACAGGAGGCTTTCATGACCGACCCCGCGCACGATCCCGCCGCCGCCCGCGACGACGGCGACGGTCCCGAGATCGCCGCCGACGACGCCGGCGCCTCCGCCCTGGCCGAAGCGGCCCAAAAGGAGGTCGAGCGCGACGCGGCCTATCAGGAGGGCAAGGGTCTGGGCGCCGATCCGCGCCACATCGTCCCGGCCGAGGGTCGGCAGATGGATCGATCCAACGATCCCGCCGTCACCCGCGACCTGGACGCCTCGGCGCCCGAGGCCGCGCTGCGCAGCCGCCAGCGCTTGACGGGATCGGCCGTCGGCGTCGGCAGCGTGGGCTTCGACGATACGGGCGCCTTCGACGTCGGCCTGGACGACCACGACCCGCAGGACGATCCGATCGTGTCCTAGCGTTCGACGCCGGGCCGTAGCCGGAAGCTGAGAAGCACGCCGCCCAGCAGCAGGACGACGGCGGCGCCCAGGGCGGTGAAGGCGACCACGGGCTGGCCGTCCGCCTGTTCCGCCACGAAGGCGCCCAGGAAGCCCCAGGCGGCAGGCAGGGGATAGGCCAGGGTTCGCAAGACCGCCGTCACCCCCAGGGCGACCGCCGTGGTCGCCACGATGGCGACAATGGCCCAGCCCTGGGGCGACAGGGCGTCGGGCAGGGCCTGGAAGGCCGTCGCCGTGGTGATCAGATTCAGCGGCGCGGCGACCGTCAGCCATCCGGCCAGAGCCGCCAAGGGCCAGACCAGGAAGATGCGATCCCCCTCGAACCGGCCCAGGCTGCGAATGCTGCGCGAATAGGTCAGCAGCGGCGCCAGCAGCGAGATCAGCGCCGCGAAGATGATGATGACGCTGGCCGCCTTCAGGTTCAGCGCGGCGACGACGATCCACAGGCCGATACCGAAGAAGGCGACGATGGAGGGCAGACCCATGCGGGTGATCAGATCGCTCTCGCCGGTCTGGGGCAGGACCTGGCGGATCGCATAGGCCAGGATTCCCAGATAGATCAGGCCCCAGATCGAAAAGGCGTAGCCGGCCACGCGCAGGGTCGTGTTTCCGTCTGCGGCGAACTCGGCCTGGTTCAGGCCGAGGCCGGCCAGGTTCTGAACGATGGGGGCGACGACGGCGAAGACGGCGGCGGCCAGGACGACCAGGCGGCGTGTGCGCTGGCCGGGGGTGGGGCGAATGATTGAGGACATGAGGCTTCCGATGCGGCGCGGTTTGATAGGGTTACGCGTCTGGAGGGCGTTAGGTTCACGCGGACGGGCGGAAAAGTGAAGCTTGCATCGTGACGGCGTCGTCGTCTCTCATGCGCGCATGAGGCGGATATCCACACGGCGCGGCGTTTTTGGCCTGTTCGCGGGCGTTGCGGCTCTGGGCGTGGCCGGTGCGGTCGCGGCCCAGACCCGTGTTGCGCCCGCTTCCGGCGACGCGCGGCTGGACACGGCGGCCCAGACGGCGTGGCAGCGCGTCCGACAGGCCCTGACGCCCGCGCAACAGGCCAATGAGGCGCGGGCCTTCATGGCCGCGCTGGCGACGGCGAACGGACAGCGCGTGGTTCCGGCGATGGACGCGCGCGATCTCGCTTCGGGGCGTACCGTGGCTCTGGACGATCCCGCCCTTCTGCAGCGGCCGCAGGCGCACGAGGTGACGGTGAGCGTCGGCGGCCAGTTTCTGACCTTTCGCCCCTTGTCTCGGGCCAGTTTGGACGCTCTTCTCGGGCGTTAGCGGGAACCGGCGGTCCCCCCCGCCTGTTGACGCCGCATACCCAAGGAGTTCGCCATGACCGACATCGACGACGACACGCCCCCTTCCCTGGCCGAAGAGGTCGAAGCCAATCTGGCCATCGAGCAGGGCCTGGGCGTCGGCGCCCGCGAACTGGCCGCCCAGAACGAGCCGGGCGAGAAGGCGTTCGACAACGAGGAGGACGTGGACGACGCAGCGGCCGACCTGTCGGACGGCCGGGCCCAGATCAAGGAGATCTGAGGCGGCTCAGGCTGCGGCGTAGATGCTCTGGAACAGAACCGCGCCGTCGGCGGAACCCAGTTCGGCCTCGAAGGCGCGGTCGGGGTGGGGCATCATGCCCAGGACGTTGCCGCGCGCGTTCTGGATGCCGGCGATGGCGTTGACCGAGCCATTGGGATTGTCGACGTAGCGGAACACGACCTGGCCCTCGCCCTCGATGCGGGCCAGGGTCTCGGCGTCGGCGAAGAAGTTTCCGTCGCCGTTGCCCTGGGTCATGACGACCTCCCGCTGGCCCTGATAGCCGGCGGTGAAGCGGGTCTGGCCGTTGGCGACGGTCAGGGCGATGGGCTTGCAGACGTATTTCAGGCCCTGATTGCGCAGCAGGGCGCCGGGCAGCATTCCGGCCTCGCACAGGATCTGGAAGCCGTTGCAGATGCCGACCACGGCGACACCGTCGTCGGCGGCCTTCTTGACCGCCTGCATCACCGGCGACTGGGCCGCCATAGCGCCGCAGCGCAGATAGTCGCCATAGGAGAAGCCGCCGGGAATGACGATCAGGTCCAGCCCCCGGGGCAGTTCCGTCTCGGCGTGCCAGACCATGCTGACGGGCTCGCCCGTGGAGCGTTCGACGGCGACCTTGCAGTCGCGGTCGCAGTTGGAACCGGGGAAGACGATGACGGCGGCGCTCATGGCGCGGGCCTTTAGCACCGATCCGTCGGCCTGTCAGGTCCGTGGGATCAGTCCAGACTTTCCAGTAGCGAGGACACCCGCGCCAGTATCGCCTGACGTCTGTCGTCGCGGGGCGGCAGGGTCAGCGCCTCATGCAGGTCGTCCAGCGCGATATGGATCTGATTGGCGGTATGGGAGGGCCGCCGCCCTTCCTCGAGGTCCAGCGCCATCCGCCCGATTCGTTCAAGCAACTCATCCGCCACCACGCCCCAGCCTCGCGCAATCTATAATTGCAGAATAGACTAACACTGGCGTGTGCGGGCTCCAAGCGGGTCGCCCGTTCGACAGACCAAAGAGCCTCAGACGCGGCGGCGACCGGTCAGCCAGGCGACGACGAAGATGGCGAAGCCGCCCAGCGACAGCCCGACGCCGACCCAGGCGGTCGAGGTCCAGCCCAGGCCGGCGGCGATGGCCATTCCACCCAGCAGGGGGCCGATGGCGTTGGCGGTGTTGAAGGCCGAATGGTTCAGCGCTGCGGCCAGCGTCTGGGCGTCGCCCGCAACATCCATCAACCGCGTCTGAAGGATGGCCCCCAGACCGCCTCCGCCGCCGATCAGGAAGACCACGACCATAAGCGCCCAGACGTTCGAGGCCGCAAAGGGATAGAGCGACAGGGCGGCCGCGCTCCACAACAGCACGCCGCCCGCCGCCGGAAAGCCGATGCGGTCGGCGGCCCAGGCGCCCAGGATGTTGCCCAGGAACATGCCGACCCCGAACACGGCGAAGACCCAGGGCAGGACCTCCGGCCCCACGCCCGTCACCGCCTGAAGCGTCGAGGCCAGATAGGCGTAAACGGCGAACATGCCGCCGAAGCCGATGGCGCCCACGCCAAGGGTCAGCCAGACCTGCCCACGCTTCAGGGCGCCCAGTTCGCGCCAGGGGCTGGCGTCGGCGTGGGCCGGATCGCGCGGCGCGAACAGGGCGACCAGCGCCATGGTCGCGACCGCCAGGACGCCGACGATGGCGAAGGTCCAGCGCCAGCCGTAGGCGTGGCTGACGACATTGGCGAAGGGCACGCCGATGATGGTGGCGACCGTCAGCCCCATCAGGATCGTGGAGACGGCGCGGGTGCGGTATTCCAGCGGCACGGTGGAGGCTGCGACCAGGGCCGCGACGCCGAAATAGGCCCCGTGCGGCAGGCCGCTGAGGAAGCGGAAGACCAGCATCCACGGATAGCTGGGCGCCAGGGCGCTGAGAATGTTGCCGACGGCGAACAGGGCCATGAAACCGATCAGCAGCAGCCAGCGCGGCAGGCGCGCGCCCAGGACGGCCAGGATCGGCGCGCCCACCACCACACCTGCCGCGTAGGCGCTGATGACATGACCGGCGGTCGGCGCATCCACGCCCAGGCCGGCGGCGAAGTCCGGCAGGATGCTCATGGCCGCGAACTCGGTCACGCCGATGGCGAAGCCGCCCATCGCCAGGGCGATCAGGACCAGCGCCACCTTGCCGGCGGTCAAGGGGGGATGAAGGCTGTCGCGGTTGGCCGCCGCGTCGCAGGACGCCATGAGTTTCACCGGGGAGGATGAGGATTGTTGCGTTGCAACATAAGGCTGCGTCTTGTCGGGACAACCTTGGCCGGTCGCACCCCGCATCACGCTTTGTATCGCCGTCCTACCCTGTCAGGCCCGCCTTGATGCGAGGATGGGAGACCGACAGGCCCAGGGACTGGGCCGCGTACAACTCCAGCAACAGGCGGTCCTCGTCGTCCGGCAGCCGCAGCCAGCGCGCGGCGATGGGCGGGCGGCGGCCCTGGGGCGCGGCGGGCGTCTCCACCTTCGGCGTCGCGCCGTGCCCGGCGGTCATGGACACGGCCAGGCGCACCGACGGCGACAACATCCGCACCGCCTCCACATGCGGCGGACTGCCGACATGCACGGGCTCGTCGTCCTGATAGAAGACATAGACGGCGGCGCGGTCGGGCAGGCGCGCCCGCGTCAACGGACGCAACGGCTGGGCCATCAGGTCGCGAAACAACTCTGGCAGCGTCGTCAGCTTGGCGTCGGCCGGGTCGGTCATGCCCGGATCAACCGCCCCTGTTTTCGTAGGTCGCGGTGATCGAGGCCTTGGCCAGGGTGTGGAAATGCAGGTTGAAGCCGAAGACGGCGCCGGAATCGTCGGCTGTCACCTCCAGGCTGTCGACGTCCACGGCGAAGACGGTGAAGACATAGCGGTGCGGCCCGTGGGCCGCAGGCGGGGCGGCGCCGCCGAAACCAGGCTGGCCGAAATCGGTGCGCCCCTGGATCGCGCCCTTGGGCAGGTCGCCGCCGGCCGAGCCCGCGCCCGCCGCCAATTCGGTCACGTCGGCGGGGATGTTGGCGAGCGTCCAGTGCCAGAATCCCGATCCCGTCGGGGCGTCGGGGTCGTAGCAGGTGACGGCGTAGCTGCGGGTTCCCTCCGGCGCGCCCGACCAGGACAGCTGGGGCGAGACATTGCCCTTGGCCAGGACCTGGGCGTCAGGCAGGACGCCGCCGTCCTGGATGTCGGTGGAGGCGAGGGTGAAGCTCATGACGTTTTTCTCCGGGACAAGGGCGGCGTTTGAACGGATGATCATTATCATCGTTGCCTGATTGGCGGCTGTCACCTGTTGTCTAGCCGCGCAGTCATCGGGAGCAAGCCGCCATGTTGCAGTCCCTGCTGGATCGGACCTTTCGCACCCGCGCGGTGGCGGTCAGGCTGCCGGACGGGCGAACCCTGACGGCCGGGCCGGGCGAACCGGAACTGACCGCCGTGATCGAGACCCGCAAGGCGCTGGCGGCCATCGCCGCCGACCCGGAACTGAAGCTGGGCGAAGCCTATATGGACGGCGTCTTCCGCATCGAGGGCGGCGACATCTACGACTTCATGGCCCTGGCGGCGTCGCAACTGTCGCGGCAGGATCGGCCGCTGGGGTTGGGGTGGCGCATTCGCCGGGCGATGGAGCAGGCCAACGACCGCCGCCACGCCCGGGCCAACGTTCACCACCACTACGATCTGACGGTCGATTTCTATCGGCTGTTCCTCGATCCGGACCTTCAATACTCCTGCGCCTATTTCGAGACGCCGGGGGCCACGCTGGAGCAGGCGCAGGCCGCCAAGAAGCGGCGGCTGATCGACAAGCTGGTCCTGTCGCCGGGTCACAGGGCGCTGGACATCGGCTGCGGCTGGGGCGGTCTGGGCCTGTCGCTGGCCCGCGCGGGCGCGCGTGTCACGGGCGTCACCCTGTCCACCGAACAGCACCGCACGGCGAACGAACGGGCGGCGGCCGAGGGGCTGCCGGACCGGGCCGACTTCCGGCTTCAGGACTATCGCGACCTGGACGGGCCGTTCGACCGCATCGTCTCGGTGGGCATGTTCGAACACGTTGGCGCGCCGAACTATCAGGAGTATTTCGACACGGTCGCCCGGCTGCTGACCGACGACGGCGTGGCGGTGATCCATTCCATCGGCCGCAAGGGTCCGCCCAGCCGCACCCAGCCGTGGATTCGCAAATACATCTTTCCCGGCGGCTATATCCCGGCCCTGTCGGAGGTGTTTCCCGCCATCGAGCGGTCGGGCTTGTGGGTCACGGACATGGAGATCCTGCGCCTGCACTACGCCGAGACGCTGCGGGCGTGGCGCGAACGGTTCCTGGCCCGCCGCGACGAAGCCCTGGCCATGTACGACGCCCGCTTCTGCCGGATGTGGGAGTTCTATCTCGCCGTCAGCGAGGTGGCCTTCCGCGAACTGGGGCAGATGGTGTTCCAACTGCAACTGACCAGGCGGCCAGACGCGGTTCCGCTGACGCGGGACTATCTGTGTGGTTAGAGGGGCGAAGAATCAGACAAGAAGCCGCGCGGCCTGACCGCTTCCGCTCAGCAATCTGGCCGCCTGAACGTCGAAGGTCACGAAGGTTTCGCCGCCCAACCACCGCCCGTCGTGCGCGATGACGCCGTCGGCGAAGTCGCCGCCCGCTTCCAGCATCGCCAGGCCCGCCTCGACCGCCGGTCGGTCGACGGCGACGTTGCGCATGTCGAGGAGGCGACGGATGGCGGTCGCTATGTCCGGCCGCGACGTGCGATAGCCGCGCGCCAGAACCCAGGCGAACTCGCAGAGCGACTGGACGCTGACGGCGACGGTTTGCGCGGCTTCTAGGGTTTCGATGGCGATGCGTTGCTGCGTCTCGTCATCGCCGACGACCGCGCGCAACAGGACATTGGTGTCGGCAGTGATGTTCATTCCGGCGCGCGGTCGTCGCCCGCCTCGGCGGTCAGGGCCGCAATGTCTTCGATCGACAGCCGCACGCCGTTGGTCCGGCCGGACAGCTGGCCCGAAAAGTCCCGCCATGATCCTTTCGGCTGTTCTGCGCTCAACTGCGCGCGGCCGTCGGGAAGCAGGTCCAGCCGAATTTTCTGGCCGGGCTGGATGCCGAGGTGTTTCAGCACTTCCCTGCGGAAAGTGACCTGACCCCGGCTTGTGACTGTCAAGGTGGACATGTCGCGATCTCCGAACGAAGATCAATGTAATGCTGTCATGCATTACATTCAAGGCGTCGAGACGAAGGGGGGCTTTAAGCCGCCTCGATGCGGTAGCTTTCGATCACCGTATTGGCGAGCAACTGTTCGCACATCTTTCTGGCTTCGGCTTTGGGGTCTTCGACGCCGGCCAGGTCGAACTCGATCAGCTTGCCGACGCGGGCGTTGGAGACGCCGGGCCAGCCCAGGCCCTGCAGGGCGCCTTCGACGGCCTTGCCCTGGACGTCCAGGACGCCGGGCTTGAGGAAGACGTGAACCTTGACCTTAGCCATCAGTGCAGTCCTCCCTGGATCACGGTGGGCATGCCCTTCATGATCCCCAGGCGGCGCGCCACTTCCGAATAGCTCTCGATCACATTGCCCAGGTCGCGGCGGAAGCGGTCCTTGTCCAGCTTCTCGCCGGTCGTGGCGTCCCACAGGCGGCAGCTGTCGGGGCTGATCTCGTCGGCCAGGATCACGCGGCTGAAGTCGTTTTCCCAGACGCGGCCGAACTCGATCTTGAAGTCCACCAGGGTGATGCCGACCGCGCCGAACATGCCCGACAGATAGTCGTTCACCCGAACCGTCATGGCCAGGATGTCGTCCAGTTCCTGGGTCGAGGCCCAGTTGAAGGCGGTGATATGCTCTTCGGTGACCATCGGGTCGTTGAGCTCGTCCTTCTTGTAGTAGAATTCGATGATCGAGCGGGGCAGGGGCGTGCCTTCCTCGATGCCCAGGCGCTGGCTCATCGAACCGGCGACGATGTTGCGGCACACGACTTCCAGCGGAATGATCTCGACCTCGCGGATCAGCTGCTCGCGCAGGTTCAGCCGCTTGATGAAGTGATTGGTCACGCCGATGCCGTTCAGGCGCGACATGATGAATTCGCTGATCTGGTTGTTGATCACGCCCTTGCCTTCCAGGACCGCCTTCTTCTGGGCGTTGAAGGCGGTGGCGTCGTCCTTGAAATACTGGATCAGGGTGCCGGGCTCGGGCCCTTCGTACAGAATCTTGGCCTTGCCCTCGTAGAGCTTCTTGCGCTTGGTGTTCATCGTCCGTCCCGCCTTACGGGCGCCCTCAGAAACAAAAATCGCGCGGCCATGATGGAGGGGAAGTCCCGATCCTGGCGGCGCGTTTCGGAATCGCTCGGGCAGTCAATCTCGTTCGGCGTCTCCTTAGCCGAAGGCGGCCTGCGATACAAATCTGGATGGTCTTGCGTGTGGACAGGACGCCTCCGCCGGCGCGAGGCGGTTGCGTTCGCGGGCGGGGGGGCTATAGACGGCGCTTGCCCCGGAGTTTGGCGGGGTGCGGAACATGCTGAGCGATATGACGACCTTCGACGATCGGGAAAAGGCTTTCGAAGCCAAGTTCGCCCTCGATCAGGAGCAGGAATTCAAGGCCATCGCCCGGCGCAACAAGATGCTGGGCCTGTGGGCCGCCGAGAAGATGGGCCTGTCGAGCGAGAGCGCCGAGCAATACGCCGCCGCCGTGGTGCGCGCCGATTTCGAACAGCCGGGCGACGAGGACGTCTTCCGCAAGGTCGCCGGCGACTTCAAGGGCGCCGGCCTGGCGGTGTCCGAGGGCGAGATTCGTTCCAAGATCGACGAACTGGCTTCGATCGCGCGCGAGGAAATTCGCGCCGGCGAATAAGATATTCGGCCTAGGGCCGTTCAAGACGTCGAAAGGGCCACACCCGGGGGAAAGTGCGGCCCTTTCTTTTTCGCCGGGGACGTTGGGGGATGTCTCACCCGGCATACTCTGCGTCTCGCGCCCTTGAAGAACACTGAAGTGGGAATTTGGTTTCCGTCAGTTCCGGGCGCTAGGCGAATATTTTTGCAACGACGGGCGGCGTCTTCCGCAGCAGCGCAGCGATCGACGCAGCCGGGCGGTTCAGTCTTCGAACACGACCGTCTTTGCGCCGTGCAGCAGAACCCGGTCTTCCAGGTGCCTTCGGACGGCGCGCGCCAGCACCCGGCGCTCGATGTCCCGCCCTTTGCGGATCAGGTCTTCGGGCGTGTCGCGGTGGCTGATCCGTTCGACGTCCTGTTCGATGATCGGGCCTTCGTCCAGATCGGCGGTGACATAGTGGGCCGTGGCGCCGATCACCTTCACCCCCCGCGCATGGGCCTGATGATAGGGGCGCGCCCCTTTGAAGCCCGGCAGGAAGGAATGGTGGATGTTGATGCAGCGACCGGCCAGCCGCGCGCTGAGGTCGTCGGACAGGATTTGCATATAGCGGGCCAGGACCACCAGTTCGGTCCCGGTCTCGGCGATCAGGCGAAGAAGCCGGGCCTCCTGCGCCGGCTTGTCGGCGGCGCTGACGGGCAGATGATGGAAGGGCAGATCGCCCAGATCGACATGGCCGATCATGTCGCGCGGGTGGTTGGAGACGATCCCCGTCAGGTCCATCGGCAGTTCGCCGATCCGCCAGCGATACAGCAGGTCCGCCAGGCAGTGATCGAAGCGCGAGGTCAGGATCATCACCTTGCGGGGCTCCGGTCCGCGCAGCGTCCAGTCCATATCGAACCGCTGGGCCAAGGGCGTAAAGGCGGCGCGGAGGGCCGACTCGATGTCGCCCGCGCGGGGTTCGAACACCACGCGCATGAAGAAGGCGCCGGTGGAGGCGTCCCCGAACTGCTGGGCGTCCGAAATATTGGCGTCCCGCTCCAGCAGGAAGGCGGATACGGCCGCCACGATGCCGCGGCGGTCAGGGCAGGAAAGGGTCAGGATCATCGGTCGGCAGGCTTGTCGGGGAGAAACTCGCCCAGTATGGCCCAGCTTTCCGCCTTTGCCGACAAGGATATCGCATGGGCGGGGCTGGACGACGGCAGGTCGATCAGGGCCAGGCCGTCCTGTCCGACCAGGATGCGCCGACCCAGCCTGGCCGCCAGCTGGCCGTTGAAGGCGACGGCCCGCAGCCTCGGCAGACCTTCGACCAGGCCGCGCAGATCGGCCGCTTCGGGCGACCGGATCGCCGCGTCCAGACTGCCCGACCGCTCGGCCGAGGCGATCACGTCCCACAGGCCGACGCCTCGCGCCTTCAACCGGTCCAGCCGGGCTTCGTAGGGCAGGGCGGCCAGGTCTTCGTCCATCGCCCCGCCGATCAGCCGCCAGAAACCGTTGCGCGGATGGGCGTAATACTGGGCGGCGCTCAAGGACGCCTCGCCCGGAAGGCTGCCCAGGATCAGAAGTCGGGCGGCGGCGTCGACGGCCGGTTCGAAGGCCCGCTTGCGCGGCTCGATGGACGGATGCGTCACTTGACCGGCGGATCGTCGCGCAGCCAGCCGGTGATCGAGCGGCGTTTGCCGTCCGCATAGCTGGCGACCTGGGCGACCGAGTGGTTGCGCGGCGTCCGGAACACCGTCCAGACGTTGAAGCCCGGCGTGAAGCCGCGCTCGATGTCGCCGGCCGCATCGTGGAACAGCAGCTGGCCGCCCCAGTCGGGCCGCCAGTCGCGCGTCAGGCCCAGCGTATAGGCCGCGCGGCGCTGCCCTTCGCCGGTGTCGTCGTGCAGGGTCAGGAAGTCGCCGGGCCGGAACCAGGTCGCCTGGGCGTCGATCTTGGTCACGCCCGCCTCGCCCGTCACCGCCTTGGCGAATTCCATGAAGGGCGTGTCGTTGAAGAACTGCAGCAGGACGTGGGTGGCGTGCCCCTGATCCCGGCCCGACAGGAAGGCCTTGATGATCGGATAGGCCAGATAGACGAAGGAGAAGCCGTCGCCCGCCTGATGCAGGGCGGCCTGGATGCGGCGGCCCAATTCGTCGCGTCCCAGGGCCGCGATCTCCTGCGGCGAGAACAGCTTGCCGCCTTCGGGCGTCTTCAGCGACAGGCTCCAGGTCGTGTCGTGCTCCAGCGCCAGCGCCAGCCATTCGGCGCTGTCCGGATCCAGCAGATCAGGCACCTGCACCACGCCGTCGCGCGCATAGGCCGCCGCATAGTCGCGGGGATCGAGCCGGGGGTTCAGCCGGATCGCGCGCTCGGTCACGGCGTCAGGCCCCGAACACCCGCTCGAACACCACGTTCACGTTCTTGGTGTGGTAGCCGAGGTCGAACAGGGCCTCCAGGTCGGCCTCGGGCAGGGTGACGCGCGGGTCGGCCTTCAGGAAATCGATGAAGCGGCCCTCGCCGCGCCAGACCTTCATGGCGTTCTCCTGAACGGCCGCATAGGCGTCTTCGCGCGACACGCCCGCCTGGGTCAGGGCCAGCATGACCCGTTGCGAGAAGACCAGACCGCCCAGGCGGTCCAGGTTCTTCTGCATGTTCTCAGGGTATATGTTCAGGCGCTCGATCACGTTCGCCAGGCGGTGCAGGGCGAAGTCCAGGTGGATGGTGGCGTCTGGGCCGATGCCGCGCTCGACCGAGGAATGGCTGATGTCGCGCTCATGCCACAGGGCGACGTTCTCCATCGCGGGCGTCACGGCCGAGCGGACCAGGCGCGCCAGGCCGGTCAGGTTCTCGGTCAGGATGGGGTTGCGCTTGTGCGGCATGGCCGACGAGCCCTTCTGCCCCTTGTCGAAAAACTCTTCGGCCTCCAGCACTTCTGTGCGCTGCAGATGGCGGATTTCCGTCGCCAGGCGTTCGATGGAGGAGGCGACGACGCCCAGGGCGGCGAAATAGGCGGCGTGACGGTCGCGCGGGATCACCTGGGTCGAGACCGGCTCGACGCTGAGGCCCATCTGGTCGGCGACATATTGCTCCACCGCCGGATCGACATTGGCGAAGGTGCCGACGGCGCCGGAGATGGCGCAGGTGGCGATCTCCTCGCGCGCCGTGACCAGACGGCGGCGCGCCCGCTGGAACTCGGCGTGATAGCCGGCCAGCTTGAGGCCGAAGGTCACGGGTTCGGCATGGATGCCGTGGCTGCGGCCGACGGTGACGGTGTATTTGTGTTCCCTGGCGCGGGCCTCCAGCGCCGCCAGGACGCGGTCGACGCCGTCCAGCAGAAGGTCGGTCGAACGCGCCAGCTGCACCGCGAAACAGGTGTCCAGCACGTCCGAAGAGGTCATGCCCTGGTGCAGGAAGCGGGCTTCTTCGCCCACGATTTCGGACACATGGGTCAGGAAGGCGATGACGTCGTGTTTGGTGGTGCGTTCGATCTCGTCGATGCGGTCGGCGTCGAAGGTCGCGTCCTTGCCCTTGGCCCAGATGGCCTCGGCCGATTCTTTCGGAATCACGCCCAGTTCCGCCATCTTGGTGGCGGCGTGGGCCTCGATCTCGAACCAGATCTTGTACTTGGTCTCTTGCGACCAGATGGCGACGGCGTCGGGGCGGGAATAGCGCGTGATCATGGACGCGTCGTGTCGGTCCCACCGGGCATGGAGTCAAGGTTCGCCGCGCCCCAGCGTTGACTTTGGCGGCGGATGTCCCAGATTGGGCGCGCTTTCAGCGAGGACGACCTCCCCCCTATCGGGCCTGAACGCCGGGACGACCCGGCCGCCATGCAGAGGAGTCGTCGTCATGGCCTGGGTTTATCTTTTCGCCGCCGGTGTTCTCGAAGTCGTCTGGGCCTTTCTGATGAAGGCGTCGGCGGGGTTCACCCGACCCTGGCCCACGGTCGGCATGGTGGTCTTCATGATCGGCTCCTTCGGCCTGTTGTCGCTGTCGATGCGGACCCTGCCGCTGGGCACGGCCTATGCGATCTGGACCGGAATCGGCGCCGTCGGCGCGTTCGCGGTCGGGGCGCTGGTCCTGGGCGAACCGCTGACGCCGCTCAGAATCGCCGGCGTGGGTCTGGTGGCGTCTGGCTTGATCGTGCTGAAACTGGCGTCCAGTCACTGATCTCCTCGACAAAAGGGAAGGGCGTCTCATGGAACTGCTGATCGGACCGCGGACCTATTCGACCTGGTCTCTGCGCGGCTGGCTGGTGCTGAAGGCGGCTGGCGCCGACTTCGCCGTGCGCGACGTCCGCTACGACACGCCGGCGCACAAGGCCGCGCTCATGGCGCTCTCGCCGTCCGGCTTCGTGCCGGCCCTGAAGGTGGACGGAGAGACGATCTGGGACACCCTGTCCATCGCCGAATGGGCGGCCGAGCGTTATCCCGAGGCGGGGTTGTGGCCGGCGGACCCCATGACGCGCTCTCTGGCGCGGTCGGCGACGGCGGAGATGCACTCCGGCTTCGCCGCCCTGAGGACCTTCTGCAGCACGGGGCCGGATCATCCGATGGTCGGCGACGCGCGCGCCGAGACGCCGTCCGACCCCGCGCTGGACCGTGATCTGGCCCGGATCGTCGCCCTGTTCCGGCAGATGCGGGGACGGTTCGGCGCCGCAGGCCCCTGGCTGTTCGGGCGGTGGTCGATCGCGGACGCCTTCTATACGCCGGTCGCCGCCCGCATCCGGCATTTCCAGATCGACCTCGGCGCCTATGGCGACGACGGGGCGGCCACGGCCTATGTCGAGGCGCTGCTGGCCCATCCGCATTTCCGCGAATGGGAGGCGACGGCGCTGGGAGGGACGCCTCTGGATTAAGGCGTCGGCAACCATCGCCGCTGACGCGCGATTAATCGCACGGCGTTATCTTGAACCCTTCGAATGATCGCGCCCAGGAGAACGGCTGATGACGGCCCCGGTGCTGCAGACCCGCCAGACCGCGCCCGCCGCGCGTCGCGCGCCGGGCCGGCTGTTGAACGCCGTGACGGGCTATGCTCTGGCCGCCCTGGTCAGCGCCGCCGTCTGGGCGTTGCTGCTCTCGGCCCTCTTCTAGAGGTTCAGCGCGCGCCGGCGTCCGTCGGCGCCTGGGCGACCAGGACCGGTTCCGCCTGGGGCGGCGGGGCCACATAGTCCAGCGTGATCGGCGCCAGGGTCGCGCCCGAGGCCAGGGCGTCCAGCGTGTTCAGCGGCGCGCCCTGCATCCGCTGATAGATCCAGTAGCTGGCCACGACCTTTTCGACGTATTCGCGGGCCTGCGGCACGTCGATCGTCTCGATCAGCAACAGGGGGTCGGCGTCCGGCCCCAGCTTGCGCACCGCCGCCAGCATCGGCCCCGGCCCCGCGTTATAGGAGGCCACGGCCCGCAGCAGATCGCCCCGGAACGCCGGCAGTGACAGCATACGGTTCACATAGGCCTGCCCCAGTTTCAGATTGACCGAGGGGTCGAACAGGCGCGTCGGATTGGACACGAATCCGCGATCGCCCGTCATCTCGGCCGCCGTGGTCGGCATGACCTGCATCAGCCCATAGGCGCCGGCGCCGGACCGGGCGGTCGGATTGAAGTCGGTCTCCTTGCGGATCAGGGCGTAGACCAGCGACTTCTCGATGATGAAGCCGCCTTCGGGCTGAAGCTCCGGCATGGCGTAGCGTGTGGCGTCGATCCGGGCGACGTCGGAGCCGGAGCCTGGAACCAGCGTGCGGGCCAGGGCCGACCACAGGCGCGCGGCGTCGCCGGCGGCGGTGCGCAGGCCCGAGCGCAACTCGCTGTCGCCGTCGGCGCGGCGGCCGACCTCGTAGAAGGCGACGGTGCGCCGGGCGCGCGGGTCGTTCTGGACGAAGGCTTCAAGTTCGCGCGGGTCCACCCCGCTGGAGGCGCTGAAGACGGCGCGCTGCAATCGGGGCTCGGCCTGATAGGGGCGGGGGCCCCGGTTCTCGATGGCCGGCTCCTCGCCCAGGCGACGCAGGGCGATCTGGCCATAGAAGGTGGCGGGCCACTGGGCGGCCAGGCGCAGATATTCGGTAACGCGGTCCTGGCGGCCGGACTGGGCGGCGGCGCGCGCGGTCCAGAAGGCGGCGCCGGCGCGGACCCAGGGGTCTTCGGTCGGATCGTTCGCCACCCGGTCGAAGGCGGCGAAGGCTTCGTGGAACTGGCCCAGGCGCCATTCTGCCAGGCCGACCGTCCACCAGTCGCCGATCTGACGGCCGATGGCCGAGGCGCCGGGCAGGTCATCGTTGTTGTAGGCGACGCGCGCCGCCTTCATCGGGTCCAGGACGGGGCCGCCGCCGGTCACGGCGTTGACGACGCTGTTCCAGGTTCGCTCCAGAAGGCCGGCGGGCTTGATCGGTTCGGGCGCGCCGTCAGGCCGTCGCCTCAGAGCCAGGGCGTAGACCCGGTCCGCGCACGGCAGGTCCGAATAGTCCTGAAGCCAGGCGGCCAGCTCGTCATAGGTGGCGGCGTAGTCGGGGTGGAACAGCCGTTCGAACTCGACCTGGCCCAGCAGCACGCGGTCCTGGGCCTGGCGGGCCGAGGTGCGGGCGGTTTCCAGATCGCCGCGCCGCAGGGCGTCGAAGGCGGTGGTGTAGGACAGTCGGTCCGCCGAACTGAGGGCGACGGGGCGGCCCGACCCGGACGTCGAGGCGGAACCCGAGGCGGCGTCGCTCGTTACGTCGTAGGGCGTCTCGGCGACTGCCGCGCGTCCAGCCGCGCAAAGGGCGAGAATCATCGTCGACGCAAACAGGGCGCGGCGGATAGTGAGCAATGCGGCGGCCCCCTCGTTGGCGGCGGCCCAGCCTGTCTCGACTCAGGCAGGGTCCGTGTGGCGATCGGTCGTCAGCATGGAAACATGCCGCAATCAGCCGTGATCCTCAACCGAGTCCGTTTCAAGGCGAACCGCCAGCGAAAGCAGATCGCTCCAGACCTGGCGCTTGGCCTGGGGCTGACGCAGCAGGAAGGCGGGATGCAGGGTCGGCATGACGGGGGCGGACACGGCCCCCTCGGGCAGACGCCATTCCTTCCACTGGCCGCGCAGCTTCATGATGCCCTCTTCGACCTGAAGCACCGACTTGGACGAGGCGGCGCCCAGCAGCAGCACCGCCCTGGGCTTCAAAAGGGCGAAGGTCCGCTCGACGAAGGGGGCGCAGACGGCCTGTTCCTGAGGGGTCGGGGTGCGGTTGCCGGGCGGACGCCAGAAGACGGTGTTGGTGATGAAGACCTTGTCCGTCAGGCCCGCCGCCGCCAGCATCCGGTCCAGCAGCTGGCCGGCCTTGCCGACGAAAGGCTGGCCGATCCGGTCCTCGTCCGCGCCGGGGCCTTCGCCGATGACCAGGACCGGGGCGTTGGGATTGCCGCGCCCGAACACCGACTGGGTCGCGCCCATGCCGCGCAACGGGCAGCCCTCGAAGGCGGCGACGGCGGCGGCCAGGTCCTGAAGCGTCGCCGCGCCGGCCGCCAGATGACGCGCCTCGGCCAGGGCGTCGGCGCCCACGGCCCCTGACAGCGGCGTGACCACCGAGGCGGTGGCGCGTTGCACCGCCTTAACCGCCGGCGGCGGGGCGATGTGGGTATGATCGACCGGCGCCTCGCCATAGCAGGCGTCCACCCCCGCATCCCGCCAGAAGGCGAGCAGGCTTTCGACTGCAGCGATGTCGTGGGGTTGCGCGTTCATGTCTCGGGCTACCGATAAGCCTTGACCGCCCTCGCGTCACCTTCCGATAAGCGGCATAACCACACGGACAACCGGGATTCAGGGGAAACCATGGCCGAAGACGCCATCGAAGGCGGCGCGGAAAACGCCCGTCAGGAAGCCATCATCGACAATCTGGCGCCGATCGAGGCCTTGGAGGGCGTCGAGCGCGAGGTCATGGAATACGACGTCGTCATCGTCGGCGGCGGCCCGGCCGGCCTGTCGGCCGCCATCCGCCTGAAGCAGCGCGCGGAAAAGGACGGCAAGGAGATCAGCGTCGCCGTGCTGGAAAAGGCGGCCGAGGTGGGCGGCCATATCCTGTCGGGCGCGGTGATCGACCCCAAGGCGCTGAACGAGCTGTTCCCCGACTGGAAGGAACGCGGCGCGCCGCTGGAGACGCCGGTGACGAAAGACCGCTTCCTGCTGCTGGGGCCGCAGGGGTCGGCCCCCCTGCCGATGCCGCTCTTGCCGCCCTTCATGCACAATCACGGCTGCTACATCGCCTCGCTGGGCAATGTCACGCGCTGGCTGGGCGAACAGGCCGAGGCCCTGGGCGTCGAAGTCTATCCCGGCATGGCCGCCAGCCACGTCGTCTGGGAAGACGGGACGGGCCGGGTCAAGGGCGTGGTCGCTGGCGTCTTCGGCATCGACCGCGAGGGCAAGCCGACCGACGACTTCCAGCCGGGCATCGAACTGCACGGCAAATATGTCTTCATCGCCGAGGGCGTTCGCGGCTCCCTGGCCAAGACCATCATCGCCAAGCACAAGCTTCAGGACGGCAGGTCGCCGCAGAAATACGGCATCGGCCTGAAGGAACTGTGGCAGGTGCCGGCCGAGCAGCACCAGCCCGGCCTGGCCCAGCACACGACGGGCTGGCCGCTGGACGAACATACCGGCGGCGGCAGCTTCCTGTATCATTTCGGCGACCGCTATGTGGCCGTCGGATACGTCGTCCACCTGAATTACAAGAACCCCTTCCTGTCGCCGTTCGACGAGTTCCAGCGGTTCAAGCACCACCCCGACATCGCCAGACATCTGGAGGGCGGGACGCGCATCTCCTACGGCGCGCGAGCCATCACCGAGGGCGGCCTGCAGTCGATCCCGAAACTCAGCTTCCCCGGCGGGGCGCTGATCGGCTGTTCGGCGGGCTTCGTGAACGTGCCGCGCATCAAGGGCAGCCACAACGCCATGAAGACCGGGATGCTGGCCGCCGACGCCGCCTATGAGGCGGTGCAGGCCGGGCGGTCGGGCGACGAACTGGTCGAATACCAGACCGCCTTCGAAAAGAGCTGGGTCCACAAGGAGCTGTCGTTGGTCCGCAACGCCAAGCCCCTGCTGTCGAAGTTCGGCACGACCCTGGGCGGAGCGTTCGGCATGTTCGACATGTGGTGCCGCACCCTCTTGGGCGGTTGGTCTCCGATCCCGACACTGAAGCACGAGAAGACGGACGCGGCCTCGACCGAACCCGCCGCCAAGCACAAGGCGATCCGCTATCCCAGGCCGGACGGGAAACTGTCGTTCGACAAGCTGTCGTCGGTGTTCATCTCCAACACCAACCACGCCGAGGACCAGCCGGCCCACCTGAAGCTGCTGGACCCGTCGATCCCGATCCGGGTCAACCTGCCGAAATACGGCGAACCGGCGCGGCTGTACTGCCCCGCGGGGGTGTACGAGGTCGTCTATGGCGACGAGGCGGCCAAGGCCGATCCGCGCTTCGTCATCAACGCCCAGAACTGCGTCCACTGCAAAACCTGCGACATCAAGGACCCGTCGCAGAACATCGTCTGGACCACGCCCGAGGGCGGCGGCGGCCCCAACTATCCGAACATGTGAGCAAAGCGGGCGGGGGGCGGCGTCGCGCCCCTTGCCCGTGGCGGGAAAAGCGTGAAGGGTCGGGCCATGATCGCCTTCCCTCTGCGCGCCCGCCGTTCCCATCTGTTCGCCGCGTCCCTGTCGGTTCTGGCCCTGGTCGCCACCGGTGATGCCGTGGCGCAGGAGACGACGCCCGCCCCCGCCGCGCCCGAGCCGCATGTCGTCATCGCCGAGCCGGACAAGGCGCCTGAAGAGCCCGCCGCGCCGCCGATCCCCGAGGTCTGGGCCCCCGTGCCGACCGACGCCGACGGCGCCAGCGCCTACGGCCTCTATCTGGCGGGCAAGCTGGCGTTGATGCGGGGCGAAGGGGCGGTCGGCGCCGACTTCCTGGCCCGCGCCAATCGCCTGACGCCGGAACAGCCGCGCGTGCGCGAACAGGCCTTCACCGCCGCTCTGCTGACCGGCGATCTGGACGTGGCGGCGGCCCTGGCGCCCAGCGACGGATCGCCCGCCTTCGTCGAGGCTGGGCGTCTGGTCCAGACCGTCCAGGCCTTCGTCCACGGCGACGCCCGCGCGGCCGACGCCGCCCTGAACCAACCCATCGGCGCCCCCCACGCCCGCGCCGGGATCATGATCACGCCGTGGATCGCGGCGGCGGCGGGCGACTGGACCCGCGCCCTGCAACCCGCGCCGACCACGGCCGATCCCCTGACCCTGGCCATCGCCCGCGTCAGCCGCGCCAGTCTGCTGGAGCGTCGCCGCGACTACGCCGGGGCCGAGGCCGAGCTGAAGGGGCTGGCGGACGCTCCGACGATCGGCGCCCTGTTCAAACGGCCCTATGGCGAGTTCCTGGAGCGACGGCGTCGCCGACCCGAGGCCATCGCCCTGTATCAGGCGGGCCTGACGGCCAATCCTGACGACACCGGCCTGAAACGCGCCCTGGCCCGCGCCCAGGCCGGGGAGCGCCCGCCCGCCCTGCCGACCTTCCGCGCAGGGGCGGCGCAAGGCCTGACCACCGCCGCCTTCCAGGCCGCCAACGAACGCGGCAACGAATTCGCCGCCGTCTATCTGCGGCTGGCGCTGAACCTGGAATACGACGACACCACCCAATACACCCTGGCGCAGATGCTCTCGCGCGCCGGGCTGGATTCGGCGGCGCGCACGGCCCTGGAGCGGATCGGGCCGGGCGACGCCGCCGTCTACGCCGCCGCCCGCGCCGAACTGGCCTCCAGCTACGCCCAGGAGGGGCAGGACGAGACGGCCCTGACCGAACTGCGACGCGCCGCCGCCGCCCTGCCGGACGATCCGCGTATCGCCCTGATGCTGGCCGGGCAACTGGTGCAGCTGAAGGACTATGAGGCGGCCCTGACCCTGCTGAACGGGCCGTTGCTGAACACCGCCCAGCAGCCGGCCAGCGCCCGCTTCCTGCGCGGCGCGACCTATGAGGCGATGAACCGCATTCCCGAGGCCGAGGCCGAGCTTTGGGCCGCGCTCCAGTCCGCGCCCAACGACGCCAACACCCTGAACTATCTGGGCTATCTGTGGGTGGACAAGGGGTTGAGGGTGCAGCAGGGGGCCGACATGATCGCCCGCGCCCATGCGCTGGAGCCGAACAACGGCCATATAGAGGACTCGCTGGGCTGGGCCCAATATCGCCAGGGCCAGTTCGACACGGCCGTGACCACCCTGGAGCAGGCGGTGGACAAGGAACCGGCCAACGCCGAGATCAACGACCATCTGGGCGACGCCTATTGGCGGGTGGGCCGGCGGCGGGAGGCGGGCTGGCTGTGGAACCGCGTCCTGACCCTGGATCCCGACGCCGAACGCCGCGCCGAGGTGGAGCGCAAGATCGCGGACGGGCTGGACGACGGCCCGGCTTCGACCGGCGTCTCCAACTAGGGTCATGCGGTCCAGCGATTCCGCGACGGTCCTGGCCCCGGCCAAGATCAACCTGTTCCTGCATGTCGGCGCGCCGGACGCCGAGGGCTATCATCCGCTGGCCAGTCTGGTGGCCTTCGCCGATGTGGGCGACCGGGTGACGGTCGAACCGGCCAGGCGGCTGTCGCTGTCGGTCACGGGGCCGTTCGGCGACGGGCTGGCGGGATCGGACAATCTGATCCTGAGAGCGCTGCGGGCCTTGGGAGAGGCGACCGGAACGGGCGAGCCGCCGCTGAAGGTGACGCTGGACAAGCGACTGCCCGTCGCGGCGGGGCTGGGCGGCGGATCGTCCGACGCCGGGGCGGCGCTGAAGCTGGCGCGCGCCGTGCTGAATCTGGACATCGACCACGCGGGGCTGGAGGCGGCGGCCGGCCGGATCGGCGCGGACGGCCCCATGTGCCTGCATGCGCGCTCGGCCTGGGCCGAGGGTCGGGGCGACGTCCTGACCGAGGCACCCGACCTGCCGCCGCTGCCGGCCGTCCTGTTCAATCCGGGCGCGCCCTCGTCGACCGGCGCGGTCTATCGCGCCTATGACAACGGCCCCATCAACGGCGCCGACCGGCCCGCGCCGCCCGCCGACTGGTCCGTCGCCGCCGTCATCGACTGGCTGGCGGTCCAGCGGAACGATCTCGAGGCGCCGGCCCTGGCCCTCACGCCCGTGATCGGTCAGGCCCTGGCCGTCATGGCCGATGCGCCCGGCGTCGAACTGGCGCGGATGTCCGGTTCGGGCGCCACGGTCTTCGGCCTGTGCCGCACGATCGAGGCGGCCGAGGCGGCGGCGCGGGCGCTGGGCGCCGCCTGGCCCGGCGCCTGGGTTCGCGCGACCCGGCTGGGCGGCGGTTTCCCCTCAAACGATCATGCTCTATAGCTCCGCCGTCCCGATTTTCAGCCTCTCCCGAGCCCGATTTGACCACCCCGACCGAGCCGCTCGCGTTCCAGGACCTGATCCTGACCCTTCACCGCTATTGGGGCGATCAGGGCTGCGCCATTCTGCAGCCCTATGACATCGAGGTGGGGGCGGGGACGCTGCACCCCGCGACCGTCCTGCGCGCCCTGGGCCAGAAGCCGTGGAAGGCCGCCTATGTCCAGCCCAGCCGCCGCCCCGGCGACGGCCGCTATGGCGAGAACCCCAACCGGCTCCAGCACTATTATCAGTATCAGGTCATCCTGAAGCCGAACCCGGACAATCTTCAGGAACTGTATCTGGGTTCGCTGAAGGCCATCGGCATCGACCCGAAACTGCACGACATCCGCTTCGTCGAGGACGACTGGGAAAATCCCACCGTCGGCGCCTGGGGCCTGGGCTGGGAGGTCTGGTGCGACGGGATGGAGGTGACGCAGTTCACCTATTTCCAGGGCGTCGGCGGGATCGAGGTCGACGTGGTCTCGGGCGAACTCACCTACGGGCTGGAGCGTCTGGCCATGTATGTTCAGGGCGTCGACAACGTCTATGATCTGAAGTTCACCAAGGAGGGTCTGACCTACGGCGACGTCTTCCTGGAGAACGAGCGCCAGCAGTCGGCGGCCAACTTCCACGGTTATGACGTCGATGGGCTGAAACGCCGGTTCGAGGACATGGTGGGCGAGGTTTCGCGCCTGCTGAATATGCGCGGTCCCCAAGACCAGCCGCTGGTCCTGCCCGCCTATGACCAGGTGCTGAAGGCCAGCCATCTGTTCAACCTGATGGATGCGCGCGGCGCCATCGCCGTCGCCGAACGCCAGAGCTACATCGGCCGCATCCGCGAACTCTGCAAAGCCTGCGCCCTCGCTTACGTCGAACAAGAGCGGAAAACCGCCTGATGCCCCAACTCCTCCTCGAAATCTTCTCCGAAGAAATCCCCGCCCGGATGCAGCAGGGCGCCGCGCGCGATCTGGAGCGGATGGCGTCCGAGCGGCTGAAGGCCGCCGACCTGACCTGGGACGCGCTGAACACCTACGCGGGGCCGCGCCGCCTGACGCTGGTGATCGACGGCCTGCCCGCCGCGACGCCCGACCGCGAGGAAGAGGTCAAGGGCCCCAAGGTCTCGGCCCCGCCCCAGGCGCTGGAGGGCTTCCTGAGGAAGACGGGCCTGAACCGCGAAGCGCTGGTGGAGCGTGACGGCGTCCTGTTCGCCGTCCTGTCGTCCAAGGGGCGTGCGACCGCCGATCTGGTCGCCGAGACGGTCGATCAGATCGTGCGCGCCTTCCCCTGGCCCAAGTCGATGCGCTGGGGCACGGGAACCCTGCGCTGGGTGCGGCCGATCAAGCGCATCCTGTGCCTATTCGACGGCAAGGTGGTTCCGTTCGAGATCGACGGGATCGCGTCCGATGCGATCACCGAGGGGCATCGGTTCATGGGTTCGGGCGCACCCTTGCGGGTCAGCAATTTCGCCGACTATCGCGCCCAGCTGGAGAAGAATTTCGTCCTGATCGACGTGGCCGACCGCAAGCTGCGGATTCTGGAACAGGCCAGGGCCGCCTGTGCCGCGCGGGGCCTGGTCCTGGTCGATGACGACGGCCTGCTGGACGAGGTGGCGGGTCTGGCCGAATGGCCCACCCCGATCCTGGGCGACATGGACCCGCAGTTCCTGGCCCTGCCGCCGGAAGTCGTGCGTCTGTCGATGAAGGTGCACCAGAAGTATTTCGCCGTCCGCGATCCGGCGCGCGAAGGTCTGGCTCCCAACTTCCTGGTCGTCGCCAATGTGGAGGCGACCGACGGCGGAAAGGCCCTGGCCGCCGGCAACAGCCGGGTCCTGAGCGCCCGCCTGAACGACGCCCGCTTCTTCTGGGACGAGGACCAGAAGGTCGGCTTCGACGCCTGGAACGCCAAACTGTCCGGCGTCACCTTCCACGCCAAACTGGGCACGCTGGCCGAGCGGGTCGAACGCATCGCGGCGCTTGCCCGCGAGATCGCCCCGCTGGTCGGCGCCGACGCCGATCAGGCCGAAACCGCCGCGCGTCTGTCCAAGGCCGATCTGGCCAGCGGCATGGTCGGCGAATTCCCTGAGCTTCAGGGGATCATGGGCGGCTATTACGCCCGTCTGGCCGGATACCCCGACGCCGTCGCTGACGCCGTCCGTGACCACTACAAGCCGCAAGGCCCCGCCGACACGGTCCCGACCGCCCCCGTCACCGTCGCCGTCGCCCTGGCCGACAAACTGGACACCCTGGTCGGCTTCTTCGCCATCGACGAAAAGCCCACGGGATCGAAAGACCCGTTCGCCCTGCGGAGAGCGGCGTTGGGTGTGATCCGGCTGATGGTGGAGAATGAAGCCCGCGCCGCGCTTGGATTTATCGCCATGCAGGCATTGATTGGCCACTATCCCAAGCTCTCCGACGAAGGTCTCTCAATCTCTCTGCGGGGGGCGCTTGAGCCGTTCAACGAGGCCTCGAGGCTGGCAGAACCAGTCATCCGTGATCTCCTCGCCTTCTTCGCCGACCGCCTGACCGTCCTCTTGCGCGACCAGGGCCAGCGCCACGACCTCGTCGCCGCCGTCTTCGCCCTGGGCGACGACGATCTGGTGCGGATCGTGCGTCGGGTGGAGGCGCTGGCCGCCTTCCTGGCCACGGACGACGGGGCCAATCTGCTGGCCGGCTACAAGCGCGCCTCCAACATCCTGCGCGCCGAGGAGAAGAAGGGCCCCCTGCCGACCGGCATGGTCCAGACGGGCCTGCCGGACCAGCCCGAGGCCGAGACGGTCCTGGCCTTCGCCGTCGGCGCCGCCCGCACCGCCGTCGAGGCCGCGCTGGAGACCGAGGACTTCGCCGCCGCCATGACGGCCCTGGCCGCCCTGCGCGCGCCGGTCGACCGCTTCTTCGAAGACGTGATGGTCAACTCCGACGTTCCGGCCGAGCGCGAGAACCGGCTGAAGCTGCTGGGCCAGGTGCGCGAAGTCATGGGCCGCGTCGCCGATTTCGGCCAGATCGCAGGCTGATCGCGGGCTGAACGAAAACGCCTCCCCGGGCGGGCGGGGAGGCGGCTTTCATCGGGCGATCCTCAGCCCGCCCCTCAGTCCTGCGGGATCGGATTGGTGCGCGGGTCCGGGCCGTTGGTGACGACACGGTCGCGGTCGCCCAGATCCTTGATGATCTTCACGTCGGTGAAGCCGGCTTCCTCGAACAAGGCCTTGACCTGCGGTCCCTGGTCCCAGCCGATCTCGACCGCGAAGACGCCCAGAGGCTTCAGGATGCGCCGGATCTCGGGCGCCAGATCGCGATAGGCCTGAAGCCCGTCCGGCCCGCCGTCCAGCGCCAGATGCGGATCGTGGTCGCGCACCTCGGGGTCCAGGCCGGCGATATGGTCGGTCGGGATATAGGGCGGATTGGACAGGACCAGGTCGAAGCTGGCGTCGCCGAAGCCCGCCGCCCATTCGGTGCGCAGGAAGGACGCCCGGCCGTTCAGGTCCAGGTTGGCGGCGTTCTCCTTGGCCACGGCCAGGGCCTCGGGCGAGATGTCGGTGCCGACCCCCTGCGCCGCCGGCCGCTCGGCCAGCAGGGCCAGAAGGATGGCGCCCGAGCCGGTGCCCAGGTCGATGACGCTGAACGCCTCGTTCCTGGCGAAGGCCAACAGGCTGACGTCCAGCAGGGTCTCGGTGTCCGGGCGGGGGCTGAGCACGTCGGGCGTGACGTTCAACATGATCTTCCAGAAGCCCTTCTTGCCGACGATGCGCGACACGGGTTCGCGCCGCAGGCGCCGGTCGATCATGGCCTCATAGGCGGCGCTCTGTTCGGCGGTGACGACGCGATAGGGATCGGTCAGAATGTCGGTGCGGCTGGCGCCGGCGGCGGCTTCCAGCAACAGGCGGGCGTCGATGGCCGGGCTGTCGATCCGGCCGTCCTTCAGCCGCGCCTGGGCGGCCTTCCAGACGGTCAGCAGGGTCGAGGCGCCGTCGGTCGGCTTGGGCGTGATGGGTTCGGTGGTCATGACGGGTGAGTGGGGCTTTACGGGCATGATTTCAAGAAGCGAGCGGATATCGGGGAACGCCGGGCCAGCTTCGCCGTTCGCGTCCTGATGAAGACCTCTCCCTCGCGCCTCGCCGATCTGATCGGTCGTTTCACGCCCGGTCGACGCGCCCTGAAGGCGGCCGGAAAAGGCGGCGCGGGTCTGTGGGCCTATGTCGCCGCCGCGGCGGGCGGGCTGGCGGCCGGGGCCGGGGCGGCGCACCTGCTCTATAGTCAGGGTTACAGGTTCGGCGTCGAACTGCGCCCCGAACGGCCCGAACCCCTGCCGCCCGCGCCGCCGACGCCCCAGGACTACGAGGCCAGGGAGCCGGGGCGGGGGCGCCTGGCCGAACGTCCGCACCACATCCCCCGAAAGGGCTGGACCGACATCCTGTGGCGCGCCGCCGCCTCCTATTTCGGGGACCGGGTCGGGTTCGTGGCGGGGGGCGTGACCTTCTTCACCCTCTTGTCGCTGTTTCCGCTGCTGGGTTCGTTCGTGACCCTGTACGGCCTGTTCGCCGATCCGGCCAAGGCGTGGGAGCGGCTGCAGTTCCTCTATGCCCTGCTGCCCGACAGCATCGCCGAATTCCTGGGCCTGCAGATGCAGCGTCTGGCCGAGAACTCCAGCGGCCAGCTGACCTTCACTCTGATCTGGACCCTGGCCCTGTCGTTGTGGACGGCCAACGGGGCGGTGAAGATGCTCTTCTACGGAATCAACGTCGCCTATCACGAGGTCGAGAAGCGCAACATCGTCCGCTACAACCTCCTGTGCATGGGGTTCACGGTCGGGGCGCTGCTGGCCGTGCTGCTGACCTCGGCCCTGGTGGTGGGGGTGCCGGTGGTCGTGCGCCTGTTCGGACTGGAAGAGGAATGGGGCCTGTTCGCCCCCCTGCGCTGGCCGCTGCTGCTGACCGGCTATGTCTGCGCCCTGATGCTGATCTATCGCTACGGTCCGAGCCGGCAGAGGGCGCGCTGGCGCTGGCTGACGCCGGGCGCGGTGTTTTCCGCCAGCCTCAGCCTGATCCTGTCGTTGGCCTTCAGCTGGTATCTGAACACCTTCGTCCGGACCGACAGCTATGGGCCGCTGGCGGCGATGATGGGTTTCCTTCTGTGGACCTGGCTGTCGGTGCAGGTGATCCTGATGGGGGCGTCGCTGAACGCCGAGATCGAGCATCAGACGGCGATGGACACCACCACCGGCAAGCCCCAGCCGATCGGACAGCGCGGGGCCATGGTGGCCGATCACGTCGGCGCGCGTCGCGGCAACCCCGCCGCCCTGGCCTTCACCCAGCGCCAGATGGAGGCGGCGGCCGACCGGTTGCTGCGTCGCCGTTCGCGCGCCGACCGCCGTCGCGTGTGAGGGCGCGCCCGCCAGAACGCGCCCCTAGAGGATGAACCGGCTCAGATCCACGTCCTTGGTCAGGGCGCCCAGCCTTTCGCGCACGGCTTCGCCGTCGAAGGTCACGGTCTGGCCCGACAGGTCCGAAGCCTTGTAGCTGGTCTCCTCCAGCACCCGCTCCAGCACGGTCTGAAGCCTGCGCGCGCCGATGTTCTCGACCGCGCTGTTGGCCGCCACCGCCGCGTCGGCCATGGCCTCCACCGCATCGTCGGTGAAGGTCAGGGTCACGTCCTCGGTCGCCAGCAGCGCCTGGTTCTGACGGATCAGATTGGCCTCGGGCTCGGTCAGGATGCGTTTGAAGTCGTCGCGCGTCAGGGCCTTCAGCTCGACCCGGATCGGCAACCGCCCCTGAAGCTCGGGCAGCAGGTCCGAAGGCTTGGCGACATGGAAGGCGCCGGACGCGATGAAAAGCACATGGTCGGTCTTCACCGGCCCGTATTTGGTCGAGACGGTTGTGCCCTCGATCAGGGGCAAGAGGTCGCGCTGCACCCCCTCGCGCGACACGTCGGCGCCGGATGCGCCTTGGCGTGCCGCGACCTTGTCGATCTCGTCCAGGAAGACGATGCCCTCGTTCTCGGCCAGTTTCAGCGCTTCCTGCGTCAGGCTGTCCTGATCCAGCAGCTTGTCGCCTTCTTCGGCGATCAGGGGCGCGGTGGCGTCGCGCACGGTAAGCTTGACGGTCTTGGTGCGCCCGCCGCCCATCTTGCCCAGCATCTCCGACAGGTTCAGCAGGCCGACATTGCCGCCGCCGGGGATGTCCAGCCCCTGGATCGGCGAGGCGGCGTCCACCAGGGACACCTCGATCTCCTTGTCGTCCAGTTCGCCGGCGCGCAGCTTCTTCCTGAAGCTGTCGCGGGTGGTCGGGCCGGCGCCGGGGCCGACCAGGGCGTCCAGGATGCGGTTCTCGGCCGCGCTCTCGGCCCGGGCCCGCACGTCGCCGCGCCGGCGCTCTCGCACCATGACCAGGGCGCTCTCGACCAGATCGCGCATGATCTGATCCACGTCGCGGCCGACATAGCCGACCTCGGTGAATTTGGTCGCCTCGACCTTCAGGAAGGGCGAGCCGGCCAGCCGCGCCAGACGCCGCGCGATCTCGGTCTTGCCCACGCCCGTCGGGCCGATCATCAGGATGTTCTTGGGCGTCACCTCGTCGCGCAGGTCGTCCGGCACGCGCTTCCTGCGCCAGCGATTGCGCAGGGCCACGGCCACGGCGCGCTTGGCGTCGTTCTGCCCGATGATGTGGCGGTCCAGTTCGGAGACGATCTCGCGGGGGGTCAGGTCGGTCATGCCGCTCAGATAGGAGCCCCCGAACCGTTGCGGGAGAGGGCAGGGCGTCATGTCGCGCGACGCGGCGTCCGATCCTGGGCTATCCCTCGTCGCGGGACCGCCAGAAGGACACCACCGATGCCGCCGCTCACGACCGACCGCCTGATCCTGCGGCGCTTCGAACCCGCCGACGCCGCCGACCTGTTCGCCTATATGCATCGGCCGTCCCAGCCCTGTTTCCTGTCGATGGCCCTGGCCGATCAGGCGGCGGCCCAGGCGGAGGTCGTCCGGCGCGCCGGGGCGGACGACGCCATCGCGGTCGAGATGAAGGAGAACGGCCGGCTGATCGGCGATCTGTTCGCCCACTTCGAGGAGCCGGACACCTGGTCGATCGGCTGGAACTTCAACCCGGCCTTCGGCGGCGCGGGCTATGCGACCGAGGCGGCGCAGGCCCTGGTCGCGCATCTGTTCCGAGACCGACAGGGCCGCCGCCTGTACGCCTATGTGGAAGAGGACAACACGGCGTCCCAGCGGCTGTGCGACCGTCTGGGGATGCGGCAGGAGGGGCTGTTTCGCGACTTCGTCTCGTTCGAGACCGACGCCGAGAGCCGTCCGATCTACGTCGACACCCGTCAGTACGCCCTGCTGCGGCGGGAATGGGCGGGCTGAACGCGCGCCCTCGTCCAGCAAAAAGGCGCCCTCCGGTCGGAGGACGCCTGAACGTCTTTGCCGATGTCGCCCGGATCAGGCGGCGTTGGCGGCCTTCTTCTTGGCCAGCTTGTCCTGGTGGGCCTGCATGCCCTTGGCGATCAGGTCGGCGGCCTCTCCGGCGTCGCCCCAGCCCTGGACCGTGACCGACTTGCCCTTCTCCAGGTCCTTGTAGCGGGTGAAGAAGTGTTCGATCTGCTCGATCAGGATGGTGGGAAGCTGACGATAGCTGGCGATCTCGGTGTAATAGGGGTTCAGCTTGTCGACCGGCACGGCCAGGATCTTCTCGTCGCCGCCGGCCTCGTCCACCATCTTCAGCACGCCGATAGGGCGCGAACGGATGACGCAGCCCGGCACCACCGGCGTCGGGTTCAGCACGATCACGTCGCACGGGTCGCCGTCGTCCGACAGGGTGTGCGGCACGAAGCCGTAGTTGCCCGGATAGTACATGGCCGTGTGCAGGAAGCGGTCGACGAACAGGGCGCCCGATTCCTTGTCCATCTCATACTTCACCGGCAGGCCCCCCTGGGGGATTTCGACGATGACGTTGATGTCCCAGGGGGCGTTCGGGCCGACCGGAATGGCGTCGAGGTTCATGGCGGGTCTTTGCTGCGACTGCGAAATTCGAAAGGGCGATGGGTGATAGGCTTGTCGGCCCCAGACGGCAAGGGCGACCTTGCGTCCAGGGCGAGGGCCGGACTTGCGCCGGACCGCGTCATCGGGGACATCATGGGCCATGAGCTTGATCGACTGGGCGGCCCTGGCGCTCTTCTTCGCCAGCTGGCTGGGCTACAACTCCATACTGGGCCTCATCGGCCGCAGGGGCGGCTCGTTGAACGCCGACATGGCCTACATCCGCACGGTGTGGATGCGGTCCATGACCCATCGCGAGCTGAAGCTGGTCGACAGCCAGCTGATGGGCCATTCCATCAACTCGGCCTCCTTCTTCGCCTCGACCAACCTGCTGCTGATCGCGGCGGTGGCGGGCGTTCTGTTCGGCGGCGAGAACGCGCTGAAGGGATTCGCCGCCGTCGGCGCCGAAAGCGTGCCCACCCGTCTGCTGGAGGCCAAACTGGCCCTGGTGCTGGTCTGTCTGACACGCGGCTTCCTGGATTTCATCTGGGCGCTGCGCCAGATGAACTACACCCTGGCCCTGATCGGCTCGGCCCCCGAACTGCATTCCAAGACCGATCGCAAGGCCTTCAGCGAGGCGGCGGGCCAGTTGCTGAACCCCGCGCTCAGCGCCTTCAGCCAGGGGGTTCGCGGCTACTATTTCGCCCTGGCCGCCGCCGCCTGGCTGTTCGGTCCGCTGTGGCTGGCGCTGGGCGTGGTGTCGTCCTTCGGCCTGCTGCTCTATCGGCAGGAGGCGTCGCCGGCCGCGCGGGCCATCCGCAATGCGCGACGTCTGCTGACGGACTGAGGATGCCGCAACTGCGAAGGGCGACCCGGCTTCATAGAGGCCTCAGCGCCGCGAAACCGGTTACATCGCCGATTTTCGTAACATGGCGTGACCATCGCCGGGTCAGATCGGCCTTGACCCATTGTGCATTGCAACCTAGATTGATCTTCGACGCCTGAGGGCGTCTTGCCCTTCCTGGGCGTTTCCTCCCTATAGACTTTCATGCCGCACCTTCGGGTGCGGCTTTTTTTTTGATCCGCCCACCCTTCAGGCGGCCCAATCATCCGTGCACAGGGCCGCGATGACGCGCGACACCGTCCGGCGTGTCAGGTCGAACGTCGCATTGGGTCTCAGGGTCGCCTCGTCCAGATAGAGGCCGCGGCTGATCTCGATCTGGATCGCCTCGAACCCGTCGTCCGGCCGGCCCCAGGACTGGGTGGACCAGCCGCCGGCGTAGGGCAGGTTCAGCGACACCCGCCAGCCCGCCGCCTGGAACAGGTCGCGCAGCCGCCGCGTCAGGCGCGCCCGACAGGCCGACCCGTGCCGGTCGCCCAGCACGACCTCGGCGCCGGCCGCGCGCGTCGGCATCGAATGCCAGTCGATCAGCACCGCCCGGCCCTGCCGTTCCCGCGCCGTGTGCATCAGCGCGGCGAGCGCTTCGTGATAGGGTGTGTGCGCAGCCGCGATCCGACGTCGCGCCTCGTCCAGCGTCAGCCGCCTATCATAGAGGCGGCGCCCGTCTCCGGTCAGGCGCGGCATGACGCCGTAGCCGGCGGCGGTCTTAGCCCCGACCGGCCCTTGGGCCCCCTCGATCAGCGCGGGATCCAGTTCGTCCGGATCGCGGTTCAGATCGACATAGGCCCGGCCGAGCCGCCCGACGATCAGGGGCGCGCCGTAGCGGGGGCCGTCCGCGACCAGCTGCGCCACCAGCGCGTCCTCGGCGCTTCTCAGGCTGTGGATCGACAGGTCGCCCGCCGCGCCCATGTCGTCGGGATACAGATCGCCCGAATGGGGGGAGCCGAACACCAGGGCGCCCGCCGCGCGGTGCGGGGGCGGTTGGGTGATCGAAAAGGTCTCGCCCGCGTCGGTCATGCCTTCGCATAGACGGTTTCCGCACAGAAGAAAGCGGCCGGGTGCTGCGGGGGATCGTTGAATTTCATCGCCGGTTTACGCTTATGGCCCTAGCCTGCGGGTCGATATCAAGGGACCTTCTCCGCATGGCGCGCATCCTCCTGGCCGAAGACGACAGTTCGTTGCGCGGCTTCCTGACCCGGGCGCTGGAGCGCGCGGGCCATCAGGTCATCGACTGCGAGAACGGCGACGACGCCATCGACGCCCTGGAGCACGGCCCCTACGACCTTCTGCTGACCGACATCGTCATGCCGGGCGCCGACGGGATCGAGGTGGCGCGCGTCGCCGCCGCCCGCCAGCCGGGCTTGCGCATCATGTTCATCACCGGCTTCGCCGCCGTCGCCCTGACCGCCGCCCAGGCCTCGCCCGAGGCGAAGGTCCTGTCCAAGCCCGTCCACCTGCGCGACCTGGTCAACGAAGTCGAACGGATGGTCGCCGCCTGACGGTTGTTTCGGCAGGGGTTTTTCAGAAATCTCGTCGTCGCGGTCAAAGCCGCTTGATGCCGACGGATCGGGCCGCTATACGACCCGCCTTCCCGCTCTCGAACCCATCGAGAGCCGCCACGGCGGACGCGTAGCTCAGCGGGAGAGCACTACGTTGACATCGTAGGGGTCACAGGTTCAATCCCTGTCGCGTCCACCATTTCTTTCAATGATCTAAGGGCATTGAAAGAAGCGATCCCCGGAAAACACCGCCGCAAACGCCCTGTCGTAGGCTCGCCCGCGTCGCCGCCGGAGCCAGTTCGACGTCGCGCCCTCTCGTTTGCGGGGGGACGACGCAGCGGCCCGGCCTGATGTAGGGTCCTGGGGCGCGTCGGGTGAATCGCCCGCGTCTTGCGATGGTCTGGTCGAAAGGAAACGGCGTGACGGGGAACAGTTGGGAAAGGGTGCCGATCGACGCGCAGAGCGTCGGGGCGCCGTTGTCGCACGCGGCGATCTTCCTGGTCCTGAAGGTGGAAGAGGGCGACGACGCCCTGGCCCAGGTCCGCTCCACGCTGGGCGATGTCGAGGACCTGGTGAAGACGGTCGGGTTTCGTGACCTGTCGGCCCGTCTGTCGTGCATCGTCGGCGTCGGCAGCGACCTGTGGGACCGGCTGAGCCCCGGCCGCCGTCCCAGCGAGCTGAAGCCGTTCACGCCCATCGCCGGCGACCCGCACCACGCCCCGTCGACGCCCGGCGACCTGTTGTTCCACATCCGCGCCGAACGGCCCGACATCTGTTTCGAGTTCGAGCGTATCCTGCTTCAGACGCTGGGGGCCGCCGTGTCCCTGGTCGATGAGGTGAACGGCTTCCGCTATTTCGACGCGCGCGACCTCTTGGGCTTCGTCGACGGCACGGCGAACCCGGACGGCCCCGACATCGCCGCCTCGACCCTGATCGGGGACGAGGATCCGGATTTTCGCGGCGGAAGCTATGTCGTGGTTCAGAAATACCTGCACGACATGGCGGCCTGGGGCGGCGTCTCCACCGCCTTGCAGGAAGAGATCATCGGCCGCACCAAGATCGACAATATCGAGCTGGACGACGACGCCGCGCCGCGCAAGTCGCACAAGACCCTGGCCACCATCGTCGACGCCGAGGGGGTCGAGCACGACATCCTGCGCGACAACATGCCGTTCGGCCGCGCGGGCCATGGCGAGTTCGGCACCTATTTCATCGGCTACTCCCGCCGTCTGTGGGTGATCGAGAAGATGCTCCAGCGCATGTTCGTGGGCGAACCGGCCGGGGCCTACGATCGGCTGCTGGACTTCTCGACGCCGCAAACGGGCGTGACCTTCTTCGCCCCGTCGCGCGGTCTGCTTCAGAGCCTGTCAGGCGGCTGAGCGATCGGAGCCGTCCGCAAGCCGTCGCGGATCAGTCCTGCACCTTTTCCGTGATGAAGTGGCGGCCCTGGCGGTCCTCAATCTCGACCACCCACAGGTCGGGGTCGTAGCCGCGCTGGCGGGCGACATAGGCGTCCAGCTCGCTTTCGCTGTCGCTGACGACGGGCTGGATCCACAGCCGGTCGCCGTCTGGACCGAAGGCTTCGGTATAGAGGCGGGCGGTTCGGGTCGAGGTGTCGAACACCTTGACGATGACCGAGCCGGCGCGCGCGTCGCCCTTATTGACCACGGTCGCATAGGCGCCTTCGATCTCGGCGCGGCGGATCAGGGCGCCGACCCACAGGTCGCTGGATAGAAGCAATTCGCTAACCCTGCTCGAACACGGAACCCCAACCCTGCGCAGCTAGGGTCGGGGCATGAGGATAGGCCCTTCCCCCCGTCTGACCCAAGCGCGCTTTTCGGCGCTGCTGTCGGCCGTGCTGATCGCAGGCGTTCCGGCGACCGCCCTGGCCGGCCCGGCGGACAGGTACTACGAGCGCAGCTTCGTCGTCGCCGCCCATCAGCGTTGCAACCTGTTCCAGCCCCAGCTGGCCGCCGCCCTGAACGCCGCCGCCTGGCAGGCGCGCGGCGCGGCACTGCGCGCCGGGGCCGACGACCGCCAGATGGCCGAGACTGCCGCCCGCGCCCGCGCCCGTGCGGCGACCACCCCTTGCGCCTCCAGCGACCTGAAGCTGGTCAAGGGCCGGGTGGAGACCGCCTTCGCCGGCTGGTCGCGCACCGCCCGCATGGTGTTTCCGGGCCAGAGGGCCGACTGGACAGCCGACCGCGCCGCCTACGCCCGCCCCACCTGGCGGCTGGTCCAGACCGGTCGCACCGGCGCCTCGCCTGTCAGCATCGGGGTGGTCGGCGGCCTGAACCGGCCGGATCAACTGGCGGCCGTGGTGTCCTGGCAGGGGCGGTCGCGTCCCACCGGCGTTCGTCTGGTGTTGCGCGACAAGACGGTCGCGCCGCGCCCCTGGCTGGCGCGCGAACTGCCGCCGGTCGCCCAGCGACGCGTCTTCTGGGCCGCCGGCGTGACCGACGCCGAAGAGAGCCTGCTGCCCGAAGGGCGCGAGGCGGCCCAGACGTGGACCTTCCCCGCCGCCGCCGCCGACGCCCTGTCGGGCCTGGACCCGCGCGAGGTCTTCACGGTCGAGTTCGTCTTCCGCGACGGCAGCGCGACCCGCTCGGTCTTCGAAGTCGGCGACTTCGCCGCCGGCCGCGCCTTCCTGGCGATGGGGCGCGTTTAGGCCTCGGCCTTGGCGGCGGACTGATCGGCTTCCCCCTCGGCCGGTTCGAACGGCAGGGTGGGGGGCGAGAGGACGGGCAGGCGGACGACGATGGCCGTGCCTTCGCCCAAGGTGCTGTCGATGGTCATGCGGCCGCCGTGCAGTTCGGTCAGGCTGCGGACAAGGGACAGGCCCAGGCCGGTCCCTTGCGCCTTCTGGTCGGCGCCGCCGGCCTGTTCGAACGGGCGGCCCAGGCGTTGCAGGTCCTCGGGCGCGATGCCGACGCCGGTATCGGACACAGCCAGCTCCAGGTCCGGGCCGACGCCGTCCAGGGTCGCCGTCACCGCCCCGCCGGACGGGGTGAACTTGACCGCATTGGACAACAGATTCAGCGCGATCTGTTTCAGGGCGCGCGGATCGGCGTGGACGGGCAGGGCCTGCGTCGGCAGGACGGCGGCCAGGTGCACCCTCTTCTCGTCGGCCTGCAGCCGCAGCAGGGCCACGGCGGCCGAGACCGCGTCGCGCGCGTCGAAGTCGGACAGGGCCAACTGATAGCGTTCGGCCTCGATCTTGGCCATGTCCAGCACGTCGTTGATCAGGTCCAGCAGATGGCCGCCCGCCTGGTGGATGGATTCGGCATAGTCAGCGTAGCGGTCGGGCAGGGGGCCGAACAGGCGCTGGCGCATGATGTCGGCGAAGCCCAAGACGGCGTTCAACGGGGTGCGCAGCTCGTGGCTCATATTGGCCAGGAAGCGGGTCTTGCCCGCGCTCTGGGCCTCTGCCTCGGCGCGGGCGTTCTCCAGCCGCAGTTCGCGGGCGAACTGGGCCGTGCCGTCGAAGGCCTGGGCGATCAGGCGGGGCGGTTCGTCGGGTCGGTCGAACCGTCGCAGGATCAGGACCACCCGCCGATCCAGGGCGGTGCGGGGGGTGAACAGAATCTCGGTCGGCTGGCCGGCGAAGGCGCGCGACAGGGCCGCCGACACGGCCGGACGATCCGGCGCATGGACGGCGGCGACCAGACCCTGATCCGCCAGGGCCGAAACCGACAGGGCCGGGGGGGCGGCGCCCCAGTGGGCCGTGGCGCGGCCCGCCGTGTCCAGCACCAGGGTCAGGGCCGGTTGTTCGCCGAGGAGGGCGGTCAAGCGCGCGCTGTCGGCCTCGGCGGCGGTCAGGCGGCGGCGCCGCTCGCCCCAGGTCAGGCGCAGGGCGGCGATCAGGGCGATCAGGACCAGAAGGCCGGAGGCGGCGGCCAACGCCGGCGCGGCCGCAGGGATCGGGTTGACCCAGGCCGAGATCAGGCCCGACAGCAAGGGCAGGATCACGGCGACGGCGCCCAGCCGCGTCAGCCGGTCGTCGCCGACGCGGGCGTGGTCCAGGGCGATCCCTGCGGCCAGCGGCAGCAGCGCAAGGCCCGGAACCGGCCCGGTTGCGCCGCCCGTCAGTCCGGCCGCCGCCGTCGACGCCAGCAGCCAGCCCCCCATGACCAGGAACCGCAGGCCGGGGGTGTCGCGCGCCATCAGGACCACGCCCAGCACGCCGGGCAGGGCCGTCAGCAGAAGGGCGGTCTGGGTCGTGGGCGTCAGGATCGCGTCTGGAAGGGTCTGGGCGATCAGGGCCGTCAGGCTGACCATCACGGCCCAGCCGGCGTGCCAGATGGCGACCAGGGAGGCGCCCGGCCCCCGCTCGGGCGACAGGGCGCGCGCATCGGCGATGCGGCGGTCCTCCTGAAAGCGATGGTGCTGGTGAATATTCAAACGACGGGCTGTGGTTCTTTCCGGGGATCAAACTACCCCTGGCCTTGAGTCGGCGCGAGGCCGCTCCCCCCTCGGGCGACTTTCCCGACGACGTTCACCATGAATTTCAGGGGACAAAGCCGATGGTTGTCGTTAACGGCCGCCCGGCCTATCTGGCGCCCATGACCGATCGCGCTCCCCCGACCGACAGCCTGGACCAGACTCTGGCCGCCCTGATCGAGGATTTCGACCTTCTGGGCGACTGGGAGCCGCGCATCGAATACGTCATCGAACTGGGCAAGGACCTGGCGCCGTTGGACGCGGCCGACCGGATCGAGGCGAACAAGGTGCCCGGCTGCGCCGCCCAGGTGTGGCTGGCCGTCCATCCAGACGACGGCCGCCTGTGGTTCGCCGCCGACAGCGACAGCGCCCTGTCCAAGGGCAATATCGCCCTTCTGCTGAAACTCTATTCCGGCCGCACCCCGGCCGAGATCCTGGCCTTCGACGCCCGCGCGGCGCTGGATCGTCTGGGCCTGCCCGCGGCCCTGACCCGCCAGCGCGCCAACGGCCTGAACAGCATGGTGGGCCGAATCCGCGAGGCGGCCCTGGCGGCGGGGTGAGGCGAGCTCACCCGATCCCATAGTGTTCGGCCAGCGCCTGGAGGCCCTGTTTCAGCAGGGTCTTGCCCTGGCGGCGGCGCAGGCCCAGCCCCGTCTCGGCCAGTTTCAGGCTGTCGCCGTGGACGCAGATGCGGTTCAGGATCGGGCGCAGGCGCGGACCGGCGGCGACCAGGGCCGCCTCGACCCGGCGCGCGGCCGACAGGGCGCAGTCGCCTGGCTCGGCCCGGCCGGCGCCCCAGGCCGCTCCGCCCGAGCCGGCGCGGGGCGGGGCATCCCAGCGCATGGTCAGGGACGCGCCGCGCATCGCCGCCTCGGCCTCGGCGCGCAACCGTTCGCCGGCGGCGGCCTCGGCCGGCGTCAGCCATGGGCGGCCGGAGACGTCCTTGCGTCGCGCCAGCCAGGCGATCGGGCTTTCGCCCAGGTTGGCGGTCTTGCGGACCAGGCGGCCGGTCTCGTCGATCAGGTCGCGCTCGCCCGCGATCAGGCCGGGCCGGCCCGCCGGCGGGCTGTTTTCTGGCGCGACTACGGCGCGCGCGATCCAGCCGCCCTGGGCGCGCGGGCTCAGTCCGGGGCGTCCGACCAGGGCGCGGAACTGGGCCTCGTCCAGGCTCAGGCTGATCCGGCCGCGCCGGTCCGGCCCCAGCCGCAGCGCATAGGTGGCTCCTTCCGCGCCCAGCCAGGCGCCGGGGCGGGCCAGCAGGGCGCGCGCCCGTTCGACCGCCCGGCTCATGGCGCCAACTCGCAGGCCGGCGCGTGATAGAGGTCCTGGATACAGGTCTCCAGGCGGTTGAGCAGGTCGTCGACGGCCTTGCGGTCGCGCTCGTCCTCGGCCCAGCGGCAGGCGCTGCTCGCCGTGGCCCGGTTCATGCCGAACACATGGGCCACCCGCTCCAGCGTCCAGCCGAAGGCGACGTGCGACAGATACATGGCCAGCCAGCGCGCGCGCGAACTGCGGGGGTCCAGCCGTCCGCCGCCCACCATCCGCTCCGGCCGCGTTCCCGTCCGGGCCGCCACCAGATGCACGGCCAGGCCCGCCTTGACCCGATCCTCCTCGCTGACCGGAACCCGGTACTCCTCCAACATGACGCCCTCTCGTTTCAATCATCCGACGGCGCTCATTCTGAGGCCGTCTGAACCTGAAATAGGAATAATGTCCTATTCAACGTCAGAAGCGGTCGTGACGCCTTGGAAGACCTCAGGTTGCGTCGGCGCGAACGGGCGGCTCGCAGGGCGCGAGCCAGCGCGGGCGGGCGTCATGGTTAATAAATTTCGAATCGTTGACTCGCGACTCTCGACGCCGATTCGCAAATCAGCCTAGGATTCGACTCAATCGAATGGCGTTAACCCTTCTTAAGGTTTTCACCTCTTAACCTGCGAACAAGGTTACTCGGCCGTGTGCCTGGGTGCTTAACGCAAAGCTATGGCCTGGAGGGGCACGAATGCGCGTCCTGTTGATTGAAGACGATCACGCAACTGCCCAAAGCATCGAGCTGATGCTGAAGTCCGAAGGCTTCAACGTCTACACGACCGACCTGGGCGAAGAAGGCATCGATCTGGGCAAGATCTATGACTACGACCTTATTCTGCTGGACCTGAACCTGCCGGACATGAGCGGCCTGGAAGTGCTGCGTCAGCTGCGCGTGGGCAAGATCAACACCCCGGTCATGATCCTGTCGGGCAGCCACGAGATCGAAACCAAGGTCAAGACCTTCGGCGGCGGCGCCGACGACTATCTGACCAAGCCCTTCCACAAGGACGAGCTGATCGCCCGCACCCATGCGGTGGTGCGTCGCTCCAAGGGTCACGCCCAGGCCATCATCCACACCGGCGACATCGCGGTGAACCTGGACGCCAAGACGGTGGAGGTGCACGGTCACCGCGTCCACCTGACCGGCAAGGAATATCAGATGCTGGAGCTGCTCTCGCTCCGCAAGGGCACCACCCTGACCAAGGAAATGTTCCTGAACCACCTTTACGGCGGCATGGACGAGCCCGAGCTGAAGATCATCGACGTCTTCATCTGCAAGCTGCGCAAGAAGCTGGCCACCGCCGCCGACGGCAAACACTATATCGAAACCGTCTGGGGTCGCGGCTACGTCCTGCGCGACCCGGCCGAGGCGGGGCAGAGCGTCGCCGCCTGATCGGTCTTCGATCCAAGGATCACGAAACGCCCGCCGGAAACGGCGGGCGTTTTTTATTGGCCTTCGAACCCCGCCGCCAGGGCCGCCGCCATCGGATTGGGGCGGCCGAAGCTGTCGAAGGGCAGGGGCTTGTCCTTGCCGTCGTCCTTGTCGCCCTGGCGATACCAGCTGTCGGCGTCGCGCAGGCCCCAGACGGTGAAGGCGAACTGCTGGGCCCTGGGCAGGGCGGCGAAGGCCTGGGCCAATTCCGTGACGCGCGCGGACTGAGCGGTCACGCGCTGGGCCTGGCTGCGGAAATCCAGCCGGTCCTCGGTGCGCAGGGTGCAGTCCAGTTCCGACACATGGATCGGCAGGCCGAACTGGGCGGCCTCGCGCATGAAGGCGGCGATGACGCCGGGCTGGATGTCGATCCACAGGTGGGATTGCAGCCCCAGCCCCTGTAGCGGACAGCCGGCCTTCAGCAGCCGTTCGACCAGTCTCAGGAACTGCACACCCTTGGCCGGTACGCTTTCCTGATTGTATTCGTTAAGGAACAGGACGGCCTCGGGATCGGCGGCGCGCGCCTGTTCGAAGGCGCGCAGGATGTAGCCGTCGTGGCCATAGCGGGCGCTCCAGTGGCAATCCCGCATCCCCGAACCGTCGTCCAGGATCGGCTCGTTGACCACGTCCCAGCTGCGCACCTTGCCGCGATAACGGCCGGCGACCGTGGCGATATAGCCGTCGAAGGCGCGGTCGAAGGCGGCGCCCGACACTCCGGCGAACGCCTCCTTGCCTTGCGAATACCAGATCAGGGTGTGGCCGTGCAGGGCCATGCCCTCGGCCTGGGCGAAGGCGGCGATCCGGTCCGAACGGTCGAAGTTGGGGCGGTCCAGGCCGTTCGCCAGGATGTATTCCATCTTCATCTCCCACTCGGGCGTGAGTTGGGAGACGTTGGCGCGGGCCAGGGCGACCCAGTCGGGATCGTCGATCTGGAGCGCCTTGATCGCCGTGCCGAAGGGGGCGGGCGAGACGGATTTCAGCGGCGGCACGTTCGCCGGCGTCGGCTCGGCCGAGGCGAAACGGTCGCAGGCGGCGAGGACGAGAGGCGCGGCGAGGAGGGCGCGGCGGGTCGGCGTCAAAGGTCTCCCTCCCTCGCAGGGGGAGGGAGGCGTCTGTCGGTCGTCAGACCGCACGTTTCCGCAGGCCCAGTTCGTCGAAGGCGGCGGTTTCGCGCTTGGCGAGGGCGATCAACTGGTTCAGGCGGGTGGTCTCGGCGACGTGTTCGAACTTCTTCAGTTCTTCGAAGGCGCCGGTCAGGGCGTCGCGGGCCCCGGCTTCCTCGGCGTCCAGCACCGACAGGTCGCCCTCGGCCTGGGCCTTCCTGGCCTTCCAGCCGTTCAGATAGGCGCCCAGCATCATGCCAGCCTCGGCGTCCAGACGGGCGCGGTCGCGTTCGGCCTCGGCCTCGGCGTCCAGAACGGCGATGCGGACCTCGGCGCCGGCGCGGCGTTCGGCGATCTCGGCCAGACGCTTCTGCAGCGTCTCGACCTCGTAGTTGGAGATGCGGATCAGGGATTGAGCCCAAGCGGTCATTTCGTCGTCACTCTCTGATCATGCCTTGGTTCAGGATTGCTTCCAGCCGGGTAAAGGAATCGGAAAGACGGGTCGCATCGTCCTTGTCCTGTCCCAGGAAATCCTCCAGCGCGGGGTTCAGGGCGATGGCCCGGTCCACGATGGGGTCGGCGCCGGTCCGGTAAGCGCCGATCTTGATCAGCTCTTCCATGTTCGCATAGGCCGCCAGGCACTGGCGGGCGCGCTTGTTCAGCTCGCGCTCGGGCGGGGTCTGACAGCCGGGCAGGGTGCGGCTGACGGATTTCAGCACGTCGATGGCGGGAAACCGCCCGCGCTCGGCGATCTTGCGGTCCATGACGATATGGCCGTCCAGAATACCGCGCACGGCATCGGCGATCGGCTCGTCATGGTCGCCGCCGTCCACCAGCACGGTGAACAGGGCGGTGATCGGCGCCGCCGTCGTGCCGTCCGGGCGGATCGGCCCCGGCCCGGCCCGCTCCAGCAATTTGGGCAGTTCGGTGAAGACGGTGGGGGTGTAGCCCTTGGTCGTCGGGGGTTCGCCGGCGGCCAGACCGATCTCGCGCTGGGCCATCGCAAACCGGGTGACGCTGTCCATCAGGCACAGCACCTCCAGATCCTGATCGCGCAGGAACTCGGCGATGGCCATGGTCATATAGGCGGACTGGCGGCGTTTCAGGGCCGGCTCGTCCGAGGTGGCGACCACCACGACGGCGCGTTTAAGCCCCTCTTCGCCCAGGGTCTCCTCCACGAACTCACGCACCTCGCGGCCCCGTTCGCCGATCAGGCCCACGACCACGGCGTCGCAGGTCGCCTCTTTCGCCAGCATGGACAGCAGCACCGACTTGCCGACGCCCGACCCGGCGAAGATGCCCAGACGCTGGCCCCTACAGGTGGTGGTGAAGACGTCCATCGCCCGCACGCCCAGGTCCAGCCGTTCGCCGACCCGGCCGCGCGAATGGGCCGGGGGCGGGGGGGCGCGCAAGGGGTAGGGGGCGGGGCCTTGCGGCAGCGGCCCCTTGCCGTCGATGGGCTGGCCGAAGGCGTCGATGATCCGGCCCAGCCAGGCGGTGGTCGGGCGCACGCTGGCGGCCTGGTCGATGATGCGGATGTCGGCGCCGGGGGCTACGCCCTCGACCGGACCGAAGGGCATCAGCAGGGCCTTGGAGTCGCGAAAGCCGACGACCTCGGCCGGCAGGGGATCGTGGCCGCGCCGGCCGATCTCGGCCCGTGCCCCGACCGCCAGACGCGACAGGCCGCCGCGCGATTCGATCAGCAGACCCGACACGCCCGCCACCTTGCCGGTGACGACCAGCGGGTCGATCGCTTCGACGGCGGCGACGAGATTGCGCAAGCGGACGACCCCAGGAACAGGCCTCAATCCATCGCCCATCGTGGTTAACGAGCGATGAAGCCGGCCCTGGGCCAGAGCGTATCGAGCGCAACCTAAGGGCGTTTCCTTACGCAGTTATGCGTAGTGTTCGCAACCTTTAGGTGAAAGACTCTGGAAAGGAATTCGGGCGAATGGTTCGGATAACAATGGCTCTCGACGGGGGTTCGAGATGTTCAACAGGCGTCGCGTTTCAGATCAGGCCGGTCAGCGGCTGATCGACCTGGAAGCCAAGATGGCGGCCATCGGCCGATCCCAGGCGTTGATCGAGTTCAATCTCGACGGCTCGATCATCGAGGCCAACGAGAACTTCCTGAAAACCATGGGTTATGAGCTGTCCGAGATCGTCGGCGCCCATCACCGTCAGTTCATGGATCCGCAGGAGGCGGCCTCTCCGGAATACGCCGCCTTCTGGCGCGACCTGAACGCCGGTCGCTTCCTGGCCCAAAAGTTCCGTCGCCTGGCCAAGGGCGGCCGCGAGGTCTGGCTGCAGGCTTCCTACAATCCGGTGCTGGGGCCTGACGGGCGGCCGGTCAAGGTCATCAAGCTGGCCGTCGACATCACCGAGGCGGAACAGGCGGCCGCGCGCGCCGAGGCCGAGCGGGTCGCGACCGAACAGGCGCAGCATGCCCTGGTCGAGGCGCTGGGCGCGGCTCTGGCGAAACTGTCGGCCGGCGATCTGACGGCGCGGGTGACGGCCGAGATGCGCGGCGCCCATGTGCGGGTGAAGGACGATTACAACGGCGCGGTCGAGAGCCTGCGCCAGACCCTGGACCAGGTGCTTCAGGCTGTCGCCACCCTGAGGGGCGGGGCGGACGAGATTTCCGGCGCCGCCGACGACCTGTCGCGCCGCACCGAACAGCAGGCGGCCTCGCTGGAGGAAACCGCCGCCGCCCTGGACCAGATCACCGCCACCGTGGCCCGCAGCGCCGAGGGCGCGCGCCAGGCCTCGGCGGCGGCGGCCGGCGCACGGGCCGAGGCCGACCGTTCCGGCGAGGTGGTGCGCCAGACCGTCGCCGCCATGGACGGCATCCGCAAGAGCTCGGGCCAGATCGGCGAGATCATCGGCGTGATCGACGAGATCGCCTTCCAGACCAATCTGCTGGCGCTGAACGCCGGGGTCGAGGCCGCGCGGGCGGGCGAGGCGGGACGCGGCTTCGCCGTCGTCGCTTCCGAGGTGCGGGCCCTGGCCCAGCGCTCGGCCGAGGCGGCCAAGGAGATCAAGACCCTGATCGGCGCCTCGACGGCGGACGTGTCGCAGGGCGTCAAACTGGTGGACGAGGCCGGGGCCGCCCTGGGCGCCATCGCCCAGAAGGTCGCCGAGATGGACGCCCTGGTCGGCGAGATCGCCGCCTCGGCCCAGGAACAGGCCACGGGGCTGAGCCAGGTGAACGGCGCCGTCAACCAGATGGACCAGGTCACGCAGCAGAACGCGGCCATGGTCGAGCAGACGACCGCCGCCGCCCTGAACCTGAAGGCCGAGGCCGACCAGCTGGCGACCCTGGTGGAACGGTTCGAGACGGGCGGGGACCGCATTCCGGTCGCGACGACGCGCGCGGGCGCGCCGCCCATTCCCCTGGCTCGGGAACGATCGCGCATCCGCGCCTTTGCAGGCGGCGGCGTTACGGCGGCCGCGACGGACGACTGGCAGGAGTTCTGACGCTAAGAACCCGTCCCCCGCGCGGTCAGGGCGTTTCGGTCGGGATGCGTTCGGGCCGCGTCGTGGCGATGGCCCCGACCGAGGCGACGACGATGAAGGCGATGGCCAGCCACTGCTGGGCGGTGAGATGCTCGTGCAGTATGGCCAGGGCCGCCAGGGCGCCGACCGCCGGCTCGGCGCTCAGCACCACGCCGAAGGTGCGCTTGGGGATGGAGCGCATGGCGAACATCTCGAACGTATAGGGCAGGGCGCTGGAGAAAAGGGCCACCGCCGCCCCGGCCAGCAGCAGGGCGGGGTTCAACAGGGCCGCGCCCGCATGGACCAGGCCGAAGGGCACGACCACCAGGGCCGCCACGCTCATGCCCGTCGCCACCGTCTGGCCGGGATGCAGGTGGGACAGCCGCTTGCCGAACACGATGTACAGCGCCCAGAACACGCCCGCCAAAGCCGCCAGGGCCATGCCGCCGGGGTCCAGCGCCCCCGCGCCGCCGCCCAGCGGCAACAGCAGGGCCAGCCCCGCCACCGCAAAGCCGATGCAGGCGAAATGGACGGGCTTTCTGGAATGGATCAGGGCCAGAGACAGAGGGCCCATGAATTCGATGGCGATGGCCAGTCCCAGGGGAATGGTGCGCAGGGACATGTAGAAGCTGAGGTTCATCGCCCCCATGACGGCGCCATACAGGGCGACGCCGATCAGGTCCTGTCGGTTCAGCCGCGCGCGCCAGGGCCGGAACACCAGGACCAGCAACAGGGCCGACAGGCCGACGCGATAGGCCGACACCCCTTGCGCCCCCACCATGGGAAACAGCATCTTGGCGAAGGAGGTGCCGCACGCCAGCGTCGCCATGCCGGCGAACAGGGCGGCGTATGGGATCAGCCGCCCCATCAGGGGCGAGGTCAGGCGGGACTTCAGGGCCATGGTTGTCATGGGGCTTGAATAGCCGGTTCCGGCTTGCGCTTCTCGCCGATTTCCGGCCTGATTGCGCCTGAAATCGTCATGAAAGGCAATCCAATGACGGAATTCGTCGCCATCGACGATTTCGACCGCAAGCTGCTGGCGCGCGTCCGGCGCAACAATCTGGAGCCCGCCCGTGTGACGGCCGAGGCGGTGGGCCTGTCGGAATCGGCGGTGCTGCGCCGCCTGCGCCGCCTGCGGGCCGAAGGGGTGATCGTGCGCGACGTGGCCGTGATCGACCCCGCCCGCGTCGAGCCGCGCATCGTCCTGCACGTCCTGGTCGAGATGAACACCCAGGACCGCAAGGTGATGGAGGCCTTCCAGCGGGCCATGAAGGCCAGTCCCGAGGTGCAGGGCTGTTGGGACGTGACGGGAGAGACCGACTATCTGGTCATGGTCGCCGTGCGGTCGATGCAGGACTACGAGGCCTTCGGCATCCGCGAAATGGTGCCCGACAAGGGCGTGCGCGGCTTCAAGAGCATGATCGTGATCCGCGAGGTGGTCGGTTTCGACCCGGCCCGCGCCGTGCTGGGGCGTTAGGGTTCGGACGGAGGGGCGGCGAAGGCGTCATCAGCCCTTCTATCGGCGCCCTTAGAAATCCTCGCTGCCAGCCTCTTGCAGATCGCGGTCCGGCCTTATCTGTTATGCAGGCCGAACAGACGCACCGGAGACCTCCCCATGACCGACTTCAGCTACGACGCTTCCCGCCACCTGAAGAAGGGGCGGGGCAAGGTCTATGACTCCATTGTGGACACCCTGGGCGACACGCCCATCGTGCGCCTGCCGCGCCTGTCGGCGGAATATGGGGCCAAGGCGACGGTGCTGGCCAAGCTGGAGTTCTTCAACCCCATCGCCTCGGTGAAGGACCGGATCGGCGTGGCCATGGTCGAGGCGCTGGAGCAGGCGGGCAAGATCGACAAGGACACCGTCCTGATCGAGCCGACCAGCGGCAACACCGGCATCGCCCTGGCCTTCGTCGCCGCCGCCAAGGGGCTGAAGCTGATCCTGTGCATGCCCGAGAGCATGTCGATCGAGCGGCGCAAGATGCTGGCCCTGCTGGGCGCCCAGCTTGAGCTGACGCCGGCCGAGAAGGGCATGAAGGGCGCCATCGCCCGCGCCCAGGAACTGCTGGAGACGACGCCGAACGCCGTCAGCCCCTCGCAGTTCGAGAACCTGGCCAACCCCGCCATCCACCGGGTCACGACGGCCGAGGAGATCTGGAACGACACGAACGGGGCGGTGGACATCGTCGTCGCGGGCGTCGGCACGGGCGGCACCATCTCGGGCGTCGGCCAGGCGCTGAAGGCCAGGAAGCCGTCGGTCCGGATGATCGCGGTGGAGCCGGAGGCGTCGCCGGTCCTGTCGGGCGGCCAGCCCGGCCCGCACAAGATCCAGGGCATCGGCGCCGGCTTCGTGCCCGCCGTCTACGACGCCTCAGTGGTGGACGGGGTGGAGCAGGTTTCCAACGACGACAGTTTCGACATGGCCAGGAAGGCCGCGCGTGTCGAAGGCATTCCGGTCGGCATCAGCTCGGGCGCGGCCCTGACGGCGGCCTTCCGCCTGGCGGCGCGCGAGGAGAATGCGGGCAAGACCATCGTGGTCATCATTCCCTCCTTCGCCGAACGCTATCTGTCGACGGCCCTTTTCGAAGGGCTGTGACGGCGTAGCGCCGTCAAAAAACGATAGAGCGGCAAGCGGAGCCTTTCTCAAGCTCGGGTGTTTCGCCTTCGACGCGCGTGGGGCTCCGCCTGTCGATGGCGGCGACCGCGCGCGGCGGATCAACAACGCCGGAGCGTTCCATGTCCACTGCCGCCCTTCGTCTGACCATCCTCGCCGGGGTTTCGGCCCTGGCGCTGGCCGCCTGTTCGAACAACGACGCCAAGTCCGACGCCGCCATGACGCCGGAGCAGCAGGCCGCCGCCGCCGCCGGCGCCCCCGTCACGGCCCAGCCGCGCCAGACGCGCAGCATCCCCGTCGATGTCCAGGGCGTGACCGAGGTGGGCGCGACCGTGCGGGTCAAGAACGTGGACCTGGCCGAGGACGCCACCGTGGTGGACGTCAGCATCTCCTTCGGCGGCGACAAGACCAATAACGTCGAGATGGCCTCGACCGAGACCTATATCGAACTGCCCAACGGCCAGAAGCTGCGGTTGAAGCCGCCCGAAGGCAATCCGAACATGAACATCGTTCGCGGCGACACGATGAACGGCCGCCTGGTCTTCATGGGCGCCGTGCCGCGCGACGTGCAGAAGATTTCGCTGGTGTTCAACGAAGGCTCCACCTCCGACAGCATCATCGGCCCCTTCCTGCGGATCGACGTGCCCCTGACCGCCCAGGCGGCGGGAGGCGCGGGATGACGGGGCGGTACGGGGCCGCGCACGCCCCCGTCCTGGCGGCCGCCCTGCTGGCCGCGGGCCTGGCGCCCGACGCGGCCTCGGCCCTGACGGTGCGGCTGATGTCCGGCAGCGCCATCGGCATGCCCTCCACCTTCGAAAAGGATCCGAACGCACCGCGCACGGTGTTCGAAAAGGCTGGGCCGGACAGCAGCCTGGAGAGCGTCTTCGTCGCTTCCGAAGTCGCGCCGGATCGGGTCGAGACCACGCGCGGCCTGCTGACCGAGCTGAAGGCGCGGCGCAGCGACGGGGCCATCGTCGTCGATCTGCCTGCCGACGTGCTGTTCGACTTCGACAAGGCGACCATCCGGCCCGACGCAGAACCCGCGCTGGCCCGCGCGGCCGAACTGCTGAAAAGCTATCCCGGCGCCCAGGTCACGATCGGGGGCCATACGGACGCCAAGGGCGACGACGCCTACAACGAGGCCCTGTCGCTGCGGCGCGCGCGGTCGGTGGCGGATCGATTGCAGTCCCCCGCCGCCGGTCGATCGATCAAGGCCGAGGGCTTCGGCGAGCGGCGGCCCGTTGCCCCCAACACCCGGCCCGACGGCGCCGACGACCCCGACGGCCGCCAGAAGAACCGCCGCGTCGAGATCCGCATCACGCCGCGCGCCAGCGGAGGAGGTTGAACATGGCCCTGATCCCCTGTCCCGCCTGTGGTCGCCAGGTTTCGCCCGCCGCCCCGACCTGCCCGAACTGCGGCCATCCCATCGCCGACCAGCCAGCGTCGCGCGGCGGCACGTTCAAGGAGGCCCTGACCCGGCCCGAGGCGGTCAAGAGCGGCTTCACCGTTCTGGGCGTCTTCGTCGCCGCCCCCTGGATCGCGCGTATCCTGGCGCTGCTGCTGTTCGTGATTCTGGCTGTCGTGGTGGTGATCTACAGACACTGAGCCAGCGGCTCACGCCCGGTTAACCCTGGCGGTCTAGGGTGTCGGCATGAGCGAAGCCTCGGCCATGATCGTGGATGACGCCCTCCCGGACACGCCGGCGAAGGCGCGTCAGGCCTTGCTGAAACGGCTGGCCGACGTGGTCTCCCTGCCCGGCAGCCGGATCAACGCCTTCGAGCGGGCGGTGACGGGCGATCTGCTGGTCGAGATGCTGCGTCTGGCCTCGCCGCAGGAGCGTCGCCGCGTGGCGAACCGACTGGCGCCGCTGGCCGAACTGCCCAACAGCGTGACGCGTCTGCTGCTGCGCGACGAGCCCGAGATCGCGGGCCTTCTTATCGAACATTGCGCGGCCCTGACCGACGCCGATCTGGTGGCCTGCGCCCGCGACGCCGGGGCCGAACACAGGCGGCTGATCGCCGCGCGCCGGGGCCTGAGCGAGATCGTCACCGAGGCGCTGACGGCCTCCGAAGAGCTGGAGGTCATCGAGGCCGTGCTGCGCAACGCGACCGCGCGCCTGTCCCAGGTCGGGATCGAGGCGGCGGTGGGTCTCAGCCGCCAGCATCCCCCGCTATGCGCCCCGTTGCTGAAGCGGCCGGAACTGCGTCCGTCCGGGGCCTATGTGATGTTCTGGTGGTGCGGCCCCGACGAACGCCGCACGATCCTGCAACGGTTCGCCGTCTCGCGCGAAGTGATGCAGGAGGTGTCCGAGGACGTCTTCGCCCTGGCCGCGCGCGAGGACTGGGCCGATCCAGTCGTGCGCAAGGCGTTGCAGTTCATCGAGCGGCGCCAGCGCAGCCGCGCGGCCATAGACAAGAGCCCGTTCGACAGCCTGGAGCAGGCGATCGCGGTCGCGGCGCGCGACGGCCTGACCCGTGAGACGGCCTCGGAGATCGCCTTCCTGGCGGGGCTGAAACCGCTGACGGGCGCCAAGCTGCTGGGCGATCCCGGCGGCGAGCCGCTGGCGATCCTGTGCAAAGCGACCGGGCTGTCGCGCGGCGATCTGCTGAACCTGTGGCGGTCGATGCGGCGCCCGGAGACGACGCCGGACGGCGCTATACATCCCGACTGGGAGCGGGTTCAGATCACCTATGAGATGCTGGCGGTCGATCGCGCCCAGACCGTATTGCGTTACTGGAATTGGACTTTGTCGTCTGCCCTGACGCCGACGCTTCTGCGCGCGATCCGAGACGGCGATGAAGAGGCGGTGGACGAGTATTCCGCCCCCGCGCGCGCGGCGATGATGGTTCTGGCCGAAGACTTTCGTCGCTAAGATCACGCAATCCCAAATAGGGGCGTCGCACGCGTGATTACGCACGTCTATGCTGTGTTGCCATTGCGGACGAACAACACTATCAACCCTATTCGATGGAATCGGCTGGCGTTTCAGTCGAACTGAATATAGCCGAAGGCGAAGCCGAGAATGGACGAGAATCCCCAACTGCTCGAAATGACCGCCGACATCGTGTCGGCCTATGTCGGCAACAACACTGTCGCCGCCGAGACCCTGCCGTCGCTGATCGCCAGTATTCACGCCGCGCTGTCGGGCGTCACCGCCGGTCCGGTGGAGCCCGAGCCCGAACCCAAGGAACCGGCTGTTCCGATCCGCAAGTCGATCAATCCCGACTTCCTGATCTGTCTGGAAGACGGCCGCAAGTTCAAGTCGTTGAAGCGCCACCTGCGCACCAAATACGACATGAGCCCCGAAGAATACCGCGCCAAGTGGAACCTGCCCAAGGATTACCCCATGGTCGCCCCGAACTACGCCAAGGCGCGTTCGGAACTGGCCAAGCAGATGGGTCTGGGCCAGGGCGGCCGTAAGCCGGCCCGCGCCCCGCGCGCCAAGAAGTAAGCCGGTCCTTTCCGACCTGACGACGCCCGCTTCCGAAAGGAGGCGGGCGTTTTGCTTTGGGGGCTCAAGTCTCCGCTCATCCCCGCGAAAGCGGGGACCCAGACCTTAAGCATCGCCTGGCGCTAGACCACCATTCGCTCCGGCCTAAACGCCTATCGCCAAAGCACTGGGTCCCCGCTTTCGCGGGGATGAGCGGAGAGGGCCGGGTGTCTACGCCGCCTGGGCGCCGCGGCGCATCCGCCAGAAGCGCAGGGTGCGCAGCGCGGCGTCGCGGGTCAGTTCGCCGTACATCCGACCATAGGCGGCGGCCTTGCCCATCGGATTGTCCTCGGACCCCAGGACCGCCACGGCGTAGGTCAGATAGATGGCGCGGTCCATGTCCGCCGCCTTGCAGACCACCGACAGGGCGTCCAGGTCCTTGCGTTCGACGATGCCGCGCGCGGTATGGAAATCCACGTCCGCCAGCTTGGACAGGGCGATCAGGAACGGCGTGCGGCCGTTGGCGCGCAGGAAGCGGATCAGCACCTCGGGAGTCAGCTGGCCGGCGGCCTGCAGTTCGTCGACATAGGCCAGATTCTCGGCGTAGTCGGCCGGCAGCGCCCCGTCCTCGGCGGCGACCCGCGCGCGGCCGGCGGCCAGGGCCGCCTCCAGCAGTTCGGGGTCCATGCGGGCGTTCTGTTCCAGGATCTGCTGACGCAGCCGGGCCTCGACGGCGAAATACATCTCGTTCAGCAGGTCGGCGGGCAGGCTCTTGCGCTCGACCGTGGCGGCGTGAAGGGCGGGGTTGACCTTGGCCCGTTCCACCGCCGTCTCGGACGCGGCGCGCGACAGGCGGGCGCCGTCGTTGCGCAGCAGCGCGTTCAGGGTGTCGTCGTCCCCGTGTTCGATGATGACGTCCGACACCGCCTCGGAGACCACGGCGCGCCCCGAGACGGCGCGCAGATGGGCCTGGCCGCGCTTGCGCGCCACCTGGATCAGGTCGTCGTCGGTCAGCACCGGGGAGACGCGCAGCACCGGTTCGGCGACCTCGACCGCGTCATGGGCGAAGCGGCGGATCAGGCTGTGCGGCGCGTTGGGGGCGGGGGCGAAACGGGCGGCCAGTTCGGCGCGCACCACCACCTCCATGTCGTCGCACAGCCGCGCCAGGACATCGCCGTAGAGGGCGTTTTCGTTGGCGTTCTGCTCGGCGGCGCCGAAGAAATGGTCGGTGAGTTCGCGCAGCAGCAGGCGACGCTTTTCACTGGACTCCTCGCCGGCGAGGGCGATCAGGTCGGGCAGGCGCGAGGCTTGGATCGCGGCGGACTCGACGGCGGAAGGGTGGCTCATGGCAGGGCGTCGGGCTCGGTCTGGGGCATGGGCCGCACCTTCCCGGAGGCGTCGCGCACCAGGGCGGGCGGGGCGTCGGGCTGGGCAAGGTCCGTGGAGGATGGGGTCTGGCTCATCTCGACCGGCAGGGCGTCGAGATAGGTTTGCTGCGGGGCCGGGATCGCGTCCGGATGGCGGCCCGCCTGACGGTGGACGGAATAGTAGCGCACGCCCTGGGCCTGGGCCTGAGGCTGGACGGCGGCCATCTGGTTGGGCGCAGCGGCGGCCGCCGGGGCCGGCTCCATGCCTTGCGACCGTTGCAGGCGGAAGATGGCGGCGTCGCGTCGCGGCGCCATCGGATCGACCATGGCCGGGACGGGCTCGGCGGCGGCGGGCGCGGCCGCCTGGCGGGCCTGAACCGAAGCGGGGGCTGAGGCGACGCGCGGGGGTTCGGGCGGCGATGCGATGGGCGTCGCCGCAGTTTCGGCTTGAACGGGCCGAGGTTGAAGCTGCGGCGCTGGCGACGGATAGGCGCGCGGCAGTTCGGGGTTCGGGGCGGCGGCGGTCGGTGCACTCCACGCGGTCGCCGGCGTCAGGCCGCGATGCGGCGAGGCCACAGCGTTCGGCGCGGTCGCTGCGGGGGCGGCCGGCGCCGGGGCGCCGAGGCGGGCCAGCGGCGGCAGGGCGGGGTCGCGCGTCGCGCCGCCGCCGGCCAGGGCCACCGTCGTCGGGCGCCGGGCCGGGCTCGCCGCGACGGCGGGCTTTCCGGGCCAGGAGAGGTAGCGCAGGCCCGCGCCGTTGGTCGGCGCCTGTTGCGCGGCGGCGGGCCCGGCGATGACGCAGGCGAGCGTCATGGCGGACGACAGGATCACGAACGGCTGGGCGATCAGATGGCGCAAGGCGGCGCTCCCGCGGGGAAGGGTGGGCCCCAACATAGGCGTCACCGCTTAATCGCGCGCTAACGCGGCGACCGGCGATAGGCGGGGGCGGCGCTCAGCCCCGGCCGGGCAGATAGGCGTTGGTGAAGGCTTCGCGCCAGTTCAGGCCGGGGTCGTAAACGCCCGTCTGGCTGGTCGCCTCGAAGAAGGCGCGCCAGCGGTCCTCGGTCATGGCTCCCAGGCCGTAGAGGGCCGCGTCCCCCCCGTCGACGACGGCGTTGTCGCGCAGCTTGTCGCGTGCCTGGTCCAGCATGGCCTGGGTCATGTCGGGGTTGTCCTTGCGGATCAGGGCGTCGGCGGCCGAGGCGTCGCCTCTCAGATAGTCGCGCCACCCTTCCGCCGAGGCGGCGATGAAGCTGCGCAGGGCGGCGGCGTTGTCCCGGGCGAAGGCGTTGGGCGCCAGCACCATGGCGGCGTAGGACGGGTAGCCGTCGTCGGCCAGCAGGAAGACCTTCGGCTCGAACCCGCCCTCCTGCTCGACGCGATAGGGTTCGGACGTCAGATAGCCCTGCTGCACCGCGCGGCGGTCCTCCAGAAACGCCTTCAGGTCGCCGGCGTAGGGGCGGACCTGGGCGTCGGTGAAGCCGTATTTGGCCTTCAGCCAGACCCAGAAGCCGTTCAGCGACGACTCGGCCAGAAGGAAGGGCCGGGTCTTCAGCTCGGCGATGGTCTTCAAGGCCGGATCGGGATGGGCGATCAGAATCTGCGGGTCCTTCTGGAAGAAGGCCGCGACCGCCTTCACCGGCGCGCCGGATGCGACCAGATTCATCGGCACGAAACTGTTGGACCCCATGCCCAGCTCGACCGCGCCGGACGCCAGCAACTGGGGCATGTTCACCCCGGGTCCGCCCTGCACGATCTGGACGTTCAGCCCGCGCTTCTCATAGGCCCCCGACGCCAGGGCCTGATAGAAGCCGCCATGTTCGGCCTGGGCGCGCCAGTCGGTGGCGAAGCGCAGCCGCACACGTCCCTGTTCGTCCACCGGCGCCTCGGCGCGGTCGCAAGCCTTCAGACTCAGGCCCGCGCCGCCCAGAACGGCGACGGCCCCCGCCATCAAGGCGTTGCGGCGGGTCAGGAGGGTGCGATTCCCACGCTGGAACATGTCCCTGCTTTACGGGGCGACGACGGCGATGGAAAGGCGGCAGGTTGCATCGGCGCCCCCGAGGAACGTCGCACCCAGAATTGAGCGAGGGGACGAAGTCTTCGGGCGGACCCGTCGACTTCGTCCCCTCGCCAAGTCCGGGTTGGACTTGGCCGTTCGGGTCTGGACCTCGGCCTGGGCGTCGTCGCGGGGCGAACCCTTCGAGGACGGTCGGCTGTATCCTGTCGCGCTCCGGGTCTCAGGCGTTCCGCGGATTGCGTCCGCGCCGTCCTTCGATCCCGATCCGGTTCCTCTGACGCCGCCGATCCGAGGATCGTTCGAAGTCCGAAGCCTTGATCCCGCCCGTCGCCCGTTACGATCCGAAGACCGCCCGAAACGTCGGGTCGTAGAGCCGGGCCGGTTCGCTTGAGGTCCGGGTCTCCCCGGATTTCCGCGCCGCCGTGTCCCTTGGCCCGTTGACGTTCCGACGAAACCGGCTATGAGGCAAGCGCCCCGAGCGGCGTCCGTGTGCATCACCGGGCCCGTCGCGGTGGACAAGCCTGTGAATATCGGTGGACGGATCAAATTCGCGCTGGCGGATCAGGCCGTTGCCTTGTCCACAAGAAGACGCGAAATCGCTGCTGCGTGCGGTTTCGCACCGTTCGGCCTGCAACGAGTTCGCCCCATCCGGGTTGTGAGGTTCAGCCGCACGTCCTTGGGGGATCCGCTTGTCCAAAACCGTTTCCGGGTCGGCCGTCCAGACCGCCTTCGATCCCGTTCAACTGGGCGAGATGTTCGCCCAGGCGCCGGGGTTCATGGCGCTGCTGGTCGGGCCCGAGCATCGGTTCGAACTGACCAATCCCGACTATCAGCAGCTGATCGGGTCGCGCGAGGTGATCGGCCGCACGGTGGCCGAGGCCCTGACCGAGGCGGCCGAGCAGGGCTATGTCGACCTGCTGGACCAGGTCTATCGCACAGGGGTGGCGCACCGGGCCGAAAGCGCCCTGTTCGCCGTCCAGATGGAGCCTGGCGGCCCGCCCGTCGATCGCTATCTGGACTTCGTCTATCAGCCGTTGAAGGACGCGGCGGGCCAGGTCTGGGGCATCTTCGTCCAGGGCGTGGACGTCACCGACCTGCGCCAGGCGGACCAGGTGCTGGCGGCGAGCGAAGCGCGCTATCGGGCCATGCTGTCCGCCATGGCGACCGGCTTCTGCATCGTCGAGATGAAGTTCGACGCCGACGACCGGCCGATCGACTACCGCATCGTGGAGGGCAATCCGGCGTTCGAGGAGATGACCGGCCTGGTCGATCCCTACGGCAGATGGGTCAGCGAGATCGCGCCGGGGCTGGAGCGGCACTGGTTCGATCTGTACGGCGGGGTGGCGCGCACGGGCGAGCCGGCAAGGTTCGAGAACCCCGCCGACATCTTCGGGCGCTGGTACGACGTGCAGGCGCTGCGGATCGGCCAGCCGGGCGCCTATCGCGTCGCCATACTGTTCAACGACATCACCGAGCGCAAACAGGCCGAGGCGCGTCAGAGGGCGCTGGTGGAGCTGGGCGACGCCATCCGCGACCTGACCGACGCCGGCGACATCGCCCACGCCTCGGCCGAGGTTCTGGCGCGCGCCCTGGGCGTCAGCCGCGCCGGCTACGGCACGATCGACACGACGTCCGAGACCATCACCATCGAGCGGGACTTCAACCAGCCGGGCGTGAAGAGCATCGCCGGGGTGCTGAGTTTTCGCGACTACGGCTCGTATATCGACGACATCAAGGCGGGGGAGACGGTGGCCATCGCCGATGTGACCCTGGACCCGCGGACGGCCGCGACGGCCGATCAGTTGAAGGCCATCAGCGCCGGGTCCTTCATCAACATGCCGCTGATGGAACAGGGGCGGGTCGTCGCCCTGGTTTTCGTCAACAACGCCACGCCCAGGGCCTGGAGCGAGGACGATCTGAAGCTGATGCGCGACTTGGCCGAGCGGGTGCGGATGGCCAGCGAGCGCGCCCGCAGCAGCGCCGCCCTGCGCGACAGCGAGGCCCAGTTCCGGGTGTTGGCCCAGGCCACGCCGAACCAGATCTGGGCCAGCTGGCCGGACGGGTCGCTGTATTGGTGCAACCCCCAGGTCTATGCCTATACGGGCGGGACGCCGGCTGATCTGGACGGGTCGGAGGGGTGGCTGAGGAACGTGCACCCGGACGACGTGGGCGACGCGACCGAGGCCTGGACACGGGCCCTGGCCAGCGGCCAGATCTATGAGAGCGAGTTCCGCATCCGCCGCCACGACGGCGTCTATCGCACCTTCATGGTGCGGGCCGAACCGGTCCACGACGAGGAGAGCCGGATCACGCGCTGGGTCGGCTCCAACACCGACATCGAGGACTTGCGCCGGCAGTCGGCCGAGTTGGCGCGGTTCAACGAGACGCTGGAGGAACAGGTCGCCCAGCGCACCAGCGCCCTGATGCAGGCCGAGGAGGCGCTGCGCCAGAGCCAGAAGATGGAGGCGGTCGGCCAGCTGACCGGCGGCATCGCCCACGACTTCAACAACCTTCTGGCGGGTATCACCGGCAGTCTGGAGATCATCGTCAGCCGGATCGCCCAGGGGCGGCACAACGACGTGGAGCGGTTCGCCGCAGCCGCTCAGGGCGCCGCGAAACGGGCCGCGTCCCTGACGCACCGCCTGCTGGCCTTTTCACGCCGCCAGACGCTGGACCCGCGCCCGACCGATCCGAACCGGCTGGTTCGCGGCATGGAGGACCTGATCCGCCGCACGACGGGGCCGGCCATCCATGTGGAGGTGGTGGCCAGCGCCGGTCTGTGGCCCGTCATGATCGACGCGCACCAGCTGGAGAACGCGGTCCTGAACCTGTGCATCAACGCCCGCGACGCCATGCCGGAAGGCGGGCGTCTGACCATCGAGACGGCCAATCGCTGGATCGACGCGCGCACCGCCAAGGTTCAGGACCTGGAGCCGGGGCAGTATGTCTCGGTCTGCGTCAGCGATACGGGCGGCGGCATGACGGCCGAGGTGGCGGCCCGCGCCTTCGAGCCCTTCTTCACCACCAAGCCCCTGGGCCAGGGGACGGGGCTGGGTCTGTCGATGATCTATGGCTTCGTTCGTCAGTCGGGCGGGCAGGTGCGCATCTATTCCGAGCCCGGCGAGGGGGCGATGATCTGCCTCTATCTGCCCCGCCACCACGGCGCGGCGGAGACGGACGAGCCGGTCCTGCAACTCGAGCAGCCGCCCCGCGCTCAGGCCGGCGAGACGGTCATGATCGTCGACGACGAACCGACGGTGCGGATGCTGGTCGCCGAAATCCTGCACGATTTGGGCTATCACTGCATCGAGGCGTCCGACGGGGCGACGGGGCTGAAGCTGTTGCAGTCCGAGGCGCGGATCGACCTTCTGGTCACGGACGTGGGCCTGCCCGGCGGCATGAACGGCCGCCAGATGGCCGATGCGGCGCGGGCGGCGCGCCCCGATCTGAAGGTGCTGTTCATCACCGGCTACGCAGAGAACGCGGTGGTCGGCAACGGCCAGCTGGACCCAGGCATGCACGTCATGACCAAGCCCTTCGCCATGGAGGCCCTGGGCGGGCGCATCCGCGAACTGATCGAGAGCTGAACGGCCCCGAAACGACGAGGGGCTAGTCGTGCGACCCAATCCGCGCGTCCAGCCAGCGGCGGATGGCGGTGCGGGCGCCGCGCGCGGCCGGCCCCCCAAAATGCAGGAAGCCGTGCGGCGCCTCGGGCACGCGGATCAGGTCGGCGTCGGACGCCTGCCCCCAGCGAGTCGCCATCAGCAGGCTGTCCTCGAACAGGGGATCGTATTCGCCGGCCAGGAACAGGGCGGGCGGCAGGCCCGTCAGGTCCGCGTAGAGGGGGGAGACGTCGGGCGCGCGAAGGGCCGTCTCGTCCCGATCCGGCGCCAGGCGCGCCAGGTCGGCCCGCATGGTGGGTCCGTTGAACAGCAGGGTCTCGGGCCCCGCCGCGCGCACCGACGGCGTCCCCGACAGGTCGAAGACCCCATAGGTGAAGACGCAGCCCCGCACCCGGTCGATCAGGCCCAGGTCGCGCAGGGCGACGGCGCTCAGGGCCGCCAGATGGCCGCCGGCGGATTCGCCCGCGATGAAGACCGGCGCCGCGCCCAGTCGATCCACATGGGTCAGGGTCCACAGGGCGCCGGCCAGGCAGTCGGCGATGGCGGCCTCGATATAGATTCCACGCCGTTCGGACAGCAGGCGGTAATCGACCGAGACGACGCAGAAGCCATGGTGCGCCAGATGGGCGTTCAGCCGGTCGTTCAGCCCCGCGCTGCCCAGAACCCAGCCGCCTCCGTGGATGTCCAGCACGATGGCGCGCGGCGTCTCGGCTGGATGCAGGATGCGCAAGGGGACCGGGTGGTCGCCTTCGGTCTGGACGATCTCGACCGTCACGCCGCGCTTTTTCAGGCGGGGGACCGTGACCCGACCCGCCGCCGCGTCCAGCCAGACCGACAGTCGCTGGCCCGCCTCGACCCGCCACGGATCGGTGCGCAGACGCGGCGCGCGGGCCAGGGCGGCGTCGATGCGCCGCACGGCGGCCTGCTGAGGCGGGGCGAATTCGACGACGTGGGTGCGCAGGGTCATGAAGCTTGAGTGTGCGGCGGCGGGTTTGGTTTCGGCGGCTGAGGTTCTTTCTTCGCCACAAGGGCGCGGATGTGGAAATGTAGAGCGTCAGCCCGCCAGGGCCGCCTTCTTCTCTTCCAGTTCCAGCCATTCCATCTCGGCGGCGTCCAGGTCGGCGCGGGCTTTTTCGGCGGCCTTCATGGCGGCGTCGAAGGCCTTGGGGTCGCGGGCGTAGAGGGTGGGATCGGCCAGGGTGGCGTCGTGTCTGGCGATCTGGGCGGGGAGGGCGTCGATCAGGGTTTCCAGCTCCTTCAGGCGGTGCGCGTCCTTGAAGGTCAGCTTGCCCGCCTTCTTGACCGCAGCTGGGGCGGGGTTGGCGGCGGCGCGTTCGGCGGCGGCCTTGTCCTGAGGGCGGGGGTTGGCGCCGGGCTGGAGGAAGCCTGGATTCTGGCGGATGAAATCGGTCCAGCCGCCGGGGGTCTCGACGATGTCGCCGCGCCCGTTCAGGGCCAGGGTCGAGGTGGACAGGCGGTCGATGAAGTCGCGGTCGTGGCTGACCAGGATCAGGGTGCCGTCATAGCCCTCAAGCAGATCCTCCAGCTTGTCCAGCGTGTCCATGTCCAGGTCGTTGGTCGGTTCGTCAAGGATCAGCAGATTGGCGGGCTTGGCTAGGGCGCGGGCCAGCAGCAGGCGGTTGCGCTCGCCCCCCGACAGGGTCGAGATCGGCTGGCGCAACTGGGCCTCGGAGAACAGGAATTCCTTGGCGTAGGCGGCGACGTGTTTGGAGACGCCGCGCACGATGATGCTGTCGCCGCCGCCCGGCGTCAGGGCGTCCCACAGGGTCATGTCCGACTTCAGCCCCTCGCGCGACTGATCCAGATAGACGGGTTCGAGGTTGGCCCCCATGCGGACCGTGCCCTCGTCCGGCGCCAGTTCGCCCAGCAGGGTCTTGACCAGGGTGGTCTTGCCCGCACCATTGGGTCCGACGATGCCCAGCCGGTCCCCGCGCATGATGCGGGTGGTGAGGTTCTTGAACAGGGTGCGGCCGTCGTAGCCCTTGGACACACCCTTGATCTCGGCGACCAGCTTGCCCGAGGTGGCGCCGGAATCGACGCCCAGCGACAGTTCGCGCGGCACGTCCTTCATCTTTTCGGCCCGTTCGGCGCGCAGCGCCTGGAGCGAGCGGGCGCGGCCTTCGTTGCGGCTGCGGCGGGCGGTGATGGAGGAGTAGAAGGTGGCGGTCTCGCGCTCGATGGTCTTGGTCAGGCGACGCAGGGATTCGGCCTCTTCCTCCAGCACCTTGGTCGACCATTCGTCGAACTGGACGAAGCCCTTGTTCAGGGTGCGGACGCGGCGCCCCTCCAGCCAATGCACCGTGTCGGTGACGCGGTTCAGGAAGGCTCGGTCGTGGCTGACGACCAGCAGGGCGAACCGGGCCGAGATCAGCTCGTTTTCCAGCAACTCGATGGCCAGGATGTCGAGGTGGTTGGTCGGCTCGTCCAGCAGCAGCAGGTCGGGCTCCTCGGCGAAGGCCTTGGCCAGGGCCGCGCGGCGGGTCTCGCCGCCCGACAGGCCCTTGGTGGACTTGGCGGGGTCGAGGCCGAAGGTGGTCAGCCAGGCCTCGGCGGTCCAGCTCTCGGCCTCGCCGGACGAGGCGTAGTCCAGCAGGGTTTCGCCGGTGATCAGCGGCTCCTGCGGCACATAGGCGAAACGGGTCGCGGACTGGACCGAACGGTCGCCGCTGTCCGGCTCGATCAGGCCCATGACCACCTTCATCAGGGTGGATTTGCCCGCGCCGTTGCGGCCCACCAGGGCGGCGCGGCTGCGCGGTTCGACCGCAAGATCGACGCCGTCGAACAGGGGGCGCTGGCCGTCCTGAAGGCGGACGTCCTTGAGCGCGACGAGAGGGGGTCTGGCTGCCATCGCGGCCATATAGAGTAGGGGCCGGCGATCCGCCATGACCTTGGGCGAAACCGTCGCTCTCGCCGGGTTAGACGCCATAAGGTTGCAGGGTCGGCAATCTCAGGGGCGGCGCCGGCAGGCTGCAACGAAGCCGCTCATTAGTAACTGAAAATTTCAGATGTTGGGCTTTGATGGAGCCATGTCCCAGCCGCGTTCCCGTGTCCCAATGCGAGAGGCCCGCCAGACGCTGGACCTGGACAGCCCGTTCGACCGCCTGACCAATCTGGCCTGCAACATCTTCGGCATGCCGCATGCGATGGTGTCGCTGGTCGATGGGGAGCAGACGGTGTTCCATTCCCGCATCGGCCTAGGCTACGATGTCCTGCCGCGCGCGTCGACGATCAGCCACCATATGATCGCTCAGGGGCCCGACGCCGTGACGATCATCGAGGACGGGCGGACGGATCCGCGCACCAGGGACCATCCGATGGTCGTGGGGGCGCCCTATCTGCGCTTCTTCGCCGGGGTGACCATCGTGGACCGGTTCAACCGGGCGGTCGGGGCCATCGGGGTGATGGACAGCCGGCCGCGCAAGGCCCTGTCGCGGCGCGAGGTCGAGACCCTGCGCATGCTGGGGCAGATGGCGTCGGAGGTCTTCGCCCAGGCGGATTCGGTGCGACGTCAGGGCGAGCAACTGGAGCTGGTGCGGCTGACCGAGGAAATGGCGGGCGTTGGCCAGTGGTGGATCGATGTGAAGACGCGCCAGGTCAGTTGGAGCGACGAGATCTATCGCATCTTCGGCCTGGACCGGGCGACTTTCGACCCGACCGTGGACGACGCCGTGGCCCTGTACCTCGACGAGGACCGGAGTGTGCTGGAGGCGGCGCTGGAGCGGTGTTTCGTCGAGGGCGTCGGTTACAAGCTGCGGTCCCGCGTCCACCGTGCGGATGGCGAAATCCGCATGGTTGAGGCGCAGGCCGACTGCGAGCGCGGGGCGGACGGGGAGGTGGCCTCGGTGTTCGGCGTCTTCCGCGACATCACCGACGAGGAAGGCTCCAAGCGGCAACTGGCCGATAGCGAGAGCCGGTATCGTCTGCTGGCCGACCGGTCCAGCGATCTGGTCCTGTGTCACCGGGTGGACGGGACGCTGACCTATGTGTCGCCGTCGATCGGCCGCTATGGGCTGGAGCGCGGGGCGGTGGTGGGGCGGTCGCTGCTGGAGTTCGTTCATCCCGACGACCGGCCGATGCTGACGGACCATCTGGTGGCCTATCTGACATCGGGCGCGCAGGGCGACATGCCGCCGGTGCGGTTCCGCGCCCTGGGGCCAGGCGGCCTGATTCGGTGGTTCGAGAGCCGGGTGGCCAGCATCCGCGACGCCAAGGGGCGGGTCGTCGAGTTCCAGAACCAGTGCCGCGACGTGACCGAGACCAAGGTGCTGGAAGACGCCCTGACGCAGGCGCGGGATCGCGCCGAGGCCGGATCGCGCGCCAAGTCGGAGTTCCTGGCCAATATGAGCCACGAGCTGCGCACGCCCCTGACCAGCGTGATCGGCTTTGCAGGCCTGCTGAACGACAGCGCCGAGCTGGGCGCCAGGGACCGCGACCGCGTGCGCAAGATCGCGGCGGCCAGCGAGAGCCTGCTGGCGGTCATCAACGACATCCTGGACTATTCCAAGCTGGAAGCGGGGGCGGTGCGGCTGGACCCCGTGCCGTTCCGGCCGCGCGATCTGGCCGAGACCACGGCGGGGATCGTGGAAGGCCAGTGCGAGGCCAAGGGCCTGCATCTGAAGATCGAGGTCGATCCGACCGTGCCCGAGGCGCTGAACGGCGACGCGGGGCGGTTGCGCCAGGTGACGCTGAACTTCCTGTCCAATGCGGTGAAGTTCACGGCCGAGGGGGAGGTGGCGCTGCTGATGAGCGTGGCGGACGGTCGGCTGAGGATCGCGGTGCGCGACAGCGGCATCGGCCTGACGCCCGAGGTGGCCGAGACCCTGTTCGACCGGTTCATGCAGGCCGACGCCTCGACCACGCGCCAGTATGGCGGGACCGGCCTGGGGCTGGCGATCAGCCGGCGTCTGGCCGAGGTGATGGGCGGGACGGTCGGGGTGGACAGCAGGCAGGGCGAAGGCTCGGTCTTCTGGATCGAGGTTCCGCTGGAGGTCGCCGATCCGGCGGCCGTGGACGCCCAGGCGCCCGAGGCGGCGCAGGGCCCGACCGGCGCCTTGCGGGTGTTGATGGCCGACGACGTGGCGGCCAATCGCGAACTGATGGCCGCGATCATGGAAAGCCTGGGCGTCAGCCTGGAGACGGCGACGGACGGGGCCGAGGCGGTCGCAGCCGCGCAGACCGGCGTCTACGACCTGATCCTGATGGATGTGCACATGCCCAACATGGACGGGCTGGAGGCGTCGCGACGCATCCGCGCGCTGGAGGGGGTGGTCGGGCGCACGCCGATCATCGCCCTGACGGCCAACGTCCAGCCCGATCAGATCGAGGCTTGCAGCGCGGCGGGGATGGACGCCCACGTCGGCAAGCCGATCCGGCCGACCGAGCTGCTGACGGCCATGAATGCGGTCATGACCGCCCGAGCCGTTGAGACGGACGCCGCCGCGGCGTAAGGACCGCGCATGAGCGCAGTCGCACCCTATTGGGAAACCAAGACCCTGGCCGAGATGTCTTCCGCCGAGTGGGAGGCGCTGTGCGACGGGTGCGGCCTGTGCTGCCTGGTGCGGTTCGAGGATGAGGACACGGGCGAGGTCATCCCGACGCGGGTGCATTGCAGGCTGTTCGACCCCCAGGCCTGCACCTGCTCCGACTACGCCAACCGCAAGAAGCAGGTGCCGGATTGCATCAAGCTGACGCCCAACAACATCGAGGCGCTGGAGTGGATGCCCAGGTCCTGCGCCTATCGCCGCCTGCACGAGGGGCGGCCGCTGGCGTGGTGGCATCCTCTGATCTCGGGCAGCCGCGAGACGGTGCATACGGCCGGCGTGTCGGTTCGGGGTCAGACCATCTCGGAACTGGCTCTGGCCGAGCCCGAGGACGCGCTGGATTTCGAGGCGCCGGAGTGGGCGCTGGAACGCGGCTGAGACGCCGCAGGGCGCCAGGCCGCGCCGGCTTGGACGCGCAATGACGCTGGTTTGATCCGTTTTCAAACAAGAGCTTAGGCTTTTCTCGCGGGCTTTTGCGCGCCTGAGGACGCTGGTCCGCTAGGGTTTGGGCATGGCGGGAAAAGACGAGACGGCGGGCGGCGCGGCGGATTGGCTGGGGCCGCTGTTCGAGCGACTGAAGGCGGCGGTGGAACGGGCCGCCGACGCCGTCTGCACCGACGAGAAATTGGACCTGGACGGGGCGGAGAAGCTGGCGCGGCGCGTCGGTGTGATCGCCCGGGCGGCCAGGCTGGTGGAGGCCATCCGTCCCCGCCTCGAGGCCGAAGACAGCGAAGAGGACGAAATGGGTGGACGATCCTACGATCCCGAGGAAACCGAGCGCGTCCGCGCCCGGCTGGAAGCCAGCTGCGAACGGATGGACGCCCTTCTGGAGATCAAGCGATCCGAAGCAGCTGAACGACAGCGACTTGCGACGGCTGGACCGGGCGACGCGCCTGCATCTGCATCAGCTGAATCCTCAGGGTGACGACTGGCGGACCTGGCTGCTACTGGGCGGGCGGGGGGCGGGCAAGACCTTCGCCGGATCGGTGTGGATCGACACGATCGCCCGCGATGCGCCGGGCAGTCTGTTCGCCCTGGTGGGGCCGGCCCTTCACGACGTGCGCGAGGTGATGGTCGAGGGGGCGTCGGGGATCAAGGCCCTGGCCGAACCGGGCGACCGGCCGCGCTGGGAGGCGGGACGCAGGCGGCTGCTGTGGCGAAACGGTTCGGCGGCCTACGCCTTTTCGGCCGAGGATCCCGACAGTCTGAGAGGGCCGCAGTTCCATCATGCCTGGGCCGACGAATTCTGCGCCTGGCGCAAACCCGAGGCGGTGCTGGCGAACCTGAGGTTCGGGTTGCGGCTGGGGGGCGATCCCAAGCTGGCGGTGACGACCACGCCCCGGCCGATCCCGGCGCTGCGGCGGCTGATGGCCGAGGCGGGAACGGTGACGAACCGGGCCGGGACGGCGGAGAACGCCAGGAACCTGGCACCCGGCTTTCTGGCGCATCTGAAGGCCGTTTATGGCGGGACGCGGCTGGAGGCGCAGGAGCTGGACGGCGTGGTGGTGGAGGGCGAGGGCGCCCTGTTCCGCGCCGCCGAGCTGAAACGGGCGCGCGGCGCGCGGCCGCCGGACCTGGAGCGGGTGGTGGTGGCGGTCGATCCGCCGGCCAGCGCCCACGGCGACGCCTGCGGCATCGTGGCGGCGGGGCGCAAGGACGGGCGGGCCTTCATCCTGGACGACCGGACGGCGCGCGGCCTGTCGCCCAAGGGATGGGCCGAGGCGGCGGTCCGGGCGGCCGAGGATCATGGCGCCCAGGAGGTGGTGGCCGAGGTCAATCAGGGCGGAGAAATGGTGCGGACCATCCTGGCCCAGGCCGGGTGTCGGGCGACGGTGACGATGGTCCACGCCGCCCGGTCCAAGGCCGCCCGGGCCGAGCCGGTGGCCCTGCTGTACGAACAGGGGCGGGTCGTCCACTGCGGCGACTTTCCCGCCCTGGAGGAGGAGATGCTGGCCCTGGGCGGGGAGGGCGGACCCAGTCCCGACCGGGCCGACGCCCTGGTCTGGGCGGTGACGCGGCTGCTGCTTCGGCCCGGCGGCCAGGGGCCGAGCGTGAGACGGCTCTAGCGGCCGCAATCGAGGTGGAGAAGACGATGGTTTCGATCCGATGGCCGTTCGGCCAGGCGGGGCGTGCGTGCGCGCCCGAGGCGAAGGAGAGCCGGGCGGGCGGTGTGATCGCCCTGTCGGGCGTCGGGCGGCCGCGCTGGACGCCCAACGACTACGCCAGCCTGGCGCGCGAGGGGTATCAGAAGAATGCGGTGGCCTATCGCTGCATCCGCATGATCGCCGAGGCGGCGGCGTCCGCGCCGTTTGCGGTGTTTGTGGACGGGGCGCGGGACGATGGCCATCCGCTGGCGAAACTGATCCGCCGGCCCAATCCCGAACAGTCGGGGGCGGAGCTGATGGAGGCGGTCTATGGGGCGCTGCAGGTGTCGGGCAACGCCTATGTCGAGGCGACCGGCGATGCGGACGGGGACGGGGCGCCGGACGAGCTGTGGGCGCTGCGATCCGACCGGGTGAAGGTGGTTCCGGGCCGGTCGGGATGGCCCGAGGCCTGGGACTATGCCGTAGACGGACGGTCGGTTCGGATCGGGCGGGCGGCGGACGGCTGGGCGCCGGTGATGCACCTCAAACTGTGGCACCCGCTGGACGACTGGTACGGGCTGTCGCCCTTGGAGGCGGCGGCGCAGGGGGTGGACGCGCACAATGCGGCGGGCGCCTGGAACAAGGCCCTGCTGGACAATGCGGCGCGGCCGTCGGGGGCGCTGGTTTATGGGGCGCGCAACGGCGAGCGGCTGACCGACGGGCAGTTCGAGGCGCTGAAGGATCAGTTGTCGAACGTCTATGCCGGGGCGACGAACGCCGGGCGGCCGATCCTGCTGGAGGGCGGGATGGACTGGAAGCCGCTCAGCCTGACGCCGGCCGAGATGGATTTCACCGCCGGCAAGCACGCAGCGGCGCGCGAGATCGCTTTGGCTTTCGGCGTCCCGCCGCAGCTGCTGGGGATACCGGGCGATGCGACCTACGCCAACTATCGCGAGGCCAATGCGGCCTTCTGGCGCCAGACGGTGATCCCGCTGGTTCGGAAGGCGGCGGGGGCGATGACCGGCTGGCTGGGCGAACGGTTCGCCGAGTGCGAGATCAGGGCCGATCTGGACGCGGTCTCGGCGTTGCAGCCCGAGCGCGACGCCCTGTGGGCGCGGCTGCAAGCGGCCAGTTTTCTGACCGAGGACGAGCGGCGTCGGATGGCGGGGCTGGGCCAATGAGCGAGGAGACGCAGATTCGGCGCGCGCCGACCGCCCTGCTGATCGCCGTGGCGGTGCAGACGCTGGGCGGGCTGATCTGGGCCGGCGGTGCGGCGGCGCGGATCACAACGCTGGAGCAGCGCGTGGGCGAACAGCGGCTGGTTGCCGAACGGCTGGCGCGGCTGGAGGCCCAGGGCGAGGCGACGCGCGCGGCCGTGGACCGGATCGAACGGCGGCTGGAGGGCGGATCGTGAGGGGGGAATCGAGATTGGTGAGCGAGCGCGCGTCGTCACGATTCACGAGCCACCCTTCACCCCTTCTAATCCAGGGCTACGCCTCCCTGTGGGGCGTGGCGGACCTGAATGGGGACGTGGTGCAGGTGGGGGCCTTCGCCGATAGTCTGGCGCGGACGGGGGCCGCAGGGGTGCGGATGCTGAACCAGCACGACGCCCATGCGCCGATCGGCGTGTGGGAGACGCTGGAAGAGGACGCGCGGGGACTGTTCGTCCGTGGACGGATCGAGGACTGGTCGCCCCAGGCCCGTTTCGCCGCCGCCCTGAGCCGGGCAGGGGCGCTGGACGGCCTGTCCATCGGCTATCGCGCCGCCAGGGCCCGGCGCGAGGGGCGGCTGAGGGTGCTGAGCGCGGTGGAGCTGTGGGAGGTGTCGCTGGTGACGTTTCCGATGCTGCAGGGCGCGCGGTTCGAGGTTGCGAGCCCGTGACGGCGTTCGACTCGTTGCGAATCTTAGTCCAGGCGCCGAGCCTGTTCGGCTTGGATCGCGTGACGCTTCTTCAGGAAGAGTTTCGAGAGCCGCGGCGACAGGGGTGTGGCTAACCGGGTCGCTACGCGCGCCGCTTCCTTTTCCAGCTCAGTGTTCGACAAGCCGGAGAGGTTTCCTTCGGAAGGCACTCCACTGCGATTTCGGGTCGAACGGGTCATCTCGCCACTGTGCACGGCTGAGCTCCGTTTTCCACCCTTGGTCGCCCTGGGCCAAGCCGCTGTCTGCGCCGTGGGGCGCAAACGGGGGTGGCGTTTTGGATACTGTCCAGCGTGCGGTTCAGCGTGACTTGAGGGCCTGGAATACGCCCTGGCGGTACAGCTGGTCCGCGAGGGCGGCCATCTGAACGCGGCCCTTCTTGCCGTGGATGGAGCGCAGCATCCAGCCCGCCGCGATCAGGGCGAAGACCCAGCTGAAGCGGAAGACGGCGACGGCGAAGAGGACCGCCACGGCCGCCAGGACGTAGGCGCCCAGATAGACCAGGGCCAGCCGCCCCCCGCGCGAGGCGGTCGGGTCCGACAGGCCGGCCAGGATGTCGGCGCCCGAAGGCGTGGGTCGGACGACGACGGGGGGCGGCGTTTCGGCCGGCTTCGAGGCGGACTTGGAAACCGGCTTCGGAGCCGCCGTCGGGGCGGGCGTCGCAGGAACCGCGGCGCGGGGCCGGGGCGAGACGGGCCCCGGCGCGGGTCGTGCAGGGCGATAGAGGATGGAGCGGCCGGTGTCGTCGACGATGAAGATTTCGTCGAAGGCGGTGTTGGCGAAGTCGATGGCGCGGGTGTCCTGGCCATAGCTCCAGCCGTGCAGGGCGATCAGACGGCCCTGACGCAGCTCGACCTGGAAGCCGATCGGCTGGGCCAGGCCTCCGACCATGGCGTGGACCGTGCCGAACAGGCCGGTGGCGTCGGGATTGGCGGCCGACCGGTTCCCATCGACGACCATCTGCGAATAGAGGCCGGCGCCGGTGTTGCGGCGCAGGCCCGGAGAACTGGCGGCGACCTGGGCGGCCAGATCGGGCACGCGGTCGCCCATCTGCCAGACCAAGGCGTCCATGACGGCGCTTTCGAGGGGCGTCAGGTGGGACATCAGGCGGCGCCCGGAACGAGAGAAACTTCAAGAAGGCGGTTCACGCCTCGACCCTAACCGCAACACGCGGTTCTTCAACCGGAGAGATCATGAAAGAGACCAAACAGGCCTCGGGTCAGCCCGAGGCGGGCGCCGTCGTGCGCGAGATGATGGCGGCGTTCGAGGCGTTCAAAGGGGCGAACGACGCCCGGATGAGCGAGATCGAGAAGAAGGCGGCGGCCGACGTGCTGCTGGAGGAGAAGGTGGCGCGCATCGACCAGGCGGTCGCGGCGGCCCAGGCGCGACTGGATCGGGTGATGAGCCAGACGCGGCGTCCGGTCCTGGGCGGCGAGCCGGTCGAGCCCGTGTCGGCCCCCGAGGCCAAGGCGGCCTGGGACGGCTATCTGAAGACGGGGCAGTCCCAAGGTCTGGAGATCAAGGCTGGACTGAGCACGGGCGCGACCTCGGGCGGCTATGTCGTGCCCTATGAGACCGAGCGGGCCATCGAGCGGCGGCTGATGACGGTGTCGCCGATGCGCGAGATCGCCACGGTGCGGACGGTGGCGGCGGGGGTGTTCAGAAAGCCCGTCTCGACCGCCGGGGTGACGGCCGGTTGGGTGGCGGAGACCGCCGCGCGACCCGAGACGGATCCGGCGACCCTGGCCCTGCTGGAGTTTCCGTCGGCCGACCTCTACGCCAGTCCGGCGGCGACCCAGGCCCTGTTGGACGACGCCATGATCGACCTGGACGAATGGCTGGCGGCCGAGGTGGAGGACGCCTTCGCCGCGCAGGAGACCCAGGCGTTCGTCAACGGCGACGGGACGAACAAGCCGCGCGGCTTTCTGACCTATCCCACGGTGGCGGACGCCGGCCAGACCTGGGGCCAGATCGGTTCTGTCGCCTCGGGCGCGGCGGGCGGTTTTGCGGCCAGCAGTCCGACCGACAAGCTGATCGATCTGGTCTATGCGCCCAAGGCGCAGTACCGGCCGAACGGGCGGTTCGTCATGAACCGGCGCACGGTTTCGGCGGTGCGCAAGTTCAAGGACGCGGACGGCAACTATATCTGGCAGCCGCCGGCGCGCCTGGGCGAGACGGCGTCCCTGCTGGGCTATCCGGTCACGGAAATCGAGACCATGCCGGACGTCGCCGCCAACAGCCTGTCCATCGCGTTCGGGGATTTCCAGCGCGGCTATCTGATCGTCGACCGGGTCGGGGTGCGGGTGCTGCGCGATCCGTTCACGGCCAAGCCCTATGTGCTGTTCTACACCACCAAACGGGTCGGCGGCGGGGTGCAGAACTTCGACGCGATCAAGGTGATGAAGTTCGCGGCGAGCTGATCGCGAGGCGCGTTTCTCCCTCCCCCGGCCGGGGGAGGGAGCTTTCTGAATCTGACAACGGAGACGGCCATGGCGCAACCGGTGACGGTGGCGGAGGCGAAGCTGTTCCTGCGCGTGGAGCATGCGGATGAGGACGGGCTGATCGGAATGCTGCTGGAGGCGGCGCAGACGCGGGTGGAGGCGGATGTGGGTCTGAGCCTGACGTCGAGCGCGCCGGCGCCGCTGAGGCTGGCGATCCTGATGCTGACGCTGGCGGCCTATGAGCGAGGCGAGGCGGCGATGGCGACGACGTCGGTCGAGGCCTGGATCGCCCCCTATCGGATGGCGCGGCTGTGAGCGGGGCGATGCGGATGCTGGCGGGCCTGTATCGGCCGGTCGAGAGCCAGACCCCCTATGGCGGGCGCAGCGTGACGTTCGAGGCGATGGGATCGGCCTGGCTGGCGTGCGGGGCGCGAAGGCGGTCCGAGCGGGGCGAGGGCGACGAACGCCATGCGGTGGAGACGATGAGCGCCGAGACGCGGGACGACCCGCGCCTGGAGACGGGACGGGTGCTGCGCTTCGGCGGGGCGGACTGGGGGATCGTGACCGTCCGGCCGCTGAGACCCGGCCGCGTCGGGCTGGAGTTGGAGCGCAGGCGATGAGGGATCACGAGAGCGCGCTGCAGAAGGCGATGCTGGTGCGGCTGAAGGCCGATCCGGCGCTGGACGCCCTGTTGGCAGGGCGAGTGTTCGACCAGGCGACCGAGGGAGCCGAGACGCCCAATCTGGTCATCGGCCGGTGCGAGAGCCGGCCGGTGGCGGCCGCGGACTGCGGCGTGGAGCAGCGGCTGACGCTGACGGTCGTGTCGCGCTTTGCGGGGATGGAAGAGGCCAAGGCCGTGGCCGCCGCCGTGCGCGCCTGTCTGGAGGCGGCGGCGCTGGAGGCTGACGGCGTGCGGACAGCTACCCTGAGGACCGTCTTCAGCGACGTGTTCCGGGCAGGCGACGGGCGGCGAACCTATGCGGTCGTTCGGCTGAGGGCCGTGACCGAGGAAACGGGAGAGGACGAATGACCGCACAGGCGGGCAAGGACATATTGCTGAAGATCGAGGGCGCCCCAGTGGCGTCTCCCGGCGTGTTCACCACGGTGGCGGGGCTGAGGGCGCGGACGATTTCGCTGAACGCCAAGACGGTGGAGGCGACGGATGGCGACAGCGCCGGGCGGTGGCGCGAGCTGCTGGCCGGGGCGGGGGTGAAGTCGGCGGCGGTGTCGGGGCAGGGGATCTTCCGCGACGCGGCCTCAGACGCCCTGGTGCGCGAGGCCTTCTTCGACCAGGCGGCCAAACGCTGGCGGCTGATCGTGCCGGACTTCGGCGTGCTGGAGGGGCCGTTCCTGGTCGCGGCGCTGGAATACGCCGGCACGCACGAGGGTGAGGCGACCTTCGCCCTGAGCCTGGCCAGCGCCGGGGCCATCGGGTTCAGCGCGACATGATCGGGGCCAATGGCGCGCGGGGCGAGGCCGTCGTGACCTTGGACGGGGCGCCGCGTCGGCTGTGCCTGACGCTGGGGGCGCTGGCGGAGATCGAGACGGGGCTGGGAGTCGAAGGACTGGCGGCGGTCGCGGAGCGGATGAAGGCCCTGTCGGCGCGCGACCTGATGGTGGTTCTGGCGGCCCTGCTGCGCGGCGGCGGGGAGAAAGCGCCGGACGTGGCGGCGGTCGATCCGCGCGAGGCGGCCCGGGCAGTGGCGCGGGCCTTTGCAGCGGTCGCTGCATGACGCCGTGGGGCGAGATGCTGCGGACGGCGGCGCTGCTGGGGGTGGCGCCCGAGGCGTTCTGGCGGCTCTCGCTGAAGGAATGGCGGAGCCTGACCCAGGCGCCGGGGGCAGCGACGCCGATGGGGCGCCAGACGCTGGCGCGACTGATGGAGGAATGGCCCGATGGCGGGTGAGGACGAACGGCTGGACGCCGTGCCGATCAAGGCGGCCGAGGCGGCGGCTGCACTGGAGTCGTTGAAGGCGCCGGCGCAGGAGGCGGCGACCGCCATCGAGGACGCCTTCGGACGGGCGGGCGACAGCCTGACCCGGTCCCTGGCGCGGGCGGCGGCGGACGGAGAGGTGACGCTGGCCGAACTGGCGCGGGCGGTGCTGAACGCGGTCAATTCCGCGGCGGGATCGAACGGGGGCCTAAGCGGCGCGATCCAGGCGGCCCTGTCCAGCTTCGGCGGAGCGCGGGCGGATGGCGGGCCGGTGCTGGGCGGCGGCGCCTATCTGGTCGGAGAGCGCGGGCCGGAGGTGTTCCGACCGGCGACGGGGGGCGAGATCGGCCCGGCGGCGGGTGGGGCGGTGACGGTCAATGTGACGGTGGACGGCGGCGCGCAGGGCCTGCTGCGGTCCGAGGCGCAGATCGCCCAGATGCTGGCCCGTGCGGTCAGCCTGGGCGCGCGGCGGATGTAGAAGCGCCGCCCCGTCGAGGACGGAGCGGCGTGAAGACGTTCAGGCGATGGGCCTTATTCGCCCTTGGGGTTCGGGCCGAAGCGGTTTTCGCCCTTCTGGCTGTCGACCAGACCGATCCAAAGCAGGAAGACGAAGCCGGCCAGCAAGGCCAGGCCGAACAGGCCCATGGCCGGACCCATCAGGGCCAGGGCGGCGGCGGGGTTGCCCTCGTAATAGTCTTCCGAGAAGCCGTTGGCGGCCATGCCGCCGAACATCATCACGACGCCGATGATGCTGAGCGCGATGGAGGCGACGTAGGGCGCCACGACGTACCAGCCGGTCTTGCCCATGTCGTGCAGGCGCTTCACCGAGATGGCGACGTGGCCCCAGATGGAGGCCAGCCAGACGATCAGGCCGATAAGCGGAATCCAGCCCAGCACCACATTGGCGCCGAACAGGATCAGAAAGCCGATCCAGAAGTGCGAGCGGCGCAGGCGACCCTCGAACGACAGGAGCGCGGTCTTGAAATCGAAGCCCGAGCCGGGGGCTGCGGTCGCCGTGGCGAAGCCCGCGACGCCGGTAGGCGTCGGGCCGCCGGCCAGGATCAGGATCTGGGTCGCGACCGAGCCTTCGGGCACGAAATCGACGCGGACGCCGGCGGCCGGCACGGCCGGGGACTGAAGCGCGGCCGAGACGAAGTCGTAGCGTGCGCCGTCGTCGCCGCTGATCAGACCGGTTCCGGTCGTGGTGTCGTAGCTGAGGATTTCGCCGCGCAAACGTGTCGCTCCCATGCGTGTCCGGCCCAAGCGGCCGAAGCGTCAGCATGGACGAGCGGCGGTCCGTGAACAAGTAAAAGGGAGGAAAGGTTGGCATGGCCTTTCATGAGGTGCGACTGCCGGCGCGGCTGGCGTTCGGATCGACCGGCGGGATCGAGCGTCGGACCGAGATCACGATGCTGGCGTCCGGGCATGAACGACGGACGACGCCGTGGGCGATGGGGCGCAGGCGTTATCTGATCGGGGCGAACCTGAGGTCGCTGGACGACATGGCGGAATTGACCGCCTTCTTCGAGGCGCGGCGTGGGCGGCTGTACGGGTTCCGGTTCAAGGATTTCGCGGACTTCAAGTCCTGTGCCCCCGGCGGGACGGTCGCGGCGACGGATCAGGCGCTGGGCGCCGGCGACGGCGCGAGGAAGGTGTTTGCGTTGATCAAACGCTATGGCGACCTGGAGCGGCCGATCGTGAAGCCTGTGGCCGGGACGGTGCGGGCGGCGCTGGACGGGGTCGAGACGACGGCCTTCGCGGTCGAGGCGACGACGGGGGTGGTGACGTTCGCCGTCCCGCCGGGCGCGGGCGTGGCGGTCAGCGCGGGCTTCGTCTTCGACACCCCGGTGCGGTTCGACGCGGACCGGATCGAGACGGCGCTGGAAAGCTTCGACGCCGGGCGGATGGCGGCGGTGCCGCTGATCGAGGTGCGGGTCTGAACCATGAGGGACATTCCGGACGAAATGGCCGCCCGCATCGAGAGCGGGGCGGCGAGGCTGTGTCATGTCTGGCGGCTGGAGCGGACGGACGGGACGGCGCTGGGCTTTACCGACCATGACCGCGATCTGACGCTGGACGGTCTGGTCTGCCGGGCGGGCAGCGGCTGGACGGCGGGGGCGGTCGAGAGCGCGGTCGGGCTGACGGCCGGGGCGGCGTCGGCGGCCGGGGCGCTGGACGACGACGCGATCACCGAGGCCGATGTGGCGGCGGGCCTTTACGACGGGGCGACGGTCGAGCTGTGGCGGGCGGACTGGGCCGAGCCGAGGCTGAGGGTGCGGCTGTGGCGGGCGACTTTGACGCGCATCCGTTACGCGGCCGGGGCCTTCGTCGCTGAACTGGAAGGGCCGCTGGCGAAGCTGGAGCCGGTGGTCGGGCGGACCTATGGCCGGATGTGCGACGCGCGTCTGGGGGATGCGCGTTGCGGCGTGGCCGATCCGGCTGGCCGGACCTGCGACAAGCGGTGGGAGACCTGCGTCGGGACGTTCGGCAACGGGGCGAACTTTCGCGGCTTTCCCGACGTGCCGGGCGACGATTTCCTGACAGCCTGGCCGGCGGGAAGCGTGCGGAACGACGGCGGGAGCCGGCGGTGAGCGGGTCGGTGGTCGAGGCGGCGCGCGGCTGGCTGGGCACGCCCTATCGGCATCAGGCCAGCGTGAAGGGGGCGGGGGCGGACTGTCTGGGGCTGGTGCGCGGGGTGTGGCGCGAGGTGGTGGGGGAGGAGCCGGAGGTCCTGCCGCCCTATTCGGCGGACTGGGCCGAGGTCGGCGGGCGCGAGACCCTGCTGGAGGCCGCGGGGCGGTGGTTGCGGCCGGTTCCCCTGGCGCGGATGCAGGCGGGCGACGTGCTGCTGTTTCGGATGTCGCCGGGGGCGGTGGTCAAACACTGCGCCATCCTGAGCCAGGTCGAGGGCGCCGAGCCCCGGATGATCCACGCCTATTGGGGACGGGCGGTGGTCGAAAGCTGGATGGGCGGGTGGTGGCGACGACGACTGGTCGCGGCGTTTCGGTTTCCCGAGGAGAGATAGATGGCCCAGGTCATTCTGAGCACGGTCGGGCAGCAGGTCGGCGGCGGGGTGGGGCGTGTGATCGGCGCGACCATCGGGCGGGCGATCGACGATCGCGCCATCGCCGGTCTGGGACCAGCGCGGCAGATCGGGCCGCGCCTGGAGACGCTGAAGGTGCAGGGCACGGCCGAGGGGGCGCCGATGGCCTGCGTGTTCGGCCGGGCGCGCGTGACGGGGCAGGTGATCTGGGCGGCGCGGTTTCTGGAGGCCAAGAACAAGGGACGGGCCGGCAAGGGCGGGCCGAAGACGGTGGACTATGTCTATTCGCTGAGTTTCGCCGTGGCCCTGTGCGAAGGGGAGATCGACGGGATCGGCCGGGTCTGGGCCGACGGGCGGGCGATGGACCTGACGGGCGTCGTCATGCGGGTGCATCGCGGAGGCGAGGACCAGACGCCGGACCCCCTGATCGAAGCGGTCGAAGGGGCCGCGCCGGCCTATCGGGGCACAGCCTATGTGGTGTTCGAGGATCTGCCGCTGGGACCGTTCGGCGACCGGGTTCCGCAGCTGAGCTTCGAGGTGTTCAGGCGGCCGCGGGGGGCGAGGCCGCGTCTGGAGGACCGGCTGGAGGGGGTGTGCCTGATCCCCGGCGCCGGGGAGTTCGCCCTGGCGACCCAGGCGGTGATACGCCGCGAGGGGCTGACGCGGACGAAGGTCGAGAACGTGCACAACGGCGAAGGGCGGCCGGACCTGTTGGTCTCTCTGGATCAGTTGCAGGCGCAATCGCCCAATCTGAAGCGCGTCAGCCTGGTGGTCGGCTGGTTCGGCGACGATCTGAGGGCTGGACATTGTCGGGTGCGACCGGGGGTGGAGCGGGCCGACAAGCCGACCGAACCGATGACCTGGTCCGTGGCGGGCGTGGCGCGGCGCGACGCCTATGAGGTCAGCCGGGTGGACGGGGCGCCGGCCTATGGCGGAACCCCGTCGGACGAGAGCGTGCGCCAGGCGATCCGTGAGCTGAAGGCGCGCGGGCTGGAGGTGACGCTGTATCCCTTCGTCTTCATGGACTGCCCCGGCTATCCGTGGCGGGGGCGGATCGCGGGTGAGGACGGGGCGGGCGCCGCAGCCCAGGCGGCGGCCCTGTTCGGGGGTGCGACCGATTGGGGGCTGCGTCGGATGGCGCTGCACTACGCCCGGATCGTGGCGGAGGAGGGGGCGGACGGCCTGCTGATCGGATCGGAGATGCGGGGGCTGACCTGGACGCGCGATGCGGCGGGCGGCTTTCCGGCGGTCGATCAGTTCCGCGCCTTAGCGGCCGAGTGCCGGGCGGTGGTCGGGCCGGGTGTCGCGCTGTCCTACGCCGCCGACTGGAGCGAATATTTCGGGCGGCAGGCGGAGGAGGAGGTGCTGTTCCACCTGGACCCGCTGTGGGCCGATCCGAACATCGATCATGTGTCGATCGACTGGTATCCGCCGCTGACCGACTGGCGCGAAGGCGAGGGCGGCGTGGACGCCGACCAGTTCGCGGGGGCCGCCGACCCGGCCTATCTGGCGGCGGGGGTGGCGGGCGGCGAGGGCTTCGACTGGTATTATGCGAGCGAGGTCGACCGGGCGGCCCAGGTGCGGACGCCCATCGTCGACGGGGCGCACGGCGAGGACTGGCTGTTCCGACCCAAGGATCTGAAGGGCTGGTGGTCCAACCTGCATCATGACCGGCCGGGCGGGGTGCGGTCGCCGACGCCGACGGCCTGGGTTCCGGGGATGAAGCCCGTGCGGTTGACGGAGTTCGGCTGTGCGGCGGTGGACCGGGGCGGCAATGCGCCGAACCTGTTTCAGGACCCCAAGAGCGGCGAGAGCGCCCTGCCGCCCTGTTCGACCGGCGCGCGCGACGACGCGATGCAGCGCGCGGCGCTGGAGGCGGTGCTGGAGCATTTCGCAGACCCAGAGAACAATCCGGTGTCGGTCGTCTATGGCGGGCCGATGCTGGAGGGGGCGGACGCCTGGTGCTGGGACGCGCGGCCGTTTCCGGCCTTCCCCGCGCGAGGCGAGGTCTGGGCGGATGCGGGCGCCTGGCGGGCCGGACACTGGCTGAACGGCCGGCTGGCCGGCGACGGCGCCGATCTGATCGCGGCGGTGCTGACGCGCGGCGGGCTGGCGCAGGACGAATGGACGGTGCAGGGCGTCGAGGGGGCGGCGGCCGGCTATGTGATCGATCGGCCGATGCGGACGCGCGATGCGCTGGAGCCGCTGCTGGCCGCCTTCGATGCGACGGCGGCCGAGCGGGACGGGCGGGTGGCGGTGATGGGTCGCACGGAGTCGGCGATAGCTATTCCTGACGAGGCGCTGGCCCTGCCGGAGGACGGGGCGTCGGAAACGACGACGCGCCGCCTGGAACGTCGGCCGGGCGCGGTGCGGGTGCGCTTCATCGACGAGACGGCCGACTATCAGACCGGGGCCGTGGTCGTACGGTCGGAAGATAGGGCGGCGACCGGGGGCGGGGTGGATATGGACCTGCCGGTCGTCTGCGGCGGGAGTCTGGGGCGTGCGACGGCCGAGCGGGCGCTGGAGGGCGAGGCGACGCAGAGCCTGGCCCTGACCCTGGCGCTGGGTCCGCTGGAGGCGCTGCGGCTGGAACCGGGCGACGGGGTGAGGCGGGGCGGAAGGGACTGGCGCGTGACGCGGATGGACCTGGATGAGGCGCCCAAGGCCGTGCTGGAGCCGGCGTCGGCGCCTCGGCCGGTGGTCGAGGACGACGACTGGCGCGGCGGGGAGACGCCGGGGACGGTGGGGGCGCCGTTCCTGGCGCTGCTGGATTTGCCGCCGCTGATGGGGCGCGAGACGGATGCGCGGCCGTTGATGGCGGTGGCGGCCGATCCGTGGCGGCCGATGCGGCTGCACGCCGGAGCGTCCGACCAGACGCTGACGCCGCGCGGGGAGGCGACGACGCCGGCGACGGCGGGCGTGCTGGTTGAGCCGCTGGGGCCGGGTCTGCGCCATCGCTGGGACGAAGCGCAGGCGCTGACGGTGCGGGTCGAGGGCGTGTCGCCGCAAAGCGCGTCGAAAGAGGCGGTGCTGGGCGGCGCCAACGCTCTGGCCGTTTGGACCACGGCGGGATGGGAGGTGATTCAGTATCGGACCGCGGCCCTGGTCGGCGAGGAGGTGTGGCGGCTGACGGGTCTGTTGCGCGCGCAGCAGGGGACGGAGGTGGAGATGCGGGCGGGCGCGGCGGCGGGGGCGGTCGTGATCTTTCTGGACGAAAGCCTGACGCGGGTCGAGATCGGACCGGGCGAGCGGGGGGTGCCGCTGATCTGCCGCGCCGGTCCCGCCGGGGCGTCGCCGGGCGGGGCGGGCTTTTCCGAGGCGGCGTTCACCCTGGAAGGGCGGCAGGCGCGCCCCTGGTCGCCCAGCGGCGTGACGGTCGAGGCGACGACGGCGGGGCGGATCGTGCGTTGGACGCCGCGCGTGCGTCTGTACGGCGACCCCTGGGACGGGGAACCGGCGGGGGTCGATCCCCTGCGGTTCCGCCTGCGGGTGCTGGACGGCGACGCGGTGCGGCGCACGATGACGGTCGAAGGGGAAGAAGCCCTGTACGCCGCAGCCGATCTGGCGGCGGACTTTGCGGACGGGCCCGGCGGTTCGGCGCGGATCGCCGTGAGCCAGTGGGGCGAGCGCTGGGGCTGGGGCGTGGAGGCGGAAATCGCTCTGGACTGACGATTATGGGCGATTATGGGCGTCCGACCCTTTCGGGGCGGCGAGCCATGGCTTAACTGACAGCCTCTCTTCTTTTTCAGTCGGAGCGACATCGGACGTGGCAGGCGATCCCTACAAGGAACTGGGCGTTTCCAAGGGCGCGAGCGCGGACGAGATCAAGAAGGCGTTCCGCAAGCTGGCCAAGGACCTGCACCCGGACAAGAATCCGGGCGACAAGGCCGCCGAGGAGCGGTTCAAGCGCATCACGGCCGCCTTCGACATCGTTGGCGACAAGGAGAAGCGCGCCAAATACGACGCGGGCGAGATCGACGCCGACGGCAAGGAGCAGTTCCGGGGCTTCAGCGGGGGCGGTCGCCCGGGCGGCAATCCGTTCGGTCAGGGCGGCGGCTTCGGCGGCTTCTCAAGCGGCGGCGGCGGGCCGGGCGGTCGGGCCAGTTTCGACGGCGTCGACCTGGACGATCTGTTCGGCATGTTCGGCGGGGCGGGACGACAGCGCGGCGCGCGTGACTTCACCGCGCGCGGCCAGGACGTGAAGGCGACCCTGGACATCAGCCTGGAAGACGCCATCGCCGGGGCGACGCGGCGCATCCAGTTCTCGGACGGGCGGACGCTGGACGTGACCATCCCCAAGGGGGCGTCGGACGGCCAGACCATCCGTCTGCGCGGCCAGGGCGCGCCGGGACGGGGCGCGGAGAACGGCGACGCCCTGATCGAATTGCGGATCGAACCGCACCCGATCTATCGCCGCGAGGGGGCGGACCTGACCATGGATCTGCCGGTGTCGGTTCCCGACGCCGTTCTGGGCGCCAAGGTGCGCGTGCCGACGCCCGAGGGGGCGGTGCAGATGACCATTCCGGCGGGCTCGAACTCGGGCAAGATACTGAGGCTGAAAGGACGCGGGGCTTTCGACAAGGGGCGGCGCGGAGATCTGATGGCGCGCCTGGTCGTGACCCTGCCGGACCAGCCGGACGAGGCCCTGACCAAGTTCGCCGAGGACTGGCGCGCCAATCGGCCCTATACGCCAGGACGCTGAGCGCTCAAGCGGCGCGAAGCGTGGTAGCGCGGGAGAGACATGACATGATCGCCAGGCCCGACATCAAGCCCGCGCGGCCGTGGTTCTCGTCCGGCCCGACGGCGAAACGGCCGGGGTATCGGCTGGGCGATCTGCCGCAGGAGCTGCTGGGGCGGGGCATCCGCGCGCCCGAGGTGGTGGAGCGGTTCGCCCATGGCCTGAGGCGCACGCGCGCGGTGCTGGAAGTGCCGGAAAGCCATGTGCTGCTCTATACGCCCGGCTCCGACACCGGGGCGGTCGAGGCGGCGCTGTGGGGGATGCTGGGCGAACGACCCGTGCAGGTCTTGGCCTTCGAGAATTTCGGCCTGACCTGGCTGGCGGACGTGCGCGATCATCTGAAGCTGACGCCCGAGGCCCTGACGGCGCCGTGGGGCGACCTGCCCGACCTGGACCAGGTGGATTGGTCCAAGGATGTGGTGTTTCCCTGGAACGGCACCACCTCGGGCGTGCGCGTGCCGAACGGCGACTGGATCGCCGACGATCGCGAGGGGCTGGCCATCTGCGACGCGACCTCGGCCGCCTTCGCCATGCCGCTGCCGTGGGACAGGCTGGATGTGGTGACGTTCAGCTTCCAGAAGGCGCTGGGCGGCGAGGCCGGGATCGGGGTCATGGCCCTGTCGCCGCGCGCCGTTGCGCGGCTGGATTCCTATCGGCCGGATCGGCCGGTGCCCAAGGTGTTGCGGATCACGGACGGCAAGGGGTTCGACCGGGCCCTGGCCGACGGGGTGGCGATGAACACCTTCTCGATCCTGACCATCGAGGACTGGATCGACGCCCTGGACTGGGCCGAGGGCGTGGGCGGATTGGCGGAGTTGATCCGGCGCACCGACGCCAACTATGCGGCCCTGGCCGCCTGGGTCGAACGGACGGACTGGATCGATTTTCTGCCCGAACGGCCCGAAATCCGCTCGACGACCTCGGTGTGCCTGAAGTTCGTCGATCCGCGCGTGACAAGCCTGGACGACAAGAGACAGAAGGCCTTCGTTACCCGATTCAAGGCCCTGCTGGAGGGGGAGGCGGCCGTGTTCGACATGGAGCCGCATCGCAACGCCCCGCCGGGCCTGAGACTGTGGTGCGGCTGCACCGTCGAGACGGCGGACGTGGTCGCGGCGACGCCGTGGCTGGAGTGGGCGTTCGAGACGGCGGTCGCCGGAGTCGGATAAATCCGACTGACGGGACGACACCGGACGATTCCCCGGCTATAGGCTGCGCCCGCATTCAGCGGAGACAGTGTTTTGGCGAACGTAGCGGTGGTCGGCGCCCAGTGGGGCGACGAAGGCAAGGGCAAGATCGTGGACTGGCTGTCCAACCGCGCCGACATGGTGGTGCGGTTCCAGGGCGGCCACAACGCAGGCCACACCCTGGTCGTGGACGGCAAGGTCTATAAGCTGGCGCTGCTGCCCAGTGGCGTGGTGCAGGGCAAGCCGTCGATCATCGGCAACGGCGTGGTAGTCGATCCCTGGCATCTGGTCGGGGAGATCGAGAAGATTCAGGCGCAGGGCGTGGCGATCACGCCCGACATCCTGACCATCGCCGACAACGCATGTCTGATCCTGCCCATCCATCCGGCGCTGGACGTGGCGCGGGAAGCGGCGGCCAGCGCGCCGGGCGCCAAGATCGGCACGACCGGGCGCGGCATCGGTCCGGCCTATGAGGACAAGGTGGGCCGTCGCGCCATCCGCGTCTGCGACCTGGCCAACGCCGACGACCTGAAGATCAAGATCGACCGGCTGCGCTCGCACCACGATCCATTGCGGGCAGGTCTGGGGCTGGAGCCGATCGACCCCGAGGCCCTGCTGGCGCAGTTGCTGGAGATCGCGCCCAAGATCCTGCCCTATGTAAAGCCGGCCTGGCGGGTGCTGGATCAGGCGCAGAAGACCGGCAAGCGCGTGCTGTTCGAGGGGGCGCAAGGGGCGTTCCTGGACGTGGATCACGGCACCTATCCCTATGTCACCAGCTCCAACACCGTGGCGGGACAGGCGGCGGCGGGCTCGGGCATCGGGCCGCGCGGCGTTGGCTATGTGTTGGGCATCGTGAAGGCCTATACGACCCGCGTGGGCGAGGGACCGTTCGCCTGCGAACTGAACGACGCGGTCGGCGAGCATCTGGCGACCGTGGGGCGCGAGGTCGGGGTGAACACCGGCCGGGCGCGACGCTGCGGCTGGTTCGACGCCGTGCTGGTGCGTCAGTCGGTGGCGATCAACGGCATCGACGGGATCGCGCTCACCAAACTCGACGTGCTGGACGGGCTGAAGACGCTGAAGATCTGCGTCGGCTATCGGGTCAACGGCGAGGTGCTGGACTATCTGCCTTCCAGCCTGAAAGACCAGGCGGCGGCCGAGCCGGTGTTCGAGGAATTGGACGGCTGGGACGAGAGCACCGGGGGCGTGCGCAGCTTCAAGGACCTGAACGCCCACGCCCTGAAATATGTGCGCCGGATCGAGGAACTGATCGGCGCGCCGGTCGCCCTGCTGTCCACCAGCCCCGAGCGGGACGATACGATCCTGATGCGCGACCCCTTCCTGGGGTGAGGTCGGGATTCAAGGCGTTTTAACCAGATCGATATAAGGGTTTTCGCGTAAAGACGACGGAGCCCTTCCTTGTTCGCCGCTGACCCCAAGACGCTGAGCCGCCTCGAACCTGTCGTGCGGCGGACGATCATCATCGACCCCAACGCCTCGGCGGTGCGGTTGCTGGCGGACGTCATGAAGGGGTTGGGCGCGCGCGAAATCTATTCCGAGAGCGACGAGGAGCGGGCTCTGGAACTGGCGCGTGACGTCGAGCCCGGCATCATCTTCATCGAGCGGTCGGGCGAGACGCTGAATGGCGAGACGCTGGCGCGTCGCATCCGCCGTTCGAACATGGTCTGCCGGATGTCGCCGATCATCATGGTGACGAACGAGGCCACGGCCGCCGCCATCAAGGGCGCGCGCGACGCCGGGGTGCATGAATTCCTGAGAAAGCCGTTCACGACCGGCGACCTGTTCAAGCGGGCCGTGAACGTGGCGACGAAGCCTCGACCCTGGGTCGAGGCGGTGGGGTACGTCGGGCCTGATCGCCGACGCTTCAACTCGGGCGAATATTCGGGAACGCGCAAACGGCGGGGCGACGCGGCGGCCGATTCCGTGGAGGCCACGCGCGATCAGGCGATCCGCATACTGGTCGCGGCCATGACCCAGTTCGACCAGGACCCCGCCCAGGCCACGCGCGCCATCCGCCAACAGGCCGCGACATTGAAGGCGGTGGCGGTCAAGACGTCCGACACGCAGCTTGCGATCGCCGCGGGCGGGCTGGAGGCCTATATGACCGCCGGACCGGCGACCAAGGCGGGGCTGGCCCAGCCGATCGGCGCGATCATGGCCCTGGCGCAACCGTCAGCCGCGCCGATGGCGCGAGCGTCCTGATCCAACCGGGCGGGACGACGCCTCAGGCGTCGACCAGATTCCGCTCCTCGGCCGCTGCACGCATGGCCTTCTGCAGCTTTTCGAAGGCGCGAACCTCGATCTGACGCACGCGTTCGCGCGACACGCCGTACTGGCCGGCGAGCTCCTCCAGGGTGACGGGATCGTCCTTGAGGCGGCGCTCGGTGAGGATGTGCTTTTCGCGGTCTGTCAGCTCCTCCATGGCCTCCTGAAGAAGGCTCATGCGGATGCCCTTTTCCTCGTCGTCGGCCAGCTGGGTCTCCTGGGAGACGGCCGTATCGTCGGCCAGCCAGTCCTGCCACTCGCTTTCGCCGTCCGAGCGGAGCGGCGCGTTCAAAGAGGCGTCGCCGCCCAGGCGGCGGTTCATGTCGGTGACTTCCTGCTCGGACACGCCCAGCTTGGTGGCGATAGCGGAGAGGTGTTCGGGGTGCAGGTCGCCTTCCTCGAAGGCCGAGATCTGGCTCTTGGCCTTGCGCAGGTTGAAGAACAGCTTCTTCTGCGCCGCCGTGGTGCCCATCTTCACAAGCGACCAACTGCGCAGGATGTATTCCTGGATCGACGCGCGAATCCACCACATGGCGTAGGTCGCCAGGCGGAAACCCTTGTCCGGGTCGAACTTCTTGACGGCCTGCATCAGGCCGACGTTGCCTTCGGAAATCACTTCGCCGATCGGCAGGCCGTAGCCGCGATAGCCCATGGCGATCTTGGCCACCAGGCGAAGGTGGGAGGTGACGAGACGGTGGGCGGCCTCGGGGTCCTGGTGCTCTGACCAACGCTTGGCGAGCATGAACTCCTCGTCCTTGGTCAGCATCGGAAATTTGCGGATTTCCGTCAGATAACGCGACAGGCCCTGTTCAGGCGACATCACCGCGAGCGTGTTGTTGGCAGCCATATTAAGGTCCCTCCGACCGTATAGAACGAGCGGGTTCTCCGGTATCGGCCACCGAGCGTGCGCCGACCTCTCACCCCTCAACCGGCAAAGTAGCGATGGGTTGCCGCCTTTTTTAGGGGCGGATCGTCACACGATGGCGTGACCGTGACCCAGGCGCCACTCGCGCCGACCAACGTCCCATATGGGGCATGTCAGTTTTTATTCAAGACTGTGTGCGTCAGAGGCCCAGAATGGTGCGATAGGTCGGGTGGACCACGTCCGCATGCTCGGGATGCTTCTGCACATAGGCCGCGAAGAAGGGGCAGACCGGCAGGATCAGCAGGCCGCGCGCCCGGGCGTCGGCAAGGACATGGCGGGCCAGCCGGCTGGCGATCCCCTGTCCTTCCAGCCGTTCCGGCACCAGAGTTTCGGTGATCATCAGATTGGGCGGGGACGGATTGTAGGTGACGACCGCCGTCTCGCCGTCGACGGCCAGTTCGTAGCGGCTGCGGCTGGCGTTGTCGTGGATGTCGGGGTCGAGCATGGACGGCCTCACAGGTCGGCGAGCAGGGATTGAAGCCGCAGCATATCCCGAGGCGGCGCGGTTTCGAACCGCAGGCGTTCGCCGGTCACGGGGTGAACGAAGCCTAGGACGGCGGCGTGCAGGGCTTGCCGGGTCAGGCCGGCCTCGGCGATGGCGGCGCGAACGGGGGCCGCCGGACTGCCCGATCCATAGACGGCGTCGCCCAGGATCGGAGCGCCCTTCGAGGACAGATGGACGCGAATCTGATGGGTGCGGCCGGTGTGCAGGGTGCAGGCGACCCGCGCCGCCAAGGGGGCGCCGCCTGGGCGCACTGGTTCGCCGAAGGTCCGCTGGACGACATAGTCGGTGACGGCTTCACGGCCGCCGGTCTTCAGCACCGCCATCTTCTTGCGGTCACCGGTGGAGCGGCCGATGCGGGTCGCGATCCGGCCCTGGGCGGGCGAAGGCGCGCCGCGTGTCAGGGCGATGTAGGTGCGCTCAATGTCATGAGCGGCGAACAGGGCGGACAGCCCCGCATGGGCGCGGTCGGTCTTGGCCGCGACCATGACGCCCGAGGTGTCCTTGTCCAGGCGATGGACGATGCCGGGGCGGGCGACGCCGCCGATGCCCGACAGGCTGTCGCCGCAATGGGCCAGAAGCGCATTGACCAGGGTGCCGGTCTCCGAACCCGGCGCCGGATGGGCGGCCATGCCGGCGGGCTTGTCGATCACGATCAGGTCCGCATCCTCGTAGAGGACCGTCAGGGGGATAGCCTCGGCCTGCGGGGTTGCGGGCGTGGGCGGGGGCACGACGACGGTGTAGAGGCCGGGCAGGGCCTTGGCCGAGCCGCCGGTCAGAACCTGGCCGTCACGGCGGACGGCGCTGTCGGCCAGCAGCGCCTGGAGGCGCGCGCGCGACAGGGCGGGAAAAGCGTCCGCCAGGGCCTTGTCCAGGCGGACGCCGGTTGCGTCGATGCGCGCTTCCAGCCGCTCGCCCAGCGAGGCGTTCAGAGCGGCGTCCAGCGGCGCGTCTTCGTCGTCGATCAGATCAGGGTCGGCCACGCCCCTTCCTAGCACGACCGGCCGCTTGCGCGAGGGCGGTATGGCGGTCGATAGTGCGTCGGGGCGTAGGGGATATTCGATGAGGCGGTGGATCATCGCGGGCGGCGTCGTCGCCCTTGCGGCCCTCTCGGGCAGTTGCACGACCATGAGCAAGGACGAATGCCTGGCCGGCGCCTGGGGCGAGAAGGGCTATGCCGACGGGACGGCGGGCTATCCGATGACGCGTTTGGACGACCACGCCAGGGCCTGCGCCAAGTTTCAGGTCGCACCCAATCCGGCCGCCTATGAATCGGCGCGCGAGGATGGATTGCGGACCTATTGCACCCTGCGGCGCGGCTGGGAGGAAGGACGATCGGGCAATACCTACTACGGAGTCTGCCGGCCCGAGGAGGAGGCGGCCTTCCTGCCCGCCTATCAGGACGGGCGGCGGCTGCACGATGTGGAAGAGGCCGCGTCCTCGGCCGAAAGCGCGCTGAACAGCGCCGAGGCCCGCATCGCCGATCGCGAGGACAAGCTGGAGGCCAAGGAGCGCGAACTGCGCGGCGAGGGTCTGACGGACGAACAGAAGGAACGGGTGCGCGACCGCATCAACGAGGTGCGCGGCGAAATCCGCCAGGCGCGTCGCGCGGCGCGGGAGGCGCGCGACGCCCTGGACCAGGCGGAATGGGACCTGCGCCGGGTACTGCTGGACCTGACCGGCCGCTATCCGATCTGAGCGAGGGCCGATGTCGGTCCGACAAGCATGACACCGCCAGCAGGCCCGCGGTGCGGACGCGCGAAGAGCCGTTTCCAAGCGACATTCAGCGGCGAGAGGCCGTAGTCCTCGCGACCGTCAGACGTCGACGGCGGCGTCCAGGGCGTTCTCCTGGATGAACTCGCGGCGGGGTTCGACGACGTCGCCCATCAGTTTGGCGAACAGGTCGTTGGCCTCTTCCTCGTGCTCGACCGAGACCTGCAGCAGAGTGCGGGCGTTGACGTCCAGCGTCGTCTCCCACAACTGCTCGGGGTTCATCTCGCCCAGACCCTTGTAGCGCTGGATGGCCAAGCCCTTCTTGCCGGCGTCCAGCACGGCGTTAAGCAGGTCCAGAGGCCCGCGGATCGTCGTCGACCTGTCCTTGCGACGATAGACGGCCGGGGCGGCGAAGACGCCGTCGAAGGCGGCCGCGCGTTCGGCCAGACGGCGGGCGTCCAGCGAGCGGATCAGCGTCTCTTCCAGCACGATGGTCTCCTGCACGGCGCGGCGGGTGCGGGAGAAGACGACCGCGCCCTGGGCGCCCGGCGCGCCGGACCATTCGCCATCGCCTTCTTCGGCATAGAGGTTCAGGCGGACGGCGGCGGCCGCCGCCGCTTCAGCTACGTCAGCGTTTTCGGCGAACAGACCGGCCAGGGCCGCCTGTTCGATGGCGAAGGCGGGCGCGCGCTGGCTGAGGCGGTCCACGCCCGCCTTGAAGGCCTTGGCCTCGCGCACCAGCGACTGCAGGTCCAGGCCCAGGCGGCGCTCGCCCGTCGACAGGTCCAGTTCGGCCTCCGACGAGCCTTCCTCGATCAGATAGGCGTCCATCTCGGCCTGATCCTTGAGGTAGCGCGACTGCTTGCCCTTGGAGACCTTATAGAGCGGCGGCTGGGCGATATAGACGTGGCCCCGCTCGATCAGCTCGGGCATCTGACGATAGAAGAAGGTCAGCAGCAGGGTGCGGATGTGGGCGCCGTCGACATCGGCGTCGGCCATCAGGATGATCTTGTGATAGCGCAGCTTGTCGGCGTTGAAATCGTCCCGCCCGATGCCGGTGCCCAGCGCCAGGATCAGGGTGCCGATCAGGTCCGACGACAGCATCCGGTCAAAGCGCGCGCGCTCCACGTTCAGAATCTTGCCGCGCAGGGGAAGGACGGCCTGGTTCTCGCGGTTGCGCGCCTGTTTGGCCGATCCGCCGGCGGAATCGCCCTCGACGATGAACAGTTCGGACTTGGCCGGATCGCGTTCCTGACAGTCAGCCAGCTTGCCCGGCAGGCTTGAGATTTCCAGCGCCGACTTGCGCCGCGTCAGGTCGCGCGCCTTGCGGGCGGCTTCGCGCGCCGAGGCGGCCTCGATGATCTTGGAGACGATCATCTTGGCCTCGACCGGGTGCTCCTCAAACCAGGTGGACAGGCCTTCCGAACACAGGTTCTCGACCGCCGGACGCACCTCGGACGAGACCAGCTTGTCCTTGGTCTGGGAGCTGAACTTGGGGTCCGGAACCTTGACCGACAGCACGCAGGTCAGGCCTTCGCGGGCGTCCTCGCCGGTCGGCGCGACCTTCTCCTTCTTGGCCAGGCCGGAGCTTTCGATATAGCCGCCCATCACCCGCGTCAGCGACGCGCGGAAGGCCGACAGGTGGGTGCCCCCATCCCGTTGCGGGATGTTGTTGGTGAAGCACAGCATGGTCTCGTGATAGCTGTCATTCCACCACAGGGCCAGGTCCAGCTCGATCCCGTCCTTACGCCCGCGAATGACGATGACGTCTTTCAGCAGGGGCTGTTTGGACTTGTCCAGGTGGCGCACGAAGGCCTCGACCCCGCCCTCATAGTGCAGGGTGATGTCGACCGGCTCGGCATGGCGCATGTCGGCCAGACGGATGACCACGCCCGAGTTCAGGAAGGCCAGTTCGCGCAGCCGGTGTTCCAGCGTCTTGAAGTCGAAATCGATGTGGCTGAAGGTCGTGATCGAGGGGAAGAAGGTGACTTCCGTCCCGCTCTGCGGCTGGCCCGCCTTGTCGCCCGTCGTGCGGATCGGGGCGACGCCCGTGACTTCCAGCGACTTGGCCGTGTCGCCGCGCTCGAAACGCATTTCGTGCTGTTTGCCGTCGCGATAGATCTTCAGCTGAAGCCAGTCGGACAGGGCGTTCACCACCGACACGCCCACGCCGTGCAGACCGCCGGACACCTTGTAGGAGTTCTGGTCGAACTTACCGCCCGCGTGCAGCTGGGTCATGATGACCTCGGCCGCCGACACGCCTTCCTCGGCGTGGATGTCGGTGGGAATGCCCCGGCCGTTGTCGGTGACGGTGACCGAGCCGTCGGCGTTCAGGATGACCTGGACCAGATCGGCGTGACCGGCCAGGGCCTCGTCGATGGCGTTGTCCACCACCTCATAGACCATGTGGTGCAGGCCCGAACCGTCGTCGGTGTCGCCGATATACATGCCGGGGCGTTTGCGCACGGCGTCCAGGCCTTTGAGAACCTTGATGGAATCGGCGCCGTATTCAGGCTGGTCGGCAATCGGATCGGTCATGAAGTCATTGGCTCTGAAGTCCCGACCGGGACAGGGATGGAGCGCCGCGAACAACGCTCGAATCGACGGCGGGATCGCACCGCGCCGAAGTCCGCAACATATAGGAAATTCCGGCGAAAAAGCGAGACCTGACCGTGTTTCCGAGGTGTCCGTCGGCTAGTCCGTCTCCAGCGCCCCGCCCGCGACGCGCACGAACTGGGCGCGGCCCTCCAGACCGGCGAACAGACCGCGTTCGGTGCCGGTCATGAAGGCCTGCAGATCAAGGGCGGCAATCTCGTCGAACAGGGCGTCGCGCCGGCGTTCGTCCAGATGCGCCGGGGCTTCGTCCAGCAGCAGGACGGGCCGCGCCGACCCGGCGACGGCGGGGTCCGACAGGCGCGCGATCTGGGCCAGGATCAGGTTCAGCACCAGCGCCTTTTGCTCGCCCGACGACCCCTCCGCCGCCGGGCGGTTCTTCTCGCGGTGCAGGGCGGTCAGGTCGGTGCGGTGCGGCCCGAACAGGGAGCGACCGGCGGCGCCGTCGCGGGCGCGGGCGCGGGCCAGACCCTCGCGGATCGCGGCGGCGATCTCATCCTCCTCAGCGCCCGCCTCGGCCATCTGCTCGGCGGCCCCGTCCAGCCCCAGGTCCGCCTGCGGGAAAGGCCGGTCGCCACGGGCGTCGATGGCGGCCTGAAGGGCGTGCAGCGCCGCAACACGAGCCATCGCCGCGCGGGCCCCCGCCTCGCCCAGACGCGCCTCCAGCGCATCCAGCCAGACCGGATCGGCCTCCCGGCCGTCGGCGGCGTCGTTCAGCAGCCGCAGCCGCTCACGCAGCGCCTTGTCATAGGCCGATATGCTGGCGGCGTGATCGGGATCGGCGGCGAAGACCAGCCGGTCGAAGAACTTCAGCCGTTCGGCCCGCGCGTCCGAGAACAGCCGGTCCTGTTCGGGGGTGGCCCACACCGGCCGCAGATAGTCCAGCAGCCGCCCCGGCGGCGCCGTCTCGCCGTCGATCCGCACGATCCGCCGCGCCGCGCCCGCCGTCTGAACCCCGGTGCCCAGCCGCGTCTCATCGTCCAGTTCGACCATGACGGCCCAGGCGCGGCCGACCGCCTCGCCCGGTTCGCGCCGCCCCATCTCGGCGGCGACGGCGCCCCGCAGTCCCTTGCCGGGGGTCAGAAGGCTGATCGCCTCCAGCAGATTGGTCTTTCCCGCCCCGTTCGGCCCATGCAGCACCACAGGCCCGGAGGTCATCTCCAGCCGCGCGCCCGCATAGGAGCGGAAGTCGGTGAGGGTGAGGGAGATGATCACAAGTGGCGAGTGGCGAGTGGCGAGTGGCGAGTCATGCGAACTGATCCTGTTCGCCACTCGCCACCAATCACTCGCCACTGACTAAACCCGCAACGGCATCAGCACATACTGCACGCCCGGATCGCCCGGATCGAGCACCAGGGTGGGGCTGGCGGGGTCGGCGAAGCGGAAGGCGGCGTTTTCGCCGGTGATCTGGCCGGCGACGTCCAGCAGGTAGCGGGCGTTGAAGCCGATCTCGAACGGTTCGTCGGAATAGCCGATCTCGACCTCTTCCTCGGCCTGGCCCGCCTCCATGTTGCGGACGGTCAGCTTCACCCGGTCGTTGTCGAAGGCCAGCTTCACCGAGCGGCTCTTTTCCGCCGAGATGGTGGCCACGCGGTCGACGGCCTTGGCGAACAGGGCGTTGTCGATGTCAGCCTGTTTGTCGTTGCCGCGTGGGATGACGCGCAGATAGTCGGGGAAGGCGCCGTCGATGACCTTGGACGTCAGGGACGCCTCGCCCATCTGGAAGCGGATCTTCTGGGCCGAGACCTGAACCTCGACCGGGCCGCTGGCGTCGTCCAGCAGACGGCGGACCTGATCGACCGTCTTGCGCGGCACGATGACGCCGGGGCCGCCCGCAGCGCCTTCCGGCGCCGGGGTTTCGGCCAGAGCCAGGCGGTGACCGTCGGTGGCGACGGCGCGCAGCAGGGGAATGCCCTGTTCGGCGACCGTGTGCAGATAGAGGCCGTTCAGATAGTAGCGCGTTTCTTCCGTCGAGACGGCGAACCGGGTCTTGTCGATCAGCCGGGCCAGGTCCTCCTTGGGCAGGACATAGGCGGCCCCGGCGCTGTCGGTGGACATGACGGGGAAGTCGCCCGCCGGCAGGACCGGCAGGTTGAAACGCGACCGACCGGCCGAGACGACCAGGCGCGGATCGTCGCCCGAATAGAGCAGGGAGACCTCGGCGCCTTCCGGCAGCTTCCTGACGATCTCGTACAGGGTGTGGGCGGGGGCGGTGATCTGGCCCTCGACCTGCACCTGGGCCTCGGCCTCGTCCACCATCTCCATGTCCAAGTCGGTGGCGGCGAAGGCCAGCCGGTCGCGTCCGGCACTGAGCAGGACGTTGGACAGGATCGGAATCGTGTTTCGACGTTCGACGACGCTCTGCACATGGCCCAGGGCCTTCAGAAGCGCGGATCGTTCGATGGTCAGTTGCATGTGTCTCGCCCGGCTGCGGCGACTCCCCAGAGAGGCCGCGATAGAGGGTCTAGGACACTAACGGATCAGGCGGCGAGAGCAAGGAAGGCCGCCAAAGCCGTTCACAGTTTTCTCCTTCCCCGCTCGGGGGAGGGGGGAGCATCGTGCGCTTTAGCCCCGCAGCTTGCGTGTCAGGGCCTCGACGTCGCGAGCGATCTGATCGTCCTGCGGCATCAACTCCTCGATCTTGCGCACGCCGTGCAGGACGGTGGTGTGATCGCGCCCGCCGAAGCGACGGCCGATGTCGGGATACGACCGGGTCGTGTGCTGCTTGCACAGATACATGGCGATCTGGCGCGGACGGGCCACCGACCGGGTGCGGCGTTCGCTGAGCAAATCGGCCTGTTTCAGGTTGAAGTGGTCGGCGACCGTCTTCTGGATCTCGTCGACGGTGATGCGACGTTCGGGCCCGCCGCGCAGGGCGGCGCCCAACAGGACCGAAGCCTCGTCCACCGACACCGACGACAGGCGCGCGCCCGCCGCAGCGGCCAGGGTGTTCACGGCGCCCTCCAGTTCGCGCATAGAACCGGGGGTGCGGTCCACCAGCTGGGCCAGGACCTCGGGGGCGGCCTCGCCCTGGACGACGCCCAGCGCCGAGAGGGCCTTCAAGCGGTTACGGGCCACGGCGATCTTCAGCTCGCGGTCGCCCGCCTCGACCGGGCAGGTCAGGCCGGCGGCCAGATGGCTGCGCAGGCGCGGCTCGACCTCGGTCAGGGCCATGGGCGCGCGGTCGGCCGAGAAGACGATGCGTTTGCCGTCCTCGATCAGGGCGGTCAGGGTCGACAGCAGTTCTTCCTGGGTCGAGGTCTTGCCGCCAACGAACTGCACGTCGTCCAGCAGCAGCATGTCGGCCGAACGCAGGCTTTCCTTGAAGGCGGCGGTCGAACGGTCCTGCATGGCCTTGACGAAGGTGGACAGGAAACGCTCGGCGGTCAGATAGACCACCTTGGCCTGGGGCCGCAGGCGCTGGGCCTCCCAGGCGATGGCGTTCAACAGGTGGGTCTTTCCGTAGCCATAGGGACCGCAGAAGAAGACGGGGTTGAAATGGCCGTCGGCCCAGCTGGCCACCTGTTTGGCGATGGCCAGGGCGAAGGCGTTGCCCTGGCCCTCGATGAAGCTGTCGAAGGTCAGGCGGTCCTGCAGGCCGGCGGCGCGCACGGCGCGGGCGCCGTCGGCGATGGGGGCCACGGTCGGGGCCGACAGATGGGCCGAAGAGGAGAGGGCGGCCAGACGCGGGCCGGCGTCCACCACATTGCCGCCCACGGCGGTCGCCGGCGGGACCGAGCCGACTTCGGCGCGGCAACGCACGTCCAGGCGGCGGTTCAGCCCGTCCAGGCCGAGCCACAGCTCGTTCATGCGACGCAGGGCGTTCTTGCGCACCCAGTCGCGGGCGTAGGCGGTGGGCGTGACCAGGATCAGATGACCGGCGCTGTCCACGCGCACGGCCGAAGGGGCGATGTAGGACGAGAAGGGGCCGTCGCCGATCTCGGCGCGCAGGCGCACCGAAGCCTCGTTCCAGATGCGGTCCGGATCCGTCATGCCCGATCCATTCGTCGCACCCGCCATAGCCGTTACGCCCCCTACCATCGTTCAGCCGCCCGCTAACAAGAACCCATTCAGCCCAACCTCCTTCCGAGATGCTTCAGGGACGACTTCTCCTGCGCCGAAAAGCGAGGCTTTTCGGACGGGGTCGAATTCCTGAACAGGCATCTCCCGCCGGCACGACACTATAAGGGTCCCGCGCCGCCTTCATCCGTGTGGGGATGGAAGTGCGTTAGAGGCCAAAACTTACGCTGAGAGCCGGGCGGGTCAACGCTGATTCGTTGGTCGATTCGCAGTTAAATTGTTTGACTCCAGCAAACGCCAATTCTGCTTGGGAAAATCCGCGTTCGACGGTCGAAATTTTGCGGCCGAACCGGATTGGAAGTTAACGGCCGAACGCGAAACGGCGAGGAAGCTGATGCTTCCTCGCCGTTGAAATCCCTAGGAAATCCCGTAACGAAACAGCGACGGCTGTTCCGTGGTCGTCGCGATCCTTTAACGGATCAGGCGGCCGACAGCTTCTTCAGCTGGGCGGCCAGACGGCTGACCTTGCGCGAGCCGGTGTTCTTGTGAACCACGCCCTTGGAGACGGCGCGCATCAACTCGGACTGGGCTTCGTTGAAGGCGGTCTTGGCCACGGCGGCGTCGCCGCCGGCCAGGGCTTCCTGGAACTTGCGCAGATAGGTGCGAACGCGCGAGCGACGCGCCTTGTTCACTTGGGTCCGCGCTTCGATCTTGCGGATCGCCTTGCGGGCGCCGGGGTTGTTGGCCATGTCAAACCTTCGAACGGAAAACGCCGCGGAGCACACGTCCACGGCGCGGAAATCTCAAGAGGGCGGGCGTATAGCGGAAAGCTGGGCGACGGTCAACGCGGAGTCTGAACGATCCGCCTGGCGCCCCTCGTTCGAGCCGGAAGCCCTGAAATGGACCCGTTCCACCTCGGCGCAACACTCTTGAACGCGCCGGCGTCGCCATTCCGTCGCAGTCGAACAATGATTTTCGAATTCTCCGAAACCTTTGCAAAGCTTCATAGTTTTGGCCGTTTTCCCGCCACCTTTGTCGCGTCTGCAACCGCTTGTTCGCTCGTAACGTCGCCGGATCGCGCCTCATGAATTCGACCGCCCTGATGCTGCTCGCACTGGCCCCCGCCGCACCGGTCCAGGCCGAGGTCGCCGCGCCCGCCGCCTCGGGCGCCGTCGAAGTCGTTCAGGAGCAGCAGGAACCGACCACCGTTCTGCCCGATGTCGTGGTCACGGCCCAGAAGCGCGGCGTGGCCCTGGGCGGACAGGAGCCTATCGTCTCCTATGACGCAACCCAGCTTCAGGCCTTCGGCGCCACCAACATCGGCGAACTGGTCACCCTGTTGGAGGCTCAGACCCGCAGCGCGCGGGGCGGGTCGCCGGTCTTTCTGGTCAACGGGCGGCGTATCTCGGGTTTTCGCGAGATCCGCGGCCTGCCGCCCGAGGCCATCGAGCGGTTCGACATCCTGCCCGAGGAAACCGCTCTTTCCTACGGCTACAGCGCCGATCAGCGTGTGGTGAACATCGTCCTGAAGGCCGACTTCAAGTCCCTCACGACCTCGGTGAACGTGTCGCGACCCGAGCAGGGCGGCCGCACCACCCTCTCCACCGAGAACAATGTGCTGCGCATCGCCGGCGGCGACCGCTGGTCGCTGGATGTCAACGGCAACAGCAGCAACAGCCTGTTCGAGACCGAACGCAACATCGATCGCAGCGACACGGGTGTTCTGTTCGACCGCATCGGCAACGTCGGCGGCGTTAACGGCGGCCAGATCGATCCCGCCCTGTCGGCTCTCGCGGGCGGGTCGATTTCAGTGGCGGGCGTTCCGACCGTCGCCGCCGCGCGGCCCGCGACGCTGGGGGATTTCGTCTCCACCGCCGGAGTGGCGCGAAACGGCGACCTGACCGCCTATCGCACCCTGCTGCCGCGTCAGGCCGAAGCCTCCATCGCCGGGACGTACAAGCACGACCTGAACGACCAGGTCGGCATGACCCTGAGCGCCAGCCTGGATGACAGCAGCAGCCGCAGTTATCTGGGCCTGCCCGGCGTCACCCTGACCCTGCCCGAGACCAGCCCCTGGTCGCCCTTTGGCGACGATGTCCTTCTCTATCGCTACATCGACCGGCCCGACGCCCTGACCCGTCAGACCAACAGCCGTACGGCCGAGTTCGGCTCGGTCTTCGACGGCTATCTGGGCGAATGGCGCTGGACCGCGACGGGCGAGTACAGCCGCGTTCGCACCGACACGACCACCGGCCGGGGCGTCAACGCCGCCGCCCTGCAAAGCGCGGTCTCGGCGGGCGACCCGAGCGTCAATCCGTTCGGCGACATCGACGGGGTGGTCACGATCGCCGCGCGCGACACCGCCAACTCCGTCGCCCAGACGGCCAACGCCGAACTGGTCTTCAACGGATCGGCCTATGAACTGCCGGCGGGCCGTCTGAACGCGACTTTCAAGGTGGGGGCCACGCACCAGTCGCTGGATTCCGAGAGTCTGCGCGGCAACGTGACGATCGACCGGTCGCAGTCGCGCGACCTGGGCTCGGTCCAGGCCAATTTCGACCTGCCCATCTCCAACCGCGACAAGGGCGTCCTGCCCAAGATCGGCGACCTGTCGGCCAATCTGAACCTGGCCTATCAGCAGCTGTCCGACTTCGGCGGGATCAGTTCGGTAGGCGGCGGGCTGAACTGGTCGCCGGTCGATCGGCTGTCGCTGTCCGCCAACTATTCCGACGCCAGCAAGGCGCCGACGATCCAGCAGTTGAACGATCCCACTCTGTCCACCCCGAACACGCCGGTGTTCGACTTCGCCACCGGCCAGACGGTGGAAATCACCCAGATCACCGGCGGCGATCCCAATCTGAAGGCCGAGGATCGCCATATCGTCAAGCTGGGCGCCAACTGGCAGCCGCTGGCCCGCACCGACTTCCGCCTGAACCTGGCCTACACCCGCACCGAAATCGACAACGAGATCGCCAGTTTCCCGGCCATCACCCCGGACCTGGAGGCGGCCTTGCCCGAGCGGTTCACCCGCGACGGCGACGGGAATCTGCTGTCCATCGACGCCCGTCCGCTGAACTTCGCCCGCCGCGAGCAGCAGGACGTGCAGTGGGGCTTCAACTTCTCGCGGCCGTTCGGCACGCCGTCGCCGACCGCTGGCGGGGAGCGGGGCTTCGGACGCGGCCCGGGCGGACCTATTGGTCCCGGCGGGGGGCGCATGGCGGGCGGTCCTCCTGGTGGCCCCGGGGGTCCGGGCGGCCGTCTACGCGGCTCCCAGGCGCCGAGCATGCAGCCGGGGCAGGGGATGTTCAACCTGTCGCTGACCCACACCTGGCGCGTTCAGGACGAGGTGGTGATCCGCGACGGCCTGGCGCCCTTGAATTTGCTGGACGGCGACAGCATCAGCGGCTCGGGCGGCCAGTCGCGCCACGAGGTCCAACTTCAGGCCGGGGCTTTCCGCAACGGCTTCGGCGCCTTCGTCAACGCCAATTGGAAATCGGGCACGACGGTGGAAAGCAACCGCCCCGGCGCGCCCGACCTGGACTTCTCGGGGCGCACGACCGTCAATCTGTTCGCCTTCGCCGACCTGACCCAGCGCGCCTCCTGGGTCGAACGCTTCCCGATCCTGAAAGGCACGCGCATCGGCTTCGGCGTGCAGAACCTGTTCGACGACCGTGTTTCGGTGAGCAGCAGCGACGGGCGTACGCCGGTCAACTATCAGTCCGACTATCTGGACCCGCAGGGACGGGTGTTCCGCATCAACCTGCGCAAGATACTGTTCTGACCGCGTTCAGACGTCAGGGCCAGACAAGGGCCAGGGCGACCAGTGCGGTGACGGCCAGCAGGGCCAGCGGGAAGAACAGACGGTCGGACATCGGGTCTCGCGGGCGACGGCGAAAGGGCGGTGGCTCTTCCTAGCATCCTTCCGCCGCCGCGCCAGCCGACACGGGCGCCGCGCCTTGACCCGCATGGGAGGGCGGCTTACCCGGTCGGATCGTTTTTGCGAGGACCGACCGAATGCCGCGCCTGATCCTGCTCCGCCACGGCCAGAGCCAATGGAACCTTGAGAACCGCTTCACCGGCTGGGTCGATGTCGATCTGACGGCGGAGGGCGAGGCCCAGGCCCGGCGCGGCGGCGAGCTGATCGCCCAGGCCGGGTTCAAGCCGGCGGTCATGTTCACCTCTGTCCTGACACGTGCCAAGCGCACCGGCGCCCTGGCCCTTCAATCGGCCGGCCTGACCGGCGTGCCGGTGATCGAGGACTGGCGTTTGAACGAGCGGCACTATGGCGGCCTGACCGGCCTCAACAAGGCCGAGACCGCCGAGAAGCACGGCGAAGACCAGGTCAAGATCTGGCGGCGCAGCTATGACGTCCCGCCGCCGCCCCTGGCGCCGGGGGGCGAGTTCGATTTCAACGCCGACCCCCGCTACGCCGGCAAGGCCATTCCGGACACCGAAAGCCTGAAAACCACCCTGGACCGGGTGAAGCCCTATTGGGACGCCGAGATCGCGCCGCGCCTGAAGGCGGGCGAGGACGTGCTGATCGCCGCCCACGGCAATTCCCTGCGCGCCATCGTCAAACTGCTGTTCAATGTGCCGGACGACCGGATCGTGGGCGTGGAAATCCCCACCGGCAATCCGCTGGAGATCGAATTGGATGCGGCGCTGAAGCCCGTTTCGGCCCGCTATCTGGACGCGGCGCGCGCCGAAGACCTGCCGCCGGTCGCCGCATGAGCGCGCACGACGTCGACCGGGGCTTCATGGCCCAGGCCATCGCCCTGGCGACAGGGCGGATGGGCGAAACCTGGCCCAATCCCGCCGTAGGCTGCGTCATCGTCAAGGACGGCCGCGTCGTGGCCCAGGCCGCGACCGCGCCCGGCGGTCGTCCTCACGCCGAGGAACAGGCCGTGCCGGCAGCCGGGGCGGACGCCGCCGGTTCGACCGTCTATGTCACGCTGGAGCCGTGCGGGGCGCGGTCCTCGGGTCGCAAGTCCTGCGCCCACTTCCTGACCGAGGCCGGGGTGGTGCGCGTTGTGGTGGCCTGTCTGGATCCGTCGCCCTTCGCGGCCGGACGCGGCACCGAGCGCCTGCGCGCCCAGGGCCTGACGGTCGAGACGGGATTGATGAGCGAGGAGGCCGCCGTCCTGTGCGAAGGCTTCCTGCACCGGCTGGAGACCGGCCGCCCCATGGTGCGCGTCAGCCGCGACGGAACGGGCTTCGACGGCCGTTTCGCCGCTTCGGCCAAGGCAGACCTGATCACCGAACTGAAACGTCTGGGGGAGGCGGGCTATACCCGGTTGTGGACAGCAGAAGGCGAACTGGCCGACGCCCTGCGTGAACAGGGCCTGCTGACGGACTGACGTTCCTCCGGCGTGAGGGCTTTCTTAAGCCGCGCGGGCCTAGGATGGCGTCATGGCCCAGGCCGCCGAACCCATTGTGCGCAAACGCCTGACCCAGGCGGAACTGGACGCGATCTGCGCCCGGCATGATCGGTTGTTCCAGGCGCGTCCCGGCGGCGCCCGCGCCGTCTTCGCCTGGATGGACCTGTCGGGACTGTGCCTGAAGGGGCGCAATTTGGCCGACGCCGACTTCGCCGCAGCCTGCCTGGAGGGTTGCGACCTTACCGGCGCGCGTCTGGACAACGCCAATTTCTTCGGCGCGGACATGCAGGATGCGATCCTGGCCGACGTCAGCCTGCGTCGCGCCGACCTTCGCGGCGCTTGCCTGCGGGGCGCCGACTTGTCGGGCGCGGACCTGTTCGAGGCCGACCTGCGCGAAGGCACGATCGCCGCCGCCGACGCCAAACTGGGCTTCAAGGTCATAGAGCCGCGTCCCCGCACCGAGACCGAAGCCCAGGGGGCCTGCCTGGCGGGCGCCAATCTTCAACGGTCGAAGATGTCGGGGGTGATGGCCGTCAAGGCCGACTTCTCGGGTGCGGTGATGAAGGACTGCAAACTGGTCCGCGCCAATCTGAAACAGGCGGACTTCCGCGGCGCAGACCTGGCGGGGGCCGACCTTTCCGGCGCCGATCTGTCCGGAGCCGATCTGCGCGACGCCATCCTGGTGGGCTGCAAGATGACGATGTCGCGCGCCGACGGCGCCGACATGGAAGGCGCGCTGACGGACAGAAGCACGGTCGGCGAACCTGTCGACCGGATGCCCGCCGCCGAAATGCTGCGCGAACACGCCCGCTGGTGCGAGACTGGTGGGGTCGAGGGTCAGCCGTCGGTCTTCGACGGCGTCGACCTGCGGCCGCTGAAGTCGATCACGGGGCTGAATCTGACCGCCCTGTCGGCCAAGGGCGCGGTCTTCTACGGCCTGGACATGGAGGGGGTGCAGTTGCAGGGCGCCCACCTCGAAAACGCCGATCTGCGTTCGGCGCGTCTCTGCCGCGCCGATCTGCGCGGGGCGCGTCTGAAAGGCGCCAAGCTGAACGGCGCGGACCTGCGCGAAGCGCAACTGGGGCCCTTGCTGCTCACGGCCGAGCGCCTGTTGTCGGCGGACCTGACGGGCGCGATCCTGAGAGGGGCGGACCTGACGGGCGCCGATCTGCGCCGCGCCGTCATGGTCGGCGCCGATCTGGGCCGGGCTGTTCTCCACGGCGCCCAGACCCGTCAGACCGATCTGACAGATGCGAACCTGACGGGCGTGCGCGGCCTGATCATCGACCAGGCCGCTTGAGGGCTTTTCAGGCCAACGCCTTGAGCTGATCGACCAAGTCGGTCTTTTCCCAGCTGAAGCCGCCGTCCGCGTCCGGTTCGCGGCCGAAGTGGCCATAGGCCGTGGTGCGAGCGTAGATCGGCTTGTTCAGGCCAAGGTGCTGGCGGATGGCGCGCGGCGTCGCCCCGCCGATCAGGTCCAGCAGCTTGTCCTCCAGCAGCGCCTCGGAGACCTTGCCGGTGCCGTGCAGATCGACGTGGATCGACTGGGGCTCGGCGACGCCGATGGCGTAGGAAATCTGGATCGTGCAGCGGTCGGCCAGTCCGGCCGCCACGACGTTCTTGGCCAGGTAGCGGCAGGCGTAGGCGGCCGAACGGTCCACCTTGGTCGGGTCCTTGCCCGAGAAGGCGCCGCCGCCGTGCGGGGCTGCGCCGCCGTAGGTGTCGACGATGATCTTGCGTCCGGTCAGGCCAGCGTCGCCGTCAGGGCCGCCGATCTCGAAGATGCCGGTCGGGTTGATGTGCCAGACGGTGCTCTCGTCGGTGAAGCCTTCGGGCAGGACTTCGAGGATGTAGGGTTTGACGATCTCGGCCACCTGTTCCGACGACAGGCCTTTGGCGTGCTGGGTCGACAGGACGATGGAGGCGGCACGAACGGGCTTGCCGTCCTTATACTCGATCGTGACCTGGCTCTTGGCGTCGGGCTCCAATTGCGAGCCGCCGGCATGACGGACCTCGGCCAGCCGCTTCAGGATGTTGTGGCTGTATTGCAGGGTCGCCGGCATCAGCTCCGGCGTCTCGTTCGACGCATAGCCGAACATGATGCCCTGATCGCCCGCGCCCTCGTCCTTCTCGTTGGTCGAGTCGACGCCGACGGCGATGTCGGCCGACTGAGCGTGCAGGAAGCAGGCGTATTCCGCCGTCCGCCAGTCAAATCCGTCCTGTTCGTAGCCGATGTCCTTGACTGCGGCGCGGACCAGCGGCTCCAGGCTGTCGATGATGCCTTGGGTGAAGGCTTCGTTCTGTTCCTTGGTGTTGCCCGGCTGGGTGGCGCGCACCTCGCCCGCCAGTACGATCCGCTGGGTCGTCACCAGGGTCTCGCAGGCCACGCGGGCCTCAGGGTCCTTCGAGAGGAAGGCGTCGACCACCGTGTCGGAAATGCGGTCCGCCACCTTGTCCGGATGGCCTTCGGATACGCTTTCCGAAGTGAAGAGAAAGGAGGAACGAGCGGCCAAGAGAGGCTCCTGTCTGTGTCTGGCCGACAGACATATAAAGATATGCTTATATCTGCAAGCGACCGCTTTTTTCTGGAAATTGGCGACACTGTGGTCCCTGCCCGAGCCATCGTGGCTGACACCCGTGTTTATTCGGGTAAACAGGAGGGCCAAGGGGAAGCGGATGCGCGACGGTCTGACGCCACGAGAAGAGGAATGCGTTCGTCTGGCCGGACAGGGGCTGGAGGACAAGGAGATCGCGGCCCGACTCAACCTTTCTCCGCGCACTGTGGGCAACCATCTGCATCGCGCCTATGCGAAGCTGGGCGTGTCCGATCGAAAGGTCGCCGCCCAGCGCCTGAGTAACGATCACTCAGGGTCGTCGATACTCATTCCCAACCCGCCCTCGATTCCGCCAGATGACGCCACGTCGGCCGGGCAATCGGACGATGGGGCATCCGACCAGACGACCAACTGGTTCTTGCCGGCGCCGCCACGTGGCGTCCTGGCGAGGGCAGGGATCATCGTCGCCGGCGCCGCCATCGCCCTGTTGCTCGCCATCGGGATCGTCACGGCGGGCATGGTGGTTCCATCCCTGTTCGACCGGCTCGCTCCCGCTGAAATGCGCTGACATCGAGCCTGCAGGGGAAAAGAGCCTATGAACAACTTGAAGGTCGGCGTCCGCGTGGCGCGACAGGTCAGAAACGCCGAGCACGCTGTCGATCAAGCCATGATCGAGGTGTGCCGCCTGGTCCAGACCGCGCTGGAAGGCCGCGTCGAAGCCCAGTTGGCCGCCGAGGTCGGGCAGAGCGCTTTGGCGAATATGGTGCGAGGGCTGAGCCAGTTGGCCGAGGTCCGCGGCGCCGTCATCGCCAGCCACGGCGAACTGGCCCAGGTCGCCGACGAACATCAGGTCGGCTGGTATCTGGACGGTCCACGCGAGAGCAAGACCGAGTCCACAAAGGGCGTCATGCCCTTCGCCATCGCAGCCTGATCGTCCTCGCCGGAATGTGGTCGCCTCTGTCCCTGCTGCTGGAGTGCCTGACCTATGTGGCCATGGCGCTTCTGCTGTGGAAGGGGCGCACGCCTGAACGGATCGTCGTGGTCGCCCTGTTCATGTTGCAGTGGGGCACGCCGCTCGTCGATGGTCTGTTCATCGGCCATTTCCGCTGGGGGGTGGCGATTCTGTCGTTCGCGATGTTCTGCCTGTTGGCAGGACTGGCGCTTCGATACGACCGGTGGTGGCTTCTACTGGCGGCCGGCGCCCAGTTAATCGCGCTTTCGACCCATTTCGCCGGTGTGGCGGGTTCGGACGCTCTGCTCTGGTCGATCGTCTCGACCCGGATGGTCGTTTGGTTCGAGCTTCTGCTTCTCGCCGTGTTCGGCGTTTGGGAGGCGCGCGCCGCGCCCTACGCCGAAAAACCCTACGCTTCCGCCGCGGCCGACGCCGCCCGCCGCTAAAATCACCGAAGGACATCGATGATGACCGCCAAAGTCCAATCCGACTTCCTGCCGCTGTTCGGCGCCTGGTTCGATACCGCCAACCTCGCGCAGTCCGCCGGCGCCCAGGCCCTTGCATCCAACGCGGGCAACTTGCTCGCGGACCTGGACCTCAGCGCAATGGTCGAGGCCGAGACGACCCTGTTGTCGCACACGCCCTCGTCGGCGACCGAGGCGGCCTGCCTTCTGGAAATCATCCGCCAGAACATCGCTGATTCCGGGCGGTCGGACGGCATGGATGTTCGGGCGCTTGGCGCCGTCCAGGCCTGGCTTGCGAGCCAAACATCCGCCGACGCCACGCTCAATGGCGTGGACCGGCTGCTGCACGAAGCCCGCGCGCGCGGCTGATCAGTCCTGCAGGCTCTTGGCGACGAGCAGCAGGGCGTCGCGCTTTTCGGCGCTGTGGATGCCGCGAAACGCGTTCAGCAGTTCCGACACGCCGGGCGCCGCCAGCGCCAGTTCGTCGCCTTCGGCCGTTTCCAGTTCACCCAACAGGGCGGCGCCGGTGGATTTCAGAACCGCCGCGATCTGCAGAAGGCGCGCCGCCGACACGCGATTGACGCCCCGCTCGTATTTCTGGATCTGTTGAAACGTCACGCCTGCGCCGGCCGCCAACTGGGCTTGGGTGATACGGAGTTCCTCGCGTCGCGTCCGGATGCGGGCGCCAATTGCGATATCCACGGGATCTGTTGCGTCGGTCATCTTGGCCTGACAAAAAAGCGGAAGTCGTGCTCAGGCCCCAAAACGCCCGCTACGTCAAGTCATGGCGTAACGAGAAGTGTCCGGCTGCGGACAAAGCTGCCGATTATCAGCTTGAAGCGTCGGTGCGAAACCGGTCGACCGGAAAATGGTGCCGCTTAGGTGACTCGAACACCTGACCCCCTCACTACGAAATCGGCGGAAGCAAATCCGTCAAACTCAGCCAGCGTATGTCTTCTGGCGCCATTTCGCTGACAGCAAAAGGCCCTTACCTACACACTACCCATTTTGGGCCGAGAGGTTGGCGTGGGCACTTCCTAAGTTATGATCGTTAGCTCAGTCCGGTGTGAAATTGCGACCTGCGCTATACCCACAAACTGATGTACGCCAGCTAGCTTGATAAGCTCTCCACAGGGGATTCAAGGTTGTGCAGGATAAGATTGAACCGGAGTGCACCGCATTGAGCCGGAGAGAACAAATCCTTGCGCTGCAAGTCGCCGAAGCCGGTCTCTCGAAGCCGTGATCTGAGACGTATAAAGCGGCGCGTCCCATGTGGCGCGCACCATCGGCAGGCAACTGGCTAAAAATTCCGGCTCTACGATGATGTAGCGTGACCTGCCGCGCTCATCTGCGTCTGTGGCGTCGGAAGTTACAAACCTCCCGTCTCGGCCAGACCGGGCATCTTCTCCGGTTCTCATCATCAGCCATCCTGGCGTTGCGCCATTTTCTTCTGCGAAGTCTCGCTGCAGGGCGTACAGTTCCATAGTGGTGCCGCGTTCAAGCGCCCAGGCATCGACACTGCCGTGCAGGACGATCCTGGCTCCCGCAGCAATCCGAACATTAGCCGCAGCAGGGACGAGGTAATTCGCGCATGAGGACTCGCAATAACCCACGATTACCATCGCTGCGCCTGTCGCTCTCAGCTTGCGGCCCGCCTCAATCGCGTTGCGGACACTGCCGCCTTGAGAGGTGATCTCGACGATCTCGATATCTTCTGCCGTGTCCAAACAACTCACGAGTCGTGCGTCGGTTGGCCCCTTGATCCGAAGCGTTCGACCATCACGTTCGCAGTTGGGTACCTCCCCATTGTGGGGCAGTGATGCGCACCCATTCAAGAGAGCGAGCGCAGCGGCGAACAAAATGTACCTCAGCACGGCCGGCTCTCGTTCAGCCAAGACCGGACAGAGTGCGCCAGCTTCTCATCACACATACTCAGGCGGCCGATCTCCCGAATGAGTTGTGGGGTGACTCGCGTGCCGATCGGAGGAAGCAGGCGTCCAAATCGAGCCATCGCCGGGTAGTTCTCCCAGAGGTGATCGTCTTTACCCAGACACCGATCAAAACGACGGAACGCCTCAAAGGCAAGATGGTAGGGCGAAGCGCACGTGTCTGGCAAAAACTCTATGTGCACGTCCGCTTGGTCGCCACGGTCTTTGGATGGCTGCACGGCGTCCGCCTTCCTGACCGTATACATCTATGTGCTCTGGCCCAGGCGCTCGGGACAAGTCCGTCGTACTTCATCCAGGTGGCCGCGATAGACGACAGTCCAGACTCGGCAATTCCAGACATCGTAGAAACATTCCGAAAAATGGGATGGCCGATACCGACGTGCGTGCGACAACCCCCGCCTTAAGAAGGGGCCTTGAGGGGACGGGAAACAGCTCAGGCGGCCTTGAGAATACGATAGATGCTGGCACGGCTGGCTCCGGTCTGGCGGACGATCTCAACAACGCTTTTTCCGTCTGCCTTCAGCGCCAATATCTCCGCGCTCTTCGCCCGCGCGGTCGGCGCTCGTCCGCGATACTTCCCTTCCGCCTTGGCCTTCGCGATGCCCGCGCGCTGACGCTCGAGCATCAGGCTTCGCTCAAAGGTCGCGATGCCTGCGAGGACGGTCAGAACAAGGCGTCCAGTAGCTGTGCTCGTGTCGAGGTCCATCGACATGATCCGGATGCCGACGCCACGCGCGGTCAGTTCATCAACTATACGGAGGAGGTCGGTGGTCCCTCGCGCCAGGCGATCCGGTCGCGTCACGACAAAGGTGTCGCCTTCGCGAAGGAACTCGAGTGCCGCCTTCAGTTTCGGGCGGTCGGCGTCGATGCTCGAAACTTGCTCCGAGTAGATGCGCGAGCATCCAGCCTTATCCAGCTCCGCAATCTGCGCCTCCAATCCAGCGACCTGATCGGTCGTGGATGTTCGAGCGTATCCGATAATGGCTCCGGCGGTGGTCATATCTACTCCTCAATGTCTAAGGCATTGTGAGACGCCGTGTCTCAGAAGCCAAGGGCAATCCCTGTGAGACAGTCTGAATGCCGTCAGCGCCGTCTCGCTAGACCACGAGCTATTGAGACCCTTGTTCGATAATGGAGTTTGCCGACGGGCGGAGTCACATTAAAGGTGATCGATTGGGTGTGTTTTCGTGCCGTGAGGGTTGAGGGCGTGTCGGTGGTTGAGGGTGGGTTGAGCGCGCGTGCGCTGGTGGCGTCGCTATCCGGTAGGGTGACCGATGACGGATGGACGGTTGGTGAGCAGGTTAACAAGGCGATCTACCAGACCGGCGGAGCTTTTTCGCTCGGATATTTAGTGACGCACAGCGATGGTCGGTCCGGTTTCCTGAAGGCGCTCGACTTTAGCCGCATAGACCAATCTAGCGATAAAATGAGAGCCTTGGAGGACTTAACTAGGGCGTATAACTTCGAGCGCGATGTTCTCCGTCTGTGTAATAAGTCTCACCTAAGCAAGGTTGTTACTGCGATAACTGACGGTAGTATAAAGTTCGAGGATTCGCCATTTGGCGAAGTTTTCTACCTAATATTCGAGCTCGCGGATGGCGATATTAGAAAGAATGCCGTTCTTAGCAATAAGTTTGATGCCGTGTGGACGGTGCGAGCTTTACACCATGTAGCTGTTGGCATGCAGCAGCTACATACAAACGGTATTTTCCATCAAGATATTAAACCTTCAAATATATTAGTTTTCAATGACCAGACATCAAAGTTAGCTGATTTAGGTCGCTCTCATTGCAGGTCGATCAGCGCGCCCCATGACATGCTTGGGATGCCAGGGGCTCGATCCTACGCTCCGCCAGAGCAGCTATATCTATTCGAGCTACCTGATCGTATACACGCAAGAGCAGCGGCTGACCTATATCATCTAGGAAGCATGATATATTATATGTTCACCTCGAGGATGCTTACGCCTGCGATGATGGTGCATCTGCGGGATGAGCACCGTCCTCCTGCCCTATCGACTTCTGATGGCGGATGGACGGGGACTTATGCGGACGCTCTTCCCTACATTTCTGAAGGATATGGCGCGTGCATTCAGGAGTTGGAGCAGTTGGTTGGTGATGCATTCGACCGCGCCAGCGGCGGAGCATTAACGGCTGATCTGATCTCGGCATTCAAGTGGTTGTCTGAGCCTGATCCTGCCAAGCGTGGCCATCCGGTGGATCGAGCGTCGAAGGCTGGTTCGCCCTATAATCTGAACCGCTTCATATCTATCCTGGATCGTGTGGCGACGCGGCTTGAGTACCAACTGAAGGCCTACAGGTGAGAAATCCTGCTTCTGACATTAAGCGGCGCATGGTGCCGCGTTGGCGTACTCTAGCTATGACGCCGCCCGCTGAGCTCAAGAGCGCGGGTAAGGCGGTCATCGTTAGGGCCCCGCTTGTTGACCGCGCCGAACTTGAAGCTGAATGGAAAGTCGAGCGGTCTCTATGGGTAGCGGCGGATTTGGTGTCGTTGAGCAATCTCACTGATAGAAGTGAAGATAGTGACGAGGCTGCAATATATCTTCAGGAGAATAGAGCGGGTCTTCCGGCGTCTGTACTTTCTAGCTTGATAAGATATGAGGGAGCTTCGTTATCAAATCATCCAAAAGAAGAGCCATATAAACGCCATTACAGCAAAATAAATCGACTGAAGAAGCTCCGAGATGCGTATCCGAGCAATCCGATTGTTTATGTTGAGCTCGCCCGTCATTATGTAACGCTCGGTCAGTTGGGGCCTGCCCGTGCAATGTTCGATGTTGCGACAAGGTTGGCTCCTCACAATCGATATGTGGTTCGATCTGCTGCGCGTTTCTACATACATGATAGTGACCTTGTTCGCGCCTATGATGTTATTGTCCGGTCTGGTGGTAACGACCCTTGGATTTGGGCAAGTAAGGTCGCTGTTTCTCAGATGGCTGAAATACCAGTTGATGGTGTAAAATCTGCGCGAAACATAATATCAAACTCGGCTCCATCTCAGCATACTGAGCTCTCAGCAGCGCTTGGTACTCTCGACCTTGTATCGGGATCATACAAATCGGCACGTAAACATTTCCGAGAGAGCGCAGAGAATCCCAATGACAATACAGTTGCTCAACTAAGGTGGGCGAATGAGTTCGCCGGTGTACCCTTCGATAGAGGGATGCTTCAGACTGAACTGTCTTTTGAGGCGCGAACCGGACAGGCTATATCTGATTGTAAGTGGCAAGAGGTCGTTGATAACGCTGCAAAATGGCTGAACGACGAGCCTTTTTCGGTCAGGGCGGCGCATATGGGAAGTTTCTATGCGTCGGAGATAGTTAGGGATTACGATTTGTTGGAGTGGTTTTCAGATGCCGCTCTGATGACAAGTCCTAATAGTCCTGGATTTTTAAATAACAGAGCCTATGCGCGCCTTAATAATGGAAAAGTTGTTGAGGGACATAAAGATATTTTGACTGCAAGGGCTCATAACCCATCAGAAACAGATAAAATATATCTCTCAGCTACCGAGGGGTGCTACCATTATCGGAGTGGAGATGCTGTTGGTGGGTTAATGAAGTATTTGGAGGCGATTGAAGCGGCTCAAAATCTGAATGATTCTGATGCACTCAAGGCTGCATTTATCCATCTCGCGTATGAAGAGAGCCTAATCGGTCGTAGCTTCACGGCTGAACTATCTGACCGTATGGCGGCGGCAATCCAGATCGATAATGAGAAGCCGGTGGTCCAAGCGATGTTCAAGGCGCATCTGGGGGCGCATTCGGACGGAGACGCTAACGAGGTAGGCAAGCGGGCGGATACTGTCGCAGGCCAGGCCCGTGAACTCCATCCTTCGGTGTTCGAGTTGCCTGCCTGGATGAATAAGTGGGGCCGCAAATCGTAGCGTCCAACAAGGCGCCCATTGTTACAAAGTTGCCTCAATGTCGATCTAGACGGGCGTTGATGTACCGCTAATGAGTGCATTGAGGCCTGCATGGCCTTCGCGAGGCTCAGACTTAAAAGGCCGCTCGCCGGAGGACGCGATATTCGCTCCGGCAATGGGGGTTTATCCCATGACTACTAATCAGAACGATCACGCCGATAACGTGGTCCCCATGCTCCTCAGCACCAAACAAGCCGCTCGAATGATCGGGGTATCGGATAGAACCTTGGAGGACTGGCGCTTGCGTGGCATCGGACCTAGGTTCGTGAAGATCGGGCGTTTGGTGCGATATCGGCCTGCCGACGTGATGAGCTTCATTGAGCGGCCTACATTCCAAAACACTGGAGAGGCGCGCTTCGCAGCATAATCCTGTGGATAGCAGCTCGAGAACGGGCTGCTTCCATCCTGCTTCCACGGCTTGTTCGACAAATCGACGAGCGTCCCCAGATGGGGGGTAACGTGTTGAGTTGTTTAGGAAAAAGTGGTGCCGCTTAGGTGACTCGAACACCTGACCCCCTCATTACGAATGAGGTGCTCTACCGGCTGAGCTAAAGCGGCTCCGGTCGGCGGGCAGGCCCGCGCGAGAGGGGCTCTTTATACGGGCCGTCGGCGCTTGCCAAGCGCCTCTTGCAAGGTTGCGAGCAAAGCCGGGTCGTTTGGGGTGGCGGCGATGGCGGGGTGGAGGCTCAGCGCGATCAAAGGGGCGGCGGCCTGGGGCGAAATGCAGACGACGAGGCGGTCGGCCAGAGCATTCTTGCCGTGGGCGGCCAGGACGCGGGCGGCGCGAAGGGAGTGAACCAGGACGGCATCGACCTGGGGCGGCGCGGAAAGTTCGGTCGGGACGGTGCGATAGACCGCCAGGGCGTCGATCGCGACGTTTGAGGCGTGCGCGCGCGTCAGGGCGGCCAGGTCGGCGACCGGGCTTTCGGCGACGGCGGCCAGGATCGGTCCGGCCGGCGGTTGGAGGGCGATGAGGCGGGCCAGGGCGTGGATATCCCCTTCGGCGGACCGAACCTGCAGGAAGCCGGCGGCGAGGGCGTCGGCGGCGGTGGCGTCGCCCACGGTGAAGACCTGCTGGTCGCGGCGCGGCGTCAGGGCGGCGTAGGCGGCGAGGCCGTTGGGACTGGTGAAGACCAGGGCGGCGTAGCGATCCAGGTCGGGCAGGGCGGGGGCGAGCGGCTGGACGGTCAACAGGGGGGCGACGACCGGCGTCAGGCCCAGGGCGCGCAGACGCTGGGCCGTGCGGTCGGCGCCGGGTCGGGTGCGGGTGATCCAGACCCGGGCGCTCATCCGTCCAGGGTCGCGGGATCGACCTCCTGATCGCCGGCGGCGTCGCGCACCTCTTCGCCCAGGCGCAGGCCCAGGGCGCGGGCGGAGTCGGGGTTGGGCGCGGGCAGGTCGCCCGTCCGGCGCCAGCGGGCCGAGCCGTCGGGGCTGAGCATTTCGGTGGTCAGGCGCAGCACGCCGTTGGCGATGACGGCATGGGCGCCGACGGCGGTGCGGCACGACCCTTCCAGCGTCAGCATGGCGCCGCGTTCCGCCTCGACGGCCATGGCCGTTTCGGGGTGGTTCAGGGCCGTAACCCAAGGGGCGTGCAGGTCCGCCTCGCGCGTCTGCAGCGCCAGGGCGCCCTGGCCCGGCGCGGGCAGGAAGGCGTCCAGCGACAGCTTTTCGCGGATGGCGTCGGTCACGCCCAGACGCGTCATGCCCGACACGGCCAGAAGGATGGCGTCGAACTCGCCCTCGGCCGCGCGGCGCAGGCGGGTGTCGATATTGCCGCGAAGCATCTCGATCTTCAGATCGGGGCGCAGGGCCAGGGCCTGGGCCTGGCGGCGCAGGCTGGCGGTGCCCAGGCGCGCGCCGGTCGGCAGGTCGTCGAAGGCGGCGTAGTCGCGGCTGATGAAGGCGTCGCGCGCGTCCTCGCGTTCGGGCGTGGCGGCGATGCACAGGCCGGGCGGCTGTTCGGCGGGCACGTCCTTCATCGAATGGACGGCGATGTCGATGCGGCCGTCCAGCAGGGCTTCTTCGATCTCCTTGGTGAACAGGGCCTTGCCGCCCAGCTCCAGCAGGCGGCGGTCCTGGATGCGGTCGCCGGTGGTGACGATCTCGACCAAGGGAACGGCCGTTTCGATCTCGCTTTCCGGCACGCCCAGGGCGCGGCCGATGGCGCGCTGCATCATGCCGGACTGGGCCAAGGCCAGCCTGGAGCGGCGGGTGCCGATGCGGAGAGGAAAGGTCATGAGCGTTGCGTACCGGTCGTCGGGTCGCTACCTCGGCCCGATGGAGAGTTTCGCCGACTATAGCAGCGGCGCCGCAGCGGCAACTGGACGGGATGTCCCCCCCCGTCCTGGCGAAGCCCTGACGGTGCTGGGCCTTGAGACCAGCTGCGACGAGACGGCCGTCTCGGTGGTGCGGTTGCACCCGTCGGATCGCGGCGGGCGGGCCGAGGTCCTGTCCTCGGTCGTGCACAGCCAGATCGACGATCACGCCGCCTATGGCGGGGTGGTGCCGGAAATCGCCGCGCGCAGCCATGTGGAGATGATCGACGGCGTCACCCGCCGCGCGATGGCCCAGGCCGGACTGGACTGGAGCGCGCTGGACGGGGTGGCGGCGACGGCGGGGCCGGGTCTGGTCGGCGGGGTCATGGTGGGGCTGAGTTACGGCAAGGCGGTCAGCCTTGCGCGTCATCTGCCGCTGGTGGCGGTCAATCATCTGGAGGGACACGCCGTCTCGGCGCGACTGGGGGCGGAGGTGGCCTATCCCTTCCTGTTGCTGCTGGTGTCGGGCGGTCATTGTCAGCTTCTGGAGGTGCGCGGGGTCGGCGACATGAGCCGGATCGGCGCCACCATCGACGATGCGGCCGGCGAGGCCTTCGACAAGATCGCTAAGGCCCTGGGCCTGGGCTATCCGGGCGGACCGGCGCTGGAGCGGCTGGCGATGCAGGGCGACGGGTCCGGCATCGATCTGCCGCGCGCCCTGCTGGGGCGCAAGGACTGCGACTTCTCCTTCTCGGGGCTGAAGACGGCGGCCTTCCGCATCGCCCAGACGTGCGAGACGGAACGGGACAAGGCGAACCTGGCCGATGCGGTGCAAAACGCCATCGCGCGGCAGTTGGCGGACCGGTCGGAGCGCGCCCTGGCGGATTACGCGGCGACGCACGACCATCGCTTGTTCGTGGTGGCCGGGGGGGTGGCGGCGAACAGGACGATCCGCGCGGTGCTGGAGGCGACGGCTGCGAAACACGGCTTCGACTTCCTGGCGCCGCCGATGGCTTATTGCACCGACAATGCAGCCATGATCGCCCTGGCGGGGGCGGAGCGGCTGGCGCTGGGCCTGACTAGCGACATCGATGTGGTCGCCCGGCCGCGATGGCCGCTGGACGAAGCGCGCGCCCTGTCCGATCCTTCGCATCGGCCGGGCCGCAAGGGCGCCAAGGCCTGAACAACGACAAGAGCCTGGGAGGGCGCATGGAATTTCGCACCGCGGGAGTGATCGGCGCAGGCGCCTGGGGCACCGCCCTGGCGCAGGTCTGCGTGCGGGCGGGTCTGGACACCATTCTGCAGGCGCGCGAGCCGCAGTTGGTCGAGACCCTGACGCGGACGCGGATGAACGCGCTCTATCTGCCGGACGTGCCTCTGGCCGAGAGTCTGCGCTTCACCGCCGACCTGGCGGACCTGGGCGGTTGCGACGTGATCCTGGCCGTGCCGCCCGCCCAGCACATGCGCGCCACCCTGACGGCGTTCGCCCCCCACCATCGCGCCGGCGTGCCGGTGGTTCTGTGCTCCAAGGGGGTGGAGCGCGGCACGATGAAGCTGATGACCGAGGTGCTGGCCGAAACCCTGCCGGACGCGCCGGCCGCCGTCCTGTCGGGCCCCAGCTTCGCGGCCGAGGTGTCGCGCGGCCTGCCGACGGCCGTGACCCTGGCCTGCGCCGATCCGGTGCTGGGCCAGGCGCTGCTGAACACCCTGTCGGCGCCGGGCTTTCGGCCTTACCTGGCCACCGACCTGATCGGGGCCGAGGCGGGCGGGGCGCTGAAGAACGTGTTGGCCATCGCCTGCGGCATTTCCGAAGGCCGCCAGCTGGGCCGCAGCGCCCACGCCGCCCTGATCACGCGTGGTTTCGCCGAAATGACGCGCCTCGCCGTCGCCATGGGCGCACAGGCCGAGACGGTGGCGGGCCTGTGCGGCCTGGGGGATCTGGTCCTGACCTGCTCCAGCCCGCAGTCGCGCAACATGAGCCTGGGTCTGGCCCTGGGCCAGGGACAGACGGTCGAGCAGGCCCTGGCCGGCAAACGGTCGGTGGCCGAGGGCTATGAGAGCGCGCCCGCGGTGCGCGAACTGGCCGCGCGCCTTGGCGTGGAAATCCCGATCGCCGAAGGGGTCGCCGCACTGCTGGCCGGAGAGATCGACGTGGACGGCCTGATCGATAGCCTGCTGTCGCGGCCGCTGAAGGCCGAACGTGTCTGAAGACGTCGCCCCGCCGACCGAGGAGCGCAAACGGGTCTGGAAGACGCCGCCGGGCGTGGCCCTTTGCGCCGAGAGCGACATCGGCGACCCCGGCTCGCGCGGCTTCGTGCTTCAGATCGGCGAAGCCTTCTTTCACGGTTTCGTCGTGCGCAAGGACGGCGCGGTCGCCGGCTGGGTCGACCGTTGCCCGCATGCGGGCTTTCCGCTGGCCATCGAGCTGGATCGCTATCTGACGCCCGACGCCTCGCTGATCCTGTGCGGCTGGCACGGCGCGGTGTTCGAACCGCTGTCCGGGGAATGCAAGGGCGGCCCCTGCGCCGGGGGGAGGCTGACCCCCTGGCCGGTTCAGGTCGCGGGCGGGATCATCCGCACCGCCTGATCTCCCGTCAGTCCAGCGGCTGGGGCCGGGTGACGATCGGAGCGTTCGGATCCGACTGGGTTTGACGCGCCGGGGTCGGGGCTGCGGCGAGCGGCGTCACCACCACCACGGGCGTTTCGGTCGTCGTCGCGGCCGGCGGGGTCGGGTTGGATTGAGAGGGAGCCGGCTTCGACGCCTGGGGACGCGGGGCCGGCGTCGTCGGCGAAGATGCGGCGACCTGGCGCGTGGACGTCGATGGCGCGGGGGCGGATGGGGCAGGCCGTGCGGCGACGACGGCGGTTGACGGCGCCGTCGCCGTGGCGGCTGGAGTTTCAGTCGGCGCCTGGGCGGCGGGCTGGACCGGGGCGGGAGACTCGACCGTTGGCGTCGCAGCAGCAGGCGCCGGAGCCGGCGAGGGCTTCAGCGCGAACCACAGACCGCCGCCGACAACCAGCAGGAGTGCCACGGCGCCGCCGATCAGCAGCGGCGCGCGCGAGGATCTGGCGGTTCCGCGATCCAGTCGCGCCAAGGTCGGGGCGACGGATGCGGCTTCGACCACGGGCGGCGTCTCCGCCACGCGGACGGGGCGGGCCGGCTCCGGCGCCGGGACTGCTTTCGGCGTGGTCGGCTCGGCAGCGGGCAGGGGACGGACCGTCAGGTCGGCCGGCGTGTTCGGCGTCGGCGCGGCGACGTTGGGCGCGGGGACGGCAGGCGCAGGTCGCACCTGCGGGATCAGGGAGCCCGCCAGGATGCCGCCCTGGCGCGCGGCGGGCGTTGGCGCGCGCCCTTCGGCCAGGGACCGGCCCTGGATCGGGTTGGGCGCCGGGGCAGGCGCCGGCTTCGGCGCGGCGCGGCGCGGCGGATCGGGAATGCGGTCCAGCGGATTGGGCGCGACCGGCACGGGTCCGACATGGAAGGTGGTCGCCGGCATGCGGCCCCACTGCGCCGGCTTTCGGGCGAAGGGCTGAGGCGTGGACGGGGTCTTGGTATCGTCGGACATGGTCTTCTAATCGCTGGCGATCTGGCCGGTTTCGTGACGGTCTAGTTCTTGAGCCGATAGCCGGTCTTGAACATCCACATGACGATGGCCAGGCAGACGGCGAAGAAACCCAAGGTCGCCGCCAGGCTGATCCCCACCGCCACGTCCCCTTGGCCGTAGAAGGCCCAGCGGAAGCCCGAGATCAGATAGACGACCGGATTGAACAGGGTCACGGTCCGCCAGCCTGCCGGCAGCATGTCGATGGAATAGAAGGCGCCGCCCAGGAAGGTGAGAGGCGTCACGATCAGCATGGGGATCATCTGCAACTGTTCGAACCCGTCGGCCCAGACGCCGATGATGAAGCCGAACAGGCTGAACGTCACCGAAATCAGGATCAGAAACGCCATCATCCAGAACGGATGCAGGATCTGCAGCGGCACGAAGAAGGCCGCCGTCGCCAGAATGATCAGGCCCAGCGCCGCCGACTTGGTCGCCGCCGCCCCGACATAGGCCAGCACGATCTCCAACGACGATACGGGCGCGGACAGGATCTCGTAGATGGTGCCGGTGAATTTGGGGAAGTAGATGCCGAACGAGGCGTTGAAGATCGACTGGGTGAACAGGCTGAGCATGATCAGGCCGGGCACGATGAAGGCGCCGTAGGGCACGCCCCCGACCTCTTGCACCCGGCTGCCGATCGCGCCGCCGAAGACGACGAAATAGAGGGCCGTGGTGATGACGGGCGTGACCACGCTCTGCCACAGGGTGCGCAGCGCGCGGGCCATTTCGAAGCGATAGATGGCCCAGACGCCGTATGCGTTGAAGGTCATGCGGCGGCTCCGTTCGTGTGGACCAGGCTGACGAAGATGTCTTCCAGCGAGCTCTGGCGGGTGTTCAGGTCCTTGAAGCCGATGTTCAGCCCCTCCAGCCGCCGGATCAGCGAGGGCACGCCGGTGTCTTCGGCGTTGGCGTCGAAACTGTATTCCAGCTCCCCCCCGTCGGTCTTCAGCGTCAGGTCCCAGTCGGACAGTTCGGAGGGCAGGGCTTCCAGGGGCTCGACCAGGTTCAGCGTCAGGGTCTTCTTGCCCAGCTTCTTCATCAGGGCGGTCTTTTCCTCGACCAGGATCAGTTCGCCCTTCAGGATGACGCCCACGCGGTCGGCCATCTCCTCGGCCTCTTCGATATAGTGGGTGGTCAGGATGATGGTGACGCCGCGTTCGCGCAGCGTCCTGACCATCGCCCACATGTCGCGACGCAGTTCCACGTCCACCCCGGCCGTCGGTTCGTCCAGGAACAGGATGTCCGGCTCGTGGCTCAGGGCCTTGGCGATCATCACGCGCCGCTTCATGCCGCCCGACAGGGTGCGCAGCTTGGCGTCGCGCTTGTCCCACAGCGACAGGTCGCGCAACAGTTGCTCGATGAAGGCCGGGTTGGGCGCCTTGCCGAACAGGCCCCGGCTGAAGGTGACGGTGGCCATGACCGTCTCGAAGGCGTCGGTGGTCAGTTCCTGCGGCACCAGGCCGATCTTGGTGCGGGCGGCGCGGAAGTCGGACTGGATATCGTGACCGTCGGCGACCACCGTGCCTGTCGTCGGCGTGACGATGCCGCAGACGATGGAGATCAGGGTCGTCTTGCCCGCCCCGTTCGGCCCCAGGAGGGCGAATATCTCGCCCTTGTCGATGGTCAGGTCGATACGTTTCAGCGCCTGAAGCCCCGATTTGTAGGTCTTCGTCAGGCCTTCGATCTCGATAACCGGCATCGGCGCTCCCCTCGCCGGCGGCGGATGCGCCGGGCGTCGTCGTGGCGGGAATATGGCGCGCCTGTCGCGCCGCTCAAGGGGTGAAGTCGTTGTTAACGGGTTGCAGGCATCGTGACGGGAACGTCGCGTTCTTGACGGGGTCCGTATTGTCTTCGCTGTCCGTAGAGCACCGCGTTGCGCTGGAGGCGATCATCCAGTCCTGTTCGGACGACCAACTGGCGCAATTGGCCATGGGGGTGAAGACGTTGACCGGCGCCAAGGCGGCGGAACTGGAGGGGCTGATCGCCGAGGAGATTCGCGATCGCGCCCGACGCGATGTCGCCTTCGGCCCCCTGACGCCCCTGTTTCGCCCACGCGCGGACGGCGTTCCCGCCCTGACCTTTCCGCCCGCGCTGTACGCGCGCCTGTGGCGCGAGGCGCGCAAGGGAGAAGAGGCCTTCCTGGGCCTGCTGGACGGGGTGGTCGCAACGGAGGGCGAATGGACCCTGGTCGCCGATCGGCTGTGCGCCAAGGCGTCGGCCGTCCTTCGGGACCGACCCTATGATATATGGCCGGATTGTCAGCGTCCCGCCGAGGGAGAACCGCCGTCCACGCCGGTCGAACTGGCCGGCTGCCTGGATCTGACGCCCCTGGCGCGCGGCGCCCTGCCGCGTCTGGCGGTCTGGCTGGAGCGGCCGGACGACACCCAACTGGCGGGTCTTCGACTGCTTATTCAGGACTGTCTGGCCGTGTCCCCCGAGGGCGGGCGGCGCATGATCGACATCCTGTTCGCCCATGTCCCGGACGCAGAGCGGATGCTGCGGGTCGTGACGCGGACCAGTCGTCTGGCCGACCGCGAAGCGATTTTGAGCCATTCGGAAATGGGCGTTCTGGTCGAACGCCTGCTGGCCTCGGTTCAGGCGCGGGTCAAACATATCGCTGTCATGCGACCTCAACAGGGCGAGGTGGCCATGCTGGCGGTGGTGGACGACGTGAACTGGTGCGCGGGGGTTCTGGCCGAACTGGACATGAGCCTGCAGGTGCGGCCGGACTCGCCCTGGGGCAAGTCGGCGCGACTGGCGCGCATTCAGGTCTCGGGCCAGATGTCGGGGCTGATGAAATCGACCCAGGCCGCCGTCCACGCCGCCTTGCCGATGAAGCGACAGGTTCTGGCCGGCCGGATGACGCGGATGTCGCCGTGGCTGGAGGCGCCCTGCCAGGGCGAGGCTATAGAGACGGCGGCGGGCCTGCTCTCCGCCGTCACGGCCATGCGCGGCGCGGCCAACGTCTTCGGTTGCGAATCCGACCGGTCCGCCCTGAAGACCGAACTGACGGACTATCTGTCCGCCTGGGCCAACGAGGCCCTGGACAGCATCGCCGACGCCGAAGCGCCCGATCCGAACCAGGCGCTGCGCCTGGTCGGTGTGGCGGCGCGGTTCCTGACGGTGATCGAGGCGCTGGAGGCGGCGCGGGCCATCCGTCGCCGCGCCGCGGCGGCCGAAACGGCGCGGGCCGTGCGACCCGCGTCAATGGGGGCCTCGCCCGCCGGCGATTGATGCGTTAGACGGCGGCGATGATCGCTTTCTGGACGATGACTGGGCTGGCGGCGGCGATGGCCGCACTGCTGGTGCTGGCCGGCGCGCGGCGCGGCGCAGATCCGGGCGCGACCGTCGAAAGCCAAGCGGGCGCGCGCGAGATCGAGGAACTGGAGCGGTTGAAGGCGCGGGGTCTGCTGGACGACGCGGCCTACGCCAGCGCGCGCGCCGAGGCCGGCCGCCGGCTGTTGGCCGTGCAGGCGACGGCGGCGCCGATCGCGGGCGGGCGCGATCGATTCTGGGTTCTGGGCGGCGTCGCCCTGGCGGTGGCGGGCGCCCTGGGCCTCTATGTCGCCACGGGCGCGCCCGGACTGCCGGATCAGGCCTATGAACGCCGGGTCGACGACTGGGCGACGCGGCTGGAGACGCTGGAGCCGCCGCAACTTGCCGCCGTCGCCGCGCGCGTGGTTCGGGACAAGCCCGGCGACCCGCAGGCACTGGCCATGTTGGGCGCGGCGCGCTTCGCCGCCGACGATCCGCTGGGCGCGGCCTCGGCCTTTCGCAGGCTGATCGACATCCAGCCGAAGGACGCCCAGGCCTGGGCGCGTCTGGGCGAAAGCCTGGTTCGCGCCAACGACGGCAAGATCGGCGGCGACGCCGAGGCGGCCTTTGCGCAGGCCGTTCGCCTTGATCCGGGTCAGCTGGGCGCCCGCTTCTTCCTGGGCGAGGCGGCGTTGGCGCGCGGGGACGCCCGCACGACCCGCCTGATGTGGACCCCGCTGATCGCGGCTCTCGATCCCGCCGATCCGCGCCGCCTGGACCTGGAACGGCGCCTGCCCCCGGCGGACGCTGGGGGGCGGGCTCAATGATGCGTTGGAGCGCGTTCACGCCCCGGCTATATGCGTCCGTTCCCTTCTCCGTTGGCGGAGCGTTCGTCGCATGAGCTGGCTGCCCAAATCGCCCAAGGCGCGTCGTCGTCTGTGGGTCGTCGCCGCAGCCACCCCGGTCCTGGCCCTGGCGGTCGGCCTGTCCTTATGGGCCATGCAGGACAGCGTGACCTTCTTCTATTCTCCGTCCGAAGCGACCGCGGACAAGGCCCCCGAGGGGCGCGACATCCGCTTGGGCGGGTTGGTCGAGACGGGCAGCGTGCACAAATCCGGTGACGGCGTGGTCGCCTTTTCCGTCACCGACAACGCCGCAACGACGCGTGTCGTCTATCACGGCGATCTGCCGGACCTGTTCCGCGAAGGGCAGGGGATCGTGGCGCAAGGATCGTTCGGCGCCGACCGCACCTTCCATGCGCGCCAGGTCCTGGCCAAGCACGACGAAAACTACATGCCGCGCGAGGTCGCCGACCGGCTGAAGACCAAGGGCGAGTGGCGGCCTGAGGGCGCGGCGTCGCCTGCCCCGACGCGCGGATCGACCGCCCTATGATCGCGGAATTCGGGGCTTTCGCCCTGGCCCTGGCCCTGGCCCTGTCGGTGCTGCAGACGGTTCTCTCCGCGGCCGGGCGGGTGCGGCGCAGTCCGGTGCTGGCCGGCGCGGCCCAGGGCGCGGCCCTGGCGGCGGCGGGGGCGGTGGTCCTGGCATTCGCGGCCCTGATCTACGCCTTCGTTGTGTCGGACTTTTCCGTCTCCAACGTCGCGGCCAACAGTCACACCGACAAGCCGATGCTGTACAAGGTTGCCGGCGCCTGGGGCAGCCACGAGGGATCGCTTCTGCTGTGGTGCCTGGTCCTGACGGTCTTCGGCGGCGCACTGGCGCGGGCGCGCGGCCTGCCGTTCGGGCTGAAGGCCTCGGCGGTGGCGGTGCAGGGGGCGCTGGGCTCGTTGTTCCTGGCCTTCGCCGTCTTCACCTCCAGCCCCTTCACCCGTCTGGACCCCGCGCCGTTCCAGGGCGCGTCGCTGAATCCTCTGCTTCAGGACCCGGCGCTGGCGGTGCATCCGCCGCTGCTCTATGCGGGCTATGTCGGGTTTTCGGTCTGTTTCTCCCTGGCCGTCGCGGCCCTGATCGAGGGGCGGGCGCAGACGGCCTTCTGGCCCGCATGGGGACGCTGGGTCCGGCCGTGGGCGCTGGCCAGCTGGGCCCTGCTGACGGTCGGCATCATCCTGGGGTCGTTCTGGGCCTATTACGAGCTGGGCTGGGGCGGCTGGTGGTTCTGGGACCCGGTCGAGAATGCGTCGTTCATGCCCTGGCTGGCGGGCGCGGCCCTGCTGCACAGCGCGGTCGTGACCGAGCGGCGCGGGGCGCTGACGGGCTGGACCGTGTTCCTGGCGCTCCTGGCCTTCACCTTCTCCATGCTGGGGGCGTTCCTGGTGCGGTCGGGGGTGCTGACCAGCGTTCACGCCTTCGCCGTCGATCCGAAGCGCGGGATGATGCTGCTGGCCATATTGGGCGTCACGGCGGGCGCCGCCTTCGCCCTGTTCGCGTGGCGCGCGCCCCAGCTGAAGGGCGGCGGCCTGTTCGCGCCGATCAGCCGCGAGGGCGCGCTGGTGCTGAACAATCTTTTCCTGACAGCGGCGGCGGCGACAGTTCTGTTGGGCACCCTGTATCCTCTGATCCTGGAGGCGGCGTCGGGCGCGACGATCTCGGTCGGTCCGCCCTATTTCGCCGCGACCTTCGTTCCCCTGATGACGGTCGCCTTCGTCATCCTGCCTGCGGGCCCCTTGCTCGCCTGGAAGCGCGGCGATCTGCCCGGCGCCTTTCAGAGGCTGAGCCTCGCGGCGGGCCTGTCGGTGCTGGTCGCCCTGGCGGCCTACGCCTTGTGGGAACCGAGAAAGGCCCTGGCCGCCGCCGGGATCGGCCTGGGCGCCTGGCTGATCCTGGGCAGCCTGTCCGAAGTCGTCGAACGGGTGCGCCTGTTTCGCGCGCCCGGCGCCGAGACGCTGCGTCGCCTGAAGGGCCTGCCGCTGGGCGCCTGGGGCATGACCCTGGCGCACCTGGGCCTGGGGGTCTTCATCCTGGGCGCGGTGGTCGAGACCGGCTTCAAGGCCGAGGCCGCGCGCGCCCTGTCGATCGGTCAGAGCGTGTCGGCCGGGCTGTGGACGGTGACGCTGGATCAGATCCATATTGTCGAGGGGCCGAACTATCTGGCCGAACAGGGCCGGCTGACCGTGCGACATGCCGACGGTCGGGGGCGCGCCGAGACCGTGACGGCCGAGCGGCGCTTCTTCCCCGCCGGTGGCCAGACGACGACCGAGGTGGGGCTGGATTTCCGGGGGCTGGACGACGTCTATGTGGTGATCGGAGAGCGGGCGGGCAGCCCGGAACAGCCGGCCTGGGTCGTGCGCCTGTATTGGAACCCCTGGGCGCGGCTGATCTTCCTGGGACCGGCGATCATGGCCTTGGGCGGCCTGCTGTCGCTGATGGATCGTCGTCTGAGGCTGGGCGTGGCGCGGCGGAGGAAGGCGACTTGAGGCGGCTTCTGGTCCTCGTCGCCGCGCCGGTCCTGGCGTTGATGCTGACGGCGGCCGAACCGCCGGCCGCGCCGGATCGCCCGCTGGCGGATGCGACGCAGGAGGCCCGCGCCCAGGCCCTGTTCAAGGGCGTCCGCTGCGTCGTCTGCCAGCATGAGGCCATCGCCGACAGTCCGGCCGGCGTCGCGGGCGACATGCGCCGCCTGATCCGCGAGGAGATCGCCTCGGGCGCCACGGATCAACAGGTGCGCGACGATCTGGTCCGGCGGTTCGGCGACTATGTGCTGTTCACCCCGCCGATGCGAATCGGGACCTGGCTGTTGTGGTTCGGGCCGTTCGCCCTGGTACTGACGGCCGGCGCGGCCTTGGCTTTGAACGCACGTCGGCGTGTGGCGGAGCCGACGCCCCTGTCGGCCGAAGAGGAACGCCGTCTGGAAAACATTCTCCGAAATGAGAAGCTTCGCCGCGATCCTGACGCAACCTCGCCTCACGACGGGCGCTAGTCGGGAACAACGATCGGCGGCTGGGATTTTGGCGCCGAGCCGCCCTAGCCTATATCAAACGCGAAACCGGCTATTCTGCGCCGGACAGAGGATCGCAAGGACCACGATGCTGAAGCGCAAGGAGTTCATTCTGGGGGCCGCAGCCGGCCTGACCCTGGCGGCGGCCGCGACCGCCGGCGGTTTCATGAGCTGGCCCGGCGCCCATGCCGAGCCGCAGGCGGTGAACCGCATCACCCCGGTCCCGGCCAATGGCGACGCCTTCACCCCGCCGCCGGGCGCGCCCAGCAGTTTCGCAGCCATCTTCGAACAGGTCGCCCCGGCCGTCGTCCAGATCGACGTGACGGTGAAGGTGGACCAGCCCCAGGGCGGCGCCTTCCAGATTCCGGGCCTGCCGTTCCAGTTCGTCCCGCCCCAGGGCCAAAGAGGCCAGGACGACGAACCCCGCACGGCCCAAGGCGCCGGTTCGGGCTTCTTCATCTCGCAGGACGGCTATATCGTCACCAACAACCACGTCGTCGCCGACGCGACCGAGATCAAGGTCAAGATGTCGGATGGCCGCGAACTGCCCGCCCGCCTGATCGGCCGAGATCCGGCGACCGACCTGGCGGTGATCAAGGTCGACGGCGACAACTTCAAATACGTCAGCTTCGAGGAAACGGCCCAACCACGCGTCGGCGACTGGGTCATCGCTGTCGGCAATCCTTTTGGATTGGGCGGAACTGCGACGGCTGGGATCGTGTCGGCCAAGGCTCGCAGCCTTCCTGGCGCCGATAGTCAGTATACTGACTTCCTTCAGATCGACGCCGCCATCAACAAGGGTAATTCGGGTGGGCCGACCTTTGACATGTATGGCCGGGTCATCGGCGTGAATTCAGTGATCCTTTCTCCTACGGGCGGGTCGGTGGGCATCGGTTTCGCCATTCCGGCGGATACCGCAAAAGAAATCACGTCCAGACTTATGCGTGGCGAGACCATCGAACGCGGCTATCTCGGCGTCCAGATCAGCACGCCGACGGACAAGGAACTGGCTGCTCTGGGCCTTCCCTCGACCCAGAAAGGCGCACTGGTCGCCAGCATCACGCCGGATGGGCCTGCGGCGCGCGCTGGCTTGAGGTTCAGCGATCTGGTGGTCGCGCTGAATGGTGAACCCGTCGATTCATCGATAAGGCTGACGCGCATGGTTGGAGGGGCGAAGCCAGGCGACTCGCTCAGACTCGAAGTTATTCGGGACGGAAAGCGTCAGACCATCAACGCCCGGTCCGGCACACGACCGTCTGAAGCCGAACTCGCGGATCAAGGCGATGGCACGTCCGGAAATACGGCGCCCAATGCACCGTCGGGCGCCTCTGCAACGGTAGAAGGCTTGACTTTGGCCCCCATGACATCCGCGCTGCGTCAGCGTCTTGGAGCGCCAGTCTCGGTTGACGGGCTTGTTGTAACTGCGGTGGGCGATGGCGTGGACCAAAGGCTGTCGCAAGGCGTCGTCATCCAGCAGGTTCAGAACACGCCCGTTCGCACGGTCGAAGAGTTCAGAGCGGCCATAAACGCGGTTAAAGCCTCCGGACGCCCTGGCGCCTATCTGCTGATCTGGGCGCGGGGCGCTGGAAATATTCCTTACGTTCTTGAACTTAAGAAAGCTGACTAAGCCGTAACTCACTGAATCGCCGCCGATGCGCTACCATCGGCGGCGATTTTGATTCCGGGAGGGGTTCATGCGGATTCTGGTGGTCGAGGATGACGCCGAGGCGGCGACCGCCATGGTGCGGGGTCTGTCCGAAGCCGGACATGACGTCACTCATGCCGTGGACGGCGCCTTCGGTCTGTTGGAGGCGCAAAAGGGCGGTTACGACGTCTATGTGGTGGACCGGATGATGCCGCGCCTGGACGGGGTCGGCATGGTCGAGACGGTCAGGAAGGGCGGCGACCAGACGCCGGTGCTGTTCCTGTCCGCCCTGGGCGAGGTCGAGGATCGGGTGACGGGCCTGAAGGCGGGCGCCGACGACTATCTGGTCAAACCCTACGCCTTCGCCGAACTGATCGCGCGGGTGGAGGCCCTGGCGCGCCGCCGCGAGACGGGCGGGGTGCAGACGGTGCTGAAGGTCGGCGACCTGGAGATGAACCTGATCGGCCGCACCGTGCATCGCGGCACGACCGAGATCGATCTTCAGCCGCGCGAATTCCAGCTGCTGGAGTTCCTGATGCGCCACGCCGGCCAGTCGGTGACGCGCACCATGCTGCTGGAGAAGGTGTGGGAATATCACTTCGATCCCCAGACCAACGTCATCGACGTGCATATCAGCCGCCTGCGTTCCAAGATCGACAAGGGCTTCGACCGCGCGATGCTGCAGACCGTGCGCGGGGCGGGATACAGGCTGGAGGCGTAAGCCTTCGGCATGCGCCTTCCGTCCCTCCTTCGCCGCACGCCATTTCGGCTGACGCTGCTGTTCCTGGCGCTGTTCGTGGCGGCGGCGGGGGCGATCCTGGCCTATGTCTATTTCGCGTCGGCGTCGGAGGCTCAAGGGAGGGCGCGGGCGGACGTGGAGACGGAGCTTGGGGCCCTGACCGCCATCCATCGGACGCGCGGGATCGACGCCCTCAACCAGGCCCTGGTGGAGCGCACCATTCGGGGCGGACCCTATCTGTATCTGCTGACCGGACCGGACGGGAAGATCGTCACCGGCAATCTGTCGGCCATGCCTTTCGACTTGAAAGAGGCGCGTCGTGAGGACTCGGGCGAATGGAACACCTTTCGCCTGACCAGCACCGACCCCGACGGTCGGGTGGAGGCCCGCCGTTCCATCGGCGTCATCATGCCCCTGGCCGGCGGCGACACCCTGTTCGTCGGCGAGGACATCGGCGGGATCGAGGAATATCTGTCGCGCCTGACCCAGGCCCTGTGGGGAGCGATGGGCCTGGTCATGCTGCTGGGCCTGGCCGGCGGCCTCTACATCAGCCGGCGTGTGGAGCGGTCGATGGCCGGGTTGAATCAGGTCGTTCAGGCGGTTCAGGAGGGCGACCTGAAGGTGCGCGCGCCCGTGCGTCACACCGGCGACGAACTGGACGAACTGGGCCAGGGGCTGAACACCATGCTGGATCGGCTGGAGGCCTCCATGTCCTCGATACGCCACGCCGGCGACGCCATCGCCCACGACCTGCGCTCTCCCCTGACGCGGATGCGCGCCAAGCTGGAGGTGGCCTTGATCGACGCCGAGGCGGGAAAGATCGACGGAGTCGACGCCCTGGGCATCGCCCTGGACGAGGCGGATCACCTGCTGAAGACCTTCAACACCGTCCTGGCGATCGCGCGGTTGCAGGCGGGCGGCGCGCCCGACCCGAAGGTGATGGACGCCGCCGACCTTGCCGCCGACATGGCCGAGCTTTACGAACCCGCCGCCGAGGACAAGGACATCGACTTCTCGGCCGAGGTGGAGAAGGGGCTGATGATCGAGGGCAACCAGCCCTTTCTGGCCCAGGCACTGGCGAACCTGATCGACAACGCCATCAAATACACGCCTGCCGGCGGGGCGGTGAAGCTGCGGGCGCGCCGGCGGTCGTCGGGCGAGATCGAATATTCCGTCACCGACACCGGGCCCGGCGTGCCGGAGGAAGACCGCGAACGTGTGGTCCAACGTTTCGTGCGCCTGGACAACAGCCGCACCGAGCCCGGCTCGGGCCTGGGCCTTTCGCTGGTGACGGCGGTGGCGGAGGCGCACGGCGGGCGCGTCGTGCTGGACGAGGGGCCGGGCGCCTACGGCGACTTCGGCCCCGGACTGCGGGTGGCGCTGGTGTTGCCGCCGGCGTCCGCCGGGATGATTTGATGCCCGATAACGAATCCTCGGTCCCCTTGTACCGCTACATGAAGCCCGCCGGTCCGGTGGCGGACGCCGCCGCGGCCGAACGCCTGCTGGAGACCCTGATCCAGACCGCCGACGCGGACGGCTGGCGCGACACCCTGGACGCGGCCTGGCCCGCCCTGGCGCCCGTGGCGGGCGCTTCGCCCTATCTGGCCGGACTGATGCGTCGTCGTCCCGCCCATCTGCGACGTCTGCTGGAGGCTGAAGCCGGCGACGGCCTGGAGCGGATTCTGCGCGAGACGGACGCACTGGACGGCCAGCCGGACGACGTGCGCGCCCCGCTGCGGGTGCTGAAAGCCGACCTGCACCTGTTGACGGCCCTGGCGGACACGGGCGGGGTCTGGGGGTTGGATCAGGTCACGGGCGCCCTGTCGCGGTTCGCCGACGCCGCCTGCCGCGCCGCCCTGCGCGCCGTCGCCGCCGAGCAGCGGGCCCGGGGACGGCTGATCGTCACGCCCGATGAGACGCGCGGCCCGATCCCCGGTCTGTTCGGCCTGGCCATGGGCAAGCACGGCGCCCACGAGCTGAACTATTCCTCGGACATCGACATCTCCCTGTTCTTCGAGCCGCGCCTGATGACCCTGGCGCTGCGCGACGACGTGGAAATGCAGGATTTCGCCAATCGGGTCGGCAAGGGGCTGGCGACCCTGCTCAGCGAACGGACGGCCGACGGCTATGTGTTCCGTGTCGATCTGCGGCTGCGACCCGATCCGTCCTCGACCCCGCCGGTGGTCGCCGCCCCCATGGCCCTGGCCTATTACGAGAGCGTGGGCCAGAACTGGGAAAGGGCGGCCTTCATCAAGGCCCGGCCGGTCCTGGGCGATGCGCGGGCCGCCGCGCGGTTCCTGAAGGCGCTGGTCCCCTTCGTCTGGCGCCGCAGCCTGGACTACGCCGCCGTCCTGGATATCCAGTCGATCAAGAAGCAGATTCACGTCCACAAGACCGGCGAGGGGCTGCAGGCGGCAGGCGCCAATCTGAAACTGGGACGCGGCGGCATCCGCGAGATCGAATTCTACGCCCAGACCCAGCAGCTGATCCTGGGCGGGCGCGATCCGGGGCTGCGGGCGGGCCGCACGCTGGAGGCGTTGCAGGCCCTGGCCGCGGCGGGCCATGTGCCGCAGGTTGTCGCCGAGGAGCTGTCGGCGGCCTATGTCGAGCTGCGCGGGCTGGAACACCGTGTCCAGATGCTGGACGACGAACAGACGCACCGCCTGCCCGAGGACGACGGACGGCGCGCGGCGGTGGCGGCCCTGGCCGGCTGGGCGGATCTGAGCGCGTTCGACGACCATGTCGAGGCGCTGCTGGCCCGCGTCAACGCCCGCTATGGCGAACTGTTCGAGGGCGGGGAAGAGCTGGATTCCAGCTATGGCAGCCTGGTCTTCACCGGGGTCGAGAACGATCCTGAGACCCTGGCCACCCTGACCCGGATGGGCTTCACCGAGGCGGCCTCGGTCGCGGACACCATCCGCAGCTGGCATCATGGGCGCATTCCCGCGACCCGCACCGAACGCGGGCGCGAACTGTTCACCCGGCTGGCCCCGCGCCTGCTGGAGGCCCTGGCGCGGACGGGCGCGCCTGACGACGCCTTTCGCCGGTTCGCGGTCTTCTTCTCGGGTCTGGCGGCGGGGGTTCAGGTCCAGGCCCTGTTCCTGAACCAGCCCAAGCTGTTCGGGATGGTCCTGGGGGTCATGGCCTTCGCGCCACGCCTGGCGCGCACCCTGGGCCGTCAGCCTGCGGCCCTGGACGGGGTGCTGGACGCCCGCTTCCTGACCGATCTGTCGGAAGAGAGCGGACTGACCGAACAGATGATGCGGGAGGCCGGGGAGAGCGAGGATTTCGAGGGCGCCATGAACGCCGTGCGTCGTCTGCACCGAGAGCAGATGTTCCGCATCGGCATCCACGCCCTGACCGGCCGGGCCGGGCCGGAGGCGGCGGGGCGCGCCTACGCCGCCCTGGCCGACGCCGCCATGCGGACCCTGTCGCCGGCGGCCCTGGCCGAGACGGAGCGGCTGGGCGGCGCCTTTGCAGGAGCGGTGGCGGTGGTGGCGCTGGGCAAGGCCGGATCGCGAGAGATGACGGCGGGGTCCGACCTGGACCTGATGACCCTGTATAAAGCGCCGCCCGAGGCCCTGTCCGAGATCAAGGGCTGGAGCGCCGAGGTCTTCTACGCCCGCTTCACCCAGCGGCTGATCGCGGCCCTGTCGGCCCATACGGCCGAGGGCGGCCTTTACGAGGTGGACATGCGGTTGCGGCCGACCGGATCCAAGGGGCCGGTGTCGGTGCGGCTGAGCGCGTTCGAGGACTATTACGCCTCGGAGGCCGAGACCTGGGAGTTCATGGTCCTGACCCGCGCCCGGGTCGTCTGGGCCAGCGACCCGGCCTTTGGGGCGAAGGTGGCCGAGGCCATCGAGACGACGTTGCGGCGGTCGCGCCCCGGCGTCGATGTGGCCGACGACGTGCGCCGGATGCGCGCCCTGATGGACCGGGAGCGGCGGCCGCACGGCTTTTGGGACCTGAAGCTGTCGCCGGGCGGACAGGTGGACGCCGAGTTCACGGCCCAGTTCCGTCAATTGCAGGCCGCTGCGGCGGGCCGGCCCCTGACCCTGTCGACCCTGGAGGCCTTGTCCGGCGACCCGATCCTGGCCGAGGCGTGGCGGGTGCAGCAGCGGCTGGCGCATCTGCTGGCGGCGGCGTTCGAGGGGCGGGTCGATCCCGAGGCCGAGCCCGCCGTATTCCAGCTTCGCCTGGCCGAAGCCGCCGGCGCGCGGGATTTCGAGACGCTGAAGGTCGAGCTGGGCGATCTGAGGACACGGGCGCGGCGGGCCTTCGAGCGCGCGACTTTGCCTGCGGGCGACGGAGATTCGGAGCCGCCGCGTTCAATCTCCTGACAGGGCGTCATGGGGCGCGACCTCGCCCCTAAGGAGATCGAGATGAGACTGACCTTCACCGCAGGCCTGGGCGTCGTCGCTTTAGCCGCCGTCGCCGGGGCCGCCACGGCCCAGACCCCGCCTGCGCCGCCAGCCGCCGCCATGGCCGCGCCGCATCACGCTCGACACGCGCAAGCCGCACCTCAGACGCGGGCGGCCTATGTCGATGCGCGGATAGCCCGACTGACTGCTCTGGATGCGAATCACGACGGCGTCATCAGCGTCGAGGAGCGACGCGCCGGACAGGCGGCGCATCGTGCGAGTTGGATCGACGCCCGCTTCGCCAAGATGGACGCCAACGGCGACGGCATGATCAGCCGGGCCGAGTTCGACGCCGTCGCGGCCGCCCAGCCCCAGCGTGGCGCGCGTATGGGGCGGCATGGTCGTCATGATCGTCCGGGCGCCGAGCGCCAGGCGGGCCCCATCGCGATTTCGGACGTGGCGGCCAAGCTGGGTCAACGGTTCGACGCCATGGATTCCAACCGTGACGGGGTGATTTCGCCCGAGGAACGCAGTAACGCCCGCGCCGCCCATCGCGCGGAACGCCCAGGGCCTCGCGCGTCGCGGCCGGCGGCGCCACAAGCCGCTTCCCCGGCTCCGACTTCGGAGTAAGAACGGTGTCGGGGTCGGCCGTCATGAACGCATCGGTCCCTTTCGTCAGTTGCGGAAGAGGCGGATTTGGTCGCGACGGTCGACCCCGACGAGGATCTGGTGCGGCGCGTGGGGCAGGGCGACCCCACGGCGGCCCAGACCTTTGTCGCGCGCAAGCTGCCGCGCGTCCTGGCTCTGGCCCAGCGGATGCTGGGCGATCCGGTCGAGGCCGAGGATGTGGCGCAGGAGGCCATGCTGAAGGCCTGGCGACAGGCGCCGAAATGGACGCCGGGTCAGGCGCGCTTCGATACTTGGCTGCACAGGGTGGGGTTGAACCTGTGTTACGATCGGCTGAGACGGCGGCGCGAAATCCCCACGGAGACGCCGCCGGATCGGCCCGACGACGGGCCGGCGCCGGATCGCGGCCTGTTGGCGGCGGAGACTGGCGCGCGCGTGGACGCGGCCCTTCGGCGCCTGCCCGACCGCCAGCGCGAGGCCATCGTGCTGTGCCACTATCAGGACCTGTCCAATATCGAGGCGGCGTCCGTCATGGAAATCAGCGTCGAGGCGCTGGAGAGTTTGCTGTCGCGGGGACGGCGCGCATTGCGCCAGAGCCTGGCGGACCTGTCGCCCCGTTCCGGCGGGCGGTCTGAAGGAGACGGACGATGAGGATCGAGCGGCTGCAAACCCTGGCCGAGGCCTATGGCGGCGACCTGCGGCGCTGGCCGGCGGACCAGCGCGCCTTCGCCGAAAGCCTGATCGCGGCCGACCCGGCGGCGCGCGCCCTGTTGGACGAGGGGGCGGCGCTTGACGCGCTGCTGGACGCTTCACCGTCCGTCGCGCCTTCGGCCGATCTGACGGCGCGGGTCCTGAGGGCCGCGCCGGGCGCACGGGCGAAGAGCCGGCCGCGCCGCGCCGTCTGGTTTCTGGGCGCCGGTTGGGCGGCGGCGGCCTGTGCGGGCGTGGTCGCGGGCGTCGGTCTGACTCGTCAAATGAGCGCAGACGCACGGGCCGATGCGGTCCTCTATCAGGCGACGCTGAGCGGCGTGGACGACACCGAGGTTCTGGGATGAATTCAAGAACGCTGAAGATCGCTCTGGCGGTGTCGGTCGGGCTGAACCTGTTCGCCGTGGGCGGAGGCGCGGCCTATCTGATCAGCCGCGAAAGGATCGAACGCCGCCTGGACGATCAGCGGCGAGCGGGTCGCGAGGGGCCGTTGCGCGAAGTGCTGCAGACGCTGGATCCCGCGACGCGCGACCGCGTCCGCACCGCTTTGCGCGCCTCGGCCCTGGCGGCGCGACCCGATTTCGAAGCGGCGCGGGCGGCGCGGCGCGAGGCCATCGCCGCAGCCGGCGCGCCGACGCTGGACCCAACCCGGGTCGACGCCCTGCTGGTGCAGTCGCGGGCCGCCGAGATGCGCGGACGCGCGCGGATCGAGGCCGGCGCCGTCGCGGTTCTGGCCACCCTGAGCCCCGAGGATCGAAAGGCGCTGGCCCCATTGCTGCAACGTCGCAGCGACGCCCGCCGGGCCGCTGCGCATCATGGCGATGAAGCCCACCGGCCGGCAGAGGCCCGTCCGTAAACGATCAGCCGGCCTTGGCGCGGAAGTCGGCCACGGCCTGAACCGCCGCGCGAACCGAGGCCTCGATGGCGGCCCAGTCACCGGCCTTGACGGCCGCGTCGGTCACAAGTTTCGAGCCCATGCCCGCCGCCACGATGCCGGCGCCGAACCATTTGGCGATGGAGGCTTCGTCCGGATCGACCCCGCCTGTCGGCATGATCTTGACCCAGGGCATCGGCCCCTTGACCGCCTTGACGAAGTCCGGGCCGCCGACCGACGAGCCGGGGAAGAGTTTGACGATGTCGCAGCCCAGCTCGTGCGCCTCGCCGATGTCGGTCACCGAGCCGCAGCCGGGGAAATAGGCGACCATGCGCCGGTTGCAGACCCTGGCGACGTCAGGGACCAGGCAGGGGCTGACCACGAAGCGCGCGCCGCGGTTCAGATACAGGGCGGCGGTGCCGCTATCGACGACCGAACCGATGCCAAGCACCACATCAGGGTCGGTCTTGATCAGTTCGCGATTGATCTCGCCGAACAGGTCGCAGGCGAAATCGCCGCGATTGGTGAACTCCACCACCGGCGCGCCGCCTCGCGCGCAGGCGCGGATGACGTTCAGGCCGACCTCCGGATCAGGGTGATAGAAGACCGGGCACACGCCCTGGGCTTGAAGCGCCTGAAGCACGCTGACGCGGTCGTGGGCCATGATCTGTCTCCTGGCCCGAGGGCGAGCCGTTTTCGCGTTCTGCTTATCGCAGCGAAGGTCGGATGCCAAAGCCCGGCGTCGCCGCCACATCGCGCTGCGGAAGCAAACATTGTTTCATTCGGGGCGACGGGTTGCGGACTTGATCAGGGTCAATGCGCCGCCGAAGCCCCCGCGCGACACACCGATCAAGGAGATCGCCATGACCATTCTCGACCGCGAACGGCTCGTCACCCGCACGGGAAGGGCGCTGGAGCTTCGACCGGCGCGGCCCGACGATGAACGGGCCTTGGCCGCCTTCTTCGCCAAGGTGACGCCCGAGGACATGCGTTTTCGCTTCCTGTCGACGCGACGCACGCCGGGGCACGATCAACTGCTGGCGCTGATCCAGGGGCCGAACGCGCATGGCGCCAGCCTGATCGCCTGGAACGAGGATGGAACGGTGGCGGCCACGGCCGTGCTGGCCGGCGATGCGGCCGGCGAACGCGCCGAGGCGGCCATACTCCTGCGCGGCGATCTGAAGGGGCAGGGCATCGGCTGGACCCTGTTGGAACGACTGGTCGCGGAGGCGCGCAGTCAAGGTTACGCCGTGGTGGAATCGCTGGAGGATCGGGCCAACCATGGTGCCCTTCAGGTCGAGAACGACATGGGTTTCGATACGGCGCCCCTGGAAGAGGAGCCGACCCTGGTCTGGGTCAGCAAGCGGCTACGCTGACCATGGCGGATAAATCCGGCTCGGCTTGCGTGCCGCCATCGGCTAGAAGCCCGGCTGACCGCCAGGGAGCTTGCGCCATGATGACCGCCATCTTCGTCTTCATCAAAACAGAGCCCGGCTACGCCAACGACGTGGCCGCCGACATCGTGGACAATGTCGAGAATGTCTCGGAGGTCTATTCGACCTCGGGCCAGCACGATCTTCTGGCCAAGTTCAACCTGCCGCGCGACGCCGACATTGGGACCTTCGTGACCAAACAGGTGCAGACGCGGCCGCATATCCGCGACACCTTCACCGTCATCACCTTCTCGCCCTTCCTGCCTAAACGACCCTAGGATTTGGCCGCGGGTCTGGCCCGGCGCGCGACGGCGTCCTTGCGCTCTTCCGCCTCGTCGTCGTCGCCGACCTTTTCCTCGACCGAGGCCGAAAAACGCTGGAAAACGCCCAGGCCGACCAGCACCAGGACGGCCGCGATCAGCAGGGCGGTCGGATAGACCAGCAGGGCCACATCCTCTCGCGCCGTTTTGAACACCACCACGAGGGCCTCCAGGAACAGGGCGATGACGATGGTGGAGAGGAACTTCGTCAGGCTGCGTCGGGCCTCGGACGCGCTACGGCGCTCGGATCCGCGCCGCACTTCGTCCTCGAAGATGTATTTGGCCACGTCGAAAACGGCGATGGCGACGATGACATAACCCAGAACGTCCAGAACCGCGTCGGCGCCGGAGTGGTCGGGACGGCCGATGCCCTGCAGGGCGTCCTTGACCCCGAACCCGACCAGGGCCGCCGCCGCCAAAAGCAGCACCAGGCTGGCGGCGCCGAAGACTAGGCGGGTCAGATAGGTCATCGAAAGCCCCTTGAGTTCAGCGCACCAACGCACGAACGGCGAAGCTGTTGCCGCGCGCAGAAGACCGTAGCCAATCGAAACGCATCTGCTAACGTGGCACGCAGAGGAAACGCGGGGAACACGCGACATGACCGATCTGGACGCTTTCCGCGCCGAGACGCGCGCCTGGCTGGAGGCCAACTGTCCGCCCGAGGTGCGCGGGCCGATGCAGTCCGAGGCCGACATGATCTGGGGCGGACGCGACGCCGTCTTCGCCACTCCCGGCCACAGGCTGTGGCTGGAACGGATGGGCGCGCGCGGCTGGACCGCCCCGGAATGGCCTGTCGAATACGGCGGCGGGGGTTTGAGCCGAGAGGAGGCCAAGGTGCTGGCCTCCGAACTGCGCCGAATCAAGGCCCAGCCCGCGCTGAACAGCTTCGGCGTCTGGATGCTGGGGCCGGCGCTTCTGGCCTTTGGGACCGACGCCCAGAAGAAGCGGTTCCTGCCAGAGATCGTGCGCGGCGAAATCCGCTGGTGCCAGGGCTATTCCGAGCCGGGCGCCGGCTCGGACCTGGCCTCGATCCAGACCCGGGCCGAGGATCGCGGCGACCACTGGATCGTCAACGGCCAAAAGATCTGGACCTCCTACGCTGACAAGGCCGACTGGATCTTCTGTCTGGTGCGCACCGATCCCGAGGCCCCCAAACATCTGGGCATCAGCTTTGTCCTGTTCGACATGCGGACGCCCGGCGTGACCACGCGCCCGATCACCCTGATCAGCGGCAAGTCGCCCTTCTGCGAGACCTTCTTCGACGACGTGCGGGTGGAGAAGGAAAACCTGGTCGGCACGCTGAACCGGGGCTGGGACGTGGCCAAGCATCTGCTGGCGCACGAGCGCACCATGATCGGCGCCATGGGCGAGGTCGCGGGCGGCCGCCCGGTCGGCCAGGTGGCGCTGGACGCCGTCGGCGCGACCGAGGACGGGCGTCTGGACGAGCCCATGCTGCGCGCGCGCATCGCCGAACTGGAGGTCGATCAGGCGGCCTTCCGTCTGGCGATGGAGCGGGTTGGCGATCAGGTGAAGGCCAAACAGGCGCACCCCGCCATCGCCTCCATGCTGAAATACTATGGGTCGGAACTGAACAAGCGCCGTCACGAACTGCTGATGGCGGCGGGCGGCGCCGATGCGCTGGAGTGGGAGAGCGAGCGTTCGCACGGCGGCGCGGCCGCCCGCGACTGGCTGCGCACCAAGGCCAACTCCATCGAAGGCGGCACCAGCGAGATCCAGCTGAACATCATCGCCAAACACCTGCTGCAACTGCCGGGAGCCTGATCCATGCCCCTGATCCTGACCGAAGAGCAGACGATGCTGCAGGAGGCGGCCGACGGCTTCCTGGCTGACAACGCCCCCATCGCCCATCTGCGGAAGTTACGCGATGATCGCGATCCGGACGGCGTTTCGCGCGACCTTTGGCGGGCCTTCGGAGAAATGGGCTTCGCGGGCGTCGTCATCCCCGAGGCGCAGGGCGGGCTGGGCCTGGGCGCGGTCGAAGCCGGCGTCATCGCCGAAAGTCTGGGCCGCACCCTGACGCCCTCACCCTTCATGGGATCGTCCATCCTGTCGGCCAAGGTGCTGACCGATGCAGGGTCGGAAGCCCAGCAGGCCTGGCTGCCCCGGATCGCGGCAGGAGAGGCGATCCTGTCCCTGGCCGTGGACGAAGGCGCCAAACACGCGCCGTCCCGCATCGCCACGCGGGCCGAGCGATCAGGCAACGGCTTTCGCCTGAACGGGGCCAAGGGCTTCGTCCTGGACGGCCATGTCGCGGATGCCCTGATCGTGGTCGCCAAGACGGAGGAGGGGCTCACCCTGTTCCTGGTCGATCCCAAATCGGCCGGTGTGGAGATCGAACGGACCGCCATGGTCGACAGCCATAACGCCGCGCGCATCACCCTGACGGATGTGGCGGTGGACGCCGATGCGGTGATCGGAGAGGTCGGTGGGGGCGAGCCTGTTCTGGAGGCGGCCCTGAGCCTGGGCCGCGCCTGCGCCGCCTCGACCCTGACCGGCGCGGGGGATCAGGCGTTCAAGATCACGCTGGACTATCTGCGAACCCGAAAGCAGTTCGGCAAGTTGATCGGGGAGTTTCAGGCCCTTCAGCACCGGGCGGCGCATCTGTTCACCGAGTTGGAGCTGGCGCGGGCCGCCACGCTGGGCGCGCTTCAGGCCATCGACGCGGGCCGTGAAGACGCCGGACTGGCGGCCTCGGTCGCCAAGGCCAAGGCCGGCCGCGTCGCCGAACTGGCGGTGCAGGAGGCGGTGCAGATGCATGGCGGCGTCGGCATGACCGACGAGTTCGACGTCGGCCTGTTCATGAAGCGGGTGCGAGTTCTGAACGAACTGCTGGGCGACGTCGGTTTCCATGCCGAACAGCTGGCGCGCCGCCAGCGGTTCTGAGGGCGGCGCCGGCGCGGGATGACGTTTGCGTCCGAACCGCCTAAACCTCCCGCCAAGGGAGACGCATGCACATGACGACGCGAACCAACGCGCCCGCCTACCTCGCCGGCTTCGGCAATCATTTCTCGACGGAGGCCGCGCCCGGCGCCCTGCCGGTGGGGCAGAACTCGCCGCAGAAGACGCCCATGGGCCTCTATGCCGAGCAGCTGTCGGGCACGGCCTTCACCGCCCCGCGCGCCGAGAACCGCCGTAGCTGGCTGTACCGCCTGCGGCCGTCGGCCCAGCACGGCCCCTATCGACCGTTCGACCAGGGCCGGGTCCGTTCGGGTCCGTTCGACGAGACGCCGCCCAACCCCAACCGCATGCGCTGGGATCCCCTGCCCCTGCCGGATGCGCCGACCGACTGGGTCGAAGGGCTTGTCACCTATGGCGGCAACGGAGAGCCGGACGCGGGTGCCGGCGCGGGCGTGCATCTGTATGTCGCCAACCGCTCCATGACCGACCGCGTCTTCTACAACGCCGACGGCGAACTGCTGATCGTGCCGCAGGAGGGGGCGCACCGCTTCGTCACCGAAATGGGCCTGATCGAGGCCCGGCCGGGGCATATCGTCCTGATCCCGCGCGGCGTGCGCTTCCGGGTCGAGGTGGACGGCCCCGTGCGCGGCTATGTCTGCGAGAACTACGGCAGCCCGTTCCGCCTGCCCGACCTGGGGCCCATCGGCGCAAACGGTCTGGCCAACCCGCGCGACTTCGAAACCCCCGTCGCTCGGTTCGAGGACGTGGACCGCCCGACCCAGTGCATTCAGAAATACGGGGGGCGTCTATGGGCGGCGACCTTCGATCACAGTCCGCTGGATGTGGTCGCCTGGCACGGCAATCTGGCGCCCTGCCGCTATGACACGGCGCGGTTCAACACCATCAACACCGTCTCCTACGACCATCCCGATCCGTCGATCTTCACCGTCCTGACCAGCCCGTCCGAGACGCCGGGAACGGCCAACATCGACTTCGTCATCTTCCCGCCACGCTGGATGGTGGCCGAACACACCTTCCGTCCGCCCTGGTTCCACAGGAACGTCATGAGCGAGTTCATGGGTCTGGTCACAGGCGCCTATGACGCCAAGGCCGGCGGCTTCGCGCCGGGCGGCGCGTCGCTGCACAACCGTATGAGCGGCCATGGCCCAGATCAGGCCAGCTATGACGCCGCGATCAAGGCCGAACTGAAGCCGCACAAGATCGAAAACACCCTGGCCTTCATGTTCGAGACGCGCATGCCCATCCGGGTAACGCAGTGGGCGCAAGAGACGCCGCAGATGCAGTTGGACTATGACGACGTCTGGTCCGGCTTCGACAAGGGACAAGTCTCCTGATCCGCCCGGTTCGGGTCGCCGCCGGCGCGCTCCACCCATGAAAAAGCCCCCGTCGAGGAGCGACGGGGGCCTTGCCTTGGACACCTAGCCTCAGTGGCCCTTGGCGGCGTCCTTGATTTCATCGGCGCGATGGTCTGCGGCGGCCTGGGTCTGGTCGGCGCGGTCCTTCAGCGCTTCGGCCTGACGTTCCGCCTCGGCCTTGGTCGTATCGGCGGCGGCCTGACCCTGGGCGAGAGTGGCGTCGGCCTGGGCGTTCAGGCTGTCGGCGGTCGCTTCTCCCTGGGCGACGACGGCGTCGGCCTGGCTGTCGGCGGCCTTTTCGGCCGGCTTCTGGCAGGCGGCCAGACCGGCGACGGCGAACAGGGCTACGGCGGTGGCGGCGATCTTCTTCATGGTGCTTCCTTCCTAAGCGGGTAGAGACAGGAAAACGCCGAGCCTCACGAAGAGTTCACGCCGACGTGACCTTATTCTCCAGCTTCGGCGAAGGCGACGCGCGCGGCGCCCAGCAACGCCGCGTGTTTGTGCATGATCACCTTGGTCGGGATTTCGGACATATAGTCCTTGAACCGGCCCTTGCGCTCGAACCGCTGGCGGAAGGGGCTGGCCTTGATGAAGGGCAGGATGCGCGGGACGATGCCGCCGGCGATATAGACCCCGCCGCGCGCGCCTGTGGTCAGGGCGATGTCGCCGGCCACAGCGCCCAGGATGGCGCAGAAGCGCGCCAGGGTCGCGCCGCACGGACTATTCGGATCGGCCATCGCCGTCTGGGTGATCTGGGCCGGATCGTCGATATGGGTCTCGCGCCCGTCGATCTCGGCAAGCGCCCGGTGCATGTTCAAAAGGCCCGGCCCGCAGATCAGCCGTTCGATCGACACCCGGTCATAGCGGCGGCGCAGGATGCGCAGGATTTCGTCCTCCACGGGGTCGCCCGGCGGGAAGCAGGCGTGGCCGCCTTCGGACGGCATGGCCATCTCCCTGCCGTGCGCGTTGCGCACCAGGGCCGAGACGCCAAAGCCAGTGCCGGGGCCCAGCACCGCCACGGTCGAGTGCGGATCGCCATCGACCGGGCCGCCCAGGCTTTCCAACTGGTCTTCCGGCACGATGGGCGCGCCCCAGGCCAGGGCCTCGAAATCGTTGATCAGCTTGACTGGCTTCAGGCCCAAGGTCTGAAGCTCGGTTTCCGACACCTGCCAGGGCGAGTTGGTCAGGTCGATGGCGCCGTCGGTGACGGGGCCGGCGACGGCGATGACGCCGCCGGTCGGCTTGACCTCGCAGCCGTCGATGAAGGCGGCGACGCCTTCCAGGAAGGTCGGATAGGTCTCGGCCGGGAAGCTGTCGTGGTGGTCCAGCACGGGCTGGCCGTCCACCATGCGGGCCAGGGCGAAGCGGGCGTTGGTGCCGCCGACGTCACCGACGAGAAGGGTCTTGTCATTCATTATGGCGTTTCCTGCGGTCGGTTTGGTGGATCAGGCGTCCACGGTCCGGTCGACGAAGTTGGGATCGGGCGGGGTGTCGTCATGGCCTTCCGCGCCGATCGGGAAGGCGTAACAGACGGTCGCCCCCTGTTCGGCGGTGGTGACGACGTGGCGGAAGGCCCCGAAGAGTTCGCGGCCGTAACCCCAGCCGGACCCCCCGGCGAGGGCTCTGGATCGCGTCGCCGCAGGCCGTGCCGTCAGGTCGGCGACGCCGACCGTCGTCAGTACGCCGGCCTCGGCGTCCAGACGGATGATGTCCCCGTCCCTGACATGGGCCAGGGGGCCGCCAGCCAGGGCCTCCGGGCTGACGTGGATGGCGGCGGGCGTCTTGCCGCTGGCGCCCGACATCCGGCCGTCGGTGACGAAGGCAACCTTGAACCCCTTGTCCTGAATGACCGACAGGGCCGGCGACAGGCTGTGCAGTTCGGGCATGCCGTTCGCCTTCGGCCCCTGGAAGCGCAGGACCACGACCACGTCGCGGAACAGCTTGCCGTCCTTGAACGCTTGCAGCGCGTCTTCCTGGGTTTCGAAGACGGCGGCGGGCGCCTCGACGAAACGGTTCTCTGGCTTGACCGCCGAGATCTTGATGACCGCGCGGCCCAGGTCGCCCTGAACCAGACGCAGGCCGCCCTCGCGGTCGAACGGGTCGGAGACGGGGCGCAGGATGTCGCGATCCAGGCTTTCCTTGACGCCGTCGCGCCAGACCAGTTCGCCGTCGATCATCGACGGCTCTTGGAAGTAGGCCTCGATGCCCCGCCCCATGATGGTCGTGACGTCGCGGTGGATGTGGCCGTTCTCGGCCAGTTCACGGGCGATGAAGGCGACGCCGCCGGCGGCCTGGAAGGCGTTCACGTCCGCCGAACCGTTGGGATAGACCCGCGCCAGCAACGGCGTGACCGAGGACAGTTCGTCCATGTCGGTCCAGTCGATCAGGATGCCCGCCGCCCGCGCCATGGCGACCAGGTGGATGGCGTGGTTGGTCGAACCGCCGGTGGCCAACAGGGCCACGATCATGTTGACGATGGTCTTCTCGTCCACGACGTCGGCCATGCGGCTCTCGCCGCTGCGGGCCAGTTCGACCGCCCGCTTCGCCGCCGCCGCTGTCAGGGCGTCGCGCAGGCCGGTGTCCGGGTGGACGAAGGCTGTGGACGGCATGTGCAGCCCGCCCAGCTCCATCATCATCTGGTTGGAGTTGGCCGTGCCGTAGAAGGTGCAGGTGCCGGGCGAGTGATAGCTGCCGATCTCGCTTTCCAGCAGGGTTTGGCGATCCACCTTGCCTTGGGCGTATTCGGCGCGCACGCGGGCCTTTTCGGCGTTGGGAATGCCGCTGGGCATCGGGCCGGCGGGGGCGAAGACGACCGGCAGATGGCCGAACGCCAGGGCGCCCATGAACAGGCCGGGCACGATCTTGTCGCACACGCCCAGCATCAGGGTCGCGTCGAAGGCGTCGTGCGTCAGGGCCACGCCCGTCGACATGGCGATGACGTCGCGGCTGAACAGGCTCAGTTCCATGCCCGGACGGCCCTGGGTCACGCCGTCGCACATGGCGGGGGTTCCGCCCGCGACCTGGGCCGTGGCGCCGACCTCGCGCACGGCCGCGCGCACCACGTCGGGGAAGCGTTCGAACGGCTGGTGCGCCGACAGCATGTCGTTATAGGCGGTGACGACCCCCAGGTTCGGCCTGGAGCCGTCCATGGAGGCCAGTTTGTCGGCGATGGTCTGGCCGGCGAAGGCATGGGCCCAGTTGGCGCAGGACAGTTTGGCGCGCCCGGCGCCGGAATCCCGCGCGGCGTCCATTCGGCGCACATAGTCGGCGCGCGTGGCGCGGCTCTTGTCGATGATGCGCCGGGTGACAGCGGCGACCGTAGGATGAAGCGCCATGTCAGCCTTCCTCCGTCCACAGGACTTCAAGGGGAACGTCCGAGGCCAGCAGGGCGGCGATCGGCTGGATGCGGGGATCGCCCAGGGCCTGTTCCTCGAATACGCGGCGTTTCCGCGCGCCCTTCAGGCCCAGGATCACGCGCCCGGCCGACATCAGATAGGGCAGGTTGATCGACAGGCGCTCGAGGCTGGGCGCCAGACCGTCGCGGCCTTGGGGAACGCCCAGGACCGTGGCTTTAAGCGTCGGGGTCAGAAGGGTCTTCAGCGTCGGGCTTTCGGGGAACATGGAACAGATATGCCCGTCCTCGCCCATGCCCAGCAGCACGGCGTCGAAACGCCCTCCGACCTCGGCCAGGGCGCGGGCGGCGACGATGGCGGCGCGGTCGACGGTGACCTCGGGCGTATAGAGGGGGATGAACCGGGCGGCGGCCGCCCTGTCTTGCAGCAGGACGTCGCGGATCAGCCGTGCGTTCGACTCGGGCGAGCTTTCAGGGACGTAGCGTTCGTCCACCAGGGTGACGGCGACGTTCGACCAGTCCAGGTCCATGGCCGACAAGTCGCGATAGACCGGGGCGGGGGTCGAGCCGCCCGGCCCCGCGAAGACCGCGCGGCCGTTGTCGTACAGGGCGGCGCCCAGGGTTTCGCCCAACCTCGCCGCGATGGCTTCGGCCCAGGCCTCGACGCCGTCGAAGGTTTCGATGAGAAGATCACGCATCGGCGGTGTTCCAGGCGCGACCGGTGCGGGCCATCAGCATGTCCGCGCTTTCAGGTCCCCAGGTTCCGGCGACGTATTCGTCGGGCTTCTGGGCCGAGGCCGCCCAGGCCTCCGACACCTCGTCGACCCATTTCCAGGCCTGTTCCGCCTCGTCGCGGCGCACGAACAGGGTGCTGTCGCCGGCCATGGCGTCCAGCAGCAGCCGCTCATAGGCGATGCGGCGGCGCGGCGGCGCGGCGGATTTGCCGTCCACGCCCCAGGACAGGCTCATCTGGATCGGCTGAAGTTGCATGCGCCGATCCAGGCCGGGGCGCTTGTTCATGACGGTCAGCGAGATGTCTTCCTCGGGCTGAAGCTCGATGACCATGCGGTTGGCCTTCACCTCTCCACGGTCGTCGTGGTCGAAGATGGAATGGGGCACCGGCTTGAACTGAATGACGATCTCGGTGCGCTTCTCGGGCAGGCGCTTGCCGGTTCGCATGAAGAAGGGCACGCCGGCCCAGCGCCAGTTGTCGATGTCGGCGCGGATGGCGACGAAGGTTTCGGTGTCCGAATCCTCGCCCCGCTCCTCGTCATACCCCTTGGCCGGCTTGCCCTCGCTGACGCCCGCCACATACTGGCCGCGCACGGTGACACGCTCGACCTCCTCCACCGTCACCGGACGCAGGGAGCGCAGCACCTTGACCTTTTCGTTGCGCACCGAATCCGGGTCCAGATCGCTGGGCGGCTCCATCGCCACCAGGCACAGCAGCTGCAGCATATGGTTCTGCAGCATGTCGCGCAGGGCGCCGTATTCGTCGTAATAGGGCCAGCGGTCGCCGACGCCCACGGTTTCGCCCACCGTGATCTGGACGTGGTCGATGGTCAGATTGTTCCACAGCGGCTCGAAAATGGTGTTGCCGAAGCGCAGGGCGATCAGGTTCTGGACCGTCTCCTTGCCCAGATAGTGGTCGATGCGGAACACCTGGTTCTCGCTGAAGGCGTGGGCCACGGCATCGTCGATTTCCAGGAAGGATTTCAGGTCGCGCCCGACCGGCTTCTCCAGAACGATGCGGCAGTTCTTTTCGGCCAGACCCGCCGCCTTCATCGCCGTGACGATGCGGGCGTAGAGGGATGGGGAGACCGCCAGGAAGGACGTGACCTCTCCGTCGCCGACCTTGTCCTTCAGCGGCTTCAGGCTGTCGGCCGAGGTGGCGTCCACCGCCAGATAGTCCAGCCGCGCCTTCATCCGCGCCCAGCTGTCCTCGTCCCAAGCCTTGTCGGTCTCGGCGCGGGCCTTCACCGCTTCGTGGACCTTGCCGATATAGTCATCGGCCGTCTCTTCCGACCGCGCCGCGCCGATGATCTTCAGTCCCTCGGGCAGCAGGCCGTCGTGTTCCAGGAAATACAGCGACGGCAGCAACATGCGCATCGCCAGATCGCCGCCGCCGCCGAACAGAATGAGAGCCGCCATGAAATTTCCCTTCAGCGATCCCGCTTCGTGGGACCGACGCCTTTAAGGTGCAGGTTGGCCTTTGCCCGCTTCGGCGCGCGAGGCCAACACGTCCAGCACGTCCTGAAACACCATGTTACGGGCATGGAGAAGAACGAGCAGGTGATAGATCAAATCCGCAGCCTCGCTGGCGAGTTCCTCGTCAGGGCCGGCGACGCCGGCCAGCGCGGTCTCCACCCCCTCTTCGCCGACCTTCTGGGCGATGCGTTTCGGCCCCTGGGCGATCAGCTTGGCGGTCCAGCTTTCGGACGGATCGGCGGCGGCGCGGCGGGCGATGGTCTGTTCCAGCCGGGCGATGCGGCCCAGACCCGGCGCGTCGGCCTCGCCGAAACAGCTGGTCCGGTTCAGGTGACACGCATTGCCGACCGGTCGGACCGACAGGACCAGGGCGTCGCTGTCGCAGTCGGCGGTCAGGGAGACGACATGCAGCCGGTCGCCCGAGGTCTCGCCCTTCCTCCACCGCCCGCCGCGCGAGCGCGAGAAGAAGGTGGCCTCGCCCGACTGGATCGTCTCGTCCAGGGCGGCGCGGTCCATATAGGCCAGGGTCAGGACCTGCAGCGTCGCCGCGTCCTGCACCACCACGGGAACAAGGCCGTTCCCTTTTTCGAAGTCGATGGAGTCGGGGTCGATCACAGTCTCATCTCCAGGCCCTGATCGGCCAGGTATCGCTTCAGGTTGGGAATGGCGATGGCGCCGGTGTGGAAGACGCTGGCGGCCAGGGCGCCGGACGCGTCCGCCTGTTCGAACACGTCGCGGAAATGCTCCGGCGCGCCGGCCCCGCCAGAGGCGATCAGGGGGATGGTCAGTCGCCCTCGGGCAACAGCCAACTGTTCGATGTCATAGCCCTTTCGCACCCCGTCTTGATCGATGCAGTTCAGCACGATCTCGCCCGCGCCCAGCGCCTGGGCTTCGTCCAGCCAGTCCAGCGTCCGCTTGCCCGCATGGCGGCGCGCATCGGGATCGCCGGTGTATTTGTGGACCACCCATTCGCCGTCTTCCAGCCGGCTGTCGACGCCGACCACCACACATTGCGATCCCAGACGTTCGGCCATTTCGGCGATCAGTTCGGGCCGTTCCAGCGCGGGGGAGTTGATCGACACCTTGTCCGCCCCGTGGTCCAGACAGCGCGCCGCCTGCTCCACGCTGCGGATGCCGCCCGCGACGCAGAAGGGGATGTCCAGCAGCCGGGCGATGTCCCTGATCCAGCCATAGTCCAGCGTCCGTCCCTCGGGGCTGGCCGTGATGTCGTAGAAGACCAGTTCGTCGGCGCCTTCGTCCCGATAGCGCGCGGCCAGTTCGGCGGCGTCGCCCATGTCGGCATGGCCCACGAACTTCACGCCCTTGACGACCCGCCCGTCCTTGACGTCGAGGCAGGGGATGATCCGCCGGGCGGTCATGGGACGACCCTCTCGCCTGGGAACGGGGCGGTCATGCGGCGGCCGCTATGGCTTGGGGCAGAGTGAAGCGGTTTTCGTAGAGGGCGCGGCCGACGATGGCTCCGTGGCAGCCCAAGGCCTTGATCGCCCGGATATCGTCCAGCGACGACACCCCGCCCGAGGCCTGAAGCACCAGATCGGGGCGGCGACGACGGATTTCGGCCAGAAGCTCAAGATTGGGTCCGGTCAGGGCGCCGTCACGGCCGACGTCCGTGACCAGTATGTGTTTCGCCGTTCCCTCGGGATAGCGGTCCAGCGCGTCCCACAGGGTTACGCCCGACGACTGGGTCCAGCCCTTCAGGGCGGGAACGGGCGCGCCGTCCTCGATCTTGACGTCCAGGGCCAGGGTGATGCGCTCGACCCCATAGCCCTTGAGCCAGGCCGCCACATCGTTGGGCTGGGTCACGGCGAGCGAACCGACGACCACGCGCGACACCCCCGCATCCAGCAATTTGGCGACGTCGTTGGCGCCGCGCACCCCGCCGCCCGACTGGATGTTGACGTCGATGGCCTGGGTCAGTTCGCCGATCAGGCCGTGCTGACGCGCTTCCCCCGCCTCGGCGCCGTCCAGATCGACGACGTGAATCCATTCGGCGCCTTCGGCGACGAAGGCGGTCAGACGGGCGGCCGGCTGTTCGTCATAGCGTGTCACCTGATCGAACCGGCCGTGCATCAGCCGCACGCAGACGCCGTCTTTCAGGTCGATGGCGGGATAGATCAGCATGGGGTCGGTTTCCGGTCGTCATCCTCGGGCTTGACCCGAGGATCAGGTGTGGGGCGGCCCGTGCGCATCCGTCGTCGCATGAGCGATGGAGGGGCCGATCCTCGGGTCGAGCCCGAGGATGACGGGGCGGGGAGAGCGGTGCGGTTCACACCGCAATCTCCAGGAAATTCTTGAGGATGACGGCCCCCGCCTCGGCCGAGCGTTCGGGGTGGAACTGGCAGCCCCAGCGGTTGGCGGATCGCACCATGGCCGGAACCGGCCCGCCATAATCGGCGCGGGCCAGGGTGGCGGGCCCGTCCGGGCAGACGAAGCCGTGGACGAAATAGGCGTAGGCGCCGTTGGCGACGCCCTCCAGCAGCGGGTCGTCGCGGTCGCGCGTCAGACGGCTCCAGCCCATGTGCGGCACGGGCAGGGGGACGTCCGGCTCCAGCCGACGCACCGTGCCGGGGACAAGGCCCAGCATCTCGACATCCTCACCCTCGTCGCTGCGTTCGAAAAGCAGCTGCTGACCCAGACAGACGCCCAGCAAGGGGCGTTCGAAGGCGCGCAAGGGCTCGATCAGGTTCAACGCCGCCAGCCGCGACATGGCATAGCCCGCCGCCCCGACGCCGGGCAGGATGACCCGTTCGGCCTCAGCAATCACAGCCGGATCGGCGGTCAGGCGCACGGTCGCGCCCAGCCGCTCCAGCGCGAACTGGACCGAGGCGATATTGCCCGCACCATAGCTGATGACGGCGACCTCGGTCACAGCACTCCCTTTGTGCTGGGCACCGCGTCGCCCTCGATGCGGATGGCCTGACGCATGGCGCGGCCGAAGGCTTTGTAGACGGCCTCGGTCTTGTGGTGGTCGTCCTGGCCTGTGACCTTGATGTGGACGGCGGCGCCCATGGCCTCGGCCAGCGAGCGGAAGACGTGGGCCGTCAGTTCGGTGCGGTATTCGCCGATATAGGGCGTCTCGAATGTTCCTTCGAACAGCGGATATGGACGCCCCGACAGGTCGATGGAGACGGTCGCATTGGCCTCGTCCATCGGCAGGACGAAGCCGTAGCGGGCGATGCCTTTCCGTTCGCCCAGCGCTTGTTTCAGCGCCTGACCCAGGGCGATGGCGCTGTCCTCGATGGTGTGGTGAGGGTCGGTGTGCAGGTCGCCTTCGCATTGCAGCCGCAGCGAGAAGCCGCCGTGAGCCGCGATCTGCTCCAGCATGTGATCGAAGAAGCCGACGCCGGTTTCGATCTTCACCGGGCCGGGCGCGTCCAGATCGACGGCGCAGACGATGCGCGTCTCCTTGGTGTCGCGCACGGCCTGACCGACGCGCGGCGCGCGGCGCTGGGCGGGCGTCAGCCCGAAGGCGGCCAGCAGCCGGTCGTTGACCTCGGGCTTGATGGAAATGGGCAAACGCAGCCGTTCGCCCGACAGATCGGCCTCTACGCCATAGGTTTTCAGACCGGCCAGGGCGGCGGCGGGATCTTCCGGCCGCGTCACGACGATGGGGCCGACGCCGGGCTCGACGGGCGTCAGTCGGGCCAATTCGCGCGTGACCCGATCCCGTTCCCGCCGGACGGCGGCGATGCGTTCCGTCGTCTCGATCATCCGCGACGGGTCCAGCGCCTGTTGCGCCAGCCGCACCAGGGGTTCGGGCAGGGCGTAGGGCTCCAGCACCGAGGCCAGACGGGCCAGGGTCCGGGGCTGGGCGATGGCCGCCCCGACCCGCGCGCCCGCCAGCCCATAGGCCAGCGACAGGCTGCGCAGCACGATCAGGTTCGGCTGATCCTTGACGACCGTGACGGCAGATGCGCTGTCGGAAAACTCGATCAGGCCTTCGTCCACGACCAGCAGGGCGGGGGCGACGCGGGCGGCCATTTCGGCGACGGCCTCGGGCGAGCCCAGGGCGCGGATGACGATGACGGCGGGATCGCCCTTCGCCGGATAGATGGCGCTCAGGCTGTCATAGGGTTCGGCCCTGGGCGCCTGGACCGAACCGCCGTCGCGGGCGGCGAGGCGCCAGGCCAGCTCCAGCCCATGCGTCAGGCCGCGCACCGGCAGAACCTGATCGGCGGGCACGGCGTAGATGGCGGCCATGCGGGCGGCCAGGGCGGTGGTGTCGCCGGGATAGCGATCCAGACCCTCGCCGCCGGAGACCAGCGGAGGATAGGGGGCGGGCAGGGTCATTTGAAATCCTCCCCCATCGGGGGAGGGGGACCGCCGCAGGCGGTGGAGGGGGCTGATCCGCGCACGGTGTCTGAGGCAGGCCCCCTCCACCACTTCGTGGTTCCCCTCCCCCATCGGGGGAGGAATGATGCGGACGGGCTCATCCCTCGCTCCTCAGATCGGCGGCGCGGGCGTGGGCTTCCAGGCCTTCCATCCGGGCCAGACGGGCGGCGATGGGGGCCAGGGCGCGGGCGCCGGCCTCGGTGACGAGCTGCACCGACATGGTGGTCATGAAGCTGGCGGTGGTGACGCCGCCCAGCGTCCTGGCCCCGCCGTCGGTCGGCAGGACGTGGCTGGGACCGGCGGCGTAGTCGCCCAGAGTCTCTGCGGCGAACCGTCCGACGAAGACGGCGCCGGCGGCGTTGATCGAATCCACCAAGGCCTCGGGATCGTCGATCTGGATCGCCAGATGTTCGGGGCCATACAGGTTGGCGACCTCGGCGGCGGCGGCCAGATCGCGGACCAGGATGGCGCGGGCCTCCTGCAGCGAGGCGCGGGCGATGGCTTCGCGCGGCAGGGTGGCGACCTGAACCTGAACCTCCGTCAGGATGTAGTCGATGGTGGCGCGGCTGGTGGAGACCAGCAGAACCTGCGCGTCCGCATCGTGTTCGGCCTGGCTCAGCAGGTCGGCGGCGACGATCTCGGGCGCAGCATCGCGGTCGACGATGACCATCAACTCGGACGGCCCGGCGGGCATGTCGACGGCGGGGCCATCCGGTAAGGCGGAAGCCTGTTTCTTGGCCTCGGCGACATAGGCGTTGCCGGGACCGAACAGCTTGTCGCAGGGCGGAATGACGCCGTCCTCCAACTCGGCGCCGAAGGTCAGGGCGGCGATGGCCTGCGCCCCGCCCATCAGCCACAGGGCTTCCAGACTGGCCTCTGCGGCGGCCAGGATCATGGCGGGATGGACGCCGCCCTCCTTGTCCGGCGGGGTGACGGCGATCCGTTCGCCCACGCCCGCCACCCCGGCCGGGATGGCCAGCATCAGCAGGGATGAGAACAGCGGCGCCGTGCCGCCCGGAACATACAGGCCCGCCGAGGCGATGGGCCGCCACGCCAGTTTCGAACGCACGCCCGGCGTGGTCTCGACGAAGGGGGTGTCTTCCGGCCGGGTCGCCTGGTGGAAGACGCGGATGTTGTCGGCCGCCATCCGCAGGGCGCGCACGTCGCCGGGGGGCAGGGCGTTGCGCGCTTCGGCGATGGCTCCCGGCGTGATGGCGATGCGGCGCGGCGGGGCCTTGTCCAGCTTGAGGCACCAGTCGGTGACGGCCGCGCCGCCACGCACCCGCACGTCGTCAAGGATGGTGCGGACCACCTCGGTCACGTCGCCGGCGGTGCGCCGGGACGGGCGGGCGAGCGCCGCCGTCTTTCCGGCGGCGTCCAGCGACGACCAGTCGATGCGTTTGAACAGGTCGCCCATCACATCATCTTCTCGATGGGCAGGACCAGGATGGCCGAGGCGCCGGCGGCCTTCAGCTTCTCCAGCGTCTCCCAGAAGACGGCCTCCTGACAGACGGCGTGGACCGCCACCGCGTCGTCACGGCCCGACAGGGGCATGACGGTGGGCGAACCGGCGCCGGGCAGGATGGCGGTGATCTGGTCCAGCGCCGCACGCGGCGCATTCAGCATGACGTATTTGGCGCCTTGCGAGGACACCACGCCCGCCATCCGTTCGATGATGCTGTCCAGCAGGTGTTGCAGGCCGGATTCGGGCGCGGTCGGCGACTGGATCAGCACGGCCTGACTTTCCAGCACCGTGTCTTTGGCCCCCAGGCCGTTGGCCTCCAGCGTCGCGCCGGTCGAGACCAGATCGCAGATGGCGGCGGCCAGTTTCAGCCGGGGCGCGACCTCGACGGCGCCGCGCATGACGACGATGTCCGCCTGAACCCCGCGCTCGTCGAGAAAGCGGCGCAGGATTTTGGGATAGGAGGTGGCGATGCGCAGGCCCTCCAGCGAGGCCGGGCCGTCATAGGCCAGGCTCGGGGGCGTGGCGATCTTCAGCGTGCAGCGGCCGAAGCCCAGAGGCATGACGATGGAGGCGTTCGGCCCCCCGTTGCGGCCTTCGTCCAGCACGTTTTCGCCGACGATCCCCAGGTCGCAGACCCCGTCCGCCACGAAGGTCGGAATGTCGTCGTCGCGCACGCGCAGCAGGTCGATGGGATAGTTCTCGACCCGATACAGCAGGTCGTTGTGGCCCTTGACCCATTTCAGGCCCGCGTCCCGGATCAGGTCCAGGCTGCGGTCGGCCAAACGGCCGGATTTCTGGACGGCGATGCGGAGCCGACCCTGGACAGTGCTCATGTTCGGATTCTCAGTCTTTCAGCCGATCCAGGGCGATGCGGTATCCCTGATGCGGCATGTCTTTCAGATAACGGGCGACGCGGACGACGGTGGTGGGGCTGGCATGGGCCTCGGCCGCGATCTCGCGATAGGACTTGCCCCCGGCGTCCAGCAGGCGCGCGACCTGCCACCGCTCGGCGAAGGCGCGCAGTTCGGCAGGCGTGCACAGATCGGCCAGAAAGGCGTCGATCTCCTCGCGCGTCTGCATCGACAGCAGGGCGTCATGAAGGGCGGCGCGGGCGGGTGGGGTCGTCATGCGCGTTTCACTATGCTGTAACGATGGAACGGTCAAGAGCATGCCTTGCTGAACCGCCACTCGCCACTCGCCGCTCACCGTTCTACATCACCCCCATGACCAAGGTTCTCATCATCGGCGCGGGACACGCGGGCGGCTCCGTCGCGGCCTTTCTTCGGCAGTACGGCCATGAAGGCCCCATCGTTCTGACGGGCGAGGAGGATGCGCCGCCCTATCAGCGTCCGCCCCTGTCCAAGGCCTGGCTGAAGGGGGAGGCGGATCTGGAGGCCCTGCTGCTGCGGCCCCTGAGTTTCTACGCCGAGCAGAACATCGACTTCCGGCCCTCGACGGTCGCGGTGTCGGTAGATGCGGAGGCGAAGACGGTCGCTTTCCACGACGGATCGTCGGAAACCTATGACCTGCTGGTGCTGGCGACGGGATCGACGGCGCGCAAACTGCCCGTTCCGGGCGGCGACCATCCCGAACTGCTGGAACTGCGCACGCTCAAGGACGCCGAACGGTTGAAGGCCGTGCTGGGGCCGGGCAGGCGGCTGGCGGTGGTCGGCGGGGGCTATGTGGGTCTGGAGGCGGCGGCGTCGGCGCGCGCCCTGGGCGCCGAGGCGGTGGTGATCGAACGCGCGCCGCGCGTCCTGGCGCGGGTGGCGTCCGAGACGCTGTCGACCTTCTTCACCGCCCAGCATCGGGCGCGCGGCGTGGAGATCGTGACGGGCGCCGAGGTGACGGCGGTGGCGAAGGACGGCGTGACCCTGGCCGACGGTTCGGTCGTTCGGGCCGACGCGGTCCTGATCGGCGTGGGTGCTATGGCCAGCGACGGCCTGGCGCGGTCGGCGGGCCTGCGTTGCGACGACGGGGTGGTGGTCGACGATCAGGCGCGAACCAGCGACCCCGCCGTCTTCGCCGTGGGCGATGTGACGCGCCGCCCCATTCCGGTGCACGGCGGCGTGCATCATCGTCTTGAAAGCGTGCCGAACGCGCTGGAGCAGGCCAAACAGGCCGCCGCCGCCATCGTCGGCCGCCCGGGCCCGGCGCCGGAGGTTCCGTGGTTCTGGTCCGATCAATATGAGTTCAAGCTTCAGATCGCCGGCCTTCCGTTCGACGCCGACCGGCAGGTGGTGCGGGGCGATCCGACGACGGGCGGGTTTGCGGTCTTCCACCTGAACGGCGACCGGATCGTCTGCGTGGAGGCCGTCAACGCCGCCCCGGAGTTCATGGCCGGCAAACAATTGATCGGGAAGGGAACACCAGTGGACGCGACCAGGCTGGCGGATCGAACGGTGTCGATGAAGGCGTTGGCGACGTAGAGGCCCCTCTATTTTCCGCCCCGCAGGGCGAAGCGGCGTCGCGCCATCATCTTCGCCGCACTGCAACAAAACTGTTGCGCTTTCCGTTGGGTGGGGATCAAGCTGCGATCTCAACGCGGCGGGGGCGAATGACGAGAGCTTTCGACGAAATGACCGGCGGCGGATCGGGTGCGATCCGCGACAGCTACAAGACCCTGGCGGCCTGGCTTGAAAACGCGCCGGCCGACCTGTTGCAGGCGCGCTCGCGCCAGGCGGAACTGTTCTTCCGTCGGATGGGCGTCACCTTCGCCGTCTATGGCGACGAGGAATCCAACGAACGTCTGATCCCCTTCGACGTTGTGCCGCGCATCATCGGCGCCGACGAATGGGGCGGACTGGAGACCGGGCTGAAGCAGCGCGTCTCGGCGATCAACGCCTTCCTGAAAGACATCTACGGGCCGCAGGAATGCATCCGGGCGGGCATCGTCCCGGCCGATCTGATCCTGACCAATCCGCACTATCGGCCCGAAATGCAGGGCCGTCGTCCGCCGGGCGACGTCTGGTGCCATATCTCGGGCGTCGATCTGGTCCGGACGGGCGAGGACGGCTTCTATGTGCTGGAAGACAATGTCCGCACGCCGTCCGGTGTTTCCTACATGCTGGAGAACCGCGAGATGATGATGCGGTTGTTCCCCGACCTGTTCGCGGAACATGCGGTACGGCCGGTCGAGATCTACACCGACATGCTGCTGCGCTCGCTCCAGGCCTCGGCGCCGGTCGGGGCCGGGGCGGACCCGACCATCGTGGTGCTGACGCCCGGCCCGTTCAACTCGGCCTACTATGAGCACAGCTTTCTGGCCGACAAGCTGGGTGTCGAACTGGTCGAGGGCGGCGATCTGTTCGTCAACGACGACACCGTCTTCATGCGCACGACCGAAGGCCCCAAACGGGTCGATGTCATCTATCGCCGCATCGACGACGACTTCATCGATCCCCTGACCTTCATGCCCAATTCGGCGGTCGGGGTGCCGGGGTTGATGTCGGCCTATTTCGCCGGGCGGGTGACGCTGGCGAACGCGGTCGGGACGGGGGTCGCCGACGACAAGGCCGTCTATACCTACATGCCCGACATCATCCGCTTCTTCACGGGAGAGGACGCCATCCTTCAGAACGTGCCGACCTGGCGCTGTCGAGAGCCCGATGCGCTGAAAGAGGTTCTGGACAAGCTGCCGGAGCTGGTGGTCAAGGAGGTCGGCGGATCGGGCGGCTACGGCATGCTGGTCGGCCCCACCTCGACCAGGGCCGAGATCGAGGATTTCAGGGCCAAGCTGATCGCCGACCCGGACGACTTCATCGCCCAGCCGACGCTGAGTCTGTCGACGGCGCCGACCCTGGCGGGCGGCGATCTGTCGCCGCGCCACGTCGATCTCAGGCCCTTCGTCCTGTCCAGTCCGGCGGGCGTCCGGGTCGCGCCCGGCGGGCTGACGCGGGTCGCGTTGAAGGAGGGGTCGCTGGTGGTCAACTCCAGCCAGGGCGGCGGAACCAAGGACACCTGGGTGCTGGACAACTGATGCTCTCTCGCACTGCAGACAGCCTGTACTGGACCGGCCGCTATATGGAGCGGGCCGATTTCCTCGCCCGTATTCTCGAGGCAGCCATTCGCCTGGCGGCCCTGCCGGCCAAGGATCAGGCCGCCGTCACCGCCTGGGCCGGGGCCATCGCCTCCTCGGGCGTGAAGACCGCCTTCGACGCCTCGGGCCGCACGGTGTCGGAGAAATCCGTGCGCGAATATCTGGCCTTCGGCACGGATAATTCGACCTCCATCAAGGCATGCATCACCAAGGCGCGGACCAACGCCCGCTCGGTCCGCACGGCCCTGACCATCGAACTGTGGGAGGCGATCAACGGCGCCTGGAACGGTCTGAACGAACTGGGCGAGCCGACGCGCCGAGACGACTTCACGGGCTTTCTGGACTTCGTGAAGTCGACGTCCCTGGCGGTCGAGGGCGCTTCGTCCCGGACCATGCTGAGGAACGACGCCTACTGGTTCCTGCGTCTGGGCATGGCGATCGAGCGGGCCGACAACACCGCGCGCCTGCTGGACGTGAAATACCACCTGCTGCTGCCGCCCGGCGAACGGGTCGGTGGTCAATTGGACTATTTCCAGTGGACGACCCTGCTGCGCGAGGTGTCGGCCCTGACCGCCTATCGCTGGGTCTACCGTGAGAGCGTGCGGCCCTGGCTGGTGGCGGACCTGCTGGTGCTGAACCGGCAGATGCCGCGCTCGCTGGCGTCGTGCCAGGGCATGATCGTCAGCTATCTGGAGCGGCTGGCGACCGATTACGGCCGGCGCGGTCCGGCCCAGCGCCTGGCCTCCAACCGCCTGAGCCAGTTCAACGAGGCCAAGATCGAAGACATTTTCCAGTCCGGCCTGCACGAATATATCCAGGCGTTCTTGAGCGAGAACAACGCCTTGGCCGGTGCGATCCACGAACAGTATCTGGTCTGACCATGCGGATAAGGATCGACCATTCCACCCGCTACGCCTACGCCCGACCGGCGCGGTTCATCATCCAGACCTTGCGTCTGACGCCGAAGTCCAGCGAGGGCCAGCAGGTGCGCGAATGGCGCATCGAGACGGACGTGGACGCGCGCCTGCGTCGCAGCGAGGACGCCTTCGGCAACATCGTCCACAGCCTCTATACCGAACGCCCCACCGACGCCCTGACCATCCGCGTGATGGGCGAGGTGACGACTGCCGACACCGGCGGCGTGCTGGGCGGCGCATCCGAACGGCTGTCGCCTCTGGTCTTCCTGCGCGAGACGCCTTTGACCCGGCCCGACGCCGCCATCGCCGACTTCGCCCGCTCGATCGCGGAGGGTCCGCCTCTCAGCCGAATGCACGCGCTGATGGCCGCCCTGAGGGCCGAGGTCGCCTTCGAGGTCGGCGCCACCTCGGCGGCCCACACCGCCGCCGAATCCTTCGCCCAGCGGCGGGGCGTCTGTCAGGATCACGCCCAGATCTTCATCGCGGCCGCCCGTCAACTGGGCGTGCCGGCGCGCTATGTCTCGGGCCACCTCAGTCGCCAGGACGGCCAGCATGACCAGGAGGCCGCCCATGCCTGGGCCGAAGCTTGGGTCGAGGACCTGGGTTGGGTCGGCTTCGACCCCGCCAACGGAATCTGTCCGACCGAACACTATGTCCGCGTCGCCGTGGGCCTGGACGCCCTGGGCGCGACCCCCATCCGGGGGACCAGCTATGGCGGCGGGCAGGAGAGCCTGACGGTCGCGCTTCATGTGCGGCCTGTGCAACAGACGCAGCAGCAACTGCAGTCGCGGGGCTGGTCCGCATAGGCATGACACGCGAATCTGTTAGCGTTGGACGGTTCGCATCGCGGGGAGCGGATAGAACGAAGTGACCTATTGCGTAGGCATGTTGGTGGACGAAGGGTTGGCGATGATCGCCGACACGCGCACCAATGCGGGCGTGGACAACATCTCGTCCTATCGAAAGCTGCACATCTACAAGTCGCCGGGCGAACGCATCCTGGCCGTGGCGACGGCGGGCAATCTGTCCGTCACCCAGACCGCCCTGGCCATGACGGCGGCGGGGGTCAAACTGCCGGATTCGACTGCGCCGGAAACCCTGTACACAGCGCCCACCCTGTTTCGCGCCGCGCAGATTCTGGGCCACGCCTTGGCGACGGTGCGGGCCACCATCAACACTCCCGCCTCGCCGACGGCCGACGCCCTGAATGTCAACGCCTCCATGCTGCTGGGCGGTCAGATCGCCGGCGGCAAGATGGGGCTGTATCTGATCTACGGCCAGGGCAACTTCATCGAGTGCGGCCCCGACACCCCCTATCTCCAGATCGGGGAGCTGAAGTACGGCAAGCCGATCCTGGACCGCGCCCTGCACAGTTCGACTCCTCTGTCCGAGGCGGTGAAACTGGGTCTGATCTCGTTCGATTCCACCATCCGCTCGAACATCGCGGTCGGCCCGCCGCTGGACCTGATCGTCATGCCGCGCGACCGGATCAGCGGAACGGCGCGGCGGATCGAGGCGGACGATCCCTATTTCCGCGATCTGGGGCGGCGGTGGTCCGAAGCCCTGGCGGCGGCGCATCGCGCCATGCCCGACCCCACCTGGCTGGACGCCGAGGAAACCCAGCCAAGACCGCTAGCGGTGGTCGCAAGCTAGGATTGCGATTTATTATCAATTTTGCTTGTGCGACATATTGAAGCTGGCTATTGCGACCGCATCGCAAAATCAGACCAAAAGGTCGCTAAACTATGTCCGACTCTCGCGCCGCCTCCCTCCGCGCGCTTCTGTTCGCCTCCAGCGCCGCTGGAATGTTGGTCGCGGCCCCCGCCATGGCCGCCGAAGCCGCCGACTTGACGGTCGTTGCGGATCAGCAGCAACCCGCCAACCTGGGCACGATCGACGTCAACGGCCACGTCAAAAAGCCAGCGCCGGTCAGCCCCGAATTCGTCGCGCCCCTGGTCGACACGCCGCGCGCCGTGACCGTCATTCCCCAGGCGATCATCGAGCAGACCGCCGCTTCCTCGCTGCAGGACCTGCTGTCCAACTCGCCCGGCATCACCTTCGGCGCCGGAGAGGGCGGCCAGCCGCTGGCCGACCGTCCGTTCATCCGTGGACAGTCGTCCGGCAACAACATCTTTCTGGACGGCGTGCGCGACACCGGCGGTCAGCAGCGTGAAGTGTTCAACCTGGAGCAGGTCGAGGTCATCAAGGGGCCGGACGCCGTCTATTCCGGTCGTGGTTCGGGCGGGGGCAGCATCAACCTGGCCTCCAAGTCGCCCAAGCTGAACACCTTCACCAATGTCGGCGCGGGCGTCGGTACGGACGGCTATCTGCGCGGCACGATCGACAGCAATCTTCCGCTGGGCGAAACCGCCGCCCTGCGCATCAACCTGATGGGCGCCCAGGGCGACGTGCCGGGCCGCGACGCCGTCGACTACGACAAATGGGGCCTGGGCCTCAGCCTGGGCGCTGGCCTGGGCACGCCTTCGTCCATGATCTTCAGCTATTACCATCTGACCAGCGACCAGATGCCGGACTACGGCATCCCGCTGTTCACCAAGATCCAGTCGCGCACGACCGACAGCGGCGTTCTGGACGTGCCCTACAGCAGCTTCTACGGCCTGAAGGCGCGCGACTATCTGACCAATACGGTGGACGCCTTCACCTTCAAGGCCGAGCATCGGCTGAGCGACTTCGCCACGATCCGCAACGTCAGCCGTTATGCCGAGACGCTGAACGACTACATCGTCACGAACCCCGGCGACGGCGGCTATGTCGGTCGGGCGGCCGATGGAACCTATTGGATGAAGCGGGGGACAAAGACCCGTTGGAATCCGGTTTCGACCCTGGCCAATGTCACCGACGTGTATGGTCAGTTCGCCACAGGCTCGGTCAGGCACAGCTACGACGTCGGCGTCGAATTGACGCGCGAGCGGAATCGCAACGCGACCTATTCCACCTATACGACCTCGGGCGCCGCCTGTCCGACGGGGCTGACGACGGTGGTCGGTTCGCCGCCGACCGCGAACGGCGCCGCAGGCGCGGGCGACTGCACCCCGGTCTACAACCCCAATCCCGACGACGCCTGGACGGGCGTGATCAATCGCGGCCCGGTCAGCTCCAACACGACCGAGACCATCGGCGTCTACGCCAACGACAGCATCAGCCTGACCGAGCGCCTGATCCTGAACCTGGGCGTGCGCTGGGATCAGTATTCCGTCGAAGGCGTGAACGCCGTGCTGGGATCGCCGTCCTCCACCGCCGGCGTCTGGAATGTCGCGGGCTATACGGCCGTGCCGAAACGGACCTGGGAGTTCACCAACTATCAGGTCGGCCTAGTGTACAAGCCGACGGAGAACAGCAGCGTCTATGCCTCCTGGGCGACCTCGTCGACGCCGCCGACCATCGCTGCCGGTGATCAGAACGCCTCGGGCGGGACGGGCACGGTCGATGGAGTCGCCAATGTCGTGCTGGATCCGGAAGACACCGAGAGCTTCGAGATCGGGGCCAAGGCCAATGTGTTCCACGACCGTCTGGCCCTGTCGGCGGCCGCCTTCCAACTGACGCGAAAAAACGCGCTCATCTTGGTGGAGCCGGATCGCTATCGTCAGGAGGGCGAGGTCGAAGTTAAGGGCTTCGAGTTGGGCGTGTCGGGCAATATCACGCCCAACTGGACCGTGTTCGGCGGCTACACCTACATGGACTCCGAGCTGACCAAAGCGGCCAAGATTTTCTCGGGAACGCCGCCCGTGGAGGTCGCCAATCCTCTGCAAGGCCTGCCCCTGGCCAATACGCCCAAGAACAGCGCCAGCCTGTTCACCACCTATCGCCTGTTGCCCAAGCTGACGGTCGGAGGCGGCGTCTATTACACCTCCAAGTCCTTCGGCGGGAACCAGGGCGGAGCCGGCGGCGGGAACAACCGCATCTATGCGCCGTCCTGGACGCGCCTGGACCTGTTCGCCGCCTACGACCTGACCGATCGGGCCAGTCTTCAGTTGAACGTGAAGAATGCGACGGACGAGGACTACATCATCCGCACCAACGGCGTTCACCACGCCGACGTGGCGGCCGGGCGTCAGGCCATTCTGGCCCTGAACATGCGCTTCTAAAGGCCCTTATCCCGGCCTACTATTTGGCGGCTCCGTCCTCCCGGCGGGGCCGCCTTTCCTTTTCAGCGAGACCGACGTGCTGCTGCAGATTCCCGAAGTCTTCTCCAAGGCGGAAGTGAAGGCGTTGCGCGAACGGCTGGACGCCGGCCCCTGGGCCGATGGCAACATGACCTCGGGCCACCAGTCAGCGACCGCCAAGCGGAACCAGCAGCTGCCCGAGGACTGCGCCGTCGCGCGCGAGGTTTCGGCCCTGATCGTCCAGGCGCTGAACGCCAATCCCATGTTCGTCGCCGCCGCCCTGCCGCACACGATCTTTCCGCCCCTGTTCAACCGCTATCAGGGCGGGGGCGAGTTCGGCCTGCACGTCGACAACGCCATCCGCCAGTCCCGCGACGGGGGCGGGGTCCGCATCCGCAGCGACCTGTCCGCCACCCTGTTCCTGTCCGAACCCGAGGAGTACGACGGCGGCGAACTGCTGATCGAGGAGATGTATGGGGCGCAGGCGATCAAACTGCCGGCGGGGGACCTGGTTCTTTATCCGTCCAAGAGCCTGCACCGGGTCACGCCTGTGACGCGCGGCGCGCGCGTGTCGTCCTTCATGTGGATGCAGAGCCTGGTGCGCGACGACGCCGACCGTGAAACCCTGTTCCGCCTGGACGTAGCCACCCAGCGCGTCGCCACGGAAAAGGGGCCGAAAGATCAGGCGGTGATCGAACTGACCGGCGTCTATCACAATCTGCTGCGACGCTGGACCGAGGTGTGACGAAAGGGACGCGGGACGGAGTTATCGCGACGCGGCTTGAACCTTCGCCCCGCGGGCGCGATTGAACGGCCGATGCCGCAGGACCTTCCGCCCCCGACGCCGCCCCAGATCCTGTCCGAAATCGTGGTGACGGCCGCACGGCTGCCGCCGGCGGCGGCCGACGCCGCCTTCTCCGTCGTGCGCCTCGATCCGCAGGTGCTGGAACGCTCCATGCGGCTGGACGAGGCGTTGCGCACCGTGCCGGCCGTGTCCCTGTTCCGGCGAACCTCCAGTTCGGCGGCCAATCCGACGACGCAGGGGTTGTCGCTCAGGGCCATCGCGCCGTCGGGCGCGGGTCGGGCGCTGGTCACGCTGGACGGCGTGCCTCTGAACGATCCCTTCGGCGGCTGGGTCATCTGGTCCCAGGCGGCGCCGGAAAGCCTGGCGCGCGTCGATGTCGTGCGCGGGGCCGGGGCGGGCCCCTATGGCGCCGGGGCCCTGACCGGAACCGTCGCCCTGACCGAAAGGGACCGAGGCGGCGTGCTGGACGGTTCGGTGGCCCAGGACGGCTGCGCGCGGCTGGCCGGTTCGGCCTCGGCCCGGCTGGGATCGGTCGGCGTCACCGTCTCGGGCCTTCGTGAGGTCAGCGACGGCTATATCCCGGTGCGCGGGTCTTCCGCCGGGGCGGCCGATACGCTTCTGGACCTGGACAGCCGGGCCGCCGCATTGCGCGTCGATGCGCCGCTGGGCGGGATCGAAGACGCGCGCCTGTCGCTGCGCGCCTCCGCCTGGGAAGAGGATCGCGGGTCGGGTCTGGCCGGCGCCCGCGCCAACGCCAGCGGCCACAGTCTCAGCGTCACGGCTGCGCGGGCTCCTGAAGCCGACGGCTACGGCTGGCGGCTTCAGGCCTGGCGGATCGACAGCGACCTGGCCAACCGTTCGGTGTCGGTCGCAGCGGATCGATCGACCACCACCCCTGCCAACGATCAGTTCAAGACGCCCGCGACCGGATCGGGGGTGAATCTGGCCCTGCGTCGCCGGGTCGCCGACTGGGCTGGCGGGCGTCTGGAATGGGAGATCGGCGCCGACGCGCGCCTCAATCGCGGCCAGACGTACGAACGCTATTCCTACCTCGGCGGCGCCTTCACCCGCGAACGGCGCGCGGGCGGAGAAACCTCCGTGGCCGGGGCCTATGTCGACGGCTCATGGACTTCGGGCGGCTGGTTGGTGGCGGGCGGGGCTCGGCTGGATCGCTGGGCCAACGCCGACGGCTTTCGGGTGGAGCGGCTGCTCGCGGGCGGCGCGCCGACGGCCGATGTGACGTTCCAGGATCGGTCGGGTCGGGTCTTCAGCGGCCGTCTGGCCGCCCGGCGGCGACTGGACAAGACGCTGTCGGCGCGCGCGGCCGCCTATTCCGGTTTCCGGCCCGCGACCCTGAACGAACTCTATCGCCCGTTTCGCGTCGGCAATGATCAGACCACCGCCAATGCCGACCTGAAGCCCGAGCGTCTGTCCGGCGTTGAAGTCGGTCTGGCGTCGGACCGGGAGAACGCCGCCTGGGGCGTCACCGTCTTCGGGAACCGCATCGACGACGCCATCGTCAATGTGACCCTGAGCGAAGGCGCATCGGGCGTCGTCCGCCAACGCCAGAACGCCGGCGTGATCTCGGCCTGGGGCGTCGAACTGAACGGAACGGCGCGCTTGACGCCCGCTCTATCGCTGAACGGCGCGCTGGCCTGGACCGAGGCGCAAATCGACGGCGGGAACGCCGCGCCGCAGCTGACGGGCCTGCGTCCGGCCCAGGCGCCGCGATGGGGCGCGACGGCGGGCCTGGATTGGCGCGCGAGCCAGCGACTGACTCTGACCGCGGCGGCCCGGTATGAGTCCGTCCGATTCGACGACGATCTGAACAGCCGCGTGCTGGAGGCCGCCCTAACCCTGGATGGGCGAGCGGAATGGGCCCTGAATGATCGCATGGTCCTGTGGGCGGCGGCGGAAAACCTCTTCGACGCCGAGGTACAGACCGCGCGCACCGCAGACGATGTCGTCGGCTATGGCCCGCCGCGTCGGCTCGCCCTGGGTCTGCGTCTGAGCTATTAGGCGCGACGTCCCCGCTATTGAAAACCGTTCGCAATGGTGGCACAGCCACCGCGTGACCGAACTCGCCGCACAACGCCAGCCCGATCCGGCGACGCCGCCCGCCGGCGCCGAAGCGCCTGCGGTCGTTCGCAAGCCCAAGGCGAACCTGAACGGGGCGCGGTCCTTCTGGCTGAAGCAACTGCACAGCTGGCACTGGATTTCGGCGGCGGTCAGCCTGGTCGGCATGATCCTGTTCGCCATCACCGGCATCACCCTGAACCACGCGGCCTCCATCCCCGGAACGCCGGTGACGGTCGAACAGACCAAAACCCTGCCGGCCCCGCTGCTGCAACGGCTGAAGACCTTTCCCGAGGAGACGACCCAGCCGGTCCCCGACGCCGTGGCGCGCTGGGCGTCCGAGGCGTTCAAGGTCGAGATCGCGGGCAAGCCGACCGAGACCACGCCGGAAGAGGTCTATGTCGCCCTGGCCATGCCCGGCGGCGACGGCTGGATCACCATCGACCGTTCAACGGGCGAGACGCTGCATGAAAAGACCACGCGCGGCTGGATCGCCTACCTCAACGACCTGCACAAGGGCCGCAACGCGGGTGTGGTCTGGTTCTGGTTCATCGACGTGTTCGCGGCGGCCTGCGTCATCTTCGCCGTCACGGGCCTGGGTCTGATGATCCTGCACGCCAAGGGCCGCCCCTCCACCTGGCCGCTGGCGGCGCTGGGTCTGTTGATCCCCGTCGTCATCGCCCTGATCTTCATCCATTGACGAGTTTTCCGATGCGCCTTCTTCCCGTCGTCATCACCACGGTCGGTCTCGCTGCGGCGGCCGCGCCCGCCATGGCCGCCGATCTGACCGTGTCGGTCGAGATTCCCCGGCTGAACACCGCCTCCTATCACCGCCCCTATGTCGCCGTGTGGATCGAGAAGCCGGATCAGTCGACCGAGCGGACCCTGGCCGTCTGGTATCAGCAGACCCGCAACAACGAGGGCGACGGCAAGGACTGGCTGAAGGACCTGCGCACCTGGTGGCGCAAGGGCGGTCGGGCCATGACCCTGCCGGCCGACGGGGTGTCGGGCGCCACGCGCGCGCCGGGCCGCCAGACCATCACCGTGCCTGCCGCGCGTCTCGCGGGCCTGCAGCCGGGCCAGTACAACATCGTCGTCGAGGCGGCCCGCGAACTGGGCGGACGCGAGGTCGTGCGCGTGCCCTTCCGCTGGGGCGCGGCCAACACCGGCGCCGGGACCGGCGCATCCGAACTGGGCGCCGTGCGCGTCGCCGTCTCTCGCTAAGGACCATGACCATGAAGAAGACGATCGCCCTTCTGACGCTCGCCGCCGCCCTGGCGGCGCCGATGGCCGCCCAGGCGCACCGCGCCTGGATGGCGCCGACCGCCACGACCTTGTCGGGAACCGACGCCTGGGTCGGTTTCGACGCCGGCATGTCGAACCAGGTCTTCAATCCCGATCACGCGGCCATGCGGATGACGGGTCTGACCATCACCGCGCCCGACGGCTCGACCATCCAGCCCGAACACATGATGCAGGGCCAGTACCGCACGACCTTCGACGCCCACCTGACCCAGAACGGCACCTACAAGATCGCCAACGTCATGACCGGCGTCATGGCCAGCTACAAGCTGAACGGCGAGCAGAAGCGCTGGCGAGGCACGGCTGCGGAATACCCATCGGGCCTGCCGCAAGGCGCGACGGATGTTCAGGCGACCCGCACCGCCAGCCGCATCGAGACCTTCGTCACCCTGAACAACCCCACCGACGCGGTGTTCAAGCCGACGGGCGAGGGGCTGGAACTGGTCCCGACCACCCATCCGAACGATCTGGTCGCGGGCGAGGCGGCTACGTTCAAACTTCTGAACAACGGCCAGCCTGCCGCCAACCTGGACGTCACCGTTGCGCGGGGCGGCATCCGCTATCGCGACAATCCCGAGGAGATGACGGTCAAGACCGACGCCCAGGGCGCCTTCACCGTCACCTGGCCCGAGCCCGGCATGTACTGGCTGAATGCGGCGGTCCGCACCGAGGGCCAGGGCGAAACCCCGGGATCCAGCGCCAGCTATGTGGCGGCGGTCGAGGTCCTGCCCTAAGCCGGGGACATGACCGACACGCCTTCCTCGCGCGGTTCGCGCGCCGCCCCGCCCGTCGTCAATCTGGGCGATCCCCTGCCTCTGGCGGATCGCGCCGACAATCGGGTGCTGATCCCCGCCCTTGAGGGCGCGCCGCCGCGCCCGCCCAGCGACGTGATCCGTGCGCTGGGCGGCCAGACCATGGGCACGAGCTGGAACGCGCGCGTGATCGCCCCGCCCGGCGTCGGCGAAGACGACATCCGCACGGCGATCCAGGCCGAACTGGATGCGGTCGTCGCCCTGTTCAGCCCGTGGGAGCCGACCAGCGAGGTCAGTCGCTTCAACACGGCCCCCGAAGGCGTCTGGGCCGTGTCTCAGCCCTTCTGGGATCTTCTGGACGCGACGATGGACCTGGGCGACGAGACGAACGGCGCGGTGGATCCGACCCTGGGCGCACTGGTGGATCTGTGGGGCTTCGGCCCGCCCGGACCGCGTTCGCCCCTTCTGCCCGTGCCGTCGGAACAAGAGATCGAGGTGGCGCTGGCCGTGTCGGGCTGGCGTCGCCTGCGCCTGAACCGCGAGGCGCGCGCCGCCATGCAGATGGGCGGGATGAAGCTGGACTTCTCCGGCATCGCCAAGGGCCATGCGGTGGACCGCGTGTCCGACCGGCTGACGGCGTTGGGCGCGACTTCGCACCTGATCGAGATCGGCGGCGAGTTGAAGGGGCGTGGCGTCAAGCCGGACGCCCAACCCTGGTGGGTGGAGATCGAGCGAGTCGAAGGGGCGGCCTTCCCCCGCACGGTGGCGGCCCTGTTCGACCTGGCCGTGGCGACCAGCGGCGACTATCGCCGCAGCTTCGAGCACGCCGGGCGTCGCTACGCCCACACGATCGACGGATCGACAGGCCGGCCGGTCGCAAACGCCTTGGTCTCGGTGACGGTGCTGCACTCGTCGGCCATGAAGGCCGACGCCTACGCCACCGCCCTGATGGTCATGGGCGGGTTCGAAGGCCCCGACTACGCCGAGGCCCTGGGCTTGGCCGCCCACTTCGTCGAGCGGACGGATCGGGGCCTGGTCGAGCGGGTGACGCCGGCTTTCGCCGCCATGATGGACGATTCAGAGAGCGCCGCCGGTTGAGCACGAACCCCGAACGCTGGCTCTGGGCCATGGTCGCGGTCGGGTTGTGGCTGGCCCTGATCGCGCTGATCGTCTGGCGCGAACGCCGCGCGCGCTCGGCGGCGAAAGCGCGGTCTCAGGCTCTGGCTGGATCGGACGCCGCGCCGGTTCTGGTCGCGTTCGCCAGCCAGACGGGCTTCGCCGAGGAACTGGCCTGGATGACGGCGCGCGCCCTCGCCGCTGATGGGGGCGTCGGCGGCGTCGGCGCGCGGGTTCTGTCCTTCGCCGACCTGGACCTGGCGACGCTGAAGTCTGCGGATCGGGCCCTGCTGATCGTCTCCACGACGGGGGAGGGCGATCCGCCTGACGCGGCCGCCCGTTTCGTGCGCCGAACCCTGACGCATTCCGCCGACCTGACCGGCCTGCGGTTCGGCCTTCTGGCGTTGGGCGACCGCAGCTACGACCATTTCTGCGGTTTCGGCCATGCGGTCGACGGCTGGCTGAGGCGCTCGGGCGCGGAACCGCTGTTCGATCTGGTCGAGGTGGACGACGGCGAGGCCGGCGCCATCCGCCACTGGCAGCATCAGTTGAACCAGATCACCGGCCAGGCCGCAGCCCCCGACTGGACGCCTCCGGCCTATGAGCCCTGGCGGCTGGTGGAACGCACCCTGATCAATCCGGGCAGCCCCGGCGGCGCGGCGTATCATCTGGCGTTCGAAGCCGTGGGCGCGGCGCCCGACTGGTCGGCGGGCGACATCGCCGAGATCGGCCTGCCCGAACGCGACGGACGGCGGCCCGGCGCGCGGGAATATTCGATCGCTTCCCTGCAGGCGGACGGTCGCGTCGAGTTTCTGATCCGGCTGATGCAGGCGCCGGACGGGACGCCGGGCCTGGCCTCGGGTTGGTTGACGCAGGATCTGGCGGTCGGGGATGTGATCGACATGCGGCTGCGCGCCAACCGCAGCTTCCATGGTCCCGATGACGCCGTGCCGATGATCCTGATCGGCAACGGTACGGGGATCGCCGGTCTGCGCGCCCATCTGAAGGCGCGCACGGCGGCGGGCGGCGCATGGCTGCTGTTCGGGGAACGGACGCAGGCGCACGACGCCTTCTTCGACGCCGAGCTTCAGGCCTGGCTGGCGTCAGGGATGCTGAGCCGGCTGGATCGGTGTTTCTCGCGCGATGAAGGCGACGGCCGCTATGTGCAGGATCTGGTCGCGTCGGCGGCGGACGAGTTGCGCGCCTGGGTCGCGCGCGGGGCTGCGATCTATGTCTGCGGCAGCCTTGAAGGCATGTCCCAGGGCGTCCACGCCGCTCTGGAAGACGCCTTGGGCGCCGAGACGGTGCTGGCGATGCTTGAGGACGGCCGCTATCGGCGCGACGTATATTGAGCGTTACGCCGGTGGGGATGATGAACGGTTTGGCCTGAATTTCTCGATGGCGGCCAATGCGTCTTCGGGCCGGTGGGTCGTGGCGGAGAGGGAGACTGTAAGGTCGAAACCGGTCAACAGTCTGTCCCCTCCGGACAGAAGACGCGCAAGGCCACGCGGCGGATGACGTCGTCTATCCCTTAGCTTCATGGCGATGTATTTGACGCCGTTGATTTTCCTTGGCGCGATCTCTGTGATTTCGTTCCAGGGTATCGTGTCGTCGGACCACAGACGGACCATCACTCCGGCTGGACCGATGCGAACAAGTTCACGGCGATCGAACAGTTGGCGAATCCAGCGCACTGTCGCCGTTCCAAAAAGCAGCAACCCTCCCCAAGCGACAAAGGGCGTGAGGATGTCGGGGTATCGTCTGGAGGCGGGGGGCGCACCGAACGCACCCGCCAACCAAAGACCCAGGGCGACAAACGCCAGCCCCATCAAGATCAGACAGATGATCCGCCATCGTGACGGATAAGCGACGAAGTCGTTCATGGCTGCGGTGGGGCTTGGTCCAACCGCGCCAACAGCTCGGCCGCGAAGGTCGACAGGGTGTCGTCGCGGGCGCCCATGACGACGATCCGGTCGCCAGGGCGGGCGATTTGCAGAAGGCGTTCGCCGCAGTCGGTGCGCGTCGGCAGGGCCTCGGCGTGACGGCCGGCGGCGCGGACGCCTGAGGCGATGTCCTCGGACCCCACACTGCGGTCGGTGGTGCCGCCGAAATAGACCGGCTCGGGCATCAGCAGGACGTCGTCCTCGCGCATCAGGCCGGCGAAGCCGTCGATGAACTCCGACTTCATCAGCTTCAGCGGGCCAAACCCGTGCGGCTGGAACAGGATCAGCAGCCGGCCGTCGAAGGCGTGCAGCGTCTTCAGGGTGGCGGCGATCTTGTCGGGGTTATGGGCGAAGTCGTCGATGACGGTGATGTCGTTCTTCGTCCCGACCACCTCAAGACGGCGGCGGATTCCGGCGAAGCCGGCCAGGGCCTTGATCGCCTCGGCGGTCGGCACGCCCAGGGCCCGCGTCGCGCCCAGCGCCGCCAGGGCGTTGGCGACGTTGTGGGAGCCGGGCACGGCCAAGGTCACGTCATGCTCGCTCCAGCCCTCGATCAGGCGAAACCGCATGCCGGCGGGCAGGGGCTGAAGATCATGGGCGGACAGGTCGGCCTTTTCCTCGCCCAGGGCGAAGGTGATCGCCTTTCCGGCCGGCAAGGTCTGGGCCAGAGCCGCCGTCTCGGGGTTGTCCAGGTTCAGCACCGCCGTCATCGCCCGGTTCGTAAAGCCGCCGAACAGGTCACGCAGTTCCTCCATGGATTTGTGATCCAGCGAGATGTTGGACACCACGGCGACAGTGGGATTGTAGCGGGCGATGGAGCCGTCGCTCTCGTCTACCTCGGCGACGAACAGGGCTGGACCGCCGACCACGGCGCTGGCGAAGGGATGGTCGGCATCGGCGAAATTCTTCATCACCGCCCCGTTCACCACCGTCGGATCGCGGCCGGTCTGGCTCAGAATCCAGGCGATCATGCCGGTGATGGTGGACTTGCCGCTGGTGCCCGCCACGCCGACCGAGGTCGGGGCGGCGTTGAACAGTTCGCTCAGCAGTTCGGGCCGGGTCTTGATCGTTGCGCCCACGCGCCGGGCCGCGCCGATGTCCGGCACGGTCTCCTCCACGGCGCCCGTCGCCACCACGATCTGGTCGGCGCGGACGACGCCCGATCCATCCTGCGGATAGAGGGTCACGCCATGGGCGCGCAGCCAGTCGAACTTCTCGGGCGTGCGGCCCTGATCCAGCGCGCGGTCGGAGCCTTCGATGGCATAGCCCTGCGCCTGGACGATCAGGGCCAGGGGCAGCATGCCCGATCCGCCGATGCCGCAGAAGAAATAGGAGGCGTCTTGGTTCATGCCCCCTTAGAACAGGGGATCGGGGCGATCCGCCAGTGGGGATCGCAAAATCGGCGAAGAAGGCGGTCGTGGACGGCAACAGAGTGAAGATCGGCGTCGTCTGCGCCAGTTCGCGCTTCTCCAGGGAGCGCGCCGACGCCATCGAGGCCTGGATGGCCCAGCACCACCCCGACCGCGACGTGGCGGTGGTCTTTCACCCCGCCTGCTTTCTGAAGCACGGCCATTTCGCCGGCGACGACCGCGCCCGCGCCGAAGCCTTCGTGGAGTTCGCCAACGACCCGCGCATCGACGCCGTCTGGTTCGGGCGCGGCGGCTATGGCTCCTGCCGCATCGCCGAAGCGGTCCTGCCCCGACTGAACGCCGTGGCGCGCAAGAAACGGTACATGGGTTATTCCGACGCCGGCAGCCTGCTGGCGGGGATGTACAAGGCCGGGTTCAAGCATCTGGCCCACGGGCCCATGGCGTCGGACGCGGTGCGTCACGACGCGACGGCCGAAGGGGCGATCACCTGGCTGGCCACGGGACGCAGCGACTGGATGGAGCCGTCGCTGGCGACCGATTCACGGCCGGCTGTCGCCTTCAACCTGACCATACTGAACGAACTGACCGGCACGGTCCTGGAACCCGACCTGTCCGGCCATGTCCTGATGCTGGAAGAGGTTTCGGAGGCCGCCTATCGCATCGATCGGATGATGTTTCACTTGACGGGTCAGGCTTCGATTCGGCGCGTGGCCGGGATTCGCCTGGGGCGTGTGTCGGACGTGACGCCAAACGATCCCGATTTTGGTCAGACGCCGGAGGAAATCGTTCGATACTGGTGCCTGAGATCGGGCATAGAATTCCTGGGCCAGGCCGACATCGGGCACGACGCCGCCAACAAGATCGTCCCCTTCGGTCGCCCCTGACGCGAACTCGGCGCGGCGTAAAAGACACAGTCTCGCCTTGTTCTGGAAATCGCCGGTCGGCGCCCTCTCGACAGACGACCGCACCTCGCCTCACATGCAGGTCCGCGAGGCGTTAGGACTTCGTTAGCCAAAGCGTTGGGGGACGCGGCGGCTTACGCCTTTTGCGATGCGGCGGTTCGTTCGGATATCGGGGGATGCCCGGACGAGCCGCCTGATCGTCCCCGAAACATCGACGGAACCGGCCGCAGGGCCTAAGGATCGCCGGGTGCGTTTCGACGAGAGATTCATCGATGAACTGAAGGCCCGCCTTCGGCCGTCCGACGTGATCGGGCGGACGGTGAAGCTGAAACGTCAGGGGCGGGAATATGTCGGCCTGTCGCCCTTCTCCAAGGAGAAATCGCCGTCCTTCTTCGTCAACGATGACAAGGGCTTCTTCCACGACTTCTCGTCCGGCAAGCACGGCGACATCATTTCGTTCCTGCAGGAAACCGAGCGCCTCAGCTTCGTGGAGGCGGTGCAGCGTCTGGCGGGCGAGGCGGGGATGCAGCTTCCCGCCGAAGACCCCAAGGAAGCCGAGCGCGAGCAGAAGCGGGCGGGTCTTTCGGACTGGATGGACCTGGCTCAGAAATGGTTCGCCGCCAATCTGCGCCGCACGCCGGGCAAGGTGGCGCGCGAATATCTGGAAAAACGCGGCCTGCCCGAGGATCAGTGGGAGCGGTTCGGCCTGGGCTATGCGCCCAATGACCGCGAGGGGTTGAAGCAGGCTCTGGTGCAGCGCGGCGCGCGACCGGCCGATCTGGTCGAGGCGGGTCTGCTGATTGCGCCCGAAAGCGGCGGACAGCCCTATGACCGGTTCCGCGACCGGCTGATCTTCCCCATCCTGGACGCTCGTGGACGGATCGTCAGTTTCGGCGGCCGGGCCATGAACCCCGACGACCGGGCCAAATATCTGAACGGCCCGGAAAGCCCGCTGTTTCACAAGGGCGCGACCCTTTATGGCCTGCCCGAGGCGCGGCGCATACTGGGGGCGGAATCCAAGAACGACCAGGCCATCATCGTGGTCGAAGGCTATATGGACGTCATCGCCTGCCAGCGCGCGGGTCTGCCGGCCGTTGCGCCGATGGGCACGGCCTTGACCGAGGAGCAGATGGAGCGCCTGTGGCGGGTCAGCCATGAGCCGGTGCTGTGTTTCGACGGGGATGCGGCGGGCCTGCGCGCCGCCTATCGGGCCATCGAGCGGGCGCTGCCGCTTTTGAAGGCGGGGCGGTCGTTCCGGTTTTCGCTGCTGAGCGGCGGTCAGGACCCGGACGACATACTGCGCGACAAGGGGGCGCCCGCCTTGCGGCAAGCCCTGTCCGAAACCCATGGCTTCGCGGAAGTGCTGTTCCGTCGCGAACAGGATGTCGAGCCGCTGGACACGCCCGAACGGAAGGCGGGTTTCAAGGCGCGTCTGCGGGCGGCGGCCGGCGCCATTCAGGACAAGGATCTGGCCGAACAATATCGGCGCGACCTCTATGAGCGTTTCGACGCCCTGTTTCCCCGCAGCCCGCAACGCGCGCCCTGGACGCCGGGGCAGGGCAGGGGACGGTTCGGCCCGCCGCCCAAGATGGGCCAGACGGTCGAGGGGGCGCAGGCGATGCAGTCGCTGTTCCGAGCCATCGAGCCGGTGCCCGCCGCCTTGGCCCATGGCGCCATCGACGACCCCGAACGGATGGATGACCATCTGGAGGCGATCAGCAGCCATGGTTTCGGCGACAAGGCCCTGGACGGCCTGGCTCAGGAACTGGTTCGTCTGCGCCTGTCGGGCCAAAGCCTTGACTCCGCCGCCCTGCGACGCCATCTGGCGCAATCGGGTCATGATGCCTTAGTGCGCGAGGTCGAGAAGGCGGCGGCGAAGTCCGGCGCGCCATTCCTGGCCGCAAATGCGCCCCTCGCCGAGGCAAGGGTCCGATGGTCGCAGGCGTTCGACGCTTCGACGCGGGTCGCCGCGTTGGAGGACGCCTTGTCCCAGGCGCGTGGCGTGCCTGGGCAGGATGAGGCGTTCCGCCGGCTGAAGGCCGAGCGGGATGCGCTTCGCCGTGCGATCAAAGCCGGAACGATATGGGAAGACAGCGCGGGCGCGTAACCTTACGCCCTGCCGGGCATTATATTTTCGTCGGGGCGGACTGATCACCCCCTCCGGCTGGAGACAGACTGACTATGAACGCACAGACCGAGACGCAGGACGCCGAGGTTTCGACCGACGGGCCCCTGCTCGATCTGACCGACGCCGGCGTCAAGAAGTTCATCAAACAGGCCAAGGCGCGCGGCTATGTGACGATGGAGGAACTGAACAAGGTCCTGCCGTCCGAAGAGGTCACCCCCGACGCCATCGAAGACACCCTGGCCATGTTGTCGGAAATGGGCGTCAACGTCGTCGAGGCCGAGGAGGACGCGCAGGAGCAGCAGTCCACCGACGTCGCCGCCGCCGCCGGGACCGCCGTCGCCGAAACGCCCGCCAAGTCGGCCTATGACCGCACCGACGACCCTGTGCGGATGTATCTGCGCGAAATGGGTTCGGTCGAACTCTTGAGCCGCGAGGGCGAAATCGCCATCGCCAAGCGGATCGAGGCCGGTCGCGACGCCATGATCTCGGGCCTGTGCGAAAGCGCGCTGACGTTCGAGGCCATCATGGTCTGGCGCGACGAACTGGAGAACAACCGCATCCTGCTGCGCGAGGTCATCGACCTTGACGCCACCTACGGCGTGCTGAACCCCTCGTCCCTGCCGGGCGCCGCCCAGCCGGAGGGCGAGGAAGAGGAAGCCGAGGACAAGCCGGCGGCCGAGGACAAGCCTGAATCCGACGACGAGGACGACGACGATTTCGACGACGGCGGCGGCATGTCGATCTCGGCGCTGGAAGCCGAGTTGCGCGACGGCGTGATGGAGGTCCTGAACCTGATCGCCGCCGACTTCGGCGCCTTCCGTCAGTTGCAGGACAAGCTGGTCCAGGCGCGTCTGAAGGGCGAGGCGCTGAGCGCCAAGGACGAGAAGGCCTATCAGGCGCTGACGACGGCGATTTCCGACCGTCTGAAGACGATGAAGCTGAACAACAACCGCATCGAGGCGCTGGTCGAGCAGCTCTATGCGATCAACAAGCGCCTGATCGGTCTGGAAGGCCGTCTGCTGCGTCTGGCCGACAGCTACGGCATCTCGCGGCCCGAGTTCCTGAAGGCCTATTTCGGCGCCGAACTGGACCCGACCTGGACCGACCGGATCAAGGAACAGGGCGTGCGCTGGACCAAGTTCAGCGAGAACGAGGCCAGCCAGATCGCCACCATCCGCAGCGACGTCGCCGCCGTGGCGCTGGAAGCCGGTCTGCCGATCGACGATTATCGCCGCATCGTTCAGACGGTGCAGAAGGGCGAGCGTGAAGCCCGTCAGGCCAAGAAGGAGATGGTCGAGGCCAATCTGCGCCTGGTGATCTCCATCGCCAAGAAATACACCAACCGCGGCCTGCAGTTCCTGGACCTGATCCAGGAGGGCAACATCGGCCTGATGAAGGCGGTCGACAAGTTCGAGTATCGTCGCGGCTACAAGTTCTCGACCTACGCCACCTGGTGGATCCGTCAGGCGATCACGCGCTCCATCGCCGACCAGGCGCGCACCATCCGCATCCCGGTCCACATGATCGAGACGATCAACAAGATCGTCCGCACCAGCCGCCAAATGCTGCACGAGATCGGCCGCGAGCCGACCCCGGAAGAACTGGCCGAAAAGCTGGCCATGCCGCTGGAGAAGGTGCGCAAGGTCCTGAAGATCGCCAAGGAGCCGATCTCGCTCGAAACCCCCATCGGGGACGAGGAAGACAGCCACCTGGGCGATTTCATCGAGGACAAGAACGCCGTCCTGCCCATCGACGCCGCCATCCAGTCGAACCTGCGCGAAACCACGACGCGGGTTCTGGCCTCGCTGACGCCGCGTGAGGAGCGGGTTCTGCGGATGCGCTTCGGCATCGGCATGAACACCGACCACACGCTGGAAGAGGTCGGCCAGCAGTTCTCGGTCACGCGCGAACGCATCCGCCAGATCGAAGCCAAGGCGCTGCGCAAGCTGAAACACCCCAGCCGGTCGCGCAAACTGCGGTCCTTCCTGGACAGCTAAGACGATCAGGGGCGGCGCCGAAAGGGGCCGCCCCTTCTTCGTTTAGCGGGCCGGTTCGACCAGGGCGCCGACGATGCGGCGGACCAGCGGCAGGATCAGCAGCAGGACCGGAAAGGCGATCAGCCAGGACAGCCCCCAGGCCTGCATCCAGGCCGCAGGGAAGGCCGGGACGAAGCCCAGCGTTCGCGCGGTGGCGATGGCCGAGACCACGAAGGTCATGAACAGTGACAGGATCAGCGGCATGACCAGCCCGGCGTAACGTGCAGGCAGGCGTCGAAACCGGATGATGGCGGGATGAGGCTGCATGGTTTGCGTCTCTGTATGGTCAGGTCTTCGGCATGGACATCCACCGGGCGAGCCGGTCCCGGCCGAAGACCGGGATGGATGCGTTGCCTGACGTGAGACGCTTACGGCCGCCGAGGCGACGCCGATCCTCTAACAAGATTGAGAGTGTTTCGCAACAACCCGCCCCGCATATCCTCGCTGTCTCGTGATGTGGTCGTGGCGCGAATTCGACTAGCGTCCGGACGATGCTCGTCCCCTTTCGTCGTCTGTTCGTCGCCGCTGCGACCGTTCTGATCCTTAGCGGCTGCGTGCGTCGCCCGCCTGAGCCGCTGCGGCCGGCGCCCAGCCCCTATCCGTCGCGCAGCGCCGCCCCCCTGGTCGGGGGGCTGGTGGACCGGCCCATCGACGGCGGCACGCAAGGCGCCGTGGTCCGCGAAGGGGTGGACCTGGGGCGGTGTCTGGCGCAGTTGAACGCGGCGCGCGTGACCTTCAACCCCGTGCCGGATCGCCACGCCACGTCGGTCTGCGGCCTGACCGCCGGCGGAGTTCTGGGGCCGGACCTGGGAACGGTGGCGCGGATGGCGCCGGGCGATGTCGAAATGACCTGCCAGACGGCCCTGGCCCTGAGCATCTGGCGGCGTCAGTCGCTGGAGCCGGCGGCGCGGGAGATTTTGGGGTCGGACGTGGTTCAGATCGACCATATGGGCGCCTACGCCTGTCGCAATGTGAACAACGGCGCGGGCTCCAGTCGCATCAGCGCCCACGCCCAGGCGGCGGCCCTGGATTTCGCCGGGGTGCGGCTGCGCGACGGGCGACGCATCACCGTGACCAAGGACTGGAACGGCGGCACGGCCGAGGCCCGCTTCCTGCGCCGCATCCGCGACGACGCCTGCCGCATCTTCGGCACGACGCTGAGCCCCGACTATAACGCCGTCCACTACGACCACCTGCATCTGGAGGCGACCGACACGCGCTTCTGTCGTTAGAGGTCAGGCCTTGCCTTCGAACACGGCTTCGAACCCGCCCCACATCATGCGTTTGCCGTCGAAGGGCATGTCCATGTCCGCAAAGCCGGGATCGTCCTGCATCCCGGCGAAACAGGCGTCGGCGGTCGCGCGGTCGGGCCAAGTCACCCACGAGAAGACCACGACCTCGCCCGGTTCCAGCTTCACCGCCATGGGAAAGCTGGTCAGCTTGCCGTCGGGCACGTCCTCGCCCCAGGTCTCGACCTGGGACAGGGCGCCATATTTCTGGAACAGGGGCCAGGACGCCTGGGCGGACTTGACGTAGCGCGGCTTGTCCTCGGATTTCACGGGGGTCAGGAAGCCGGTCACATAGGTCATGGGTCGTCTCTCCTCTGGGTTATCGCCCTTGATGGTTCAGGTGTCGGCGGCGTCGAAGGCGGCTTTTTGAGCGTCGAAGGCGCGCTGGAAGGCGGGCCTTCGCTCGGCGCGGGTCAGATAGGGCCGCAGATTGGTCCGTTCATCCAGCAGAGCCGTCGCTTTCAAGCGCAGCAGAACCGACGCCATCAGCAGGTCGCCCACGCTGAAATCGCCTTCAAGCCAGTCCGCCTCGCCCAGATGATCGGACAGTTGCGCCAGGCGGGTGCGAATGCGCGCCTCCAGCACCTGGATGCGCTCGTCGAACCAGGGACGGTCGCGTTCCAGAACCTGGGTCAGGCTGTGGTCGAACACCGCCGGCTCCACCGTGTTCAGCGCGGCGAACATCCAGGCGATCGTCCGCGCCCTCGCCTCGGGATCGGTCGGCAGAAGACGGCCATGGCGTTCGGCCAGATGCAGGACGATGGCCCCGGATTCGAACAGCGTCAGCGCGCCGTCCTCATAGGTCGGAATCTGACCGAAGGGATTGCGCGCCAGGTGCGCCGGTTGCTTCATGGCCTCGAACGACAGCGGGCGGACCTCATACGGCTGGCCGATTTCCTCCAGCATCCAACGCACCCGCATGTCGCGCGCCAGACCCCGACCGCGATCCGGCGAGCGCTCGAAGGCGGTGATGACGGGCGGCATTTCAGCGGACCGCAGCGACGGCGGCGTCGAGCGCGGCGATGTCGATCTTGCGCATTTTCATCATGGCCTGCATGGCGGCCTTGGCCCGGGCGGGGTCGGCGTCGGTGGTCAGGTCCAGCAGGCGGCGCGGCGTGATCTGCCACGACAGACCCCATCGGTCCTTCAACCAGCCGCAGACGTTCTCGCTGCCGCCGTCGGCGATCAGGGCGTTCCACAGTCGGTCGGTCTCGGCCTGGTCCTCTGTCATCACCATGAAGGAGACGGCCTCGGTGAAGTGGAAGGCCGATCCGCCGTTCAGCGCCACATATTCACGGCCGGCCAGCACGAACTGGACCGTCAGGACCGAGCCGGCGAGGCCGGACGGCGTATCGACCGGCGAGCGGTTGACGGCGGTGACGCGGCTGTCGGGCAGCAGGCCGACATAGAAGGCGGTCGCCGCCTCTGCGTCGCCGTCGAACCACAGGCAGGGAACGATCTTGTCGGTCATCACGAGACCCCGGCGTCGGCGGCGAAGGCTTCGGGACCGGCGGCGACGGCAGCGGCGTCCATCCACATGACCTCCCAGATATGGCCGTCCGGGTCGGCATAGCTGCGGCCGTACATGAAGCCGTAGTCCTGGGTCGTGTTGGGATCGACCTGACCGCCCGCGCCCGCGGCCTGGGCGACGACGGCGTCCACCGCCTCGCGGCTGTCCTGCGACAGGCACAGCAGAACCTGGGCCGAGGCGTGGGCGTCGGGAATCTGGCGGTCGGTGAAGGTGCGCCACTTGTCGTGGGTCAGCAGCATGACGTGGATCACGTCCGACACGACCATGCAGGCGGCGGTGTCGTCACTGAACATGGGGTTCTTGGTCGCGCCGACGGCTTCGTAGAAGGCGATGGACCGGGGCAGGTCGGCGACGGGCAGGTTGATGAAGATCAGCTGGGGCACGGCGTTTCCTTGTCCTTGTTGTTTGCGAAACCTGACCCTGATGATTACGATAGTCAACCATGAAGTTAGAAAAGATAACTGCAAAGGCCGGTCGCCGGTATCATGACGCCTGCGGGGCGGCGCACGGCCTGGACCTGATCGGCGAGCGATGGGCGCTGCTGGTCATCCGCGAACTGATGATGGGGCCGCGCCGGTTCGGCGACCTGAAGAAGGATTTGCACGGCCTGTCGGCCAATGTGCTGACCCAGCGTCTGGAAGGGCTGGAGGCGTCGGGCGTCCTGCGCCGCCGGAAGCTGCCGCCGCCCGCTTCGGTTCAGGTCTATGAGCTGACGGACTGGGGCTATGAGATCAAGCCGGTCTTCATGGTGCTGGGTCGCTGGGCCGCGCGCTCGCCGCTGCACGACCCGACCCTGCCGATCAGCGCGGTGTCGATCATGCAGTCGTTCGAGACGATGTTCGACCCGGCCCTGGCGGGTGATGCGGCCATGACCCTGGGGTTCGTCTTCGGCGACGAACCGTTCGTGGTGCGGATCGCGGACGGCGAGATCACGACGGCGCGCGGGATCGACGAGGCCGCCGAGGTGGTGCTGACCACCCAGCCGCCGCTGGTCGCGGCCTGCGTCTATGGCAAGGTTCCTCCCGCCGCCTTCGAGGCCGAAGGGCTGATGACGATCACCGGCGACCGGGCCGTGTTCGACCGCTTCGTCGGCTTCTTCAACCTGCCGGAGAAGGCGGGGTGATCTCGCAGCCGAAGCGCGCGCAATAACGGGCGCGAACCTTGATGGCGACCGCCTCGGGGTCGAAGAGGTCGAGAGCCGACTTCATCATCTGCTCGCGGTCAGGCAGCGTTTTGGAAACGGGCGGGCGGCCTTGAGACATCGCCTGCAGATCGGCCTCTGCTATATTGCGCGCCAAAAGCGTCGCGAAGATCCGCCGTGTCTCTGTCGCCGATGGGGATTCTTGTCGAAACCACGACTCGATCAGCGCCCGCCGATCCTCGGGCGCTTCGATCTCGGGCATCAAGGGGTCCGGCATCTGGGCCAACAACTGCTGAGCCAGCCTGTCGGCTGCGGCCATAGCCGCCGGTGTCGGCGTCGGCCCTCGCCACGGCGTCGTCTGTGAACGGCGCGGGCGCTCGGTCTCAAAAGGAATGGCGACGCGAAAACGACTTGGCTGGGCCCGACCGTTCCTGGTCGCGGGGTTCAGAGTTCCGCGGCGCACGATCTCCAAAGCGCGGTCTCCGAAACCCAGTCCTTCCGGTGATTCAGACCTTACTCCGCAGTTCTCGGGATGACCGCTTACGCTCGCGGTGCATTCGAGAATTACAAGGCCATCTATGCCCAGAAGAACCGCCAGACTTGGAAAGTCGTCCGAAGACGCCGCAGGCGAGACCTTCCATGATGGGGGGATGCGCTGCGCCAAGCTGGGCGAGGCGAAGGTGATCGAGGCTAGGCACACTGCAACCGCCCACACCACACGCATGAAGACCTCCGACTGCTTCCCTTAGCGTGTTTGACGCTTAAGGCTTCAGGCCAGTATGTCCAGCAGGGTTCCGGTCATGTCGTCGGCGGTGCGCAGGACGGCGGCGTTGGCCTTGAAGGCGGTCTTGGCCTGAATCTGTTCGACCACGTCTTCGGCCAGGTTGTCCAGCGGCGCCTGGGCGGTGCGGCGCGCGCTGGTCTCGAAACGCATCTGGGCGTCGGCCATTCCGGCGGCGGCGATGGAAAGGGCCTGCATGGGCGGGCTCCGGGCAAGGTTCGGTCGTTCGCCAAAGTGCGTCTTTCGGGTCAACGTCGCCTGAAGGAACAGGGTGAACGGCGTTTTCCGCCCCTGTTGCGCCCTTATTGATGTATAGAGCGTCGCCATTCGCCCGGCCTGAGGTCTGACCTCGGCCGGGCGCGGTCGTTTCGGCGTCCGCCCTTGTCCGTTGTCCCAGGTTTCCCATGCCCTTTCCCGCCGTCCACCCCGCGCTCGACCGCGCCCTGATCAACAAGGGCTATGCCGAACCCACCCCGGTTCAGGCCGCCGTGCTGGAAAGCGAACATGCGGACCGCGACCTTCTGGTTTCGGCCCAGACCGGATCGGGCAAGACGGTGGCGTTCGGCCTGGCCGCCGCCCCGACCTTGCTGGGCGACAAGCCGATCTTCGGCCCCGGCGGCGCGCCCCTGTGTCTGGCCATCGCCCCGACGCGCGAACTGGCCATGCAGGTGGCCGCCGAACTGCAATGGCTGTACGCCGACTCGGGCGCCAAGATCGCCACCTGCGTCGGCGGCATGGATGCGCGTCGCGAGGCGAGGGCGCTGGGCTTTGGCGTCCACATCGTCGTCGGCACGCCTGGCCGCCTGAAGGACCACATCGATCGGGGCAATCTGGACCTGTCCGAGCTGAAGGTCGCCGTCCTCGACGAGGCGGACGAGATGCTGGACATGGGCTTCCGCGAGGATCTGGAGTTCATTCTGGACCAGGCCCCGGCCGAACGCCGCACCCTGCTGTTCTCGGCGACCATCGCCCGCGACATCGCCACCCTGGCCAAACGCTACCAGAAGGACGCCGTCCGCATCGACGCGACGGACAAGACGCGCCAGCACGCCGACATCGAGTACCGCGCCTATCGCATCGCGCCCAACGAGATCGAACACGCGGTGGTCAACACCCTGCGCTGGTTCGAGGCGCCGCGCGCCATGGTCTTCTGCTCGACGCGCGACAGCGTGCGTCACCTGCAATCGTCGCTGCTGGAGCGGGGCTTCTCGACCGTCAGCCTGTCGGGCGAAATGGGCCAGCGCGAGCGGACCGATGCGCTGCAGTCGCTGCGTGACGGCCGCGCCCGCGTCTGCGTCGCCACCGACGTCGCCGCGCGCGGGCTGGATCTGCCGGACCTGGGCCTGGTCATCCACGCCGAACTGCCGATGAACCGCGCGGGCTTGCTGCACCGTTCGGGCCGCACGGGCCGGGCGGGCAAGAAGGGCGTCTCGGTGATGCTCGTTCCGCACTCTCGCCGTCGCAAGGCCGAGCGGCTGATGGACGATGCGGGCGTCGAGGCCATCTGGTCGGGCGCCCCGACCTTTGACGAAATCCGCAAGGCCGACGAAGGTCGCCTGCTGTCGCCCGAATTCTTCGAGGCCGAGGTGTCCGACGAGGACATGATCGTCGCCAAGCGCATGATCGCCGAGCGCACGCCCGACGAGATCGCCGCCGCACTGGTGCGTCTGCTGAAGAAGGAACAGCCGGCGCCGGAAGAACTGTCTGATCCCGGTTCCGATCGCGGCCCGGCCAAACGCGAACGCACGACGCGCGGCGACGACGGCGTGGCGGCGACCCCCTGGCCGGGCGAGCGTCTGGGCGCCGACGAGGTGGTCTGGTTCCGCCTGGACGTGGGCCGCACCAAGAACGCCGACCCCAAATGGCTGATCCCGCTGATCTGCCGCATTGGAGGCATCTCCAAACCCCAGATCGGCGCGATCCGCACCTTCCCCGAAGAGACCCGGTTCGAGATCGCCAAGACCCACGAAAAGGCCTTCCGCGAAGCCATCGCCGCCTCCAAGGACGAGGTCCGCATCACTCCGTCCGAAGCCCCCACGCCGGGGTCGATGAAGGCCAGCCGTTTCGCCGGCAAGCCGCGTGAAGACGGCGACCGCCCCTTCAAGAAAGCCCCCTTTAAGCGCGCCGAGGGGGGCGAGGGCGACGCTCGCCCGCCGTTCAAGAAGAAGCCCTGGGCCCCGAAAGCCGACGGCGCGAAACCGGCGGGTGACAAGCCCTTCGCCAAGAAGCCTTTCAAACCCAAGGCGGGCTTCAAGAAGACCGGTTTCAAGGGCAAGCCCAAGGGCTGAGACTTGCCTGATCGCGGCCGGAGGCGCACCCTCCGGCCATGAGCACGCCGTCCGAGCGCCAGGGTCGATACGCCTCGTTCCAGGCCTTCTACCCCTATTATATCCACGAACACTCCAACCGGACCTGCCGGCGCATCCACGTGGTCGGGACCGGATTGGTGATCCTGGCCTTCGTCGTCTTTCTGGCGACGCGGAACCCGTGGTGGCTCTTGGCCATGCCGCTGGTCGGCTATGGTTTCGCCTGGGTCGGACATTTCTTCTTCGAGAAGAACCGGCCGGCGACCTTCAAATATCCGTTGTGGAGCCTGATGGGCGATTTCCGACTGTTCTTCGAGACCGTCTTGGGCCGCCGCCGGTTCTGACCCCACGGCACGGGAGCGAAAGCTTCACCTTGCGTGGAAATGGCGTATGGTTCGGGGCGCGGCAGGACGCCGCAGCGGGAGGGAGCCCATGAGATCAATCGCCATCGTAACGGCTGCGGCGTTGCTGCTGACGCCGAGTGTCAGCTTCGCGCAGAAGTCGGCGGTCCGGAACGGGCCGGACTTCACCCTGGACCCCAACTATGGCTCGACGCGCCTGTCCAGCGGCTTCACGCCCGATCCCTTCACCAAGTCGATCCGTGCAGGCGGCAGCACCCAGGCGTCGCGCGTCCGTTCGGACTGCGAGGGCGCGGTCAGTTCGGCGCCGGATTTTCAGCTGTTCTACGAGGCCGGCTCGCTGGACCTGACCTTCTCGGTGGCGGCGTCCCAGGACACCACATTGCTGATCAACACCCCCAGCGGCCGATGGCTTTGCGACGACGACAGCGGCGGCGATCTGGACCCGAAGATCACGGTCAATTCGCCGGAAAGCGGCCGCTACGACGTGTGGGTCGGCACCTATAACAACAGCATGGTCCAATCGACGCTGTCGATCAGCGAACTGGGCGGCTCCGGCAGTTCGAGCGGAAGCGGCTCGCCGGACATCAATCTGAATGCGAACTACGGCAGCACCAACCTGCGTGCGGGCTTCACGCCCGACCCCTTCACCAAGTCGATCCTGGCCGGCGGTTCCATCCCCGCCGAACGAGCCAAGTCGGGTTGCGAAGGCAATGTCAGCGCCGCGCCGGACTTCCAGGTCTTCTACGACGCCGGAGACGCGGACCTGACCTTCACGGTAGAGGCCGACAGCGACACCACCCTGCTGATCAACACGCCGAACGGCCGCTGGTATTGCGACGACGACAGCGCCGGCAGCCTGAACCCGAAGGTGACGATCACCAATCCGCAGAACGGTCGCTATGACGTCTGGGTCGGCACCTACGGCTCCGACATGGTGCAATCGACGCTGAAGGTCACGGAGATCGACTGATCGGCCGGCCCGCAATGCGGAATTGAAGACGCCGGCGACGGGCCCCGTCGCCGGCGTTCTGCATTTTCGTAAAGACAGGCGGCTCAGCGCGAGGCGTTTTCCCAGGCCGGCGGGCAGCCGTCGAACCGGCCGGCGTCGGCGATGGTCAGGGTGCGCATGTTCAGGCGACGGGCCTGAGCCATCGAACCGCTGCCGTGGCCGGTGTAGAGATCGATCTTCTGGCCCTTGATCGCGCCGCCGGTATCCGAGGCGTACCAGTAGCCGTCGTGGATCGTGCCGTCGGCCAGGCGCATTCCAACCGTTTCGCGGATGAACAGCTTGGTGCGGCGCGGAATGACACGCGGATCGACCGCGACCGTGCGCATCGCGACAGGACGGCAGCCCAGGGAATCGTTGCCCGTCGCGCCGCCGCCGCCCGCATGATAGAGGCGCGCCGACGCGCGCCAGTCCGGATCTCCGGCCATCAATTCCTGCTGTTCGGCGCTGAGCGCCGTCTGCAGTTCGTCGGCCGCGTCCGATGCATCCTCTGTGGAACCGACCGTGACTGCGGGCGTTTCCACCCTGCCGGCATCCGCCGCGACAGCGACATTGTAAGGGACGGGCCCGCTCGTGATCGAGGACAGGGCGGCCCAGAACATGGCGATGGCAGCGGAAGCGCCGATCATGGATTTGGCTCAGGAGGCGCCGGCTCCCAACGCCGCCGGCGCGCGTCTTTTCGCGTTAACTTATGGCCAGAAAGGGGCGAAACGGCTCCGAACGCGGCGCGTTACCGATTGTTTCTTAGTTAATCCATTGAAATAAAACCATATTTTTTGGTTCGTCGGCAGGCCCCGTTCGCCGAGGTTCTGCTTGGGATCGCGCGTCGAATCGGCCTCAGGCGGCGTCGGCGCGGCGCGCTTCGGCCTCGCGGACGGCCTCGATCGCGCGGTCGACGACTTCCAGCCCCGCGCCGGGGGGCAGGGCCTCGACCGTCAGGATACGGCGGAAGGCGCGCGCGCCTGGCCGGCCATGCATCAGGCCCAGCATGTGCCGCGTCATCGCGGGCAGGGCGACTCCCTCGTCCAGACGGGCCGCCATATAGGGGCGATAGCGGGCGAGGGCGGCGAAGGCGTCCGTATCCGCCGTCGCCTGGCCGAAGATGCGTCGGTCGGCCTGACCCAGCAGCGCCGGTTCGTGATAGGCCGCGCGACCCAGCATGACCCCGTCCAGGCGCACGCCGTCGTGGTCGTCCAGATGGGCCTCGGCCTCGTCCAGCGAGGCGATCCCGCCGTTGATCGAGATGTTCAGATGCGGCCGTTCCCGTTTCAGGCGTCGCACCAGGCCGTAGTCCAGCGGGGGCACATCGCGGTTCTCCTTGGGCGAGAGGCCCTTCAGCCAGGCCTTGCGGGCGTGGACGATGAAGACCTCGATCCCCACCGCCGCGCTGGCGTCAACGGTGGCGAACAGGCTGGTCTCAGGGTCCTGGTCGTCCACGCCGATGCGGCATTTCACGGTGGCGGGCACATCGACCGCTTCTCGGATCGCCGCCATGCAGTCGGCGACCAGTTCCGGCTCTCGCATCAGACAGGCGCCGAACCGGCCGGACTGCACCCGGTCGGACGGGCAGCCGACGTTCAGATTGATCTCGTCATAGCCGAAGGCCGCGCCGATCCGAGCCGCTTCGGCCAGTTGCGCCGGATCCGACCCGCCCAGCTGCAGCGCCACCGGATGCTCGACCGCGTCGAAGCCCAGCAGCCGTTCCCTGTCGCCGTGAATCACCGCCGGCGCCGTCACCATCTCGGTGTAGAGCAGCGCCTGCGACGACAGCGCGCGATGGAACGCCCGGCAGTGCCGGTCGGTCCAGTCCATCATCGGGGCGATGGACAGTCTGCGGGCGGTGTTGATCAAGATGTTTCCTGGGCTTTGGACAAGCGAGGGCCTTCTACGCTGGTCTTCGGTCTTTTTCGACACCTCTCGCGATCCAAGGGGTGTAGAGGGTTTGGCCGCGTCGATTGTCTGACTGGGCGCGCCGCTTTCCGCGCGGTATTCAATCGGGCGCGCATGACCGACGACACCGAACTGAAGGCCTGGTTCTTTCGAGAGGTATTTCCTCTCGAAGCCGGACTGACGCGTTATATCCGGCGCAACTGGCGCAGCGAGGCCGACGTGCCTGACATCCGCCAGGACGTCTATGCGCGGGTCTACGCCGCCGCGCGCATTCAGCCGCCTTCCAATCCGCGCGCCTTCCTGTTCGCCACGGCGCGCAACCATATGATCAACCTGGCGAAGCGAGCCAAGATCGTGTCGTTCGACCTGGTCGCCGATCTGGAGGCGTCCTTGCCGGATCCGTCGGCGATCGACGTCGAGGCGCATCTGACCGCGCGCGAGGAGTTGAGGCGCGTGCAGGCCGGCCTGGATGGTCTGCCGGCGCGCTGCCGGCAGGTCGTCACCCTGCGCCGTATCGAAGGCCTGACGACCCGAGAGGTGGCCGAGCGGATGAACATCAGCGTCAGCACTGTGGAGCAACAAATGGTCCACGGGATGCGCGCGCTGGCGGATTTCCTCGCCGGCGGGAGCGGCCGAGTGCGCCGCGTGCCGGTGCGGTCGCGCGCCGTCATGAGCGAGCCCGGGTCATGAGGCGTTCCGACCGTATCGAAGAGGCCGCGGGCCTCTGGCTTGTTCGACGTTCAGAGGGTTTGAGCCCCGAGCAGCACCTCGCGCTCGAGGCGTGGCTGGACGAGGCCGACGAGCACCGGATGGCCTTCTGGCGTCTGGAGCACGCATGGGAGAAGGCGGAACGGCTGACGGCGCTTCGCGCGCCCGGAACCTTGCAGGCCGCACTGACGCCTGTGCGTCCGCGCGTCACGATGAACCGTCGGTGGTTCCGGGGTGCGGCGGTCGCGGCGACCTTGGCGATCGCCCTTCTGGGCGCCGCCTCGACCTTGTGGCCGCGCCCGGCCTCCTATCATACGGAGCGGGGCGAGCGCCGCCTGGTGTCGCTCAGCGACGGGTCGCGCGTCGAACTGAACACCAGCACACGCCTGCGCGCCGCCCTGTCGACGAAGGAGCGCGAGGCCTGGCTCGATCAGGGGGAAGCCTATTTCGACGTCGCGCACGATGCGACGCGTCCCTTCGTGGTCCATCTGGGAGAGCGTCAGGTCCGGGTGCTCGGCACCCGTTTCACGCTGCGCCGCGAAGGCGACGAGGTCCGTGTGGTCGTCGCCGAGGGCCGGGTCGAGGTGGCCGATGCTCACCCCAGGCCGAAGGCCAGGCCGGTGGTGTTGCACCCGGGCGGTGTCGTCACCGCTGAACGGGGCGCCATGTTGCAGACCCAGACCTCGATGGACCAGGTCGAGAACGAACTGGCGTGGCGACGCGGCATGGTGGTGTTCGACCAGATGTCGCTGGGCGAGGCCGCCCAGGAGTTCAATCGGTACAACAAGATTCAGCTGGAAATCCCGGATGCCCAAACGGCGGGCATTCGCATCGGGGGATCGTTTGAAGCCGACAATTCCGAGGCCTTCGTCAGGCTTCTTCACTCTGCCTATGGGCTGAAGGTGGAGCGTCGCGGCGACCGCATACGAATTTCCGAATGAGCATGTAGGGGGTTTGGCCCCGCGCCTTGTCTCAGGTCTCTAGGGGCCCATTTCGGGTGACAGGGGGATAGTATGGGTAAAAGTGCGTTTCTGAAGCGCGTTCTTATGGGCGGCGCTTGCGCTCTGGTGTTGGCGGGGACGGCGATGGCGCAGGCGCGCAGCTTCGACGTTCCAGCCGGCGACCTGAAGGCGGGCCTGGACGCCTTTTCGCGCCAGGCCGGGGTGCAGTTGGTCTATCGGATCGAGGACGTCAGAGGCTTGCGCACCGTCGGCGTCCGCGCCAACGCCGAGCCTGAAGAGGTATTGAGCCGCCTATTGGCCGGCACTCGCCTCAGCGTGCGCCGCGACTCCTCTGGCGCCCTGGCGATCGTGCGTGAGGCCGCCTTTCCCGACTCCGAGGCCGCCAGCGTCGAGGAAGTCGTCGTCACCGGCTCGCGCCTGAAGAACGTCTTCGATGCGGCGACGCCCGTCGTCAGCATGGACCGCACCGAACTGCTCGAACAGGGCTACATGGATCTGGCGGAGGCGCTGACGGACATTCCGGGCGTCGAGGAAGCCGTGTCTCTGGCCAACAGCCAGACCGCGACCCAGGCCAATGGCCTGTCCACCATCAGCCTGCGGAACCTGGGCGCGAACCGCACCCTGACGCTGATCGACGGCCACCGCACAGTGTCCAACGCAGGCAACAAGAACGCGGTCAGCCTCAGCTCCATCCCCGAATTCTTTGTCGACAGGGTCGAGGTCACGACGGGCGGCGGGTCCGCCGTCTACGGTTCCGACGCCATCGCCGGCGTGGTCAACATCATCACCGAGCGCCGGCTGGACGGCGTGCGCGCGCGCATCGTCGGCGGCACGACCGGCGACGGCGGCGGCGATTCCATCGAATATTCGGTCGGCGCAGGCGGCCGCTTCATGGACGACCGGCTGTATCTGATGGCGGGCGCCACCTACGATCGACAGTTCCGGCTGGCGGCGACCGACCGTGATCGCGCGCTGGAATCCATCCTGTATCAGCCGGCGACAAACACCGTCGTCACCCCCGACCTATCGAGCAACAGCGCGGGCGGGCGCTTCGTCAGCGGCCGCTGGTTCTATGACGAGAGCGGGCTGAAGCCGAATTTCGTGACCGCCATCAACGGCTATGAGACTCGCAACAACGGCACCCTGATCACGCCCCGCGACAATCTGAACGGCGCGGTCAAGTTCGAATACAATCTCACCGCCAATGTGAAGGCGTGGGGTCAGGCGCTCTATTCCAACGTCACGACCGACTCGGTGCGCGAGGCGACGACCGTCAGCAACAGCACGACCTTCGGCGTGAACGACGAGTTCAGCGTCGGACGGATGTCGCGCACACTCAATCCCTTCGCTCCGACCGAGATCAAGTCGGCGGCGTCCAGCTCGGGCATCGACTTCCGTCGTCGCGTGGTCGAGGTCGGGCCGAACCTGATCCACAACGAGCGCGAGACCCTGCGTAGCTGGGTCGGGCTGGAAGGCAGTCTGGCGAACGACTGGGACTGGAAGCTGACCTACGGACATGGCGAGTTCAACGGCGAGCAGATCCGCGGCAACACACTGAACCTGCAACGTGTGCAATGGGCGCTGGATTCCGAACGGGTCGCAGGCGTGGTCCAATGCCGCAACGCCGCCGCGCGCGCCGATGGCTGCGTGCCGTTGAATATCTTCGGCGTGGGTTCGATCACGCCAGAGATGGCCGACTATATTCGCGCCGACACCTATTATCGTCAGAACAACCGCCAGGACACGATCGAGGGCTACGTCGCCGGCCCGCTGTTCCAGCTTCCGGCCGGTGCGGTGGAGGCGGCCTTCGGCTTCGAGAGTCGACGCGACCACACCGAGACCCACACCGATCCCCGTATCCAGAGCGGCGTGGCCAGTTCGTCCTTCCTTCCCGAGTTCGAGGGGACCATCAAGGCGAACGAGGTGTTCACCGAGGTGTCCGCGCCGATCCTGAGCGACGCGCCGCTGGCGCACCGTCTGGTGCTGAACGGCGCCGTCCGGGTCGCGGACTATAATCTGGAGTCGGTCGGCACGACCGTCAGTTGGCGGGCGGGCGTCCAGTGGTCGCCTGTCCCCGATCTGCGGATTCGCAGCGAATACGCCCGCGCCCAGCGCGCACCGGACACGACCGAACTCTATTCGCCGCCGCGCGACGACGCGGACACCGTTGTGGATGTGTGTAGCGGCGTCACTGCGACGACACCGGGCGTCGTGGCCCAGAACTGTCGCGCCGACAGCCGGATCGCCGCCAGCATGGCGGCTTCGGGCGGGGTCTTCCGTCAGCTCTCGACATCGATCAAGGCGCCGAACGCGGGCAATCCGGACCTGTTCGAGGAGACCGCCGACACCCTGACCCTCGGCGCCGTCTATCGCCCGGCCTTCCTGCCGGGATTCGAGGCCAGCCTCGACTATTACGATATCCGCATCAGCGACGTGATCTCGTCTCTCACCAACGCCGCCCTGCTGTTGGGCTGCTATTCGGATCCGAACGGCACGAACAACGTCTTCTGCCAGACCATCACCCGCGACGACAGCGGTCAGTTGGTCCGTATCCTGAACCAGGAGCAGAACCTCAATGAAACGCGCGCGCGGGGTGTGGATGTGGCCGCCTCCTATCGGTTCGATCTGGAGCAGTGGCGCGTGCCGGGCCGGTTCAAGGCCAGCCTGAACTACAGCCGCCGCCTGGAACTGAGCACCGAGTACAACGGCATCTCCAGCGTCGAGACGATCGACGAGGTCGGCGCGGTCGGCACGGCCAAGAACGAGGCCAAGTTTGGCCTGAACTGGTCCGACGACAACTGGAGCGTCCGCTGGTCGTCGCGCTACGTCGGCAGCGTTGTGGACAGCCTGGAGCGTGAGCAGCAGGCGATCGCCATGGGTTGGGCCGATCCGCTCTATCTGTATCTGGACGACTACTGGCGTCACGATATCAGCGTCAGCTTCACGCCGGATCGCCGCAATCCCAAGCTGAAGGTCTTTGGAACCGTCCGGAACATCTTCAACGACTACGGCCCGTTCCTGCCGGACGGCACCGACAGCGGGAATCAGTACAACTACAACTCGACCTACGGCGTCGTCGGCCGCGCCTTCACCCTGGGGCTTCAGGTCGAGTTCTGACGGAGCTGAAGGAGAGGCGCCCCGGCGGGGCGCCTCTCGGCCGGACGCCCGCGCGCCGTCCTGATTCCGCGCGCGCTCGCACATGTTCGAATCGAGGTCTCCCCATGCGGATAAAATCCCTGATCGCCTTTGCGGCCCTGTTCGGCGCCTTGGCCGGCCCGGCTGTCGCTCAGGAAGCGTCGCCGCCCCGACTGGTTGTCGTGGTGGTCGTCGACCAGTTCAGCGCCAATCTGTTCAACCAGTACCGGAGCCGCTGGACGGGCGGTCTGCATCGCCTGGCTGAAGAAGGATTGGTGTCGATCAACGGCTATCAGACCCATGGATTGACCGAGACCTGCCCCGGCCATTCGACCGTCCTGACCGGCGCCCATCCAGCCCAAACCGGCATTCCATCCAACGACTGGGTCGATCCGGCGACGGGCAAGGAGGTCTATTGTCTGGCCGCGCCTCGCAACACCCTGGCGCACGGGCGGGTCACGGACAATGGACCGGTCGGCCCCGACAACATCCGCGCCGAAAGCCTGGGCGACTGGATGAAGGCGCAGAAGCCGGGCGACCGGGTGTTCGCCGTGTCGGGCAAGGATCGCGGGGCCATCAATCTGGCCGGCCATCGCCCGGACGGCGTGTTCTGGTTCACCGACGACTTCGGTCTGACCACCTATGTCGAGCCCGGTCAAAGCGCCCAGGCCCGGTTGGCGCCGGTGGCGGCGTTCAATCAGGCGTTCCGCATCCGCCAGCAGGCCCGAACCTCATCCTGGTGGACCGGCGCCGAGACGGATTGCCGGGCGCTGTCGGGCGACTGGACGATCAACGGCCAAACCTTCCGATCGAGGGTTCCACCCGCTAGGGATGCATTCGACAACTCGCCTGCGCTGGACGAGGAGACGCTGGCGGCGGCGACCTATCTGATCGACACCCAACATCTGGGCCAGGGACGGGGAACCGATCTTTTGGGGGTCAGTCTGTCCACCACGGACCGTGTGGGTCACGCCTACGGGACGCAGGGGCCGGAGATGTGCGAGCAAATGCACCGGCTGGACCGGGCCTTGGGGACGTTCCTGGATCGTGTCGCGCAGATTCCGGGCGGCGCGCTTGTCGTCCTGACGGCGGATCACGGCGGCTCGGACTTCGTGGAGCGGATCGCCGCGCGCGGCTATCCCCATGCCCACAGGATCGACAATGCGCCGTTGTCGGCCGTGAATGATCGGCTGCGCGATCAATTCCATCTGGCCGACTCGCCGCTGCATTCCGCCTCCAGCGGCCTGATCGTCGCCGACAAGGACGACAAGGCCCTGCCCGCGCCGCTGCGCGATCAGGTCATTGACGCCGCGCTTCCGCTTCTGCGCGCCTTGCCCGACATCGTCTTCGTGGAGGCGCGCGACCGCCTGCTTCAGGACCCGATGCCCGACACGCGCAATCCGGAGATGCTGACGGTGCGCGAACGGATGCGGCTGTCGGCGGTGGCGGAACGGTCGGCCGACATCATCATGATCCGCGCCCAGAACGTCACGGGCGGCGGACGGGTCGGCGGCAACATCGCCGGACACGGAACGCCCTGGGATTACGACCGCAGGGTTCCGATCGTCTTCTGGACGCCAGGCGCCCAGGCGCAGGAACGCTTCCTGCCGATCCGCACCATCGACATCGCCCCCACGCTGGCTGCGGTGCTGGGACTGTCCACGCCGTCGCTCGAGGGCCGCGCCATTCCGCTCTGGCCGGAAGCCGATGCGGCTCCTCCTGAGCCCGGTCGGTAAGGAACACTTCCCGCATCCGTGATCGGGGAAAGCGAACCCTTCATGGCGAGAGGCGTTGAAGGGGCGTCTGCGATCCGAAACGGAGGTTGCCGTGCGCCTTCCCGATCCCCCCGCCCTCGACTTTGTTCTCCGTGCCGGCCCGCGCGATCCGGGGCTGGTGCGGGAACTCAACCGCCCCATGCGGCCGCACGACCGGACGACCTTTCCGCGCGAACCCCAACACCGCGGACGGCGGATGCTGACCGAACAGCGCGACAGCATCCTTTCGGCCTGAAATCCTACTTCAGCGACGCGGCGTAGTCCTCGGCCTGTTTCAGCAGGCGCAGGGCGTTGCCGGACCAGATGGCGGCGAGGTCATCCTCGGAATAGCCCTCGGCCAGCAGTCGTTCGGTGACGCGCGGCAAGGCCGAGACGTCGTTCATGCCGCTGACGCCGCCGCCGCCGTCCCAATCGGCGCCGACGCCGACATGGCGCGGACCGGCGACGGCCAGGGCGTGCAGCAGATGGGCGATGAAGTCCTCGAAATCCGCTTGGGCGGGCGGATGCTGCTGGTTCAGGGCGCGCATACGGGTCTGATAGGCGGCGTTCTGCTTGGGCGTGCGAGCGGGGGCCGGGCCGAACTCCTGACGCAGGGCGGCCAGGGCGGCGGTGCGCTCAGGCGTCTCGGGCAGGGCCTTCAGATAGGCGCCGAGGGCATTGATCTGGATGACGCCGCCCGAGGCCGCCAGGCGGCGCAGACGCGCGTCGTCGATGTTGCGCGGATGGTCGTAGACGTCGCGCGGGCCCGAGTGGGACAGGATGATCGGTGTCGCGGAATAGGAGATCAACTGGTCGAACACGTCGTCGGAGGCATGGGAGGCGTCGATCACCATGCCCAGTCGATTGGCCTGGGCCGCCATGCGCCGCCCGGCGGGACTGAGGCCGTGCCAGCGCGGACCGGCCGGATCGGTCGCCGAATCCGCCAGTTCGTTATTGGCGAAATGGACCAGGCTGATCATCCGCAGACCCTGATCGTAGAAGGCCCGGACCTGATCCGGACGGCCGGTCAGGGGATAGGCGTTCTCCATGGAGATGAAGACCACCCGCCGGCCCGATGCGGCGATGGGCGCGGCGTCCGCCGCGCGCAGGGCCAGGCCGAACTTGTCCGGATGGTCGGTCGCCAGGGCGCGGATGGCGGCGATGCGCGCCTGGGCCACGGCGAGGGAGGCGGCGGTCGCCTCGGGCGTCAGCGGGCCTTGTGCGGAATAGACGGCCCACCAGCCGCCATCCAGCCCGCCCTCGACCATGCGGGGATAGTCCACCTGGGACCCGTCTTCGGTCGCGCTGTGGCGGTCCAGGATGCTCCAGCCCGGCTTGACCAGATTGGCGGGGGTGTCGAGGTGGGTGTCCAGCACCAGGAGGCGCTCATGCAAGGCGCGAGCGGCGGCCTCGGGCGCCGTTTGGGGCTGGGCCGAGGTCTGGGCCAGGGTCGGGGCCGGGCCGGCGATCACGAACGCGCCGGCGACCAGGGCGGCGAAGGCGGCGGTGGAACGAGGCGGGCGGCCGAACGGGATCATCGCGCTTGTCCTTGGGCGGAAACGAAAGGAGGACTGTCAGTAGGCCCGACGGTCCTCCTCGCCACAAGGCGAAATCACCACGCGGCGGCGAAGTCGCGCTACAGCACGCCGATCATCGAGGCGACCAGCGGGTGACGCACGATGTCCTGTTCGGCTAACCGCACCACGGCGATGTCGTCGACCGCTTCCAGCCGCGCCGAGATGTCGGCCAGGCCGGAGATGCCGGGCAGCAGGTCCGACTGCTGCGGATCGCCCGTCACCACCATGGTCGAGTGCCAACCCAGGCGCGTCAGCAGCATCTTCAGCTGGACGTAGGTGCAGTTCTGCGCCTCGTCCACGACGATGAAGGCGTTGTTCAGGGTGCGCCCGCGCATGTAGCCGATCGGCGCGATCTCGATCAGGCCCTCGGCCATCAGGGCCTTGACCCGCTTCATCGACAGCCGGTCCGACAGGGCGTCGTAGAGCGGGCGCAGATAGGGGGCCAGCTTGTCTTCCATGTCGCCGGGCAGGAAGCCGATGGATTCGCCAGCCTCGACCGCCGGACGGCTCAGGACGATGCGTCCGACCTTGCCCGCCTCCAGCGCCTCGACCGCCTTGGCCACCGCCAGATAGGTCTTGCCCGTGCCTGCCGGACCCAGCGCCATGACCAGGTTGTGGTGGTCCATGGCCTCCATCAACTCGGCCTGGCCGTCCGATTTGGGCTTCAGCGTCTTCAGATAGCCCTGGTCGCGATCGTCGTTCGACGGATAGGGCGACCAGCCCGCGCGACCGCCGCCGTTCGAGGCGTGCAGCCGGCGAACTTTCGATTCCTCCATGAAATCACGCGAATCCAGGATTCCGTTTTCACGCGTTTGACGCTTGGTTGCAGCACGCTTGGTCATGGACGCCTCCAGGGCATGAAAAAAGGCGGACCCGAACGGGTTCCGCCTTGTGTGGTCTTGGGGAGGAAAGGGTCGCGGCCTGCGCCATGGCCGCCTGGATCGACAGCAGGGCCGTCCGCAACGGGATGCGCCCGCCGCCGAACAACCGAACCAGGATCCCAACGCCCCAAGCGACAGCCCCGACAATTGACCGGATCGCACTTGATCCGGTTTCGGATTCGAGGCCGAAATGGCGACCCGCGAATCGCATCAACAGAATGATGCTAACGTGGTTAGCGTTCCGTTAAAGCCATTATTTTCCAAAGATTAGGCGGTGTCCGGATGACACTTTACACCTTGGGCGACAGCAAACCCCAACTTCCGCCGGAGGGCGAATACTGGGTGGCGCCGAATGCATCGGTGATAGGGAATGTGATTCTCCACACCAACGCCAGCGTCTGGTTCGGCGCCGTGCTGCGTGGCGACAACGATCCGATCGTGGTGGGGCCGGACAGCAATATTCAGGACGGCAGCGTCCTGCATACCGACCTGGGGTCGCCCCTCCTGATCGGGCGCGGCGTGACGGTCGGTCATCAGGTGATGCTGCACGGCTGCGAGATCGGGGACTACAGCCTGATCGGGATCGGCTCGGTGATCCTGAACGGGGTCAAGATCGGACGGAATTGCCTGATCGGCGCCAACACCCTGATCCCCGAGGGCAAGGTCATCCCCGACAACAGTCTGGTCATGGGGCAGCCGGGCCGGGTGGTGCGCGAACGCGATCCAGCCCAGATCGCCGTGCTGCAGATGTCGGCCGAACATTATGTGCAGAACTGGAAGCGGTTCGCTGCCGAGCTTCGGCCCCTATGACCGTTTGAGAACCGCCCGCGCCGCCGCCGCATCGGCGGCGATCTGGGTCTTCAGCGCGTCCAGACCGTCGAACGTCTCCTCGCCGCGCAGCCAGCCGATCAACTGTGTGTCCAGCGTCTGGCCATACAGATCCTCGTCGAAGTCGAACAGCCAGACCTCCAGCAGCGGGGTGTCCAGCGCATACATCGGCCGAACGCCCAGGCTGGCGACGCCGTCGATCACCCGACCGTCGGGCAGGCGGCTGCGGGTCGCATAGACGCCATAGGCCGGGCGCATATAGTCGCCCATCTCGATATTGGCGGTCGGCACGCCGATGGTGCGCCCGCGCTTGTCGCCGTGGATCACCGTGCCGCGAATGGCGAAGGGGCGGCCCAGAATGGCGGCGGCGCGGGCCATGTCGCCGGCCTTCAACGCCTCGCGCACGGCGCTGGACGACAGTTTCAGCCCGTCGGCGTCGTCCAGCCGTTCGACGACCGACACGGTGAAACCCAGCCGCTCGCCATAGGCGCGCAAGGCCTCGGGCGAGCCGGAGCGTCCCTTGCCGAAGGTGAAATCGAAGCCGACCGCCGCGTGCCGAACGCCCAGGCCGTCGGCCAGCACGCGTTCGGCGAAGGCGGCGTCGGTCATGCCGGCCATCTCGGCGTCGAACGGCAGCAGATACAGGATGTCCACACCTAGCGGCGCCAGGGCCTCGACCATCTGGTCGACCGTCATCAGGCGAAAGGGCGCGGCGTCCTTCTGGAACCAGCGGCGGGGATGGGGATCGAAACTGACCACGCCCAGCGGCGCGCCCAGCCGTTCGGCGGCCTCGCGCGCGCTGGCGATGACGGCCTGATGGCCCCGGTGGACGCCGTCGAAAGCGCCGACCGCGACCGCCGCGCCTTTCAGCGCGTCCGGCAGATCGCGCCAGTCGCCGACGACCTGCACGTCAGCGGGCCGAGGGCTTGCGCCGGCGCGGCACGCGGACCACCGCCACGCCGTCCATGATCATCGTCTCGCCCACGAAGCCTTCGCAGCTCAGCTTGACCCGCGCGCTCTCGGCCTCGACCTCGACCACCGTGATCAGGATGCGCACGACGTCGTCGATCCGCACCGGCTGGTGGAAGGCCAGGGTCTGGGAGATGTAGATGGAGCCGGCGCCCGGCAGGATGGTCCCCACCACCGCCGACCCGAACGAGGCGCTCAGCAGGCCGTGGGCGATCCGCCCGCGATAGGCGGTCTTTGAGGCGAAGGCCTCGTCCAGATGCACCGGATTGAAATCGTCGGACGCCTCGGCGAACAGACGGATGCGATCCTCCGTCGCCACGACGATTTTCTCGGCCGCCATGCCGACGTGAAGTTCGTCCAGGATGTAACCACCGGACGGATGCTGCTGAACCAATTCGACCATGAGGGTGGCTTTAGCCGCCGTGCGACAAAATGGCGAGCCTTACCAGGCCAGTTCCAGCGCCGCGTAGCGCGCATAGGCGGTTTCGGCCTTCAGAAGGGCGCCCGCGCGGGCGGGATCAAGCGCGCCGTCATCGCCTTTGGCCTGATCGCCGTGGATGCCCTGGGCGATGAACAGGCAGTCCAGGGCTTGCGCATTGGCGCCCATGACGTCGGTCACGACCCCGTCGCCGATGCACAGGACACGCGAACGATCCACCGGACGTCCCAGCAGCGTCTCCGCCTCCTTGATCGCCAGATCATAGATGGGCGAATAGGGCTTGCCCGCCATGACGACGCGGCCGCCCTGGGATTCATACAGATCGGCCAGCGCCCCGCCGCAATAGATCAGCTGGTCGCCGCGCTGCACCACCCGGTCCGGGTTGGCGCAGATCAGTTCGATGTCCCGCGCGGCCCCGACGGCGAACCGTTCGCGATAGTCTTCGGGCGTCTCGGTGGTGTCGTCCACCGGGCCGGTGACGGAGATGAAGGCGGCGTCCTCAGGCGAAGCGGCCCGCTCCAGCCCCAGTCCGGCGTACAGGGGCGCGTCGCGTTCGGGGCCGACGATCCAGGCCGGGCCGGGCGCCCGCTTGGCCAGTTCGGCGCGGGTCGCGTCGCCCGAGGTGACGAAGGCCTTCCATGCCGCGCGCGGCACCCCCAGCCCGTCCAACTGAGCGATCACGTCCGAGGCCGGGCGGGGGGAGTTGGAGATCAGCACGACATGGCCGCCCTCGCGGTTGAACCGCGTCAGCGCCTCGCACGGACCAGCCCAGCTTTCGCGGCCGTTATGGATCACGCCCCACACGTCGCAGAGCAGGATGTCATAGTCGCCGGCGACGGCGCCGAGATGAGGCAGGGCGTGGGGAAGGGTCATGGGGCTGGTCCTTAGCTCTTCTCGTCTTGCCGGAGAAGGCATGGCGGCCACTCGTTAGTTACACGGACCGATCTGGCGACCGTCGGTGAAACTCAATCGAATCTCCGGGTCTACCCAGGCTTCGACGCCATCGCCGCGATAGTAATCTTCAGCGATCCATCCGCGCACGAACTGTAGTCGGATAGGTTTCAATGTGGAGCTGCTAAACTCAAGCACCTTGCCGCCGCCGAATGTTCTCAGCCTAAGATCGACAGCCTCATCAGACAGGCATTCAAGAGTGTGCGTTCGGTCTGACTCCAAGAATGTCGGCTCCGAACTGCAAGCGGACAGCAGCACGCACACGAAAAGCGAACCGGCAATCCGAAAGACCATGACTAACTGTAACGCCGACGCTGCTCGGCGCTGCGCAGGGTGGAGCGCAGGAAGTCGGCCGGAGGGTCGGTTTCGGCCAGCACCTGTTCCTTGATGGCGCGGGGTTCGCCGAACAGGTGGCCCTGGCCCATGCCGACGTCCAGTTCGAGAATGTCGACGACCTGGCGTTCGTTCTCGACCTTTTCGGCGATGACCTCGACGCCGTAGCGGCGCGTCAGCCCGGCGAAGTCGGCGGCCTGGATGTCGGGCATGGAGCGCAGGGGCGCGCCGCCGTCCAGGTCCAGCAGTTGCTCGATCATCAGGTCGGCCGCGACCTTGATGAACTTGACGTCGGACCTCTGCAGGTCGGCGAAGTCCAGGTCCAGCGTCTGCACCTTGTCCAGCGAGAAGCGGAAGCCCAGGTCGGCCAGCTTGGCCATGTTGCGCGCCTCGACCGCCCCGCGCGCATCGAAGGTCGCCTGGCCCAGTTCGAAGATCAGCGCCTGGTTCAGGTCGCGGTTCTCGGACAGGAAGTCCAGGAACTGCGGGAAGAAGGTCTCGTCGCCCAACGAGGTCAGGGCCACGTTGCAGAAGACGCCGACCTTGCGATCCTGACGCGCCAGCCGCCGCACGATCTGGGCGCAGCGGAACAGCAGCAGGTTGTCGATCGCCGGCACCAGCCCCTCGCCCTCGGCCAGCGACAGATATTCCGCCGGCATCATCACCCGGTCGGTGGCGTCGCGCAGCCGGGTGAAGCTTTCGTAGAAGATGGTCCGGCGCTGCGGCAGGGAGACGACCGGCTGCAGATACAGATCGACGCGCCCTTCGCTCAGCGCCTCGTGGATGGTGCGCAGCAGGACGTTCGACTGGGCCTGACGACGGCCCTCGAAGGTCTCGACGCCGATGTGGGGCGCGGCCGCCAGCCGTTCGTCGATGCTCTCGCTCATCTGCTGGACCAGGGATTCCAGCATCCGCACCTCGCCGGTCAGGGCGTCGGTGTCGGACAGGACGCCGCTCTCGATGGCGTGGGCCAGTTCGGTCAGGGCGCCTTGGGTCGATTCCATCGCATCGGCCAGCAGACGGTGCGCCTCGCGGACCTGGGCGATCTCCTTCTTCAGGGCGCGGCGCTCGGCGATGCCCGTGACGATGCCGTGGAAGGCGCCCAGCAGACCCAGCGCGCCCAGGGTTCCGGCCACGCCCGCGCCGATCCCGAGTCCGGCGCGCCACAGGAAGGCGCCCACGGTCATGCCGAGGAACAGATAGGCGAAATACAGAAAGCCCGTTGTTACGTTGCGCATCGGCTGGCGGTCGGCCACTCCCGGATGGAATCGCCCGAGTATCAGGCTATCAATGTCATTCGGCTAGAGCGGGGCGATAAATATCCCCGCAGAAACATACGGGAAACGCCATGGAACTGTTCGATCTGACCGGCAAGGTCGCCATCATCACCGGCTCGTCGCGCGGAATCGGCAAGGCCATCGCCGAACGGCTGGCCGAACATGGCGCCAAGGTCGTCATTTCCTCGCGCAAGGCCGGGCCGTGCGAAGAGGTCGCCGACGAGATCAACGGCAAGTATGGCGAGGGCCGCGCCATCGCCATTCCCGCCAACATCGCCTCCAAGGAAGAGCTGCAAAGGCTGGTGGACGAGACGAACAGCGCCTTCGGCCGGATCGACATTCTGGTCTGCAACGCCGCGACCAATCCCTACGCCGGGCCGATGGCGGGCATCGCCGACGATCAATTCGAGAAGATCCTGCAGAATAACGTCATCTCGAACCATTGGCTGATCCAGATGGTCGCGCCGCAGATGGTGGAGCGCAAGGACGGGTCGATCCTGGTGATCTCGTCCATCGGCGGGCTTCGCGGCAATGCGCTGATCGGCGCCTATAATATCTCCAAGGCGGCGGACATGCAGCTGGTGCGGAACCTGGCCGTGGAATGGGGACCGTCGAACGTGCGGGTCAACTGCATCGCGCCGGGCCTGGTTCAGACCGACTTCGCCAAATATCTGTGGGAGAACCCCGAGCTGCTGAAGACGGTGACGGAGCCCGCGCCGCTGAAAAGGATCGGCCAGCCCGATGAAATCGCGGGCACGGCGGTCTATCTGTGCAGCCCTGCGTCGGCCTATGTGACCGGACAGACCCTTGTGGTGGACGGTGGATTGACGATTGCCTGGTGAAGACACGCGCTCAAGCAGCCCGAAGGGCGGTAGCGCAAAAGACGTGAGGCAAGATCTGATCTGGCGCCTGGAGGCCTTGGGCTTCCAGGCCCTGTTCGGATTTCTGCGGCTGCTGGGGGTGGAGCGGGCGTCGGGGCTGGGCGGCTGGCTGCTGCGCACCCTGGGGCCGCTGACCGGCACGCAAAAGACCGTGATCCGCAATCTGCGCATCGCCTTTCCCGACCTGACGCCAGATCGCCGCGACGCCCTGGCCCGCGAACAGTGGGATCGCACAGGGCGCACCTTCGCCGAACTGGCGGTGATGGACCGGCTGACGCCCGAGGGCGGCCGGGTCGAGGTGGTGGGACTGGAGCGGCTGCACGCCCTGCGCGACAGCGGCAAGCCGGCGGTGCTGATCTCGGGCCATCTAGCCAATTTCGAGGTGATGGCGGCGGTCATCATGGCTGCGGGCGTGCCGTGCCAGGTGACCTATCGCGCGGCCAACAACCCTTACGTCGACGCCCTGATCCGCAAGAGCCGCGAACGGTACGGCATCCGCCTTTTCGCGCCCAAGGGCGACGGCACGCGCGAGCTGATGGCGGGGATGAAGCGCGGCGATTCCATCGCCCTCTTGGTCGATCAGAAATACAATCAGGGACCCGAGATTGAGTTCTTCGGTCAGCCCGTCAACGCCTCGCCCGGGGCGGCGCGGCTGGCGCTGAAGTTCGACACGGTGATGCTGCCCCTGTCGGTGGTGCGCCTGCCGGGCGTGCGGTTCCGCGTGGCCGTCCACGCGCCGATCGCGGTTCCGGACACCGGCGACAAGGCGGGCGACATCCTGGCCGGGGTGCAGGCGGCCAACACCTTCGTCGAGGATCGCGTGCGCGAGGTTCCAGAGGACTGGTTCTGGGTCCACAAGCGGTGGCCCGACCGTGTTTACGCGGCGCTGGACGACCGCCTGGCGTCCGATGCGCGCCGAAACGGCCCCTCATAGCCCTCCAGGTCCCGGCGGCGGCGCGATGGCCCGAAATAGGTCTCGGTCTTCACGAAGGGGCGCGGTTTGAAGATGGCGGCGTTGAGGCGGTCCAGCACCGCCTTGGCGCTGATCGGCTTGGCCACGAACTCCGTCACGCCGGCGTCGCGGGCCTCGCACACGCGGCTGGGCTCGGAGTGGCTCGTCATCATGATGATCGGCAGATAGGTGTTCGGACTGTTGGGTCCGGTCCTGACCAGTCGCGTGAACGCGACGCCGTCCATCGGAAACATGTTGAAGTCGATGATGGCCAGATCGACGGGGTGTCGGCGGAGAATTTCGTAGCCGGCCGTTCCGTCGGGGGCTTCATGGACGGTGCGCACGCCTGCCGAATGCAGGACGGCGACGGCGATGGCGCGCATGTGCTGGCTGTCGTCCACCAGCAGAATGTTGAGGGACTGTAGCGACGACATCGGCATCCGCAGCGAAATGACGGCTCAGCGTAAGGGATGCTACGTAGAGCGACAAGCGCAACCTTCCGTCAGGTCCGCGCCTGGGGACATCGGGCGCCCACCATCAGCGACGGGTCCATGTTGCGGTCGCGCCACTTCATCCGCCAGCACAGATGCGGGCCGGTGGCGCGTCCGCTCATCCCGACCCGCCCCAGGGCTTCTCCACGTCGGACACGCTGACCCAGTTCCACGTCCAGTCGCGACTGGTGCAGATAGCAGGTGATCAGGCCCTGTCCGTGGTCGATCAGGGTCAGGCCGCCCTCGAAATGCATGTCCGGGCGGACGAAGGCCACCCGCCCGTCGGCCGGCGCGCGGATCACGGTCCCGGCCGGCGCCGCCAAATCGACGCCATAGTGGGGCCGCGCGGGCGTTCCGTTCAGCACCCGCTGCGCCCCCCAGGCGCTGGAGATGCGATAGGTCTCCAGCGGCCAGACGAAGCCGTCACGGAAATCGTCGGTCTCGGCCCGGCTGGTGAAACCCTCGGCCTTCAGGGCGACCTCCTGCTGGATGCGGGCCAGAAGCGCGGGGTCGCTGGGCTCCACCGTCGCGGGCGGAAGGCCGTCGATGCGGGTGGAGGGAAAGGCGTAGGGCGCGATGTCCAGCGCCTGGCGGGCGGAGCCGGCGTCGGTCCTGACCTCGATCTCGGTGCGGGGTCCCGCGTCGCGGTCGAATCCGATCACGAACAGGCCGGTGGGAGAGGCGGCGGTCAGGGCCTCGCCGTCCACCAGGACCAGGGCGCCGGGCGTGGTCCGCCCGAAGGCGTAGCCGCCCTGACGCCAGGCGCCGTTCATAGACAATGGCGTGACCTGACGTTCGGGAACGGCGCGGGCGGCGGCGGGAACGCTGAGAGCCGCGCCCAGGCCGCCGATCATCGCGCGGCGGGACGGGATCATCCGCCCGACTTCAGGCGCTGCGCGAACTCGGCCGGGCTGGCGTAGGGTTCCTGGCGGGTGACGCTCCAGTACCGCAGGGTCTCCAGCGGGATAGGACGGTCCGTCACCGCACAGCGGACGAAGCGGCCCGGCTTCAGGACGGCGAACTCTCCGTCTCCATAGTGCAGGGTCGCGAGGGCGTCGGACTCGGGCGTCATGCCCGCCACCTTAATCCGCCGCGCCCGGCGGGCCAAGGCCGCACCATCGGCGGCCCTGGCGAAGGGTCAATGACCGGCGGCGGACTGCGCCGCCGCTTCGGCCGCCTGTTCCTTGGCCTCGGCGCGGGCGATACGGCCGGGGTCGGGCGCGGCGCCCATCCGGTCGATCAGCTTGAACACGAACGGATGCAGGGTGATCGAGATCAGGGCGGCGGCCAGGATCAGGTCGTGGGTTTCCTGGCTCATGGCGCCCAGGGTCATGCCCAGGGCGGCCAGGATGAAGCTGAATTCCCCGATCTGGGCCAGGCTGGCGGCGACCGTCAGGCTGGTCTTGCGATCCAGCCTGAACACCGTGGTGATGACCAGGGCCGCCAGGGTCTTGCCGACCACGACGATGCCGATGACGCCCGCGACCGCCAGCGGCGCCTTCACCAGGATCGACGGATCGAACAACATCCCCACCGAGACGAAGAACAGCACGGCGAAGGCATCGCGCAGCGGCAAGGACCGTTCCGCCGCATTGTGACCCAAGGGCGTGCCGTTCAGCACCAGCCCGGCCAGGAAGGCGCCCAGGGCGAAGGAGTGGAACAGATAATAGGCCACCCAGGCGATGCCCAATGCGATGGACAGGACGCCCAGGGTGAACAGTTCGCGCGACTTGGTGTGGGCGATCCGCACCAGCAGCCAGGGCAGGGCCTTGCCGCCGACATAGAGCATGACGGCGACGAAGACCGCGACCTTCAGCAGGGTCCAGCCGATGTTCAGCGCCAGGGCGCCGCCGTCGATCGTCTGGCCCGCCGGCATGATGATCATCGGCAGCATCACCAGGGCGATGACGATCACCAGGTCCTCGACGATAAGCCAGCCGACAGCGATGCGTCCGATCTCGCCCTTGTTCTGCCGACGCTCTTCCAGCGCCCGCATCAGCACGACGGTGGAGGCGACCGACAGGGCGAAGCCCATCAGCAGGCCCTCGACATCGCTCATGCCCAGGGCGAACCGCCCCAGCGCCCAGCCCATGATGGTGGCGGAAGCGATCTGCACAAGGGCGCCCGGAATGGCCACCTTGCGCACCTGCATCAGGTCCTTGGGCGAGAAGTGCAGCCCGACGCCGAACATCAGCAGGATGACGCCGATCTCGGCCAGCTGCGGCGCCAGTTCGGTGTCGGCGACGAAGCCGGCGGTATGCGGTCCCACGATGACGCCGGCGACCAGATAGCCGACGAGGGGAGACAGTTTAAGCCGATTGGCCAACATGCCGAGCACGAAGGCGAGGACGAAGCCCCCGACCAGGGTGAGAATCAGGCTGTCGGCATGCGGCATCAGGGCTCCTGTCGCGGGCTTGGAATCGTCTGGCGGTAGGCCTTGCAGTTGGGGCGGCGGTTTGGAATGCGCAAGGCGGCGCGGTGTCGCAAGGGCGACGAAATTGCGAGCTCAGCCGCCCTCGGCGCGCGCCAGCAGCGCGCGGGCCTGGTCCAGATGCAGCCGTTCGACCATGGCGCCGGCGACCTGTATGGCGCCCAAGGCCTCGGCTCCGTCCGCCGCGAAGGCCGCCACAACCGCGCGCGCCTGGGCGATTTCGGTTTCGGACGGCGAAAAGGCCCGGTTGGTCGCGGCGATCTGGGACGGGTGGATCAGGCTCTTGCCGTCGAATCCGTACAGCCGCCCCTGCGTCGCCTCGGACGTCAGGCCCTCGGCGTCGTCGATCCGGTTGAACACGCCGTCCAGAGCCAAAAGGCCATGGGCGCGGGCTACGGCGACGACCACGGCCAGCCACGGCTTGAACGGCTCCCGATCCGCTGACGTCCCCGTCCCCAGGGCCTTGGCCAGATCGTTGACCCCCAGCATCAACCCGTCCAGGGCGCCCCCTGCGGCGGCGATCTCGGTCAGGTTCAACAGGGCGCGCGGCGTCTCGATCATGGCCCACAGTCGGGCGTCGCGGGGCAGGGCGGCCGACAGGGCGTGGACGGCTTCCGGCGTCTCCACCTTGGGGGCGACGATCAGATCGGCTCCCGCCTCGGCCAGGGCGGCGGCGTCGTCGGCGCCCCAGGGCGTGCCAAGGGCGTTGATCCGCACTCCCAGTCGCGGGGTGAAGCCGCCTTGGCGCAGGGCCGCGACGGCGGCGGCCCGCGCCTCGACCTTGCGGTCCGGGGCGACGGCGTCTTCCAGGTCCAGAACCGCCACGTCGCAGTCCAGGGTGCGGGCCTTCTCGATCGCGCGCGGGTTCGTGGCGGGCAGATAGAGGACGCTGCGGACACGGTCGGCGCGCATCACACCCGCCCCGTCACGGGCGTCAGGGCGCCAGTCATCGCCCGGCTGTCCGGAGAGGCCAGGAACAGGATGACCTGGGCCAGATCGCCCGGCGCGACCCAGGTCGCCGGGTCGGCGTCGGGCATGTCCTTGCGGTTGGCGGGGGTGTCGATGATCGACGGCAGGACGGCGTTGACCGTGACCGAGGTGGATTTCAGCTCCTCGGCCAGGCTCTGGGTCAGGGCGTGCACCCCGGCCTTGGCCGCCCCATAGGCCCCCATGCCCGCCCCGGCCTTCAGGGCGGCGGCCGAGCCGACGTTGACGATCCGTCCCTCGGGCGAGGCCTTCAGCGCAGGCAGGGCGGCGCGGCTGGCGTTGCGCGCCGTGGTCACGTTCAGGGCGTACATCCGGTCCCAGGCCGGCGCGACGTCGTCCAGCGTCTGCCAGACGAAGCCGCCGGCGATGTTCAGCAGGGCGTCCAGCCGCCCGAACCGCGCGATCACCGCATCCACCGCCTTCTGCGCCTGATCGGCGTCGGTCAGATCCACGCCCCCGACCTCCAACACCCCTTCCGGGACCGCGTGGCCCTGGGCGTGATCGATGACCGCGACCTTCAGCCCGGCTTGCAGCGCTGCGTCCAGCACAGCCTTGCCCAAGACCCCGTGCCCGCCCGTGATGGCGACGACCCGTTCCGACATGTCATCCTCCGTTTGTCCGGCTTAAAGCGCGCCAGAAGCCGCGTCTCAACCCCGGCCGAAGACCTTGGCCATCAGCCGCTCCAGCGCGACCTGATCGTCGGCGTCGAAGGCGGCGGGTTCGGTGGCGTCCACGTCGAACACGGCGATCAGCCGTCCCTCGCTGTCCAGCACGGGCACGACGATCTCGCTGGCCGAGCGGCTGTCGCAGGCGATGTGGCCCGGGAAGGCGTGAACATCCTCCACGATCTGGGTCCGGCGCGTCGCGGCGGCGGTTCCGCACACCCCGCGCCCGAAGGCGATGCGCAGGCACCCCAGCGTCCCCTGATAGGGGCCGACCACCAGTTCGTCCGCCCTGTCCGGCGCCACCACATAGAAACCGGTCCAGAAGAAATGATCGAAGGCGTCCGCCAGCATGGAGGCGACTGTCGCCATCCGCGCCGTCAGATTGGGTTCGCCGTCCAGCACCGCCAGAATCTCCGCCTCGACCTCGGCGTATCGGGCGGCCTTGTCGGCAGGGCGGTCGATGCGGGCGACATAGGCCATGGGGGGTTCCTCAAGAAATGCGGCGCCCATATAGGCCTTGAACGCGGATCGGGCGAGGCCCGCCCCCTGGAACTGCGGCCTCCAGGCGTCGTTCTTCCTTCAAAGGAGACGACAAATGCTGAAATGGGCTTTGATTTTCGCCGTGATCGCCATTGTGGCCGGACTGCTGGGCTTCGGCGGCATCGCGGGCGCCGCCGCCGGTATCGCCAAACTCCTCGCCGTCCTGGCGCTGATCGTGTTCGCGGTCTTTCTGGTTTTGGGCTTCACCGTCGCCAAAAAGGTGACGTGATCCCGTGCAGACGCGACGGCGGTTCACGGCCGCCGTCACGTCTTCGCCTCAGGGAACGACGCCGGTCTGCGGTCCGACGCCGTCGCCCTTGGCCTGATCGTCGGGCAGGATGTGGTTCCGCTCGGCCCGTTCCTCCAAGTCCGAGGCTTCGTCTTCGATCCGTTCGATCTCGTCAGGCGAGGGGATAAGGGGTTCGTCGGTCATGAGAGGGTCTCCATTCCGACCTGACAACCGCCCACGCCGGAACCCGTTCCAACGCGCTCGACCCGGCTGAAGGCTGATCAGGGCTCCAGAGGATCGCGATGGTCGTACAAGGCTTGGAGACATTGCACCAAGGCGATGTCCGCGTTGGTTTCACACGTCTGATCGCCCTGACACGCAATCAGGTCTTGCTGATATTTAGCCACACAGGCGCCTGAACTGGCGTTGGCTGGCTGCACGCCGATCAACGTCGACGCAGCAAAGAGGGCGGCAATAGCAAGCTTTTTCGACATTTCCGTTCTCCCAAGAGATTTTCTCCGGAAGCCAAGAAAAACTCGAAAAGACACTTTCGGCAATCTAAAAGATAATATCTATCTCGCAGAAGTTGCGCGAATTGGCTGCGTAAGAACGCTCGGATTAAGCCGCGACTTTCGATTTCTGCTGAACGAGAAAACATCGGAGGATTGGTAGGCCCGGAGGGACTCGAACCCCCAACCAGACCGTTATGAGCGGTCGGCTCTAACCATTGAGCTACAGGCCCCCAGACGCCTTGGCTGGCGGAGGCCACCGCCTAGCAGGGGGGAGGCGGGCTTGCCAAGCGCCACATGCCACATGCCACACGGGCGCCGCGCGGCTTTCGACGAATTCACGAAGATGAACGGAAACCGGCATTGCGCGGCGGCGTTCATTCAGGCTCGAAAGGCCAAGGTTGCGGCCATGGACCGGCGAACATGCCGTTCAGGACGACTACGGAGATTCCCCCACTATGACCCGATTGATGAAAACCGCTTCGCTGAAGGCCCTGGCGCTGGGCGGGGCCATGACCGCCGCCGTCGCCCTGGCGGCCGTCGCCACCCCCTCCGCCGCCCAGACTGCGGCTCAGCCCGGAACCGTCCAGATCATGCAGACCGCCCCCGCCCTGAACCTGTCGGCCTATGGCGAGGTCAAGGTGGCGCCGGACATGGCGACCATCACCTTCGGCGTGCAGACCGAGGCGCCGACCGCCGCCGCCGCCATGCGCGACAACGCCGCGCGCATGACCCAGGTGATGCAGGCCCTGCGCCGTGCGGGCGTCGCCGAACGCGATATCCAGACCTCTGGCCTGAACCTGCAGGCTCAGTACGACTATCAGGAGAACCAGCCGCCCAAGCTGCGCGGCTATCAGGCGACGAACCGGGTGTCGGTGCGCATCGACGACCTGAGCAAGGTCGGCACCACCGCCGACGCGGTCGTGGCCGCCGGGGTCAATCAGATCGACGGCATCAGCTTCGGTCTCAAGGATCCTTCGGCCGCCGAGAACCAGGCCCGGGAACTGGCCGTTCGCGCCCTGCAGGCCAAGGCGCAGCTGTACGCCCGCGCCCTGGGCGTCCAACTGGGCGGCGTGCGCAGCCTGAGCGAGGGCGGCGGCTATACGCCCCCGTCGCCGCCGATGCCGGTGGCCATGTTCGCCCGCGCCCAGATGGCGGATTCCACCCCCGTTTCGGCTGGCGAGATGTCGGTGCGGATCGATGTGAACGGCGTCTACGACATCGTGCGCTGATCGCCCGATCAGACCTTGGGAAGGCCCGTCGGAAACGGCGGGCCTTTTCGTATCCGGACGCGCCCTTTGACCGGCGACGATCCGCGCCTATGCTGAAGCCTGGCCATTTCCGGCCTTTGCGAGCGCGCCTTCTCCCATGAAGCAATTCTTCCTGACGGTCCTGGGTGTCTTCACCGGGCTGATCCTGTTCCTTGTCGTCATTCCCGTGGTGTTGGTGACGGTCGCCGTCGCCGGATCGTCCAAGCCGACCCTGCCGGCGGCCTCGGTGCTGGAACTGGATCTGCGCGACGGGATCAGCGACCAGCCCTCGACCAACCCCTTCTCGGCCTTCGGCGGGTCCAGCCTGTCGGTGACGGAGGTGGTGGACGGCCTGGCCCAGGCGGGCGCCGATCCCAGCGTCAAGGCCCTGCTGATCCGTCTGCCGGAAAGCGGCATGACCCCCGCGACCGCCGACGAACTGCGTCAGGCCGTGCTGCGCTTCCGCGCCACGGACAAGCCGGTGATCGCCCACAGCCAGGGTTTCGCGCCGTCGGGCGCGGTGATGTCGACCTATATGGTGGGCGCCGCCGCTTCGGAGCTGTGGATGCAGAACACCGCGGGCTTCCAGGCCACGGGCTTCTCGGCCGACAGCCTGTTCCTGGGCCGCGCCTTCCAGAAATACGGCGTCAAGCCCGAGTTCGAGCAGCGTTACGAATACAAGAACGCCGTCAACGAATATACGCAGAGCGACTACACCGGCCCGCACCGCGAGGCGATGACCGCCTGGATGACGGCCCTCTATGACAACGCCCTCGGCTATGTCGCCAAGGACCGCAAGACGACGCTGGAGGCCCTGCGCACGACTGTCGAGGCCGGGCCCTACACCGCCGAGCAGGCGCTGGCGAACAAGCTGATCGACAAGGTCGGCCAGGTCGAGGAGGCCGAGGCCGCCGTGAAGACCCGCGCGGGCAAGGGCGCCGAAATCGTCGAGTTCAACAAATACGTCTCGGAAAAGGGCGCCCGCACTGGCTCGGGCCGAAACGCCATCGCCATCGTCGGCGGGGAAGGGGCCATCGTCACCGGGCGTGGCGGGAACGGCGGCTTCGGCGGCGGCTCCAGCATCCATTCCGACGACACGGCCGAGGCCATCTACGACGCCATCGCCGACAAGTCGGTGAAGGCCATCGTCTTCCGCGTCTCCTCGCCCGGCGGTTCGCCCGAGGCGTCCGAGCAGATCCTGGCGGCGGTCAAGGCGGCGCGGGCGGCGGGCAAGCCGGTCGTGGTGTCCATGGGCGCCTACGCCGCCTCGGGCGGTTACTGGATCAGCTCTCAGGCCGACTGGATCGTGGCCCAGCCCTCGACCCTGACGGGCTCCATCGGGGTGTTCGGCGGTAAGTTCGTGCTGGCCGACGCCCTGGGCCGGTTCGGCGTCGATATGCGCGAACTGTCGGTCGGCGGACAATACGCCGACGCCTTCTCGCCGACCCAGTCCTTCACCCCGGCGCAGCGCGCGGCCTTCGCGGGCCAGATGGACCGCATCTACGACGACTTCGTCGCCCGGGTCTCGATCGGCCGCAAACTGCCGGCGGAGCGGGTGCGTGAGATCGCCAGGGGCCGCGTCTGGACCGGCTCTCAGGCCCTGCCCCTGGGCCTCGTCGACCAGTTGGGCGGCCTGACCGAGGCGGTGGCCAAGGCCAAGGAACTGGCGAAGATTCCGGCCAACGAGTCCGTGCGCTTCCGCCATTTCCCCAAGCCCAAGTCGACCTGGGAGGCCATCTCGGAGATGTTCGGCGTCCAGACCGAGGCGGCCAAGGCCCTGGTCATGCTGGGCGGGGTCATGGCCGATCCGCAGGCCCAGACGATCATGCGCCGCATCGACAGCGACCGGATGCGCAGCCAGGGCGCCGTCGTCCTGGCCGACCAGCCGACGTTCTGATCCGCCGCCGCGCCGATCCGCCGCACGCAGCCGTGACGGGGGCCGCCATTGACCGGGCGGCCCGATGGACAGACATTGGAGGCTTCGGCGTTTCCCGCAAGCGCCAGCCAAGGATGATCCATGTTCCAGTCTGAACGTCTCGCCGCCGTCGGTCTTGCCTCGCGTCGCCGTCCCAACGGTCTCGTGGCCTCGGTGATGTGGCTGGGCGGTCTGGTCGCCACCGTCGCGGCCATGGCCGTCGGCGCGGTCCTGGCGGTCTTCACCGCCGCCGCCGTCGCGGTGATCGCCCTGTTCGCCGGGGTGCTGGTCTTCCTGGTCGGCCTGGTGATGCGCGCCCGCCGCAACATGACGCCGCGCCGTCGCGCCGGCGATGGAGACGTGATCGAGGCGCGCAAGGTGGACGGCGCCTGGGTCGCCTACGGCTGGGAACGCGACGGCCGCTGAGGCCTGTCTCCATGGTCGATCCCATCGCGGTGCCCTCGCCGAACTTCAACGAACGTCGCGCGCCGCCGGACATGCTGGTGCTGCACTACACAGGGATGGAGAGCGGAGAGGCGGCTCTGGCGCGCCTGCGCGACCCGGACGCCCAGGTCTCGGCCCACTATCTGGTCGAGGAGGACGGGCGCGTCTTTCAACTGGTTCCCGAGGAACGCCGGGCCTGGCACGCCGGTCGCGGCGTCTGGCAGGGGCAGGACGACTGCAACGGCGCCTCGATCGGGATCGAGATCGTCAATCCGGGCCACGAGTTCGGATATCGCGCCTTTCCCGACGCCCAGATCGCGGCCGTCATCGCCCTGATCGACGACGTTCGCAGCCGTTGGACCATTCCCGACAGCCGCATCATCGCCCATTCCGATCTGGCGCCGGACCGCAAGGAAGACCCCGGCGAACTGTTCCCCTGGAAGCGTCTGGCCGAGGCCGGCCACGGCCTGTGGTTCGAACCGGCGCCCGAGCGGATCAAGGCGCTTGACGGTCTGCTGCAAAAGGGCGACGAGGGGCTTGGTCCCATGGTGCTGCGCGCCGGCCTGCACCGGTTGGGTTACGGGCTGAAACCCGGTGGCGACTATGACGCCGAGACCGAAACCACCGTCCGCGCCTTTCAGCGCCATTGGCGACCGTCGCGCATCGACGGCGTCGCCGATGGCGAAACCCGAGCCCGCCTGGTCGGCCTGTTGCAGTTGGCCAGCGCCGAGAGCGCGACGGGCGTGCTGGATTGACCTTGCCGCCGCCAGCGCGCATCTAGCGCCTCGTCAGACGGCCGGGCGGTCGCGGCGGACTTCGCGTCCGTCGAGGAAAGTCCGGGCTCCACGGTGAAAAGGCGGCGGATAACTTCCGCCCGGGGCGACCCGAGGGATAGCGCCACAGAAAGCAAACCTCCTCCCTTTCGAGGGCGGGAAGGGTGAAAGGGTGGGGTAAGAGCCCACCGCGGACCTGGCGACAGGGACGGCATGGCAAGCCCCGCCTGGAGCAAGACCAAATAGGGACATCGCGCGGGTCCGCCCGCAGGGGTTCACCGCCCCGGATGTCCGGGTAGGTCGCGAGAACCGGTCAGCAATGGCCGGTCCAGAGGAATGATCGTCGCCGCCCCTCGGGGCGGAACAGAACCCGGCTTACAGGCCGTCTGGCATATTCTTTTTGTGGGCCTATCGGGCCTTCGGCCTACTTGAGGCCCGTTGGGTGGGCTGCGACGGGCGTTGCGGCGGCCTTGATCCGCGTCGGCCTCGATCCGTGTTCGGATTATCCCCGCATTTCAGCGTTCTGACACGGCTCCCGCAGGTTTGCGGCCGTTAACCTATTGTCTGGTCGACGAAGGTTAGAACGCCTCACAGCCTGTGAATACTTGGTTTGTTCTGTGTATGTTCTGTCTCTCTGGTCGTGTTCAGGCCGCCACACGTCAAAACATGGTTAAAACTTGGCTTTGATCCCATTGAGGCCCATTTCATCCCATGCTATCCCAGGGCCATGATTTGGGGCTGATAAGGCGTGCGCGGCGGGCGTGCGTCAGGCATCTAGGGGCGGGCCGAAGGGTCCGATTGGGCAGGGCGTGTTTCTCTCGACCTACGAGAAGCAGCTGGACGGCAAGCGCCGTCTCCTGATCCCCAACGATTTCCGCACGACCGAAAACGGCGCCGCCGGCGGCGTGTTCATCTTTCCCTCCATCGAGGCCGAGTGCCTGGAGGCGGGCGGCGACCGCCTGTTCGCCGTCTATGCCGAGATGATCGAATCCCTGCCGTTCGGCTCCGAGGAGCGTTCGGCGCTGGAGTGGCAGGTGATGGGCGAGCAGGTGCGCCTGTCCTATGACGCGGGCGGCCGGATCACCTTGCCGGAAGCCCTGTGCGCCGAGGCGGGGCTGGACGACACCGTCGTCATCGTCGGCCTGAATGACCGGTTCCAGATCTGGTCGCGCGAGAAGTGGGCGGCCCGTCGCGCCGAACAGCGCGCCCTGGCCAAGGCCGGCATGGCCCAGATCGGCGCCCTGAAGCTGCAGGCCCAGATGAAGCTGGCGGGGGGCGGTTCGTGACCGAAGCGCCGCACGCCCCCGTCCTGCTGGCCGAGGTGATCGAAGCTCTGTCGCCTGCGCCCGGCGACGTGATGATCGACGCCACCTTCGGCGCTGGCGGCTATACCCGCGCCATCCTGAAGACCGGCGCCCAGGTCGTGGCCCTGGATCGCGACCCGACGGTCCAGCCGCATGCCGACGCCGTCGCCAACGACTATCCGGGCCAGTTCCAGCTGATCCGCACCCCCTTCTCGGGTCTGGCCCGGGCGTTCGCCGACAGCGGAAAGGCCCGGCTGGACGGCGCCGTCTTCGACATCGGCGTCTCGTCCATGCAGCTGGATCGGGCCGAGCGCGGCTTCTCCTTTATGCGCGACGGGCCGCTGGACATGCGGATGTCCGATGAGGGCGCGACCGCCGCCGACATCGTCAATACCTGGGATCATGGGCCGCTGGCCCATATCTTCAAACTGTATGGCGAGGAGCGTCAGTCGGGCCGCGTGGCCACCGCCATCCTGCGCCGTCGCGCCGAGCAGCCCTTCACCCGCACGCTCGATCTGGCCGATGTGGTCGAAAAGGCTTTGGGCGGCCGTCGCGGCGCGCCGATCCATCCGGCGACGCGGGTGTTTCAGGCCCTGCGGATCGCGGTCAACGACGAACTGGGCGAGCTGGAGCGCGGTCTGGAGGCGGCCGAGGCGACGCTCGCCCCCGGTGGACGCCTCGCCGTCGTCACCTTCCATTCGCTGGAAGACCGCATCGTCAAGGCCTTCCTGACCGAGCGCACGGGCAATGCGCCCGCCGGTTCTCGCCACGCCCCGATGGCCGTCGATCCGCGCAAGCCCAGCTTCACCCTTCAGTTCAAGGGCGCGCGCGAGGCGGGCGACGAAGAGCGTTCGGTCAACCCTCGGGCCCGCTCGGCCAAGCTGCGGGCCGCCGTCCGCACCGACGCCCCCGCCTGGGGCCGGATCGACGGGAGAGCGGCGGCATGACCACGGCGCCCTTCTTCACCTATTCCCGCTCCCTGCTGCAGCGCCTGTTCGACTGGAAGATCCGCGGCGTGCGCTGGGTCGAGATCATCGGCGTCGGCCTGGTCGCGGTGATGATCGTCTCGGTCTATGCGGCCAAGGCGGCGGCGGCGCGCGAAAGCAGCCGCATCGCCCAGCTGGAGCAGGAGATCAGCGCCAACAATCAGCGCGTTCGCCTGCTGCGGGCCGAGGTCGCCCGGCTGGAGCAGCCCGCGCGGCTGGAAAGCCTGTCGCGTCAGGCGGGCCTGTCCCCCACCGACGTGCATCGCCAGGCCGAGGCGGACAAGCTGGCCCAGCTGAAGTCCGGCGCGGCCAAGCCGGCCGCCGCCGCGCCCGCCGCCCCTTCGCCCGCCGTCAATCCCGCTGTCGACGACGATGTCGCCGCCATGCCGGAGGCGCCGCGATGAGCGTTCAGGATCATCGCTATCACCGGCCCGCGCCGGGCGTTGACCTTCAGGGCCGGCTGTCCCCCTTCTGGCGCTGGCTGTCCGAACTGGTCTGGCGGCTGGAGCACGGATTCGAGCGCGCCCGCGCCGACGCCCGCCCGGAAGAAGACACGCGCGTCCGCATCTTCCTGATCCTGATCGTCTTTTCCTGCGTCTTCGCCGGGCTGGCGGTCGGCGCCTCCTACAAGGCCCTGTTCGCCCAGACCAGCGGCCGCTGGTCCGGCGCCAATCCGAACGCCCTGGTGCGGGGCGACCTGACCGACCGCAACGGCGAACTGCTGGCCACCAACATCGTCCATTACGGCCTCTATATCGATCCGTCCGAGATCTGGGATCGCGACCTGGCCTTCGGCCAGCTTCGCCGCGCCCTGCCGCGCATCCAGCCCGCGCGCCTGCGCAAGGTGTTGAGCGGCGATCGTCGCCTGATCGTGCTGAACGGCCTGACCCCGCAGGAGAAGGCTGCGGTCCATGCCCTGGCCCTGGGCGGCGTCACCTTCGAGCCCGAGGATCGACGCGCCTATCCGCTGGGAACCTCGGCCGAGCATCTGATCGGCGACGCCGACACGGGCGGGCAGGGGGTTTCCGGCGCCGAACTGGCCTTCAACAACGAAATCCGCGCCGCCGGCGAACGGGGCGAAAGCTTCCCCCTGTCGATCGACCTGCGGATCCAGGGCGTGCTGGAGAATGAACTGGCCGCCGCCGCCGTCAAGGCTCAGGCCAAGGGGGCGGTCGGCATCGTCACCGACGTCCAGACGGGCGAGGTCCTGGGCATGGCCAGCTGGCCGACCTTCAATCCCGCCGACCGCGGCGCGGCGCCCGAGGGCGCGACCCTGAACCGGGCTGTCGCCGCCCACTATGAAATGGGGTCGGTGTTCAAGAGCTTCACCGTCGCCGCCGGCCTGGACACGGGCCAGGCCGACATGAACACCCTGTTCGACGCCTCCCAAGCCTTCCAGATCGGCGACCGCAAGATCAAGGATTTCCACGCCCAGAACCGGGTCATGACCCTGGAAGAGGTCTATCTGCATTCGTCCAACATCGGCACGTCGCAACTGGCGTTGCAGATGGGGCCGAACACCATGCGCGACTATTTCCGTCGCCTGGGCCTGCTGAACGCCTCGACCGTGGAGTTGAAGGAATCAGCACGCCCGGTCGCTCCGCGTCGCTGGGACAACTCGACCCTGGCGTCCCTGTCCTTCGGCTACGGCATCATGGTGACGCCGGCCCAGGTGATCCAGGCCATGGGCGCCCTGACCAACGGCGGTCGGATGGTGCCTCTGACCCTGCGCAAGGGTGGCCTGCGTGGCGCCCAGACGCCCCAGGTCGTGACCGAGGAAACCTCGCGCACCATGCTGGACCTGATGCGCCGCAACGTCGTCAACGGCTCCGGCGGGTTCGCCGACGCGCCGGGCCTGCGCCTGGGCGGCAAGACCGGCTCGGCCAACAAGCTGGTGAACGGCCATTACGACCCCAGCCACGCGGTGGGCTCCTTCGCGGCGGTCTTCCCGGTCGACGGGCCCGTCACGGCCAAACGCTACGCCATCCTGATCGTGATGGACGAGCCGGGCGCCTATCCCAAGACCGGCGCCTATGTCGCCGCGCCCGCCGTGCGCAACATCGCCGACCGGATCGCCGGCTTCCTGGGCGTGCAGCGCCAGGGCGACCGCTGGCGCACGGCCACGGGCGAAAAGATTCCCCAGGCCGGCGCCCCGGCGGGAGGCGCACATTGAGCGCGCTTCACCTGTCCGACCTGCTGCGCCGCGACGTGTCCTCCGACCCGGTGATCACCGGCGTCACGGCCGACAGCCGCAAGGTCGCGCCCGGCGCCCTGTTCGTGGCCCTGCCGGGATCGGCCGCCGACGGCCGCGCCTTCATCCCCCAGGCCCTGGCGCAGGGGGCGGCCGCCGTTCTGGCCCCCGCCGACACGCCTGAAAACGCCGCCCCGGTCCTGGTCACGTCCGGCGACGTGCGCCGTGCCTACGCCATCGCCGCGCGCAGCTTCTACGGCGCCCAGCCCAAGACCTGCGTGGCCGTGACCGGCACCAACGGCAAGACCTCGGTCGCCGCCTTCTGCCGCCAGATATGGGCCACGCTGGGCCACAAGTCCGCCAGCATGGGCACCCTGGGCGTGGTGGGTCAGAAGGGCGACCGGACCTACGCCCTAACCGGTCCCGGCCTGACCAGCCCCGACGCCGCCGAGGCTGCCCGCCTGATGGCCGAACTGGCGCGCAAGGACGTGACGCACGTCGCGGTGGAGGCCTCGTCGCACGGCATCGACCAGCGGCGTCTGGACGGGGTGGCGTTGAAGGCGGCCGCCTTCACCAACCTGACCCAGGACCACCTCGATTACCACGGCACGATGCAGGACTATCGCGCCGCCAAGCTGCGCCTGTTCGAGACCCTTTTGCCGCGTGGCCGCACCGCCGTGTTGAACGCCGATTCCGACGCCTATTCCGCCTTCGCCTCGGCCTCGATCATGGCGGGCCTGGGCGTGTTCGGCGTGGGTCAGCGCGGGCGCGACCTGATGCTGATCGGCCGGCAGGCGACGCCCGAGGGTCAGCGCCTGACCATCGACGTGCAGGGCGAGGTGCGCGACATCCTGCTGCCCCTGGCCGGAGCCTTCCAGGCGTCGAACGCCCTGGTGGCGGCGGGCCTGTGTATCGCCGCCGGCGATCCGGCCGACGCGGTGATCGGCGCCCTGGAGGCCCTGACGGGTGCGCAAGGGCGGCTGCAACGCATTGGCGCAGACACCGGCCAGGAGCCGGGCAAGGGCGAGGTCTATGTCGATTACGCCCACACGCCCGATGGGCTTGAGACGGTGCTGACCGCCCTTCGCCCCCACGCCACGGGCCGGCTGATCGTTGTCTTCGGCGCCGGCGGAGACCGCGACCGGGGCAAGCGGCCCCTGATGGGCGCCATCGCCGGGCGTTTGGCCGATGTCGCCATCGTCACCGACGACAACCCCCGTTCGGAAGACCCCGCCGCCATCCGCGCCGAGGTCAGGGCCGGCTGCCCAGACGCGCTGGAGATCGGCGACCGTCATGCGGCCATCCACGCCGCCGTTCAGATGATGCGCGACGGAGATGTGGTCGTCGTCGCCGGAAAAGGGCATGAACAGGGACAGATCGTCGGCGGGACGACTCATCCCTTCGACGACGCCGCTGTCGCGTCCGAGGCCCTGTCCGTTCATGCCTGAATCCACCGCCCGCCCGCTCTGGACGGCCGCCGAAGTCGCCGCCGCCACGGGCGGCGCCCTGCACGGGGCCGACGTCGCCATTTCCGGCGTGACCTACGACAGCCGCGAGATCGGGCCGGGCGACCTGTTCCTGGCGCTGAAGGGCGCGCGCGACGGGCATGATTTCGCCGCCGGCGCCTTCGCCTCGGGCGCCGCCGCCGCCCTGGTCGAACGCCCGGTCGAAGGCGAACCCTACGTCGTCGTCCCCGACACCCTGCACGGGCTGGAGGTTCTGGGCGTCGCCGCCCGCGACCGCGCCCCCCATGTGAAGCGCGGCGCCGTCACCGGCAGCGTCGGCAAGACCAGCGTCACCCAGGCGATCAAGGCGGGCCTCGACCTCGCCGGTCCCGCCCATGCCTCGGTCAAGAGCTACAATAACCATATCGGCGTGCCCCTGACCCTGGCCCGGATGCCGGTCCAGACCCGGCGCGCCGTGTTCGAGATCGGCATGAACGCGCCGGGCGAGATCGCGCCCCTCTCCAAACTGGTCGCGCCCCACGCCGCCTGCGTCACCACCGTCGGTCCTGTCCACATCGAGGCCTTCGCCGACGGCGAGACGGGCGTGGCGCGCGAGAAGGCCGCGATCTTCCAGGGGCTGGTCCCCGGCGGCACCGCCGTCCTGAATGGCGACATCGCCCTGGCGCCGTTGCTGTGCGACGCGGCGGGGCGGCTGGGCGCACGACGCGTGACCTTCGGAACGGATATCGGCCATGACGCCCGCCTTCTTGATTTCCGGCCCGACGCCGAAGGCGCGACCGTGGTCGCCGAACTGTTCGGCCGGCCGCTGGAGTATCGCCTGGCCCAGTCGGGCGCCCACTGGGGCCTGAACAGCCTGTGCGTCCTGTTGATGCTCGACGCGCTGGACGTGTCGCTGGAGACGGGGCTTCAGGCCCTGGCCGAGTTCCAGCCGCTGGCCGGGCGGGGCCAGACGCGCCAAGTCGCCCTGGCCGACGGCGCCTTCACCCTGATCGACGAAAGCTACAACGCCAATCCCCTGTCGATGACCGCCGGGTTCAAGAGCCTGGGCGCCCGCGCCGTTTCGGGCCGCCGGGTCGTGGTCCTGACCGACATGCTGGAACTGGGCGACCAGAGCCGCAGCCTGCACGAAGGCTTGGCCGGTCCCATCGACGCGGCGGGTCTGGACCTCGTTCACGCCGCCGGCCCCGAGATGCGCTGGCTTTACGACGCCCTGCCGACATCGCGGCGCGGCCTGTGGCGCGCCACCGCCGCCGAACTGGCCGCCGAGGCGGGGTTGCTGGTCGCGCCCGGCGACGTGGTCATGGTCAAGGGCTCCAACGGATCCAGGGCCTCGCTGGTCGCCAAGGCGCTGGCCGGCCTGAACAGCGCCGAAGGCGCCCCCTCAAGCAGCGACACGTCGCGCGCGTCGCGGTAGGGAAAAAAGATGTTCTACCTCCTGTACCTCTATTACGCCGACGTCGCGCACCAGTATCCGCTGCTGAACCTGATCCAGTATCAGACGGTTCGCACGGCCCTGGCCCTGGCGACGGCGGCCATCGTGGCCGTGGCCATGGGCAGCCGTTTCATCAACTGGATCCGCGCCAAACAGGGGCGGGGCCAGCCGATCCGCGACGACGGCCCGGTCAGCCACCTGTCCAAGGTCGGCACCCCCACCATGGGCGGCCTGATGATCCTGGCGGGCATCGGCGTGGCCGTGTTCCTGTGGGCGGACCTGACCAATCCCTATATCTGGATCGTCTCGGGCGTGACGGCGGCCTTCGGCGTGCTGGGCTTCATCGACGACTATGCCAAGGTGACGAAACAGACTTCGGCCGGCCTGACCTCCAAACAGAAGCTGTTGGCCCAGACCGTCGTCGCCGTGATCGCCGGCGTTCTGACCGTGCTGTGGATGACCCGTTCGCCGACCTCGCCGGGGCTGGAGACGTCCATCGCCTTCCCCTTCTTCAAGGCCGTTCTGCTGAACATCGGCTGGTTCTACGTGGCCTTCGCGGCCTTCACCATCGTCGGCTTCTCCAATGCGGTGAACCTGACCGACGGGCTGGACGGCTTGGCCACCGTGCCGGTGATGATGGCGGCGGGCGCTTTCGGGGTGATCAGCTACCTGTGCGGCAACTTCGTCTTCGCCCAGTATCTGCAGGTCCACCATGTGCCCGGCGCGGGCGAGCTGGCCATCTTCTGCGCCGCCATGATCGGCGGGGGAGCGGGCTTCCTGTGGTACAACGCCCCCCCGGCCAAGATCTTCATGGGCGACACCGGCTCCCTGGCCCTGGGCGGGGCGCTGGGCGCCATCGCCGTCACCACCAAGCACGAACTGGTCCTGGGCATCGTCGGCGGCCTGTTCGTGATGGAGGCCGCCTCGGTCATGATCCAGGTCGGCTATTACAAGCTGACCAAGAAGCGCATCTTCCTGATGGCGCCGGTCCACCACCATTTCGAGAAGATGGGCTGGCCGGAATCGACCGTCGTCATCCGTTTCTGGATCATCGCCGGCGCCCTGGCCCTGCTGGGCCTGTCCACGCTGAAACTGCGTTGATCCGATGATCGCCGTTCCCGGTTTCGAGGGCAGGCGGGTCGCGGTCTTCGGCCTGGGACGGTCGGGGATCACGGCGGCGCGCGCCCTCCAGGCCGGCGGCGCCATCCCCATCCTGTGGGACGACGGGGTCTCGGGCCGGATGCAGGCCGAGGCGGAAGGGTTTCAGGTCCAGGATCTGACCGCCGCCGACTGGTCCGGTTTCGCCGCCCTGATCCTGTCGCCCGGCGCGCCCCTGACCCACCCGAAACCGCACTGGACGGTCGAGCGGGCGCATCAGGCCGGCGTGCCCGTGATCGGCGACGTCGAACTGTTCGCCCGCGCCCTGGCCGCCCGGCCTGCCGACCAGCGGCCCCGCGTCGTCGCCATAACCGGCACCAACGGCAAGTCCACCACCACCGCCCTGATCGGCTGGGTGCTGAAGTCGGCCGGCCTGACGGTCCATGTCGGCGGCAATATCGGCATCGGCGTCCTGGCCCTGCCCGAGCCGACGCCCGACGCCGTCTATGTGATCGAGGTCTCCAGCTATCAGCTGGACCTGACCACGACCTTCGCCCCCGACGTCGCCATCCTGACCAACATCAGTCCCGACCACCTGGACCGCCACGGCGGCATGGAGGGCTATGTCGCGGCCAAGCGCCGGATATTCGCACATCAGACGCCCGACGCTGTGGCGCTGATCGGCGTGGACGAGGACTGGGGGCAGGGAATGGCGTCGCAACTGTCCCAGCGGGTGATCGCGGTCTCTTCTTCCGCTCATCCCCGCGAAGGAGGGGACCCAGTGCTTTCGTCAGGACAGGATGCGGGGGATCGGCAGCTTGCGGCATCTCCACCGCTGGAACGCCCACAGAACTGGCTCCCCGCCTTCGCGGGGATGGGCGGGGTGGAGGCTGTGCCCGGAGCGATCTGGTCGCAAGGCGCGATCCTCGCCGACCTGACCCCCGCCCGATCTCTCCCCGGTCGGCACAACGCCCAGAACGCCGCCTTCGCCTACGCCGCCGCCCGCGCGCTGGGCGTCTCCCACGCCGCCGCCGTCAAGGGGCTCCTGACGTTCCCTGGTCTGGCGCACCGGATGGAGACGGTGGGGCGGGTCGGCGCCGTGCGCTTCGTCAACGATTCCAAGGCGACCAACGCCGACGCCGCGCGTCAGGCTCTGGCCGCCTACCCGTCCGTCTTCTGGATCGCCGGCGGCGTGCCCAAGGCGGGGGGCATCGACGATCTGGCCGACCTGTTCCCGCGCGTGACCAGGGCCTATCTGATCGGACAGGCGGCCGACGCCTTCGCCGCGACCCTGGGCGACAGTCCCCACGTCCTGTCCCGCACGCTGGACGCCGCCGTCGCCGCCGCCGCCGCAGACGCCGCCGCCGCCGGGGGCGAGCAGATCGTCCTTCTGTCCCCCGCCTGCGCCAGTTTCGATCAGTTCGTCGATTTCGAGGCGCGGGGCGAGGCCTTCCGCGCCGCCGTCCTGGCCCTCGGCGCCGTCCCGGAAACCGCGTCATGAGCGCCCACTACACCCCCGCCTTCTCCCGCAACGACCAGAGCCTGATCGCGCGCTGGTTCTGGACCGTGGATCGCGGTCTCCTGGGCGCGGCCCTGGCCCTGATGGGGCTGGGCGTCTCGCTCAGTTTCGCCTCCAGCCCGGCGGCCATCCTGGCCGATGAATCCATCACCGACCCCTTCCACTATTCGTGGCGGATGATCGTCTTCGCCGGGGTTGGTCTGACGATCATGCTGACCACCTCCCTGATGTCGCCGCGCGGGGTGCGGCGGATCGCGGTTCTGGCCCTGTTCAGCGCCATCGTCGTCATGGCGGCCCTGCCCTTCATCGGCGACACGGTGAAGGGCGCCGCCCGCTGGGTGAACCTGGGGCCGTTCAGCCTGCAACCGTCCGAGTTCGCCAAGCCCGGCCTGATCGTCTTCGCCGCCTGGATGTTCGCCGAGGCGCAGAAGGGGCAGGGGGTGCCCGGCGTCACCATCGCCTTCGGCTTCTACGCCCTGACCGTCTGTCTCTTGCTGATCCAGCCCGACATCGGCCAGACCCTGCTGATCACCACCACCTTCATGGCCGTCTTCTTCATGGCGGGGGTGCCGTTCAAATGGATGGCGGTGATCGCCAGCGCGGGGGTGGCGGGGCTGGTGTCGCTTTATTTCGTCTTCGGCCATATGCGCGACCGTCTCAGCCGTTTCTTCTCGCCCGAGACCACCGACACCCATCAGATCGACAGCGCATCCGAGGCCATCCGCGCCGGCGGCCTTCTGGGTCGCGGGGTGGGCGAGGGGGTGATGAAACGCCACGTGCCCGACCTGCACACCGACTTCATCTATTCCGTCGGCGCCGAGGAGTTCGGCCTGGTCCTCAGCCTGATCATGATCGGCCTCTACGCCTTCATCGTCGTGCGTGGGATGCGCCGGGCCATGAAGCTGACCGACCCGTTCGAACAGACGGCGGCGGCGGGCCTGTTCATGCTGATCGGCTTGCAGGCCTGCATCAATGTGGCGGTGAACCTGAACCTGATCCCGACCAAGGGCATGACCCTGCCGTTCATCAGCTATGGCGGCTCGTCCATGCTGGCCATGTGTTTGACCATGGGGTTCGCCCTGGCCCTGACGCGGCGCCGGCCCGGCGCCTATGAGCCCGGCGCCAACCTGGGAACGGGGCGGCGCGTATTCTGACGGCTGAAGCCTCGTCGAAACAAGGGTTTGAAGGCGGCGATCCGCGATCTTCCTATCGCCGCCCCGAACCGTGCGATGCTGGCGGCAGGAACTTCCAGTTGGACGGTTCGGACTATCTGGACTCTCTGGACTCTCTTTTTTCCGTCCGCCGTCCCGCCGTCGGACAAACCGGACTATTCAGACTCACTTTGTTTTCGGAGCGCCCGCCTCATGTCCAAGCTCTGCGTCGTCGCCGCTGGTGGAACCGGCGGCCACATGTTCCCGGCCGAGGCGCTGGCGCGTGAGTTGGCGTCGCGCGGCTGGCGCGTGGTCCTGGCGACGGACCATCGCGGCGAACAGTACGCCCATGCCTTTCCCGCCGAGGAGCGACTGGCCCTGGACGCCGCGACCGGCTCGGGCCCCGTCGGCCTGATCAAGGCCGGCGTCGCCATCCTCAAGGGGGTGATGCAGGCCCGTGGGGCCTTCGACCGGCTGGGCGCCGATGTTGTGGTGGGCTTCGGCGGCTATCCGTCCGCCCCGGCCCTGGTCGCGGCCCTCACCGCAGGCCGCCCGACCGTGATCCACGAGCAGAACGCGGTGCTGGGCCGCACCAACCGCATTCTGGCGCCCTATGTGAACCAGGTCGCCTCATCCTTCCCCACGCTGGAGCGGGCGCCGGCCAAGGTGCAGGGGCGGTCCCACGTCGTCGGCTCGCCCGTCCGCGCCGACATCCGCGCCCTGTTCGACCGGCCCTATGTCGCGCCACAGAACGACAGCCCGATCCATGTCCTGGTGACGGGCGGCAGCCAGGGCGCCCGTATCCTGTCGGAAACCACGCCCCGCGCCCTGGCGGCCCTGCCCGAAACCCTGCGGCGCCGCCTGCGCGTGCAACAGCAGTCCCGGCCCGAGACGCTGGAGGCTGCGCGTCAGATCTATCTCGAGGCGGGCATCCAGGCCGAGGTCGCCCCCTTCTTCCGCGACATGGCCGAACGGCTGCGCCAGGCGCATCTGGTCGTCGGCCGCTCGGGCGCCTCGACCTGCGCGGAACTGGCGGTCGCGGCCCTGCCGTCCGTGCTGATCCCGTTGAAGATCGCCACCGACGACCACCAGCGGCTGAACGCCAAGGCCCTGACCGACGCCGGCGCCGCCGAAGTGATCCTTGAGGACGACCTGACCGTCGACCGCCTGGCCTCGATCCTGACCGCCGTCCTGTCCGATCCCGTGCGCCTGTCAGCCATGTCCGCCGCCGCCCGCAGCGTCGCCATTCCCGACGCCGCCCAGCGCCTGGCCGACCTGGTCGAGGCGACGGCGGGAATGGCTCAACCGCAAAGGCCCTGAGGCGTTTAGGAGATCATGCCTCCTGAAATCATCGCCCTGACCCGCCAAATCCGCGCCCTGTGGCATCGGTTCGACTGGCTGCCCGAATGGGCCGTGATCGGCCTGGTCCTGCTGGTCTTCGTCGGCGGCGGCTGGCTGACGCACAAGATCGTCTTCGCCATCCTGCGCCGCATGGTCAGGACGAAGGACGTCTTCTGGCGCGGGGTGGTCGAGCGGGCCCGGATCAAACTGCGGGTCTTGATCATCATCATGGGCGTGGGGTTGGGCGTGACCGTGTCGCCCATGCATCCGGAACCCTCGGCCGACGTGCGGTCGGTGTTGCTGTTCCTGTTCATCCTGACGCTGGGCTGGCTGGCGTCGGGGGTGCTGGACATGTGGTCGGTCATGCACCTGAAGCGGTACAATATCGCCGTCGAGGACAATCTGCTGGCCAGGAAACACCTGACCCAGACCCGCATCCTGCAGCGGGTGGCCAAGGTGATCCTGTTCATCGTCACCGTCGGCCTGGCCCTGATGACCATTTCCGGCTTTCGCCAGTGGGGCGTCAGCCTGCTGGCCTCGGCCGGGGTCGTTGGGATCATCGCCGGCCTGGCGCTCCAGCCCATCCTGACCAATATGGTCGCCGGCATCCAGATCGCCCTGACCCAGCCGATCCGCATCGACGACGCCGTCATCGTCGAGAAGGAGTGGGGCAATGTGGAGGAGATCACCGCCACCTATGTGGTGGTCAAGCTGTGGGACTGGCGCCGGATGGTGCTGCCCCTGTCCTATTTCATCACCACGCCCTTCCAGAACTGGACGCGCGAGAACGCCCGCCTGATCGGCGTGGCCTTCTTCTACGTCGACTACGTGGCGCCGATCGACCGGCTGCGCACCGCCTTCGAGGGTATCGTCAGGGCGTCGAAACACTGGGACGGCGACGTCCAGGTGATGCAGGTCACGGACATCACCGATCGGGTGCTTCAGGTCCGCTGCCTGGCCAGCGCCCGTTCCGGCGGTGTGGCCTTCGACCTGCGCTGCGAAATCCGCGAAAAGCTGATGGCCTTCATGCGCGACGAATGCCGCGAAGCCCTCCCGCGAGACCGGGTGGAATGGCCGCTGGGCGAGCCTGCTAGTCTCCCTCCCCGTCCCGGGGAGGGTGGCCGCGAAGCGGCCGGGTGGGGGCGGCCGCCGTCAACTCGCGAAGAATGAAGTCCACCACGTCCGGCAGACGATCACGAACATCCGAGGCCTCTATCCGCAGGGTCTTCAATCCGAACTGGGCCAAGGCGGCGTCCCGTCGCCGATCCCAGTCGCCACGTCCCTCGTGCGAACCGCCATCGACTTCCACCGCCAAGCCTCGTCCCAGACAAACGAAGTCGAGGTAGTAGCCAAGCAGAGGGTGTTGGCGGCGGAAATGAAAGCCCTGCTTTCGCAGGTCGCGTAAGGCCAGCCACAGCCGCGCTTCTGGCGGGCTCATGGCCTTCCGCATCGCTCTGGCCTTTGCGATTTTCGCCATTCTGGGCCGCCCCCACCCGGTCTCGCTGCGCTCGACCACCCTCCCCTGAAGGGGAGGGAGATGGCAAGCAGTCAGTCCGCCAGAGCCGCCTGTCCTCGCCTGATCGCCTGATCCAGTGTCAGGGTCTCGGCGGGCCGGTCGGGCGCGCAGGCGATGGCCAGCAGCTCCGCCGCGTCTCCGCCCGGCGCGGCGTCATAGGCCGGGGCCTTGTCGGGCGTGGCGGGGCCTTCGGTTCCGTCGGCGCGCAGGGAGGCGAAGTCCAGCCGATCCGCCGTCCTGGCCCGACAGTCGAACGCCCACCGCGACCAGCCGCCGACATAGACCACGTCCCCGACCTTGAAGCCGGTCTCCGTCACCTGAAGCTCCCGCATCCGCGCCGTGTCGCCGTCGCGTTCGATGGAGGCCACGTCGGCGTAGATGGCGAACCGGCCCACGCCGGTCGGGACCAGGGCGGGGTCGCTCAGGGCCAGCAGCAGGGCGATCATGCGACCAGGGTCTCCGCCTGATGCAGGTCCACGCTGACCAGCTGGCTCATGCCGCGTTCGGGCATGGTGACGCCGTACAGGCGGTCCATTCGGCTCATGGTCACGGGGTTGTGGGTGATGACGATGAAGCGGGTGTCGGTGCGGCTGCGCATCTCGTGCAGCATCCGGCAGAAGCGGTCGACGTTGGCGTCGTCCAACGGGGCGTCCACCTCGTCCAGCACGCAGACCGGCGCCGGGTTGGCCAGGAAGACGCCGAAGATCAGGGCCGCCGCCGTCAGGGCCTGTTCGCCGCCTGACATCAGGCTCATGACCGACAGCCGCTTGCCGGGCGGGCAGGCGTAGATCTCCAGCCCCGCCTCCAGCGGATCGTCCGACTCGACCAGTTTCAGCTCGGCCTGACCGCCGCCGAACAGGGCCTCGAACAGGGTCTTGAAGTTGGTGTTGATGACGTCGAAGGCGGCGACCAGCCGCTCGCGCCCCTCGGCGTTCAGTTCGTCGATGCCGTCGCGCAGTTTGGCGATCGCCTGGGTCAGGTCGATGCGCTCGGACTTCATGCTGTTCAGCCGCTCGCCGTATTCGACCGCTTCGTCCTCGGCGCGCAGGTTGACGGCGCCCAGGGCCTCGCGCTCGCGCTCCAGACCGAACAGCAGGCTCTCGGCCCCGGCCGCGTCGGGCGGGCGGGCGATGGCGTCGTCGGTCAGCTTCTGACCCAGTTCCTGCGGCGACATCTGCGCCGTCTCGCGCAGGGTGGCCTCGGCCTCGGTCAGCTTTTCGGCGGCCGCCTCCGACCGGGCGGCCAGACCGGCGCGGGCCTCGCGGGCCTGAGCGGCGGCCGCGTCGGCGGCGCGGCTGGCGCGGTCGGCCTCGCCCGCCGCCGTGTCGGCCGTGGCCATGGCGTCGGACGCGGCCTGTTTGCGCTGTTCGGCGGCGGTCAGCGTGTCCAGCAGCTTGCCGCGCTGTTCGGCGAAGCCCTGGGGCGCGACCTCGGCCTGTTTCAGCAGGGCGGCGGTCTTGTCGGCGTCCTTGGCCAGGGCGGCGATGCGGGCGGTGCTGTCCTTCGACCGGCTGACCCAGCCGTCGCGGGCGCGGGTCAGCCCGCCCAGCCGCTGTTCGCGCCCCTGACGGTCGCGGGCCTCGGCGTCGCGGTCGGAACGGGCGGTCTGGGCGGCGGTGCGGGCCGTGTCGGCGGCGGCGCGGGCGGTGGTCAGCTCGTCGCGGAGACCGGCGACGGTTTCGGACGGAGCGTCGGCGGTCAGGGCGGCGTCAAGGGCGGCCTTGGCCTCGGCGACCTCGGCCTCCAGCCGGGTCACGGTGTCGTCCAGCGCCTGGGCGCGGGCCTCGCGCCGGGTCTGTTCGCGGGCCAGATTTTCGACCCGGTCGCGGGCGGCGGTCGCGGCCTTGTCGGCGGCGAAAGGTTTCAGGCGGGCGGCCTTCACCTCGTCCTCGGCGGCGCGGAAGGCCTCGGTGGCGGACTTCTGGGCCGTCTGCGCCTGATCCAGCGCGGGCTTGCCCTTGTCGATCTCGGCCTCCAGCTCGGCCAGCCGCGTGCGCTGGGCCAGACGGACGGCGGCGGGGCGGGGCGCCTCGGCGCGGCTGACGAAGCCGTCCCAGCGATAGAGGTCGCCCTCGGTCGTCACCAGGCGGGCGCCTGGAGGCAGAACCAGAGCCAGCCGGGCCGCCTCGGCCTTCGGCGCGACGCCGCACAGGGCGAGGCGGGCCGTCAATTGGTCCGGGGCCTGCACATGGGCCGACAGGGGGGCGACGCCGGCGGGCCATGTCGGGGTGATAGCCTCTGCGCCCCTCCAATAGGCGGCGGCGCGGGCATCCAGCGCGGCGTCCAGATCGTCGCCCAGGGCGGCGGCCAGGGCGGCCTCGTAACCCTTGTCGGTGCGAACCTTGTCCAGCGCGGGCGGATGGTCGCGCTTGCCCGTGACCAGTAACTGGGCCAGACCCCGCGCCTCGGTCTGGAGCCGTCCCAGCCGATCCTCGGCCGTGCGGGCGGCGGTGCGGGCCTCTTGCTCGGCGCGGGCCAGTTCGCCGCGTCGGGCCTCGGCGGCCTCGACGGCCTCGCGGGCGGCGGCGAGGTCGGTTTGGGCGGTCTCCAGCGCCTGACGGGCGGCCTCCAACTCGGGCGTCTCCAGTGGACCGAGCGCCTCGCGTTCACGTCTGGCCCGATCGAACTGGCCGGTCACGCGCGCCAGCCGGGCCTCGGCGTCGCGCTTTCGGGCCGTCTCGGCGGCGGCGCGGGCCTCGACGGCGGCCAGCGTTCCGGCCAGACGTTCGACCTCGGCGTCGGCGGCCTTGCGCGCGTCCTCGGCGGACAGCAGCGCCTTGTCCAGTTCGGGACCGCGTTCGGGGGCGGCGGCGATCTCGGCCTTCAGCCGGGTCAGTTCGTGGTCCAGCCGCTCCAGCTCGCGGCGGGCGTCGGCGGCCATGGCGTCCTCGCGCGCGGCGTCGGCGGCGATGCGGGCGGCCTCGGCCTTCAGCCGGTCCACCTCGGCGCGGGCGGCCTGTTCGGCCATGTCCAGCCGGTCCCGCTCGAGACTGGCGCGGTGCAGCAGGGCCGAGGCCACCGCGTCCTCCTCCCGCGCGGGCTTCAGGGCTTCCTGGGCGGCGAGGGCGGCGGTCTGGGCGGCGGCGGCGGCGGTCGTGGTTTCAGCGACGGCGGCGTCGGCCGCGCGCAGTTCGGCGGCGGCGGCCTCTGCCGCCAACCGCGCGTCGTTCCAGCGGACGAACAGCAGGGCGGCCTGAAGGGCGCGGATCTCGGCGGAGATCTTCTTGTATTTCTCGGCCTGACGGGCCTCGCGCTTCAGCCGGTTCAGCGCCGTCTCCAGCTCGCGGCCGATGTCGTCCAGCCGGTCCAGATTGGTCTCGGCCGCCTTCAGACGCAACTCGGCCTCGTGCCGGCGGGTGTGCAGGCCCGCGACCCCGCCCGCCTCTTCCAGAATGCGGCGACGGTTCTGGGGCTTGGCGGCGATCAGTTCGGAAATCTGGCCCTGACGCACCAGGGCGGGCGAGTTGGCGCCGGTCGAGGCGTCGGCGAACAGCAGCTGAACGTCGCGGGCCCGCACCTCCTTGCCGTTGATGCGATAGGTCGAGCCCTGGCCCCGGTCGATGCGGCGCGACACCTCCAGCACCGGGCTGTCGGTGAAGGGCTGGGGCGCGCGGCGCTGCGCGTTGTCGATGGTCAGCTGGACTTCGGCGTGGCTGCGCGGGGGACGACCGGCGGCGCCGGCGAAGATGACGTCGTCCATGCCCTGGCCGCGCATGGCCTTGGCCGAGTTGGCGCCCATGACCCAGCGCAGGCTTTCAAGGACGTTGGACTTGCCGCAGCCGTTGGGGCCGACGATGCCGGTCAGGCCGGACTCAATATGCACTTCCGCCGGGTCGACGAACGACTTGAAGCCGACGAGCCGGAGGCGCTGGAACTGCATCGCCTAGCGCGTCAACGCCGCCGCAGCAGCGGGTCGACGGCGGCCGACAGGGCGTCAAGCGAATGGTCGGCGACCAGCGTGCCGTTGACGAACAGGGTAGGCGTGCCGGTCACGCCCGCCGCTTCGGCGCCCGCGATCTGGGCCTCAAGCGCGGCGCGGGTGGCGGGCGCGCCCAGGCAGGTCTCTATCTCGGCGCGGGTCTTGCCGCTGGCGGCGACCCCGGCGGCGAACCAGGGTTGAAGGCCCGTCGTGGCCAGGTTCGCCTGATCGCGCATGAAGACCGAGGCGACGTCGAAATACTTGTCCGGCGCGGCGCACAGGGCGACGGCCGCCGCCGCTGCCGCGACATTGGCCGGCTGGGTCGGCAGGTTGCGGTGAACCAGCCGGACCTTGCCGGTATCGATGTATTTGGCCTTGAACGCCGGCAGGACCGTGTTGTGGAAGTCCGCGCAGTGCGAGCAGGTGAAGGAGGCGTATTCGATCACCGTCACCGGCGCGTCGGCCCGACCCAGGACGTGATCCTGGGCCGTGACGGGCGGCGGCGCCTCGGCGGCGAACGACGATGACGCCGCGCCCATCGACAGGACGGCGGTCAAGGACAAGGCCAGGACGGCGCGGCGGATCATCGGGGTCGCCTTACTTGGCCAGGGCGGCGTCGATGGCGGTGGACAGGTCGGCCAGGCTGGCGCCCTCGCCGCCGGGCGACACCACCTGAACGTCGTTGACGTAGAAGGCGGGGGTGCCGGTCACGCCCTGGGTGCGGGCGAACTGGACGCGCTTCTCCATGGCGGCGACGGCGTCCTTGTCGGTGACGCATTTGTTGAACTGGTCCTCAGACAGGCCGGCGGCCTGGGCCGTGCGCAGCAGCCAGTCGCGCGGAGTGGAGGTGATCATCTCCTGCTGGGTGGCCATCAGCTGGTGAACCACGTCGAAATACTTGTCCGGCCCGGCGCAGCGCGCGACCAGGAAGCCGGCGGTGGCGGCGTCGACCGGCGGGGTCGGCAGTTCGCGGAAGACGTAGCGGACCTTGTTGGTGTCCACATATTTGGCCTTGAAGGCCGGCCAGGTGTTCTTCTGCCACAGGGCGCAGTGGGGGCAGGTGACGGAGGCGTATTCATAGACCGTGACCTTGGCGCCTTCGGGAGCGCCCTGGGCCATGTCGCCCTCGGCGGCGGTCTTGGCGCCGTTGCACGCGGCCAGGGCCATGGCGGCCATGGCGGCGCCGGTGATGGCCGCGCGGCGGCTCATGCGGGCGAAGCGGGATTCAGTCGAGGCCATGGGACGTCCTTGGTCGGAGTTTCACCGGATGATCGCGTGATTCCTGCCGAACCGCGCAATCCCTAGAGTAGTCGAGAACAGGTGCGGCGAAGATTTGTCAATCGTCGCCGTCGCCGCGCAGCGAGGCGCGCGTCAGGGCGGCTCGGCCCAGGCGGGCCAGGGCCGCCTGGAGTTCGGCGGGCGCCGAAGCGACGGAGGCGGCCAGATCGGCCTCGGCCGCCGCGGACAGAGGCGGCGGCGCCGGGGCGCGGCGCGGCCGGGCGGCGGCCTCGGGCAAGGGTTTCACCGGCCCCTGTGCGATCCGCAGCCGGTCCACCGATCCGGCGCCCAGGAACAGATTGACGCGGGCCAGTATGTCCTCGGACTGATGCTGGACCAGAAGGGCGGCGGCGCCGGCGACGCGCAGCTCCAGCACGCCGGACTGGCCGCCCTTGCCCTTGGTCAGCTTCTGGGGGCGGGTGACGCGGGCCAGGCGGTCACCGACGATCTCACGCCAGCGCGGCTCCAGCGCGCCGGCCCCGCGCCCGAACTGTTCGTCCAGCTTCTTGATCAGGGGCGTCAGGGCCTTGCCCGCGCGCGGCGCCGGGCGCGGCGCGGCGCGGGTGCGGCGGCGCGACAGGATTTCGCGAACCTCGGCGTCTGTGGGCAGCGGGCGGCGCATGGGCCTATATAGCCCCAACCCATGCCCGACGTCTCTCCCGACATTTCAAGGATCCGGTCCCGGCTGCTGGCCTGGTACGACGACCATGCGCGGAGCCTGCCTTGGCGAGCGGGTCCGGGCGCGGCGCGGACCGAGCCCTATCGCGTCTGGCTGTCGGAAGTGATGCTGCAGCAAACGACGACGCCGCACGCCACCCCCTATTTCCACGCCTTCACCCAGCGGTGGCCGACCGTGTCTGACCTGGCCGCCGCCCCGGACGCCGAGGTGATGGCCGCCTGGGCGGGGCTGGGCTATTACGCCCGCGCTCGCAACCTGCTGGCCTGCGCGCGGGCGGTGGCGGGCGATCATGGCGGCGTGTTTCCCGATACGGAGGCGGGGCTTCTGGCCCTGCCGGGGGTGGGCGCCTATACGGCGGCGGCGGTGGCGGCCATCGCCTTCGACCGCGCGGCCAATGTGGTGGACGGCAATGTCGAGCGGGTCATGGCGCGGCTGTTCGCCGTCGAGACGCCCGTTCCCCAGGCGCGGTCGGAGCTGAGGCGGCTGGCGGGCCTGTTCGTCACCGACCACCGGCCAGGGGATTGGGCCCAGGCCCTGATGGACCTGGGGGCGACCGTGTGCCGGCCCAGGTCGCCGCTGTGCGGCCAGTGTCCCGTGGCCGAGGACTGCGCCGGTCGGGCCGGGGGCAGGCCCGAACGCTATCCGATCAAGACGAAGAAGGCGGATCGGCCGCAGCGACGCGGCTTCGCCTGGGTGCTGTTCGACGGGCAGGGGCGGGTCGCCGTCGAGACTCGACCGGACAAGGGGCTGTTGGGCGGGATGCTGGGCCTGCCGACCAGCGACTGGACGACGGACGCCCCCTCGGACGCGCCGCCCGTGGCGGCCGACTGGCGCGAGGCCGGGACGGTGGAGCACGTCTTCACACACTTTGGCCTGACCCTGACGGTGAGAACGGCGACGGGGGGCGCGCCGGACGGCCGGCGCTGGATGGAGATCGAGGCTGCGCGGGCGGCCCTCCCGACAGTGTTCGCCAAGGCGCTGGATCGAGGGGTGTCTGGGATTTTATTGATTTAACGAAGAATCCTAGACGCGTGTCAGCGCAGGGTGCGGATGGCCAGCCGCCCCTGCTTGCGCTTCGGCACCGCCACGGCGCGGCCGTCGACGTGCTGGATGTCGATATCGACCGAGGCGTCGCCCACCCGAAGGCCCTGAATCTTGAGTGTCTGCAAGCCGGCGGGCAGGACCGGATCGGTCAGGTCGACGGTTCCCGTCCAGGCGTTGATCGACAACCCCAGCGCGGCCTGCAGCATCAGGAAGACCGAACCCGCTGCCCAGGCCTGGGGTAGGCAGGCGACCGGATAGGCGATGGGCGGCTCGCCCGCCACGCGGGGAAAGCCGCAGAACAGTTCTGGCAGACGCAGGTGGAAGTGGGCGGCCGCGGCGTAGATTTCGGCCAGGATTTCCGCGACGGCGTCGCGCTCTCCATAGGCGGCCATGCCGGCGGCGGCCATGGCGGTGTCGTGCGGCCAGACCGAGCCGTTATGATAGCTCATGGGATTGAAGCGGGGCTGGCCCAGCTCCAGGGTGCGGATGCCCCAGCCGGTGCGGAACTCGGCGCTGAGCAGACGACGCGTGACCAGGCGGGCGCGCTCGGGCGAGGGCAGGCCGGTAAACAGCAGATGGCCGGCGTTGGAAGCGATGGCCCCGCACTGGCGGCCGTCGCCGTCCAGGGCGACGGCGTAGAAGCCCTGATCCTCCATCCAGAACAAGTCCTCGACCAGGGCGCGCACCTGTTCGGCGCGCATCCGCCATTCGGGCGCGCGACCGTCGTGCAGGCGTTCACCCAGGTCGGCCAGCGCCTTCCAGGCGGCGAAGGCGTAGCCCTGAACCTCCAGCAGCGCGACCGGCCCCTTGGGGAAGCGGCCTTCGGAATCGAAGATGGAGTCCTCGGAATCCTTCCAGCCCTGGTTGGACAGGCCGGTGTCCGCGCCGCGCTGATAGTCGATCAGGCCGTCGCCGTTGCTGTCGCCGTAGTCGCGCATCCATCCGGCCGCCGCGCTCAGATTGGGCCAGAGCGTGCGGATCAGGTCCAGGTCGCCGGTGCGGCGGGCGTAGGCGCCGGCCAGGGCCACGAACAGGCAGGTGGTGTCGACGCCGCCGTAGTAGAGGCCGAAGGGCACCTCGTGCAGGGCGCTCATCTCGCCCCCGCGCGTCTCGTGCATGATCTTGCCGGGTTGGCTGTCCTGGAAGCGCGAGGTCTCGGTCGCCTGACGCGCGGCCAGATAGGTCAGGACGCCCTTGGCCAGGGACGGGTCGAGCCACAGCATCTGCCAGGCCGAAATCAGGCCGTCGCGCCCGAACGGCGTGGAGAACCAGGGCGTCCCGGCGTAGGGGTAGGGGCCGGTCGGCAGGTCGGTGGTCAGAAGCGCCATGTCTGCCCGCGACTGGTCCAGCCAGTCGTTGAAGCGGGGACTGCGCGGCCCACGCACGGTGGCGCCCCGGCGACGCTTGGCCCGCATGGCCAGGCGCGCCTGGATGGCGTTCAGCCGCCAGCGGTCGGCGTCCGGCGGTTCGCAGGCGTTCAGGCCGCATTCGATATAGAGATCGACCGACTTGCCCTTGGGCAGGCTGAACATGAACTCGGCGCGCTGGCCGGTCAGGCGGGCAGGCGGCTCCGAAAAGGCCAGACAACTACGGCGCTCGACATCGTCCAGGCCGGTATAGCGGAACTGGGCGCGCCGCCCGTCCGTGGTCGGGGCGTGCAGGGTCCCCCGTTTCGGGCGAGGCGTGCCGCGCACCTGGAAGATGTCGGCGAAATCGGCGCCGAAATCGAAGGCCAGGGGCAGAAGAATGTCCTCCACCCCGTGATTGACCATCTGGACCCGCTCGAACATCCGGTTGCGCCACAGGAAGCGTCGGCGTTCCAGATGCAGCACCCCGGCCGGCGCGGAGCGGCCGCCCATCGGCGGCAGGGGACGGTTGGTCGTATGGCAGGAGAAGAAGACGTTGTCCTGGCTGACGCCCGACGACAGCTTTGACGGCCGCGCCAGACCCGCCGTCATGACGAAGCGCGACAAATAGCGGGTGTCGTCGGTGAACAGGCCGTCGGCGCCGCCCTTCATGTCGCCCCAGCCGTCGGCCACCAGAAAGGCGTCGCCTTCCTTGAGGGCGTTCAACTGCTCCAGACCCGAGGTCTCGACGGTTTCGCCGGCGGTCAGCTGCGTCGAATAGGCGTCGTCCATACGGTTCTGTCCCCGTCGTTCAGCGATAGGGCCGAACGTGTCACCCGAATGCGGCGCCGAGCGGCCGCTTTGGTGTCTAATGAGGAACGACGGCTACGGTTCAGCCGCGCCCGCCGAATTCTTGCCCGGTGGCGTCGGCGTTCAGGCGCCCAGGGCGAAGCTGCGCGCTTCGTCCAGGGGGCGTAGAGGCGTGACGCGGTCGGGCAGGGGGCTTTCGGCGAACGGGCGGCGCACCAGCAGGTCGCCATAGACGTCCAGATAGCCCCGGGCCATGGCGGTGGCCGAGAAGCGAAGTTCGAACCGGTCGCGGATCACGGAACGGTCCAGAAGTCCCGCGCGACCGGCGGCGGCGACGGCCTGCTCCAGCGTGTCGACCAGAAAGCCGGTGGCGCCGTCTTCGATCACCTCTGGCGTCGAGCCGCAGCGGAAGGCGACGACCGGCGTGCCGCAGGCCATGGCCTCGATCATCACCAACCCGAAGGGCTCGGGCCAGTCGATCGGGAACAGCAGGGCCTCGGCGCCGCCCAGGAAGGCGGACTTCTGGTGATCGCCGATCTCGCCGATGAATTCGATCAACGGATTGCCCTCGATCATCGGGCGGATGGTCTCTTCCCAATAGATCTTGTCGGCGGCGTCGACCTTGGCGGCGATCTTCAGCGGCTTGCCCAGTTTGGTGGCGATCTCGATGGCGCGGTCGGGCCGCTTCTCGGGCGAGATGCGGCCGAGGAAGGCGAGGTAGCCCTGCGACTTGGGCGAGAAGACGTACTGGTCGCCCGGCATGCCGTGATGGACGGTGGCCTTCCAGTTGGCGAAGGGCAGGGGCGTGCGCTGGTCGTCGGAGATGGAGACCAGACCGAACTCGGTCCAGCGGGCGTAGATCTGGGGCAGGTCCTTCATGTCCAGCCGGCCGTGCAGGGTGGTGATGGTCTTGTCCGCCCAGCGCCGGAACATGGGGAAGTGGATCATGTCGGTGTGGAAATGGATCACGTCGAACTCGTCGGCGCGATCCAGCACCTCGCCCAACATGGTCAGGTGGGCGGCGAGATCGGATTTCAGCGGTGCGGGGTCCAGGCGGATTGCCTGGTCGCGCACGGGGGCCAGGCGGGCCTTGGTCCGGGCGTCGGCGCTGGCGAATAGGGTGACGTCATGGCCCAGATCGACCAGGGCGTCCGTCAGATGGGCGACGACCCGCTCGGTGCCGCCATAAAGCTTTGGCGGCACGGCTTCATAGAGCGGGGTGACTTGGGCGATTTTCATGCGGTGGCGCTCCGACCCTGGGGAAGGATCAGAAGCGTTAATGGCCGCGTCGCGCCGAGGTTCCGCGATATATGAATTTTCGCTTAGGTTTCGGTCGCTTAAGGTGAAGCTGAGACGATTCTAGAGTACGCTTCCGCTCATTGCATGCCGGCGCGGATCTCGGCCCGCAGGGCGTCGATCGACTTCAGCCCCTGGTCGGTCTTGAACCGCCAGTAGGTCCAGCCGTTGCAGGCCGGGGCATTCTCCAACAGGGCGCCCAGTTTGTGGATCGAGCCGGTCAGGGAGCCGTGGACCAGGGAGCCGTCGGCGCGCACGCGGGCCTCGCGCTCGCCCTTGGGGCAATACAGGCGGTCGCCGGGTTGCAGCAGGCCAGCCTCGACCAGGGCGCCGAACGGCACCTTGGGCTCGGCGCGCTTGGAGCCGGTGACGATCAGGTCTTCGGCACTGGCGGGGATGACCGAGGCGATGCGGGTCGCGGCGACGTCGGCATAGGTCTCGTCACGCTCGATGCCGATATAGCGACGGCCCAGACGCTTGGCGGCCGCGCCCGTGGTGCCGGTGCCGAAGAAGGGGTCCAGGATCACATCGCCGGGGCGGGTCGCCGACAGCAGGACGCGGTGCAGCAGGGCCTCGGGCTTCTGGGTCGGGTGCGCCTTCTTGCCGTCGGCGTCCTTGATCCGCTCTTCGCCGGTGCAGAGGGCGAAGGTCCAGTCGGAGCGCATCTGGGTGTCTTCGTTGAAGGCCTTAAGCGCGTCGTAGTTGAAGGTGTAGCGTTTCTGGTCGCGGCTGCGCGCGGCCCAGATCAGGGTCTCGTGGGCGTTGGTGAAGCGGGTGCCCTTGAAGTTCGGCATCGGGTTGGACTTGCGCCAGATGATGTCGTTCAGCACCCAGAAGCCCAGGTCCTGGATCGCCGCCCCCAGGCGGAAGACGTTGTGGTAGCTGCCGATCACCCAGATCGAACCCTCGGGCTTCAGCACGCGACGGCATTCCGCCAGCCAGGCGCGGGTGAAGGCGTCGTATTCGGCGAAACTGCCGAACTTGTCCCAGTCGTCGTCGACGGCGTCGACCTTGGAGTTGTCGGGACGCAACAGGTCGCCGCCCAGCTGCAGATTATAGGGCGGATCGGCGAAGACCATGTCGACCGAGGCGTCGGGCAGGCTTTTCAGCACTTCGATGCAATCGCCACGATGAATGACGTCGGTCTTAAGCTCGGACATGGAACGCGGCCCCGCAACAGTGAGACCGCAATGGTGAATCCTTGTGGTTAAGGTGGACTAAACGGCGGCGAAGGGTGATGCAAAACCCATCGCGTCTGTGTATGCGGCTGGGATGATCGCACGCCTTCGCCCCGTTCCGTTCGACCTCGGTCCCGTCCATTTTGTCGGCATAGGCGGCATCGGCATGAGCGGCATCGCCGAGATCATGCTGAAGATCGGCTATTCGGTTCAGGGTTCGGACGCCAAGGCCAGCGCCAACACCGAAAGGCTGGAGCAGCTGGGCGCCAAAATCTTCATCGGCCACGACGCCGCCCATGTGGGCGAGGGCGTTTCGGCGGTGGTCTATTCCACGGCGGTCAAGGCCGAGAACCCCGAGATGAAGGCCGCGCGCGCGCGCCGCATCCCGCTGGTCCGCCGGGCCGAGATGCTGGCCGAGCTGATGCGGCTGCAGTTCTCCATCGCGGTGGGAGGCACCCACGGCAAGACGACGACGACCTCGATGGTGGCGACGCTGCTGGACGCGGCGGGCCTGGACCCCACCGTGGTCAACGGTGGCATCATCAACGCCTATGGCACCAACGCCAAGGTCGGGGACGGCGACTGGATCGTGGTCGAGGCGGACGAGTCGGACGGCAGCTTCCTGCGCCTGAAGTCGACCGTGGCCATCGTGACCAACATCGACCCGGAACATTTGGACCACTACGGCGACTTCGACGCGGTGCGTAAGGCGTTCGTGGACTTCGTGGAGAACATCCCCTTCTACGGCTTCGCCGCCGTCTGCCTGGACCACCCCGAGGTGCAGAAGCTGGTCGCCTCCATCGATAACCGGCGGCTCGTGACCTATGGGACCAATCCGCAGGCCATGGTGCGGGCCGACAACTGCCAGATGGGGCCGGACGGCGCCCGGTTCGATGTCGTGATCCAGAACGGCGACACGCACCGGATCGAAAACCTGCACCTGCCCATGGCCGGCTGGCACAATGTGTCGAACGCCCTGGCCGCCATCGCCGTGGCGCGCGAGCTGGACGTGTCGGACGAGGCGATCCGCACCGGCCTGGCCGGGTTCGGCGGGGTCAAGCGCCGCTTCACCACCACGGGCGTCGTCAACGGGGTGCGGATCGTGGACGACTATGGCCACCACCCGGTCGAGATCGCCGCCGTGCTGAAGGCCGCGCGTCAGGTGACGGAGGGGCGGGTGATCGCCGTGGTCCAACCGCACCGCTACACCCGGCTGCGCGACCTGATGGACGAGTTCTCGACCAGCTTCTCGGACGCCGACAGCGTGATCGTCGCCGACGTCTATCCGGCCGGCGAACAGCCGATCAAGGGAGTGGACAAACACGCCCTGGCCGACGGCGTGCGCCGCTATGGCCACCGTCAGGTCCAGGCGCTGGAGAACGCCGCCGTCCTGCCGCGCCTGATCAAGGACGAGGCCCGTCCGGGCGACGTGGTCGTTCTGCTGGGCGCGGGCGACATCACCAGCTGGGCCTACGCCCTGCCGGCGCAGCTGGAGGCGCTGGCGTGAGCGCCCTGCCCGAAGTGCGCGGCAAGTTGCTGCTGAACGAGCCTTTGGCGCCCTACACTTGGTTCCGGGTAGGCGGGGCGGCGGACGCCCTGTTCATTCCGGCGGACGCCGATGACCTAGCCGCGTTTCTGAAAGCGCTGGACCCGGCCGTGCCGGTCACGGTGCTAGGCGTCGGCTCCAACGTCATCGTGCGCGACGGCGGGGTCGAGGGGGTGGTGATCCGTTTGGCCGGGCGCGCCTGGGGGCAGGTGACGACCGACGGCCTGAGCATCACCGCCGGCGCCGGGGCGCTGGACGCCATGGTGGCGCGCGCGGCGGCCAAGGCGGGCATCGCGGGGCTGGAATTCTATGCCGGCATTCCCGGCGCGGTCGGCGGCGCCCTGACCATGAACGCGGGCTGTTACGGCGCGGAGACCCGTGACGTTCTGGTCTCGGCCTGGGGCCTGACGCGGGCGGGCGAGCGGGTGGATTATGCGCTGGCCGACTTTGGCTACACCTATCGCCATTCCCAGGCGCCCGCCGACATCATCTGGGTCGAGGCGACCTATCGCGGAACGGCCGATGCGCCCGAGGCCGTCGCCGCCCGCATCGCCGAGATCACCAGCCGCCGCGAGACGACCCAGCCGATCCGGGAGAAGACCGGCGGCTCGACCTTCAAGAACCCGCCCGGCCATTCGTCGTGGAAGCTGGTGGACGAGGCGGGCTGGCGCGGCCGGCTGCACGCCGTGACCGGCGGCGGCGCCATGTTCAGCGAACTGCATTCCAACTTCATGATCAATCCCGGCGAGGCCACGGCCGCCGACATCGAAGGCTTGGGCGAAACCGTCCGCGCCGATGTCCTGCAAAAGACAGGCGTTCAACTGGACTGGGAGATCAAGCGGATCGGGCGCGCTCTGTCATAAATCCGAGGTTGCGGGCGAGGACGCCCCATCCTAGAGCCGGATTCTCGGGGAGAATCCAGATGAAGCGTATCGCAATCGCCGCCGGCCTGCTGGTCATGGCCGCAGAGCCTGTCCAGGCCCAGATCGTCACGCGCGCCGCCGCGCCGGGCGTCGAGCGGATCGACCTGACGCGATCCAGCGCCGGATACACCTATTTCAACCGCGCGGGCGCCGATCTGGCGCAGCATGACGCGGCGCTGCGGGCCTGTCTGGTCGAGGGCGAGCGGATGCGCCAGCCCGACGACAACGGCGCGGCGGGCGCGGCGGCGGCTGGCGGCCTGCTGGGCGCGCTGGTGGTCGGCATGATCCAGGGCGCGGTCAACGGCATGCAGGAGCGGCGCGGCGTCGCCGCCAATCTGGAAAACTGCATGGTCGTGAACGGCTGGCGCGTGGTGCGGCTGGACGAGGCCGAGGGCAAGACGCTGGACGCGATGGAGCAGGCGGCCCTGCACGACGCCCTGGCCGACCGCGTCGGCGCCGCCGCGCCCCAAGGCCAGATCGTGCGCTTGTACGACAATGACGCGGTGCGCGGCGATACGGTGGTGATCGGGCGGGCCGGCGATCTGGACAAGGTGTCATTGAGCGCCCAGGCCCTGCCGCCGTCCGACGCCGCGCCCGCGTCGTCGCGCAAAGGCCCCCAGGCGCCGCGCACCGCCCGTCCGCCCCGCGCCCTGAAGCCGGAAGAGGTGGCGATCAAGCCCGGCGACGCCCTGGTGACGGTGCGCCTGATCGGCATGGCCGAGCAGGGCGGGCGCACCCTGATCTTCACCCGCCAGGGCCCGGCGCCGGACATCCAGCCGTGGGAAAACGATGGCCGGCCGGCCCTATTCGCCGTCGCCCTGCCGACGCGCGGCGCGGCCCGGGGCGACCGCACCCGCGCCGTCACCCAGACCTTTTCCGTTCCGCCCGGACGCTGGCGGCTGAGCGCGGTCAACATGGGGCCGTACATCACCCACTTCTGCCTGGGCGCCTCCGGCTTCGAGGCGCGGGACGGGGAGGCGGTCTATGCCGGGACGTTCGACCTGTCGGGCGAACAGATGCGCCCGGATATGACGCTGCGCGATGATCTGGTGGCGCCCACGTCCCCGGCCGCCGTCGCCGGGGTGCGCCACCGTGCGGCCGACTGGACCTATGGCGACCGCCAGCCGTGCGAAGGCGCCTATCTCTATGCGCTGGACCTGAGGCCGGCGGTTCAGGACAACCCGCCGTTCATCGTGATCACGCCGGTCGCGTCCGCCCAGCCTGCGACGGTCGAGGCGGCGCCGGTGACGCCGTCTTCAACACTTCAATGACCTGATGAGGGTTTGGTTGACGGGCTGTTAACGACCTGCGCGGCATCCAGACGGTTCTGGAGCCGCCCATGACCCGCCCCTTCTCCTCTCTTCATGTCGCCGTCCTGATGGGCGGTCTTTCCGCCGAGCGCGAGGTGTCGCTGTCGTCGGGGGAACAGTGCGCCCAGGCGTTGGAGCGTCAGGGCGTGCGCGTCAGCCGCGTGGACGCCGGGCGCGACCTGGCCAATGTGCTGTCCGGCCTGATCAAGCCCGATGTGGTGCTGAACTGTCTGCACGGCGCCTGGGGGGAGGACGGCTGCGTCCAGGGCGTGCTGGAGACGCTGAAGATTCCCTACACCCATTCCGGCGTGCTGGCCTCGGCCCTGGCGATGGACAAGGACAAGTCCAAGGCCGTGCTGCGGGCCGCAGGCGTCAAGACGCCGGGCGGCGGCCTGTATGACCGTCACGAGGTCGCCAGCCGCCACGTCATCGACCCGCCCTATGTCATCAAGCCGAACGCCGAAGGCTCGTCGGTCGGCGTCTTTCTGGTGCCGCAGGGCGCCAACGGCCCGCAGACCGCCGTCGGCGCCGCAGACTGGACCTATGGCGAGCAGGTGATGGTCGAGCCCTATATCGCGGGCAAGGAGCTGTGCGTCACCGTGATCGGCGAGGCGGCTGGGCCGCGCGCCCTGACCGTGACCGACATCACCCCGACCAAGGGCTTCTACGACTACGAGGCCAAATATGCGCCGGGTGGATCGGTCCACGTTCTGCCAGCCGTCCTGCCGCCTCATGTCTTCGAAACGGCCCTGCGTCAGGCCGAATTGGCCCATGCGGCGATGGGGTGTCGGGGGGTGTCCCGATCCGACTTCCGTTATGACGATGTTAAGGACGATCTGGTCCTGTTGGAGGTCAACACCCAGCCCGGCATGACGCCGACTTCGCTCGCGCCCGAGCAGGCCGCCTACGCCGGAATGAGTTACGATGATCTGGTTCGGTGGATGGTGGAGGACGCCTCATGCCCGCGGTAGTTCGCGGCGGTCGGCGACAGGGCAATCAGGCTCCACAACGCGGTCCGGCGCCTAGCGGCGGGCGCTCGCGCGGCGGGGCCGCGCCACGCAACGCCTCGCCCATTCCTGGAAAGATGGCCGCCATCGGCCGCATCGACATTTCGCCCCGTTCGGCCCTGATCGCCCTGGGCGCAGGCGCGCTTCTGGTCGTGGGCGTCCTGGCTACCGGCGCGCGCGCCGAGCGGATCGGCGCGTCCGTCTCCCAGAGCGTCGGCAAGATGACCGCCGGCATGGGGCTGAGGCTGAACCGCGTCCATATCACCGGCGCCTCGGCCGAGGCCGAGCCGTCTATCCGACAGGCGCTGGGCGTCTATGCCGGTCAGCCGATCACCAGTCTGGATCTGGAGGCCATCCGCGACCGGGTTCAGGGCGTGGGCTGGATCAAGGAGGCGCGGGTGGTGCGCCTGCTGCCCGACACCCTGGTCGTCGAAGTCAAGGAACATGACCGCCTGGCCGTCTGGCAGGTCGCGGGTCAGATCAAGGTCATCGACGCGCGCGGTCAGGTCATCGCGGGCGCCGATGCGCGCCGCTATCCCAATCTGCCACTGGTGGTGGGCAAGGGCGCCGATGCGGCGGCCGGCGACATCCTGCCGCTTCTGAACCAGCGACCACGCCTGATGGGCCGGATCGACGCCCTGGTGCGTGTCGACGAGCGCCGCTGGGACCTGCGCTTGAAGGACGGCAGCCTGATCCAGTTGCCCGCCGTGGACCAGGAGGCGGCGCTGATCCGTCTGGACGCCCTGGATCAACGCGAGCGGCTGCTGGACCTGGGCTTCGCCCGCGTGGACTTGAGAACCCCCGACGAGGTCGCCGTGCGACCCGCCGGCGAAGCCTGAGGAATGTGGCTGAGATGACGACGAAGCAGCGCGGGGCGGCGAACGATCAAGGGCGGGTGATGGACCCCCGCGCCGGGCGCGCCCCCGTGGTCGCCGCCCTCGATCTCGGCCAGTCCAAGGTCTCCTGCTTCATCATGAAGCCCGACGGCGTGCGTCATGCCGACCGCACCATCCGCGTCGCGGGCGCCAGCCACGTCCAGTCCAAGGGCGTCAAGGGCGGGGCCATCATCAATATGGACGAGGCCGCCCAGGCCATCGGCCACGCCGTCGAACGCGCCGAGCGTGCGGCGCAAAGCCCCGTCTCCGGCGTCGTCGTCACCACCGCCATCGGCCAGATGGCCAGCCACCGGGTCCAGGCCCGCGTTTCTCTGGGCGCCAATCCGGTCGGGGACGCCGATCTGGCGCGCGCCATCGGCATGGCCCTGGCCCAGATCCGCCTGCCCAACCGTCGCCCGATCCATGTCCTGCCCATCGCCTGGTCGGTGGACGGGGCGCGGGGCGTCCACGACCCGCGCGCGATGCGCGGCGGCTCGCTGGGGCTGGACCTGCTGGTCGTGTCGATGGCCGAGAATGTGTTCACGACCCTGAGCCATTGTCTTGAGCTGGCGCATCTGGACCTGCAGGGCGTCGCCGCAGCCCCCGTCGTCTCCTCCCTGGCCGCGCTGGAAGAGGACGAGATGGACCTGGGCGCCGTTTGCATCGACATGGGCGGCGGATCGACCAGCGCCGCCGTCTGGGGCGGACGCAGCTTGTTGCATATCGAAAGCCTGAACGTCGGCGGCGACCATGTCACCTCCGACATCGCGCGCGGCCTGTCGACGTCCAAGGTCGGGGCCGAACGGCTGAAGACCCTGCACGGCTCGGCCATGGCCAGCGCCAATGAAGACCGTGAAATGCTGGAGGCCCCGCCGCGTGGCGAGGAGGCCTCCGCCGGACCCGTCATCGTCCCGCGCGCCATGCTGAAGACCGTGATCGCCCCGCGCGTCGAGGAAACCCTGGAACTGCTCCGCGACCGTCTGAAGGCCGCAGGCGTCGGACTGGAGCCCGGCGCAGGCATGGTCCTGACCGGCGGCGCCAGCCAGCTGAACGGCGTGCGCGAACTGGCCGTGCGCGTCTTCGACCGCCCCGTCCGCCTGGGCAAGCCGCAACGCGCGCCCCACCTGGCCGACGCCGCCTCCGGCCCTGCCTTCTGCGCCACCGCCGGCGTCCTCCTGCGCGCCGCCTACGGCCCGCGTGAAGCCGTCTCCGCCCGCAAACTGATGGCGCGGCAGATCACCGCAGCGGATGCACCCCGTGTGCATCGTGGCAATGTGGTGGGACGTGTGGCGGGGTGGCTGCGGGACAATCTGTAAACCACCTTTCCAAACGGACATGAGGTGTGTCTAGATTGTGACGGTTCGTTGTCGGATGTAGCCAAGCTGTGTCGTTTTGGCTTGCGGCCCGGACGCCGAACGGCCTAGAAGCGGCCCCAGTACGTCACAATTCTGGTGACGCTCATGTGGGGAATTCACGATAGTGAACATTATCACCAAGGAACGGTTGCTGAGCTCGACCATCGTCGCGGGTCTCGCCGCGGGTATGGTCGCGGTTGCTCCCAGCGCATACGCCCAATCGAACAACAATACGCAGGCGCCGAAGTCGTCCGAGCAGGCGACGCAGGTTGAAGAAGTCGTGGTCGTTGGTTCGCGTCTACGCCGCGACAACTACAATTCGCCGTCTCCGGTTCAGGTCGTGACGCGTGACGAAGCCACTCTGGCTGGCTTCAACTCCACGACTGAAGTGCTTCAGGGCACGGCCATCACGGGCGGCACTTCGCAGATCAACAACGCTTACGGCGGCTACGTCACCAACGGCGGTCCGGGCGCCAACACCCTGTCGCTGCGCGGCCTGGGCGCCACCCGCACCCTGGTTCTGCTGAACGGCCGCCGCGTTGCGCCCGCCGGTTCGCGCGGCTCGGTCGGTTCGACCGACCTGAACGTCCTGCCGACCGCGATGATCGAGCGGATCGAAGTCCTGAAGGACGGCGCGTCCTCGGTCTATGGTTCCGACGCCGTCGCCGGTGTGGTGAACATCATCACCCGCAACAACATCGACGGCATCACCGTCGAGGGGCAGTATAACGCGCCTACCGACGCCAACGGCGCCGGTGATTCGTCGCGCTTCTCGATCGTCGCCGGCGCGACGGGCGACCGCTGGCACTTGGCGGGTTCAGCCGAGCGCATGACGCGTGAAGAAGTGACCCTGGGGGATCGCTCGTTCGCGCAATGCAACATCGACGGCATGCTGAACGGTACGGACTTCATCGACCCGCGCACCGGTCGTTCCAAGTGCTATCCGATCACCGATACGGGTTCGAACGGCGTCACGATCAACACGATCGGTACGGGCACCACCCAGACCTACATCTATAACAACCCGGCCTACTTCCGTGGCGCGGGCAGCCCGGATAGCTTCTATTACGCTAACCGTTGGCGTCCGAATTCGGCCGCGACTACCGGTCTGGTCGGATGGGAAGCCGTCGGCGGCTACCAGTTGAACGACGCCGGTACGGCTCTGATCGCCACCAACCTGAACATCCGCGACACGTTCGAACCTCGTAAGCTCAACACCTCGCTGATCTCGCCCGTCGAAGTAAGCACGCTGTACCTGGAAGGGTCGTATGACCTGAAGGCGCTCGGCAACGCCGAAGTGTACGGCGAGTTGCTGGTCAACCGTCGTGAGTCGGAACAAACCGGCTACCGTCAGCTGTCCTTGGACTACTACAAGGGTAACTTGCTGATCCCGCAGAACCTGGGCTTCTCGACGTTGTCGGCCAACCAGGGTCTGAGTCCCACGACTGGGCCGTTCGCAAACGCCAACGTCGGCGTGCGTGCCTTCATCGGTTTCGGAAACGATCACTCGAAGCAGACGGTCGACTTCGCCAAGGAACTGGTCGGCATCCGCGGCGACTTCTTCATGCCGGGTTGGCGCTATGACGCCTACGCCAGCTATACGCGCTCGAAGTCCGAGTATACGTCGGAGCAGTTCCTCATCGATCTGATGCAGAACTCGCTGGACGTCGTTGTCGCGCCTGCCGGTACGCCTGCGGCCCTGACGCGTTCCGGCGTGCTGTCCACCGGCGCGACTGGCACCGTCACCTGCCGCATCAATACCACGAACCCGACGGCGGGTTGTATTCCGGCTCCGTTCCTGACCTCCCAGACGGTTGGCGGCGTGCTGCCTGAAAACTGGGTGAACTATGTGTTCCGTCCCGTCACCGGTACGACCGAGTACATCGAGAAGGTCGTCAGCGTCGGCATCGACGGTCCGCTGTTCACCCTGCCGGCCGGCCAGGTCTCGGCCTTCCTGGGCGCCGAATGGCGTGATGCGTCGATCGACGACACGCCCAGCTATGACATGCAGACCGCCAATCTGCTGAACTACTCGACCTCCACACCCACTCGTGGCTCGGAGTCGGTTTGGGAAGTGTTCGGCGAAGTCGAAGTGCCGCTGTTGGCCAACATGCCGCTGGCGCAGTCGCTGACCCTGAACGCTTCGGCGCGCTACACCTCGTATGAGAACGCCGGTTCGGACACGACCTACAAGGCGGGTCTGGTTTATACGCCGGTCAGCTGGCTGACGTTCCGCGGCACCTACGGCACTTCGTACCGCGCTCCGGCGCTGTTCGAGCAGTTCCTGGGCGCCACCTCAGGCTTCATCGCCAATACGACCGACCCCTGCCACAACCTGACGGCCACCTCGAACCCGAACCGGATCGCGAACTGCACCTCGCAGGGCCTTGGTCTGTCTTCGGGCTTCACCCAGAACCAGAGCGTTCGTGTGTTCACCCTGGGTGGCGCGGCTAACAACCTGGAACCGGAAACCTCGGACAACCTGACCGTCGGCTTCGTCTTCCAGCCGAACCTGCCTTCGGGTTGGGGTAATCTGTCGTTCGCTACCGACTATTACGAGATCAAGATCGAAAACTCGATCACTCGTCTGGGTGGCGCTACGATCCTCAGCGATTGCTTCAACTCGCCGACCGCGGACTTCAACGCCAAGGCCGGAAATTGCGCCTTCATCACGCGTGCGTCCAACAACAACGCGCTTACGGTTGAAAGCAGCTACATCAACATCGCTACGGACTCGGTGAAGGGCCTGGACTACACCCTGCGCTATCGCAAGGATGTCGGTCCCGGCAGCGTGCTGGCCAACCTCGGTGTGACGCAAGTGACCGAGAACTACAGCCAGACCTTGCCGACCGATCCCATCCGGGATCAGACCGGCCGGATCAACGTTCCTGAGTTCTCAGGCTATGCCGATCTGACCTATGCCTGGGATCAATGGCGCGTTCGTTACGGCGTCGAGTACATCCAGGCGACGGAAGACTACTCGTACTACCAGCGGAACTTCTCTCAGGATCTGGCCGCCCTTGGCTACGATTTCGAAGTGCCGGACTACTGGCTGCATAACGTGTCGGTGCAGTACCGCACCGACGATTGGTCGGCGACCGCCGGTGTCCGCAACCTCTTCAACGAGGAGCCGCCGGTCATCTCGTCGGGTCTTTACAACCGGGTCGGCAACGCTCCGCTGTATTCGGGCTACGACATGGTCGGCCGGACCGTCTTCATCAACCTGTCGAAGTCGTTCTAAGAACGCCCTTCACAGAGAAGACAAGAAAGAGGCGGCGAACTTCGGTTCGCCGCCTTTTTTATGGAGCGCCCCTTAGAAGACAGTTGTTCGGTTGACTATCATCCCGGTGCAGCTGGCCTGACTTCGGCCGCAGTTCGCTGACCTTGGCGGGCGTGGAGCATTTCGGGGCTAGAAATCCAACGCGAAGAACCGCTCCTTCCACGCGACGGCTGAGGTCAACGTCCAGCGATCATGCGGCGAAGGGGGGAGGCGACGATGTCTGAGGGCGCCGTCAACGCGCCGCGTTCCCAGCTTCCGCTTGACGAGTTCTTTCTTAATAGCGGCTGGATATCGCTGCGGCGCCGTACATAATCGCAAAAGAAAAGCCGCCTCCGACATGGGAGGCGGCTCCAAGGCCACGGAAATGACGGCCCTATAGGCCGTGACCTCCGCATCCGGACTTCAGATAGTCGTCAATATAACCGAGCTGTTGCGCCATGATCGCGCGGGTCCAAGCTGGCCCGTGGGCGTAATCGTTAATCAGGTGATACTGGATGTCCTGCCCGCTTGTTTGTGCGCGACTGACGAACAGATCGGAGTGATCGCGGGTGACAGTCTGGTCCCGATCCCCTGTAAACACCATCATCGGTATCTTGACTTCGTTTGCTCGAGTGATGGGATTAAGGCCGCTGACGGTGTCGCGCTGCGCCTCTCGAGTGTAGGGGTTCTGGAACATGCTGGAACGGATGCGCGTGAGATCCGACACGCCCGCACCAGCAATGGCGCACTTGTAAATCCCTTCCGGACGGATGCCGGCGACCATGGCTGCGTAGCCTCCATACGAGAAGCCGAACATGGCGATGCGATCCCGTTGAGCCACACCCTGCTGGACCAGCCACAAGGCCCCGTCGTCCTTGTCGTCCTGCATCTTCTGGCCCCACTCGTTGTCGCCGGCCATCCAGAGGCGTTTGCCCCAGCCGTCGGAGCCGCGGTATTGGGGTTGCAATACAGCGTAGCCACGCGACGTCAGCATGGCGCGCCAAGACGAATAGTCCCAGGTCATTTCGTCACGGGCCCAGGGTCCGCCATGCGGCATGATGACCGTGGGATAGGGGCCGGGGCCAAAAACGTCAGCCGGCGGTTTGCTGAGGAAGGCGGGAATATCCAGGCCGTCCCGCGCCTTATAATAGACGAGTTCCGTCTTGCCGATCGACGCGGGGTTGATCTGGGGATAGGGCTGTCCCAGAGGCGTCAGCTGACCATTGCGGAAGATGGAATAGGTTCCGGGATCGTTCGATGCGCCGGCCCAAACCACCACGGTGCTCCAATCCTGCGACGCCGCTCGGACCTCCATGTAGCGATCGGTGGCGTAGGAGATGGTGCGCGTTGCGCCGGTGGCGGGATCTGTGACCTGCAGCGGGTGTTTTTCGATGTGCAGCGCCTGCTCTAGCCCCGAAGTCAGGGCCTCATATCCAGAAGCGATCGGGTATTCGGTTTCGCGAGGGCCGTTGTATTCGAACGAACGGACTTCGCCGAAATGAGGGCCGCGAACGCGATTGATGCTCATGCCTGAGGCTTCGAACAGAGGGTGTTCGAACACCACCTCGCCCAGCCGGCGCGCCGCCACATCGTATTCGAAGATCGCCGCCTTGTCCCGGTCTCGGTTCGAAATCACATAGGCGATATTCGGATCGGTGCTGAAGCCAGCGACCGCGAAGACTTCCCGATTCTTGGCGTGACTCCGGAAGTGTTCATCCCAGCCACCGGAGGCGTTGCGGAATTGGGTGGCGATATAAATCCCGTCAGCATCCCGGTCGGCGATGCTGCGCATACGAAGTTCACCGTTGAGGTCTGTCGAGTAGCCGATGACACGTTCGTTGGCGCGCTGAATGCGCTCGGCGCGATTGGTCCGTACATTCAGTCGCAAGACGTCGCTGCCGATCTGGATCAGGATGTTGTCCGGATCGTTCGGCAGTGAATCCAGAACGGACGGACTCTGGGTTTTCAGGAATTCGGCCTCGCCGTCCGACCGTGGGCGGAAAGAATTGATGGGATCACGCCAGTTGCGGCCTTCGAGATCCGTCAGCAGGAATTTGCTGAGGAAGGTCTTTATGTTGCCGGCGCCGGACACATCATAGGGCTGCCACATCGTCACGCCGAGAACGTCGTTCTTGACGAAGCTAACCCCCCGGACCTTCATTTGTGACGCGCCGATGGTTGTAGGCGTTCGGTCCAGATGCTCGGCGTCCCAGACTAGGATCACCTGTTCCTCACCACGTCCTTGCAGCGCGGCGATATGCTTGCCGTCCGGCGAGACGGTGAAACTGGACATGCGCGGAAATGCGGCGAAGTCCTGGATGGTCGGCGCGGCGACGGCCGCTGCGCCCGCAGGTGCGGCGGCGATGTCAAGCGCCAGGGCGGGCGATGCGCCCACGCAGGCGATGGCCGCGAACAAGGCGGCGGTTGAGACAAGACGCATTTTGGTAGCAGCTCCCCTGAACCGATTTTCCAAATGTAGTCGGCTCTTCAATTGGGGGCACTCAACCAAACGCCACGAGCGTCCGCAATGGAGCACGGGAAGGGAAAGGTGCAAAAGTCACGGAATTCCACGGCCAAGCTACTGAAAAGCGGCTTTCAATCGCCCCGACTCACATTATCGCCGTAACCTTCTCTTAACCCTCGTGGGCGCAATCCTTAACGCGCTCATAACCAAAGCGATTCGGCGGGGCGGTCGGTTGGTTTGAAGGGGCGGGTCAGCAGGTCGGAAACACGAATATGTCGCTCTCATTGGTCAAGCCGCAGCACACGGAACTGAAACCCCGGATCGTCGTGTTCGGCGTCGGCGGGGCGGGCGGCAACGCCGTCAACAATATGATCGACGCTGGGCTGGAGGGCGTGGAGTTCGTCGTCGCCAACACGGACGCGCAACACCTCAGTTTCGCCAAGACCGATCGCCGCATCCAACTGGGCGAGACCATCACACAAGGCCTGGGCGCCGGCGCCCACCCCGAGGTGGGCATGAACGCCGCCGAGGAATCCGCCGACGAGATCCATCAGCATCTCGAAGGCGCCCATATGGTGTTCATCACCTGCGGCATGGGCGGCGGCACCGGCACGGGCGCGGCGCCCGTCATCGCCAAATGCGCGCGCGATCGCGGCATCCTGACCGTCGGCGTCGTGACCAAGCCCTTCACCTTCGAAGGCCGTCACCGGATGCGCCTGGCCGACGCGGGCGTCGCCGAGCTGCAACGCTATGTCGACACATTGATCGTCATTCCGAACCAGAACCTGTTCCGCGTCGCCAATGAGCGCACCACCTTCGCCGACGCCTTCGGCATGGCCGACCAGGTGCTGCATTCGGGCGTGCGTTCGATCACCGACCTGATGATCCTGCCGGGCCTGATCAACCTGGACTTCGCCGACGTCCGCGCCGTCATGTCCGAGATGGGCAAGGCGATGATGGGGACGGGCGAGGCCTCGGGCGACGACCGCGCCTTGCTGGCGGCCCAGAACGCCATCGCCAACCCGCTGCTGGACGAGACCAGCCTGAAGGGCGCCAAGGCCGTTCTGGTGAACATCACCGGCGGCTTGGACATGACCCTGCTGGAAGTCGACGAGGCCGCCAACGCCATCTCGGCCGAGGTGGACGGCGACGCCAACATCATCTTCGGCGCGGCCTTCGACCCCGCGCTGGAAGGCAAGATCCGCGTCTCGGTCGTCGCCACCGGCATGGACGAGGGCGAGGCGCGTCGTATCGAGCCGATCGCGCCTGCAGCCACCCTGCCGGGCCATGACGCCCGCCGGTCGGCCGGCGGGATGTATGGCGCCTCTTCGACCCGCACGCCCGAACCGACGCGCGAAACCTATCGCGAGCCGGTTCGCGCCGAACGCGCGCCGGAGCCGCGGCCGGAGCCTCGCATCGAGCCGGCGCCGGTCGTTCCGACCTTTCAGGCCCGTGAGCCGGAACCGCGCCCCGAGCCGGTGATCCGCGTCGCCGAACCTCAGCCCCAGGCCCGCAATCTGGAGCCGATCGTCGATCCGTGGGTGGAAGAGTACGAGACCCGCGCGCCCGCCGCCTCGGCCCAGCCGGCGCGCGCCGAGCCGCAGGACGACCTCTACGCCAACCGGGCACCCCAGCCGTCGGTCGACGACTATGACGACCGGGATCACCGCCGCAGCGGCTGGAGCCTGTTCGGTCGTGGCAAGCGCGCCCAGCCGCAGCCCGAGCCGGGCTATGGCGCCCGTCCGGCCCCGCAGATGCGCTCATCGGCCCAGGCGGCCCCTCAGCCGCAACAGGAGGCGGGACAGGCCGACGACGACCTGGAAATCCCGTCCTTTCTTCGGCGCCTCGCGAACTGATCGCACCAGGTCCTGAGATCGCGCCCCGGAGCTTCGGCTCCGGGGCGTCTTCAATTGCAGGGCCGAGGCCTGTTCCGGAACGAAACAATCCGAAACCCGACTTTCATTTCGCACTTGCGGGCGGGTCGCTAAATCCAACGCAAGGCGCAATCCGCATGAAAGAGGCGGACGCGCGCAAATCAGAGAGTTTGAGTTTGCCGGTCAGGAACGACCATCACGAACGCACCATCGTCGCCCCCGCGATCATCGCCGGGGTGGGGGTGCACACCGGCCGCCGCGTGCGGCTGGCGGTCCGCCCTGCGCCGGCGGGCAGCGGCATCGTGTTCGTGCGCACCGATGTGGCCGACCGGGAAAACCGCATTCCGGTCTCGGGCGAGGCGGTGGTGGATGCGCGCCTGAACACCATGATCGCCAACGCCGCCGACGTGCGTCTGTCGACCATCGAACATCTGATGTCGGCCTTTGCGGCCCTGGGCGTGTCGAACGCCGTGGTCGAGGTGGACGGGCCGGAACTGCCGATCCTGGACGGGTCGGCGCGCGACTTCGTCAAGCTGCTGGATCGCGCCGGTTTCCGCCCTCAATCGACGCCGCAACGCTATTTCGAGATCCTGGAGCCGGTCCACGTGGTCGAGGGCGACAAGCACGCCGCCCTGATGCCGTGCGACCGCTACGAGATGCGGATGGAGATCGACTTCCCATCGGCCGCCATCGGCAATCAGGTCATCGACTTCACGGTGGACGAGGCGACCTTCCGCACGGACATCATGGCCGCCCGCACCTTCGGTTTCGCCCATGAGGTCGAGGCCCTGCGTCAGGCCGGTCTGGCGCGCGGCGGGTCGCTGGAGAACGCCGTGGTGATCGACGGCGACGATATCCTGAACCCCGGCGGCCTGCGCATGGAACGCGAGTTCGTGCGCCACAAGGCGCTGGACGCCATCGGCGACCTGTACGTGCTGGGCGCGCCGCTGCTGGGCCGATACGAAGGCTACAAGGCCGGCCACGCCCTGAACAACAAGCTGGTGCGCCAGCTGCTGGCCACGCCCAGCGCCTGGCGCGAAGTCACCCGCGTGCCGGAACTGGCCCAGGCAGGCTGACCCAAGCGGACTGATTTTGGCTGTCAGGCCGAGATCGCGCTGATCAATCGACCGAAGTCCGGCTCGGCGCGTTGAAAGGCGCGGCGATTGGAGAAGAAGCGTGTCTCGTCCGCGCAGGTGTCGTGGCCGGTCCAGACGGCCTGGCCCACGCCGGCCTGCTGCAGCCGCCACAGAACGAAGCCCGGCAGGTCGAACAGGCGTTTGTCGTCCGCGGCGCCCGGTTTGAAAAAGCGGTCGCTGCCGGGATCGTGGTGGGTGAAGCGGTCCTGGAAATCCACGCCGACCTCGTAGCTGCCCTGGGCGATGCAGGGACCGACGACGGCCAGGAGACGACGCGGGGCCGCGCCCAAGGCCTCCATCGCCGTGACGGCCGAGTGGACGACGCCGCCCAGAGCGCCCTTCCAGCCGGCGTGAACGGCGGCGACGGCCCGGGTCTCGGGATCGGCCAGCAGCACAGGGGCGCAGTCGGCGGTCAGGACGGAACACAGAAGGCCGGGCTCGACCGAGACGACGGCGTCGCCCTCGGGCCGGTCGCCGCGCCAGGGGCCATCGGCGACGCGGGCGACGGCGGAATGGATCTGATAGCAGCCGTTCAGGTGATCGGCGTCTGCACCGAAATGGGCGGCGACGCGTCGGCGGTTCTCGGCCACGGCGGCCGGGTCGTCCTTGGAGCCGACGCCGGCGTTCAGCCCGGCGTAGATTCCGGTCGAGACGCCCCCCGCGCGGGTGAAGAAGCCGTGGTCGAAGCCGGCGGCGGTCAGCAGCGGATGGGTGATGGGGTCGAGATCGCTCACAGGTCCCATCCGGGCACGATAAGAGAGCGAGGCGAGAAAATCGCGGCGGCCTTGAACAGGGTTCCCATCTGGTCCTCGGCGGTCAGGCGGTTCAGTTGGCGGTCGATGACGGCGGCGGCCTGGGGTTGGCCCGACTGCAACCGACCCTCCTTCAAGGCATGAGCGCGCGCTTCGATCCCTAGCCGGCGCAGGAAGTCGCCCTGAGGCAGGCAGCCGGTGACGTCGGCGCCCGCGCGGATGGCCGCCTCCAGCACCAGGGGGAAGTCGGCCCATTGGGTCAGGTCGGCCTGGCCCGGCGCGTCCAGCGGATCGACCTTCTGGTGACGGTGCAAAGCCTGGAGGGTGTCGCCCGCCTCGGGCCGCGCGCGGCCATAGTCGATCAGCAGGGCGGCGCCCGAGGCGGCCTTGACCAGGGCGCCCAGGTCGCGGCCGAAGATCGCCTGCTGCTCGGAAATCTCGAACACCTGGCCGGGTTCGATGGGAAAGGTGGGCTTTTCGAAACCGCCGGAGATGGCGGTCAGGCCGAAGATCAGGCTGTTGTCGTCGGTGACGCCCACACGCCGCTCGGCCCAGCCGCCCTCGGTGCGGACGAACTGGCGCGCGGGCAGGCAGTCCAGCACCTCGTTGGCGATCAGGATGACGGGGGCGTCGGTCTCGATCCGCGTCAGATCGCGGACCCAGCGGGGCGACAGGTCGGCGTCGGCCAGGGCCTTGGCCTGCAGATCGCGTAAAGGACCGCTGGGTTCGATCAGGATCAGGTCGCAGGCTTCGAGGAAGCCGGGGACCAGGCGGGCGGCCCTGAGCGCGTCGCTCATCAGCGTCCCGTCGCCGGGGCCGACCTCGATCAGACGGAACCGTTCAGGCGCGCCCAGCCGGTTCCAGGTCTCGACCGCCCACAGGCCGATCAGTTCGCCGAACATCTGGCTGACCAGGGGGGCGGTGATGAAGTCGCCGCCTTCGCCGAGGGACGGGCGGGAGGCGTAATAGCCGCCCTTGGGATCGTGCAGACAGCGAGTGACGTAGTCCGCAACCGTCATCGGCCCGGTCAGGGCGATCTCGCGCGCCAGGCGGGCCTTCAGCGTTTCCTGGCCGCTCATGCCTGCGAGGCGGGGCCTGCGGCGGGCGGCCGGTTCCAGGCGCGCCAGATCAGCCAGGCCCCGACCAGGATCATCGGGATCGACAGCATCATCCCCATGGTCAGACCCAGGGGGAAGTTCGGCATGCCGAAGTCGGGTTCGCGCACATTCTCCAGCAGGGCGCGGCACACGCCGTAGCCGACCAGGAACAGGCCGGTGACATAGCCCGGCTTCTTCAGCAGATCGCCCTTCCAGATGGCCAGCGACAGCAGCGAGAACAGCACCACGCCTTCCAGCCCCGCCTCATAGAGTTGGCTGGGGTGACGTGGCGCCTCTCCCGCGGGGCAGAAGCCGTACATCTGCTGGATGCGGGAGTTGCAGAAGCGGATGGCCCAGGGAACGGTCGTCTCGCGGCCCCACAACTCGCCGTTGATGAAGTTGGCCAGTCGGCCGAACATCAGGCCGATCGGCACGACCGGCGCGACCAGGTCGCCCAGCCGCAGCATGTCGATCTTCTTGGCGCGGGCGTAGAGGATGATCGCCAGGGCCACGCCGATGAAGCCGCCGTGGAAGCTCATGCCGCCGGTCCACAGCTGGAACAGCTCGAACCGCTCGCCCAGGCTCTGGCCCGTGAACAACTGGGCGTACATGACCGGCTTGTAGAACAGGGCGTAGCCCAACCGGCCGCCCAGGATGATGCCCAGCACGATCCACAGCACCAGATCGTCCAACTGCGTCGTCGTCAACGGCGGCTTGCCCGGCGCCCAAAGGCGTCCGGTCTTGATCAGGCGTGCGGCGTACCACCAGCCCAGGACGATGCCCGCCACATAGGCCAGGGCGTACCAGCGGATCGGAAGCGGTCCGAGGTGGATCAGGACCGGATCGAATTCGGGAAAGGGCAAGGGGCGTTCCTGTTCAGACCTGTCTCTTGACTGCGGTCTAGCAAGCGTTGGGGCGCTCGTCGCCTGGGAAGACGCATCACGACGCCTTGATGGCGCCCCCGAAGCAGCGGAAAGAAAGGTTTCGTTCACCCTATTCGGTGAACCTTCGTTAACCCTGATCGGTGGGAGCCCGCCATGCAGACCCGCAATCCCCTCCTGGACGAGTTCGCCAAACTGACCACGGGCGCGATGGGCCTGGCTCAGGCTGCGGGCGAAGAGGCCAAGACCGCCTGGCGCGCCCAGGCCGACCGGATCGCCGCCGAGATGGACCTGGTCCGTCGCGATGAATTCGACGTGCTGAAAGACGAGATCGCCGCCCTGCGCGCCGAGATCGCGGCGCTGAAAGCGGGCGCGGCGCCCGCCAGGAAGGCGTCGGACAAGCCTCTGAAGGGAACGTCCACAGATGGAACTCAACCCGGGGACGCAGCCGGTTGAGCCGAATCTGCGAACAGGCTTACCGTTCCGTTAACGGCCGCGACTCGCGCGACCGCAGTTCGAATCGAGACCATTGATGGATATCGCCCGGCCCGAAGAAACGGACGTGCCCTTCGACCCGCTGGAGGTCGTGGAGCATGTTCTCACGGCCGAGAATCTGCCGTTCGACCGCACCGACGACGGCGACCTGGCCTTCGCCCTGGCCGGCGACTGGAAGGACTATGAGCTGTGGTTCGCCTGGCGGCCCGAGGGCGACTGCCTGCAACTGTGCTGCGCCCTGGATCTGAAGGTGGCCAAGAGTCGCAAGACAGCCGCCTATGAGCTGGTCGGCCTGATCAACCAGCGCACCTGGATGGGTCACTTCGAAGTCTGGGCCGAGGACGGCGAGATCGTCTTCCGTCACTCCCTGGCCCTGCCCATGGGCGAACGCCCGACCCTGGCCCAGGCGGCGTCGATGATCGATGCGGCCATCGAGGCGGCGGACCGCTACTATCCCGCCTTCGACTTCATGGTCCGTGGCAACAAGAAGCCGCAGGAGGCGATCGACGCCTGCCTGTTCGAAACGGTCGGCACCGCCTGATGCCGGTCGATGGGCCGGTCGTCCTGGTCGGTTGCGGTCGGCTGGGCTCGGCCATTCTGGAGGGGTGGCTTCTGACCGGAACGGTCGCGCCGTCCGACCTTATGATCCTGAGCCCGTCCGAGAAGCCGGCCGCCGAGGCGGCGCGGGCGCAGGGCGCGCGCATCAATCCGCCGCTGAAGGCGCTGACGGCGGCGCGGGCCCTGGTCGTGGCGGTCAAGCCGGCCCTGTGGCGACAGGCAATGGCGCCGTTGACGCCGTTCCTGAACGATCAGGCCGTGATTGTTTCGGTCATGGCCGGGGTGACGGCCCCCGCGCTGGCCGAAGGGCTGGGCGGCTGGCCCATAGCGCGGGTGATGCCGACGACCGGCGTGGCGCGCGGCAAGGGCGTGGCCTCGGTCTGGGCGGCCGACCCTGCGGCGCGCGCCCTGGGACGCGCCCTGTTCGAACCGATGGCCGAGACGGTCGATCTGCCGGATGAGGCCCTGATGGACGCGGCCACCGCCGTCGCCGGTTCTGGCGCGGCCTATGTCTACGCCTTCACCCAGGCTCTGGCGGATGCGGGGGTGAAGGCCGGTCTGGACGCAGCCACGGCCGAGACGCTGGCGCGCGCAACGCTGAAATCCGCCGCAGACGCCATGGGCGACGAGGCGCTGGACGCCCTGATCGGCCGTATCGCCTCGCCCGGCGGATCGACCCGCGCGGGTCTGGAGGCGATGCAGCGCGACGGACGCCTGACAACCATGCTGGACGACACGGTCGCGGCGGCCGTGCGCCGCAACCGTGAAATGGGCGGCTGACGCCGCCTAGAAGCGGCGCTGTTCGATCTGATTGCCCAGGCGTTCGAAGGCCCGTTGCGCGTCCTGCCAGGTGGCGAAGCCCCAGACGTCGGTGATGTTCGGCGTAAAGTAGGAGAACCGCACCGGCAGGGTCCGACCGTCGGCGGTGACGATCTGGCCTTCCACCGCCGCGCCGCCGACCGAGACGCTTCGGATCGGATCCAGGCCTGGCGTGTCGCGCACCTGCTGGAAGGTGGGGCGATTGGGCTTCAGGTCCGTCAGCACCAGATCGGCGGTGGCGCCGGGATAGGCCTGCTCCAACGCCTTGGACACTTGCGCCTGAAGGTCGGAAATCTGCTGGTCGACGTCGCGGTCGCCCAACTTCTTGACCTCGCGGGTCAGGTCGGGACCGACGGTCACATTGACGACCGGCTGCGCCTGGGCGGTCGCCGCGACAGCGAGCGTCACGGCCAAAGGCGCGAGAAAAGCGAGTTTACGCATCGAATTCATCTCCAAGCCCTGTCGGATCGAAGATGATCCTCCATCGCCTCTTCCGAAAGAGGCGCGTGCATGAATTTTCAGCCAGGCTTGGGTTCGGAAGACGGCGGGACGGTCACGGGCGCGGGAAGGCGGATCAGGGCCTTCAGTCCCCCCATGTCGCTACGGTCCAGAACGACGTCGCCGCCGTGACCGCGCGCCACGTCGCGCGCGATGGCCAGGCCCAGGCCGACGCCCTTTCGGTTCTGGTTGCGCGAGGCGTCCAGGCGGGAAAAGGGGCGGAAAGCCTCTTCATACATATCCTCGGGAATGCCGGGGCCGTCGTCCTCGACCGCGATCTCCAGCCCGCCGGACGTCAGGGCGCGCGCGGACAGGCGCACGCGCTCGCCGTGGGCGGCGGCGTTGCCCGCCAGGTTCACCAGGGCGCGCTTGAAGGCCAGGGGGCGCAGGGAGGCGGTCAGGCTGGTGGGGACCATCACCTTGACCTCGGCGCCGGCGCGTCTGGCGTCCTCGCCCGCCGCCTGCAGCAGATCGGGAATGGAGACGGGCTGGGGTGGTTCGCCGGCCTCGCCGCGGGCGAAGTCCAGATATTCGTCGATCATATGCTCCATCTCGTCCAGGTCGCCGCGCATGGCGTCCTGACGCTTGAAGGGCGGAGCCAGGGCCAGTTCCAGACGAAGCCGGGTCAGGGGGGTGCGCAGATCGTGGCTGACGGAGGCCAGAAGGGCGGTGCGCTGGTCGATGTGGCGCTGAATTCGGTCGCGCATGGCCAGAAAGGCGGTCGCCGCCGCCCGCACCTCGCGCGCGCCGTGCGGCTTGAAGCGCGGCACCGTCTCGCCCCGGCCGAAGGCCTCGGCCGCAGCGGCCAGTCGTTCGATGGCGCGCACCTGGTTGCGGATGAACAGGATCGCCACCCCCATCAACAGGACGGTGGCGATGGTCAGCCACAGGACGAAGATGTGCGCCTGGGTCGCCACGGCCCGCTCACGCGGGGCGATGATGCGCAAGACGCCCTGCGGCTCCTGCACCTGGATATCGACGTAGGCCGGGTAGCGGGTGGTGTCGAACCAGTAGGGACGGTCCAGTCGGGCGTCCAGGGCGTGGTCCAGCACCCGGTCGACCACGCCGATGGGGCCGCGCCGCTTCTCGGTCGGCAGGGTGCGGCCGTCCTGAAGCGCGATGGACAGGGACATGGACCGTTCGGCCCTGTCGGCGATCCGCGTCAGATTGGCCGGGGAGGGGTCGTCCTCGTAGGATTGGACCGCCCAGGCGATGTCGCCGGCCAGACCCTCGGACAGGCGGGCGGTCACGGTCTGCCAGTGGGCGTCGAAGAAGACCCAGGTCACAGCCACCTGCATCACCAGCACCGGCAGGACGATGATCAGCAACGACCGGCCCCAGAGCGAGGTCGGCAGGCGCCGCTTCAGAAAGCGCGGCCACAGATAGGCGGGCAGCAGCCGCATCGCTCTCGTCGCCGGCTCAGTCGGGGGCCAGCATATAGCCAACGCCTCGCACTGTTTGCAGATAGCGCGGGTTCTTGGGGTCGGCCTCCAGCTTGCGGCGCAGGCGCGTGACCTGGACGTCCACGGCGCGGCCGGTGATGTCGGCGGTGTCGGGCGACAGGCTCATGCGCTCGACCGGGGCGTGGGCGTGCAGGGCCAGCGTCTTCAACAGTTGCGCCTCGGCCTCGGTCAGGCGCTGGGGCGCGCCGTCGCGGGTCAGCTCCAGCCGTTCCATGTCGAAGACGGCGCTTCCCAGCTTGATCTCGCGCGGGCCGATGGGCTTGCCGCCCGTGCGGCGCAGGATGGCCTCGATCCGCAGCACCAGTTCGCGCGGTTCGAAGGGTTTGGACATATAGTCGTCCGCGCCGCGCGCCAGGCCCTCGATCCGATCCTCGGCGTCGCCCTTGGCGGTCAGCAGAAGGACCGGGGTCTTGGAGGTTTCGGCCTTGCTGCGGACCCAGGTGGTCAGGTCGAAACCGCTTTCACCGGGCATCATGACGTCCAGCACGACCAGATCGAACTCGATCAGCTCCATCATCCGCTTGGCGGCGGCGGCGTGGGCGGCCCCGGTGACGCGATAACCCTCGCGCGCCAGGAACTCCTTCAGCAGTTCGCGGATGCGGTCGTCGTCGTCGACGATCAGCAGATGGCGGCCCACGCCGGGGCCGGCGATGGGGCCCGAGCGGCCATGCGGGCGCGATTCCGTCATACTCATGCGACGTTCTCCGCGTTCAAGGCGTTGACCTGAACGATTCGGGCGGCTCTAACACCGGCAGTTCCGCGGGAGACGTGTTTCAATGGCCTTCGTTCCTTTCGACGATCGTGACGGCTGGATCTGGTTTGATGGCGAATTCGTGCCCTGGCGGGAAGCGAAAACGCACGTTCTGACCCATGGCCTCCACTATGGCTCGTCGGTGTTCGAGGGTGAGCGTATGTACGGCGGCGAAATCTTCAAGCTGACGCCGCATTCGGAGCGCCTGAAGCGGTCCGCAAACCTGCTCGATTTCGAAATACCCTACAGCGTCGCTGAAATCGACGCCTTCTGCAACGAAACCTGCGCCAAGAACGGTCTGGCCGACTGTTATGTCCGTCCCGTCGCCTATCTGGGGCCGGAACAGACCAGCGTTTCGGCGCTGAACAACAAGGTCCATCTGGCCATCGCCGTGTGGGACTGGCCCAGCTATTTCGACCCGGAAGTCAAGGCGCGCGGCCTACGTCTGGAATGGTCCAAGTGGCGCCGGCCCGACCCCGCCACCGCCCCGACCACGGCCAAGGCGGCGGGCCTGTACATGATCTGCACCATGTCCAAGAACGCGGCCGAGCGACGCGGCTTCGCCGACGCCCTGATGCTGGACTGGCGCGGCTATGTCGCCGAGGCGACCGGCGCCAACGTCTTCTTCGTCAAGGACGGCGTGATCCACACGCCCAGGGTCGAGCACATCCTGGACGGCATCACCCGCCAGACGGTGATCGAGATCGCTCGCGAAAAAGGCATCGAGGTCGTGGTGCGCGACATCAAGCCGGAAGAGCTGTCGGATTTCACCGAATGTTTCCTGACCGGCACGGCCGTCGAGGTGACGCCGGTGGCCGAGGTGGGCGAATATCGCTTCACCCCCGGCGCCCTGTCGCTGGACCTGATGGACCATTACGGCAGGCTGGTGCGTCGCCAACTGTAATGTCGGGCGCGGCAATCGACTAAAGGGGCGGTCCGCACGGGCCGCCTCTTTTCGTTTTGCTTGCCAGCCGCGTCACTTTGTCCTTGAAGCGAGATCGGAGACCGGCGCGGGCCGGCGAGGGACCGTTTTCATGTTCAGCCTTCTGAACCTCCAGAGCCTTTTGGGCCTGGTCGTCGTCGTCGTCGCCTGCTGGGCGATCTCGGAGAACCGGCGGGCCTTTCCCTGGAGGCTGACCATTGGCGCCATCGCGGTGCAGGCGGCGCTGGTGCTGGCGCTGTTCGCCATTCCAGGGTCGCAGGCGGTGCTGGCGGCGGTGACGGGGGCGGTTGACGGTCTGGCGGTCGCGACGACCGAGGGCACCAAGTTCGTGTTCGGCTATCTGGCCGGCGGGGACCAGCCCTATGCGGTGCAGAACCAGGGCGCCCTGTTCACCTTCGCGTTTCAGGTCCTGCCGCTTATCCTGGTGATCTCGGCCCTGTCGGCCCTGTTGTGGCACTGGAAAATCCTGAAGTGGATCACCTTGGGCTTCGGCTTCCTGTTCCAGAAGACGATGGGTCTGGGCGGCGCCTCGGCCTTGGCGGTCGCCGCCAACATCTTCCTGGGCATGATCGAGAGCCCGATCGTGATCCGCGCCTATCTGGACAAGCTGACCCGGTCGGAAATCTTCCTGATGATGGTGGTCGGCCTGGCCACCGTCGCCGGTTCGACCATGGTGGCCTACGCCACCATCCTGGCGCCGGTCCTGCCCAATGCGGCGGGCCACGTCCTGGTCGCCTCCATCGTCTCGGCCCCGGCCGGGGTGCTGCTGGCCCGGATCATCATTCCCGAAAAGGAAGGCATGGGCGGTGCGGTCGCCGACTATGACTCGGCGCTGAAATACGACAGCGCCATCGACGCCATCGTCAAGGGCACGTCGGACGGTCTGATGGTCGTCCTGAACATCTCGGCGGTGCTGATCGTGTTCGTGGCCCTGGTGGCCCTGGTCAACGTCATGCTGGGCGGCTTCGTCGTCTTCGACGCGCCCCTGACGGTCGAGCGCATCCTGGGCTGGATATTCGCCCCCGTCGCCTGGTTGATCGGGGTCGAGTGGAAGGACGCCGACGTCGCCGGCTGGCTGCTGGGCGTCAAGCTGACCCTGACCGAGTTCGTCGCCTTCATCGACCTGGGCAAGGTGCCGGCTGGCGAGATGACCGAGCGGACGCGGATGCTGATGACCTATGCGTTGTGCGGCTTCGCCAACATCGGCTCGGTGGGCATCACGGTGACGGGCCTGTCGGTCCTGATGCCAGAGCGCCGAGAAGAGGTTCTGGGCATGGTGTGGAAGGGGCTGTTCGCCGGCTTCCTCGCCACACTGATGACCGCCTCCATCGTCGGCGCCATGCCCGCCGTCGTCTTCGGTCGCTGAGCAGGGCGGGCCCGGACCCGTGCGCGCCCTGGCCCCGTTGGATCGCGGAATGGCGCTGCTTCTGGCGGGCCTGGCCGGCTATGTCGACAGCCTGGGCTTCTTGCAGTTGGGCGGGGTGTTCGTCTCCTTCATGAGCGGCAATTCCACGCGCCTGGCCGCCAGCGTGGCGTCGGGACATTGGCTGGCGGCGGGGCGACTGATGGCCATTCTGGCGGTCTTCGTCCTGGGCTCCTTCCTCGGGGCGCTGATCGCGGGCGGGGAGGGGGCGCGGTCGCGCAGCCGGGTTCTGTTGTTCGAAGGATTGCTGCTGGCCTGCGCGGCCCTGGCGGCGGGGTTCGGCCTGACGCCCCTGGCCATACTGCTGATGGTCACGGCCATGGGGGCGGAGAATTCCGTCTTCCTGAGAAACGGCGAGGTGGGCGTCAGCCTGACCTATATGACCGGCACCCTGGTCAAGCTGGGTCAGGCGCTGGCCGCCCGCGCGACGGCGCGCGACCGCACGGCCTATCGCCCCTATCTGGCCTTGTGGGCCGGGTTGACGGCCGGCGCCGTGCTGGGCGCCCTGACCTATGGGGTGCTGGGGCTGGCGGCGCTGTGGCCCGCCGCCGTCCTGGCCCTGAGCCTGTCGCTGGTCGCGCGGTTCAGCCGCGCGGCGTGAACTTTCGGATGACGCCCGAGAAGGTCATCAGCAGCCGTTCGCCGGTGTTGATCTGACCCCGCACGAAGATCAGGCTCTTGCCCGCCTTCGTCACCTGGCCCGTGGCTTCGATCAGTTCGCCGACATAGCCGCCGTCGATGAAGGTGGAGTCCAGTTGCACGGTGACGCCCGAGGCGCCCTCCATCTCCTGATAGGCGATCTGGAACATGGCGATGTCGGCGAAGGTCATCAGACAGCCGCCGTGCATCCGGCCGCCGGCGTTCATGTGCTTCTGCTCGGCGCGGAAGGCGCAGCGCATGTGCCCGTCCGGGTCCGGGCGGCCGTAGAAGGGGCCGACCACGGTGTCGAAGGTGTCGTGCAGATCATAGGTCTGCCAACCGGCGAACTCGCCTTCGGTGATGGTGATTTTCTTCGGCATGCAGACTTGGCCTTACTTCTGGGCGTGCGGTGCAGCATATAGGCGCAATGAGCGATCCGATCGAAACCGCAATCCTGAATAAAATCGCCTCCCTGGAGCCGGGCAAGAGCATAGAGCCCGCAGAGGTGGCCAAAGAACTGCAGCCCGAACAATGGCAGCGCATGCTGCCAAAGGTTCGCGCCATCGCGCTGCACCTGATGCGACAGGGCAGGCTGACCATCACCAAGAAGGGCAAGCCGGTCGATCCGGACAACTTCCGCGGCGTGACGCGCCTGCGTCAGGCGACGCAAGAAGAGGCGGCCCTGGCTCTTAGCCGCCGTCCGCCGGTGGTCAGTGAGGACGATGACGACTGACCTCGAAGAGGTTCTCAGCGACATCCGGGCCTGCCGCGCCTGCGCAGGCGCGCTGCCGCACACGCCGCGTCCGGTGGTGCGGGTCTTTCCCGAGACGCGGCTTCTGATCTGCGGCCAGGCGCCGGGGCGACGTGTGCACGAAAGCGGCCTGCCGTTCACCGATCCGTCGGGCGATCGACTGCGCGACTGGATGGGCGTGGATTACGAGACCTTCTACGCCGACCGCCGCATCGGAGTGGCGGCGCAGGCCTTCTGCTATCCGGGGACGGCGCCCAAAGGGGGAGACTATCCGCCGCCGCCGCGTTGCGCCGAGCTTTGGCGGCCCCAGTTGATGGCGGCCTTGCCGGAGATGGAACTGACGTTGCTGGTCGGCGGCTATGCCCAGGCCTGGGCGCTGGGCGACCGGGTGAAACGCAACATGACCGAGACAGTGCGGGCGTGGCGCGACTATGCGCCCGGTCTGCTGGTTCTGCCGCATCCGTCCTGGCGCAACACGGCCTGGCTGAGAAAGAACCCTTGGTTCGAGACGGAGGTCGTCCCCTATTTGCGGGAACGGGTTCGGGCCATCCTGGATTATCCGCAAGAGAACGGTCCCCGATCCGGAACGGCAGGGTTGGGGCAGGCATGAGGCGTGGCGTGTTCAGACGGATCGGATCACTGGCGGGCCTTTTGGCTCTTTCGGCCTGCGCCACGCCCCATATCCAGCCCGCCTTGAACCCGCCGCCGGGCTTCGTCGGCCCGCATGTCGAGGCGCGCGCCCTGATCATGTCGGACGGGGCCAGCCTGCCGCTGATGCGCTGGGCGCCGCAAGGGCAGGAGCCGTGGGCCGTCATCGTCGCCCTGCACGGCATGAATGACCATGCCTCCAGCTTCCGTCTGGCCGGACCCTGGTGGGCCGAGCAGGGGATCGAGACCTGGGCCTATGACCAGCGCGGCTTCGGCGCGGCGCCGGGACGGGGCGTCTGGGCCGGACAGAAGCGCATGACCGACGACCTGCGCGACGCGGTGGCGATGGCTCGCGCCCGTCATCCGCACGCCGTGATCGCGGTGGTGGGTGAAAGCATGGGCGGCTCGGTCGCCGCGGCCGCCTTCGGCTCGGACGATCCGCCGGCTGCGGATCGGGTGGTGCTGCTGTCGCCCGGCGTCTGGGGCTGGTCGGCGCAGGGGCCGCTGAACACTGCGGCCATCAATCTGGCGGCGCGGCTGGCGGGCGGGGTGGCGCTGGAGCCACCCGATTTCATCACCCGCGACATCCATGCCTCGTCCAACACGCTGGAACTGGTGCGCAACACCCGCGATCCGCTCAGCATCCTGGCGACCCGGTTCGACACCATCTACGGCCTGGTCGACCTGATGCAGACGGCGTCGACCAGCCTGGGCCGCATCCGGGGCGACGCGCTTCTGATGTACGGCGCCCACGACGAGATCGTGAAGCGCGGTGAAATGCGTGCGGCGTTGCAGGCCGCCCAGCGGCAGGGCGGCACGCTGCAGACCGCCTGGTATCCGGACAGCTGGCACCTGCTGGACCGCGATCTGGACGCCCAGATCGTCTATCGCGACGTGACCGCCTGGCTGCGCGACCCCCGTGCGGCCCTGCCTTCCGGCGCGCCGCCGGTTATGCCGGAACTGATCGCGGCCGGTCGCAAGTAGAGCCCGATCGGCTGCCGCCCTCTACGCCCACGCTTGATCGGCGGCGGCGTGGGGCCTATCAGCGACCCAAAATAATATTGCCTAGGGAGCGCCTGTCATGAGTGGAACGCTGTTCGATTCGCCGTCTTTCTCGAATCATGAGGGCGTCCACGCCTTCTTCGATGAAAAAACCGGCCTCAAGGCCATTGTCGCGGTCCATTCCACCGCGCGCGGCCCGGCCGTGGGCGGTACGCGGATGTGGAACTATGGTTCTGCGGCCGAGGCGCTGGAGGATGTGCTGCGCCTGTCCAAGGGCATGAGCTACAAGAACGCCGTCGCGGACCTGGAAATGGGCGGCGGCAAGTCGGTGATCATCGGCGACAGCCGCACCCAGAAGACGCCCGAACTGTTCCGCGCCTTCGGCCGCGCCGTCGATACGCTGGGCGGGATTTACTACGCCGCCGAGGACGTGGGCGTTTCGGTCGCCGACATCGCCGAGGCCCGCAAGGAGACGACGCGGGTACTGGGTCTGAAGGACGGACCGGAAGCCTCGGGCGATCCCAGCCCGGTGACGGCCGAAGGGGTCTATCGATCGACCCTGTCGGTGGCGCGTCGTCTGTTCAAACAGGATGACCTGACCGGCCTGACCATCGCCATGCAGGGTGTGGGACACGTCGGCGGCTATCTGGCCGACAAGCTGGCGGCTGCGGGCGCCAGGCTGGTGATGACCGACGTCAACGCCGCCACCCTGGCCGAGGTCGCCGCCCGCACCGGCGCCGAGATCGTGGCCCCGGACGCCATCTATGACGTCAAGGCCGACATCTATGCGCCCTGCGCCCTGGGCGCGACGCTGAACCCGCAGACGCTGGACCGGATCACCGCCAGGGCCGTGGTCGGCGCCGCCAACAACCAACTGGCCACGCCCGAAATCGGGCGCATCCTGTTCGAACGCGGCGTGCTGTATGCGCCCGACTACGTCGTCAACGGCGGCGGCATCATCAATGTCGCGGCCGAGATGAACGCCCGCCAGACCAAGGGCGCCTTCGATCCCGCCTGGGTCGAGAACAAGCTGTCGCGCCTGATCGAGACGTTCGAGGAAATCCTGGACCGTTCGGCCGCCGAAACCCGCCCGACCCATGAAATCGCCGACGCCATCGCCGAGGCCCGCATCGCGGCGGCCGGGGAACAGAAACGCAAGGCCGCCGCCTAGAGGGTCGTCCGTCGGCCCGCGCGGGTGGCTCGCCGTCGTCTCTTAACGGCCCGTTTACCATCCAGGCGGCATTTTCTGCCTAGCGGGGCGTGAGTGTCTTCCGCGAGTATGGGGCGGGAACGCGTGGGCGGCTTTACGGCGGCGTTGCAGAAGTTCGGGATCGGTCGGCTGGCCGCTGTCCTCGGCGTCGCCGCGGGCGTGGCCGCCGTGCTGGTCGCCGTCATGCTGCGGATGGGCCAGGCGCCCGACGCCCTGCTCTATTCCAACCTGGATTTGCGGGAAGCCGGCGAGATCACCGCCGCCCTCGACCAGGCCGGCATCAAATACAAGTCCCAGGGCGACGGTTCGACCATCATGGTCAACCGCGACGAAGTCGGCACGGCGCGTATCCTGGTCGCCGGCAAGGGCCTGGTGACGTCGGGATCGGTCGGATACGAACTGTTCGACAACCAGTCGGTGCTGGGCCAGACCGAGTTTCAGCAGCAGTTGAACGAACAGCGCGCCCTGCAGGGGGAACTGGCGCGCACCATCATGTCGATGCGCGGCATTACCGCCGCCCGCGTCCACATCACCATGCCGCGCCGCGAGATGTTCACCTCGGCCGCGGGGGAGCCGACCGCAGCCGTCCTGGTGGGGCTGGGCGGGCGCGACCTGACGGGCGATCAGGTACGGGCGATCCGCAATCTGGTGGCCTCGTCCGTGCCGAATCTGAAGCCGGACCGCGTTACCGTGGCGGACCAGAACAACCGCACCCTGGCGGCGGGCGGCGAGGACGGCTTCACCTCCGCTTCGGCCGAAGAGGCCAAGGGCAACGCCGAGGCCCAGCTTCAGGCGCGCATCAAGGACATCGTCGAGGGCGTCGTCGGGGTCGGGGCCGCGCGGGTCCAGGTGACGGCCGACATCGACCACAGCCGCTCCACCACCCAGGAGCAGAAGTTCGATCCGGACGGCCAGGTCGTGCGGTCGACCACAACCAACGGCTCGCAATCCAGCGACACGACGGCCCGGCCCGACGGCGGGGTGACGGCGACCAACAACATTCCTGGCGGCGCGGCGCCGGACGCGACCCAGGCCGGCTCTCGAAGCGCCGAAAACGCCGAGACGACGAACTACGAAATTTCCAACACCACCACCACGACCACCAAGGAGCCGGGCGAGGTCAAGAAGCTGGCGGTCGCGGTCGCGGTCGACGGCAAATGGACGCCGGCCAAGGACGGCAAGGGCGAAGCGACCTATGCCCCGCGCTCGGCCGAGGAGATCGCCCAGATCAAGTCTCTGGTCGCCGCCGCCGCCGGCATCGACGAGACGCGCGGCGACAAGATCGAGGTGATCAACGTCCGCTTCAACCGGGACGCCGGTGTCGCCGGCGGCCTGGATGGCGCTTCGTCGATGTTCGACTTCTCCAAGGACGACATCATGCGCGGGGTCGAGCTGCTGGTCCTGTTGATCACTGGCGTCCTGTTGATCTTCTTCGTCCTGCGTCCGCTGTTGAAGACGGCGACGGGCGGGACCAACCTGCCTGCCCTCGCCGGCGCCGATGGGGTGCCGGTCACGCCCCTGACCACGACGATCATCGGGCCGGACGGACAGCCGCAGTTGGTCCAGCTGCCGCCGCCCAGCGAGATGGAGCAGAAGATCGACATCGCCCGCATCGAGGGCCAGGTGAAGGCGTCCTCGGTCAAGAAGGTCGCCGACTTCGTTCAGTCCCATCCCGATGAGGCCACCGGCATCCTGCGGTCCTGGGTGGCCGAAGGCTGATGGCGAAGCTGGTCAACAAGAAGCAGGCGATCGAGGATCCGAACAAGCTGACGGGCCCCGAGAAGGCGGCCGTCATCCTGCTGGCGTTGGGTGAGGAGCACACCGCCCTGTGGGAGCGCCTGGACGACGAGGAGGTCAAGGAAATCTCCCAGGCGATGGCGACCCTGGGCAATGTTACGGCCGATGCGGTCGAGGCCCTGATGATCGAGTTCGTGTCGGGCCTGGCCGGCTCCGGCTCGGTCATGGGCAGCTACGAACAGACGCAGAAGCTGCTCAGCGCCTTCCTGCCCAAGGAGCGGGTCGACGGCCTGATGGAGGAAATCCGCGGACCGGCCGGTCGCACCATGTGGGACAAGCTGGGCAATGTGAACGAGGCTGTCCTCGCTAACTATCTGAAGAACGAATACCCCCAGACCGTCGCCGTCATCCTGTCCAAGGTGCGTTCGGATCACGCCGCCCGCGTGCTGACCAGCCTGCCGGAGGATTTCGCCCTGGAGTGCGTGCAGCGGATGCTGCGCATGGAGCCGGTGCAGCGCGAGATTCTGGACAAGATCGAAGCCACGCTGCGCACCGAATTCATGTCCAACCTGGCGCGCACGTCCAAGCGCGACAGCCACGAGATGATGGCCGACATCTTCAACAGCTTCGACCGCCAGACCGAGGCGCGCTTCATCGGCGCCCTGGAAGAGCGGAACCGCGAATCCGCCGAACGCATCCGCGCCCTGATGTTCGTGTTCGAGGACCTGTCCAAGCTGGATCCGGGCGGGGTGCAGACCCTGCTGCGCGCGGTGGACAAGGATTCCTTGGGCCTGGCCATGAAGGGCGCCTCCGAGGGTCTGCGCGAGATGTTCTTCTCCAACATGTCCGAGCGCGCCTCCAAGATCATGCGCGAGGACATGGAATCGATGGGGCCGGTGCGCCTGAAGGACGTCGACGCCGCCCAGATGGCCATGGTCCAGGTCGCCAAGGATCTGGCCGCGCGCGGCGAGATCATGCTGGCCGGCCAGGGCGCCGACGACGAACTGATCTACTGACATGAGCCCTTCCCCCAACATCGGACGCCCCTTCGTCTTCGACACCGAGTTCGACGCCGACGGGACCGTGGTGCGGCCAGGCGCCTGGGCGCCGGCCAAACGGTCCTATCAGCCCGCCGAGGTCGAGGCCCTGGTCGCCCAGGCGCGGTTGGAAGCGCGCCAGCAGGCCCTGTCGGAGGTCGCGCACCTGCAGGCCATGGCGCTGACCAACATCGCCCAGTCCGTCGCCACGGCCATGCCGCTGCTGCGCAACGCCGCACAGACGCACCGCGAACAGTCCGCCGACCTGTCGCTGGCCGCTGCGCGCGCCATCGCCGGCGCCGCGCTGGACCGTTTCCCTCACGCGCCGCTCAGGGCCGCGCTTGAGTTGCTGGCTCAAGAGATCGACGCTTCGCCGCGTCTGGTGGTGCGGGCGTCTGGCCTGGACGACGAGAGGCGAGCGGCCATCGAGCAGGCCTGCGCCGAAAGCGGCTTCACCGGCGCGGTGGCCTTCCGCGACGAGCCGGGCATGGCTCTGGCCGCCTTCCAGCTGGAGTGGGCCGACGGGCGCGCCGATCATGATCCCCAGGCCTCGGCCGAGCGGGTGGCCGAGGCCTTGAGCGCCGCCCTGGCCGCCGAGGCGGGCCACGCCGAAACCCTTTCCGCCGACAGGAGTGATGTCTGATGGACGCCGACGACCTGGCTCTCGAAGAGTTTTCCGAGTCCGCCGGCCTCGTGCCGTTGGAAGAGGCGGGCGAGAAGACCGCCGCCGATCTGGCCACGGTCTTCGACGTGCCGGTCAACATCTCGGCTGTGCTGGGCAAGTCGCACATGTCGGTGGCCCAGTTGCTGAAGCTGAACAAGGGGTCGGTGCTGGAGCTGGATCGCAAGGTCGGTGAAGCCATCGACATCTTCGTCAACAACCGTCTGATCGCACGCGGCGAAGTCGTCGTCGTCGAGGATCGGCTAGGCGTGACCATGACGGAAATCATCAAGGGCGAGGACGGCGGCGCCTAGGCGATTTCGAAGAAATCGCGTCCTGCCGGAAGGCGGGGCAAGGCGTCCGACAGAGAGATTAGAGGAGAAGAGCGATGCGTCTTCTGGTGGTAGGCAGACTGAGCGGGCAGCTCGCTTCGGCGGTGAAGATGGCCATGGCGCACGGCGCCAAGGTCAATCATGTCGAGCGTGCGGATCAGGCCACCGAACAACTGCGGCGAGGGCAGGGCGCGGACCTGTTGATGGTCGACTATCAGCTGGACATCGCCGCCCTGATCGCCGCCAACGAGGCCGAACGCATCACCATTCCGGTGGTGGCCTTCGGCGTCGACGCCGATGCGCGCGAGGCCGCCGCCGCCATCAAGGCGGGCGCCAAGGAGTTCATTCCCCTTCCGCCGGACGCCGAACTGATCGCCGCCGTGCTGTCGGCCGTCGCCGACGACGAAAAGCCGATGATCTCGGCCGACCCGGCCATGAAGGCGGTGCTGCAACTGGCCGATCAGGTCGCGCGCTCGGAAGCCTCCATCCTGATCACCGGCGAAAGCGGCGTCGGCAAGGAGGTGATGGCGCGTTATCTGCACGAGCATTCGCGCCGGTCGGAACGTCCCTTCATCAGCGTGAACTGCGCGGCCATTCCCGACAATCTGCTGGAATCCGAGCTGTTCGGCCACGAGAAGGGCGCCTTCACCGGCGCCGTCGCGCGCCGGATCGGCAAGTTCGAGGAGGCCGACGGCGGCACCCTGCTGCTGGACGAAATCTCGGAGATGGACGCCCGGCTTCAGGCCAAGCTGCTGCGCGCCATTCAGGAACGGGTGATCGACCGGGTCGGCGGCTCCAAGCCCGTGCCGGTCAATATCCGCATCATCGCCACCTCCAACCGCGACCTGTCCAAGGCCGTGGCGGAGGGCACATTCCGCGAAGACCTGCTGTACCGGCTGAACGTGGTGAACCTGCGCCTGCCCAGCTTGCGCGAACGGCCCGGCGACATCGGCGTGCTGGCCGATCACTTCATCAAGAAATACGCCGCCGCCAACGGCGTGCCGGTGCGCCCGATGTCGGTCGCCGCGCGTCAGGCCGTCGCCGCCCACCGCTGGCCCGGCAATGTGCGCGAGCTTGAAAACGCGATGCACCGGGCGGTGCTGCTGGCGGTCGGACCCGAGATCGACGCGGACGCCATCCGCCTGCCGGACGGCCAGCCCCTGTTGGGCGGCAGTTCCGGTGCCGCGCCTCAGACGGCCGGCTATGAGGCCGCCTATGGCGGCGGCGTCGCCGCTCGCGCGGCCCAGGCCGCCGACGCTGTGACCCGCAGCTTCGTAGGCCAGACGGTGGCGGCGATGGAGAAGACGCTGATCCTGGACACCCTGAGCCACTGCCTGGGCAACCGGACCCATGCGGCCAACATCCTGGGCATCTCCATCCGCACCCTGCGCAACAAGCTGAACGAATACGCCGACGAGGGCACGGCCATCCCGGCGCCCCAGAGCGGTGTTTCCGCCGCGGGCTACGCGGCCTGACGGATGGTTCGGGGCTTTGATCGCAGGACGGTGATCGGCGGCGTGGGCGCGCTGGCGCTCGTCGGCTGCTATCCGAAGCGCGAGAAGCCTCAGGCCGAGGACGATCAGCCCGAGTTTCTGCTGGCGGACCTGGAGACGCGCCACGGCGGACGACTGGGGGTTACGGCGCTCGACGTCGGCAGCCAGCGCCGGGTGTCCTGGCGGGGCCAGGAGCGGTTTCCGTTCTGCTCGACCTTCAAGGCTTTCCTGGCCGTCGCTGTCCTGGAGCGGGTGCAGCGGGGCGAGGAACAGCTGGACCGCGCCGTGCCGGTGGTCCGCGATGACATGATCCCCCATGCGCCGGTGACGGAAAAGGCCATCGGCCGCACCCTGACCATTCGGGAACTGATGCAGGCCGCCGTGGAGGTCAGCGACAATCCGGCCGCCAACATCCTGATCCGTGAAATGGGCGGAATCGCCGTATGGCGTGCGTGGTGGCCGACCTTCGGCGACACCACCACCCTGATCTCGCGCCTGGAGCCGGACCTGAACACCGCCCTGCCTGACGACCCGCGCGACACCTGCCTGCCGGATCAGACCCTGGCCAATATCCGCGAGCTGGCGTTCAGCGACCGGCTGACGCCCGAACATGATCAGATGATCCAGGGCTGGCTGACGGCCTCGCCGACCGGCCCCAACCGTATCAAGGCAGGCGCGCCGCAGGGCTGGACCGTGGCCCACAAGACCGGCACGGGCGCGAACGGGACCGCCAACGACATCGGCGTGGCCTTTCCCGTATCGGGATCGCCCGTGGTTCTGGCGACCTATTTCACCGGCGCGACACAGGCAAGCGACGACCAGCGCGACGCCGTGATCGCCGAGGCGACCCGTCGCGTGTTCAAGGCGCTGGGCCGTGACTGATACGCCCATCATGATGAAGGACGGCATGGCGCGCCCGACCGGGCGCGACGTCCTGAACTGGGTCAACCGCGGCGAAGTGCTGATGGCGGTCGGCGTGATCGGCGTGATCATGCTGTTGATCCTGCCGGTCCCCAAGATGCTGCTGGACCTGCTGCTGGCGATCTCGCTGGTGTCGTCCGTGCTGATCCTGATGACGGCCGTGATGATGAAGCGGCCGCTGGACTTCGCCATCTTCCCGACGGTGCTGCTGGTCTCGACCCTGTTCCGGCTGGGCCTGAACCTGGCCTCCACACGCTTGATCCTGACCCACGGGCAGGAGGGGCACGATGCGGCCGGTCAGGTGATCAACGCGTTCGGCCAGCTGATGATGGGAGGCAATTTCATCATCGGGGTGATCATCTTCGCCATCATTCTGGTGGTGAACTTCGTGGTCATCACCAAGGGTTCGACCCGGATCGCGGAAGTGTCCGCCCGCTTCACCCTGGACTCCATGCCCGGCAAGCAGATGGCCATCGACGCCGATCTGTCTTCGGGCCTGATCAACGAGGAACAGGCCAAGCTGCGCCGCAAGGAGCTGGAGCAGGAATCGACCTTCTTCGGGGCCATGGACGGCGCCTCGAAATTCGTGCGCGGGGATGCGGTCGCGGGCCTGATCATCACCTTCATCAATGTGATCGGCGGCATTCTGATCGGGACGCTGCAGCACAAGATGGCGCTGCCGGATGCGGCCAACACCTATGTCCAGCTGACCATCGGCGACGGCCTGGTCACGCAGGTGCCGGCCATCATCATCTCCATCGCCGCAGGCTTTCTGGTGTCGAAGGCCGGTGTGGAGGGCACGGCGGACAAGGCTCTGGTCACGCAGTTGGCCACCAACCCCGTGTCGCTGGGCGTGGTGTCGGGGGCCGCGGGCCTGATCGGCCTGATCCCCGGCATGCCGCTGATCCCGTTCGCGGCTCTGGCGATGGGGTCGGGCTTCATGGCCTGGAAGCTTGGCCGGGATCGGCTGAAGCCCCAGCCGACAGAGGCGGAGCTGGCGGCCGCGTCCGCCCAGCCGAAGGAGGATGTTGAAGAGCCCATCGCCAATGTCCTGACCATCGACGAGGTGAAGATCGAACTGGGCTATTCGCTGCTGAGCCTGATCAACGATCTGGAGGGGCGCCGACTGACCGACCAGATCCGCGCCCTGCGCCGGTCGCTGGCCCAGGAATACGGCTTCGTCATTCCCCAGGTCCGCATCCTGGACAATATGCGCCTGCCGACCCAGGGCTACGCTATTCGCATCAAGGAGATGGAGAGCGGCGCGGGCGAGGTGCGGCTGGGCCATCTGATGGCGATGGACCCGTCGGGCCGCCAGGTCGAACTCCCCGGCGAGCACATGCGCGAGCCCGCCTTCGGCCTGCCCGCCACCTGGATCGAGGAAAACCTGCGCGAGGAGGCGACCTTCCGGGGCTACACCCTGGTCGATCCGTCGACCGTCCTGACCACGCACCTGACGGAGATCCTGAAGGAGAACATGGCGGACCTCCTGTCCTATGGCGAGGTGCAGAAGCTGCTGAAGGACCTGGGGGCCGAAGAGAAGAAGCTGGTCGAGGAACTGATTCCCAGCGTTGTGACGGTCACGACCCTGCAACGCGTGCTGCAGGCTCTGTTGCGCGAGAAGGTGTCGATCCGCGACTTGCCGGCGATCCTGGAGGCTCTTGCCGAGGCCGCGCCGCACAGCTCCAGCGTCACCACCCTGGTCGAACATGTGCGGGCGCGACTGGCGCGCCAGCTGTGCTGGCAGCATCAGGGGGCGGATGGCGCCCTTCCGATCGTGACGCTGTCGCCGGAATGGGAAGCGGCGTTCGCCGAGAGCCTTGTCGGCGCGGGCGAGGACAAGCAACTGGCCATGGCGCCCTCGCGCCTGCAGGACTTCATCCGCGCCGTCCGCGACACGTTCGAACGCATCGCCATGACGGGCGAGAACCCGGTCCTGCTGACCAGCCCCCTGATCCGCCCCTATGTCCGCTCCATCATCGAGCGGTTCCGCGGCCAGACTGTTGTGATGAGTCAGAACGAGGTTCATCCCAAGGCCAAGCTGCGCACACTGGGCCAGGTCTGAGGCCGCGCGTCGCCTTTGTAGTTTGACGCGCGGGCGGGCGCAGCTAAAGCTCGGTCATGATGATGCTCGCTTCGCAAACCTCCTGGTTCCGCTTTCGCGACTTTGCGCGGACGCCCTCGCTGGGGCGGTCCGTCGCGGCCATGCTGGTGGTGGCCTTCGCTGCGCTGATCCTGGTCAATGTGACCACCTTCGTGATGATGCAGCGCACGGCGGGGGTGAACCGCACCATCGAACACGCCCAGCAGATGCGGCGCGCCTCGCGGACCGTGTTGATCGCCATGCTGGACGCGGAGACGGCGCAGCGCGGCTATCTGCTGACGGGGCGTAGCGACTTTCTGCAACCGTTTCTGGACGCCGAAGAAAAGATGAAACCGGCGGTGGCCTTTCTGGACGAGGGAGCCGCGCGCGACCCGACCCTGAAGGCGCCGATCGACAGGATCCATGCGCTGGCCGACAAGAAGTGGGCCGAGATGGAGAACACCCTGACGCTGGCGCGCCAGGGACGGATCGGCCAGGCCATACAGTCCGTGCGATCCGGCGAAGGCAAGCGCTACATGGACGATCTGCGCACGGCGGTCGACGACTTCGACGCCATCAAGTCCGCCCGCATCGCCGAACGTACCCACCGGATGGAGGTGTTCGGGACTTTGACGTTCGTCATGAACGCGATCACGGGCGTGCTGGTGCTGGTGCTGGCCCTGCTGTCGGCCTGGATGGTGCGCCGTTATATCAACGAGGTGCAATCGGCGCGTGAGGAGGTTCATGCCCTGAACGTCGGGCTGGAGGCCACGGTGCAGGAGCGTACCGGCGACCTGATGCGGGCCAACGAGGAAATCCAGCGTTTCGCCTATATCGTCAGCCACGACCTGCGTGCGCCCCTGGTCAACGTCATGGGCTACACCTCGGAGCTGGAGCAGGCCGGCAAGGTGGTCGACAAGGCCATCGTCGAGGCCGAGAAGACGCGCGCCGTCGATCCCGAGGTCGTCACGGCCGTGCGCGAGGACATGCCCGAGGCCATCGGCTTCATCCGAGCCTCCACGGCCAAGATGGACCGGCTGATCAACGCCATCCTGAAGTTGTCGCGCGAAGGTCGGCGCAACCTGTCGCCCGAGACGCTGGACATGACGGCCATGACCCAGGCCATCGCCGACAGCGTCCACCACCAGACCGAGGCGTCGGGTTCGCGTATCGAGGTCCAGGGCCTGCCCGAGATCGAAAGCGATCGTCTTTCGATGGAGCAGGTACTGGGCAATCTGATCGACAACGCCGTCAAATATCTGGACCCCGAACGTCCAGGCAGGATCGTGGTTTCGGGGGAAGAGGTCGCGGGCGGCTGGGTCGTCTACCGCATCGCCGACAACGGTCGCGGCGTCGCGCCGCGCGACCACGAACGGATATTCGAACTGTTCCGGCGCTCGGGCAAACAGGACCGGACGGGCGAAGGGCTGGGGCTGGCCTTCGTGCGAAACAGCGTCCGGCGCCTGGGCGGCGCGATCGATGTGGAGTCCGAACTCGGCAAGGGCTCGACTTTCGTGCTTAAATTCCCCAAACGACTGATCCTTCCGGAAACTGGAGCTTCCCTGTGACGCAACCCGTCAAAATCATCATGGTCGAGGACGACCATGGCCATGCGAAGCTGATCGAGAAGAATATTCGCCGCGCCAACATCAACAACGAGATCAAGCATTTCGACGAGGGCACGGCGGCCCTGGACTATCTGTTCAGCGACGAAATCCTGGCCAATGGGCCCTTGCTGATCCTGTTGGACCTGAATCTGCCGGATATGTCGGGAACGGACATTCTGGAAAAGGTGAAGGGCAACGAGCGGCTGCGCCGCGCGCCGGTGGTCGTGCTGACCACCACCGACGACAAGGTCGAGATCCAGCGCTGCTACGACCTGGGCTGCAACGTCTATATCACCAAGCCGGTGGACTATGAGTCCTTCGCCGGGGCGATCCGTCAGTTGGGCCTGTTCCTGTCCGTCATTCAGGCGCCCGACATCCAGTGATTGAATCCTCGGGGCCTATTCGTCTGCTCTATATCGACGACGACCGGGGCTTGGCTCGGCTGGTCGAGAAGGAGTTGGGCCGTAACGGCTATGTCGTGACCACGGCGCCGGACGGCGATGTGGGGCTGGAGCTGTTGCTCCAGGGGGCCTACGACATCTGTGCCCTGGATCACTACATGCCGTCGCGCGACGGCCTGGACGTCCTGCCCGAGATCATGGCTCTGCCCGAACCGCCGCCCGTCGTCTATGTGACCGGGGCGCAGGACGGGCGCATCGCCGTGGCGGCCCTGCGCGCCGGCGCCGCGGACTATGTGATCAAGGACGTGTCCGAGGATTTCACCGCCCTGCTGCGCTCGGCGCTGGAGGATGCGCTGACCCGCCGCCGATTGCAGCGTGAGAACGAGGCCGCCCACGAACAGATTCGTCTGGCCCGCGACCGCGCCGAGGCCATGCTGCGCGAGGTGAATCACCGCGTCGGCAATTCGCTGCAGCTGGTGTCCAGCTTCATGTCCCTCCAGATGCGCCACATCGCCGACAACGCCGCCAAGGAGGCGCTGCGCGAATCCCAGGCGCGGATCGAGGCGGTGGCCCATGTGCACCGGCGGCTCTACACCTCGGGCGACGTCAGCCAGGTGGCGATGGACGACTATCTGGCCGGACTGATGGACGAACTGTCCAAGTCGATCGGGCCGGACGCCGGAGGAACCCCGCGACTGGTTCTGGATGCAGCCCCAATGTCGGTCTCGACCGACCAGGCCGTGTCGCTGGGCGTGATCGTCACCGAACTGGTCACGAACGCCGTCAAATACGCCTATGCGCCGGGGCAGGGGGGCGAGATCCGCATCGCCCTGCGGCGGTCGGAGGACGGGCGGGCGATTCTGACGGTTGAGGACGATGGTCCCGGCCTGGGCGACGGCGCCCCCAAGGGCACGGGCCTGGGGTCCAAGATCATCTCGGCCATGGCGTCAGGCCTGCGGTCTTCGGTCAATTTCGATCCGGGCCACAAGGGCGTGCGCGCCCAGATGGCCTTCGACCTTTAAACCATTCCCATGCTGCAGTTCGGCGTTCGCAATCCCGTTTTCGACTATCGCCGCCGGGCCACGGCCTTCGGCGTCGCCGAGCGCGACGGCCTGATCGCCTGCGTTCGGGTGGAGCGGCCGGGCGGCGCCTATTTCGACCTGCCGGGGGGCGGCGTCGATGGCGAGGAGAGCGAGGTCCAGGCCCTGGTGCGCGAGTTCGTCGAGGAGACGGGCCTGGATATCGCGCCGCTGAACCGTATCGCCGAAGCCAGCCAATTCTTCCGTCGCTCGACGGATGAGCCGGTGAACAACGTCGGCGGCTTCTGGACCGCGACGATCTTGGCCGAACATCCCGAAGCCAAGCTGGAAGATGATCATACGCTGGTCTGGCTGGACCCGACCTTCGCCATCTCGCGTCTGCGCCACGATTCGCACGCCTGGGCGGTGGCGGTCTGGCTGCGGCGTCTCCGCTGAATCCAAGCTGAGCCTTACGGAACGGGGTCTTTGCGCACCCGTTCTTCTCCCGACAGGTCGGACCCTTCGGTCCGCCGCAGACAGGAGAACGACCATGGCTGATCACGACCGCATCGAAGGCGCCGCCAAGAACATCGCCGGCAAGATCAAAGAAGCCGCCGGCAAGGTGACGGGCGACGCCAAGCTTCAGGCCGAAGGCAAGGCCGAACAGCTGGAAGGCAAGGTTCAGAACGCGTTCGGCGGCGCCAAGGACAGCCTGCGCGACAAGCATTAATCGCTCTTGGTGATCGGATGAAGGCGCCGCCTGCCATCGCGGGCGGCGCTTTTCGTTCAGCGCGTCAGGGCCCGCATGGCGCTGTCCAATCCCTCCAGCGTCAGCGGATACATGCGGTGCTCCATGATCTCGTTCAACAGGCCGACCGAGGCGGTATAGCTCCAGTAGCGTTCGGCGACAGGGTTCAGCCAGACGGATTTTTCCCATTGCTGGCGGGCGCGCTTCATCCAGACGGCCCCGGCTTCCTCGTTCCAGTGCTCGACCGAGCCGCCGGGCATGGTGATCTCATAGGGCGACATGGTCGCATCCCCGACGAAGATGGCGCGCCAGTCGCCGGGGTATTTGTTCAGCAAGTCCCAAGTCGGGATGCGTTCGGCGTGGCGGCGGCGGTTGTCCTTCCAGACGCCTTCGTAGAGACAGTTGTGGAAGTAGAAGAACTCCAGGTTCTTGAACTCGGTCCGCGCCGCCGAGAACAGCTCCTCGACCAGTTTGATATGGCCGTCCATCGAGCCGCCGACGTCCAGGAACAGCAGCACCTTGATCGTGTTGCGCCGTTCGGGCCGCATCTGGATGTCCAGCCAGCCCTGACGCGCCGTGCCGTCGATGGTGCCGTCGATGTCCAGTTCGTCCGCCGCCCCCTGACGCGCGAAACGGCGCAGGCGGCGCAACGCCACCTTGATGTTGCGGGTGCCCAGTTCGACGGTGTCGTCCAGATTCCTGAACTCGCGCTTCTCCCACACCTTGACCGCGCGGCCGTGCTTGCCCGGTCCGCCGATCCGCACGCCCTCGGGGTTATAGCCGCCGTGACCAAACGGGCTGGTCCCGCCCGTGCCGATCCATTTGGAGCCGCCCGAATGGCGTTCCTTCTGCTCTTCCAGACGCTGTTTCAGCGTCTCCATCAGTTTGTCGAACCCGCCCAGCGCGTCGATCTGGGCCTTTTCCTCGTCGGACAGATATTTCTCGTTCAGCAGCCGCAGCCAGTCCTCGGGGATGTCGGTGGTCAGGTCCTCGCCCGCGCCCACCGTCTCGACGCCCTTGAACACCGTGCCGAACACCTGATCGAAGCGGTCGTAGTGTTTCTCGTCTTTGACCAGAACCGCACGCGACAGGTGGTAGAAGTTTTCCACGTCGTGATCCGCCACGTCGCGGTCCATGGCCTCCATCAGATGGAGCCATTCCTTCATCGACACCGGAACCTTGGCGTCGCGCAGGGCGGTGAAGAAGGGCAGGAGCATCAGGCCTTTTCCCCGGGCTGGTGGTCCGACTCACGCCGCAGGATGAACTCGCGGTCCATCCAGGCGCCGACAGGATAATCGTACTCGCCGTCCTTCTCGAACCCATGGGCAGCATAGAGCCGCTGAGCTTTTTCGTTGCCGCTCCAGACGCCGATCCACAGGGGGCCGTCGCTGCGGGCCTGCATCCATTCCAGCGACAGGGCCAGCAGTTTCGTGCCCAGGCCCAGCCCCTGCGCAGCCTTGGCGACATAGAGGCGTCGCAGTTCCATATGGCTAGGGCGCGCCTCGGTGTGCGGCAGGGTGCAGGGGCCGACATTGGCGAAGGCCAGCAACTCCCCGTCGCGGTCCGCCACCCACAGGGCGCAGTCGGGATCGACGATGCGATTCAGCGACGCCTCGGGGGCGAAACTGGCGTCCAGGAAGGCCTCCAGATCAGCAGCCGGATAGGGAATGCCGAAGCCGGTCACGAAGGTGTCGACAAAGGTCTGGCGCCCCAGGGCGCCCAGGGATTTGGCGTCGTCGGGGCGGGCCAGGCGGATCACGGCGTCGGTCATGCCACGATCCTTAGCGCCCCGTGGCGGCCGAGGCGAGCGGGGGCGATCCCGACCCTGCGAAGGCCCTGTGATCAGGCGAGGTTGTGTCGGCGCGCGAGGCCGTTTACGACCTTGAGGATTGGATCGCGTCGGCGGTCGACACCAGTTTGCGTCGGGGAGGACAGAGGACCGTCAAGCCTTGGATTTTCAAGGTCCGTCCGCGCGTCATGTCGATCTCCGCCCCGCTTCCGCCCCTGTCCGCCGCCCTGTCGCCCGAGTCGCCGCAGCCTGAAACCGCGCCGACCCGCGCAGCAGCCGCCCGCGTGGGACGCCCGGGCGCCATCATCCTGACTCGTCACGGCGAACCGGCGCTGTCGCGCAAATGCCTGATCACGGCGCGCCAGTACGGCGACTGGTGGGCCAAGTACGAGATCGGCGGCCTGCTGGCCGGCCAGACGCCGCCTGCAGCCCTGGTGGCGGCGGCGCAAGGGGCGGGGGTCATCTACGCCTCCACCCGGCCGCGCGCCCAGGAAACCGCTGCTGCGGTCGCCGCCGGGCGCGAGGTCATGTCGGACGTCATGTTCATCGAGGCGCCCTTGCCGCCGCCGCCGTTCCCCGACTGGTTCAAGCTGTCGCCCAGATGGTGGGGCGTGGTGTCGCGCTTCTGGTGGCACGCCTTCGACCACCACGGCGGTCAGGAAACCCGCGCCGAGGCCGAACGCCGGGCGGAAGAGGCGGCGCAGAAGCTGATCGCGCGCGCCGAGGCGGGGCAGGACGTGCTGGTCTTCGCCCATGGCTATTTCAACCACATGGTCGGCGGCCGGCTGAAGGCCGACGGCTGGAAACTGGTCCAGAACCAGGGCTTCAAATACTGGTCCCAGCGTCGCTACGAGAAGCGATGACGCATCGGGCGTTGATGCGGGGCGGCGCGGTCTTTAGGGTCGCCCGCCATGACCGACGCCGCACCCGCCATCCCCGCCGACCTTAGCTTCGAAGACGCCCTGCAGCGCCTGGAGACCATCGTCTCGCGCCTGGAATCGGGCCAGGCGCCGCTGGAGGAGTCCATCGCCCTCTATGAGGAAGGCGCCCGGCTGAAGGCCCATTGCGAATCTCGCCTGAAGGCCGCCCAGCTGCGTGTCGAGAAGATCGTGGTCGGCCCGGACGGCCAGGCCAAGGGCGTCGAGGCGGCGTCGTTCGAATGATCTTTCGTCGTCTCGTGACGGTGATGAGTGGTCGGTCGTCTTGACCCGCGTCATCGCCGCCAACTCGCCTGAACAGGCGGTGATCGACCGCGTGGGAGAGGTCGCGGATCTGGTCACGGTCGCGCTGGACGAACTGCTGCCGCGCGCCGAGGGGCCGGAATCGCGTCTGACCGAGGCGATGCGCTATGCGGCGCTGGGCCCGGGCAAACGCTTGCGTCCCTTCTTTGCGCTGGAGGCCGCGCGGCTGTTCGACATCGACGAACGGTCGGTGCTGCGGGCCGCCTGCGCCCTGGAATGCGTCCACGCCTATAGCCTGGTCCACGACGACCTGCCGTGCATGGACGACGACGACATGCGGCGCGGCCGCCCGACCGTCCACCGCGCCTATGACGAGGCGACGGCGGTGCTGGCCGGCGATGCGTTGCAGACCGCCGCCTTCGACATCATCCTGCATGAAGACACGCACGAGGATGCGATCGTGCGCTGCGAACTGGCGGCGCGGCTGTCGCTGGCGTCGGGCGCGCGGGGCATGGCGGGCGGTCAGATGATCGACCTTCTGGGCGTGCGCGACGACCTGGGCGGGGTGGCGCGGATGCAGCGGCTGAAGACCGGCGCCCTGTTCGCCTATGCGTTTGAAATCCCGCTGATCGTCGCCGACGCCTCGGCCCTGCATCGCCACGCCCTGATCAGCTTCGCCCATGACGTGGGCCTGGCCTATCAGATCGTCGACGACATTCTGGATGCGGAAGGTTCCGCCGAGGAAATGGGCAAGGCGGCCGGCGGCAAGGACGCGGCTCTGGGCAAGACCAACTTCGTCACCCTGCTGGGTCTGGAAGAGGCGCGGCACCGGGTCGCCCACCTGGCCGACCAGGCCCGCTCGCATCTCGAGCCCTTCGGCCAGGACGCCGAAATCCTCAAGGCCAGCGTGGACTTTGTGCTAAAGCGCCGGTCCTGATAGGAAACCTGACCTGTTTCGACGGGTTGAGACAAGAAGACCTTCAAGGTTCCGCCCGATGCCCGACACCCCCCTGCTCGACACCGTCAAGATTCCCGCCGACATGCGGGGCTTCGACATCGCCCAGCTGAAACAGCTGGCCGAAGAGGTGCGGGCCGAGACCATCGACGCGGTGTCCGTCACCGGCGGGCATCTGGGGGCCGGGCTGGGCGTGGTCGAACTGACCACGGCGCTGCACCATGTGTTCGAGACGCCAAACGACATCCTGATCTGGGACGTCGGGCATCAGTGCTATCCGCACAAGATCCTGACCGGGCGGCGCGACCGCATCCGCACCCTGCGTCAGGGCGGCGGCCTGTCCGGCTTCACCAAGCGCAGCGAGAGCGAATACGATCCGTTCGGCGCCGCCCACGCCTCGACCTCGATCAGCGCCGCCCTGGGCTTCGCCGCCGCGCGCGACCAGAAGGGCGGAAAGAACCGCGTCGTGGCCGTGATCGGCGACGGCTCCATGTCGGCGGGCATGGCCTATGAGGCGATGAACAACGCCGCCGAGGCCACCAATGGTCAGCTGATGGTCATTCTGAACGACAACGACATGTCCATCGCCCCGCCGGTCGGCGGGATGAGCGCCTATCTGGCCGGGCTGGTGTCCGGCGGCGCCTATCAGAACGTGCGGCGGCTGGGGAAATCGGTGGCCCAGCATCTGCCGCGTCCGTTCCGCAAGGCGGCCAAGAAGGCCGAGGAATATGCGCGCGGCATGGTGACGGGCGGCACCTTCTTCGAGGAGCTGGGCTTCTATTATGTCGGCCCCATCGACGGGCACGACATGGATAATCTGGTGCCGATCCTGAAGAAGGCGGCGGCCATCGAGGATCGGCCCGTGCTGGTTCACGTCGTGACGCAGAAGGGCAAGGGCTACGCCCCCGCCGAATCCAGCGCCGACAAGCTCCATGCGGTGGTCAAGTTCGACGTGGTGTCGGGCAAACAGGCCAAGGCCGTGTCGAACGCCCCCAGCTACACCAAGGTGTTCGGGACCGAGCTGATCAAACACGCCAAGATCGATCCGACCGTGGTGGCCATCACCGCCGCCATGCCCTCGGGCACGGGTCTGGATCTGTTCGGCCAGGCCTTCCCCGAACGGACATTCGACGTCGGCATCGCCGAACAGCACGCCGTGACCTTTGCGGCCGGTCTGGCGGCGGACGGGATGAAGCCCGTCTGCGCCATCTATTCGACCTTCCTGCAACGCGGTTACGACCAAGTGGTCCACGACGTGGCCATCCAGTCCCTGCCGGTGCGGTTCGCGATGGACCGGGCTGGGCTGGTCGGGGCCGACGGTTCGACCCATGCCGGATCGTTCGACATCGGCTTCATGGGCGCGCTGCCGGGCATGGTGCTGATGGCGGCTTCGGACGAAGCCGAACTGGCGGCGATGATCTCGACGTCCCTGGCCATCGACGACCGCCCCAGCGCCTTCCGCTATCCGCGCGGCGACGGGGTGGGCGTGGACATCCCCGAACTGGCCGCGCCGCTGGAAATCGGCAAGGGCCGGATCGTGCGCGAAGGAACCTCGGTCGCCATCCTGTCGCTGGGCACGCGGTTGCAGGAATCGCTGAAGGCGGCGGACCTGCTGGCGGCCAAGGGCGTGTCCGCGACCGTGGCCGACGCCCGTTTCGCCAAACCGCTGGACGCCGATCTGATCCTGCGTCTGGCGCGCGAGCACGAGGCCTTGATCACCGTGGAGGAAGGCGCAATGGGCGGCTTCGGCGCCTTCGTGCTGCAGCTTCTGGCGGAAAAGGGCGCGCTGGATCGCGGCCTGAAGGTCCGCACCCTGAACCTGCCGGACATCTTCCAGGATCAGGATTCGCCTGCGGCTATGTACGCCAAGGCGGGACTGAACGCCGAACATATCGCCGCCGCCTCCCTGACCGCCCTGGGCGTCGAGGCGTCGAGGGCCGCGCGCGCCTAAAACGGACCCCTTCAGGCCCGGTCGCGAATCCGCATTCCGCCCGGCCCCTTGCTGTCGACCTCGAACCGGCCCGTGGCGCGGATCAGGTCGGACAGTTTGGCGTAGCCATAGGTGCGCTGGTCGAAATCGGGATAGGCGTTACGCAGCCGATTGCCGATGGCCCCGGCGGAGACCCAGCCGTCGCCGTCCTCGTCCATGTCGGCGATGACCGAGGCGATCAGGCGCGTCGCCTCGGTCGGCTTGCGCTTGGCGGGCGCGGGTTCGGCGGCGGTCTTCTTGCCGGCGTCGCCGTCCGGCTCGGCCTGGGTGGTCAGGTTCTCGGTATAGATGAAGCGGGTGCAGGCCTGGCGGAAACTTTCGGGCGTCTTCTGTTCGCCGAAGCCATAGACGTCCACGCCCTCTTCGCGGATGCGCGCGGCCAGACGGGTGAAGTCGGAGTCCGACGACACCAGGCAGAAACCGTCGAACCGCCCCGAATGCAGCAGGTCCATGGCGTCGATCACCAGGGCGATGTCGCCCGAATTCTTGCCCTTGGTGTTGGCGAAATTCTGCTGGGGCTGGATGGCCCAACGCGCCAGAACCTTAGTCCAGCCGGCGATCTGGGCGCTGGAAAAGTCGCCATAGACCCGCCGCGCCGAAGCCTCGCCCAGGGTCGCGATTTCCGTGAACAGAGCCTCCGCGATACGGGCCGAGGCGTTTTCCGCGTCGATCAGAACGGCGAGGCGCGCCGGCTTTCCATTGGCCATGAGGTGGGGATCCTTGCGTTGGCGGGGGAAGAGAACAGCCTATAGCTGGCCCATGGTGTTGTCGTGGTCGACGGCCTGTTTCTTAAGCCAGGCGACGAAGGCGGTGGCGCTGGGCGACGGCGGCCGGTCGCGCGGCTGGACCACGAAATAGGCGAAGCCCACCGCTTCGGACCCGTCGGCGAAGGGCGCGACCAGCCGGCCGGCGTTCAGATCGGCCTGGGCCAGGGTGCGCTTGGCCAGGGCGACGCCGCGTCCGGCCATCGCCGCCTCGATCAACAGACCGGACTGGTTGAAGCGCGAACCGCGACGGGGATCGGGATGGCGCACCCCGCGCGCCTTCAGCCACATGGCCCAGTCCGGGCGGCTGGGGTCGCCGTCGTTGGACATGTCGTGCAGCAGCGTATGGCGCGCCAGGTCGGCCGGCGAACGTAGGGGCGGCTCGCCGTTCATCAGGGCGGGCGCGCAGACCGGCAAGACTGTCTCGGTCATCAGCCGCTGGACCATCAGGCCCGGATAGTCGCCGGGGCCGTAACGGACGGCCAGATCGACCTTTCCCTCCGACAGGTCGGCGGGCTCCATGTCGGCGGAAATCCACAGCTCGATCTCGGGATGGGCCGCGTGGAAGTCGTCCATGCGCGGCATCAGCCATTTGGAGGCGAAGCTGGGCGCCACGCTGATCGACACCTGACGGCGGCGCGGCGGCTCCCGCAACAGGGCCGAGGCGTCCATCAGCCGCTCGAACCCCTCGCGCAGCAGGGGGACCGAAGACCGGCCCAGGTCGGTCAGTTGCAGGCCGCGCGCCTCGCGCACGAACAGGGGGCCGCCCACCGTCTCCTCAAGCAGGCGGATCTGTTGGCTGACGGCGCCGGGCGTGACCGACAGTTCGTCGGCGGCGCGCGAGAAGTTCAGATGCCGGGCGGCGGACTCGAAGGCGCGCAGGGCGTTCAGGGGAAGCAGGGGACGGGCCATAGGCTTTAGAAATCCTATCGATGCGGCGATGGCAATGCGCTTGACGGCGCCCATGGACAAGCGGGGGCGGCGGCGTCACTTAGGCGACGCCTAATTTCTCGCCAGAAAGCACCGCCTTGTCCGCTACGCCGTCCGTCATCGACCTGATCGGGAACACGCCCCTGGTGCGGCTGAACCGCCTGTCTGACCAGACGGGGTGCGAGATCCTGGGCAAGGCCGAGTTCATGAACCCCGGCGGCTCGATCAAAGACCGGGCGGCCCTGTCCATCGTGCGCGCCGCGCGAACCTCGGGCGCGTTGAAGCCCGGCGGAACGGTGGTGGAAGGCACAGCGGGCAACACCGGGATCGGACTGGCCCTGGTCGGGGCGGCGCTGGGCCACCCGGTCGTCATCGTCATGCCCCGAACCCAGTCCGAAGAGAAGAAGGCCGCCATCCGCTCTCTGGGCGCGCGCCTGGTCGAGGTGGACGCCGCCCCCTTCTCCAGTCCCAACCATTTCGTCCACTATTCCAGCCGTGTGGCCGCCGAGTTGAACGACAGCGAAGCGGCCGGCGCGATCTGGGCCAATCAGTTCGACAACACCGCCAATCGCGACGCCCACTATCATGGCACCGGGCCGGAAATCTGGGCCCAGACGGGCGGCCGGATCGACGCCTTCGTCTCGGCCGTGGGGTCGGGGGGCACCCTGGCCGGCGTCTCGGCCTATCTGCGGGAACGCAAGCCCGAGGTGACGACAGCCCTGGCCGATCCGGCGGGCGCGGCCCTGTTCAACTGGTACACGGAAGGCCGGATGGCGGGCGAGGGGTCGTCCATCACCGAGGGGATCGGCGTGGCGCGCATCACCGGCAATCTTGAAGGCTTCCGGCCCGACCGCGCCTATCGAATCGAGGATGCGGAGTTTCTGCCGATCCTGTTCGATCTGGTGCAGCACGAAGGATTGTCGCTGGGCGGCTCGGCGGGGGTCAATATCGCCGGGGCCGTGCGGCTGGCGCGCGACATCGGGCCGGGCAAGACCATCGTGACCTGCCTGTGCGATCCGGGCTCGCGCTATGCGTCCAAGCTGTTCAACCCCGAATTCCTGCGGTCGAAGGGCCTGCCGGTTCCGGGGTGGATCTGACCGCTACTTCGCCTTCTCCTCCGCGATCCAGGCGTCCATCCGGCGGTCCAGCAGGTCCAACGGCAGGGGGCCTTCGGTCAGCAGGGCGTCGTGGAAGGTGCGGACGTTGAACTTCGGTCCCAGTTCGCGTTCGGCCCGTTGGCGGATTTCGCGCAGCCGGATTTCCCCGATCTTGTAGGCCGTCGCCTGGCCGGGCCAGCCGATGTAGCGTTGCAGCTCGGTCTCGATATTGTGCGGGGCCAGGGCGGAGTTGTCGCGGAAACAGGCGCGCGCCTGTTCTTCGGACCAGCCCAGCCAGTGCAGGCCTGTGTCGGCCACCAGGCGACAGGCGCGCCACATCTCATAGGACAGGCGGCCGAACCGTTCGTAAGGCGTGCGATAGAAGCCCATTTCCTCGCCCAGGAACTCGGAATACAGGCCCCAGCCTTCGGTGAAGGCGGTGACGTTGGCCTGACGTCGGAAATAGGGCTGGTCCGCCGCCTCCTGCTGCAGGGCGATCTGGACGTGGTGGCCGGGCACCGCCTCGTGCAGGGTCAGGGCCGGCAGTTCGTACAGCGGCCGCTGGTCCAGCTTGGACGTGTTGACGATGTAGTGGGCCGCCACGCCGTTCTGCATCGAGCCGGGATTGTAGCGGCCGGTGGTGTAGTTGGCCTCGATCTGCGGCGGGACCGGCTCCACATCGTAGGGCAGGCGGGGCAGGGTGGCGAAAAGGGGCGGCAGGCCGCCGTCGGCCCGCTTGGCCATTTCCGACGCCTTCTCCAGCAGTTCTTCGCGGCTATGGGCGTAGAATTGCGGATCGGTGCGCAGGAAGTTCAGGAAGCCCGCGAAATCGCCGGTCCAGCCGGCGGCGCGCATCTCGATCTCCATGCGGGCGCGGATGCGGGCGACCTCGTCCAGGCCGATCTGGTGAATCTGGTCCGGCGTCAGGTCGGTGGTGGTGTGGCCGCGCACCAGATAGGCGTACATGGCCTTGCCGCCGGGCCGATCGCCCAGGCCCGGCTCGACCGGCGCCTTGGGCAGATAGTCGGTTTCCAGGAAGGCCAGCCAGGCGCGCCGCGCCGGCACGATGACCGAGGCGACGGCCTCGGCGCCCTGGGCCTGCAAACGGGCCTTTTCGGCGGCGGGCACGCTGGCGGGCAGGGTGGCGAAGGGCTCCATCAGGGGCTCGGCGTCGGGCGTCGTCGCCACGTCGTTGCGAGCCAGTTGGATGGCGCTTTCGGTTACGGACCGGGCCTGGAGCATGCCGGTCTGAAGGCCGCGCCGGGCGTTCTCGGTCGTCTGGGCGTACAGGGTTCCGAAACCTCGGATGAGCTGGATGTAGGCCTCGGCTTCGGCGATCGAGTTCAGCCGGGTCGCGCCGCCGATGTAGATCGCCCAGGTTCCCGGCCCGCCCTCGCTGTCGAAGGCCAATCGTCCGGTGTCGTAGTCCAGCCCCTCCAGGCTGCGGTTCAGGGTGTAGAGCAGGAAGTCGCGGTTGATCGTGCCGGCGTGGGAAAGACTTGCCGGGTCTATGGCGTTCAGTCTGGAGACGAAGGCTTCCAGCGGCGCGCGCTGGGCCAATTCGAACGATCGGCTGAGGTCCGGCGTCCGCGCCATGGCCGCGACGTCGCCCTCGCTGGCGGCGGTGAAGGGGTCGGTCGCCTTCAGATAGGTTTCATAGTCCGCGATCAGGCCGTTCAGCGCCGTATCGGCCGCGGTGGCGGCGGCGGGCGGCGGGCTCTGCGTCTGGGCCATTACGACGACGGGCGCGGCGCCCGACAACAGGGCGGCTGCGACGGCCAGGTGCGAAATCTTCATGGAAACCCCTTCCGAACAGTCCGCGCAGGCAACGCGACGGGGAAGGGCGCGTCAAGTCATCCGCACGCGGCGAAGAACCGCTCGACGTTGGCTTGAGATCCCGGCTGGGCTGCCAGGGGCTCGCGGTTGTCGCCATGCCACAGGGCCAGCCATCCCAGGCGACGGAACCGCTGGAACACGGGGTCTTTGGCTTGGGCGTCGGCGGTCACATACTGTCCCTCGTGGATGCCTGCAGGCTCCGATCGGGCCGGATAGCGTTCGTCGTCGCCGCCAGATTCGATGTGCAGGACGCGCGCGGGCTTGTCGAAGACGGCCGCCAGCTCGAGCTTGCCCGTGCCGCCCTGGCAGATCAGCTGCAGCTTCAGGTCGTCGCTGTCGGGCTGACCATAGGCCAGGGTGATTTCTTGCCCGTCCTGATCCAGCAGCCAGTCGTAGCCGGGCGTGGGGGCCGGCGCCCCGGTCGAGGCGGCCTGGGGGGACAGCGTCGTCACGCCGCCGCCGCTGGCGCAGGCCGACAAGGCTGCGGCCAGCGCCGCCAGACTCAGCAGCGACAGGGTCGAACGGGGCGAAGACGGCAGGCGCATGGTCGATTCCTTATCCCGAGCAACGGTCGGCGAACCGGCGCAGCTTGGCAAGGTGAGACCGCTCGACGGTGACGAGGTTCTGGCTCTCGCCGACCGCCACGGTCATGCGGCCGCCGACGACAAAGGCGGCGAAGACGGGGTGATCGACGGGCAGGGTCGTTTCTAGCTTGTCGCCGCGCCCCGCTCGCGCTTCGGCCGTGGCGGTCGCTGAGCCTGCGGTGATCCGCGCAAAGCCCGAAACGGGATCGGAACCATAGACCGCGACAGTCACCACACCCGATCCGGGCTGGCATTGCAGGGTGGCCTTCAGGTCGGGGCTGTCGGGCCTTTCGTTGGCCAGGACCATGGGGCCCGATCCCTCGTACAGCGTCCATGTCCAACCGGCGGAGGCGGGATTGGGACCCGGAGCGGAGGATTGCAGCGCCAGGGCCAGCAGGGCCGGGAAGAAGACACCCATGCGTCGGTTCCGCAGACGACGCGAAACGCCGCGCCGCGCCGAATGTCGTCGGGCGCGGCGCGAACTGCAATAGGCGACGGCGGTCGCCGGGCGACGTTCGACGTCAGAAGGGGCTGAACCGCTCCACCAGGCTCTGCGCAGCCGGGGCCGACTGGATGCGGCTGATGTCACCACGACCGCCGTAGGAGATGCGCGCCTCGGCGATCTGGGTGTGGTTGATGGCGTTGGCCGAGGAGATGTCCTCGGGCCGCACGATGCCGGCGACAGTCAGTTCGCGCACCTCCCGGTTGGTGCGGACCTCCTGGCGGCCCTGGATCACCAGGTTGCCGTTGGCCAGGACGTCAGTGACAACGGCGGCGATGGTCAGCGAGACCTTCTCGGCGCGGTTGACCGAGCCGGTTCCGGCGGATTTGGAGCCGCCCTCCAGGCCGATCATGTTGGAGGGGTCGAAGTCGCCGGGCAGGACCCGGCCCAGGCTGCTTTCCAGACCGAACAGGTGCGACACTCCGCCCGACGCCTGGTTGGAGCGCGACCGCTGGGTGGAGTTCTGGGTCTGGGCGCGATCGTCGATATCGATCTTGACGGTCAGGATGTCTCCGACGTGGCGGGCGCGCTGGTCGCCGAAGAAGGTGCGGGCGCCGACGCGCCACAGGCTGTTGGCGCTGGCGGGCGTGGCCTCGCGCGTCGCCGGCGCCGGCAGATAGGCCTGCTGCGTCGGCACCAGGGCGGCGGGATAGCCGATCGGCGCAAGCTCCGGGCCGCGAACGGCCTCGATGGCGGTGGAGCAGGCGGCCAGCGGGGCGAGGGCGGCGAGGATCAGGACGGTCTTACGCATGACTGGATTTCCCTAGCGGGCGGCGAACTGTTGGGGGTTGGCGCGGGCCTGGTCGGCGGCGGGGCCGGCGACGGCCTGTCCTGGTCCGGTGGCGACCGCGTCGATAAGGCGGTTGGACGAGACGTTCATGATCGCCAGCGGCTCTCCGGCCGCGGCGTTGCGCATGGCCTTGCCCATGACGCTCAGGTTCACGCCGCCCACCTGATAGGTCACGCGGACCATGTCGTTGCGGGCGATGACCTGCTGGCCGGCGCCGGCCGGACGATAGGCGGCGCGAATCTGGGGAGCGGCGGCTTCCAGACTGGCGGCGGTGGCGGGCGCCTGGTCTGCGGTCTGAACGGGCGCCAGGGCGCGGCGAACGACTACGCGGCGCAGGCCGTTGGGATTGCTCCACTCCAGCCCGGCCTGGCTGGCCAAGGCCTGAAGCTGTCCGGCTTCCAGCACCACGGATGGGCCGACGCGTTCGGCCACCGCGACGTTTGCGGCGGCCCCGGCACCCTCGAACAGGTCGCCCAGGGTGACGCGTCCGTCGTCGTCGACGGGGTTGGCGCGCAGCACGACCGGCGCGGCCAGGGCAGGGGCGGCGACGGCGATCAGGATCGCGCTCAGCGCGGCGTTCAGGGCGACGATGCGGCGAAGACGGGCCATGATCTAGCTCTTGATCTGCGAGGTGACCGACAGCATCTGGTCGGCCGTGCTGATGACCTTGGAATTCATCTCATAGGCGCGCTGGGCGATGATCAGGTCGCTGATCTCGGTGACGGCGTCGACGTTCGAGGCCTCGGTGTAGGCCTGCATGATCTGACCGAAGCCGACGTCTCCGGGCGTGCCGACGATGGCCGGACCGGACGCGGCGGTCTCCAGCAGCAGATTGTCCCCGATCGCTTCCAGACCTGCCTCGTTGAAGAAGTTCGCCAGTTCGATCTGGCCCACGGTGGTCGGAGTCGGCTGGCCCGACTGCGTCACCTGGACCAAGCCCGTCTTGGAGATGGACACCTTGGTCGCGTCCTGCGGAATGGTGACCGCCGGTTCCAGCAGATAGCCGTCGTCCGTGACCATCTGGCCTTCCGGATTGACCTGCAGATTGCCGGCGCGGGTGTAGGCCTTTTCGCCCGAAGGCAGGCTGATCTGGAAATAGCCCTTGCCGTCGATGGCCATGTCGTAGGGATTGCCGGTCGCCTGTGGCGTGCCCTGCTCGGTCAGACGATAGACGGCGCCCGCCTTGACGCCTGCGCCGATCTGGATGCCGGTTGGAACGACGGTGCCCGAACTGGACGACTGCGCGCCCATGCGCTCGACGTTCTGATACAGCAGGTCCTGGAACTCGGCGCGCTGCTTCTTGAAGCCCACCGTGTTCATGTTGGCGATGTTGTTGGAGATGACCTCCACGTTCAACTGCTGGGCGGCCATGCCCGAGGCGGCGGTGCGAAGTGCGCGCATCTTCTTAGGCTCCCTTACGCGGCCTTGCCGAGGCGCTCGACGGCGCGACGGCTGAGGTCGTTGGTGTTTTCGATCATCCGCGTGACGCTCTCGTAGGCGCGGCTGATCTCGATCAGATTGGTGATTTCGATCAGGGGGTTGACGTTGGAGGACTCCAGCGCCCCCTGGTGAATCTGGGCGTCCGCCGCCTCGATCGGCTTGGTGTTGGAACGGTTGCGGTACAGGCCGTCGCCGCCCTTCTCCAGGGCGCCCAGCGCCTCGAACCGCACGACCGACAGGCGGCCTGTGACCTGGCCCTGCTGGGTGATGGTGCCGTCGGCGCCGACCGTAGGCGGGCCGCGTTCGGTGTCCAGAACGATCTCGGCGCCGTCGGCCAGCACGGCCTGGCCCTGTTTGGTGGTCAGCCGCCCTTCCGGATCGGTGGTGAAGGCGCCGTCGCGGGTGTAGGCCTCGCCATTCGTTCCATCGCGGACGGTGAAGAAGGCGCCTTCGCCGGCGATGGCGAAGTCCAGGGTACGGCCGGTCTGGGCCATCGATCCCTGGCGGAAGTCGCGGCCCACGCCGTTGTCCAGAACGAAGCTGGCGGAGGGACGGATGGCGTCGTTGCGGGCGCGCTGACCCACTTCGGCGCTGACCATCAGCTGCTCGACCTTGAAGCCGGTCGTGTCGGCGTTGGCGACGTTGTTGGCCACGATGTCCAGCTCGCGGCGCAAGGTCATCTGACGCGACAGTCCGATATAGGCAGCGTTTTCCACGAGAGGCGTGCTCCTTCGTCCATCGTCTCGCAACGGCCGTGCCAACAGGGTTAATTCAGGCGGAGTGCGGCTTTGAGCGGCAGTGGCCCGGTCGGAGCCCGGCAAATCCTGCCCATTGTAAACGCCGCGTTAACCAAACCCGGTCGATCTTCCCCATGAGATTCTCCGGGGCGCGCGCATGTTCAAGTTCGGCAAGAAGAAGGGCGACGCGAGCGCGGACGCGGCCCTGCCCGCCGTTCAGGAGGGCGAAGCCGCAGAGGGCGATACCGCCGCGCCCAAGAAAAAGAAACTGCCGCTGCTGTTCATCATCGCGCCGGTCGCGCTTCTGGTGCTGGGCGGCGGCGGCGCGGCCGCCTTCTTCATGATGCAGCCCAAGCCGGCCGAGGCGCACGGCGCGGACGGCGACAAGGCCGCCGAGGGCGAGCACGGCAAGCCGGAAAAGAAAGAGGAGAAGAAGGGCGGTCACGGCGGCGGGGGCGGCGAGGCCGATCCGGCGCTTGGCAAGATCGCGGACGGACCGGACGGCGTGACCTTCTACACCCTGCCGGACATGGTGATGAACATCCAGTCGGCGGACGGCCGGCCCACTTTCCTGAAGCTGGAGCTGACGCTGGAGATGCACGACGCCTCGGTGGCGACCCATCTGCAGGAGGAGATGCCGCGCCTGCAGGACATGTTCACCGGCTTCGTGCGCGAACTGCGCCCCGAGGACCTCAGCGGTTCGGCCGGCACCTATCAGCTGCGGGCGGAAATCCTGCGTCGCGTCAATCTGATCGCCGCACCGGGCAAGGTCGACGCCGTGCTGATCGAAGAAATGCTGGTGCAGTAACCGATGACCGACGCGGCGCAACTCGATCCGTTCGGCGGTCTGGGCGATCCCAGCGACAGCCTGTCCGAACGCGTCCTGAACCAGGACGAGATCGACAGCCTGCTGGGCTTCGACCTGGGTGATGACGACGGGTCCGAAAAGTCAGGCATCCGCGCCATCATCAACTCGGCGCTGGTGTCCTACGAACGCCTGCCGATGCTGGAGATCGTGTTCGACCGCCTGGTGCGGCTAATGACGACCAGCCTTCGCAACTTCACCTCCGACAACGTCGAGGTGTCGCTGGACAACATCTCCTCGATCCGGTTCGGCGACTATCTGAACTCCATCCCCCTGCCGGCGATCCTGGCGGTGTTCCGGGCCGAGGAGCTGGACAACTACGGCCTGCTGACGGTCGATTCCAACCTGATCTATTCGATCGTGGACGTGCTGCTGGGCGGCCGTCGGGGCACCGCCGCCCTGCGGATCGAGGGGCGACCCTACACCACCATCGAGCGGGTGCTGGTGCAGCGGATGGTCGAGGTGGTGCTGAACGACGCCCGCCAGGCGTTCGAGCCGCTGACCCCCGTGCATTTCAATCTGGACCGGCTGGAGACCAACCCCCGCTTCGCCGCCATCGCGCGCCCGGCCAATGCGGCCATCCTGATCAAGCTGCGGATCGACATGGAGGACCGCGGCGGCCGGATCGAGCTGCTGCTGCCCTATGCGACGCTGGAGCCGATCCGCAAGATGCTGTTGCAGCAGTTCATGGGCGAGAAGTTCGGCCGCGACAACATCTGGGAAGGCCACCTGGCCACCGAGATCTGGACCACCGAGACCGAGGTGCGCGCCGTCCTGGACGAGCAGCAGATGCCTCTGTCGAATGTGCTGAACCTGAAGGTCGGCGACACCCTGATGCTGAACGCCACGCCGGATTCGGAGGTGTCGATCCGCGCGGGCTCCATCCCCCTGACCACCGGCCGCATGGGCCGAAAGGGCCAGCACATCGCTGTCCGCGTCGAAGGTCCGGTCAATCCGGAAGTCGCCACTCGCCTGAAAGGACCCCGCTGATGGCCGGAATGATCATGGATGCGGTGCTGATGCTGCTGCTCGTCGCGGCGGTGGGCTATGGCGTCAAGCTGGAGCGCAAGCTGGCGGCCCTGCGCGCCGGGCAACTGGCCTTCGCCCAGGCGGTCGGCGAGCTGAACGCCGCCGCCGGCCGGGCGGAGAACGCCCTGGCCACCCTCAGGGCGTCGGGCCAGGAGACGGACCTGCTGCACGACCGGATCATCAAGGCGCGCGAGGTCAAGGCGCAGCTTGAAACCCTGATCGCCCGCGCGCCGGTCCAGGCCGCGCGGACCGAAGAGGCCGCGCCTCGCCTGGAGGTCGTGCGCCAGCCGGCCGTTGTCGCCGCTCCGACTACCGCAACCCTGCCCGAAGACGACGAACGCGCACGGCGCATGGCCGCCTTGGCCGAGCGTATCCAGGGCATGGCCGGCCCGGCGACCACCCAGCGCGCGGCGCCGGCTGGTCGCGACAATGTCGCGGCCATCGTCCAGGCGCTGACGGCGGGTCGTTCCGCTAACCATGCCGCCAAACAAAGCCTCAACGCCGCGCGTCGTAATCTCGACGACGATCTGTTCGCCGCCTGAGTTCGGAACCCCTAGTCCATGGCCCGCATCCCCCGCCTTCTGCCCTTGATCGCCGTCGCCATTGGCGGGGTCGTCGCCGTGCGCGCCATCGGCGTGGCGCCCGGTCTGTTCGACGGCGCCAAGGCCTGGGCCGAGGATGCGACCGCCGCAGCCGCCGTGGGCGGCGCGCCCAAACCCGCCCTGCCGACCGCCTGCGCCCTGACGCCGGAACAGTTGGCCCAGCAGGCGGGCATTTCGCCGGCCGAACTGAAGATCATCCAGTCCCTGTCGCAGCGCCGCAGCCAGTTGGACGCGCGCGATCAGGACTTCGCCACCACCCTGCCTCTGATGGTCGCCGCCGAGCAGAAGCTGGACGCCAAGGTCCAGGCGCTGGAGGCGCTGAAGGCCGAGATGAAGCAGATGCTGGGTCAGGTCGACGAGCGCGAGAAGGCCGAGATCGACCGTCTGGTCCAGGTCTATTCCGCCATGCGGCCGAAAGAAGCCGCACCCGTCATGGCCACGCTGGAGGACCGAGTGCGCCTGCCCGTCGCCGCCGCCATGCGCCCGCGCACCCTGGCCGCCATCATGGCCCAGATGACGCCGGCCCAGGCCCGAGAACTGACCGAGAAACTGGCCGCCCGCTTCCAGGCCCAGCAGATGGCCGCCCGCGCCGCCGCCGCCGAGGCCGCGACCCCGCCGCCGACGCCTGCGCCGGCCCAGAACGCCGCCCCGACAGCCGCCCCTGCCGCGACGCCCGCCGCCAACGCCGCGCCCAACGCGACGCCGACGGCGACCCCGGCCGCGCGTCCGGCTCAGCCCCGCTCGGCCCAGGTCCGTCCCGCCTCGCGCCCGGCCGCCCGTCCGCCGGTGCGTCGCCCGGCTGCTGCGGCGACGCCCGCTCCGACCACGCCCCAGCCGTATCAGCCCTCGGGCGCGGCTAACGCCCAGCCCCGTCAGACGGTGCAATAACCCAGGCGGCGGTTTCGGTTGGCAGGCGCGGCGCGTCCGGCTATCACCGCGCCTTTCAACGACCCGAGCGTACCGCAACCATGTCCGACACGCCTCCCGACCGCCTCTCGGTGGATCCGTCCAGCCCGTATCACGATGCGGACGTGCTGCAGCGCGGCGTCGGCATCCGCTTCAAGGGCGAGGAAAAGACCAACGTCGAGGAATATTGCGTGTCCGAGGGCTGGGTGCGTCTGGCCCTGGGCAACCGCGTGGATCGCAAGGGCAAGGCTCTGACTGTCAAGCTGCAAGGTCCGGTCGAACCCTATTTCCAGCACGGCTGAATCGGGAATAGGGTCCGGCTCCCTGTTTCGGAGCCCGCCATGTCCCTTCGCCTGCCGACCGCCAGCGCCCTGACCGGCAGATTTCTGGTTCCCGGTGTTCTGGCCCTGACCGTGGCGATGACCGCCCCCCTGGCTCAGGCGCAGGACGGCGCCACCATCCAGCGCGCGAGCGACATCCGCGATGCGGCGCTGCGCTCCAACATCGCCCTGGACTACGTCACCCAGCTGACGACCCGTTTCGGCGCCCGTCCCGCCGGTTCGGCCGCCGAACAGCAGGCCGCAGCCTGGGCCGCCGACTATCTGCGCGCCCACGGGTTCCAGAACGTCCGCATCGAGGAATTCCCGCTGATCGGCTGGGAGCGAGGCGAAAGCACGGCCGCTATCGTCGGCGACCATCCGCAGGCCCTTGTCGCCGCCGCCCTTGGACATTCGCCCGCCACGCCGCGCGGCGGAGTGGAGGCGGACGTGGTTCGCTTCACGACGCTGGAAGATCTCCAAGCCGCGCCCGAGGCCGCCGTGCGCGGCAAGATCGTCTATATCGATCTGGGGCAGATGCGGCCCATGCAGGACGGTTCCGGCTATGGCCCCCAGACGCGCGTGCGCGGCGCAGGGCCGGGCGTGGCGGCCGCCAAGGGGGCTGCGGCCTTCGTTATGCGCTCGGTCGGGTCGGACATGGATCGGATGCCCCACACAGGCACCACCCGCTACGTCGACGGCAAGCCGACCATCCCTGCCTTTGCTCTGGCCGCGCCCGACGCCGACCAGGTCAGCCGTCTGGTCGCCATGGGCCAGCCGGTGCGGATGCGTCTGACCTCGACTGCCCGGACCTATGAGACCCACAGCCAGAACGTGATCGGCGACCTGCCCGGCGCCAGCCGCCCGGACGAGATCATCGTCCTCGGCTCGCACATGGACAGCTGGGACCTGGGAACGGGCGCCATCGACGACGGGGCGGGCGGCGCCATAACGGTGGCGGCGGCCAAGGCCATCGCCGACAGCGGCCGTCGCCCGGCTCGCACCATCCGCGTCATCTTCTACGGCTCCGAAGAGGTGGCCCAGCCCACGCCGCAAACCGGCAACGGGGGCGGCGTCTACGCCCGGGCGCAAGGCGCGGCCCTGGACAAGCACATCGTCGCCGGAGAAAGCGATTTCGGCGCCGACCGCGTCTACGCCCTGCGTCTCCCGGCCGGGGCCCAAGGCTCGGATTTCCAGAAGGCGGCCAGCCGCGTCCTCTATCCCATCGGCGTCCTGGCTTCCCAGCAGGTGGAAACCGAAGGCGGCGTGGATGTCGGACCGATGGGGCCGCTGGGCGTGCCCTTCTTCGGCCTGGCCCAGGACGGGACCCGCTATTTCGACCTGCACCATACGGCCAACGACACGTTGGACAAGATCGACCCGGCCCAACTGAGTCAGAACGTCGCCGCCTGGGCCGGTCTGATCTGGCTGATCGCTGATTCCGACGTCGACTTCCGCGCCATGAAGCCCGCCGCTGCCTCAGCGGCGCCCTCGGCCCACTGAGGCGCTTGGCCCTTCGGATCGGTTCTGGCTATACAGCCGGGCCGGTTCGCGGGCATGGCGAAACTGGTAGACGCAACGGACTTAAAATCCGTCGGGCGCAAGCCCTTGCCGGTTCGACCCCGGCTGCCCGCACCATCCGCCGACTTCGTCCAGAAGCGTCCCTTCTTCGCCTCAACGTCCGGCCATTCGGGCGGCCTGGCGCTCCAGATCGTCGGCGCGGCGCAGCATTTCATCGGCGCGGGCGGGCAGGGAACCGGACAGGGCGCGCAGTTCCGCGTCCGTCACCGTGTTTCCGCGCGCGCGGTTCTCGGCGATCTGGCGCGCCCGATAATTCGGGTCCTGGAGGCGGACGCTTTCCGTTCGCATCTGGGCCGCGCCGGCCCGCATCTGTTCGGCGCCGCGGGCCAGGTCTGCGCCTCCGCGACGTTCGGCCTGGCGAGCCTGCTGCTGCGCCCGTTCTCCGGCGAGGCGGGCGTCTTGGGCCTGGCGTCGCGCCTCCACCGCCTGTCGTCTGGCCTCGACGGCCTGTTGGCGGGCGTCGGCGGCGCGGGCGCGGACATCGGCGGCGATCTGGCGCGCTTCCTCGGCCATTTGCTCGTCCTCCGGCGAACCGTTGACGGTGTAGGTGTAGGTGTAGCTGACGCTCCTTGAAGGCGGAGCGGGGTGCGCGGGCGGAGACGGAGGCGCGGGCGGAGCCGGGACCAGGGCGCTCGAAGGCCAGGACGGGACAGGCGGCGGGGCAGGCGGCGGGGCCGGAGGCGCTGGCGGGGCGGGCGGCGCCTTCATCGACACAGGGATCAGGCGCAGCGGCGTTGTTTCGGCGGTTTGCCCTGTCGAAACGACGACGGCGGCCTCAGGCATGGTGTCGACGGCGACCGGCGTCTCGGCGCTCTTGCGGCTCAGCTCCAGGGCGGCCAGGGGCGTGGCGACGGCGGCCAAGGCGACAACCGACAGGGCGATGGTCAGCGGGCGACGACGCGCGTTGGTATCGGACATGATGCAGGCGATCCTTGTCTTGAGGGTTCGGGCGTCCGCGGCCATGGCGGTCGCGGCGTAAGGGGCGGGCTGAGCGGCCAGACGAACCAGGGTCATGGCGTAGAGGCGGCGATCCACGGTCTGCAGCGCGCTTTCGTCGGCGGCTTCCTCGGAGCGGGCGACCAGTTCCGCGTGCAGCCGCCAGACCAGGGGATTGAACCAGAACAACGCCAGGGCCAGGCGCGACAGGATGAGGAAGATCCAGTCGTTGCGCCGCAGGTGGGCCAGTTCGTGAGCCAAGATGGCCGGAGCGGCCTGGCGCTCGGCCAGGCTGGCCGGATCGACCAGGATGACCCCCGGCGACACGCCCCAGCTCAACGGACTGGACAGATGGTCGCTGACCACCAGGCGCGGCCGGGCCGAGGGCGAGAGGAGATCGAGCGGCGCGGACCAGTCGCCGCATTTCACTGCGCGACCGTTGCGGGTCCAGCGGTTCAGCGTATGCAGTCCAAGCAGCAACCGCCCTCCCAGCATCGCGACGCCCAGCAGCCACAGCAGGCCGACCGCGGTCGCCGCCGTCGGCCACGGCAGGCTTGCGGAAACCTCCAGTCCCGCGACCGGACCGACTTCGCCCCGCCACATCGGCAAGACGGCCGTGGGCGTCGGCGCCGCAGGCAGCAGCGCCAGGGTCAGGTTCGGCAAGACGGCCATCAAGATCGGCAGGGTCAGCAACAGACAGACCACGCCGCGCAGGATGTCGGCGCGTTCCGCCGGGCGTCGGCTCAACACCCGCGCGCAGATCAGGCCGGCGCCGGCGATCAGGCTGGACTTGACCAGCAGGGACAGCAGCAGGGTCCAGGTCACGACTTGCGCTCCACGGCCTGGTCGATGGCGCGTTCCAGGGCGGCGGCCTCTTCTGGCGTCAGCCTCTGGCCCAGGCCCAACAGGGCTGTGGCCGCGCTGGCGGCGGAACCGGCGAAAAAGGTGTCGATCATCCGCCGCATGGCGTTGGCGGCGACCGTCTCGGTGCGTTGGGCCGGGCTGTAGACGAAGCCGTCGGAGCCAGAAGTCCGTATCACCAACCCCTTTCCCTCCAGCCGTGTCAGCAGGGTTCGGACGGCGGAATCGCTGAGCGGATCGGACAGGGCGTTGCGAACTGCGGCGGCCGTGCCGCTTTCCAGTCGGCAGAGGATTTCGAACACCTCTCGCTCGCGTCGGGGCAGGGACTCGATCACGCGGGTCTCTCCGTTTCATGTTCGCTACATTTGTAGCGCTACATGTGTAGCGGATTGGGGCGGGATTGAGGCGGCGAGATGAACTCGCGGTAGGGTGCGGCTATAACCGGATTTCGCGGCGCTCGGCGGCGCTGCGCAGGCCGGCGTCCAACACCCGCATGACGGTCAGGGCCTGGTCGGCGGGGACAGGCGGAGGGGTTTCGCCCCGGATGGCGTCGCGCATGGCGGCGTAGAAGGCGGGGTAGTCGCCGCGTTCGGACGGGACGGTCGTGCGCTTGGCTTCCCCCTCGACCACGCGAACCAGGACGCCGGGCGACGGATCGACGCCCCAGGCAGGATCGCCGGGACGAAGTCCGGCCTTGGACTGATCTTCCTGCGGATCCAGACCGTGTTTGATGAAGCTGCCGCCCGTGCCGTGGACGGCGAAGCGCAGGGTGCTGTCGGCGGCCAGAAGACTTATGTTCAGGATAACCCGCAGCCGGTCGTAGCGCAGCAGAACGTGGGCGTAGTCGATGCCGGTCGCGCCCTGACGCTGGGGCTGAAGATCGGCGTAGACGCCCAGGGGCGGGCCGAACAACTGGACCGCCTGGTCCGCCAGATGCGGCCCCAGGTCGGCCCAGATCCCGCCGTCGCGCCGGTCCTTCCAGCGATCGGTCACGGTGGGGCGGAACCGGTCGAAATGGCTTTCGAACACCGCGATCTCGCCCAGGGCGCCGTCGGCGATCAGCCGGCGCAGGGTCAGGAAGTCGGCGTCCCAGCGCCGGTTCTGGAACACGCTGAACACGCCCGGCGCCTGGGCGGCCAGGGCGGCGACCGCCTCCGCTTCGGCCAGGCTGGCGGCGAAGGGCTTGTCCACCACGACCGATTTTCCGGCCCGCAGCGCCTGCATCGACTGTTCGGCGTGCAGGGCGTCGGGCGTGGCCACCACGATCAGGTCGATGTCGGTGCGCGCCAGGGCCGCGTCCAGGTCCGCCAGCACCTCGACCTCTGGCAGATCGACCCGAACTGCCTCGGGCCGGGAGGAGACGACGACGCGCAGGGCCAGTCCGGGCGTCGCGGCGATCAGGGGCGCATGGAAGGTCTGGCCCGCCAGGCCGTAACCGACCAGGGCGACACCGAGCGGGGCGGAGGAGGGGGATGCGATCATGATCCGATCCAACCGACCTGACGCCGTCTTGTCGAGGCCGGGCGAGGGTTCGTAACCCTTCGTGTCAGCGATCCGGCTCCTGCCCCTCCAACCGATAGGGCACGACGCCCCGTTCGTTCTCCGAGACGTGCAGCGTCCGGTCCAGCGGCGGGAAGGCGCGCTGGGTGCAGTCGGTGCGCTCGCAGATGCGGCAGCTGACGCCGATCCGTGTCGCCGGCCCGTTCAGGTCCAGCCCGGCCGCATAGACCAGCGACCCCGCGTGTTCGATCTCGCATCCCAGCGAAAGGGCGTAGCGCCGGTCCTCGGCCAGGTAGGAGCCGCTGGGCTTAGACACGCTTCTGGCGATGGAAATATAGCGCGATCCGTCCGGCATCTCGGCCAGCTGCACCCCGATCCGGTCGGGCGCGGCGAAGGCCTCGTGCACGTTCCACAGGGGGCAGGCGCCGCCGAAACGGGCGAACTGGAACCGCGTCGCGCTGTGCCGCTTGGTGATGTTGCCGGCCATGTCCACACGGGCGAAATAGAAGGGCACGCCGCGCCAGCCGGGTCGTTGCAGGGTCGACAGCCGGTGGCAGACCTGTTCGAAACTGACCTGGAACCGGGTGCGCAGCCGGTCGATGTCGTGCCGCTCGGTCCGCGCCGCCTCCAGAAAGGCGCGATAGGGCAGCAGCAGGGCGCCCGCCGCATAGTTGGCCAAACCCACCCTCGCCACGTCGCGCGCCGCCTGGGTGCGGAAGGCCGCGCGGTCCAACTCGGCTTCGATCAGATGGCGGAACGACAGCAGGGCCAACTGGTGCGCCATCTGGAAGGCCCGCGTCGCGCCGGGTTGCCAGGCGTCCAGCGACAGCACCCGGCTGACGGGATCGTAGCGGCGCAGCGCCGTCTGGCCCGCCACATTGACCACCCGCACGCCATGGATTTGGGCCAGGGCCGCTTCCAGCCGCCGCTCCAGCTGACCGTCGGGCGGCAGGGTGTCGGCCAGGGCCTCGGCCGCCGTGTCCAGTCCGTCGATATAGTTGTCGCGGTAGTGGAAGAAGTCGCGCACCTCCTCATAGGGCAGCAAGGCGGCCGCCGCCCCGCGCTCGTCGCGGCCCAGGGTGTCGTCCAGCGCCTTCACCCGCTCGTCCAGCCGGCGGAAGGTCTGATGCAGGGCCAGGAACTGGCGGGCCAGGCGCGGGGTGTTGGCGACCGCCTGTTTCAACTCGGCGGCGGATGGCGGCTCGGCCCCGCCGCTGACCGGCCCGGCGATGTCGGTGGTCGCCTCGCGCAGGTCGGCGATCAGCCGGGCGTCCCCCTCCAGATCGAACAGGCTGGCGTCCACATGGAAGGCGCGGGTCAGGGCGATCAGCACCCGCGCCGTCGCCGGCCGCTGGTTGGTTTCCAACTGCGACAGATAGGAGGGCGACAGGCCCAGTCGCTCGGCGCAGGCCTCCAGCGTCCAGCCGCGCGCCTCGCGCAGCTTGCGCAGCTTGGCGCCCAAAAAGAGTTTCTCAGCCATTCGCAACTTTGCAGATCATCGGATCGTCCTTTGCAAGTCGGCGCAGTTCCACACTTTTTGCAAAGTTGCGTTTGCGTATTTGCGATGAAGGCGCCACGCCTTGCCTCACGAACAAGAGGCGCAAACTCATCATGACTCAAGCCATCCTTGAAGAACTGGAGCGTCGTCGCGCCGCCGCAAGGCTGGGCGGCGGCGAAAAGCGTATCGCCGCCCAGCACGCCAAGGGCAAGCTGACGGCGCGCGAACGGATCGGCGTACTGCTGGACGAGGGCTCCTTCGAGGAGACCGACATGTTCGTGGAGCACCGCAGCCACGACTTCGGCATGCAGGACCAGCGCATCCCCGGCGACGGCGTCGTCACCGGGCGTGGCACGATCAACGGGCGGCTGGTCTATGTCTTCTCCAAGGATTTCACGGTGTTCGGCGGCTCGCTGTCGGGCGCCCATGCGGCCAAGATCGTAAAGCTGCAGAAGATGGCCCTGACGACCGGCGCCCCGATCATCGGCCTGTTCGACGCGGGCGGGGCGCGGATTCAGGAAGGGGTCGAGAGCCTGGCCGGTTACGCCGACATCTTCCTGCAGAACACATTGGCCAGCGGCGTCATTCCCCAGATCAGCGTGATCATGGGGCCGTGCGCGGGCGGCGACGTCTATTCGCCCGCCATCACCGACTTCATCTTCATGGTGAAGGACACGTCGTACATGTACGTCACGGGCCCCGACGTGGTGAAGACCGTCACCAACGAGGTGGTCAGCCACGAGGACCTGGGCGGCGCCCGCGTCCATGCGGGCAAGTCGGGCGTGGCGGACGGGGCGTTCGAGAACGATCTGGAGGCCCTGTCGGAGGTGCGCCGCCTGATCGGCTTTCTGCCCCTGTCGAACCGCGAAAAGCCGCCGGTGCGGGAATCCTATGACGAGCCGGAGCGGGACGAGCCGTCGCTGGACACCCTGGTGCCGGCCAATCCGAACCAGCCCTATGACATGAAGGAGCTGATCCTGAAGGTGGTCGACGAGGCCGACTTCTTCGAGATCGGGGCCGACTTCGCCAGGAACATCATCTGCGGCTTCGGCCGGCTGGACGGCCAGACGGTCGGGATCGTCGCCAACCAGCCTCAGGTGCTGGCAGGCGTGCTGGACATCGATTCAAGCCGAAAGGCCGCGCGGTTCGTGCGCTTCTGCGACGCCTTCGACATTCCGCTGGTGACGCTGGTGGACGTGCCGGGCTTCATGCCGGGGACCAAGCAGGAATACGGCGCCCTGATCAAACACGGGGCCAAGCTGCTGTTCGCCTATGCCGAGGCGACCGTGCCGAAACTGACCCTGATCACGCGCAAGGCCTATGGCGGCGCCTATGACGTGATGAGCTCGAAACACCTGCGCGGCGACGTCAACTACGCCTGGCCCACCGCCGAGATCGCGGTCATGGGCGCCAAGGGCGCGGTCGAGATCATCTTCCGCAAGGAGGCCGGCGATCCCGAGGCGCTGGCGGCGCGCGAGGCCGAATACAAGGACCGCTTCGCCAATCCCTTCGTGGCGGCGGGCCTGGGCTATATCGACGACGTCATCATGCCGCACGGCACGCGGCGGCGGCTGGTGAAGGCGCTGCGGACGCTGAAGAACAAGGTCCAGGAGAACCCCTGGAAGAAGCATGACAATATTCCGCTGTAGGACGCCATGACGGACATTCACGTCTTCTACGACAGCTCGAACATCACCGGCTGCATGCAATCCACGTTCGCCAAGAACGAGCCGCATGTGCCTTGGTATCTTCAACGGATGCATTTCGCCAATACGCTCGACCTCATCGAGCATGGCCGCAATGCGATCACGAAGGTCCTGGGCGGCAGCCTCCCTCCCGACAATGACGCGCTTTGGGAGTACGCGAGAAAGAAGGGCTACAACACCGACCTTCTTCACCGCATCGAGTTGGATAATGGCCGTACGGCAGAGCAAGCGGTCGATGAGGTACTGCACCTCAAGATCGCCAATGCGCTTCTGGACTACGATCCACCCCAGCATCTGGTCGTCGCGACCGGCGACGGCAAGCTTTCCGAATTCGGCACGGGATTCCGGACACAGATCGAGCGCGCGATCAAACGCGGCTGGACCGCAGAGGTCTGGGCTTGGGAATCTGGCCTCAACCCCGGCTACCGCGCTCTGGAAGCCTCATCGAAAGGTGCCTTCCAAGTTAGGCCACTCGACCCTTGGTACGAGCAGATCACCTTCGTGAAGGCCGGTGAATTTTATCCCGCGCCGAACACGAGCGCGCAGCTTGCAGGGCGCGTCGTCAAGCGCCTCCAGTTCTGAAGGCGATCCCCATGTTCTCCAAAATCCTCATCGCCAACCGGGGCGAGATCGCGGTTCGGATCATCAAGACCTGCCGCAAGATGGGCATCCAGACGGTGCAGGTCTATTCGGAGGCCGACGCCGGGTCGCTGGCGGTCGAGATGGCCGACGAGGCGGTGCTGATCGGGCCGGCGCCGGCGGCGCAGTCCTATCTGTTGGCCGACAAGATCGTCGAGGCGGTGCGCCAGACGGGCGCGCAGGCGGTGCATCCGGGCTTCGGCTTCCTGTCCGAGAACGCCGGGTTCGCGCGGCGGCTGAGGGACGAGGGGATCGCCTTCATCGGCCCCAACCCCGAAGCCATCGAGGCCATGGGCGACAAGATCAGCTCCAAGAAGCTGGCGGCCGAGGCCGGGGTCTCGACCGTGCCGGGCCATATGGGCCTGATCGAAACGCCGGACGAGGCGGTGAAGATCGCGCGCGAGATCGGCTATCCGGTCATGATCAAGGCGTCGGCGGGTGGCGGCGGCAAGGGCATCCGCGTGGCCCATTCGGACGCCGACATGGCCGAAGGATTCGCGGCGGTGAAGGCCGAAGCGCTGAACGCCTTTGGCGACGACCGGGTCTTTTTGGAAAAGTTCATCGTCGATCCGCGCCACGTCGAGATCCAGGTGCTGGGCGACAAGCACGGCCATGTGGTTCACCTGTTCGAGCGCGAATGCTCGATCCAGCGCCGCAACCAGAAGGTCATCGAGGAGGCGCCGTCGCCCCTGCTGGACGAGGCCACCCGCGCCGCTATGGGAGCGCAGGCCGTCGCCCTGGCCCAGGCTGTGAACTATGACAGCGCCGGAACGGTCGAGTTCGTCGCCGGTCAGGACAAGAGCTTCTACTTCCTGGAGATGAACACCCGTCTGCAGGTCGAGCATCCGGTGACGGAACTGATCACCGGCGTCGATCTGGTCGAACAGATGATCCGCTCGGCCTGGGGCGAGAAACTGGCCTTCGAACAGAAGGACCTGGCGATCAACGGCTGGGCCATCGAGAGCCGCATCTACGCCGAGGACCCCTATCGCGGCTTCCTGCCGTCCATCGGCCGGCTGGTCCGCTATGAGCAGCCGGAAGAGGGCGATCAGGGCGACTACACCGTCCGCAACGATTCCGGCGTCCGCGAGGGCGACGAGATCTCGATGTTCTACGACCCCATGATCGCCAAACTGTGCGCCTGGGGCGAGACGCGCGACGACGCCGTGCGCGGCATGGCCCGCGCGCTGGAGGACACCCATCTGGCAGGTCTGGGCCACAACGTGCCCTTCCTGGCGGCGGTGATGGATCAGGAGCGGTTCCAGTCCGGCCAGCTTTCGACCAGCTACATCAAGGACGAGTTCCCTGAGGGTTTCCACGGCCTGGCGCCGACGCCCGAGCAGGTGAAGATCCTGATCGCCTGCGCCGTCGCCATGAACGAGGTGATCGCCGAACAGGACGGCGACCCCAGCGAGCGCACCGACTGGACCGTCCTGGTCGACAAGACGGCCCATGCGGTCGAGGTCGGCTATGACGAGGCCGAGGATCTGGTCGTCGTTATCGACGGGGAAGAGGTTTCCCTGTCCGAGATCGACTGGCGGCCGGGTCTGTCGCTGTTCAAGGCGGTGCTGGACGACGACGCCTTCACCGCCGAGGTCAGGCGCGTCGCCGACGGCTTCGACATCCGTCACCGCGCGGTCAGGGCGCGGGTCCGCGTGCTGCGCCCCGACGTGGCGCACCTTTACGCCCTGCTGCCCGAGAAGCAGGCGGCGGACACTTCCAAACTGGTGCTCTCGCCCATGCCAGGCCTGGTCGTGGACATCCCCGTGACCGAGGGCCAGGAGGTCAAGTCCGGCGAGACCGTCGCCATCATCGAGGCCATGAAGATGCAGAACATCCTCAAGGCCGAGCGGGACGGCCGGGTGAAGGCGGTCAAGGCCAAGGCGGGCGACCCCGTCGCCGCCGACGACGTTCTGGTGGAGTTCGACTGAATGACCGACTTCGCCGTCCCGACCCCGCTGGAGTGGCGCGAGGCCGCCGTCAAGGCGCTGAAGGACCGCCCGCTGGAAAGCCTGGTCCATCTGGATGCCGACCAGCTGGCGACGCGGCCCCTCTATGGAGCGGCGACCGGCGGCGCGCCCGTCTTCGCGCCCCGACCGTCGGATTCCGAAGGCCGGGCCTGGGACGTGCGCACGCTGAACGAGGGAGAGGACGCCGACGCCCTGAATCAGGCCGTCCTTACCGATCTGGAGAACGGCGCCGCCTCGGTCCTGATCGCCGGACCGGTCGCGGCGGACGCCGGCCGACTGGCCCGCGCCCTGGACGGCGTGGCGCTGGAGCTGGCGCCCGTCGCCCTGGACGCCGGGTTCGACGGGGTGAAGGCCGCCGAGGCTCTGGCGGCCGTCGCCAAGGGTTCGCCCCGCGCCAAACTGGCCTTCCACCTCGACCCCATTTCCGCCTACGCCCAGGCGGGGGGCGCGCCCGGGGATTTCGCCAGCCTGATGGCCGAGACGGCGAAGGCGGCGGCGACGCAGGCCGCCACCTATCCCGAGGCGACCCTGTTCATGGCCTCGGGCCGCGTCGCCCATGAGGCGGGCGGCTCCATCGCCCAGGAGCTGGCCTTCGCCGCGTCTGCCGCCGTCGCCTATGTAAAGGCCGCCGTGGAGGCGGGCTTGCCGGTCGAAGCGGCGCTGAAGGGCATGGTGCTGGGCGTCGCCGTGGACCAGACCTATTTCGACTCCCTGGCCAAGATCCGCGCCCTGCGCCTGGTCTGGGCGAGCGTCTCCAAGGCGTTCGGCGCCGAGGTTCAGGCGATCATCGAGGCGCGCTCGTCGCGCCGAATGCTGTCGGCGCGCGATCCGTGGCCGAACATGCTGCGCCTGACCGCCGCAGGGTTCGCCGGGGCCGTAGGCGGGGCCGATGTGGTGGTGCTGGACGGCTTCACCCGCGCGGCGGGCCTGCCGGACGCCTTCGCCCGGCGTCAGGCCCGCAACACCCAGCTGATCCTGATGGAGGAAGCCAATCTGGGCCGCGTCGACGATCCGGCCAGCGGCTCCTGGTATCTGGACGCCCGCACCCGCGAGCTGGCCGAGGCCGCCTGGGCCGAATTTCAGGTCTATGAAGCCGAAGGCGGCGTCATCGCCTGTCTGGAAGGCGGGGTGATCCAGCCTCGCATCGCCCGCGCCCGCGCCCTGGCCGAAAAAGCCTTCAAGGACGGCGCCGCCCAGATCGTCGGCGTCACCAAATTCGTCGATCCCGACGTTCGTGTCGCGCCCGTGACGCCCGCGCCCGCCGTGACCGCCATCGGGACGTTCGAGGCCCTGACGCCTGTCCGCTTCGCCGCCGCCTTCGAGGAGGCCGCTCAATGACCTTTCCCGACTTCTCCAAGGTCGCCCTGGACCTGGGCGCGACCGCTGCCGGCCCCGACCGCGCCCCCTGGACCACGCCCGAGGGGCTGACGGTCCAGACCGCCTACGGCCCGGATGCGCTGGACGGGCTGGACTTCATCCATGGCCTGCCGGGTTTCGCCCCCTTCGTGCGCGGGCCCTATCCGACCATGTACGCGGGCGCGCCCTGGACCATCCGGCAGTATGCGGGTTTCTCGACCGCCGAGGAGTCCAACGCCTTCTATCGCCGCAACCTGGCCGCCGGTCAGAAGGGCCTGTCGGTCGCCTTCGACCTGGCGACCCACCGGGGATACGATTCCGACCACCCGCGGGTGAAGGGCGACGTCGGCATGGCGGGCGTGGCCATCGACAGCATTCTGGACATGCGGACCCTGTTCGACGGCATTCCGCTGGACCAGATGTCGGTGTCCATGACCATGAACGGGGCAGTTCTGCCGATCCTGGCCCTCTACGTCGTGGCGGGCGAGGAGCAGGGCGTCGACCACGCCAAGCTGACCGGGACCATTCAGAACGATATTCTGAAGGAGTTCATGGTCCGCAACACCTACATCTATCCGCCCGCGCCCTCGATGCGGATCATCGCCGACATCTTCGAGTGGACGGCGAAGGAAACGCCCAAGTTCAACTCCATCTCCATCTCCGGCTATCACATGCAGGAGGCGGGGGCCTCGGCGGATATCGAACTGGCCTATACCCTGTCGGATGGGATCGAATATCTGCGCGCGGGCAAGGCGGCGGGCATGGAGATCGACCGTTTCGCGCCGCGCCTCAGCTTCTTCTGGGCCATCGGCATGAACTACTTCATGGAGGTGGCCAAGATGCGCGCCGGCCGCCTGTTGTGGGCCGAGGCCGTGCGTCGCGAAGGCGGCGTCGATCCGAAGTCCCTGTCGTTGCGGACCCACTGCCAGACCTCGGGCTGGTCGCTGGCGGCGCAGGACGTGTTCAACAATGTGCCGCGCACCATGGTCGAGTGCATGGCGGCGGCGGGCGGACAGACGCAGAGCCTGCACACCAATGCACTGGACGAGGCCCTGGCCCTGCCGACCGACTTCTCGGCCCGGATCGCGCGCAACACGCAGATTCTGGCGCAGGCAGAGACGGGCCTGACCCGTGTCATCGATCCGTGGGGCGGCAGCTTCTACGTCGAGCGCCTGACGCAGGATCTGGCGACGAAGGCTCGCGCCCTGATGGACGAAGTCGAGGCCTACGGCGGCATGGCCAAGGCCATCGAGGCGGGCATTCCCAAGTTGCGGATCGAGGAGTCCGCCGCCAAGACCCAGGCACGGATCGACACCGGCCAGCAGACGGTCGTGGGCGTGAACAAATATCTGAACCCCGTCGTCGACGACATTCCGATGCTGAAGGTCGACAACGCCGAGGTGCGCGCCCGCCAGATCGAGAAGCTGCAACGCCTCAGGGCCGAGCGGGACGAGGCGGCGACGCAAGCCGCTCTGGACGCCCTGACCGAGGGCGCGCGGGGCAGTGAGAACCTGATGGAACTGGCGGTGCGGGCGGCCCGCGCCAAGGCCACCGTGGGCGAAATCTCCGACGCCCTGGAGGCCGCCTTCGGCCGCCACGTGGCCACGGTGAAGACGGTTTCGGGCGTCTACGCCAAGGAGGCCGGGAACGATCCCAAGGTCGCCCGCGCGCGCGAAATGGTCGCGACTTTTGTCGAGAACGACGGCGGCCCGCCGCGCATCCTGATCGCCAAGCTGGGCCAGGACGGCCATGACCGGGGCCAGAAGGTCGTCGCCACCGGCTATGGCGACATCGGCTTCGACGTGACGGCCGGTTCCCTGTTCCAGACGCCCGCCGAGGCGGCCAGGGACGCGGTCGAAAAGAACGTCCACGCGGTCGGCGCGTCCTCTCTGGCGGCAGGGCATCTGACCCTGGTTCCCGAACTGCGCGCCGAACTGGCCAAGCTGGGCCGCGAGGACATCATGATCGTGGTCGGCGGCGTCATTCCGCCATCGGACGTGCAGCCCCTGCTCGATATGGGGGCCGCCGCCGTCTATCCGCCCGGTTCGGTGATCGCCGAGACGGCTGCGGATCTGATCGAGAAGCTGAACCAGCGCCTGGGCTACGCCCAGCCCGCGCCGCGAAAGGAGCCGGCATGATCGGCAATCTGAACCATGTCGGCGTCGCTACGCCCTCCATCGCCGACTCGATCCGCCTCTATCGCGACCTACTGGGCGCGACCAGGATCGGCGAACCCTTTGACCTGCCGGCCCAAGGGGTGAAGGTCTGTTTCATCGACACCCCGACCGCCCAGATCGAACTGATCGAACCCTATGACGACGCCAGCCCCATCGTCGGCTTTCTGGCCAAGAACCCCAAGGGCGGCCAGCATCACGTCTGTTTCGAGGTGGCGGACATCCACGCCGCCGTCGCCGAAATGCGCGCCAAGGGCGTGACCGTCCTGGGGACCGGCGAACCCCGCATCGGCGCCCACGGCACGCCTGTCGTCTTCCTGCATCCGAAGGATATGGGCGGCGTGCTGATCGAGTTGATGGAGACGCCGAAAGGGGCGCACTGAAGGCGAGCGCGGAGCCTTTCGTCAGCTTCGCCGTTGAAGCGCAGAACGGGAGATTTCCACCATGCCGCGCCGTCTGACCGCCTTCGTCGCCATCGCCGCCCTGAGCGCGACGGCCGCCTGCCAGCAGAACGCACCCGAACAGCCCGCGGCGCCGGCCCAGCCTGCGCCGGCGACCGGCGCCGATGTGGCCGCCGTCGCCTACGCCTGTCAGAGCGGCCAGCTTATCCAGGCCCGCTATCCGGACAAGACCACCGCCCGTCTGACCTACAAGGGCCAGGACTTCGTGCTGCGCAGCGCGCCGGCCGCCACGGGCGCGCGCTATATCGGCCAGGGCGTCGAATGGGCCACCAGCGCCGCCGAGACTGAGGAGACCGGCACGCTCAGCCTGCTGTCGCCCGATCAATCGACGGCCCTGTCGGTGGTGGAGCAATGCGTCCGTCCCCTGGCCTCGGTCGGCGCCACCCCGATCCTGCCGGGCAACGCGCCGACGCCTGCCCCGGTCGCCGACAAGATCCCGACCTGCCTGGCCCCGCAGTTGAAACTGGCCTCGGGCGAGGGCGACGCGGGCGCCGGCAACCGCGTCCTGAACTTCAGCCTTCAGAACCTGGGCCGCGAGGCCTGTCGCCTGGATGGCTATCCGATGGTCGCCTTAGCCGATGCCCGCGGCCGCACGATCGGCTCGATCCGCGCCGACCAGAGCCCTGGCAGCTATTTCCGTCAGGGCGAGGCGCCGCGTCCCGTCACCCTGCCGTCTCAGGCCAAGGCCTATTTCGAGGTCGCCTGGAACGTCATCCCCAACGAGGCCATGGGCCAGACGACCTGTCCGCAGGCCGCGACGCTGAAGGCCACGGTTCCCGGCGATACGGCGGCCCTCAGCGCACCGTTCGACGCCCAGCCGTGCGGCGGCAAGATTCGCGTCAGTCCGATCCGCAGCGCGTCAGCCGTGCCGCCGACCTCCTGATTTCGGATGGAATCGTGCGGGAAATGGTCTAAGTCGGCCATCATGACCCAGTCCTTCTACGACCGCGTTTCCGGCGAACTGTCCGACATCGACGCGCAAGGGTTGACCAAGCCCGAACGCGTCATCGCTTCGCGCCAGGGGCCGGTGATCCGGGTCGGCGGCCGCGAAGTGCTGAACTTCTGCGCCAACAACTACCTGGGCCTGGCGGGCGACGAACGCGTCGCGCAGGCCGGGATGGCGGCGCAGGAAAAATGGGGCGCGGGCACCGCCTCGGTGCGTTTCATCTGCGGCACGCTGGAAATCCACAAGGAACTGGAAGCCGCCATCGCCGGCTATCTGGGTTTCGAGGACGCCATCCTTTTCGCCGCGGCCTTCGACGCCAACGGCGGGATTTTCGAGCCCCTGTTCGGTGAAAACGACGCCATCGTGTCGGACAGCCTGAACCATGCCTCGATCATCGACGGGGTACGGCTGTGCAAGGCCAAGCGCTACCGCTTCGCCAACTCCGACATGGACGAGCTGGAAAGCCGCCTGAAGGAGGCCCGCGCGGCCGGCGCGCGCGCGATCGTCATCGCCACCGACGGCGCCTTCTCGATGGACGGCTATATCGCCAAGCTGGACCAGATCCGCGTTCTGGCCGATCGGTACGACGCCCTGATCATGGTCGACGACTGCCACGCCACCGGCTTTCTGGGACCGCAGGGCCGCGGGTCGTTCGCCTATCGCGGCGTCGAAGTCGACTTCGTCACCGGCACCTTCGGCAAGGCGCTTGGCGGCGCCATGGGAGGTTTCATCTGCGCGCGGAAGCCGGTCGTCGAACTGCTGAAACAGCGGGCCCGGCCCTATCTGTTCTCCAACGCCCTGTCGCCCGCCGTGTGCGGCTCCAGCCTGGAGGCCATCCGCATCGCTCAAGGAAGCGAGGGCGACGCCCTGCGCACGCGTCTGTCGGCCAACGCCCATCGCTATCGCGGCGCCATGACGGACGCGGGTTTCACCCTGCTGGACGGCGAACACCCGATCATTCCGGTCATGCTGGGCGACGCCAAATTGGCCCAGGACTTCGCCGCCCGTGCGCTGGAGTTGGGCGTCTATGTGATCGGCTTCTCCTTTCCCGTGGTGCCGCGCGGCCAGGCCCGCATCCGCACCCAGATGTCGGCGGCCCATACCTTCGAGCAGATCGACCGGACGGTTGAGGCGTTCAAACAGGCGGGCCGCGAACTGGGCGTCATCTGACGCCCTCGAAACGTCGTCATCCTCGCCCTGGTGGCGAGGATACATAAACTCCGTCGTGGACGTGGGGTCGCGACGGGCGCCGGAAGTCCGGGTCCCAGGTGCAAGGCCAGGGACGACGGGCTTCTGTAGGGAGTTGAGAGTATGACCGACATGATGAAAGCCTTGGCCAAGACCGGCCCCGTGGAAGGCCTCGAACTGATCGATGCGCCGATCCCGCAGCCGGGACCGGAGGACGTGCTGATCAAGGTGCACCGCACCGCCGTCTGCGGCACCGACATCCATATCTGGAACTGGGACGAATGGTCCCGGAAGAACGTCCCGACGCCCATGATCACCGGCCACGAATTCGCCGGCGAGATCGTCGCCATCGGCAAGGATGTGGACCGTCGCCTGAAGGTCGGTCAGCGGGTCTCGGCCGAGGGTCACGTCATCGACCTGAACTCCGAAGCCGCCCGCGCCGGTCACTTCCACCTGGATCCGGCGACCATGGGCATCGGCGTGAACCGCCAGGGCGCCTTCGCCGAATATGTCGTGGCCCCGGCCTTCAACGTCATCGAACTGCCCGATGACGTGCCCTATGAGATCGGCGCCATTCTCGATCCGTTCGGCAACGCGGTTCACACCGCCCAGCAGTTCGACCTCCTGGGCGAGGACGTGCTGGTCACGGGCGCGGGCCCCATCGGCATGATGGCCGCCGCCGTAGCGCGCCACGCCGGCGCCCGCACCGTAGTCCTGACCGACATCAACGACTTCCGGCTGGATTTGGCGCAGAAGGTCGCGCCGGGCGTCCGAACGGTGAACACCACCAAGGAAGACATCCACGACGTGATGAAGGAGCTGGGCCTGAAGGTCGGCTTCGACGTGGCCCTGGAGATGTCGGGCTCTCCCGTCGCCTTCAAACAGTGCGTCGACACCCTGATCATGGGCGGCGGCATGGCCATGCTGGGCATTCCGGCCAAGCCGATGGAGACCGACTGGGGCGCCATCATCCTGAAGGCCCTGACCATCAAGGGCGTCTATGGCCGCGAGATGTTCACGACCTGGCGCAAGATGCTGGGCCTCTTGAAGGCCGGTCTGGACCTCAGCCCTCTGATCACCCACCGGCTGGCCTATACCGATTACCGCCAGGGTTTCGAGGCGATGAAGTCGGGCCAGTCGGGCAAGGTGGTGCTGGACTGGGATCGGGCGGCCTGACCGACACGACCGGTCAGGCCGCGCGTAGCTGCCGGATCAGCGCCTTCTCGAACCCCTTGGTGTCCGATCCCGGCAGGGCGTCGCCGATCTGACCGGCCTCGAACAGGGTGAATACCTTGGGGTGGACGTAGGACGCTCGGCAGACGGTCGGGGTGTTGCCCAGCAGCCCCGACACCGCCTTGACGCAAACGGTGATCTTGCGCCTGGCGTCGGTGGGCGAGGTCGGCGGCTCCATGTCGCGCAGCCCCCGCGCCGCCGAGACCGTGCCCGCCCAGGTGCGGAAATCCTTGGCCGAGAACTGCTCGCCCATCGCTTCGCGGATGTAGGCGTTCACATCGTCGGAATCGACGGGGCACAGTGTGCCGTCGCTCGCGCGGTATTTGAACAGTTGCTGGCCCGGCAGGCCCTCCAGCGCGCGCACCACCGCCGCCAGCCGCCGGTCCTTGACGCTGACCACATGGTCCTTGCCGCTCTTGCCCCGAAACTCGAACGTCAGGGCCGCACCGTCGACGTCCAGGTGCCGCTTGTGCAGGGTGGTCAGGCCATAGCTGCGGTTCTGTTTGGCGTAGACCGCATTGCCGACCCGGATCAGGGTGATCTCCAGCAGGCGCACGGCGGTCGCCAGAACCTTGTCGCGGCACACGCCGCGCAGGCCCAGATCATGCTCCACCTTCTCTCTCAAACGGGGGAGGGCGCGAGAGAAGGCCGGCAGGCGCTCGAACTTGTTTTCGGATCGCGCGGCGCTCCAGTCGGCGTGATAGCGGTATTGTTTGCGCCCCTTGGCGTCGCGGCCGGTCGCCTGGATATGACCGTTCGCCTTCGGGCAGATCCACACCTCGGTCCAGGCGGGCGGAATGGCCAGGGCGCGAATGCGGGCCACGACCCTGGCGTCCTTGATCGTCCGTCCCTGCGCGTCGCGATAGGACCAGCCCGTCCCCGCGCGCCGTCGCGTCAGGCCAGGATGTTCGTCGCTGCAATAGCTCAGCCCTTGCGGAACCGTGGCGATGTCGGTCGCCATCACTCGGCGTCCCTGAGGGCGTCGCGCAGCCCTTCGATCCAATCGCGTCCCGGATCGCCGCCCCACAGCAGCCAGGCGATATAGCCGGCCGATGGCTTGTCCTTCATGCCCCAATAAAGGCTGCGCTTGTCGATTTCGTGCCGGGCGAAATAGCTGTACATCGACTTGATGTCCCGGTCGCTGACGGGCTCGCGGTTCTTCAGCTGCAGGCCGCGCGCATGGCCGACCTCCGTGCCGCCGCGACGATGTTTTTCGCGCAGCATCAGGCCCAGCGCGGCGCAGTCCGCGACGGCCTTGGGCGGGATGCGCTGCTTGTCGGAGAGGGGAGAGCGAGCGTTCATGCGTGGCGGCAACGTCGCGCCGTCCCCACCGGTTCCGCTTGACCCGGAAGACGACGCGAGGGACGAGGGCGGATGAACTACCGCCACAGCTTCCACGCCGGGAATTTCGCCGATCTGGTCAAGCACGCCCTGGTCCTGTGGCTGCTCCACGCGCGCCAGGCGACGGAGCCGGTCGTGGTGCTGGACACCCATGCGGGCGCAGGCCTGTACGACCTGTCCGGCGACGCGGTCCGGTCGAAGGAGGCCGAGGCCGGGGTGGCGCGTCTGATGACGGCCCAGGGACGCCCGCCCCTGATGGACGCCCTGGCGAACGAGGTCCGGGCGCTCAATCCCGATGGCGCGACGCGCTTCTATCCCGGTTCGCCGCGCCTGATCATCGACGCCCTGTCAGCCGGCGGCCGCTACGTCGGTTTCGAACTGAACCCGCCCGTCCGCGCCCTGTTGGCCGAGGCCCTGGCCGGCCGCGCGAACGCCGAGGCGCGCGAGGGGGACGGCTATGACGGCGCGGTCGCGGAGGCGGCCCGGGTCCGTGCGCCCCTGATCCTGATCGACCCGCCGTTCGAACGGCCGGACGACTACGCCCGCGCGGCCGAAACCGCCACCGCCGTCGTGCGCCGCGATCCGTCCGCGACCGTGGCGATCTGGACGCCGCTGAAGGACCTGGAGACCTTCGACGCCTTCATTCGCCGGCTCCAGGGCAAGGTCGGCCCGACCCTGGTGGCCGAGGCGCGTCTGCGTCCCCTGACCAATCCGATGAAGATGAACGGTTGCGCCCTGGTGGTGGTCAACCCGCCACCAGGAACCGAAGCCGCCGCGCGCGAAATCTGCGGCTGGGTCGCGGAGGCCCTGGGCGATCCCGGCGCCCGCGCCGAGGTCTGGACCTTCTGACGGCGTTCTCTAGGCTGACCCCATGACCCGCATCGCCATTCTGGAAACCGGCCATCCGCCCGAGCATCTGAAGGATGACTTCGACGACTATCCCGCACGCTTTCGAGCGCTGCTGGGCGAGGGCGTGCCGACGACGCGGTTCGACGTGCAGTCAGGCCATCTGCCGGAGGATCCGGCGGCGTTCCAGGGGGCCATCGTCACCGGCTCGGCGGCGGGGGTCTATGACGACCTGCCCTGGATTCCGCCGCTGATCGACTGGCTGAGGGCGGCGCGAGGCCGGACCCGGCTGGTCGGCATCTGTTTCGGCCATCAGGTCCTGGCCCACGCCTTCGGCGGTATGGTCGAAAAGTCGAACAAGGGCTGGGGCGTCGGCCTGCACCGCTACGACGTGCGTACGGACGAGCCGTGGATGCATCCGCGCGCCCGCACCATCGCCATACCCGTGTCGCATCAGGATCAGGTGGTCGCCGTGTCCGCCGACGCGCGGGTCATCGCTTCCAGCGGCTTCACCCCCTACGCCGGCCTGGCCTGGGGGCAGGACGCCATCTCCTTCCAGTGCCATCCGGAGTTTCAGCCCGACTACGCCGCCGCCCTGATCGAGGGCCGGCGCGGTCATCGCATCCCCGAAGCCTTGGCCGACGAAGCTGTCGCCAGTCTGAAACGTCCCAACGACCGGGCCGTGCTGACCGCCTGGATCAGGGCCTTCCTGCTCCTGACCCCGCCCCCGGTCGAGCAGCAGGGCAGCGGCATCTAGAGCCCAAGCATCCGGATCAGCAGCACCGCCAGCGCCAGCAGGGCGCCCAGCGACAGGACGGCCGCCGCTACAACGCGCCCGCCCGCCCGCGCGACGGCCCGGATGTCGGTCTGCAATCCAAGGCCCGCCATGGCCAGCACGGTCAGAAGGCCGGAAGCCGCCGCCGTCGGCGCCAGCCACGTCTCGGGGATGACGCCCAGGGACCGCAGGCCGATCAGCAGCAGAAAGCCGACGATGAACCAGGGCAGCAGCCGATGCAGGTCCGGCCCCTTGGCGCGGGCGCCGTCCTGCGCCGCCGGGTCCGTCTTGCGCCCCGCGATCAGCGACAGGACCAGGATCACCGGCCCCAGCATCAGCACCCGCACCAGCTTGACCACCGTGCCCGTCTGGACGGCGAAGGGGCCGAAGGGGGCTGCGGCGGCCAGAACCTGCGGCACCGCATAGACGCCGAGACCCGCCAGGGCGCCGTATTGCGGCGCGCTCATGTGCAGCAGGCCGCCCAGCAGCGGCAGGACCAGAACCACGATCACCCCCAGAACGGCGGTGAAGGCGATGGAGGCCGCCACCTCTTCGCCGTCCGCCTCGATCACCGGAGCCACGGCGGCGATGGCCGAGTTGCCGCATATGGCGTTGCCGCAGGCGACCAGCAGCGCCATGCGCGGGTTCAGGCCCAGCATTCGTCCCACGCCGAAACCGACGGCGATCCCGACGACGACCAGAACCAGGATGGCGAAGACGAAGGAGACGCCCAGCGCCGCCAGAGTCGCCGCGCTGACCGATGCGCCCAGCAGCACCACCGCCACCTCCAGCAGAATCTTGGCGCTGAAGTCGACGCCGGGCTTGAAGCGCGCACCCGGCGTCCAGACGGTCCGTACCGCCGCCCCCAGCAGAATGGCCAGGACCAAGGGCTCCAGCCAGGTGCGGCCGACCAGGCCATGCTCCACCCGCGCCAGGCCGATCGCCGCCCCCATGACCACGACGGACAGGCCGACGCCGGGGGCGATACGGCGCAGAAACGCCAGCGGCGCCGTCGGATGAAACGTGGGAACGGGCGAGGGCAGGGCGGCGGGCTTCATCCTTCAGCCTGTTGCGCCGCGCATCGACAGCGGTCCAACGGATAGTTATGGTCGTTTCAATCCGATTTGGAGATTGGTTGTGACCCTGGAGCGTCTGCGCATCTTCGTCGCCGTGGCCGAGCGCGACCATGTGACGGCGGCGGCGCGGGCGTTGAACCTGACCCAGTCGGCCGTCTCAAACGCCCTGGCGGCGCTGGAGGCCGAACATCAGGTACGTCTGTTCGACCGCGTCGGTCGAGGCGTGGCCCTGAACGCCACCGGCCGCGCCTTCCTGCCCGAGGCCAAGGCCGTTCTGGCCCGCGCGGCGGCGGCCGAGGCGGCGCTTGCGGACATGAGCGCCCTGCGACGCGGGCGCTTGGCCGTCTTCGCCAGCCAGACCATAGCCAGCTATTGGCTGCCGCGCCGGCTGGTCGCCTTCCACGCCGCCCATCCCGGCATCGAATTGGACGTTCAGATCGGCAATACGCGCGAAGTCGCCCAGGCGGTGCTGAACGGCGACGCCGAAATCGGCCTGGTCGAGGGCGTCGTTGATGCGTCGGCCCTGACGCAGATTCAGGTCGGCTCGGACCGGCTGGCGGTGGTGGTGACGCCCGACCATCCCTGGGCCTTTGCGAAGCGACTGTCGGCGCGCGACCTGATCGAATCGCCCTGGGTGCTGCGCGAACCGGGCTCGGGCACCCGGTCCAGTCTGGAGGCGGCCCTGGGCGAGGCGGGCGTGAATCCGGCCGATCTGCCGGTCGCCATGACCCTGCCGGCCAACGAGGCGGTCCTGGCCGCCGCAGAGGCGGGCGCCGGCGCCACCGCCCTGTCCGAAAGCGTGGCCCACGCCTCGGTCGCTGCCGGCCGGCTGGTCTGGGCGCCGTTTTCCCTGCCCGAACGCCCCTTCCGTCTGCTGCGCCATTCGGACCGCTATCGTAGTCGGGCCGGCGACGCCTTCGTTCAGGCGCTGGCCTGACCGCCGATCACGGCCATTTCACAGTCGGGGGCATGGAGCTGAGGATCGACTCGACGTTCCCGCCGGTCTTCAGGCCGAACATCGTGCCCCGATCGTACAGCAGGTTGAACTCCACATAGCGTCCGCGCCGGATCAACTGCTCCTCGCGCTCCTGCGGCGTCCAGGCCTCGGTCATCCGTCCGGCGACGATGCGCGGATAGACGTCCAGGAAGGCCAGGCCGACATCGCGGGTGAAGGCGAAGTCGCGGTCGTAGTCGCCGCTGTCGTGGTGGTCGTAGAATATGCCGCCGGTGCCGCGCGGCTCCTGTCGGTGGGGCAGGTAGAAATAGTCGTCGCACCACGCCTTGTAGCGGGTGTGCCAGTCCGGATCGTGCGCGTCGCAGGCGGCCTTCATCGCTGCGTGGAAGGCCAGGGTGTCGGGGTGATCCTGACGACGATCCGCCATCAGCACCGGCGTCAGGTCGCCGCCGCCGCCGAACCAGCTCTTGGTCGTAGAGATGAAGCGGGTGTTCATGTGCACCGCCGGCACGCGCGGGCTGACGGGATGGCAGATCAGGCTGATCCCGGTCGCGAAGAAGCGCGGATCGTCCTGCGCCCCCGGCACCGACTTCGCATAGTCGGCGGGAAAGGCGCCGTGCACGGTCGAGACGTGGACCCCGACCTTCTCGAACAGCCGTCCGTGCATCATCCCCATGACGCCGCCGCCGCCCTCGGGCCGCTCCCAGGGCGTCCGCACGAACCGCCCCGGCTCGCCCGGAAACAGATCGGCGGGCGCCGCGTCTTCCAGCGTCTCGAACGCCGCATGGATGCGGTCGCGCAACGCCTCGAACCAGGCGCGGGTCTCGACCTTCTTCAGGTCCAGGGAGTCGGGGGGCATGGCGTCGCTCATCGCCATGGTCCTAGACGGGTCGGGGCGTCCCGCCAACCTGACCCGTCTGGCGCAATCCCTCCCACAGGGCGACGCCCGCCGTGACGGACAGGTTGAGTGAGCGCGCCTGGGGTCTCAACGGTACGACGACGCGGGCGTCGGCGGCGGCGTGGACGTAGTCTGGCGCGCCCGCGCTCTCCTTGCCGAACAGCAGGACGTCGTCGGGCCGGAAGGCGAAGTCGGTCAAGGGCGTCGCCCCCCTGGTGGTGAACAGCACCAGCCGTCCCGCCGGTCGATCCCGCAAAAAAGCGTCCCAGTCGGCGTGGCGTGTCATGTGCGACAGCGGGCCGTAGTCCAGAGCCGCCCGCTTCATGGCGCGGTCGTCGAATCGAAAGCCCGTTGGCTCGATCACGTGCAGATCGACGCCGAAACAGGCCGACAATCGGATGCAGGCTCCGACGTTCTGAGGAATGTCCGGTTGAAAAAGGGCGAGACGCATTCTAAGCCCTGACATACGCGCGGCCAGGGGGTTTGTCGCGGCCTGTTTTGCGAGCGTTTCGCAAGAAACGTCAGCAGCTTGCGCCGAGGGGGCGTCGGCGTCGGGCCGCTGGAGATCTCCGGCCTCGTTCTTTGGTTTAGCCGTCACGAACAAGAGGCTTTCGGGTCCATTCGACGGCGTGCGGGAGGTGAAACGTGGCCGAATCGGTCGTGCATGCTGAAAGCCCCGAGGGCGGCGATCCCAATCGCCGTGACTTCATCCATATCGCGGCCGGCGCCGCGGCCGTCGGCGCGGGCGTCATGGTCGCCTGGCCCCTGATCAACCAGATGAATCCGGCGGCGGACACCCTGGCCCTGGCGTCGATCGAATTCGACCTGACCAAGGTTCAGGAAGGCCAGCAGGTCGTCATCAAATGGCAGGGCAAGCCGGTGTTCGTGCGTTATCGCACCCCGGCCGAGCTGCAGCGGGTCATCGCCGACGACCATGCGCCCGACCTGAAACAGCCCCAGACGGACGCCGAGCGCACCAAGCCGGGGCATGAGAAATATCTGGTCGTCATCGGGTCGTGCACCCACCTGGGCTGCGTGCCGACATTCGGCGCGGGCGATTACGGCGGGTGGTTCTGCCCCTGCCACGGCTCGCACTACGACGCCTCCGGCCGCATCCGTAAGGGGCCAGCGCCCCTGAACCTGGTGGTGCCGGACTACGACTATCTGTCCGACACCCGCGTCAAGATCGGCTGAGGACAAGGGGGGATCATGAGCGACCACGAGAGCACCTACGTCCCGAAGACGGGCGTCGAGAAATGGCTGGACAGCCGTCTGCCCATCATTCGCTTCGGCGCGGACTATATGTCCCTGCCGACGCCTAGGAACCTGAACTACTGGTGGACCTTCGGCGGCATCCTGGCCTTATGCCTGGTGACGCAGATCGTCACCGGCATCGTCCTGGCCATGCACTATACGCCCAACGTCGACCTGGCCTTCGCCTCGGTCGAGCGCATCATGCGTGACGTGAACGGCGGCTGGCTGATCCGCTACGTCCACGCCAACGGCGCGTCGATGTTCTTCATCGCCGTCTATCTGCATATGCTGCGGGGCCTGTACTATGGCTCCTACAAGGCGCCGCGCGAGATGATCTGGATCATCGGCTGCGTGATCTTCTTCCTGATGATCGCCACCGCCTTCCTGGGCTACGTCCTGCCGTGGGGGCAGATGTCCTTCTGGGGCGCCGAGGTCATCACCAATCTGATCGGGGCCATCCCCGGCGTGGGCGAGCCGATCCTGATCTGGCTGCGCGGCGGTCCGGCGATCGACAATGCGACGCTGAACCGCTTCTTCTCGCTGCACTATCTGTTGCCGTTCGCCATTCTGGGCTGCGTCGTGCTGCACCTGTGGGCGCTGCACGCGGCGGGTCAGAACAACCCCGTCGGCATCCTGATCCCCAAGGATCGTCAGGCCAAGGACACGCTGCCCTTCCACCCGTATTTCACGGTCAAGGACGGGTTCGCCATCATCCTGTTCCTGATCCTGTTCGCGATCTTCGTCTTCTATCAGCCGAACGCCCTGGGCCACGCGGACAACTACATCCCCGCCAACCCGCTGCAGACGCCGGCGCATATCGTGCCTGAGTGGTACATGCTGCCCTTCTACGCCATTCTGCGCGCCATCCCGGACAAGTTCGGCGGCGTGGTGGCGATGTTCAGCGCCATCGGCGTGCTGTTCGTCCTGCCCTGGCTGGATACGTCCAAGGTGCGCTCCATGCGCTATCGCCCGACGATGCGGACCTTCTTCATCATCTTCCTGGTGGTGGGCGTGGGCCTGGGCTGGTGCGGTGGTCAACTGCCGGACGCGCCGGTCATTCCGGGCATGCCCAGCCCTGTCCTCTTCGACGGTGCGCTGAACTCCTACCTGTGGCTCACGCGTCTGTTCACGGCCTACTACTTCCTGTTCTTTTTCGTGATCATGCCGCTGGTGGGGCTGAAGGAAACGCCGCTGCCGATCCCGGCGACGATCTCCGAGCCGGTGCTGACCGGCGCGGACGCCGTCGAGCAGAAGGGCTGAGCGTCATGACGATTGGAATGAAGACCGTGTCGATCAAGACCATCCTGGCCTCGGCCGCCGTCATCCTGGGACTGGCCGCTGCGGCGCCAGCTCTGGCGTCGGGCGGCGCGTCCCATCCGCGCTCGGGCGGGTTCAGCTTCGACGGACCGTTCGGAACCTATGACCAGGGCCAGCTTCAGCGTGGCTACAAGGTCTATCACGAGGTCTGCTCGGCCTGTCACAGCATGAACCTCATGCACTATCGGAACCTGGGCGACGCCCATGGCCCGTTCTGGAATCCGAAATACCCGAACCCGAACGACAACCCGGTCGTGAAGGCTCTGGCCAAGGAGGTTCAGGTTCCCGACATCGACAGCGAGACGGGCGAGCCGATCCAGCGCGACGCCACCCCGGCCGACAAGTTCCGCAGCCCCTATCCGAACGCCACGGCGGCGGCGGCGGGCAACGGCGGGGCGGCCCCGCCCGACCTGTCGGTGATGGCCAAGGCCCGTCACGACGGCGCCAACTACATCTATTCGCTGCTGTCGGGCTACAAGGCCGCGCCGGCGGGCCTGACCATCCGCGACGGTCAGCACTACAACCCCTATATGGCGGGCGACCTGACGCCGTTCTGGAACGGCGATCACAAACACGTCCCGCCCGGCGGCTTCATCGCCATGCCGCCGCCGCTGAAGGACGGCCTCGTCACCTATGACGACGGCTCGCCCCAGACGGTGGACCAGTACGCCAAGGACGTGGCCGCCTTCATCGCCTGGACCTCCGAGCCCAAGATGGTGGAACGCAAACAGGCCGGCTTCGGCGTGCTGATCTATCTGCTGATCTTCGCGGGGATCACCTACGCCAGTTACCGCCGCATCTGGAAGGGCGTGGCTCACTAAGCTGCTCCTCCCGGTCGGAGACCTTCAGGCCCGTCGGCGTCCGCGCCGACGGGCCTTTTGCTTGCGACCAATCGTCTCCGTCACGGAATCGACATGGGCGGGATCGGCCCCTAGGGTTCGTCGGTCTTCTTCTTGGCTGTGGGGCCTTAAGTTCATGCGTCTTGTCTCTTCCTTCGCCGCCGTTCTGCTGGCCGGCGTCGCCCTGTCCGCCTGCGCCACGACCGCCGCGCAGAACACCGCGCCCGCCTTCGACGCGGCCCGGATCTCCGAGGACATCCGTGTCCTGTCCGACGACAGTTTCGAAGGTCGCGGCATCGCCACCCCGGCCGAGGCAAAGGTGATCGACTACCTCAGCCGCCAATACGCCGCTGCCGGCTTCGAGCCGGGCGGGCCGAACGGCCAGTGGACCCAGGACGTGATCCTGAACCGCTTCACCCAGTCGAATGTTCACGCGGGGCTGAAACTGGGCGACTGGAGCCTGCCTCTGACGCAGGGGCGGGAGGTCGCAATCTCCACCCGTCGGCCGGCCGAACACGTCAGCCTGAAGGACGCGCCCCTGGTCTTCGTCGGCTACGGCATCAATGCGCCCGAGCGTCAGTGGAACGACTTCAAGGGCCAGGACCTGCGCGGCAAGGTGCTGGTCGTGCTGGTCAACGACGCCGACTTCGAGGAGCCGGCGCTGAACACCTTCGGCGGCAAGGCCATGACCTATTACGGTCGCTGGACCTACAAATACGAAGAGGCGGCGCGTCAGGGGGCGGCGGGCGTTCTGATCGTCCACGAGACGGCGCCGGCGTCGTATGGCTGGCAGACGGTCGCCAACTCCTGGGGCGTGCCCCAGTTCGATATCCTGCGCCAGAACGCGGCGGCCGAGCGCGTGCCGATGGAGGGCTGGATTCAGCGCGACGTGGCTGTGGACCTGTTCCGCCGCGCGGGCCTGGATTTCGACGCCCTGAAGGTCCAGGCGCGCAACCGTGACTTCCAGCCCGTGGCCCTGCCGGGCGCATCCTTCTCGACCGAGTTCGACGTGGCGACCAATCAGGTCACAAGCCATAACGTCATCGCCCGCCTGCCGGGCACGACCCATCCGGACGAGACGGTCCTCTACACCGCCCACTGGGATCACATCGGCATGGGCGAGCCGGACGCGACCGGCGACCGCATCTTCAACGGCGCTGTGGACAACGCCTCGGGCACGGCGGGATTGCTGGAACTGGCGCGGATGTTCGGCCGCGCACCGCACACCGAACGCTCCATCGTCATGATCAGCTTCACGGGCGAGGAAAGCGGCCTGCTGGGCTCGGAATATTACGCCGTCAACCCGGTCTACCCGCTGGCCAGGACGGTCGGCGGGTTCAACATGGATTCCATGAACGTCTATGGCCGGGTCACGGGCCTGGGCGTCACCGGCTACGGCCAGTCGGACTTCGACGAACGCCTGGCCGCCGCCGTCCGGCCGCAGGGCCGCACTCTGGTCCCCGATCATGAGAATGCAGCCGGCACCTATTACCGTTCGGACCACTTCCCCCTGGCCAAGCGCGGCGTACCGATGGCCTATGCCGGCAGCCGGGGGGATTTCCGCGACGAACCGGTCGCGGCGCGTGAGGCGGCCCGCAGCGAATACGGGGCCAAGCGCTATCACCAGGCGGCGGACGAATGGTCGCCGGATTGGGACTATCGCGGCATGATCGAGGATCTGACGGTCTTCTACGACGTCGGCTGCGACCTGGCGAACGGCCGCGACTGGCCCCGATGGAAGCCGGGGTCCGAGTTCGGGCCGGTGCGCGAAACCACGGCCGCCGAACGGCGCTGACCTTTCCGATCCAATAGCCAGACGGGGCGGGCGACGGTCCGTCCCGTCATCGTTTCCGCCTTTATTTAGAGCCTGCGCATGATCCGCCGTTCCTTATTCGCCGCCTCGGCCCTGCCGATCCTTGCGGCTCTGGCCCTGTCGGCCTGCGCCAGCGCCCCCCTGCCGGCGGGCGCGCCGACCGACGCCTTCGCCGTCGCCTCGGCCGCCCATCCGCAGTTCAGCGCCCAGCGCCTGTCCGACCACATCAAATATCTGGCCTCCGACGAACTGGAGGGCCGCTTTCCCGGCCAGATCGGCGAACGGCTGACCCTGGCCTATCTGCAAGCTCAGTACGAGGCGATAGGGCTTGAACCCGGCGGACGCGACGGATCGTGGCTTCAGCCGGTCGATCTGGTCCGCTTCACGCCCGCGCGGGCGCCCATGGCGACCTGGAAAGGGTCCGACGGCGTCGCCCTGGCCTTGACCAGCGGGACGGATATCACCCTGCGCGCGGGGCCGGCCGATCCGCAGGTGAAGCTGGACGGTCTGCCGGTCGTCTTCGCCGGCTATGGCGTCGTGGCGCCCGAACGGGGCTGGGACGACTATGGTTCGGCCGACCTGACGGGTAAGGTGGTCGTGGTGCTGCGGGGCCAGCCGGCCTCCATGGGCGCCGATCCGAACTTCTACGGCTCGACCACCCACAAGATGCAGGAGGCGTTGAAGCGCGGGGCGGTCGGCGTCATCACCCTGCAGGAGGAGGCCGGACGTTGGCGTCGCGCGGTCGGCGGGGCGACGCGACCCCAGATGACCGTCAAGGGCTCGAGGGAGACCCGCTTCACCGGCGCGATCGACGCCGCCACGGCCGAACGCCTGGGCGGGTCCGCCTTCGCTTCCGTCCTGACCCGCGCCAAGGCCGGCGGCCTGAACGGCCCGGTGGCTCTGGATGGGACGCTGTCGGTCGATATCGACGAAACGACCGAGGTCATCCACTCCAACAACCTGCTGGCCAGGATTCCCGGCGCGAAGCGGCCGGACGAATATGTGATCTACTCTGCCCACTGGGACCATGTGGGCAAGGCGCGCCAGCCCGACGCCACGGGAGACGACATCTATAACGGCGCCTGGGACAACGCCTCGGGCACCGCCGGCCTGATCGAGATGGCCCGCGCCTTCAAGGCGGGCCCGGCGCCGGAACGCACGGTCGTCTTCCTGCATGTCACGGCCGAGGAGCAGGGGCTGCTGGGCTCGGAAGCTTATGCCGCCGATCCGGTCTATCCGCTGGAAAGGACGGCGGCGGACATCAACATCGACATGCTGCCCTTCACCCCGGCGACGCGGGACGTGGCGATCTTCGGCGTCGGCAAGTCGGAGCTGGAGGACATCCTGGGCCGGTTCGCCGCCGTTCAGGGCCGCGTCGTGACCGGCGACGGCTACCCCGAGGAAGGCTTCTACTACCGTTCCGACCACTTCAACTTCGCCGCCGGCGGCGTGCCGGCGCTGATGCCCTGGACCGGCCGCGATTTCGTCGAGGGCGGGATCGAGGCGGGCAAGCCCTATTACGAGGGCGAAATGGCGAAATACTACCATCAGCTGAAGGACGAGTGGCGGCCCGACTACGACTTCACCGCCGCGCTTCAGAACCTGGACCTGCTGTACCGGCTGGGTTTGACGGTGGCCGACAGCACGACCTGGCCCGCCTGGAAGCCGACGGCCGAGTTCAACGCCATCCGCGACCGCTCTTCCGATCAGCGCCGTTAGGCGTCGACGAACGGATAGGGGCTGACCGACTTGGCCCAGTCGTCGACGGCCAGCGGCCGGTCGATGGGGGCCGCCGCACGCTCGGCGCAGGGGTGGCGGTGGCACAGGCGGCAGGCGGCACCGATGGGCGTCGCTTCGGGCCGGTCCAGATCAAGCCCGCGCGCATAGGCCAAGCGGTGGGCGTGACGCAGTTCGCACCCCAGACCGATGGCCAGGTCGTGGCCTTCGCTGAAGCCGTCCTGTCCCTGCCGCTCGACCGTGCGGGCGAAGGTGAACCAGCGAGAACCGTCGGGCGTCTCGATGATCTGGGTCACGATCCGGCCGGGCGTGCGGAAGGCCGAATGCAGCCGCCAGCGCGGACAGGCCCCGCCGAAGCGCGAGAAGGGGAAGGCGCCCGGGGCGTAGCGTTTGGAGATGTTGCCCGCCTGGTCCACCCGCATCAGGAAGAAGGGCACGCCGCGCGCGCTGGGCCGCGACAGGGTCGTCAGCCGGTGCGCCGCCTGTTCGTAGCTGACGCCGAATCGCGCCTGCAGCCGCGCCAGATCATAGGCCGAAGCCTCAGCCGCCTGCTGAAAAGCGCCGTAGGGCATCAGGATCGCTCCGGCCAGGGTGTTGGTCAGGGCCACCTTCAACAGGGACCGCGTCGGCCCGTCCGGCGCGCCCGCCGTCTCGACCAGGCCGTTCAGGGCGGCGCCGTGCTCGACCAGGGCCAGTTGATAGGCCAGGGCGAAGGCGCGCGACGGCGGCGTCAGGGTTTCTGACAGCAACAGGCGGCGGCGGTGCGGGTCGAAACGCCGCGTCCATTCCACCATCACTTCGGCCGGCAGGGTGCGGACCGCCAGATCGTGCTTGGCCGCCAGCCGTCGCCGCGCGGCGGGCTCGAAGCCGTCGCCGTGGGCGGGGGCGTCGGCCGCCAGGGCCTCGGCCAGGGCTTCTCCCATCGTGTCCAACTCGGGGAAGTGATTGCCGCGCGACTGAACATATTCGCGCACCCATTCGGCCGGACTGTCGTCGGTCAGGGCCTCGCCGGCGCCGACAGCCGCCCGGGCGCGCGCGCGCTGGTCGTCGAAGGCGCGATACAGCCGCAGCAGGGCGTCGGCGACGCCCGGCGCCTCGTCCAACAGATGCAGCAGTTCGTGGCGCGGCGCCGTCAGGCCCTTGAAGATCGGGTCGCTGAACACTTCGCCCAGCTTGGCGGCGTCGGCCTCTCCGCCCTGGTTCAGTTGGCGCAGATCGACGTCGTAGGTCTCGGCCAGCCGCAGCAACAGCTGGGCCGAGACGGGACGCTGGTTGCGCTCGATGTGATTGAGATAGCTGGGCGAAACCGCCAGGTCGGCGGCCATGGCCGTCTGGGTCAGGCCCAGGTCGCGCCTCAGTCGCTTGAGGCGGGCGCCCAGGAACAGCTTGCGATCGGCGGCGACATCCATGGTCGAAAGTTGTCACAGATAGACCAAGGAAGCAAAGTCATAATGTGACATAATGACTTCGATGGTGCGGCTGTGGAGGTGTCATTCGTGACAATAGCGTGTTTCTGTCTGGAGACGGCGGCTGCGGCCGCGCTTTCGACAGATGAGTTCGACCATGACCACCTTCGCCGATCTGGTTCCTTCGCCCACCGGGCGTTTCGACGGGATCGAACGCCCCTATTCGCCCGAGGACGTGCTGCGCCTGCGCGGCTCGGTGCCGATTACCCACACCCTGGCTGAACGCGGCGCCAATCGCCTGTGGGACCTGTTGCACACCGAGCCGTACATCAACGCCCTGGGCGCCGTGACCGGCAACCAGGCCATGCAGATGGTCCGCGCCGGGTTGAAGGCCATCTATCTGTCGGGCTGGCAGGTCGCGGCCGACGCCAACACCGCCTCGGCCATGTATCCGGACCAGTCGCTGTATCCGGCCAACGCCGCGCCGGAGCTGTGCCGCCGCATCAACCGCACCCTGCAACGCGCCGACCAGATCGAGCACGCCGAGGGCGGCGCCAAGCGGGATTGGTTCGCCCCTATCGTCGCCGATGCGGAGGCTGGATTCGGCGGTCCGCTGAACAGCTTCGAGATCATGAAGGCCTTTATCGAGGCCGGGGCGGCGGGCGTCCATTTCGAGGACCAGCTGGCGTCCGAGAAGAAGTGCGGCCATCTGGGCGGCAAGGTTCTGATCCCCACCCAGGCGCACGAGCGCAACCTGATCGCCGCGCGTCTGGCCGCCGACGTCTGTGGCGTGGCGACCCTGACGGTGGCGCGCACGGATGCGGAATCGGCCCAGCTGATCACCTCGGACGTCGATGAGCGGGACCACCCCTTCATCGACCGCGAGAATCGCACGCCGGAAGGCTTCTTCCGCCTGAAGCCGGGCACGGGGCTGGACCACTGCATCGCGCGCGGGCTGTCTTATGCCAAATACGCCGACCTGCTGTGGTGGGAGACGTCGCACCCGGATCTGGACGACGCGCGCAAGTTCGCCGAGGCGATCCAGAAGGCGCACCCCGGCAAGCTGATGGCCTACAACTGCTCGCCGTCGTTCAACTGGGAAGCCAAGCTGGACAAGGACACCATCGCCAAGTTCCAGCGCGAGCTGGGGGCCATGGGCTACAAGTTCCAGTTCGTGACGTTGGCGGGCTTCCATAGCCTGAACAACGGCATGTTCGAGTTGGCCAGCGGCTATCGTGATCGCGGCATGGCGGCCTATTCCGAACTGCAGCAACGCGAGTTCGCCAACGAGGCGATCGGCTACACCGCCACGCGTCACCAGCGCGAGGTCGGCACAGGCTATTTCGACGACGTGGCCACGGTCATCTCCTCGGGACAGTCTTCGACGACCGCCCTGAAGGACTCGACCGAAACCGCCCAGTTCACCCACGCGGCCTGATCAGGAAAGGAAAGCCCCTATGGAACCGCTGACCCGAACCGAAGCCATCATCGACTTCTGCCTGGCGCCTCTGGCGCTGGACGCCGGCACGGAGGCCGAGCGCGAGGTGCGGCGTCGCCTGACGCACGTCCTTCGCACCTATCAGGCCAAGGTGGCCAATCCCGTGGCGGTCGACTTCTCGTCCATGCCGTCGCAGGTCATCAACGAGGCGGCGCACGGCTACGAATAGGCTGAGGCGCACCGCATGAAAAAGGCCCGCTCCGATCGCTCGGGGCGGGCCGTTGATCGTCCGGTTTTCGCCTGGGCTCAGCCGCCCGCAGGAGCCGGCGTCCGCACGGCGGCCGCGGAGGCGGCGACCGGAGTGGCGACGGGCGTGCCGGTCTCGGTCGGATCGCCCACGGTGATGATGGGGGCGAAGACCGCCTGGGTGGCGCAGCTGGACAGGTCGCGCGCGACATGGCGGCCCAGGCAGAACATATCCTCGTAGCTGGGGCGCGAAGCGGCCAGGCATTGGAACAGCATCAGCTTGGACATGTTCAGGCAGAATTCGCTGTTCGGCTCGGAAACCAGGGCGTCGGTGTTGGCCTTGGCCTCGTCGCCGGCCGCGCCCAGGGCGGCCAGGGCGGCGATCGCCAGGGAGCGGACCATGGCGGGGGTATAGGGCGGGGCCTTGCGCGACGGCTCGACCTGAAGGCCCGTGCCCGTATTGGCGGCGGCGAACAGGCGGGCCGATTCCTCGGGCGAAGGCAGCATGTCGACCGCCGACAGGGTCTTGGCGCTTTCCAGCCGGACCTCGCGGTGGGGGATGGGCGTGATCGCCCAGCGGCGGCGCGGGTCGGTGCGGCCCTGGACGGTGTAGGCGTCCTGCTCCACCGCGTCGGCGATGGCGCGCATGGCGACTGCGTCCTTGTTGATGGTCGAGGCGATCAGGCCGGCGGCGGCGTCGGCGCCGGGCAGGGTGGCCGCATAGGCGGGGTCGGCCACGATGCGGGCGACCATCTGCTGGCGCTGGGTCGGATCGACGGCGAACTGGCGCACGCCGGCGACGAATTCGGGCGATTGCAGCGCGATGACCGACCCATAGGCGATCAGGCCGCGCGACAGCTCCAGCGGTTCATAGGACGCGCCCTTGCGGATTTCGGCCTGGATCGATTCGGCGTCGGGGAAGCCGCCGGGCTGAATGGTCTGGGCCTGGCGCAGGAAGGCGACATAGACGGCGGCGGCCTCGGCCACGCTCTGGTTCAGGGTGACGGGCGGCGGGGGCGGCGGAGCCGGCGGCGCGACGCTGGCCGTCTCCGTCTTCGTCGAACAACTGGCGAGCACGACGGCCGCAGCGAGGGCGGCGATCGACAGGCCGCGGGTCATGAAGGCCTTGGGCATAGGGAGCGTCCACAGAACTCTGGCGCCGGGGGAAGCGCGTGTAACTGAAGCCGCTTATAACGCGGGGAAAGTGGTTATCCGATGGTTAATCGAACAGTTTGGAAACCGATTCCTCGTTCGCGATCCGTCGGATAGCTTCACCGATCAGCGGAGCCACGGAAACCGTTCGGATTTTCGAGCAGTTCAAAACTTCGTGGGGTTGCTCGATGGAATCGGTGATCACCAGCTCCTTCAACGGGCCGTCGGTGATGCGCTGAACGGCGGGGCCGGACAGGACGCCGTGACTGATGTAGGCCGAAACCTCGGTCGCGCCCTGATCGATCAGCGCCTTGGCCGCATTGACCAGGGTGCCGCCCGAATCGACGATGTCGTCGAACAGGATGCAGCGACGGCCTTCGACATCGCCGATGATGTTCATGACTTCGCTCTCGCCGGCCTTGGGGCGGCGCTTGTCGACGATGGCCAGGTCGGCGTTCAGACGGCTGGCCAGCGACCGGGCGCGCACCACGCCGCCGACGTCGGGCGAGACGATCATCAGGTCGTCGCCGCGCGGATAGTTGTCCTTGATATCCTGGGCCAGGACCGGCGTGGCGACCAGGTTGTCGGTCGGAATGTCGAAGAAGCCCTGGATCTGGCCCGCATGCAGATCCATGGTCAAGACCCTGTCAGCGCCGGCGCGGGTGATCAGATTGGCGACGAGCTTGGCCGAGATCGGCGTGCGGCCGCCGGTCTTCCGGTCCTGACGCGCATAACCGAAATAGGGCATGACGGCGGTGATCCGACGGGCCGAGGCGCGCACCAGCGCGTCCGTCATGATCAGCAGCTCCATCAGATTGTCGTTGGCGGGGTAGGAGGTGGACTGAAGGATGAAGACATCCTCGCCGCGCACGTTCTCCTCGATGACGGCGAACACCTCGTTGTCGGCGAACCGCTTGACCTGGGCCTTGGTCAGGGGAGCGTCCAGGTGGTCGGCGATGGCCTGCGACAGTGCGCGGTTGGAGTTGCCAGAGAGCAGCTTCATCGGCCGGTCATCCTTTCGCCGTCATCCGACCCTCATGAACGACAGTCGGTTGGCGCGCTCTTTACCAGCGGAGCCGGGCAGGGCAAGTCGTGCGGCGATAGATTTCGTCGGCATGGCGCGGCTCGGTCGCGGGTGCTAGAGATCGCCACGTTCGTTTCAGGAGGCTTGGCCGCAGGGTCGGCTTCCGCTCGTCATGGGGTCGTCCTTGCTCGTTTCCAAGTTCCGTTCCGGCCTGGTGCTGTTGGCCGTGGCCTGTGTCGCCATGACGATGTCGGCCTGCGCCGGCAAGACCCGCCCCAAGCTGGCCTATGAGGAACGCCCGGTCGAGGCGCTTTACAACACCGGCTATGAGCGGCTGCAGCAGCGCCGCTGGACCGACGCGGTCGACTACTTCCAGGAGGTGGAACGCCAGCACCCCTATTCCGACTGGGCGCGCCGTTCGATCCTGATGCAGATCTACGCCTACTATCAGAACAACAACTACGCCGAGGCCATCGCGGCGGCGGATCGGTTCATCCAGCTGTTCCCCGGCAATCCGTCGGCGGCCTACGCCTTCTACATGAAGGCGGTCTGCAACTTCGAGCAGATCACCGATGTGGGCCGCGACCAGGGCTACGCCAACGCCGCCCTGTCAGGCCTGCGCGACGTGGCCCGCCGCTATCCCGGCACGCCCTACGCCCAGGACGCGGCGGTCAAGATCGACATGGTCAACGACCAGTTGGCGGGCAAGGAGATGAACGTCGGCCGCTACTATCAGCGCGCCAACCAGCCGCTGGCGGCGCTGAACCGCTACAAGGCCGTCATCGCCAACCCGGACTTCCAGCGCACCTCGCACACACCCGAGGCCCTGTACCGTCTGGTCGAGGTCAATCTGCAACTGGGCTTGAAGGAAGAGGCGACCCGCAACGGCGCGGTCCTGGGCTACAACTATCCGGGCAGCCCCTGGTACGCCGAGGCCTACGCTCTGCTGACCGAAAACGGTCAGACGCCGGACAAGGCGCCGGAGGGCAAGCGCGAGGGCTGGCTGCACCGGCTGATCCCGGGCTGATCGCCAGATTCAGTCGCCTTATGGAGGCGCGTTCGGGCCTTGCGCCGGGACGCGCGTCTGTCGATTCTGCGGTCCCGATTCGTTCCGCCGGCTGCCGACCCCGATGCTGACCGCCCTTTCCATTCGCGACGTCGTCCTGGTGGACGCGCTGGACCTGGAGGTTCAGGACGGCCTGACCGTGCTGACCGGCGAGACGGGCGCCGGCAAGTCGATCATTCTGGATGCGCTGGGTCTGGCCCTGGGCGGACGCGGCGACGCCGGCCTGGTGCGGACGGGCGCCAGACAGGCCGTGGCCACGGCCGTCTTCACCGCCCCGGACGACGCCGATCTGATGGCCCTGATCGCGGACAAGGGGTTCGAGGCCCAGCCGGGCGAGGCGTTGATCCTGCGCCGGGTGCTGGGCGCCGACGGCCGCAGCCGGGCCTATGTCAACGACCAGCCCGCCGGCGTCACGGCCCTGCGCGAGATCGGCGCGGCGCTGGTCGAGGTGCACGGCCAGCACGAGACGGTGGGTCTCCTGGACTGGCGCAATCACCGGGGCCTGCTGGACGCCTATGGCGGGGTGCAGCCCCAGCTTCAGGCCGTCGCCGCCGCCGCGACCAAGCTGAAGGCCGCAGAGGCGAAGCTGGCCGAGTTGCAGGCCCAGGCGGCGGATGCGGCCGCGAGGCGCGAGGAGATCGCCCTGAACCTGGCCGAACTGGACGCCCTGGACCCGCGCGCGGACGAGGAGACCGAGCTGGCCGGAGAGCGCGCCGTGCTGGGGGCCGCCGAAAAGGCCATCGCCGACCTGGCCGACGCCCGGACCCAGTTGGGCGGCGACAAGCTGAGCCAAAAGCTGGGCGCGGCCCTGCGCGCCGTCGAACATGCACGCCAGCGGGCGGGCCAGGCGGGGGTGGAGGGGGATCACCCGGTCATCGTGCGGCTGTCGGCCGCTGTGGACGCCATCGACCGGACCCTGGTGGAGGCCGAAGAGGCCATCGCCGCCGTGGACGCCGCCGCCGACGCCTTCGACTACGAGCCCGGACGGCTGGACAAGGCCGAGGAACGGCTGTTCGCCCTGCGCGCCGCCGCGCGCAAGCTGCACGTCACTGTGGACGGCCTGCCGGCCCTGCGGCTGCGGTTGCGCGAACAGCTGCGGCTGATCGAAGACGGGGAAGAGGCCCTGACCAACGCCGGGCGCGAGGCGGCCGAGGCGGCGGAAGGCTACGATCTGGCGGCGACCTTCCTGACCTCGGCGCGGGAGGCGGCGGCCGAACGGCTGACCGCCGCCGTCATGGAGGAATTGGGGCCGCTGAAGCTGGAGCGGGCGCGGTTCCGGGTGGCGCTGGAGCCGATCCCGGGCCGGCGCGGGCCGGACGGAGTGGAGACGATTCGGTTCCAGATCGCCACCAACGCCGGAACCGATTTCGGCCCGCTGGACGCCATCGCGTCCGGAGGAGAACTAGCGCGTTTCGCCCTGGCGATGAAGGCGGCCCTGGCCGGGCGCGAGGACATGCTGCAGCCCGTGATGATCTTCGACGAGGTCGATCAGGGCGTCGGCGGCGCCGTGGCCGAGGCGGTGGGGTCGCGGCTGAAGCGGCTGTCGGCCGGCGCCCAGGTCCTGGTCGTGACCCACAGCCCCCAGGTGGCGGCGCGCGGCCATGCCCACTGGAAGGTGATGAAGATCGACAAGGACGGGCTGACCACCACTACCGTCGTCGCCCTGGACGAGGATCGTCGCCGCGAGGAGATCGCCCGGATGCTGTCCGGGGCCGAAATCACCGACGAAGCGCGCGCAGCGGCGCGGGCCCTGATCGGGTAGGCCGGGGCGGTCTTCGCAAAACGGAGTCCGAAGAGTCTGAACAGTCCGATTGCCGACCAGGCGCGGGCCTGATGGGGGCAGTATGCCCGCTGTCGTCGTTCCGGGGCGTCCGAAGGACGAACCCGGAAGCCAGGAAGGCAGATCGGGGGTTTGACGCGGCCGATAGCGGCGGGACGGCCCTGGCTTCCGGGTTCTTCGCTGCGCTCAGCCCCGGAATGACGGTTGGGCGGATTCAGGAAAAACAGAGTCCGAACAGTCCGGACTGTCCGATTTCGCGGAAAGGATGGGATTGTCAAAGACCGGCGAACAGTGTCGCACGGTTTCGAGATAGGGCGGAGCGAATGTGGTTCTGGAAGCCTGACTATTTGAATTAAAAAACTTTCCTGACTTCTGGCGGGCGACGGTTCGGTCGCTTGCCCAGCAATCATCCGGGCATTCTGAACCACGGCTTTCTGCACCGAGGATTGCTGAGCAGCCGGTCAGCTTCCGGGCCTGTCACCATATCAATCGCCCAACAGACTTCGGAAGGCGCGCGCTCGATCATGCCGAATGGAGGCGCGAAGCTTTCAACATCTCGCTCCAATAGATCGGATAGAAGGTCGAGGTGCGGGCGACCGGCCTCTCCGGCCGCGCCGATCGCGTAAGCCAATTCGACAAGACGTTTAGCCCGCTCATTTGGTATCGGACCCGTAGGATATTCGACGAGTGATCGGCGCAGAAGGTCCGCCACTGCATTCACCGCTTCGGGATCGCGCGAGGCACCGGCGACCTGGGCGGCTGAGGTCCCTAGCGCATCCGTTGCGGTCATCGCTTTGAGAGCTTGTTCGCGCCATGGCGAAGCCGCGACGCCGTAGGAGGCGAGGATCGAACGCGCCATCGGGCGAATGTCGGAAAAGGCGCCGTCAGCGAGCGGCGTCGGCGCGAAGGCCGCCTTCGCTACATCGTCGATGATCGGCTGGGCGCGTGGGCCCAATCGACGGGCCAGCGCCAACCTTGAAACGCCAGGCATTCCGTAGTCCCACACTCGACTATGCAGTGTCGCTTCTACGAGAGACTGCTCCATCTGTCGGTCGAGACAGAAGGGGGCATTCGTACCCAGATCCTGAGCATTTCCGAAATAGCCTATGGCCCCACCATAGACCTGCTCATGCCTAGGCAATGTTTGAAGAACCGACAAGACGACCTCAGACCGCCGCCGCTGCTCTGCTGTCATTGAAACGCAGGGTGGATCGGGCAGAATCGCTATCGCCTGTATAGGCTCCGGCCGCCAGGTTTCCGGCGCTGAGACTCCATTGTTCTTGGTCGCTTGTCCGCAGCCATTGGCGCCGAAGCAAAACGCCATCGCAATGACCGGCAGCAGGAGCAGGCGTTGTTTATGCCAGGGCATGCTCACTCATAGCTGGGCTTCGAGTCGCCGCATAGCTGTATATGAGCGAAGCCCCGCCGTTTGATATGGCGCGCGTGCTGTCTTTGCGCGCCCAGACGGTATCAGACGCCCAGGATCCAGCCTTCTTCCTGTTCGACCTTCTGGATCAGGTCGGGCGCGGCATCCTTGGGCGGGGCGAAGGCCTTGGCCAGGTCGCCGGCTTCGTCGAGGCGGGCCAGCACCTCGGCGGTGGTGCGGACCTGGGCCTGGTCCTTGAACTCGCCCGGTTCGGGCTTGGTTGAGAAGAGCGAGGGCCAGACCTCGACCACCAGGGCCGACAGGGGCTCCACGTCGTCAGGCGTCAGTTCGCGCCAGCCCGTGCCGAAGGGCCAGACGGCGGCGGACGGACCCAGGCTGTCCAACAGGCGGCGGACGGCGGGCACGCCGACCAGGGTCTGGCCGCCGACGGCGCCGGCGCCGTGCATCTGCCATACGCTCTTGGGCTGGAGACGGCCCTTGCGCGCGGCGTCCTCGGTGGCGCGGAACTCGGGGATGTCGGCGCCCGCCCCTGCGGGAGGCTTGGTGGTGGTCAGCCAGCGCTGGGCCTGTTTGGCCGGAGCGCCCCAGAAGGGCCAGGCCTCGTCCGTCATCAGCCGGTTCATCTTGGCCGCCACCTGGTAGCGGTTGTTGGTGTTGTCGGCCTTGTCCACGATGTTGGAGGCGATGAATTTCCACATCGCCTGCCACGGGGTTCCGTCCAGCCCCAGGCGCGCGGCCGTACCGGCCGGATAGCCGAAGTTGAAGTCCAGCCCCACCAGGACCCGGTCGCCGCGCTTCCTGTGATCGGCCAGGATGGAGGCCAGCAGGGCCTCGCCCTCGGCGCGCGTGGCGACGTTGTGGGTCTCGGCATAGAGGCGGAAACGCACGTCGCGCTTGGCCACGCCGATCCACAGCGAGGTGTCGCCCAGTTTCCTGGTCTCGGCGGCGGTCCAGTCGGCGACGACATAGGCGTCGAAAAGGCGGGCCAAGGCGGCCTCCCTGAATAAAGGCTGGTCTGTAGAATGAGCGGGCGCTTCTAACGCTCCCGCGCGCGGAGCGCAAAGGGCGTTCGGCCGCATTCAGCCCTTCAGCAGGGCCTCCAGATGCGACAGCCAGCGACGGCCCAGGCGCAGGGCCTCGCCGGGAGAGCCGGTCTGGGCGGGCAAGGCGGCGTCCCACAGGGCCATTTCGAACTCGGGATGGCGAGCGTCGGCGAACATGAGGCGCAGCACGACCTGTTCGGCGTCGGGGGCCATGACGTCCAGCGACTTGCGCGCCTCGCCACGCCGGACGCGGGCCACGACGTGGCCGTCGACGATGATCTCGCCGCCCTCGACCTCTTCGAAGGCGTAGGCCAGGCCGTGGGCGCCGTTGGCCCACAGGACGACCACCTGTTCGACGTCGAAGTTCAGGGCGCAGGCGCGGCCCTCGCCCGGGGACTGGGCCTCGACCTCGGGCGGGGCGCCCAGGGCCTTCAACATGGCGCGGCGCAGGCGGCGTTGCGGCTCCATCCACCAGGACAGGGCCAGCGCCAGGGTCGTCAGCACGGCTGCCGCCAGGGCGATCAGCAGAACCACCCGCAAGGCGTCGGCCATCGGCGTCAGGCCTCCGCGTCCGGCGACAGGTCCAGGTCGATCACCACCGGGACGTGGTCGCTGGGCTTGTCCATGTCGCGGGCCTCGCGGTGGGTCTCGATCCCCCGGAAACGGTCGGCGGCCTGGGGCGACAGCAGGGCGAAGTCGATGCGGATGCCGTTGTTCCGCTGCCAGGCGCCGGCCTGATAGTCCCAGAAGGTGTAGGTTCCGGCCGGTTCGGCGCCGATCTCGTGCGCGTCGGCCAGGCCCAGGTTCTTCAGGGCGCGCAAGGCGTGGCGGCTCTGCGGCTGGAACAGGGCGTCGTCGGTCCAGTCGGCGGGGTTCCTGGCGTCCTCGGCCTCGGGGATGACGTTGTAGTCGCCGCACAGGGCCAGCGGCTCCTCGAACTTCAGCAGGTCCTGGGCGTGACGGTTCAGGCGGTCGAACCAGGCCAGCTTGTAGGCGAACTTCTCGGTTCCGATCGGATTGCCGTTCGGCAGATAGATCGCCGCGACACGGACGGGGCGGGGCGCCTCGACCACAGCCTCCAGATAGCGGGCCTGGTCGTCCGCATCCTCGCCCGGCAGGCCGCGCCGGACGTCGGACAGCGGGTGTTTCGACAGCAGGGCGACGCCGTTGTAGCTCTTTTGCCCGTGGGTCTCGACATTGTAGCCCAGGCTCTCGAACGCCTCGCGCGGGAATTTCTCGTCCACGCATTTGATCTCCTGGAAACAGGCGACGTCGGGGGCGGCCTGTTCCAGCCAGGCCAGCACCGTGGGCAGGCGGGCGTTGACGGAGTTCACGTTCCAGGTGGCGATGCGCATGACGGCGACGCTAGGCTGCGTCTGCGCTTCGGAAAAGAGCGGTCGAAAAGAAAAGGGCCGCCGGATCTCTCCGGCGGCCCTTTCGGCTTTGGATGGACGGGCCCTTAGAGGCGGCCGCCCGAAGCCGGCGCGGGCGCGGCGGCCGGGGCCGGCGTCAGCTTGCAGCCGCCGCCGATCTGCTGGGCGGTGGCGCAGGGATAGATCTGCTGGACGGCGTTCTGATCGTTGAGGCGGGCGATGACGCCGTCGGCGCCGTCGCACTTGGCTTCGTAGAAGACGCCGTTGGCGTTGCGACCCATCAGACGCGCCTCGGTCACGTTGCACGAAGCGGCGGGTGAACCGGCCAGCCATGTCTTCACCGAGGCGGCGATTTCGCCCATGGTCGTGAACCGGCAAGTTCCGCTCTCGGCGACCACCTGAATGCAGGCGGTCTTGGTCCAGGCGTTGTTGATCTTCTTGATCCAGTAACCTTGGTCCCCGGAACAGCCGACCTCGTAGACTACGGCGTCGTCACTGGACTTGCCCACCACCGCGACCTCGTCGACCGTGCAGGGCACGCCGGCCTGCTGGGCGTATTCGCGCAGGAATTTCTGGGTGTCCTGGTTCGCGGGGATCGTGCATTGCGGGCCGACGGCGGCCTCCGGGTTCGCCGCGCGGGCGGTCGTCGCCGTATGGGCCAGAAGCACGCAATCCGTCGCCACCGGGGGCGTCTTCGTCTCGATCAGATAGCCGGGGCCCGCTGCACAGGCCACTTCGTAGATGGAGGTCTTCTCGGCGGTCGTGCCAAGCAGCTTGGCCTCGGAGACCTGGCAGCCCGTCTGGGCCAGGGTGGCCTGTTCCTGCGCGGCGGCGGTGATCTGTTCCGGAGTCATCTGCGGAGCTCTGTCGCGGCTACGGCCCATGCGGGCGTTGCCAGAGCCGCGAGTGGCGTTTTCCCGAGGGTCGTCCGGGCGGGTCTGAGCGGCGGCCGGAACGACCGTTGCGGCGCCGATGGCGAGAACCGCAAGGGTGACGGCGGCGATGGAGAGCTTCATGAAGAACACCTCGAGGACTGTGTCTGCGTATGAGATCGTGTGGCGCTCCAAGATGGCCGGGTCAAGGCATGGCTGGACGTGGAGGCGTGATACGGCCTAGAGTTCGTCCGTTGTTATTGGAGACGGACTTGGCCGACGGTGTGACGCAGACCGCGAAGGATGGGCGGGGCCTGACCTATCCGGGGCCGGCGGTTCCGGCCGCCGGCGAGGCGGTGGAAGTGGCGCGCGGCGTGTTGTGGCTGCGGTTCGCCCTGCCGTTCCAACTGGATCATGTGAACGCCTACGCCCTGGCCGACGGCGACGGCTGGACCGTGGTCGATACGGGGCTGAGGACGCGCGAGGCGACGGCGGCCTGGGAGGCGGCGCTTGAAGGGCCGCTGGGCGGGCGGCCGGTGCGACGGGTGATCTGCACCCACATGCATCCCGATCACATCGGCCTGGCGGGTTGGCTGTGCGAGCGGTCGGGCGCGCCCCTGTGGATGTCGCGGCTGGAGTATGTGACGGCGCGGATGCTGATGGCCGAAGAGGCGGGCGACGCCCCGGCGGACGGCGAGGTCTTCTATCGCGCGGCGGGTTGGAGCGAGGCGCAGATCGCGCGCTGGCGCGACGACTACGGCGGGTTCGGCAAGGGGGTGGCTCCCATGCCCCGCAGCTACCGCCGGCTATCCGAAGGCGAGGTGGTGCGGATCGGCGAGGACGACTGGACCGTGGTGGTCGGATCGGGCCACAGCCCCGAGCATGTCTGCCTGTGGCGGCGGTCGGACGGGGTCTTCCTGTCGGGGGATCAGATCCTGCCGCGTATCTCCTCCAATGTGTCGGTGTGGTCGACGGAGCCGGAGGCCGATCCCCTGGGCGACTGGATGGCCTCGCTGGATCGGCTGGCGGGCCTGCTGCCGGCCGAGACCTATGTGCTGCCGGCGCATGGAGAGCCGTTCACGGGCGTGCAGGCGCGGCTGGAGGCGCTGAAGCGCGGACACGAGGTCGCGCTGAAACGGCTTGAGCGGACGTTGCGTCAACCGTCTAGGGTGATCGACGGCTTCCCGGCCGTCTTCGGAAGGGCGGTCGGCGACGGGGTGCTGGGCATGGCCACGGGCGAGGCCCAGGCGCACCTGAACTATCTGGAACGACGCGGGCGGATCACACGCACGCGCGACACCGACGGCGTCGACTGGTGGTCGGCCGTCGCAACGGACGAGGAGACGCCATGAGCGACCATATCCGCACCGCGCTGGCCGACGGCGTCCTGACGGTGACGCTGGACCGGGCCGACAAGAAGAATGCAATCACCCAGGCCATGTATGCGGCCCTGGCCGAGGCGACCGAGCGGGCGCGCACCGACGATGCGGTGCGGGTGCTGCTGCTGCGCGGCGAGGGCGACAGTTTCTCGGCCGGCAACGACATTCAGGACTTCATTTCGCTGGGGTCGCAGAGCGCGGGGCCGGGCGACATGCCGGTGTTCCGGTTCCTCAAGGCGCTGGCCGACCTGGACAAGCCGGCGGTGGCGGCGGTGAAGGGGCGGGCCGTGGGCATCGGCCTGACCATGCTGCTGCACTGCGACCTGGTGGTGGTGGCCGAGGACGCCCTGCTGTCCGTGCCTTTCGTCAATCTGGCCCTGGCGCCCGAGGCGGCGTCCAGCCTGCTGCTGCCGGCGGCCATCGGTCATCAGCGGGCGTTCGAACTGTTCGCCCTGGGCGAGCCGCTGGACGGCCGCACGGCCCTGGCCTGGGGGCTGGCGAACCGGGCGGTTCCGGCCGATCAGGTCGAGACGACGGCGGCGGAACTGGCGGCCAAGGTGGCGGCGCGTGCCCCGAATTCGATCCGCAAGACCAAGCGGCTGATGCGCGACGCCGAGGGGCTGTGGGCCCTGATGCAGCGCGAGGGCGAAGCCTTCGGATCGCAGATGAGTAGTCCCGAGGCGATGGAGGCCTTCATGGCCTTCAGCCAGAAGCGGGCGCCGGACTTTTCCAAGGCGGGCTGAGCCGCTTCATCCGACCCTGACTTGAATTCGCACCCCGGTTGGGTCTAGTGCGCGCGCCTTCCCGGAGCGCCGATGTCGCACGCCCTTGCCCTGACCACGGCCGATCGCCGGATCGACGCCGAGACCCCCGCCGACGCCGCCGGCGTGGCCGCCCTGGTCGCCGCAGCCTTCGGGCCGGGCCGGTTCGCCAAGACGGCCGAGCGGCTGCGCGAAGGGTCGAACTGGCGCGTCGGCTTCGTGGCGCGCGACGAGGCGGCGGTGATCGGCTCGGTGCGGCTGTGGCCCATCCGGGTCGGAGAGACGCCGGCCCTGTTCCTGGGGCCTATCGCGGTGGACGCCACGCGACGCAGCGGCGGACTGGGCGCCGAACTGGTCGAGGCTTGCCTGGAGCGGGCGCGGACGCTGGATGTCGGCGGCGTGCTGCTGGTCGGGGACGCCGCCTATTTCGAACGATTCGGCTTTCGCCCCGCGCCGGAAGCGGTCCTGCCCGGACCGGTGGATCGGCGTCGGGTGATGTGGCTGGCCACGCGCGACGCCGAGGCGGAAGGACCCGTGCGGATCGACCGCTGACGGATTTGCGCTGGATCAAGGCGCGGCCGGTCAGGTGCGCGCATGCCCCGCACGACGCCGGAGATCGGCCGCATGAGGCGGCCTGGACGTCGGGGATACTGCAAGTGAACGCCTTCAAGACCCTTATGCTGGCCGCCGCTGCGGCCGTGCTGGCCACGCCGGCCCTGGCCCAGAGCGACAAGGCCTGGACCGCCCCGCGCGCCGGCGACTGGATCGTGACCGGACGGGTGACGGACGTCTTCTCCCAGGCCGACGACGCCATCAAGACCGCCGCCGCCGCCGACACCGGCCTGCATGTCGATGTGGGCGACAGCGTGATGCCGACCCTGGGTTTCACCTATTTCCTGACCGACCATCTGGCGGTCGAGGCGATCCTGGGCGCGACCAAGCACGAGATTCGCGCCCAAGGCGGGGCGACGGACGTGGCGGTGCACGAGACCTGGGTCCTGCCGCCGGTCGTGACCCTGCAATACCGCCCGCTGACCGAGGGACGGTTCAGCCCCTATGTCGGCGCGGGGGTGAACTACATGGTCTTCTTCGACGGCAAGGATCAGAACAATTTCAAGGTGAAGCTGGACGACGGCTTCGGCTACGCCCTGCAGGCCGGGGCTGACGTGGGGCTGAAAGGGCCGTGGAGCCTGAACGTCGACGTCAAGAAGGTGTGGTTCAAGACCGACGCCGACATCAACGACGGCGCCATGAACAGCGACGTGCACCTGGACCCCTGGGTCGTGTCGGTGGGCGTGGGCCGCAAGTTCTGACGACGACGCCGTAAGGGCGACGACGGCGCGCGGGGTGACGAACCGGCCCCGCGCGCCTAAGTCTTCGTCCATGACGGATCAGACTTCGAACGGCGGATTGTCGGCGGTGGCCAAGGCCGCGAACCAGGCCGCGAATCAGGCGCCGGGGCGCGGCCTGCCGCCCGTGCATCTGTGGAATCCCGAACACTGTGGCGACATCGACATCGTGATCCGCCGCGACGGGGTGTGGATGCACGAAGGATCGCCTATCGGCCGCAAGGAACTGGTGCGGCTGTTCTCGACCGTCCTGAGAAAGGACCCGGACGGCTATCATCTGGTCACGCCGGTCGAGAAGCTGAAGATCGCGGTCGAAGACCTGCCCTTCCGGGCCGTGGCGGTCGAGCGGGACGGCGACGACCTGGTGTTCACCACCGATGTCGGGGATGTGGCGCGGGCCGGGGCGGACGATCCCATCGTGGTCGAGACCGATCCCGAGACGGGCGAGCCGGCGCCGCGCGTCCATGTGCGGCGCGGCCTGTGGGCGCGGATCGCGCGGCCGGTCTTTTACGAACTGGTCGAGATGGCCGAGGCGGAGAACGGGCGGATGGTTGTTCGTTCGGGCGGCGAGACCTTTTCACTGGGCGCGGTCGCATGAGCCTGGAGACGTTGAAGACGCGGCTGGCGGAACGGCTGGAGCCGGTGGACGGCTGGCGGCCCGATCTGACGGCCCACCGGTCGGACTTCGACCTGAACCCCAAGGCCGCGCGCACGGTCAAGGACCTGCGGCCGGCGGCGGTTCTGATTCCCGTGATCGCGCGGCCCGAGGGGGCGACGGTGCTGCTGACCCGGCGGGCCGACACCCTGGCGCGGCACACGGGCCAGATCGCCTTTCCGGGCGGGCGGCTGGACCCCGGCGAGACGGCGGTTCAGGCGGCCCTGCGCGAGGCGGACGAGGAGGTGGCGCTGGAGCCGAAGGCGGTCGAGGTGCTGGGTCTGTCGGACGCCTATGAGACGGGGACGGGGTTTCTGGTCACGCCGGTGATCGGCTGGCTCGACCGGCCGCCCGTGACTACGCCCTCGCCCGACGAGGTGGCCGAGGTGTTCGAGACGCCTTGGGACTTCCTGATGGATGCGGCCAACCATCGGCGCGACTTCTATGACCTGGACGAGGGGCTGCGGCGCTGGTTCTGGGCCATGCCGTGGGGCGAACGCTACATCTGGGGCGTGACGGCGGGCATTCTCAAGGGGCTGCACGCGCGGCTGTACGGCGACGAGGCCCAGCCGGTCGCGGCTGCCGACGAGGACGCGGCGTGAGCGTCTCCATGGCCGGACAGCCGTGGCTGGCGGCGACGGCGACCCAGGCGGTGATGACGGCGCTGGAGGCGGCCGGGGGCGAAGGGTGCGCGCGCTTCGTCGGCGGCTGCGTGCGCAACAGCCTGTTGGACCAGCCGGTCGACGACATCGACATCGCCACCCGGCTGACGCCCGACCAGACGATACGGGCGCTGGAGGCGGCGGGGCTGAAGGCCGTGCCGACCGGGGTGGAGCACGGCACGGTGACGGGCGTGTCGGAGCGACGCCCCTATGAGATCACCACCCTGAGACGGGACGTGGAGACCGACGGTCGGCGTGCGGTGGTGGCCTTCACCCAGGACTGGGCCGAGGATGCGGCGCGACGGGATTTTCGCCTGAACGCCCTCTACGCCGACCGGGCCGGGACGGTGTACGACCCGACCGGCGGGGGGCTGGAGGACGTGGCGGCCGGGCGGATCGTCTTCGTGGGCGAGGCCGAGACGCGCATCCGCGAGGACTATCTGCGGATACTGCGCTTCTTCCGATTCTACGCCTGGTACGGGCGCGGAGCGCCGGACGCGGTCGGGCTGGCGGCGTGCGCGGCGCTGAAGGAAGGCATGGCGCGCCTGTCGGCCGAACGGGTGTCCAAGGAGTTGCTGAAACTGCTGGCGGCCCCCGATCCGCGACCGGCGGTGGCGGCGATGGCCGAGACCGGCGTGCTGGCGCAGGTGTTGCCCGAGGTTCAGCCGCTGAATCTGTTCGAAGGGATGTGCGGCGTCAGCGACGATCCGGTGATGCGGTTGTCGGCCCTGGCGCCCGCCGATGCGGCGGCGGTGACGCGGATCGCGGGGAGCCTGAGGCTGTCGAACGTCGTGCGGGATCGGCTGGCGGCGGCGGTGGCGGAGGGAGCGGCGGTTTCGACCGGGCTGACGGACGCCCAGGCGCGGGCGGCCCTGTATCGTCTGGGGCGGCGGGCGTTTCAGGATCGGCTGGCGCGGGCCGAGGCGACGCAAGGGCGCAGCGCGCGGCTGCGGGATATGGCCGAGACCTGGACGGCGCCGGCCCTGCCGGTAGGCGGGCGGGACCTGGCGCGGCTGGGCCTGAAGCCGGGACCGGAGACGGGGCGGGTGCTGAAGGCGTTCGAGGACGGCTGGATCGCCGACGACTTTCCCGTGGACGGGCACGAGGACCGGCTGACGCGCCTTATTGCGCCGCGCGGGTGAACTGGGTCACGACCGGGCGGTGATCCGAGCCGGTGGGTTCGCCCAGGCGGCGCGACACGAGGGCCAGGTCCGGCGAATGATAGACCTGGTCGATGGTGATGCCGGCGAAGGCGGGCAGGCGCGTCGGCCATGTGCCGGGCCAGGCCGGGGCGGCGACCAGATTCATGTCGGCCTGAATCTGCCGACCGATGCGAGCGCTGGAGACGCTGTTGAAATCGCCGGCGGCGATGACCGGATGGGCGGGAGCCTCCAACCGGCGCTGGGTCAGGGCCATGACCTGGGTGATCTGACCCCATTGATACTGATAGGGCCAGGGCCGAGTCAGGTGGACGGCGAAGACGTCCAGCGGCCCAAGCGGCGTTTGGATCACCGCGCCCGCGGCGCTGAGGCCGTCGGGCGGCGAGGGCAGGGTCCGGACGATGGGATAGCGCGAGGCCACGATCGAGCGGGCGTCGCGGCCGCGATCCGGCTGGTGCAGATCGGTGCGGTAAGGGTAGCCGGCCAGGATCGTGTCGGCCCGGGCGGTGGCGACAGCCCCCATCTCCACCAGCATGACGATGTCGGGATCGGCGGCGGCGATGGAGCGGCGCATGGCCTGAACATCGGCGTTATAGACCCACAGATTGGCCGAATAGACGCGCACGACCGGCTGACCCGGCAGGGGCGCAGGCGCGCGGGGCGGGGACCATTGGGGCCAGACCGCGAGCAGAAGAAGGCCGCAGGTCACAACGCCGGTTCCGGCCGCCGGCCACAGGCGCAGCAGCAGACAGATCAGGGTGACGCCGACCGCCGCCGTCAGGGCCGGGGCGGTGAATTGGGCCAGGATGTCCACCCAGCGATGGCCGACGCCGCTGAGGGCCGTCGCGGCGATGGTCGCCAGGCCGAGAAGGGTCAGGCCGGCCGCCAGATTGGCCGCCGTCTTCAGCAGGGACATGAACGGTCCTTTGAGGGTGAACATCGACGCCACAGGCGCGTTAAGCGTGACCATTGGAGCGCGACATGGCCAAACGGTCCATCCGGGATATCGAGAAGATCTGGTCCAATGTCGAGGGCGTCAAGAAGCTGTCGGACCGGGTGATCGGCTTCGGGCCGTTCGGCCTGGGTCTGGACGCCCTGCTGACGTGGATTCCGGTGGTGGGCACAGTCTATACGGTCGGGACCGGCGGCTGGCTGATCCTGCAGGGGATAAGGGCGAAGGCGACGCCGGCGACCCTGGCGCGGATGGCGGCCTATATGGCGGTGGACACGGCGACGGGGTCCGTGCCGATCGCGGGCGACGTGGTGGACACCTTCTTTCCCGGCCAGCTGATGGCGGCCGGCGCCTTGCAGAAACACATCGAGGCGACCCACTGGGTCGAGGACAGCGAGGCGGCGGCGCGCGCCAGCGGCGACCACGAACGCCATCTGGAGACCGTGAAGAACGACCGGAAGCTGAAGCGCATCGTCTATCTGCACGACTGATGTGCGCGCAGGCCAGAGCCTGCTCGCCGAGTTCCGGAAAATGAAGCCAGCGAAAACAGAGGCTTGGTTTTCGCTTGGCCCGATCCGCCAGCCCTGGTCGCGGGGCGTTCCAGACTGATCTCCATCAACGACGGAGATCCCATGAGCGACGATTTCAGCGCGCGTCTGGCCCTGCCCTATCTGGCGGCGGGGCAGATGCAGAAACACGTGACCCTGAATGCGGCCCTGACGCGGCTGGACGCTCTGTTGCAGACCCTGGCGGTCAGCCGGACGATCACGGCGCAGCCCGAAAGTCCGGCGGACGGCGCCCTCTACATTCTGCCCGAGGGCGCGACGGGAAGCGCCTGGAGCGGACGCCCGGCCGGGACGCTGATGCGGTTCGAGGCGGGCGGTTGGGCCGTCGTGCCGACGCCGGACGGCCTGATCGCCATGGTGGCGGACGCGGGCGAGGCGGTGGTGCGCATGGGCGGCGACTGGCGGCCGCTGGGGGAACGGCTGGGCGTGGCGCAGGACCTGACGCGGCTGGGCGTCGGCACGACAGCGGACGCGGCCAATCCGGTGGCGATGAAGGTCAACGCCGCCCTGATCACCGCGCGCGGGACAGGCGAGGGCGGCGACGGCGATCTGCGGCTCAAGGTCAACAAGGAGGCGGCGGACGACGTGCTGTCCCTGCTGTTCCAGAGCGGCTGGGGCGGCCGGGCGGAACTGGGCCTGATCGGCGACGACGATTTGAGCCTGAAGGTCAGCGCGGACGGCGGGACCTGGCGGCGCGCCTTTGCGGTGGATCGGGCGACGGGGCGTGTGGCCTTCGACCAGGGCGCGACGCGGCTGGAGACGACGGTGTTCACCGGCGCCGGCGTCTATTCGCCCCCGGCCTGGGCGCGGTGGATCGAGGCGGTCTGCATCGGCGGCGGAGGAGGCGGTGGTGCGGGCCAGTCGGGCGCGGCCGGAACCGCGCGCCTGGGCGGCGCGGGAGGCGGAGCTGGCGGACGCAGCGAGGGGCGGTGGACGCGCGCGGCCCTGACTGGAGATCTGACCGTCACGCCGGGCGGCGGCGGCGCGGGCGGGTCCGGTTCGGGCGCGAACGGCCAGGGCGGCGGCGAGACGACAGTGGTTCTGGCGGGTCAGACCCTGTTGCGCGCGACGGGCGGCGCGGGCGGGAACGGGGGGAGCACGACGGCGAGCCTGGGCGGCCTGGGGCGGCTGGCCGCGAACGGCGGAGGCGGGTCTTCGACCGGCGGCGCGGCTGCGGACGGGGAGGAGCGGCGCGATCCCTTCGGTCCGGGCGGCGGCGGGGGTCTGGACGCGTCCAACGCCGCGCGCGCCGGCGGCAAGGGCGGAAGCGGGGGCCTGAGCGGCGGCGCGACGAGCGGCGGGGCGGCGGGCGCGGCGGGACAGGCGGCCCCCAGCCCCGATCTGTCGCCCAGCGGCGGGGGCGGCGGCGGTGGAAACGCCTCGGCCGCCGGAGCCGGACAAGCGGGCGGCGCAGGCGGCGCCTTCGGCGCGGGCGGCGGCGGAGGCGGGGCAGGGCAGACGGGCGCGGGCGTCGGCGGTCAGGGGGGCGCGGGTCTGGTCCGCGTCACGGCGGTCGGATGAGCCCGTTCGATCCGATGGAGCCGGTCGAGGTGCTGGACGCCGAGGCCTGGGAAACGCCCGACAGTCTGAGTGCGGGCGAATGGCGGATGGAGAGCGGGATGGACGGCCTGTGCGGCCGCCGTTTCGCCGAAGGGGAGGACGAGGAATGAGGGCGAGCAGGCGGATGACGGGACAGCCGCTGGCCGAGGGGCGATGGCTGTGGCGCAGGCTTTACGTCTTTCTGGTCAGCGCGGGGCTGTGGCTGCTGCTGCTGAGATCGCTGGGGCGGATGCCGCCCGACAGGCTGGTCCATGCGGCGGACGGGCTGATGGGGCTGCTGGCCCTGACGCTGGTGCTCTATCTGATGGCGCCGACGGCGCAGCAACTGGCGGCCATGATCGCGGAGCTGAAGCTGCGTCTGGCGGGGGGGCGGCCATGAGCTTTCGCCTGTCGGCGCGGTCCCGCGCGCGGCTGAGCGGGGTGCATCCGGCCCTGATCGCCGCGGTCGAGCGCGCCATCGCCCGGACGTCGGTCGATTTCATGATCGTCGAGGGGGTGAGGACGCCCGAACGCCAGGCGGTGCTGGTCAAGGCCGGAGCCAGCCGGACCCTGAAATCGCGGCACCTGACCGGGCACGCGGTCGATGTGGCGGCGCTGGTCGACGGGCAGGTTCGGTGGGACTGGCCGCTGTATGGCCGGATCGCCGAGGCCTTCAAGACGGCGGCCCTGGAGCTGAAGGTTCCCGTCGTCTGGGGCGGCGACTGGCGCACTCTGAGGGACGGGCCGCATTTCGAACTGGATCGGGGGGCGTTCCCATGAAGAATCTCGCGCCGCTGGGATGGGCGGTCGTGCTGGGCGTCGGCCTGGTGCTGATGCTGGCGGCCCTGGCCGGGCTGGGTGTCCGCTGGGACCCGCTGGGGCTGGAGCGGCGGCGGTCGCAGGCGGCCCAGGCCCGCGCCGCCGTCGCCGAGACCGAACGCCGGGCCCGAGGCCTGGAAGCCGAAGGGGCGGCCGCGCAGATGCGCCGACTGGAGGACCATCAACGACAACGCACGGCGTCGGAGCGGGCGACCGCCGCCGCCGTGGAACAGGCGAGGAGCGCCGATGACGCCGACATCCCTCTTGAAAGCCGCCGGGCCGATCGTCTGCGCGACCATGATCGCGAGTTGCGCCGTCTCGCGCCCGACCTTGGCGGTTACGCCGCCACGGCTGACCCTGCCCGAGGCGGCGACGCGGCCGTGCGACCTAGCGACCCTGCCGGCTGAGCCGACGACCGGCGATCTGGATGTCGCCTATATGCGGCGCGGCGCCCAGATCGCGACCTGCGACGGCGCGCGGCGGCTGGCGGTCGAGACGCTGCTGGCGGAGCGGGCGATGCAGGACGCCTGGATCAAGGCCGGCGCCCGGCCCCGGTGAAGGGGGCAGAAACGACTCGGCAATATCTGCCGCATGTGACCGGATTTTGCCGGGTCGGTTCGTCTATCGTCGGAATAAGTACATAAAAATCAATGTTGAAATATGTCGGGCGGGCCGTTCCGAACTGGCCCCGACCTTGCTCCTGAAGAGCCCGAGCAAAAGGCTCCTGGCGCTAAAATGGCGCCGGACATCACACGAAGTGAAAAAGGACAGCCAAAATGGCTAACAGCATCAATACGAACTACGGCGCCGCCATCGCGCTGCAAAACCTCAATGCGACCAACGATCAGCTGGCTCGCACGCAGAACCGTGTCAACACGGGCCTGAAAGTCGCCACCGCCAAGGATAACGGCGCGATCTACGCCATCGCGACGACCCAGCGCGCCAATATGGGCGCCATGGATGCGGTCAAGAATTCGCTGCAACGCGGCCAATCCATCGTCGACGTGGCCCTGGCCGCCGGCGACACCGTCACCGCTGCTCTGGAAGAGATGAAGCAGCTGGCGGTCAACATCCAGTCGTCCGTCGCCGGCTCCGACGCCGAGACCGCCTACCTGGCCGACTTCAACGCCCTGGGCAAGGAAATCGACGCCGCGCTGAAAGGCGCCAGCTTCGACGGCGTCAACCTGTGGAACACGACCACGGCGACCAATGTCACGACCAATCTGAGCGGCGGCAGCTATCAGATCGGCTTCGGCACGACCGACAAGGCCGCCGCCGCCGCCGTCACCGCCGTTTCGGCCGGCACGGCCGCGCGTGCGGGCGCCACGACCACCATCGTCGACGCCGCGATCAAGGAAATCACGTCCGATCTGGCGACCCTGGGCACCCAGTCCAAGTCGGTGGGCCGCCAGTTGACCTTCGTGGGCAAGCTGCAGGACGCCACGGAAGCCGGCATCGGCAATCTGGTGGACGCCGACCTGGCCAAGGAAAGCGCAAAGCTGACCGCGCTGCAGACCAAGCAACAGCTGGGCGTCCAGGCGCTGTCGATCGCCAACTCCTCCAGCCAGATCCTGTTGAGCCTGTTCCGCAACTAAGCGGATCTCGATCCTCCCATTTCAGGCCGAGACGATCCGCGTCTTCGCCCGACCTTCAGCGCGTGCCCGGCAAATTATGCCGGGTGATCGGGGGCGCTCGGCAGAAACTGCCGGGCAGAAAGGACGGTAAATCAAGAGTTAACCTGTAAAATCAGTATGTTAAGCTCAGCAATGCGGCCGCTTTCTGGCCCGGCAATTGCTTCACCCCCACCGAGCAAAAAGCTCCTGGCGTCAAAAGGACGCCGGCGATCACCGAAGTGAAAAGGACCCGCCAAAATGGCGAACAGCATCAACACCAACTACGGCGCGGCCATCGCGCTGCAGAACCTGAACAAGACCGCCGCCCAGCTGGAAACGACCCAGAACCGGATCAACACCGGGATGAAGGTGTCGTCGGCCAAGGACAATGGCGCGATCTTCGCCATCGCCACGACTCAGCGCGCCAACATGGGCGCCATGGATGCGGTGAAAAACTCGCTGCAGCGCGGCCAATCCATCGTCGACGTGGCCCTGGCCGCCGGCGACACGGCGACCTCGGCTCTGGAAGAGATGAAGGCCCTGGCGGTCAACATCGCTTCGTCCACCGGCGACGCGCAGACGGCCTATCTGGCCGACTACAACGCCCTGGGCAAGGAAGTGGCCTCGGCCCTGTCGGGCGCCAGCTTCGACGGCGTCAATCTGTGGACCACCGCCGCCGTCACCAACCTGACCACCAACACCTCGGGCGGCACCTACGCCATCGGTTTCGCCGCCGCACCGTCGGCCGACGCCACCCTGACGGCGGTCAACACCGGCGCGATCACGGCGGCGAACGCCACGGTCACCAACGTGGACGCCGCGATCAAGACCGTCACCACCAGCCTGGCGACCCTGGGCACCCAGTCCAAGTCGGTGGGTCGTCAGCTGACCTTCGTCAACAAGCTGCAAGACGCGACGGAGGCCGGCATCGGCAATCTGGTGGACGCCGACCTGGCCAAGGAAAGCGCCCGTCTGACCGCCCTGCAGACCAAGCAGCAGCTTGGCGTGCAGGCGCTGTCGATCGCCAACTCGTCCAGCTCGATCCTGATGAGCCTATTCCGCTGAGGCCCGGAGACGTGATCCGCCTTGGGCGGTCGCGTCATGGCCTTGAAACCGGAGGCCGATCACGGTCGGCCTTCATACCCCGAGCAAAACGCTCCCGTCGCCAAAAAGGCGGCGGCCATCACGAAGTGAAGAAGGACAGCCAAAATGGCTAACAGCATCAACACCAACTACGGCGCTGCGGTCGCCCTGCAGAGCCTGAACAAGACCGCCGCTCAACTGGAAACCACCCAGAACCGGATCAACACCGGCATGAAGGTGTCGTCGGCCAAGGACAATGGCGCGATCTTCGCCATCGCCACGACGCAACGCGCCAACATGGGGGCGATGGACGCGGTCAAGAACTCGCTGCAACGGGGTCAGTCCATCGTGGACGTGGCCCTGGCCGCCGGCGACACGGTCACGTCGGCGCTCGAGGAGATGAAGGCCCTGGCGGTCAACATCGCTTCGTCCGCCACCGGTTCGGACGCGCAGACGGCCTATCTGGCCGACTACAACGCCCTGGGCAAGGAAGTCGACACCGCGCTTAAGGGCGCGTCGTTCGACGGCGTCAACCTGTGGAACACCACCACGGCGACCAATGTGACGACCAACACCTCGGGCGGCACCTACCAGGTCGGCTTCGGCACGACCGACATCGCGGCGGCCACCGGCATCACCGGCGTCACCACGACGGCGACGGCCGCCACGGCGACCACGACCGCCGTGGATGCGGCGATCAAGGAAGTCTCCACCCGTCTGGCGACCCTGGGCACCCAGTCCAAGTCGGTGGGTCGTCAGCTGACCTTCGTCAACAAGCTGCAAGACGCGACGGAGGCCGGCATCGGCAATCTGGTGGACGCCGACCTGGCCAAGGAAAGCGCCCGTCTGACCGCCCTTCAGACCAAGCAGCAGCTTGGCGTGCAGGCGCTGTCGATCGCCAACTCGTCCAGCTCGATCCTGCTGGGCCTGTTCCGCTAAGGCCCGGACGGCCGGGACGTTTCGGCGTCCCGGCCAAAGGCCTGAACCCCCGAGCAAAACGCTCCCGTCGCCAAAAGGGCGTCGGCCATCACGAAGTGAAGAAGGAGAGCTAAAATGGCTAACAGCATCAATACGAACTATGGCGCTTCAGTCGCCCTGCAGAGCCTGAACAAGACCGCCGCCCAGCTGGAAACGACCCAGAACCGGATCAACACCGGGATGAAGGTGTCGTCGGCCAAGGACAATGGCGCGATCTTCGCCATCGCCACGACGCAACGCGCCAACATGGGGGCCATGGACGCGGTCAAGAACTCGCTGCAACGGGGTCAGTCGCTGGTCGATGTGGCCCTGGCCGCCGGCGATACCGCGACCTCGGCTCTGGAAGAGATGAAGGCCCTGGCGGTCAACATCGCTTCGTCCACCGGCGACGCGCAGACGGCCTATCTGGCCGACTACAACGCCCTGGGCAAGGAAGTGGCCTCGGCCCTGTCGGGCGCCAGCTTCGACGGCGTCAATCTGTGGACCACCGCCGCCGTCACCAACCTGACCACCAACACCTCGGGCGGCACCTACGCCATCGGTTTCGCCGCCGCACCGTCGGCCGACGCCACCCTGACGGCGGTCAACACCGGCGCGATCACGGCGGCGAACGCCACGGTCACCAACGTGGACGCCGCGATCAAGACCGTCACCACCAGCCTGGCGACCCTGGGCACCCAGTCCAAGTCGGTGGGTCGTCAGCTGACCTTCGTCAACAAGCTGCAAGACGCGACGGAGGCCGGCATCGGCAATCTGGTGGACGCCGACCTGGCCAAGGAAAGCGCCCGTCTGACCGCCCTTCAGACCAAGCAGCAGCTTGGCGTGCAGGCGCTGTCGATCGCCAACTCGTCCAGCTCGATCCTGCTGGGCCTGTTCCGCTAAGGCGAACGGCCGGGCGATCATGAACGGCCGCCCGGCCGAACGTCTCCTACTTCCTTAGAGGAGCGCGGGTTTGTCCGCGCTGGGAGCCATGACAGAGAATGTCGCCAGAATAGCCAGTCCGCCCTCGCCCCTGCCTTCGACCGTCGTCGCTACGCCCGAGGTCCAGCCCGAGCCGCGCAACGACAACGCCGACGCCGGCCGCTACCGGCTGACCATCGAGGCCGTCGGGGATCATCGCTATGTGTACAAGGTCCTGGACCGGGTGACGGGCGAGGTGATCCGCCAGCTGCCGAGGGAAGAGGTCGAGAAGCTGGGCAGCGACCCGACCTATCGGGGCGGAAAGATCGTCGACACCACGGCCTAGAGGTCGTTGTCGCATCGAGGCTTGGGAACGCCGCCGGCTCGCCGGACGGCGCATTCATGGTTTCCGGGCCGTTAACCATCCGCTCACGACTCATGGTTAATGCTGCACGGAACAGAAGTCCCGGGGCTTGAAGCCATGACCAGCATCCATACCAACACCTCGGCGATGATCGCCCTGCAGAACCTGAACAAGACCAGCGACCAGCTGGCCGCGACCCAGAGCCGGGTGAACACCGGCCTGAAGGTTCAGGGCGCCAAGGACAACGCCGCCGTCTGGGCGGTGGCCCAGGGGCAGAGGGCGGACCGCGGGGCGCTGGGGGCCGTGACCACCAGTCTGAACCGCGCGACCTCGATCGCCGACGTGTCGCTGGCGGCGGGCGAACAGATTTCGGACCTGCTGACCGAGCTGAAGGCCAAGGCCACGGCGGCGTCCGACGAAAGCGCCACCCTGGCGATGCGGACCTCCTACAACGACGAATTCCAGTCGCTGCTGAAGTCGATCCAGTCGTTCGCCGACAACGCCATCTTCGACGGCTCCAACATCCTGGACGGATCGGCGACGGCCGGCATCAACTTCCTGGCCAGCGCCGACGGAACCGAGACGATCACGCTGAACCGCCAGGACATGACGCTGAACGGCCTGGGGCTGGGCACGACGCCGGCTGCGCCGGACCTGCTGACCAAGGCCAACGCCGACGCGGCGCTGACGCGGATCAACACGGCCCTGTCGACCAGCACGGCGAATCTGGCGGAACTGGGCGCCCAGGCCAAGCAGATCGAGCGGCACACCACCTATGTGGGCAAGCTCTCCGACGCGCTGGAGGCCGGCATCGGCAATCTGGTGGACGCCGACCTGGCCAAGGAAAGCGCGCGGCTGCAGGCGCTTCAGGTGCAACAGCAACTGGGCGTCCAGGCCCTGTCGATCGCCAACCAGTCGCCGCAGATCATCCTGTCGCTGTTCAAGGGCTGACGGCCGCTTAAGGGTTCGTTATCGGCCCGCGCCGCAATGTGGAGGGGCGGAGCCGAATGATGATCAACAACAGCTATCTGTTGGGCCTGTACGGCGGGACGACCGATACGTCCTCGCTGTTCGGCGCGCAGACCTCGGCCCAGACCTCGCAAGGGGCCGCCAAGGCCAAACAGACCCAGCCCACGGCGCCGTGGTCGTCAAAGGCCACGACCGCCCCCAAGGCCAGCGACATGGTGCGCGCCGCCCTGGGCGGGCGACGCATCGTCGACGAATCCGCCGTCAATCTGGATCTGGCCGGCGCCTCGGCCGACTATCGCAAGCTGTTCGCGACCTATCAGGCGCTGAACACCCTCGGCGCCCTAGCGGATCGGGCCAACGTCAAGGGCCTGTCGGCCGCAGAGGCCGGGCAGGTCGCCAAGCGGTTCGCCTCGGGCCTGGCGGAACTGTCTGACTATCTGAAGACCTCCAAGTTCGAGGATCTGCGCCTGGTGCAGGGCGTGTCCCAGTCCAAGGTCAAGACCGGCTTCGCCCAGGAGAAGGCGCCCTCCAGCTTCGTCACCCAGCCGATCCACGACGGCGCCCTGAGCGATCCGGTCAAGGCGTTCGAGGGCGACGTGAAGTTCGCCATGACCATCCGCACGGCGGTGGGGACGCGGAGCGTCGACATCGACCTGTCGGACATGGGCGCGACGCCGCGCACGATGGACAACGTCATCGCCCACATCAACGACAGCCTGGAGAACGCCGGCGTCGCGACGCGGGTGGGGCGCGAGGCGATCGAGGTTCAGCCCAAGACGATCAAGAGCGGCGGCAAGACCATCACCCTGCCGGCGGGGCCGGACCAATGGGCGCTGAAGATCTGGGGCGGGGTGGGGGAGACGGTGGGTTTCACGGCCGCCGCCGCGTCCGACGCCGTCTATGTGACGCAGGGCGTCGGGGCCAAGGGCGCGGGCCAGTTGCTGAAGTTCCAGGCCGACGGCGGCGCCGCCCCGGCCGCCCAGCAGGGGGTGGACGATCCCTTCTGGGTCGCGGACCGGGTGGGCCACACCAACCTGCCGGACGGGGTCGCGGCGGTGCGCGCCAGCGCGACGGCGCCCGACGGCTCGGTCTGGGTCGTGGCGGACCTTACCGAGGGGCTGGACAATCAGCCGATCAAGGGCGCGCGCGACGTCGCCCTGATGAAATACGATTCCGCCGGCAATCTGACGCAGACCAAGCTGCTGGGCGCGGCCGGATCGGCCAATGGCTTCTCCATCGCCGTGGACGCCAATGGGCGCGTGGCGGTGGCGGGGTCCGTGACCGGCGCCCTGGAACCCGGCAAGAGCGGCGACGTCGCCACCGTAGCCGACAGTTTCGTCACCGTGTTCGACGACACCGGCAAGGAGCAGTGGACTCAGCGACGCGGCGCCAAGGCCGCCGACGAGGCGACCGAGGTCCGTTTCGGCGACGACGGGCGCGTCTATGTCGCCGGGCGGGCCAAGTCGGCCATGCCTGGCCAGGCGGCCCTGGGCGGATGGGACAGCTATCTGCAGACCTTCGAGGAGAGGCCGCTGACGGTCATCGGGCCCGTGGCGGGGGTCAATGTCTCGACCCTGCAGTTCGGCTCCTCCGGCGACGATTCGGTCCAGGCCATGACGGTGTCGGGGTCGGACCTCTACACCGCAGGCGTCGAGAACGGGCGGGCCGTCGTGCGCCGGTTCACCCTGGATGCGGCGGGGATTCCGACCCTGGCGGCGACGCGCGACCTGGGTCTGCTGAGCGGCTCTATCGCCGGGGTGTCGGTCGAGAACGGCCGGGTGGTCGTGACGGGCCAGACCGACAACGCCGCCCTGGACGCCGGTACGGTGACGAACCCCCATGCGGGCGGGACGGATGTCTTCGTCGCCAGCCTGTCCGGCGATCTTCAGGCCGGGGCGGGTGATCGGCTGACCTATTTCGGCGGATCCGGCAACGACACGGCGGCCGACGTCAAGATCAAGGACGGCAAGGTCTGGATCACCGGCACGAATCGCGACGCGGGTGCGTCCAAGACCGATCCGACGCGGGCCTATCTGGCCCGATTGGACCTGGCCAGCGGGACGGTTGAGTACAATCGCACCTGGCGCGGCGACGGCGACCAGGTCACGCCGACCAGCCTGAGCATCGCGGCGGGCGGCGCCAGCGTGCTGGATCGTCTGGGCTTGCCGCAGGGCGAGATCATGCAGGCGGAATCCAAGCTTCTGACCATCGCCACGGCGGCGCGGGTGGGGGATCAATTCTCGATCTCGCCGGCCGGCGGCGGTCGGGCCGTGACCGTGACCATCGACGCAAAGGACACGCTGGACACCCTGGCCAAGAAGATCATGACCGCCTCGAACCGGCAGTTGAAGGCCACGGTGGTCACAGACGCCAAGGTGGTTCCGCCCGTCCAGAGGCTTCAGATCGTGGCGGCCGACAACAAGGCCGGGGCGGTGATCTCGGCCGGCGCGGTGGGCAAGGACGCCCTGGCGGCGCTTGGCCTGTCGCCGGGCTTCGTCGGAAACACGGCGGACAAGTCGATCAAGACCTTCGGCCTGAACCTGGCCAACACCTTGAATCTGAACGATCCCGCCTCGATCAAGGCGGCGACGGAGGCCCTGGCCCAGGCCATGACGGCGGTGCGATCCGCCTACCGCGCCCTGGGGCCGCAGACCACGCCCCAGACCAACAGCCAGTCCGGCAAGGGCGCCTCCACCGCCTATCAGCAGACCCAGTTGGCGAATTTCCAGGCGGCGCTCAATCGTCTGAGCGCCTGATCGCCTCAGCGCGCGGGCGCAGGCTCGGATCGGCGGTTGACGCCCGGCGCCGGCTCGGGGTTATTGGGTCGGCAATCGTGAAAGGCGTCCATGACTCCGCCCAAAGACAACCGTGTCATCATCGCCGTCGGCGCCGGTCTGGTGATCGTCGTCGCCGTCGTTCTGGCCCTGATCTTCACCAGCGGCGGGGACAAGACGCCCGAGGCGCCCCCTGCCTCCAAGGGGGGGCTGACGGTCGATCTGGCCGACGCGCCGTCGCTGGAGCCGACGCGAGAGCTGAAATGTTTCGTGGACGGGCAGTTCGTGGGTCTGGCGACCCTGGCGGACTGCGCCCGGCGCAACGGACTGGCCACCGACGCCCTGGACGTGGGCCTGGACGAGACGGGGGCCCTGGCCGCCGCCCCGACCGCCGCCTTCGCCCCGCCGCCGCAACTGCCGCCCGTCCAGACGGTCGAGACGCCGCAGGCGACCCCCAGCGTCGAACCGATCTCGCCCAAGCCGACCGCCCCACCCGCCGCCGCCGGCAGTCCGTGCCTGCGCTATACCGGGTCGGACTGGCGCGTGCTGTCGAACGGCATGAGCCGCGCCGCCTGCGTCCAGGCCCTGTACGCCGGAACCTGTGTGCGGCCGGGCGAGGCGCAGTACGGCCGTTGGGGCGACACGACCCTGCGCCTGGTGCCGCGCCGGGTCGAACAGTCCGGCGACAACACCCGCTTCCGCACCCTGGCTGAACAGGATCGCAACTGCCAATTCCCGGAGCTGAACTGATGCGCGCGACCGCCCTTGTCCTCGTCGCCGGCGCCGCCGCCCTGGCCGCCTGCAGCAATGAACCCAAGTTCGAGTTCACGCCCGAGACCTGCTACTATGTGTCCCAGTCCGCCGGAAAGCCGCCCGAGTTGCAGAAACTGGGCGAGAACGTCGCCCAGATCGAGCTGTGCGCCGCGCGTCTGGAAGAGATGCGGCTGCGCTTCCTGCGCATGGGCGGCTCCAACCAGGAGGTCACGGGCGCCTATCAGGGCCGGTTCATCTTCATCGACCGCGAAGGCGTGAAGTTCGGCAAGAGCCTGAACGGCAGCCGTTTCTTCGCCATGGCCCGCACGGGCGACGGCCGTCTGGCCATTCCGGGCGCCATCACCCGCGACGAGACGGGGCGGCCCATCGCCGTCGCCGGCGAGCCCGAGGCGAAATAGAAAACGCGTCGCAGGCTTGCGTAGCGTGAACAAAGGTGGAACATTTCGTTAATCCACCGATTTGGCGGGTCTGATGTCGAATGCGTCTGGCGGTGATCCGCTTCGGCCCTAAGACATCCGGCTGAATTACGGGGCGGGCGAGAAACGCGCCGCCCTTCGAGAAAAGGAAGTTTCCATGGCGGGCAGCGTCAACAAGGTCATTCTGGTCGGCAATCTGGGGCGCGACCCGGAAATCCGCTCCATGCCCAACGGCGACCGGATCGCCAATCTGTCGATCGCCACGTCCGAGACGTGGCGCGACAAGTCGACCGGCGAGCGCAAGGAGAAGACCGAGTGGCACCGCGTCGTCATCTTCAACGACAATATCGTCAAGGTGGTCGAGAACTATGTGAAAAAGGGCTCGACGGTCTATGTCGAGGGCGCCCTTCAGACGCGCAAATGGACCGACCAGCAGGGCGTCGAGAAATATTCCACCGAGATCGTGGTCAGCCGCTTCAAGGGTGAACTGACCATGCTGGGCGGCCGTTCGGAAGGCGGGTCGTCGGGCGGCGGTTACGGCGGCGGCGGTCGGGGCGACGACGACTATTCCTCGGGCTTCTCGACCGGCGGGGCCAACAAGCCCAGCGGCCCCAAGGAAAGCTATGACCTGAACGACGACATTCCGTTCTAAGGTTTTCGGCGTGGGGCGGGGGCCGTACAGCTATCGCGACGATCCCGCCGTGCCGGACTTTCCGGACGACCGACCCCTGGTCCTGTTCGACGGGGACTGCGCCCTGTGCTCCGGCTCGGCGCGCAAGATTCTGAAGCATGACCGGGCTGGGGTGTTCCGTTTGGCTCCGACGCAGTCGCCGTTGGGACGGGCGCTGCTGGTCCATTATGGGGTGGACCCCGACGATCCCTACACCATGCTGATCGTCCAGGACGGCCGGGCGCGCGAGCGGTCGGACGGCGTTCTGGCCATCGCCGCCCGATTGCCCCCGCCGTGGCGGCTGGCGGTCGTGGGACGGATCGTGCCGTGCGTCATCCGCGATGCGGCCTATGACTTCATCGCGCGGCGCCGTCGCCGATTTCCCGGTCAGGCCTGGTGCGCCTTGCCGCCTAACGGCGTGGACCTGAAGGATCGGGTGCTGGGATGAGCGGACGAGTGCTGGTGCTGGGCGCCAACGGTTTCATCGGGTCGCACGTCGCGGCGGCCCTGTCCGCCGAAGGCTGGACGGTGCGGGCCGGGGCGCGCCGCATAGCCGAGCCCGCCCGCCGGGCGCCGGCCTTCGGCTGGGCAGCGGCGGATTTCGCCAGGCTGACGACGGCCGAGGCCTGGGCGCCGCTGCTGGCGGGCGTTTCGGCGGTGGTGAACTGCGTCGGCGTGCTTCAGGACGGCGGCGGCGACAGCACGCGCGCCGCCCATGTCGACGGGCCGCGCGCCCTGATCGCGGCTTGTGAAGCGGCCGGGGTGCGGCGGTTGATCCATATCTCGGCCGTCGGCGCGGACGAGGCGGCGGGCACCGACTACGCGCGGACCAAGGCCGAGACCGAACGGCTGGTGGAGGCCAGCGGCCTGGACTGGCTGATCCTGCGGCCGTCGCTGGTGGTGGATCGGGCGGCTTTCGGGGGAACGGGCCTGATCCGGGCGCTGGCGGCCTTTCCGCTGGTCATGCCGGTGGTGGGCGGGGACCAGACCTTCCGCCCGATCCCTCTGGGCGACGTCAGCGCCGCCGTGGTCGCGGCTCTGAAGCCCGACGCGCCGTCCGGCCTGACGCTGGACATGCCGGGGCCGGAGGCTGTGACCATGGCCGACACTGTGCGGCTGTATCGCGGCTGGATGGGGCTGAAGCCGGCGCCGGTGGTGCGCGTGCCGCGGGCTCTGGCCGCGCCGGTCCTGGCGGTCGGCGACCTGCTGGGACGGCTGGGTTGGTCGTCGCCGATCCGCACCACGGCGATCCGCCAGATGGATCACGACGTTGCCGGTCGCGACAGCGGCTGGGCCGAGCGGCTCGGCGTGGCCTCGCGCGGCTTCACGCGCTTTCTGGCCGAGACGCCGGCCTCGGTTCAGGACGTCTGGCATGCGCGGCTGTGGTTCGTGCGGCCGGTCGCCATCGTGACCTTGGGACTGTTCTGGCTGATCACCGGTCTGATCAGCTTCGGTCCGGGCTGGAACCGCGCCGTCGCCATCCTGCATGAGGGCGGCTATGGCCGACTGGCTGGTCCCATCGCCTGGTGGGGCGCGCTGCTGGATGTGGTGCTGGGGTTGATGCTGTTCGTGCGGCCGTGGACGGCGCGGGTGGCCGTCTTCATGTGTCTGGCCACGGTCGGCTATCTGATCGCCGGGACACTCAGCCTGCCGCAATACTGGATCGACCCTCTGGGGCCGTGGCTGAAGGTTCTGCCGATGATGGCGCTGTGCCTGTTCGTTGCGGCGACGGACGCCCGCCGGTGAGCCTGTATGTCCTGCTGAAGATCGTTCACATCCTGTCCGGGGCGGTGCTGTTCGGCACGGGCGCGGGCATCGCCTTCTTCATGCTGCGCGCCAATGCGACCAGGGATGCGAAGACGGTGGCGGATGTCGGCCGGATCGTGGTTCTGGCCGACTTCGTCTTCACCGCCAGCGCTGTGGTGGTCCAGCCGATCAGCGGTCTGGGCCTGATCCATCTGCAAGGCTGGTCCCTGACCAGTCCATGGCTGCTGGCCGCCTATGGCCTGTATGTGCTGATCGGCGTGTGCTGGTTGCCGGTGGTCTGGATACAGTATCGGATGATGAAGCTGGCCGAGCAGGCGGCGGGGCAGGGCGCGCCGTTGCCGCCCGCCTATCACCGACTGTTCCGCTGGTGGTTCGCTCTGGGCTGGCCCGCCTTCGCAGGGGTGCTGGCCATCTATTGGCTGATGGTGGCCAAGCCGAATTTCTGAACAGGAAACTTCGGGTCATCCAATGTGAGCCGACGCGCGACCGCGAGAATGACATAGCAGGACCATGACCGACGCCGTCCCGCCCGCGCCCGCGCCCGCCAAGCCCCATGCCCTGACCGGGCTGGAGATCGCCGCCATTCTGGCGATCATCGTCGTCTGGGGAGTGAACAATGCGGGCGCAAAACTGGCGACGGAACATCTCAGCCCGCTCCTGGTCGGGGCGATCCGCTTCGGCATCGCCAGCGCCTGTCTGTTCGCCTTCGTAAGGCCGCCGTTCCCGGACTGGAAAAGCCTGCTGATCATCGTGCTGGTGGGCGGGCCGATCCAGTATGGGCTGGTCTATACGGCCTATTGGCTTGCGCAGGACATCAGCCCGGTGACGGTGGCCAACCAGCTCTGGATTCCCTTCACCTCCCTGTTCGCCTTCCTGATCCTGGGCGAGCGGTTGAGCCGGGGCGCGATGGTCGGCATGGGGATCGCCTTCGTCGGCGTGGCCTGGATGACGATGGACGCGCATGCGTTGCAGGACTGGCGCGCCATTCTGGTGGGGATTGCTGCGGGCGCGGCCTGGGCGGTGGCGACGGTGGTGGCGCGACGCACGACCTCCATTCCGCCGCTGAAGATGCAGGGGCTGCTGGCGGCGGGCACACTGCCGTTGCTGGCCTTTGGCTCACTGGTGTTCGAACACGATCAGATCGAGGCCATCCGCACGGCGCCGCCGATGGTCTGGGTGTCGCTGATCTGGGCCGGCGTGGTGTCGTCGGTTCTGGCCACGACCCTGCTGTTCTGGCTGGTGCAGCGGCGAGAGGCGGGGCGGGTGACGCCCTATCTGCTGGCGACGCCGGTGGTGTCGATGGCCATCGGCTGGGGGTTGATGGGCGATGTGCTGACGCCGCAGATTCTGACCGGCGCCGCCATCGCCATGGGCGGGGTGGTGCTGGTGGCCCTGGCCGAACGGGGCTTGCGCGCGGGCGCCGCCAAGGCTTGATCTGGGCGGGCAAGATTTCGGAGCCTATGATGACCCACGCCCCAATCGACGCCGAACATGTCTCCCGCCGCTGGCTGGGCAAGGCCACGCGAGACCTGCCCGAGAACGAGGCCGAAGTGGTGCGCAGCGCCGCCGACCGCCGCCCGGTGTCGGAGGACGTCAACTAGACGTTCGACGATCATCAGACGTTCGGGGAGCGGTTGGCCGACCGGGTGGCGGCGTTCGGCGGTTCCTGGCCCTTCATCATCGCCTTCGGCGTGTTCCTGGCGGCATGGACAGGGCTGAACCTGCTGCTGCGGAAAGAGGCGTTCGATCCCTATCCCTTCATCTTTCTGAACCTGGTGCTGTCGATGCTGGCGGCGATCCAGGCGCCCGTCATCATGATGAGCCAGAACCGCCAGGCGGCCCGCGACAGGCTGGACGCAGGCAACGACTACCAGGTCAATCTGAAGGCCGAGATCGAGATCATGGCCTTGCTGGACAAGGTCGAACACCTGACGGCCAGACAGGAAGAGCAGACCGAATTGATCCGCCGCCTGCTGGCCGAACGCGAGCGTTGAGCGTCAGCTGGCGGTCAGGGCGGCGCAGGCCACCCGGTCGCCCGCGCCGCCGATGGGCTGGCTGGAGTGGTCGTCGGGATTGGCGTGGATGATGACGGCCGAGCCGTCGGCGTCCCACAGCCATTGACCGGGGCCTTCCGAGGAAATGCGGGCGCGCGTCGTGAACAGTTCGGCGTTCACCTTGCCGTCCGGCCCGGCGTAGATGTTGGGCAGGTCGCCGTCGTCAGGGCCTGCGGGGTTCAGCAGGCCGTGCGGCTGTTTCGGCTCGCCGTGATTGATGTGGGCGCCGGAGGAGGTGAAGGGCGCCTCGCAGGCAGCCGTGGCGTGGATGTGGATGCCGTGCCAGCCGGGCGTCAGACCCGAGGCCTCGACCTTGATCAGAAGGCCGGTCGGACCCTGGCGCAGATCGACGCGGCCGATGTTGGCGCCCTGGGCGTTGACCAGAACAGCCTGGCCGGTCGCGCCCACAGGGGCGCGTTCGGCCTGAACATGGGCCGCGTCGCCGGCCGAGGCGCAGGCGGCGGTGGCGGCCAGGGGGGAGGCGAGGGCGAGGAGGACGGCGAGACGGGAGGCGCGCATGCGAAAAGTCCTTTCAGAGACGGGCTTTCACGGCGGCGTCGCTTTGCCACCGGGCCCCTTGAATGCTAGAAATCGTCACAACGGATCACGTTCCGATTCCGGCCGCATAAAGCCACGCTTCATTGACCGACGACAGCTACGAAAACGCCGCAACCCCGATTAACAGCGGAGGCGGCGGCTCCGACATTTCCACGATCACGATCGAGGACGAACTGAAGCGTTCGTATCTCGACTACGCCATGAGCGTGATCGTCAGCCGCGCCCTGCCTGATGCGCGCGACGGACTGAAGCCCGTTCACCGGCGCATCCTGTATTCGATGCACGACCTGAACATGACGCCCGAGCGCGCCTATTCGAAGTGCGCCCGCGTGGTCGGCGACGTTCTGGGCCGGTTCCACCCCCACGGCGACGCCTCGGTCTATATGGCCCTGGTGCGGATGGCGCAGCCCTTCTCGATGGGGCTGATGCTGGTCGACGGTCAGGGCAACTTCGGTTCAGTCGACGGCGATATGCCCGCCTCGATGCGTTACACCGAGGCCCGGATGGCGCCCGCCGCTGTCGCCCTGATGACGGACATCGACAAGGACACCGTCGATTTCCAGCCCAACTACGACGAGAAGGAGCTGGAGCCGGTCGTTCTGCCGAGCCGGATTCCGAACCTCCTGGTCAACGGCGCGGGCGGCATCGCCGTCGGCATGGCGACCAACATCCCGCCGCACAATCTGGGCGAGGTCGTGGATGCGGCCCTGGCCCTGCTGGACGACCCGAACATTTCGGACGACGCCCTGCTGGACATCGTGCCCGGCCCCGACTTCCCCACTGGGGGCGAGATCATGGGCCGCACGGCGCCGCGCAACGCCCTGCGCGACGGTCGCGGCTCTGTGGTCGTGCGCGGTCGCGCCACCATCGAGGAAATCCGCAAGGACCGCGAAGCCATCGTCGTCACCGAACTGCCCTATCAGGTCAACAAACAAACCCTGATCGAGCGGATCGCCGAAATGGTGCGCGAAAAGCGTCTGGAAGGCATTTCCGACGTCCGCGACGAGTCCGACCGCCAGGGGATGCGGATCGTCATCGAGCTGAAGCGCGACGCCTCGGGCGATGTGATCCTGAACCAGCTGTGGCGCTACACCGCCATGCAGTCGTCGTTCGGCGTCAACATGCTGGCGCTGAACCACGGCCGACCCGAGCAGATGGGCCTGCGCGCCCTGCTGGAGGTCTTCCTGGACTTCCGCGAGGAGGTGGTGGTCCGCCGGGTCAAGTTCGAACTGGCCAAGGCCCGCGACCGCGGCCATGTGCTGGTCGGTCTGGCCGTCGCCGTCGCCAATATCGACGAGGTGATCCACATCATCCGCTCGTCGGCCGATCCCAGCGAGGCGCGCGAGCGTCTGCAGGCCAAGGCCTGGCCGGTCGGGGACATGATGGCCCTGGTCGAACTGATCGCCGACCCGCGCTCGGTCATCGTTGAGGGCGACAAGATCCGCCTGACCGACGAACAGGCGCGCGCCATCCTGGCCCTGACCCTGTCGCGTCTGACCGGCCTGGGCCGCGACGACATCTTCGGCGAGGCGCGCAGCCTGGCCGACACGATCCAGGGCCATCTGACCATCCTGTCGGACCGCAAGAACGTCCTGGCCATCATCCGCGACGACCTGATCGAGGTGAAGGACAGGTTCGCCGTGCCACGCCGCACCCTGATCGGGGAAGGCGACGGCGAGATGGAGGACGAGGACCTGATCCCGCGCGAGGACATGGTCGTCACCGTCACCCACACCGGCTATGTCAAGCGCGTGGCGCTGAACGCCTATCGGACCCAGCATCGCGGCGGCAAGGGCCGCAGCGGCATGGCGATGAAGGACGAGGACGCGATCACCAGCGTCTTCAGCGCCTCGACCCACACGCCGGTCCTGTTCTTCGCCACCAACGGCAAGGCCTATAAGCTGAAGACCTGGCGCCTGCCGCTGGGCAATCCGCAGTCGCGCGGCAAGGCTTTCGTCAACCTGCTGCCGATCGAACCGGGCGACAGCATCATGAACGTGCTGCCCTTGCCTGAGGACGAGGCGACCTGGTGCGACTATGACATCATGTTCGCCACCAGTTCGGGCGACGTGCGCCGGAACAAGCTGTCGGACTTCGCCACGGTGAACCGCGCGGGCAAGATCGCCATGAAGCTGGAAGGCGACGACCGGATGGTCGGCGTCGGCCTTTGCACCGCCGACGACGACGTGCTGCTGACCACGGCGCTGGGTCGGGCGATCCGCTTCAAGGCCGACGACGTGCGGGTGTTCAAGGGGCGGGATTCCACTGGCGTCCGGGGCGTGCGCCTGCAGGACGGCGACGAGGTCATCTCCATGGCCATCCTGGGCCGCGTGGACGCGACGCCGGAAGAACGCTCGGCCTATGTCAAACACGCCAACGCCATGCGTAAGGCCCTGGTCGGGGCCGAGGGCGAGGAAGACGCCGCCCCGGTCGAGGCCGATGACGAGGCCACGGCCGACGCGGTCCTGTCGGTCGAACGCATCGCCGAACTGGGCGCGGCCGAGCAGTTCATCCTGACGGTCACGGACACCGGCTTTGGCAAGCGGTCCTCGGCCTATGAATATCGCCGCACGGGTCGCGGCGGGCAGGGGCTGACGGCGCACGGTCTGGGCGGACGCGCGGGAACCCGTCTGGCGGCGGCCTTCCCGGTCGAGGAAACCGACGACCTGCTGCTGGTCACATCGGGCGGCCAGATGATCCGCACCCGCATCGATCAGGTCCGTATCGTCGGCCGCTCCAGCCAGGGCGTCACCATCTTCCGCACCGGCAAGGACGAAAAGGTCGTCTCGGTCGAACGCCTGCCTGAAAGCGGCGGCGATGACGCGGAAGTCGCGGGCGAAGAGGGCGAGGGCTGATCAGCCGCGCCCATCCCCGCCTTCGCCGGGAGAAGCGGAATGGAGCCGCCAGTGGACATCCTGATCGACGGTCTGCCCGCCACGCCCGCCGACCTGGCTCACCAGGCCCTGGTCAACTACGGCGCCTACACCTCCTTCCGGGTCGAGTCCGGGGCGGCGCGGGGCCTCGATCTGCATCTGGCGCGGCTGGAGCAGGCGGCGGTCGAACTGTTCGGCGACAGCCCTGGCGAGGCCGAACTGCGCCGTCTGACGGCGCTGGCGGTCGGCGGCCGTGACGCCTGCTGGCTTCGGGTCAGCCTGTTTTCGCCCGAGCTCGGCCATCGCGCGCCGTCCTTCGTCGGGCGGCCCAGGGTGATGACGGTGGTTTCGCCCGCGCCGCCGCCGCTGGCGACCAGCGCACGGGTCATGAGCCTGCCCTATGAACGGGAAGCCCCGCATTTGAAGCATCTGGCCACCCTGGGCCTGATCCGCGCCCGCCGTGCGGCGCGGGCCGCCGGCTTCGACGACGCCCTGTTTGTGGATCGGAACGGCTGCGTGTCCGAAGGTGCGCTGTGGAACATCGGCTTCATCCGGGGGGATCGTATCGTCTGGCCGCAGGCGTCGATGCTGGCCGGCGTCGCCCAGGCGCTGATCCAGCGGGGACTGGCCCGGGAGGGCCTGGCCTCTGAACGCCGCCCGGTCGCCTTGTCGGAAATCGCCGCCTTCGACGGCGCCTTCCTGTGCAACAGCGCCACGCCCGTCTGTCCGATCACCGCCATCGACGCCGTCGTCTTCGAGCCCGATCCGGCGATCCTGACCCGGATCGCCCAGGCCTGGGCGGCTCAGCCGCCGCAGATACTGGGATGACGAAGGCGTCAGGCCGCTAGGCCGCCGATTTCGCACCTGCTAAACGACCACAAACGGCAGGCGAAACGACGGGGAGACACGCCATGCGCATCGGCCTTTATCCGGGCACCTTCGATCCCGTGACGAACGGGCATACGGACATCGTCAAACGCGCGCTGAAGCTGGTCGACCGGCTGGTCATCGGCGTGGCCCAGAACGACGAAAAGGGGCCCCTGTTCACCACCCAGGAGCGGGTCGAGATGCTGGAGACCGAGATGGCGGCCTTCGGCGGCGACATCGTGGTGCGGCCCTTTTCGACCCTTCTGATGCATTTCGCCGAAGAGGTTGAGGCCAATGTCATCGTGCGCGGCCTGCGGGCCGTCGCGGACTTCGAATACGAGTTCCAGATGACGGCGATGAACCAGCGCCTCAATCAGAACATCGAGACGGTGTTCCTGATGGCGGATCCGCGCCACCAGGCCATCGCCTCGAGGCTGGTCAAGGAAATCGCCCGTCTGGACGGCGCGATCGACAGTTTCGTCAGTCCCGCCGTCGCCGAGCGCGTGCGGGCCAAGGTCAAGGGTCTGGGATGAGGACGGGCATGCGTCTGGGAATGATGGCGGCGACGGCCGTGCTGGCGGCGTCGGGTCTGATGCTGTCGGATCTGGGAACGACCCCGGCCAGGGCGCAGACAGCGGCTGCGGCCGCCGACTGGCGCACGGTGGCCCCGGAAAACCTGCTGGTCATCGACACGACCAAGGGCCGCATCCTGGTCGAGCTGTCGCCCGTGGCGGCGCCGAACCATGTCGAACGCATTCGCACCCTGGCGAACCAGGGCTTCTACGACGGGCTGAAATTCCATCGGGTCATCCCCGACTTCATGGCCCAGACCGGCGATCCCAAGGGCACGGGCGAGGGCGGCAGCGAGTTGCCGGACCTGAAGGCCGAGTTCAGCTTCCGTCGCGGGCGTGACGCGGGATTCGCCCAGGTTCCCGACGTCGGAAACGGCGTGTTCGGCCTGGTCGGAACCCTGCCGGTCCAGACCCAGCCCGACGCCCAGATGATGATCACGGCCGACTTCAAGGTGGAGGCGCACGGCCTGTTCTGTCCCGGCGTGCTGGGCATGGCGCGCTCGGGCCAGCCGGACAGCGCCAACAGCCAGTTCTTCCTGATGACCGGCGAAAAGGATCTGCTGAACGGCCAGTACACCGCTTTCGGCCGCATCGTGTCCGGCTTGGACGTGGTCAAGTCGCTCAAGAAGGGCGGCGAGGCCGACGACGGCAAGGTGACGGATCCCGACGTCATGACCCATGTGCGCATGGCCTCGGCCCTGCCGGAGGCGCAGCGCCCGACGGTGCGGGTGATGGACGCCCGCAGCCCCGCCTTCGCGCAACGCCTGGCGGCCGAACGCGCCCAGCACGGCGCAGGCTTCACGATCTGCGATGTGCAGCCGGTGGTCGAGGTGACGGGCGGCTGAGATTCCCTGGGGAGGGGACCGTTGTGAGGACATTGAGAGCGAAGGGCCTGACCGGCCTGTGGTCGAGCCTGATCTTCGGGCTAGGCGCGTCGGCGGCCGTGGCCCAAGAGACCGCGACCCCGCCGCCGCCCCCGCCGCCGGCCGAATGGCGCACCATTGCGCCGGAAGACCTGCTGGTCATCGACACCGACAAGGGGCGGATCCTGGTGGAATTGGCGCCCCACATCGCGCCGGCGCATGTCGAGCGCATCCGGCTGCTGGCCTCGCGCGGCTTTTACGACACGCTGAAATGGCACCGGGTCATCGACTGGTTCATGGCCCAGACGGGCGATCCCCTGGGCACAGGGGACGGCCAGAGCTTCTATCCGGACCTGAAGGCCGAATTCACCTTCCGACGCGGGGCGGACATGGCGTTCACGCCGGTGGCGGCGCCGGCCGGCGCCCTGGTCGGCTTCGTCGGCTCCGTGCCGGTCCAGACCCAGCCCGACGCCCTGATGGCCGGCACGGGCGATCACAAGGTGCACGGCTGGGGTCTGTACTGCCCGGGCGTGGCCGGCATGGCGCGCGACGAGGGAAACGACACCGCCAACAGCCAGTTCTTCCTGATGCGCCAGGCCTATCCGGCGCTGGACAAGCGCTACACCGTCTGGGGGCGGGTGGTGTCGGGACTGGACGTGGTGCGGGCGTTGAAGGCCAGCCCCAACCCCGACGGCATCGTGGACGGCCCCGATCAGATGACGCGGGTGCGTGTCGCCGCCGATCTGCCGACGGCCGAACGGCCCAGCCTGCAGGTGTTGAACACGGCCTCGGCGACCTTCCACACCATCGTGGAGCAGGCGCGGCAGGCGCGCGGGGCCGACTTCTCGGTCTGCGACATCGAAATCCCGTCGCGGGAGACGCCGGCCGCCTAAGCGCCGTTGCGGCCTGCGCCGTTTCCACGCCCACGACGCCGCCGGCGGCGCTTGGGCTTGCGGTCCTCGCGCATCCGCTGGAGCAGCAGACCCTCGCGCAGGCCCCGGTCCGCCACGCGCACGCGGTTGGAGGGCCAGGCGCGTTGAACGGCCTCCAGGATGGCGGCCCCGGCCAGGACCAGGTCGGCGCGATCCGGGCCGATGCAGGCCTCCTTCGCCCGCCCTTCCGGCCCCAGAGCCTTCAGCCGTTCGGCCGCCGCCTCGCAGTCGCCGCGCGTCATCCAAAGACTATCGACCCGGTCGCGATTGTAACGGGGCAGGTTCAGATGGATGCCCGCCAGGCTGGTGATCGCGCCTGACGTGCCGACCAGATGGGCGCGATCCTGACGAAACAGCTCCAGCATGGCCGGGTCAGAGACGCCGCCCGCCGCGATGGCCGCGCCCATGTCGGCGACCATGGCCTCGTACCAGGCTTCTCCGGCGTCGGCGGGCTCGGGGTGGCGTTCGGCCAGGGTGACGACCCCCAGCGGCGCCGACATCCAGGCGGTGGTGGTCCAGTCCGCGCCGTCGCGCTTCAGCCAGGACATTTCGGTGGAGCCGCCGCCCACGTCGATGATCAACACGGCCTCGGCCTTGGCGTCGATCAGGTTCAGGCAGCCCTCGACCGCCAGGCGGGCCTCTTCGGCCGGGTCGATGATGCGCAGCCGCAGGCCGGTGCCTTTGCGCACCCGTTCGACGAATTCGGCGCCGTTCTCGGCCGCGCGACAGGCCTGGGTGGCGACGGCGGCCAGGCGGCCGGACTCGACGCCCTTGCGCATGATCCGTTCGGCGCACAGGGCCAGGGCATCATAGGCCCTGTCCATGGCGCGCGGGTCCAGAAAGCCGGTGCGCGACAGGCCCTCTCCCAGCCGCACGATGCGGCTGAAGCTGTCGACCACGCGAAAGCCTTCGCGGGCCGGCCGCGCGATCAGCAGCCGGCAATTATTGGTCCCCAGATCGAGCGCGCCATAAAGCGGCGCGTCCCGACCCGACGCATCCCGCGAACGGGAAGGCTGGGACCGCTCGTCGCGCCGTCCGGGCGCGCCGTGGGTCTCCGGCATGGGCCGTCATCCGATGTGGGCGGTCCGAAGCGGCGCCCGTCGGGACCAGCCTAGCGCGGCGGGATCGTCCGCGCCAAGCCATTCTGTCAGGAAGATGAACAGTCCGTACCGGCGGGGGTCATGGCGCGGGGCGCAAGGTCTCTGCATGACCCAGATTCGCACCGCCCGTTTCGCCATCGGCCAGGCCGTCCGCCACCGCGACGACGCCTTCAAGGGCGTGGTCATGGATGTCGACCAAGCCTATGCCGGTCCAGCCGTCGATCTGGGCGTTCTGCGGGCCGACCAGCCCTTCTATCGCGTGTTCGCCCTGGGCGACGACGGCGGCTTCATCGCCTATGCCGCCGAATCGTCGCTGGAGGCTGGCGGTCTGACCCTGGACCCAGGCGAGATCGCACGCTGGTTCGCCACCGATGACCAAGGCCATCACGCCCCGCTTGACGCGGGTCTGCACTGACGGTTGGAAGGCTTGGTCGTCGGGCCTAGGATGGGCCCAAAGAGGAGCGTCCCATGTCCGACTTCGAACACGTCTTCGAACAGCCGCCCGAGGGCGCGGCCGCCGACTGGACCATCCCACAGAACTGGGCCGCCTATACCGAGGTCGAGCACCAGACCTGGGACACCCTATACGCCCGCCAGATGAAAATCTTGCCGGGCCGCGCCTGCGAGGCCTTTCTGAACGGGCTGAAGGCGCTGGACCTGAACGCCGGCGGCATCCCCGACTTCGACATCATCAATCCCAAGCTTCAGGCCCTGACCGGCTGGACCGTGGTGTGCGTGCCGGGGCTGGTGCCGGACGAAGTCTTTTTCGACCATCTGGCCAACCGCCGCTTCGTGTCAGGCCAGTTCATCAGGAAGCCGGATCAACTGGACTATCTGCAGGAGCCGGACATCTTCCACGACGTCTTCGGCCATGTGCCGATGCTGACCGACCCGGCCTTCGCCGCCTATATGGAGGCCTACGGCAAGGGCGGTCAGCGGGCGGCGTCGCTGGGGATGCTGGCCAACCTGGCGCGGCTGTACTGGTACACGGTCGAGTTCGGACTGATGAAGGAGGCGGGGGGCCTGCGCATCTATGGCGCGGGCATCGTGTCCTCCGCGACGGAGAGCGTGTTCGCCCTGGACGATGCGTCGCCGAACCGTCTGGGCTTTGATCTGGAGCGGGTGATGCGGACCCTGTACCGGATCGACGACTTCCAGCAGGTCTATTTCGTCATCGACAGCATCGAGGCGCTGAAGGCCGTGACTCTCCAGGATTTCGGCCCGGTCTACGCCGCGCTGAAGGGACAGGACGATCTGGCCATCGAGACCATCCTGCCCAGCGACCAGGTCTTCACGCGCGGCACCCAGGCCTATGCGGAACGCGGTGGGCGGTTCGCGGCCTGACCGCCGTCAGGTGTGGGTGATCAGGCTGTTGTGCCGGGTGTCGCGCATGCGGATGAAGGTGATCAGCGACACCCCGATCATGCCGGTCACATACCAGAAGAAGACGCTCTCCATCCCCGCGCCCTTGAACCAAAGGGCGACATATTCGGCCGTGCCGCCGAACACCGCATTGGCTAGGGCGTAGGGCAGCGCGACGCCCAGGGCGCGGATGTGGGCGGGGAACAGTTCGGCCTTCACCACCGCATTGATCGCCGTATAGCCCGACACGATCACCAGCCCGGCCAGCGCCAGTCCGAAGGCCGCCAGCGGGCTTTCGACCCGCGACAACAGGGTCATGATCGGCACGGTGCAGAGCACGCCCAGCACGCCGAAGGCCACCATGACCGGCCGCCGTCCAATCCGGTCGGACAGCGCCCCGACGGCGGGTTGCAGCAGCATGAAGATGAACAGGGCCGCCGCGCTGATCTCGGTCGCGGTGTTCTTGGGAAAGCCGGTTGTGTTGACCAGGAACTTCTGCAGATAGGTCGTGTAGGTATAGAAGGCCAGGGTGCCGCCCGCCGTCAGGCCGAGCACCATGAAGGCCTCCTTGGGGTGTTTGACGAACAGCTGGACGGCGCTGGACTTGGGCTTGTCCTTGACGTCTTCGGCCTTGTGCGTCTCGTCCAGCCGCCGACGCAGCCAGAAGACGATCACCGCCAGCGCCGCACCGACGAAGAAGGGAATGCGCCAGCCCCAGCTCGCCAGCGCCGTCTCGCTGAGCGTGTTCTGCAATACGATCAGAAGCAACAGGGCGATCAGCTGGCCCGAGATCAGGGTGACGTACTGGAAGCTGGACCAGAAGCCGCGCCGGTGCGGCTCGGCCATTTCCGACAGATAGGTGGCGCTGGAGCCGTATTCGCCGCCGACGCTGAGGCCCTGAAGCAGGCGCGCGAACAACAGCAGGGCGGGCGCGGCCAGACCGATGGTCGCATAGCCGGGCGTCAGGCCGATGATCAGCGAGCCGGTGCACATCAGCGTCACGGACAGGGTCAGCCCTGCCTTGCGACCCTTGCGGTCGGCGTAGACGCCCATGATCCAGGCGCCGATGGGCCGCATCAGGAAGCCCACCGCGAACACGGCGGCTGCGCTCAGAAGTTGGGCGGTGGCGTCTTCGCTCGGGAAGAAGACCGGCGCGAAATACAGGGTGAAGGCCGCATAGGCGTACCAGTCGAACCACTCCACCAGATTGCCGGCCGAACCGCCGACGATGTTCCGAAGGCGGCGGGCGGGGCTCATGGTCGGATCGGCGGGCGTATCGGCGGTCATCGGCGCATCAACCTCTCTGGAAGGGATAGAAGTCGGTCCCAAGCTGTAAAATCGTCGTCAGTTCGTCCAACGCTCCGCGCGTCTCGTCCAACAGTTTCGGATCGGCCAGATCGGCCGGGCGCAGTTCGTCGCGATACCAGCGGTTAGCCCAGGCCGACAGGCGCGCGTGCAAGGCGTCGGTCAGACGCATGGCCGGATTCGCCGCCGCCAGTTCCGCCTCGGTCAGCACGACCCTCAGGCGCAGGCAGGCGGGGCCGCCGCCGTTCCGCATCGACTGGCGCACATCGACATAGCGCACCGCCCCAATCGGGCCGTTCGAAGCCGCGATCCGTTCGGCAACCGCATGGCTGCGCGGATTGTCGCGGGTTTCCGTCGGGCAGATCAGGGTCAGGCGGTCCTCGCCGGGAACCTGGATCAGCATGGAGTTGAACAGATAGCTGCTGATCGCGTCGGCCAGCGGCAGGTCGGCGTTGGAAACCTCTACGAACTGCGGGTCGAACAGGCCGTCGGCGGCGCGGCGGATGGCGGCCCTGACCGCATCCGTGTCCTCAAACGCCAGTTCGTGGAAGAACAGGGTGTCCAGCGCTCCGACGCAGACCACGTCGTTGTGGAAGGTTCCGCCTGCGATGGCCGCGCGCGACTGCTGGGCCAGAACTGGGCGGCCCGCCTCATGGCGGCGGACGATGGCTTCTGAGGCTTCGCGCGTCTGGCGCGCAGGGAAGGGGCCGTCCCAAGGTTCGAACGCCTCGCGCCCCCAGACCAGCAGATTGACCCCGCGACCGCCGTGCGCGGCGCAAAGGCGGACGTGATTGGCCGCGCCCTCATCGGCCAGATGCGCCACGGCGGGCAGGGCGTCGTGGACGGCGAACCGGCCGGGATCGGGGAACAGGGCGTCCAGCGCGCGCTTCGTCTGGCGATGTTCCAGACTGCGGTGCAGATTGGTGTGCAGGTTGGCGGGGGTGAAATGCACCCGGCCGTCCGCGGCGTCGGCGCTGGGGGTCACGGTCGCGGCGTTGGCGGCCCACATGGGCGAGGCCGAACAGGCGGCGGCGGCGAAGGACGGCGCGGTGCGCCACGCCTTGTCCAGCACCTGAGCGTCCGAACCAGCGAAGCCCAGCGACCGCAGGAAGGGGATGTTCGGCCGTTCATGCGGCGGCAGGACGAACTGGGGCAGGCCCAGGTCCGCCAGGGTCTTCATCTTGTCCAGACCCTGCAGCACCGCCGCGCGGGGGTTCGACGCCTCGCCCTTGTTCAGGCTGGAGGCCAGATTGCCCGGCGAGAGCCCCGCATAGGAATGGGTCGGACCGATCAGGCCGTCGGCGTTGGCTTCGACGGCGGTGATCATCGCAACCCCTTGATCTCGCCTTCGATATTGGCGACTGCGTCGGCCTCGAAACTGGCGACCGGATAGGCGCAATAGTCGGCGGCGTAATAGGCGCTGGGCCGGTGGTTGCCGCTGGCGCCCAGGCCGCCGAAGGGCATATCGCCGGCGGCGCCTGTGGTCGGTCGGTTGAAGTTGACCACGCCCGCGCGGATGCGGCGAATGAAATCGTCCCAATTCTTAGGCTCGTCGCTGACCAGACCGGCGGACAGGCCGTATCGCGTGGCGTTGGCGGCGGCGATGGCGGCCTCGAACGACGGGACGCGGATCACCTGAAGGAAGGGGGCGAACATCTCTTCGTCCAGCACATTCAGGCCGGTCACGTCGATGATGGCGGGGCGGACGAAGGCGCCGGGCAGATTGTCCACGGGGCCGGAGGCGCGGATGACCTTGGCCCCCAGGTCGATGCGCTGTTGAAGGGCCTGAAGCGCGCCTTGGGCGGCGTTGGCCGAGATCAGAGGCCCGGCATAGGGTTCGGGATCGCTGTTCCAGGGGCCGAAGATCAGGCGATCAGACAGGGCCGCCACGGCCTCGACGATGGCGTCGCCCTGCGGCCCTTCCGGCACGATCAGGCGACGGGCGCAGGAGCAACGCTGGCCGGTGGTGACGAAGGCGGACTGCACCACGATGCCCGCCACGGCCTCGGCGTCGGCGGCGTCCCAGACGACCAGCGGATTGTTGCCGCCCAGCTCCAGCGCCAGGATGACGTGCGGATCGTCGGCGAACTTCTTGCGGAAATACGCGCCCGCCGCGCCCGATCCGGTGAACATCAGGGCGTCGACGCCCGCGTCCAGCAGGGCGGCGCCCGTCTCGCGCCCGCCCTGGACCACATTGACCACGCCGGTCGGCAGGTCGGCAGCGGCGAAGGCCTCGGCCATCGCCTGACCGACCAGCGGCGTCTCTTCCGAGGGTTTGAAGACGACGGTGTCGCCCGCCAGCAGGGCCGGGACGATATGGCCGTTGGGCAGATGGCCGGGGAAGTTGAACGGGCCAAGCACCGCCGCCACGCCGTGCGGGCGGTGGCGCAGGGTGGCGCGGCCGAAGGCGGTGTCGTTGCTGCGCTCGCCCGTGCGCTCGTCATAGGCGCGGATCGAGATGTCGACCTTGCCGATCATGGCGGCGGCTTCAGTCTTGGTCTCCCACAGCGGCTTGCCGGTCTCGCGGCTGATGGCCTCGGCGATCTGAGGCGCGCGGTCTTTCAACACAGTCTGATAGCGTTTGACGGCGTCGATCCGATCCTGACGCGGTCGGTCGGCCCAGTCGGGGAAGGCGGCGCGGGCGGCGTCCACGGCGGACTGGACCTGGGCTGGGCTGGCGGCGTCGCCTTCCCAGTTCACGGCTTCGGTCGTGGGATCTATCGATTTGAAAAGGGTCATGATTTTACGCGGATGGTTGCGCCGTTCCGAACCTTCAGCGCGGCGGCGGTTTCGGCGGTCAGGCGAACGGTCTCGCCATGGATGTCCGCCTTGGCGCGGACGGCGCGGAAGGCGGCGACGCTGTCGGTCGAGATCAGGGCCGGCAGTTCGGCCTCGACCTGGTCGGCGATTTCCAGCGTCAGCAGGCGCGCATCGCGCACGGTGCGGATGTTGTCGCGCCCGCACGAGACGGTGGGGCCGGCGTCGAAGATGTCCACCAGACCATTAGTGCGGAAACCCTCGCTTTCCAGCAGAGCCATGGCCGGCACGCCCTGGGGATGGACCTTGCCGATCACGGCGCGGGCGGGTTCGGGCAGCAGTTCGACATAGATCGGATGGCGCGGCGCCAGGTCGAGGATGAACTGTTTGTCGGTCGATCCGGTCATCCGGTCGGCGTCGTCGAACTCCATCGGGAAGAATTTGTGCGCCACATGATCCCAGAAGGGGCAGGCGCCGTCGGGGGTGAAGACGCCGCGCAGTTCGGCCAGCACATTCTCGGCGAACAGGTCGGGCTGGGCGCCGATCAGCATATAGCGCGACTGGCTGAGCAGGCGGCCCGCGCCGCCCTTGCGCCGGTCGGCCTTCAGGAACAGCGAGCCCACCTCGGTCCAGCCGGTGCATTCATTGACCAGCACCAGGGTCTGGTGATCCAGCTTGACGCCGATCGACGGCGAGGAGGCGGTGTTGTTCACCACACGGAACGAGAAGAAGGGGCGTTTCAGGCCCACCGTCGCCTTGACCGAGCCGATGCCGTCGATGTCGCCGGTGTCGCCGTCCTCCAGCATCAAGGTGTACCAGGCCTCCTGCGGCGTGACCTCGCCCCGGAAACTGGCCTGGCTCAGCTCCAGCCGGTCGGACAGAACGTCGGGGTCTTCTGGCAGGCTGGTGAAGCCAGGACCGGACAGGATGGCCAGCTCCAGCAGGTGATCGAGGTCGGCGGGACCGGCGGGACGGACGATGAGCATTCTACAGGGTTTCCATCCGCAGGGATTTCAGTTTGGCCGCGTCAATCTCGCCCGAGGCGACCTTGCACAGGATCAGGGCGCTGAGCTGGGCGCGTTCGACGAAACTGTCGGGCCAGGCGAACTCCTGATCCGAATGGATGTCGCCGCCCCGGACGCCCAGGGTGTCGATGTTGGGCAGGCCGGCGGCGTGCAGATTATTGCCCTCGCACACCCCGCCCGAGGGTTTCCAGGCGATAGGCTGGCCCAAGAGGGCGCCCGCTTCCTTCACCGCTTCGAACAGGGCGGTCTGGGCCGCGTCCATTGGCTTGGGCGCGCGGGTGAAGCCGCCATGCAGGTCCAGCGTCAGCCCCTCGAACGGCGGCGTCGCAGCGATGGCGCGCACCTGGGCGTCGATCCAGTCGGCTGCGGCCTTGTCCGGCACGCGCACGTTGAAGCGCACCACGGCGTTGTCGGCGACGACGTTCAGGGCGCCGCCGCCCGCGATTTTGGCGACATTGACGGTGACGCCCTCATGCTGGCCGTTCAGGGCGTGCAGGGCGGCGGCGATGATGGCGGCGCCCGCCACCGCATTGCGCCCCTCGTCGAAGGCGCGGCCCGCATGGGCGGCGCGGCCGGTGACGATCAGATGATAGTTGCCGCTGCCTTTGCGTGCACCGGCCAGAGTGCCGTCGGCCAGCGCGGGCTCATAGGTCAGGCCGATGTGACCCCGTGCGCCCAGTTCCGCCAGCAGGGGCGCCGAGGCGGGCGAGCCGATTTCCTCGTCGGGGCTGAGCAGCACGGTCCAGCCGACGCCGTGGCGGTCGGGATGGGTTTCGAACGCCTCAAGCGCGGCCAGCATCACGCTGATCCCGCCCTTCATGTCCGCGACGCCCGGACCGTTCAGGGCGCCGTCGGGGCGGGTGGCCACTGCCTGGAACCGACTGTCGGCGGGAAAGACCGTGTCGAAATGGCCGGTCAGCACGATCTGGATCGGCGCCTCGGGCCGGGCGGTGATCTTCAGGGCGTCGGCGTGAGCCTCGGTCCGCACCGAACCGTCGTCGGCGACGGTGGTTGAGCCTTGGGTGGGGATGCGTTCGACCACGGCGGGCAGGCGACGGGCCTCGGTCTCCAGCACATCCAGCATGATGTTCAGCCCGGCGGCGTTGCGGCTGCCGGAATTGATGTTCGCCCAGTCGATGGTGCGTCCGATGATGGCCTCGCGTCGCGCGGCGACGTGGTCGAGGACGGCCTGGTCGGAGGTCAGAATCCGCATCGGCCAGACCCTAGACGGACGGACCGCAAAGGTGAAGGCCGGGACTGGCTGGACAGGGCATGAACAGGCGCTAGTTTCGGGGGAAAGGGGACATCGTCATGCTCGAATCCTGGCTGCGCGCCGCCAATCCTTTCAATCTCCCCCGCGCCATGGCCGAGGCGCAGCGGGCGGCGCGCACCGCCAGTTTCGCCCTGATCCTCTCGGCGGCGTCCAGCCTGGCCTCGGCGGGACTGATGGCGATGCATCCGGAATGGATGGCGAGCATCATGGCCAATCAGTACGCCCGCATGGGCATGTCCGACGAGATGCAGCAGGCCCAGCAGACGATGATGGCGACCATCATGCCCTGGGCGATGGTGGGCGGCATGGTCGTGACCGTGGCGATCTGCCTGGTCCTGGCCTGGGCCCAATGGAAGTTCATGACCCGCGCCATTCCGATCATCCTGCTGATTCTGATCGGATACAGCGCCGTGACAGGCCTGGTGGGGCTGAGCACCGGCCAGTATCACGGCGTCGCCCCGGGTTTCGTGACGATGAGCGTGCTGACGTGGGCGATCCAGCTGGTGTGCGGGGTGCTGTATGTCGCCGCCCTGCGCGGGGCTCTGGTCCTGCATCGCCTGAAGCAGGAGCCCTGAGCATGAGCGTCGTCCTCTACCACAATCCGAAATGCAGCACGTCGCGCAACGCCCTGGCCCTGCTGCGCGAGCGGGGGATCGAGCCGACGGTGGTCGAATATCTGAAGACCGGCTGGGACAAGGCGACGCTGGAGCGCCTGGGGTCGAACACGGGCCTGGGTCTGCGCGGCCTGTTGCGAGCCAAGGAGGTGGCGGCCAAGGCCCTGCTGGAGGCGAACGCCTCGGACGCCGACATCCTGAAGGCGGCCCTGGCCGAGCCCGCCCTGATCGAACGCCCGATCATCGAGACTGACAAGGGCGCCCGGATCGGCCGGCCCGTCGAACGGGTGCTCGAGGTTCTCTAACGCCGGTTGGGCCGTCGGTCGCGCTGCTCGCCGGGCGGGCGGCTCTCGCGCCGCCAGCGGATCGACAGGCTGGTGTCGCCCTGACCGCCGAACTGCGAGGCCACGGCGATGTTGCGACGAGGTTGCCATTCGACCTTGACCGCCGCCCCGCCTTCGCCGCCGCCGATCACTTCCAGATAGACGTTGTCGGTGATGTAGCGGCCGCCCGCGATGGTGACGGCCGAAGCCTCGCCCCCGAACGACAGCCGGTCCAGACCCGCCAGCTCGCGCAGATTGCCGATCACGTCGAAGCCGCCGCCGCCGGCCAAGGCCGCAACCCCGGCCGCCAACTGGGCCGCCTCGAACGGCGACAACTGCGAGGCCGAGCGGCCGAACAGCACTTGCGACAGGATTTCATCCTGGGGCAGGGAGGGGGTGGAGGTCAGGACGATCTTGGGCTCCGCCGCCGTGCCGGTGACGTTGATGGAGGCGGTCAGGGCGGTGTCCTCGCGCGTCGCCGACAGGTTCAGGCGGATCAGCTTGGGATCGGTGGACAGGGTCACGCGGCCGGTGTCGTCGAAGACGAAACGCTTGCCCGCGAACTCGTAGTCGCCGCGCACCACGTTTGCGACGCCGGTCAGTTGGGGCTGGGCGATGGTGCCGCGCACCTGGGCGTTGACGTCCAGCACGACATTCAGGCCGCGACCACTGACCCGCACCTTGCCGCCCGAAGAGCGCAGGGCGATGTTCATGCCGATCTGCGGCCCGCGCGCCTTCTTTTCGGTGTCGACGGGATCGCCGCCGGGACGGTTGATCTCGACCACGTCCATGGAAACGATGCCGGTGGAGCCGGGCACTTCGGGTTCGATCCGGGCCTCGTCGATATTCATCTGACCCGTCAGCTGGACGTTGCCGTCCTGGCCGCGAACGATGGTGATCGGACCCGAGGCGCGGGCCTCGCCGATGTCGTTGTCGATGACGCGGAAGCGGTTCAGCGTCAGCTGGGCCGTGGAGCCCGAGCCTTCGCGCAGGCCGATCCGGCCCTGACCCGTCACCGTGCCGCCCGAGCGGTCGTTGGCGGTGAAGGTCTCGATCTGGGCGGTGGTGTCGTCGAAGCTGGTGCGCAGGGTCAGGTCGCCCAGGACCAGACCCACCGCATTCTCGCGATAGGCGCCCTGGCTCAGGTCGAACCGGCCGTTGATGCGGGGTTCGGCCAGGGTCCCGCCGAGGACGGCGCGGCCGGCGACCTGGCCTGACAGGCTGCGTTCACCGCCCAGGAACAGGTCCCAGATCGGCTGAATCTGGCCGTTGATCGCCACATTGCCCGACATCGGACGGGTGCGGGCGATGGCCAGGCGCAGCGGCGCGGCCGAGGTCTCCACCGGCAAGGTCAGGTCGGCCGAGGCCTGGACGGCGCCCTCGTCGACGGCGGTGGCGCGCACGGTCAGGGTGTCGCGGGCCAGGACGGCGTCCAGCCGCCCGTCCACGGCCAGGCCGGCGGGCGCGTCGATGCTGCGGATCTTGGCCAGGACCAGATTGGCCGTGCCCGACAGGTCGTCGCCCGTGCCGCGCACGGTGATCCGGCCGGTGGCCATGCCGCGCAGGTCCGGCGCCAGGGAGCCCACGTCCACCGTCGTCAGATCGGCCTGAAGTTGGGCGGATCGGGCGTCCTGGCGCATGTCGGCCAGCAGCACGCCGCCGCCGACACCGAGGTCAAGATGGGCCGAGCGTTCGGCGCCGTTCAGGGTGATGGAGGCGGGGCTGCGGGTCGTGAAGGCGACCTCGCGCACGCGCCCGCCGCCCTGCAGGGTCAGATTGTGCGCCTGACCCTGGCGGGAATAGACGCCCGCGCCGTTGAACTGGGCCGGCGTGTCGCCGCCGACGTCCAGCGCCAGGGTGAAAGGCAGGCGGGCCAGCGTTCCCTGGCCCTTCAGGTTCAGGGTGCGCAGGGTCCAGGTCTGGCCTGCAAGCCGCACGTTGCGGCCCGTGACGTCCAGAACGGCGGTGTCGGAGCCGCCGCCCTCGGTCAGGCGCACCCGGCCGTTGGCCTCGCCCGCCGCCAGGAAGGCGCCGGAACGTGCGGTGAAGGTCAGGTCGGCGCTGGAGGGAATGTTGTTCGACAGGGCCACGGCGCCCTGGGCCGTCACTCCGCCGGCGTTGACGTCCAGATCGGTCAGGCGGATGCGGTCTCCGCCCAGGAAGAAGTTCCCCTGCGCCCGGGCCGGGCCGTAGTTGGAGCCGCTGGTCACGGTGATGCGGCCGTCGGAGGCGTCCGTGCCCTTGCGGAAGCTCAGCACCATGTCGGCGTCGTTCAGCACCAAGGCGCCGGCGGTGATGGTCTGGAAGCCGGCGGTCAGATCGACGCGGGGCTCTGACAGGGTGCCGGTCAGGGCGCCCTGACCCTTCATGTCGCCGCCGATCTCGACTGGGCCGGCGTTGAAGGGACCGCGCGCGTTCCAGTCCAGGGCCAGGCGCAGGCGTCCGGCCGTTTCGATCAGGCCCTTGGCGCCGGCGCGTCCGGCCGCGCCGGTGAGTTCGCCGCGCGTGACCTCGATACGGCCGCCGTTCAGACGACCGCCCAGCTGCAGGCGGGGCGTCTTGCCCAGTATCCGGTCCAGTTCGGGCAGGCCGACCGACAGGTCGCGGCCGCGTCCGTCGAAGTTCAGCACCCAGGGCGCGCCTGTGCGGGCGGTAGAGGCGCGCAAGGGGCCCCCGAAGGCGCCGCGCGCCTTGGGCAGGATGCGCGAGGCGTCGGTCAGGCGAACGTCACCGCGGAAGCTCATGCCGCCCAGGAGATTGCGTCCGCCCGAGCCCTTCAGCGTCAGGCCCTGACCCGTCAGATCGACCTTTTCCAGCAGCAGGGCGCCGTCCTTCATGCGCGCGGCCTGAAGCTGCACGCGCGGGCTGGAGCCCAGGAGGCCGCCGATGATGCCGTTGGCGACGCCGCCGTTGGCGCGGATGTCGCCGTCCAGGTCCATGCGGCCGTTCTTGACCTGGACGTTCAGCGGGCCGGCGATGCGGGTGGCGCGGTAGCTGGCCAGATTGGCGTTCAGCACGGTAGCCTGGCCTTCAAGGCTCCAGTTCGCGGCGTCGCCCTTGAACACGCCGGAATAGGCGGCGGGGCCGGCCACGTCCGAACCGGCCAGACGGCTGAGCGAGGCGATCTGTAAATCCAGCTTGATCCCGTCGGGCGAACTGCGGTCCGACATGCGGATGACGCCCGAGGCCTGGGAGGCGACGTTGTCGGCGATCAGTTTCCAGCCGACACCCTGGTAGGCCTTGTCCTTCGACGGGACCATGGCGAAGCCGAAGCGCGCGGTGCGGCCGATCTTGGTGATGAAGGGCGCCAGCAGTTCCGAGCCGCTGAAGTCGGCGAAGCCCGACACGCGTGATCCGTTCTTGCCGAACCGCCCCTCGATCGTCAGGGGGGTGAATCGACCGGTCTGGACCCTGGCGTGAACGATCTCGTCGTTCAGCACGGCGACCGCCGAGAAGGGCTGGTCCGGCGAATAGCCCAGGCTGCCCGCCAGGGGGCCGCCCTGCGCCTCGTTGGCGCGCAGGTTCAGCCGGGTGTCCTCCAGCTTGCCGCCGAAGCTGGCGTTCAAACGCAGGAAGTCGCCGGGTCGGTTCAGGCTGTCGGCGTCGACGACGGCCGATTTGACGCCCGTGCGTGGAATGTCGGCCTTGCCCGACAGAGCCCAGCGTCCGTACTCCTTGGAGAAGCCCTCCATCAGTTCGACGTGGGTCGAGAAGCGGTCGATGGCGATGGAGATCGGCTGCGGGCCGCCCGGCTGGCCGGTGTCCGGCTCAAGCACCGGCTGGCGGATCAGGCGGATGACGTCGGCGCTGATGTCCTTGGCGTGAAAACGCCGGCCCAGCAGGGGCCAGTAGGACCAGTCCATGCGGACGTTGCGCGCTTCCAGCCAGACGCCCTGGGCGTCGGTCACGGTCAGCCGGTCGATGCTGAAGTCATGCAGAAGGTCGCCCTTCACCCCATAGACGTTCAGTCGGCCATACCGGCTCAGCTTCTGGTTCTGCAGCAGGGCGGCGACCCGTTCGCGGCCGGAATCCGAACCGATGTAGTAGCGGCCCCCGACCAGGGCGGCGGCCGTCAGGACCAATAGGACCGCGACCACGCCCGCCGCGATCAGGGCCAGACGCCGGGTCCAAACCCGCCAGGCCGCCTTGCGGACCCTTTCCCGCCGGGCAGGCGTCTTCGGGGCTTCCTGCGTCGGGGCGTCCTCGGATGTCGGGGGCGGGGGAGGGGTGTCGGTCAAAACGCCTGGCCGATGCTGACATAAATCTGGAAGGCCGCGTCGCCCGGACGCCGGTTCAGCGGCATGGCTACGTCGGCGCGGATGGGTCCGAACGGGAGTTTGTAGCGCACGCCCGCCCCGACGCCATAGCGGGTGTTGGTCAGGTTCGGCGTCGCCTGAAAGCCGACGGCGCCGGCGTCCACAAAGCCGACGGCCTGGAAGCTCTCGCCGATGTCGCGTCGAACCTCGAACGAGGTCTCGAACAATGACAGGCCGCCGCGCGGCGTGCCGTCCGGCAGTTGGGGATTGACGCCCTGATAGGAATAGCCGCGCACCGAACCGCCGCCGCCCGAGTAGAACAGGCGGTCGGACGGCACGGTCAGCTCGCCGCCGCCGACGATGGAGCCGATGCGCAGGCGGCCGGCCAGGACGGTTCGCCCCTTCTGGATCGGGAAATAGGCCGTGGACTGCCCTTCCGTGCGCAGGAAGATGATGGTGTCCTGGCCCGTCACGGCCGTCGGCTGGACCGACAGGTTCACGCGCCAGCCGGTGGTGGGGTTCAGCGGATCGTTCGACCGATCCAGATAGGCGCTGGTCCGGCCCGTCAGGATGGCCAGGTCGCGGTCCAGCTTGACCGAGCGGGGCGGCACGGTGGTGTAGTCGTAGCGGCTCTCGGCGTAGCGTCCGGCGTCCAGGCCGACGCCGTAGTTGAAATAGGAGGTCTTGCCGATGCGCTGTTGCAGATCGGCGGCCAGGACCACGGCCGCGCGGTGGAAGGCGTCGGTTTCCTGATTGACCAGGGCGGCGCTCAGTTTCAGCGTCCGGCCCGGACGGCGCCAGTGGGGCAACGACAGGTCGGCGCCAAGGCGGCTGTCGATGTCGGCCAGGCGGGCCTCCAGCCGCAGGGTGTCGGCCCGGCCGAAGCGATTGTAACGGGTCTGGATCACATCCACGCCCGCGCCCTCGGCCGTGGACCAGGTGGCGCCGGCTTCCAGAATGCGGCGCGGCCGGTCCTGAAGGGTGACGATGACGGGACGCAAGCCCGCCTCGGTGGTCTGATCGACGGGGGCCAGGGCGACGCCGACATTGTCATAGACGCCGGTGTCCAGAAGCCGACGCTCCAGCTCGGCCACCTCGTCGGGATCGTAGCGGTCGCCTTCCTTCCAGGGCGCCAGGCCCGCGACCCAATCGGCATTGGTGCCGCCGCTCGTGACCAGACGCACGCCGTTCAACCGGACCAGAAGGCCCGAGGCGATGTGGTATTCGGGGGCGACGGTGAATGCAGCGTGATCGACGACGACGCGGCGCGGCTCGGCCTTGGCGTCGGCGTAGCCGTCGCGGGTCAGGCTGGCGACGATCCGGCCCTCGCCGGCGATGATGTCCACGGCGCGACCGGGATCGCCGGCCTTCAGGCCGATGGCGGCGATGGCGTCGCGGGCGCTGTCGGCGTCGGGCGCGGGATCGGTCCAGCGGACGGCCGGTTCGGTCAGCAGGAAGCGTTGGCCGGGGGTGACGTCGACGATGGCCACGGGGGTCTGCTCGCCCTCGACCTGATCCTCGAGAAGGGGCTGGTAGTAGCCTTCCGACCGCAACAGGGCCAGGGCGGCGTCCATCGCGCCACGCGCGCGGCGGCGCGCCTCGAACCGGCTTTCGGCGGCGCCGTCCACCGTGCCGACGGCGCGTTCCAGCATCCGGCGCAGATCGCCGCTCATGTCGCCGCGAATCTGGGCGCGCGGCTCCGCCGAGGCGGCGTCGGCGCACGCCGTCCAGGCGGCCATGGCGGCGAGAATCAGGGTCGGCCGGAATTTCAAACGGAAACCTTCGTCAACAGATGTCACCGCCGGGCGCCGGGCCCGGCGCCTCGCGCGGTTCAGTAGAAGAGGGTTTCGCTGTCGGGCTGGACCGACTGTTCGGAACTGCGTTCGTCAGCTTTCAGCTTTTCCGGCGGCGGGGTCGGCACGGGGTCGGTGACGGGCGGCGTCTCGACTCGTTCCGGCGGGGCGGGCTCGGGCGGGGCGACATCGACGGGCGGGGTGCGGTCATCGTCGTAATCACTCGACCGACGGTCGTCGCAGGCCGCGAGGCTGAGCGCCCCGAGGGCCGTGGCGGCCAGAACAAGCATCGAGCGTTTCATCACAAAAGTCCCCGGCTTAGACCCCTTCCAACGTCTCAGGGTCTTGCGCCGTTCCATAACGAGCAAAATGTCCGAGGTCATCCTGTGTATGACCAAGCCTGAACGGCGTCTGAAAGCGTCACGGAGGGCGGGGGCGCGGCTGCGCCAACCAGCGCGCCGTCGAATCGGGGCGCGGGAGTCGGCAGACCGTCCTCGAACGTCGCGCGCGCGCGGTTGTGCGGATGGTCCGGCGCCTCGGACAGGGACAGGACCGGGGTGACGCAGGCCTCGGTGTCGGCGAACGCGGCGGCCCAGTCGTCGCGGTCGCGCTGGGCGAAGATCTGCTCCAGCCGGGCATGAAGGGCCGGCCATCCGGCGAAATCGTATTGCGGCGCCGTCTCGGGCGCGATGTCCAGCCCGTGCAGCAGGGCGGCGTAAAAGCGCGGCTCCAGCGCCGCCACGGCCACGAACCCGCCGTCGCGGCAGCGATAGCAGCGATAGAAGGGCGCGCCGCCGTCCAGCAGATTGGCCCCGCGTCGGTCGCTCCAGGCGCCTTGGCCGCGCAAGGCTTGGAACAGACCGCCCAGCAAGGCCGCGCCGTCGGTCATGGCGGCGTCCACCACCCGACCGCGCCCCGTGGTGCGCGCTTCGATCAGCCCCGCCAGGACGCCTACGACCAGCATCATCGCTCCGCCGCCATAGTCGCCCACCACGTTCAGCGGCGGGGCGGGCGGTCTATCCGCCGGCCCCATGGCGTGAAGGAGACCCGACAGGCCGATGTAGTTCAGATCGTGCCCCACCGTCTGGGCCAGGGGGCCGGTCTGGCCCCAGCCGGTGACGCGACCGAACACCAGGGCGGGATTGCGCTGCTGCAGGACGTCGGGCCCATAACCCAGGCGCTCCATCACCCCGGGTCGAAATCCCTCGATCACAGCGTCGGCCTTTTCGACCAGAGCCAGGATGCGGTCCCGGTCGGCCGCGTCCTTCAGATCGACGGGAACGGAGGCGCGACCCCGGTGCAGCACCGCGCCGCCCACCTCATCGAAGGCGCCCGCGCCCACGGACGCCGCGCGGCTGAGACGCAGCACCTCGGCGCCCAGATCGGCCAGCATCATGCCGGCGAAGGTGACGGGGCCCAGGCCGTCGAACTCCAGGATGCGCAGGCCGGATAGGGGTTGCATTCGTCATGAGTAGCCAGCGGCGCACTTGACCGGAAGAGCGGATTGCAACAGAAGGCGCCCTTCGACGGTTCGGGCCCGCCCGGACGTCGCGCGGTGCGTCCTTAGCTCAGTTGGTTAGAGCATCTGACTTTTAATCAGAGGGTCCTCGGTTCGAGCCCGAGAGGACGTACCATCTAAAACCCGCTTCGGCGGGCTTTTTGCTGTCTGGGCCTATGGGCTTTTGATCCCTGTCGCCCCACGTGGTCTAAGGGCGGCATGAAGCGTATCGTCTCCGTAAGTCTCGTCGCCTTCGTTCTGGCGGGGTGCAACGCCGGTCATTCGGCCTTGGGCGGGGTGGAGCAGGTGCGGACCGGGCTGGGCGATGCGGTCACGGCGCCGCTGGACGATCTGAACCTGCGGCGTCAGCTGATTCCCACCGTCCTGCTGCAGGCCGAGGCCAATCCCTATGATCTGCGCAATCTGAACCAGTGCACGACCATCGGCGCGGAAGTGGCGCGGCTGGATGAGGCCCTGGGGTCGGACACCGACGAACCGCCGCGCCAGGACGGATCGTACCGCAGCGAGCAGGCGGCGGATGCGGCGGCCAGGGCGGCGCTGGACGCCATCCGCACCACGACCACCGACTTCATTCCGGGACGCAGCTGGATCCGTCGGCTCAGCGGCGCCGACCAGCATTCCAGGCACGTCCAGTCCGCGATCCAGGCCGGCCGGATGCGTCGCGCCTTTCTGAAGGGCGTCGGCATGCAGCGGAACTGCGCGCCGCCGGCCGCGCCCGGCTGGTTCCAGCCGAGGCGCTAGCCGTTCGACGTGTGCCGGGCGTGGAAGTCGCGGCGGAAGGCTTCGAACCGACCTTCCGAGATCGCCGCCCGCATCGCCGCCGTCAGGGCCTGATAGAAGGCGATGTTGTGCCAGCTGAGCAGCACCTTGCCGAGGATTTCGTCGGCGCGGATCAGGTGGTGAAGATAGGCTTTTGAATACGACGACGACGGCCCGGCGATGGCCGGGTCCAGCGGGTCCTGATCCTCGGCGAAGCGGGCGTTCTTCAGGTTCAGCGGGCCGTCCCAGGTCCAGGCCTGGCCATGACGACCGGCGCGGGTCGGCAGGACGCAGTCGAACATATCGACGCCGCGCCACACCGCCTCGACCAGATCGACCGGCTTGCCCACGCCCATCAGATAGCGGGGGCGGTCGGCGGGCAGAAACTCGGGCGCATAGTCCAGCACCTCGCACATGGCCTGGTGGCCTTCGCCCACGGCCAGACCGCCGATGGCGTAGCCGTCGAAGCCGATTTCCTGAAGCTGTTCCGACGACTGGCGGCGCAGGTCTTCGAAGGTCGAACCCTGCTGGATGCCGAACAGGGCCTGATGCTCACGCTGGCCAAAGCGCGCCTTGGACCGGGCGCCCCAGCGGATCGACAGCTCCATCGCCTTTTTGGCCGCCTCCTTCTCCGCTGGGAAGGCGACACACTGGTCCAACTGCATGGAGATGTCGGCGCCGATGCGGTCGGCCTGAATCTCGATGGAGCGTTCCGGCGTCAGGACGTGTTTGGAGCCGTCGATATGGCTGGAGAAGGTGACGGCCTCTTCCTTCACCTTGGAAATCCCGGCCAGGGACATGACCTGAAAACCGCCCGAGTCGGTCAGGATCGGCTTGTCCCAGCCCATGAACTTGTGAAGCCCGCCCAGACGCTCCATCCGCTCGGGGCCGGGGCGCAGCATCAGGTGATAGGTGTTGCCCAGGATGATGTCGGCGCCGGTCGCCTTGACCTGATCCACCGTCATGGCCTTGACCGTAGCGGCGGTGCCGACCGGCATGAAGGCCGGGGTGCGGATGTCGCCGCGCGACGTTTTCAGCACGCCCGTGCGGGCGCGACCTTCGGTGGCGGAGATGTCGAAGGGGAAGGGCATTCAGGCGATCAGTCGTTCAAGCTGCTCGACCCGCACCAGATCCTTGGGGCGGCCGAACAGGCGGTAGAGGGCGATATGGTCCCGAATGTCGGGCACGAACAGATCGACGTCGTCCAGAACGATCCGACGTCGCGAGGTGAAGCCGGCAGGGCGCCACTCGCCGCCGTCGCGCGTCTCCAGTTCGGCCATGACCTCGACCAGCAGGGGTTGGTCCGGCGCGCGGCCGAAGACGGCCGAACGGAACAGGCCCTCGCCCGGATCGGGCACGACATGGCCGCCCAGGGCGGTTAGCAGCACGGGTGCGTCCCGCCGCGCGCACAGCACGTCGATGTCGGGCACATGAAGGTCCGTCAGTCCGTAAAGGGCCATGGCCGCGCCGCCAAAGACCCACCACGGCTCACGCAGGTCCTGAGCCGCCTCGCCCACGGCGATCAGGCCTTCGCGCAGGTCGGGGGGAAGGTTGTCGAAATCCATCTCAGGCGTCCAGCAGCGACTGAAGCAGCGGATGGGCCAGGACCGGCGCGGCCAGACGCACCACGGCCTGCGGGTCTTCCAGGCGCACGGCGGCTGTGGCGTCGGCGACGATGAAGTCGGCGTGGGTGCGCGACGGTTCGGTCAGCCGTTCATGGCCGGGACGCACGGTCGCCAGATACTGGGCTACAACCGAATCGGCGGAACGGCCACGCTCGGCCTGGTCGCGCAGCAGGCGTCGGATGAAGCGGATGTCCGCCGGCGTGTCCACGAACACCCGGATGTCGAACAGGGCCGTCAAGGCGGGGGTGCACAGGACGTGGGTGCCCTCCACGATCACGACCTGGGCGGCGGGCACGGGTTCACCGCCCGGCTCGCGTCCGTGATGGATGAAGGAATAGACGGGGGCGACGACGCCCTCTCCAGCCTTCAACGCCTGCAGGTCGCGGATCATCAGGTCGTGATCGCGCGCCGCCACATCGTCGAAATCGAACGTCGCTGCGTCGAAGCCGGGCAGGGAGGCCGCGTCCCGGTAATAGGAGTCCTCGCGCACCAGAACCGCCGCGCCGTCCGGCAGGGCCGAAACCAGGGCTTCGGCCAGGGTGCTCTTGCCGGAGCCCGAGCCGCCGGTGATCGCAATCAGAATAGCCATGCGGCGCCTTCTAGGGCGCCAAGACCGCCGACGCCACAAGGGACGATCCGCCGCGCCGAAGGTGACGCAAGGTCACGTTGCTTATCACTGATAACCAATGATAGCCTCCGCTCAAGCGTCGCATCCAAGCCGACGCAAACCAAGGACACAAGGAAACGCATATGCTGGGCTTGATGCAGGACTGGCCGCTGACGGTCGACAAGATCATCGATCACGCCAAAAACTGGCACGGCGCGCGCGAGGTCGTGACCCGTTCTGTCGAGGGACCGATCGTCCGCACGACCTACGCCCAGATTCACGATCGGGCCAAGCGGGTCTCGAACGCCTTGAAGGATTGGGGGATCAAGCCGGGCGACCGGGTCGCGACCCTGGCCTGGAACACCGGCAATCATATCGAGGCCTGGTACGGCATCATGGGCATCGGGGCGATCTGCCACACCCTGAACCCGCGCCTGTTCCCCGAACAGCTCGTCTATATCATCAACCACGCCGAAGACCGGATCATCTTCGTCGACCTGACCTTCGTGCCGCTGCTGGAAGCCATCCTGCCGCACATCCCCAAGGTCGAGCGCGTCGTGATCCTGACCGACGCCGCCCATATGCCGCAGACCAGCCTGCCCAAGGCCGTCGCCTATGAGGACGTCATCGCGGGCCAGTCCACGGACGTGGTCTGGGGCGACTTCGACGAGCAAACCGCCTGCGGCCTTTGCTACACCTCGGGCACGACGGGCAATCCGAAGGGGGTGCTGTATTCGCACCGCTCCAACTTCCTGCACACCTTCATGGGGCTTCAGGCCACCGTCATGGGCGCGACGCCCAAGGAGGTGATCCTGCCGGTCGTGCCGATGTTCCACGCCAACGCCTGGGGCATCGCCTTCGCCGGCCCGGCCGCCGGGACCAAGCTGGTCATGCCGGGCGCCAAGATGGACGGAGCCTCGATCTACGAACTGATCGAGCAGGAGGGCGTGACCTTCTCCGCCGCGGTGCCAACGGTCTGGCAGGGGCTGTTCGCGCACATGAAGGCCAACGGTCTGGGCTTCTCGACCCTGAAGCGGGTTCTGATCGGCGGTTCGGCCTGTCCGGAAAGCCTGATCCGGGGCTTCCAGGACGATTTCGGCGTCGAAGTCACCCACGCCTGGGGCATGACCGAGACCTCGCCCATCGGCACCATCGGCAACCTGCCGCCCGAAATCCTGAAGCTGCCCTATGACGAGCAGATGAAATATCGCCTGAAACAGGGCGTGCCGCCGCTGGGCGTCGAGCTGAAGCTGAAGGACGAGGCCGGGAACGAACTGCCGCACGACGGCGAGACCTTCGGCCGGCTGATGGTCAAGGGACCGACGATCAGCAAGGGCTACTTCAAGGAAGAAGGCTCGATCCTGGACGACGAAGGCTTCTTCGACACCGGCGACGTGGCCACGGTGGACGAGATCGGTTTCATGCAGATCACCGACCGCGCCAAGGACGTCATCAAGTCCGGCGGCGAATGGATCAGCTCCATCGAAATCGAGAACATCGCCGTGGGCCACCCCAAGGTCGAGATCGCCGCCGTGATCGGCGCGGCCCACCCCAAATGGGACGAACGGCCGGTGCTGATCCTGAAGCTGAAGCCCGATGAAACCCTGGACAAGCAGGAGCATCTCGACTTCCTGAAGGGCAAGATCGCCAAATGGTGGATGCCCGACGATGTGGTGGCGGTGGCGGAAATCCCGCTGGGCGCCACGGGCAAGATCGACAAGAAGCTTCTGCGCGAACGGATGAAGGACTACCGTCTGCCCGAATCCGCCTGATCGTGTGCCGAGAGCGTCGATGTCGTCCCGAAAGCCTGTTCCGTCCCTGATCCTGTGGCTGACGGCCCTGACCGCGGCTCCGCCTGTGCTGGTGGTGTCGGCCGTGGCGGCGGCGCGATTCGGCGGCGTGTCTCTGGCCGTCGCCTATGACCTGCTGACCTGGACGGTGGCGCGGGGGCTGGGTTGGGTCGCCCTGGCGGCGGCTGTGGCGGTGGGGGTTCTGGCGCTGCGCGACCTGCGTCGACGCGGCGTTTTCGCCCTGATCGCCCTGGCTCTGGCCGGCGGCACGGTCGGGGTGTTCCAGTTTCAGGCCCATCGCCTGGCCCAGCCGACCCCCCGCGACGTCAGCACCAATGTGGCCGAGCCGCCCCGATTCAACGCCCTGGCCGACCTTCATCCCGGCGCCACCGACGTCCGGGGCGGCCCGGCCTGTCCGGGGGCTCAGGCCGTGCCCAGCCAGATGTTGGCCCAACAGGCCGTTTCGGCCTTGGTCGATGCCGGCTTCCCGGTGGCGCGCGCCGCGACCTTCGAGGTCGAGGGCGTGCACGAAGGGGCCTGGTTCGGCTTTCCCTACGACGCCGTCGTCCGCATCCGCCCCGGCCGCACCGATGTCCGCGTCGTCGCCCGCGACCCCCGCCCCGACGGCGGCGCGACCTGCCGCCTGACAGCCAAGATCGTCGCGAACCTGGAAGCCCAGCGCTAGGTCGCGCCGAAGACTGCGCCCAGGGACGGTTCGCCCACGACGGTCGCGCGCCCTTCGCCGACCAGCTTCACCAGATGCGCCAGCACCGACAAGGACGCGGCTGGCCACAGGCGTGGGTCCACGCCGGCGTACAGGGGCGGGACCATCTCTGCGACGGTGCGGTCGCCCGCCTGAAGCCGCGCCAGTATCTGGGCCTCGCGCTCCAGACGGTGGGCGCGATAGGCGCTCAGAAAAGGCCGAACCTGGGTGATCGGCGGCCCGTGGGTCGGCCAGATCGTCTCGAAGTCGCGGGCGATCACCCGGTCCAGACTGTCCATATAATCGCGCATGTTCCCGTCCGGCGGGGCGACGACGGTGGTGGACCAGCCCATGACGTGATCGCCGCTGAACAGCGCGTTTTCCTCCTTCAGCGCGAAGGCCATATGGTTCGAGGCGTGCCCGGGCGTGGCGACCGCCTCCATCGTCCAGCCGTCGCCCACGACGATCTCGCCGCCCGACAGCACGATGTCGGGGCGGAAATCGGCGTCTTCGTCCTCGTCCAGCATGCCCGAGGCGTGGGTTTCCTGTAGTGGAGGCCGCGCCGCAAGGATCACGGCGCCCGTCGCCTGGGCGAAAGGACGGGCGAGGGGGGCGTGGTCGCGATGGGTATGGGTCACGAAGACATGACTGACCGTGCGGTCCGAAACCGCTCGCAGCAGCGCCTCCAGATGCGAATCGTCTAGCGGACCGGGATCGACGACCGCCACGGACGCCTCTGAGTCCGGTCGTCCCACGATATAGGTTCCTGTACCCGTAAAGGTGAAAGGCCCTGGATTGTCGGCGACGACGCGCTGGATCAACAGCGACGCCTGGTCGCGCCGTCCGTAGGTGAAGTCGAATTGGCGCACGAAGGGAATTGTCATGGCGTCGACCGGTGGCCCCAGGCTTGCGTTAGGATGTTGGCAACCCTTTCCGGAGCTTTCCCTTTGGCCCGTTTGATCGCCTTCGCTGTCTCAAAACGGCTCCAGTCCCTCGTCGCGGCCCTACTGTGTCTCATGGCGATCCAGTTGGTGACGGCCTCATGCACGCCCGAACCCGCGCCCTATGCGACGCGGACGGCGATTCAGCGGTGAAAATCGAAGACGCATTTGGAGTCCAAGCACATAAGGAATTTTCTTCTCTCAGGCGGGGCTGAAAATCACCTTCCGCGACGGAACGGCAGTGTGATGCAACTGTGACAATTGCGTCATGCTTGTGGCTGTACTGTGTCTTGCTACTGGACTTGTCGTCAGGGTTGGTATCGTCTCCTCCCGACCAGTCGTGGGGACTGGAGTGAACAGGATTCGGCCGGACATCATGTGTCTCGGTCGCCCTCGGGAGAAGTGTCCTTGACCAATCTTATCTATCGCCGCAGCCTGCTTGCCAGCACCATCATCGGTGGTGCAGCGCTGGCGCTTGCGGCCACGCCGTCCTTTGCGCAGTCGCAGGACGGTACAACCGAAGTGGGCGAAATCGTCGTCACCGGTTCACGCATCGTTCGACAGGACTATGTCGCTAACAGCCCTGTCGCCACGGTCAGCGCCGAGCAGATTCAGGCGCGCGGCGATGTGAACGTCGAACAGATTCTGAACCAGCTGCCGCAGGTGGTTCCCGGCCTTTCGGCCAACTCCAACAACCCCGCCAACGGCTCGGCCACCGTCGATCTGCGCGGCCTCGGCGCGAGCCGCACCCTGGTGCTGGTGAACGGGCGCCGCTTTGTGCCCTACGACAAGTCCAACGCCGTCGACCTGAACAGCATCCCGGCGGCGCTGATCGAGCGTGTGGAAGTCGTCAGCGGCGGCGCCTCGGCGACCTACGGCTCCGACGCCCTGGCCGGCGTGGTCAACTTCATCTTCAAGGATAACTTCGAAGGTCTGGCCGTAAACACCCAGTATGGCATTTCGGGCTATGGCGACGGCGAGCAGTTCACCGCTTCGGCGATGTTCGGCGCCAATATCGCCGACGGCCGCGGCAACGTGACCGGTTTCGTCGGTTACGCCGACCGTGACGGCTTCTTCCCCAACGAAGATCGCGATTGGGCGATGGTCGCCAATAACGGCGGTTCGGGCACTGGCGTCTATGGCGGCTTGAACAACCTGGGAACCAATCCCTACACCGCCGCGGGCTGCCCGACGGCCAGCCCCTGCCGCCGCTCGTTCCGGACCCCGGGTGTGCCTGGCGTATTCAACAATGACTTTGGCCTGGGCCCGTCCAGCGACCGTTACGATTTCGCCCCGGTGAATCTGCTGCAGTCGCCATCGGAACGCTACAACGCCGTGTTGCTGGGTCATTACGACATCACGGACAAGGTCACGGCCTTCACCGAAGTCTTCTACACGAACACGCGTAACAACATTCAGTTGGCGCCGACGCCGGCGACCGGGATCAACATTCCGTACGGCAATTACTTCGTGCAGAACTACCCGGCGCTTCTGTCCTACGCCAACTCGCGGCCCAATCCGACCGCGTCGTTGAACTTCGACCGTCGTATGGCCGAAGTCGGTGCTCGCGTTGAAACCCACGACACCAATGTCCTGCAGTTCAACGGCGGTCTTCGCGCCGATCTGGGCGGCGACTGGAAGGCAGAAGGCGTTTACGCCTATGGCCGCACCGAACTGCGCACCTCGATCGAGAACGACGTGTCTCGCTCGCGTATGGCGGCCGCCCTGGCTGCCGGTGGAACCGCCACGACCTGCGCCGCCTCGGTTCTCCAGATCTTCCCGGGCTGCGTTCCGGTCAATCTGTTCGGCGCGGGCACTATCACGCCGCAGGCGGCCAACTTCCTTCGTCTGAACTTCGCCGACACCAGCATCTTCGAGCGCCAGAACCTGACCTTCAACGTCACTGGCACCGTGTTCGAACTGCCCGCTGGGCCCCTGTCTGTCGCCTTCGGCGCCGAGTATCGTGAAGACAAGCTGAGCTTCACGCCTGACGCCGCCAAGGCGTCGGGCGACATCTTCGGTTTCAACGCTGAGCGTCCGGTCGCAGGGCGCTCGGAATCGAAGGAACTGTATGCCGAGGCGGCCGTGCCGCTGGTGCGTGACGTTCCCTTCGTCAAGTCGCTGGAACTGGAGCTTGGCGTCCGCATGGCGGACTACGATACGGTGGGCAAGATTTACGCCTACAAGGCCGGTGGTTCGTGGGAGCCTGTCGATAGCCTGCGCTTCCGTGGTCTGTATCAGCGCGCCGTCCGTGCGCCGAACGTATTCGAACTGTTCCAGGCGAACGACCAAGGCTTCCCGGCCGTGCTCGACCCCTGCACCACCAGGAACCCGTCGTCCGGTGCGGCCCGTACGCTGTCGACCGGCGTGCGCAACTTCTGCACCACGCAACTTGGCTTCGATCCGGTGACCACCGGCTTTGTCGCCCAGAACACGCAGACGGAATCCTTCTTCTACGGGAACCCTAACCTGAAGGAAGAAACGTCTGACACCGTCACGCTAGGCGCGGTTTGGCAGCCGACCTTTGTGCCGGGTCTGTCGATGTCGCTCGATTATTACAATATCAAGGTCGAGGACTATATCGGCACCATCTTCGGCGGTGTGTCGGGTATTGTGAACCAGTGTTTTGCGGCCGGCGCTGCGGCGTCTGGCACGACGGGCGCCCCGGTTTCGGCGGTTGCAGAGTGCAACAACGCCGGCATCGGCTTGCCGCTGATCTATCGTGACCCGGCGGGCAACCTGAAGGCGCGCGCGCCTCTGGGCAACGTGTCCCAACTGCAAACCAGCGGCGTCGACTTCTCGACGCGCTATGGCTGGAATGTGCCGTGGGCCGGCGGTTTCTGGGGCGACAAGCTCGATATCGCCGTCAACCTGACCTATCTCGACAGCTACGAGCTGGACGGGGTCGAGTACAAGGGCACGGTGGGCGCCTATAACATCAGCGCCAGCCTGCCGGAGTGGAAGGCCAATATCTCGCTCGGCTACGACTTCGGTCCGGTTCGGGTGAACTATTCGGGCACCTACATCGACGCCATGGACAACCAGGGCAACATCCCGGCGTTTGAGGACGGCGGTTATGTTGGCACCGATGCCTATTGGTACCACGACGTCAGCGCCTCGTATGATGTGAACGACAACATCCAGATCTTCGGTGGCGTCCGCAACCTGGCGGACAAGGCGCCGCCGGTGTTTGACAACGCCAACGACGGCAATACAGACCCGAACAACTTCGACGTGGTTGGTCGCTACTTCTTCGTGGGTGCACGTCTGAAGTACTGATCCACACAGGGTCGATTGAAACTGAGGCGGCGGGGCAACGCTCCGCCGCCTTTTTCGTGGGAGCATGGTCGCAGAAAAACCATCTGGGGCTGAGAGCGTTAAGCTTCGCCGCCCGCAGTCGCGGCGCAGAGTTCAAGGATGATTATGTTGAAGACCCTTCTTGGCGGCGTCGCCGCCCTGTCGCTGATCGGCGCGAGCAACGCCGTGTTCGCTCAGGAGGCCGAAGGCCCCGTGGTGACACGCGCGCGGCCGGCCGAGACGGTGGACGCCCTGAAGGTGCGCGAAGCCATCGCCTACGCCAATCCTCTGCCGCGGGGGGCGCCGACTTCCGATTATCCGCTGGTCGCCTGGTGCGACGCCCTGGTGACGGGTCATGCCGATCTGGGGGAGACCCTGACCGACCATGCGCCGGAAGATCTGGAGCTGATCCGTCTGGGCCGCCTCGAAGCGCAGGATTTCCGCAGCGCCCTGGCCGTCGCCCAGCCGCGCCAGAACGCTGCATCCAAGGCCGAAGCCGCGCGTGCCGTCGCGGCGGTGAAGGCGCAATGGGCGCCGCTGTTGGCAAGCCAGGACGAGGCGGCGCGCAGCCAGTCGTTCGGCCTGTTCTATGGCCTGCCGGGCCGCTGCGAACACGCGGCGCGCCGTATCCGCGAGAACATCACCACCCCGCCGGCGACTCCGGCGGAGGTCGGGTTGGAAGCCCCCGCCGCTGCGCCTTCCAGCGCCAACTGATTCAAGGGTGAAGCGACGTGAAGCGGCGGTCTGGCCTCGGTCAGGCCGCCGTTTCGCGTTTCAGGGCGTAGGGGTCGTAGTTGAGGATGGGCGCCAGCCAGCGTTCGGCCGTTTCGACCGTCATCCCCTTGCGGACCGCATAATCTTCGACCTGATCGCGGTCGATCTTTCCGACACCGAAATAGTGGCTGCCCGGATGGCCGAAATAGAGGCCCGAGACCGAGGCCGGGGGCGTCATGGCGAAGCTTTCGGTCAAGGCCATGCCGGCGTTTTCGCCCGCGTTCAACAGGCGGAACAGGGTGGCCTTTTCCGTGTGGTCGGGCTGGGCCGGATAGCCGGGGGCGGGGCGGATGCCCTGATACTGTTCGGCGATCAGGTCATCGACGCTGCTGGCCTCATCCGGCTTGTAGCCCCACAACTGAGTGCGGACTTCCTTGTGCAGGCGTTCGGCGAAGGCTTCGGCCAGGCGGTCCGCCAGGGCCGTTGCCATGATGGAGGAGTAGTCGTCGCCTGCGTCCTTGAACCGTTTGGCGATCTCCAGTTCGCCATGACCGGCGGTGACGGCGAAGGCGCCGATATAGTCGTCGCCGTCTTCGGCGATGAAGTCGGACAGGGCCAGGTTGGGCTTGCCATTCGACTTCTTGATCTGTTGGCGCAGGGTGTGGAAACGGGCGATTTCCTCGGAATGGGCGTCGTCCGAAAAGACCGCGATGTCGTCGCCGACGGCGCGGGCGGGCCAGAACCCGACTACGCCTTTCGCCGTGAACCACTTCTCCTCAACGATGCGTTTCAGCATGGCCTGGGCGTCCTTGAACAGGTCGCGGGCGGCCTCGCCTACGATCTCGTCCTCCAGGATCAGCGGATAGCGGCCGATCAGCTCCCAACTGGCGAAGAAGGGGGTCCAGTCGATGTGGTCGGCCAGGTCCTGCAAATCCCAGGCGTCGAACGCCTTCACCCCGATGAAGGATGGCTTGCCCGGCATGGGTTGGTCGGGATCGGGGCGGAAGCGGTTGTCACGCGCCTGGTCCAGGGTGGCGCGGGCCTTGACCTCCTGGCCGCGCGCATACTGTTCGCGGATGCGGATGTATTCGTCCCGCGTGGCGGCCTCGTTCTTCGCCTTTTCGGTCGGCGACAGCAGGCCGGACACGACGCCCACGGCGCGTGAGGCGTCGATGACATAGGTGGTCGAGCCGCGACGGTAGGCGGGCTCGATCTTGACCGCCGTATGGGTGCGGCTGGTCGTGGCGCCCCCGATCAGCAGGGGGATGTCGAAGCCGCGCCGCTCCATCTCGGAGCCGACATAGACCATCTCGTCCAGGCTGGGGGTGATCAGGCCGGACAGGCCGATGATGTCGACGTCGTGGGCCTTGGCCTCGTCCAGGATGCGGTCGGCCGGAACCATGACGCCCAGGTCGATGACCTCATAGTTGTTACATTGCAGGACCACGCCGACGATGTTCTTGCCGATGTCGTGGACGTCGCCCTTGACCGTCGCCATCAGGATCTTGCCGTTGGAACTGCGCGGCTGGCCTTCCTTTTCGGCCTCCATGAAGGGCTCCAGCCAGGCCACGGCCTGTTTCATCACCCGAGCCGACTTCACCACCTGAGGCAGGAACATCTTGCCCGAGCCGAACAGGTCGCCGACCACGTTCATGCCGTCCATCAGCGGCCCTTCGATGACGTGCAGGGGGCGTTCGACCGACAGGCGAGCCTCTTCGGTGTCGGCCTCGATGAACTCGGTGATGCCGTTGACCAGGGCATGCTCGATGCGCTTGGCGACGGGGGCCTCGCGCCATTTCAGGTCGATGACCTTGGCTGCGCCCTTCTCGCCCTTGTAGGTGGGCGCTATGTCCACCAGCCGCTCGGTGTTGGACACATTGGTCCGCTGCGGCCGGTTCAGGATCACGTCCTCGACGGCTTCCCTCAGCACCGGATCGATGTCGTCATAGACCGGCAGGTCGCCGGCGTTGACGATGCCCATGTCCATGCCGGCGTTGATGGCGTGGTACAGGAAGACGCTGTGGATCGCCCGGCGCACCGGCTCGTTGCCGCGGAAGCTGAACGAGACGTTGGACACCCCGCCCGACACGCGGGCGTGGGGCAGGGTGGTCTTGATGACTCTGACCGCCTCGATGAAGTCGACGGCGTAGTTGTCGTGCTCCTCTATCCCCGTCGCCACGGCGAAGATATTGGGGTCGAAGATGATGTCCTCGGGCGGGAAGCCGACTTCATCCACCAGAATGCGATAGGCGCGGGTGCAGATTTCGATCTTGCGCGCGGCGGTGTCGGCCTGACCCATTTCGTCGAAGGCCATGACCACGACGGCGGCGCCGTAACGCAGGCATTTGACGGCGTGTTCGCGGAACTCCGCCTCGCCCGCCTTCATGCTGATCGAGTTCACGATCGGCTTGCCTTGGACGCACTTCAGCCCCGACTCGATCACCTCCCATTTGGAGCTGTCGATCATGATCGGCACGCGGGCGATATCGGGTTCCGCCGCGATAAGGTTCAGGAAGGTCCGCATGGCGACGACGCCGTCCAGCAGGCCCTCGTCCATGTTGATGTCGATGATCTGGGCGCCCGCCTCGACCTGCTGTCGGGCGACGTCCAGAGCGGCGGAATAGTTCCCCTCGACCACCAGTTTGCGGAATTTGGCCGAGCCGGTGACGTTGGTCCGCTCGCCGACGTTGATGAAGACAGGGCGCATCAGGAGGCCAACTCGAAGGGTTCCAACCCGCTTAGGCGCAGGGCCACAGGCCGTTCCGGGATCGCGCGCGGCTTCAGAGGCGCGACCTCCTCGGCGACATGGCGGATATGGTCCGGCGTCGTGCCGCAGCAGCCGCCGACGATGTTGACCAGGCCCGAGGCGGCCCATTCCTTGATGAAGTGGGCGGTTTCGTGCGGCTGTTCGTCGTACTGGCCCATGGCGTTGGGCAGGCCGGCGTTGGGATAGGCGGCGACCAGGGTGTCGGCGACGCGGCTCAGTTCGGCGATGAAGGGGCGCATCAGGTCGGCGCCCAGGGCGCAGTTGAAGCCCACGGCGAAGGGTTTGGCGTGGCGCACGCTGTTCCAGAAGCCCTCGGCCGTCTGGCCCGACAGGGTGCGGCCCGAACGATCGGTGATGGTGCCCGAAATCCAGATGGGCAGCGGCTCCAGTCCCTCGTCCTCCAGGTCCTTGATCGCCTTGATGCAGGCCTTGCAGTTCAGCGTGTCGGTGATGGTCTCGATCAGATACAGGTCCACCCCGCCTTCGTTCAGCGCCTTCACCTGATGGCGATAGGCCTCATAGACCTGATCGAAGGTCACGCTGCGGGCGCCGGGGTCGTTCACGTCGGACGACATGGACAGCATCTTGTTCAGCGGGCCGATGGAGCCGGCGGCGAATCTGGGCTTCGACGGCTCCTTCTCCGTCCAGCGGTCGGCAGCGGCGCGGGCCAGCCGGGCGCCTTCCAGATTGATGTCCCACACGGCCTGGGCGTCCAGGGTGTAGTCTTCCTGGGCGATGGTGGTGCCCGAGAAGGTGTTGGTCTCGGATATGTCGGCGCCCGCTGCGTAATATTGGTCGTGCAGATCGGAAATGATGTCGGGCCGGGTGATGCAGAGGATGTCGTTGTTCCCCTTCATCTGGTGTTTTTCGTCATAGCCGTTGGCGGCGACGAAGCGGTCGGCGCGGAAATCCGCCTCGGTCAGACCGCGTCGCTGGATCATCACGCCCCAGCTGCCGTCCAGGACAAGAATGCGCTCCTTGGCCGCCTGATGCAGGACGGCGATGCGTTCGGCACGAGTTAGAGGCGCGGTCACTGCGCCACCGCCGTTTCACGCACGCCCAGCACCCGACAGATCGCATAGACCAGATCGGCGCGGTTCAGGGTGTAGAAGTGGAAGTCAGAGAAGCCCTCTTCCTGAAGACGGGCGCAGGTCTCGGCGGCGACGGAGGCGGCCAGCAGCTTGCGGGTCTCCGGGTCGTCGTCCAGCCCGTCGAAATGGGCCTTCAGCCAGTCGGGGATGCTGGTCCCGCAGGCGCCGCACATCCGCTGGAGGCCGGTGAAGTTGGACACCGGCATGACGCCGGGGATCAGGGGAATGGTCACGCCCGCCGCCCGCACCCGGTCGCGGAACCGCAGGAAGGCGTCGATGTCGAAGAAGAACTGGCTGACCGCACGGGTCGCGCCCGCATCCACCTTGGCTTTCAGCACCTCGATGTCGTGGTCGATGGAGGTGCTTTCCGGGTGTTTCTCCGGATAGGCGCCGACCGTGACGTCGAAGCCGCCGACGCGACCGATGGCGGCGGTCAGTTCGGTAGCGTTGGCGTAGCCGTCGGCGCGGGGCTGATAGGCGCCGCCGATGCCGGCCGAACCCGGCGGGTCACCGCGCAGGGCCACGATGTGATCGACGCCGATGGCCTTGTAGCCCTCGATCACCTCATCCACCTCGTCGCGGCTGGCCTCGACGCAGGTCAGGTGGGCGGCGGGGCGCAGGGTCGTCTCGCTTATGATGCGCTGGACCGTGCGGTGGGTGCGTTCGCGGGTGGAGCCGCCGGCGCCGTAGGTGACGGAGACGAAGGCGGGGTTCAGCGGCTCCAGCCTACGGATCGCCTTCCACAGATTGGCCTCGGCTTCGTCCGACTTGGGTGGGAAGAATTCGAAGGAGACGTTGACGGCGTTGTGGTTCGAGCCGGCGCGCGCGACCGGCCCCAGCGGCGAAAGCAGAAGGGCGCGGGCTTCGGCCAGATTCAGAGCGGGGGCGGCCATCAGGCGGTCTTTCGGTCGGATTGAGCGCGGCGCTCAGCCGTCCAGATGGTCACGGTCAGGCCCTCGTTGTCGGGGGGCAGGGCGATGGGCGCCGAAGGGGTCAGGCCCGCGCTGGTCAGCCAGTCGCGAATCTCGGCGTCCGAGAAGCCCAGGCGGCGGTGCTGATGGGCCTCGCGCATGTGTTCGAAGTCGTGGGGGGCGAAATCGACGATGACCAGACGACCGCCTGCACTGACCAGACGCGCGGCCTCGGACACGGCGGCGGCGGGATCGGCGAGGTAGTGCAGAACCTGATGCACGATCACCAGATCGGCGCTGGCGGCGGGCAGACGGGTCGAAAAGATATCGCCGTGGCGCAGTTCGACCTTGTCCAGTCCGGCGCGCGAGACATTGGTGCGGGCGATGTTCAGCATGTTCTGGCTGAGATCCAGCCCGACCGACATTTTCGCCTTCTTGCCGAACAGGGTCAGCATCCGGCCCGAGCCGGTGCCCAGGTCCACGACCCGTTCGAACGGACCGGGGCCGACCGCCCGCTCCAGCGCCGCCTCGACGGCGCTTTCGCTGACATAGAGGGAGCGCAGCCGGTCCCACTGCGGCGCGACCTGTTCGAAATAGTCGGCGGCGGCGGCCTCGCGCTCCTTGCGGACGTCGTCCAGGCGGCGATGGTCGGCCTCGCCCGCGTCGTCGGCCAAGATGTCCAGCACGGTGTCGATCAGCCGACGCGCCTGGGCGTCGTGCGACAGGCGATAATAGACCCGGGCCCCATCGGGGAAACGTTCGATCAGCCCGGCGTCCGTCATCAGCTTCAGATGGCGCGACACGCGCGGCTGGCTCTGGTCCAGGATGCGCGACAACTCCATGACCGACAGTTCCTCGCCGCCCAGCAGCGAAAGAATGCGGAGACGGGTCGGTTCGCCTGCGGCGCGCAGGGCTTCGACGGTCTGATCGGCGGACAGGCTCATGAGGTCATATAAAGATATCCTTATATGATTAAGCAAGGAAAAAACGCGGCCCTGGAAATCCAGCGACGGGAAAACTTCGTGCGCGCGTTTGATGAAGACGTCACCCTTTGGAGAAATCTCATGCGTCTTCTTCTGATCACGGCGCTGGTCGTGGCCGCTGCAGGCCCCGCCTTGGCGCAAAGCGATTTTCCCGATCCGCCCATGGCGCAGATGACCGGCGATCAGGCGGGGCCGCGCATGGGTATGATGCGTCCGCCCGAGCGCGAGACCCTGGCCGAGATGCAGGCGCGGACCGGACGGCTGTTCGACCGTCTGGACGCCAATCATAACGGCGTGATCGACGCGGCCGAACTGGCCAATGCGCGGGGCGGGCGGATGCTGACGCGCTTCGACGCCGACGGCGACGGCCGCATCACGCGCGACGAGATGAACACGGGCGTACAGGCGCTGTTCAAGACGCTGGACAAGAACGGCGACGGCGTCGTGACCGCTGACGAACGGCCTCAGCGCCCGAACTGATCAGGCCACGGGCGTCTTCAGCGCCTGGCCCGCAAAATGGGCCTGCAGGTTTTCGATCAGCAGGACCAGCATGCCCTGCACCCCGGCGGTGGTCGCGCCGGCGGTGTGGGGCGTCAGGACGATATTGGGAACGTCCGCCCAGCGCGCCGGATCGGTCGGCTCGTCCTCGAAGACGTCCAGCGCCGCCTGGCCCAGGGCGCCGGTCTTCAGCGCCTCGATCAGGGCGTCCTCGTCCACGACCTGCCCGCGCGAGACATTGACCAGGAGACCGTCCGGTCCCAGGGCCCGGAGGATTTCGCGCGAGATCAGGCCCCGATTGGTCTCGTCGGCCTTGCAGGCGACCACCAGTATGTCGCTGGCCTGGGCCAGGGCCAGAAGACTGTCGGCGCGGGACCAGTCGGCCTCATGCGGACGCGGTCCCCACCAGGACACCTCCATTCGGAACACGCCTGCCCGTTGGGCCACTGCGCGGCCGATATGGCCCAGGCCGACGATCCCCAGTTTCTGCCCTGCCAAAGAGGGGGTGATGGTGCGGGTTTCGACCTTCCACTCGCCGTCGCGGACTTGGCGGTCGCCGGAAACGATCTGACGGCGGGCGGCCAGGATCAGGCCTAGGGCGTGGTCGGCGACATCCTCGTGGTTCACGCCAGGCGCATGGGTCACGGGCAGGCCGCGCGTCCGACACCAGTCGATGTCGATACCGTCGTAGCCGGCGGTGAAACAGGCGATCAGGCCGAGGTTCGGCAGACGCTGGATCAGGGCCTTGTCGAGCGGATATTCTCCGGCGACGACCAGGGCCCGGATATCGTGGGCGGCCTCGACCGGCGGACCTTCCCAGAAGCGATAGACGTCATAGGCGCTCTCCAGAAAGCCGGAGAGCGGCGCCAGATGCCGCTGCATGATGAGAACGGCGGGGCGTTGGGTCATGCGCGCACCTCGATCAGATGAACGCCCTCGTTCAGGCGATCCTGAATCAGGGGCCACTTAGGCGTCAGCCAGGTCAACAGCGAACGGGTCGTCGCATTGCCGATGCGAAGCCAGACGATCTGCGGTCCCTTGCGCCGGTCCGAGGCCCACAGGGCGAAATCCCGGTCCTTGGTGACGATGATGCGGCGCTCCGCCCTGGCCAGACGCCAGATGTCGTCGTCGGACGCGTCGAGCGCGAGCAGGGTGGAGACATGGTCTGCGCCGAACCCTTGCGTCTTCAGCCAGTCGGCGAGCGATGGCGGCAACTGGGCGTCGACGACGAACTTCATGCGGCGATGACGGCCGTGTCGCCAATCGATGCGGCCGCATAGGCCAGGCTGGCGCGGATGTCGTCCGGCTCAAGATAGGGAAAGTCGGTCAGGATGTCTTCGTGACTGGCCCCGCCCGCGAGCATGTCCAGCACGTCCTGAACCCGGATGCGCATGCCGCGAATGCAGGGGCGGCCCCCGCACTGGTTCGCGTCGATAGTGATGCGGGACAGAAGATCGCTCATGTCCCGCATCCTATCATGGTTTGATCAGCGACCGAACTTCTGGTGCTGGACGCGTTTGGGGATGATGCTGTCGGCGCCCAGGCGGCGCATCTTATCCTGTTCGTAGGCTTCGAAATTGCCCTCGAACCATTCCACGTGACCGTCGCCTTCGAAGGCGAGGATGTGGGTGGCCAGACGGTCCAGGAACCAGCGGTCGTGGGAGATGACCACGGCGCAGCCCGCGAACTCTTCCAGCGCCTCTTCGAGGTTCTGAAGCGTTTCGATGTCCAGGTCGTTGGTCGGTTCGTCGAGCAGGATCAGATTGCCGCCGGAGGCCAGGGTCTTGGCCAGGTGGACGCGGTTGCGCTCACCACCCGACAGCTGGCCGACCTTCTTCTGCTGGTCGCCGCCCTTGAAGTTGAAGCTGCCGACATAGGCGCGGGTGTTGATCTCGCGCTTGCCGACCATCATCACGTCGGTGCCGCCGCTGATGGCCTGCCAGATGGTTTCTTCCGGCTTCAGGTCGTCGCGGGACTGATCGACATAGGCCAGCTTGACCGTTTCGCCGACCTTGATCGTGCCCCCGTCGGGCTTCTCCTGGCCGGTGATCAGCTTGAACATGGTCGACTTGCCGGCGCCGTTGGGGCCGATGACGCCGACGATGCCGTTGGGCGGCAGTTTGAAGGTCAGGTTGTCGAACAGGACCTTGTCGCCGTAGGACTTCTGCAGGCCCTCGACCTCCAGCACCACATTGCCCAGGCGCGGGCCGGGCGGAATCTGGATGACGGCGAAGGACTGGGCCTTGGCCGAGTTCTCCTGTTCGGCGACCATCTTCTCATAGGCCGCCAGACGAGCCTTGGACTTGGCCTGGCGGGCCTTGGCGCCCGAACGGACCCATTCCAGTTCGCGGGTGAGGGCGCGCTGGCGGGCTTCGGATTCCGACTGCTCCTGCACGACACGCTTCTGCTTGGCTTCCAGCCAGGAGGAATAGTTGCCCTCGTGCGGGTGGCCCTTGCCGCGGTCAAGCTCCAGAGTCCACTTGGTGACCTGGTCCAGGAAATAGCGGTCGTGGGTCACCAGGATGACGCAGCCGGGGAAGTTCTCCAGATGGTGCTGCAGCCAGGCGACGGATTCGGCGTCCAGGTGGTTGGTCGGTTCGTCCATCAGCAGCATGTCGGGCTTGGACAGCAGCAGGCGGGCCAGGGCCACGCGGCGCTTTTCACCGCCGGACAGGTTGGTGACTTCCCAGTCGTCGGGCGGGCAGCGAAGGGCACCCATGGCCTGGTCGATGCGGCTGTCGATGTCCCAGACGTCGCCGGCGTCGATCTTTTCCTGAAGGGAGGTCATCTCCTCCATCAGTTCGTCGGTGTAGTTTTCGCCCAGTTCGGCGGCGACCTCGTTGAAGCGGTTGACCCACTGCTTCTCTTCGCACCAGGCCTCGACGTTCTGGCGGACGTTCAGGGCGGGATCGAGCTGGGGCTCCTGCTCCAGATAGCCGCGCTTGACGCCGTCGGCGGCGCGGGCCTCGCCCGAGAACTCGTTGTCCAGGCCGGCCATGATCTTCAGCAGGGTGGACTTACCCGAGCCGTTGACCCCGACGACGCCGATCTTGGCGTCGTTGTAGAAGCTGAGCCAGATGTTCTCGAAGATCTTCTTGCCGCCGGGGAAGGTCTTGGTCAGACCCTGCATCTGGAAAATATATTGCTGCGCCATGAGGTGCGGTTTCGCCCTTCGGGTTCGTCTGATTGGGGAGTTGGCCCGATGTAGCGACCCGGCGCGCGAAGGGCAAATAAGGCGGCCGCGCGACGGGCCCGGGTCAGGCGTAGTTGAAGCTGATGGAGATGCGGTCGGACTTGGCCTGGTTGGTCGGCACCTCGTGCCGCAGCCAGCTTTCCCACATCAGTACCGTGCCTGCCTGGGGGCGCAGATAGACGAAGGGCCGTTCGGTCTCGGGCGCGTCCTCGGCGACTGAGGGGCGAGCCATCATGAAGGGCAGGCGCGGATCCTCCAGCTTCAGCGAGGAAGCGCCATCGGGCACTTCGACATAGACAGTGCCCGACAGGAAGGCGTGGGGATGGATATGGCCGCTGTGGCCGCCGCCGGGCTTGAGGACATTGACCCACAGGTTATCCAGGCGCGGCTTTCGGGCCAGGTCAAAGTTGAGCGCCCGGGCGTAGGCGACGGCATGGCGGTCCAGGTGCCGCTTCAGCTCCGCGAACTCCGGGAACCGCTGCGGCAGGTCGTTCAGGGAGCCGTAGGACGTATAGCCGCGATAGGCGTTGGCCCGGCACCAGCGGCGGCCGGCTTCATCCTCCTCGGCCATCAGGCGGACGACATCGACTAGCTGGGCGTTGAAATCGGCCCAGCCGCGACCCTCGGCAAGGGACGCTTCATAGACCTGGGTGACGAAGAGAGGGCGCAGGGACATGGGCTGGATTTACAGGGCGCAGCGTCGCCTGAGAAGGCTTGTGCGCGGCCCCTCGCGCGCTCGGCACGATCCGGCTAAGGATAGGGGATGTTCAAGTCCGTCCTTGTCGCCAACCGCGGCGAAATCGCCTGTCGCGTCTTCCGCACCGCCAAGCGGATGGGATTACGCACCATCGCCGTCTATTCCGAGGCGGACGCCGGCGCCCTGCATGTGCGGGAAGCCGACGAGGCGGTGTTGATCGGGCCGGCTCCGGCGCGCGAATCCTATCTGGACGCGGAAAAGGTGCTGGAGGCGGCCAAGGCGACGGGTGCGGAGGCCATCCATCCCGGTTACGGCTTCCTGTCGGAAAACGCCGACTTCGCCGAGGCGGTGATGGCGGCGGGCATCGTCTGGATCGGCCCGCAACCGTCCTCGATCCGCGCCATGGGGCTGAAGGACGCGGCGAAAAAACTGATGATCGAGGCGGGCGTGCCCGTCACCCCCGGCTATCAGGGCGAGGACCAGTCTCTTGAGACCCTGACGACCGAAGCGAACCGCATCGGCTTTCCGGTTCTGATCAAGGCGGTCGCCGGCGGCGGCGGCAAGGGGATGAAGAAGGTCGACCGGCCTGAGGACTTCGCCGACGGCCTGGCTTCGGCCCAGCGAGAGGGTCAGTCGTCTTTCGGCGATCCGCGCGTCCTGATCGAAAGCTATATCACCCGCCCGCGCCACATCGAGGTTCAGGTCTTCGGCGACAGCCATGGGAATGTCGTCCACCTGTATGAACGCGACTGTTCGCTGCAACGCCGCCACCAGAAGGTGATCGAGGAGGCGCCCGCGCCCGGCATGGACGCCGCCACGCGCCAGGCCGTCACCGCCGCCGCCGTTCGCGCCGCACAGGCCGTGAACTATCGGGGCGCCGGCACCATCGAGTTCATCGCCGACGCCTCCGACGGGCTGAAGGCCGACCGCATCTGGTTCATGGAGATGAACACAAGGCTGCAGGTTGAGCATCCGGTGACGGAATCGATCACCGGCGTCGATCTGGTCGAGTGGCAGCTGCGCGTCGCGGCGGGCGAACCGATCCCGCTGAAACAGGAAGACATCCCGATGAAGGGCTGGGCCATGGAGGCGCGGCTTTATGCGGAAGACCCGGCCAACGGCTTTTTGCCGAGCATCGGTCGCCTGGAGCATTTCGTCTTACCCGACGACATCCGCGTCGATACCGGCGTGGAACAGGGCGGCGAAGTCAGCCAGTTCTACGACCCCATGATCGCCAAGCTGATCGTCCACGAAGACAGCCGCGAGGCCGCCGCCGAACGTCTGGCCGACGCCTGTGGCGAGGTGGAGGTCTGGCCGGTCAAGACCAACGCAGGTTTCCTGAAACGTTGCCTGGAACATCCTCGCTTCGTCGCCGGCGACGTCGACACCGGCTTCATAGCGGCAGAGGACGAGGGACTTCAGGCGCAGCCCCTTTCGGAATTCGGCCTGGAAAGCGTCGCGCGCGCCCTGCGGACCCGCGGGGTCTTCACCATGAGCGAGGATCATTTCAGCCCCTGGGACGCCTGGAACGGGCCGCAGGGGCTGCGCCTCAATCGCGCAGCGGAAACACATCAGACGGTGGTCGTCGATGGCCAAGCCCATCGCACCTCGATGACGCCGGACGAGTATTCGCCGGCCCCCTATCTCCCGCTGACAGATCACAAGGGAATCTATTTCGAAGGCGGCGTGGCGTTCGCCGTTTCCGCTTTTCGCCAGGCGGACGCGTCGGGCGGCTCGATCTCAGACGGCGGCCTGCGCGCCCCCATGCCGGGCAAGATCGTCGCCACGCCTGCAAAAGTCGGGGATGTCGTGACCAAGGGGCAGCCGGTCGTGGTGCTGGAGGCCATGAAGATGGAGCACGCCCTGACCGCGCCGTTCGACGGCGTGGTCGAGAGCCTCTCGGCCGCCGTCGGTGACCAGGTCGTGGAGGGCGCGGTGCTGGCGGTGGTGAAGGCCTCGACCTAGAGACCGACGCCGCCGATGGGACGGGTGTAGGTCGTTTCCCCGAACACGGCGATCAGACCCAGGGCCGGTCGCAGTTCCGCCGTCTCGCGGATATGGGTCGACCAGGCCGAGTGGGTTTCCTTGTTGAACCAGACCTCCGTCACCCACAAGGCGTCGGGATCGACGGCGTCATGGGCGACCACATAGGAGTGGCAGCCGGGTCGTTTCACGCCGGGATCGAGCAGACAGAAGGCCAGGTCGTCGCGACGGCCGGGATGCGCCGTCAATCTCGTAATCAAGCCGTACATGCAGATCCTTGGGCGCCGGAACAGGCGCGCGAACAGCTGTTCCTAACGGTCCGAAGATTTAAGAATCTGGCCAAGCCGCCTAAGGGACATTACGTGGTCGCCATGCCGCTTCACATGATCAAGCTTTGCGTCGGGGTGTCCGACGTCGAATGGCTGGAAAACCGCGCCAAATCCGGAAAGCCGCTGATCGTCCACACCCGGATGACGCCCAAGCGCGCGACCGAGATCGAGGACGGCGGATCGCTGTACTGGGTGGTCAAGGGAACCATCGTCTGCCGCCAGCCGATCCTGGACATCGCCACCCTGGGCGAGGGCAAGGCCAGCCGCTGCGAGATCACTCTGGAGCCGCGCGTGATCCGCACCGCCCCGATGGCGCGCCGGCCGTTCCAGGGCTGGCGCTATTTCGAGGGCAAGGACGCCCCCGCCGACCTGGATACGCTGGACGCGGGCGAGGCGCCCGAGGCCCTGGTGCGGCAACTGCGCGAACTTGGCGCCTGGTAGGTCAAACCCACAAAGTTTTTGGGAGTTGACCCCGGCGGTCGCCCATGGCCTGTGCCGCGTCCCATGATCCGTTTCAGTCCCCAGACCCGATCCACCCTTCGTGAACTGACGACCCTGGCCTGGCCGGTCGTCATGGCGCGGTTGGGCATCATGACCATGGGGCTGACGGACGCCATCGTGGTGGGCCACTATTCCAGCCGCGAGCTGGCCTTCCACTCCCTGGCCTGGGCGCCGTCGTCGGTGGTGCTGACCACGGCGGTCGGGCTGATGATGGGGGTTCAGGTCATGACCGCCCGGCTGAGAGGCGAGGGACGGCACGACGAGGTCGGGGCCGTGCTGCGTCGCGGCCTGGTCTATGCCCTTCAAATCGGCGTGGTCTCCATGATCGCGCTTCTGCTGCTGGGGCCTTTCGGCATGGTCCACATGGGGCTGGAGGATGGATTGGCCGAGGGCGCCTCGCCGGTGCTGATGGTCTTCGCCCTGTCGATGCCGGCCTATCTGATTTCCGTGGCGGCGCAGTTCTTCTTGGAGGGGCTGCATCGGCCCAAGGCGGGCATGGTGGCCATGTGGGTCGCCAACGCGGTCAATCTGGCGCTGAACCTGGTGTTGGTGCCCGATCTGTTGGGGCTGGGCGTGCACGGGGCGGTCGCTTCGGCCTGGGCGACGTTCGGCGCGCGGACGGCCCTGGCGGTGTTTCTAGCCGTCTACATCCTGCGCCTGCCCGAGGCGCGCCAGTGGGGCCTGTTCGCCAAGCCGCGCCGAGACCGTTCGACCGAGGTGGAGCAGATCAGGGTCGGCGTCGGCGCGGGATCGTCCAACTTCGTGGAGGTCGGCGCCTTCGCCGCCATGACCCTGTTCGCCGGCCAACTGGGCGCGGCCGAGACCGCCAGCTGGGCCGTGGTCATCAATGTGTCCGCCATTGTCTTCATGGTGCCCATGGGTCTGTCGTCCGCGACGGCGGTGCTGGTGGGGCGGGCCTATGGCGCAGGCGACAAGGCGGGAGTGATGCGCGGCGGCCTGCTAGGCATCGGCGTGGTGACGGTCCTGGCCTTTCTCATCGCCATCGGCCTGTGGCTGGCCGCGCGGCCGGTGGTCGGAGCCTATACGACCGACCCCGCCATCCTGGCCATCGCCGCCCCGGCCCTGGTTCTGGCGACCCTGTTCTTCGTCGCCGACGCCCAACAGGTGGTCGCCGCCCAGGCCAATCGTGCGGCGGGCGACGTGGTCTGGCCGACCCTGATGCACATCTTCTCCTACGGCGTGGTCATGATCCCCTTGGGCTGGTGGTTGGCGCACCGGATCGGCGTCGACGGCCTGGTTTGGTCGGTCATCGTCGCCAGCGTCATCTCCGGCGCTCTGCTGACGGGGCGGTTTTTGCGGATCGCGCGGCGACTACCAGTGAACTCCGCCGGGTAAGGCGGAGGTGACGTGGCTGCTTAGCCGCTCTATATCCCTGCGCTTCCCCGAACGACTGGACGACCATGGCCCGCATCCTCATCACCTCGGCGCTGCCCTATATCAACGGCATCAAGCACCTGGGGAATCTGGCGGGGTCGATGTTGCCGGCCGACGTCTGGGCGCGGTTCAAGCGGGGGCAGGGGCATGAGGTCCTCTATATCTGCGCCACCGACGAACATGGCACGCCGGCCGAGCTGGCCGCCGCCGCCGCCGGGCAGGATGTGCGGACCTATTGCGACGAGCAGCACGAGATTCAGAAGGCGGCGGGGCAGGCGTTCGGCCTGAGCTACGACTGGTTCGGCCGGTCCTCGAACCCGCCCAATCACCGCCTGACCCAGCATTTCGCCGAGGCGCTGGAGAAGAACGGCCTGATCGAGGAACGGGTGGATCGGATGATCTATTCCATCGACGACGCGCGCTTCCTGCCCGATCGCTATGTGGAGGGGACTTGCCCACACTGCGGTTACGACAAGGCGCGTGGCGACCAGTGCGACAACTGCGGGCGGCTGTTGGACCCGACCGACCTGATCGATCCCTATTCCTCGGTCTCGGGATCGCGGAACCTGGAGGTGCGAGACACCCGCCACCTGTATCTGCTGCAAACGAAGATCGAGCCGCAGATCCGCGCCTGGGTGGACGGCAAGTCCGGCTGGCAGCCGCTGGCCAAGTCCATCGCCAACAAGCATCTGGACGAAGGGCTGATCGACCGGGGCATCACCCGCGACCTGGCCTGGGGCGTGCCGGTGACGAAGGACGGCTTCCCGCGTCCGGGCATGGAGGACAAGGTCTTCTACGTCTGGTTCGACGCCCCCATCGAATATATCGGCGCGACCGAGGAATGGGCGGATGCGACGGACCGGACGTGGCGCGACTGGTGGCGGCTGGACGAGGGCGCCGACGACGTCCGCTACGTCCAGTTCATGGGCAAGGACAACGTCGCCTTCCACACCGTCAGCTTCCCCGCCACCATCATCGGCTCGGGCGAGCCGTGGAAGACGGTGGACCAGCTGAAGGCCTTCAACTGGCTGAACTGGTACGGCGGCAAGTTCTCGACCAGCCAGAAGCGCGGCGTCTTCATGGACCAGGCGCTGGAGCTGCTGCCGGCCGACTATTGGCGCTGGTATCTGACGGCCTATGGCCCCGAACACTCCGATGCGGCCTTCACCTGGGAGCAGTTCCAGGGGGCGATCAACAAGGACCTGGCCGACGTGCTGGGCAATTTCGTCAACCGCATCGTCAAATTCGCCGAATCGAAGTTCGACGGCGTCGTGCCCGCGGGCGGCGAGGCCGGGCCGCTGGAAGTCAAGCTGGAGGCCGATCTGCGCGCCGCGGTGGCCGAGGCGACCGAGCAGTTCGAGGCGATGGAGTTCAGAAAGGCCGCCGCCGCCGTGCGCGCCGCCTGGGTTCTGGGCAACGAATATCTGCAGGAGGTCGCGCCCTGGACAGCGCTGAAAACCGACCGTGACCGGGCTGCGGTCGGCGTGCGCACCGGCCTGAACATGGTCGCCCTATTCGCCCGGCTAGCCGCGTCGATCCTGCCCTTCACCGCGCCGCGCATCGCCGCCTCGGTCGGGATGACGGACCTGAGCTGGCCGGCCACTGACGCCGATCTGCTGAACGTCCTGCCGGTCGGCGGCAAGGTGGAGGCGCAAGGCGTGCTGTTCGCCAAGATCGAGGACGCACAGGTCGCGGAATGGTCCGAACGCTTCGGCGGCGCGGATCAGTGAGCCGGCGGCGAGAGGGCTTGGGATGACGCCGACGCTGGCGATCCAGGATCCGGCCCGGCGCGCCTCCATTCGTGATCGCCTGGCGCGAACGGGCAGGGCGCAGGTGGAGAGCGTGCTGACGCCGTCTGACGCCCAGGGGCTTTACGAAGCTGCGACGGCGGCGGACTACAATGTCGTGACGCGACGCGGAACGGGCCATGTCGATCTGCCGGCCGCGTGGCTGGCCTCTCTGACGCCGGATCAGAAACAGGCCCTGGGGCAGGCGGTCCAGACCTCGGCCCAGAGCGACTTCCAGTATCTGTACGACAATCACCCGATCTACGATCTGGTCCAGGCGGGGCAGGCGGCGCCGGTGTGGCGCGACCTGCTGGCCTTTCTTAACGGCGCGGCCTTTCTGGACCTGATGCGCGACCTGACCGGAGAGGCGCGGATCGCCCTGGCGGATGCACAGCTGACCCGTTATCGCGCCGGACACTTCCTGACCGAGCATGACGATCACGCCGAGGGCAAGAACCGCTTCTACGCCTATGTGCTGAACCTGACGCCGGTGTGGCGCATCGAATGGGGCGGCCTCCTGGCCTTCCACGGCGAGGACGGCAATGTGGCCGAAGCCTTCACCCCGCGCTTCAACACCCTGAACCTGCTCAAGGTGCCGTCGCCCCACTCGGTGACGCAGGTGGCCCTGTCGGCCGCCGCGGACCGGATTTCGGTGACGGGTTGGCTGCGAGGCGCCTAGGCCCGGTTCTAGGGCGCGTGGTTCAGCCGCTTCGGGGCCTGGCGGGGAACAGTGTGGATCGTGATCAATCCTTGGCGCAGAAGTGGGCGTACAGCACGCCCATGACCTCGATCGCCGCTGGATGGGCGATGAAATAGGTCAGGGTGCGGTGGTCACGACGAAAGTCGATGACGCCCTCGTCCTTCAGCTTGGCCAGGTGCTGGGACATGGAAGTGGGGGCCACACCCGTCTCCTCGATCAGGGTCGAGACGTTTCGTTCCCCCTGAGCCAGGGCGCACAGGATCAGCAGCCGATGGGGATTGGCCAGGCTTTTCAGAAAGGCCGCTACCTCGTCCGCGAGGGGCGGCAGGGCGTCGGACAGGTCAACGGCCAGAGCGTCTTTACATTTCATATTTCAATCATATCATAAAAATACGAAATGAAAAAGGAGGCCTTCATGGCCAAGGACTATGCGGCGCTTACGCGCGACATCTCGACCTATATCGGCGAATTGCGCCGCGCCCAGCCCGAGCCGATGCAGGCCTTTTCGGCCCTGGCGAAAGGGGCTTCGGCGGAGGGGGCGGTCGACAAGAAGACCAAGGAGCTGATCGCCCTGGCCATCGGCGTGACCCAGCGTTGCGACGGCTGCATCGGCTTTCACGCCAAGGCGCTGAAAGACCTGGGGGCGAGCCGCGACGAGATCGCCGAGGTCATGGCCATGTGCGTCTATATGGGCGGCGGACCGGCCCTGATGTATGCGGCCGACGCCCTGAGGGCGTTCGACCAGTTCGCCGAGGCGGCCTAGCGGTCGGCGAAGATCACGGGAAGGCCGGCCGCGTGCCAGGCCTGGATGCCGCCGGTCAGGTTGAAGACCGGTTGGCCCTCGGCCGCGGTCGGGCCGACGAAGGCGCAGACCTGATGGCTGCGCCCGCCTTTCAGGCATTGGACGATGATCTTCTTGTCGGCGGGCAGGTCCAGCGCCTCCCAGGCGGCGGGCATCTGGCTGAGCGGGGCCGGGATGGCGCCGTCGATACGGGCGGCGGCGAACTCGTCCGGCTCTCGCACGTCGATCAGCACCGCCTCGCCGGCTTCCAGCCAGGCGGCGGCTTCGTCCACGGTGACGGTCGAGACGGTCATGCGGCGGGCTCCGGCGGGGCGAGCGTCGCGGGCGGAGGGGCGTCGACCGTCCCGCCGTGGCGTCGGTGCTTGGCGACTTCTTCGGGTTTGATGTCCAGCAGGGCGGGGACGGCGGCGTTGAACCGTTCGGTGTTGTCGGTGCGCACGATCACCTGACGCGCGCCGTCCCAGATCATGTGCAACGCGACATAGAGGACGACGACCAGGCCGATGTAGCCGATCCAGCGGAAACGATGCAGCAGCTTGGCGATGTAGGTGGCGGCCACGCCCATCAGGCCGATCGACAGGATCAGGCCGAAGACCATGACCCAGGGGTGCTCATGCGCGGCGCCCGCGACGGCCAGGACATTGTCCAGCGACATGGTGATGTCGGCGACCATGATCTGGATCAGGGCCGCGCCGAACGACTTGCGTTTGATGCCCAGCTCCTCGGGCGAGGGGCCGGTGCCGTGCTCGATGCTCATGGCCAACTGAAGTTCGGCCTCGGCCTCGGCCTGGTCGTGGGTGGCCTGTTCGCGCAGCTCGCGCCACATCTTCCAGCAGACCCACAGCAGCAGAAGGCCGCCCGCCAGCAGCAGGCCGACCAGGGCCAGCAGTTGAACCGTGATCAGGGCGAAACCGATCCGCATGACGACGGCGGCGGCCAGGCCGATCAGGATCGCCTTCTTGCGCTGATCCTGGGGCAGGGCGGCGGCGGCCAGGCCCACGGCGACGGCGTTGTCGCCGGCCAGGACCAGATCCATCATGACGACCTGGCCCAGGGCCGTGGCTTGGCTGGCGAGTTCGGGGGAGGAGAGGAATTCCATGCCCGCTCTCTAGCCGCGCCGCGACCGTCTGTCAGCCGCGTTGCGCGCGGGCGGCCTCGTACAGGGCCACGGCGGCGGCGTTGGAGACGTTCAGGCTCTCGAATCCGCCCGGCATCGGAATCTTGGCCAGGACGTCGCAATGTTCGGCGACCAGGCGGCGGATGCCGTCGCCCTCCGACCCCATGACCAGGACGGTGGGCTGGCGGTCCAGCGCCTGTTCCAGCGTCTGTTCGCCCGAGCCGTCCAGGCCGACGGCGCGCCAGCCCAGGTCGGCCAGACGCTCCAGCGCACGCGACAGATTCGTCACCCGGGCATGGGGCAGGCGTTCGGTGGCGCCGACCGCCGCCTTGGCCAAGGCGCCCGCCAGAGCCGGGGCGTGACGGTCCTGGACGATGATTCCCCGCGCGCCGAAGGCCAGGGCCGAGCGGAAGATGGCGCCGACATTCTGGGGGTCGGTCAACTGGTCCAGCATGACGATGACGCCTTCAGCCGGTTCGGCCAGGTCTTCCAGAGACACACCTTCCAGCGGCTGAACCTTGAAGGCCAGCCCCTGGTGCACCGCGCCGGGCGGCAGCATCCGGGTCAGGGTCTGGTTGTCGACCGTCTCGATCCGGTGGCCGTGGGCCAGCTTGCCGTCCTCGATCTCGGCGGCGCGCTCGGGCGTAGCCAGAAGACGGCCCATGCCGCGCCGCGCGGGATTCGCCAGAGCCGCCAGAACCGGGTGGCGCCCCCACAGGAAATTATCCGCGTCGGCGCGGCTCCGGTCGGGCGAACGCTGCGGGCGCGGCGTCTCCTCGCGCCCGCCAAAGCCTTGCACGGCGGGCTTTTGGCCTCTTTCGCTCGGCCCGGAAGTGCGGCTTCCGAAAGCCTGCTTTTTACCGCTTTTACGGTCGTTGCGTTCTGATTTCGACGACACTATAAGACGCCCTCCGATTTGGAGCCCCAAGGGCTTTCGGGTCTGGGCGCTCCCTCTATCGCAGAGGAGGCGGCAAGCCGAAGGCTTTTGTTTCGTCCCGCTTCTTTATGGGCGGAACGGAGGGGTCCGGCGGTTCGACAAGGCGCGCTGGGGGAATGTCCCGAGCGGCAAAGGGGGGGGACTGTAAATCCCCTGCGTAAGCTTCGAAGGTTCGAGTCCTTCTTCCCCCACCACGCGCCTTCGACGGACACGACGGATCAGGACGACGGAGAGGAACCGGCTGCGGCGTTCCCCAAGAACTTCCGCAGTCTCCGCGCGGGTATAGCACAATGGTAGTGCAGCAGCCTTCCAAGCTGAGGATGTCGGTTCGATCCCGTCTACCCGCTCCAGGTTTTTAGATCAGCATCGCGCCCCTCCGCTGACGGACCCGGGCCACAGGAGTTTTGGCCATGGCCAAGGAAAAGTTCGAACGCACGAAGCCGCACTGCAACATCGGCACGATTGGTCACGTTGACCACGGCAAGACGACGCTGACGGCGGCGATCACGATGACGCTGGCGAAGGCCGGCGGCGCGAAGGCGATGAACTACGCCGACATCGACGCCGCGCCGGAAGAGAAGGCGCGCGGCATCACGATCAACACGGCGCACGTGGAATACGAGACGGCCAACCGTCACTATGCGCACGTCGACTGCCCCGGCCACGCCGACTATGTGAAGAACATGATCACGGGCGCCGCGCAGATGGACGGCGCGATCCTGGTGGTTTCGGCCGCTGACGGCCCGATGCCGCAAACGCGCGAGCACATCCTCTTGGCCCGTCAGGTCGGCGTGCCGGCGCTGGTGGTCTTCATGAACAAGGTCGACCTGGTCGACGACGAAGAACTGCTGGAACTGGTCGAGATGGAAGTGCGCGAGCTGCTCTCGTCGTACCAGTTCCCGGGCGACGACATTCCGATCACCAAGGGCTCGGCCAAGGCCGCGACCGACGGCGTGAACCCGGAAATCGGCGAACAGCGCGTTCTGGCCCTGATGGAAACCGTCGACGCCTACATCCCGCAGCCGGAACGTCCGGTGGACCTGCCGTTCCTGATGCCGGTCGAAGACGTGTTCTCGATCTCGGGCCGCGGCACCGTGGTCACGGGCCGCGTCGAGAAGGGGATCATCAAGGTCGGTGAGGAAGTCGAGATCGTCGGCATCCGTCCGGTCCAGAAGACGACCTGCACGGGCGTGGAAATGTTCCGCAAGCTGCTGGACCAGGGCCAGGCGGGCGACAACGTCGGCGTTCTGCTGCGCGGCACTAAGCGTGAAGACGTCGAGCGCGGTCAGGTTCTGTGCAAGCCGGGTTCGATCACCCCGCACACCAAGTTCCTGGCCGAAGCCTACATCCTGACCAAGGAAGAAGGCGGCCGTCACACGCCGTTCTTCACGAACTATCGTCCGCAGTTCTACTTCCGCACGACGGATGTGACGGGCATCGTTCACCTGAAGGAAGGCGTCGAGATGATCATGCCGGGCGACAACGCCGAGCTGAACGTCGAACTGATCACGCCGATCGCGATGGACCAGGGCCTGCGCTTCGCCATCCGTGAAGGCGGCCGCACCGTCGGCGCCGGCGTCGTCGCCAAGATCGTCGAGTAATATACCCGACGGTCCGGCCTCAAGTGCGCGCCTCCGCGAGGCGCGCATAGGCCAACCAGAACAGTAGCGTAACAGAGCGGCCCCCGGAGACATCCGGGGGCCGCTTCTGCTTGGGGGACACGACATAAAGCGCCGTCACCCTCAGGCTTGACCCGAGGGGTGCAGGTTCCGCCGCATTGCCTCACCGGAGGCGCACAGCCCGATCCGCGTCTGATCCTCGGGTCAAGCCCGAGGATGACGGGGAAGGGGGAGCGAGGGGCCTGATCTTTCGCTCGGCGGGCGAGCGGTCTTGCCTGCAACCGGAAATCCCGGCTTACGTTCGGAAACGGACGTTAACTTTTCGGTAACTACATGCGGCGCGCGATCCGGCTGGGCATTTTCATTGGCGTCGTTCTGGGCATGAGCGCCTGCGCGACCCGCTATGACGCCGACGGGAGGCCCGTGTCGAGCGCCTATGGCTCGGTCGAGGCCGGGCGGACGGGCTGAGGCGCAAGGAAAACGTAGCGCTGGCCGCGATCCTGCCCTAATGTAGCGTCGCGGACGCCGACTGTCGCGCCGCGTCGGTCCCCACACCCCCTTAGATGTTACTCATCGCCATTGCCGTCGTTCTGCTCCTCGTGGTGCTCAACGGCCTGTTCGCCATGACCGAATTGGCGGTCGTCTCTTCTCGAAAATCGAAGCTCCAGGCCCGGGCCGAGCGGGGGGATCGCGGCGCGCGAGCGGCGCTGAAGCTTGCGGACGAGCCGACGCAGTTTCTTTCGGCCGTGCAGGTCGGCATCACCCTGATCGGGATTCTGGCGGGCGCCTATGGCCAGGCGACCATCGCCGGCGAGTTGGACCGCATTCTGGAAGTCGCCTTCCCAGCCTTCCGCGCCTACACCGAATTCTTCGCCACGGCCCTGGTGGTCGTGAGCATCACCTATGTCTCGCTGATCATCGGCGAACTGGTGCCCAAACGTCTGGCGTTGATCTTCCCCGAGACGGTGGCGTCCAAGATGGCCAAGCCCATCTCGACCCTGGCCATCGTGCTGAAGCCGTTCGTGCTGCTACTGACGGCCTCGACCTCGGGCATTCTGAAGCTGCTGGGGGTCAAGGATCGCGACGGCTCGGACGTCACCCAGGAAGAGGTGGCGACCATCCTGGCCGAGGGCGCGTCCGCCGGCCTGATCGAGCCCGAAGAGCAGGAGATGATCGAGGAGATCCTGCGTCTGGGCGACCGTCCCGTCCGGGTGGCCATGACGCCCCGCCACGACGTCTTCTGGATCGCGCTGGACGATCCCGAGGAGATTCTGCGCGAGGAAATTCGCACCTGCCCCTATTCGCGGATCGTGGTGGCGCGCGAGAGCGATGTCGATAATCCCCTGGGCGTGGTCCACAAAAAGGACCTGCTGGACGCTCTGTTGACCGACGGCAAGTTCGACATCGAGGCCCTGGTGCAGGAGCCGGCGTTCATTCCGCAGTCGACCTCGGTGCTGAAGGCGCTGGAGATCTTGAAGGGCTCCAAGATCCATATGGCCTTCTTGGTCGACGAGTTCGGCGCCTTCGAGGGCGTGGTGACGGCCACCGATCTCCTGGAAATGATCGCGGGCGACTTCAACGAGGGGCACGACGAGGAACAGGCGTGGATCGTGCAGCGCGCCGACGGCAGCTGGCTGGTCGACGGTCAGACGGACCTGGACGATCTGGCCGACGCCCTGGGCGAGGATTTCGGCGAGCACGAGGGCTTCCACACCGTCGCGGGCCTGATCCTGCATCAGCTGTCGCGCGTGCCGGACGAGGGCGAGGTTCTGCAGGTCGGCCGATTCGAGGTCGAGGTGGTCGACATGGACGACCGCCGCATCGACAAATTGATCTTCAAGGAGCTGATCAACGCGCAGGACGAGCGGGACGCCGTCGCCGCCCACCTGGAAGAGTAGGGCGCGCGTCCACATCGCCCTTGAAAAGCCGAGCGGCGTCGGGCATACGCCCCCCTCTGGCGAACGCGCGGGCCGGACGGTTCGCGCGATTGTCTAGGAGTTTAGCTCAGCTGGTAGAGCACCGGTCTCCAAAACCGGGGGTCGTGGGTTCGAGTCCCCCAACTCCTGCCAATCCCCCCTGTCGCTTCCGGATGGGACTTCCCATCTGGGGCGACAGGAACAATTGTGTGAAGAGCAACTGATGGCCAAGGCCAAAACTCCCGGCAAGCGGCCCCAGGCCAATGCGAAGCCTCAGGTCGCTGCGGGCGCCGCCGCCATCACGGTCGATTCGCCCGAGCCGAAGAAGCCCCGCCCGAGCATCACCCAATTCTACCAGCAGGTGATGGCCGAGGCGCGCAAGATCGTGTGGCCTAGCCGCAAGGAGACATGGATCACCTCGGTGATGGTCTTCATCATGGTTGTGGTCGCCTCGATCTTCTTCTGGATCGTGGACACCGGCCTGGGCTTCCTCTTCCGCTGGATCATCGGCCTCGGCTCGTAAGGATAGATAGAACCGTCATGACCGACGCAGCGCCCGCCAAGCCGGCCAATCCGCGCCACAAGTGGTATATCGTCAACGCCTATTCGAACTTCGAAAAGAAGGTCGCAGAGCAACTGCGCGAACAGGCCAAACAGCAGGGCCTGGAAGACGCCTTCTCCGAAATCCTGGTTCCGACCGAGGACGTCGTCGAGATCCGTCGCGGCCGCAAGGTGAACTCGGAACGCAAATTCTTCCCCGGCTATGTGCTGGTGAAGATGGAAATGACGGACCAAGCCTATCACCTGGTCAAGAACACGCCGAAGGTGACGGGCTTCCTGGGCGCCGCGGGCGGCACCAAGCCGCTGCCGGTCTCGGAACGTGAAGTTCAGAACATCATCGGCGCCGTGGAAGAGGGCGTCGAACGTCCCAAGCCCACCATCCGCTTCGACATCGGCGAAAAGGTCAAGGTCATCGACGGCCCGTTCGCCAGCTTCGACGGCTCGGTCGAGAGCGTGGACGAAGAACACGCCCGCCTGCGCGTCGCGGTGTCCATCTTCGGCCGCGCCACGCCGGTCGATCTGGAATACGGTCAGGTGGAGAAGGTCGCGGGCTGAGGCCGGCGTTCCTGTCGAGAGATTTAAGCCGCGTCTGAAAGGACGCGGCTTTTTTCGTTTCGGGATGACGGAGTGGGGGCAGCAAGTCCCTGCGTTGCCTTTCCACCCGCCCTCTGATACACGCGCGCCTTCGCTTGGTGGGCCTCGGCTCGCGGGGCGGCAAATCCGTGGGAGGCAGCCATGCCGGACCACGGCTCACCGGCCCTGCGTTCGTTCGCCGGGTCATTCATAGGAGAGACCAATGGCCAAGAAGATTCTCGGCTATATCAAGCTGCAAGTGCCGGCCGGTTCGGCCACGCCTTCGCCCCCGATCGGCCCGGCTCTGGGTCAACGGGGCGTGAACATCATGGGCTTCTGCAAGGAGTTCAACGCGCGCACCGAGAAGGAAGCCAAGGGCACCCCGCTTCCGACCGTCATCACCGTCTACCAGGACAAGTCGTTCACCTTCCTGACCAAGACGCCCCCGGCGACCTGGTACCTGAAGCAGGCCACCGGCCTGAAGTCGGGCTCCAAGCTGGTCGGCCGTGAAGTCGCCGGCAAGATCACCGTGGCCCAGCTGCGCGAGATCGCCGAAAAGAAGATGAAGGATCTGAACGCGAACGACCTGGACGCCGCGACCAAGATCATCGAAGGCTCCGCCCGCGCGATGGGCCTCGAAGTGGTGGAGGGTTAATCCATGGCTAAGCAAACCAAGGCTCAAAAGGCCCGCACCGGCGTCACCCAAGAGCTGCTGCCGTTCGTCGACGCCATCAAGCTGGCCAAGGACAACGCCAAGGCCAAGTTCGACGAATCCATCGAGATCGCCGTCAACCTGGGCGTCGACCCGCGTCACGCCGACCAACAGGTCCGCGGCGTGGTCAACCTGCCGTCGGGCACGGGCCGCGACGTCCGCGTCGCCGTCTTCGCCAAGGACGCCAAGGCCGACGAAGCCAAGGCGGCCGGCGCCGAACATGTCGGCGCCGAAGACCTGTACGAAAAGATCGCCGGCGGTTTCATGGAGTTCGACCGCGTGATCGCGTCGCCGGACATGATGGCCCTGGTCGGTCGTCTGGGTAAGGTGCTGGGCCCGCGCGGCCTGATGCCGAACCCCAAGGTCGGCACCGTGACCCCGAACGTGGCCCAGGCCGTCAAGGACGCCAAGGGCGGCGCCGTTGAGTTCCGCGTCGAGAAGGCGGGCATCGTCCACGCCGGCATCGGCAAGGCCTCCTTCACCCAGGACGCCCTGGAAGCCAACGTCAAGGCCATCGTGGACGCTCTGGTCCGCGCCAAGCCGTCGGGCGCCAAGGGCACCTATGTGAAGCGTATCAGCCTGTCTTCGACGATGGGCCCGGGCTTCAAGGTCGATCCGGCCTCGCTGGGCGCCTAAGCCCCAGCGATACGTCAGACTGTTGAAACGGCGGGGAGAAATCCCCGCCGTTTTTCATGAAAACGGCCCCCTGAGAGCGATCTCTGGGGGCCGTTGTCTTTGGATCGGCGGGCGATGTCAGTCGGTCTTGGAACCGTCGAACATGGTGTTGCCGTTGGCCGTCGGGGTGGTGGGGACGGATTGGATGACGTCGAAGTGCTCGACGATCCTGCCGTTCTCGAGACGGAAGATGTCGACGATGGCGCGGCCCGGATCGCTGGGCGTCTCTTGCGAATGGACGTGCAGGGCGACCAGATCGCCGTCCGCGATGACCCGGTGGATGGTGGCGCGCGACTGGGGATTGTCGCGGAAGAAGCCTTCGAAATAGCCGTAGAAGGCGGCTGCCCCGTTCGGAACGCCCGGATTATGCTGGATATAGCGGTCGCCGATGTAGAGCCGCGCCGCCTCGGTCGGTTTGTGCTGGTTGAAAGCCAAGTCGTAGAAGGCGGTGACTATTCGGGCGTTGGCTTCTTCCTGCGGGGTGCGGCTGCTGGCGGCGGCCTGTTGCGCCAGGGCGCTGGATGCGGGCAGGACGGCCGCCGTCAGCCCGAAGGCGGCGACGGCGGCGATCAGCGATCTCTTCATTGGGCGGGCCTTTCAGTAGGCGGCGGTGAAGCGCGCGCGGCTGTGTTTGTGCTGCTCCAGTTCGTCGACCATGGCGATGGCGTAGTCGGCGAAGCTGATCCTGCTGTCGCCATTGGCGTCGGTCAGCAGTTGGTCGCCGCCCGTGCGGTAACGGCCCAGACGCGGACTTTCCTCGATCAGGGCGGCGGGCGAGAAGAAGGTCCAGTCGATCTGGGTCTCGCCGCGCAGGGTTTTCAGGAAGTCGAGCCCGCCGACGGCGATGGGCTTCCATTCCGCCGGGAAGGCGGGGGTGTCGAACAACAGGACGCCGGGGGCGACTTCCAGGCTGGCGGCGCCGCCGGTGACCAGCAGGCGCGGCACGCCCGCCGTCTTCAGCGCCGCCAGGATGGCCTCGGCCGGAACATCGAAATGAAGGGCGCTGATCACCGCATCCGAACCCTTGATCAGGTCAGGCAGGGCGGCCGGGTCAGAGGCGTCGCCCGCGACGGGCGTGACGCCGGGCGCCGAGGGGATGGCCTCAGGCTTGCGGGCGATGGCGGTGACGGTGTGGCCGCGAGCGGCCAGTTCCTTGGTGATCTCCGATCCAGCGCGACCGCTGGCGCCGAGGACTGCGACTTTCATGGAAGGCTCCTGTGGTATCCAATGGTGACTAGGTGTGATACTGACTGCGACCATGCAAGACGGCACTTTTCACTCACCTGGTCACTCCGAAGAAACCTGGACGCGGGGCGATGTGTTCGCCGCCGACTGTCCAACGCGCCAGTTGCTGGATCGTGTCGCAGACAAGTGGAGCACGCTGATCCTGATCGTGCTGGGCGAGGGGCCGATCCGGTTCAATGGATTGAAGCGGCGCATCGACGGCGTGTCCCAGAAGATGCTGAGCCAGACGCTGAAATCGCTGGAGCGTGACGGCCTGGTGTCGCGCACCGTCGTGGCGACCGTGCCGGTGACGGTGAGCTATGCGGCGACGCCGCTGGGCCGGGGATTGATGGCGTCGATGCAGGCCATGATCGATTGGGCCGAAACCAGGATGCCCGAGGTCGCGCAGGCGCAGGCCGATTATGATGCGCGTCGTCTCGACGCCCATTGAATCTGTCCAGGTGCGTGGCGCGAGGGCTGCGAGACCGTAGGCCGAGGCCCATGCGAGCGATAAAGCGGACCGTCCGTGGTCGGAAAACTTGACGGCGCGCCCCGTATCCTTTTTTGGGGGCGCGCGGTCGCCCGAAGGCGTCGCCTGATCGGGGATTGTCGGATGCTGAGCTGGTTCCAGGCGTTGCTGCCCAAGGAAGACAATTTCTTCCGCCTGTTCGACGCCCATGCGGCGACCCTGATCAAGGGCGCGGAGGCCATGCGGCGTATGCTGGACGGCGGCGAGGAGACCGAGCACTGGCGCCAGGCTGTGATCGCCCATGAGCATGAGGCCGACGACGTGGCGCGCGAGGTGCTGTTCGCCGTGCGCCGCAGCTTCATCACACCCTTCGACCGGTCCGATATCCGCGGCCTGACCAATTCGCTGGATGACGCCATCGACCAGATGCAGAAGACCGCCAAGACCATCGGCCTGTACGAACAGCGCGCCTTCCAGCCCAAGATGCGCGAACTGGGCGACATCGCCGTACTGTGCGCCGCAAAGACGGTGGAGGCGGTCGGCCTGCTGCCGGCGATGCGCAAGAACCATGACCGGCTGAACGCCCTGACCGAACAGATCGCCCATCTGGAGAGCGACAGCGACGCCCTGTACGACGAGGGGATGAAGGCGCTGTATCACGCGCATCGCGGGGGCGACGCCATGGACTTCATCATCGGCGCCGAAATCTACGACCATCTGGAGAAGGTGGTGGATCGGTTCGAGGACGTGGCCAACCGCATCAACGGCGTGCTGGTCGAGCACCTCTGATCGTCATGGATCACGCCCTCCTGATCCTGGTCTTCCTGATCGGCGTGGCCGTCCTGTTCGATTTCCTGAACGGGTTGCACGACGCGGCCAACTCCATCGCCACCATCGTGGCCACGCGCGTTCTGCCGCCGGTGTTCGCGGTCGGCTGGGCGGCCTTCTTCAACTTCATCGCCTTCCTGTTCTTCGGCCTGCATGTGGCGGACACCATCGGGCGAGGGATCGTCGATCCGGGGATCATCTCGGACCAGGTGATCTTCGGCGCCCTGATGGGGGCCATCGTCTGGAACGTGGTGACCTGGCTGGCGGGCATTCCGTCGTCCAGTTCGCACGCCCTGGTCGGCGGCCTTCTGGGCGCGGGGGTAGCCAAGGCGGGAACCGGGGCGATCGTCGTCGCCGGCGTGGCCAAGACGGTGGCGGCCATCTTCCTGTCGCCGGCCGTCGGGTTCATCCTGGCGTTGCTGCTGGTGCTGCTCGTGTCCTGGCTGTTCGTGAAGGCGAACCCCGCATTCGCGGACCGGGTGTTCCGGGGGCTTCAGTTCCTTTCGGCCTCGGCCTATTCGCTGGGCCATGGCGGCAACGACGCCCAGAAGACCATGGGGATCATCGCCATTCTGCTGTATTCGCGCGGCATGCTGGGCGGCGAGTTCCATGTGCCCTTCTGGGTGGTGATCACTTGTCAGGCGGCCATCGCCCTGGGAACCCTGTTCGGCGGCTGGCGTATCGTTCACACCATGGGATCGCGCATCACCCGTCTGACGCCGCAGCAGGGTTTCTGCGCAGAGACGGGCGGGGCCCTCACCCTGTTCGCGGCGACCAGTCTGGGCGTGCCGGTCTCGACCACCCACACCATCACCGGCGCCATCGTCGGCGTGGGCGCGGCCAAGCGCGTGTCGGCGGTGCGCTGGAACGTGGCGCGCAGCATCGTGACGGCATGGTTCGTCACCATGCCGGCGGCGGCGGCGATCGGCGCGCTGTTCTATGCCGTCGGCGGACTGTTCCTGACCTGATGGCCAACGCTTCCAAACGCACCCGCCTGTCGGAGACACGGCAAGTCGCGGCCCTGCCGTGGCGGCTCGAGGACGGCCAGCGCCGCATCCTGATGATCACCTCGCGCGAGACGCGGCGGTGGGTCATTCCCAAGGGCGGAAGAATGGTCGGCAAGTCCGATCCCGAGGCCGCCGCCCAGGAGGCGCTGGAGGAAGCCGGGGTCAAGGGCGACATCAAGGATCATTCGATCGGCGTCTTCCGCTACGCCAAGGGGCTGAAGGACGGCGGACAGCGCCTGTGCGTGGTGTCGGTCTATCCGCTGGAGGTGCTGATTCAATTGGGCGCCTGGCCCGAGGCGCATCAGCGCGAGCGCCGCTGGATGACCCCCGCCGAGGCGGCCGAGGCGGTGCACGAGCCGGACCTGGCCGCCCTGATCCGCGACTTCGACGCCACGCCGGTGGAAGGCTGAGCAACCTTCGGTCGATTTCGGCTGGTCAGCGATGCGTCAGCCCCCGATAAGAGCGGCGAGGGGGAAGGCCATGATCCTTATTCGAAATCTTGCGATCGCCTTGGCGTTGGCCGCCGTCGCGAGCCCGGGGCACGCACAGGACAGGAACCAGGGCGCGGCGCGGACCGATGAAAACGGTCAACCGCTGTTGCAGGTGGTCGTCAGGCCGGACGCGGGAACGGCGCAACGGACCGAACTGGCGACGCGGCTTATCCGGATGTCGGCCGGGCCGAACTTCCAGAAGGACATGGAGGCCCTGATCACGGCTCAACTCAATCAACTGGAGGGCAGCGCCCAACATAGACGAGAGGCGGACTGGATGCGCGCCAATGCGCCCCGGATGCTGACGTCCATGACAGAGCGGATGTTGGCCGACCTGGCGCCGCGCTACGCCGCCATCTACACGACGGAGGAACTCGAGGCGCAGATCGCCTTCTTCGATTCCCCGATCGGTCGCCGCATCTCGACCAAGAGCGTGCAACTGGGCATGGCCTCGCAAGAGGTCATGACCGACAGCCTGCAATCCTTCGTCACCGAACTGGCGACAAAATACTGCGCCCAGTTCGATTGCGAGGCGAACCCGGGTCAGGCCGCCGCCAAGCCCCAACGGCGCTAGACGCCGATCCCTTCACGCGGCGGGTTGATTTTCCGGTGCGTCGCCTGTAAGAGCGCCGCTTCCCGCTGAAAGCTTGTCTTTCGGCGGTCCTGTCCGAGAACTTCGGGGCGTGGGGGTCACCCAGGCCGTAACTGTCAGAGAGCCCTCTGACGCCGTGGGGAGATGGGGACGCGACCTTGCCGCGTATCGGCCCGCATTCCGGGACGGACGCCGTCAGACGCATCCTTCGGACAATACGACCGGCCCGAACGTCTCGCAGCGATGCGGCGCGCTTTGGCCAATCCGTCGTCGGGAATAAGCCCGGCGGCGAATACCAAGACTGGAGACCGCAATGGATCGCGCTCAAAAAGCCGAGTCTATCGAATCGCTCAAGGGCGTGTTCGCCGAGGCCGGCAGCGTGGTCGTGACCCACAACCTGGGTCTGACCGTTGCGGAAATGGAAGACCTGCGTGGTCGCCTTCGCAAAGAAGGCGGCGCGTTCAAGGTGGTCAAGAACCGCCTGGCGCTGAAGGCGCTCGAAGCCGAAGAAGGCAGCGACTACCACGGCCTGTTCAAGGGCCCGGTGGGCATCGCCTACTCCGAGAACCCCGGTACGGCCGCCAAGGTCGTCACCGAGTTCGCCAAGGCCAACGATCGCTTCAAGATCGTCGGCGGCTTCATGGGCGAAACCGTCGTCGATCAGAAGGGTGTCGAGGCTCTCTCGAAGCTCCCGACGCTGGACGAAGTTCGCGGTCAACTCATCGGCCTGCTCAACGCGCCTGCGACCCGTATCGCCGGCGTGCTGCAAGCACCCGCCGGTCAGCTGGCCCGCGTGTTCAACGCCTACGCCACCAAGGAAGCCGCGTAAGCGGCCCCGCCTTTCATCTCTGCATCACTCTCTAAACCTCATCCTCCGAAGGAAAACTGACAATGGCCGACCTCGCCAAGATCGTCGAAGACCTGTCCGCGCTTACCGTTCTGGAAGCCGCTGAACTCTCCAAGCTGCTGGAAGAAAAGTGGGGCGTCAGCGCCGCTGCTCCGGTCGCCATGGCTGCTCCGGCCGCCGGCGGCGCCGCTCCGGCTGAAGCCGCCGAAGAGCAAACCGAATTCACCGTCGTCCTGGTCGACGGCGGCGACAAGAAGATCAACGTGATCAAGGAAGTCCGCGGCGTCCGTTCGGACCTGGGTCTGAAGGAAGCCAAGGACCTGGTCGAAGGCGCTCCGCAGAACGTCGTCGAAAACGTCTCGAAGCAACAAGCCGACGAGATCGCCAAGAAGCTGACGGAAGCTGGCGCCAAGATCCAGATCAAGTAATCTGGATCTCAGCTCTGCTGATATCGGAAAGGCCCGGCGGGAAACCGCCGGGCCTTTTCTTTTTTGGCGACGGCTAGATATCGTCGCCCGAGAGCGGGCGGATTTCGGCGAACCGGCCAGCGCCGTCCGCCCGCACCACGAAGTCGATCGTCCGTCGCTGGAAGCGCACGCGATAGAGGCGGCGCGTCAGGCCGTCGTCCAGCGCGCGTTCGGACAGCAGGTCCATGCCCTCGATCGGCCCCACGGCCGTCAGCATCGCCTGGCCGAAGTCCTTGTAGAACGCCGCTGCGCCGTCGCGCGCCTGGTCGGTGAAGACGGTGGGATCGACGACGCCATTCGCCGCAGCGGCCAGCATCCGACGAAGCGCGACGGTCAGGTCTGGACGGCTGTCGGCGATGACGGGAGCCACGGGCGCGGGCGGCAGGGTCAGATCGGCGATGACATGGGACAGCAGCGGATAGAAACGCCGCTGGTTCGTCAGGGCGATGACCGTCAGGCCCCTTGAGGGAATGAACATGACGTCGGCCAGGGCTGGGCCGCCCGTGTGGCCGACCGTCGCCAGGCCCCGGTAGCGGTCGAAGGTCCAGCCGACGCCGAAGCCGCCGTCCCGACCGTCGTTCAGCCGCGCGGGCGTAGTCAACAGGGCGAAACTTTCGGGCGTCAGCAGCCGGCCTGTCTCCAGTGCAGCCATCAGCGTGGCGATGTCGCGCGCTGAGCTGTAGAGGCCGCCCGCCGCATAGGTGTTGACCGGATAGAGGAACTCCTCGTCACGCTGCACGCCGTCGCGCCAACCGTAGACCCGGGCGCGGCCGGGCATGACGTCGGCGGCGCGCACCCGGCCATCCTCGCGCAGCAGGGTGAAGCCGGTGTGGGTCAGGCCCAGGGGCGTCGAGACCTCGCGCTGGAGAAGGTCGGGATAGGAAAGGCCGGACGCCTTCTCCATGATCGCCGTCATGACCACGAAGTCGGTCAGGCCGTAACGGGACTCGGCGCCCGGCTCATAGGCGAGCGGCAGCTTCATCGCTTCGGCGGCGACCGCCTGGGCGTTGGCGTCGCTAGGCAGGCCACGCACCTCGGCCAGGCCCGAAACGTGGCCAGCCAGATGGCGGATGGTGATGCGCGACCAGCTCTCGGGCGCCCCCTCGAAATAGAGGGTGATCGGATCGTCCAGCGAGAGGACGCCCTGTTCCACCAGCCGCATCAGCACCACCCCGGCGAAGATCTTGGAGGCCGAGGCGGTCTGGAAGGGCGTGTCGGGGGTGACGGCGCTGGGCCATTCCAGATTGGCTTGGCCATAGCCCTGAAGTCTGATGATCCGGCCGGAATCGACGACGGCGACGGCGACGCCGGGAATGTGGCCGGCGTCCATGAATCGAGCGACGGCGTCATCGACGGGGTCGGCCCGGACGCCTGTTACAGTCATCAGGCCAAGGGCGACGGCCAACGCCGCCGTCTGGGTCGGGAATTTCTGGATCATGTCCGCCTCCGCCGATGAACGCTAGAGGAGGCGCTGGCCCGCCGATACTTAAACCGCCGCAAGCTTTGCGGCGGAAAAGCGCGACCTGTCGTTCGACGGCGGCACGGTCAACGCCGCCTTGGCGCCAGGATGTCCGACAGGCGGTCGGGCGTTCCGTCGATCCGTTCCAGCCGCGGATAGCGCAGGCCGTCGTGATAGTCGAAGGCGACGGTGCGGAAGCGGTCACCGGACTTGATCATCAGTTCGATCGGGGCGGTCGATCCCTTGGCGGCGGTGAGGGCGTCGCGCAGCACCTCGGCGGAGCCGGCCTTTCCGTTGACGGCCACCAAGCTCCAGCCGGCGCCGATCCCCTTCTGGAAGGCGGGGCCGCCCCAGCGGATATTGGTCAGCTTGTCGCCCGACAGGGTGAAGCCCAGCGAATACTGGAAGTCGTTGGCCCAGCCGCTCTGGACCGACTTTTCGGCGGCCGTGGGCGTGTCGGTGTAGGTCAGGCGGTACCCGCCACGCTCGATTCCGGCCAGGGGCGCACGGGCGTCCGGGCCGACCGCGTCGAGCCGGTCGCGCAGGAAGGCGGCCCAGTCGTGCGGATGGATCGCGTTCAGAGCGGCGACTACCTGGTCGAAGGTGTAGCCTTGGGGCGCCCAGACGCCGTCGTCGTGACCGAAGAAGGCGCGGGCGAAGTCGTCCAGCGACTTGCGGCCGTTCGTTTCGGCTCGGATCAGGGTGTCGGCGTCGAGCCAGACCAGCAGGCTTTCGCGATAATAGTCGCCGGTTCCGCGCATCCACGACGGATATTGGCCCGGCACGCGGTAGCCCAGGAGGTTGTGATTGTTGGTGTCCTGAAGCGCGCGCCACTCACGGCCCGGCTGATTGTCGTAGAAGGCCGCGACGGTCGCCAGGGTGGCCAGGGCCACCTCCTTGGAGTGCAGGCCCGAACGGGCGGCCAGAACGTCGCCCCAGTATTCGGTCTGACCCTCATAGACCCACAGAAGGGTGTTCTGGGTCGGGACATTGTGGTTGGCGGTCAGCTCGTCGGCCGGACGCATGAACTTGCCGTTCCACGAATGGGTGTATTCATGCGGCAAGAGGCCACGGTCGCCCGCGCTCTTGGCCCAGTTGGTGAAGAAGTCGGGCGCGCCGGTGTTCTCGGAGGAGCGGTGATGCTCCAGCCCGATGCCGCCCAGCTGGTCGGTCAGGGCGAACAGGAATTCGTAGTGGTCGAAGTGGCGCGCGCCGAACAGGCGGTCGGCCTGCTGGACCATGTTCTCGAACAGCTTCAGCTGGTCGTCGGTGGCGGCCAGGCCCTTGGCTTCGTCGGCGACGATGTTCAGATGGACCTTGTCGCCCGATGGGTCGATATCGACGCGGCGATAGTGGGCGCCGGCGAACATGGGGCTGTCGATCAGGGTGTAGAGGTCGGTGGGGGCGAAGGTCGCCACGTCGCTGGCCTGCGACGCCGTCGTCAGGGCTGTGCCGTATTTCCAGCCTGCAGGCAGGACCACCGAGGGCGCGACCTGGATCTGGCGGCTGAAATAGCCGGCCGGATAGAGGATGGCCTTCTCCCACTGAAGATTGACCATGGCCGGGGTCATCAGCACGCGCCAGTTGGAGTTGTCCGGCTGGGTCAACTGCTGGAAGGCGACGTCGATGCTGGAGACGCCGGCCGGAATGTCCAGGTGGAAGGCGTAGGGGTCCAGGGTGTCGCGCAGCCACTCGATCCGCCGACCATTGGCCGTGACTGTCAGGCCCGACAGCAGCTGGATCGGGCCGGTGGCGGCATGATTGCCGGGCAGATATTTCGGATAGAGCAGGGTCAGAGGCCCCGGCCCCGTGACCGGAATGGTCTCGGTCACGCTGATTATACGGCGATCGCGGTCGGTGATGTCGGCCCGGTACTGGATCACGCCCGGATAGGGCTTGTCCTGGGGCGCGGGAATGGCCGGCTGGGCGCGGGGCAGGGCCAGCGGCGCCTGGCTGGCGTCGGTGACGACGGGCGTGGATCGGAAGGTCTGGGCGGCGGCCGGGACGGCGGCGGCCATCAGGACGGCGAGGCAGGCGACGGTCAGGCGGGTACGCGGCATCAGGTCATCCGAACAGAGGGGCAGGCGCCCACCGTCGAGGGCGGGCGCCGCCACGTCAAGAGACGGATGACCCGAACTTTCCTCACCCGCGCCGCAGGGAGGAACGATCGGGCGTCAGCGGGCGCGCGGCGTCAGGATGTCGCCCAGACGGTCGGGCGTGCCGACGATCCGCTCCAGCCGGGGGTAGCGCAGGCCGTCGTGATAGTCGAAGGCGATGGTGCGGTACTGGTCCCCGTCCTTGACGATCAGGGTGACGGGGACGGCCGGGGCCTTGGCCGCGGTGACGGCGGCGGCGATGCGGTCGGCGGTGGCCGCCTGGCCGTTGACGGCGACGATCTCCATGCCCACGGCCAGGCCCGACTTGAAGGCCGGACCGTCCCACTGGACGCTGCGGATCTTGTTGCCCTCGCCGGTCTGGAAGCCCAGCGAATAGGTGAAGTCGTTGCGCTTCAGCTCCGCATACAGGGTCTTCATGTAGTCGGTCGGGGTGTCCGTATAGGTCAGCCGCCAGCCGCCGCGTTCCAACCCGTCCAGCGGGGCGTGCGCCTGCGGGCCGTCCGCGTCCAGGCGCGCGCGCAGGAAGGCGGCCCAGTCGTTGGGAACCACGGCGTTCAGGGCCGCGACCACGTCCTCGAAGGTGTAGGGAGCGGGCGCAAAGTCGCCATCCTGAACGCCGTAGAAGGCGCGGGCGAAGTCGTCCAGCGACTTGCGGCCACCCGTCTTCTCCCGGATCGTGGTGTCGACATCCAGCCAGATCAGTTGGCCTTCCGAATAGTAGTCCTCGTCGCGCTGCCACGACAGCCAGCCCTTGGGCTGGCGCTGGCTGATGATCGGGTCGTTGGTGGTGTCCTGAAGGGCGCGCCATTCCCGGCCGACACGGGTCTGATACGTGGCGGCGGTCATGGCCAGGGAGTCCATGGCCTGCTGCTTGGTCAGAAGGCCCGAGCGGGCGGCGATGACCTGGCCGTAGTATTGGGTCTGGCCCTCATAGACCCACAGCAGGCTGTTCTGCAGCGGGCTGTTGAAGTTGGGGACGTACTGGTCGGCGGGGCGACGCCATTTGCCGTCCCATGAATGGTTCATCTCGTGGCTGAGCAGATCGCGATCCGCCAGATGTTTGTCCCAGCCGGTGAAGAAGGCCGGATTGACCGAGTTTTCCGAACTGCGGTGATGCTCCAGCCCTATGCCGCCCAGCTTGTCGGTCATGGCGATCAGGAAGTCGTAGTGATCGAAGTGGCGCGCGCCGTACAGGCGATCCATCTGGACGATCAGGTTGCGCAGGATCTGGATCTGGGCGTCGGTGGCCTCCAGGCTGTCGGCCGCGTCGGCGACGATGTTGGCCCGCACCGGCGAGCGGCCGCCGGGATCCAGGTCGATCTGGCGATAATGGAGGCCGGCGAAGACGGGGCTGTCGATCAGAACCTCCAGGTTCACCGGCTTGAAGGTCTGGACGTCGCCGGACTTCATGTCGGGCTCCAGCGCCGTGCCGAAGCGCCAGCCTGCGGGGAAGGTGACGGTCGGGCGCACCATGATGTTCCGCGACCAGTGACCGGCCGGATAGAGCAGCATCTTCTCCCACTGAATGTTCAGCATCTCGGGCGTCATGGTGATGCGGCCCTGGGCGCCGGTGGTCGGCGACAGGTGCTGAAGCCTGATCTTGAGCTCGCGCGCACCGGTCGGCACGACGATGTGGAGGGCGAAGGGATGCAGGGTGTCGCGCACCCACTCCACGCGCTGGCCGTCGGCGGTGATCTCGATCCCCGCCAACTGGGCGATGGGGCCCACCGGCCCGTGGTTGCCGGGCAGCCATTCCGGGAAGAACAGGGTCATCGGCCCGGCCTGGGCGACCGGGATCGTTTCCGTCACGGCGAAGATGTGCTGGGTCAGGTTGGTGGCGTCCACTTCCAGGCCGATGACGCCCGGATAGGCGACATCCTGCGCATCCGGGATGGCGGGAAGCGGCGCGGGCAGGGCGGGCGGATAAGTCGACGCCTGTTGAGCCAGGGCTGCGGGGGCGGCGGAGACTAAAAGCAGCGCCAGGCCGGCGGCGCGGAGACGGGGTCGGATCATCGCGGACTCTATCGGACACGAGCAGGGGAACTGCGACAGTCCGCCGCAGGGGCCGGGGCGTCAAGCGGCGCAGTCCGAAATTGCGCCGCGTCCGTGTCGAGCGTGACGAGCCTCAGCCCGGCTTTACGTCCAGCAGTTCGACCGAGAAGCGCAGGGTCGAATTGGGCGGCAGTTCGTCGCCGCCGACCCAGCGCGAGCCATAGGCGAGGGAGGCGGGGATGACGAACTCATAGGTCTCGCCGACGTGCATCAGGGCGACGCCCTCGGTCCAGCCCTTGATGACGCGGTTCAGCGGGAACTCGGCCGGTTCGTTGCGGGAATAGGAGCTGTCGAACTCGCGCCCGTCGATGAAAGTCCCGCGATAGTGGACCTTGACCGTATCGGTCCCCTTGGGCTGGGCGCCTTCGGGATGGGCCTTGCCGATGCGTCGATACTGAAGCCCGCTCTCGGTCGTGGTCCAGCCGCGCCGGGCGCCGTTCCAGGTCAGATAGTCGACATTGCCCTGGTCCCACAGCTGCTGGGGCGTCAAGTCGGCTTGAGCCTGAACCTGTGCGGCGGCTCGCGCGGCGGCGGAGGCCGTTTCGGCATAGGTCACGGGCTCGCGGTGCGTCGCGCAGGCGGACAGGGCGAGAACGGCGAACAGGGGCAGGGCGATGCGAGTCATGCGGCGACGCTAGATGACGGCGGTGAAGGCGGCAACGCGGATTGGCGCGCCGTGCGGAAAAGGTTCCGCCGGGGCCTTTATTTCGTCGCGAATGCGCGTATATGTGCGCGTTCCCGCAACACTCCATATGAGTCTGCGCGCAAGCGCCGAGGCCCGGTCCGTCGCCCTCCGACCGGAGCGAAGGCGCGGCTCCTTCCCAGGGAGCCGGTACATTTCAGGCGTCCTGGTCCGGCAGCGGGCCGAGGGTGGACGCCGAAAAAACTGGCTGCGGACGTGGAAACGCGTGCCGTGGCTGCTGCATTTCACGCACGGTTTCCCCGGATCGTGCGCATGGGAAACACTGAATGACCGACGCCTCCCACGATCTCGCCATTCCCGGTCAGATCGCTTCCGCCACCTCGTTCACCGGCAAGAAGCGCATCCGCAAATCCTTCGGGCGCATTCCCGAAGCGGTGCAGATGCCGAACCTGATCGAAGTTCAGCGCGCCTCCTACGAGCAGTTCCTGCAGCGCGAGGTCCGTCCGGGCCAGCGCAAGGAGCAGGGCATCGAGGCGGTCTTCAAGTCGGTGTTCCCGATCAAGGACTTCAACGAACGCGCCATTCTGGAATACGTCTCTTACGAGTTCGAGGACCCGAAGTACGACGTTGAAGAGTGCATCCAGCGCGACATGACCTATGCCGCGCCGCTGAAGGTCAAGCTGCGCCTGATCGTGTTCGAGACCGACGAGGAAACGGGAGCCCGTTCGGTCAAGGACATCAAGGAGCAGGACGTCTATATGGGCGACATCCCGCTCATGACGGACAAGGGCACCTTCATCGTCAACGGCACCGAGCGCGTGATCGTGTCGCAGATGCACCGTTCGCCGGGCGTCTTCTTCGACCATGACAAGGGCAAGACGCACTCCTCGGGCAAGCTGCTGTTCGCCGCCCGCGTGATCCCCTATCGCGGTTCGTGGCTGGACTTCGAGTTCGACGCCAAGGACGTGGTCTATGTCCGCATCGACCGCCGCCGCAAGCTGCCGGCCACGACCTTCCTGATGGGTCTGGGCATGGACGGCGAGGAAATCCTGAAGACCTTCTACGAGACCGTGCCTTACGAGAAGCGCGGTGAAGGCTGGGTCACGCCCTACAAGCCGGAACGCTGGCGCGGGGTGAAGCCCGAGTTCGACCTGATCGACGCCGACACCGGCGAAGTGGTGGCCCAGGCCGGCCAGAAGATCAGCGCACGCGCCGCCAAGAAGCTGGGCGAGACGGTCAAGTCGTTGTCGCTGGCCGCCGACGCGCTTGTGACCAAGTACCTGGCCAATGACGCGGTGAACTTCGAGACCGGCGAAATCTTCGCCGAGGCCGGCGACGAGCTGGACGCCCCGACCATCGAAGTGCTGGAGCAGAACGGCTTCACCACCATCGAGGTGCTGGACATCGACCACGTCACGGTCGGCGCCTATATGCGCAATACCCTGCGCGTCGATAAGAACGACAACCGCGAAGACGCCCTGTTCGACGTCTATCGCGTGATGCGTCCGGGCGAGCCGCCCACCCCGGAGGCCGCCGAAGCCATGTTCAACTCGCTGTTCTTCGACAGCGAACGCTACGACCTGTCGGCCGTCGGTCGGGTCAAGATGAACATGCGTCTGGAAACCCCGGAGGTTTCGGACGAGATCCGCGTCCTGCGCAAGGACGACGTGCTGAAGGTGCTGCAGATCCTGGTTGGCCTGAAGGACGGTCGCGGCGAGATCGACGACATCGACAACCTGGGCAACCGCCGGGTCCGTTCGGTCGGCGAGTTGCTGGAGAACCAGTACCGCGTCGGTCTGCTGCGCATGGAGCGCGCCATCAAGGAGCGCATGTCCTCGGTCGATATCGACACGGTCATGCCGCACGACCTGATCAACGCCAAGCCGGCCGCCGCCGCGGTTCGCGAGTTCTTCGGTTCGTCGCAGCTGTCGCAGTTCATGGACCAGACGAACCCGCTGTCGGAAATCACCCACAAGCGTCGTCTGTCGGCGCTTGGCCCGGGCGGTCTGACGCGCGAGCGCGCTGGCTTTGAAGTCCGCGACGTTCACCCGACCCACTATGGCCGCATCTGTCCGATCGAAACGCCGGAAGGCCCGAACATCGGCCTGATCAACTCGCTGGCCACCCACGCCCGCGTGAACAAGTACGGCTTCATCGAGAGCCCGTACCGTCGCGTGAAGGACGGCCAGGCCCAGGGCGAGGTGGTCTACATCTCGGCCATGGAAGAGTCGAAGTACACGATCGCCCAGGCCAACATCGAACTGAAGGACGGCCAGATCGTCGAGGACCTGGTCCCCGGCCGGATCAACGGCGAATCCCAGCTCCTGAACAAGGACGCCGTGGACATGATGGACGTGTCGCCGAAACAGGTCGTTTCGGTCGCCGCCGCCCTGATCCCGTTCCTGGAAAACGACGACGCCAACCGCGCGCTGATGGGCGCCAACATGCAACGTCAGGCCGTGCCGCTGGTGCAGTCGGACGCGCCGCTGGTCGGCACCGGCATGGAGGCGGTCGTAGCCGTGGACTCCGGCGCGGTCGTGGTCGCCCGTCGTGACGGCGTCGTCGAGCAGATCGACGGCACCCGCATCGTCGTGCGCGCCACCGGCGACGTGGACGCCGCCCGCTCGGGCGTCGACATCTACCGCCTGTCGAAGTTCCAGCGTTCGAACCAATCCACCTGCATCAACCAGCGCCCGATCGTGCGCGTGGGCGACGCGGTGAAGGCTGGCGACGTCATCGCTGACGGTCCGTCGACGGACCTGGGCGAACTGGCGCTGGGCCGCAACGCCCTGGTCGCCTTCATGCCCTGGAACGGCTACAACTTCGAAGACTCCATCCTGATCTCCGAGCGCATCGTGCGCGACGACGTCTTCACCTCCATCCACCTCGAGGAATTCGAGGTGATGGCGCGTGATACGAAGTTGGGCCCGGAAGAAATCACCCGCGACATCCCCAACGTCGGCGAAGAAGCCCTGCGCAACCTCGACGAGGCGGGCATCGTGGCCATCGGCGCCGAAGTCCAGCCGGGCGACATCCTGGTCGGCAAGGTGACGCCGAAGGGCGAAAGCCCGATGACCCCGGAAGAGAAGCTGCTGCGCGCCATCTTCGGCGAGAAGGCTTCGGATGTCCGTGACACCTCGCTCCGCCTGCCGCCCGGCGTCGCTGGCACGATCGTCGACGTTCGCGTCTTCAACCGTCACGGCGTGGACAAGGACGAACGCGCCCTGGCCATCGAACGCGCCGAGATCGAACGTCTGGGCAAGGACCGCGACGACGAGCTCAAGATTCTTGAGCGCAACGTCTATGGCCGCCTGAAGCCGCTGATCGTCGGCAAGACCGCCGTGTCGGGCCCCAAGGGCATCGGCCGCGGCGAGCTGACCGACGAGAAGCTGGCCGAGGTCAGCCGTGGTCTGTGGTGGCAGATCGCCCTGGACGACGAAAAGACCATGGGCGAGCTGGAGGCGATGAAGCGTCAGTTCGAAGACGCCCGCAAGCAACTGGACCGTCGTTTCGAAGACAAGGTCGAGAAGCTTCAGCGCGGCGACGAACTGCCCCCCGGCGTGATGAAGATGGTCAAGGTCTTCGTGGCCGTGAAGCGCAAGCTTCAGCCCGGCGACAAGATGGCCGGCCGTCACGGCAACAAGGGCGTCATCTCCAAGATTCTGCCGATCGAGGACATGCCGCACCTGGAAGACGGCACCCACGTCGACGTCGTTCTGAACCCGCTGGGCGTGCCGTCGCGCATGAACATCGGCCAGATCTTCGAAACCCACCTGGGTTGGGCCGCCGCCGGTCTGGGCAAGCAGATCTCCGGTCTGCTGGAAGCCTGGCAGCAGGGCGGTCAGAAGCAGGCCCTTGTCGAGCGGCTGACCGAAATCTACGGCGAGGAAACCCCTCTGCCGCAGGATGAGGAAGAACTGGTCGAACTGGCTCGCAACCTGTCCAAGGGCGTGCCCTTCGCGACCCCGGTCTTCGACGGTGCGCACATCGGCGACATCGAGCGTCTGCTGGAAGAGGCGGGGCTGAACAAGTCGGCCCAGTCGATCCTGTACGACGGCCAGACCGGCGAGCAGTTCAAGCGTCCGGTCACGGTCGGCTACATCTACATGCTGAAGCTGCACCACCTGGTCGACGACAAGATCCACGCCCGCTCCATCGGCCCGTACTCGCTGGTCACCCAGCAGCCGCTGGGCGGCAAGGCGCAGTTCGGCGGTCAGCGCTTCGGGGAAATGGAGGTCTGGGCTCTGGAAGCCTACGGCGCCGCCTACACCCTGCAGGAAATGCTGACGGTGAAGTCCGACGACGTGGCCGGCCGGACCAAGGTCTACGAGGCCATCGTCCGCGGCGACGACAGCTTCGAGGCCGGCATTCCCGAGAGCTTCAACGTGCTCATCAAGGAAATGCGTTCGCTGGGTCTGAACGTGGAGCTGGAGAACAGCTGAGCCGGATCATGAGCCCTCTCTCGCCGATGGCGGGGGAGGGCGCTTCCGCCGCCTGCCTCTCCGTTCTGAATAATTTTCGCGGGTCTTTCCCGCAGAAGGAATCAAGATGAACCAGGAAGTCCTGAACATCTTCAACCCGGTCCCGGTCACGCCGACCTTCGACCAGATCAAGATCGCCCTGGCCTCGCCGGAGAAGATCCGGTCGTGGTCGTTCGGCGAGATCAAGAAGCCGGAAACCATCAACTACCGCACGTTCAAGCCCGAGCGTGACGGCCTGTTCTGCGCCCGTATCTTTGGCCCGACCAAGGACTACGAATGCCTGTGCGGCAAGTACAAGCGCATGAAGTACAAGGGCATCATCTGCGAGAAGTGCGGCGTCGAAGTCACCCTGGCCCGCGTTCGCCGCGAGCGTATGGGTCACATCGACCTGGCCGCCCCGGTCGCTCACATCTGGTTCCTGAAGTCGCTGCCGAGCCGCATCTCGCTGATGCTGGACATGGCGCTGAAGGACGTCGAGCGCGTCCTGTACTTCGAGAACTACATCGTCACCGAGCCGGGCCTGACCCCGCTGAAGCAGAACCAACTGCTGACGGAAGACGAATTCTATCGCTATCAGGAAGAGTTCGGCGACGACGGCTTCACCGCCGAGATCGGCGCCGAGGCTGTCCGCAACCTGCTGATGGGCATCGACCTGCACGCCGAGGCTGAAAAGCATCGCGGCGAGCTGGCTGACAATCCCTCGGAAATGAAGGCCAAGAAGGCCTCCAAGCGCCTGAAGCTGATCGAGGCCTTCCTCGAATCCGGCAACAAGCCCGAGTGGATGATCCTGACCATCGTGCCGGTCATCCCGCCGGAACTGCGTCCGCTGGTGCCGCTGGACGGCGGCCGTTTCGCGACCTCCGACCTGAACGACCTGTATCGCCGCGTCATCAACCGCAACAACCGCCTGAAGCGCCTGATGGAGCTGCGTGCGCCGGACATCATCATCCGCAACGAAAAGCGGATGCTGCAGGAGTCCGTCGACGCCCTGTTCGACAACGGCCGTCGCGGTCGCGTCATCACCGGCGCGAACAAGCGCCCGCTGAAGTCGCTGGCCGACATGCTGAAGGGCAAGCAGGGTCGCTTCCGTCAGAACCTGTTGGGCAAACGCGTCGACTATTCGGGCCGTTCGGTCATCACCGTGGGACCGGAACTGAAGCTGCACGAGTGCGGCCTGCCCAAGAAGATGGCGCTGGAGCTGTTCAAGCCGTTCATCTATGCGCGCCTTGACGCCAAGGGCCTGTCGGGCACCGTCAAGCAATCCAAGCGCATGGTCGAGCGCGAACAGCCCGCCGTCTGGGACATCCTGGACGAGGTGATCCGCGAGCACCCGGTTCTGCTGAACCGCGCGCCGACACTGCACCGTCTGGGCATCCAGGCGTTCGAGCCCAAGCTGATCGAGGGCAAGGCCATCCGCCTGCACCCGCTGGTCTGCACCGCCTTCAACGCCGACTTCGACGGCGACCAGATGGCTGTTCACGTGCCGCTGTCGCTGGAGGCGCAACTTGAAGCGCGCGTCCTGATGATGTCGACGAACAACATCCTGTCGCCCGCCAACGGCAAGCCGATCATCGTGCCGTCGCAGGACATCGTCCTGGGCCTGTACTATCTGTCGCTGGTCAAGGACGGCGAGCCGGGCGAGGGCAAGCTGTTCGCCAACATCGGCGAGATCGACGCGGCGCTGGACGCCAAGGTCGTGACCCTGCACAGCCGCATCAAGGCGCGCTGGACCGAACAGGACGCCGAGGGCAAGGAGGTGACCAAGGTCATCGACACCACGCCCGGCCGGATGAAGCTGGCGGCCCTGCTGCCGCGTAATCCGAACGTCGGCTATCGCCTGCTCGAAAAGAACCTGACCAAGAAGGAGATCGGGAACCTGATCGACGTGGTCTATCGCCACTGCGGTCAGAAGGCGACGGTCATCTTCGCCGACCAGATGATGGGCCTGGGCTTCCGCGAGGCGGCCAAGGCGGGCATCTCGTTCGGCAAGGACGACATCGTGATCCCGGCCAAGAAGGCCGAACTGGTCGCCGAGACCCGCGCCCAGGTCGAGGAGTACGAGCAACAGTACGCCGACGGCCTGATCACGCGCGGCGAGAAGTACAACAAGGTGGTCGACGCCTGGGCCAAGGCCACGGATCGGATCGCCGACGCCATGATGGGCGAGATCGCGCAGCCGCGCGTGCTGATCGAGGGTGAAAACCCCGACATCAACTCGGTCTTCATGATGGCCAACTCCGGCGCCCGCGGTTCGCAGGCGCAGATGAAGCAACTGGGCGGTATGCGCGGCCTGATGGCCAAGCCGTCCGGTGAAATCATCGAGACGCCGATCACCTCGAACTTCAAGGAAGGCCTGACCGTCCTTGAATACTTCAACTCCACCCACGGCGCCCGCAAGGGGCTGGCCGACACCGCGCTGAAGACCGCCAACTCGGGTTATCTGACCCGCCGTCTGGTGGACGTGGCGCAGGATAGTATCGTCACCGAACAGGACTGCGGCTCGACCCGTGGCATCACCCTGCGCGCGGTGATGGAGGGCGGCGACGTTCTGGTCTCGCTGGGCCAGCGCATCCTGGGTCGCTATGCGGCTGAGGACATCAAGGAGCCGGGCACGGACAACGTCCTGTTCCCCGCCGACACCTATCTGGTGGAGGAAGTGGTCGAGGCCGTGGACGCGGCTGGCGTCCAGTCGGTCAAGGTCCGTTCGGCCCTGACCTGCGAGGCGGAAGCCGGCATCTGCGCCCACTGCTACGGGCGTGATCTGGCGCGCGGCACCAACGTCAATATCGGCGAAGCGGTCGGCGTCATCGCCGCCCAGTCGATCGGCGAGCCGGGCACCCAGCTGACGATGCGGACCTTCCACATCGGCGGCACGGCCCAGGTGGCGGAAACCTCCTTTATGGAGGCGACCAACGCCGGTACGGCCCGCGTCGCCGGCCCGACCGTCGTCGCGGCCCACGGTGATCTGGTGGCCATGAGCCGCAACGTCACCGTGACCGTGGTCGTGGACGGCAAGGACCGCGAGACGCACAAGGCCCCCTACGGCGCCCGCATCCGCGTCAAGGACGGCGGCGAGGTCAAGAAGGGCCAACGCCTGGCGGAGTGGGACCCCTACACCACCCCGATCCTGACCGAAGTCGGCGGCGTCGTGCGCTTCGAGGACCTGGTCGAAGGCCTGTCCGTCAAGGAAGAGACCGACGAAGCGACGGGCATCGCCCAGCGCGTCGTCAGCGACTGGCGCGCCAGCCCGCGCGGTTCGGACCTGCGTCCGGCCATGGGCGTCACCCTGGGCGACGCCTACGCCAAGCTGGCGTCGGGCTCCGACGCCCGCTACCTGCTGCCCGTCGGCGCGGTTCTGTCCGTGGCGAACGGCGACGAGGTCAAGCCGGGCGAGATCATCGCCCGCGTCCCGACCGAAGGCGCCAAGACCCGCGACATCACCGGCGGTCTGCCGCGCGTCGCCGAACTGTTCGAAGCCCGTCGTCCGAAGGACTGCGCCGTCATCGCCGAGATGGATGGCCGCGTCGAATTCGGTCGCGACTACAAGAACAAGCGCCGCATCAAGATCACGCCGGAAGTCAACGCCGACGGCGTGCAGGGCGAGCCGGTCGAGTTCCTGATCCCCAAGGGCAAGCACATCTCCGTCCACGACGGCGATCTGATTCAGAAGGGCGACTACATCATCGACGGCAACCCCGATCCGCACGATCTGCTGCGTATTCAGGGCGTCGAGGCGCTGGCCGAATATCTGGTGAACGAGGTGCAGGAGGTCTATCGCCTGCAGGGCGTGCCGATCAACGACAAGCACATCGAAGTCATCGTGCGTCAGATGCTGCAGAAGGTCGAGGTGATCGACTCGGGCGAAACCACCCTGATCCGCGGCGACACCGTCGAAGTGGCGGAAGCGGCTCTGGAGAACGCCAAGGTCGAGAAGCGCGGCGGTCGTCCGGCGACCACTCAGCCGGTCCTGTTGGGCATCACCAAGGCGTCGCTGCAGACCCGCAGCTTCATCTCGGCGGCGTCCTTCCAGGAAACCACGCGCGTCCTGACCGAGGCCTCGGTCCACGGCAAGAAGGACATGCTGGAAGGCCTGAAGGAGAACGTCATCGTCGGCCGCCTGATCCCGGCGGGCACGGGCGCCTATCTGCGCTCGCTGCAGAAGATCGCCAACGAACGCGACGCGGAACTGACCCAGGCCCGCGAAGAGGCGATCGAGCCGCTGCCGGCTGATCTGCAACTGGAGCTGGAGAGCAGCGAAGGCTGATCTCCGGTTTCGCAAGAAACGAACCGAAGAGGGCGGCGCCGGCGACGGCGTCGCCCTCTTCTATTGCGGCTCGCGGCCTGGCCCGGTCGCCCCGGGAACCATCGGGACGCCGGATGCGGGCGGCCCATCGCGGCGGGTGCGGATATTGCGGCTGGAATCCGGGGCGAAGGACGGGTCCAGATGCGCGCCGGCGCAGCCGGTGCCGAAGTTGGAGCCGATGCAGTCGGCCGGTCCGACCACGCCCACGCCGCCGGAGAGCGGACGACGCTGGGCCTCCCATTGCTGAAGTCGACGCGCGCCCTGACGGGCGAATTCGGCGTCACGTCGAGGATTGCCGGTGCCGCTGATCGGCGGCGCGGCGGCGGCGCGGCGGCCGAAATCGTCGCGACAGGTGCGGCGCTCGGCTTCGCTCAACCGTTCGGGCGAGGCGCAGCCGATCAGGCTCTGACGCAGGGACCGCGCCATGGCCGCCTCGCGGTTGGCCGGATCGACGCGCCAGACGTCTGGCGGCGGCGGCGCGTCTTCGGGCGCAGGAGCGGCAATACGGGGATGCAAGGGGGCGGGACGGTCCTGAACCTGGGCGGGGACCTGCGCCTGGACCGTGCGCGGGGACGACGGCGAGCGGCCGCCGGTCGGCTGCGCCGCGGGCGGCGAGACGACCGGCGGCCTGGGCCGTTCGTCGGGCAGCAGCGGGCGAGGCTCGATGTCCAGATAGATCGGGGGCGGCTCAACCCACAGGTCGCGAGCCTTGATCCCCAGCGTCGTATAGGCCAGCGCCGCGATCAGGGCGGTGTTGATCACCACCGACGCCGCCGCAAGCCCGGCCTTGCGCCAGTCGGGTCTATGGGATCGTATGATCGCCAATCGCTGCGCCTCCCGCCTCCAAGGCGGACAAGCTGTGTTAGAAGCGTGGCCGCTTTCAGGCGGATGCGCGCCCGGTTCGAGACTGGGCGGCGAGGCGGTCGGGGCCTTCTTGACCTTTCTTCTCATCGCGCGTAGAAGCCGCGCACTTTCGAGGCGTGGCCGGTTCGCCGGTTGCTGAGATCGTGACAATCGAACGGACGGCCTGTGCGCCGCCGGAACGCCCGAAGCGCGCGTTCCGGTTTTTCTGTTTGCCGTTACGGTATCAGTCTCGATGACACCCGGGCGGGGGAATGGTCCCTCGTTCACAAAAGAAGGCGCGGGGTGCCTCGGTCGAAAGACACACGCCCCCCATAGAAGTCGAGACCTGTCTCATATGCCTACGATCAACCAGCTGATCCGCAAGCCGCGCAAGCCCAAGCCCGTCCGTAACAAGGTTCCGGCCCTGGAGGGTTCGCCCCAGCGTCGCGGCGTCTGCACCCGCGTCTACACTACGACCCCGAAGAAGCCGAACTCGGCTCTGCGTAAGGTCGCCAAGGTCCGTCTGGCCAAGAACGGCTATGAAGCCGTGTGCTACATCCCCGGCGAAGGCCACAACCTGCAGGAACACTCGGTCGTCCTGATCCGCGGCGGCCGCGTGAAGGACTTGCCCGGCGTTCGCTACCACATCCTGCGCGGCGTTCTGGATACCCAAGGCGTCAAGGACCGCAAGCAGCGTCGTTCGCACTACGGCGCCAAGCGTCCGAAGTAAGCCCTTTGCTTCCGGGCCGTCGCGCCCGGACGCCTTTTCGAGATTTTCCCGGCGTCGGCCGGGCACTGCAAGGAATAACCCATGTCGCGTCGTCACCGCGCCCAGAAGCGTGAAGTTCTGCCGGATCCCAAGTTCGGGGACCTGATCGTCACCAAGTTCATGAACTACGTCATGTACGAAGGTAAGAAGGCCGTCGCCGAGAACATCGTCTACGGCGCCTTTGACATCCTGGCCGAGAAGAAGAAGGACCAGACTGCGGTCGAGACCTTCCACTCCGCGCTCGACAACGTCGCCCCGGCGGTCGAAGTCCGTTCGCGTCGCGTCGGCGGCGCCACCTATCAGGTGCCGGTCGAGGTTCGTCCGGACCGTCGTCGCGCCCTGGCCATCCGCTGGCTGGTCAACGCCGCCCGCAAGCGCGGCGAGAACACCATGACCGAGAAGCTGGCCGCCGAACTGCTGGACGCCTCGAACAACCGCGGCACTGCGGTCAAGAAGCGCGAAGACACTCACAAGATGGCCGAAGCGAACCGCGCCTTCAGCCACTACCGCTGGTAAGCGTCTTAAAACGGCCAACTGCCGTCACTATCTAAGACTATCCGGCGCGGGCGGTTTGAGCTAAATCGCCCGCGCCGTCTTATCCGACATTTCCGAGGGCGCTGCACGGCGTCCTAAGCCCTCAAAGGGACGCTCCTATGCCCCGCACGCATAAAATCGAAGACTACCGCAACTTCGGCATCATGGCCCACATCGACGCGGGCAAGACCACCACGACCGAGCGGATCCTGTATTACACCGGCAAGTCGCACAAGATCGGCGAAGTGCACGACGGCGCCGCCACCATGGACTGGATGGACCAGGAGCAGGAACGCGGCATCACCATCACCTCGGCCGCGACGACCGCCTTCTGGAAAGAGAAGCGCCTCAACATCATCGACACCCCCGGCCACGTGGACTTCACCATCGAGGTCGAGCGTTCGCTGCGCGTCCTCGACGGCGCCGTGACGGTGCTGGACGGCAACGCCGGCGTCGAGCCGCAGACCGAAACCGTCTGGCGTCAGGCCGACAAATATTCGGTGCCGCGCATCGTCTTCGTCAACAAGATGGACAAGATCGGCGCCGACTTCGACGCCTCGGTGCAGTCGATCCGCGACCGCCTGGGCGCCAAGGCCGTGCCGATCCAGTTCCCGATCGGCGCCGAGTCCAACCTGAAGGGTCTGGTCGACGTCGTCGAAATGCGTTCGGTCGTCTGGGACAACGACGCCCTGGGCGCCAACTTCACCGTCGGCGAGATCCCGGCCGACCTGCTCGACAAGGCCAACGAAGCCCGCCAGTACCTGATCGACAACGCCGTCGAACTGGATGACGAGGCGATGGAAGCCTATCTGGAAGGCACGGAGCCTTCGGTCGAGACGCTGAAGAAGTGCATCCGCAAGGCCGTGCTGACCGGCGCCTTCTATCCGATCCTGTGCGGCTCGGCCTTCAAGAACAAGGGCGTGCAGACGCTACTGGACGCGGTGGTCGACTACCTGCCGTCGCCGATCGACATCCCGCCGACCCCGGGCATCGACTTCAAGACCGAAGAGCCCGTCGTGCGCAAGGCCTCGGACGACGAGCCCCTGTCGGTGCTGGCGTTCAAGATCATGGACGACCCCTTCGTCGGCTCGCTGACCTTCTGCCGCCTGTATTCGGGCAAGATGGAAACGGGCATGGGCCTGTTGAACTCGACCCGAGACAAGAAGGAACGCGTCGGCCGCATGCTGCTGATGCACTCCAACAACCGCGAGGACATCAAGGAAGCCTACGCCGGCGACATCGTCGCCCTGGCCGGCCTGAAGGACACCCGCACCGGGGACACCCTGTGCGACCCGATCAAGTCGCCCGTCATCCTGGAGAAGATGGAGTTCCCGGCGCCGGTCATCGAGATCGCCGTCGAGCCCAAGACCAAGGCCGACCAGGAGAAGCTGGGCGTCGCCCTGGCCAAGCTGGCTTCGGAAGATCCGTCCTTCACCGTTTCGACCGACCACGAGTCCGGCCAGACGATCCTGAAGGGCATGGGCGAGCTGCACCTGGACATCAAGATCGACATCCTGAAGCGCACCTACAAGGTCGAAGCCCAGATCGGCGCGCCGCAGGTCGCCTATCGTGAATCGATCAGCCGCCGCGCCGAGATCGACTACACCCACAAGAAGCAGACCGGCGGTACGGGCCAGTTCGCCCGCGTCAAGCTGGTGTTCGAGCCGGGCGAGCCAGGTTCGGACTTCGTCTTCGAATCCGCCATCGTCGGCGGCGCGGTGCCCAAGGAATACATCCCGGGCGTCGAAAAGGGTCTGAAGTCGGCCAAGGACAACGGCCTGCTGGCCGGCTTCCCGGTCATCGACGTCAAGGCCACCCTGGTGGACGGCGCCTTCCACGACGTCGACTCCTCGGTCCTGGCGTTCGAAATCGCTTCGCGCGCCGCCTTCAAGGAACTGCGCGAGAAGGGCGGACCCAAGCTGTTGGAACCGATCATGGCCGTCGAGGTCGTGACCCCGGAAGAGTATCTGGGTTCGGTCATCGGCGACCTGAACGGCCGTCGCGGCATGATCCAGGGTCAGGACATGCGCGGCAACGCCACCGTCGTGAACGCCTTCGTGCCGCTGGCCAACATGTTCGGCTATGTGAACACGCTGCGCGGCATGTCTCAGGGCCGCGCCCAGTTCACCATGCAGTACGACCACTACGAGCCGGTGCCGCAACACGTCGCCGACGAAGTGATCAAGAAGTACGCCTAAGCTTTCCCTTTTCGGAAAGCGGACCTATATGCGCCCGGACCGCAAGGACCGGGCGTCCTTCACCCCCAAACCACAGGAACCCCCGGTTCGGGGACCTAGGAGCTAGAGAATGGCCAAGGAAAAGTTCGAACGCACGAAGCCGCACTGCAACATCGGCACGATTGGTCACGTTGACCACGGCAAGACGACGCTGACGGCGGCGATCACGATGACGCTGGCGAAGGCCGGCGGCGCGAAGGCGATGAACTACGCCGACATCGACGCCGCGCCGGAAGAGAAGGCGCGCGGCATCACGATCAACACGGCGCACGTGGAATACGAGACGGCCAACCGTCACTATGCGCACGTCGACTGCCCCGGCCACGCCGACTATGTGAAGAACATGATCACGGGCGCCGCGCAGATGGACGGCGCGATCCTGGTGGTTTCGGCCGCTGACGGCCCGATGCCGCAAACGCGCGAGCACATCCTCTTGGCCCGTCAGGTCGGCGTGCCGGCGCTGGTGGTCTTCATGAACAAGGTCGACCTGGTCGACGACGAAGAACTGCTGGAACTGGTCGAGATGGAAGTGCGCGAGCTGCTCTCGTCGTACCAGTTCCCGGGCGACGACATTCCGATCACCAAGGGCTCGGCCAAGGCCGCGACCGACGGCGTGAACCCGGAAATCGGCGAACAGCGCGTTCTGGCCCTGATGGAAACCGTCGACGCCTACATCCCGCAGCCGGAACGTCCGGTGGACCTGCCGTTCCTGATGCCGGTCGAAGACGTGTTCTCGATCTCGGGCCGCGGCACCGTGGTCACGGGCCGCGTCGAGAAGGGGATCATCAAGGTCGGTGAGGAAGTCGAGATCGTCGGCATCCGTCCGGTCCAGAAGACGACCTGCACGGGCGTGGAAATGTTCCGCAAGCTGCTGGATCAGGGTCAGGCTGGCGACAACGTCGGCGTTCTGCTGCGCGGCACCAAGCGTGAAGACGTCGAGCGCGGTCAAGTTCTGTGCAAGCCGGGTTCGATCACCCCGCACACCAAGTTCCAGGCCGAAGCCTACATCCTGACGAAGGAAGAAGGCGGCCGTCACACGCCGTTCTTCACCAACTATCGTCCGCAGTTCTACTTCCGCACGACGGACGTGACGGGCATCGTCCACCTGAAGGAAGGCGTGGAGATGATCATGCCGGGCGACAACGCCGAGCTGAGCGTCGAGCTGATCACGCCGATCGCGATGGACCAGGGCCTGCGCTTCGCCATCCGTGAAGGCGGCCGCACCGTCGGCGCCGGCGTCGTGGCCAAGATCATCGAGTAAGATACCCGACGGTCCGGCCTCAAGTCGCGCACCTCCGCGAGGCGCGCCTTAGGCCAACCAGAACAGTAGCGTAACAGAGCGGCCCCCGGAGACATCCGGGGGCCGCTTCTGCTTGGGGACGTGGGTTCGCCGACCGAGGTCCGGACGTCGCACGAGCCGTGCGTCGCCCGGCGGAAACCGACCGCGGGTTCAGGTATTGTCCTCGTTCCGCCTCCAAGGGTCCCTATGCGTCCGTTTCTGCTTCTCGCCCTTCTTGTCTTGCTCGGCGCCTGCGCCACCCATCCCGGCAAGGTCGATCAGGTGCGGTTCGCCGCCGATGCGCGGCCGGTGACGGCGACGACGGAGGCGGGGGCGTTGCGGGGCGTCGAGGGGAATGGCGTGCGGGCCTTCCTGGGCGTGCCCTACGCCGCGCCGCCGGTCGGAGACCGACGTTGGCGCGCGCCGGGCGCGGTCGAGGCCTGGACAGGAACGCGAGACGCCACGCGGATCGGGGCGGACTGCACCCAGGCGCTGGGGCGGCGCGCCATCCTGGGCGGGGGCGGCGGGATCGTGGTCGGGTCCGAGGACTGTCTGTTCCTGAACATCTATGCGCCGGCGGGCGAGGCCACGGACCTGCCGGTCATGGTCTATGCGCCGGGCGGGGCCTTCACCATCGGGGCGGGCGCCAACTACGACCCGTCCAGGCTGGCGCGCGAGCAGAAGCGGGTGGTCGTGACGCTGAACTATCGGTTGGGCGCGTTGGGCTGGCTGGCCCATCCAGGATTTCAGGCCGAGGGCGAGGGGTTCGGCGGCAATTTCGGCCTGATGGACCAGCAGGAGGCCCTGCGCTGGGTCCATCGCAATATCGCGGCCTTCGGCGGCGATCCATCGAACGTGACCCTGTTCGCCGAAAGCGCGGGAGCCTGGACCGCCTGTTATCTGATGACCTCGCCGGGATCGGAGGGCCTGTTCCAGCGGGTCATCCTGCAGAGCGGCGGCTGTCTGGAGCCGTCGTCCCTGGTCAGCGCCGAGGCGGCTGCGGCTTCGGGGCCTCTGTTCGCCGAACGGTTGGGCTGCACGGGCGAGGATCAGGTGAAATGTCTGAAGGCCCTGCCGGCCTGGCGGCTGTCGCGGGCGGCCTCGGTGCGGGCGGGGATAAACGGACCCGGCTCCTGGGGACCAGTGCATACGGATGCGACCGTGCCGGAAAACCCCGCAGTCGCCTTCGCCCATGGGCGCTTCGTGCGCGTGCCGGTCCTCGTCGGCTCGAACCTGGACGAGGGGCGGCTGTTCGCCAACGAGGTCAAGACAATGGACCGTTACGACAAGGAGACGGTCTGGATGTATGGCGACGAGGGGGCGCGGGTGCTGGCGCGCTACCCCGTCGGGCCGGAGGGGCCGGCCTACGCTATCGCGACCCAGTTCACGGACCAGAGGTTCGCCTGTCCGTCTCAGGCCCTACGGCGTCAGTTGTCGCGGTTCGTGCCGGTGCACGGCTATGAATTCGCGGACCGGAACGCGCCCTTCGTTCTGCCGCGCTGGATCGTCGGGCTGGACCTGGGCGCCTATCACGCCAGCGAACTGGCCTATGTGTTCGGGACCAGCTGGATCTTCGCCGACGTGAAACGGTTCACGCCCGAGCAGAAGGCCCTGTCGGGACGGATGCAGGCGCTGTGGGCGGGCTTCGGCCAGACGGACTTTGGTCCCGACTGGCCGGCTGTGGAAGGCGCCGGGCCGGTGCGCGTCTTCGCTCCCGAAGGCGACCGGTTGGACGAGGACTTCTTCGCCCGCCATCAGTGCGACTTCTGGGACGGCACCCCGTTCGGCGCCGTCCACTGAGGCCTTATAGAAACCGCACTGTCACGCCGGGTTTGACCTTGTCGGCCAGGGTCCAGGCGTCCCAGTTGGTCAGGCGCACGCAGCCGTGCGAGGCGGTCTTGCCGACCAGATGCGGATCGGGCGTGCCGTGGATGCCGTAGCTGGGCTTGTTCAGGTCGATCCAGACGACGCCCACCGGGTTGTTCGGACCTGGCTTGACCAGAACCTTCTTCTTTCCGTCGCCGTAGCTGAGCTTTGAGGGGTCGTAGAGATAGTCGGGATTGCGGGCGACGCCGTTGACCCTGACCGTGCCGCTGGGCGTCGGATTGTCGCCGCTGCCGATGGTGGCGGGGAAATAGGCCAACTGTCGACCGTCGGCGGCGAAGGCGCGCACCGAACCCTCGCGCTTGTCCACGTCGATGTGGTCGACGTCGGCGGCCAGGGGCGTCGTGTTAACGGCGGGGACCAGCAGGGCCTGGCCCGCGCGGTTGAAGTCGGCGGCAGGGTTTATGGCCCGCAGCAGACCCTCGGTGACATGGAACCGTTCGGCCAAGGCCTCGACGATATTGGCGTAACCCATGTGCGGCGCCTGACCCTGAGCCTCCAGCTCGGTCGGGACCACGCCCAGATAGGGGCCGTCAAGGTCAGCCTGGGTGATGCGATAGAGGGTGGTGACGGGTCCAGGCCCTTGTCGGCGCAGGCGGTCCTGCACGCCGTCATCCAATCGGCCGGTCGTCGGCAGATCGTTGGCCTTCTGGAAGGCGGCGACGGCCTGTCTCATGTTCGAGCCCTCAAGGCCGTCGATGGCGCCGGGCGAAAAGCGCGCGCGCTCCAGCAGGACCTGGGCGCGGATCAGGGCAGGCTGGGGCTGGGCGGATTGCCCAGCGGTCGCCGGGACATCGGCTGGCGGCGGCGTATAGGCCGCGTTCTCGATGGCGTCGCGCGACAGCGGGCCGGCGCGGCCGATGCCGGCGTCTGCAGACGAACGGTCGGGGTTGTTGTCGCGCGAACAGGCGGCGAGGGCGACGAGGGACAGGGCGGACGCAAACAGGACGCGACGATTCATCAGGAGCTTTCAGATGGCGAATAGGGGGCGGGTCGGGCGGGATCAGTTTTCCTCGCCGGTGGCGGGGTCGGTCGCGGTCTCGCCCGAGTTGCTGGAGCCCTTGGAGCCCTTCGGTTCTGTCGCCGGACGCGGGGGTTGGCCGTCGCTGTCGGGGCGCTGGTTTTCGTTCTCGACGGCGCGGTCGTCGGGGCGAGGATCGGTCATGAGGGCGTATCCGGCGAAGGTTGAGATTGGACAGGGAACGCGCGCGGGCGGCGGCGGCTCCCATCCCTGGTCGTCAACACCTGTTCACCATGCCGGTGAACCCTAACGAAACGGCGGATCGGGCAAGATGGAGGCTGGATTTGACTTGGCGACGCCAGGTCCGTTTAGGACGCCCATGCCCGACACCCTAAAGGTCGAGATCATCAGGACGGAGGCGCTGGACGCCGCCGGGATCGCCCTGTGGCGGGAGTGGACGGCGACGAACCCGACCCTCACCAGTCCCTATTTCCGCTGGGATTACGCCGAGATCGCCGGGCGCGTCTGCCCGGGGGCGGCGCTGGCGGTGTTCCGGCGCGACGGGCGGATCGTGGGGTTCTTCCCCTTCCAGCGGCGTGGGCGCGCGGTGCAGCCGCTGGGCGCTCCGATGAACGACTATCACGGCGTGATCGCCCCGGCGGAAGAGACGATCAGCCTGGAAGAGGTCGCGCGCCTGCTGAAGGCCAGTCGTTTGAGCGTGCCCGGCTGGATCGGCGCGGGCGAGGCCGGATGCGCCCGCCAGACCGTGCAGGTGGTCATGCCGGACAGCGGCTATGACGCCTGGTACGCCGAGCGCCGCGCGACCTATGGCAAGTATTTCAAGGACAAGGAGCGGGCGCGCCGCAGCCTGGAGGCCGAACTGGGTCCGATCCGGGTCGAGCGGGCCTTGCGCGATCCGGCCATGCTGGACCGGTTGATCGAACTGAAGGCGGCGCAGTATCGGCGTTCGGGCCTGCACGACATCTTCGCCTGTGGCTGGACACGCGATCTGTTGCAGGCGCTGATGGCCGATCCGCGTGCGGACTTCGGCGCCTCGATGGCGGCCATGCACGCGGGCGACAAGCTGGTGGCGGTCGAGTTCTCCCTGTACGCCGGACGGCACTACCATTTCTGGTTCCCGGTCTACGAGCCGGCGCTGGCGCGGTGTTCGCCGGGCATACTGCTGAGCATGGACACGATGCGGCTGGCGGCGGCGGAAGGCTTTCGCGTGTTCGACTTCGGTTTCGAGGGCGAGACCTACAAGAAGTATTTCATCAACGCGCGCCAGACGGTGCGCGAAGCCATCGTGGTGCGGCCGGGGGCGGTCCAGGCGCTGGGCGACCTGACGGCGTCGGCGCTGAGCCGGGTCGGTGGAAAGGGCGAGGCGCTGCGCACCTCTCTGCGCCGGCGCTGGTCCACCATCGAGGCGTGCGAGCCGACGGCGGTCGGGCAGGTGCGCGGTGCGGCGGTGGCGGCGCGCGCCCTGGCCCGCAAGGCGACCGCCGCCAAGAAGACGACCGCGCGCGTGGCGCACGCCTGAGAGGATCGATCATGACCGACCGCCGCACCCGCTATCCCGGCCCGATCGCCGAGGCCAGGGATCATCCGCATACGCTGGTGGAGCAGGGCTTCGCCGAGGACGCGGCCCTGGCGGCGGTTCTGGGCCGCTATCCGGCCGAACTGTTCGACATCAATCTGTACGACTTCGACGACGCGGGGCAGGTGTCCCTGCGGACCGGGGCGCGCGGGCGGCTGTCGGGCGCGGACCTGCTGGAGGCGATCAAGCAGGGACGGCTGTGGGTCAATCTGCGCGAGGTCGAACGCGGCTGGCCCGAACTGTGGGCGGCGGCGATGAAGGACTTCGCGGCCATCCAGGCGACCTATCCGGGCATGCGGGCGGTGCGGAACGCGGGGCAGTTGATCCTGTCGTCGCCCAAGGCGCGGGTGCCCTATCATTTCGATGCGGCCGGGGTGGTGCTGTTCCACCTGCGCGGGCGCAAGCGGCTGTTCATCTATCCGGGCGACGAGCGGCACCTGCCGGAGCGGAACATGGAGCAGGTGGTCGCGCGCCAGACGACCGAGGAACTGCCCTACACCCTGGCGTTCGAGAACGACGCCCAGGTCATGGACCTGGAGCCGGGGCGGGCGCTGACCTGGCCGCTGTATGCGCCGCATCGGGTGGAGAACCTGGACCGGTTCTGCGTCAGCCTGTCGATGGATTTCCAGACCTGGCCCTCGCGGTTCCGGAACGGGGCGCTGTTCACCAATGCGGTGATCCGCAGCCGGGGCGGCATGCCGCGCTTCACCGACGGCATGACGACGCCGGAATTGGCGGCGCGTTGGGCCGTGTCGCTGGCGCTGAAGAAGGCCGGGGCGATGAAGAGCCGGATCGCCCATTTCGAACGCGACTTCGAACCCCAGGTCGGGGCTGCGGACGGGGCGGGCGCGCTGACGGCGTCCTGAGGTCCTGGGCCGTGGGCCGGCACGCGCGTTAAATCGCGTTCATGACCTGAAGTTAAAATGACTTCGTCCGGCGGGCCGGGCACCTTTCCCTCAGACACGGGAAGGGAAACTCTCATGAAACTCGCATTGATCGCCGCCGCAGCGACCGCCGCCTTGACGGGCCTGGCCGTCGCTGCGCCCGCCTCGGCCGCCGAGGTCAAGATTCGCAACGCCGTGGCCCGCGTGGTCGTGATCGCCGAGGATCGCCAGGACGTCGCGGTGGAGGTCCAGCAGGGCCGGTCGCGCCTGCCGGCGATCCAGGTTCGCCGCAACGGTCGCGACGTCGAGATCGACGGCGGTCTGGGCCGCAACCGCCTGTGGGGCGGATCGGACGGCATCCGGAGCTGCAACAGCGGCCGCGCCGACGCCGCTCAGCCCGGGCAAGGCGCCACGGTCGAGGTCCGCGACCTGGGGCGAATCCGGCTGGAGGACGCGCCGATGATCATCCTGCGCACGCCGCGCGACGTGGACCTGAACGCCGGCGGCGCCGTGTTCGGCGCGATCGGCCGGGACGCGCGCTCGGTCGAACTGAGCAACGGCGGCTGCGGCAACTGGAACGTCGCCAACGTGGACGGCGACGTCGAACTGGCGGTGGGCGGCTCGGGCTCCATCCGGGCAGGGACCTCGCGCGCGCTGCAAGCCAGCGTCGGCGGATCGGGTTCGATCTCGGCCGGAGCAACTGGCAATCTGCGTGCGGCGGTGGGCGGCTCGGGCGCGGTCACGGTGGCCAGCTCGCGCGGCCGGGGCGACGTCTCCATCGGCGGGTCCGGCGACGTGACCATCCGCGACGGCCAGCTGGAAAGGCTGTCGGTCGCCATCGGAGGCTCGGGCAATGTTCGATATGGCGGGACCACGCGCGACCTCAGCGCCAGCATCGCCGGCTCCGGCGACGTCCGGGTGGGAGCCGCCACCGGGTCGGTGTCGCGCTCAATCGTCGGATCGGGAACCGTCATAATCGGGCGATAAGACCCGAACGCTCGCCGCGCGAGGAAGGCCCCCGGTCGTGGAACCCCGGGGGCCTTTTCGCATGGGCGGACGTCCTGGAGTGCGAGCACGAAAAAGCCCCGGCGGATCGCTCCGCCGGGGCCTTCTTGTCTTCCGGTGCGAACCGGCTTCGGGATTAGAAGCCGCGGATGCCGGGCAGACCAGCCAGGGTGCGGCCCAGGTTGGCGCCGGCGCGATCCAGCGTCTGCAGCGCGCCGCCGAAGTTGTAGCGCGCGCCGATGGTGAAGTTGTCGGAGTCCAGATCGACATCGTTGAACGAGACGCGCTGATAACCGCCGAACAGGCTGATCGGGCTGTTGTCCAGCTGGTACTCGGCGCCGACGCCATAGGCCCAGGCGTCGACCTTGCCGAAGGTGTCGACGTCGACGTTGTTGTACGACACGCCGGCGTTCAGGCGCAGCGACGGGTTGACGTAATAGGCGGCGTCGCCGCCGATGGTCCAGGCGGCCGAACCGTCCAGGTCGGTGTAGGCCACGACGCCGGTCAGGGTGGCGGAGGCCAGGTACTTCTGCATTTCACCGCCGACCGAGAAATAGTTCTCGCCGCCGATATCCGACACGCCGACGAAACCGCCCGCGCGCAGGTCGGAACCGAAGGTCTTGGTCAGGTGGGCTGCGGCGGCGCCGACCGTGTCATCGCCCAGGTCGCTGTCCGCATAGGCGACCGAGCCGTTCAGGGTCACGGTCCATTCCGGAGCGACCTTCATGGCGGTCACGCCGTCCAGGGTCGCGCCGTCGGTCTTGAAGCCGTCGGTGTCGGTGTGGGTGTAGCCCAGGCCGACCGAACCGACCGACTCTTGAGCGAAGGCCGGAGCGGCGATCAGGGTGGCGGCGGCAGCCGTGGCGAGGAGGATCGTCTTCATTTTGTTTTTTCCTTAGCAGTCTGTTCCTCGGATGGGGGTCCGGGGAGGCGGCCTGCTAACCCATTGCCGCGAACCTGAGCATTAAACCGCCGTTACATAAGTGTCTTGCAACCGCCGTGTGGCGCATCGGCCACGCCTCGTGGCAGGAATGTGTCTCTAGTGAGGGCGGCCCAAGGCAAGGGATTAAGACCGGCTCAGATTTGGGCGCCGGTGACAGACGCGGCGGTCGGAAAGGGGAAAGTCCCGCCGGCCGGTTTCGGCGCTTGACGAAAGCGGAATCGGCAGGCATAAGCCGCCACTCTTGTTGGACCGGCTGTGCACTTCGGTGCAGACGCGGTTCGCAAGAACGACCTAAGTCACTGTTCTTTGCAGCTTCTTGGGACTTCAACGGCCTTCGCGGGCGACTGCGTGGGCCGATCGTTTTTGCGGATTTGCGTTTCCTGAGGGCCTCGTGCCCGAAGGCCTTCGGTCTTTGAAATGGTTCACAGGGACGCGGTCCTCCGACCGCATTGGAAGTAAGCACCGATATGGATCAAAGCATCCGCATCAGGCTCAAGGCCTTTGATCACCGCGTCCTCGATTTTTCGACGCGCGAGATCGTCAACACCGCCAAGCGCACCGGCGCCACCGTCCGTGGTCCGATTCCGCTGCCGACCCTGATCGAAAAGTTCACCGTGAACCGCTCGCCGCACGTCGATAAGAAGTCGCGTGAGCAGTTTGAAATCCGCACGCACAAACGCGTGCTCGACATCGTCGACCCCACCCCGCAGACCGTGGACGCGCTCATGAAGCTCGACCTGTCCGCCGGCGTGGACGTCGAGATCAAGATTTAAAGTAGAAAGAGGCGGGATCCGATGCGCACGGGCGTGATCGCCAAGAAGCTGGGCATGACCCGCGTGTTCGCCGAAGACGGCGCGCACGTTCCGGTCACTGTGCTGCAGCTCGACGGCTGCCAGGTCGTCGGCCAACGTACCCAGGAGCGTGACGGATACGTCGCTCTCCAGCTGGGCGCTGGCGCGAAGAAGGCTAAGAACACCAACAAGGCTCAACGCGAGACCTTCGCCAAGGCGGAAGTCGAGCCCAAGGCCTATGTCACCGAGTTCCGCGTCGATGCGGACGGTCTGCTGGACGTGGGCGCCGAACTGTCGGCCGAACACTTCGTCGTGGGCCAGAAGGTGGACATCCAGGGCGAGACCATCGGTAAGGGTTTCGCCGGCGCCATGAAGCGCTGGAACTTCGGCGGTCTGCGCGCCACGCACGGCGTGTCGATCTCGCACCGTTCGCACGGTTCGACGGGTAACCGTCAGGACCCGGGCCGCACCTTCCCCGGCAAGAAGATGGCCGGTCACTACGGCGCGGAAACCGTCACCACCCAGAACCTGACCGTCGTCCGCGTGGACGCCGAGCGCGGCCTGATCCTGATCAAGGGCGCTGTCCCGGGTCACGACGGCGGCTACGTCAAGGTTCGCGACGCCATCAAGAAGGCCCGTCCGGCCGACGCCCCGTTCCCGGGCGCCGTCAAGTCGGCCAAGGCTGCTGCTCAACCCGCCTCGACCCCGGCTGAAGAAGCCCCGGCCGAAGCGACCGAAGGCGGTGAAGCGTAATGAAACTCTCTGTCATCAAACTCGACGGCAAGGCCGCTGGCGACCTGGACCTGTCGGACGCCGTTTTCGGCATCGCTGACATCCGCGGCGACATCCTGGCCCGCACCGTGAACTGGCAACTGGCCAAGCGCCGCGCCGGCACGCACAAGGTTCAAACCCGCAACGAGAATTCTCGTACGGGCAAGAAGATGTACAAGCAAAAGGGCACCGGCGGCGCTCGTCACGGTTCGCGCCGTGCGCCGCAGTTCGTCGGCGGTTCGCGCGCCTTTGGTCCGGTTGTCCGTGACCACGGCTTCTCGCTGCCGAAGAAGATCCGCGCCCTGGCCCTGCGTCACGCCCTGTCGTCCAAGGCCAAGTCCGGCGATCTGATCCTGGTCGATACCGTCTCGGTCAAGGAAGCCAAGACGGCCGCCCTGCGCGAGACGTTCGGCAAGCTGGGCTGGACCAAGGCGCTCATCATCGCGGGTCCGGAAGTCGACACGAACTTCGGTCTGGCCGCACGCAACATCCCGCACATCGACGTGCTGCCGAACGCCGGCCTGAACGTCTATGACATCCTGCGCGCGGACAAGCTGGTGCTGACCAAGGCCGCCGTCGAGGCGATCGAAGCCCGCTTCAGCGATAAGGAAGCCGCGTAATGGCCGCTCAACCTACCGCCAAGCACTACGACACCATCCTGGCCCCGGTGATCACCGAAAAGGCCACGATCCTGTCGGAGCAGAACAAGGTCGTCTTCCGCGTTGCGGACACGGCCTCCAAGGACGAGATCGCCGCGGCGGTCGAAAGCCTGTTCAAAGTCAACGTCGTCAAGGTCAACACCCTGGTTCAAAAGGGCAAGACCAAGCGCTTCCGGGGTATCCTGGGTCGTCGCGTCGACATCAAAAAAGCTATCGTGACGCTGGCCGAAGGCCAGTCGATCGACGTGACCACGGGGCTCTGATCAGATGGCCTTGAAAACCTACAATCCGACTTCGCCGGGCCGTCGCGCCCTCGTGCTGGTCGACCGTTCGGAACTCCACAAGGGCCGTCCGGAAAAGTCGCTGACCGAAGGCCTGACCAAGTCGGGCGGACGCGGGCAGGGCGGTCGCATCGCGGTCCGCTTCCGCGGCGGCGGCGCCAAGACCCTGTACCGCAAGATCGACTTCAAGCGTCGCAAGTGGGACGTGGTCGGCACGGTCGAGCGTCTGGAATACGACCCGAACCGCACGGCCTTCATCGCCCTGGTGACTTACGCCGACGGCGAGAAGACCTACATCATCGCGCCGCAACGCCTGAAGGCGGGCGACACGATCGTCGCGGGTGAAAAGACCGACGTGAAGCCGGGCAACGCCATGCCGCTTCGTTCGATGCCGGTGGGTACGATCATCCACAACATCGAGATGAAGCCGGGCAAGGGCGCCCAGCTGGCCCGTTCGGCCGGCGCCTACGCCCAGCTGGTCGGTCGCGATCAGGGCTACGCCCAGATCCGTCTCGGTTCGGGCGAACTGCGCATGGTCCTGGACGGCTGCATCGCCACGGTGGGCGCGGTTTCGAACCCCGACCACATGAACCAGAACCTGGGCAAGGCCGGTCGCAAGCGTCACATGGGCTGGCGTCCGCACGTTCGCGGCGTCGCCATGAACCCGATCGACCACCCGCATGGTGGTGGTGAAGGCCGGACCTCTGGTGGTCGCACCCCCGTCACGCCGTGGGGTAAGGACACCAAGGGCACCCGTACCCGTAAGAACAAGGCTACGGACAAGTACATCATCCGTACCCGCCACGTTAAGAAGGCTCGCTAAGAATGGCCCGCTCCTCCTGGAAAGGCCCGTTTGTCGACGGGTATCTGCTCAAGAAGGCCGACGCCGTTCAATCGTCGGGCCGCAAGGACGTGATCAAGACCTGGTCGCGCCGCTCCACCATCCTGCCGCAGTTCGTCGGTCTGACGTTCGGCGTCCATAACGGCCAGAAGCATGTGCCCGTGTCGGTCTCGGAAGAGATGGTCGGCATGAAGCTCGGCGAGTTCGCCCCGACCCGGAACTTCCCCGGTCACGCGGCGGACAAGAAGGCCAAGAGGAAGTAACCGATGGCCCAGACCAAGAACACGCGCCGCGTCGGTTCGACCGAAGCCCGCGCCAAGCTGGTGAACGTGCGGATCAGCCCGCAGAAGCTGAACCTGGTGGCCGCCTCGATCCGCGGCATGCCGGTTCAGAAGGCGCTGAACGAGCTGGAATTCAGCCGTAAGCGCATCGCCGGCGACGTCCGCAAGGTCCTGTATTCGGCGATCTCCAACGCCGAGAACAACCACAACCTCGACATCGACAACCTGGTCGTCGCCGAGGCCTTCGTGGGCAAGAACCTGGTGATGAAGCGTTTCGCGAGCCGCGCTCGTGGTCGCTCGTCGCGCATCCTGAAACCGTTCAGCGAGATCACCATCGTGGTCCGCGAAGCCGGCGAGGCCGCCTGATGGGACAGAAAATCAATCCGGTCGGTCTGCGCCTCGGCGTGAACCGCACGTGGGACAGCCGCTGGTTCGCCGGCGGCGCCGACTACGCCCGCCTGCTGCACCAGGACCTGAAGCTGCGCGAGTGGCTGAAGGAACGCCTGTCGGCCGCCGGCGTGTCGCGCATCATCATCGAGCGCCCGCACAAGAAGTGCCGCATCACCATCTACGCCGCCCGTCCGGGCGTCGTGATCGGCAAGAAGGGCGCGGACATCGAGAAGCTGCGCAAGGACATCCAGGCGCGCACCGAGGGTGAAGTTCACCTGAACATCATCGAGGTCCGCAAGCCGGAAACCGACGCTCAGCTGATCGCCGAGAACATCGCCCAGCAGCTGGAACGCCGTGTGGCCTTCCGTCGCGCCATGAAGCGCGCCATGCAGTCGGCCATGCGTCTGGGCGCCAAGGGCATCCGGATGAACGTCTCGGGTCGTCTGGGCGGCGCGGAAATCGCGCGTATGGAATGGTATCGCGAAGGTCGCGTGCCGCTTCACACGCTGCGCGCCGACATCGACTACGGCTTCTACGAAGCCAAGACGACTTACGGCATCATCGGCGTGAAGGTCTGGGTCTTTAAGGGTGAAGTGCTGGAGCACGACCCGATGGCCCAGGACAAGCGTTGGGCCCAGGAAGCGTCGGGTCCGTCCTCGAACGAAGGCCGCGAACGCGGCGGCCCCCGTGGCGACCGCGGTCCGCGTCGCGACCGGGGACGTGAGAACTAAGTCATGTTGCAACCGAAGAAGACCAAGTACCGCAAGGCCTTCAAGGGCCGCATCCACGGCTCGGCCAAGGGCGGCTTCTCGCTGAACTTCGGGTCGTACGGCCTGAAGACGCTGGAGCCGGAACGCATCACCGCGCGTCAGATCGAAGCGGCCCGCCGCGCGATCACCCGCCAGATGAAGCGTCAGGGCCGCGTCTGGATCCGCGTCTTCCCCGACCTGCCTGTCACGGGCAAGCCGGCCGAAGTTCGGATGGGCAAGGGCAAGGGCGCCGTGGACCATTGGGCCGCGCGCTGCCACCCCGGCCGCATCCTGTTTGAAATCGACGGCGTTCCGGACGACATCGCCCGCGAAGCGCTCCGTCTCGGCGCCGCCAAGCTGCCGGTCCGCACCAAGGTGGTGACCCGCGTCGACGCCGGCGTCGCTCATGTCGAGGAAGCCGCGTAATGACCAAGATCGCCGATCTGCGGTCTCAGACGACCGACCAACTGGCCGACGAGCTGCTGAAGCTCAAGAAGGAACAGTTCAACCTGCGCTTCCAGGCGGCCACCGGCCAAATGGAAAAGACCCACCGTGTGGGTGAAGTGCGCAAAGACATCGCCCGCATCTCGACGCTTCTGCGCGAGAAGCGTGCGGCCTCGTAAGGAAACGAATATGCCCAAGCGAATTCTCGAAGGCGTGGTCGTGTCCGACAAGGGCGAAAAGACCGTCGTCGTGAAGGTGGAGCGTACCCTGCTGCACCCCGTTCTGAAGAAGACCGTGCGTCTTTCGAAGAAGTATCACGCGCACGACGAAGCCAACGCGCTCAAGGTCGGCGACATCGCTCGCATCGTCGAGTGCGCCCCGAAGTCCAAGCTGAAGCGCTGGGAAGTTCTCTCCCCGGCCTCGGCCTCGTAATCAGAAGGATCTGATCTTATGATCCAGATGCAAACTAACCTGGACGTGGCCGATAATTCGGGCGCTCGCCGGGTCATGTGCATCAAGGTGTTGGGCGGCTCCAAGCGCCGCTACGCCTCGATCGGCGACACCATCGTCGCCTCCGTGAAGGAAGCCATCCCGCGTGGCCGCGTGAAGAAGGGCGACGTCGTTCGCGCCATCGTCGTGCGCACCGCCAAGGACATCCAACGCAAGGATGGCTCGGTCATCCGTTTCGACAAGTCGGCCGCCGTCATCGTCAACAAGGCGAACGAGCCGGTCGGCACCCGCATCTTCGGCCCGGTTCCGCGCGAGCTGCGCGCCAAGAACCACATGAAGATCATCTCGCTGGCTCCGGAGGTCCTGTAACATGGCCGCCAAGATCAAGAAGGGCGACCGCGTCGTCGTCCTCACCGGCAAGGACAAGGGCCGCACGGGCAACGTGCTGAAGGTCCTGCCTTCCGAAAACCGCGTCCTCGTCGAAGGCGTCAACATGGTTCAGCGCCACACGCGCCCGAGCCAGGCTGACCCGCAAGGCGGCATCAAGAACAAGGAAGCCTCGCTTCACCTGTCGAACGTCGCGATCGCCGACGCCAACGGCAAGGCGAGCCGCGTCGGCTTCAAGATCGATGGGGACAAGAAGGTCCGCATCGCCAAGACGACGGGAGACGTCATCTGATGGCGACCGAGAAATACACCCCCCGCCTGAAGACGGACTATCAGAACCGCATCCGTGCGGAGATGAAGACCAAGTTCGGCTACACGAACGAAATGCAGGTGCCCAAGCTGGACAAGATCGTCCTGAACATGGGCGTCGGCGAAGCCGTCGCGGATTCCAAGAAGGTCAATGCGGCCCTCAAGGATCTGACGGCCATCGCCGGCCAGAAGGCCGTGCCGACCAAGGCCCGTAACTCCATCGCTGGCTTCAAGCTGCGCGAAGGCATGGTCATCGGCGGCAAGGTCACGCTGCGCGGCGACCAGATGTACGAGTTCCTGGACCGGTTCATCACGATCGCGCTGCCGCGCGTGAAGGATTTCCGTGGTCTGAAGGGTTCGTCCTTCGACGGTCGCGGCAACTACGCCACCGGTCTGAAGGAGCACATCGTGTTCCCGGAAATCAACTACGACCAGATCGACCAGATGTGGGGCATGGACATTGTCGTCTGCACCACGGCCAAGACCGATGAGGAAGCCAAGGCTCTCCTCACCGAGTTCAAGTTCCCGTTCGTGAAGAACTGAGCGGGAAGGGAAGAGAACAATGGCTAAGAAGAGCGCCGTAAACCGCAACGAAGCCGTCAAGGCCCTGGTTGCGAAGTATGCCGCGAAGCGGGCCGCCCTGAAGGCGACCGCCAACGATGAAAACCTGCCGCTGGAGGAGCGTTTCGATGCGCGCCTGAAGCTGGCCGAGCTGCCGCGCAACTCCGCGCCGACCCGCATTCGCAACCGCTGCGAAGTCACGGGCCGTCCGCGGGCGTTCTACCGCAAGCTCAAGATGAGCCGGATCGCGCTGCGCGAACTGGGCAACCTGGGGCAAATCCCCGGCCTGACCAAGTCGAGCTGGTAAGGGGAGCGAACAGACATGATGATCAACGATCCCCTGAGCGACATGATCGCTCGCATCAAGAACGCGGCGACCCGCAAGCGTTCCAAGGTGCTGACCCCGGCCTCCCGTCTGCGCCAGCGCGTCCTGGACGTGCTGCAGGACGAAGGCTACATCCGCGGCTACAGCCTGGTTCAGAACCCGGGTGAGTTTCCGCAGTTCGAGATCGAGCTGAAGTACTTCGACGGTCAGCCCGTCATCGCCGAGATCGCGCGCGTGTCCAAGCCGGGCCGCCGCGTCTACTCCGCGATCGGCGATCTGAAGCCCGTCAAGAACGGCCTCGGCATCTCGATCCTCTCGACTTCGAAGGGCGTCATGTCCGACGCTTCCGCGCGCGACGCCAACGTCGGCGGCGAAGTCCTCTGCAGGGTCTACTGATATGTCCCGTATTGGCAAGAAAACCATCGCCGTGCCGAAGGGCGTGACTGTCACGCTCGACGGCCAGAACGTCACGGTCAAGGGTCCGAAGGGCGAACGCGCCTGGACCGTCGCCGAAGAGATCGAAGTCAAGCAGGAAGGCGACGAACTGTCGCTGGACCTGCGTCAGGACACGCCGCGCGCCCGCGCGATGTGGGGCCTGTCGCGGACCCTGGTCGACAACATGGTCGTCGGCGTCACCTCGGGCTTCGAGAAGTCGCTGGAACTGGTCGGCGTGGGCTACCGCGCCGCGATGAAGGGCGACGCCCTGTCGCTGCAGCTGGGCTTCTCGCACGAAGTCGACATCAATCCGCCGGCCGGCGTCAGCTTCGCTGTTCCCAAGCAGACCGAGATCAAGATCTCGGGCGCGGACAAGCAAGCCGTCGGTCAGATCGCCGCCGTCATTCGCAAGCTGCGTCCGCCTGAGCCCTACAAGGGCAAGGGCGTCCGTTACGCCGGCGAGACCGTGCGTCGTAAGGAAGGCAAGAAGAAGTAAGTCATGGCTCTTTCTCTTCGACAACAAGCCAAGCGCCGCGCCGAGCGCACCCGTCGCCGCCTGAAGGCCGTCGCCAACGGCCGTCTGCGTCTGTCGGTCTATCGTTCGGACAAGAACATCTCGGCGCAGATCATCGACGACGCCCAGGGCGTGACCGTCGCTTCCGCCTCGTCGCTGGAAGGCGGCCGGGGCAAGAAGGGCTCGGACACCGCCGCCGCCGCCGCGATCGGCAAGCTGATCGCCGAACGCGCCATCGAGAAGGGCGTCAAGGACGTCGTCTTCGACCGGGGCGAGTACATCTATCACGGACGGGTGAAGGCGCTGGCGGAAGCCGCGCGTGAAGCCGGCCTGAACTTCTAAGGGACGCGACAGATGGCGCAACAACCCCAACGCGGCGGCGGCGGCAACGATCGCAACCGTCGTGACAACCGCAACGCTCCTGCTGTCGATGGCCCGGATTCGGACATCGTCGAGAAGCTGGTCCACATCAACCGCGTCGCCGCCACCGTGAAGGGCGGCCGTCGCTTCAGCTTCGCGGCCCTGATGGTCGTCGGCGACGGCAAGGGTCGCGTCGGCTTCGGTCACGGCAAGGCGCGCGAAGTGCCGGAAGCCATCCGCAAGGCGACCGAAGAAGCCAAGAAGACGATGATCAAGGTTCCGCTGCGCGAGAACCGCACCCTGCACCACGACGGCAACGGCCGTTGGGGCGCCGGCAAGATCATGATGCGCGCGGCCCCTCCCGGCACCGGCGTCATCGCCGGCGGTCCGATGCGTGCGGTCCTCGAAACCCTGGGCGTCCAGGACGTCGTGGGCAAGTCGACCGGTTCGTCGAACCCGTACAACATGATCCGCGCCACCTTCGAAGCTCTGAAGGTCCAGTCGTCGCCCCGTCAGGTGGCCTCGAAGCGCGGCAAGAAGGTCGCCGATCTGATGGGCCGTCGCAACGACGGCGCCTCGGCGCCCGAAGCCGTGGAGTCCTAAGTCATGGCCGAGAAGAAGACCGTCACCGTCAAGCAGATCGGTTCGCCGATCCGCCGCAAGAACGACCAGCGCGCCACTCTGATGGGCCTGGGCCTGAACCGCATGGGTCGTGAATCGACCCTGGAGGACACCCCTTCGGTTCGGGGCATGATCGCCAAGGTCCACCATCTGGTGGAAGTGGTCGAAAAGTAAGCCTTTCGCCCTCCCTCGGAACACCGGGGGAGGGCGTTTCGCATCTTGCTTATGCTTCGGGGGTCGCCTATGAGCGGCCCTTCATTTTTTCCAAGCCGAGTCCGGTCGCCTCGTCCCCGAGGTCATGTCCGGGCGCTAGAACCCGAAAGGATCAGGCACATGAAACTGAACGAAATCCGCGACAACGAAGGCGCGCACAAGAAGCGCATGCGTGTCGGCCGTGGCCCCGGTTCGGGCAAGGGCAAGACCTCGGGCCGCGGCGTCAAGGGTCAGAAGTCGCGGACGGGCGTCAGCCTGCTGGGCTTCGAAGGCGGTCAGATGCCGCTGTACATGCGCATGCCCAAGCGCGGCTTCAACAACCCGAACGCCCTGAAGCTGGCCGAAGTGAACCTGTGGCGTCTGCAGGACGCCATCGACGCCGGCAAGCTGGACGCCAAGTCGGAAATCAAGGGCGACGCCCTGGTCGCCGCCGGCGTGATCCGTCGCGTCAAGGACGGCGTCCGCCTGCTGGGTACCGGCGAGATCAAGGCCAAGCTGAACCTGGTCGTCTGGTCCGCCACGGCCGGCGCCAAGAAGGCCATCGAAGCGGCCGGCGGTTCGGTCGTCGAGCAACGCATCGAAGCCGAAGCCAAGGCCGCTGCGCGCATCGAGAAGCGCAACGCCGCCAAGGGCAAGGCTCCGGCCGCCAAGGCGCCCAAGGGCGACGCCAACAAGGTCTCGGCCCGCGCCAAGCGCGCCGCCGCCAAGGCCTGATCACACCGTCGTCGCGGCGTCAGGCCGTGACCTGATTACACCGACGACGACGAAAGAACGGAAGCGGCCCTCGCATGGGGGCCGCTTTCCGCCTATCTGACGACTCTCTTAGTCGTGGGGACGCATAGATGGCTTCGGCCGCAGAACAACTCGCCGCCAATATGAACATGGGCTCGTTCGCGAAAGCGACCGAGCTGCACAAGCGCCTGCTGTTCACGCTGGGCGCCCTGCTGGTTTATCGCATCGGCACCTATGTGCCGATCCCGGGCATCAATTCGCAGGCCTTCCTGCAGTTCTTCCAGGACCCTTCGGGTCAGCGCGGCATCCTGGACATGTTCAACATGTTCTCGGGCGGCGCCGTCGAACGGATGGCCATCTTCGCGCTGAACGTGATGCCGTACATTTCGGCGTCGATCATCGTGCAGCTGATGGGCACGGTGTATCCGCCCTGGGAGAAGCTGAAGAAGGAAGGCGGCGAAAGCGGTCGCAAGCAGCTGAACCAGTACACCCGCTATCTGACGGTGTTCCTGGCGCTGGCTCAATCCTTCGGCATCGCGGCGGGCCTGAACGCGCAGGCGGGGCTGGTGGACAATCCCGGCGTCTTCTTCATCGTCTCGACGGTCGTGACCCTGACCGGCGGCACCATGTTCCTGATGTGGTTGGGCGAGCAGGTGACGGCGCGCGGCGTCGGCAACGGCATCTCGCTGATCATCTTCGCCGGTATCGTGGCGGTCCTGCCGTCCACCATCGTGCGCTTGCTGGGCCTGGCTCAGCAGGGTCAGATGTCGCCCTTCGCCCTGTTGTTCATCGCCATCATGGCCGTGGCCGTGGTCGTCTTCATCGTCTTCATGGAGCGCGCCCAGCGCCGCCTGCTGATCCAGTATCCGAAGCGCCAGGAAGGCAACCGCATGGCGGGCGGGGAGCGTTCGTTCCTGCCGTTGAAGGTCAACACCGCCGGCGTCATTCCGCCGATCTTCGCCTCGTCGCTCTTGATGCTGCCGACGACCGTGGCGACCATGACGGCCGGGGCGGATCTGCCCAGCTGGCTGAGCTGGCTGCCGCTGGTGACGGCGCAGCTGACGCACGGCCAGCCGCTGTTCATGGCGCTGTACGCCGCCCTGATCATCTTCTTCTGCTTCTTCTACACCTCGATCACCTTCAACCCGGAGGAGACGGCCGAAAACCTGCGCAAGTACGGCGGCTTCTTGCCGGGCATCCGTCCGGGCAAGCGCACGGCGGAGTATCTGGACTATGTCCTGACCCGGCTAACCGTAATCGGCGCGGCCTATATCACCGCCGTCTGCCTGCTGCCCGAGTTCATCGTCAGCCAGTTCGGCAACAGCCTGTATTTTGGCGGCACGTCGATCTTGATCGTGGTGTCGGTCACGATGGACACTGTGGCCCAGATTCAGTCGCAACTGCTGGCGCACCAGTACGAGGGGCTGATCAAGAAGGCCAAGCTGCGTGGTCGTGGCGGTCGTGGCGCGCCCACGCCGGTGCGTCGCTGATCGCGGCGGGTTGAAGACGTCTAGGGGGAGCTGAAGCGTGAACTTGATCCTGTTCGGACCGCCGGCGGCGGGCAAGGGCACCCAGGCCAAGCGGCTGGTGGAAGAGAGGGGCATGGTCCAGCTCTCCACCGGCGACATGCTGCGGGCGGCCATCGCCTCGGGCTCGGAGTTGGGGCTCAAGGTCAAGGACGTGCTGGCGCGCGGCGATCTGGTCACGGACGAGATCGTCATCGCCCTGATCGAGGATCGCCTGCCCGAGGCCGAGGCCGCCGGCGGCGCCATCTTCGACGGCTTTCCCCGCACCGTCGCCCAGGCTGAGGCTCTGGACGCCATGCTGGCCCAGCGCGGCGCCCAGATCGACGCCGTGGTGCGGCTGAAGGTCGACGACGCCGCCTTGACCGATCGGATCGCCAAACGGTTCGCCGAACAAGGTCGCCCAGACGACAATCCGGACTCCTTCAAGGTTCGCCTGGACGCCTACAATCGCAACACCGCGCCGCTGCTGCCCTATTACGAAGGGCAGGGGAAACTGACCGAGGTGGACGGCATGGGCGCGATCGAATCCGTGGCCAGGGCCATCGACGAAGCGCTGGCGTGACCAAAGCCGGCGTCGGGCGTTGAAAGCTCCGATGTCCGATACTGCGCCTGCCGAAACCTCACGCTATCTACGCCGCTGGCGCCCGCCTGCGATCTTCCTTGGCGTTGCCGCTCTGGAGATCGGCCTGTTCCTGCTGTTGGGCCAGGTGAAGGGGCGCGCCCCCGAGGTCGCCGTGGTCGAAGACCGGCCCTTCGAAGTCGTGCTGTACGATCCGCCCCCGCCGATTCCGCGGCCGCCGGCCCCGGTCAGCGGCGGCGGAGCGCCGGCCGCGCCCTCCAAGGTCAACATCCCCCCGCCGCCCAAGGTTCAGCAGCCGCGCGAACTGCCTGCCCCGCCCAAGCCCGCGCCGACGCCCGCGCCCGTGGTCGGCGTCGCGCCTGCCCCGTCGCCCCAGCCCGGCTTCGGTCAGGGCGGGCAGGGAACGGGCCAGGGCGAGGGCGTCGGCGCGGGCGACGGCCCCGGCAGCGGCTCCAGCGGGCCGCGCCTGATCACCGGCCCGACGATGGGGCAGGTTCGCGCCAACCATCCGCCGGCCGCTCGCAGCCGTTATGGCCGGGTCGAACTGTCGTGCCGGATCCGGCTGGACACCCGTCTGGACGGCTGTCGCGTCGTGCGCGAGACGCCGCCGGGGCTGGGCTTCGGCGAGGCGGGTCTGGCGGTGTCTGGCCTGTTCCGCTTTCAGCCGCCCATAGAGAATGGTCGGCCGGTGGAGGGACAGCAGGTCACGGTCGGGGTCGATTTCGGTCGGCCGCCGCGCTGAGCGCCTCAGACGTTGACGCCCGGTGAATCATCTGTATAAGGGCGCCTTCCCGCGAAGGGCGCCACGCTCCTGGTCTGTTGACCGGAGCGTTTGTTGCGTCTGACTAACGCGTATCTGGAGAATTTCGTGGCCCGTATTGCTGGCGTCAACATCCCGACCAACAAGCGCGTGGAGATCGCGCTTCAGTACATCCATGGCATCGGCCCCGCCGCCGCCAAGGACATCACCGAAAAGGTCGGCATCGAAGCCGCCCGTCGCGTGAACCAGCTGACGGACGCCGAAGTCCTGTCGATCCGCGAGACGATCGACCGCGACTATACGGTGGAAGGCGACCTGCGCCGCGAAACCTCGATGAACATCAAGCGTCTGATGGACCTGGCCTGCTATCGCGGCCTGCGTCACCGCAAGGGCCTGCCGGTCCGCGGTCAGCGCACCCACACCAACGCTCGCACCCGCAAGGGTCCGGCCAAGCCGATCGCCGGCAAGAAGAAGTAAGAGAGAGCTGACCGATGGCCAAGGAACCGGGTCGCGTAAAGCGCCGCGAACGCAAGAACATCACGTCGGGCGTCGCCCACGTGAACGCCAGCTTCAACAACACCATGGTGACGATCACCGACGCGCAAGGAAACGCGATTTCCTGGTCGTCGGCCGGCCACATGGGCTTCAAGGGTTCGCGTAAGTCGACCCCTTACGCGGCCCAGATGGCGGCGGAAGACGCCGGCAAGAAGGCCCAGGAACACGGCGTGAAGACGCTGGAAGTCAATGTTTCGGGTCCGGGTTCCGGCCGTGAATCGGCTCTGCGCGCCCTGCAGGCCGTCGGTCTGACGATCACCACCATCCGCGACGTCACGCCGATGCCGCACAACGGTTGCCGTCCGCCCAAGCGTCGTCGCGTCTAATCGCGACCGCGTTCCAGGCACCCCCAATCTCCGTCGGTTCCACCATGGCCTCGTCGACAAGGCCGGAGCCGACGAAACCCGTTCGAGGGACAAAATGATCGAAAGAAACTGGCAAGAGCTGATCCGTCCCGAGAAGCCGCAGGTGGAAACCGGTTCGGACGCGCAACGTAAGGCGCGTCTGGTGGCCGAACCCCTGGAGCGCGGCTTCGGCGTGACGCTCGGCAACGCGCTGCGTCGCGTTCTGCTGTCCTCGCTGCAAGGCGCGGCGGTCACGGCCATCCAGATCGACGGCGTCGTGCACGAATTCTCGTCGCTGGAAGGCGTGCGGGAAGACGTGGTCGACATCGTCCTGAACATCAAGCAACTGGCGCTGCGCATGCACGCCGAAGGCCCCAAGCGCATGACCCTGCGCGCCACGGGCCCCGGCGCGGTGACGGCCGGCCAGATCGACGTGCCGGCGGACATCGAGGTTCTGAACCCCGATCACGTCATCTGCACCCTGGACGACGGCGCCTCGATCCGCATGGAGCTTACCGTCCAGAACGGCAAGGGTTATGTCGCCGCCGAACTGAACCGTCCGGAAGACGCCCCCATCGGCCTGATCGCCGTCGACGCCCTGTATTCGCCGGTCAAGCGCGTCGCCTATCGCGTCGAGCCGACCCGCCAGGGCCAGTCGCTGGATTACGACAAGCTGCTGCTGGAAGTCGAAACCAACGGTGCGGTCACGCCGGTTGACGCAGTGGCCTACGCCGCGCGCATCCTGCAGGACCAACTGCAGATCTTCATCACCTTCGAAGAGCCCAAGAAGGCTGTCGAGCAGTCGGACGGCAAGCCCGACCTGCCCTTCAACCCGGCGCTGCTGAAGAAGGTGGACGAGCTGGAGCTGTCGGTTCGTTCGGCCAACTGCCTGAAGAACGACAACATCGTCTACATCGGCGACCTGATCCAGAAGACCGAGGGCGAAATGCTTCGCACCCCGAACTTCGGCCGCAAGTCGCTGAACGAGATCAAGGAAGTTCTCGCGACGATGGGCCTCAGCCTCGGCATGGATGTGCCGAACTGGCCGCCTGAAAACATCGAAGATCTGGCCAAGAAGTTCGACGACCAGATCTAAGTTCAACCCTCCGCCCGTCTCCTCTCGGGGAGAATGTCGGGGCGGTTAGAAGATTACGGTCCTAGGTCTCCGATCAGGAGATACCGGGACCGGAGTAGGAGAGACCCAGATGCGCCACGGCGCCGCCCACCGTAAACTCGGTCGTACGACCAGCCACCGCACCGCCATGTTCGCCAACATGGCCGCCTCGCTGATCAAGCACGAGCAAATCACCACGACCCTGCCCAAGGCGAAGGAGCTGCGTCCCTTCGTTGAGAAGCTGGTCACCCTGGCCAAAAAGGGCGACCTGCACGCTCGTCGTCAGGCCATCAGCCAGGTCCGCGACGTGCCGCAGGTCGGCAAGTTGTTCGAAACGCTCGGCCCGCGCTACGCCGAACGTAACGGCGGCTATATCCGCATCATGAAGGCGGGCTTCCGCCACGGCGACAACGCCCCGATGGCCGTGATCGAGTTCGTCGATCGCGACGTCGAAGCCAAGGGCAAGGACTCCGGTCCGGTCCTGGCCTACGAAGGCGACGACGAGGCCTAAGCCTCTCGTTCCATTCGACACTGAACGCCGAAAGGGCGGCCGGAGCGATCCGGCCGCCCTTTTGCTTGGCCGCAGACAGGGTCAGCGCAGCAGGTTGGTCCTGGCCAGTTCGACCAGTTCGTCGCCGCGTCCGCTCATCACCGCGCGCATGGCGAACAGGCTGAAGCCCTTGGCCTGTTCGGCCTTGATCTTGGGCGGCATAGCCAGTTCCTGGCGGGCGGTGACGACATCGACCAGCGCCGGGCCGTCATGAGCCAGGGCCTGGCGCAGGGCGTCCTCCAGGGCGTCCGATCGCGTGACGCGCACGCCGAAGAAGCCGATGTCGCGCGCGACGGCCGCGAAGTCGGGGTTCTGCAGATCGACATTGGCGTCCAGATAGCCGGCGGCCTTCTGCTCCAGCTCCACAAAGCCCAGAGTGCCGTTGTTGAAGACGACGATCTTGATCGGCAGCTTCATCTGCACGGCGGTCAGCAGGTCGCCCATCAGCATGGTCAGGCCGCCGTCGCCGGACAGGGACACGACCTGCCGCTCGGGCATCGCCGCCTTGGCGCCCAGCGCCTGGGGCAGGGCGTTGGCCATCGAGCCATGGTTGAACGAGCCGATCAGCCTGCGACGCCCGTTCATCCTCAGATAGCGAGCGGCCCAGACGGCCGGCGTGCCGACATCGACGGTGAAGACGGCGTCGTCCGCCGCTACGGCGTCCAGCGTCCTGGCCACGAACTGGGGATGCAGGGGCTGATCGCCGTCGCGTGGCGTCGCCAGTTCGTCCAGGCCCTTGCGCGCCTCGGCATAGTGTTTGCGCGCCGCGTTCAGGAAGCTGTCGTTACGATCATGGTCCAGCCGGGGCGTCAGGGCCGCGATCGTTTCGCGCACGTCGCCGACCACGCCCAGGGTCAGGGGCGCGCGACGGCCCAGGGCGCCGGGGTCGCTGTCCACCTGAACGATCCGCGCCTTTGTCGGATAGAAGTTGCGATAGGGAAAGTCAGTGCCCAGCATCAGCAGGGTGTCGCACTCCATCATCGCATGATAGCCCGACGAGAAGCCGATCAGGCCGGTCATGCCGACGTCGTTGGGATTGTCCCATTCGATCCATTCCTTGCCGCGAAAGGCGTGGACGATCGGCGCCTTCAACGCCTGAGACAGGGCCACGACCTCGTCATGAGCCCCGGCGACGCCCGAGCCGCACAGCAGGGTCACGGCCTTTGAATCGTTGAGGATGTCGGCCAACTGCTCGACTGCGCCGTGGTCGGGCGACAGGCGCGGCTGGGCCAGGGGCGGCCAGTCGGCCGAGGCGCCGTCCGGCACGGCCTGCAACGACACGTCGCCGGGAATGACCAGGACGGCAACGCCATTCTTGCCGATGGCGGTGCGCATGGCCCGGTGCAGGATCTCGGGCATCTGGCGGGCGTCCTGAACCATTTCGCAGAAATGGCTGCACTCGCGGAACAGCTCGGTCGGATGGGTCTCCTGGAAGTAGCTGAGGCCGATCTCGCTGGACGGAATATGGGCGGCGATGGCCAGGACCGGCACATGGTTGCGCTGACAGTCGTACAGGCCGTTGATCAGGTGCAGATTGCCCGGCCCGCAGCTGCCGGCGCAGACGGCCAGATCGCCGGTCAAGGCCGCCTCGGCGCCCGCGGCGAAGGCGGCGACCTCTTCATGGCGGACATGCATCCAGTCGATCTCGCCCGAGCGCAGCAGGCTGTCGTTCAGACCGTTCAGACTGTCGCCCGTCACGCCCCAGATACGCTGGACGCCGGCGTTGTGCAGGGTGGCGACGATCAGATCGGCTACGGTGCGCGGCGCGGATTTGCGAGACAACAGGCTCATGCGGACATCCTTTTCGGTGAGGCGAGGCGGCGGGGCAGGGGGAGGCCGTCCCGATACCGCTACGCTTGAGCCTTAAACCCGATCAGGGGCGCCGAGGTTCCACAAGAGGGGCGTGGCGGTCGGTTCTTCCCTTGCCTGCCGACGCGGCCCACGTCCCATGCGCGGGCCGACGGTTTATGGAAAGCGGCTCAAGGCCTATTCCTTGGACAGGTCCTGGCGCTGGAACCAGACGATGGCGCCGGCCAGAGGAATTCCGGTCCATAGACCGAGACCCAGCAGACCCTTGGCGAGCGCCTGGGGCGGCAGGCTCCCGGCGGCCGGACCGCCGTGGATCACGGCCTTCAACAGGTCGGCGGCCATGCCGGGCGTCAGAAGCGGCATCAGCCACCCTTCCGGCGAGACGCCCATGGAAGCCAGAAGATTGGGCAGGAAGAACTGCCCGATTCCGACGACCATCGGCACGAACAGGGCCGCCAACAGCGACCGCGTCATCACCGCCGCCAGCAGGCCCAGCATGACGAACTGGACGATGCGGCCCCAGCTCAACAGGGTCAGCCAGGCCAGGTCGGCCAGTTGGCCGCCGGTCAGGCTGAAGGTCAGGGCGCGCTTGAACACCATCGCCTTGATCAGGTTGGAGGCGATGTCGCCGATCAGCACCGCGACCGTGGCGGCGATGGTCAAACCGACCACCACAACGACCTTGCCCAGCAACAGGTTGGGCCGACTATTGCGGGCCGTGGTCAGGCGCCATGTCTCCCAGCGATAATCGCCGGCGAAGATCGTCGCCGCGCCGATCAGCACGAACATCAGCACCGCCGGATTGGCGAACTCGGCCGCGCTGGAGACCAGGCCTTCGCCCAGGTTCAGCGGAGAGGCGTTCAGACCCAGACCGGGCGGCAGCTTGCCCGCCAGCTTGGCCTCGTTGGCCTTGGCGAAGATGAAGGTCGCCGTCGAGATCAGAAGGCCGACCACCGGCACGAACAGCAGGCTCCAGAACAAGGCCGTCCGGTTCTTGGACAGGCGATAGGATTCGGCGCGGATCGCATCAACCAGCATGGGCGGCCCCCTTGGCGGCGTCGGTCTGCACGCCGGTCCAGCCGGTCTCGGTCATGAAGACGTCCTCCAGGTCGGCCCCGATCCAGCGGGCCTCTTCGATCTCCACCCCGGCCTCGACCAGGGCGCGGATGACGGCCGGGGTTTCCGACCGGGCGATGGCGGCCACCAGGGCGTCGCCGTCCAGACTGGCGCGGTCGCCCAGGACGCCCAGGGCCTTGGCCAGGGGCGTGACCGACAGGCGAAGCCGTTCGCCGGACGCCGTCAGGTCCGAGACCCGGCCCTCGGTGATGACCCGGCCCTTGTTGAAGATGGCGACGCGGTCGCAGACGCGCTGGACTTCCTGAAGTTGGTGGCTGGCCAGGATGATGGTCACGCCGTCGTCGTCGGCCAGGCTGCGGATCAGGGCGCGCATCTCCTGGATGCCGGGCGGGTCCATGCCGCTGGTCGGCTCGTCCAGGATGACAAGGTCCGGCTTGGTCATCAGGGCGGCGGCGACGCCCAGGCGTTGCAGCATGCCGACCGAAAAGCCGCGCACCTTGCGGTTCGCCGCCTCGGTCAGGCCCACCCGGGCCAGCCAGCCGTCGATCTCCTGGGCGGGGACGCCACCGTGGGCGCGGGCCAGCCATTCCAGCACCTGGCGGGCGGTCATGAAGGGCGGAAAGCGCGGCGTCTCGATCATCGAGCCCATGCGCCGGGTGGCGGCCGGGTCGCCGATGCGTCCGCCCATGACGGTCGCCTCGCCGCTGGTCGGGCTGATCAGGCCCAGCAGGGTGCGGAACAGGGTGGACTTGCCCGCCCCGTTCGGACCGAGAATTCCATAGACCCCGCCGCGCGGGATCGACAGGGTCAGACCGTCCAGGGCCTTCACCGCCCCATAGGTCTTGGTCAGGTCGCGGATTTCAATGACGGTGTCCATGATGCAAGCTTGGCGCGAGAACGTCGTTCCCACAAGCCGTCGTGCGCCTGTCGCGCATTAAGTTTAGGCAATCGTTTCGTATCGCATTCGAGGTCGCCCATGTTCCGTTTCCCGCTCGCCGGTCTGATCGCCGCCAGCGCCATCGCCCTGTCGTCCTGCGCTGGAACCCCGCCTGTGCAGACGCCGCAAGCTGTGGTCGATTCGAGCGTTCAGGCGGCCTTGCCGGATCGGGTGATCCTGATCTCCATCGACGGCTTCCGGCCGGACTATCTGGGCAAGGGGCAGACGCCGGTGCTGGACGGACTGGTCGCCGGGGGCGCGTTCGGGCCGATGCGGCCGTCGTTCCCCAGCGTGACCTTCCCTAACCACTATACACTGGTGACGGGGCTGCATCCCGACCATCACGGGGTGGTGGCCAACCGGTTCACCGACGCGCAGCTCGGCGTCTTCACCATGGCCAGCAAGGAAAGCGGCTTCTGGGATCAGGGCGAGCCGATCTGGGTCACAGCCGAAAAGGCGGGGATGCGCACCGGGACCATGTTCTGGCCGGGATCGGAGGTCGAGATCCACGGCGTGCGCCCCAGCCAGTGGGCGCCCTTCGACCAGAGAATGCCGGGCGACGCGCGGGTGGACCGTGTGCTGTCATGGCTGGATCTGCCGACGGACCAGCGGCCCAAGCTGGAGACCCTGTATTTCGACATCGTCGACACCGCCGGCCACCACTATGGGCCGGATGCGCCGGAAACGCGCGCGGCCGTCGCCTCGGTGGATGCGTCGATCGGGCGTTTGATCGACGGGCTGAAGGCCAGGGGGCTGTACGACCGGACGATGCTGGTGGTGGTGTCCGATCACGGCATGGCGGCGACCTCGCCCGACCGGGTGATCTGGCTGGACGACATCATCGACCCGGCGGCGCTGAAGATCGGCTATGGCGGGGCGGTGCTGACGGCCGATCCGGCGCTCGGTCGCGAGGCGGAGGTGCAGCAGAAGCTGGTCGGCCGGCATCCGCACATGGAATGCTGGAACAAGGCCGACGTGCCCGCGCGCCTGGTCTATGGCTCCAACCCGCGTGTGGGCCGGATCGTCTGCCTGGTCGAGACCGGCTGGCTGACCGCCACGCACGACCGGCCCGTGACCCGGGCGGGCGGGGCGCACGGCTATGACAATCAGGCGCCCGAGATGGCGGCGATCTTTATTGCGCATGGGCCGGGCGTTGTGGCTGGACGTCGTCTGAGCGATCTGGACAGCGTGGATGTTCAGCCCTTCCTGGCGCGTATGCTGGGCTTGACGGCGCCGGCCGGCGACGGTCGGCCCGAAGACACCTTGGCCGTCACCCGGCCCTGATCGGCTTCGCATTGGCGCGTTAGCGATTTCAGCGCACAATGAACCTTGCACACGCGGGGAGGCGGCAATGCGCAAGGGGTTGTGGGTCGCGACGGTTTCTGTCGCCTGTCTGATCGCGCCAGTCGCGGTGGCCGATGCGACCGCGACGGCGGCGACCCTGACCCTGATCGCCAATCCTCAGGTCTGCGGCCGGGTGGGTGCGGTCGGCGATGTCCAGCCGACGGCCGATATGGTGATGGTCCCTGGCTTCGGCGACGAGGGGTTCGAGGTCGACACCGCCAACCCGGAGGCCCAGGCCTGGTTCGACTATGGGGTGCGGCTGCGCTGGGCGTTCGAGCACACGGAATCGGTGCGCGCCTTCCGCAAGGCGCGGATGCTGGACCCTGGCTGCGGCATGTGCGCCTGGGGCGAGGCCTGGGCCATCGGGCCGAACCTGAACGGCGGCGGGACCGATCCGGACTCGCTGGCGACCGGCCTGCGCGTGGCGCGCGAGGCGCGACGACTGGCGGGCGATGCGACGCCGATGCAGCGCCAGATGATCGATGCCTTGATCCAGCGCTATTCGGGCGGCGAGAAGAGCCGGGCGATCCGGTTCGCCCGCGCCATGGACCGGATCGCCAAACGCCATCCCGACGACGTCTCGGTGGCGACCATCACGGCCGACGCCTGGATGCTGAAGCCCGAGAACGATTGGTGGGACGACAAGGGCAAGGCGACGGACCCGGCCGTGACGCGGGCCATGGCCATCCTGGAGCACGCGCTGGAGGTCAAACCGAACGATCCCGGCGCCATTCACCTGTATATTCACCTGACCGAATGGTCGGACGATCCGCACCGCGCCCTGGCCTATGGCGAGCGGCTGGCCCTGCTGGCGCCGGGGGCCAGCCATCTGGTGCATATGCCGTCGCACACCTTCTATCGCGTCGGTCGCTACAAGGACGCCATGATGTCCAACGTCCAGGCCGTGGCGCTGGACAAGGCCTACGACCGGCTGGTCGGGCCGCCCGGCGGGATCAAGGGCATGCGGCTGCACGCCCACAACATTCATTTCGGCATGGGCGGCGCCTTGATGGCGGGCGGGGTCGAGCGTGGGTTGGAACTGGCCGACTGGTACATGCAGACCTATCCCGAACTGCTGGCCGCGCCCAAGCCGGACGAAGATCCCTATCAGACCTATCGCCAGATCATGGCGGCCGACGCCTACGCCCTGTACGGCCGGTTCGGCGATGCGCGGCAGGTGGCGGCCCTGGCCGAACCGGACGCCGGGCGCCCCCTCATGCGGGTGGGTTGGCGCTACGCCCGGGGCGAGGCGGCGGCGAGGCGCGGCGATGCGGCGGCCGTGCGGACCGAGGCGACGGCCATCGCCGACCTGCTGGCCCAGGGCGTCTTCAAGGGACCGATGGCGGACCGGCAGAAGGGATTCGCCGAATTGTTCCAGAAAGTGCTGGAAGGCCGCGCGGCGATGATCGACCGCGATTATCCCGCGGCGGTCGCCGCCTATGGCCGCGCCGCGGCGATCCAGGCCATGGCGCCGGAAGGCGGCGATCCGCCGATGATCTGGTATCCGACGCGACGCAGTCTGGCGGCGGCCCTGCTGGCTTCGGGCGACGCGGCGGGCGCGCGCGACAAGATCGGCGAACTGCTGAAGGACTGGCCCAACGATCCCTACAGCTACTACGTCCTCTATCGCGCCCAGATGGCCCTGGGCGACGAGGCGGCGGCCAACGACGCCCTGCGCCACGCCGGAATCGAATGGATCGGCGGGGCGATGAGTCTGGCTGAGGCTTGAAGTTTTCGGTTAGGGCAAAGAGGCGTCCGACGTTCCTGACACGTCATTCCGGGGCTGAGCGAAGCGAAGAACCCGGAACCCAGGGCCTCATCCCATGGCTAAACGCGGCTTACACTGGTTGCGCGCCTCCTGGGTTCCGGGTTCGTCCTGCGGACGCCCCGGAATGACGCTAACGTTTGGCCGCCTCGATCATCCGGCCGATTTCGGCGGGGTCGATGCCGGCGCTGGCCTTGCCGTTGACGAAGAAGCTGGGCGTGCCTTGCAGGCGCAGGGCGGCGGCCGTCGTGTGGATGTCGGCGATGTGGCGGGTGGTGTCGGGCGCGGCGATGGCGGCCTTGGCGCGCGTCATGTCCACGCCGTGCTGGGCCAGGATCTGATCGATGGAGGCGATGCTGAGCGCGCGGGCGTTCATCAGGGCGTCGTAGACCTCCAGATACTTGCCCTGCTGGTGCGCGGCCAGGGCGGCGCGGGCGGCGTATTGCGAGGTGACGTCCTCGCCGCGGTCCAGGATGGGCCAGTCCTTGAAGACGAAGCGCACCTCGGGATGGGCGGCCATCAGGGCGCGATAGTCGTGGGCCACCGCCTTGCAGCCAGGGCAGCGGAAGTCGAAGAATTCGATCACCGTGACCTTGGCGTCGGCCGGGCCGAAACTGGGGTCGCGGCTGTCGGGGGCCAACAGGCCGGCGTTGGCGGCGGCGGCCTGATTGATCTCGTCCACTCGGGCCTGGGTTTCCTTCTGTTGCAGGGCCGCGCTGGCTTCCTGCAGGATTTCGGGGTGCTTCAACAGATAGCCGCGCACGTCGCCGGCGCCCGTGAAATAGGGCGCGGCCGCCAGGCCCAGGGCGATGACCGACAGGCCCAGCGCCAGATAGCCGGCGCGCGCGCCGAGGCCGCCGGGCTTGGCGGCGGCTGGGGCGGCGGCGGGGGCGTTCTGGGGCGCGGGGTCGTGATCGGTCATGAAACTCTCGGTCGTCAAAGCAGGGGGATCAGTTGAGGGGCGGGCGACGCGCGGCCTCGCGCCGGTCCAGGTCCTGAAGGTCTGCGGGCGTGGCGCCCGAGGCCAGGACGATGTCCACCGCGCGGCGCCATTCGATGGAGCTGGGATTCAGCATCGAGCGGGCGCGCAGGGCGAACTGGGTGGCCTGTTTGTCATCGCCGGCGGCGAAATAGTATTCGGCCGAGGCTAGGCGCGCCTCGCCCTCCTTGCCCTGGGAGGCGTAGGCCTGGGCCAGCAGGCGCCAGGCCAGGGTGTTGTCCTTCTCGGCTACCACGGCGTGCTTCAACTGGACGATGGCCTCGTCCAGATTGGCCTTGTCGTTGGTCTCGATCAGGGCGTGGGCCAGGTTGATCCGTAGAAGCGGGGCGTCGGGCTTCAGGCGCACCGCCTCGCGGTGGGCGGCGATGGCCTCGGCCGGCCGGGCCTCCTCGAACAGGATCTGGCCTTTCAGTTCGTGGAAATAGGGGTTGTCCGGGTCGCCGGCGATCAGGGCGTCCACCGCCGTCAGGGCCTTTTCCGTCTGGCCGTCGCGATACCAGGCGATGGCGCGCGCATAGCGGGCGGGGAGGGACGTGTCGGTCGAAGGATAGTCCCTCAGGGTCGCTGTCGGCTGATCCATGAAGGCATGGATCTTGGCCAGGATCAGCGCGTGTTGGGCCAGACGTTCGGGGCTGTCGCGGTGGTCGTAGTGCGGCTGCTCCTGCACGAAGCGGCGCAGGCTTTCGATCCGCTGGGCCGACAGGGGGTGGCTGCGAAAATAGGGATAGCGGCGCGCATCGGAGAAGACCTCCTGCGAGCGGAAATTGTCGAAGAAGGACACCAGTCCCGCGCCCGACTCCCCGGCCGCTTCCAGGCCCCGCGCGCCGGTCAGGTCGGCCTCGCCTTCCTGACCCTGAAGATAGTGGAGTGCGCCCAGGGCGCCGAAATACTGGCTGGAGCCCAACAGGGCCACGCCCGCGTCCGGCGCGCCCGCCGCAATGGCCAGGGCGCCCAGGGCCATGGTCATGAACATGGGTTGTTTGCCGGCGTTCTGGGCGCCGTCGCGCAAGGTGTGGCGGTTCTTGATGTGGCCCGCCTCGTGCGCCATCACGCCCAGCAGCTCGTTGGGGTTCCTGGTGCGCAGGATCAGGCCGGTGTTGACCCCCATGATGCGCCCGCGCGTGGCGAAGGCGTTCAGATCGTTGTCATTGACCAGCAGAACTTCGATATCCGCCGGGTTCAGGCCCATGGCCGAAAAGACCGGGTCCACCCATTCACGGATGATCCCTTCGACCTCGGTGTCGCGGATCATGCTCTGGGCCGAGGCCTGGCCGGCGACGAGGAGGACCGCAAGGCCCGCCGCCGTCGCCGCCAGAATACGGGATGCAGATCGGGGAAGCCACGTCATGGCATGCTCCAATAACGACCGGCCCCCGCCTGCATCCTGACAGTCTAATCGTGACCGATCAGCGGCGCCACCATCCGCGCTTGGGCTTTTCGGGCGGGGCGACGATCTGGTTCGGGTCTTCGGCGATCAGGGCCTCGACGTCGATCTCGGGCTTGGGCGCCGCGACGGGCTCGGCCAGAACCACCGGCTCGGGCGCGCGGGCCTCTGCGATGGCCTGTTCGACCACGGCGGCTGCCTGGGGCGTCACGTCCAGGGTGACGGGTTCACCCTCGGTCGGCGCCTCGTTGGGCTCGATCGCGGTTTCCAGGGCCTCGACATGCGGGTCGTCGACCGCCTGGGCGGCCAGCTCCGCGACTTCGGGCGCGGCGACGGTGGCCTTGCGGCGGACCCGGCGGCGCTGGGGCTCTGCGGCGATGGCAGGGGCGGCGGACGCCTCGGCTTCATCGGCGGAGGGCATGACCACGGCCATCGGCGTGTCGGGCGAACCGTCGGGCGGCATGCCCTCGTTGGTGGCGCGGTTCTCCACCTTGACCTCGTGGGCCAGGGCGTCGCCGTTGCGGCCCCGTCCACGACGACGGCGACGGCGCGAACGGCCGCCTTCCTCGCCGGCGCCGTCCTTGGCGACCGCGTCCAGGCCCTCGACGGCCTCCAGTGTCGCTTCAGGGCGTTCGGCGCGTTCGGGACGTTCGCCGCGCTCCGGGCGACTGTCGCCCCGACCGGGATTCAGGGGGTCGAACCAGACATAGGGATCGTCCAGCGACGGCGTGCGGCCCCGGACCCAGGTATAGACGTCGCGCTCGCCGTCCTCGCGGGCGCGGCGACCGCCGCGACGACCGCGACGGCGGCGACGACCGTTCTCGTCCTCTTCGTCGTCGGACAGATCGGCCAGACCGGGCGTTTCCTCGGCGGTTTCCTCGTCCCGACGACCGCCACGGCGGCGACGGCGGTTGCGGCCCCGGCCATCGTGACGATCCAGACGCTCGCGCGCCTCGTCGTCGTCGGTGTCCTCGCGCTCCAGGGAGTCTTCGTCGTCCTCGTCGTCCGAGACGATCTCCTCGTCTTCGTCCTCGTCTTCGTCCTCATAGAGGTCGGCGTCGAAGTCGTCGTCCAGGTCGGGCAGTTCGATCTCGGGCGCGACGAAGTCCTCGTTGGTCTCGGTGCGCTCGATAGTGTGTTCGCCCTGGCCCAGGCTGTCGTCGATCTGGACGATGACGTTCAGGCCGCGACGTTCCAGAAGCGCCTGCAGATAGGCGCGCTTGTAGTTCAGGATATAGAGGCCGACGGCGGTGCAGACCTTCAGCACCACCACGCCCGCGCCGTTCTTGCCGGCCTCGATGTCGACGGCCCGCAGGGTCATCAGGGCGGCGGATTCGGCCGAGCGGATGCGGCCGGTGCCCTGGCAGTGGGGGCAGGCCTCGGTCGCGCCCTCGATCACGCCCAGGCGGCGACGCTGGCGGCTGATTTCCATCAGGCCGAAGGGCGAGATGCGGCCCATCTGGATGCGGGCGCGGTCGGACGACAGGGCGTCCTTCAGCACCTTCTCCACGGCGCGGTTGTTCTTGCCCTCGTCCATGTCGATGAAGTCGATGACGACAAGGCCGGCGAGGTCGCGCAGACGAAGCTGGCGGGCCGCCTCGACGGCGGCTTCCATGTTCGTCTTGAACGCCGTCTGCTCGACGTTGCGTTCCTTGGTCGCGCGGCCCGAGTTGACGTCGATGGCCACCAGGGCCTCGGTCTGGTTGATGACCAGATAGCCGCCGGACTTCAGCGGCACGACCGGCTGGTGGATCTGGGTCAGCAACTCCTCGATGCCGTTCGAGGCGAACAGCGGGCGCGAGCCGCGATACAGGTGAACCTTCTTGGCCTGGGTCGGCATCAGAACGCGCATGAAGTCGCGCGCTTCCTTGAAGCCCTCGACGCCCTCGACCTGGATGCCGTCGAAGTCCTTGTCGAACATGTCGCGCACGGCGCGGCGGACCAGATTCTCTTCCTCGTAGATCACCGAGGGGGCGTGAGAGGCGAGGGTGGTCTCGCGGATCGTCTCCCACAGGCGCAGCAGATATTGATAGTCGCGCTTGATCTCGGCCTTGGTGCGCTTGGCGCCGGCCGTGCGGATGATCAGACCCATGCCCTTCGGCACATCCAGAGCCGCGACGGCGCTCTTCAGGCGGCGACGGTCTGAGGTGTTGGTGATCTTGCGCGAAATGCCGCCGCCCTTGCCGGTGTTGGGCATCAGCACGCAGTAGCGGCCGGCCAGCGACAGCCAGGTGGTCAGAGCCGCGCCCTTGGCGCCGCGCTCGTCCTTGACGACCTGAACCAGCAGGATCTGGCGGCGCTTGATGACGTCCTGAATCTTGTAGCGACGCATCAGGCGGCGCTTCAGGCGTTCCTCGTCGGCCAGGGCGGCCTCGGGATCGACGTCGTCGCCGGTCGATTCGCGATCCAGATCGTCCTCGTCCTCGTCGTCGTGCGCCTCGGCCATGATGGCTTCACGGTCGGCGACCGGGATCTGGTAGTAGTCCGGGTGGATTTCGTTGAAGGCCAGAAAGCCGTGGCGATTGCCGCCGTATTCGACGAAGGCGGCCTGAAGGCTGGGCTCTACGCGTGTGACCTTGGCGAGGTAGATGTTGCCGCGAAGCTGGCGCTTCGCCCGGGATTCGAAATCGAATTCCTCAATCTGGCGTCCGTCTACGATGGCGACCCGGGTTTCCTCCGGGTGGGCCGCGTCGATCAGCATGGTCTTTGACATGGAAAGTCTCTCTCTGGCGCGCGCAGGCCGACCGTCCCGGATCACGGAACAGGGTCATGGCGGCTCGCCGAATAAGGGGAAGGGCCGGCGCGTGCGACATCCCTTCGCCGAGAACGGCGAAGAAGGCTTGATCAAGCCGTTGGGGAGCGCAGGCGGAAAGGCCCATTGAAGTCGTCGGTCCTGAACCGGGCGCGCCAATCCTTGGGAAGGCCGCGTCCCTGGTCCGCTCTTCGAACCATCGGCGAGGCCGGGGGCGGTTCTCGGATAGGTGAAAGTCAACGCCGCGAGGAGGGCGCGCCAGGCTTCGCCAGTGGCGAAATCGGCGCGATCGGTTCGCGAGCGGATCAAATCATAGTCACGCCGGACGCGAATTAAAAGCGCCTCGCCTTAACCCCCTGCATACGAGCGGCGTGCAAAGGTACCGATCTAGTAGTTTTCGTGGGTTCGGCGTCGCAATGGGCGGTCGCGTTATGACAGATTTGCGGCGCTGGGGCGCGAAGGAATGGGCGATGACCGCCCTGGCCTTCGTCGTCATCTGCGTGGTCGGACTGTTCGCCACGCGGGGTCTGGCCTGGGGCGGTAACGGCGACGTGCTGGGCATCCGCTTCGGCGCCGACGGCGATCGGACCCGCGTGGTCATCGATCTGGAGAAGGCCGCGCAGGGGCGCGTCATCGACACGGGCGCGGACGGGCGCGTCACCCTGGCGTTGAACGGCGTGTCGCCCGGGCGCGGGCTGGACGGCGGCGGATCGGGCCTGGTGCGATCCTACCAGGTGTCTTCGTCCGGCGGCGCCTCGCGGATCGTGCTGGAACTGGCGCGCGGCGGAGAGATCGAGCGTCGCTTCCTGCTGCCGCCCGGCGACGGGGTGACGCACTATCGCTATGTGGTGGACATCAAGGCGACAGGCGCGGCGGCGGCGCGGCCCGCCTCGCGTCCGGCCCAGAATCCGCCCCCCCGTCGGGCGGAGCGGCCGCTGGTGGTGATCGACGCCGGTCACGGCGGCCGCGATCCCGGCGCGCAGGGGGCCGCGGTCAACGAAAGCCAGGTGACGCTGGCCGCCGCCTTGGCGCTGAAGGCCGAGTTGGAGAAGACCGGCCGTTATCGCGTGCGTCTGACGCGCGAAACGAACACCTATGTCGATCTGTATCGTCGCGTGGCCATCGCCCGTCAGGCGGACGCAGACCTGTTCATCTCTCTGCACGCCGACGCGGGGTCGGACCCGGCGCTGCGTGGCGCCAGCGTCTATACCCTGTCGGAACAGGGCGCCGGTCGCGCGGTGCGCGAGTTCACACGGGGCGACAACTGGGGCCGAGACCTGCGCCTGCCGGGCCGCGATCCTTCGGTGGACCGTATCCTGCTGGACATGACGCAGCGCGCGACACAGAACCGTTCGGCCCAGTTCGCCCGTGTCCTCTTGACCCATCTGGAGGCGTCGGAGCATCCGCTGCTGCGCCGCAGCCATCGCGACGCCGGTCTGGCGGTCCTGCTGGCGCCCGACGTGCCTGCGGTCCTGCTGGAGATGGGCTTCATCACCAATCCGGACGACGAACGGCTGCTGACCGACGAACGCGCCAGACGGCGACTGATGAAGGCGGTCGCGGACGGAATCGACCGCTATTTCCGCGAACCGTCTGCGCCGATCATGACGGCTGCGACGCCCAGCGCCAACGGCTGAAGCGAAGCCCGGTCAAGCCAGCCCCGCCTTCTTCAGCGTTTTCCAGGCCTTGATGACGCGCTGCAGCTTGGCCTCGGCGCCGCGATCGCCGCCGTTGGTGTCGGGGTGGAAGCGTTTGAGCAGGTCGTGATAGCGCGCCTTGATCGCCGCCCGGTCGGCGCCCGGCTCCAGATCCAGATCGGCCAGGGCGGTGCGTTCCAGCTTGCCGACGCGACGGTCCTCCGTCGGGGATTGCGGGGTCTGATCGCCCTTGCGGCCGAACAGGCCGAAGCTGTCGCGCCACGAGCCGGCGCCGGTGGTGTTGGACGTGCCCATCTTGGCGGCGAAGGCTGCGGCCTCGCGCGTGAACTTGCCGGCCTTCATTTCCCAGGTCGGGCGACCGCCGGTCATGGCCTCGTTCTCCTGAGCGGCGCGAATCTCGCCCTCGGTCATGCCGGCGTAGAAGTTCCAGCCCTTGTTGTATTCGCCGGCGTGCGCCTGGCAGAATTCGTAGAAGTCGCTCAGCCGCTCGCGCGACTTGGGCGCCTTGGCCGTCGCGGCGCGGCGGCAGTCGGGCCATTGGCAAGGCTTTTCGCCCGGCTTCAGGTGCAGGGCGTCGGCCTGGGCGGCTTCCTCCTCGGCCTTCGGCGGCTTCACGCGAATGTCGGTGAAGCGCGGCTTGTATTGAAAGGAAGCGGTCATCACCCGAAGTGTAGTCCGGAATTGGACCTCTTCAAGGAATCGATCATGTCGAACGGCCCCGTGGCGGCGATTATCCGTGAAAAACTGACCGCCGCCCTGGCTCCCGAATGGCTGGAACTGGAGGACGACAGCTGGCGGCACGCGGGCCACCATCATGAAGGCGGCATGGACGCCAGGGCAGGCGGCGAAAGCCACTTCAACCTGCTGATCGTATCCCCCGCGTTCGAGGGCCAGTCGCGCCTGGCGAGGCAGCGGGCGGTCAACGCCCTGCTGAAAGCCGAATTGTCCGGCCCGGTGCATGCTCTGTCCGTCAAGGCGCTGACGCCCAGCGAGGCGCAGGCTGGCGGCTGAGGGGAAAGATCAGCGTTCACTTCGTCTTAGAACCTTCGTCCTAGCGTCACGCTTCCAAACCGAACGTGGGGACGCTGGGCAATGGTGGAATCGGACGGCGTCGCAAAAGCGCTTGCTGGCGATCAACGCGCGGGTGATGCGGCCCAATCCCTGACGGCGATCCTACAGACTCAGTATCTGCGATATCTGATCATCGCCTCCTGGGCGTTGGGGCTTTTGGGCACCGTCGGGCCGTGGCAGGCTTTGGCCTGGTTCGTATTGACCATCGTGGCCGGATCGGTGCGCGGCGTCGTCGAACATCGACTTAGCCATCATGTGGAGACGGGCTGGGGGATGCTGTTTCCCATCGTCGCCACCGTGACCACGGCCGCCTGGGCCGTCGCGCCGCTGATGGCGTGGTTCTCGCACAACACCTTCGGCCAGCCCCTGGCTATCGCCCTGCTGATTTCCGGCTATGTGCTGGTGTTCACCCAACTGCGCAGTTCGCCGCGTCAGGCCATGATCATCTCCTCGCCCTACGGCGCGGCGGCCGCGATCATCCTGGCCAGCCTGTGGGGCACGGCCGAGTTCTGGTCCCTGCTGGGCGTTCTGCCGTTCACGGCCGCCGGACTGTTCGTGCTGGTGACGATGACCATGCTGCGTGAGGAGCGGATCCGGGCGTTCCAGTCGCATCAGGCCCATCTGATCGAGGAACTGGAAACTGCGCGCGACAAGGCGGATGCGGCCAATCACGCCAAGTCCAACTTCCTGGGCATCATCTCGCATGAGCTGCGCACGCCGATGAACGGCGTCCTTGGCGCTGCCCAACTGCTGAGCGCGACGCGTCTGGAGACGACCCAGCGCGAATATCTGTCAATCATCCGCAATTCGGGCGACAACCTGCTGTCGCTGCTGAACGACATCCTCGACATGACCAAGATCGAGGCCGGGAAGATGAATTTCGAGGTCGTCGATGTCGATATGGAGGATCTGCACAAGCGGGTGACAGGACCGTTCGAGGCGCAGGCCGAGGCGCGGGGTCTGGACTTCGTCTCGATATTTGAAGGCGAGATTCCGACGGTGGTGCGCGGCGATCCGCTGCGGGTCTGCCAAGTGTTGCAGAACCTGTTGTCGAACGCGGTCAAGTTCACCGAGAGCGGCCAGATCCAGTTCCTGGTGCGGGGCGAACGGATTTCCGACAAACGTGTCCGGTTCGACTTCGTCGTGACCGACAGCGGCTCCGGCATTTCCGAAGAGGATCTGACGCGCCTGTTCCAGCCCTTCACCCAGGTCGACGCCTCTTCCACGCGTCGTTTTGGCGGGACGGGCCTGGGTCTGACCATCGCGCGCCGCATGGCCAACATCATGGGCGGCGATATCGGCGTCACCTCCACCCTGGGCCAGGGATCGTGTTTCACCCTGTCGCTCGAGGCGGATGTGGTCGAATGGGCCAGGCCGGCCTCGACCCAGGAGGCGGACGCCGAGGTGCAGGAGGCGGACTCCCTGCGCGTGCTGGTGGTCGAGGACCATCCGGTCAACCGGATGATCCTGGAGGCCTGGATGGCCTCGGCGTCCCATGTCACCGTCGCCGCCGAAAACGGCCAGTTGGCTGTGGAGGCGGCCGACGCCCAAGGCTTCGATCTGATCATCATGGACGTGAACATGCCGGTCATGGACGGCTTGACGGCTACGCGCCTGATCCGGGCCGGCGACGGACCCAACAGCGACACGCCCATCATCGTCCTGTCGGCCTCGGCCCGCAACGAGGATCACGAGGCCGGCATGCTGGCGGGCGCCGACGCCTATCTGAACAAGCCGATCGATTTCGGCGCTCTGGCCGAGCTGATGGCGCGGGCGGCGGGCGGTCGCGAAAGCCTGCGCGAGGGCGAGCACGCGGCCTGTTCGGCCGCCGCCTGATCGAAACGAATGAGGGCGCCGAAGCCCCGGAGGGAAACCTCCGGGGCGTTCTTCGTTGAGAGACGGCGCGTGACGGTCGCGCCGGATGGACCCTCAATGCGCGCTTTCGCCGAACTTCTGGACCGACTGTCTCTGACGGCCTCGCGCAACGCCAAGCTGGTGCTGGTGCGGGACTATCTGCGGGCGACGCCCGATCCGGATCGGGGCTGGGCGCTTGCGGCCCTGACCGGCGACCTGACTTTCGACGCCGCCAAGCCCGCCATGATCCGAAAGGCCGTCGAGGGGCGGGTGGACGGCGTGCTGTTCGGCTGGTCCTACGACTATGTCGGCGACCTGGCCGAGACGGTCGCCTTGATCTGGCCCGCGCCGCCGGACCGACGCCCCAACCGCGAGCCGGAACTGTCGGAGGTGGTCGAGGCCCTGCGCACCGCCTCCCGCGCCGAGGTGCGGGGGCTGTTGGAAGGTTGGCTGGACGCGCTGGAGCCCAAGGGCCGCTGGGCGCTGCTGAAGCTGATGACGGGCGCGCTTCGGGTGGGATTGTCGGCGCGGTTGGCCAAGACTGCGGCGGCCCTCATGCGGCCCTCGACCGCGCCCGCGCCGCCCTCGCCGGAGGGTCGCGAAGCGGAGACGGCGCTGGCGCCCATCGACGTGTCGGATATCGAGGAGGTGTGGCACGCGCTGGAGCCGCCCTACGCCGATCTGTTCGCCTGGCTGGAAGGACGAGCCGAACGCCCCAGTCCGGATGCGCCAGGCCGTTTCCGGCCGGTCATGCTGGCGACTGCGATCGACGAGGCGGCTGATTTCCCCAAGCTGGAGCCGACCGACTTCGCCGCCGAGTGGAAGTGGGACGGCATCCGCGTGCAGGCCGTGCTGGAAGGCGAGGTGCGCAAGCTCTACTCCCGCACCGGCGACGAGATTTCGCACGCCTTTCCCGACGTCATGGACGCGCTGGCGTTCGAGGGCGCGATCGACGGCGAACTGATCGTCTGGCGCGACGGGGCGGTGGCGCCGTTCGGCGATCTGCAGCAGCGGCTGAACCGCAAGACCGTCGACGCCAAGGCGATGCAGGCCTTTCCGGCGGCTGTGGTGGCCTATGACCTGCTGACCCAGGACGGCGAGGACCTGAGAAGCCTGCCGCTGCGCCAGCGTCGCGCGCGGCTGGAGGCGCTGGTGGCCGACCATGCGGGGGACCGGCTGCATCTGTCGCCCCTGGTCGACTATGCCGACTGGGACCAGTTGGCGCGGCTGAGGGCCGATCCGCCGGTCGGGGCGGCGGCGGAGGGGATCATGCTGAAACGGTGGGACAGCCCCTATCTGGCCGGGCGCCCCAAGGGGCCGTGGTTCAAGTGGAAGCGCGATCCGCACGTCATCGACGCGGTGCTGATGTACGCCCAACGCGGGCACGGCAAACGCTCCAGCTTTTATTCGGACTACACCTTCGGCGTCTGGACCGGGGAGGGGGCGCTGACGCCGGTCGGCAAGGCCTATTTCGGCTTCACCGACGAGGAGCTGAAGCAACTGGACAAGTTCGTGCGCGACCACACGGTGGAGCGTTTCGGGCCGGTGCGTTCGGTGCGGGCCGAGCGCGATTTCGGCCTGGTGCTGGAGATCGCCTTCGAGGGGCTGAACCGATCCACGCGGCACAAGTCGGGGGTGGCCATGCGGTTTCCGCGCGTCAGCCGCATCCGTTGGGACAAGCCTGCGCGAGAGGCCGATACGCTGGCGGCGGTCATGGATCTGCTGGACGCCATCGAAAGCAGCGGCGGTCGTATCGCAAAGGCGTAAAATCGGCCCGGCCGGGGGTTCCAATCGGCGCGTCAGGCGTTAGACCCGGCCCATGTCTTCCCCCATGCCCCTCGACGCTGCTTCCCTGGACCAGGCGGTCGCCGCCGGCCGAAAGGCCATTGCGGTGGACGCGGTGATGCTGACCAAGCTGACCGAACTGGCGGGCGAGTTCGCCGTCAACCTGACCATCGCCATTCTGATCTTCATCGCCACCCTGTTTGCGGCGAAATGGGCGTCGGGCGCTGCGCGAAGGGCCTTGTCGCGGGTGCGCGGCTTCCGTCACGACCCCACGGTGCTGAGCTTTGCAGTCCAGGTGGTGCGGGTCGTGGTCATCATCGTGGGCATGATCGCGGTGTTGCAACGCCTGGGCGTGCAGACCACATCCATCATCGCGGTCCTGGGCGCGGCGTCCCTGGCGGTTGGCCTGGCGCTGCAAGGCACCCTGTCGAACGTGGCGTCGGGGATCATGCTGCTGGTGCTGCGGCCCTATCGCGTGGGGGACGTGGTGGATGTCGGCGGGATGTCGGGCACGGTGCAGCGGCTGGACCTGTTCACGACCCAGTTATCGAACGCCAACAACCACAAGATCGTCATTCCCAACTCCAAGGTCCTGAGCGATTCCCTGACCAATCTGACGGGCCAGCAGACCCGCCGGATCGAAATCAAATTCACCGTCGGCTACGGCGACGACCTGACCCAGGCCCGCAAGGTGCTGGCCGGCGTCGCCGCCGCCCATGACAAGGTGCTGGCCGATCCCAAGCCCTGGACCGGCGTTACGGCCCTGTTGGACAGCGCGGTGCAGGTGACGCTGCACGCCTGGGTCAAGGTCGGCGACTGGTGGCAGACACAGGCCGATCTGATGCAGGGGGGCAAGGAGGCTCTGGACGCCGCCGGGATCGAGATCCCGTTCCCACATCAGGTGGCCGTGCCCTACGACGACGCCAAGGACGACCCCATCGGCGCGGCGACGCCCGCTGATCCGCGCAAGGCTGGCTGATGCGTTACGACTTCGGGTCCGACAATACGGCGGGCATGGCGCTGAGCGCCATCGAGGGGCTGGTGCGCGCCAACAAGGGGTTCGCCCGGGCCTATGGCGCGGACGACATCACCGCGCGCGCCGCCGATCAGATACGCCAGCGGCTGGATGCGGACGCCGAGGTGCGGTTCGTCTTCAGCGGCACGGCCGCCAACGCCATCGCCCTGTCCATGCTGGCCCAGCCCTATGAGGCGGTGCTGGCGCACCATGCGGCCCATATCTGCACCGACGAGACAGGGGCGCCCGGCTTCTTCGGCCATGGCCTGGGCCTGATCGGCCTGCCGGGTTTTTCCGGCAAGATCGACCCTGTGGCCCTGCAGGCGCAGCTGGGCGAGGCCGAGGTCGGTCATCGCCAGCCGCCCGCCGCCCTGTCCCTGACCCAGGCGACGGAGTATGGCGCGCTCTATACCGAGGAGGAGTTGCGCCACCTGATCGAGCCGACGAAGGCGCTGGGCTATCGGGTGCATATGGACGGGGCGCGGCTGGCCAATGCGGCGGCGGCCGGGTTCGACCTGAAGGACATTCCGCGCCTGGGCGTGGACGTTCTGGTGTTCGGCGGGGCCAAGGCCGGGGCCAATTGCGCCGAGGCCATCGTCCTGTTCGACAAGACCCTGGCCCGGCGGCTGGACAATCGGCTGAAGCAGGCGGGTCAGACGGCGTCCAAAGCCCGTCTGCTGTCTGGGCCGATGCTGGGCCTGCTGGAAAGCGGCGACTGGGAGGCGGGCGCCGCCCACGCCAATCTGATGGCCCAACGGCTGGCGGCGGGTATCGCCACGCGCTCCGCCTTCGTCCTGGCCCATCCGGTCGAGGCCAACGCCGTCTTCGTGCGGATGTCGCCCGAGGCGCATGGCCGTCTGAACGCGCTGGGCTGGGCCTGCTATCCATTTGACGACGGATCGGTGCGGTTCGTCTGTTCCTGGGCCACGCAACAGGCGGCGGTGGACGAACTGATCGAAGCGATCGTCGGCCTGGACTGAACGACTAATCCCCGCCGCGCGCCAGCGTGGCCTTTCCCCGGTCGCATTGGGTTTCCATATGCGGATCATGGCGATGCGTGGTGAGCGCTCAGGCGGCCGGCGCGACCCGATGGTCAAGGCGCAGCAGGCCGGGAGCATGGATGACAAGACGGACGGACCGGCGACGCTGACGGCGCTCGCGGACCTTGCGCGGCTGGTGGGGCGATCCGGCGCGCCGCAGCTTCGGTTGCGGCTGATCTCGGCCATCGCCCTGACGCTTGCGGGCAAGGGGCTGGGCGTGCTGGCGCCGCTGGTGCTGGGCGCGGCGGTCAATCGGCTGGCGGCGGGGCAGGGGGCGGCGGCGGCCGTCGGCTGGGGCTTTGCGGCCTTCGCGGTCGGCTGGGCCCTGGTGCGGCTGCTGTCGGCGGTGTCGCCCCTGGCGTCGGACGTGGTGTTCGCCCCCGTGCGTGCGGCGGCCCAGCGCGCCACTGCGGCGGAAGCCTTCGCCCATGCGCTGAGCCTGTCGCTGGACTTCCACCAGACCAAACGCTCTGGCGCCCTGTCGCGGACGATGGATCGCGGATCGCGGGCGGTGGACTTCCTGCTGCGCATCCTGGCCTTCAACCTGGTCCCGACGGGGGTGGAGCTGGTGTTGGCCGCCGCCGTCTTGGGTGGCAAATACGACTGGCGCTTCGCCGCCGTCGCCGTGGTGGTGGTGGTCATCTACACCGCCGCGACCTTCGCCATGTCCAACTGGCGGCTGGAGCATCGGCGCATCATGAACGCCGCCGATTCCGAGGCGGCGGGCGTCTCGGTCGACGCGCTTCTGAACTACGAGACGGTCAAGTCGTTCGGCGCCGAGGCGCGGGCGGCCCGCACCTACGACCAGGCGCTGGGCGACTACGCCCAGGCGTCGCTGAAGGCCAACAGTTCGCTGGCGCTGCTGAACGGGGCGCAGGCCCTGATCATGAACCTGGGCCTGGGCGTCATGGCTGTGATGGCCGGGTTCGAGGCGGCTGCCGGCCGGATGGGGCCGGGTGACGTGACCGCCGCCGTCCTGATCATGATTTCGCTCTATGCGCCGCTGAACATCCTGGGCTTCGCCTATCGGGAAATCCGCCAGTCCTTCATCGACATGGAGGAGATGCTGAAGGTCACACGCCAGACGCCGCAGGTCGCCGATGCGCCCCACGCCGTCGCCCTGCCGCGTCCCGCCGATGCGCGCGGCGCCTCGGTGGCGTTCGAGAATGTCGGTTTCCGTCACGACGCCCGCGCCAATGGGCTGGAGAACGTCAGCTTCTACGCCGCGCCCGGGACGACGACGGCCCTGGTCGGTCCGTCGGGGGCGGGCAAGTCCACCATCGTCAAACTGGCCCTGCGCCTTCTGGACCCACAGGAGGGGCGGGTGCTGATCGACGGCCATGACGCGCGGGACGTGACCCAGGCGTCTTTGCGCGCGGCGGTGGCCCTGGTGCCGCAGGACGTGGCCCTGTTCAACGACACCCTGGCGGCCAACATCGCCTTCGCCCGCCCCGACGCCGACGAGGCCCAGGTCTGGGCGGCGGCCGAGGCGGCGGAACTGGCCGACTTCATCCGCGGCTTGCCCGACGGCATGGCGACCAAGGTGGGCGAGCGGGGACTGAAGCTGTCGGGCGGCGAGCGGCAGCGGGTCGGCATCGCCCGCGCCCTTCTGGCCGACCCGTGCATCCTGATCCTGGACGAGGCGACCAGCGCGCTGGACAGCCGCACCGAGGCGGCGATCCAGAAGACGTTGCGCAAGGCCCGAAACGGCCGCACGACCCTGGTGGTCGCACACCGGCTGTCGACCGTGGCCGACGCCGATCAGATCCTGGTGCTGAAGGCCGGGCGGATCGTCGAACGCGGGGCGCACCACGAACTGGTGGCGCGACAGGGCGGAGAGTACGCCGCCTTGTGGCGGAAACAGACCCGAGCCGGAAAGCCGGTTCAGGCCTGAGGCGGGTTAGCCCCAGGATGGGTCAGTCCTGAGGTTGTCCCGGCAGCTTGCGCTTCAGCACCTCGTGCAGATTGGTCAGGATGGCCGAGCGCGCCGCAGCCTCTTGTGGAGGCAGGGACAGCAGCACCTTCATCGCCTGGGCGTGGACGGTGGCGATGCGCCAGTCGAAACCGCCCTGGCGCGGCGCGGCGTCCAGCAGGTCGCACAGCCCCTTGGCCGCCGTGCACAGGTCGTCCATCTCGAACGGGCTGGCGGCGTCGATGATCTGGCTCGATGCGGAATAGGCCATGTCCAGCCGCATCGGCTCGATCATGCCGGGAACCGGTTCGGCCAGCAGGGCGGCGATATTGTCGGCGACGATCGTCCTGGCCTGATCCTCCAGCACGGCCAGATTGGCCTTGGCCTGGGCCAGGGCGACCCCGACGCTGAGGCCGCCGGGTTTGTCGATCATCTCGGCGAGACGTGACTTGCGCTGCATGTGAGTGATGATGGTCATGCCGCATTCTCCCCGTTCGCACGCCGACGGATCAGGTCGGCCCGACGCTCCTCGCCCTCGTAGTCCTCGTTCCGGAACCGGCGGTCCGGTCCCAGATAGTCGCCCACCTCCAGGAAGGGGCGGTTGTCGCGCGCGACCCACAGGATGCGCTCCAGAAGCAGGGTCGGGCTGAACGGCTTGGTGACGACGAAATTGGCGCCGCAATCGCGCGCCTCGGCCACGCGACCGCGACGGATATGGCTGGCGGTCATGATGACCGGGGTGAAGGCGTTGGGGTTCGGACTGGAACGTCGCAGCCAGCGAACCAACTCGTAGCCGTCGATGTCGGGCATGTCGGTATCGACCACCAGGAGGTCGATCACCTTCTCCTGGAGCAGGCGTTTGGCCTCGACGCCCGCGCCGACGGCGTAGGTCGGCCGGATGCCGAATCCCGCCAGGGCGTTGGCGGTCAGCGTCAACGAGAACGGCGAATCGTCGACGATCATCGTCACCGCGTCGTTGAAGTTGAACACGGCGCTCTCGCGCAGAGACGAGGCGGCGTTCATGTCCGATCAGGCCCGATCATCCGGCCGTTCCGATCATGGCTGACCGTCCGCTGCTGCAAATCCCGAGAATCGAGCATGTCAGCCGAGGATGGACGCGTCGTTAACGCGCCGTCGGTCGATCAGCCGCCCAGGGCGCCGATGGCGTAGAAACGGTCGGCCCGGTCCTTGCGGATTTGCTGCGGGGTCATGCCGTCGAACCGCTTCAGCTCGTCCGCCAGCACGTCGCCGACATTGGCGATGGCGGCCTGGCGGTCGGCGTGGGCGCCGCCGACGGGTTCCTCGATCAGGCGATCGACGATCTTCAGCTGCATCAGGTCAGGGCCGGTGATCTTCATGGCCATCGCGGCGTCCTTGCCGCGCGAGCCGTCGCGCCACAGGATGCCGGCCGCCCCCTCTGGAGAGATGACCGAATAGATCGAATGCTCCAGCATGATCACCCGGCTGGCGGCGGCGATGGCGATGGCGCCGCCCGAACCGCCTTCGCCCGTGATGGTGGCGATGGAGGGCACGCCCAGCGTCAGGCAGCGTTCCGTCGAGCGCGCGATGGCCTCGGCCTGGCCGCGCTCCTCGGCGCCCAGACCCGGATAGGCCCCGGCGGTGTCGATGAAGCTGAGGACCGGCAGGCCGAACTGCTCGGCCATGTCCATCAGACGCACGGCCTTGCGGTAGCCTTCCGGCCGGGCCATGCCGAAGTTGTGGGTCAGGCGGGTGGTGGTGTCGTGGCCTTTTTCATGGCCCATGATCACGACCGGCCGGCCCCGGAAACGGGCCAGACCGCCGAGGATGGCCTGGTCGTCGCCGAACTGGCGGTCGCCGTGCAGTTCGTTCCAGTCGGTGAACAGGCCTTCGACATAGTCGACGAAGTGCGGCCGCTGCGGATGACGCGCGACCTGGGTCTTCATCCACGGGTCCAGGCCCGCATAGGTCTTCTTGCGAAGCTGGGCCGCCTTCTTGCGCAGACCGGCGATTTCGGTCTCGAACCCCCCCGTTGTCTCGGACAGGGCGGACAGCTCGTCGATCTTGGCTTCCAGATCGGCGATCGGCTTTTCGAAGTCGAGATAGTGCGTGGCCATCAAGGCGTCCGGGACTGCAAACGGGCGAAAGCGCCCTTGGGGAAGGCGGGCGAAACTAGAGAGGTCAAGGCCGCCGGGCAAGCGGGGTTGACGTCAGGTTCACAGCCGACGATCTTTGAAACGGACCCATTGCGTCCCGAGCCCTGGCATCTCGATGCGCGGGGCCGACTGCTATTCGAAACCAGATCGGCGGTCGAACAATGGAAGATTCAAAGGCCAAGCGGGCGCGACGAAGGCGCGACCTTCGTCGCATGAAGGCCAAGGCGCGTCGGCTCTATCCCCATGATGGAAAGGCCAAGGCCGCCGACTATCTGGCGGTATGTTCCTGTTGGATGTGCGGCAATCCTCGTCGGCGGGGCAAGACCGAACGATTTACCCTCCAAGAACGACGGACGGACAGCGAGGTCAGCTGCTGAACCTAGTCCTCGCGCGCCAAGGGGTGGTTTTGGTGGACGACCTGGGTCAGGCGGTCGGTGGCGACGTGGGTGTAGATCTGGGTCGTGGCGATGTCGGCGTGGCCCAGCAGGGTCTGGACGACGCGCAGGTCGGCGCCGCCTTCCAGCAGGTGGGTGGCGAAGGCGTGGCGCAGGACGTGGGGGCTGACGCGGGCCGGATCGACGCAGGCCGTGATCGCGGCCTCGTCCAGCAACTGGGCGAAGCGGCGCGGGGTCAGGTGGCCGGTGCGGCCGGACGAGGGGAACAGCCAGGGGCTGTCGGGCGCCTCGGGTTTGCGGCCATCCTTGCCCTTGAGTTTGGCGTCGCGGGCGGTCAGCCAGGCCTTGATCGCCTCGCGGGCGGCGGGGTTCAGGGGGGCGAGCCGTTCCTTGCCGCCCTTGCCGCGCACGATCAGATAGGCCGGATCGCGCCGCACGGCCTCGACCTTCAGCCCCAGCAGCTCCGACACCCGCAGGCCCGAGGCGTAGGCCATCTCGACCAGGGCGACCAGACGCAGGCCCGCCGCGGCGTCGCGCGCGGCCGAGGCGGCCAGAAGGGCGTCGATCTCGGCGCGGCTGAGAACCTTGGGCAGGGACCGGCCCTGTCTGGGCGCATCGAGGCGGCGCGAGGGATCGTCGGCGCGCCAGCCCTCGGCCAGGGCGAAACGATAGAACTGGCGGGCGGAAGAGCGTCGGCGCGCGGCCGTGGCGGCGGACAGGCCGCGCCGCGACAGGTCGGCGAACCAGGCCTCCACGGCCTCGGCGTCCGCGCCCATCAGGCCGCCGGCGTCCGACAGGGCGGTCTCGGCGTCGGCCAGATCGCGGCCATAGGCCGATAGGGTGTGGGGCGAGGCGTCGCGTTCGACCGCCATCATCTCCAGAAAGGCCTCGATCTGGGGCGTCATCGACCGAACCTGCCTTCGGACGGATGGCGCACGGTCTGGCTTGGTGTAGAGGTTTCAGGGATCATGCCTGCCTGCGCCTTCGCCTTCGCCGTTCCTTCGACCGTCCGTTCCGCCGGAGCCGCCGGATGAGGCGGCGCGCGAATCCGGCGCCCAGCCGCACCATAGCCCTGGTCGGCCTGATGGGGGTGGGCAAATCGTCGGTGGGGCGGCGGCTGGCCAACCGGCTGAAGCTGCCCTTCGCGGACGGGGACGTGGAGATCGAAGAGGCGGCCGGCATGACGGTGTCGGAAATCTTCGCCGCCCTGGGCGAGGAAGAGTTCCGGGCCGGAGAGGCGCGGGTGATGCGCCGCCTGCTGGAAGGCCCGCCCATCGTCCTGGCCACCGGCGGCGGGGCGATGATGAACCCCGAGACGCGGGCGCTGCTGAAGGAAAGGGCCGACACCGTCTGGCTGAGGGCCGATCTGGCCGTGATCGCCGATCGGGTAGCGCGACGCGACACCCGGCCCCTATTGCGCGGCAAGGACCCGCTGCAGGTGCTGACGACCTTGGCCGAGGCCCGCTATCCCATCTATGGCGAGGCGGACGTGACGGTCGATGTGGGCCAGGGCTCGCACGGCCAGGCGGTCGACGCCATCCACAAGAACCTGCGCCGGCACTGGCGCAACCGAAGACGCGCGGAGACCCGGACATGACCACCCTTCCCGTGAGCGGCGGCGCCTTCGCCGCCTATGACGTCGTGGTTGGACGCGGCCTGTTGGCCCAGGCGGGCGCGCGGATCGCGCCGCTGGCGAAGGGGCGCACGGTGATCGTCACGGACGAGACGGTGGCGGCCATCCACGGCGAGACACTGGCCGGATCGCTGGCGGCGGCGGGGGTGAGGACAGAGATGGTCGCCGTGCCGGCGGGGGAAGGGTCCAAGTCGTTCGCCCAGCTGGAGCGGGTGCTGGACCGGCTGCTGGAGATCGGTCTGGACCGCAAGGACGTGGTCGTGGCGCTGGGCGGCGGGGTCGTGGGCGATCTGGCCGGTCTGGCGGCGGCCCTCTACATGCGCGGGATCGACTTCGTGCAGGTTCCGACGACCCTGCTGGCTCAGGTGGATTCCTCCGTCGGCGGCAAGACGGCCATCGACACGCCGCGCGGCAAGAACCTGGTCGGCGCCTTTCACCAGCCGCGTCTGGTGCTGGCCGATATCGACGTGCTGGCGACCCTGCCGGAGCGTCAGGTGCGTTCGGGCTGGGCCGAGGTGCTGAAGCACGGGCTGATCTGCGATCCGGCCTTCTTCGACTGGCTGGCGGGCGAGGGGGCGGCGGGCGCCAACGGTGATCCGGCGGCGCTGGAACGGGCGGTGATCCGCTCGGTCGAGATCAAGAGCGCCGTGGTCGGCGAGGACGAGAAGGAGGCGGGGCGGCGCGCCCTGCTGAACCTGGGCCACACCTTCGGCCATGCGGTGGAGACGGAGGTGGGCTTCGACGAGGACGCCCTGGCGCACGGCGAGGCGGTCGCGCTGGGCTGCTGCATGGCCTTCCGCTATTCGGCGGCCGAGGGGCTGTGTTCGGCCGAGGACGCCGCGCGGGTCGAGGCGGTGGTCGCGGCGGCGGGCCTGCCGACACGGCTGGATCAGGCCGGGACGTTCGCGGCGGATCGGCTGCTGGCCCTGATGGCCGGGGACAAGAAGGCCGAGGGCGGGGCGTTGACCCTGATCCTGGCGCACGGGATCGGCCGGGCCTTCGTGGCCAAGGGCGTGGATGCGGCCGGGGTGCGGGCCTTCCTGATCGCAGAGGGCGCGACGGCGTGATGCGGATCGGCGTCGGGCCGCTGGAGGACCGTTTCGTGCGGCTGGAGCCGTTCGAGGACGGGCTGAAGGCCGAGGTGCGGGCGGCGCTGGACTGCGATCCCGAGGCCTGGGCGATCATGGTCGGCTCGGCCCAGGGCGAGCATTTCGACGGCTGGTGGACGACAGCGCTGGCGGCGATGCGGGCGGGCACGCGCATCGCCTATGCGGTGCGGCGGCGGTCGGACGGGGCGGTGGTCGGTACGACCAGCCTGTACGAGATCAATCCCGCCCATCGCCGCTGCGAGATCGGCTCCACCTTCTATCGGCCCGAGGCGCGGGGCGGAGCGATCAATCCGGCGTGCAAGCGGCTGTTGCTGGGCCACGCCTTCGACGCCGGGGCGGTGCGGGTCGAGATCATCACCGACGCCGTCAACGCCCAGAGCCAGGCCGCCATCCTGAAACTAGGCGCCAGGGCCGAAGGGGTGCTGAGGAAGCACAAGACCACCTGGACCGGCCGGGCGCGCGACACCGCCATGTTCGCGGTCATCGACGACGACTGGCGCGAGGTCCGCGAAGGGCTGGATCGGCGGCTGGCGTCGTTCGGCTGAGCGACGCTAACAGATGACGCCGATTGTCAGCGAGGGCCAGAGAAGGCCTGACTCGTGCCTACCTGAGGGTTGAGAGGTGCAGTCTGAAGAACCAAGCTTGGCCTTTCTTCCGATTTTGCGGAAGCAAACTGGCTTCTGTTCGAGGTAGCGCAACCCAAAAGAGCCAAGATGCTGAGAGTTAACGCTGAAAAGGAGACTGATTTGCGATTGATCATCTGATCTATCCTTCTGGTGCCATCGATAGTTGGCAGCGCCATGTTGTGAGGTCAAGGCTGTTGCGTTTGCAATCTTGGATTGCAAGACGACAAGAAATTTGCCCCGACGACTCGCCTTGAGAGATTGTGCTAGGCGTTCATCTCTCCGACTAGGGCCGCGATCAGGTCGGCGGCGGGGAGGGTGCGGGCCAAAGGCGCGCCCTGACCGGCCCACTGGGCGCCGAAGCCGAACTCGCCGACGGACTTAGCGGCGGCGTTCAGCGCTTTTCCCGCGTCATAGGCGATGGGGTAGTCGGGCGGAACGGCGGCGGCCGTCGCGCCCCATTCGGTGAAGCGATTGGTCAGGCCGCGCGCGGGGCGGCCCGAGATGGCGCGGGTCATGACGGTGTGGAAGGCGGCCTCGCCGGCCAGGGCCGCGCGATAGGCTTCGTCGGCGGCGCTCTCGGGGCAGGCGACGAAGGCGGTGCCCATCTGGACCGCGACGGCGCCCAGATCCAGCGCCGCGCGCACGCTTCGCCCGTCCATGATCCCGCCCGAGGCGACGACGGGCAGGCCCGCGCGGGCGACCAGAAGGCGGGTCAGGGACGCCATGCCCAGCCGGTCGTCCTGGGCGTCGGGGTCGAACATCCCGCGATGGCCGCCGGCCTCCCACCCTTGCGCCACCACGGCGTCGACGCCGGCGGCCTTGCAGGCCAGGGCCTCGTCCAGCGAGGTCGCGCCGGCCAGCAGCAGGCAGGCGGCCCCCTTCAGGGCGCGGATGCGGGCCGCATCGGGCAGGCCGAAATGAAAGCTGACCACCGCCGGGGCATCGGCCAGCAGGCGGGCCAGCATGGCGTCGTCGCCGGCGAAGCTGCGGTAGATCACGCCCAGACGGGTCGGCGCCGCCGCGTCAACCGACGTGAACTGGGGAGTCAGGGCCTCCAGCCAGGCGGCTTCCCTGGCCGGATCGCGCCGGGGTTCGGCGTGGACGAACAGATTGGCGTTGAAGGGGCGGTCGGTGAGGGCGCAGGTCTCGGCCATCATGCGGGCGGCCCCGTCCGCGTCGGCGTTCCCGACGGCGATGGAGCCCAGGGCGCCGGTCTCGGACACGGTCGCCGCCATCCGGGGCGTGGAAACGCCCGCCATCGGGGCCTGGATGATGGGGACGGACAGTCCGAGGCGGTCGATCGGCGACATGGGTTGGAGCTGGGCGTCCGTCGCGCGCGCCGCAACCGGCTCAGTCGACGGCGCGGCAGTCGGTCGGCTGGCGGCCCTCGACGGACCAGGTGGCCAGGACGCCCTTGCCGCGCAGTTCGACGTTGGAGGCGCGATACCAGATGCCGTCGGCGGCCCGCTCCTGATACAGGTCCACCGCCTCGCCGGACGAGTTGCGGACGGTGGCCATCTGGCGTGGATTGTCGAAGTCGACCGACAGGCGCTCGCCGTTGTCGCACAGATAGACGGTGTGGACGACGCGATTCAGGGTGCGGTCCTGGATCTCGGCGCCGGTGCGCTGGCGGGCGGTCTGGGCCTCGATGGCGCGTTCCTTGACCTCGTCGCCGGTGCGGGGGGCCTTGTCGGGGTTGGGGCCGCAGGCGCTCAACAGGGCCAGGGCCGCGAGGCCGCTGAACACGATGGATTGCGGCAGATCCGGTTTGGACAAGGTCTGTTCCCTCCACGGCGCCGCCCAACGGCGCCGCTTTCGCGGCGGTCTAACGTGCGCGACCCGCCGTCGTTCCCCTCCGTTGGCGGAAGAAGGCCTTGAGCAGGGCGGACGCCTCCTGGGCCAGAGGACCCGAGTCGGTCGCCGGACGCCAGTGACATGTGGGTTGTTCGAACAGACGCGGACCATGGATGACGGCGCCGCCCTTGGGATCGTCGGCGGCCCAGACCACGCGGCCGATGCGGGCGTGGCTGATGGCGCCCGCGCACATGGCGCACGGCTCCAGCGTCACATAGAGGGTCAGGTCCGTCAGGCGATAGTTGCCCAGCGCCGTCGCCGCCCGCCGCATGGCCACGATCTCGGCGTGGGCCGTGGGGTCGTGGGCGGCGATGGGGCCGTTGGCGCCGGTCGAAATCACCTCGCCCGAGGCCGGATCGACAAGAATTGCGCCCACGGGCACCTCTCCTGCGTCCGCCGCCGCTTGCGCTTGGTCCAGCGCCATGCGCATGAACCGCTCATCATGGTCCGCCATACAGACGACAACGACAAGAAGCCCCGCGCCCGTCAAGACGAACGGTCGCCCCGGCCCTTTAAATCCTCCGGTCCCCGCAAGAGCGGCGACGGGACGAGATCATTCGGCGACAAGCTGCGCGGCCCTCGCGACGACGGCGCAAAGCGGTTCGGCGACAAGCCTCGCAGCGACCGGCCCCGCGCCGACAAGGGCGGCAAAGACGCCAAGTCCAAGGCGCCGGAGACGCCGCTGCGCGCCGAGCGAATCGCCAAGACCATGGCCCGCGCCGGCATCGCCTCGCGCCGCGAGGTCGAGCGTCTGATCGGCCTGGGCAAGGTGGCGGTCAACGGCCGCATCCTGGACACGCCCGCGACCCTGGTGACGCGCGACGACGTGATCACGGTGGACGGCAAGCCCATCGGTTCGACCCAGGCGACGCGCGTGTGGCGCTATCACAAGCCCGCCGGCCTGTTGACCAGCCACAGCGATCCGACGGGACGGCCGACGGTGTTCGACGCCCTGCCGGCCGGTCTGCCGCGCGTGATCTCGGTCGGACGGCTGGACCTGGCGACCGAGGGCCTGCTGCTGCTGACCAATGACGGGGAGCTGAGCCGGGCGCTGGAACTGCCCTCGACGGCCCTGGTGCGCCAGTACCGGGCGCGGGCGCGGGGCAAGATCACCCAGGAGCAACTGGACAAGCTGAAGGAGGGCGTGGTCGTCGACGGCGTCTCCTACGGCCCCATCGAGGCGACGCTGGACAAGGCCAAGGAGAGCAAGTCCGAGGACGGCAAGGCCCCGGCCAACCTGTGGATCTCGGTCTCGATCACCGAGGGCAAGAACCGCGAGGTCAGGAAGGTGCTGGAGTCGGTCGGTCTGACGGTCAACCGGCTGATCCGCCTGGCCTATGGTCCGTTCCGCCTGGATGTCCTGCCCGTCGGGGCGGTCGAGGAGGTCGGGCCGCGCGTGATCCGCGAGATGCTGGCCGACTATATCCGGCCCGAGAACCTGCCGACCGGCAACACGGTCGAGACGCCCGCGCCCATCCCCGGCCGCCGGGTGTCCACGCCCATCGTCAAGGGGCGTTCGGGCTCGGCCATGTCCGACCCGTCGCGCAAGCCCAGCCGCGTCCGCGCCGCCGAAACGGCTCAGGCCGACGCCGTCGAACGCCGCGAGCGCCCGGCCAAGAAGGAGGGCTGGGCCAAGGCCGCGCCCAAGTTCGAGCATACCAAGAGCTTCAAGCCGCGCGAACGCACCGCGCCCGCCGGCGACCGCCCGGCGCGCGAAGACGGGGATCGGCCCAAGCGCGCCTTCAAGCCGCGCGACGACCAGTTCATCGACGATCGGCGCAAGCCCGCGGGCGGCAAGTTCGGCGCCGGCAAGCCGCGTGAAGGCGGCGGGGCCAGGTCGGGCGGACGGGACTTCAAGCCTCGCAGCGGGGGCAAGCCGGCGGGACCGTCGGGTACCAGCGGACGCAGCCCCGGCGGCAAGCCGCGCACACCGCGCTGAGGCCGCCGCAGGGGACTGAACGATGACCACCTCGACCGGCCGGTGCCTGTGCGGCGCCGTCACCTTTACGGCCACGCCCAGAGGCGGGATGCACGCCTGCCACTGCGATACGTGCCGCCGCTTGTCTGGCGGCATCCTGTTCAGCGTGGACTGCGGCGACAGCGTCCGGGCGACGGGCGAGGTGGCGACCTACGCCTCGTCCGACTGGGCCGTGCGTCAGTTCTGCCCGACCTGCGGAACGGGCCTGTTCTGGCGCTCCAACGACGGGACCACGACCATGGTCTCGGCCCAGGCGTTCGACGATCCGGCGGCCTTCGCCCTGGAGGACGAGTTCTGCATCGACAGCAAACTCGATACCTACGCCTTGGCGGGGGAGCATCCGCGCCTGACCACGGACGAGCTGTACGCCCTGTTCGCGCCGCCGCAGGACTGACGCCATGAGGATCGTCGCTGGCAGCCTGAAGGGCCGCGCCATCGTGGCGCCGGAGGGGCAGGGCACGCGCCCGACCTCCGACCGGGCGCGCCAGGCCGTGTTCAACGTGCTGGAACACGCCGCCTGGAGCGAGAGCCTGCAAGGGATGCGGGTCATGGACCTGTACGCCGGATCGGGCGCCCTGGGGTTCGAGGCGGTCAGCCGGGGCGCGGGCTTCTGCTTGTTCGTCGAGACGGACGACGCGGCGCGCGGCGCCATCCGCGAGAACGCCGACGCCTATGGCCTGATGGGCCGCACGCGGGTCCATCGGCGCAGCGCGACGGACCTGGGCGTCCGCCCCGGCCCCATCGCCGAGGCGTTCGACCTGGCCTTCCTGGACCCGCCCTATGGCAAGGGGCTGGGCGAACAGACTCTGGCCCGCCTGGCCGAAGGCGACTGGCTGAAGCCCGGCGCCGTGGTGGTGTTCGAGCGTGGGTCGGACGAGCCGGAGATCGACACCCCCGGCTATCAGCGGCTGGACGCCCGCGACTATGGCGCGGCGCGGGTGCTGTTCCTGCGAAAGGCCGCTTGACCCTGACGCCGCGTGAGGCCCCATGAGGGGGCCATGCGGAACGAAGCGGCCTTCAGAACCTATACCGTCAGCCAGCTGGCGCGACTGTCCCGGACCTCGGTTCGGACGCTGCACCACTATGACGAGATCGGCCTGCTGAAGCCCGCCTCGGTCGGCGACAACGGATACCGCCACTATGGGCGCGCCGAGCTTTTGCGGTTGCAGCAGATCCTGCTCCACCGGGAGTTCGGGATGCGCCTTTCGGACATCCGCGACCTGCTGGATCGCGCCGAGTGCGACCGGCTGTCGGTGCTGCGCGAGCAGCGCGAACGGCTGTTGGCCGAGGCGGACCGTTATCGCCGTCTGACCCTGACGATCGACCGCACGATCGCCGAGTTGGAAGGAAGAGACCCTGTCATGGACGAACAGCTTTACGAGGGCTTCAGCCCTGAGAAACAGGCCGAATACGAGGCCTGGTTGATCGACAGATACGGCGAGCCCGCGCGCGAGCGGATCGAGATGGGACGCGCGGCCATGGCCGCCATGTCGCCGGCGGAACAGTCGGCCTGGCGCGCGGAGGCCATGGCGATGCGGGCCGACTTCGCCACGGCGATGGCCGGCGCGAGCCCCGACGATCCGTCGCTGGACCCGCTGTTGAAGCGCCACTTCGACTGGGTGGCCAGGACCTGGAAGACGCCGCCGACGGCCCAGGCCTATGCCGGCCTCGGACGGCTGTATGTCGAGAACGCCGAGTTCAAGGCGCTGTACGATGCGGCCCGACCGGGCCTGGCGTCATGGATGGCCGAGGCCATGGCCGCCTATGCGCGCCGCGCGCTCAAGGACTGAGCCGGAGCTCGGGCCGCCGCCGGGACAGCGACGGCGGATGGCGCCTGCGACCGGCCGACGGTCTGAGCGGGAAAAGCGCACTCCGATTTTTTGAGTGCACTTTCGTGCAGAGGTCACAGTTTGGCGACCAGGACCCGCGCCGCCGCCGTGACCTCGGCCCAGGTGGTCTCGAAACCGTCGTCGTCGCCGAAATAGGGATCGGCGACGGCCTGGCCCTCGCGGCCGGGCACATGGTCGAGCAACAGGCTGAGTTCGGCGGCCGCGTCGTCGGGACGCAGGCGGCGCAGGGCGTTCAGATTGTCGTGGTCCAGGGCGACGATGTGGGTGAAGCGGCGAAAATCCGCCTGCGTCACCTGCCGCGCCTTCAACCCCGAAATCTCCACCCCATGCCGCCGCGCCGTCGCCTGCGCCCTCGGGTCCGGCGCCTCGCCCACATGCCAGTCCCCGGTCCCGGCGGAATCCACGATCAGGTCGAGGTGGAGCCGCTGAGCCTCCGCGCGCAGGGCGGCCTCGGCGAGGGGAGAGCGACAGATGTTGCCGAGGCAGACGAAGAGGATGGAGGGGGTGTTCGGTGCCAATATTATCCAGAAGCTCCGTAATAGGTATCGATCATCCTGGACCAATAGCGATCAAATATACCAACGTGATTACGCAGTTGGCGTCGAATGGCATCTGACTTCAACTCCCGAGCGGCTCGGTAGCCGTACTGAATAAAGTTTCGGCTATCGCCCCAATGAGTGAAGCGTCCAATAAGCACGCGTTTGCGTATATCTGCGGGCGCGATCCCCTTGCGTTTCGCCGCGCGAACATAGCGCCGCAGATTTCTTTTCATGCGTGCGTAGAAGGCTTTCATGCTCTCGGCCCGGATACGGATATCTTTGCCGTCGAAGGTGAAACCAAGATACTGCAGTTGGTCGCCAGTCGAGATCAGACGCTCACCCTCACGGGCAAATTTCGTCCGGCAGGTCTTTTTCTCGTTGAGAACAAGGCCAATCGCACTGATCTGATCGCGAAAAAAAGCCAGAAACTCTACTTCAAGTGTCTGACTTGGAAGCACTACAGCAATATCATCACTGTAACGCCTGTAGGAGCCGCCACGTGCACTGAGCCAATCGCGAACCGTTGTGTCGAGTTCGAGCATATAGATGTTGGCCAATAGGCCGGACAGCGGCGTCCCTTGCGGTATCCCTTGTTTCGACAAATTCCGCTTAATCAGTGGACGCACTACTTCTCGGAATGCATCAACGCCGCATATGCGGCGACCTTTTGGTTTGCCCAAACGTCTAGAAACCTCTTCGGCGTCCACGTGTTCAAAAAGGGTAAGTCGTCTGATTATGGAGTGCCAATCATCTGGCAGGCGCTCACAATCAAGCACGCTTAGCACTCTTGATCTCAGGATTTTATGATCCAGAGTGTCGAAGAATTTGGATAGATCTAGGCAAAGGATTAGGCAGTTGCCGCGCGCCTTTACCTCGTCAAATAATGACCGTGCGAATGGAACATTGTAACCGATCCCTCCACGGTAAGCCAAAACAGCTTCATCTATATTGCGCGTTCTAAGCTTAGACTCGTATCGTCCGCTAAGCTCAAATGCATAAGTTGCGTAGATAGCTGAATCGAGGTGTCCAGCATATCGGATTGAGCGTGACTTCTCGTCGATTAAAGGTGGGAAGACGTCAAAGTTGATAGTTCGAGCCTTCTTCTCGTACCCGAGAAGCGGTAAAAAGCTGTTCCTCGCGACCGACTGAGGGGTGCAAACCAACGCATCCAACTGCGCTTGGTCGAGGGGGTCATCGAAGTGCGCGTACTTGCGAACTTTCAGCCGCTGAGGCGTTACGCGCCGGGGGAGGGTGCCGTTCAACCCCTGCGTTCCCCCAGCTGCATTCACGATGATGTTCCGGCCTAAGCCAGCCACGGCAGTAACATTATGGCGTATAGTCGTGACGCCGGTCATGGAGACCACATCATGCCCACCGGGCAATCCGCGATCTGGTGCAAGTTGCTCCTCGCTTCGGCGAAGATTGTTCTTGCGACCATCAACCTTGTCCCCTTGGGCCCACTTATCCCAAGGCCAATCCAGGCTGCGGTGATTCGCACACCCAGGCAAGCTGAAATCTTAACAAGCCGTGTAGATATTTTGATGCGAGTCGGGGCCAACTACAAGCACCTTCACCTTCTCCCAAACAGCTTCTCCAGATCGTGCAGCTTCAGCTCCACATAGGTCGGGCGGCCGTGGTTGCACTGGCCCGAATGGGGGGTGGCTTCCATCTGGCGGAGGAGGGCGTTCATTTCGGGGGCGGAGAGGATGCGGCCGGAGCGGACGCTGCCGTGGCAGGCCATGGTGCCGCAGATGGCGGCGAGGCGTTCCTTGAGCGACAGGGCCTGGCCGTGTTCGGACAGGTCGTCGGCGATGTCGCGGATCAGGCCCTGAACATCGGTGTCGCCCAGCATGGCCGGGGTCTCGCGCACCAGGACGGCGCCGGCGCCGAACGCCTCGACGATCAGGCCCATCTCGGCCAACTCCTCGGCGCGGGCGGCGACGCGCTCGGCCTCGGCGGGGTCCAGATCGACCACCTCGGGCGTTAAGAGGGCCTGACGGGTCACGGCGCCCTCGGCCATCTGGGCCTTCATCCGCTCATAGACCAGCCGCTCGTGCGCCGCGTGCTGATCGACGATGACCAGGCCGTCGCGGGTCTGGGCGATGATGTAGTTGGCGTGAAGCTGACCCCGCGCGGCCCCCAGCGGATAGTCGAGGGGGTCTTGAGGTTCAGCGGCGAGTGGCGCGTGGCGGGTGGTGAGGTCGCCGTCCGGGGCGGGCTGCTGTGGCCATGACGGGCCGCCCCAGGTCGGTTCGACGCGGGCGCTGCGTTCGTTCAGGCCGGGGATGATCTGGGCGGCGGCGGCGGGCTGGGACCAGCCGGTCCAGCCGCTGAACCCTTGCGCCGACGGGGCGCCGGGGCTGTAGGCGGGGCCGGATGTGACGCCTGTGTGGGGCTGGAATCCTGACAGGGCGTCGGCGGCGACGGTGGTGGAGGCGCGGTGGCCCGCCGCGTGCAGCGCGTGCCTCAGGGCGCCCACGATCAGGCCGCGCACCAGCGCCGGATCGCGGAACCGGACCTCGGCCTTGGCCGGGTGGACGTTGACGTCGACATACATCGGATCGATGTCGATGAAGAGGACGGCGGCCGGGTGCCGGTCGCGCGCCAGGAAGTCGGCGTAGGCGCCGCGCAGGGCCCCTTGCAGCAGCCGATCCTTCACCGGGCGGCCGTTGACGAACAGATACTGATGCGCCGCATTGCCGCGCGAATAGGTGGGCAGGCCCGCATAGCCCGACAGGCGCACGCCGTCCCGCTCCTGATCGATCAACAGGGCGTTGGCCTCGAAGTCGCGGCCAAGCAGGGCGGACAGGCGTTTCAGCCGCCCTTCGTCGCCGGGGTGTTCGGCGGGCAGGCGCAGCGTGACCTTGCCGTCCAGCGACAGGGTGAAGGCGACAGCCTCGTGCGCCATGGCCTGACGCTTGATCTCCTCCGAAATGGCCATGGCCTCGGCGCGTTCGGACTTCATGAACTTGAGCCGGGCGGGGGTGGCGTAGAAGAGGTCGCGCACCTCGACCCGCGCGCCGTGCGGGCCGGGGAAGGGGGCGGGGGTCAGGGGGCGGGTCTCGCCGCCCTCGACCTGAATGGCCCAGGCGTCGGTCGCGTCGCGGGAACGGGTGGTGATCGACAGGCGGGCGACCGAGCCGATGGAGGGCAGGGCCTCGCCCCGGAAGCCCAGGGTGTGGATGCGCAGCAGGTCCACGTCGCCGGCGTCGTCGGGCTCCAGCTTGGACGTGGCGTGGCGTTCGATGGCCAGCGGCAGTTCCGCGCGCGGGATGCCCTTGCCGTCGTCGGCGATCAGGATGCGCGACAGGCCCCCGCCGTCGGCCTGAATCTCGATATTGGTCCCGCCCGCGTCCAGGGCGTTCTCGACCAGCTCCTTGATGGCGCTGGCGGGGCGTTCGACCACCTCTCCGGCGGCGATGCGGTTGACGGTTTCTGGGGAGAGGCGACGGATGGGCATGAGCAGGCCAAGATAGGGGCTGCGACGGATTCGCGCCATGTCGCAGCAGACGCGGTTATTCGACACTGAAACTGTTGCAAAATGCGGGCGGTGCAGCCTAGATGGCGGCCTTCATCCGTATCGAGGAGACGCCGAATGACGTTCCGAACCGCCGCCGCATCGGGCCTGATCCTGGCCGCCGCCGTCGCGACCCTGGCCGCCTGCAACCGCCCCGGCACGCCCCCGGCCGCCGAGGGCCACGCCCCCGCCCAGGCCGAGGCGCCCGTGACGCTGAAGGCGCCGGCCGGCGACTACGCCCTGGATCCGACCCACGCGACCCTGCAGTGGTCGCTGCTGCACAATACGATCTCTCACTATACGGCGCGCTTCGACAAGGTGGAGGCGACCCTGACGCTGGACCCCGCCGACCTGAGCAAGTCCAAGGTGACGGCGACCATCGATCCCGCCTCGATCAGCGCCGCCTATCCCGCCGATTACAAGGCCTCGCACCCGGGTTCCGCCTATTCCGGCTGGGACGACGACATGGCCAACAATCCGACCTGGCTGAACGCCAAGGCGTTCCCGAAGATCACCTTTGTCTCGACGGCGGTGCAGCAGACCGGGCCGCGCACGGCCAAGGTGACGGGCGACCTGACCTTCCTGGGACAGACGCATCCGGTGACGCTGGACGCCACCTTCAACGGCGAGATCGAGCGCCATCCGTTCGCCAATGTCCCGGCCGTCGGCTTCGCCGCCGAAGGCAGGTTCAAACGGTCGGACTTCGGCATGGCCGTGGGGCCGATCGGGGACGAGGTGACGATCCGTTTCGACGGCGAATTCATCAAGGCGACGCCGACCGCTCCGGCGAACTGAGGCGACAGCCCCTGGACGGCGGGCCTGTTTGGGGGCCGCCGTCTTCAATCCGACTATCAAGAGACGATCATGACCGCCGACCGCCGCCGCTATTCCGCCGTCGCCATCGCCCTGCATTGGGCGATAGCGCTGTGCATCCTGTCGATGATCCCGATGGGGCTGTGGATGTCGGCGGCCATCGAACGGCCCGAGAGCCAGGCCCTGGCCTATCGGGTGTTTCAGATCCACAAGTCGATCGGTTTCCTGATCCTGGGGCTGACGGTGGTGCGGATCGCCTGGCGGCTGACGCATCGGCCGCCGGCCCTGCCGCGCGACATGAAGGGGTGGGAGGCCTTCGCCGCCCACGCCACCCACATCGCCTTCTATGCCCTGATGCTGGCCCTGCCGCTGACGGGTTGGCTGTATGTCTCGGCCGGATGGGCGGTGGCGCAGGATCGGGCGCTGGAGGTGGCGACCAGCTGGTTCGGCCTGTTTCCGATCCCGCACCTGCCGGGCGTCGCGGACCTGCCTGCCGGGGTGAAGCGGGCTCTGGCCTTCCAGGCCATGGGGGCGCATTCGCTGATGGCGTGGGGCGCGACCGCCCTGATCGTCCTGCATGTCGCGGCCGCGCTGAAGCACCAGTTTGTGGACCGCGACGGTGTGCTGTCGCAGATGGTCCCCGGACTGAAGGGCGGCCATGCGGCCGGAGCCGACAGACCGCGCGCGCCCTGGGCCGAGCGGGCCGTCGGCGTGGGGCTGGTGGCGGTGATCGCCGCGGCCGGGGCCATCGCCGGGCGGCCCTACGCCCAGCCGGGCCTGCCCATGACCCATCAGGCCGAGACCGCGGCGCCCAAGCCGGCGACGCCCCCCGCCTTCCCCGAGGCGGCCGTGACGCCGGGAACCGCCGCCGCCTGGACCATCGACGTCGCCGCCTCACGCATAGAATTCAGCGGAACCCACGCCGGCGCGCCCTTCAAGGGGCGGTTCGACCGCTGGCGGGGGCAGGTGTGGTTCGATCCGGCGGACCTGGCCGGGTCCAAGGCCGTGGTGACTGTGGAAACCGCCAGCGCCCGCACCGGCGACCCGACGCAGGAAGGTTCGCTGCAAGGCGCCGAATGGTTCGATCCGACCGCCTATCCGACCGCGCGGTTCGAGGCGGACCGCTTCCGCGCCCTGGGCGGCGATCGCTACGAGGCGACGGGCACGCTGCGGATCAAGACGACGACCGTGCCGGTGGTCCTGCCCTTCACCTTCGTGGAGAAAGACGGGGTCGCCACGGTCGACGGCCGCCTGGAACTAGACCGCACGGCCCTGGACCTGGGCATGGCGTCCGACGCCACGGCCGACTGGGTGTCCCGGACGATCCCGGTGCGGATCAGGGTGACGGCGCATCGGGCGGGGTGATCGCCGAGGCGCACGGGCGCTTGCCCTTGCGGAAGTCAGGGATTACGGCTCCGCGCCTTGATCAATGATTCAGGGAGCGGTCGATGACCCTCGCACTTCTGTTTCCGGGCCAGGGCAGCCAGGCCGTCGGCATGGGCGCGCAACTGGCCGACGCCTTCCGGTCCGCCCGCGACGTCTTCGCCGAGGTGGACGAGGCTCTGGGCCAGAAGCTGTCGGTCCTGATGCGTGAAGGCCCCGAGGATCAGCTGACCCTGACCGAGAACGCCCAGCCCGCCCTGATGGCGGTGTCCATGGCGGCGATCCGGGCGCTGAAGGAGGAATTCGGGTTCGACGTGGCGAGCGCCGCCTATGTCGCCGGTCACTCGCTGGGCGAATATTCGGCCCTGGCGGCGGCGGGCGCGATCAGCCTGTCGGATACGGCGCGGCTGCTGAAGCTGCGCGGTCAGGCCATGCAGCGCGCCGTGCCGGTGGGGCAGGGGGCGATGGCCTCGCTGATCGGCCCCAAGACCGATCTGGCCCTGGCCGAAGCGGCCGCGGCGGCGGGCGCTGAACTGGGCGTCTGCGTGGTCGCCAATGACAACAACGCCGGAAACATCGTCATCTCGGGAGAGAAGGCGGCGGTGGACCGCGCCATCGAGAAGGCCAAGGAGTTGGGCGCGCGGGCGATTCCGCTGAACGTCTCGGCGCCCTTCCACTGCCCGCTGATGCAGCCCGCCGCCGACGAAATGGCGGACGCCCTGTCTTCAGCGACGATCCTGGCGCCGGTCGTGCCGGTGGTGGCCAATGTGCTGGCGCGCTCCGAGAGCGACCCGGAAGTCATCCGCCGCCTGCTGGTCGAACAGGTCACCGGCCGCGTGCGCTGGCGCGAAAGCATGGAATGGATGGCAGGCGAAGGCGGCGTGACCCGTTTCATCGAGGTCGGATCGGGCAAGGTGCTGACCGGCATGGCCAAGCGGATCGCCCCGGACGCCGAGAGCGTGGCGCTGAACACCCCGGAAGATCTGGAAGCCTTTGCCAAGGGCGTCTGACAACACCCAATCCCGTCATCCTCGGGCTTGACCCGAGGATCGGACCATCCGCACTTCGGCGCTGAGAGCGAGCGCTGACACAGACATCGGCGTCGCACGGCGCCTGATCCTCGGGTCAAGCCCGAGGACGACGGAAGAAGGAGAGGACGAATGTTCAATCTTGCAGGCAAGACCGCGCTGGTGACGGGCGCGACGGGCGGCATCGGCGGGGCGGTGGCGCGGGCGCTGCACGCCCAAGGGGCGACGGTGGTGCTGTCGGGCACGCGCGAGGCGGTGCTGGCGGACCTGGCCAAGGAGTTGGGTGAGCGGGCGCATTTCGCCACCGCCAATCTGTCGGATCCCGAGTCGGTCGACAATCTGGTCAATGCGGCCGAGACGGCGGCGGGTTCGCCGCTGGACATCCTGGTGGCCAATGCCGGCATCACCAAGGACGGCCTGCTGATGCGGATGAAGGACGAGGACTTCCAGTCGGTCATCCAGATCAATCTGGAATCCTATTTCCGCCTGACCCGCGCGGCGGTGAAGGGGATGATGAAGCGTCGCTCGGGCCGAATCATCGGCGTGACTTCGGTGGTCGGCGTGACCGGAAATCCGGGCCAGACCAACTATTCGGCGTCCAAGGCGGGCATGATCGGCTTTTCCAAGTCGCTGGCCCAGGAAGTCGGTTCGCGTGGAATCACGGTCAATTGCATCGCGCCGGGCTTCATCGCCTCGCCGATGACCGACGTGCTGAACGACCAGCAGCGCGAGGCCATTCTGACGAAAATCCCCGCTGGACGGCTGGGTACGGGTGACGAGATCGCCGCCGCCGCCGTCTATCTGTCGTCCAACGAAGCCGCCTATGTGACGGGCCAGACCCTGCATGTGAACGGCGGCATGGCGATGATCTGATCGTCATCACGTCACGCAACAGACTATTTCCTGCCCGAAAGCCTGTGCTAAAGGGCAGGGATGCGTTGTCGATCACGGCCTTCGGGCTTGCGTCGCCTTCGCTGCCGTGAGACGGCGATTTCTAAGCTACCCCCGCCTCTACGGCGATTTCAAACAGGCAGAGAGACACTCATGTCCGACACCCTCGAGCGCGTTCGCAAGATCGTCATCGACCATCTGGACGCCGATCCGGACAAGGTCACGGAAAAAGCCAGCTTCATCGACGACCTGGGCGCCGACTCGCTCGACAACGTCGAGCTGGTGATGGCCTTCGAAGAAGAATTCGACATCGAGATCCCGGATGACGCCGCCGAGCACATCCAGACGGTCGGCGATGCGGTCAAGTTCATCGACGAAAAGTCGGCCGGCTGATCCCAGCTACCGACGGAAAGCCGAAAGGCTGACGGTTCAAAAGGCCGCCCGGCGCTCCTAGCGGAGAGGCCCGGCGGCCTTTACTGTTTCTGACCCAGACGAATCTCCATGTGATTCCGTAGGGGAAGGTTTGGAGCTGAAGGAGCACGCACCATGCGCCGCGTCGTCGTTACGGGCATCGGTCTGCTGACCCCCCTGGGCTGGGGCGTCGAGAAGAGTTGGCAGGGCATCGTCGAGGGACGGTCGGGCATCGGCCCGATCACCGCCTTCGACACCGAAGGCTATGGCTGCACCATCGCCGGCGAAGTGCCGAGCGTCGACGGGCGCGGCGGCGGCGGCGAGGGTGACTTCGACCCCGACAAGATCATGTCGCCCAAGGACAGGAAGCGCGTCGACGACTTCATCCTGTACGCCATCGCGGCGGCGGACGAGGCCCTGGAGGACGCCGGCTGGAAGCCCGAGACCGAAGAGGACCGCGAGGCCACCGGCGTCATGGTCGGCTCGGGCATCGGCGGCCTGGGCCCCATCGCGGACACGGCCATCGTGCTGAAGGAACAGGGCGTGCGTCGGGTCAGCCCCTTCTTCATCCCCTCGGCCCTGATCAATCTGGCGTCGGGCCAGATTTCGATCCGTCACGGCCTGAAGGGGCCGAACCATTCCGTCGTGACCGCCTGCGCCACCGGCGCCCACGCCATCGGCGACGCGGCGCGGATGATCGCCCTGGGCGACGCCGAGGTGATGGTGGCGGGTGGGGCCGAAAGCTCCATCGTGCCCATCGGCATCGCCGGCTTCCTGGCCTGCAAGGCGCTGTGCACCGCCTATAACGACACGCCCGAGACGGCGTCGCGTCCCTATGACCGGGGCCACGCCGGCTTCGTCATGGGCGAGGGCGCCGGGGTCATGGTGCTGGAGGAATACGAACACGCCAAGGCGCGCGGGGCCAAGATCTACGCCGAGGTCGTGGGTTACGGCATGAGCGGCGACGCCTATCACATCACCGCCCCGTCCGAGGACGGCGACGGCGGCCTGCGCGCCATGAAGGCGGCGCTGAAGCGGGCGAACCTGCAACCGTCGGACCTGGACTACGTCAACGCCCACGGCACCTCGACCATGGCCGACTGGATCGAGCTGAAGGCGGTCGAGCGGCTGGTCGGCGACCATGCGCCGAACGTGGCGGTGTCCTCGACCAAGTCGATGACCGGCCACCTGCTGGGCGCGGCGGGCGCCATCGAGAGCATCTTCTCGGTCCTGGCCATCCGCGATCAGGTCGCGCCGCCGACCATCAATCTGAACGACCCCGAAATGGAGACGCCCATCGACCTGGTCCCGAACAAGGCCAGGCCGATGAAGATCGACGTCGCCATGTCCAACAGCTTCGGCTTCGGAGGCACCAACGCCTCGGTGATCTTCAAGAAGGTCGACTGAGGTGTTCGGGCGGGGACGGGTCGAAAAGAGCAGCGGCAAGTCGGGGTTCACCGTCTCGCTGCTGACGGCGTCGGCCACCTTCGGCCTGTTCCTGCTGGTCGCGCTGATGTCCGTCTGGGTGGTCTATTACGGCCCCGGACCGTCGGCGCGGCAGGGCGACAAGACGGTCGTCACCCTGGCCAGCGGATCGGGCGTGTCGGCCATCGCCGCCCAGCTGAAGGCGTCGGGGGTGATCCGCTCCACCGACCTGTTCCGCGCGGCCGCCAGCCTGACCGGCGCGGACCGCAGGCTGAGGGCCGGGGAATACGAGGTGCCGTCCGGCGCGTCCTTGGCCGGGGTGCTGAACCTGCTGGTCGAGGGGCGGGTGGTGCGCCACTTCGTGACCCTGCCCGAAGGATGGTCGTCGTTGCAGGCGCTGGACATCCTGGCCAAGCAGCCGGTGCTGATCGGCGCGGTCGAGAAGACGCCCGAGGAAGGCAGCCTGTGGCCCGACACCTACGAAGTCGTGCGCGGCGAGACGCGGCAGTCGGTGATCGACCGGATGCAACGCGCCGCCAACGAGAACCTGCGCCTCCTGTGGGCCCAGCGCGGACCGGCCACGGTGGCGCGCAATCCGGAGGAGGCGGTGATCCTGGCCTCCATCGTCGAGAAGGAGACGGGTCTGGCGGCGGAACGGCCGCGCGTGGCGGCGGTGTTCTCGAACCGGCTACGGGCGGGGATGCGGCTGGAAAGCGACCCCACCATCGTCTACGGCCTCACCCAGGGGCGGCCGCTGGGGCGCGGCATCCGGCGTTCGGAACTGGACCGGCAGACGGCCTGGAACACCTATCAGATCGACGGCCTGCCGCCGACGCCCATCGCCAATCCGGGCAAGGAGGCGTTGAAAGCGGTGCTGAACCCGCCGGCCGACACGGCCCTGTTCTTCGTCGCCGACGGCTCGGGCGGACATGCCTTCGCGGCGACCTACGAGGAGCATTTGCGCAACGTCGCCCATTGGCGCCAGGTCGAACGGCAGAAGGCGGGGCTGCCGCCCGAAGCGCCCGCGCCGGTCGCGCCGGGAACCGGCGCCGCGCCGATGACCGCGCCGTCCGACCAGCCGGCGGCGGGGGCGCAGGCGGTGATCACCCTGCCCGCCGGCGCGACGCAGGGCCCGCGATGAGCGCGCTGTCGGGCATGACGGGCTTCGGCCGGGCCGACGGCGCCGGCCAGGGCTGGACCTGGGCGGTCGAGGCGCGCTCGGTCAACGGCCGCAATCTGGAGGTCCGATTCCGCGGGCCGAACGGGTTCGACACCCTGGAGCGCGCGGCCAAGGCGGCGGGACAGGCGCGGTTCGCACGAGGCCAGGTCAGCGTCGGTCTGCAGGCCCGTCGGGTCGAGGGCGGCGAGGCGGCCGTGGTCGTCAACCAGAACGTCCTGAACCGCTATCTGGCCCTGGCCAATCAACTGGCCGAGGACGGGGCGACGCCCCCCAGCGCCGACGGCCTTATGGCCCTGCGCGGCGTGATCGAGGCTCCGGAGGAGATGGACGATCCCGAGGCGCGCGCGGCGCTGGAAGCCGCCATGCTGGCCACGGTGGAGGCGGCGCTGGACGCCCTGAAGACGTCGCGCGAGGCCGAGGGCGCGCAGCTGACGCCGGTGTTGGAAGATTTCATCGCCCGGATCGAAGCCTTGGTCTCCCAGGCCGAAAGGGAGGCCGCAGCCCAGGTGGAGGCCATCCGCGACCGGTTCGCCCGCCGCATGGCCGAACTGGCGCCCACCCTCGCGGCGACAGGCGCGCCGGGGCTGGAGGAGCGGGTGTTTCTGGAGGCGGCGGCCCTGGCGACCAAGGCCGATGTGCGCGAGGAGCTGGATCGGCTGACGGCGCATGTCGAGGCGGCGCGCCGACTTGTGGCCTCGGCGCCAGCCGGGCGGAAACTCGACTTCCTGATGCAGGAATTCATGAGAGAGGCGAACACCCTCTGCTCGAAATCGGCTACGACCGCGCTCACCGGAATCGGCCTAGAGCTCAAGGCCGTCATCGAACAGTTGCGTGAGCAGGTTCAGAATGTCGAATGAACGCACGCCGCGCCGCGGCGTCCTCCTGATCGTCGCCAGTCCCTCGGGGGCGGGCAAGACCTCGCTGTGCCGCCGGCTGATGGCGGACCATAAGGGGCTGGAGCTGTCGGTCTCCATGACCACGCGCGGCATTCGGCCGGGCGAGGTGGACGGGCGCGACTACAACTTCGTCGACCACGAGGAATTCCAGCGGCTGATCGACGCCGACGCCTTCCTGGAATGGGCCGATGTGCACGGCAACCGTTACGGCAGCCCGCGCTCTCCGGTGGACCGGGCTCTGGCCGAGGGGCGCGACGTCCTGTTCGATATCGACTGGCAGGGCGCGCGCGACGTGGCCGAGAAATGCCCTGACGACGCCGTGCGCGTCTTCATCCTGCCGCCCAGCCTGGAAGAGTTGCGCCGGCGCCTGGTGACGCGGTCGCAGGACGCCGAAGACGTGATCGAGCGCCGCGTGGCCAACGCCAAGGGCGAGATCGAACACTGCGACGCCTTCGACTATGTGCTGGTCAACGAGGATTTCGACCGGTCCTACGCCGAGCTGGCGCACATCTATCACGCCGAACGCTCGCGCCGGTTCCGCAATCTGTGGGTCGCGAACTACAAGACCGCCCTGTTGCGCGAAGTGGTCTGACGCGCCGCCTGGCGGCGTTCATAAGCTGTTGGTGAAGCTGCTCTAACGATGCCCGCGAATAGGGAGCGTCATGCAGCATCTTGAATTCTTCGCCGCGATCCTGAGCGCCAGCGGGCGCGAGCGGCTGAAACAGGTTCCCGTTCGGATCCTGCTGGCCGCCATCGTGGCCTGGGCCCTGCATATCCTAAAGATGGACTTCTGGGTTCCTGTCTGGCTGGGCGTCGCGGTCTTCGTCCAGGCCTTCGAGATATGGACCATGGCGCCGTTTCGCGGTGGACGTCCGACGACTGGCATGCAGGTGCTGCTGGCCATGTCGTCCACCTTCCTGATGGCGACGGCCTATTCCGGCGTCGCGGTGATCGTGTGGACCATCGGCGATGTCGCCCTGACCACGGTGGCGGTGCTGATCGTCGCGGGCGGCCTGCTGACGAACGTGGCCTCCGGAATCGGCAACCGCACGCTCTTCTTCATCGGCGCGACGCCCTATCTGGTCGTCCTGGCGCTGATGCCCGTGATCAAGGTGTTCGACGGCCAGTTGCAGGAACTGGCGTTGATGACCCTGACGATCCTGCTGTTCGCGGCGGCTATATTGAATGTCTATTGGCGCGTTCACGCCGCGCGCCGAGCCGAGACCGAAGCCCTGACCGAGGCCGAGCATCGACTGGAGCAGGCCCAAGCCGCCATGGCCGACCGCGCCGCCATGGCCGCGATCGTCAGCCACGAACTGCGTACCCCCGTCAGCGCGATCCTGGCCGGCGCCCATGTCATCCGCACCGGCGGCGCGCCCGAGATGACGGCGGACACGGCCGATCTGATCATCGACGCCGGGCGGTTGATGACCGGCATGCTGAACGACCTCCTAGACCACTCCAAGATGGAGGCCGGGGCGATGCAACTGGAAATCCGCGATTTCGACCTGGGCGAGTTCGTGCGCGACGCGGCCCGTTTCTGGGCGGCACCCGCCTCCGAAAAGGGCCTGAGGCTGACGACAACGGCGCCGGAGGCGGAAACCTGGCTGCGCGGCGATCCTTTCCGCCTGCGCCAGATCGTCAACAACCTGGTGTCGAATGCGATCAAATTCACCGGTCGGGGCGAGATCGGCGTCGCGGTGACGGTGGAGGCCGTCGAGGGCGATGCCCGGCGCGTGAAACTGACCGTCACGGATCAGGGCAAGGGCATCGCGCCGGAAGCGATGACGCGGCTGTTCTCGCCGTTCGCGCAAGGTTCGGCCGAGGTGGCTCGCACCTATGGCGGTACGGGCCTGGGGTTGACCGTCAGCCGGGACCTCGCGCGATTGATGGGCGGCGACCTGACGGCGGCCAGCATCGAGGGCGAAGGCGCCGCCTTCACCCTGTCGATCGTTCTTCCGGTCGGCGAGCCGGTGGAGACGTTGGACGGGTTCGAAGCCGCGCCCCCGGCCATGGCCCAGCGAATGCGCGTGCTGGCCGTGGACGATCACGAGATCAACCGCCGCACCATCGCCCTGGTGCTGCGGCCGCTGGACATCGAGCTGACGATGGCGTCGGACGGCTATCTGGCGCTGGAACTGCTGGCGGGACGGCCGTTCGACGCCGTGCTGATGGACGTCAACATGCCGGGAATCGACGGCAACGAGACCACGCGCCGGCTGCGCGCCTCGGAGGGTGTGAATGCGGCTGTTCCGGTGATCGGTTTCTCGGCCGGAACGGAGGCGTCGCAGATCGCGGCGTGCCGCGCGGCGGGCATGACCGACTGGCTGGCCAAACCTCTTGAGCCCAAGAAGCTGTACGAGGCTCTGCAACGCGCAATGCGGAGCGCCGAGGCGCAGGCGGCGTGAGCTAGGTGGTTCGAGCTTCGAACCAGGGCGTCAGGCGCGCCAGGGCCTCCTTCACTTCCGCCGTCGAGACGGCGAAGCTGAAACGAATGAAACGACGGCCTTCGACGGGGTCGAAATCGACGCCCGGCGCGGTGGCGACGCCCGTGTCGCGCAGCAACTGCTCGCAGAAGGCCAGGCTGTCGTCGGTCAGATGGCCGATGTCGGCCCAGATGTAGAAGGCGCCGTCGGGCGGGGCGATCTTCCTGAGGCCCAGAGCGGGCAGGGCCTGCAGCATCAGGTCGCGATTGCGGGCGTAGGTCCGGACGTGGCCTTCCAGCTCGTCCGTCGCGTCCATGGCGACCAGACCCGCGTGCTGGCTGAGGCTGGGCGGGGTCAGGAACAGATTGCCGATATGGGCGCGGGCGGCGGCGATCCGATCCTGGGGGGCGACCAGCCAGCCCAGTCGCCAGCCAGCCATGCTCCAGTATTTGGAAAAGCTGTTGATGACGGTCGCGTCGGGCGCGAACTGGAGCATGGAGGGGGTGGGGCCGACGTAGCTGAGGCCATGATAGATTTCGTCCGAGACGATGGCGACGCCCCGGTCGCGGCAGACGTGGGCGATGGCGGCCAGTTCCTCGGCCGGGATGATGCTCCCGGTCGGATTGGCCGGGCTGGCGATGATGACGCCGGCCGGGGCCGGGTCCAGGGCGGCCAGTTGCGCGGCCGTCAGTTGGAACCGGGTTTCCGGCCCGCAGGCGATCTCCACCGGCTCCAGATGCAGGGCGCGCAGGGTGTTGCGATAGGCGACATAGCCCGGACGGGCCAGGGCGATGCGGTCGCCGGGTCGGAACCGGGTCGTCAGGGCCAGGACAAGGGCAGGCGAGGCGCCGTTGGTCAGGACAATCCGCTCCGGATCGACAGCGACGCCGTAACGGTCGTCGTACAGGCGGGCGATGCGGGCGCGCAGGTCGGGGCTTTCCCAATAGCCCATGGCGTCCTGGTCCAGCACCTGATGGGCGCGGGCGATGGCGGCGGCGGGGGCGCCCGTGGACGGCTGGCCGAACTCCATATGGATGATCGACCGGCCCTCGGATTTCAGCTGGTGGGCCAGGCGACTGACGGAGATGGCGCGGAAGGGTTCGACGGTCATTTCAGGGCATCCGCCAATCTCAGGAAGCCCGCCACGTCGATCGTCTCGGCCCGCGCGTCGGGTTCGATGCCTGCGGCCTCGCACAGGGCGGCGCCGCCCAGTTGCTTCAGGCTGGAGCGCAGCATCTTGCGACGCTGGCCGAAGGCGGCGGCGGTGACGCGCTCCAGTTTCTTCAATCGCTCGGGCGCGGGACGTTCGGCCAGCGGGTCCAGGCGGACGACGGCGGAGGCCACCTTGGGCGGCGGGGTGAAGGCGGCGGCGGGCAGGTGCATGACGATGCGCGCGGTGCAGACGGCCTGGGAGATCACCGCCAGACGGCCATAGGCGTCCTCGCCGGGGCCAGCGGCGACCCGCTCGGCGACCTCCTTCTGGAACATCAGGGTCAGGCTGTGCGGCAGCCAGGGCCCGGTCAGCCATTTGATCAGCAGGGCCGTGCCGACGTTGTAGGGCAGGTTGGAGACCAGATGGGCAGGGCCGGCGACCAGGTCCGCCTCCTTCACCTTCAGGGCGTCCGCCTCCACGATGGTCAGGCGGCCGGAGCCGTCGTCCAGTTCGGACAGCAGCGGAATGAAGCGCGGGTCCTTCTCGACCAGGACCACGGCACCTGCGTCGGATTCCAGCAGGGCGCGGGTCAGGCCGCCGGGGCCGGGGCCGACCTCGATAACGGCGCGGCCCTCGAACGGGCCCGCCAGCCGCACGATCTTGCGGGTGACGTTCAGGTCCAGCAGGAAATGCTGGCCGAAGCTCTTCTTGGCCGAAAGGCCGTGGGCGTCGAGGGTTTCGCGGAGGGAAGGTTGGTCGGTCACACGCCCTGTTAGCGCGCGGCGCGCGCCGCCGCCATCTCCGAAGCCAGGCGGATGGCGGCGATCAGGCTGTCGGGCCGGGCCAGGCCCCTGCCGGCGATGTCGAAACCGGTGCCGTGGTCGGGCGAGGTCCGGATGATCGGCAGGCCCAGGGACACGTTGACCCCGCCCCAGAAGTCCAGCGTCTTGACCGGGATCAGGGCCTGGTCGTGATACATGCAGATGGCCGCGTCATAGGTCGCGCGGGCTTCGTCATGGAACAGGGTGTCGGCGGGGCGCGGGTCAGTGATGTCGATCCCTTCGCCTCGCAGCTGCTCCGCGACAGGGATCAAGGTCTCGATCTCCTGCAGGCCCAGGGCGCCGCCTTCGCCAGCGTGGGGGTTCAGTGCGGCCATGGCCAGGCGCGGACGGGCGATGGTGAAGTCGCGCCCGAGGCTTTCATGGACGACGCGGGCGGTGCGGGCCACGCGCTCGGCCGTGACCAGTTCGGGAACCTGGTCCAGGGCGACGTGGATGGTGACGAGGCAGGCCCGCAGATCGCGCGCGGTCAGCATCATCACCGGGCCGCGCGTGCCCGCGTATGGGGCGTCGGCCGTCAGTTCGGCGATAAACTCCGTATGGCCGGGAAACCGGAAGCCCGAGGCGTACATGGGCGCCTTGGCGATGGGGGCGGTGACGACGCCCGACGCCTGGCCCGACAGGGCGAAGCCGACCGCCTCCTCGATGCCGTCGGCGACGGCGGGCGCGTTGGCCGGGTCGGGACGCCCGGGAACGACCAGAACGGGCAGGGGGCGGTGGATGACCGGCAGGGCGCGGGCGAAACGGTCGGCGGCGGCCTGGGGACTGTCGATCTCAACTACCGGAACGCCCTGGGCGCGCAGCAGGGCCGCATCGCCGATGACGGCGAAGGCCAAGGATTGATCCTTCAGCGTGGTCCAGGCGGCGGCCGTGATCTCGGGCCCGACGCCGGCGGGTTCGCCCAGCGTCAGGACCAGAGGCGCGGCCGCAGCGGTCATTTGACCTCGATCAGGGCGTCGTTGCGCAGATCGCGCAGATAGCGACGGTCCAGGACCTGCAGGTTCTGGGCGCGCAGACGATTCTCGACCTGCTGGCGGGTGGGCACGTCCGGCCCGCCGACGCGACGACCGCAGACGGCGACCAGATGCAGGCCCAGCGGCGTGCGGATCGGGCTACTGACGGCGCCGACCTCTCCGGTGCGGGCGAACTGCTGGAACTGGGGCGCCAGATTCTGGACGTCGGATTCGCCCAGGTCCGCATAGGTGACGCCGGTGGTGGCGCGCGTCTGGGACATGATGTTGTCGCAGGTCAGGCCCTGACGCAGGGTCTCCAGCTTGGCGGTCGCGGCGGCGACTTCCGCCTCGCTGGCGGTTTCCGGCAGTTCGACCATGGCCTGTTTCATCGAGACCAGACTGGTGGCGGCGCCGTCGCGCTTGTCGCGCATGTAGATGATGTAGACCCCGCCATCGACGGCGACCGGATTGGACAGCTGGCCGGGCTGAAGCTGGTCGAAAATGGCCTGGAGGGCAGGCTGAACCGTGCCCTTGACCACCCAGCCGGCGTCGCCGGGCACGCGGGCCGAGGCGGACGGGGCCGAGGAGAACTGCTGGGCCACGGCCTGGAAGGGAGCCCCCTGGATGATCTGCTGCACCAGTTGGCGGGCGCCGTTCAGAGCCGCCTGCTGGCCGCCGACGCGCGCGGCGTCGATGTAGATTTCGCCGATCAGATATTGCGGTTGAGCGGCGGCGGCGTTCAGGCGACGCAGTTCCTGGTCCACCTGAAGCGGGCTGGGTCGCGCGCGCGCGCCGAAGCGGCCGCCGGTCAGTCGGCTCCAGCCGATCTCGGTGCGCAGGTTCTCGCGGAAGGTCTCGGGCCGGATGCCGCCCTGCTGGAGGAACTCAAGATAGGCCTGGGGCGTCGCGCCGGCCTGGCGCGCCATCTGGGCGATTTCCTCGTCCACTTCCTCGTCCGTGACCTTCAGCTGGCTGGCGAATTTGGTCAGTTCCTGATTCTTGAGGCGATCCTCGATGAGGGCGTTCAGGGCCGCCTGCTGGATGGCGGGCAGGTTTTCCTCGGTCGGCTGGATCTGCGACGAAGCGATCAGCATCAGCATGCGCTGGCGCAGGTCGAAGCCGGTGATGATCTTGTCATTGACGGTGGCGACGATGCCGTCCGCCAGCTGGAACTGAGGCTGGGCGGCGGCCGGACGGGTCGGCGTGTCGCCGGCCGCAGGATTCGGCGCGCCGGCGGCGGCGGGGCCTTGCGCCGAAGGCTGGGCGGCCGGGCGAGCGGGCGCCTGAGCCTGGGCTTGGGCCGTCTGGCCATAGGCCGAACCGGCGAGGAGGAGCGCCGCGAGCGCAGCCCCCGTCGAATAACGCATCAAACCCATCGGTCGTCCTGATTCCTCACAGCGGTCCGCCGGCCAGGCCGGCAGGCGGTCGCGCCCCGTCAAGCGTCATGCTCAACGCATTTCGCCCTGTCCATAACCTGAACCTCCGAAAGTGGCGAGGTTTAGGCGCACATAAACCCCTTCGGAGGGGCCGCTGGGCCGCACGCGCGTGTTGTCGCGCCGGAAGCCCAGTTCGAACCGCAGGCAGTCGTCGTCGAACAACAGGCCGACCTCGGACCGCGTGATCTGGTTTTCCCGCAGATCGGCGATGCCCGCGACGGTGAAGCCCCAGTTGCCATAGACGAACTGTTGGCCCGTCAGCTGGACGAACTCGTAGTTGCGGTTGAGCGGACCGGACAGGGGGTTGGAGCGGTCCAGAATATAACTGACGCTGGCCAGGTTGCGGCGGCCCCAGCGGCCGTCCAGCGCGGCCTCGGCCCGGCGCACATCGCCCGAGCCGTCGATGGTGGCGTGGGCCCAGCTGCGGATGCGGTCCGATGGCGAGAAGCTGCCCTGGACCACCCAGTCCGAAGTCTCCGACGCCAGGCCGCTGGGGTCGTACAGACGGGCCGGCGCGTCCGGGATGCTGGTGCGGAAGGCATCCTCGCGGTTGAAGCGATGGCTGCGACCGATGAACAGGCTGGCGCTGCGGCTCTCGGACCATCGGATAGTGGCGCGGCCGCCCGCCGTCAGGCGCGCTCCGCCCTCGATCAGATCGTAGCCCGAGAAGCGGTCCATGCGGAACAGGGACGATTCGTCCAATTCGATGATCTGAGAGTCCTCGTTGGGGATGCGAGGGTCCAGATCGGCGCTGTTGGACACCGACATCTGGGCCACCGGCTCCAGAATGATGTCGGCACCGGCCGTGCGCTTGATCAGCGGATAGCTGACGTCCACCCCGGCGCTGAGCCGCGAGCGAGAGACGGTCTCGTCGGCGCCGAAACCCATCATCGGCGGCAGGTCCGACAGGGAGTAGAGGTCGACCCGGGTGTCAAGGAAAGGCTCGATCCGCAGGCCGACGGGCAGGATGACGGTGCGGCGCCATTCCATCTGGCCGGTGATGCGGCGGCTGTCGACGCCGCCCAGGCCCGTGGTGACGGGCGGGACCAGGTCCGGGTTCAGGATCGGCGCGCCGACGAAATTGTCGCGATACAGCGCAACGGCCGAGCCTTTCAGCCGCAGACGTCCGCCGAAAACCAGTTCGTGCGGCTCCCACCGCGCCTCGACCAGGGGAGCGACCAGGGGCAGGTCGCCGTCGCTCTCGAACACCTTGTAGCCGTTCGGGTCGCGGAAGTCGGTGGCGGCGAAGCGTGGATCGACGCGCAGGCTCTGGATCGAGAAGGCCGCGACCGAGACGTAGGAGCGGTCGGTCTGATGCTCGGCGTAGACTTGGCTGATCAGACGGCGACGGTCGCCGTAGTAGAGGCCGTTGTCCTGATACGGGCTGCGGACGTCGTAACGGTCGAACAGGGTCTTGTCCGAGGTCCGTTCGGCCGTGAAGCCATAACGCCAGGGGCCGTCGGGGTCGAAGGCGCCGTGCGAGAGCAGATAGCTGCGGTGTTCGCGGTCGCCGAAGCGGACGTTGCTTTCGAAGGCGCCGTCTCCGTTCACGTCGAAGTCGCCGAAGTTGCGCTCGTAGGTGTAACCGCCGCGCGCCACGATCATCCCGTCGGCGAAGCGACGCCGCCATTGCAGGTTCAACAGAGGGGCGATCCGAGTGTTGATCTGGGGGCTGATCAACCAGTCCTCGGACTTGGACACGACGTGGAGATAGGGAACCTCCACCGACAGGCCGCGCCCCTGGTCGTAGTTGACGATGGGGACCAGGAAGCCCGAGGCCCGCTCCACCGACGGATCGGGGTGGGCGAAATAGGGGGTGTAGAAGACGGGGACCGGGCCGACATAGAAGACGGCGTTGCGATACAGCACCGCGCGCAGTTGTTCGTCCTGCACGACCTTTTCTGCCTGGATCGAGATGGTGGGGCGGCGCGGCCCCTTCTCGTCGCAGATGGGGCAGGGGGTGAACCGGGCGTAGTTCAGCTCGCTGACCGTCTCGGTGCGGCGCACGGCGGTGGCGGCCATCAGGCTGGCGCCGTTCCCGAGACGGGTGGCGAAGTCGACGGCGATCCCGGTCGTCAGATCCTTGTCCAGTTCCAGATGGCTGGCGTAGACGACCGTTCCGTCGGGGGCGACGGCCTCGACCCGGCCGTCGCCGGTCGCCGTACCGGCCTGCAGGTCGTAAGACAGGCTTTCGCCGCGCAGGACATGACCGCGCGTGCGCAGATAGACGCGCTGGTCGGGCGTGCCGACGGCGGTGACGACATCGCCCTGACGCGTGGCGCTGGCGGCGTCGATATAGACCGCGCCGTCGGCCAGGCCGTCGGCTGCGGGCGCCGCCGTCCGGACCTGCGCCGCAGGCTGAGCCTGGGCGAGGGCCGACGAGGCCAGCGGCGCCCACGCCGCAAGCGCGACCCCGGCCAGAAGCCCTTGTCTGAAATCGATGAAACGCCGGGGGCGGCGGTCACTCTGCATAGGCCATCCGTGGTCTGGGGACGGGGGTCGCGGCTTCGTCCAAGGCGATCAGGCTCTAGCCGTCTTCGGTATAGAACAGCAAGGTGAAGGCGGCGAGCGCCGTCAGAACCGGCGGCAGCCAGGCGGCGACGAACGGCGGCACCACCTCGGCCGAGCCCATGGCCGACGAGAACTGGTTCAGGAAGAAGAAGGCGAAGCCCAGCACTACGGCCGCCACGCTCATCCGCGCCATGTCGCCCAGACGCATCAGCCGAAGGGAGAAGGCCGCCGCCAGAATCGACATGGCCGCGAACACCAGGGGCGTGGCCAGAAGCTGCTGGAAGCGCAGGCGGTAGGTGGTGGAGGTGAAGCCGGCGTTCTCGATGCGCTGAATCTGGTTCGGCAGTGACCAGAAAGGCGTCGCCTGTGGCCGGGCGAACCGCTCGAACGCCTCCTTGTCCGCCAGGCTGGAGGTCAGGTCCAGGGTCGAATACGAGACCGCGCGCTGGCCGATGCTGGCGCCGATCGCATTGGTCAGACGCCAGCGTCCGGCGCTGAGGGTGGCCGACTGGGCGTCGATCCGTTCCGAAAAGGTGCGCCGCCCGTTCGGGCCGGTGGTGTAGATGAAGAAGTTGACGTCCAGCAGGCGGGCGTTGGCGCGATCCTGGCGACCGGCGCGGATGATCATCTGACGCTGGTCGTCGCCCTCGCGCAGCCAGATGGCCTGCTGTTCGCCCGCGCCGGGGACGGCGCCCGAGATGCGGGCGCGTTCACGTTGCCACAGGCCGTCGCCGGCGGACGCCAGCGGCCCCAGCGTGGTCACGGTCAGGACGCCCAGCAAGAAAGCCATGCCCGCCGCCGGCAGGACGAAACGCCAGGCTGAGACGCCGGCCGCCCGCATGGCGATCAGCTCGCTGCGCCGGTTCAGGCCGATGAAGGCGCCCAGCGTGCCGAACAGAAAGACGAAGGGCAGCAGCTGAACGATCACCGACGGCGACTTCAGCATGACCAGATAGAGGATGCGGACGGCGGACAGGTCCATGCTGGAGCCCAGGCCGCGCGACACCTCCACGAAGTCGATCAACATGACCAGGGCCGATATCACCGCCAGGGCGACGCCCAGCGAACGTAGCTGCTGCACCAGGACATAGCGTTCGATCCGGCCCAGACGGGGCAGGTGCGGCGAATAACGCCGGGGATGGAAGCCGAGGGCGGTCATGCGGTCCTCGCTTTCAGGACGCCGGCGCGACGCCGTCTGGATCGCCGAGGCTTCAAGGCGCGGAAGAGCACCCGCATGGCCACGGCGATGGCCAGGATCGGCACGGCGTATTGCAGGATGTTCATCCAGGCGTTCCAGGCGCTGGCGGCCACCAGGCCGTAGCCGATGACCCGGACCAACAGAAACAGGCCGGCCGCCTTGGCGATCCGCAGCGAATAGCCGGTCCGGCTGAAGGCGCCGCCCAGAATGGCGGCCAGGGCCAGGGCCATGGCGACCAGGGCGTACAGCGGCGAGGACAGGCGCGAATGGGCCTCGGCCAGCAGTTCGCCGCGAGAGCCAGCGGTTTCCAGCAGCTTGGGAGAGGGGTTCAGCAACTGACGCAGATAGAGGTCCGACGGCTTGTAGCGGATCACCTCGGTGGTGCCGGCGAACGGCGTCAGATCCAGGGTGTAGTTGTCGAACGACAGATAGTTCAGCACCCCGTTCGAGGAATACTGCTGCCAGGAACCGTCCGTCAGGGTCAGGACGGGCACGCCGCCGGCGCGGCCGAACCGGGCCTCGGACGCGTTCCAGGTCGTGACCTTCTTGCCATCGTCCAGATAGACGAACAGGTTCTTGAGCAGGCCGTTCTGCTCGATCTGCTGGACATAGACGGTCAGGCCGTCCGGGCCCTGGACGAACTGGCCCTCCTCGACCAGCAGGGCGGCTAGGTCGGTGCGGATGGCGAAGGCCTGGCGGCGCGCCTCGTGCTGGGCCCAGGGCAGCATGAACAGATTGACGAACAGGGTGACGAGCGCGACCAGCACGGCCAGGCGCGCGGCCGGAGAGATCACCTGCCAGCGCGTCATGCCGCCGGCGAAGGCGGCGGTCATTTCCTGTTCGCGCTGCAGGCGGGTCAGGGCGATCAGGGCGCCCACGAAAAGACCGATGGGCAGGATCACGGACAAGAGCTGGGGCAGGGCCAGAAGCGTCAGCTTGACCATGACCCACACGCTTTGGCCGCGTTCGACGATGACCTCCAGTTGGTCCAGGCTCTGGCTCAGAATCCCGATTCCCGCCAATGCGGCGCACGCTGCGACCACGGGCAGTGAAATCTGTCGAAAAAGATAGCGTTGAATCAGGGTCATGGGCGGATGAACTTCGCCCGGTTGCAGGCGGCGATATTGAGGCGCATCTAGTAGCACATCAGGGCGCGTCCGCGACAACGCAGACGCGCCATTGTCTTTTCGCCGTTGCAGACGCCAGGTGGGGCCTGGCTGGAGTTCGTTGAATGAAGATCGAGTTCGTCGCCGCCGTCGACGCCGCTGAAATCCTCGCGGTCGCCGTTTATGAAGACCGCGTCCTGACGGCTGCGGGCCAGGCGCTGGACGCCAAGGCCGGCGGCGCCCTGACCAGGGCCATGACCAAGAGCCGTTTCACCGGCAAGGCGGGGCAGACCCTAGGCGTCGCCGCGCCTCAGGGCGTCGACGTCGACACCGTGCTGCTGGTCGGCGCGGGCGCGCAGGACAAGCAGGACGACCTGGCGGTCGAAGCCTTCGGCGGCGCCGCCTATGCGGCGGTGAAGCTGTCGGGCGCAGAGGTCCTGACCATCGACGCCGCGCACCTGTCGGCGGAACAGGCGGCGCGGGTCGCCTTCGCCGCGCGTCTGGCCGCCTATCGGTTCGACAAATACCGGACCACGCAGAAGGCCGACAAGATTCCGTCGGTGACGACGATCCGCGTCGTGACCTCGGACCTGCGCGCCGCCGAGGCCGCGCTGGAGCCGCTGTCGGCCGTGGCGGACGGGGTGATCTTCGCCCGCGACCTGGTGTCCGAGCCCGCCAACGTCCTTTATCCGGCCGAGTTCGCCAGGCGCGTCAAGGCGCTGGAAAGCCTGGGCCTGGAGGTCGAAATCCTCGGCGAGGCCGAGATGGAGAAGCTGGGCATGCGCACCCTGCTGGGCGTCGGCCAGGGCAGCCGTCGCGAAAGCCAGCTGGCCGTGATCCAGTGGAAGGGCGGCGAGGCGGGCGGCCAGCCCATCGCCTTCGTCGGCAAGGGCGTCTGCTTCGACACCGGCGGCATCTCCATCAAGCCGGCCGACGGCATGGAGGACATGAAGTGGGACATGGGCGGCGCGGCCGCCGTGACCGGAACCATGATCGCCCTGGCCGGCCGGAAGGCCAAGGTCAACGCCGTGGGCGTGCTGGGCCTGGTCGAGAATATGCCTGACGGCAACGCCCAGCGTCCGGGCGACGTGGTGGTGTCCATGTCGGGCCAGACGGTCGAGGTCATCAACACCGACGCCGAGGGCCGCCTCGTGCTGGCCGACGCCCTTTGGTACACGCAGGAACGTTTCAAGCCGAAGTTCATGATCGACCTGGCCACCCTGACGGGCGCCATGATCGTGGCCCTGGGCCTGGACTACGCAGGCGTCTTCTCGAACTCCGACGCAGTGGCCGATCCGATCCTGGCGGCGGCGAAGAAGGTGGGCGAGAACTTCTGGCGCATGCCGATCCCCGAGATCTACGAACAGCATATCGATTCGAAGATCGCGGATGTGAAGAACACCGGCAACGGCCGCGCCGGCGGCTCGATCACCGCCGCCCTGTTCCTGCAACGCTTCACCAACGGCGTGCCGTGGGCGCACCTGGACATCGCCCCGACCGCCTGGACGAACAAGAGCCCCAGCCCCACCGTGCCCGAGGGCGGCGTCGGCTTCGCCGTGCGCACCCTGGATCGGATGGTGGCGGATTCCTACGAAGGTTGATCGCTGGAGGTAGGGCCGGATGAGCGGCAAGCCCGAAATTTGGTTCTATCATCTGGAGCGGTCGACGCTGGATCAGGTGTTGCCGACCCTGCTCGAGAAGACGCTCGAGCGGGGGTGGCGCGCCCTGATCAAGTCGGCGCATTCGCATCGGCTGGATGCGATCGACGAGACGCTGTGGACGTTTCGGGACGAAAGCTTCCTGCCGCACGGCCGGGCAGACCAGCCGCACGCCGAGCGCCAACCTGTCCTGCTAAGCGAGACGGGCGAGAACCTGAACGCCGCTCAGGCGCTGTTCATAGTGGACGACGCAGAACTGGGTGCGACGGAAGGGTTCGAACGATGCTTCATCATTTTCGACGGACGGGACGAGACGGCGCTGCAGCACGCCCGGGGCCGCTGGAAGGCGCTGAAGGATCAAGCCGCGGCCCTGTCCTATTGGCGGCAAACGGACGAAGGGCGCTGGGAAAAGGCGGCCTGATCGCCTTTGTGCTTCTGGCCGGCTGTTCGACGCCGGCGTCCGACGCCTCCGCCCCGCGCACCATCGAACAGGCCCAGGTCAATCCGCCCGTAGGCACGCGGATGCCGACCGGCCAGACCCAGGACTTCTGCAAGGCCGGCGAGATGCAATATCTGGTGGGCCGCTCCAAGACCGAGATCCCGGTGCCGGTGGATGTGGTGAACCGGCGCGTGACCTGCACCACCTGCCCGGTGACGCAGGATTTTTCCGCCTATAGGCTGAACATCTTCTACAACGAGCAGACAGGCGTCATCGAACAGGTTCGGTGCGGCTGATCCGCCACGCAAGGGAGACGACCATGAAGAAGATCCTGATGTCGAGCCTGCTGGCCTGCGCCGGGGCCCTGACGCTGTCGGCCTGCGCCCCGACGCAGTTGACCGAGACGCCCGGCGGCGAGACCGCCTACAAGGCCTGCAAGGTCGAGGACTATCAGACCTATGTCGGGCGCAATCGCTCCACATTGCCCAGCGCGCCGGCTGGCCAGACCTTCCGCGTCCTGTGCACCACCTGCGCGGCGACCATGGACTATCGCGAGAACCGGGTGAACTTCGTCTATGACGAGGCGACGGGCGTGATCCGCGAGGTCAAGTGCGGCTGAGGCCTGAATCAGGCTCTAGCGGCCCACCGTATCGCCGGGCCACAGCGGAGCGCTGAAGGTTCGGGCCAGATAGTCCATTAGGGCCGTGACGCGCGCCGGGCGCGGTCCGCTGCTGGGGGCGACCAGATGCAGGGCGATGGGCGGCAGGCGCCAGTCGGTCATGACCGTCTCCAACCGGCCATCGGCGATGTCCTTCCAGGCGATAAAATCCGGCTGTGGAAACAGGCCCAGGCCGGCGCAGAGCGAGGCGGTCAGGGCGTCGGAGTTGTTGGCGCGCAAAGGGCCGCGCGGGCGCACCACGACCTCTTCGCCCGCCGCATTGGAGAAACGCCAGACGTCGGGCGTGGGCATATAGGCATAGCACAGGCAGGCGTGGCGGTTCAGATCGTCCGGATGGGTCGGTCGGCCCCGCTGGGCCAGATAGGCGGGCGAGGCGACCAGCATCCGGTTGACCGGACGCAGTCTGCGCGCGGTCAGGGACGAATCCGCCAAGGCGGCGATCCGCAGAGCGCAATCGAAGCCGCCGCCGACCAGATCGATCACCTCGTCCGACAGATGCAGGTCGATGGAGACATCGGGGTGGGTGGCCAGAAACTGGGGCAGGGCAGGGGCGACATAGGCCATGCCGAAGGACATGGGCGCGGCCAGACGCACCAGACCGCGCGGGGTGACGGACATGTCCAGCGCCTCGGACACCGCGCCCTCGGCCTCGGCCAGCATCAGGCCGGCGCGGGCGGCCAGGCTGCGGCCGGCGTCGGTCAGGGCGAAGCGACGCGAGGTGCGATGCAGGAGGGTGGTCTGGAGTTGCTGCTCCAGCCGGGCGACGGCCTTGGAGACGGTGGCCTTGGACAGGGCCAACTGGTCGGCGGCGCCCGAGAAGGATTGAGTCTCGGCCACCTTGGCGAAGATGGCCAAGGCTTCGAGATCGGGCAGGCGGGACATGGGCGGCTCCGCGACAGGAAACGATGAGTTTCGACTGTTTCTATTTCTGTTCGGTCGCCGATCTCTATCTTGGCGTCAAGCCAATGACGTCGGGACGGCCCGGCGAGAGGACGGAACAATGATCGAGCGCAGACCTTTCGACACCCTGGGCGGCGCCAACCACGGTTGGCTGAACGCCAAACACCACTTTTCTTTCGCAAACTACTACGATCCGGCGCGGATGAGCTGGGGCAACCTGCGGGTCTGGAACGACGACGAGATCGCGCCGGGCACCGGCTTTCCGCCCCATCCCCACGCCGACATGGAGATCATCACCTATGTGCGCGACGGGGCCATCACCCACGAGGACAGCCTGGGCAACAAGGGCCGCACGGTCGCGGGCGACGTCCAGGTGATGAGCGCGGGCACCGGCATCCGTCACGCGGAATACAACGCAGAGCCGGAACTGACCCGGATCTTCCAGATCTGGATCGAACCGACCAAGCGCGGCGATGCGCCCAGCTGGGGCTCCAAGCCCTTCCCCAAGGGCGAGCGTTCGGGCCAGTTCGTGGTCCTGGCCTCTGGCTTCGACGGGGACGACGACGCCCTGCCGATCCGCACCGATGCGCGGATCGTGGCCGCGACCCTGAACGCCGGCGACAGCGCCGACTATCCGCTGGGCGTCGCCCGTCGCGGTTATCTGGTGCCCGCCAAGGGCGAGGTGGAGGTCAACGGGGTCCGGTTGAACGCCCGCGACGGCGTCGCCATCGCCCAGGAGGACGTCGTCACGGTCAAGGCCCTGTCTGACGCCGAGATCGTGCTGGTGGACGCCGCCTGAGTTTTCGGATCATCCTGCCCGGTCGGACATCGAGCCGACCGGGCGAACCGTATCGTGCGGGGTCCAGTCTCAAGGAGGGAAGCGAATGTTCAATCAGGCGGGGCGGTGGTCGCCGCAGTTGCTGGCGGCTTTGCGAATCGTGGCGGGTCTGTTGTTTCTGGCCCACGGGGTGGTGAAGGTGTTCGGCTTTCCAGCCGGCGCCGAACCGGGGCAGCAGGCGCTTGCGTCCCTGTTCGGAATCGGCGGCGTCATCGAGATCGTGACCGGCGGATTGCTGATCCTGGGCCTGTTCACGCGGCCGGCGGCCTTTATCGCCTCGGGCCAGATGGCGGTGGCCTATTGGATGTTCCACGCGCCGAAAAGCCCGTATCCGGTCGTGAACGGCGGGGATGCGGCCATCCTGTTCTGCTTCGTCTTCCTGTACATCTTCGCAGCCGGGCCTGGCGCCTTCAGCCTGGATCGTCAGACGGTCCGCCGCTGAGATGGATCAAGGGCCGCGGCGCGTGACGCGCGGCGGCCCTTTCGCTTTTCAGACGCCGACCGCCCAGTCGGTGGCGCGGACCAGGCTGTCCACGATGCCGGGCTCGGAGGAGGCGTGACCAGCGTCGCCGACGATGTCCAGCCGGGCCTCGGGCCAGGCGCGGTGCAGGGCCCAGGCGCCTGAAATGGGCGTGACCACGTCGAACCGGCCCTGGGCGATCCAGCAGGGTATATGGCGCATCCGGTCCACGTTCTTCAGGATCCAGTCGTCGGAGTCGAAGAAGCCGCCGTTGGTGAAATACCAGTTCTCGATCCGGGCGAAGGCGACGGCGAACTCGGGCTCTGCGAACTTGTCCGGGCGGGCGTTCGGACCCTCGACGCTGACGGTTTCACCTTCCCAACTGGACCAGGCCACGGCGCAGCGTTCGCGCTCGGCCACGTCCTCGCCGATCAGACGCTTGTAGTAGGCCGCCATCAGGTCGCCGCGCTCGGCCTCCGGGATGGGGGCGACGAACCGTTCCCAGGCGTCCGGGAAGATCATCGAGGCGCCGTCCTGGTAGAACCAGTGCAGTTCCTTTTTCGTCAGCAGGAAGATGCCGCGCAGCACCAGGGCCAGGCATCGCGCGGGATGGGTGATGGCGTAGGCCATCGACAGGGTCGAACCCCAGGAGCCGCCGAACACCACCCATTTGTCGACGCCGCACAACTCGCGCAGCCGTTCGATGTCGCGGATCAGGTCCCAGGTGGTGTTGTCCTCCAGCGAGGCGTTCGGGCGGGATTTGCCGCAGCCGCGCTGGTCGAACATGATGATGCGATAGCGGGCGGGGTCGAAATAGCGCCGCATGCCCGGATTGACCGCGCCGCCGGGGCCGCCGTGAAGGACGACGACGGGACGTCCGTCAGGATTGCCGCTTTCCTCGTAATAGACCTCATGCACCCCGTCCGTCTTCATCCAGCCCGACGCATAGGGTTCGATCTCGGGATAGAGTTCGCGGCGCGGTTCAGCAGACGTCGGGAAGGCCATGGATCGTAGAGTCTTTCTCAGCGGCCGAAGGCGGCCGAACAGGGCGTCAGGAACGCAATGCCGCAAAGGCCAGGCAAAGCCAACCGACGATCATCAGCAATCCGCCGATCGGAGCGACCGCGCCCATGGCCGGAAGGCCGAGCAGACCGATGGCGGCCAACGCCAGGCTGAAGACCAGGCCGCCGGCCGCCCCCAACCAGCCCGCCAGTCGCGCCAGGCCGCCGCCGCCCGTCCACAGGGCGCAGGCCAGGGCGAAGACGGCGTGGCCCAGTTGATAGTGGGAGCCGGTCTGCAACAGCGTCTTGATCTGGGGACCGGCACCATGCGCGGCGAAGGCCCCCAGGGCCACGGCGAGGGCGCCGTTCAGGGCGGCGAAGACGATCAGATTGCGGTCTGCGGTCATGGAGCCGACCCTAGGACCTGAACGCCTTGCAGGGAAGCGGCTTGGCGGGCGGCGAAGTCTGCTAGGACGGCGCGGATGAGGATCGAATCCCGGACGCGCGCGGCGCTGCAATACGCCCTGATGTTCATGGGGACAGGAGTCAGCCTGCCCTATGCGGGCCTGTGGATGCGGGCGCAGGGGCTGAGCGGGGCCGAGATCGGGGTGCTCCTGGCCGCGCCCATGCTGGCGCGCCTGATCACCGGCCCGGCCATCGCCGTCTGGGCCGACGGGTTCCGCTTTCGCCGCACGCCCATCGCCCTGCTGGCCGTGGCGGCGGCCCTTGGCTATGGCGCGGCCGGATTGGTCGAAGGATTCGCAGCCTGGGCCGTATGCTGGTTCATCGGCGCGACGAGCGCGGCGGCCCTGATCCCCCTGACCGACGTCTTGACCCTGAGATTGGCGCGGCGCGAGGCGTTCACCTTCGCCGTGCCGCGCGGTTTCGGCTCGGCGGCCTTTCTGATCACCAACATCGTCGTCGGCTTTCTGTTGCGTTTGACCGGAGCAGAGGCGGTGATCGTGATCGTGACCCTGGCCTATGTCGGGGTGGCGGTCGCGGCCTGGCGGGTTCTGCCGCCCGAGCCGGTCAACGATGGCGCGCCCCTGGCCGGATGGGAGCGGTTTCGCGGACTGGGGCGATTATTGAGACAGCCGGTTCTTATGACGGCCTTGATGGCGATCGGCGCCGTGCAGGCGGCCCACGCCTTCTACTACGGTTTTTCCGCGATCCTGTGGCGGGCGCAGGGGATCGAGTCGTCCACGACCGGACTGCTGTGGGCCTGCGCCGTGGTGATCGAGATCGGCTTCATGTGGGCGGTCGATCCGTGGCGACGGCGGCGCGGGATCGGGCCGGAGACGCTGCTGACCGTGGCGGCGGGGGCCGCGGTCCTGCGCTGGACGGCGATGGCGGCCGCGCCGCCGCTGTGGCTGCTGTGGCCGTTGCAGGCCCTGCACGCGCTGAGCTTCGCCGCCAGCTATCTGGCGGGCGTCGAACTGATCGAACGTTTGGCCCCGCGCGACAGCCACACGGCGGCGCAGACCCTGAACTCCATGCTGTCGGCCGGAGTGCTGATCGGTCTGGCGACCCTGGCGAGCGGGCCGTTGTACGATGCGTTCGGAAGCGGCGGCTATCTGGCGATGGCGGGGCTGGCTGGCGTAGGGTTGCTGGCCGTTCTGTGTCTGAAGAGTCGTCGGATGCGGTCGGCCTAGGCGCGGGGCTGCGGCGACAGATGCCCGGCCATGGCCGAGGCGGCCGCCTTCACGCCCTTGCGCACCGCCGTCTCGTCCGCCGGGATCGGGGCGCGCAGCAGGCCGACGGCGGGGACGTGCGGGCCGTCGGGCAGGTCGGCAAGAACGCGATAGAGGATGTAGGAACCGGCGTCCTCCTCAGCGTCGGAGGACGCATCGGCGGCCAGACCCGCCGCGTTCAGGGCGCGAAGGATGTCGGCGACAGGGGCGGTGGTGCGGGCGACGCCCGGACCGGTCAGGGACAGCCGCTCCCTGCGGTCCAGCGCCCGGTTCTCGGCGCGCATCTGGACACGGAAACCTCCGGCCTTGTGCGTGCGCCCGACCAGCAGGACCGCACGGCAGTCTCCGTTCCTGAGATGATCGCCAAGGCGCGAGGCCAGGGCATCGGGATCACCGCCGGAGACCGGCACCGTGCGGGCGCCTGCGGGGCTCCATGGCGTGCCCGACAGATCTTCGATCAGGTCCCAACCGCCGTCGGCGTCGTCATAGGTGCAGATGGCGATGCCCGGCCGACGATCCGCACGGGCGGCGCTGGCGCTGGGATAGGTCGCATCCACCATACTTTCCCCAATCCGTGACGGTTCCGCGACGCAAGGCAAGAGGCGTGAACTTGCGCGCCGCGTCAAGCCCCGACCGACCGCTTAGCCCAGGTCTCCGACCGCGGCGTCCAGCAGCATGAAGGCGCGACCCGCGTCGGACGCCAGACGACCCTGAACGCCGGCCGCATCGCCCGCCCGCGCCGAGGCGGCCAGCTCCTGGGCGAAGAGGCGGACATAACGCTCGGCGTCCTTGCGCAATTCGGCGTCCCCCAGGACGCGGCGCGAGACGCTGCGGACCGCGGCCGGGGCCACCCGACGCACGATGGCGCGCGCGCCGTCGGTGTCGCCGCCGCCGATCGCCCGGGCGGCTTCCTCGACGCGGGAACGGGGCAGGAGGGCGTTGGGATCGACGCCCATACGACGGATGGCGGCCGTCACCCGGTCGGACAGGGCCTCGGCCTCCGCCGCCGGTACAGCCGGGGTGTTGAGTTCCAGCGGCGCTTCGGCAGGAGCGTCGCCGAGCACCAGGTCGCTCCAGTCCAGCCCTTTCTCGGACTCGGCGGTGGGCGCGTCCGTCGGCTCAAGGCGCAGGCGGCCGCGCAGGCCGAAACGGCGATCCTCGACGGACGCGGGAGCACGCGCTGAACGCGGCTCGGGGTCGGGCGCGATCTCGCGGCGGCGGGCGGCGGGGGCGTCGCCGGACACAACGCCCATCAGCCGGACCGCTTCGGTCAGCATGTCGTAGTTGCGCCGCACCCGTTCCTGGAAGCCGACGTCCAGGGCTTCGGTGTCCTCCGCCGCCTTGCGCGAGGCGGCGGCGAGAGAGGCCAGGCCTTCCTCCACCGTGGCGCGCACGGCGTCGGCCCGCGCCCGAGCTTCCTGCGGCAGGCGCGCGGCGCGCTCGTCCACATCGGCTACGGCGGTGTCGATCTCGGACAGGGCGGCGTTCAGCCGGTCGATCATCGTCTCCAACCGGCTGACCATGCGCTCGCCCGTCTGATCGACCAGGTTGGAGGTCTCGGCGACGATGCGACGGGCGTCCTCGATGCGGGCGTCGGCGGCCTGGTCGGCCTTCAGGGCGGCTTCGAACAGGGTTTCGCCCAGCCGGTCGGCGCGCAGGCGGGCCTGTTCGGCCGCATCGGCGGCGGCGGCGCGGGAATCCTCGGCGGTGGCGCGCATCTGCTCCAACGCGCGTCGGGTTTCCTCCATCAACACGTCGCGGGATTCGGCGGCCAGGGCCTCGAACCGATCCAGGGCCAGCTTTGTGGCGGCGTCGAAACCGTCGGCCTCGCGCTGGGACATGTCCACCAGGGCGCGGAACTGATCGGCCGCCGCCTCGACCAGATCGCGCATCGACTCCATCGAGGTCTGGGAGGCCTGTCCCAGGTCGGCGGAGGCGGCGCGGCTGGCCGACAGTTGCTCGATCAACTGGGCGCGCTGGCTTTCGACCTGGGCGGAGAAATCCTCCTGATCGGTGCGCAGGGCGTAGGCGGCGGTGACGAGGGCGGCGCGCTGCTGGCTGAGCCCTTCCTCGACCGACTGAATCTGTTCGGAGACGCCGGAGCCGGCGTTCTCCAGTCGAATGGTCTGGCGGGCCAGGTCCTCGGCCGCCACGCGGGCGGCGTCCTGGGCCTCGCCGGCGGCGGCGGCCAGGTCGGCGGCGCGCGCGGCCAGCGCCGCCTCGGCCTCTCGCAATTGCGCCTGGGCCAGGTCGGAGGCGTCGGCCACCATGCGCGACTGGCGTTCCACGGCGTCGACGACGCCGGTGGCCTGAGAATCCAGATGGACGCCCAGGGTCTGCATCTGGTCGCGCTCGCGGCCCAGGCTTTCGGTCAGGCGGCGGGCGGTGCGGCCGGCGGTCTCGGCCGCCTCGTTCAGGCGCGCCGTTTCATGGGCCAGGGCTTCACGCAACAGGGCCATGTCGTTGCGGGCGCGCTCGGCGGCCAGGGCCGCATGGTCGATGTCGGCGCGCAGCGATTGCAGCACCTCGCCGGTCTGTTGGGCGGCGAGGGCGGTGGGGGCGACCAGGGCTTCCGCCAACTGGCGGGCGCGCGCGGTCTCGGCGGCCAGGCCCGCCCCCTGGCGCACGGCGTGGGCCAGGAGAATGGCCAGGCCCGCGGGCGCCAGGGCGATCAGGGCGTAGATGGCCAGCCGTAGCGGGTCCAGATCGGCGCCCCCGGCTCCGACCTCATAGGCGGCCCAGGAAGCGACGCCGCCGATCCACAGGGCCGAGGCGACGCCGGCGATCAGATAGGCGTGACGGCCGGACGGTTGGGCGTGCGTGGCGGCGATGGTCTTGACGGCGGGCGGGGACGACAGTTCGAACGGGGCGGGGGGCTTGCCGGCGGCGACGCCCAGTTCGACGGCGGCGGTCGATTCAGGCGCGGGTTCGCTGGGCAGGTCGAAGGCCTCGGCCAGGACGCGCTGCTGACGCGCCGCCTCGGCCTCCCGCTCTTCGGCCAGGCGCTGCTCTTCCAGCAGGCGGCGACGACGACGCTCTGACATGGGGCGTTCGGGGACGACTTCAGGCGCCGGCTCGATCTCGGGCAGGGCGGACTCTTCGTCGGCCGCGTCCAGACCGTCGACGACGGACGGTGCGTCCTCGACGGCGCCCGCTTCCTCATTGGTCAACTTCAGCGGCGGTCGCTTGGGAGATTTCATCGCCGACAACCCGATCCCTACACTCGCGTGTCGCGCGACACGCCCGGTCGAACCCTAGAGGCTGAACCGCGCGAGTTGAAGCGCGCGACGACAGGAATCCGCCAGTCGGTTCATTTCCGTAACGATTCGGCGCGAGACAGGCGGTCTGAACCGAGCGAGATCAGCAGCTGCGCGAGGACGGTCGGTCCGAGGGCGACGACGTGGCGGAACAGTCCGCCACGCGGTGCACTTCACGGTCAGCCTGCGACGGTGCGTGGGTGTCGACGCCGAACTGCGACAGGACAGCGGCGGCCAGAAGCGCGATGAAGCCGGCGATGAATTCGACCAGCGCCTGCATCGAGTTCTCCCTGTCGCGCCGTCCAGGAGCGGCGGCGGATGACGAAACTATGCCTGAGATGGGCGAACGTCACAATCCCGCCCTATGACGATTGACCGGAGGGGGCGCGCGTGGAACGGGTGATCGACTTCCAAGCCATTGATCGAGAAGCGAACAGAACGACGCGAATGACTGACGGCGCTTCCTACGAAGGCAGCTTGCTGGCGCCGGGGCCGGGCCTGTGGCGCACCGCCGTGGCGGATCGGTTCGCGATATTGATGGAGAACGAAGCCTATTTCGACGCCCTGGCCTCGGCGATCCAGAAGGCCGAAAGGTCCATCGTCGTTCTGGGCTGGCAGTTCGATCCCCGCACCCATCTGGACCCCGAGGCGCGGCCCGGCGACCGGCACGCCGAAATCGGTCGGCAACTGCGGATGCTGGTCAAGCGCAAGCCGGATCTGGACGTGCGGCTGCTGATCTGGAAGTCGCCACTGCTGATCGCGGCGTCCCAGGGCTTCTATCCGCACAAGGCGCAGCGGTGGTTCCGGAAACGGATGGTGGAATTCCGGCTGGATTCGCCCGGCCCCATCGGCGCCTGCCATCATCAGAAGGTCGTGGTCATCGACGATCGGATCGCCTTCTGCGGCGGCGGCGACGTTTCGACCGACCGCTGGGATTCGGCCGAGCATCTGGATCACGATCCGCGTCGCGCCCTGCCCAACGGCCTGATCTGCAAGGCGCGGCACGAGGTCATGTGCGTCATGGACGGGGAGGCGGCGCGCGCCCTGGGCGATCTGGCGCGCGAACGCTGGTTCCGCGCGACCTGGGAGCGAACCGTGCCCGATCAAGTCGACAATGACCCCTGGCCCGACGGCGTGCCGGTGCAGATGGCCGACGTGCCGGTGGGCATCGCCCGGACCGAGCCGAAATGGGGCGGGCGGCACGAGGTGCGAGAGAACGAGATCTTGCACCTGGACTCGATCAAACGTGCCAAAAAGCTGATTTATCTTGAGAATCAGTATTTCACCTCGCCCATCGTCGCCGCCGCCCTGGCCGAGCGGCTGGCCGAGGCGGATGGGCCGGAAGTCATTCTGGTCTCCACCGGCAAGAGTCCCAGTTGGTTCGACAGCATGACTATGGACACGGCGCGCGCCGAGGTCCTGTATCGTTTGGAACAGGCGGACAAACACAATCGCTTCTTCGCCTTCGCTCCGCGCACGGCGCATGGCGACCGGATCATCGTCCACGCGAAGGTGTCGATAATAGACGACCGTCTGCTGCGGATCGGATCGACCAATCTGAACAACCGCTCCATGGGATTGGACACCGAATGCGACGTGGCCATGGAGCCGGCGGATGCGGCCGGCCGCCAGGTCATCGTCGATCACCGCCACCGCACCATCGCCCACTGGATCGGGGTGAAGGCGGAAGAGTTCGCCGCCGTCGAGGCGGTCATGGGCACGACGGGTAAGGCGATCTGCAGCTTCGAGACCGACCGGCTGGTTCCTCTGGGCTCCGAGCCGCCGACGCGCATCCAGCGGATGTTCGCCGAATGGCAGCTGGGCGATCCCATGTCGTCGTCCGACGCCTGGCGGCCGTGGAAGCGGTTGAACAGATCGCACCGCACCCGTCCACGCTCAGAGGGCGGCCAGGCCCCGGGCTGACCACCGCCGGCTTATAGCGCGGTTAGGCCGCGACCACGTCGAAGTCGATGATCAGCGGCAGGTGGTCGGAGGCGACGCGGGCCAGGGGCGAATAGTCGGATCTCACAGCGCGGATGCGGATTTCGGGGCTGACGAAACAATGGTCGATGCGGATGGCGGGGAAGGCCGAGGGGAAGGTCTTGACGCTGGGTTTCAGGGCCAACTGGCGCTGGCAGTCCTGAAGGCGGCGGCACAGGGTCTGATAGGGGCGGGTGATTGAGGTTGCGTTGAAATCGCCCGCCAGCAGGGTGGGGCCTGTGCAGCCGCCCAGCCAGCCCGCGCCGGCCAGGGCGGCGGCCTGAAGCCGCTGTTCGCGCGGAACCAGACCCAGATGGGTGTTCAGGACATTGATGCGGACGCCGGCGATCTCGATCTCCGACCAGATGGCGCCGCGCGGCTCCAGCCCGGGCACGCCGCGCACGCTGGGCAGGGAATCGGCGCGGATCAACCGTTCAGGGTGCGGGGTCAGGATGGCGTCGCCGTACAGTTCGGCCTCGACCCGCATGGCGGGGTGAAAACGCGAGGTCATGGCCAGACCCGCGGCGATGGCCTGGGCCTGATCGACCCCGCCGGTGCGGGCGCGGCCGACGTCCAGTTCCTGCAGGCAGACGATGTCCGGCTCATGCTCGCCGATCACGGCGACGATGCGGTCCACATCCAGGCGGCGGTCGGTCCCGACGCAGCGGTGGACATTATAGGTGAGAAGGCGGGGCATGGCGGGGCATGAGGTGGGGCGGGCCGGCCTTATGAACGGTCAATAAGACCCTGGTGCGACGCTTACAGCAGGATCAGGTGATCGGGCAGTTCGTTGGGATTGTCGGCGCGCGGCGGGAAATGCTCGGCCAGGACCTGGCCGCTCAGGCCGATGGCCTTTTCGAAGCCCTCGACGGCGCGGTCCGCCCGCAGACCGGCGGTCAGGGCGGCGACGGCCTCGGCCCAGACGCCTTCCTGCACGAGGGCGTGGATGCCCTGGTCGGCGATCAGCTCGACCTGATGTTCGTCTAGGGCGGCGAACAGAAGAACGCCGGTCCGTTCGCGCGTGACGTGGACGCCATGGGCGAAGAACTGCTGAAGCGCCGCCTTGCGCACCCGTGCGCGACGAAGGCCGCGCGGCGTGGCCCAGCGCAGGACGGTCGGAATACGGGTCAGGAGAAAGACGCCCACGAACACCGCCGCCTGGACCAGGGCGTAGACGCCCAGGGCCTGAACCACGGTGGCGGACCGGGCCGCCTCGTGCGCCGCCTGCCAGCCGCCTTGGCCGGGCCAGTCGATATCGAGACCCAGGGGCAGGAGCAGCAGGGGCAGGATCAGGGCCGCGCCCGCCGCCCAGGCCAGACTGACGTCGGCGTAGGTCGAGGCGTTGCGCGCCACGACGCAGAAGATTTCGCCCGAGGTCCGCTGTTCGGCGCTGGCGATGGCCGTGGCGATGCGCGCGCGGTCGTCGTCGGTCAGTCGCATCACCATCCTCCCGAAGCGCCGCCGCCGCCGAAGCTGCCGCCGCCGCCGCTGAATCCGCCGCCGCCGAAGCCGCCCCCGCCGAAACCGCCGCCGCCCCAGCCGCCGCGGTCGTCGTCGTCGCGATTCTTCATCATTTCGGACGCAGCCCAGACCAGGATCGGCCCCAGCCCGCCGCCGCCGCCATGACGACGTCCGCGCCCGGCCGCGCCGACCGCCCGGACGAACAGGAACAGGAAGATCACGGCGATGAAGACGATCGTGCCGATCGGGATCTTGGCGCCGGACGCCTGGTGTTCGGTTTCGGCGGCCGCCGCACGGGCCTGGGCCTCGGCGGGGTCCAGCTCCAGCTGGGCGATCAGGGCGTCCACGCCTTTGACCACCCCGGCCTGATAGTCGCCCTGGCGGAAGGACGGCAGGATGTCGTTCTGGATCACAAGCGACGAGAAGGCGTCCGTCAGAATGGGCTCCAGCCCATAGCCGACCTCGATCCGCACCTTCTTCTCGTTGGGCGCGACGATCAGCAGGGCGCCGTTGTCGCCCTGCTTTTGGCCGATGCCCCAGGCGCGGCCCAACTGATAGCCGTAATCCTCGATCGGCTGATCGTGCAGACTGTCGACCGTGACCACGACTAGCTGATCGCTGGATTTCGCCTCCAGCGCGGCCAGCTTTTCAGTCAGCGCCTGCTCGGTCGCCGCATCCAGCAGGTTCGCCTGGTCCACGACCCGGCCGGTCAGGGGCGGGAAGGTCGGCTTGTTCTGGGCGGCGGCCGGCAGCGCGAAGAGCAGCGCCGCCAGCAGGCCCAACAGCAAAACCGTGGACAGGCCGCCGCCGGCGGACCGGCGGACGGCGGCGAGGGGCGCGTTCAAGGCCGGAACTTACTGGGCCGGCGGGGTGGCGCCGGGCGTCACGGGCGCGGCGTTTCCACCCGGGGCGGCGTTGGCGGGCGGGTTCCCCAGGTTGAAGTTCACCTGGGGCGCCGACTGGGCCTCGGCCGTGGCGGTGAACAACTGCATCGGCTTGGAGCCCGACTGGATCGTCTTGGCCCAGATCACGCTGGGGAAGGTGCGCAGGGTGGTGTTGTAGTCGCGGACCGCCTCATTGTAGTCGCGACGCGCGATCTGGATGCGGTTTTCCGTGCCTTCCAGCTGCGACTGCAGGGTCAGGAAGTTCTGGTTGGCCTGAAGCTGGGGATAGGCCTCGACCGAGACCAGAAGCCGCGACAGGGCCCCCGACAACTGGCCCTGGGCCTGCTGATACTGCTGGAACGCCTGCGGATCGCTGAGGTTGTCGGCCGAGATGTTGACCGAGGTGGCGCGGGCGCGGGCGTTGATCACGTCGGTGAGGGTCGTCCGCTCCTGGATGGCGGCGCCCTGAACCGTGGCGACCAGGTTCGGCACCAGGTCGGCGCGGCGTTGATACTGGCTCTGGACATCGGCCCAGGCGGCTTCGGCCCGCTCCTGCTTGGTCGGAATGGTGTTGTAGCCGCAGCCGGTGACGGCCGGCGTGATCAGGAGCGCCGTGGTGAGCGCGATAGAGCGAGCGTTGAGGCGGACCATGACATCTCCCTGTCGGCGCTATCGCCGTTGGACCGACTATCGGCCCGCCGCCTCAATGCATCAAGCGTCCAATGGCTCCGGTTGCAGATTGTTGGCGCGGCAGGCGGCCGAATAGGTGTTGGCCAGAAGGCAGGCGATCGTCATCGGGCCGACGCCGCCGGGGACGGGGGTGATGCGGCCCGCGACCTGAACGGCCTCGGCGAAGGCGACGTCGCCGACCACGCGGGTCTTGCCCTCGGCCGCCTTGACCGGATCGGCGGACGGCACGCGGTTTATGCCCACGTCGATCACCGTCGCGCCCGGCTTGATCCAGTCGCCGCGGATCATCTCTGGCCGACCGACGGCGGCGACCAGGATGTCGGCGGTGCGGCACAGGGCGGGCAGGTCGCGCGTCCTGGAGTGGGCGATGGTTACGGTGCAGCTCTCGCCCAGCAGCAACTGGGCCATCGGCTTGCCGACGATGTTGGAGCGGCCGACGATCACGGCGTTCAGCCCCGTCAGATCGCCCAGTTGATCCTTCAGCAGCATCAGCGACCCCAGGGGGGTGCAGGGGACCAGGCCCGGCAGGCCGACGGCCAGGCGTCCGGCGTTGACGACGTGGAAGCCGTCCACGTCCTTGTCCGGGTCGATGGCGTCCAGCACGGCCGAGGAGTCGATGGCCTTGGGCAGGGGCAGTTGAACCAGGACGCCATGGATGCCCGGATCGGCGTTCAGATCGGCGATCAGGGCCAGAAGTTCGGCCTGGGTGGTCGTGTCCGGCAGGCGGTGGGTGTCGGACCGCATGCCCGCCTTCAGCGTCGTTTCGCCCTTGTTACGGACATAGAGCTGGCTGGCGGGATCCTCGCCCACGATGACCACGGCCAAACCCGGCTTGACGCCGTGCCGCGCTTCCAGACGCGCCGAGGCGGCGGCGACGCGCTCCACCAGGCCGGCGGCGAAGGCCTTGCCGTCGATCAGTACGGCGGACGTGGGCGGGCTGGGAGGCTGAGCCGACATGGACGGATTCCGGAGGGGAGAAATCGGGATGGCGGCGATTTACAGTCGGGCGGGTTCGGCGTCTATGATCACCGCGAATCTGCGGAGGATTTCATGAAGCGTCCGACACTCGTCGCCGCCGCCAGCGTGGCGGCCCTGCTGTGGGCCGCCGGGCCGGCGATCGCGCAGGACGCGGCCTCGATCCGTATCGGCGGCTCTGTGCGCGGGGCCCTGACGGCGAACGACGCCAAGGTGACGGGCGAGAACGGCGACTATGTCTATGACGACTATCGCTTTCAGGCCCGCACCGGCCAGCGGTTGGAGGCGACGCTTCGGTCCGACGCCTTCGACGCCTATCTGGCGCTCTACGCCGAGGGGAGCGACACGCCCTTGGCCGAGGACGACGACGGCCTGGGCGACGGTACGAACGCGCGCCTGCGCTATACGGTCGGCACGGGCGGCGTCTATGTGTTGCGCGCCCGCACCCTGGGCGGGACGGACGGCGGCGCCTACGATCTGTCGCTGACCGAACGGCCGCCGGCGCCGCGCGGGCCGCGCCCGACGGGCATCCGCCTGGGACAGACCTTGCAGGGCGATCTCAACGCGCGCGATCCCGAGGACGACGACGGCCACCGCTATGACGCCTATGTCTTCCGGGCGACCCAGGGGCAGCGGTTCGTCATCACCCAGAATTCGGACGACTTCGATTCCGTGGTTCAAGTGGGGCGAATGACCGGCGGCGACTTCGTCAAACTGGCCGAGAACGACGATGGCGCCGATACGGGCCTGAATTCTCGCCTGATCTTCGCCGCGCCGGCGACTGGCGACTATATCATCCGCGCCACGGGCTTTTCGGACGGGCAGGGGCGTTATTCGTTGGGGCTGGCCGAGGCGCCGCCCGCGCCGGCGGCCAAGCCGATCACCCTGGGCGAAAAGGTCGAGGGCGCGCTGAGCACGACCAGCCCGACCGACGACGATGGACACCGGGCCGAATTCTATCGCTTCCGCGGTACGGACGGTCAGCGGATATCCATCGAGCTGAAGGCCAGCGGCTTCGACACCTATCTGACCCTGCGGCGCGCCTCGGACAATTCGGTGGTGGCGGAGAACGATGACGGGGGCGACGGCACAAACTCGCGCCTGACCCACACCCTGCCGGCCGACGACGACTATGTGATCGAGGCGCGGGCCTTCAGCGGTGACGGCGAAGGCCGCTTCACTCTGGTCGTGACCGAGACCGCGCCGCCCCCGCCGCCCACGCCCGTCGCCCTGGGACAGACGATCGAGGGTGAGATCACCGAGGATGCGCCGCGCGAAGACGACGGCAAGCGCTATGTCGACTATGTCGTCTCGGGCAAGGAAGGGCAGCGCATCCAGGTCATCCTGCGGTCGGGCGACTTCGATTCCTTCCTGCAGATCGGATCGGCCTCGGGCGACTTCAGCGCCGATGTCAGCGACGACGACGGCCTGGGCGAAGGCACCGACGCCCGCATCACCTACACCCTGCCGGCCGACGGCGACTATATCGTGCGGGTGACGCCCTACGCCGCCGACGGCAAGGGCCTGTATTCTCTGGAACTGAGCGACCGGGGACCCGAGCCCAAGCCCGGCAGCCTGCTGGTCGGCGCCACCGTGCGCGGCGAACTGTCCGACAAGGACGCCATGACCGACGAGGGCGCCTATTTCGACGCCTACCGCTTCCAGGCGAAAAAGGACGAGAAGCTGCGGATCACCATGGTCTCCAACGCCTTCGACGCCTTCATCGACCTGGGGTCCGACGGGGACACGTTCGAAAGCCTGGCCACGGACGACGACGGCCTGTCGGACAAGCACGCGCGGCTGGACTGGACCGCGCCGGACGACGGCTGGTACGTCATTCGCGCCAGGGCCTATGCGCCGAACCAGACCGGGCCCTACGCCCTGACGGTGGAGCGCCAGCCGGCGGGCGCAGGCCGTGAGGCCCAGGCCGCGCCGCCCGCGCGGCAACCCTGAGGCGCGATAGGGCGCCGCTTTTCCTGTTCGTGGCTGAAAGGGCGACGCTCAGGCGCGCGGCCCTTCGGCCGTCCGCCCGAGGTCTTTGCGGCTCAGCGCGCGGGGCGCGCCTTGTCGGACGAACTGCGCGCCAGTTCGCGGTTCAGCCACAGGGCCAGAAGGGTGCAGATGGCGCCCGACAGCAGATAGGCGCCGGCGGCGATCAGGCCGAACTGGCTGGAAATCCACAGGGCCGCCAGGGGCGCGAAGCCCGCGCCGAACAGCCACGCCAGGTCCGACGTCAGGGCCGAGGAGGTGTAGCGGTTCGTCAGGCTGAAGCTGGACGCCACCGGGCCCGAGGCCTGGCCGAACGACAGGCCCAGAAGGATGAAGCCCGAGATCATGAAGATCAACTCGCCCACGGGGCCGCCGTTCAGAAGCTGGGGCGCGAAGCCCGAGAAGGCGGCGATGCCGGCGGCGGTGATCGCCAGCAGGGTGCGGCGGCCGTAACGGTCGGCCAGCAGGCCCGAGGCCAGGATGGCGACCAGGCCGAAGGCGGCCCCGACCATCTCGATCAGCAGGAAGCGGACCGGCGTCTCCTTGGTGAACAGGAAGACCCACGACAGCGGAAAGACAGTGACCATGTGGAACATGGCGAAGCTGGCCAGGGGGGCGAAGGCGCCGATGGCGATCTTGGGGCCTTCCTCGCGCACGGCCTGGGACACCGACGTGGGTTGCAGGTCCTTGGTCTCGAACAGCTTCTGGAAGGCAGGCGTCACCACGATGCGCAGGCGGGCGAACAGGGCCACCACGTTGATGGCGAAGGCCACGAAGAACGGATAGCGCCAGCCCCAGTCCAGGAAGTCGGGCGCCGACAGGGTGTTCAGGAAGAAGGCGAACAGGGCCGAGGCGACCAGAAGGCCGATGGGCGCGCCCAATTGCGGGATCATGGCGTACCAGCCGCGCTTGTTCTCGGGCGCGTTCAGGGCCAGCAGGGAAGCCAGGCCGTCCCAGGCGCCGCCCAGAGCCACCCCCTGGCCGATGCGCGTCAGGGCCAGCAGCACCGGCGCCCACATCCCGACCGTCTCATAGCCGGGGATGAAGGCCACCGACACGGTGGAGGTGCCCAGGAGGAGCAGGGCCGTGGTCAGCTTGGCCCCGCGCCCGAACTTGCGGTCGATGGCGATGAACAGCACCGTACCCAGCGGGCGGAACAGGAAGGCCAGGGCGAAGACCGCGAACGACAGCAGGGTGCCTTCCACGGCGCCGACATAGGGGAAGATCAACTGCGGGAAGACGACCACCGAGGCGATGGCGTAAACAAAGAAGTCGAAAAACTCGGACGTTCGGCCGATAATGACGCCGATGGAGATCTCGCCGGCGTCGATCTTGCCATGATGCGCGTGCAGGGCGGCGGCGTCGCGTTCCAGCGACTCTGACGAAGGGGTCGTCGAGGCGGACATGGGCTAAGGCGCTCCGTAGGACTTGAATTTGGGCGGCACGGCGGATCGCCGCATTATGACCGGGCGCCCTTTGCGATGAAAGCGGCTGCAAGAGGATAGGACAGATTGTCCAATGTCGTTCCAGATCGAAGCTGACTATCCGGCGCGGTTCAAACGCCAACCGTCGCGGCGCCTCCCCCTTGCCCGACGCTTTCCGATTGGAGCCGCCTTGCGCCGTCTGCGCCTTCTTTTGCTCGCGCCTGTCGTGGCTTTGCTGTCGGCCTGCGACCTGGTCGTCCTGAAGCCGGCTGGCGACGTGGCCGCCCAGCAGGGCGACCTCTTGATGATCTCCACCCTGCTGATGCTGATCATCATCGTGCCGGTGATGGGGTTGATCGTCTTCTTCGCCTGGAAGTACCGGGCGTCGAACAAGGACGCCGAATATCACCCGGACTGGGATCACTCGACGTCGCTGGAACTGGTGATCTGGGCCGCGCCGCTTCTGATCATCATCTGCCTGGGCGCCCTGACCTGGGCCGGCACACACCTTCTTGACCCCTATCGTCCCATCGACCGGATCAAGCCGGGCCACGCCGTCGCCGAGAATGTCGAACCGTTGCAGGTCAATGTCGTGGCCTTGGACTGGAAGTGGATGTTCATCTATCCGCAGTATGGCGTCGCCACGATCAACGAACTGGCCGCGCCGGTGGATCGCCCGATCCGTTTCCACATCACCTCGTCCTCGGTGATGAACAGCTTCTACATTCCCGCCTTGGCCGGCCAGATCTACGCCATGCCCGGCATGGAGACGAAGCTGCACGCCGTCATCAATCGCCCCGGCGAATATCAGGGCTTTTCGGCCAACTATTCCGGCGACGGCTTCTCGCACATGCGGTTCGCCTTCCACGGTCTGGATCAGGCCGGGTTCGACCAATGGATCGCCGGCGTGCGTCAGGGCGGCCAGACGTTGGACCGCGACCGCTATCTGGAGCTGGAGAAGCCCAGCGAGAAGGTCCCGGTGATGCATTTCGGCCAGGTGGACGGTGCCCTGTGGGACGCGATCCTCAACATGTGCGTCGAACCGGGCAAGATGTGCATGGGCGAGATGATGCAGATCGACCGCAAGGGCGGCCTCAGCCTGGCCTCGGTGCGCAACACCATGCCGCTGATCTACGACAAATACGCCGGGCGCGGGAAATCGCCGGCCTATTTCGGATCGAACGAAAGCTACGTCATGACCATCTGCACCCCGCTGCAGGCCGAGGCGGCCGCCGCCGACCGCATGCGCCGAACCGAGGTGCAGGCCGTTGCTGCGCCCGTCAGCCTGGATCGTCTGACAGGGCAGGGGCTGTCGCCCAAGGGCGCGCCCATGGCGGCGCTGACGCCCAATCCCTTCGTCGCGGGGCCGGTCTCGACCGACATCCGTTCCGCCCCCAACGCCTGAGCGAATGCCTAGCCGATGAACGCCGACACTCTCATTCCAATGCTGTTCGGGCGCCTCACGCTCGAGGCCCTGCCGCACGAGCCCATCGTGCTGGCCACCATGGTGGTGGTCGTGCTGGGCGGCGTCGCCCTGCTGGGCGCCCTGACCTATTTCAAACTGTGGGGCTATCTCTGGAAGGAGTGGTTCACCACCGTGGACCACAAGAAGATCGGGATCATGTACATGATCCTGGGGCTGATCATGTTCGTGCGCGGCTTCGCCGACGCCATCATGATGCGCCTGCAGCAGGCCATGGCCTTCGGCGGGTCCGAGGGCTATCTGAACGCCCACCACTATGACCAGATCTTCACCGCCCACGGCGTGATCATGATCTTCTTCGTGGCCATGCCGCTGGTGACGGGCATCATGAACTATGTCGTGCCGCTGCAGATCGGCGCGCGCGACGTGTCCTTTCCCTTCCTGAACAACTTCAGCTTCTGGATGACGACGGCCGGGGCGATCATCGTCATGGCCTCTCTGTTCGTGGGCGAGTTCGCCCGTACCGGCTGGCTGGCCTATCCGCCGCTGTCGGGCATCGGCTACAGTCCGGGCGTCGGGGTCGACTACTACATTTGGGCGCTTCAGATCGCGGGGGTAGGGACCACCCTGTCCGGCATCAACCTGATCGCGACCATCGTGAAGATGCGCGCGCCGGGCATGGGCATGATGAAGATGCCCGTCTTCACCTGGACCTCGCTGTGCACCAACGTGCTGATCGTGGCGTCCTTCCCGGTCCTGACCGCCGTTCTGGCCCTGCTGACGCTGGACCGTTACGTCGGCACCAACTTCTTCACGAACGACTTCGGCGGCAATCCGATGATGTACGTGAACCTGATCTGGATCTGGGGTCACCCCGAGGTTTACATCCTGATCCTGCCGCTGTTCGGCGTCTTCTCGGAGATCGCCTCGACCTTCTCGGGCAAGAAGCTGTTCGGCTATACCTCCATGGTCTACGCCACAGTCGTCATCACCGTGCTGTCTTACCTGGTGTGGCTGCACCACTTCTTCACCATGGGCTCGGGCGCCTCGGTGAACAGCTTCTTCGGCATCACCACCATGATCATCTCGATCCCCACGGGAGCGAAGATCTTCAACTGGCTGTTCACGATGTATCGCGGACGAATCCGGTTCGAACTGCCGATGATGTGGCTGATCGCCTTCATGCTTACTTTCGTGATCGGCGGCATGACGGGGGTTCTCCTGGCGGTGCCGCCGGCCGACTTCGTGCTGCACAACTCGCTGTTCCTGGTGGCCCACTTCCACAACGTCATCATCGGCGGCGTGCTGTTCGGCCTGTTCGCGGCCATCAACTTCTGGTGGCCCAAGGCCTTCGGCTTCAAGCTGGACCGCAAGTGGGGACTGATCAGCTTCTGGTGCTGGATCCCCGGCTTCTGGCTGGCCTTCCTGCCGCTGTACGTGCTGGGCCTGATGGGTGTGACGCGCCGGATGCGGGTGTTCGACGATCCGTCGCTGCACATCTGGTTCATCATCGCCGCCATCGGCGCGGGCGTCATCGCCCTGGGCATAGCGGCCATGTTCATCCAGTTCGCCGTGTCGATCATCAATCGCGACAAGTTGCGCGACACCACGGGCGATCCGTGGGGCGGACGCACCTTGGAGTGGGCGACGTCCTCGCCGCCGCCGGCCTACAATTTCGCCTTCACGCCGGTCGTGCATGACGCCGACGCCTGGTGGGACATGAAGAACAAGGGCTATCAGCGTCCGCTGAGCGGCTATAAGGCCATCCACATGCCGTCCAACACCGGGGCGGGGGTCATAATCTCGGGCCTGTGCCTGGTCATGGGCCTGGCGCTGGTCTGGTACATCTGGTGGCTGGCGGCCCTGTGCTTCGTCGGCGTGCTGGCGGTCGCGATCGGCCATACCTTCAACTACAAGCGCGACTACTACATCCCCGCCGATGAGGTGCGCGAAACCGAGGAGGCGCGAACCCGTCTCCTGGCCGGAACGGAGGCCTGATCATGAGCGCGACCGCGATCAAGCTGGACGACCCCGCCGTCTTCCACCTGGAAGAGGAGCCGCACCACGAGGAAGGCTCCAGCACCATGCTGGGCTTCTGGCTCTATCTGATGAGCGACTGCCTCATCTTCGCGATGCTGTTCGCCGTGTTCGGCGTGCTGGGCGGCAACTACGCTGCGGGGCCGGGACCCAAGGAGCTGTTCGACCTGGAGTTGGTGGCGGTCAACACCGCCATGCTGCTGTTCTCGTCGATCACCTACGGCTTCGCCATGCTGGCGATGGACAAGAACAACACCCGGCTGACGCTGGTCTGGCTGGCCATCACGGGCCTGTTCGGCCTGGCCTTCCTAGGCATCGAACTCTACGAGTTCGGCCACCTGATCCATGAGGGCGCCACGCCCCAGCGCAGCGCCTTCCTGTCGGCCTTCTTCACCCTGGTCGGCACCCACGGCCTGCACGTCACCTTCGGCATCATCTGGCTGGTGACGCTGATGGTGCAGGTGGGCATGAAGGGTCTGATCCCCGCCAACAAGCGCCGGCTGATGTGCCTGTCGATGTTCTGGCACTTCCTGGACGTCATCTGGATCGGCGTCTTCACCTTCGTCTATCTGCTGGGGATGGTGCGATGAGCGCTGAAAACCACTCGCCCGAATCCCACGAGACCGATCATCTGGGCCACGAGGCCCACAATCACGGCTCCTTCAAGAGCTATATGATCGGGTTCGTGCTGTCGGTGATCCTGACGGCCATTCCGTTCGCCCTGGTCATGACCGGCGTCCTGCCGAAACAGGCGACGGCGCTTCTGGTTATGGGCTTCGCCGTGGTGCAGATCGTGGTCCACATGGTCTATTTCCTGCACATGAACTCCAAGTCGGAGGGCGGCTGGACCATGCTGGCGCTGATCTTCACCGTCATCGTGGTGGTCATCGCCCTGTCCGGTTCGCTGTGGGTCATGTACCACCTGAACACCAACATGATGCCGGCGACGCACGACATGTCGCAGATGATGGGCTGACGAGGGCGCGATCACCGACCATCCACCCATCCGGGAGCCGCGATCACGATCGATGCGCATCGTCGCCTCGGTCGCGGCGCTGGCGCTGTTCGTCGGCTTCCTGACGCTGGGCGGATGGCAGGTGCAGCGACTGGCCTGGAAGACGGCCCTGATCGCCCAGGTGGACGCCCGCGTCCACGCCGCGCCCGTTCCCGCGCCGGGTCCGGACCACTGGTCCGCCATCACGCGCGAAGGGGATCAGTATCGGCGCGTCGTCCTGCATGGCGTCTTTCGCCACGAGCAGGAGACCCTGGTTCAGGCGGTGACGGATCTGGGCGCGGGTTTCTGGGTCATGACGCCGTTGGTGGAAGATCGCGGCTTCACCGTCCTGGTCAATCGCGGCTTCGTCACGCCTGACCGGCGCGATCCGGCGATGCGCGCAGACGGCCAGGTCGGGGGACAGCGCACCGTGGTCGGTCTGTTGCGCATCAGCGAGCCCAAGGGCGGCTTCCTGCGGGCCAACGATCCGGCCGGCGACCGCTGGCGGTCACGCGACGTCGCAGCCATCGCCGCGCGGCGGGGCCTGACGCACACGGCGCCCTATTTCGTCGACGCGGACGGGCAGGCCAATCCAGGCGGCTGGCCGCGTGGTGGACTGACGGTCATCCGCTTTCCCAACAGCCATCTGATCTACGCCCTGACCTGGTTCGGCATGGCCATGCTGACCCTAGTTGGATACGGGCTGTTCTGGCGCGAGGAACGGCGGCGACGGCCATGAACGCGTCGCTGCGTCATCTCCTTGGGCTGGGCGGCTGGAACGAGGGCGTTCTGTCGCATGACGGGGCCAACCGTCGGAACATGCTGCTTCTGATCCAGCTACGTTGGCTGGCAGTTGCGGGGCAGGTGGCGACGATCCTGCTGGTCCACTACGCGATGCGCATTCCGCTGCCGGTCGGACTGCTGCTGATGGCGCCGGCGGGTCTGGTGGCGGTCAATCTGCTGTCGGCGGCCATTTCGGCGCGGGCGGGCGGGGTGACGGATCAGGGGCTGATGTTCGCCCTCCTGGCGGATGTGACGGCCCTGACGTGGCTGCTGTATCTGACCGGAGGCGCGGCCAATCCGTTCGTTGCGCTTTATCTGCTTCAGGTGGTGCTGGGCGCGGTGCTGCTGGCGCCGGTCTACGCCTGGGCGCTGATCGCCCTGACCAGCCTGTGTTTCGCCGGCCTGGGCCTTCGCAACCGGCCCCTGGCTCTGCCGCCGACGCGCGAAGACGCGCTCTTGAGCCTCTATCTTCAGGGCAGTTTGATCTGCTTCGTGCTGATGGCGGTTCTGCTGGTGCTGTTCGTGACGCGGATCAGCCAGAACCTCAGGGCGCGGGACGCCTCCATGGCCGACATGCGCCAGCGGGCGGTGGAACACGATCATATCGTACGGATGGGGCTTCTGGCCTCGGGCGCCGCGCATGAACTGGGTACGCCCCTGGCGTCTCTGTCGGTGATCCTGAGCGACTGGAAGCGGATGCCGCGCCTGGCCGACGATCCTGATCTGGCCCAGGACATGACCACGATGCGGGCCGAGGTCGAGCGGTGCAAGGCCATCGTCACCGGCATCCTGATGTCGGCCGGCGAGGCGAGGGGACAGGCGCCCGAGCGCACCACGGTGCGCGCCTTCATCCGGGCCGTGGTCGAGGCCAGCAGCGCCGAGGGCGTGGCGGTGGAGATCCGCGACCAACTGAGCCAGGACCCCGCCATCATCGCCGATCCGGCCCTGCGCCAGGTGCTGGGCGTCCTGTTCGACAACGCCGCCGAGGCGGGGGCGCGTCGGATCGTCGTCACCCTGGGCCAGGCGGGCGAACTGCTGGAGATCACGGTCCGCGACGACGGCCCCGGCTTCGCGCCCGAAATCCTGGACCGACTGGGCAAGCCCTATACTTCCACCAAGACGCGGCCGGGGGCGGGACTGGGCCTGTTCCTGCTGATGAACGTGATACGCTCTCTGGGCGGAACGGTCGAAGCGGCCAATCCGCCGGCGGGCGGCGGCGAGGTGCGGCTGCGACTGCCATTGTCGGCCCTGGCGCCGCAGGAAGGAGACCGGCGATGACCGAAGACGCGCGACTGCTGCTGATCGTGGAGGACGACGCCTCGTTTTCGGCGACGCTGAAACGCTCTTTCGAGCGACGCGGCTACCGGGTCGTGACCGCCGCCGGGCCCGAGGCCATGGCCGAGGTGTTGAAGACGCATCGGCCGGGATACGCCGTGGTCGACCTGAAGCTGGGCGGCGCGTCGGGCCTGAGCTGCGTGGAGACGCTGCACGCCTTCGATCCCCAGATGGACATCGTCGTCCTGACCGGTTTCGCCAGCATCGCCACGGCGGTCGAGGCGATCAAGCTGGGCGCGCGGCACTATCTGGCCAAGCCGGCCAGCACCGACGACATCGAGGCCGCCTTCGGCCGGGCGGGCGGCGACGCGGAAACGCCGCTGGGCACGCGCCCGACCTCGATCAAGACCTTGGAGTGGGAGCGGATCCACGAGACCCTGGTGGAGACTGACTTCAACATCTCCGAGGCGGCGCGGCGTCTGGGCATGCACCGGCGCACCCTGGCCCGAAAGCTGGAAAAACGGCGCGTGACCTGACGGGTCAGTCCAGTTCGGCGGCGATCCGGTCGGCCAGACCCTTCAGGGTGACGGCGTCGGCCATGGGGGCATGGCCGTGACCCTTCAGGTCGCGGTCGCGCCAGCGCGGAATGATGTGGAAATGCAGGTGGAAGACGGTCTGTCCGCCCGCGTCGCCGTTGAACTGCATGATCGCCAGACCTTCGGGCTTCAGCGCCTTTTCGACCGCCCTGGCCGTGCGTTGCAGGGCGGCGGTCAGGCGTTGCAGCACCTCGGGCTCCACCTCCAGCAGATTGCGCGCTTGGGACTGTTTGGCGATGATCAGCACATGGCCTTCGGACTGGGGAAAGACGTCCATGAAGGCCAGGACGTGGTCGTCCTCCCACACCTTCACCGACGGAATTTCGCCGCGCAGAATCTTGGCGAAGATGTTGTCGGGGTCATAGGCGCCGTGCAGGCTCATGGGCGGTCTCCGTATCGATCCGGCCTCTTGGATAGCAGTCGTGCGCGGACGAGGGGAGCCTTCGTCGCCATGGTGCGTTATGGTGAAGCTTCAATCCTAGGAGGACGCCATGATCCGTTTCATCGTTCAGGCGCTCGTCACCATGGCGGGCCTTTGGCTTTCGGCCCAGGTGGTGCCGGGCGTCGATTTCACCAACACCGGCTCTCTGATCGCGGCGGCGATCATTCTGGGCGTCGTCAATGCGATCGTGCGGCCGATCATGGTCGTGCTGACCTTCCCGATCACGGTCGTGACCCTGGGCCTGTTTCTGCTGGTGGTGAACGCCGCCATGATCGGCCTGACCGCCATGTTCCTGGGCGGATTCGTCGTCGACGGTCTTTGGGCCGGGATCGGTGCGGCCATCGTGACAGGCGTGGTCAGCTGGCTGGCCGGCGCCTTCATCGGCGGCGGTGACGATCGTCGCGCGGCCTGATCAGCCGGGACGGATGACCATGCAGGTGACGCGACGCTCGGCCAGGGCGTCGCAAGCCGCCTTGGCCCCGTCTTCCGTCAGGCCGGTGAAGCGCGAGCGATACCAGTCGCCGGCGGTCTGCACGTCGCGCTGTGCGCTGGCGAACTGGGCGCGGAAGCGGCGGCTGACGTCGGCCAGCCAGTCATTGGCGACCTTTTCGTCGCGGAAGGCGCCGACCTGCACGGCCCAGCGGCCGGCCGGCGTGCGCGCCGTTTCGTGTGGAGGCTGAGGCGTCGTGCGACGCGGCGTGGTCGAGGGTGCGGCGGCAGCGCCGCGCGGGGCGCCGTTCAGGGAAGCGGTGACGTTGTGCGGCGCGCGGGACGACGCGGCGGCGGGCTGCGCGGCGGTCAATTGACCGGCGGCCAATTGACCAGCGGTCTGGGCTGTGGCGGCCGCGCGCTGGCTGGCGGCGCGTTCGGACGGCGCGGGCGTGATGCGCGTCGGCAAGGCCGCGGGCGCCGGGGCGGCCGTATAGGCCACGGCGGTTGAGGATTCGGCGCCGGTATCTTCGTCGTCGCTGGCGTTCAGTGAGGCATAGGCGATGGGCGCCCCGACAGACTGGCTTTCGCCGCCCAGGCCGAAGCCGCGCTGTTCGAAGAAGGTCTGGGCGATCTGGATGTTCTCGCCCAGGGCGCGGCGGCGTTCGACCTCGAAGCCGGTGTCCATCAGTTCCGCGACATGGGCGTTGCGGCTGGCGCTGGAGCGGCCGCCCAGAACCACGGTGATCAGTCGCCGCCCGTCGCGCACGGCCGAGGCCGCCAGATTGTAGCCCGAGGCGTTGGTGTAGCCGGTCTTCATGCCGTCATAGCCGCGACCCGTCGGCAACAGGCCGTTGGTGTTGCGATAGCTGCGGCCGTTGTAGGCCCAGTCGTGCAGGCCGAAGTAGCTGTAGTACTGCGGGAAATCGCGCATGATGGCGCGCGCCAGCGTCGCCTGGTCGCGGGCCGTCGTGACCTGGCGAGCGTCGGGCAGACCGTTGGCCGTGTAGTAGCGGGTGTGGGTCATGCCCAGCTGATGCGCCTTGCGCGTCATCATGGCGGTGAAATTGGCTTCGGACCCGCCGATGTGTTCGCCGATGGCCAGGGCCATGTCGTTGGCCGAGCGCACGGCGGTGGCGCGCATGGCGTCGTCCAGGGTGATGGTCTGACCCGCCGGCAGGCCCAGTTTCGAGGGCGGCTGGGACGCGGCGCGGGGCGATACGGTCAATACGTCGTCCAGATGCGCCTTGCCCTGCGAAAGGGCTTCGAACGTCAGATAGAGCGTCATCATCTTGGTCAGCGACGCCGGGAATCGGCTGCTGTCGGCATGACGCGAAAACAGGACTTCGCCGGTGGCGGCGTCCACCACGACGGCGGCGTAGCGGCTGTTTTCCTGCGACTGGGCCTCTATCGGCCTGACGTTCGTCCCCAGGGTGATCAGGGAGAACGCTAGGAGGGCGAAAAGGCCGCGGCGGAGCAGGGACATCATGGGCGGTTACGAACCCTCGGTGAGCAGGGTGCGACAGGCCCCCCGGCCGCCGCGACTGAGCCCTACCATAGGAAGCGGGGGTTTCATGGTGGTTAACCGCTCGTCAACGCGAATTTGAAGCGTCGAGCGCGGTTATGCGATCGTCATATTGCATTGCACAAAAATGTCTTGAAGTCTTTTCGCGCATGCAATATATGACGTGTAAGAGCAGAGTGCTTCCCCCCAACCCCGCGTCCCGCCAAGCCGGGGCGTCTTTGGAGACAAGATCATGGCCGACGCCGCCGAAACCGTGAAGAAGACCGTCGAACAGACCGCCGCCAAGGCCAAGGAGCAGATCGAGACCGCCCAGGCCGCCGGCGCCAAGGCTTTCCGCGAAGGCATGGACAAGTCCGTCGCCTCGCTGGCCGAGCTGAACGCCCACGGCAAGAAGAACCTGGAAGCCCTGGTCGAGTCGGCCAGCGTCGCCCAGAAGGGCGCCGAGGCCCTGTCGCAACAAGCCCTGGGCTTCGCCAAATCCTCGTGGGAAGAAGGCGTCGCCGCTTCCAAGGAACTGACGACCGCCCGTTCGGTGCAGGAGTTCTTCGAACTGCAGACCTCCTGGGCCAAGAAGTCGATGGAGCGCTATGTCGCCGAACTGACCAAGACCAACGAGATCGTCACCGCGACGGTCAAGGACAGCCTGAAGCCGATCAACGAGCGCGTCACCGCCTCGGTCGAGACCTTCCAGGCTCGCTAAGCGCCTTCCTAGGCTTTCAAGACGATCAGGCCCCGGCGGAAACGCCGGGGCTTTTTCGTGTTTGACGGGCGGCTGGCGGCCTTCACGAAACCCGTGACTGGACGCCGCTTCAAATCAGGCCATCATTCCCTATCTGTTAGCCAAGACGACTCCCCGACTACGGAACACGAATGCCCATTCAAAGGCCCGGTGAGACAGGCGGCGGACAAGGAACCGCCGTCGTCACCGAAACCAAGCCGAAGCTTCAGAAGCCCTCGCTGTATCGGGTGCTGATCCTGAACGACGATTATTCGCCGATGGAATTCGTCGTCTATGTGCTGGAGCGGTTCTTCCAGAAGAGCCGCGAGGAAGCGACCCGCATCATGCTGCATGTGCACCAGCATGGCGTGGGGGTCTGCGGCGTCTTCACCTACGAGGTCGCCGAAACCAAGGTCGCCCAGGTCATCGAGACCGCGCGCCGCCACCAGCACCCTCTGCAATGCACGATGGAAAAGGACTGAGAGGAGCCTCCCGATGCCTTCATTTTCCCGTCCTCTCGAAGAAACCCTGCACCGCGCGGTGGGATACGCCAATGCGCGCAGGCACGAATACGCCACGCTGGAGCATCTGCTTCTGGCGCTGATCGACGACCCGGATGCGTCCGGCGTCATGGGCGCCTGCAACGTCGATCTGAACGCGCTGAAGACGGCGCTGACCCTCTATGTCGACAACGATCTGGCCGCCCTGGCCACCGCCGACGGCGAGGACGCCAAGCCGACCGCCGGTTTCCAGCGTGTGATCCAGCGCGCGGTGATCCACGTCCAGTCGTCCGGCCGCGAGGAAGTGTCCGGCGCCAACGTGCTGGTCGCCATCTTCTCCGAGCGCGAAAGCCACGCCGCCTATTTCCTGCAGGAGCAGGACATGACGCGCTATGACGCGGTGAACTTCATCGCCCATGGCATTGCCAAGAAGGCGGGCGCGTCCGAGGCCAAGCCCGCCAAGGGCGCCTCGCCCGAGGAGGCCGAGGACCAGTCGGCCGTCAAACAGGGCGGCGAGGCGCTGGAAGCCTATTGCGTCGACCTCAACGAGAAGTCGCGCCAAGGCAAGGTCGACCCCTTGATCGGCCGTCAGGCCGAGGTTGAACGCTCGATCCAGATCCTGTGCCGCCGCACCAAGAACAACCCGCTTCTGGTTGGTGATCCGGGCGTCGGCAAGACCGCCATCGCCGAGGGGCTGGCGCGAAAGATCGTCAACGGCGAGGTGCCTGACGTCCTGAAGGACGCCACCATCTATTCGCTGGACATGGGCGCGCTGCTGGCCGGCACCCGCTATCGCGGCGACTTCGAGGAGCGGCTGAAACAGGTGGTCAAGGAGTTGGAGAACCACGACAACGCGGTTCTTTTCATCGACGAGATCCACACGGTGATCGGCGCGGGCGCGACATCGGGCGGGGCGATGGACGCCTCCAACCTGCTGAAGCCTGCCCTGGCTTCGGGCACCCTGCGCTGCATGGGATCGACGACCTACAAGGAGTATCGCCAGCACTTCGAGAAGGACCGCGCCCTGGTGCGTCGCTTCCAGAAGATCGACGTCAACGAGCCGACGGTCGAGGATACGGTCAAGATCCTGAAGGGGCTCAAGACCTACTACGAGCAGCACCACAAGGTCCGCTACACCGACAGCGCCATCCGCACGGCGGTCGAACTGTCGGCCCGCTACATGACCGACCGCAAACTGCCGGACAAGGCGATCGACGTGATCGACGAGGCCGGGGCGTCGCAGATGCTGCTGACCGAATCCAAGCGCAAGAAGGTCATCGGCCAGAAGGAGGTCGAGGCCGTCATCGCCAAGATGGCCCGCATCCCGGCCAAGTCGGTGTCCAAGTCCGACACCGAAAGCCTGCGCGAGTTGGAAACCGATCTGAAGCGCGTCGTCTTCGGTCAGGAACAGGCCATCGAACAGGTCTCGGCGGCCATGAAGCTGGCGCGGGCGGGTCTGCGCGATCCGAACAAGCCCATCGGCAGCTTCCTGTTCAGCGGCCCGACCGGCGTGGGCAAGACCGAGGTGGCCAAGCAGCTCGCCGCCACCCTGGGCATCGAGATGCAGCGGTTCGACATGTCCGAATATATGGAGCGGCACACGGTCAGCCGTTTGATCGGCGCGCCTCCGGGCTATGTCGGCCATGATCAGGGCGGGCTTCTGACCGACGCCGTCGACCAGCATCCGCACGCCGTCATCCTGCTGGACGAGATCGAGAAGGCGCACCCGGATGTGTACAACATCCTGCTGCAGGTGATGGACAACGGCATGCTGACCGACGCGGTCGGCAAGAAGGTCGATTTCAGGAACGTCATCCTGATCATGACCACCAACGCCGGGGCCGCCGACAACGCCCGCGCCTCCATCGGCTTCGGCCGGGGCAAGGTCGAGGGCGAGGACGACAAGGCCATCCAGCGCCTGTTCGCGCCCGAGTTCAGGAACCGCCTGGACGCCATCGTGGCCTTCAAGCCGCTGGGCGCCGAGACGATCCGCTCGGTCGTGACCAAGTTCGTGCTGCAACTGGAAGCCCAGCTGGCGGACCGCAACATCACGATCGAACTGACCGACGAAGCCGCCGACTGGCTGGCCAAGAACGGCTTCGACGAACTGTATGGCGCGCGTCCCCTGGCGCGGGTCATTCAGGACTCGATCAAGAAACCGCTGGCCGACGACATCCTGTTCGGTCGCCTGACGCGCGGCGGACACGTCAAGGTCCAGCTGAAGGACGGCAAGATCGACTTCGACATCGCCAGCCCCTCGGGCGCTCCGGCGAAAGCCGAGGAAGAAGAGACGGCCTGATCGTCGGCAGGCACGACGTCAGAAGGCCCGGCTGGAACCAGCCGGGCCTTTTTCTTAGCCGTGTTTGAACGGTGACAGTTCGGCGGTCATCACGGCCCGCTGTTCCTCCACCGCCGGACCTTCGCCCTCCAGATAGCGGGCGACGGGCTCGCGCAGGGCGGGGTCGGCGATGAAGTGGGCGGAATAGACGGGGGAGGGCAGATAGCCGCGCGCGATCTTGTGTTCGCCCTGCGCCCCCGCCTCGACGCGGGACAGGCCGCGCGCGATGGCGAAGTCGATGGCCTGATAATAGCACAGCTCGAAATGCAGGAAGGGCACGTCGTCCAGCGTGCCCCACTGGCGGCCATACAGGGCGTCGCGGCCGATGAAGTTCAGGGCGCCGGCGATGGGCGTGTCGTCCCGAAACGCCATGACCAGGGCGATGCGGTCAGCCATGGTCGCCCCGACGCGGGCGAAGAAGTCGCGCGTCAGATAGGGCCGGCCCCATTTGCGCGAGCCGGTGTCCATGTAGAAGGCGAAAAAGGCGTCCCAGTGCGCCTCGGTGATCTCGGCGCCGGTCAGGATGCGGATTTCCAGGTCCGCCTGGGCGTCGCGCCGCTCGCGCCGGATCGACTTGCGGCGGTTGGCCGACAGGGCGGCAAGGAAGTCGTCGAAGGTCTTATAACCGTCGTTGCGCCAGATGAACTGGATATCCTGACGCGGCAGCAGACCCGCCTCGGTCATGGCCGCCCATTCCGCCTGCGTCGGAAAGTTGACGTGCAGGGACGAGACGCCCAGCCGCTCCACCAGGGTCAAAGCGCCCTGCAACAGGGCCTGGCGCACCGTGGCGGCGTCCGCGTCGGGATGGTTCAGGAAACGCGGCCCGGTGGCGGGGGTGAAGGGCACGGCGCCCAGCAGCTTGGGATAATAGCGCCCGCCGGCCCGCTCATAGGCGTCGGCCCAGCTGTGGTCGAAGACATATTCGCCCTGGCTGTTTCCCTTCAGATACAGGGGCATGACGCCCAGGACGGCGTTGTCGTCGTCGCGCAGGGCCAGATGGCGCGGCGCCCATCCCTGACGCGGCGCTGCGCTCTCGGACGCCTCGCAGGCGTGCAGGAAGTCGTAGCAGACGAAGGGATCGCCGGTGGAACGCGCGCAGGCGTCCCAGGCCTCGCGGCCGATGTCGGCGATCCCGTCGTGAACCGAGATCTGAAAGATCAACGAATCTCCACGATCGCGTCGATCTCGACGGCGAAGCCCAGCGGCAGCTTATAGACGCCGACGGCCGAACGGGCGTGTTTGCCCGCGTCGCCGAAGACCTGGACCATCAGGTCCGAGCAGCCGTTGATGACGGCGGGAATGGCCTCGAAGTCCGGTCCGGCCTGGACGAAACCGCCCAGTTTGACGATGCGGACCACCCGGTTCAGGTCGCCGTCGCAGGCGGCCTTGATCTGGGCGATCAGGTTCAGGCCGCACAGCCGGGCCGCGTCCACGGCCTGTTCCGGCGTCACGTCCACGCCGACGGTGCCCTTGATCCCGCCGTTGGCGTCGTTCGACAACTGGCCCGAGATGGTGATCTGATCGCCCGACCGGACGAAGGAGACATAGCTGGCCACCGGCTTGGCGGGTTCCGGCAGGGTTAGGCCGAGTTCGGCGATGCGGGCTTCGATGCTCATGGCGGCTCCTGTTGATCTGGGCGGGGTTTAGCGCGGGGCGGGGGCGGCGTCACCCGTCCGACCGGCTTTAAAGGTTCGCCAACCGCATCGTGTCATGATGCGATCATGGATATGCACCTGACCCCCGATGTCGCCGCCTTCCATGCCGTCCTGGCGCGCCTGTCGCCTGACGACCGGGCGCGGGTCGACGCCGCCGCCAGCCCGGCCGCGCAAAAGGCCGCCGAGGCCGCGCCCCACTGGGATTTCGAAATGCCGGCCAAGGCGGTCGACGCCCTGCTGGGGCCGGACGCCTCGGACGACGTGCGACGCGGCCTGATCGCCGCCTGGGCGCTGCAACTGCCCGACCGCGCGGCGGCGATGCGACTGCCGGCCGAGGTCATGGCCCTCTATCCCTACTGGATCGACCAGCTGGCGGCGTTTCTGGACAAGGCCGAGGGCGATTACGTCTTCGACCACTGGTCCAAGGACGTGCGCTTCACCCTGGCGCTCAGCGTGCCGGGCGCCAAGAGCCAGGTCATCGACCTGTCGTCGCCGGTCGGGCCGGGCCAGATCGTCAAACACGTCCGCGACGGCTGGGGCCTAAAGCCGCTGTTCCGCTATCTGGCGGCGGGGGCCAAACGCGAGCCGTGGCTGGAGGTCCATACCGAAAGCCGCTGGCTGCGCGGCTTCAACGAGGAGGGCTGGAACGAGGCCTGGGCGACGGCGGCCGAGCTGTGTCGCTCGCGGCCGGAACTGGCGGGCATGATCGGCTCCAGCTGGTTCTATGATCCGCCCCTGACCGAGATCAGCCCGCGTCTGGCCCACCTGCGGCTGAACCCCTTGAACGGCGGCGCCTTCATGGTTCATCAGGGCCCGGCGCCGATCCATACCGAACGGGCCGGCACGGCCTCGCCGTCGAGAAAGGCGCTGATCGACAGCGGCGAATACACCGCCCGGTCGTGGCTGATGATCTGGCCCCGCAAGGAATTGATCGCCTGGGCGGATCGGCGAAAGGCGACCGCTTGACCCGCTTCCGTCATCCTCGGGTCGAGCCCGAGGGGGACGATTTCTATTGGGTCGCTGCCCGCCACGCCGCCGCGACCGGTTGGATGTCCAGATCGGCGGCCTTGGCCAGACGGATCAGGCGGTCGATGTCTTCCGGGCGACAGCCGTAAGGCGTCGGCGCGTCGCTGACGTCGTGGCCATAGGCGATCAGCCAGCCCTTCGACGCCGCCGTCTCCGCCACCAGCGCTTCCAGATCGTAGCCGGGCAGGCGGCGGCTCTCCAGGCCCACGGCCTGCAGCAGGTTGCGGTCGGCCCTGGCGCGGTTCACGCCGTCGCGCACGCCGCGTCCGCACAGGAACCGCGTGTCGATCACCGCCTTGGAGCCCAGGGCGCAGTCTCCGAACGGATAGGCGAAGGTCTGCATTTCATACCCGTCCAGCCGCTCGGCGACCCAGGCGGCGTTGCGCGCCAGGCTGGCGTCCAGTTCGGCCGGCGTCAGGGTCAGGGTCGAGACGTGTTCATAGGTGTGGCACCCGACCTCGTGCCCGGCTTCGTGCAGTTCCTGCAGATGTTCGACCTCGAACTGCGGCAGGTCCATGTTGCGCCCGCCCGACAGGCCGCCGCAGACATAATAGGTCGCTTTGATCCCATGCTGGGCCAGGATCGGCCCGGCCTCGGTCCAGGCCGAGGCGGGGATGTCGTCGAACGACAGGCTCAGGATGCCGCGGGTCGGGCGAACGGCGACGGGGCGGACGTCCAGATACCGGCCGGCGCGGCGGCGCATCTTGTCGATGAAGGCTTTCATGCCCTCCTTATGACATGCCGGGCTTAAGGCCGGGTTTCACACCGTGACGGGCTGGGCCGTCAGGCCGCGCACACCGAACACGCGGCGATAGCGTTCGATCTCGGCCGGGTCGCCCACGGCCTTGGCGGGATTGTCCGACAGTTTGACGGCGGGGCGTCCGCTCGCCTCGACCACCTTGCAGACCAGCGAGATCGGCTCCAGTTCGGGCGCGAAGGCTGGCGAGCAGTCGCGGAAGTCGTTGGTCAGATTGGTGCCCCAGCCGAAGCTGAGACGGGCGCGGCCGTGGAAATGGGCGTGGGTCGCCTCGATGCCGTCGATGTCCATGCCGTCCGAGAAGATCAGCAGCTTCTCCCTCGGGTCGCGGCCCCTGGCCTTCCACCAGTCGATCAGACGCTCGCCCGCCGGGATGGGCGGGGCGGAATCGGGACGGAAGCCGGTCCAGTCAGCGACCCAGTCCGGCGCCTGTTCCAGAAAAGCCTCGGTGCCGAAGGCGTCGGGCAGGACGATCAGCAGATTGCCCGCATAATGTCGACGCCATTCGTCCAGCACGGCGTAGGGCGTCCGGGCCAGGGCCGCGTCGTCGGGCGCCAGCGCCGCCAGCACCATCGGCAGTTCATGCCCGTTGGTGCCGATGGCCTCCAGATCGTTCTCCATCGCGTGCAACACGTTGGAGGTGCCGATGAAGGACGACCCCAGCCCCTCCTTCAACGCCTGGATGCACCAGCTTTGCCACAGGAAGCCGTGCCGCCGTCGGGTGCCGAAGTCGGACAGGGCCAGGTCGGGCAGGGCGCGCAGCCGCTCCACCTTGGACCACAGCCGGGTCTTGGCGCGCGAATACAGGATGTCCAGTTCGAACCGCCCCAGCCGCCGCATCCCGACCCTGCAACGCAACTCGTTCAGGATGGCCAGCGCCGGGATTTCCCACAGCGTCACATCGGCCCAGCCGCCGGAAAAGGTCAGCACATACTGCCCGTCCTGAACCGACAGGTCATAGTCCGGCAACCGATAGTCGGTCAGCCAGGCGATGAAGTCGGGCGAGAAGATCTGCTTCACCCCATAGAAGCTGTTGCCCGCCAGCCAGACCAGTTCCTTGTTGGTGAAACGCAGGGTGCGGGCGTGATCCAGCTGTTCGCGCAGGGCGTCGATGTCGACCTCGTCGGCCAGACGGACGGTCTTGGTCCGGTTGATGACCTGAAAGACGACCGGCACGTCGCGATGCTCGCGCCAGATCATCTGCAGCATCAGCAGCTTGTAGAAGTCGGTGTCCAACAGACTGCGGACGATCGGGTCAAGGCGGAAGCCGTGATCATAGGCGCGTTTGGCGAGGTCCATGCGGGCATTTGAGCCGATAGAGCGGGGGAGCGCACCTTCTTTCCGCCTCTCCCTCCGTCACCCCTTCAGCGCCCGGCCCGCCACCACCGCGTCCTTGCCGAACTTCTCGCGCAGGGCGTCGATGGCCCGTTCGGTCTTCAGGGCGCGGGTCTCGGTGGTCTGGAACAGGCCGGCGGGCGCGTCTTCCGCGTCCTGGACGTCGGCCATGCCGATGCCGATCAGGCGATAGGGCCGGCCCAGTTCGGGTTTCAGCAGGTCGCGCCCGGCCGCGAACAGGGCGCGCGCCGTCTGGATCGGATCGGGCAGGGTGATGCGACGGGTCACGATCTTGAAGTCCGCGCGCCGCAGCTTCAGCACCAGGACGCGGCTGGCCACCCCGTCGCGACGCGCCTTGGACGCCAGCTTCTCGCACAGGGGCCATAGCTCGGCCTCCAGCGCCTCGGCCGTGGTCAGGTCCTCGTTGAAGGTGGTCTCGGCGCTCATCCCCTTGCGGTCACGCTCGGGGTTCACGGCGCGGGCGTCGCGGGCTTGGGCCAGATCGTGCAGGCGCAGACCCGATTCGCCATAGCGTTTGACCAGATCGCGCACGTCCGCCCGCGCCAGATCGCCGATGGTCGAATAGCCGTCGCTGCGCAACGCCTTGCCGAACACCGGCCCGACGCCGGGCAGGGCGGTGACGGGGCGCGGCGCCAGCAGGCTTTGCGCGTTCGCCGCCCCCACGATGGAAAAGCCGCGCGGCTTGTCCATCTCGGACGCCATCTTCGCCAGGAAGCGATTGGGCGCCAGGCCGATGGAGACGGTCAGTCCGGTCTCGTCCTCGATCCGCTTCTGGAACCGGATCAGCTGCAGCGCGGGCGGCCCGCCGTTCAGACGCTCCGTGCCCGACAGATCGACCCAGGCCTCGTCCAACGACAGCGGCTGGATCAGCGGCGTCAACTGCCCCAGGGCGCCCAGGATGCGTTGGGATTCGAACACGTATTTGGTGAAGTCGGGCTTGATGACCACGGCCTCGGGACAGGCCTTCAACGCCTTGAACATCGGCATGGCCGAGCCGACGCCGTACTGTCGCGCGACATAGCAGGCGGTGGAGACCACGCCCCGCTTGCCCCCGCCGACGATGACCGGCCGGTCGCGCAGTTCGGGCCGGTCGCGCTTCTCCACCGAGGCGTAGAAGGCGTCGCAGTCCATATGGGCGATGGACAGCTGGTCCAGTTCGGGGTCGGCGACGATGCGGCGCGACCCGCACGCCGGACAGCGTCGGTCGGGCGGACCGGCGGGGTCATCGCCGGTCCACAGACAGTCGCGACAGACGGCCTTGATGGCCACGTTTAAGGTCTCCGTAAGATTGGCTTCACCCCAACTTAAGACTGCGCCGCCACTATCGCCCCCCATGAGGCGTCCCGCGTTCCTGGGCCGCACGGGTCAGGTGACGATGTCCAAGAAAGTCCTCATCGTCGAGGATAACGAGCTGAACATGAAGCTTTTTCATGATCTGCTCGATTCCCAGGGCTATGAGACGCTGCAAACCCGCGAGGGGTTGCAGGCGTTGGCCCTGGCGCGTGCGCATCATCCCGACCTGATCCTGATGGACATCCAGCTGCCCGAGATCTCGGGTCTGGAAGTCACCAAATGGCTGAAGGACGACGAGGAGTTGAACCACATCCCCGTCATCGCCGTGACCGCCTTCGCCATGAAGGGCGACGAGGAGCGGATACGCCAGGGGGGGTGCGAGGCCTATATCTCCAAGCCCATCTCGGTCATGCATTTCCTCGACACCATCCGGCAGCACCTGGGATGAGCGCGCGCATCCTCGTGGTCGACGACGTGGACGTGAACGTCCGCCTGCTCGAGGCCAAGCTTACGCTCGAATATTACGACGTCCTGACCTGCAACGACGGTTCGACAGCCTTGGCCATGGCGGCGGAGGCGCAGCCCGACCTGGTGTTGCTGGACGTCATGATGCCCGGCATGGACGGGTTCGAGACCTGCCGCCGGCTGAAGGCTCAGGTCGAGACGCGCCACATCCCGGTGGTGCTGGTGACGGCGCTGGACGGGCGCGAGGACCGGATTCGCGGTCTGGAGGCCGGCGCCGACGACTTCCTGACCAAGCCGATCGACGACGTGGTCCTGTTCGCGCGCGTGCGGTCTCTGACGCGGTTGAAGCAGATCATGGACGAACTGCGCGAGCGGGAGGAGAGCAGCCGCCGCCTGGGCGTGGACGCCGACGGCGTAGCCCGGATGCGCAGCGAAGGGGGGCGCATCCTGATCGTCGACGACGACGCCCTACAGGCCGACAAGATCGCCTCGGAACTGAGCGGCGAGCACCGCATCACCATTGAATCCAACCCCGAGGCGGCCCTGGCTGTGGCCAAGGGGCCGTTGGACCTGATCATCGTCAATGTGGCGGCCCAGTCGTTCGACGGCCTGCGGATCGTGGCCCAGGCGAAGTCGGGCGACGCGCGGCGGGCGCCGGTGCTGGCCGTGGTCGATCCCAGCGAGCGGTCGCGCATGATCAAGGCGCTGGAACTGGGCGCAGCCGACGTCCTGGCTCGCCCGGTCGATTCGGAAGAACTGGCCGCCCGCGCCCGCACCCAGATTCGCCGCAAACGCTATACCGACTTCCTGCGGCACAAGCTGGACAGCGGCCTGGAGATGGCCGTCACCGACGCCCTGACCGGCCTTCACAATCGCCGCTACATGACCAGCCAGCTCCAGGCCCTGGTCGGTCGCGCCAGCCATGGCGGCGCCTCGGTGGCCGTGCTGGTCATGGACATCGACCACTTCAAGGCGGTCAACGACGGCTTCGGCCATGACGCCGGGGACGAGGTGTTGGTGGAGTTCGCCGTGCGTCTGGCGACCAATGTCCGCGCCGTGGACCTGCCGTGCCGCATGGGCGGGGAGGAGTTCGTGGTGGTGATGCCGGGCGCCAGCCTGGAGGCGGCCGAGAGCGTGGCCGAACGGATTCGTCGCGACGTCGCCGCCGCCCCCTTCCGCGTGCTGGGCGGCAGGGAGCAACTGACCGTCACCATCTCCATCGGCGTGGCGGCCACGACCGGTCAGGGCGACACGCCCGAAAGCCTGCTGAAGCGGGCCGACGAGGGCGTCTACGAGGCCAAGGCCAAGGGCCGCAACCTGGTCATCGCCAAGGCGGCCTGACCGCGACCGTCGCAGTCACGACAAAAGAAAACGCCCGGCTGGAAGGTCCAGCCGGGCGTTCGTCGTTTCAGCCGATCAAGTGCTTACTTGATCTTGCCTTCCTTGAACTCGACATGCTTGCGCACGACCGGGTCGTACTTCTTGACGACCATCTTTTCGGTCATGGTGCGGGCGTTCTTCTTGGTGACGTAGAAGAAGCCGGTGTCGGCCGTGGAGTTCAGGCGGATCTTGATGGAAGCCGGTTTGGCCATCGGAATTACCTCTGCGACGGCGAAAGCCGCTTAAAATAAGAGGCGCGGAACATACTCAGGATCGCCCCAAAGTCAACGGGCGCGATGCCGCGTTGATGCGGGCGTCCGCACAGTTAGGGTGACGCCATGAAAATCGCATCCCTTTTGACCGCTGCGGCCCTGGCTTCCCTGTCGCCCGCCGGTGTCGCGGCCGCATCCTCGGCTCCGGCTCAGGACGATTTCATGGCGCGATTGAATGTCCTGTGCGGCCAGCGATTCGAAGGTCGGGTCGTCACCACCGACGCCGCCGACGCCCGGTTCGCCAGCGAACGTCTGATCATGCATGTGCGCGACTGTTCGGCGGATGAGGTGCGCATTCCCTTCGCCGTAGGGGCGGACCGGTCGCGCACCTGGGTCGTCACCCGCACCGATGCGGGCCTGCGGCTGAAACACGATCACAGGCACGAAGATGGAACGACCGACGTGCTGCATTGGTACGGCGGCGACACGGCCAACGCCGGCACGGCCGAGCGGCAGGCGTTCCCGGTCGACGCCGAATCGATCGCCCTGTTCAACGCCAATGACGCGGCGGTCTCGACAACCAACGTCTGGGCGATGGAGGTCCATCCCGCAGGGATGTTCGCCTATGAATTGCGCCGTCCCAACCGGCATTTCCGCGTCGAGTTCGACCTGACCCGGCCACTTGCGGATTAAGGGTCAGGACTCGGACAGGCGGGCGAACCAGACACCCTCATGCTCGACCCCCTGCCGCGCGCTCGCGTCCTCATCGGTGACAGGGGATACGACAGCCTTGCCTGCCACGACGCCCAGGCCGCTTGTGGGAACCGACGCCTGTATTCCTTCAAGCTGCAGCCGCAACATCCCCATACCCCACGATCAGCCCTTCTATCGCCGTCGTCACCGCATCGAGATCCTCTTCGCCAGGCTCAAGCACTGGCGGCGTATCGCAACCCGAGATGATCGATGCGCCCACACCGTCAGGGCCGCTATCACCATCGCAGCCATCATGATCTTTTGGATCAATGAGTTCTGGGCCTAGGCAAGGCTAGCTGCGTCGGAGGCTTCCCTGACATCGAGGCCCCTGGCGAAGACGGCGATCATTTCCCGACAGGCGGTGTCGAAATCATCCGATCTGCAAAGCCCGTCGGACAAGGCGTCCAGCCTGCCGGTCCTTGCCCAGGTCAGCGAGATCGCCCCGGACAGCATATGATAGAACCAGTGAACCTCCGCCGCCGTGCGGTGGGGCGCGGCGCGTTGGAGGAGGGCGATGAATTCACGCACCGCCGGGTCGAAGGGCGACCCGTTCAACCCCGGTACGGCATTGGCCTGGGTGCTGTTCAGCTGAGCGATGATCGCCAAATAGTGCCGCAGACTCTCTCCGCCTCGGCGAACATAGGCGAAGGTCGGTTCCAGATAGGCCCTAAGGAGGCCTTCAACCGTTATCCGGTCGCCGGCCTCGTCGGCGTAGCGCTTGAGCGCCGTCAAGCGCACCTCGTTGACTGCTTCCGCGCGCCGCGCTGCGACGGCGCCGAAAAGGCCCTCCTTGGTGCTGAAGTAGTAGTGCATGAGGCTGGTATCGACCTTCGCGGCATCGGCGATCTGCTTCATGCTGACGCCGTTGTATCCGCCCGTCGCGAACAACTCTTCCGCGGCTGTCAGAATCCGGTCGCGCGAGGCCTGACGACGCTCCGTGTTCGTTCGTTTGCGCGATGCGGTCACTGAATTCTCCACCCTGGTCATAAGGCACTAGCCGCACCGCCGCGCCAACCCAACCGAAAGATTGAATTTTATTGATCGATCAGTAAAGTTGTTGACGACTTTCGGACTCGATGTCAGCCTTGTCTCAAAGCGGGGATACGCCCGCGAGGGAGGTTGAAATGCAGGGGATGAAGGTCTGGCTGGGGGCTGGCGCGTCGTCGTTGGCGATCGGTCTGGGGATGCCGGCGTGGGCTCAGACGCCGCCGGCGCAAGAACCGCAGGTGTCGCAGATCGACGACATCGTGGTGACGGCGAGACGGCGCGAAGAGACGCTCGTCGACGTGCCGATTTCGATCACGGTGCAAACCGGCGAACAACTCGAGAACCGCGGCGCGACGGACATCACCGCCCTGCAACGGGTGACGCCCAACCTCACCCTCCAGGTCTCGCGCGGGACCAATTCGACCTTGACCGCCTTCATCCGCGGCGTCGGTCAGCAGGACCCTCTGTGGGGATTCGAACCCGGCGTGGGGCTTTACGTCGACGACGTCTATGTGGCGCGCCCGCAGGGCGCCGTGCTGGACATCTTCGACATCGAGCGCATCGAGGTGCTGCGCGGTCCGCAGGGCACGCTCTATGGGCGGAACACGATCGGCGGCGCCATCAAATATGTGACGCGCGACCTCGACATGAAAGAACCCGAGTTTCGGGTGCGAGCTGCGATCGGGACGAAGAACCAGCGTGACCTGGTCCTTTCCGGTTCGACGCCGCTGGGCGACCGGGTGGCGGTCGGAGGCGCGTTCGCCACCTATAACCGCGACGGTTTCGGCACCAACCATTTCACCGGCGCGGACACCTACAACAAGGATGTGATCGCCGGCCGAGCGACGATCGAGTTCCATCCGTCCGACAACCTGTTCTTCCGGCTGAGCGGCGACTACACGGAAGACAATTCAAACGCCAATCACGGACATCGCGAGCGTCCCGTCCCTGCGCCGTTGCTGGCGCTTGTCCCGCAGACCGAGTGCCGCGCCGTATTCGCCAATGTCTACGACACCTGCGCAGGGCTTGGCGACGGCAATCAGGTCATCAACAAGGGCGTGTCGCTTCTGGGGGAATGGCGGGCCAGCGACAGCCTGACGTTCAAGTCGATCACGGCCTATCGCGAAGGGGTCACGCACAGCAACGGCATCGACTTCGACAATCTGCCCGGGCCGATCCTCGACATCGCCGCAGGGGGTACGGTCTATGAGGACAATCAGTTCTCGCAGGAATTCCAGCTTCAGTATTCCTCCGACCGTCTCCAGGGCGTCGCCGGCGTCTACTATCTCGACGCCACGGCGGGAGGCCAATACGACACGATCCTGCAGGCGGCGAACCTCACGCAGGGAACCTCGGGAAGCGTCGATACGCGCAGCTTCGCGATCTTCGGCGACTTCTCGTATGATCTGACCGACCGCCTTGCGATCTCCGTGGGCGGGCGCTGGACCCGGGACACCAAGGACGCCGTGGTGTTCAAGGCCAACTATGCCGGCCTCGGCAGCCCGATCGTCGGCCGCAATGTCGCGCCGGCCCAGATCCTGAGCGACTACACGGCTTCGGACACCTATGAGGAGTTCACGCCTCGTTTGAGCGCCAGCTACGAGTTGACCCCCGAGTTCAATGTTTACGCCGCCTATGGCCGAGGCTTCAAATCGGGCGGCTTCGACATGCGCGGCGATGCGACGGCGACGCCCGCGACCAAGAACGGCTATGCGCCAGAGATCGTCGATTCCTACGAAATCGGGCTGAAGGGTGCGGCTTTCGACCGGCGTCTGCGTCTGTCGACGGCGCTCTTCTACAGCGACTATCAAGGTCAGCAGATCACGACCCAGCAGGTCAATCCGGCCGGCACCGGGGTGGTCAGTTTCGTCGACAATGTGGGCTCGTCCACCATCTGGGGCTGGGAATTCGAGGGTCAGGCGCGCCTGACCAGTCGTCTGACGGCGAACCTGGCCCTGGGCTACACCAACGCCAGTTTCGACCAGTATCTCGCCTATGTGCCGAATCCTGCGGCGCCGCCGGCCTATATCCAGACGGACGTGTCGGCTTCGCGGCAGTTCCAGAACACCCCCGAGTGGACGGGCAACTTCAGCCTCGCCTATGCCGTTCCGCTCAGCAACGGCGGCGACGTCTCTATCCTGGGGTCGATGTCGTTCCGGTCGGACACCTCGATGTTCGAGACGCCGTTCCCCGAGGTCGATCAGCCCGCCTATCAACTGTACGATCTGAACATCACCTACACCTCGCCGGATTCGCGCTGGAAGGTCGGCCTTCATGGCCGCAACCTGACCGACGAACGCTATCGCACCGGCGCCTATACCTTCGCCTACACGCCGGCCGCCCCTGCGACCGTGATCTATGGCGACTCCGTCATCGGCTTCTACGGACCTCCCCGGACCGTGTCTCTGACCGTCGGTTATACCTTCTGAGGGCGTAAGAATGACGGTAGCTCGGATCAGCGAAATCGGTGGAGAGGCTTTCGTCTTTCCAGCCGTCGACAACCTGATGCTCTCGGCCCGGATCTATCCGGGCCGAGAATCCGGTGCGGCGACGGTGCTGTGCCTTCATGGCCTGACCCGCAATGGAAAGGACTTCGATACGCTCGCCAGGCGCCTGTCGGACCGTTTCCAGGTCGTGGCGCCCGATCAGCGTGGGCGAGGGCGTTCGGCCTACGATCCCGATCCGGCCAACTACAATCTCTTCACGCAAAGTCGCGACATGTGGACCTTGCTGGATGCGCTCGAGATCCAGCGGGTCGCCGTTGTCGGAACCTCGATGGGCGCCCTGATGGGCGTGGTCATGGCCAATCAGCAACCCGATCGCATCGCAGGACTGGTGCTGAACGATGCGGGTCCGGAGGTCGATCCGGAGGGACTGGCGCGAATTCGGGGATACGTTGGAAAGACGTCCGCGGTCGGCGATTGGGACGCGGCCGCCGACGCCGTATCCAGCCTTCACTCGACCTCCTATCCCACCTATGGCCCTGAGGATTGGGCGAGAATGGCGCGGGCGACCTTTATCGAGACCGGTGACGAACTGCGTCTGGACTATGATCCCAACCTGACAGCGGCGCTCGACCCGAACGCTGTCCCGCCCGACATGTGGCCGGCGTTCGCGGTTCTGAAGACAATCCCGACCTTGGTGATCCGCGGCGCCCTATCGGACATTCTGTCGGCTGCGACGGTCGATCGGTTGGTGGAGCAGACCGGCTCCAAGACCGTGACCGTGCCTGATCGCGGCCATGCGCCGGACCTCAGCGAAGCCGAATCCATCGCGGCGATCGACGCGTTCCTCGCTTCATCCGAGGTCCGAGCTCGTTTCGGCCAGGCCGTCGTCGCTTCGGATTGATCGATCCGAGCCTGGTTCGTGGTCCGTCATCAAGCCTAAAGCGAACTGGAATACTCTTCGTCATCGCAATTCAGACAGGCATGTGCCGGGATGGACTGTGCTTGCGCGACGAAACCGGGACGCGATAGTTTGGTGTTTTCCGGGGTATTGCGCCCTACGACGACATCGCCCCGGTCATCGACATGGCGCTGGATCGCATCAACGATGGCTGAACTTTTTGAGGGGCTGGACGCCAGCCGCATCGGGGGGATGCCCGACGGCTTTCGTTACGTCCCCGATCTGATCGGCGTGGAGGAAGAGGCGCGGCTGATCGAAGCCTTCGCTGGCTACGACCTCCAGTCGTTCGTTCATATGGGCAACCCGTCGCGGCGCCAGGTCCGCAATTTCGGGGTCGATTTCGACTATGAGCGCAAGGTCGCGGTCGCCGCGCCGCCGATCCCCGGAATCTTCGATCCTGTGCTGGACGCCGTGGCGGCGCGCACGGGCACGCCTCGATCAGAACTGGTCGAACTGCTGGTGACCTATTATCCGGCGGGTGCCGAGATCACCTGGCACCGCGATTCACGGGCCTTCGAGTCCGTCTTCGGCGTCTCCCTGCTCGCCGATGCGGAACTGAGATTGCGCCCGGCGTCGCGCAAGGGGCGACATCGTGGCGACGTTCTGAAATTCGTCGCGGCGCGCCGCTCGCTCTATTCGTTGAGCGGTCCCGCCCGCACCGACTGGATGCACCATGTTCCCCCGGTCAAGACGCCCCGATACTCGTTGACGATACGCACGCTTCGTCCCGGCACGATCATCTATCCGGCCGCGCAACTGGCTCAATATTCGCAGTCCTGACCCGTTCGGACGAGATTGTTCAGGACGCCACGCCTGCGTCGGCGCCGCGTCGGTTGACGTAGTCCCACACCCTGGAAATCACGACCGAACCTTCGCCAACGGCGGAGGCGACGCGCTTGACCGAACCTGCCCGCACGTCGCCTACGGCGAACACGCCGGGATGCGAGGTTCCGAAGGGCGAGTCCGCGCCGGCGTCGTTCCCGGTGAGGATGAAGCCCTTGTCGTCCAGCTTGACCAGGTCGGACAGCCATTCGGTGTTCGGGGCCGCCCCGACCATGATGAACATGCCGCGCGCGGGAACTTGTACATCCGCCTTGCCGGTCTGGCGGATGGTCACAGCCTCCAGGTTTTCGTCGCCGTGCACCTCGATGACCTGGGCGCCGTATTCGATCGTCACCGCCGGGTCGGCTTTCAGGCGTGAGGACAGATAGTTCGACATCGTGCTGGCCAGGGACGGGCCTCGCACGAGCAGGCGCACATGGCTGGCGATGCGGCTCAGAAACATCGCCGCCTGCCCCGCGGAGTTGCCCCCGCCGATCACGACCACCTCGCCGCCACGACAGTATCGGGCCTCGTTCTCGGTTGCGGCGTAATAGATGCCTGATCCCTCGAAGTCCTTCAGCCGGTCGATCGGCAGTCGTCGATACTGGACCCCGGTGGACACCACGACCGCGCCCGCGCGAACGCTCTCGCCATTGTCGAACGTCGCCTTGAACCGGCCGTCGCCCAGTTCTTCCAGCTGCTCCACGCGTCGCGGCATGGCGAACCGGGCGCCGAACTTCATCGCCTGCACCTCGCCGCGCCACACCAGATCGGCCCCGGATATGCCGGTGGGGAATCCCATGTAGTTCTCGATACGGCTCGATGTGCCCGCCTGTCCGCCGATCGCGGTGTCTTCCACGACCAGGGCCTTCAGCCCTTCCGCCCCGGCATAGACGCCCGCGGCCACGCCGGCGGGACCTGCGCCGACGATCAGGACATCGAAGGATTCGCCGTCCACGATCTCCCTGCCGAACCCCAGCAGGCGGGCGATCTTTTCGGGCGTCGGATCATTGACGACGATGTCGCGCCCGAAGATCGCGACCGGCTTTCCAGGCACGATCGCGCAACTGGTCGCGACCGAGACGGCCTCGGGGCTGCCCAACGGATAGGACGAATAGGCGATGCGATTGCGGCTGGCGAAAGCCGCCACCTGCCGCACGTTGCGGTCTACTTCCTCGCCGATCAGGACGAGCGAGTTCTGGCGGTTCTCCAGCTGCCACCGTCGCCGGGCGGCCAGCACGGTGATGATGATGTCGGACATCTCCGGGATGTCGGACATCAGGGTCAGCATCTTGTCGCGCGGAACCTCTATCACTCGCGTGTCTTGGGCGGTCCGCATCAGAAAGGACCAGTTGCCGCCGCTGAGGATCGCCACTTCCGCCAGGAACTGCGTCGGTCCCATCGTTGACGGCAGCAGCCGCTCGCCCGTGAACGGGTTCAGAACCTCGATCTCGCCTTCCTCGATATAGATGAAGTGATCGACCGGATCGCCGGGACGGACCAGAACCGTATCGGCGGCATAGCGCACCTCCTGGCCCGCCTTGCGTATGGCGGCGACGTGCGACGGCTCCAGAGGCGTTCGCTGCATTTCCGCCAGATCGCGGCCGATCGTTTCCACAGTCAACGTCTCCCTTGAAGGCCAGCTCGTCCAGCCGGCGTCACGCCTCGACCCGCACCAGCGCCTTGCCGGTGTTTCCACCGCTGAACAACGACAGGAACGCCTCCGGACCGCGTTCCAGGCCTTCGAAGACGGTGTAGCGGGTCTGGATCATCCCCCGGGCGAGCCACAGCGACATATGGGCCACGAATTCGTTGCGGCGGGGCAGGAAATCGCTGCTGATGAAGCCGCGGATCTGCAGCCTCTTGGAGATGATGTTGAAGATGTTGGCGAACCCGACCGGATCATCGGAATTATACATTCCGATCATGCCGCAGATCGCAAAACGCGCGTCACGTTTGGCCACCGCCATGGCGGCGTCCAACTGTTCGCCGCCGACATTGTCGAAATAGACGTCGATGCCCTGGGGCGCCGCCTGTTCGAGCTTCTCCTGGAACGACCCTGGCGACTTGTAGTCGATGACCGCATCCGCTCCGAGGGAACGGACGAAGTCGCATTTCTCCTCGCCGCCGGCCGAACCGATCACCGTCATGCCGTGCAGCTTGGCGATCTGGACCACCAGCGACCCCACCGCGCCACCGGCGGCGGACACGAACACCACGTCGCCCGGTTTGGCCTCTGCTACCTGGAGCAGACCGAAATAGGCGGTGATGCCGATGGACCCCAGGGCGTCGAGGAAATTCTCGTCCTTCAGCGGCCCCTTGGGAACCGGCTGAGCGTTGGCGGCGTCCAGCACCGCCTCGTCCCGCCACCCCAGAAAGTGCACCACCCGGTCGCCGACCGCGAAACGGTCCGAGCGGGTCTCGACGACCGAACCGACCGCAGCGCCCGTCATCGGCTCGTTCAACTCGAACGGGGGCACATAGCTTTCCACGTCGTTCATCCGCGGCCGCATATAGGGGTCGACGGAGAAGAAGCTGTTGCGGACCCTGATTTCTCCAGGGTTCAGCGCGCGAAGCGCAACATCGCGAAGGGCGAAATTGCTCAGGTCCGGAAGCCCATCGGGGCGCGAGACCAGTGTCCAAGCCTTTGACATGGTCAAATCCGAACCTCCGCCGGATCCGGCCCGACCCGATTGTCGGGATCATCCAGGGTGTCGATCCGCGCCAGGTCTTCTTCGTCCAGCGCAAAATCGAAGATCTCGCTGTTCTCGCGGATGCGGGCGGCATGGACCGATTTCGGGATCACGATATGGCCAGCCTGGATGTGCCAGCGCAGGATGGCCTGGGCCGGCGATTTGCCGTGCTTGCGAGCGATGGCGCCGATGATCGGGTTTTCCAGCAGCGACTTGTCCGACCGGCTGCTGCCGCCCAACGGGCTCCAGGCCTCGACCGCGATGCCCTTCCGGTTGCAGTAAGCCACCAGCTCACGCTGCTGCATGTCGGGGTGAATCTCGACCTGATTGACGGCTGGAAGCACGTCAAAATTATCGGCCAGAAGCTCCAGATGCGGGATCGCGAAATTGCTCACGCCGATCGACCGGACCCGGCCCGTGCCCAGAAGCTCGATATAGGCCCGCCAGGTCTCCAGGAACGCTTCGCGCGGTTCCGGCGGCCAGTGGATCAGGAACAGGTCGACATAGTCGATGTCCAGCAGCGCAAGGCTCTGCTCGAAAAACTGGATCGCCTGCGCATAGCCGCCCTGGGGCCAGTATTTGGTGGTCACGAAGATGTCTTCCCGAGGAAGGCCGCTCTCGCGAACACCACGCCCGACGCCCCGTTCGTTCCGATAGACCTCGGCGGTGTCGATCATGCGATAGCCGTCCTGCAAGGCGGCCAAGACCGCAGCGGTGGCTTCCTGGTCGCTGGCCTGCCAGACGCCCAGGCCGAATTGCGGCATCTGATGTCCGCTGTTGAGCTTGATATTCGGCACGTTCATGTCGTGTCCTTCCGGCCGTCTGTCGGCCGCTGACGTCGAAGAGATGTGGGCGGACGCCCTACTGGTTGATCAGGTCCATCCAGTCGTCCGGCACGGCGCCTTCCGGGCCAGGCACGGGCTGATCGATCGGATGGGAGAGGGGCGGCGCGAGGGCAGGGCCGACGAATGCGGCCCCGGAACGGTAGTCGAAAAACCAGTCCTCGCCAGGCTCGAAGCTGCGGATCACCGGATGTCCGCTGGCGTGATAATGATGCGTGGCGTGCTGTGAAGGCGAGGTGTCGCAGCAGCCGATGTGGCCGCACTGGGCGCAGCGGCGCAGATGCACCCACCAGCCCCCGGTTTCCAGACATTCCTTGCACCCGGTCCCGCTGGGGCGCGCCTGTGGGTCTATCGCTTCATGCATCGGGTCTCTCCTGGTTTGGGGCGGTGCGCGACGACAGCGGTCATGCGGATCGCCGGGTCTGCGCTATGATCACGTCGCTGGCGCGTTCGCTGATCATGTAGACGGCGCTGGCGATGAAGAGGCCGGGAATTCTGGGAAAGACGCTGGCGTCCACCACTCGCAACCCTTCCACGCCTCGCACACGGAAATCGCCGTCGAGCACCGCCATTTCGTCATCCTGCGCCCCGATGGGGCAGGTGCACGAGGCGTGATGGCCCCAGGCATTGTCGCGGACCCACTGTTTGACTTGTTCCGGTTTGGTGACGCTCGCCCCCGGCAGCACCTCCTCGGCGACGATGCCGTCCAGCCGGGCCGCGACCCTGCGCGCGATGGCGACGCCGTCGGCGACGCCCTGAAGATCGCGTCCCTCGGCGTCGCTGCCTTCCTCGAAATAGGCGAAGTCGATTGCCGGGGGATCGCGCGGGTCCGTCGTCGTCAGCCGCACGGTTCCCGCGCGATTGCGGGTATGGCCCTTCAGCACGACCATGGTGAACTGATCGTGCTTGGCGGCGCTCTCGGCGGCATAGCCGGGGTAGTAGCCATGGAAATCAACCGGCAAGGCGAACACGAACAGGTCGGGTTCTTCCTCGGCTACGGAAGATTTGGCGATAAAGGCCGCCAGCGAGCCGTTGGTGCTGTACGGGCCGTTCTTGTCCTTTTCCCATTCCTGGAAATGCCGGTCGCCTTTTCCGTCGCGTCCCGGAACGTCCAGATCGGCATTTTCGAATACCGGGTAGTCGTGGATCAGCCGATGAACGACGCCGACCTCGTAGCGGTCCTGAAGGTTGGACCCGACGCCGGGGCGATCCAGCTTCGCCTCGACGCCGAGGCGCTCCAGATGTTCGCGCGGGCCGATGCCCGACAGCATCAGGATCTGCGGCGTGTTGAAGGCCCCGGCGGCCAGGATGACTTCGCGGCGAGCGCGGAGTTCCACCGGCTGACCGGGGCCGTGCGCATGCGCCATGTCCGGGTCCGCGCCATACAGGTGCGCGCCGTCCAGGCAGGCCACGCCGACCGCCCGGTCGCCTTCAAAGATCACGCGACCGACCAGGGTGTCGTAGCGGATGGTCAGTCGGTCCGGGTGCGCCGCCTGGGCCGCCAGGACACGTTCACGGGCGCCGTTGCGCCGGCCATGGTCGATGGCCACGGGGATGAAACTCATGCCCTCGCGGCGTTCGGACACGAACCGCCAGTCGTTCGGGTCGTTCGGCAGCAACACGTTTTCGGGCGTGCCATAGGTGGCCCGGCTTTCCGCTTCCACGGCCCCGATGATGTCCAGGAACCACGGCTCGCGTCCAGCCAGCTTGGGGTCTGCGCGCGTGGTCTTCAGCCAGCCGTCGAATCCGTGACGGCGGACATCGCCAGGCTTTGCGGGGTCTTCGGGATCAGGGTCCTTTCCGCGCCAGGCTTCGAGGCGTTGAAACCTGTTGCGCATAGCGTCCGCCGACCAGTCGGGATCGCCCGTCAGTTCGGCCAAGTGATCCCAATCGGAATTGTGCGGATAGACGGTGACGAGCGCGCTGATCGCCGTCGATCCGCCCAGTGTCGCGCCACGTGGGTACAGAACTCCGTTGCGAGCCGACACGAACTTGTCGTCGCGCTTCTGTTGCGTGTCGTCGGCGTAGTGGCGGACGAAGTAGTCCCAGCGCATCTCGGCGTCTTCGCTGGCCCGCGCCTGCATGATCGGCACGTCGTAGTAGGGACACCGATGGTCGCCGCCCGCTTCGATCATCAGGACCGAAAAACCTGCTTCGACCAGGTTGGCCGCCAGCGGGCCGCCGCCGGCGCCCGAGCCCACGACGATGAAGTCGTGCAGGGCTTCGACCATTACAGACCTCGCTTCCAGACTTCGTCCTGTTCGCGCTTGACCATGGCCTCCGCGCTCTCTGGTCGAACGGTCCGGTAAGGCGGGTGTTCCGCCTCGATCACCCCGATGATGGCCTCGATCATCTCGGCGGGGTCGTGCTGCTTGTCCAGTTCGCGCACGGGCCAGTGCTCGACGACCCGTTCGCCGTGCCCCCACCACTGATCCATGCTCTCCATGCCGGTGTCGTTGAAGCCCGTGCGATAGGCGCCCGGATTGACGGTGACGACCTCGACCCCATAGGGCTTCAGTTCCTCGTGCATGGCCGAACAGATGCCTTCCACCGCGTGTTTCGACGCCGCATAGGCGCCGTCGAACGAAACCTTCACCAGCCCGGCGACCGACGACGTCCACACGATCCGCCCCGAGCCGCGCCGCACCATTTGCCGGGCGAAACCCTGCGCCAATTCCAGGGCCGCGAAGACATTGGTCTCGAACACCGAGCGGAACACCGACATGGGGATCTCGACCATTGGCCCGGATTCCATGATGCCGGCGTTGTTGAACAGGATGTCTATCTCCAGCGTCAGGGCGTTGGCGCGATCGAGTTCGTTCAGAACATCCAGCTTGATGACCCGTAGGGACAGGTCTTCGGCCTTGGCCGCCTGCCGTAGCTCCCAGACCTGGGGCCATATCTGGCAACCGGCGATGACGTCATGTCCCTTTCGGGCCAGCCCAAGGGCAACGCCCCGGCCGAATCCCGAGGCCGCTCCGGTGACAAGCACGCGTTTGGACATCTGACCCTCTATCCTTCAGTTTTCCAGTTGGCCTGACCGAACCAGAACCTGCACGGCCTGGGCGGTGTTGCTGACGCCCAGGCGACGTCGAATGCGCCTGAGGTGGTTTTCGACGGTCCGTTCCGACAGCCCCAGCCGCAGGGCGATGTCGCTGTGCTGGCGGCCGGAGGCGATCCATCGCATCACCTCCAACTCGCGTGCGGACAGGGTGCGGGTCCGGGCAGAGCGATCGCTCGCCGCCGTCAGGCGTCGACCGGTCCCGACCGCCGCTATCGCCACGGCCTCCAGACCCAGTCGGGCGTCGAGGGAACTGTCGATGTCGGCGCCGCCGAAGCTCATGGCTCCGACCAGTCCTGCCTGCCCGAAGACGGGCACCTGAAGACCGTGCACGCCGCCCCCCGTCGGGCGGGTGACGACCCGGTAGCTTTCCTGCCCCTCTGCGCCGCTCTTGGTCCAGAAGAACGGGCGTTCCGTCTCCAGAACGTGGCGGTTCATCGGACATCGCGCGAGATAGGTTGCGGCGTCGACATCGGCGCCGACGCCAAACCAGTCGCCTTCCACCCACAACAGTTGGTCGATGACGCCTTCCCCCGCGGGGGGCGCGGTGTAGAGTACGAACCTGTCGTAACCCAGCGGTCGAGCGAATGTTCGAACCGCCGTGCAAAGCGCGTCGATATCGGCGCTTCGCTCGATGGAGGCGACGGTCGAGGCCAGGGACGAAGGCGCCGACAAGGACATTGGTTTCAGCCTGCGCCGACCTCTGCCAGCAGCGCTTCGGCCGCCAGCTTGCCCAGCGCATTGCCCGCGAACGGGCTATCGCCGGTCAGAAGCTTGCGGTCGGCATGGACCGCGCCGGTCGGCTCGGTGTTCAGGATCGTCACGCCCAGCGCCTTCAGCTTTTCACCGAAATGCCAGCTCAGGTGGCCGGGCATATAGCCGATGTCGGGGGTCATACGGTCGGTGGCGTCGGGGAAGGCCATGATCGAATAGCCCTTGAACGGAAAGTCCTTGTCGCTCCCGTCCTGGGCGCAGGCGAGGAAGGCGCCCGGGCCGTGGCAGATCGAGATGATGTGCCGGTCGTTGGCGAACGCCCAGCGAAGGACGGCGTCGACCTCGTCGCTGAACGGCAGGCCCGCCAGGGGACCGTGCCCGCCGGGGATGAAGACGGCAACATAATCCGAGTCCGGCCCGAGGGTATCGACGACCTCGCGAAGGTTCAGCGGGTTCTGGAACTGCTGGAGATAGGCCAGATGAAGCCCTGTGATCTCCTTGTCCTCCTTGGGCATGGCCCAGAACTCGAACTTCACCGGATTGCCCGACACCGTGGCGATGTCGAACTCAAATCCCGCCTTGTGCAGGTGATACATCGGCAGCAGCGTCTCGACCGGATGGTTGCCGGTGGAGAACAGCTTGCCGTTCGCCATCTCCAGGTAGCGCTCGTCCGTCCCGATCACGAGAATGCGGCGGTTGCCGGTGTAGGGGGCGGGATAGTCGGCGCCCGACAGATCGCTCTTGGCGCCGGTGAACTGGCTCAGGGAGTAGGGCGACGGAAACCACGCGTTGAACTCGGCCTCGTCGATTTGCGGTTCCTTGCTGGCGGAGGTGGTGTCCATGGGGCTTTCCTGTCTGATGTTCAGAAACATTAAAGCTGGCTGGGCCTCATGGAAATGAGGGTTATCCCTCAATGAATCGTGCCGCCTTACGTCAGTTAACGACTTTGCTTCGCGCACCGTTCCCAGACGTGGATCAGCCGCTGGCGGGACAGCGCGCCCTCTGATCGAGGGTCAGTTGGGCGCATCGGTCTTGGCGGCTGTGTGCGATGCCGATGTCGCAGGGGGCATCCGGATCAAGGTCTGCTGGGTCATTGTGCCGTTGGCGATGATCAGCGAACGGCCGTCGTCGGTGCGCAGGGTGAAGCCCAGAGAAATGTCCTCCACCACGCCGTTTCGATGATGATGAAAAGGCGTGTCTCCTGGATCTAGAGCGACGAGAGCGCGCGGCGGCGTTCGGCCAGCGCGCGGCGGCGTCGCCACGGCCACCAGGCGTCGTATTGGCCGATCGGATCGCCCAGGTGGTTGTCGGCGACGAAGCGTTCCAGCAGATTGAGCCGCTCGATCGGGATCGGCCTTAGCCGGCAATAGCCGGACAGACGCAGAGCCTCCAGCGCGCGCCCGACCCCGCCGAATTCCGCAACCGCCTGCTGGACCGACGGTTTCGGGCATCCCAGCCAATGGGTGAGCAGCGTGTCGCGCAGGCGGGTGATCTCTGCGCGGTTCGCCTCGGCGCCCGGACCAAACGCCTCGAAGGACATGTCGCATTCCGTGTCGTAGCCCATGGAGCGATTGTTGATGTTGCAAGACCCGATGCGCATCAGGGTGTCGTCGATGATCGTCAGCTTGGCGTGGACGATGATGGTGCGCCCCAGCGTCGTCACCGGGCTGTAGGCGACGAACCGGCCATGGAGGTCGGCGTCCTTCAGCATCTTCAGGAAGACCAGACGCGTCCGGTCCATCGTCATCTGGTCGAAATAGCTGGGCGAATGCTGGGTGGTGATCAGCACCACCTCCGGACCGTCGGGCTCACGCAACCGCGCCGCCAACTCCTCGGCGATCAGAGGAGCGGTGAAATATTGGTTCTCCATATAGATGCAGGTCGTCGCCGCGCGGATGGCGGCGACGTGCAGGGCCTCGTTCTCGCGCAGTTCGTTCCGGCTGGCCCAAGGCGAGCGTGTGCGCGACAGGCCCACGGTGATGTCGTGAAAGGCGGGCGGAATGTCGCTGGGCCAGGCGGGTTCCGGCACGGGCGGGGCGGGGTGCAGCGTCTCGCCCGTCGCGGCCTGCCAGCGGTCGCGGAAAACGTCGCCCAGGGCGCGCGCAGCGTCGCCGTCGACCAGACCCATCACCTCGTGACGGCTGTCGAAATCCTTGTTGTCGCGGCGAGTCTTCACGCGACGGGGATCGTCGTCCAGGTGCTGGGGCGTGTCCCAGCGGTCGGGTCCGATGTCGCCGCCGCCGCAGAAGCCGATGGCGTCGTCGATCACGATCATCTTCTGATGATGGCAGGCGCCCAGCGGCAGATGGCCGTCCAGGACGAACTTCACCTTGGAGCCGTGAAAGGCCAGCCGATCCATGAAGGGAAAGAAGCGCTGGGTGGCGGCGACCGGCATCACCGAATACCAGCACAGCACACGCACCTCAAGGCCGGGCCGTTCGGCCAGCGCCTTCAGAAAATCGCCGATGCGGTCGCTGCGTGGACCGTCGCCGCCAGGCTGGGGATGAAAATGGGTGTCGGCCTCGAACGCCCAGTTCAGCAGGTGCACGGTGTGCCGGGCGGCTTTCATCGCCTCCATGGCGGCGTCGAAATAGGCCTCCATGTCGATCATGAGGGCAGCACGCGGCGCCCGCGCGATATAGCCGGTGGTCGCCGTATTCAGCACCGGGGCTTTAGTCATCGCGGTCTCCCAAAGGCGCCTCGCCAGACGGCCAAGCTTGTCAGCAAGAACGACGATCAGGCTTCGCCGTTCCGCGCGGACGGCCTCGGCGTCGGCGCCCGGCAATTGCGGGGGCGCAGGTCATGCGCCGCCGATCACGACTTGATCTTGGTAGTTTTGCAAGTGCTGACAAGGTTCTGGTGGAAGCAGCGATCCTGATTGTATGGATTGCTCCATGGCTGCGCGACGCAGATTGCGCGGAGGAAGTGGCGAGCGTGGCTTGCTGTCTGGAGCATCGAAATGATTCCTGCCGCGTCCGCAGCGCCGGCGACGACCGTGCGTCGTCCCTTCTATCGGCATCTGTATTT